>Ga0315904_10000001_pt1 | contig 807034 bp, 769 predicted proteins | sample LakEriMetagenome_6_FD_203529 | JGI IMG/M metagenome (GOLD analysis project Ga0315904, IMG submission 203529) | Freshwater fungal communities from buoy surface, Lake Erie, Ohio, United States - Buoy 12 MA120 | ecosystem: Environmental > Aquatic > Freshwater > Lake | place: USA: Lake Erie, Ohio...
TATCGGCAAACCCTTCACCGGCACCACCGGCGCCAAAGAAGGTCGCTACCGCGTCTTCTGCATCTTCAACCGCATCGTCCAGCGCCTCGGCACTGCTCAGCAACGTCTGGATGGCCGCCGTATCGGCAAACCCTTCACCGTCACCACCGGCGCCAAAGAAGGTCGCTACCGCGTCTTCTGCATATTCAACCGCAGCGTCGAGCGCCTCGGCACTGCTCAGCAACGTCTGGATGGCCGCCGTATTGGCAAACCCTTCACCGGCACCACCGGCGCCAAAGAAGGTCGCTACCGCGTCTTCTGCATCTTCAAGCGCCTGATCAAGACCCTGCGCCCGAAGGACTAATGCATCAAGACTTCCGTCTGTGTTTGCAGCAATGAGCGCCGCCGTATCGGCAAACCCTTCACCGTCACCACCGGCGCCAAAGAAGGTCGCTACCGCGTCTTCTGCATCTGCAACCGCATCGTCCAGCGCCTCGGCGCTGCCCAGCAACGTCTGGATGGCCGCCGTATTGGCAAACCCTTCACCGGCACCACCGGCGCCAAAGAAGTTCGCTACCGCGTCTTCTGCATCTGCAACCGCATCGTCCAGCGCCTCGGCACTGCCCAGCATCGTCTGGATGGCCGCCGTATCGGCAAACCCTTCACCGGCACCACCGGCGCCAAAGAAGGTCGCTACCGCGTCTTCTGCATCTTCAACCGCATCGTCCAGCGCCTCGGCACTGCTCAGCAACGTCTGGATGGCCGCCGTATTGGCAAACCCTTCACCGGCACCACCGGCGCCAAAGAAGTTCGCTACCGCGTCTTCTGCATCTTCAACCGCAGCGTCGAGCGCCTCGGCGCTGCCCAGCAACGTCTGGATGGCCGCCGTATCGGCAAACCCTTCACCGGCACCACCGGCGCCAAAGAAGGTCGCTACCGCGTCTTCTGCATCTGCAACCGCATCGTCCAGCGCCTCGGCACTGCCCAGCAACGTCTGGATGGCCGCCGTATTGGCAAACCCTTCACCGGTACCACCGGCGCCAAAGAAGGTCGCTACCGCGTCTTCTGCATCTGCAACCGCATCGTCCAGCGCCTCGGCACTGCCCAGCAACGTCTGGATGGCCGCCGTATTGGCAAACCCCTCGCCGGCACCACCGGCGCCAAAGAAGGTCGCTACCGCGTCTTCTGCATCTGCAACCGCATCGTCCAGCGCCTCGGCACTAACCAGTAGCGCCTCGTTCGCCGTGATCTCGGCCTGTGCCGCGCGATAGTTCGAACCCTGCAGGCGCACCGTGAAGTGCGCACCCGGCTCCTCCGCGCGGATGGCGAAGGCTGCCGCCAGGGCTTCCTGGGCGGTCAGGTGCGGATCGGCCACCGTGAGCTCGGGCGCGATGGGCGGCGCAGTATCCAATTGAATCCCCACTGGCTGCGCTGCCGACGTATTTCCTTCGGCATCCACAACCTCGGCAGCCACCATCAACTGGCCATCGGCAAAGCCTCGGATGTCAAGATCCTGAACCAACCACGGCTGACCATCGCCCGACTGAGTCGCCTGAACGACCAGGGGCGCTGCGCCGGCTCCGCTCACGGTCACGGTCACTGCAGCCGCATCCGCATCGATGCCGGTCAGCGTGAGCGAAACGCTTTCCGCTTCAGCGAGCGTCGCGATCTGATCATTCAGACTGATGGTGACGGTAAATGGCTCGCCCGACTTGTCTGCCGAGAGGTCGATCATCTGCTGGGGGCCGATTAGGTCGCCGCCATTGGCAGTGCTGATCAGATCGAACTGGGCCTTGTTGATGACGCTGGTCAAACGCACCTCGACGCCAGCAACCACGCCCTGGAATACGGCACCTCCAACGTCGATCAGGTCTTCTTCGCTACCGATCAGAACATCAAGGGCACTCGAATGCGCAGCGACTTCCGCGCGCTGGCCAGGATCCATTCCATCGAGGTCAACCTCGACGTCCGCCCCGGAAGCGCTCTCCAGGATCGTCTTCAGATCCTCTGCGACTACGCCATCATCCAGGATCACCGGCCCCGTCAAAGAAATGACTGCGGACGTGCTTCGGATGAAGCTCGCCAATGCATCGGGCGTGTCATCTTGGGACACCGCCAGCGCGATCTGCAGGCCAGCGTGTGTCTCGAGATCGACAAGTCCAAGAAGCGTCGTCGCATCATGAGTGGAGATCGGAGCGACAGGTGAGTACGCAGAGATCAGCTGTGCATCTTCAATCGCCGTTTCCTGACCGGAAGTCGCAGAAATAAAGGCCTCAGCCGCGTCCTTGACGTTGAAGATGACGTACTTGTTGAACGCGTACAGGCTCTCTGCATCAACCAGCGTGGCGTCCGTGGTGGCGGTGACCGAGCCCACGGCCGAGTCGTCGAGAATCGCATCCGAAGAAGCAGCTAGCAGGCTTGCCTCGTCTCCAATGTCGTAGGTCGATCCGCCGTCTAGGTTGTAGTTGGCAATTCCCTGGATCAGCGCTGCCTGTTCGACAGAGACCACTCCACCGGTAACCGTAACAACGCTTGCTTCGTCCAGTTCATCACCATCGTTCAGGACGGCCAGAATAGACGCTGCGTCGCCCGAAACGGCGAATTCAACTTGCGCGTTGAGCGCCCCGAGGGCTGCGCCGTCCGCGGCGTCAACCACATGGCCCTCCGTGTCGACGCTGACACCCGTCACCCCAGCATCGCCGATGACTGAATCGCCTTTCAGGAGAATATTGGCTGCGGAATCCACGATAGCGTAAGACGAATCGTCGCCGCTGTAGCCCGAGATGGATTGGAGGACTTCAGCTTCACCGGCCGAGACCACTCCGGACGTCACGATCACACTGCTCGCCTCATCCAGGTCGTCGCCGTTGGCCAGTATGGTCAAGATGGCATCCGCATCATCCTCGACCTGGAATCCAACCGCCTTCGAATAACCTGCGATCACGGAGCCCTGCTGCGCATTTGCAGCCGTCGTGGCGAGTACCCCGCTGACGAAGTGCATCGACAGGAGCGTCTCGTCGTAATCGGGGGCACCCAGCAAGGCGGCGAGGTTTTCGGCCGTATCCTCAACGGAAACGAGGGAGTTGTCCGGATCGAAGTCATTGGTCCGCGAGAGCGCAATCAGGCCCTCGATATCCACCGGACCCATCGTCGAAACAACCTTCACCGCATCGAGAATCACGACCTGATCCGCGAGTGTTCCAACCTGCGCCTGCGCGATGATTTCGGCCTTGTCAGTGATCTGGTAGAGCGGCCAATGATCAGTTGGCGAGACGCTCTGGCTGTCGTATTCGGCGGACGACGTGTAGTAGCGCGCCTCTGCAACGGTCAGGGTCATCACGCCCGCATCCGAGGCACGGATGTCGATCGCGCTCTGGATCAGTTGCGCGCCCGGCTCAGGCGATGCACTGGCCGCGGCTTCGATCGCAACCAGAGCCTGGATCTCGAGCGCGCCGTCGACAATCTCGAACGGCACCGACGAGTCCGTGAGCTTCTGCGCCTGGCTGACGCTCAGTGTCAAGGTGGACCCGAACGCTGAGGGATCGATATGGTCCACCCCGTCCAAGTCAAGGCCAGTCAGGTCCGCAAAGTCGACCCAAGCCGTCACCACAATGGCCTGCGGGTAGCTCTGTCCGTTCAATGCGCTTGGCTGGTCCGTCACCGAAACGGTCGAGACAAACTTGGACCCACTTTGGGCGTACTCGATCACATTGAGGTCAACTGCACCATCGACCGCCTCGATGGAAATGACATCGGCCCGCCCCAGGATTCCGCTGAGCTGCTGCACCTCAGTTTCAATGGCATCAACCGTGTCAACAATCTCGATATCGCCTGCATAGCGCTGCGGGCCCAAGGCTTTCGCCCGTGCAACGTTAAGCGTCAGAGGCTCATCGTTGATGACCTGTACTTCGAGCGCCTGCTCGAGCACACCCAAGGTGACGCCGTCGTTGTCCTCGCCGAACTCGGCTTCGATGTTCTGCGCGGTATCGCGGATCGAATAGCCCGACAGCAGATCGGTACCCTCGTCATCGAGTGCCTTGTACTGCGCAATCGTCAGCACCAGCGTGCCATCCGCACTGACGGTACCAGCCGCGTCAAGCTCGCCGACCGTAACGCCACCATTACCGTCATCAGCGATCTGGCCCTCGATAGCCTGGATCGTGTCGACGATGTCATAGCTGCCGTTGGCAGGATCGATCACATGCTCAAGCTGGGCCAGCGTCATGTCCACAGCGCTACGGCCGTTGAGGTCAATCGCATCAACGTCCAGAACCATGTCCGCAATGCTGTCCACGTCGACCACAGCGGTCACTGATTGGACCGGCGGATCGAACGTGACGCCGTCCAGGTTGCTCGCGTCGTCGCTGATGGTCAGCGCAGAGCGACTGGTGATGGTGAACTTGTCGCCCACCAGCTCGAATTCAGCCACGGTCAGATCGACCAGACCGCTGTCGCTGACAGCGATGGTGTCCACCAGATCGCTTCCCAGCACGCCACCCGTGGGCGTGAAGCTGCCACCGACCGGGTTGCCCGAGGGATCCAGCAGGGTGGAGACGTACTGCTCCGTCGCCGGGTCCCAGTTCGAGCCGGAGAGCCAGCCGCTGTCAGTCAGCCACGCGCCGTCGTCGAAGGTCTCGCCCGCGATCAGCGGATTCGCGGGGTCTGCGCCACCAGCGCCGGGCAGTTGTGGCGCGTAGTAAGTGACAGACCACCCATCTGAGCCCCGAACAAGGAAGGCGCCGTTGTCGGCCAGGTCAATAAAGCTGGAGCTTTGGAGGACTTGATCGCCCTCGTTGTTGAACAGGGCATAACCGTAACCACCCGCATCGGAGGTGACGTACCAGCCGTTGTCGGCAACCGACTCAACATACTCATTCGAATCCAGCGTACGGACATCGCCGTCAGGCGAGATCACGAAATCGACATCGGGAGAACCATAGCCACGAACCCGCACTGAGACCAGTCCGCCCTCGTGGAAATCGATGTCATTCAGGTAGAGATATCCACCCGCTACCTCATGCGAGCGCACGGTTTGACCGTCCGCAGAAACGATCTCGATCGAGAACGAATCGTTGTCAGTCTCGATGATTGCAAATGCGCCCTCCTGCGAACCGACCACCTGTGCATAGGAACCTTCAGCAACCTGCTTGGTATACAGGAGCACGCCCGTAGGGCTGAAAACCTGTACTTGGCTACTGCCTTCGACGGCGCCATCGGTGGTGACGGAGAACAGCTGCGTGGGCCGGCTGTCGCCGTCATAGACAAACTGAGAGTTCAGGTATCCGGTCGAGAAGCTTTGCGCGACGCCTTGATCAAAACCCTTGAAGACCTCGTAATATGCATTGACCCATTCACCCGTGCCAGCCTCATCCCAATAGCCAGCAACCCAGCTGGCAATCCAGCCATTGGCGAGCATATCGGCGTCAGCCACTGCATCAAAGCCAGGGATGACTGCGCCGCCGGCGTCGTAGGCCGTGTAGACATCAGCGTCGATAGCTGAGTCGTATCGCCCGACTAAATAGCTTCCATCGGGTCCAACGCCGTTGATCCATTCCTCCGAGGACAGCTCGCGCTCCCAAACGATGGACCCACTGGCACCGACCAGCACGTAGTGGTTCGCGTAATCGACCTGGGTGACATTCCACAGCACCCGTCCGTTCAATTGCTGTTCGGTGTAAATTGACAAGGCTCCGGTCACGACCGGTGTGCCAGTGGGGTCCAGCAGGGAATACGCACTCGCCAAGGTTGACGGATCCTGATCACGCAGAGAGAACCAGCCGTTGGCAGTCTCGGTAAGAGTCGGGGCGATTGCCGCCATATCGCCATCCGTGCGCTGCCAGCTGTAAACCAGCTGATCTTGGCTGTCGAAGACCTTGAGCAGATCACCCGTCACCACTGCCGTCACATCACCGCGCGGCATCACAGAAACCGGGATACTGGGACTCAACCCCGACATCACCTCAACGCCACTGGCGCTGTACAGAGCCACATCCTGACCCAGGTAATTGTCTTCGTCGCTGTACAGGGATTGTTCGACACGGAACCAGTTGTTTGACCAAGCACTGGCATAGGTAGGCGAGTACCCCGTAGATTCGAACAGGGTCCGGCCCTCCTCGCTGATAACCTGGAAGAGCTCTGGCGCATCGTACGACGTACGGGAACGGAGGACCGTGAGAGTCGTTCGGCCAGCTCCGTAGTCGTTGAGCATTGGATCACTCACATAGGCGCTGTAAAGCGGCCCACCGGCGCCCTGCGCCGCTTCTGCATCAATGGCAGCCGCGGTGTCGACCACATCGACCTGGCCCTGGAACTTGCCGCTGTCGGCCAGCGCACGCGCCTGGCCCACATCCAGCGTGAGCTTGACCGGCGCCGAGTTCGCATCGCTCGGATCCTGCACTGCAACGATGCTTCGCGCACCATTGAGCGTCTCGCTCACGCCAGTCAGGCCATCGATCTCCGCCTCAATGTTGACCGCCGTGTCCACGATCTCATACACGCTATCGAGCTGCGTATCCGCATCGGCGATCGCCTTGTGCTGCGCCACCGTCAGGCGCAGAACTTCCTGGCTGGTCACGCTGCTGGCGCCATCCAGCGCCTGGAATTCCTCGGAATCCGAAGCGGCAGCCGATGCAGCCTCGATCACTCCCTTGACGTCGACAACCTCATAGTCCCCCGATTGAGCAACCACCTTCATCGCCTGCGCGAGCGACAGTTGCACACCGGTCGCGCCGCCCAAGTCGATGGCATCGGCGCGCGCCAACGTCAGTTGCGTCAGGTTCTGGCTCTGAACCGCCCCCACCGTGACGACGACCCCTTGTGCGTAGGAGATCGACAAGGCCTCCACCGCTTCGGCGGTATCCGTGATGGTCACATCCGTCGGGACAAACTTGCCACCGATCAGGTCGTATTGCGCGATCGCCAGATCGACCGGGCCGTCCAGAGACGCCACATGCGTCACGAACTGCTGCGCCAGCAGGCCCGCCGAGCCCAAGTCCGCCTCGGTCTCCAGGTTGGACGCCGTGTCCTCGATGAGGTAGCTGCCCTGGTAGTTACCCACTGCTACCAAAGCCTGGGCCTGCGCGATGTCCAGCGTCAGCGCACGGATGTTGGGAACGACTGCGGTGGGATCATCCACGGCCACCACGCCATCGGCATGGGCCAGCACTTCGGACAGCTTCACACCACCGGAATCAGACGAACCAAACTCGTCCTCGATATGCGCAGCGGTGTCGACAATCTCGTAGCCCGCCTCCAGAAGCGTGTTCTCGTCGGCCAGCGCCAGAGTCTGCGCAATGGTCAGCGTCAGCGTCGCATCATTGGACTCCGACACCATGTGCGCCCCATCCAGCGCCGCACTGATCGTCACGTCCCCTTGGCCATCCACACCAAACTCGGCCAGGATGTTCTCGGCCGTGTCGCTCACCGCATAGCTGCCGTTGGCAGGATCGATCACACGCTCAAGCTGAGCCAGCGTCATGTCCACAGCGCTACGGCCGTTGAGGTCAATCGCATCAACGTCCAGAACCATGTCCGCAATGCTGTCAACGTCGACCACAGCGGTCACTGATTGGACCGGCGGCTCGAACGTGACGCGGTCCAGTTTGCTCGCGTCGTCGCTGATGGTCAGCGCAAAGCGGCTGGTGAACTTGTCGCCCACCAAGTCGAATTCAGCCATGGTCAGATCGACCAGATAGCTGTCGCTGACAGCGATGGTGTCCACCAGATCGCTTCCCAGCACGCCACCCGTGGGCGTGAAGCTGCCACCGACCGGGTTGCCCGAGGGATCCAGCAGGGTGGAGACGTACTGCCCCGTCGCCGGGTCCCAGTTCGAGCCGGAGAGCCAGCCGCTGTCAGTCAGCCACGCGCCGTCGTCGAAGGTCTCACCCGCGATTAGCGGATTCGCGGGGTCTGCGCCACCAGCGCCGGGCAGTTGTGGCGCGTAGTAAGTGCCAGACCACCCATCTGAGCCCTGAACAACGAAGGCGCCGTTGTCGGCCAGGTCAATAAAGCTGGGGCTTTGGAGGACTTGATCGCCCTCGTTGTTGAACAGGGCATAACCGTAACCACCCGCATCGGAGGTGACGTACCAGCCGTTGTCGGCAACGGTGTAAAGCCAGCTGGACACCCCAAAATCGAATGCAGACTCAGAGGTTATCCCCACTTTATCGAGCGGCTCCCACCCCCAATAGCTCGCGATCGTGATCTCACCTACGTCCGCGTTGTCGTTGAAATTAACTCGAACGTCGCCTGGGTATTCCCTGCTCCAATTCAGGTCGCCGTTCGCGCCGAAAATCTTGACCGATGATGTATTGGCTCCTGCAACTTCGTCGTAGGAACTAGAGACGATCGAGAATGCACCGCTCCGGAAGTAAGTCAGGCTCTGCAGAGTGCCCTCGAAGGAGCCGCGATAAAGCTCACCGCCGTCTGAGCCGAATACCAGAATCTCTTGTTCACTCGCTCCGTTTTTCAGCAGGAGGAATGAGAGCTCGGGGGTCGCTTGCCCGAAGATTGTGTCGGCAACCCGCTCAACCAGCGGCAATCCGTCGTCTCCGACACCCTGATAGATGTCGTAGTAGCCAGGGGTCCACTGGCCCGTGGATTCGTCGTAGACATCATCAGTCCAGGTAGCAATCCACCCATTGGGAAGAACCTCCAATTCCTGAACTGAATCCACAAACCCCGAGAGAGCCGATCCATCCGATCCATAGGCTGTGTACAGACGGTCAGCAAGCCCGCCGTTCAGGTCGGGTGCCGAGACTACGTAAGCACCGTTTGCGCCGATCGTTTCGATGTAGCTGCCATCAGTGGTGAACACGACGGGCTGAGGCCATACCGCCTCGCCATTACCGGAAACCAGCTGGTATGCGTCTGCAACGACCCCAGGTTCTAGATCGACCTTGTACGACCAGAGCGTATTACCCCCAGGCTGCGGCGAGTCGGTAGGACTGCTACCAACCATATCGCCGTCTGCGTTATAGAGCCTGGGAGCCTGACTATCATGCAGATCAAGAACGAACCAGCCGTTCGCGCTTTCCACGAATGTCGGGCGAATAGCCATCACGCCAGCGGTTGCGCGATCCCAGGTGTAGACGTCCTCGTTCGCACCGTTGAAGACCTGCAGCAGGTCGGCAGTGCTCACGACTGTCAGGCCCCCGGTCGGCTGAACGGAGACCGGGATACTGGGACTCAACCCCGACATCACCTCAACGCCACTGGCGCTGTACAGAGTCACATCCTGACCCAGGTAGTCACCTTCGTCGCTATACAGGTATTGTTCGACACGGAACCAGTTGTTCGACCAAGCCTCAACGCTGGCCCAGCCCGGCACCTGCGCGATCACAGCCCCTTGCGCGTCAACGATCTTCGTGACCTGCGGTGCATCGTATGAGTCCTGCGTGCGCAGCACCGTGAGAGTCGTTCGGCCAGCTCCGTAGTCGTTGAGCATTGGATCACTCACATAGGCGCTGTAAAGCGGCCCACCGGCGCCCTGCGCCGCTTCTGCATCAATGGCAGCCGCGGTGTCGACCACATCGACCTGGCCCTGGAACTTGCCGCTGTCGGCCAGCGCACGCGCCTGGCCCACATCCAGCGTGAGCTTGACCGGCGCCGAGTTCGCATCGCTCGGATCCTGCACTGCAACGATGCTTCGCGCACCATTGAGCGTCTCGCTCACGCCAGTCAGGCCATCGATCTCCGCCTCAATGTTGACCGCCGTGTCCACGATCTCATACACGCTATCGAGCTGCGTATCCGCATCGGCGATCGCCTTGTGCTGCGCCACCGTCAGGCGCAGAACTTCCTGGCTGGTCACGCTGCTGGCGCCATCCAGCGCCTGGAATTCCTCGGAATCCGAAGCGGCAGCCGATGCAGCCTCGATCACTCCCTTGACGTCGACAACCTCATAGTCCCCCGATTGAGCAACCACCTTCATCGCCTGCGCGAGCGACAGTTGCACACCGGTCGCGCCGCCCAAGTCGATGGCATCGGCGCGCGCCAACGTCAGTTGCGTCAGGTTCTGGCTCTGAACCGCCCCCACCGTGACGACGACCCCTTGTGCGTAGGAGATCGACAAGGCCTCCACCGCTTCGGCGGTATCCGTGATGGTCACATCCGTCGGGACAAACTTGCCACCGATCAGGTCGTATTGCGCGATCGCCAGATCGACCGGGCCGTCCAGAGACGCCACATGCGTCACGAACTGCTGCGCCAGCAGGCCCGCCGAGCCCAAGTCCGCCTCGGTCTCCAGGTTGGACGCCGTGTCCTCGATGAGGTAGCTGCCCTGGTAGTTACCCACTGCTACCAAAGCCTGGGCCTGCGCGATGTCCAGCGTCAGCGCACGGATGTTGGGAACGACTGCGGTGGGATCATCCACGGCCACCACGCCATCGGCATGGGCCAGCACTTCGGACAGCTTCACACCACCGGAATCAGACGAACCAAACTCGTCCTCGATATGCGCAGCGGTGTCGACAATCTCGTAGCCCGCCTCCAGAAGCGTGTTCTCGTCGGCCAGCGCCAGAGTCTGCGCAATGGTCAGCGTCAGCGTCGCATCATTGGACTCCGACACCATGTGCGCCCCATCCAGCGCCGCACTGATCGTCACGTCCCCTTGGCCATCCACACCAAACTCGGCCAGGATGTTCTCGGCCGTGTCGCTCACCGCATAGCTGCCAGGTCCCGTGACCTTTTCTGCCTGCGACACATTCAGCGTCACCTGACTCCCATCAGCCAGGTGGATGTGGTCCACACCGTCCAGATCCAGAGCCGTCAGATCAGACGTATCGGCATTCGCCGTTACGGTGGTGAGGCTCGCAAATGCACCGTGTGACGCGTTCAGCGCGAAACCGTCAAGCGCAGAGGCGGCATCCACGAGCTGGATATTGCTGGCCGCACTGATGTCATCCAGCCCCAGCCCCAGGAAAGATGCCAACTGAGAAAAGCTCGTCAAGTTGGCATTGCCAGTGATGATGAGTTCGTCAGCGCGAGCAACCGCCAACCGTTCGACGCCATCGGCGCTGGTGAAGAACTGGATGACGTTCTGGGGTGTGTCGGAGACGACGATTTTTTCCCTGACGGGGATACCGCCCGGAGCACGAAGCCGATCTGCAACTTCCGCAAGGGTCAAGCTCACGGTAGCAGAGGTGGTCGTCTCCAGCACCTCGCTGAACCCCTCCCGCGCCTCCACACTGAACGGCGCCACCGCCTTCGCCGACACATCCAGCTCCCAGCTGCCGCCGCGCTCGGCATGGCCGACAAGTCCGGAGGAAGCGTTCACGTGCGCGCCCGTGGTCTCGGAAACGGTGTTGATGAAGTTCATGCCAGTTTCTCCTTCGCCGGTCTTGCAGGACCAAAAGTTGATTTGAAGTTCGCGGGTCGCGGCAGCGGTATCGGCCGTGCGCGAGAAATGGGTGTGCCAGCTGTGGGCATCGATGCGGGCGCCGCCCAGGACGATCTCGCCCGGTTGGCCATGGCCCAGAAGGTGCAGGCAACGCGTACCCGGTGAACCCAGCACCCGGGCAACCACCGCGTGCGGGTCGTCGCCCGTCAGCACCGGCACGGCGCGCACGCCTTCGCTCAGGCCGCCCAGCAGCGCATCCACCTGCGCCACGCTCGGGTCGTAGACCAGCCACTCCCGGCATGTGCCGGGAGGCTGCGATTTCGGGTTGTCCATTGCCATCCGAATGTCCCCTTCCGTTCACTCGCAAACACCCGGGTTTTCCGAGTGCAATGCTTATGAAATTTCTAAGTAGTTGCCGCCAAGATATCAGACCGAAAAAACCCTTCGAACGGCATCTACCTAAGAATAAAATACCAACCTGACAAGGACTCGAGACTGGGCTTGGGCCGGGCCGCCCCTGCCCCCTGAAATCCGGTTGGCGCGGTCGGGAAAACCGGCAACGGCGCCGATGATCGAGGGTCGGGATCCGACCGGCCCCTGATCGCCGTCGAAACACTCCCTGAGGCTAGTCTCCCTTGGAAAGACTGGCTCTTTCAAGATCAAAATGACCATTTAATAATTCTTTAGTAGTTATTCTGATATGATTTTAAATATTACTGACGTATAGTCATCTTAAAAAGAACAACGTATAATTCGGAAACTACTTAACTAGTACATACCTATGCGTAAATAACCAAATAAAGCGCCGCCTGATGCACCGAGCCTCCCTTTTCGGCTAGCCGCGCGCCCGATTTTCATGTGGAGAAGCTTGCTAAACTCAGTTAACCCCAAGGCGCAGAGCACGCTCCCTCGGATCCCCACTGAAAGTGACCCTCCCCCGACGCCGTCCCGGCAAGTTCCTGGTTGCAATCGCCCTTGCAGCCTGCCTCGAGCCCGGGCTGACGGCCGAACCCCTGTCGCCTGCGCGGCCCCCAGCCGCCTCGGAATTCATCGCGTCCCAGCGGGCCATCCACCAGGAATTGCGATCCGGGCTGTCCCGGCTGCAGCTGGTGTGCAAGCGCAAGCGCCGCAGCGACGCCGAGCCCGCCCAGCCATCGGCACCACCCTTGGACACGCGCCTGCAGGAGCGCCAGCGGACCACCGAGGAAAGCCAGCAGCGCATCCGATCCTCGCTGGCCACCTCCCTGGAGATCGCGCGCACGCGCCGGGGCGCGGCCTGCTCCCCACTGCAGGAGTTCATGACGCGCGTGGGAGCCCGCGGCGCGCTCGAGGGCACCGAATGCGGCGCCGCGCTCGCGCGTCACGAGGAGATGGAAGAGCTCTCCCGCTTCGCGGCCGAGCACCAGCGCCTGGGCGCCGAACGCCTGCAGATCTTCCAGGACCTGCAGCGGCTGGAGGGTGAAGGCTGCCTGCGGCCCGGCTTCGCCGGCCAGATGCTCGACACCTACGAGGCCGGAAACGCCGCCGCAGAGGCCAGCGCCGAGGGCTTCTTCGGGGCCTGGACCCGCCAGGCCCTCGAGCCTCGGGCCGCGCCGGGTGCAGCCCCTCAGCAGTCCCCGGGAGGCCGGCCATGAAGGCGCGCCGCCAACTGCTCTGGGTGGTCACCCTCGCAGCCGCCGCTGCGGTGGCCGTGCTGGCCCTGCTGCACGGCGCTCTGGAGCAGCGCGGCCTGCGCCAGGTGGCCCAGCTACGACAGACCTACAACACCGAGCTGATCCGCCACCTCGCGCAGTTCGAGCAGGCCCTGGCCAGCACGCCCGCCTGCGCGGACGAAGCCTGCGCCCGCGTAGCGCTCGAGAAGCTGCAGCGAGAGTTCCCCTGGGTCCAGTCCATCGACGCGGGCCAGATGTCCCAGGGCCTACCGGCCAGCGCCACGCCCACCTCGGCGGCCGGCCTGATCCAGTCCCTCGCCGGCCGTGAGGCCGCGATGCTCAGCGGCCGCGCCGTTTATGCTGCTGCACCCAGTAGCTCGCGGCGCCACACGGTCCGCTGCTGGGTGCGCGGCGCAGGTGACAGCGTCAGCGGCCGCTCCGCCACCTTCTCCGCCGAGCAACTGGTCGCGACGATCAACGGCGACCTGGCCGTGATGGGCCAATCGGTCACCGCCACCATCGCCGCCGACCGTGTACAGGCCCCGCCGGACGCCACTAACCCGCTGGAGTCCGCCGGCATCACCCTGGAACTCGCGGTGCCGGCCTCAGACTGGACCCGGCCCGATGCCATGCTCAGCGCAGTGATCGCCGCGCTGGCCGTCATGCTGGTCGCATCTGCGGGCTGGATCGCCATTGAGGCCCTGCGCCGACAGACCATCGAGCAGCGCCTGCGGGACCAGGAGTCCCGCGTGCAGGCCTCGGCCAAGCTGACGACCCTGGGCGAGATCGCCTCGACGCTCTCGCACGAGTTGAACCAGCCCCTGGCCGCGATTGAGAACTACGCGAGCGCGGCGCTCAACGCCGTCAATTCGCAGGAGCCCAGGATGCAGCCGCTGGCAGGCTCCTTGACGCAGATCCGCACGCAGGTGCAGCGCTGTGACCGCATCATCCGCTCGGTCCACAGCTTCCTGCGCAGCCGGCCCGACGAACGCAGCGAGTTCGACGTGGGCCAGGCAATGGGCGAGCTGCGCCCGCTGATCGAGTTGCAGGCTACGCGGCGCGGTGTGGCGCTCGACATGCGTTGCGACACCGCGGCGCGCCTGGTCGGACAGCGCACCCTGGTCGAACAGGCAATCCTCAACCTCGCGGTCAATGGCATCGAGGCGATGGACGAGATCGAGCCTTCGCGCCGCCGGCTGACTGTGGAGGTGATCCGCCTGGACGTGCCGGCAGCGACCGACGCGCCGGGCGGCTATGCGGTGGAGATCCGGGTCACGGACCGCGGGACGGGCGTGGCACCGCAGGTCAGCGAAAACCTTTTCCGACCTTTCGTGACGACCAAGCCGAACGGGCTGGGGCTGGGGCTCGCCATCTGCCGCACCACGGCGGAGAGCCACCGCGGGACGCTGCAGTTGTCGCCGCTGGCCGGTGGCGGCACGATCGCCTCGCTGGTGCTGCCCTCGGGCCTGCCGTACGCCGCCTCCGCAGACACCCGCGGCGTTTCCGCGATCGCATGAGACGAGGCAAGGACGCCTGACCATGCGATACAACCCCGCCGCCCAGCCCCTGGTCACCATCGTCGACGATGACTCGGCATTTGGCGAGAGTCTGGTGATGCTGATGAAGAGCGCGTCGATCGAAAGCCGGCACCTGCGCACTGCGAACATGTGGATGGCGGGCCTGCGCAGCGAGGGTCACGACCCGCGCAGCTGGCGCCCAGGCTGCGTGATGCTGGATGTCCGCATGAACGGCATCAGCGGGCTGCAGGCCTTCGATTACCTGATCCAGCAGGGCCGCCAGTCGGTGCTGCCCGTCATCTTCATCACCGGCCATGGCGACCTGGACATGGCCGTCGACGTGCTTCGCCGGGGAGCCTTCGATTTCCTCTCCAAGCCCTTCGTGAGCGAGATCCTCCTGCAAAAGGTCCGCGCCGCGCTGGACAAGTCCTCCCTGGAGTTGAAGCGCTGGGTCTTCCGCAGAGAGATCATGGACCGCATCTCCACGCTCACACCCAAGGAACACGCTGTGATGCTGGGGATCATCTCGGGCAAGGCCAATCGCGAGATCGCGGCCGAATTCGGCAACAGCGTGCGGACCGTTGAACTGCATCGTGCGGTCCTGTTCGACAAGATGCAGGCGTCCAGCGCGGTCGAACTCACGGCGTTGATCAGCCGTGCGGACCTGGCCGAGGAAGCCCTGCGACAGTCTGCGCGCGAGAAGGCGGCGCGCTGACGATGCGCTCGCGCGGCCTTCGGTGGGTATGGGGTGGGCTGGCTTGCCTGCTGACCCTTTCCGCCTGGGGCCAGGCCGCCTCCGCGCCGGCAGCGCCGCCCAGGCCGCCGGCGACGGGCGAGTCCACAGGCACATCCACCGCCACCGGCTTCTTCGTCACCGACGCGGGCCATCTGGTCACGGCCGCCCATGCCATCACTGGCAGGCCGCGCATCCTGGTGATGCTCAGCGGGCGCCGGATCGTTCGCGCCGAGGTGCTCAAGGTTGACGAAGCCAATGATCTGGCCCTGCTCAAGGTCGGCGCGATCACGCCGTGGCTCTACCTCTCGCACTCCGACCAGGTGCCCGGCGGCATGGAGGTGGCCACGATCGGTTACCCGCAGGTCTCGATGCTGGGCGTCACGCCCAAGATCACCACCGGTGTGGTCTCCAGCACCAACGGGCTGCGTGACGACCCGGGCTCGTTCCAGTTCAGCGCCGAGGTGCAGCGGGGAAACTCCGGCGGGCCGCTGATCGGCCCCGGCGGCACCGTGGTGGGCGTGGTACGCGCGAAGCTGGACGCGCTACGCCTGTCACAGACCACCAATGACCTGGCCCAAAACGTGAATTTCGCGACCAAGACCAGCCGGCTGCTGTCCCTGCTGCGCGAGGTGCCAGGCCTGCCTTCGACGCGGCAGGTCGATGCCGAGATGCCGCTGCGCCCGGTGCGCCTGTACGCGGAGTTGCGCAATGCCGTGGTGCTGGTGGTGGCCCGGACCGCGGAAGCCTCGCCTGATGCGTCGGCGCCTGCAGGCACGCTGGACCTGGAGCCGGGACGCAGCCCCGCGCCGGCCCGGCCGCCCCCTTGAGCCCCCGGGGACTTCCGCTAAACTCGACCCTCGCTTTCTTGCCGTACGCGGGCGTCGTTCAATGGCAGGACCTGAGCTTCCCAAGCTCAAGACGTGGGTTCGATTCCCATCGCCCGCTCCACTGGGGGCTCACTGCTTGCTCCGCCCCGTGGCCCCTGTCGTCGACGCGACTGCCCCGGTGGCCGGCCCCCTCAAGAATGGCCGACCTGCCCCAAGAGTAACGCCCCATGAACATCCCCTCGCTCAAGGACAAGGTCAGCCCCCAGGAATGGGACCTGCGCGTGCAGCTCGCCGCCTGCTACCGCCTGGCGGCGCACTACGGCTGGACCGACCTGGTGTTCACCCACATCAGCGCGCGCGTGCCGGGGCCCGAGCACCACTTCCTGATCAACCCCTACGGACTGATGTTCGACGAGATCACCGCATCGTCGCTGGTGAAGGTGGACGACCAGTGCCGCAAGGTGATCGACTCGCCCTTCCCGGTGAACCCGGCGGGTTTCGTGATCCACAGCTGCATCCACGAGGCGCGGCCCGACGTGGGCTGCGTGCTGCATACGCACACCCGTGCGGGCGTAGCCGTGAGCGCGCAGCGGTGTGGTGTATTGCCGATCAGCCAGCAAAGCATCTTCGTCGTGGCCTCCGTGGGCTATCACGACTACGAGGGCGTGGCGCTGCGCGATGACGAAAAGCCACGCCTCGTGCGTGACCTGGGGGACAAGGCCCACCTGGTGCTGCGCAATCACGGCCTGCTGACGGTGGGCCGCAACATCCCGGAGGCCTTCCTGCGCATGTACATCTTCGAAAACACCTGCCGCATCCAGATCGATGCTCAGGCTGGCGGGGAGCTGGTCACCGTCGACCCCTCGATCCTCCAGGGGCTGGGGGAGGTGATGAAGACAGCCACCGCAGGCCAGGGGCCTGAGATCGCGTGGCCCGCGCTCCTGCGCAAGCTCGATCGGCTCGATCCCTCGTACCAGGACTGACCCTGTCCGCGGCATGGCTGCAGACTTGTATGCGACTCTATATTTCGACTATCATTGAACCATGGAAGAACAGGATGTGATCCAGGCGCTGGCCGCCCTCGCCCAGCCCGTGCGCCTGCAGGTGTTTCGCGCGCTGGTGGTGGCTGGCCCCGAGGGCCTGACCCCCACGCTCCTGGCGGAGGGCCTGGACGTGTCGCCCAGCAGCCTGTCCTTCCACCTGAAGGAGCTGACGCACGCGGGCCTGATTTCCCAGGAGCGCGCCAGCCGCCACCTGATCTACCGCGCCCGCTTCGAACGCATGAATGGCCTGATGGCCTACCTCACCGACAACTGCTGCGAGGGCGCGGCCTGCGGCATCACCCCCGTCACCTGCAAAGCCTGAGACGCGACCTCCCTCGAAGACCATGACCACCCACACCCCCCTGAACGTCCTGTTTCTGTGCACCCACAACTCCGCGCGCAGCATCCTTGCGGAGGCCCTGCTCAATCACCTCGGCGGGGGGCGCTTTCGGGCGTATTCCGCCGGCAGCAGCCCGCGCGCGAACCAGAAGCCCAACCCGCTGGCCCTTGAGACGCTGCACAAGGCCGGTATCGACACCGAGGGTCTTCGCAGCAAGAGCTGGGACGAATTCGCCACTCCCGACGCACCGCACATGGACCTCGTGATCACCGTCTGCGACAACGCCGCTGGCGAAGCCTGTCCCTACTGGCCTGGCCAACCGGCCACCGCGCACTGGGGCTATGCAGACCCCTCCGCCATCGAAGGCGGTGAGGAGAAACAACGCGAGGCCTTCCGACAGACCCTGCACCTGATACGCCGGCGCCTGGAGACCTTCGTGAATCTGCCACCAGATCGCCTGGACCGTCTGGCGATCGGCCAGGCGGCGCGCGACCTCGCGAAGGCCGACGCATGAACGCGCCCGCCTCGACCGCCGACACGCCGGCACCGGTCCCCATGAACCTCTTCGAGCGCTGGCTCACCCTCTGGGTGGCGCTGTGTATCGTCACCGGCATCGCGCTGGGGCAGTGGCTGCCCGGCGTGTTCCAGACCATCGGCGCGATAGAGGTCGCACGTGTGAACCTGCCGGTAGGCCTCCTGATCTGGGTGATGATCATCCCGATGCTGGTGAAAGTGGACTTCGGTGCGCTGGGCCAGGTGCGCCAGCATGTTCGCGGCATCGGCGTCACCCTCTTCGTGAACTGGCTGGTCAAGCCCTTCTCCATGGCCTTCCTGGGTTGGCTCTTCATCCGGCAGCTGTTCGCGCCTTGGCTGCCCGCCGACCAGTTGGACAGCTACATCGCCGGTCTGATCCTGCTGGCAGCGGCGCCCTGCACCGCGATGGTCTTCGTCTGGAGCCGGCTGACCGGTGGCGACCCGCTGTTCACGCTGTCGCAGGTGGCGTTGAACGACAGCATCATGGTGGTCGCCTTCGCGCCGCTGGTGGGCCTGCTTCTGGGCATGTCCGCGATCGTGGTGCCTTGGGACACGCTGCTCACATCGGTGGTGCTGTACATCGTGATCCCGGTGCTGATCGCGCAGGCCTGGCGCAAGTCCCTTCTCGCGCGCGGTCCGGCGGCCTTCGAGGCCGCGATGGCGCGCATCGGCCCCTGGTCCATCGGCGCGCTGCTGGCCACGCTGGTGCTGCTGTTCGCGTTCCAGGGCGAGGCGATCCTGAACCAGCCGCTGGTGATCGCCCTGCTGGCCGTGCCTATCCTGGTGCAGGTGATCTTCAACTCGGCGCTGGCCTATTGGCTCAACCGCCGACTGGGCGAGAAGCACAGCGTGGCCTGCCCCTCGGCCCTCATCGGCGCGTCCAACTTCTTCGAGCTGGCGGTGGCCGCCGCCATCAGCCTGTTCGGGTTTCACTCGGGGGCAGCCCTGGCCACCGTGGTGGGCGTGCTGATCGAGGTACCGGTGATGCTGGCGGTGGTGCGGGTGGTCAATGCCACCCGGGGCTGGTACGAGCAGCCACAGGCGGTCTGATACGCCCCGGGCTTGCCGCCACGGGCAGAGGCAGTAAGATGTACAGGATTCTGTACCTTACTTGACGGAGCCCAGCATGGCGTTCTCTGCCCGCGACGTGGTGCCTCTCACCCAGGCCCGAGCCCATCTCTCCGAACTGGCCGACGAGGCCAAGGCGGGCGTTGAAAAGATCATCACCAAGAACGGTGAAAGCTACGTCGCCCTGATCGACGCCGAGCGCCTGGATTACTACCACCGGCTTGAGAACGAACGCATCCACCTGTTGCTGATCGAAGACGCGAGGCGGGGCCTCGCGGACATAGAAGCGGGCCGCACACAAGGTGCAGATGCCGCGCTAGCCGCAATCCAGAAGCGTCGCGCAAACACCGCGGGCAGAAAGACTGCCTCTCCCGCGAAGGCTGTCCGCAAACGTGGCTGAGGCCACCTATCGGGTCGAGGCGACCGCGAGCTTTTTCGAGCGGCTGGACTCCATCGAAGCCTTCCTGACCGAGGCGGGTGCGGCTTTCGCCTTCGACGCGCTGGTACAGGCCTTGCGCGAAACGGTCATCCCCAACCTGGCCCGCTTCCCGCGCATTGGCAGGCCCTACCTGGAGCGGCCGCCGCGATCCGCCGAAGCGCTGGCCCAGCTTGCCGCCCTGCCTACCGGTGCTACCAGCAGCCTGCGGGAGTACCTGCATGGCGACTACCTGATGCTGTACACGGTGATGAGCGCGCGCAAGCGCGTCTACCTGCTGTCGATCCGGCACCATCGCCAACTGACATTCGACTTCGCGCGCCTGCGCTCCTGAGGCCAGCGGAAATCCGGCGTGTACCGCTGCCAGGACAATCGCTGCCCGCTCAGGAAACTGCCGGCCCCTGCCTCCAGCGGGCCTCGGCCTCATCCCAGGTCCCCAGGGCCTGCAGATCGGGCACCCAGGCCAGCCCCGACTTGGCGTCCGAGGACGCTGCCTCGGGCGTGACGACCACGTCCAGCAGCGCCGGGAGGTTCTTCAGGGCCCGGCCGATGGCGGCGGGCAGATCCTCGACGCGCTCGACGCGCTCGCCGTGCAGGCCGAAGGCCCGCGCCATGGCGGCGTGGTCGGCGTACTGCAGCCGTGTACCCACCACCTTGCCGTGGGTCTCCTGCTGGTCACGCACCTCGATCGCCCAGGAGCCGTTGTTCGCCACCACGATCAGCATCGGCGCGCGGTGGCGGGCGGCGGTATCGATCTCCATCGCGTTGAAGCCGAAGGCGCCGTCGCCGGTGGCCACCACCACGGTGCGGCCCGGCAAGGCCAGGCTGGCGGCCACGCCGAAGGGCGTGCCCACGCCGATGCACCCCAGCGGGCCAGGGTCCAGGTAGGTCGCGGCCGGCAGGCCGACCCGGGCAAAGCTCAAAAAATCACCGCCGTCGGCCACGACCACGCTGTCGGCCGGCAGCGCCTCGCGCAAGGCGGCCAGCACGCGGTTCGGGTGCATACGGCCGTCGCTGCCGGGCGCGGCCTGGCGCATCGAATCGAGCAGCTTGCGCGAACGCGCCTCGTGGCCCGCGCGGGCCTGTCGCGCCCAGTCACGGTCGCAGGCCGGCACGCGCTCGCCCGCAGCGGCCAGGATCGCCTCCAGGGCGGCATCGACCGAACCGAGCACCTCGGCGGCGCCACGGCGGTTATCACGCAGCTCCGAAGGCGTGTCGGCGATGCGCACGAAGCGGGCCTCGCCGAAGACGGCGGGCGATCCGTACGCCATCTGGAAATCAAGCTTGCGGCCCAGGGTGACCACCACATCGGCCTCGGTCATCACCGCGCCACGCATCGCGGCCACCACCGAGGGATGCGACTCGGGCACCAGGCCGCGGCTCTCGCCGGTGTCCAGGTACACGGCGCCCAGGGCGTCCAGCAGCCGTACCAGCGGGGCGCTGGCGCCTCGGGCGCCGCGCCCGCTGATCACGAGCGGGCGGCGGGCCGACCAGAGCACCTCGACGGCCTGGGCCACAGCGGCCGGATCGGGTTGCAGCCGGGGCCGGCGGCGCGGGGCCAACCATTCCGGCAGCTGCATCGCGGCACTCGGGTGCGCGCGCAGCGTGTCCACCGGGAAATCGATGTAGGCGGGGCCGGGCTCGCCGCCGATGCCCTCGGCACGCGCGATGGCCTCGTCAAGCTCCTGCATCACCAGCTCGGGCTCACGCACGGTACGGGCGTAGCGGGTCAGCGGCCGCACGAATTCGGTATGCGCCATGTCCTGCAGCGCGCCGCGGTTCTCCTGGGCACGTGGCGGCGTGCCCGAGATCACCAGCACCGAGGCCCGCGCCACGTGGGCGTTGGCGATGCCGGTCATCGCGTTGGTCACGCCAGGACCGGCGGTGACCAGGGCTACGCCGAGCTGGCCCGTCACCTCGGCATGGGCATGGGCCATGTACACGGCGGCGCGCTCGTCACGCACGTCGATGATGCGGATGCCTTCGGCGTCCAGCCGCATCCACAGCGGCATGATGTGGCCGCCGCACAGGGCGAACACGCGGTCGACACCGCGGGCCTTCAGGCAGCGGGCGATCCACGCCGCGGTGCTGTGCTCGGTGACCTGGGGAGAGCTCATGGGGATTCCTTCGGAAGTCCTGCGGGCGGCGCAGGGCCGGTTTCAGGTGGGGTATAAATCGTATTCTGAATTCAGAGTTCTATAATGTACGCTATCCTGGCCGCCGCGCCATCCCATCGGAGACCCGCCCGTGAACCGCCTGAACACCCTGAGCGATGCCGTCGCCACCCATGCCCGCCTGAACCCCGGCAAGCTCGCCGTGCGCGACTCGCGCCGCAGCCTCACCTACGCCCAGTGGCACGCGCGGACCGAGCGCCTGGCCGCCGGACTGCGCGGGCTCGGCCTGGACAAGGGCGACCGGGTGGCGGTGCTGGCCTACAACTGCCTGGAGTGGATGGAGATCTATGCGGCACTGGCCCGCGCCGGGCTGGTGGCCGTACCGCTGAACTTCCGACTGAGCGCACCCGAGATCAGCTACATCGCCGAACACTGCGAGGCGCGGGCCTTCATCGCGCAGGACGCCCTGGCCCCGGTGGTCGAGCCGCTGCGCCAGAGCCTGGGGCTGCCGCCCGGAACCTGGATCGCCTTCGGTGCGGGCGTGCCCGAGGGCTGGACCGACTACGAGCAGCTGATTGACGGCGCGCCCACCGGTCTGCCGCCGGTCACGGTGCTGCCCGGGGACATGAGCGCGCTGATGTACACCTCGGGCACCACCGGGCGGCCCAAGGGCGCGATCCGCAGCCACGAGGGCAGCACCCTGATCGCCTTCGCCACCGCGCTGGAAATGGGCTTCAAGCCGGACGACACCGCGCTGATGGTGATGCCGATGTGCCACGCCAATTCGCTGTACTTCAGCCAGACCTTCGTGCACCTGGGGGCCACCTGCGTGATCGACGATCGCCGCAGCTTCGACCCCGAGGCGCTGCTGGCGACGTTGTCGGCCGAACGCGTGACCTTCACCTCGCTGGTGCCGACCCACTACATCATGATGCTGGGCCTGCCACCGGCGGTGAAGGCACGCTACGACGTGAGTGCAGTGGAGAAGCTGATGATCTCCTCGGCGCCCGCGCGCAAGGAAACCAAGCTGGCGATCATGGAGTTCTTCCGCAACGGCAAGCTCTATGAACTCTATGGATCGACCGAGGCAGGCTGGGTCACCCTGCTGCGTCCGCACGAGCAGTTCGAGCGCCTGGGTTCGGTGGGCCGCGAGTGGGCCGGCTCAGGCCCGATCCGGCTGCTGGACGCCCAGGGTCGAGAGGTACCCGACGGCGAGGTGGGCGAACTCTATTCGCGCACGCCCTACGTATTCGACGGCTACTGGAAGAACCCCGAAAAGACCGCCGAGGCCTTCTGCGGCGACTGGTGCTCGGTGGGCGACATGGCACGTCGCGACGCCGACGGCTTCATCCACCTGGTGGACCGCAAGAGCAACATGATCATCAGCGGCGGCGAGAACATCTACCCCTCGGAGGTGGAGGCGGTGCTGGGCGCGCACGAGAAGATCAAGGACGTGGCCGTGATCGGCGTGCCCCACGACAAGTGGGGCGAGACGGTGCATGCGGTGGTGGTGCTGCATGACGGCCAGTCGCTCACCGAGGCCGAACTGATCGAGTGGTGCCGCGGACGCATGGCGGGCTTCAAGCGTCCGCAGTCGGTGCGCTTCATCGCGGACACCGAGATGCCCCGCACCGCCACGGGTAAGATCCTGCACCGCCTGCTGCGTACCCAGACCGTGCCGGCCTGACCCTGTCCATGAAAACCCTCACGCCCACCCCTAACCTGGTCGAACAGGTGCGCGACGCCCTCCTGGGCGAGATCGCCTCGGGCGTGCTGCGTCCGGGCGAGCGCATCATCCAGGAGCAGATCGCGCAGGCGCTGGGCGTGTCGCGCCAACCGGTGCAGCAGGCCCTGATGCTTCTGCGTAACCAGGGCGTGTTGCGCGAGGCCGGGGGCCGTGGCCTGATCGTCACTCCGCTGGACCCGGACCATGTCCACCACGTCTACCAGATCCGCTCGGCGATCGAGGGGCTGGCCTGCAGGCTGGCTGCCGAACACCAGGCCGAACAGGCGCGCCGTCTGGGCCCGGCGCTGATCGAGGCCGGGCGCAAGGCGGTAGCCAGTGGCTCGGTGCCCCGCATGATCGCGGCCGACATCCGCTTCCACGAATTCCTCTATGGCCTGGCGGGCAACCCCCTGATCGCGCCCGCCATGGACATGCACCTGACCTACACGCAGCGCGCCATGGGCGAGGTGCTGGTTCGTGACCAGAGCCCGCGCGACATCTGGGACCAGCACGCGGCCATCCTCGAGGCGATCGCGGCCGGCAATGCCGACGAGGCCGAGCGGCGCTCGCGCGCTCACCTCATGCAGGCCTGTGGCTTCATGGTCTCGCGCCTGAAGGAACTGGCCAAGGGCGCCGAGCCCACGCTGGCCGAGGCGCCGTAAGGCGCAGACATCCTCCCGGGCCGCCCGGCTCAACGGAAATCCCGGCTGCGCCCCTCGTACGCCAGCCGTCCCAGCATCGGCGTGAGGTCCTCGCTGCGACGCGCCACCAGATGGCGCACCCGCCCACCGCTGGCCTCGTCACGCTGCCACACGCCTTCCACCGCCAGCAGGCGGGCCCGATACAGCACGTCGCGCTGCGCCTGCACGATCGCGGGCCAGACGATCACGTTGACGGTACCCGTCTCGTCCTCCAGCGAAATGAACAGCGTGCCCTTGGCCGTGCCCGGGCGCTGGCGCATGGTGACGATGCCGCAGGCGCGCGCGCCTTGGCCGTCGGCCAGGGCCTGCAGACGCTGCGCGCTGTGCCAGCCCCCAGCGTCCAGGCGCGCACGCAGCAGGGCCAGCGGATGCCGGCGCAGGGTCAGGCCGGTGGACGCATGGTCGAACACGATGTCCTCGCCCTCGGGGGCCAGGGGCAGCTGCACCGGCTCCTCGTGGACCGGCGCCTCGCGCAGCAGGCCCGGCGCGCGCCGTGTGGCGGTAGCCGCCCACACCTGCTGGCGCCGGTGGCCCGCGAGCGCGGACAGGGCATCCGCCGCCGCCAGGACGGACAGGTCGCCGCGGTCGAGCCCGGCGCGCAGGGCCAGGTCCTCGGCGCCTTCGAACACCGGACTCACCCCCCGCGCCGCCACGATGCGCCGCCCCGCCGCCTCCCCCAGCCCCGCCACCATCCGCAGACCCAGGCGCACCGCCGGCTGCAGCGTGCTGCCCTCACCCGTCACCGGTTCATCCGCCTCGCGCGCCGCGCCGGGTGGCTCCAGCGTGCAGTCCCAGTCACTGGCCGTCACGTCCACGGGCCGCACCTCCACCCCGTGACGCTGCGCGTCCTGCACCAGCTGCGAGGGCGTATAGAACCCCAGCGGCTGCGAATTGAGCATCGCTGCAAGAAAACACGCGGGCTCGTGGCACTTGAACCAGCTGCTGAAATACACCAGCAACGCGAAGCTCGCCGCATGGCTCTCGGGGAATCCGTATTCGCCAAAGCCCTCGATCTGCCGGAAGATGCCCTCGGCAAATTCCTGCAGGTAGCCGCGGCGCACCATGCCCTCCACCAGCGGTTGCCTGAACCTGTGCACACCGCCCTTGCGTGACCAGGCCGCCATCGAGCGGCGCAGCGCGTCGGCCTGGTCCGCGGTGAAGTGCGCCGCCACCATCGCCAGCTGCATCACCTGCTCCTGGAAGATCGGCACGCCCAGCGTACGCCCCAGCGGGCCGGCCAGTTCGTCCTTCACGTAGCGCACCGGCAGTCCCTCGCGCCGGCGCTGGCGCGCCTGCAGGTAGGGGTGCACCATGCCGCCCTGGATCGGCCCGGGGCGCACGATGGCCACCTGCACCACCAGGTCGTAGTAGGTGCGCGGGCGCAGTCGCGGCAGCATCGCCATCTGCGCGCGGCTTTCCACCTGGAACACGCCCACGGTGTCAGCGCGGCACAGCATGTCGTAGACGCGCGGGTCTTCCTGCGGCACCTGCTGCAGCTGCCACGCCGCCTCGTCGCAGCGACCGCGCCAGTGATTGGCCAGAGCCAGGCAACGGCGCAAGGCACTGAGCATGCCCAGGGCCAGCACATCCACCTTGAGCAGACCCATGGCCTCCAGGTCGTCCTTCGCCCACTGGATGATGGAGCGATCGGGCATGGCAGCGTTTTCCACCGGCACCAGGCGCGTGAGCTTGTCCTGCGTGAGCACGAAGCCACCCACGTGCTGGCTCAGGTGGCGAGGAAACCCGCACAGCTCGCGCGCCAGCTGCAACCACAGGCGCAGGCGCCAGGGCAAGGCGCCCTCCCCTGCCTCGGCGGCAGCCGCCTGCGATTCGATACCCAGCGCGCGAGCCAGACCCGCCAGGCGCTCCTGCGCGATGTCGGGCTCGAAGCCATGATGGTCCTTGGCAAAGGCATCGACCAGGCGTTCATCGATGGCCAGCGCCCGCCCCACGTCACGCAGCGCCATGCGCGGGCGATAGCGCACCACCACCGCGGCGATCGCGGCACGCTCCCGCCCGTACTTGCGGTAGATGTACTGGATCACCTCCTCGCGGCGCTGGTGCTCGAAGTCGACGTCGATGTCCGGCGCCTCGTGCCGCTCCATGCTGATGAAACGCTCGAACAGCATGCTCGAACGCTCGGGAGAGACCTCGGTGATGTGCAGGCAATAGCAGACGAGTGAATTGGCCGACGAGCCCCGTCCCTGGCACAGGATGCCCTGGCTGCGGGCGTAGCGCACGATGTCTTCCACCGTGAGGAAGAACATCTCGTAGCGCTTGTCGCGGATCAGGCGCAGCTCCTTGGCGATCTGGGCGCGGTGTGCAGGCGCAAGACCCTGCGGATAGCGGCGGCGCGCGCCGCGCAGCGTCAGGCGCGCAAGCGCGCCGATCGGTGTCTGCCCGCGCGGCACCGATTCCAGCGGGTAGTTGTACTGGATGGACGACAGATCAAAGCGGCAGCGCGCTGCCACCGCCAGCGTGGCCTGCAGCAATTCGGGTGGGTACACCTGCGCGAGCCGTGCGCGATAGCGCAGGTGACGCTGCGCGTTGGGGGGCAAGGCAAAGCCGCAGCCGGCGACGGTGCGCTTCTCGCGCACGGCGGTCATGACATCGAGCAGGCGCTGGCGCGAACGCCGGTGCATCTGCACCCCGCCCGCCGCCACCAGCGGCACGCCGCACTGCTCGCCGGCCTCCTGCAACAGCGACAGCCAGAGCTCGTCACCCATCTCGCCATGCAGGGCCACCCCCAGCCACAGACGCGGGCCGATGCGCTCGCGCGCCCGCTGCAGCCCCTCGCACAGCGTCGCCAGGTCCAGGGCCTGCGGCACATCGCGCCTTGGCACCCACAGGCACTCGCAACCCGCCAGCAGCGACCACGCGCTGGTCTGCCAGTCCACCCTGTAATCGCCCTTGGGAGCCTGCCGGCGCGCCGCGGTGATGAACTCGCACAGGTCGCCCCAACCGAAGGTATTGCGCGCCAGGGCCACCAGCCGACCTTCGGGCAGCGCGAATTCGCTGCCGAGGATCAGGCGAAAGGGCCGCACGCGCCGGCCCGGCCCCTCGCGCTCCAGACGCGCCGCAGCCTGCAGGTGCTCGCGCAGCGCCACCTGGGCCTGCACCACCCCGGCCACCGAGCATTCGTCGGTGAGGGCCAGCGCTTCATAGCCCAGGTTGTAGGCGCGCCGCACCAGCTCGTCCGGGTGCGATGCGCCGCGCTGGAAGCTGAAGTGGCTCAGGGCGTGCAACTCGGCGTAGGCCGGCAAGCCCTCGCCCGGCGGGGCCGGCGCGATCAGCGGGGGCGTGTCGTCTTCTTCGGGGCGAGGCGGCAGCGGTGGCCGCGCGGGCGGTTCAGGCATACAGGCCCTGCAGGTACCAGCGCACCGGCGCATCCGCCTGCGGCCCGTGCTCGCAGTACACCCACAGCAGGCCAGCGCGTTCGCTGCGGGCGATGCGGTAGTCACGCACCACCGTGCCGCCCTCCTCCCACCAGCCGGTCTCCACCCGCTGGCGGCGCGTGAGCAGGCGCAGCGGCCCCTCGTACCAGGGGCGGTGGCCACGCACCGGCAGGCGCAGGGGCTGGGGCAGCAGCCAGGGCGGGTACAGGCCGTGGGCAAGGTCCGACGGCAGGCCGGGCAGATCCGGCATCACGCGCGCCAGCGCCGCTTCGTGCAGGTGATGCACCGCGGGTTCCCAGCGCTGCATACGCTCGGGCCGCCAGTCGGCCTGCGGCACGGGCACGCACACCTGGTCCGCCCCCAGGCGCGCCGACAGGCGCTCGACCAGCTGGTGCAGGCGCTCGCCTTCGAGGGCGTCCTCGGGAAGGAAGCCGCGGGTGGATCCTGCCCAGGGCTCGGTCTCCAGGGTGCGCAGGCGCAGGTGGTTGGCCGGTGCCCCCAGCGTGGCCTGCGCCAGTTGCTCGCCGGCGAGCCGGTGCAGATGGTCCATCGCCTGCACCGCCTGCGCGGTGCGCACCACCAGCGCCTGGTGCGGCGGCAGCGCCACGCCATCCAGCCGCCGCAGGTCCAGCGTCCATTGCAGCTCGAAGGCCCGCACGCCCCAGTGCCGCGCGCGCAGCCACAGCTGTAGCTGCCCGAGCAGGTGCGAGGCCGCCTGCATCAGCTCGGGTGCGGTGCTGGCCAGGGCGGGCAGCTCCACGCCTTCGTCGAAGACCTCGGGCAGGGTAAGCCACGCGTAGCGCTCGGGCCGCAGGCCCCAGGCCGCGTCGAGCGCGTCGAGCAAGGCCGCGCCGAAGCGGCGCGCCACTGGCCCGCGGGGCAAGGCACGCAACTCACCCCAGGTTTGCAAGCCGGCACGCGCGAGCAGGTCGGCGTGGGGCACAGCCGCCGTGAGCAGCGGCAGGGGCAGGTCCTCGGGCACGCGCACGGGCATCGCGTGGCCCGACGCCTTCAGCCGCAGCAGCGCCAGGGCGACGAGCGATGTGGTCCCGCGCGCCCATCGCGTATCCGGCAACGGCGCCAGCGGCGGCCCGGGCGTGAGCAAGGCGCGCAGCAAGGCCTGTGGCCCGCCGAACAGGCGCCAGCTGGCCGAGATCTCCAGCAACACGGCTTCGTCCACGCGGGCCACGCGCGGCGTGAAGCGCAGGCCCTGCCAGGCCCAGCCCAGCGGCGGGTCTTCGGGCGGGGGCTGCAGCGCGATCCAGTCCATGGGGGGCGATCGGGTACGAGAGGCAACGCCTCACCGGACATGGCCGGCATCGACATGCGCAAGACCCGGCGCGTGAACGGACAGGCGGTGCGGCGCGCGGGGCACGTGCGCAACGCCAGGCTGCGGCACCCGAGGCCGCAACAGGTCGGCGAGCACCGCGGGCTGCTGTGGCAGGCACACCGGCGCGGCCAGCGGCGGGCCGGGGCGCTTGAGGACATGGACCTCGGGCGCCTCACCCGGCGCCAGCGCCAGGCGCAGGGGCGCAGGCGAGGCCTGTGTACGCGCCGTATCGGGCCGCAGCACAAACAGCAGGCGGCGATGGCGCTGCGCCACCAGTTGCAGCCGCCGCAGATCGGCGGACAGCACCTGCGGCAGCCAGGCGAGTACGGCGGCCACCTCGGCGCAGCGCAGTGCCTGCTCGGTGGCCCACAGGCGTGAGGCGTTTGCCTGCGCCCGCACCCACAGCAGCCGCTGCGGCGGTAGCCCGCGCGCCGCCAGGCCCGGTGTGAATACGGGGTACGGCGCGCCCACCAGCACCAGCGGCCCGGCCTCCTGCCGCAGGACCTGCGCCAGGGCGGGCGCCAGCAGCTGCCACACCGGCGCCTGCGTCCGCGCCTGCAAGACCTCGACCAGGGCACCGACGGGCCAGCCCCCGCCGGGCAAGGCTGCATCGAGCGCGGGCCAGCCTGTGGGAAGGACCTGCGCTTGCGGGCCGGCCAGGGCATCGGCACGCCAGACTTGCCCGGCCAGCGCCTCTTCGGCCAGGGCCAGGGACGGGGCCAGGGACGGGGACGCGGGAGGTGGGGCTTGGACGCGGGACAGCACGGGAAAGATCCTCAGAAAACTGTATGTTTATACAGTATTTCTGAAGTGCTGTTGAGGTGGGAGCGCCCATCAGCGCCGCCTGCTCCCCCCTTGAAGCGCGGGCGCCGCACAGGCGCCCGCCGCGGCTGTCAGTGCAGCTTCACGCCCGTCTTGGCCTGCAGCGCCTCGCGCGTGACGCCCGGCGCGAGCTCGACGACCTTCAGGCCCTGCGGCGTCACGTCCATCACCGCCAGGTCGGTGATGATGCGGTCCACCACGCCCACCCCCGTCAGGGGCAGCGTGCACTGGGGCAGGATCTTCAGGTCCTCGGTGCCGTCCTTCTTCTTCGCGACGTGCTCCATCAGGATGATCACGCGCGGCACGCCGGCCACCAGATCCATCGCGCCGCCCATGCCCTTGACCATCTTGCCGGGGATCATCCAGTTGGCCAGATCGCCTTTCTCGCTGACCTGCATGGCGCCCAGGATGGACAGGTTGATCTTGCCGCCACGGATCATGGCGAAGGACTGGTCGCTGCCGAAGATGGCCGAACCCTTGATGGTGGTCACCGTCTGCTTGCCGGCGTTGATCAGGTCGGCGTCGACTTCGTCCTCGTAGGGGAAGGGGCCGATGCCCAGCATGCCGTTCTCGCTTTGCAGCCACACCTCCACATGGTCGGGCACGTGGTTGGCCACCAGCGTCGGGATGCCGATGCCGAGGTTCACGTAGAAGCCGTCCTGCAGTTCCTGTGCCGCGCGCGCGGCCATCTCGTCTTGGGTCCAGGGCATGAGGATCTCCTTTACTTGCGGGGGCGGGTGGTGCGCTTCTCGATGCGCTTTTCCGGGGTGGGGTTGTGCACGATACGGTGCACGTAGATGCCGGGCAGGTGGATGTCGTCAGGGGCAAGTTCGCCGGTGGCGACGATGCGCTCCACTTCCACGATGCAGACCTTGCCGGCGGTGGCGGCCGCGGGGTTGAAGTTGCGGGCGGTGAGGTTGAATCGCAGGTTGCCCGAGCGGTCGGCCACGTCGGCCTTGACCAGGGCGATGTCAGGGAACAGCGCGTGCTCCATGACGTAGGTCTCGCCGCCAAACTCGCGCAGCTCCTTGCCCTCGGCCACCATCGTGCCCACGCCGGTCTTGGTGAAGAAGGCCGGGATACCGGCGCCACCGGCGCGCAGCTTCTCGGCCAGCGTGCCCTGGGGCGTGAACTCCAGCTCGAGCTCGCCGGCCAGGTACTGGCGCTCGAATTCCTTGTTCTCGCCCACGTAGCTGGCGATCATCTTCTTGACCTGGCGCGTCTCCAGCAGCTTGCCCAGGCCGAAGCCGTCGACACCAGCGTTGTTCGAGATCGCGGTGAGGTTCTTCACGCCGCTGTCACGGACCGCGTCGATCAGGGCCTCGGGAATGCCGCACAGGCCGAAGCCGCCCACGGCGATGAGTTGCCCGTCGCGCAGCACGCCTTCGAGCGCCTTGGCGGCAGAGGGAAAGATCTTGTTCACGGAATCGGTCTCCTATGGGAAACCCCGGCGCGCCACGCGCCGGAGAGCCGCTACGATACTACCTAACGCGTTACGTAGTTTTGCCTAGAGACCCGCCCTATGGACGTCGACTACCGAACCGCCTTCGATCTGGCGCCCGTGGGGCTGTGCCTGTCACGCAACCGCGGCATCGTCGACTGCAACCAGGCGCTGTGCGAGATGTTCGCGGCTTCCCGCGAGCGGTTGATCGGGCAGACCTTCCAGGTGCTGTATCCGAGCGCGGACGAATACGAGCGCCTGGGCGCGCGCATGGCCCCCATCCTGAATGCCCGCGGCTCGTATGCCGACGACCGCATCATGAAGCGGGTCACCGGCGAGCTGTTCTGGTGCCACGTGATGGGACGCGCGCTGGTGCCAGGTGCGCCGCACGAGGCGGGCATCTGGTCCTTCGAGGACCTGAGCGCGCAGCGGCCCGTGGGCGCGGAGCTCACGCCGCGCGAGCGCGAGGTGGCCGCACGATTGCTTGATGGCATGACCTCCAAGGAAATCGGCAAGGCCCTGGCGATCAGCCATCGCACGGTGGAAATCTACCGGGCCCGCCTCATGCGCAAGTACAAGGCAAATACCACCGCCGACCTGGTGCACAAGCTGATGGCGGGGGCGTGAGGCGGTGTACCTGCCGATACCCGAGACACGCTGCCGCGAAGACCATCCACCATCCCCGAACGAGGAGACCCCATGTCCACCCGCTACCCCCTGCCCGAACTCAAGGACCTGCCTGAGGACATGCGCGCGCGCATCCTGGAAGTGCAGGAAAAGAGCGGCTTCGTGCCCAACGTGTTCCTGGCGCTGGCGCGTCGACCGGCCGAGTGGCGGGCCTTCTTCGCCTACCACGACGCGCTGATGCTCAAGGAAGGCGGCAACCTCACCAAGGGCGACCGCGAGATGATCGTCACCACCACCAGCGCCGCCAACCAGTGCCTCTACTGCGTGGTGGCTCACGGGGCGATCCTGCGCATCTACGAAAAGAAACCGCTGGTGGCCGACCAGGTGGCCGTGAACTACCGCAAGGCGGACATCACGCCGCGCCAGCGCGCCATGCTGGATTTCGCGATGAAGGTGTGCCTGCACTCGCACGAGATCGGCGACGCTGACTTCGAGGCCCTGCGCGCCCACGGCTTCGACGACGAGGACGCCTGGGACATCGCGGCCATCACCGCCTTCTTCGGGCTGTCCAACCGCATGGCCAACACCACCGGCATGCAGCCCAATCCCGAGTTCTACCTGCTCGGGCGCGTACCGCGCACGAAATAGGCGGGCGGCGGCGGGGTCTACTCGAGGAGCTTTCGCAGCCTCTCAGGAAGCGGCGCGGACTTCTGCGCCGGAAAATCCGTCCACACGGTAGTGGCGCCACCCGCGGCGCAGATCACGTCGGGCGCGCTGGCGCGGGCCATGGTGCACCAGCTCTCGAAGCTGCTGCGGCCCGGGTCGCTCACGTACATCCGCAGCAGCACGTCGTCCGGGTACTCGAACTGGCGGTAGAAGTTGCAGAAGGCGTTGACGATCACCGGCCCCTGCCCCAGGGGGTTGGGCAGGGCGTCGATGGACCTGAACCAGTCGATCCGGATGGTCTCCATGTACCGGAAGTACAGGGTGTTGTTCACGTGGCTCATGGCGTCCATGTCGCCCCAGCGGATCGGGAGCGTCAGTTCGTAAACCAGTTTCTTCTTCTCGGGAATTTCCAGCTTCATGGGTCGGCCTGTCGGGATCTGCAGACATGGGGACGCAGCGACCATCGCAATAGAATGTCACGATCGCAGCAGGGTGCCAGGATTTCTCCGTAGCGGCAGCCGCTTGTAGGACAGTCCCCGAATTTCATTATCAGGCACACACGATGACCCACGACGAGATACTGGCGCAATACGGCCCCCGAGAGGCCATGGAATACGACGTCGTGATCGTCGGCGCCGGCCCGGCCGGCCTGTCCGCCGCCATCCGCCTGAAGCAACTGGCGCAGGCGAAGAACCAGGACATCTCGGTCGTGGTGCTGGAAAAGGGATCGGAGCCTGGCGCCCACATCCTGTCTGGCGCCATCATGGACCCGCGCGCCCTCACCGAGCTGTTCCCCGACTGGAAGGCCCTGGGCGCGCCCCTGAACCAGCCCGTCACCGAGGACGCCTTCCTGTTCCTGTCCGAGAAGGGCGCGGTGCGCACGCCCAACTTCCTGCTGCCGAAGAATTTCCACAACGAGGGCAACTACATCATCAGCCTGGCCAACCTCACGCGATGGCTGGCGCAGCAGGCCGAGGGCCTGGGCGTGGAGATCTTCCCGGGCTTTCCGGCGGCCGAAGTGCTTTACAACGCCGACGGCTCGGTCAAGGGCGTGGCCACCGCCAACATGGGCATCAGCAAGAATGGTCAGCCCACCGAGAACTTCCAATTGGGCATGGAGCTGCATGCGCGCTACACGCTCTTCGCCGAGGGTGCGCGCGGCCACCTGGGCAAGCAGCTGATCTCGCACTTTCGCCTGGACGCCAAGAGCGATCCGCAAAGCTACAGCATCGGCATCAAGGAAGTCTGGGAGATCGACCCGGCGCGGCACCAGCCGGGCCTGGCGGTGCACACCGCGGGCTGGCCGCTCGATAACCACACCTACGGCGGTTCCTTCCTCTATCACATGGAAAACAACCAGGTGGCGGTGGGCTACGTGGTGGGCCTGGACTACAGCAACCCCTGGCTCTCGCCATTCGAGGAATTCCAGCGTTTCAAGACGCACCCGAACATCCGCTGGTACTTCGACACGCCGCAGGGCGGCAAGCCGGCCAAGCGCCTGGCCTACGGCGCGCGCGCACTCACGGTGGGCGGGCTGCTGTCGCTGCCCAAGACCGTGTTCCCAGGTGGCGCGCTGGTGGGGTGCGACGCGGGCTACCTCAACGCCTCGCGAATCAAGGGCAGCCACGCCGCGATCAAGACCGGCATGCTGGCCGCCGAGGCCGCCTTCGACGCGCTGGTAGCCGACCGCCGCCACGACGAGCTCACCGCCTACCCCGCGGCCTTCGAACAGTCCTGGCTGCACGCCGAGTTGTACCGCGCGCGCAACTTCAAGCAGTGGTTCAAGAAGGGCCTGCCCCTGGCCACGGTGATGACCGGCATCGAGCAGTTCGTCCTGCGCGGACACATCCCCTGGACCATCCACCGCGAGAAGCCGGATCACCTGTACCTCAAACCTGCCAGCCAGTGCGCGCCCATCGAGTACCCCAAGCCCGATGGCAAGCTGACCTTCGACCGGCTGTCGTCGGTGTTCATCTCCAACACCAACCACGCCGAGGACCAGCCCGCGCACCTGAAGCTCACCGACCCCTCGGTGCCGGTGGACACCAACCTCAAGCGATTCGCGGGCCCCGAGTCGCGCTACTGCCCGGCGGGCGTTTACGAATACGTCAAGGACGCCACCTCCGGTGCGGACCGACTGCAGATCAACGCGCAGAACTGCGTGCACTGCAAGACCTGCGACATCAAGGACCCCACCCAGAACATCACCTGGGTGGTGCCCGAGGGCGGCGGCGGCCCCAACTACGCCAACATGTAGGTCGCACGACCTACCCTGGCGCGCCGCACCGGACGGCTACAATGTAGTGTCGTCAGGAGAGCGCCGAGGGCCCGAAAGGCAACCCGGCCGCCGAAGGCGCAGGCTGAACGCCGAACGCTCAGGCACCCAGGACTGACGGCACGTCCCGGCAACGGGGCGTTTCCCTGCTGGAGAGAGGCGTCCCGCCACGCGCGACGGACGCCCACCGAAGGAGCAACCCCCGCGCGGCATGGCCGCCAGGGCGAATCTCTCAGGTAAAGCGGACAGCGGGGCTCACCCATGGCGCAGGCCATGGATTGCAGCCCTGTCAACGGAGTGTCCATGTCCAGCGCCCCCACCGCCGCGCCTGCCCCGCAACCCCTGCTGCAGACGCCGCTGCACGCCCTGCACCTCGAAATGGGTGCGCGCATGGTGCCCTTCGCGGGCTATTCCATGCCGGTGCAGTACCCGGCGGGCCTGATGGCCGAACACCGCCACACCCGCTGCGCCGCGGGCCTGTTCGACGTCTCGCACATGGGGCAGTTGCGCCTGGTGGGTCCAGACGCTGCAGCCGCCTTCGAGTCCCTCATGCCCGTCGACGTGATCGGCCTGGGCGTGGGCAGGCAGCGTTACGGACTGCTGCTGTCCGACGAGGGCACGATCCTGGACGACCTGATGTTCGTGAACCGAGGTGACGACCTCTTCGTCATCGTCAACGGCGCCTGCAAGGCCGCCGACATCGCCCACATCCAGGCGCGCATCGGCACGCGCTGCACGGTGCAGCCAATGCCCGATCAGGCGCTGCTGGCGCTGCAGGGGCCGCAGGCCGTGAACGCGCTGTCGCGGCTGGCGCCGGGGGTAGAGCGTCTCGTATTCATGACCGGCGCACGCTTTGCCTGGAACGGCGGCGAGCTGTTCATCACCCGCAGCGGCTACACCGGCGAGGACGGCTTCGAGATCTCGGTCCACGCCTCGCAGGCCGAAGCGCTCGCCCGCGCGCTGCTGTCCCAATCCGAGGTGCAGGCAATCGGCCTGGGCGCGCGCAACTCGCTGCGCCTGGAAGCCGGCCTGTGCCTGTACGGCAGCGACATCGACACCACCACCACGCCGGTAGAGGCCGCCCTGACCTGGGCGATACAGAAGGTGCGTCGCACCGGCGGCGCGCGCGCCGCAGGCTTCCCGGGCGCAGACCGCGTCCTGGGTCAGCTTGATGGCGCGGCGCCCCTCACGCGCCGGCGCGTCGGCCTGATCGCACAGGAGCGCGTGCCGGTGCGTGAGCACACCGAGCTGCAGGACCTTTCGGGCCGACGGGTGGGCGAGGTCACTAGCGGACTGCTCGGGCCCACCATCGACCAGCCGGTCGCCATGGGCTATGTCGAGACGGCGCAGGCCGCCACAGGCACGCGCCTGCAGGCCCTGGTGCGGGGCAAGTCCGTACCCATGACCGTGGCCGACCTGCCCTTCGTCCCCGCGCGCTACTACCGCGGACCCGCTGCCTGACCCCTTTCCAACTTGCAACCAGGAGACACCATGACCCTCAAGTACACCCCCGATCACGAATGGATCCAGGCCGAGGGCAACGGCCCGGCCACTGTGGGTATCACGGTGCATGCGCAGGACGCGCTGGGCGACGTGGTGTTCGTGGACCTGCCCGAGGTCGGCCGCACCTACGCCCAAGGCGAAGTGGCCGGTGTCGTCGAATCGGTGAAGGCCGCAGCCGACGTCTACATGCCCGTCAACGGCGAAGTGACCGAGGTGAACGAGGCCCTGCGCGCCGACCCGTCGCTGGCGAACAGCGACCCGCTGGGCCAGGGCTGGTTCTTCAAGGTGAAGCTCGCCAACCCCGCCGAGCTTGAGCCGCTGATGGACGAGACGGCCTACGCCGCGTTCTCGCAGAACGGCTGATCCCCGACCTTCCCACGACCAGACGCCCCACCCGAGGAATGACGCCATGCTGATGCAATCCGCACGCCCCCTGGGCGAACTCGAGGACGCCGACCAGTTCATCGCCCGCCACATCGGCATCGGGCAGGCCGACGAAAGCCACATGCTCTCGGTGATCGGCGAGGCCTCGCGCCGCGCGCTGATCGACGGCATCGTGCCGCGCGCCATCGCCCGAACCAGCGCCATGAAGCTGCCCGCACCTGTGACCGAGGCCGCGGCACTGGCCGAACTCAAGGCACTGGCTGGCCAGAACCGCGTGATGCGCAGCTTCATCGGACAGGGCTACTACGGCACGCACACGCCCACGGTCATCCTGCGCAACATCCTGGAGAACCCCGCCTGGTACACCGCCTACACGCCCTACCAGGCCGAGATCAGCCAGGGCCGCATGGAGGCCCTGGTGAACTTCCAGACCATGGTGTGCGACCTCACCGGCATGCCCATCGCCAACGCGTCCATGCTGGACGAGGCCACTTCGGCGGCCGAGGCCATGACCCTGGCCAAGCGCAGCGTCAAGAGCCCCAGCAACACCTTCGTGGTCGCGGGCGACAACCATCCGCAGGTGATCGAGGTGATCCGCACCCGCGCCCGCCCGCTGGGTCTGGAGGTGGTGGTGCCCGGCTCGGTGCAGGAGTGGCAGCAGGCCTTGGCCCGCCCGCACTTCGGCGCGCTGGCGCCCTACCCGACAACCAGCGGCCGCATCGCCGACTTGCGCGCGGACACGGATCGAACCCACGCGCAGCAGGGTGCCTTCATCGTGGCCGCCGACCTGCTGGCACTGACGCTGCTCACGCCCCCGGGCGAATGGGGCGCGGACATCGTGGTGGGCACCACGCAGCGCCTGGGCATGCCCATGGGCGCGGGCGGCCCGCATGCGGCCTACATGGCCTGCCGCGACGAGTACAAGCGATCGATGCCTGGCCGCCTGGTGGGCGTGAGCATCGACGCTCACGGCCAGCCCGCTTACCGCCTCGCGCTGCAGACGCGCGAGCAGCACATACGCCGCGAGAAGGCCACCTCGAACATCTGCACCGCGCAGGTGCTGCCGGCCGTCGTGGCCAGCATGTACGCGGTCTATCACGGGCCGCAGGGCCTCAAGCGCATCGCGCAGCGCGTGGCGGCCTACACCGCCATCTTGGCGGCGGGCCTGCGCCAGCTCGGGTACACGCCGGAGCATGACAGCGCCTTCGACACCCTGGCCCTGCGCGTGGGCGCTGAGGCCGCTGCCAAACTTTCGGCGCGCGCCCAGGATCGCGGCGCCAACCTGCGCGTACATGCGGGCCAGTGGGTCTGCGTGTCGCTAGACGAGACCACCACGCGCGCAGACCTCACGCTCCTATGGTCGGTGTTTGCGAAGGACGGCCAGGTCCTGCCCGATGCCGCCGCCTTCGAGAAAGGCGTTGAGCCGCTGATTCCCGACAGCCTGCGACGCACCAGCGAGTTCCTGACCCACCCGGTGTTCAACACCCACCACAGCGAAACCGCCATGCTGCGCTACATCCGCGCGCTGTCGGACAAGGACCTCGCGCTCGATCGCAGCATGATCCCCCTGGGCAGCTGCACGATGAAGCTCAACGCGACGAGCGAGATGATCCCCATCACCTGGCCCGAGTTCGCGCAGGTGCACCCCTTCGCACCGGCCGACCAGCTGCAAGGCTATGCCCAGCTCGACGCGCAGCTGCGCGAGTGGCTGTGCCAGGCCACCGGCTATGCGGGCATCAGCCTGCAGCCCAATGCGGGATCCCAGGGCGAGTACGCCGGCCTGCTGGTGATCAAGGCCTGGCATGAGAGCCGGGGCGACCACCACCGCGACGTCTGCCTCATCCCCTCCTCCGCCCACGGCACCAATCCCGCCAGCGCGCAGATGGTCGGCATGCAGGTGGTGGTGACCGCCTGCGACGCCAGCGGCAACGTCGACATGGCGGACCTCGCCGCCAAGTGCGCGCAGTACACCGACCGGCTGGCCGCGGTGATGATCACCTACCCCAGCACGCACGGCGTGTTCGAGACTCAGGTCAAGGAGCTGTGCGCGCTGGTGCACCAGCATGGCGGGCGCGTCTACGTGGACGGCGCCAACATGAACGCCCTGGTGGGTGTGGCCGCGCCTGGCGAATTCGGTGGTGACGTGAGCCACCTGAACCTGCACAAGACCTTCTGCATCCCACACGGTGGTGGCGGTCCGGGCGTGGGTCCGGTGTGCGTGGTCGAGGACCTCGTGCCCTTCCTGCCCGGTCATGCCACGGCCGAAGCGACCGCTGGCCATGCGGTAGCGAGTACGAACGCCCATCGTGTCGGCGCCGTGTCCGCTGCACCCCTGGGCAATGCAGCGGTCCTGCCTATCAGCTGGATGTACTGCCGCATGATGGGCCCCGAGGGCCTGCGACAGGCGACCGAAGTGGCCATCCTCTCAGCCAACTACATCAGCAAGCGACTGGCTGGTCATTACCCCACGCTGTACGCCAGCGAAAACGGCCGTGTGGCGCACGAATGCATCCTGGACCTGCGCCCGCTGAAGGACACCAGCGGCGTCACCGCCGAGGACGTGGCCAAGCGCCTGATTGACTACGGCTTCCACGCGCCGACCCTGAGCTTCCCGGTGGCGGGCACGCTGATGGTGGAACCCACCGAGAGCGAGACGCTGGAGGAACTCGATCGCTTCATCGACGCCATGATCGCGATCCGCGAGGAGATCCGCGCGATCGAGTCAGGCCAGTGGCCGCGCGAGGACAATCCCCTGAAGCACGCGCCACATACCGCCGCGAGCGTGATGGCCAGCGACTGGCAGCACGCCTATCCGCGTGAGGCGGCGGCAGCAGTGCTGGAGGGCCGGCGCCACGGCAAGTACTGGCCGCCAGTGGGCCGGGTGGACAACGTCTATGGCGATCGCAACCTGTTCTGCGCCTGCGTGCCGATGTCGGCGTACGAGACCCAACCGGGCGCCGGAGCCTGAGCGACCCGGGGTTGTGACCTCGGCGTCGCCGGGGTGAAGATCAGGCCGCCTGCGCCGCGATCTGGCGCAGGGCCCGCTCGAACACCTCGGGCGGCTGTCCGCCCTGGACCAGGTGCTGGTCGTTGATGATCACCGAGGGCACGGCGCTGATGCCAGCCTGCGTGTAGAAGCGCTGGCGTTCGCGCACCTGCGGGGTGTATTCGTCGCTGGCCAGGATGGCCCTGGCGCGCTGCGTGTCCAGACCTGCCGCTTCGGCCGCGGCCACCAGCACGTCGTGCGCGCAGGGGTTCTCACCCCGCGTGAAATAGGCCTGCAGCAAGGCCAGTTTCAGTGCACGCTGTGGGGCCTGCCCCTGCTCGCCAGCCCAGTGCAGGAGGCGGTGGCAATCAAAGGTGTTCCAGGTGCGGCCGCGCCCCTCCTCCCGGAATTCGAAGCCCACGGCAGCGGCCCGCTGGCGCAGCGCCTTCCAGTTGGCAGCCTGCTGCTCAGGGGTCGATCCGTATTTCTGCGACAGGTGCTCGACGATGTCCTGGCCTTCGGGGCCCATCTGCGGGTTCAGCTGGAAAGGCTGGAAGTGCAGTTCCACCTCGACGACGCCGGCCAGGCGCTCCAGGGCCCTTTCCAGGGACGCGAGGCCGACGGCGCACCAGGGGCAGGCCACGTCGGAGACGAAATCGATCTTGAGTTTGGCGGTCATGCCGCCATGCTAACGCCTGGCCGCGACAGGCGTCAGGCGCCCGGGTTTGAAAGCGCCAGCAGGCGCTGCAGGTCGACCGGCTTGGTCCAGTGCTGGTCGAAGCCGGCCTGTTCGGCCTGCTGCTTGTCGTCCTGCTGGCTCCAGCCGGTGAGGGCGATCAGCGTGGGCTGACGCACGCCCTGCAGCCGGCGGATGCGGCGTGCAGCCTCGTAGCCGCTGATGTCGGGCAAGCCGATGTCCAGCAGCACGATGTCAGGCCGGAAGCTCGCGGTATGGTCCACCGCGGACTGACCGTCGTGCACCACTTCGACCTCGCTGCCGGACATCGCCAGCAGGTCGGCCACGCTGCTGGCGGCGTCGGTGTTGTCGTCCACCACCAGCACGCGCCGCGGCGGGTGCGGCGTCTCCCGCGGCTGCACTGTGGCAGGCGCAGCGAATGCGGGGCCGGGCTGCAGGTCGCGCGGCAGGTGCACGATGAACTCGCTGCCCTGGCCCGGGCCTGCACTGCGAGCCTCGACGCGCCCGCCGTGCAGGCGCACCAGGCCGTCCACCAGGGACAGACCGATGCCCAGGCCACCGGTGTGCCGCTCGCCCTGCTGGGGGATCTGCGTGAACAGGCCGAACACGTGGCGCAGCATTTCCGGCTCGATGCCGGCGCCGTTGTCACGCACACGCACCTGCAGTTCCTCACCCTGCGTCTGGACCGCCACCTCGATGCGCCCGCCACGCGGCGTGTACTTGGCGGCGTTGTTCAGGATGTTGGTGAAGACCTGGGCCAGGCGCGCCGGGTCACCGCGTACCAGCGTGGGCTCATTGGTGAAGGCCAGCACCAGCTGGTGGTGGGCCGCCTCGATGTGCGGGCGGCTCATTTCCACCGCTGCGCCCAGGATGGAGACCAGGCTGGTGACCTCGGGCTTGATCTCCAGCTTGCCGGTGGCAATACGCGAGACGTCCATCAGGTCGTCCACCAGGTGCGTGAGCTGCTGCACCTGGCGGCCGATCATGGCGCTGACCTGCTCCACCCGCGCACGGTCGCCCGGCACGCGCTGCAGGATGGACAGGCCGTTGGCGATGGGCGCCAGCGGGTTGCGCAGTTCGTGGGCCAGGGTGGCCAGGAAGACATCCTTGGCACGGTCCGCCTCGCGCAGGGTCTGCAGCATGGGGGTGAGTTCCCGCATGATCTTCACGAAACCCTGCGCATGACCCTGGTCGTCCAGCAGCGGCATGGTCTCGCCAGAGGCCCAGAAGCGCGCACCTTCCTTGCGCAGGTGCCAGCGTTCGTTCATGGAGCGGGATTCGTCCCGCGCGCGCTGCAGCTCCTTTTCTACCTCTCCTGCGGCCACATCCTCGGGCGTGAAGATGCGGTGCAGGGTATCGCCCCTCATCTCCTGGGCGGTCCAGCCCAGGACGCTCTCGGCGCCGCGGTTCCAGCTCGTGATGCAGCCGTCTTGGGTGCAGGTGATGATGGCGTAGTCGATCGCGCTAGCGACGATCTGCCGGTAGTGGCTGTCGGACGGGGGATCCGGTGGGGGCTGGCAGTCGGGCCGTGGCATAGGCGAGGCGGCGCAAGGCGCTCAAGCCCGCCAGCGTAGTCCGAATTAGCCCCCGCGGGGGCTGATCCGGGTGCGCACCTCACCTCACTTTGAGCGCGCCTTGTAAGTCCCGTTGCCAGGGGCAACGCGGCGGCTCAGGCCGCCTGCGGTACCAGGAAGTCGCGGCTGATGCGCCCGCCCAGGGCGTTCACGCGGTCCAGGAACTGCGTGAGAAAGGCATGCAGTCCAGTGGCCAGGATCTCCTCGATGCTGCCGTACTGCAGTTCAGCGCGCAGGCGACCCGCGTGACGCAGCGTGTCCGATGACTCGTCGCCCGACACCATGCGCAGGTTGGCCACGACCTCGTTCATGCTGGCGTGCAGCGAACGCGGCATGTCGGGACGCAGCACCAGCAGTTCGGCCACGCGCTCCGGCCGGATCACGTCACGATAGACCTTGCGGTACACCTCGAAGCCGGACACGCTGCGAAGGATGGCGCTCCAGTGGTAGAAGTCGTACTCTTGGTCCTGCAGCGTAGCCGCGCCGAAGAAGTCGCTCTCCACCGCGTGGAACTTCACGTCCACCAGGCGGGCCGTGTTGTCGGCGCGTTCCAGGAAGGTCCCCAGGCGCATGAAGTGCAGGGCCTCGTCCATCAGCATGGTGCCGACCGTCACCCCGCGTGAGAGGTGCGAGCGGAACTTCACCCACTCGAAGAACACGCCCGGGTCGCGCTCGAACTCGCCGCTGGCCAGCATGCGGTTGACCTCCAGCCAGGTCTGGTTCTGCGTCTCCCAGACTTCGGTGGTGAGCGAGCCCCGCACCGCGCGGGCGTTCTCGCGCGCCGCGCGCAGGCAGGACAGGATGGACGAGGGATTGCTTTCGTCCTTGACCATGAACTCCATCACCGCGCGCGGCGTCACCTCGCCGTGGCGCGCCGTGTAGGCAGGCAGCAGCTCGCTGATGGACAGCAGCCCCTGCCACCCGAGCTGGGCGACGGCGGCCGACTGCGGCAGCAGCGAGGTCTGGTAGTTGACGTCCAGCATGCGCGCGGTGTTCTCCGCGCGCTCGGTATAGCGGGACATCCAGAACAGGTGATCAGCGGTGCGAGAGAGCATTTACGAGGTCCTTTTCGTGGGCCAGCGCGCAGGCGCTTCGGGGGTGGGTCACTCTTCCAAGATCCAGGTGTCCTTGGTGCCGCCGCCCTGAGACGAGTTGACGACGAGCGACCCCTCCTTCAACGCGACGCGCGTGAGCCCGCCCGGCACCATCTGCACCTGCTTGCCCGAGAGCACGAAGGGCCGCAGGTCGATGTGGCGCGGCGCGATGCCCGATTCCACGTAGGTGGGGCATGACGAGAGACTGAGCGTGGGCTGCGCGATGTAGCCGCCCGGGTTGGCCTGCAGCACGGCGCGGAAGTCCTCGACCTCCTGCTTCGTGGCGGCGGGCCCGACCAGCATGCCGTAGCCACCAGCGCCGTGAACCTCCTTGACCACCAGCTCGGTCAGGTGCGCCAGGATGTAGGCCAGGTCTTCGGCGTTGCGGCCCATGTAGGTAGGCACGTTCTTCAGGATCGGCTTCTCGCCCAGGTAGAACTCGATCATCTTGGGCACATAGGGGTAGACGGACTTGTCGTCGGCCACGCCGGTGCCGATGGCGTTGCAGATGGTCACGTTGCCAGCGGCATAGGCGTCCACCAGGCCCCGGCAGCCCAGGGTGGAGGTCTCGCGGAACACCGAGGGGTCCAGGAAGTCGTCGTCGATGCGCCGGTAGATCACATCCACGCGTCGCGGCCCGCGCGTGGTGCGCATGTAGACGTAGCGGTCCTTGACGAAGAGGTCCTGGCCCTCGACCAGCTCCACCCCCATCTGCTGCGCGAGGAAGGCGTGCTCGAAGTAGGCGCTGTTGTACATGCCGGGCGTGAGCACCACCACCGTCGGATCCGGCGCGCCGGGCTGGGCGCTGGCGCGCAGCGTCTCCAGCAGCAGGTCGGGGTAGTGCATGACCGGCGCGACGCGGTGCTGGCTGAAAAGCTCGGGAAACAGCCGCATCATCATGCGCCGGTCTTCCAGCATGTAACTCACGCCACTGGGTACGCGCAGGTTGTCCTCGAGCACGTAGTACTCGCCCTCGCCCTGCGCGTTGGCGGCGCGCACGATGTCCACGCCGGCGATGTGCGAGTACACGCGGTGCGGGGTGTAGACACCCATCATCTCCCGGCGGAACTGCGCGTTGCCCAGAACCTGGTCGGCGGGGATGAGGCCGGCCTTCAGGATCTCCTGCCCGTGGTAGACGTCGTGCAGGAACCGGTTCAGTGCGGTCACGCGCTGGACCAGCCCCTTCTCCAACTGGCGCCACTCGTGCGCGGGGATGATGCGCGGGATCAGGTCGAAGGGGATCAGGCGCTCGGTGCCGGCGCCGTCCTCGTCCTTAGCGCCGTAGACGGCGAAGGTGATGCCCACGCGGCGGAAGATCATCTCGGCCTCTTCGCGCCGCGCCCGCATCGAGGCCTCGGTCTGGGCGACCAGCCAGCGGGTGTACGCAGCGTAGTGGGTTCGCACGTCCGGGCCCGGGCCGGCGGCCAGCGCGAGTGGGCCGGGGCCCGGCGAACCGGTCAGCATTTCGTCGAATCGGGGCATGCGGGGCAACTCCATGGCGGGCAGCGGATGACCTGCCCCGAGTTAGCAATATCCGGGCCGTCCCGTCAATCGCCCCCGGGCAGGACCCCAGGGTCACCAGGCGCGGGGCCCGGACCGGACAGCCCCGGGTGCTGCCAGTAGCGGCGCGAGGCCTCGCGCTCGCACCGTACCCGCTGCGGCTCGGCGGAGGACCAGCGGGCTGCGCCGCAGGCGGGCGATACGGTGACGGCAATGCCCCGGCGCGCGTAACGCGCCATCACCGCGGGCGCGGGGTGGCCGTAGCGGTTGCGGTATCCCGCCTGGACCAGCGCGACGCGAGGCTGCACCGCGTCCAGGAAGGCGTCACTGGAGGAGCTCTTGCTGCCGTGGTGCGGCACCAGCAGCACGTCGGCGCGCAGGGCGCCGGCGCCCTCCCGCAGCAGCGCGCGCTCCTGGGGCAGCTCGATGTCACCGACCAGCAGGGCGGTGACCGCCGCAGTCGCCCCCGCAGCGGTGATGCGCAGCACGCAGCTGAGGGCGTTGGGCGCCAGCCCGCGCAGCGCGTAGTCGGCGGCTGGCGGATGCAGGATGTCAAAGCGCACCCCGTCCCAGGTCCAGCCCTGACCGGCCAGGCAGCGGGTGTGCGTATGCATCGCCGCAAGCGCGTGGCCGTGGTCGATGGAGGACAGCAGGTCGGCCTGCGCGTGCTGCGCCAGCACCGAAGCGGCGCCGCCGATGTGGTCGCTGTCCCGGTGGCTCACCACCACCCGGTCCAGGCGCTCGCCCAGGGCACGCAGCAGGGGCACCAGCACCCGGTCGCCGGCGTCGCTGTCACTGCCGTGGCGTGGGCCGGTGTCATAGAGCAGGCTGTGCGAGGCGGTGCGCACGATCACCGCATTGCCCTGCCCGATGTCGGCCGCCACCAGCTCGAACTGGCCGTGCACCGGGCGCGGCGGCTGCCACACCAGCATCGGCCACAGCAGGGGCAGGCCCATCGCCCGCAGCGCCTGGGGCAGGCGCAGCACCAGCAGCAGCGCCCCGGCCAGGCCGGCCAGCGACATCCAGAGCGGGGCGGCCGCCGCCGACCACACTGCGCCTGGCACCAGCGCCAGCAGCTGCAGGGCCTGCGTCAGCGCCTGCACCGCCCAGGCACCGGCCTGCCACAGCGGCGGCCACACGGCACCGCCCAGGGCCAGCGGCGTGACCACGCCCGTGACCCAGGGGATCGCGGCCAAATTGGCCACGAGACCCACCAGCGAGACCTGCCCGAACAGCCACAGGGTGAGCGGGGCCAGGGCCACCGTGACCACCACCTGCTCGCGCAGCAGGGACCGCAGTCGGCCCGCCAGGCCGGACGGACGCGTGCTGCCCGGGTCCGAGGCGAACAGGACGCCCACCGCGACGAAACTGAGCCAGAAACCCGGCTGCAGCAGGGCCCAGGGGTCCAGCGTCACCACCGCCGCGCCCGCCAGGGCCCAGGTGTGCGGCCAGGGCCATCGCAGGCCCGCCAGGCGCAGGCCGGCGACGGCCACGAGCATCCAGACCGTGCGCTGGGCCGGCAGGCCGCCGCCGCTGAACGCGGCGTACAGCGCCGCCAGCAGTACGCCTCCCACCACCGCCGCATGCGGCGCCGGCCACGCCAGGCACAGGCGCGCGCTGCGCCGCCAGGCCGCGCCCACCAGGGCGGCCGCCAGCCACGCGAACATCGTCACGTGCAGGCCCGAGATGCTCATGAGGTGCGCCACCCCGGTGGTGCGAAACAGGTCCCAGTCCGCGCGCTCGATGGCCTGCTGGTCGCCCACTGCCAGCCCGGCGAGCACGCCCTCCGCGCCCGGATCGGCCACCTGCGAGGACAGCGCGTCGCGCACCGACTGGCGCGCACGCTCCAGGGGCGCCCAGGCATCGGCCTGCGCCAGGCGCTGCGGCGCGAGGTCGCGCGGGCCGGCGCGTACATAACCCGTCGCCTGGATGCCCCGCTCCCACAGCCACAGCTCGTGGTCGTGACCATGCGGATTGCGCGGGCCATGCGGCGCCCTCAGGCGCACCATGAGCTGCCAGTGCTCCCCCGCATGCAGCACCGGGCTGGTGCGGGCGGACATCACTGCAGCGCCGACTGCACCCGCCGGACCCGGCGGCCCGGCGAACCAGGTGAGGAGCAGCCTCGGCGGCACGCCTGCGGGCTGGGAGGACGCGACCTCGAAAACGAAGCGGGGCCCGAACTCACCACGCTGGGGCATGGCCGCCACCACGCCGCGCACCAGGATGTCGCGCCCCTCGAGCGCAGGCGGCAGGGCCTGCTGCATGAAGGCCCCCGCACGCAGCCCGGTCAGCGCGAAGGCCGACACCGCGAGCACCAGCGCGAGGGAGCGTCCGCGCACGGCCAAGCCCGCCGCCACAGCCGTCAGCATCAGCCCCGCATACGACACGGCCGGCCACAGCGCCGCCTGCTGCAGTTGAAGCGCCGCCCCTGCCACCCAGCCGGCGAGCATCCAGCCCAAGGGCATGGCCCTTCCGGCATCGGGCATGGCCCTTCCGCCATCCGGCATGGCCCTTTCCGTATCCAGCATTCCTCCCCCTCGCTCCCGCGCAGTCGACTTCCTATACTACTTAGGATCTACATCCAGCAGCGCCGCCATGTCCCCTCCACTCTTGCGACCCGCCGGTGCCTCGCCGGTGCGGCCGCCTTACCGATGAACTGCGCCGACGCCCAGCGGGTGGTCCTGGCCGGCGGCAGCCCCGCCGACCGGCAGTGGGTGCGGGAGCTGCTATGCAGCGGGTCGTCCTGGACCTGCGAATTCCTCGAGGCTCAGACCGGCGAGGCCGCGCTGCGCCAGGTGCGGGCCGCCGCCAGCGCGGGCGAGCACATCCTGCTGGCAGGCCCGCTGGCCGACATGGACGCCCTGCGGCTGCTGGCCCTACTGGCCGGGCCCCAGGGCATCACGCCCTGCCCGGTGGTCGTCATCACCCCCGGCACCGGCCGCGAGCTCGGCCCCATGCTGCTGCGCGCGGGGGCGCAGGACTACATCGGCGAGGACTGGCTCAGTCCCTACGTGCTGGCGCGTGCGGTGGACAACGCCCGCGTGCGCTGGGCGATGGAGCGTGACCTGTGTGAACGCGACCTCGCCCTCCAACGCAGCGAGGCCTGCGCGCGCGAGGCCGACCTGCGCAAGGACGAATTCCTGGCCACCCTGGCCCACGAGCTGCGCAATCCCCTGGCCCCCATCCGCAACGGCCTGGAGATCCTGCGCCGCAGCGGCCAGCTCACCGGCCCGGCCCAGCGTGCGCGGGACATGATGGAACGCCAGCTGGCCCACATGGTGCGGCTGGTTGACGACCTGCTGGACGTCTCTCGCATCAGCCGAGGCAAGGTCGACCTGCGGCTGGAGCGCATCACCCTGCAGTCGGTCCTGGAGCACGCCCTGGAAAGCAGCCGGCCAGCGGTCGAGGGCAGCGGCCACCGCATGGTGCTGCACCTGCCGCAAGAGCCCCTCTGGGTGGAGGGCGACCTGACCCGGCTGGCCCAGGTGGTGAGCAACCTCCTGAACAACGCCGCCAAGTACACGCCGGCGGGCGGACGCATCGAGGTGCTCGCGCAGGCGCAGGACAGACGTGCCGTCGTCCAGGTCGCCGACAACGGCACTGGCATCTGCGCCGACATGTTGCCCAGGGTGTTCGACCTGTTCGCGCAGGTGGACCGCACCCTCGAGCGCGCACAGGGCGGCCTGGGCATCGGCCTGTCCCTGGTCAGGAAGCTGGTCGAGCTGCACGGCGGCGACATCTGCGCCGAGAGCGAGGGCCCCGGCCTGGGCAGCCGCTTCATCGTGCGCCTGCCGCAGGCCGACGCGCCCGCCATGCCGGCCGGGCTGACGCCCGCGGACCCCGTCCACCCTGCGCCGGGGCCCCCGCGCCGCGTGCTGGTGTGCGACGACAACGTGGACGGAGCCCACAGCCTGGCGCTGATGCTGGGCCTGCTGGGGCACGAGGTACGCACGGTGCATGACGGCCCGCAGGCGCTGGCGACCGTCGCCAGCTGGCGCCCCGACGTCGCGCTGCTGGACATCGGGATGCCGGGCCTGAGCGGCTACGAGGTGGCGCAGCGCCTGCGCGCCGACCCGGCCCTGGCAGGCCTGGTGCTGGTGGCCGTGACGGGCTGGGGCACCGAGGGCGACCAGCGGCGCAGCGCGCAGGCGGGCTTCGACCACCACCTGACCAAGCCGGTGGAGGCCGCCGCCCTGGAGGCTCTGCTGGCAGGCCGTACGCAGTCCCCGTGCCGGGCCGACTAGGATGCCGGGTGTACGGCCACGGGGAACGCCCGGGCGGCCCGTTTCTTGCCACATCGTTTCCATGACCCCGCGCGCCACCCTGCATCACGTCACCCATTACCGCTACGACCGGCCGGTGCAGCTCGGGCCACACCTCGTGCGCCTGCGGCCGGCGCCGCACGGGCGCAGCCGCATCCTGTGGTACGCGATGACGGTCGAGCCCGCTGACGCGCACGTCCACTGGCACCAGGACCCGTACGCCAACTACCAGGCGCGGCTGCTGTTCCCGCAGCGGACACCCGAGTTCAAGGTGACCGTGGACCTGACCGTCGAACTGGCGCCCTTCAACCCCTTCGAGTTCTTCGTGGAGCCTGGCGCCGCGCTTTTTCCGTTCCGCTACGACGCACCGCTGGCCAGCGACCTGGCGCCCTACCGGGTGGCCGACCCAGCCGGCCCGCAGCTGCAGGCCTACCTGGATCGCATCGACCGCAAACCCCAGCCCAGCGTGGCCTTCCTCGTGGACCTGAACCGCCGCCTGCGTGCCGACGTGCAGTACCTGCGCCGGTCCGAGCCGGGCGTGCAGACGCCCGAGGAGACGCTGGCCCGCGGCAGCGGCTCCTGCCGTGACTCCAGCTGGCTGCTGGTGCAGCTGCTGCGGCACCTGGGCCTGGCGGCCCGCTTCGTGTCGGGCTACCTGATCGAGCTGTCGCCAGGCGCAGAGACCGGCAACGAACTACACGCGTGGTGCGAGGTCTACCTGCCCGGCGCGGGCTGGCTGGGACTGGACCCGACCTCCGGCCTCGTGGCCAGCGAGGGGCACATCCCGCTGGCCTGCACCCCGGGTCCGGCCAGCGCTGCGCCCATCGAAGGCCTGCTGGAGCGCGCGGGCGTCGAGTTCACGCACGATATGCAGGTCACGCACTCGAGCGGGTGAACACGGCGCGGCGCGTGTCGCGACCGTCCTACGGAACACGGCACGCGCCCGGGTGAAGCTGCGCGCGATGCGCGCGCTCCCGTTCGAGATGACACGGGTCCTGCTGCTCGCCGCCGCCCTGGTGATGCCGGGACGCGGCGCGGGACAGGCCCTGCCCTCGTTCACGCTCGTGGTCATCGCCCCCGAACCCGCGGGCTCCACCCTCATGCGGCACCTCGAGCTGGGTCGCTACCGGAGCGTGCCAGACCTGGACGAGGCGGAACTCGAGCGCCTGATGGCCCTGGCCGAGCAGGACGCGCGGCGCCTGCTGGGAACGCTCGGATACTTCAATCCGCGCATCCGGCTCGCGCGTGACACCCTGCGCCGGCCCGTCCAGGTGACGCTGTGGGCCGACCCCGGCGCGGCGGCCGTGGTCGGCCAGGTGCGGCTTGAGTTCGAGGACGACATCGCCAGCGGCGATGAAGCTGGCAACCCCGCCGCGCGGGCGCGGCGCGAGGCGGTACGCGCGGGTTGGCACCTGTCGCCGGGCCAGCCCTGGACCCAGTCCGCATGGGACAGCGCCAAGGCGCAGGCCCTGCGCACGCTGGTAGCGCGGCGCTACCTGCGCGGTCGCATCGCGCACAGCGAGACACTGATCGACGCCCAGGCCGCGCGCGCCGACCTGGGCCTGCGGCTGGACTCGGGGCCCGCGTTCTTCCTGGGGCCGCTGCAGGTGCTGGGGGTCGAACGCTACGACCCACGGCTGGTGCCGCGCCTGGCCCGCCTGCCTCGCGGCAGCGGTTACGACGAGGACAGGCTCACGCAGGCGCAATTGCGTCTGACCCGCAGCGGCTATTTCGAATCGGCCTTCCTGCACATCGACCCCGAGAGCGATCCGCAGGCCGCGCCGGTGCAGGTGAGCGTGCGCGAGGCGCCGCTGCAGCGCCTGGCGCTGGGCCTGGGCCTGACCACCGACCACGGACCGCGCGCCTCGCTGGAGCACCGCCACAACCGCGTGCCTGGCATCGGCTGGCGCGCAGACTCGCGCCTCGAACTCGAGCGGCGGGCGCCACGGGCCCAGACCGAATGGACCGGCATCCCCGACGCGGACGGCTGGCGCTGGGGCGTGTTGGCCAGCGCCGAGCAACTGCGCGACGAGGCCCAGGTCACGCAGGCGCGGCGCCTGCGTATCGGGCGGCTGCTGGACGACGAGCCGATCAGCCGTCACGGCTACCTGCAGCTCGATCGCGCGCGCGTGCGCGACGCCTCGGGCCTGCCCCCGGCCGACACCGGCGACGGTTCGGCCCTCACCGCGAACTACGTGTGGAGCGGCCGCTACTTCGACCAGCCCTCGCGGCCGCAGCGGGGCTACGGGCTGGGACTGGAGGCGGGCCTGGGCATGACGCTGGCCGGCCAGGGCGGCGTCTTCCAGCGCACGGTGCTTCGGGGCCTGCAGCTATGGCCCCTGCCCGCAGGACGGCTGCAGCTGCGCGCGGAAGCTGGCGCCGTGCTCTCGGCCCCGCGAACGCGCGTGCCGTCCACGCAGCTTTTCCGCACCGGCGGCGACACCTCGGTGCGCGGTTACGGCTTTCGCGACATCGGCGTGCAGCGCCCCGGCACGCCGCCGGCCGCGGGCCGCTACCTGGTGACCGGCAGCGTGGAGTGGCAACGGCCCCTGCGCCGGGACGGCGGGTCTGCGTGGGAGCACACGCTGTTCGCCGACGCAGGCCTGGTCGCCGACCGGGGCGGCAGCGGGAGACCGTCGGTGGGCGTGGGCACCGGCCTGCGCTTCGCGAGCCCGGTGGGACCGCTGCAGGCCGACCTCGCCTACGGCCTGCGCACACGGCGCCTGCGCCTGCACCTGAGCGTGGGGGTGACGTTTTGAAAGTCCGGCGGGCCCTGTGGATCGCCGTGCGCGCGCTGCTTGGTGTGCTGCTGTCCGTGATCGCACTGGGCGGCCTGGTGCTGGCGGCCGTGTGGGCCTGGAGCGGCACCCAGGCCTCTCTGGACTGGGCGTGGCAGCGTTACGCCGTGCCGCGAGGGCTGGCGGCGCAGGGCCTGTCGGGGTCGCTACGCACCGGCCTGCGCGCGCGCCGCCTGCAGGCGCAGGCCGGCGGGCTGCAGCTGCAGGCAAACGAACTCGCCATCGCCTGGGATCCGGTGGGCCTGCTCGACGGCCAGCTGCGCCTGACCGGCGTACGCATCGGCCACCTGCGCGTGCAGGGCACCGCCGCGCACGACGGCCACGCGGGCGCAGGCCGCAGCCCGCCAGAGTCCCTGGCCCTGCCCCTGGGCGTGCGCGTGGACCACCTGGAGATCGAGCGCCTGGACTGGACTGGCCGGCTGCCGATGCAGGCCGGGCATGTCGCTGCCGGCTACCGCTACGAGCGGGCCGGCGGCCATCACCTGTTCCTGCGGGCCGCCAGCCTGGCCAGCGGCCGCTACCGCGGCGAGCTGCACGTGGACGACCGCGCACCGCTGGCTCTGAGCGCGTGGGTGCAGGCGACGGTGTCGATGCAGGCCCCGGGTGCCGACGATCCGCTCGCGCTGGCGGCGCGCGCCGATGCCAGCGGCACGCTGACGGACTTCACGGTGCACGCAGACCTGCAGCCGGCACGTGAGTTGCGGGGCGGCGCGCGGCACCTGCCTACCGGGCCTGCCGCCAGCCTGAAGGCGCGCCTCACGCCCTGGCAGGCGCCCTTCGTGCCACGGGCCATCGCGCGTCTTCGACAGGTGGACCTGTCCGCGCTGTGGCCGCGGGGGCCACGCACACGCCTGCAGGGCCAGGTGAATGTCGCGCCGGATCGCCAGGGCCGCTGGCAGCTGCAAGTCGATCTGCGCAATGACTGGCCAGGCCCCTGGGACAGGCAGCACCTGCCGCTGTACCGTCTGCAAGGCGAAGGCGAATGGCGCGACGGCCAGGCGCAGGTGCGGCAGCTGCGCGTGCAACTGGGCGAAGCGGGACGCGACGGGCGCGTCGAAGGCAGCGGGCGCTGGCGCAACCCCGGCGGCGGACACCTGGACCTGCGGCTTGCGGGCGTGCAGGCCCGGGCGCTGCACAGCGCATGGCAGGCGGCCCTGGACGGGCAGCTGCAGGCGCGTACGCGGGCCGGCATCACGCAGGTCGAAGTGGCGCTGCGCGGGCAGGCCCGTGTAGGGCGACGCGCGCTGGACTTCGAGGTGGCGGGCAAAGCCGTACAGGACCAGCCAACGCCATCGGCCTGGCAGGGCCGCATCGACACGGCAAGCATGGCTTTGTCCGATCCACGCGCAGGCGCGCAGGCCTGGACCCTGCAACTGGAGGCGCCTATCCCTTGGCATCAGCGGGGGGCGGCGCAGTGGGTGCTGGGCGCGGGCCAGGCGCGGCTGCTGCCGCCGGCGCACCAGGGATCGTCCTACGCGCGCGTGGCCTGGGATCCGTTGCAGTGGGGCCAGGGCGAGCTGCATTCGTCGGGCCGCATCCACGGCCTGCCGCTGGCCTGGTGGCCGTTGCCAGGGCGCCCACCTGCGGGCAGCGACATGGTGTTCGACGCGCAGTGGCAGGCCCATCTGGCCCGCACGCTGCGCGTCTCTGCACAACTGGCCCGGGTGCAGGGGGACATCACCCTGCTGGCCGAGACGCCCGAGGGCACGCCGGTGCGCGTGGCCGCCGGCGTGCGCGAAGCGCGCCTGGCGCTGCAAAGCGAGGGCGAGGCGCTGCGCCTGTCGCTGCACTGGGCCAGCGAGCGCGCAGGCGCCCTGGACGGCGAACTCTCCACGCGCCTGGCGCGCGGCGGGCGCGTGGGGTGGCACTGGCCAGCGGACGCCCCCCTTGCGGGCCGTGTGCAGGCACGGCTACCGCGGATTGCGGCCTGGTCGGTGCTGGCGCCGCCGGGCTGGCGCCTGCGCGGTTCGCTGGCCGCGGACATCACCGTCGGGGGCACGCGCAGCGCGCCGCGACTGACCGGTCCCCTGCAGGCGGACGACCTGGCGCTGCGCTCCGTGGTGGACGGTATCGCGCTGGAGAGCGGGCGACTGCGCGCACGCCTGGATCACCCGGACCTCGTGATAGACGAATGGACCTGGCAGACGGCGGCGGGCCGCTGGGGCCCTGCGGGCACCCTGCGCGCGACAGGCCAGGCGCACTGGGCTCGCGCCGCACCGGGCCAGCCCGAGGGTCTGGTGGCCCACCTGGACGCGCGGCTCGACCAGCTCCGGGCCAGCGTGCGCAGCGACCGGCAGGTCACGCTCTCGGGTACGGCGTCGGCCCGGATCTCGCCGTCGCAGCTGTCGGTGCAGGGCGAGCTGCGCGTCGACCGCGCCCGCATCACGGTGACCGACACGCCCGCGCCGCGACTGGGCGAGGATGTGCGCGTGCGCAACTTCCCGGCGGGCGTGGCTTCGCCGTGGGCAGCCCAGGCGGCACCGGGGCAGCGCACGCTGCGGCTGGATGTGGGCATTGATCTGGGGCGGGACACACGCGTGAGCGGGCGCGGCGTGGACACGGACGTGCAGGGTCAGGTGCGCGTCACCGGCGACTCCTTTGCGCAGCCCCGCCTCGCAGGCATGGTGCACGCGGTGGACGGCCGCTACACCGCCTACGGCCAGCGCCTGGACCTGCGGCGCGCGGTGCTGCAGTTCACCGGCCCGCATGACGACCCGGCGCTGGACGTGATCGCGGTGCGCCCGGACCTGGAGCGACCCGTCGGCGTGCAGATCACGGGGCGCGCGAAGGCGCCGGTACTGAGGCTGTGGTCGCAGGAGCCTGCCACCGAGGCCGAGAAGCTGTCCTGGCTGGTCCTGGGCCGCAGCGCCGCTGCGGGCACGGGCGAGACGGTGCTGCTCGAACAGGCCGCCCTGTCGCTGCTGGCGCGGCGCGCGGGCCTGGGCACGGGCGGCCTGGCATCGGCCTTCGGGTTGGACGAGTTGACGCTGCGGCGAGAGGGCGAGCAAGGCGCCGCACTCACGCTGGGCAAGCGCCTGGGGCGCAAGCTCTATGCGGCCTACGAGCACAGCCTCTCGGGCGCGCTGGGCACGCTCTACGTGTTCTATGACCTCAGCGCCCGGCTCTCGCTACGCGCGCGCACGGGTGACCGCACGGGCCTGGACCTGATCTACGCGTTGAGCTTCGATCGCGTGGGCGCGCCGCTGGCTGCGTCTCCTGCACCTCCTGCCAGCGCCGGGCGGTGAGCCGCGCGGCGGCTTCTAGAATCGGGGACTTCATCCGCACACTTGCACACCACCATGCCCATCGCCCAGAAACTCAAGGAACTGAACATCACCCTGCCCCCGGTGGCCACGCCTGCGGCGGCCTACGTGCCCTATGCGCGCACCGGCAACCTGGTGTTCCTCAGCGGCCATATCGCCCGCAAGGACGGCAAACCCTGGGTGGGCCAACTGGGCAAGGACATGGACACCGCGCAAGGCCAGGCAGCGGCGCGTGCCATCGCCATTGACCTTCTGGGCACGCTGCAGGCGGCCGTGGGCGATCTGGAGAAGGTGCGACGCATCGTGAAGGTGATGAGCCTGGTCAATTCCACGTCCACCTTCACCGAGCAGCACCTCGTGACCAATGGCTGCAGCGAGCTGCTCGGGCAGGTGTTCGGCGAGCGGGGCGCGCACGCGCGCAGCGCCTTCGGCGTGGCGCAGATCCCGATGGGAGCCTGCGTGGAGATCGAGCTGATCGCCGAGGTCGAATAAGCCAGGTTTATTCGACCCGCTCGATCCCCGTCGGCTTGAAGCCCAGGTCGGCGGCCTTGCCCTTGCGCCCGCGCGCCGCGCGTGCGTTATTGAGCGAGCGGATCTCCAGTGTCTCGTCGCGCTCCTTGCCGCCGCGGCCGATGCCCACGATCTTCACGCTGCGCACATAGGCCGCCGCGCCCGCCAGCGTGTCCTTGGGCTCCAGGTCCAGCAGCATCAGCCCGCGCCCGCCCTTGGGCTGATGCTTCAATTCACCGATCTCGAAGGTCAGGATGCGCCCGCCCGCCGAGGCGCAGGCCACGTGCGTGGCCGGTGCGCCGGGCGCCACCCGCGCCGGTGACGGACGACACAGGGTCTCCCCCGCCGCGCAGGTGACGAAGGACTTGCCCCCGCGCTGGCGCGAGGTCATGTCCTCGACGCTGGCGATGAAGCCGTAGCCACCCGAGGTGGACATCAGCAGCATGCTGGCCGCAGCGCCAGCGAAGTAGTGCACGACCTGGGTGCCGGGCTCGAGTTCGATGAAGCTGGTCACGGGCTGGCCATCGCCGCGCGCACCCGGCAGCGTGGACACCGCCACCGAGTAGATGCGTCCGTTGCTGCCGAAGGCCAGCAGGGTGTCCACCGTGCGGCACTCGAAGGTTCCGTACAAGCCGTCGCCCGCCTTGAAGGCGAAGCTCGCCGCCTCGTGCCCGTGCCCCTGGCGCGCGCGCACCCAACCCTTTTGCGAGACGACCACGGTGACGGGCTCGTCGATGATCTTCACTTCGGCCACGGCCTTCTTCTCGGCCTGGATCAGGGTGCGGCGCGCGTCGGCGAACTGCTTGGCGTCGGCCTCGATCTCCTTGACCATCAGGCGGCGCAAGGCGGCGGGACTTTCCAGGATCTCCTCGAGCTTCTTGCGCTCATCACGCAGGTTGGCCAGTTCCTGCTCTATCTTGATCGCCTCCAGGCGTGCCAGCTGGCGCAGGCGGATCTCCAGGATGTCTTCGGCCTGGCGATCGCTGAGACGAAAGCGCTCGATCAGCGCCTGCTTGGGTTCATCGCTGCCACGGATGATGGCGATCACTTCGTCGATATTGAGCAGCACCAGCTGCCGGCCCTCGAGGATGTGGATGCGATCGAGCACCTTGTCCAGGCGGTGGCGCGAGCGGCGTTCGACGGTACGCTGGCGGAACTCGATCCACTCCTCCAGCATCTGACGCAGCGACTTCTGCACCGGCCTGCCGTCCAGGCCCACCAGCGTGAGGTTCACGGGGGCGGAGGTCTCCAGGCTCGTGTGCGCCAACAGCACTTGGGTCAGTTCGGACTGCTGGATGCGGCTGGTCTTGGGCTCGAACACCAGACGCACCGCGGCGTCCTTGCTGGACTCGTCACGCACCGCGTCCAGCACGGACAGCACGGTCTGCTTCAATTGCAGCTGGTCCTGCGACAGCGCCTTCTTGCCAGCCTTCACCTTGGGGTTGGTGAGTTCCTCGATCTCCTCGAGCACGCGCTGGCTGCTCACGCCCGGGGGCAGCTCGTTTACCACCAGCTGCCACTGGCCGCGCGCGAGCTCCTCGATCTTCCAGCGGGCGCGTACCTTGAGCGAGCCGCGGCCGCTGCGGTAGGCGTCGGCGATGTCCGACGCGCCGCTGATGATCTGGCCGCCACCGGGATAGTCAGGGCCGGGGATCAAGGTGAAGAGTTCGTCCTGCGGCAGCTTGGGGTTCTTGATCAGGGCGACGCAGGCGTCGGCCACCTCACGCAGGTTGTGACTGGGGATCTCAGTGGCCAGACCCACCGCGATGCCGCTGGCGCCATTGAGCAGCGTGAACGGCAGTCGCGCCGGCAGCTGCACGGGTTCTTCTGTGCTGCCGTCGTAGTTGGGGGCGAAATCGACCGTGCCCTCGTCGATCTCCTCCAGCAGCAGGTTGGTGATCCTCGCCAGACGCGCCTCGGTGTAGCGCATGGCCGCAGCGCCGTCGCCGTCGCGGCTGCCGAAGTTGCCCTGGCCGTCGATCAGCGGATAGCGCTGCGAGAAATCCTGCGCCATGCGCACCAGTGCGTCGTACGCCGCCTGGTCGCCGTGCGGATGGAAGCGGCCCAGCACGTCGCCGACCACGCGGGCGCTCTTGACCGGCTTGGCGCCGCCTGCTCCCGAAAAGCCCAGGCCCATGCGGGACATCGAATAGAGAATGCGGCGCTGCACCGGCTTCTGGCCGTCGGCCACGTCGGGCAGCGCGCGGCCCTTGACCACGCTCAGGGCGTACTCGAGGTAGGCGCGCTGCGCGTAGGTGGCCAGGTCCAGGCCGGCGTCGTCATCGCCGCCGGCGGCAAGGGAGATGAGGTCCTGCTCCATGAGGTCTTCTTGTGGTCTGTCGGGTCTGTCGGGTCTGTGAAGGCGGCCGAGTCAGTCGGCCAGCGCGGGGGATGGCGCGGGGGACGGCGCGGAGAGGGGCGGCGGCATATTGGCGCGCCCGGGCACCTGGCCCGGCAGCTCCATGCGCACGCGCCGCGGCGTGGACGCGGCCACCACCGGCGCAGGGCGCCTGGGCTGCGGCGGCTTGAGCATGGCGTACAGCTGCATCACCGTCTTCACGTAGTTCTGTGTCTCGCGAAACGGGGGAATACGGTTGCCCGCGCGTTGCACCGCGCCCTCGCCCGCGTTGTAGGCGGCCAGCGCGAGATCGAGCTGGCCGGGGAACAGGTCGATCAGGTGGCGCAGGTAGCGCGTGCCCGTGCGCACATTGACCTGGGGATCGGCCAGCCGCTTTGCCAGCGGTGTTCGGGCGTCGCCGCGCACGCCCCAGCGTTCGGCCGTGGCGGGCATCACCTGCATCAGGCCGATGGCACCCTTGGGCGAGACGGCCTGCGCGTCGAAGCCGGACTCGGCCACGATCAGGGCCTTGAGCAGTTCGTAGTCGATGCCGTGCCGGCGCGAAGCTTCACGCAGCAGGGGCTGCGCGTGGCGGTAGCCGGGGGAGGTGTCGAAGAACCGCGCCAGCTGCGGCGGCAAGGGAGCAAGGGGCTCGGCCTCGGGTTCGGGTGCAGGCACCGGTGAAGCCTGGGTGACCGGCGCGCCCGGAAGGACCCCCAGGGAGCCGCGCGAGAACAGCTCGTAGCGGTCGTCAAGCTTTTCGGTGGCCAGGTGGGCGACGCCGCGTTCGTCGATGTAGCCCCAGACCTGCGCGCGGGCCGCCAAGGGCGCGATCACGAGCAAGGCAGACAGCGCGAGCCAGGGCAGGCCACGTCGCCAGGCCAAAGCGGGCAGCTTCCGGCCGGTCGTGTTCATGCGACCAGCTCCAGCCCCAGCGCGCGGCGGTCCGCGAACTCGTGTTCCAGCATGGACATCAGGGTCAGCGACTCGTAGCCGCCCGCCGTGCGCACCGACTCGCGCAGCACGCCCTCGACCACGAAGGCCTCGCTGTCATACAGGGCTCGCGCCCGCGCGTTGTGCGTCTTCACGTCCAGCCAGAAGCGATGCGCGCCCAGGTCGTCGAAGGCAACCTTCTTGGCCACACGCAGTGCGGCGCGGCCCACGCCCCGGCCCTGGTGCTGCACCACCATTCGCTTGAGTTCGAGCGAGCGGTGCCGGCTCTTGCAGCCGATGAAGATCAGGAAGCCGCCCGCCTGCCAGCCCTCGCCGCTCTCGATGATGAAGTGGCGAAAGTCCGGGAAGCGGATCGCAGCCTCGTGCTGCGTGCGCTCCCAGGGCGTGATGAACGGCAGGTTTTGCGGATCCTGCTCCAGGGTCAGCACGTACTCCAGGTCGCTTTGCAGCGTGGGCCGCAGGCGCACCCGCGGCACCCCGCGTGCGGCGACAGCTACGGCGGGCGTGACATTCATCAGATGTCGATCTCGACGGCGTCGCCGTGCAGTTCCATCAGCTCGCGGCGCGCGGCGGCCTCGCCCTTGCCCATGAGCTTGGTGATCAGGGCCTCGGTGCCAGCAAAGTCGAAGGCGCCCAGTTGCACCGGCAAGAGGCGCCGCGTGTCGGGGTTGAGCGTGGTCTCCCACAGCTGCTCGGCGCTCATCTCGCCCAGGCCCTTGAAACGGCTGATGGTCCAGGCGCCCTCGCGCACGCCTTCCTTGCGCAGCTTGTCCAGGATGGCGGTGAGCTCGCCCTCGTCCAGCGCGTAGTTCTTGGAGGCGGCCTTCTTGCCGCGGGCGGGCGCGTCCACCCGAAAGAGCGGCGGGCGCGCCACGTACACATGCCCCGCCTCGATCAGCTTGGGGAAGTGGCGGAAAAAGAGCGTCAGCAGCAGCACCTGGATATGCGAGCCGTCGACGTCGGCGTCGGACAGGATGCAGATCTTTCCGTAACGCAGGCCCGACAGGTCAGGCGTGTCGTTCGGGCCGTGCGGATCGACGCCGATGGCCACCGAGATGTCGTGGATCTCGGTGTTGGCAAAGAGGCGGTCACGCTCCACCTCCCAGGTATTGAGCACCTTGCCCCGCAGCGGCAGCACCGCCTGCGATTCCTTGTTGCGGCCCATCTTGGCGCTGCCGCCGGCCGAATCGCCCTCGACCAGGAAGATCTCGTTGTCGCGGATGTCGCGGCTCTCGCAGTCCGTGAGCTTGCCGGGCAGGACGGCCACCCCCGAGCCCTTGCGCTTTTCCACCTTCTGGCCGGCGCGCTGACGGGTCTGGGCCGCCCTGATCGCGAGTTCGGCCAGCTTGCGCCCGTATTCGACATGCTGGTTCAGCCACAGCTCCAGGGCCGGCCGCACGAAGCTGGACACCAGGCGCACCGCGTCGCGCGAGTTCAGGCGCTCCTTGATCTGGCCCTGGAACTGCGGATCCAGCACCTTGGCCGAGAGCACATAGGAGGCGCGGGCGAAGACGTCCTCGGGCATCAGCTTCACGCCCTTGGGCAGCAGCGAGTGCAGGTCGATGAAGCTCTTGACCGCGTTGAACAGGCCGTCGCGCAGGCCACTGTCATGCGTGCCGCCGGCGCTGGTGGGGATCAGGTTGACATAGCTCTCGCGCACCGGCTGGCCGTCCTCGGTGAAGGCCACGCACCACTGTGCGCCTTCGCCCTCGGCGAAGGTCTCGTTGGTGTCGGCATAACCCTCGCCGGAAAAGAGCGGGATCACCGGGTCCGCGCTGAGGGTCTGCATCAGGTAGTCGGCCAGGCCGCCCTTGTACTGCCAGCTCTGGGTCTCCTTGGTCCTCTCGTTGACCAGGGACACCGCGACGCCCGGCATCAGCACCGCCTTGCTTCGCAGCAGATGGGCCAGTTCGGCCATCGGCAGCTGCGAGGACTCGAAGTACTTGCCGTCGGGCCACACGCGCACCGTGGTGCCCTGGCGGCGGTCGCCCTCCCCCGCCTTGCGCACCTGCAGGGGCTCGGTGACGTCGCCGCCCTCGAACACCAGGCGGGCCACCTGGCCCTCGCGGTACGAGACCGCTTCCAGCCGTTTGGCCAGCGCGTTGGTGACAGACACGCCCACGCCGTGCAGGCCGCCAGAGAAGCTGTAGGCGCCGCCCTGGCCCTTGTCGAACTTGCCACCCGCATGCAGGCGGGTGAAGACCAGTTCGATCACTGGCGCACCTTCCTCGGGGTGCAGGCCGAAGGGAATGCCGCGGCCGTCGTCCTCCACGCTCACCGAACCATCGGCGTGCAAGGTGACCTTGATCCGCTTGCCGTAGCCGGCCAGGGCTTCGTCGGCGGCGTTATCGAGCACCTCCTGCACCACGTGCAGGGGGTTGTCGGTACGGGTGTACATCCCGGGCCGCTGCTTCACGGGCTCCAGGCCCTTGAGCACGCGGATCGAGCCTTCGGAGTAATCGGAGGGGGTGGTTTTGCTTGCCATGGGAGCGCGCATTGTAGTCACGGGGCGCCCCGGGGCCTGTATGAATCCCCAGTCCTCGTAGGCAGCGCGCGCCCGCGACAGCGCCTGCGGCTGCCAAGGGGTAAAGTCGCCGCCCATGAGTTCCGCCCCCCGTCTGTCCATGCTGCAGGTGCTTGCCTGCGGCGCCGCCATCGTCACCCTCTCCATGGGCATCCGCCACGGATTCGGCCTGTGGCTGCAGCCAATCACCCAGGCCCAGGGGTGGACCCGAGAGACCTTCTCCTTCGCGCTGGCGGTGCAGAACCTGACCTGGGGTGTGGCTGGCGTTTTCGCTGGCATGCTGGCCGACCGCTTCGGGGCCTTCCGGGTGCTGGTCGGGGGCGCAGCGCTGTACGGGCTGGGCCTGGTCGGCATGGCGCTGGCCCCGGACCCCTGGGTCTTCGCACTGACCGCAGGCGTCATGATCGGCGCGGCGCAGGCGGGCACCACCTATTCGGTGATCTACGGCGTGATCGGCCGCCAGATCGACCCCGCCAAGCGCTCGTGGGCGATGGGCATGGCCGCGGCGGCCGGCTCGTTCGGCCAGTTCCTCATGGTGCCAGTCGAGGGGATGCTGATCGCCAACCTGGGCTGGCAGCAGGCCCTGATCGTGCTGGGCGTGGCGGCCCTCCTGATCGGCCCGCTGGCCCTGGGTCTGCGAGAGCCGGGCTTCATGGGTACCACCCCGCCGCCCCGAGACCAGACCATCGTGCAGGCCCTGCGCGAGGCCGCCCGCTACCCTAGTTTCCAACTGCTGGTTCTGGGCTATTTCGTGTGCGGCTTTCAGGTGGTGTTCATCGGGGTGCACATGCCCAGCTACCTCAAGGACAAGGGCCTCACCCCCGAAGTGGCGAGTTACGCGCTGGCCCTGATCGGCCTGTTCAACGTCTTTGGCACCTACATCGCCGGCGCGCTGGGCCAGAAGCTGGCCAAGCAAAAGATCCTGGCCTTCATCTATGTGGCGCGGGCCGTGGTGATCGCGGTGTTCCTGGTGGTGCCGCTGTCGCCGCTGTCGGTCTACATCTTCGCGTCGGTCATGGGGCTGCTGTGGCTGTCCACCGTCCCGCCCACCAATGCGCTGGTGGCCCAGATTTTCGGCGTGGCCCACCTGTCCATGCTGGGAGGCATTGCCTTTTTCAGCCACCAGATCGGCTCCTTCATGGGCGTTTGGCTGGGTGGCTTCCTGTACGACCGTACGGGCAGCTACGACGTCGTCTGGTACATCTCGATCGCCCTGGGCGTGGTGGCCGCCGCCCTGAACCTGCCGGTGCGGGGCACCCCGATCCCGCGCGCCCCTGCGCCGCAGGCGGCCTGACGCCCACAGGTCTCGGTCCATGACACTGCGCACCCGCCCCCTCCTGGCCTACGGCCTGGCGCTTGCGGCCCTGGCGGCGGTGTTCGTCCTGTACACGCAGCCCGAGATGCTGGTCATGCTGTCCGAGCAGATCTGGGCCTGCTTCAACTGATGCACGCCAGCACCGCGCCCAGCGACTGGATCCTGCGCTGGGCCCACCTGGCGCCCGCCGGTCACCCCGTGCTGGACGTGGCCTGCGGCGCGGGCCGCCACCTGATGGAGTTTTCAGGCCGCGGTCACCCCGTCACCGGCGTGGACCGCGACCCGCAGGCGCTGGCGGCGGCGGCCTGGCACCTGGACGGTGCCGGAGAGCTGGTGCAGGCCGACATCGAGAACGGCCCCTGGCCCTTCGCGGGCCAGGTGTTCGGCGCGGTGGTGGTGACCAACTACCTGTGGCGCACCCTGCTGCCCACGCTGGTGGCCAGCGTGGAGCCCGGCGGCGTGCTGCTGTACGAGACCTTCGCCGTCGGCAACGAGACGGTGGGCAAGCCCTCGCGGCCCGATTTCCTGCTGCGGCCGGGGGAGCTCCTGGCCGCCTGCGCGGGCCTGCGTGTGGTGGCCTACGAGGACGGGTTCGAGACCGCGCCGGAGCGCTTCGTGCAGCGCGTGGCCGCCGTGCGGGAACCCCGCGTCGGCGCGGTGGTGCGCTACCCGCTCTAGTTAGAATGTCCGCTTTGACTCGCGCGCGAGCCCCGGCCCCGCGGCGAGACCCACCGAGCCCCACCCATGACCCCGATCACCGGAAGCATCGTTGCCCTGGCCACCCCCCTGCATGACGACGGCAGCGTCGACTATGCGGGCCTGCGCAAGCTGATCGACTGGCACATCGCCGAGGGCACGGATTGCATCGGCGTGGTGGGCACCACCGGCGAGTCGCCCACGGTCAGCGTCGAGGAACACCGCGAGATCATCCGGGTCAGCGTGGAACACGCCCGCAAGCGCGTGCCGATCATGGCCGGCTGCGGTGCCAATTCCAGCGCCGAGGCCATCGCTCTGGCCAAGTACGCCCGCGAGGTTGGCGCCGACTGCCAGCTGCAGGTCGTCCCCTACTACAACAAGCCCACGCAAGAGGGCCAGTACCTGCACTTCAAGGCCATCGCCGAAGCCACCGGCGACCTGCCCATCGTGCTTTACAACGTGCCCGGACGCACCGTGGCCGACATGGCCCACGACACCGTGCTGCGCCTGTCCGAGGTGCCCGGCATCGTGGGCATCAAGGAAGCCACCGGCAACATCGAACGCGCCCAGTGGCTGATTCGCGACGTGCGCCCGGGTTTCGCCATCTACTCCGGCGACGACCCCACCGCCGTCGCCCTCATGTTGTGCGGCGGCCAGGGCAACGTGAGCGTTACCGCCAATGTAGCCCCGCGCCTGATGCACGAGCTGTGCGTGGCCGCCATCGCCGGCGACGCCCGGCGCGCCATGCAGATCCAGAAGCAGCTGCTGCCGGTACACAAGCACCTGTTCGTCGAAGCCAACCCTATCCCGGTGAAGTGGGCGATGGCCCGCATGGGCCTGTGCGGCGGCGCGCTGCGCCTGCCGCTGACGCCCCTGTCCCCCGCCCACCACGCCACGGTCGAAGGCGCGCTGCGAGCCAGCGGCCTGCTGCACTGAAACCGCGCCCTCCAGGAAATTCACTGCCCATGAAGCACTCCGCCTCCCTGTCCGTCCTGGCGTTGTCTGTCCTCCTCTCGGCCTGCTCGGTCCTCCAGAGTGACAAGATCGACTACAAGAGCGCGGGCAAGGCCCCCTCGCTGGATGTCCCCCCCGACCTGACCCAGCTCGCGCGCGACACTCGCTACGCCCTGCCCGGCGCGCCGGTGACGGCCAGCAGCCAGCAGGGCCCGCGCACCAGCAGCGGCGTCTCCACTGCCGCCCTGAAGGTGGGCGACGTGCGCATTGAGCGTGCCGGCAACCAGCGCTGGCTGGTCATCGACCGCCCGGCCGACCAATTGTGGGGGTCGCTGCGCGAGTTCTGGCAGGAGAACGGCTTCCTGCTCACGCTGGACCAGGCCGAACTGGGCATCATGGAAACCGACTGGGCCGAGAACCGCGCCAAGCTGCCCCAGGACTTCATCCGCGCCACCCTGGGCAAGCTCCTGGACAACCTGTACTCCACCTCCGAGCGTGACCGCTTCCGCACTCGCCTGGAGCGCACGGCCTCGGGCGGCACCGAGATCTACGTCTCGCACCGGGGCATGGTCGAGGTCTACGCCAGGGAGTCGAGCGGCAGCACCGTCTGGCAGCCGCGCCCCGCCGACCCCGAACTCGAGACTGAATTCCTGCGCCGCATGATGGTCAAGCTGGGGGTTGCCCAAGACCAGGCCAAGGCCGCCGCCGCAGCTGGAACGCCCAAGTCCATCGCGCGCGCGGCCAAGGCCGGCAACACCCCGGTCGTCGAGATCGACGAAGGCTTTGACCGCGCCTGGCGCCGTGTGGGCCTGTCGCTCGATCGCACCGGCTTCACCGTCGAAGACCGGGACCGCGCCCAGGGCACCTACTTCGTGCGCTACGTCGAACCCAACTCCGACCGCAAAGAGAAGGGTTTCTTCGCCCGCATGTTCAGCGGCGCCGAGAAGGCCGCCCCGCCCGTCAAGTACCGCATCACCCTGCGCAGCGAGGGCGCGTCCACCACTGTGTCGGTGCTCAATGCCAGCGGTGCGGTCGAAAGCTCCGCCACCGCTCAGCGCATCGTGCAGGTGCTCGCGGACGACCTGAAGTAAGGCGGCCCGGCCCATTTCCTGCGGCGTGCTGCGATTCAAGAGCCTGGGCAGCGGCAGCTCGGGCAATGCCACCCTGGTGCAGGCGCGCGACGGCACCACTGTTACCCACCTGCTGGTGGACTGCGGACTGGGCGTGCGCGAATTCGCGCGGCGCCTGGGCCGGGCCGGCATGTTGTCCGACCAGATCGACGGCATCTTCATCACCCACGAGCACACGGACCACATCGGTTCGGCCCGATCGCTGGCCCTGCGCCATCGCATCCCAATCTGGATGAGTGCCGGCACCTATGCGGCCATCGGCGAGCCCGACCTGCAGGGTCTGCTGCGGATCGCTCGGGACGGCGAGGCAGTCGCCCTGGGCAACCTGCAATTCACACCGTTCACGGTCCCCCACGACGCGCGTGAGCCCCTGCAGCTGCATTGCACCGACGGAGCCACGCGCCTGGGAATCCTGACCGACCTGGGCCACGTCACGTCTCACGTGCTCTCCAGCCTGGCGGGCTGCCGCTCCCTGCTGCTGGAGTGCAACCACGACCCGGACATGCTGACCAACGGCCCCTACCCGCACTTCCTGAAGCGGCGCGTGGGCGGGGACTGGGGGCACCTGGCCAACGGGGTGGCCGCCGGGACGGCCGCGGCGCTGGTGCCCGGCGGCCTGCGCCAGGTGGTGGCCGCGCATCTGAGCAAGATCAACAACCACCCGGCACTCGCGCGCGCCGCGCTGGCCAGTGCACTAGGAGGTGAGCCCGGCGACTTTCCGGTAGCGGATGCGGCCACTGGCTGTGGGTGGCTGGACGTCTGACACAGCCGCATGAAAAAAGCCGCCCGAAGGCGGCTTTTTCAAGGTAACCGGAGATCCGATTACTTCGAGGCGGCGCTGGCGGGAGCGGAAGCGGCGGGAGCAGCATCCGAAGCCGGGGCAGCGGGAGCGGCGGCGGGAGCCGGGGCGGGAGCAGCGGCCGGGGCGGGAGCGGCTTCTTTCTTGCCGCAGGCAGCCAGACCGATCACGGCGAACAGCGAGGCCAGGACGAGGGTTTTCTTCATTTCGGGTTCCTTGAGTTGTAAACGGTTTTTCCGGAAAAACGATCGGCTGTCAGGACGGAACCGGACAACCGACAAAAGAACAAGAAGGACTCGAGCTCTTCCTGCTCAGCCCACTATTATAGGCACAGGTTAACCATCTTGCGCAGCCCGGACTTTCCGGGCATGCAACCAGCCCGCTTCGCACCAATCGCGCAGCAGGGCGAGGGCCTCCGCGCTGGCCTGCGCGAGGTCCGCCGCCTCCAACTGGCGCCGGTCGGCCAGGCGCCGCATCAGGGTGGCATCCCGCCCCGCGGCACGCCAGCTCTCGCCATTCACGAAGATATGCCGTTTGTCGTAAAGCATGCGGGTGCGGGCATCGAGCACCACCGCCTGCAGGCGGCGCGGCGCGCCCTGGCGCTCGAACCACACCTGGGGCTTGGGCTCGGTGAGGCACTCGCCCAGCGCGCGCCCCAGGGCGTGGCCATCGCGCAGGGCTGCGGCCACAGCCTCACGGGCGTAGGCCTGCAGGACCTCGGGGATGGCGCCGGGGGCGGCGGTGGCGGGCTGGCCCGGGTCTTGGTAGATCGCGTCGCCGGCTTCGTCGGCCGCGTCCTGCGCCAGATGGCGCAGCAGGTCGGACGCGAGCTCGCCGCGGCGCGGCGCCCGGAAACCGATGGAGTAGGTCTGGCACTCTCCCTGTGCGATGCCATCGTGCGCGTAGCGGGGCGGCAGGTACAGCATGTCGCCCGGCTCCAGCACGAACTCCTGCTCGGGTTCGAAGCGGGCCAGGATCTTCAGGGGCACGTCCGGCCGCAGGGAAAGGTCCTTCTGCCGCCCGATGCGCCAGCGCCGGCGCCCGTGCGCCTGCAGCAGGAAGACGTCGTAGCTGTCGAAGTGTGGGCCGACGCCGCCGCCGTCGCTGGCGTGGCTGATCATCAGGTCGTCCAGGCGCGCATCGGGTATGAACCGGAACTGCTGCATCAGCGCGTGGACGCTGTCGTCATGCAGGTCCATGCCCTGCACCAGCAGGGTCCAGCCCGGTTTCGTCCGCGCGGGGATGGCGCGGCGCGGCAAGGGCCCCTGCCGCAGGCGCCAACCTCCGTCCGCCTCCTGTACCACCAGGCGTGACTCCACGCCGTCCTGGCCCGCGAGCTCGAAGAGGCGCTGCGGCGGCACCAGGGCGCGCATGCCAGGCACGGCGCCACGCACCAGCAGCGGCTTGCGTTGCCAGTGGCGTTTCATGAACTGCGTGGGGCTGAGGCCGCCCAGGAGAGCCAGGGGAAGGTCGGTGCGCATGATCGCGGGCTTGAGCTGCGACAATTCTCGCCTATGGACATTTCCACCCCCTGCGTCGTCGCGCTGACCTGGACGCTCAAGGACACGCTCGGCGAAACCCTGGACGAACTGGACGCGCCAGTCGAATTCCTGGTGGGCGGCGACGACCTGCTCGCCCGCATCGAAGAGGCCCTGCAGGGCCACGCCGCCGGCGCGAAGCTGGACCTGCACCTGGAACCCGAGGAGGCCTTCGGCGAATACGATGAGAACCTCGTCTTCCTCGAGGCGCGCGCCCTGTTCCCGGCCGAACTCGACGAGGGCATGACCTTCGAGGTACTGCCGCCGGGCGCCACCTCGCAGGGGCCGCACGACGCGCTTTACACGGTCACCGAGATCTACCCCGAGCACGTGGTGCTCGACGCCAACCATCCGCTGGCCGGCATCGCCCTACGCCTGTCGCTCACGGTGCAGTCCGTGCGCGAGGCCACCGACGAAGAGATCGCGCGGCGCAGCGCCGGCACCGGTTTCTTTCGAGTGCAGCCGCAGGCCCCCGGCAGCGATAGCCTCCACTGACGCTGCCGGTCGTTGAGGATCGATATGCGGTAGGTCGGTGAGGTGGTTGCCGTCACCGGCTGCTCGCGACCGACCTGGCTGCCCGCCGCCGCGCCGGAGCGGCAGGCGCCGCACCTGCGCGTAGGAGCGCCGTGCGCGGGCCCGTCAGGCCTTGCCGGTGGAGCCGTAGCCGCCCTCGCCGCGCTCGGTGGCGGGGAACTCGGTCACCACATTGAACTGCGCCTGCACCACCGGCACGATGACAAGCTGCGCGAGGCGCTCCATGGGCTGCAGGGTGAAGGCGGTCTCGCTGCGGTTCCAGCAACTGACCATCAGCTGGCCCTGGTAGTCGCTGTCGATCAGGCCCACCAGGTTGCCCAGCACGATGCCGTGCTTGTGGCCCAGGCCCGAGCGCGGAAGGATCAGGGCGGCATAGCCCGGGTCCTTCAGCCACATCGCTAGGCCCGTGGGCACCAGCTGCCAGGCGTTGGGCGCAAGCGTGAGCGGCGCATCCAGACAGGCGCGCAGGTCCAGGCCGGCGCTGCCGGGGGTGGCATAGGCTGGCATCTGGTCCACCAGGCGGGGATCGAGGATCTTGACGTCGACTTTCATGGCTGGCGGCGCCCTCTCAGGGCGAGGGCGCCGAAGGCGCTTCGGGGGTGTATGCCCTTTGCGAAATTTCCATCACGAGCTGGCGCGCCAGCGTGAGCTTCGAAGCGCGCGGCAACTCCCGCGTGCCCTGGGCATCCACGAGAAGCATCTGGTTGTCGTCCTGTCCGAAGGTGGCCGGGCCGATGTTCCCCACCAGGAGCGGCACGCCCTTTCGTGCGCGCTTGGCCTGAGCGTTCGCCAGGAGGTCATGGCTCTCGGCGGCGAATCCCACGCAGTAAAGGGCTCCGGCGCGCGCGCGCGGGCCCTGGGCCAGCGTGGCCAGGATGTCGGGGTTCTCCACGAACGACAGCGCCGGCGGCTGGCCCGAGCCGTCCTTCTTGATCTTCTGGCCGCTGGCCTGCGCGGGCCGCCAGTCGGCGACGGCGGCCGTGGCCACGAAGATGTCGGCCTGGTCCGCGGCGGCTTCGCACGCGGCCGTCATCTCCAGCGCCGAGCGCACGTCGGTGCGTTTCACGCCGCGCGGCGTGGGCAGACTGACCGGCCCGGCCACCAGCGTCACGTCGGCACCCGCTTCCCGTGCCGCGCGCGCGATCGCGAATCCCATCTTGCCGGAGGACAGGTTGGTGATGCCGCGCACCGGGTCCAGGGCCTCGAAGGTCGGGCCCGCGGTGACCAGCACACGCCGACCCGCCAGCACCTTGGGCTGGAAGAAGGCGATGACATCCTCCAGCAGCTCGGACGGTTCGAGCATGCGCCCGTCGCCCGTCTCGCCGCAGGCCTGGGCGCCGCTGCCCACGCCCAGCACCGTGGTGCCGTCGGCGACCAGCTGCGCGAAATTGCGCCGCGTGGCCGGGTGCGACCACATCTCGCGGTTCATGGCGGGGGCCACCAGCAGGGGCACCTTGTCTATGGGGCGCGCCAGGCACATCAGGGACAGCAGGTCGTCGGCGCGCCCGTGCAGCAGCTTGGCGACGAAGTCCGCGCTGCACGGGGCGATGAGGATCGCGTCGGCCTCACGCGAGAGATTGATATGGGCCATGTTGTTGGCCTCACGGTCGTCCCACTGCGAGTGGAAGACGGGCCGGTTGGACAGGGCCTGCATCGTGACCGGGGTGATGAACTGCTGCGCCGCCTCGGTCATGACGACCTGCACGGAGGCGCCCTCCTTGATCAGGGCGCGGCACAACTCGGCGGCCTTGTAGCAGGCGATGCCTCCGGTCAGCCCCAGGATGATGTGTTTTCCGGCCAGGTCGGTCATGGCGCGCAGTGTAGCCGGGGGCGTTTTCTCACCGGAAGGCATGGAAAGCCGCCCGCCTATAATCTCGCATTACCACCTCCCGGAAGCCCCCGCGCTTCCGACCTGACATGACCAAATTTGTCTTCGTCACCGGCGGTGTGGTGTCTTCCCTGGGCAAGGGAATCGCCTCAGCCTCCCTCGCCGCGATCCTCGAATCGCGCGGCCTCAAGGTCACCCTCATCAAACTGGATCCGTACATCAACGTCGATCCGGGCACCATGTCCCCCTTCCAGCACGGCGAAGTCTTCGTCACCGACGACGGTGCCGAGACCGACCTGGACCTGGGCCACTACGAGCGCTTCGTCACCACCCGCATGGGCAAGGTGAACAACTTCACCACCGGCCGCATCTACCAGTCGGTGCTGGAAAAGGAACGGCGCGGCGACTACCTGGGCAAGACCGTGCAGGTCATTCCCCACGTCACCAACGAGATCCAGGAATTCATCCAGCGCGGCGCCGGCAAGGATGCCGACGTTGCCATCGTCGAGATCGGCGGCACGGTGGGTGACATCGAGTCCCTCCCCTTCCTGGAGGCGGTGCGCCAGATGTCCCTGCGCCTGGGCCCGAACAACACCGCCTTCGTACACCTGACCTACGTGCCCTGGATCGCCGCAGCCGGCGAGCTCAAGACCAAGCCCACCCAGCACACCGTACAGAAGCTGCGCGAGATCGGTATCCAGGCCGACGCCCTCCTGTGCCGCGCCGATCGCCGCATCCCCGACGAGGAGCGGGGCAAGATCTCCTTATTCACGAACGTTCCCGAGTGGGGCGTGATCTCCATGTGGGACGTGAACACCATCTACAAGGTGCCGCGCATGCTGCACGAGCAGGGGCTGGACGGCCTGATCTGCGACAAGCTGCGCCTGAACACGCCGCCCGCCAACCTCAAGCGCTGGGACGAACTGGTGCACGAGACCGAACACCCGCAGGGCGAGGTGTCCATCGCGATGGTCGGCAAGTACGTCGACCTGTCCGACAGCTACAAGTCGCTGAACGAGGCGCTGCGCCACGCGGGCATGAAGAATCACGTGCGGGTGAAGATCGACTACGTCGACTCCGAGACCATCACCTCGGATACCGTCAACCGCCTGGCCAAGTACGACGCGGTACTGGTGCCCGGAGGCTTCGGCAAGCGCGGCATCGAAGGCAAGATCACCGCCGCCCGCTACGCCCGCGAGAACAAGGTCCCCTATCTGGGCATCTGCCTGGGCATGCAGGTGGCCACCATCGAGTACGCGCGCCACGTGGCGGGCCTCAAGGGCGCCAACAGCACCGAATTCGAGCCGGAAGCGCCCCACCCCGTCATCGCTCTCATCACCGAGTGGAAGGACGCCGACGGCAGCATCAAGACCCGCGACGAACACTCCGACCTGGGCGGCACCATGCGCCTGGGCGCCCAGAGCTCCGACGTGTCCAAGGGCACGCTGGCCCACAAGATCTACGGCGACGTGGTCACCGAACGCCATCGCCACCGCTACGAAGCCAATGTCCAGTACCTGGACCAGCTTCGCAAGGCGGGCCTGGTGATTTCAGCGCTCACGCAGCGCGAGCAGCTCACGGAGATCGTCGAACTGCCACAGGACGTGCATCCCTGGTTCATGGGCGTGCAGTTCCACCCCGAATTCAAGTCCACGCCCTGGGACGGCCACCCGCTGTTCAACGCCTTCGTGAAGGCGGCAGTGGACCACCAGCACACCGGCGGCAAGCTCAAGGCCGTCGCATGAAACTCTGCGGATTCGACATCGGGCTGGACAAGCCCTTCTTCCTGATCGCCGGCCCCTGCGTGGTCGAGAGCGAGCAGCTGCAGATGGATGTGGCCGGCCAGTTGAAGGAGATCACCGCCTCGCTGGGCATCCCCTTCATCTTCAAGAGCAGCTACGACAAGGCCAACCGGTCCTCCGGCGCCAGCTTTCGCGGCCCGGGCATGGGCAAGGGGCTGGAGATCCTGGCGAAAGTGAAGAAGACGCTTCAAGTGCCGATCCTCACTGACGTGCACACCGAGGCCGAAGTGCCCGAGGTGGCGGCGGTGGTCGACGTGCTGCAGACACCCGCCTTCCTGTGCCGCCAGACCGATTTCATCCGCGCCGTCGCCCAGTCGGGCAAGCCGGTGAACATCAAGAAGGGCCAGTTCCTGGCGCCGCACGACATGAAGAACGTGATCGACAAGGCCCGTGCCGCCGCGCGCGAGAAGGGCTTGCCGGACGACGTCTTCATGGCCTGCGAGCGCGGCGCGAGCTTCGGCTACAACAACCTCGTCTCCGACATGCGCTCGCTGGCCATCATGCGCGAGACCGGCGCGCCGGTGGTCTTCGACGCCACGCACTCGGTGCAACTCCCAGGTGGCCAGGGCACGAGCTCGGGCGGCCAGCGTGAGATGGTGCCGGTGCTGGCACGTGCCGCGGTGGCGGTGGGCGTGGCGGGCCTGTTCATGGAAACGCACCCAGATCCCGCCAACGCCCTGTCCGACGGTCCCAACGCCGTGCCCCTCAAGCACATGAAGGCCCTGCTCGAGACCCTGGTGGCGCTGGACGCCATCACCAAGAAGAACGGCTACCTGGAGACCCGCTTTGCCTAACGCCTACCTGATCGCCAACGTCGACGTGCACGACCCCGTGCAGTACGAGGACTACAAGAAACTTTCCACCCTGGCCATGAAGGCCAATGGCGCCGAGGTCTGCATCCGCGGCGGCCGCGTCGAGGTGATGGAAGGCAATTGGGCGCCGTCCCGCGTCGTGATGCTGAAGTTTCCTTCGATGGACGCGGCCCGCGCCTTCTACAACTCGCCCGAGTACGCGGCGGCCATCGCCGCGCGCCAGGGCATCGCCGATATGCGCATGATCATCGTCGAGGGCGCCTGAGCCAGCCGCCTCCAAAGAAACCCTTTTCCAAACTTCAAGAAGACCAGACCCCCATGAGTGCCATCGTAGACATCGTCGGCCGCGAGATCCTCGACTCGCGCGGCAACCCCACCGTCGAATGCGACGTCCTGCTCGAGTCGGGCACCATGGGACGCGCCGCTGTCCCCTCTGGCGCGTCCACCGGTTCGCGCGAAGCCATCGAGCTGCGTGACGGCGACATGAGCCGCTACCTGGGCAAGGGCGTGCTCAAGGCCGTCGAACATGTCAACACCGAGATTTCCGAATCCGTCCTGGGCCTGGACGCCTCCGAGCAGGCCTTCCTGGACAAGACCCTGCTGGACCTGGACGGTACCGACAACAAGAGCCGTCTGGGTGCCAACGCCATGCTGGCTGTGTCCATGGCCGTGGCACGCGCCGCCGCCGAAGAATCCGGCCTGCCCCTGTACCGCTACTTCGGCGGCATGGGTGGCATGCAGCTGCCCGTGCCCATGATGAACGTCGTCAACGGCGGCGCGCACGCGAACAACAACCTGGACCTGCAGGAGCTGATGATCATCCCCGTGGGCGCACCGAGCTTTCGCGAGGCGGTGCGCTATGGCGCCGAGGTGTTCCATGCGCTGAAGAAAATCATTCACGACAAGGGCATGAGCATCGCCGTCGGTGACGAGGGCGGCTTCGCGCCCAACGTCGCCAACCACGAGGCCGCGCTGCAGATGATCCTGCAGGCCATCGAGGCCGCTGGCTACAAGCCGGGCGAGCAGATCGCCCTGGGCCTGGACTGCGCCGCCTCCGAGTTCTACAAGGATGGCAAGTACCACGTCGAGGCCGAGGGCCTGACCCTGGCCAGCGCCGAGTGGACCGACATCCTGGCGCAGTGGGTGGACAAGTACCCGATCATCAGCATCGAGGACGGCATGGCCGAAGGCGACTGGGACGGCTGGAAGGTCCTGACCGAGCGCCTGGGCAAGAAGGTGCAGCTGGTGGGCGACGACCTGTTCGTCACGAACACCAAGATCCTGAAAGAGGGCATCGAGAAAGACATCGCCAACTCGATCCTGATCAAGATCAACCAGATCGGTACCCTGACCGAGACCTTCGCCGCCATCGAGATGGCCAAGCGCGCGCGCTACACCGCGGTGATCAGCCACCGCTCCGGCGAGACCGAGGACAGCACCATCGCCGACATCGCGGTGGGCACCAACGCCGGCCAGATCAAGACTGGCTCGCTCTCGCGCTCGGACCGCATGGCCAAGTACAACCAATTGCTACGCATCGAGGAAGACCTCGGCGACATCGCGACCTACCCCGGCCGCGCGGCGTTCTACAACATTCGCTGAAGCTGCGTTACAGTCCGCGCAACCCATCATGTCACCCCGCGTCGTCCCGGCCTGCCTGATCACGCTGCTGCTCGTGCTGCACGCGCAGATCTGGTTCGGCCGTGGCAGCGTCTCCAACGTGAGCGATATGCAGCGCAAGCTACAGGCCCAGAAGGCGGCCAACGTGCGCGCCGCCCAGGCCAACGAGCGCCTGGCCTCTGAGGTGCGCGACCTGCGCGAGGGCCTGGAGATGATCGAGGAAAAGGCCCGCATGGAACTGGGCATGGTCAAGCCCAACGAGATCTACGTGCAGGTCTCGGCCGCGGCTGCCCCGGCCCGCTAGGGCGATGCCCGCACGCATCGCCGTGCTCGGCGCGCCCGGCACCGGCAAGAGCACCCTCTGCACTGAATTGGCATCGCGCCTGCGTGCGCGTGGGCATCGGGTACTCGTGCGGATTCTGGTGCGCCCCGGCGAACCGCCGTCACGGGACGCAGCATCCGATGCCGACCTCCTGATCGACGATGGCCCCGAGGCCCAGACCCTCGGGCCTTGCGAACTCACCCTGCTGATGGGGCTGGACCTGCCGTCACCGGGGGCACTGGTCGTCGGCGCCCCGGCGCGCGAGGCCATCGATGCCCGCCTGCGCGAGACGCTCCTGAACGCCGGCGCTGGCTGGCGCGTGATCTACGGGCAGGGTCCCGAGCGCGTGCAGCAGGCCCTGCAGGCCGTGGCCGCCGTCCTGCCCTGGGCCTGGTCGGATACCGCGCGGGAGGAGGACATCGGACGCTGGTCACGCCTTCGCGCCAGTTGCGAAAAATGCGCGGACGCCGATTGCGAGCACCGCCTGTTCACCGGCGGCACCCTGGGGCTCACTGCACCGCGGACGTGACCGGCGGCTGGTCGCCTGGCGACGTGAACAGGCGTGCCGCGTCCACCGCGTCGAAGCGGTACTGGCGGCCGCAGAAGTCACAGCCCACCTCGATGTCGGGCCGTTCGGACAGGATGCTCTCGGCTTCCTGGTGACCCAGGCCACGGATCATGTCGCCCACGCGCTCGCGGCTGCAGGTGCAGGCAAAGCGGGGCCGCTGCGCGGGGAAGCGCAGCACCTTCTCTTCCCAGAACAGCCGCCGCAGGATGGTGTCCACGTCCAGCGTGAGGAGCTCTTCACGCGTGAGGCTGCCCGCCAGGATGGCGATGCGGTTGTAGTCCTCGTTGCGGCCGATCTCGTCCTCGTTAGCGCGCCCGAGCAGGCGCCCCGCCAGGTTGCCCTCGCCCTGCACCGGCAGGCGCTGGATCAAAAGCCCTGCGGCCACCTTGCCGTCGGCCGCGAGGACCAGCTTGGTATCGAGCTGCTCGGACTGCAGCATGTAGTGCTCGAGCACCTCCGACAGGTGCTCGAGCTTCTCGCCCTGGTCGCCGTGCAGGGGCACCACGCCCTGGTAAGGCTGCTGCCCCGGCAGCTTGTCGCGCGGGTCCAGCGTGATCGCGCAGCGACCCTGGTTGCCGACGTTCACCATCGCGGACAGCGAGGCGCCGTCGGACACCTTGCCAACCACCTTGGCGGTGGCGCGCAGCGACAGGTCGGGTTGCACCTCGGCCACCGCCACCTTCAGCGGACCGTCCCCGAAGACCTGCAGCACCAGCGCGCCGTTGAACTTGATGTTGGACTGCATCAGCGCGCCTGCGGCCGCCATCTGCCCCATCAGCCCGGCGACCGGGGCCGGCCAGGCACCGGTGGTGGTGTTGGACTGGCGGCGCTGCAGGATCTCGGTCCAGGTGTCGGTCAGGCGCACGAGAATGCCGCGCACCGGCAGGCCGTCGAACAGGAACTTGTGCAGCTCGCTCAAGGCAGGCCTCAGCCGATCTTGATCAGGCCGCTGGAGAAACGGCGCGCGTTGGCCACGTAGGTCTCGGCGCTGCGGGCCAGCTTGCGCGCGGCTTCGTCGTCGAGCGTGCGCACCACCTTGGCGGGGCTGCCGATGATCAGGGAGTTGTCCGGGAATTCCTTGCCCTCGGTGACCACGCTGCCGGCGCCGACGATGCAGTTGCGGCCGATCTTCGCGCCATTGAGGATCACGGCCTGGATACCAACCAGGGTGTTGTCGCCGATGGTGCAGCCGTGCGCCGTCACCTGGTGGCCTACGGTGACGTTGTCGCCGATGGTGAGCGGCTTGCCGTGGTCGGAGTGCAGCACGGAAAGGTCCTGCACGTTGGTGTTGCGGCCGATGCGGATGGTCTCGTTGTCGCCGCGCACCACGGCGCCGAACCAGACGCTGGCGTTTTCGCCCAGGACCACGCTGCCGATCACCGCCGCCGAGTCGGCGACCCACGCGCCGGCTGCGAGCTGGGGGGCTTTGCCATCGAGTTCATAGAGAGCCATGAGTCGTTCCTGCGAGTGGGGGGTGAGGCATTGTAGGCAGCGGCAGGCCTGGCGGCTCCCGTCGGGCCTGCCACTGCCTAGAATCGGCGGTCTCTGCCCGCCCGCCAAGAACACCCGAGCCGCCCTGCGAGCCATCCCCATGCCCGCTGACCTTCCCACCCCTGAACGCGGCACGCACGCTGCCTCGGGCAGCATCGCGCCCGGCGGCGCTCTGCGGGCACCGGACGAACTTCGGACCCTCGCAATGCTGGCGCTGGCCCTGCAGGACCCGCCTGCCAAGGTGCGGGCGGCACAGGCCCTGCACGCGCAAGTTCCGGCCCTGCCGGTTTCCCCACGCGCGCCAGCTGCTGCCATCCCCCTGCCCGGGCGGCCCGCGCGCCCCGAGCTGGTCCATCCCGCGCGCGTGCCGCGGCGATCACCGTTCAAGCCCGAGGGCCTCGCGGCGCTGCTGCACGCCATCGCCCACATCGAATTCAACGCGATCAACCTTGCCCTGGACGCAGCCTGGCGCTTCGAGGGCATGCCGCCCGCGTTCCACCACGACTGGGTGCGCGTGGCGGCCGAAGAGGCCTATCACTACACCCTGCTGGCGCAGCTGCTGGCCGACCTGGGCCATGCCTATGGCGACTTCGCCGCGCACGACAACCTCTGGACCATGTGCACCCGAACCCAGGACGACGTGGTGGCGCGCATGGCCCTGGTGCCGCGCACGCTGGAGGCGCGCGGACTGGACGCCACGCCGCAGATCCAGCAGCGCCTGCGCGCGGTGGGCACGCCCCTGGCCCTGCGGGCGGTACAGGTGCTGGACATCATCCTGCGCGACGAGGTCGGGCACGTGGCCATAGGCAACCACTGGTACCGGTGGCTGTGCGCGCGCGAGGGCCTGGACCCCGTGCGGCACTACGCGCTGCTGGTGGAGCGCCACGACGCGCCGCGCCTGCATCCGCCGTTCAACGAAGGCGCGCGCCGCCGCGCCGGCTTCAGCGACGACGAGCTCGCCGTGCTGCTCGCGCAACCCCTGCACGCGCAGACCTGAGTGCAAGCAACTGCCACACGATGTCCGCACCTTCTGGCACCTTGCCCCTCATCGACATCAGCGCGCTCGCGGGCGGGGACCCGTCGCAGCGCGCGCAGACAGAGCAGGTGGCGCGGCAGGTGGGACAGGCCTGCCGCGACACCGGCTTCTTCGCGATCACCGGACATGGCATCGCACCCGCGCAGGTGGTCGATGCCTTCGCCGCCGCCCGCGAGGTTTTCGCCCTGCCCGCCGCGGCCAAGCAGGCGCTGGCCATCGGCGCCCACGGCCACAACCGGGGCTATGTGGCCCTGGGGGTGGAGTCGCTCGACGAGCAGGCGCCGCCCGACCTGAAGGAGGCCTACAACCTTGTCTGGACCGACGAGGCCCGGCGCCCCCCCAATGTATGGCCGCCCCTGCACGGCTGGCGCGAACGCGTGCAGGCCTACTTCGACGCGGTGCTGGCCGTGGGCCGGCGGCTGCACCGGGCCTTCGCACTGGACCTGGGCGTGCCGGAACGCTTCTTCGACGACAAGCTGGACGCGCCGCAGGCGACGCTGCGCTTGCTGCACTACCCCGCGTCCTTCGGCGCTGATGCCCCGGCGGGCCGGGCGGGCGCGGGCAGCCATACCGACTACGGCAACGTCACCCTGCTGGCCACCGACGACGTGGCCGGCCTGCAGGTTCAACGGCGCGATGGCGGCTGGCTGGACGTGCCGCACCTGCCCGGCGCCTTCGTCTGCAACATCGGCGACTGCCTCATGCGCTGGTCCAATGACGTCTACGTTTCCACGCCGCACCGTGTGTTGCCGCCTGCGCGCGAGCGCTACTCGATTGCCTTTTTCCTGGACCCCAACCCCGAGGCGATGGTGAGTGCCCTGCCCTCCTGCGTGCCGCCCGGCCAGGTGCCACGCCACCCGCCGGTGACGGCGGCCGAACACCTGCGCCAGCGCCTGTCGGCCACCTACAAGCCCGCCGCGCCGTGAGGTCTTGCACCGGCCGCTAGATTCACGGCCATGCCCAGAATGACCGCCACCCCGCACCGCCCGGCCCGCCGCCGGATCGCCCCGCGCCTTGCGGGGGCCCTCGCCTGCGTCTTCGCCCTCGCCGCCGCGCCTGGCAAGGTCGCTGCCAATGCACCGGGCGCGGGAGCCGACATGCAGCGCATAGGTGCCTTCGAGATCGACCGCACCGAGGTCACGATCGAGCAGTTCCGCCGGTTCGCACAGGCCACCGGCTTCGTCACCCAGGCCGAACGCGCAGGTGGCGGCTCCACCTTCGAAGGCGGCTGGGTGCAGCGCAAGGGCTGGACCTGGCACGCCCCCTACGGAAAACCCGGTGCACCGCAGGAGCCTGCGGTCCATGTCAATTTCGACGAGGCCCAGGCCTACTGCCGCTGGGCGGGAAAGCGCCTGCCCACCGACGCTGAGTGGATGGAGGCGGCCTACACAGAGCGGCGCGCGGCACCGCCTGCTGGGTTCACCACCGGCCGTACCTATCCGTACCCCACGGGCGACTCGCCCCAGGGCGCGAACTGCGCCGAGGGCTGCGGCGATCCGCGCACGGTGCTGGCCGAACCGCGCCAGGCCACCTCGCGCGGACGCGGCCATGCGCTGGCGGGCGGCACCCGCGCGGGCGTGAACGGCCTGTACGAGATGGCCGCCAACGCCTGGGAGTGGACCGACGACGGCGCTGCCAGCCCCGAACGGCCCACGCGCGGCGGCTCCTGGTGGTATGGCCCGGCGCAGATGCATCGCGAGCACCTGCAGTCCAAGCCTCGGGGCACATCAGTGGTCTATATCGGCTTTCGCTGCGCGCGCAGCGTGCCCTGAACGCCGCCCGGTGCGAGCGTCCCGTGACCGGGCACGGGTCTGCTACGCTCACGGGCACCGCCCTTCGCACACGCCCCCATGAAAACCGTCTACGTCTTCAACGGCCCCAACCTCAACCTCCTGGGCACCCGTGAGCCCCAGATCTACGGCGCGCAGACGCTGGCCGACGTGGAGGCCCTGTGCCGCAAGGCCTGCGAACAGCATGGCTTCAAGCTGGACTTCCGGCAGTCCAACCACGAGGGCGAGCTGGTCACCTGGATCCACGAGGCTGGCCGCGCGCAGGCCCAGGGCCAGGCTGCGGGCGCGATCCTGAACGCGGGGGCCTACACCCACACCAGTATCGCCCTGCACGACGCGATCAAGGGCGCGGGCGCACTGGTGATCGAGCTGCATATCAGCAACGTGCACGCCCGCGAGAGCTTCCGCCATCACAGCTACATCTCGCCCGCGGCCAAGGCGGTGATGGCCGGCTTCGGCGTTGGCGGCTACGCGCTGGCCATCGCCGGTCTGGCGCAGACTCAGACCTGACGCCGCCGCGCCGCGCACGGCGAGCGGCGCGACTTCTCCTACACTCGCGGGAATGAAACAGCCGGTACATTCCTCGAAACCTGCGCGCTGTGCACCGGCCAAGCCCCGGTCAAGGGCCGCCGCACCCGAGCCGCGCACGAACGACCCGGAGCGCACCCGGGCCGACATCATCGAGGTCGCCACCCGCGAGTTCTCCGAGAAGGGCCTGGCCGGTGCCCGCATCGACCTCATCGCCGAAGCCATGCGCACCAGCAAGCGCATGATCTACTACTACTTCGGCAGCAAGGAGGGCCTGTACATCGCGGTGCTGGAGGACGCCTACAGCCGCATGCGTAGCATCGAGTCGCAGCTGCATCTGGAGGACCTCGCCCCCGAAGACGCCCTGCGCAAGCTGGTGGGTTTCACAGTGGACTACCAGCTGGCCCACCCGGAATTCATCCGCCTCGTGATGAACGAGAACATGCATCGCGGCGAATACCTGGCCCAGAGCAGGACCATCCAGCGCCTGAACGTACCGGCCATCGAAGGACTGCGCAAGGTACTCGAACGAGGGCAGCGCGAAGGCATCTTCCGCAGCGGGCTGGACCCGCTGGACCTGCACATGTCCATCAGCGCCCTGAGCGTCTTCAACGTCGCCAACCGGCACACCTTCTCCCTGATCTTCAAGTGCGACCTGGAGGCGGCCGCCTCCGTCGTGGCCCGCCGCGACAGCATCATCGAGATGGTGGTGCGCTTTGTCCGCAAGTAAAAAGGTCTGGTCTGCTGCCCGTCTACGGGTTTTCCCCGACGCCACAGAACTAACCAGTTCGTACATTACGCCCACGCCTCAGAATCAGCCGTTGGCTGGCTCCTTTTCAACTTCCCTCAACCTGGAGACAAACCATGAAACGCCTCTTCCTCAAGTCCGCGCTCGCCGCTGCCGCCGCCCTCGCCCTGGCCGGCACCGCCCTGGCCCAGGACAAGGTCATCAAGTTCGCCAACCAGAACGCCGCCGGCCATCCCATCGTGCAGGGCATGGAGAAGTTCAAGGAGATCGTCGAGAAGAACTCGGGCGGCAAGATCAAGGTCAACATCTTCCCCAGCGGCCAGCTCGGTAGCGACCAGGCCAACCTGTCCGCGCTGCAGGGCGGCACCCTGGAGATGGTGTCCATGAACTCCGGCATCCTGGCCAGCGTGGTCAAGGACTTCGGCGTGTTCGACTTCCCCTTCATGTTCGCCTCAGGCCGTGAAGCCGACGCCGTCGTCGACGGCGCGTTCGGCCAGAAGCTGCACGCCAAGCTCGAGGAGAAGGGCGTGGTGGGTCTGACCTACTACGAGCTGGGCTTTCGCAACCTGACCAACGGCCGCCGCCCGATCAACAAGGTCGCCGACATCGAAGGCCTGAAGCTGCGCGTGATCCCCAACGCGATCAACATCGACTGGGTCAAGGCTCTGGGCGCCAACCCCACGCCGCTGCCCTTCCCCGAGCTGTACGCGGCTCTGGAGCAGAAGGCGGTGGACGGCCAGGAAAACCCGGTGGCCACCATCAACGGCGCCAAGCTGTACGAAGTGCAGAAGCACCTGACCCTCACCGGGCACCAGTACAACCCGCAGTCGGTGATGATCTCCAAGAAGTTCTGGGACACCCTGTCGGCCGCCGAGAAGAAGATCGTCCAGGACGCCGCCGTTGAGTCGGCCAAGTTCCAGCGCACCCAGGCCCGCGCCCAGGAGGCCTCCATCCTGGAGAACCTGAAGAAGAACGGCATGCAGGTCACCACCCTGCCCGCCGCCGAAATGGCCGCCCTGCGCGAAAAGATGAAGCCGGTGATCGCCAAGCACGGCGAAGCCATCGCCGCTACCGTCTCCGAGCTGCAGGCTGAACTGGCCAAGCAGCGCCGCTGATGGACGCGGTCGCCGAGACCCGGCAGGCGCCGTCCGCTTGGGCCGCACCCGGCGGTGCGCAGGCGGTCGGCGGTCGCAAGCTCCTTCTGGGGCTGATCGGCGCTGGCATCCAGCAGTCGATGACACCAGCGATGCAGGAAGAAGAGGCGCGCGCCCAGGGCCTGCGCATGCACTACCAGCTGATCGACCTGGATGTCACGCGCACTGACGCCGCAGCGTTGCCGACCCTGCTGGCGGCGGCGCGCACCATGGGCTTTGCTGGCCTGAACATCACCTTTCCCTGCAAGCAGGCGGTGATCCCGCTGTTGGACGAACTGTCGGACGAGGCGCGCGTCATGGGTGCGGTCAACACCGTGGTGTTCCGGGACGGACGCCTCGTGGGTCACAACACCGACGGCGCGGGCTGGGCCTGGGGCTTGCGGCGCGCCCTGCCCGACGCCGACCTGGACTGCGTGGTGCTGCTTGGCGCCGGCGGCGCGGGCTCGGCCATCGCGCATACGGTGCTGCGAATGGGCACACAGCGCCTGCGCATCATGGACAGCGACGCGGTGCGCGCGCAAGTATTGGCGGACGCACTGAACGCGCTGTATGGCCTGCGCGCCGAGCGATACACCGACATCGCTGCGGCGCTGCAGGGCGCCACCGGCCTGATCCATGCCACGCCCACCGGCATGGCCAAGCTCCCGGGCCTGCCGCTGCCCGCGGATCTGCTGCAGCCGTCGCTGTGGGTGTCCGAGGTGGTGTATTTCCCGATGGAGACCGAACTGCTAGCTGCGGCACGCGCGCGCGGCTGCCGCGTGGTCGATGGCGGCACCATGGCCGTGGGCCAGGCGGTGGGTGCCTTCGAGCACTTCACCGGCCTCGCGGCCGACCCCGATCGCATGCAGCGGCATTTCCGCCGCCTCATCGCCGAACGCGCCTGACCTCGGGCGCGCACAGACTGGAGATACGACCATGGCCGCCAACCGCGAAGCCCTGCCCGAGCCGCCCAACCCCCTGGGCCTGGAAGGCATCGAGTTCATCGAGTACGCCACGCTGCGGCCGCAGGCTCTGGGCCAGGTTCTTGAAACCATGGGTTTCCGGCCAGTGGCGCGCCATCGCTCGCGCGAGATCACCCTGTACCGCCAGGGTGGCATGAACCTGGTGGTGAACGCGCACCCCGACGACGCGCGCGCCAGCGCTACCGAAGGCGGCCACCCGGTGCTGTCGGCAGTGGCCTTTCGCGTGCGCGACGCGCGCCTGGCCCATGAACGCTGCCTGGAGCTGGGCGCCTGGGAGACCCCCAGCCACGCACGGGCGATGGAATTGAACATCCCCGGCATCCACGGTCCCGGCGGCGCACACTTCCTGTTCATCGACCGGCACGACAAGTTCTCGATCTACGACGTGGACTTCGTGGCGATTCCCACCGTGGATCCGGCGCCGCCGGCCATCGCGGCGATGTCGTGGTTCGGCGTGGTGCAGTACATCGGCCTGGGCCGCAGCGCCGAGTGGATGACCTTCTACGAGCGCATGTTCGGCTTCCAGGGTATCCCGGACGAACAGCGCTTCGGCGTGATGCCCGCGGGCAAACTGATGCAAAGCCCCTGCCGCCAGTTCATGTGGCAGCTGATCGAACCGGACAGCTTCGACGACGACGACGCCCGAGAGAACCTGCAGCGGGTAGGCATCGGCACGCCTGACGTGGCTGCAGCCGTCGCGGCCCTGCGCGCGCGGGGCGTGCAGTTCGTCGACTCCGCGCAGCTGCACCCGGACGACCGTGGCGCGCTGACGCGCACCGAGCTGGGATCGGTCGCTTTCGAGCTGGTCCACCGCGCGGCCTGAGGTGAACACCATGCATCCCTCGCAACGACGCATCGACGGCTTTGGCATGGACACCATCACGCTGGCTGGCCCACTGGAGGCCAGGCTGGCGGCCATGCACGAAGCGGGATTCCAGCAGGTGATGCTCAGCGCCCGCGACGTGGTGGGCCACCCGGGCGGCCTGCAGGCGGCGGTGAAAGCCGTGCGCGAGAGCGGCCTGCGGCCCACCGGCTTCCAGGTACTGCGCGATTTCGAGGGCCTGTCGGGCCACCTACACGGCTACAAGGTAGACATCGCCAAGTCCATGCTGGAGATGTGCGCCGCGCTGGGTTCGCGTGTGTTGCTGGCGTGTTCGTCCACCTCACGCCACGCCTCGCAGGACCTGGACGCCATCGCGCGCGACCTGCGCAAGCTCGCCATGCTGGCCGTCCCCCTGGGCATCCAGGTCGCTTACGAGGGACTTTCCTGGGGCCGTACCGTCAACGAATTCACCACCGCCCGGGACGCGGTGCAGCGCGCCGACTGCCCCAACCTGGGCCTGGGCATCGACTCCTTCCACATCTTCGCGGCCAAGACACCATTGGATGCGATCGACGAACTGGACCCGCAGCGCATCTTCCTGGTGCAGCTGTCGGATTTCATGTGGAACGAGACGCCCACCTTCGAGGACCGCATGACCACGGCGCGCACCTTCCGGGTCTTCCCAGGCGAGGGCGTGCACAGCGAGGCCCTGGCTGATCTGGTGCAGCGCCTGCACGGTATCGGCTACCGGGGCGACTACAGCTTCGAGGTGTTCAACGACGACTACCAGCAGATTCCGCTGCCCATGGTCTGCGAACGGGCCCGGCGCAGCGCGCTGTGGCTGGCGGAGGACGTGCTGCACATGCCCCGGCCACTACCGGCCTGGACGCTGCAACGTTGATCCCCAACCGCCGCCTCAAGAGGCCAGGTACGCAGGCGGTTTGATCTTCGCCTCCTGGCAGATCCGAAGCTGAAGCGACTTCACCTTCTTCGCCGAGTCGTACACGCCCCCATCCAGGTTGTGCGACATGTTCCCGCGCGCCGCGAAGACCACGCTTTGCAGCCCCTGCAGACCCACCAGCCAGGTCATCTCCTCGATCTTGCAGCTGAAGTCGAAATCGCTGAAGGAGAGGTTTTCCAGGCTCTTGAACTGCGCGAAGCCGGTCATGTCGATCGTCTGTTTGCTGTACCAGCTGCCGGAGGGGCCCTTGAGGTCCAGATGCACGCGGTCCAGGGTGTTGAGGGCCTGGATCAGGGTTTTCGGGATCTCGAGCAGATCGCCTTTTTTCGCAGGCTCTCCCAGCTCGTTGAAGTTGCAGCGGATGGTGATGGGCGCCAGATGCTTCAGACCGCTGACGTCGGTGATGGACACTGGCAGGCCGACCACCTGCAACTGAGGGCAGCCCTGCAACCCCTTGACCGCGGTCAGTTGCGTGCAGCCGCGGGCATTCAGCTCGCGCAGGGACGCGGGGGGTGTGCCCAGGTCGCTCAGGGCCTCGCAGTTTTCCACCGAGACCACACTCAGCGCCTGGCTGGCCTGCATGCCGTCCAGCCGGGGCAGCGCGGTGCAGCCGTCGCAGGTCAGCGTGATCAGCGCTGCGGGCAGTTGGCCGAGTGACGTCAGACCTCGGCAATTCTTGAGGGTGAGGTTGGTGACCGGGCCACTCCAGCCTTTGGGCAGTTCGATCACCGCGGAACTCGAGAGTTCGACCGTCTCCAGGTGCTGCAGCGCCCCCAGAGGCGTAGCGTCTTTCAGGGCCTCGCAGTCCATCAGGTCCACCTGCGTGAGCGCAGGCATCACGCCGATGTTGCGCAGGTCGGCCAGGCCGCTGCTGCGGGCACTCAGGGAATTGAGCGTCGGCAGATCACGCAGACCCTGGAGATGCTTGAGGTCTCGGGTGTGATTCAGTGACAGGCTGGTGAGGGTGCCGCCAAAAGCGGGCAGATGCGCCAGCGAGGTCAGGGCGTGGCAACCGTCCAGTGAGAATTCGACGGTGCCGTTGTACATCTTGGGCGCCGCGATGGGCAGCTGCGCCAGACCCTCCAGCGAACGCAGGGCCGCACACATCTCCAGGTCCAGCGTCTCCAGCGCGGTGCAATCCTCAAGGGCCTGCACCGAGGCGAGGCTGGCGCACTCGCGCAGGCTCAGCGACTTGAGTTTCTTGGCGCTGCGCAGCACCTCCAGCGAGGTCACCTGCTTGCACTCCTTCAGGACCAACTCGGTCAGGCTCGGGGCGCAAGCCTGCAAGGGTTGAAGGTCTTTCAGGTGGTCGTTGTCCGACAGGTCCAGGCGGGTGATCTTCGGTGACCCGGCGAGCGCGGACAGGTCCTCCAGCCCGCTGCAGGACAGGTCGCAGTCCTTCAGGGCGGGCGCCTGCAGTCCCTGCAAGGACACAAGGCGTCCCTTGGCATTCCAGCGGCGGCCCGCGATCTTCAGGGTCTTCAGCTTGGGCATGGGGCCGAAAGCCGCCAGGTCGGACGTGGTGTCGTCGCCGACATGGAGGGTCAGGGTCTCCAGTGCCGTGAATCCCTCAAGCTGCGGCGCCTGCGCGCACAGGACCAGGTCCAGTTCGGTGATCTGAGCTCGTAGCTTGGAGAGGGCGTCTTGCGGCTTGGTGCGGCACATCAGGCCGAACAGCGCCAGGTCCAGATAGGGCTGCGCCGGGCCGGTGCCGGTGAAACGCTTGCTGCGCACGAGCTTGCCGTCCTTCACCGTCACGCCTTCGACCAGGCCGTCGAAGTTGTCACCCAAGGCCACCGAGAGCTCCAGGCCGCTGAGGATGGTGGGGATGTCACGCGTGGACAGCAGCTTCCAGACCGCCCCGACATCCGACTTCAGGGCCTTGGTGGGCTTGGCCCGCGGCAGCAGCTTGCGGTCGTCGATCTCGATGGTCTTGGGGTCGATGCCCGGGGGCAGGGCCTTGATCGGTTTGAGGGCTTTGCAGCCTGTGAGCGCCAGCGATTTGACCGACGACTTCCAGGCACTCGGCAGCGTCTCGAGCTTGGAGCAGCCGGTGATGTGTACCGAGGTGAGGTGCTCCAGGTCCGCCAGGGCCGAGGCGTCGACCAGTTCGGGGCACTTGCTGATCTTGAGGGTCTTCAGCTGCTTGAGGGACGCCACTTGCCGCAGGTCCTGGATCCCGAGCTGGTCGATCCGCAGTTCGACGATGCATTCGGCTCCGGCCTCCAGGCCCGCCAGATCGACCAGGGCCGGCGCACGGTTGATCAGGAGTTCGCGGTAGTGGGGCGCCAGGGGCGGCATGCCTTTCAGAGAGCGCAGGGCCTTCAGGTCGTTCAGCGCCAGATAGGTGGGGGGTTTCTTGCCCGGCTCCACCGGCGCGTCGTTCATGACCTTCAGGGGCAGGTTGTCGAAGGAGGTGAGGGACTCGCAGCCATAGAGCTCCAGGCCTTCGAGCTGCTTGAGGCCCTTGAGGTCGGACAGGCTGGAGAGGCGCTTCAAGCCGCTCAGGTCCAGCCAGCGCAGGCGCTTGGCTTCACGCAGGGGAGCCAGCGAGGTGATGTCGGGGCACATACCGATGTCTAGCCATTCCAGCGTGCTGGCGCTGGGCGTGAGGGCCTCGATCGAGGTGAGGCGCTGGTTGCCTCGCAGGTTGACGCGTTGCAGGCGCTTGCAGCCGGCCAGGCTTTCGATGTCGCCGATGTCCAGAAAGGAGGCGTCCAACGTCTCCAGCTTGGGCGCGTCCAGCCCGCGCAAGCTCGGTAGGGTGGCACGGGTCTGGTTGTACATCACCAGCCCGGTGCTGAAGGTCAGGGACTGCAGGCGTGCCATCTTGCCCAGGGGCGCGGTGTCTTGGCCGTCGAAGGCCGCATCCAGGGTGATGTGGGCCGACACCAGGCCGGCAAAGGCCGACAGGTCGGGCAGCACAGCGATCTTGCACACCAGATGGGTCAGGGCGTCGCGCACCTTGGCCTCGGGGCTGCGGGGCGTGGCCAGGCCGAGCTGCTGCAGCAACAGGGCGTCGAGCACCGGCTGCGTCTTGTCGTTGCCGATGAAACGCTTGCTGCGAACCAGCTTGCCCTCCGCGTCAACCGACACGCCCTCGAGCGCGCCCTCCAGGGGCGCCCCCAGGGCGGCCGCCAGCTCCAGGCCCTGCAGGGCGGTCTTTCGGTCCTTCTCGAGACACAGCTTGAAGATGCGGGAGGCTTCACCCTTCAGGGGCTTCAGGCGGGAGGCAGTGTCGGTCATGGCGTGGTGCGTTGACGGAAAAGAAAAGGGAGTTGGAGATGACCGGGCGTCAGTCGCCCGGCAACTGGATGACCCGGCCGAACTTCAGGTGCTCGCCGACGTTGCCGTCGGCGGTGACCACCCACAGCAGCGGGCATCGCGTGCGCACGTCGGGCTCGCCGGCGCAGCCATCGGTGAGGTAGATGCAGGCGTCGAAGGGGCCGTTGCGCGGGTCGCGCACCCAGGCCAGGGCGGGATCGAAGGCGGTACCGCCGCCGCCTTCCACGGCCTTGGGGGTCTCACCCTTGTAGGGGTAGGTGCGCTGCACCGCGGCGTCGCACTCGATGACGATCACGTCGGCGTCGTTCCTCCAGATGCCGTGGATCTCGCGGAAGAAGACCTCTAGCACGGTCTCGGAGATCGAGCCCGAAGTGTCGATTACTACCGCCAGCCGCTGCTTTCGCCGGATGCGAATGCCGGGAAAGGTGCCAAAGCGCTTGGACATGCGACGGTGCGTGGGCACGACCTCGGTGCGGTAGCCGCTGCTGGCAAACAGGCGCAGGGTCCGCTTCCAGTCGACCTGCGGCTTGCGCCGCTGCGCGATCGCTTCCAGTTCGGTGCGAATTTCAGCCGGCAGCAGACCCCAGCCCTTGGCCGCCGCACGGTCACGCGCGCGCAGCAGGTGCCGCTCGAGGTCGGCTTCCATCGCCTGGCGCAGGCCCTCGTTCAGAGCGGCACCGCCCTCGCCGAAGCCCTCGCCACCACCCGCGTACCAGAAGCTGTGATCGCCCTGCTGCGGCTCGCCCAGCGCGCGCTGCAGGGCCTGCTCACTTTGCGGTGCGCCGGTGCTCTGGCCCGACTCCATCGCCTGCTGCAAGGCCTTGAGCTTCTCGTAGTACCACTCCAGGGTCTGGTTGGCCTCCAGCCCCATGTCGGGAAACTGGCGCAGCGTGACGGCCATCTCCGGCAGCGGCCAGGGCGCCACATGCTGGTTCACCACCAGGTCGGCGGCGATGTTGAACAACTGCGGATCCCCGCGCTGGATCAGGGGTCGGTACAGGTGTCGAAACAGCAGGTGCAAGGCCTCGTGCTTGATCACCGCAACCCGTTCGTCTTTTTTGAGTTCCTTCATGAAGAACTCGGGGTTGACGATCAGGTGCAGGCCGGTGGGGGTGAGCGAGACGGCGGCCGTCGGCACCCGGTCGTCGATGCGGCGCACGACGCCCCCGAGCAGGTGGCCGTAGAACGGCTCCTTGAGCAGCAGGGCGACGATGCCCCGGCTGACCTCGTCGGCCACGCTGGCCCCGGGCTTGGCCGCGGCGGCCGGTGTCGTCTTGCGCGGGGCCGCTGCGGCCTTGGCCATCAGAGGCCTCCGAGCACTCGCTTGGCCAGCTCTGGCGATCGCAACATCGCCGGCAGTTCACCGCCCGCCGCGACCAGGTCACGGTGCAGGCTGAATCGCAGGTCGTTGGGGATGTCGTCGTGCAGCAGGAAGGCGGTGAGGTTGGCCGCGTGCGCGGGCGCCTGCTGGTACTTCGGGTCAACCAGGGTGAGGAACATGCGCGTGCAGATGGTGGCGATGCGGTCGACGCGCTTGGCAGCACCCGGGCCCTTGGCCAGTTGCGCGATGCGCTTGGCCACCTGATCGAAGTCCTTGGCGTCCAGGATGTCGTCCGGGTTGATCAACTGCTCGAGGTCGTCGTTGACGAAGGCCAGGAAGGTGGTGGCGGTGATGTCGTCCAGCGAGCTGGCGGCCAGCACGCGCACCAGCTCGATGTCCTTCTTCAGGTCGGCGATGCCGCCGATCTGGTCGAAGAACTGCGTGAGCGTGCGCGGCGTGGTTCGCTTGCCGGTGATCACCTCGGGATAGGTCAGGACGAAGGCAATGCCGCGCGAGTCGATACCGCTGGCGCTGGCCCAGCGGGCCCAAGCCTTCAGGTCGAACACCATGGTCAGGTGCAGCATCCGAGTGAGCATGGCGTCGTCCATCGGGCTCACGGAGTAGTCGCCGCCCTCGGGGTTGGCGGTGCACACGATCTGCCACTTGGGCGGCAGTTTCCAGGAGAACATCTCGAACTCCTGCAGCAGCTGCATGGTGCCGCGCAGGATGCGGTCATCGGCGCGGTTCAGGTCGTCCAGCAGCAGGATGCCGGGGCCGGTGTCTTCCAGGCGCGGCACCCACTCAGGCGCCATGTAGATGGTGGTCTCGTCGCCCTGGACCTCGGGGTTGGGGTCATTGCGCACCGGCAGGCCGTGCAGGTCGCCCATCTCCTCGAACTGCGCGGGCGCGCAGTAGCGGAACTTCCAGCCGTTGGCGGCAGCGAAGGACTTGACGATGGCGGTCTTGCCGATGCCGTGCAAGCCCCAGATGCAGATGGGGGTCGGGCGTTTGCCCTGGCCGCCGGGGCTGGCAGCGGCGGTCCTTTCCTCATTGGCCAGGTTGGTGCGGAAGATGTGCTCCAGCGCGCGCGTCACGGACTCGCTATCAAGCTGTGCGCCATAAGTGGTGTAGGAATCGGACATCGTGGCGTGGCCTTCGCTGGGAAAAGTCGGGGTCTACGGTGGGGTATGCAGACGAATAAGCACACCGGGTGGAATAATCATATTAATCAAAATAAGTACCAAAGGGCGGTAGCTGGTTATGGCGGCCTCCCTTCTACCCCGCGAGGCAGACGCATGGCCAAACCCCTTACCTTGACCTTGGGCACCGAGACGTATGCGTTCGGCTTGCGCCAGGTTGATCGAACAGACATCTACGGCGCCCGCAAGCGCGTGCCCACCGACGCCCAGGGGCGCGCCTGCACACGCGCGGCGCTCACTGCCGACGGCAGCCTGCTGGTGGCGGCCGGCATGTCGGGGCAGGGTTATTTCGACGGCGGCGGCCGCTACGTGCCGCGCGCGCAGCTGGTGGGGATCGACGCGCAGGGCGCGGTCGTGGAGAACCAGCCCTCCACCCTGGGCGTGCCCCAGGCGCTTCAGGGGCCGGTGGATCCCGCGCAGGTACTGGACCTGGAGCTCCTGGGCGTGTACCTGCTGGAGCCCGAGCAGGCCGGCAACGCGCTCGTGCAGCGGCTGCAGGCGGGTGAGATCTACAGCTGCGACTTCAACTACACCGCCAGCCTGGAGGTGGAGCGGGCCTGGCTGCTCGCCAACGACCAGGGCCTGTTCGCCCTGGTGGGCAAGCCGGTGCAGGTGCCGTGGGTGGAGGAAGGCGCGCGCTTCGCCCCACCGGTGGACACGGCCGAAGCCGCCGACGACCTCGACTTCGAAATGCTCTGAGGACCCCATGGCAAACAACCTGCACCTGGCCAACGAGAAAGGCCGCAACGCCTTCGTGACCCTGGCCACCCTGAAGGCGCCCGCCGCGCCCAAGCTGTCCCTGCCCGGGCAGGCGGTGACCTTCCGGCGCTACATCACCTGCACCGAGTCCTGTACCCATGCCGCCCTTTCGGCGCAATGGGGTGCCGATTACGCCGCGAAGCTGGTCGAGGCCGATCCCGAGGTGGACCTGGAGCAGGTCGGGCAGTTCATCGAGGACACGCAGACCGTGTACCTGGACTCCGAGGGCGCAGTGCTGACAGTGGAGCCCAACCTGATCGAGGTGCTGACCCACCCCGACGGGACCGAGCGCGAACGCCGCACGCCGCAGGAGACCGAGGCCAACACCGCCTCGGCCCTGCCGGTGCGGTGGACAGGCAAGCGCATCGCGCTGGCGGAAGCCGTGCGCAAGTTCAGCTTCCGCCGCCGGCTGCAGCTGCGTCACGGTGACGGCCTGACCTACGAATTCCTGCACGCGATGGCCAAGGACCTTGGGGAATCTCGCAGCGTGATGCTGCTCGGATCCGGCGAGAAGGGGACCGGCCCGCTGGTGTTCCAGGCCAATGGCCGGCCCTACCGGGGCTTCCTGGAGGGGCAGGTGCAGGGGGCGTCCTACCGCCTGACCCTGCTTCTGAGCGACATGGAACTGAAGCGGCCGGCCGCGGGAGGCGCGGCATGAGCGCGAATCTGTACACCGGCGGCCAGCCCTTTGGCGGGGGGCTGCGCGACGCGCGCCTGGCCGATGCCGCCCTGCTGGAGACCCTGCAGACCTACAAGCGCCGCGTGGCCAGCGCCTACCGCGCCCTGCCCCCCTCCCGCCTGGGCGAGATCGCCGCCGCCCCGATGTGGGTGACCCGCAAGATCGACGGCGAGACATGGTTCCTGGTGCGCCGGGACGGACAGGTGTTCCTGGCCAGCCCTGCGGGCCGGGTGTTGGCGGGGGACCTGCCCTTGCTGCGCCAGGCCGCCGGCCTGCCGCAGGCCAGCATCGTGGCGGGCGAGTTGCATGCGCGTACAGAGGGCCGGCGCGAGCGCGTGGGCGACCTCGCTGCGGCCCTGGCCGCCGACGGGGCACAGGCGGGCGACGGCATCGTGTTCACCGCCTTCGACGGCATTGAGCTGGCCGGGCAGCCCTTGCCGATTGCCTACGACGAGCGTCTGCAGGCGATGGCCGCCTGCCTGCCCACGGCCAGTCACCTGCGCGTGATCGAGGCGCTGGCCCTGAACACCGGGCTGGAGGTCTTCCAGCACTTCGAGTCGCAGGTGCTGCCGGCAGGTGGCGAAGGCCTGGTCGTGCGCCACGCCAGCGGCATTGTCTACAAGGTCAAGCCCGAGATCACGCTCGACGCGGTGGTGGTGGGCTACACGGTCAAGGCGGACCAGCCGCAGGCCTGCCGCTCGCTGCTGCTGGCGATGATGCGGCCCGATGGCAGCTTCGTGATCGCCGGCGCCTGCGGCAACCTGGGCGATGACGCACAGCGCCAGGACTGGTTGCGGCGGCTGCAGCCGCTGGCGGCTGCCAGCGGGTTCCGTCGTGCCAGCGACAGCGGCGGCCTGTACCAGTTCGTGCAGCCCCAGGTCGTGGCGGAATTCACCGTGACCGACCTGCAGGGCGAACTGTCCGACGGCAAGGTGCCGATGGCCCAGGTCGCGGCCTTCGGCGACGGCGGATGGACGCTGGCCGGATCGACCGCCTCACCCAGCCTGATCCATCCCGTGTTCAAGCGCCTGCGCGAGGACAAGGCGGCCGACGCCACCGGTGTACGCCATGCGCAGTTGCAGGAATACCTGCCCTCACAGCGAGACACGCAGGCCGCCGCCGCTGGCGCGCTGCCGACGAGCACCGTGCTGCGCCGCGAGGTCTGGACCAAGACCACCAAGGGCCAGCTGGCGGTGCGCAAGCTGCTGGTGTGGAAGACGAACAAGTCCGAGGCGTCGGACCGCTACCCGGCGTACGTGGTGCACTGGACCGACTACAGCGCGGGCCGCGCCGAGCCGCTGGACCGCGAGGTGCGCCCCGCACCAGACGAGGCAGGGGCCATGCAGATCGCGCAGGACATGATTGACGCGAACATCAAGAAAGGCTGGGAGAAGGTAGGCCTCTGACATGACGGAACAACGACTCAAGCCGCTGCGAGGCGATGGCGCCAAGCTGCTGAAGCTGGTGCTGGAGGCCAGCGACACGCAGACCCTGGAACAGGCCCTGGAGCTGGGCGCCGCCATCGGCCAACCGGCCGAGGGCCTGCTCGATGGCATCGAGGTGACTGCCGCTGGCGAGTTGCTTCCGAGCAGCCGTTTTCGCGGCACCCAGGCCAGCCAGGGTGCCCTGGACCTGCTGCTGGTGCATCAGCTATCCCTGGCCCCGGAGGGTACGCCGCACGCGGCCCTGCGGCGTGCCGTACGGCGGCTGGTGCTGGCCTGTCCGATCCTGCCGACGCTCAAGGGCTTTGACGGCCTGCAGGTCCTGGCCGTCACCGTGCCCGCGGGAGCGCAATGGACGGACCTGTCGGCCTGGGGCCCGATGCCGAACCTGGAGATCCTGGTGATCGACAACGCCGGCACCAAGGAGCGCCCGGCCAGCCTGATGTCCCTGAACGGATTGCACGCCCCCGCCCTGGTCGAGGCCCGCCTCGCGGGGCTGGGCCTGGCGTCGATTGAAGGTCTGGCGGCCTGCAGCCGCTTGTCCCAGGTGGACCTTTCGAAGAACACTCCGCTGGCCGGCATCGGCGCGCTGGCTGGCAGTGCGGCCAGCCTGACCGAGCTTCTGCTGGAAGGGTGCGCGCAGGTGGACAGTCTCGAGGCGCTGACCGGGGCCACCGCGCTCACCACCCTAAACCTCAAGGGCTGCGCTCAGGTGCCGTCCCTGCGGCCGCTGTCCGACAGCCGCGCGCTGACCCAGCTCGACCTGGAGGGCTGTGCGCGCCTGGCGTCTCTCGAGGGTCTGAGCGCCTCGGATGTGAGCCCGCTGCGCTACAGCTTCTTCAACCTGACCGGATGCACGTCGCTCACTTCCCTGCGGGGGCTGCCGACCCTGCACCCGGACACTCGCAGCCTGTACCTGCAGGACATGACGGCGCTGGCCAGCCTGGAGGGTATCGAGGCCGCGCGCAACGTGACCGGCATCACCCTCGAGGGCGTGGCGCTCAAGACTCTGGACGGTCTCGCGCCGCTCGTGCAGCTCCAGGAGGTGCGCGTCTTCGACTGCAAGGCCCTGGAGGACGTGCGCATGCTGGGCAAGCTGCCCCGACTCGCGCGGGCCAAGGTGCGTTCGAGCCCCGCGCTCAAGCACCTGCCCGACGTCTGGGGCGACAGTCTGAAGGGCCTGGAGCTGTCCGAAGGCTGCTTCACGGCGCTGGGGCGGCTGCCGGCGGGCCTGGAGGATCTCGAGGTGAGTGAAGTGCCGTCGCTGGCGGACCTGCGCGGCGCAGAGACGGCGACCGCCCTCAAGGAGGTCTCGGTTGACACCAGCCTGCGTGACGCCAGTGCCCTGTCGGGCCTGCCCCACGCCTGCCTGCGCTGTTTCAACGCGCCCCGTGTCGACGTGACGCCCGCGTGGGTGCAGTCGGTCGTGCGCGCGCTCAAACCGTTGCGGCTGGACCTGAGTTTCACCAGCCTCACCGACCTGCAGTTCCTGCTGGAGCTGCCGCAGCTGGAGCAGGTGTACGTGGCCCAAGACGCCTGCGAGGTCTACGGCTTCAAGGGGTCCGACCACCTGACAGAGTCTGCCGTGCGCACGGTGCAGCGCGCGATCGCCAAGAAGCACCAAGTGCCCATGCCCGACTACCTCAAGCCGCGGCGTGTTTCCAAGCAGTCCGCCACCGCGGGCGGACCGAGCCTGGCCGATATCAAGCGGGGATTGAGCTCGACCGACTTCACGCAGGTGGTGGCGGCGCTGGACGCCTTGCGCGCGTCGGGTGATGCCAGCCTGTACGACGCGCTGTTCGATGGTGTCCACGGGCCGACGATGTACACCGGTGACACCGCCCCCCTGGGCAAGATATTTCGGGACATCCGGGCGCATCAGCGTCCTTGGGCACGATGGGCGTTGACGCATGCCCTGATGGAGGCGCCCGCCGATTGCGCATCGGCCCAGGCCCTGTGCAAATCCATCGAGTCCATCAGCTTGAGTGTCAGCCCGATCCAGGGGCGCAATGCGAGTGGCCCGCTGGCGCTGGACCGGTTCACGGCCCTGAAGTCGTTCAACCTGGAGGGGACCGACGACCAGGATCTGAGCTTCCTTCGCGAGCTGGGTCCCCTGCATTCGCTGTCCCTGGTCGGCCTGTCCAAGCTGGCGTCGCTGGAAAGCCTGGCGTCCATGAAGTCGCTGCCGGCCTTGCACACCTTGAAGCTGGAGCGCTGTGAGTCGCTGCAATCCCTCAAGGGTCTGGAGGGTGCGACGCAACTGGCGATGATCACCGCGTCGGGTTGCGATGCGCTGCGTGATTTCACGGCGATGGCCGGCCTGCGCGCCCTGACCGTATTTCCGGGGTGGAGCCTGCGCTCGAGCGCCATCGACCTCAGTGGCTACGAGGCCCTCACGGACGTGGGCTTCCTGGCCGGTCTCGCGTCCGCAGAGTCGCTGCAGCTCAAGCTCCAGGGGCGGGTCGACCTGTCACCGCTCGCCCGTCTGCCTCGCCTGCAGTCGCTGACCCTCGAACTGAACACCCTGGACCAGGATTTCTCGCCCCTGTCACGCCTGAAGGCGCTGGAAATCGAGTTGACCGATCCCAAGACTGGCTACTCGCGCAGCCTGAAAGGTCAGGCCAAGCCCGGGGAGAGCCATGTCTGGCGGGGAGAATTTCCCGCCCTCGAGACGCTGGAAGTCTCGGGCGGTGAACACGACCTGTCGCAACTGCGCGCGCCTGCGCTGCAGACCTTCAAGAGCTACAGCCGCCTGACATCCCTGCGCGGTGTCGGCCACGCCAGCACCCTGGAGTTCCAGCTGGAGGAATGCGGCTCCCTGGAGGGCCTCGCGGGCAGCCCGGTGACTTCGCTCAATCTGTATTGCACCCCCCGCAAGGGCGTGAAGCTGCCGAGCCTGGCTGTGATCCATGAGGTTGCAGACCTGCACACCGTGCGCATCGGCCAGACTTTGACCGAGCAGCATGCCCGGGACTTGACCGGGTGCGCGCAGGTGCGGCGCCTGCAGGCCAATCACTATGCGGGTTCCCTGGCCTTCCTGGCGGGTTGGACGCAGCTGGCTGAAATCGACCTGCGCGATTCGGGCGAACTGTCCAGCCTGGAGACGCTGTGTGACCTGCCCTCGCTGACCCTGGTGCGCTTGCGAGGCGCCGCCATGAAGCGCGAGGCCTGGCCCAAGGCCTTGCAGGACCGCCTGGATTTCAGGAGCTCCTGACGGCCGCCGCAGGTCGCCGTGTTCACCCCCTCGGGTGGTGCTTCGCGTGCAGCTGTTTCAGGCGCTCGCGCGCCACGTGGGTATAGATGGTCGTCGTGGAAATGTCCGCGTGCCCCAGCAGCATCTGCACCGCCCGCAGGTCGGCGCCGTGATTGAGCAGGTGGGTGGCGAAGGCGTGGCGCAGCGTGTGCGGTGACAGCGGCGCAGTGATGCCCGCCGCCTGCGCGTGCTTCTTGACCAGCACCCAGAACATGGCCCGGGTCATCCCGGCGCCGCGCGCGGTCACGAACAGGTCCTCGGTCGCCTGGCCCGCCAGGATCTCGCCGCGTGCCTCTTCCAGGTAACGCGCCAGCCAGTCGCTGGCCACTTCGCCAAAGGGCACCAGCCGCATCTTGCCGCCCTTGCCCAGCACCCGCACCACGTGCTCGGACTGGCTCACGTTCAGGACCTTGAGCGTGACCAGTTCGCTCACGCGCAGGCCGCTGGCGTACATCAGTTCCAGCATCGCGCGGTCACGCAGGCCCAGGGGGGTGGCGACGTCGGGCGCCGCCAGCAGCGCCTCCACCTGGGGCTGCGTCAGGGTGCGGGGCACCCGCAGGGGGCGCTTGGCAGGCTGCAGCTTCAGGGTCGGGTCGGCGGGCACCAGCCGCTCGCGCAGCGCCCATCGGAAGAAGCGCCTGAACACCGCCAGGCGCCGGTTGGCGGAGGTGGCCCGGGTCTGCGCGTGGCGGTGCGCGAAGTAGCCGGTCAGGTCAGGCTCGCCGCAAGTGGTGAGGGCCACGCCCCGGCCTCGCAGCCAGCGGTCGTAGCCCTCCAGGTCGCGGCGGTAGGCCGCCAGCGTGTTCTTCGACAGGCCCTCCTCCAGCCAGAGGGCGTCGATGAAGGTGTCGATCAGCGGGTCGGGGGTGTCGCTCAATCCCGGCTCAATCGAGCTTGAGTTTGGCGCTGTCCACCACCTTCTTGTACACCTCGTACTCGGCGCGGATCTGCTGCGCGAACTGCTCGGGCGTGTTGCCGATGATGACGGAGCCGGTGTCCTCGATGCGCTTGCGGATCGCCGGATCCTGCAAGGCCCGCACCGTGCCGGCGTTGACCTTGTCGACCACTTCCTTGGGCAGGCCCTTGGGACCCAGGATGCCGTAGTAGGCCATGCGGTTCACGGGCTCCAGACCCACTTCCTTGAAGGTCGGCACGTTGTTCAGTCCGGCCACGCGCTGAGGCGCTGCCACCACGATGGCGATCAGGCGGCCTTCCTTGATGAAGGGCAGTGCCGAGGGCAGGTTGTCAAAGATGACCGCAACCTGCCCGGCGACCGTATCGTTCAGGGCCGGGCCAGCACCCCGGTAGGGGATGTGCGTGATGAAGGTGCCGGTCAGGCTCTTGTACAACTCCATCTGCAGGTGGCCGATGCCGCCGGTGCCAGAGGACGAATACGAATACTTGCCCGGGTTCTTCTTCAGCTCCGCGACGAAGCCGGCGTAGTCACGCGCGGGGAAGCTGGGGTGCACCGCGATCACGTTGGGTGTGGCCGCGATGTTGATGATGGGCGTGAAGTCGGTGAGGGTGTTGTAGGGGATCTTGGTGTTGATCGCCGGGTTGGCCGCGGTGGTGGACACGGTGGCCATGCCCAGTGAGTAGCCATCGGGCGCCGAGCGCGCGGTCTCGGTGGCACCCACCACGCCGCCGCCGCCGGCCTTGTTCTCGACCACCACACTCTGGCCCAGGGCTTTTCCAAGGGGCTCGGCGATCACGCGGGCGATGATGTCCGTGGTCCCGCCGGGCGCGAAGGGCACCTGCAGGCGGATCGGCTTGTTCGGGTAGGCCTGGGCGAAAGCCGCACCGGCGGACAGGGCCAGGACGGCAGCGGAAAACACGAAACAGTGACGGCGTTGCATGGGGTCTCCTCGGTTAAGGGCCGGACGGGCATGGGCCGGGCGGGCATGGGCCGGGCGGGCCACAATAGGCGAATCTTAAACGGTGTGCATTCCGGACACGCCACCGGGGTTGATAGGCTCGCCCGGTCAATCTCCTTTTTCACCCCGTGATTTTGGCGCCGCAGGGCCAAGACACAGCGCAGACGCGGGGCCGAGCCAGCGCCGCCTCAGGAGACAGCCTGGTAGTACAGATTCTGCGGGTGCCGCGCCTGGGCAAAGAAGAACCAGCGCTCGGCGATCAGTCCTGGGGCCTGCAACAGGGCCGCCAACACCCAGGGCCAGGCCCCATCCTGACCCAGGGCCAGACTGGCCAGCAGGGTCGGCAAGACAAACAGCGTCACCACGAAGAAGCCCTTGACGCTGCGCACGGCGCGCTGCGAGGCGCCATGAAAGAACTCGCGGGTATTGAAGGCGCCGGCTGACATGCCCATGGACTTTTGTACCAGCCTGGGCGATGCGATACCCGTGGCGCTTTGCAGGGTCGAGATCGGCTGCAGGCGCGCATTACGGCGCAAGCTGCTCAGGCGGCTCCACCAGGCGCCCAAGGTGACCAGGAGGGCATAGGGCGCGAGCCAGCGCAGCAACGCCGTCTCGCCCGCCAGGGCTGCGATCGCGCAGCACAACACCGCGCCGCTGGACAGGCCAATCAGGATGAAGTTGGCAATCGTCAGTGCGTGTGCCCACTCCTGAATGAACTTCAGGCAGGCGTAGATCATGGCAGTGCAATACCACAGCGCCAGCGCGCCCACCACCGCCAGCAGCGGCAGGGCCCCGACCCAGGGTGACTGCCATTGCATCGCGAGCGCGAGCAGCCACAGCCCGTCGAGCGCGATGAAGGCAGGCAGCACGATGACTTCGCGCGACATCCACGAGGTGCGCCACATCAGCACCGCGCGCCAGGCCCGGGTCTTGTGACCCAGGTGGAAGAACGACGCCGCCAAACCGGCCAGCAGCAGCACCTCGGCCAGCGCCAGGACACCCCACCGGAAGCCGTCCGCCATGCCGACGTCGGCCAGTTGGGCCAGCGCAATGGCCACGATCAGGCCCTGGCCAACGCCAGACAGGGTGGTGAAGAACAGGATGGAAAAAGCGGGATGCATGGCGCGCGTGGGTTCAGTCGGAGCCGGTGGTCGGCGGTGTCTTGCGGCGCGGCAGGTACTGGTTGCTCGGCACGGTCTCCCACTCGGGCATGAGCGGGTAGCCGCCGCGCTCGCGGATGGCGCGACTGACCTCGGAGTCGGGGTCCTTCACGTCGCCAAAGAGGCGGGCATTGGTAGGACACGCCTTGACGCAGGCCGGCTGGCGATCCGCCTGCGGCAGCTGCTCGTCGTAGATGCGGTCCACGCACAGCGTGCACTTGGTCATGACCTGGCGCGCTTCGTCGAGTTCGCGCGCGCCGTAGGGGCAGGCCCAGGCGCAGTACTTGCAGCCGATGCACTTGTCATAGTCGACCAGCACGATGCCGTCCTCGGCGCGCTTGTAGCTCGCGCCAGTGGGGCAGACCGGCACGCAGGGCGGGTCTTCGCAGTGCAGGCAGCTCTTGGGAAAGTGAATGGTGTCGGTGGCCGGGAATTCACCGGCCTCGTAGGTCTGCACCCGGTTGAAGAAGGTGCCCGTGGGGTTGGCGTCATAGGGGTTGAGGTCGGACAGCGGCCCGGCGCTGCCCGAGGCGTTCCACTGCTTGCACGAGGTAACGCAGGCGTGGCAGCCCACGCAGACGTTCAGGTCAATCACCAGCGCCAGCTGCTTGGCTAGCGTCTCGCCGGGCTGCGCGCGGGCGCTGCGGCCCGATGGGGCCTTGGCGGGCGATGGCCCCGACGGGGTGCGGGCCTGCAGCGGTGGCTGCAGCAGGTCTTGAAGCCACTGGATCATGATGTCTTGCGTCCTGCGTGACGTCCGGCTGTTCGTCCGGCGAAATAGGTCAGCACCTGCACCGCCTTGCCCAGCACGCCGGGCACGGCTGGCATGGTGGCCATCTGCGGGAAGGTCTCCTGGGCCTCGTCCGGATCGGCGGGGCGGATACGTACCCGCACGTCGTACCAGCCGGCCTGGCCGGTGATGGGGTCCGAATTGCTGATGGTGCCGCTGGCGGTGTTGAAAGGCAGCTCTTCGCTGATCAGGTGATTGAGCAAAAAGCCCTTGCGCGCCTCGTCAGCGCCGGGTGCCAGCTGCCAGGCACCATCGGCCTTGCCGATGGCGTTCCAGGTCCAGACGGTGCCAGGCTCCACCGCCTCGCTGTGACGGACCATGCAGCGCACCTGCCCCCACTGGCTCTCCACCCACGCCCAGCCACCGTCCTCGATGCCCGCCGCGCGCGCAGTCTGCGGGTTCACGTGCAGGTAGTTGTGGCTGTGGATCTGGCGCAGCCAAGCGTTCTGCGAGTCCCAGGAGTGGTACATGGCCATCGGCCGCTGGGTGATGGCATTGAGCGGATAGGTGCGCAGGTCGGTGGCGGCCTCTTCCAGGGGTGGGTACCAGAACGGCAGCGGGTCGAAATAGGTGTCGATGCGCGCGCGCAGGTGATCGGGCGGCTGGCGGCCCATGGTCTGGCCCCGCGCCGCCAGCCGGAAGAACTGCAGCGTGTCGGAATAGATCGCCAGCTGCACCGGGTCGTTCTTCTGGCGCCAGCCCTTGTCCTTGGCAAAGTCCAGATACGGCCGGTTCCAGTTGCGCATGAACTGCATGTTCTCGGGCATGGGGTAATGGAACACGCAGTTGTTCTTCTCGTAGGCGGCCCACTGGTTCGGGTTGGGCTCGCCGCGCAGATGCTCGTCACCGTTCTTGCCGCGCCACCCCATGAGAAAGCCGATGCCCGGCTGCGGCTGGAAGTTGACGATGAAGTCGGTGTAGCCCTTGAACTTGCGCTCGCCCTCGGGCGTGGTGAAGGCGGGAAACTTCAACCGCGAAGCCAGCTCGATCAGGACCTCCTGAAAGGGCTTGCACTGCCCCATGGGCTCGACCACCGGGATACGCACCGAATCGACCGGGCCGTCGAATTCGGAGATCGGGCGGTCCAGCATGCTCATCACGTCGTGGCGCTCCAGGTAAGTGGTGTCGGGCAGGACGAGGTCGGCAAACGCCACCGTCTCGCTCTGGAAGGCATCGCACACCACCAGGAAGGGGATCATGTACTCGCCCGTCCCGTCTTTGCGATTGAGCATCTCGCGCACGCCCTGGGTGTTCATGGTGCTGTTCCAGGCCATATTGGCCATGAACATCATCAGCGTGTCGATGCGATAGGGGTCGCCGCGCACGGCGTTGGTGATGACGTTGTGCATCATCCCGTGCGCCGACAGGGGGTGCTCCCAGGAATACGCATGGTCGATGCGCAGTGGCTGTCCGTCCGGGAGGATGGCCAATTCGTCGGGATGCGCCGGAAAGCCCAGCGCAGCCGCGCTGAGCGGTGTGTTGGGCTTGACCATGTCCGGGTCATTGAAGGCCCGGTAGTTGGGCACGATGTGCCGCGGGTACGGCGCCTTGTGGCGGAAGCCGCCCGGCGCGTCGATGGTCCCGAGCACACTCATCAGCACCGCCAGGGCGCGCACGGTCTGAAAGCCATTGGAATGCGCCGCCAGACCACGCATCGCATGAAAGGCCAACGGGCGCGCCTGGGTGCTGGAATGTTCCTTGCCCCAGGCGTCGGTCCAGGGGATGGGCAGTTCAAAGGCCTGTTGCAGGGCGGCGTGGCCCATTTCATGCGCCAGCTGCTCGATGCGCGCGGCCGGGATGCCGGTGATCGCACTGGCCCACTGCGGGCTGCAGGTCGCCGCCCGATCACGCAGCAGTTGAAAAGCGGGGGTCACCCGCGTGCCGTCCGCCAGCGTGTAGTAGCCCTCGGCCGGGGCCTCGAGCGCCGGGTCACAGCCGTCGGCAATGCCTTCGGGGTAGGCGTTGAGGATGCGGCCACTGGCCTTGTCGAACACCAGCTTGTTATGCGGGTTGCGGCCATCGCCAGGCGGGCCCTTGGCGGGGTCGGGGTCATGGGCGAACAGGCCCTCGCGCAGCCCCTCATCGAGCACCACCAGCTGGGGCGCATTGGTAAAGCGCTTGAGAAACGCATGGTCGATCAGGTCATCGCGCAGCAGCACGTGCAACAGCGCCATCAGCAGGGCGCCATCGGTGCCTGGCTTGATCGGAATCCATTCGTCGGCAATCGCCGAGTAGCCGGTGCGCACCGGGTTGATGGAGATGAAGCGCCCGCCCGATCGCTTGAACTTCGAGATGGCGATCTTCATCGGGTTGCTGTGGTGGTCTTCCGCCGTACCCAGCATGACGAAGAGCTTGGAGCGCTCCAGGTCGGGCCCACCGAATTCCCAGAAGCTGCCGCCCACCGTGTAGATCATGCCGGCGGCCATGTTGACGGAGCAAAAGCCCCCGTGCGCGGCGTAGTTGGGTGTGCCGAACTGGCGCGCAAACAGGCCCGTCAAGGCTTGCATCTGGTCGCGTCCGGTAAAGAGCGCGAACTGCTTGGGGTCGGTCGCGCGGATCTTGCCCAGACGCTCGGTCAGGATGTCAAAGGCGCGCTCCCACGAGATGGGCTCGAACTGGGCAGCGCCGCGCTCGGCCCCGGGCTTGCGCAGCAGCGGCTGGGTGAGGCGCGCCGGCGAGTACTGCTTCATGATCCCCGACGAGCCCTTGGCGCAGATCACGCCCTGGTTGAGGGGGTGCTCGGGGTTGCCGTCGATGTAGCGCACCTGAGGTCCATTCGGGCTATCGGCCAGGTGGACGCGGATGCCGCAGCGGCAGGCGCACATGTAGCAGGTGGTGCACTTGACCGTGGTGTCTTTCGTGGGCGCGGGCGCGGCCAGGGGGTCGTGCAGCGGCTCGGAAGAGAGAAGTTTGAACACCATGTCTACCTCACGATCAAGACGTCATGCGTTTTTTTCTAGCTTGCCAGCGCCTGTAATTGAGCCATCAAGGCGTCCGGGATGTTCACGCCTTTTTCGGCGGCCGCCCGCTCCAGCGCGAGCCGGCGCGCACCGGCCAGACGCACGCCCTCGTCGACGAGCATTTCGCGAATCAGCACCTCGATGCGCTCGAAATAGGAGGCGGACCCACTGAGCGCGCCCGGATCGATCACCAAAAAAGCCTGTCCGATGCGAGGCGCGTTGCCTTCGTCAACGAAGAACGAGGACGCCTCAAAACCAAACTGCGCGCCGATCACTGCGGTGACCAGCAACTCCACCACCAGCGCCAGCATCGCGCCCTTGGGGCTGCTGGCTGCGCCCACCGGCAGCATCGAGCCGGCCATGCCCGCCTGCGGGTCGGTGGTCGGCTGGCCCTGGGCGTCGAGCGCCCAGCCCAGGGGGATCGAACGACCTTCCTTGGCCGCCACCATCAACTTGCCGCGCGCCACTTCGGACAGCGACAGATCGATCATCAAGGGGTCATGCCCCTGGCGCGGAAAAATTGCAGCCATCGGGTTGGTGCCCATGATCGCGTGACGGCCTCCAGCCACCGGCATGGCCGCAGGCGAATTGGCAAAGGCCAGACCCACAAGCCCGGCCTGGGCCACCGGCCGCAGATGATCGACCAGCACCCCGCAGTGGTGGCTGTTGCTCACACCCACAAAGCACACGCCCATCTCGCGGGCCACCGTCAGCGCCTCACGCACGGCCACCTCGCAGGCCTCGAAGGCCAGGCCCTGGCCCGCATCGACCAGCAATGCTGCGCCCTTGCGCCGCGCCACCCGGGCCACAGCCTGACCGTTGGCACGACCGTTTTTCAGATGCGTGGCGTACTGCGGCACCCGCGACAAGCCATGCGAGGCGATCCCCTGGGCCTCGGCCAGCACCAGAGCGCGTGCGGTGGCTGCAGCCATGCCGGGATGGGCGCCACAGTGCAAGAGAACTTTTTCAACCCAGTCATGGGCCTGCGCGAGTGTGAGAGCAGTCATGCAAGTACTTCCAGGACCTTGCGGGCGATCAACTCGCTCACGCGTTCATTCGATTCCAGCGACACGCCTGCGATGTGCGGGGTCAGGACCAGGTTTGGACAATCCGCAAACAAGGCCCCGGATTTGAGGGGCTCTTGCTCGAACACATCGAGCGCCGCGCCACCCAGGTGGCCGCTGCGCAAGGCGGCCACTACAGCGGCCTCATCGACCACGCCGCCGCGCGCGCTGTTGATCACGATCGCGCCCGGCTTGACCTGCGCCAGCCGCGCCAGGTTGATCAAATTCTGCGTGGACGGTAGCAGCGGCACATGCAGGCTGATCACGTCCGACGAAGCCAGCAATGTATCCAGACTCACCGCTTGCACGCCGGCAGACGCAAAGACTGGATGGTCGGTTGCCATCAGCGCGTCATGGGCCTGCACCCGCATGCCCAGACCCTGCGCCAGTCGGGCGGTCAGCTGGCCGATCGATCCAAAGCCAATCAGGCCCAGGGTCTTGCCGTGGATCTCGCGGCCCGACGACAAGGCATTGCGGGGCCACTGCCCCTGCACCATCGCAGCCTGCGACTGGTAGGCGCCGCGTAGCAGCAGCATCGCGGTGCAGACCACGTACTCGGCCACCGACAGCGCATTGGCGCCAGTGGCGGGGATCACTTGCATGCCCCGCGCCTGGCAGGCCGGCACATCGATGTTGTCCAACCCCACCCCGAGTCGGCCCACCACCTTGCAACGCGCCATCGCCTGCAGCAGCTCGCCGCGCACCTGGGTGCGGTTACGCACGATCAGTGCATCGACGTCGGCTACGGCCTGCAACAGCGCCTCGGGCTGATCGACCCCCTGCGGGTCGTAGCGCACCTCGTGCGCCTGCTGCAGCAGGGCCACTGCAGGCGCGTCCATGAACTCGGTGATGAGGATTCGTGCCATGTGCGATCGGGGTTCGATGAAACTCAGTCGAGCTTCACACCCGAAGACCGGATCACGGGTCCCCAGCGATTGATCTCGGATCCGACGAACGCGACGAAGTCGTCGGGGCCGCGTTCCATGATGGTGCTGCCCGTGGACGTGAACTTCTGGCGCACGTCCTCTTTGGCCAGCGTCTCGCGCACCGCTTGTGAAATGCGGTTCACCACATCCCGCGGCATACCCGCAGGCCCGACGATGCCCTGCCAGCCCGAGGCTTCCAGGCCCGGGAAGCCCGCCTCGCGCGCGGTCGGCACATTGGGCAGGGCCGCATTACGTTGCGGATCGGTGACGTAAATCGCCCGCAGCCGACCGCTTTGGATATGCGGCTGCAGCACGCTGGCCACATCGACCAGCAGGTGAGTCTGCCCGCCAATCAGGTCCTGGACGGCCGGCGTCGACCCCTTGTAGGGGACATGCACCAGCTGCGTCCCGGCGACCTGATTGAACAGCTCGCCATTGAGGTGGGTGATCGCACCCGCGCCACCGGACGCGTAGTTGGCCTGGCGGGGATTGGCCTTGGCCCAGGCGATGAATTCGGTCAGGGTCTTGGCCGGGTGACTGGCAGGGATCGCAGCGATGAAACCGGAGCCTGAGGTCTGGTGGATGTAGGTGAAGTCCTTCTGCGGATCGAAGGGGCGCTTGGACATCATGTTGGGTGCGAGAACGAACGGGCCGATGTTCGCCACCAGGATGGTGTAGCCGTCCGCAGCAGCGCGGGTCAGTTCGCTGGCAGCGAGCACGCCGCCGGCGCCCGGCTTGTATTCGATGACCACCGGCTGCCCCAACGCCTGCTGCAAACCCGGCTGCAGGTTGCGCGCGACGATGTCGATCCCGCCGCCGGGCGGGAATCCCACGATCAGCTTGATCGGCTTGGCGGGCCAGGCCTGGGCCTGCGCCGGTGCGGCCCCCAGGGCGCACAGGGCCAGCAGGGCAGCCGGCAACAGGGCGACTTGGCGGCGGGTCATTCCAGAGCGATGCGGCATCTTTTTCATGAGGGTCCTTTCGTTGACGGCGGTTTGATCAAGCAACGCGGTGGCTAGTAAACGCTGGAGGAAAAGCCTGTGGCCAGACCGGGCCGGATTGCGTCGATGAAGGCGGTGGCCTGTCGCATCATCATCCCCATATCGGAGGCGACCGCGACGAAGTCGTAGCCGGCCGCCCCGAAGCTGACCACCATCTCGGGCGTGGGCCCGACGATGCCGCAGGGGATCCCGATGCGCCGGCAGCGCGCGGCCACGTCGGCGATGACAGCCTGCACCGGCGCAGCGGCAAGGTTGCCGATGTGGCCCATGCTGGCCGACAAATCGCCGGGGCCGAGGAACAGTGCATCGACACCGGGCACTGCGGCAATTTCCTCCAGGGCGGCAACCGCCTGCGGTGTCTCGAGCTGGATGATGGTGTAGATCGATTCGTTGGCGCGCCGCCCGTAGTCCTTGACCGTGCCGTAGCCGCTCGCACGATGCATCGCCGCAAATCCGCGGATGCCCTCGGGCGGGTACTTGGCATACGACACCGCGCGGTGTGCCTCGTCGGCGCTATTGACGAAGGGCACCATCACGGTCTGGGCGCCCATGTCGAGCGCGCGCTTGAACAAGACGGGGTCGTTGGCCGCCAGGCGCGTGACGGGCGCGGCCCGCGTACCGGCAATCGCCTGAAGAATGCCCAAGGCGTCGCGGTCATCGACCGGCACATGCTCGAGATCGAGCAGCAGCCAGTCGAATCCGGCCCGGCCCATGGCCTCGGCGGTGCTGGGCGCACCCGACATCAGCCAGGTTCCCAGGGGCACACCGGGCTGCTTGAGGCGTTCGCGAAACGGGTTGACCAGCAGGTCGGTTGGTTCGGTCATGTGTCTTAGTAAATCGGCGGCTCGGGGGTGGGCGCCGTACCCGATAGCAGATCGAAGTCGCAACCGCGGTGGGCCTGGGTGACCTGCTGCTGGTAGATACGCGTCCAGCCTCGGGTGTAGGGCTGCTCGGGCGGCTTCCAGGCGGCGCGGCGTTCGGCCCACTCGGCCTCTGTGAGCTGGACATCCAGGCGGCGCGCGCCGATGTCCAACGTGATCAGGTCGCCCGTGCGAATCAGGGCCAGCGGGCCACCCACCGCCGATTCGGGCGAGACATGCAAGACGCAGGTGCCGTAGTGGGTGCCGCTCATACGGGCATCGGAGATGCGCAGCATGTCGCGCACACCTTGTTTGAGCAGCTTCTTGGGTATGGGCAAGTTGCCCCACTCGGGCATGCCGGGGCCACCCACCGGTCCGCCATTGCGTAGCACCAGCACGGTGTTCTCGTCGGCATCGAGATCTGGATCATTCACCGCTGCGAGCATCTGCGCGTTCAAGTCGAACACCAGCGCGCGACCGGTGTGTCGCAGCAGGCGCGGGCTGGCGGCCGAGGGCTTGAGAACCGCCCCGTCCGGACACAGGTTGCCTCGCACCACGGCCAGCGCCATCGCCGCCTCCGGGCAATCGGCGGGCGCGCTGACCAGAGGGCGTGAGGGGTCCCGTATCACCTCGTCGTCGGTGCACAGGTGACCGGCAATGTTCTCGCCCAGGCTCTTACCCGTCACCGTCGCGGTGCTCAGGTCCAACACGCTGGCGATCCGGTTCAACAGGGCCGGAACGCCTCCGGCGTAGTGAAAGTCCTCCATCAGTCGGTCGCCCGAGGGAAAGAGGTTGGTGATCACGGGCACGCGCTGGGCGATGGCGTCAAAGTCGTCCAGCCCCAGGGTGACGCCCGCGCGTGCGGCCATCGCGGGCAGGTGCACGGCGGCATTGGTCGATCCGCCCAGCGCCATCCAGGTGGCCACAGCATTGAGGAAAGAGGCCCTCGTGATCAATCGCGAGGGCCGCAGGTCTTCCCACACCATCTCGACTGCGCGCTGCCCGCACACCCACGCCATGCGCGAGTGCGCCGCGTCCATCGCGGGAATGCTGGTGGAGCCGGGCAAGGTCAGACCCATGGCCTCGACGATCGAGGTCATGGTGCTGGCGGTGCCCATGGTGTTGCAGGTGCCGGGCGAGCGCGTCATCCGCGCCTCCAGCGCGATCCACTCCGCTTGGTCAATCGCACCGACGGTGTACTGCTCCCAGTATTTCTTGGTGTGGGTGCCGGCACCGACCGTGGCGCCCTTGTAGCGGTCATTGAGCATGGGGCCGGCCGCCAGGAAGATGGCCGGAATGTCCATGGACAGCGCGCCCATCACGAGGCCGGGCGTGGTCTTGTCGCAGCCTCCCATCAGCACCACACCATCGAGCGGCAGGCTGCGCAGGAGCTCCTCGGCCTCCATCGCCAGCAGGTTGCGGTAGATCATGGTCGTGGGCTTGACCATGACCTCGCCCAGACTCAGAGCGGGCAGCTCGAAGGGATAGCCCCCCGCCTGCAGCACACCCCGCTTGACGGCTTGCACACGCTCACGCAAGTGGGCATGACAAGGCGAGAGCTCGCTCCAGGTGTTGATGATGCCGACCACGGGCCGGCCCATGAACTCGTCGCGCGCCAGCCCCTGCTGCTGCATGCGCTGCCTGTGGGCAAAGCCCCGGATGTCGTCGCTGGCCAGCCAGCGCTGGCTGCGCAACTCCTTCAAGGTCTTGCGGCGCGGCGACGACTCCATGCGACTACCCGGCCGCTTACGCCGACTCGAACAGGCGGGTCAGCACGAACTCGCGGTGACCCAGCGCCTCGGCTGCCGTGAGACGGCCGTTGGCCGTGCGCAGCATGCACTCGAGAAGCTTGTCGCCCGCCTGGTCCAGCGTGATGTCACGTTGCAGCAGGCCCGAAGAATCCACGTCGATGTGCTCGCTCATGAGGCGCACGGTACGCGGGTTCGCGCAGATCTTGATCACCGGCACGATCGGGTTGCCGATCACGTTGCCCTGGCCGGTGGGGAAGAAGTGCACCGCGTAGCCCGAGGCGGCGCACAGCGTCACCATCTCGGCAGCGGCCGACGAGGAATCCATGAACCACAGGCCCGGGTGCGTGGGGATTTCAGCCTTGTCGATCACGCCGTCGACCGTGCACTTCTTGCCGATCTTCTGGATGTTGCCCAGCGCCTTCTCCTCGATGGTGGTCAGGCCGCCGGCGATGTTGCCCTTGGTGGGCTGGCTCTCGGAGAGATCGGTGGTCTTGTGGCGGTTGATCATGTCCTGGTAGCGGTTGAACATGAACATGAACTTCTCGGCCACCTCGGGAGTCTTGCAGCGTTCCACCACGATCTTCTCGCCGCCGGTGATTTCGGAGGTCTCACCGAAGCACAGGTAGTTACCGAGGGGGTGCAGCTTGTCGAAGGCGTTGCCCACCGTGGGGTTGGCCCCGCAGCCGCTGGTGGTGTCGCTCTCGCCGCACTTGGTGGAGACCCACAGCTCGTGGATCGGGCAGACCTCGCGCTGCTTCTCGCTGGCCCACTGCACGAACTCGCGGGCGGCCTTGCTGGCGCGCATGATGGTGTCGTGGTCGCCGTGGCCTTCGATGCCAAAGCCCACCACAGGCTTGCCGGTGGTGGCAATGCCGTCAACTACCTTCTTGGTCCAGCCGTCCTCGATGCCGATCACCACCACCGCGGCCACGTTGGGGTTGCAGCCCGCGCCGATCAGGGTGCGAAAGTGCAGGTCGAGGTCGGCGCCAAACTGCAGTCGACCATAGGGGTGAGGAATGGCCATCGCGCCCTTGATGTTGTGGGCGACGGCTTCAGCGGCGGCGTTGGACAGGTCGTCCAGGGGCAGGATGATCACGTGGTTGCGGACGCCCACCCGGCCGTTTTCACGGCGGTAGCCCAGGAAGGTCGTGTCTTTGGAAATGACGGACATGGTCAATGCTTTCAATCAGGAAGGGTTGTTCGGCTCAGTGGCGTGGCGCTTACCAGCGCTTGGTCTTGATGTTGTGGACGTGTGCGTGCTGGCCCGCGCTGATCGGGGCCACCACCTTGCCCATGTCGATGCCGTACTTCCAGACCGTGTCTCCCACGGCCATGTCCTTCAGAGCCACCTTGTGACCGATCGGGATGTCGGCCTTCGCGGCGAGGTTGATCATGCGGTCTTCGTCCATGATCCAGCCGGTCAGCTTGTCGCCGTTCTTGACACCCTCGACCACCACCACCGCCACGGTGTCCTTGGCATCGTGCAAAACAAAATGAATCATCGCGTCTCCAGGTCTGTGCGTTTGGGATGCGCCACTGTCATCGCGCCCGGACACACTGTCAATCAACTCATTTAGATGACCTGTTTGAATGTGCGGCCAAGCCGGCTAGACTGCGGCCATGCCCACCCCGCCCACGCCGACCCGCGAGCTGCTGAACCCGGGCCCCGGGGTGTTGTACCTGCAGGTCAAGCGCGAACTGCTGCGGCGGATCGAGGCGCGCGAGTGGAAGCCCGCGCAGGCCCTGCCCAACGAACGCACCCTGGCTGACCAGATGCAGGTGAGCATCGGCACCCTGCGCCGGGCGGTCGACGAACTGGTGCACGAACACGTGCTGGTGCGGCGCCAGGGCAAGGGTACCTTCGTCGTGCTGCACTCGCGCGATCGCTACCTGTTCCAGTTCTTCAGGGTGCAGGCGCGGCCGGACGGCTTGCCCCTGGGTCTGCCGCCTGAGCCCGAATACCCGCAGGTGCAGTGCCTTGGATTCGAGCGCCAGCGCGCCGACGAGGCCAGTGCCGCGGCCCTGAGGCTGCGGGTGGGCGATCCAGTCTTCATGATCCACAACCGCCTGAGCCTGTCCGGCCGACCGGTGGTGCTGGATCGGATCGTGATCTCCGCGAGCCTGTTCAAGGGCATGACCGAAAAGCGCTTCCTCGAGCGCGAAAGCACCATCTACAACCTGTACCAGACCGACTTCGGTATTACCGTGCTGCGGGCCCAGGAGCGGGCACGCGCCATCCTGGCCACCCGCGAGGCGGTGCGCCACTTGGGCGTGGCGGTCGGCGCGCCGCTGCTGGAGGTGCAGCGCCTGGCCCTGAGCTTCGGCCAGCGGCCGGTCGAATTGCGTACCTCGGTCATCGCCTCCCAACGCCACGACTACGTCTCGGACCTGACCCGCAGCGAATGAACGACTCCACGTTTCTGATCGAAGCCCGGGCCCTGGCCCTGGAACTGGGCCTGCTTGCGGCCCGGCGGCTGCAACAGGCCCGCGCGACCAGCCTGGAGGTGGAGGAGAAAGCGCCGGGCGACTGGTGCAGCGCGCTCGATCGCGAGGTCGAAGCGCTCCTGCGCCAGGGCATCGCCGCGCGCTACCCGCAGCACCGGTTCTGGGGCGAGGAAGGCAGCGGCGGCACGCCCAGCGCCGCCGACCTGCGGGGGCAGCGGGTGTGGGTGGTCGACCCCATCGACGGCAGCATGAATTTCCTGCGCGGATATCCGCAGTACGCGGTGTCGATTGCGCTGCTCGAAGACACGCAGCCCGTGGTGGCCTGCATCGTCGACCCGGTGCGCGGCGAGGCCTTCACCGCAGCACGCGGGCTGGGCGCCACCTGCAACGGCCAGCCCCTGGCGGTCGCCACGACCCCGCAGCTGGCGCAGGCGGTGGCCGCCACCGTCTTTCCCAAGCCGCAGGCCGCGTTCATGGACACCTACCTGCAGGAGCTGTCCCGGGTGATGCGTCAGGTCGCAGGCGTGCGGCGCGCTGGCAGCATGGCGCTGGAGCTGGCCTACCTGGCGGCGGGTCGGATCGACGTGTTCTGGGAGCGTGGCATGGGGGCCTGGGACGCCGCAGCCGGTCTGCTCCTGATCGAGGAAGCCGGTGGCCAGCTGTGGTCGCTGGACGGCCAACCCTGGTATGCCGCCAGCGCGCTGGCCGCCAGTAACCCGGCGCTGCGGGGGGCCTGGCAGGCGCTGTGGCCTTCGGTCGGCGACCCAGACCTCAGGGGTAGGTCGCCTTGATCGTGCGCACCAGATCGGCGATGAAGCGGTCGGCCACCGCCGCCGTGGCCCCGATCCAGCCGTAGCGCCGGGACGCGGTCGGCCCGGTGCCGTAGGTGCGCATGCCGCGGTCGATCGGCCCGGCCAGCAGGCCGTGAGCCGCGTCCTCGTAGAACCAGAACTCCACTGGCTGGCCCTGCGCCCGCAGCTGCTCGCCCCAGGCCTGAGGCGAAAGGCCCTGCGAACCCGGATTGACGAAGAGGCTGCAACGCTGCGTGGTCCCGGGGGCCGCGTCCTCGGCAGGCTGATTCACCGCGCAGGGGTCTGTGCGCAGGTGCATCCAATCGTCCTCGGTGCGTCCGCCGTAATTGTCCAACTTGCCGAAGATCATCTTCAGCGGCACCCGCACCTGGTCGGGCATGCCGATGCCGGCCGAGGGCGCGCCTTCGGAGAAGACCACCCGCACATGTGCCGGGTCAACCACCGCCGCCATGTTCAGGGCCACGCTGCCGCCGTTGGACAGGCCATGCACGAACAAGCGGGTCGTGTCCACTCGGGGGTGCTGGCGCGCCCAGTGGTAGGCCCCCAGCGTGGCCTTGAAGATCATGCGCTGGCGCGACTCGTTGGTGGTCCCAGTGAGGAACAAGGGTGTGCCGCGGTACTGGAAGCCGTTCATCTCGTAGGCGTCGAACAGCAAGGTCGCCACGCCCACCGCGTTCATGCGCCGGACCATCTCCTGTTCGGCTCCGCCCGGACCGTTGCCACCGTGCGCGATGATCATCAGCGGAGGCTTGTCCCCCAGCTTGCCCGCAAAGAAGCGGGGCATGGACAGCTGCACCGAGCGATGGCAGGGATTGAACTGCGCCAGCGGTCCGGCCACGCGATGAAAGCCCGGGCGGATCTCCACCAGGCGGGCCACGTCGGGCGGGGGCGGCCGGCAGTCCGATTCAGACTGGGCCTGGGCGCTGAGGGACAGCAGCCCCCACAACAGGGCGGCAACAGCCGCAGAGATCCAGCGATTCAGGGGCAGGGTCATGTACAGCCTCATGAAATTACCCGGCAGGTTAACTCACCCAAGTAGGTCACGGTACCCCGCGCGCCCCGAAGTGGTCCTTCAGCACCTGGGTGAAGGTCTCGCGCCCATGGCGCCGCCGCTCGAGCAGGCCGACGTGGCGCGCAACCGTCACCCGCGGCAGGGGCACCACGCGCAGCGCCTTGTCGCGACGCCAGGCCAGGTTGGCCAGTTGCGGCACGATGGAGATGCCAAAGCCCTGGCGCACCAGTTCGACGATCGCCTCCACCGAATTGAGCTCCAGCCCCTCGACCACCTGCGCACGACACTGCGCCAGCGCCTCGTTGACCAGGTGGCCGGTCCAGGTGCGGCGATCAAAGCGCATGAAGGGGCACTGGGTCAGCATCTGCAGCGGTGTGTCCGGCAGCGGAAAGTGCGGGCGCGTGGGCACGATCAGGACCAGGGGCTCGCGGTACAGCGGCGTCCACACCAGGGATCCCGTCAGGCGCGTCGGGGACTGCGTCACCACCGCGGCGTCCAGCTCGCCACGCTCCACGCGCGACATGAAGTCCGCGGACTGGCCGGCAAACAGCGTGACCTCCAGGGCCGGATGCTGGCGTTTGAGCTTCCACAGGGCGTCGGCAAACGCCCCCATCAGCGCCGAGACCAAGGCCCCCATCACCACGGTGCCACTGAGTTCGCCCTGCTGCGGCCGGCGCTGCAGCTGCCCCCATCGCTCGACCAGTTCCTTGATCGCCGGGATGCGCTGACGCCCCTCGGTGTTCAGAACCGCCGCGCGCGCGCTGCGATCGAACAAGGCCGCGCCCAGTTCCCGCTCCAGGGCGCGGATCTGCAGTCCGACGGCTGCCGAGGTTAGGCCCACCTCCTGCCCCGCGGCGGCAAAGCTGCCCAGGCGGGCGACGGCCAGGAAGATCTTCAGGGTGCGCAGGGATGGCATGCGGGTTTCCCCCTGTGAATAAAAAGAAATATTTTGCCTCAGCGATAAAAAGACTCGCTTTTACTTTTGCTGCGGGCGGCCTATCCTGCCGCGGTGCCACCACGTCGCCCCCGACACCGCCTGCATCTGCCCATGGCCGCCATCCTCGACCCCGACCTCACCCTGGGCCTGCCGCCGGCGCTGACCGCCGCCACCGGTATGGACGCGATCCGCCTCAACGCCCAGGCCGAGTCGTTACGACGCCAGCGACGCCAGCGACGCCTTCAGCGTATGGCCCACGCCATGGGCCTGGCGATATGAGCGACCCCATGAGCGACACCACCCTGCAGGTGAAGATCTGGCGCGGCACCGGCGCCGACGACAGCGGCCGTTTCGTCGACTACGCCGTCCCGCGCCAGGACAACCAGACGGTGCTGGACGTGGTGACCTACGTGCAGCGCGCGCTGGACGCCACCCTGTCCTACCGCTTTGCCTGCCGCGTGGGCATGTGCGGCTCCTGCGCCATGACCGTCAACGGCCAGGCGCGCTGGAGTTGCCGCACCCACGTGGCCAAGGTGGTGGGGGCAGGCGGCGCGCTGGAGATCGCCCCGCTGGCCCACCTGCCGGTGGTGAAGGACCTGGCCACCGACATGAGCCCCTTCTTCGACAAGTGGGCCAAGGCGCGGGGTCGCTTCCAGGGCGCCCAGACCCGCCATGACCCCTTCGAGCAGGTGCGCCCCGACAGCCCCGAGCGCCAGGCCGCCGACGCGGGCATCGAGTGCATCGGCTGCGCGGTCTGCTACGCGTCCTGCGACGTTGTCGAATGGCGCCCGGACTTCCTCGGGCCAGCGGCACTGAACCGCGCCTGGACCCTGGTCAACGATGTGCGCGACACCGAGCGCACCGAGCGTCTGCGCGCGGTCGCGGGCGACGCCGGCTGCCACAGCTGCCACACCCAGGGCTCGTGCACCGAGCGCTGCCCCAAGGGCCTGGCGCCGACGGTGGGCATCGCCGGCCTCAAGCGCACCGTGGCGCGCGCCGCGGTGAAAGGCACGCTGTGACCCTGGACCCGCAAATCGTCGCCCAGGCACGCCGCTGGTACTGGCAACGTATCAGCGCGATGGTGCTGGCCCTGTGCGTGCTGGTGCACCTGATCACCATGGTGCTGGCGGTGCGCGGCGGCCTGAGTGGCGCCGAGATCCTGGCCCGCACCCAGGGCAACCTGGCCTTTGCCATCTTCTATGCCGTGTTCGTCGCGGCCTGCGCGGTGCACGTGCCGATCGGCCTGGCCACCATCGCGCGCGAGTGGTGGCAGCTGGGCGAACGCGGCGCGCAGTGGCTGGCGCGCGGCGCCGGCGCGCTGGTGCTGGTGCTGGGCCTGCGCGCCGTCTGGGCGGTCTACGCCGCGGGGGCCTAGGCGATGCGCCGCAACGACTACCGCGCCCATGCCCACTCCTCCTGGTGGGCGTTCTGGCTGCACCGGGTCTCGGGGCTGCTGCTGGCCCTGTTCCTGCCGCTGCATTTCACGCTGCTGGGGCAGGCCCTGGGCGGCGCCGCCACGCTGGACGGCGTCCTCCAATTCACCGACCACCCGCTGGTCAAGGTGGCCGAGTGGGGACTGGTGACCCTGCTGGCGCTGCACCTGACCGGCGGCATGCGCCTGCTGCTGATTGAATACGGACCCGCCTCGGGCCTGCGCAAGAACTGGATCGCCGGCGCTACGGGCGCGGCCCTGGCCACCGGCCTGGCCTTCGCGCTCGCACTGGTAGGCTGATCACCCCCTTGTCTTCCCTTACCGAAGGATCTGCACCATGAACCGCTTGCACCGACGCCATCTCGTGTTGACCGCTGCCCTGCTGGGCCTGGCTGGCCCCGGCCTCGCGCAGGACGCCTGGCCGAACAAGCCGGTGCGCATGATCGTTCCCTTCGCGCCGGGCGGCTCCACCGATGTGGTCGCGCGCATGGTGGGCCAGAAGCTCTCCACGCTGTGGAACCAGCCGGTGGTGATCGAGAACCGCGCCGGCGCGGGCGGCAACGTCGGCGCCGACGTGGTGGCCAAGTCGCCCGGCGACGGCTACACCCTGCTCATGGCCTCGGGCTCGGTCACCATCAACCCGGCCCTGTACAAGCGGATGCCCTTCGACACCAAGAAGGACCTCGCGCCCATCACCAACGTGGCGCAGGGCCCGATGCTGGTGGTGGTCAAGGATGCCTCGCCCTACAAGACGCTCAAGGACCTGATCACCACCGCCAAGGCCCGGCCCGGGTCGATCAACTTCGCGTCGGCCGGCGTGGGCAGCCAGGTGCACCTGGCAGCCGAGAACTTCGCTGATGCCGCCGGGGTCGACCTGCAGCATGTGCCCTATCGCGGCGAGGCCCTGGGCTACAACGACCTGGCCGCCGGTCAGGTGCAGATGATGGTGGGCAACTTCGCCGCGGCCTCGGCCCTGGTCGGTCCGGGCCGCCTGCGCGCCCTGGCCGTCACCAGCAAGGCGCGCATGCCGCAGATGCCCGAGGTGCCCACCGCGCACGAGGCCGGCTTGCCCGGCTTTGAGAACATCGGCTGGTTCGGTCTCTTCGCCCCTGCCGGCACGCCGACCGCGGTGATCCAGAAGGTGCACCGCGACGTTGCCCGCGTCATGGGCGAGACCGAGATCAAGGCGCGCCTGTACGTGCAGGGCATGTCGCCCGCCGTCACCAGCACCGAGGACTTCACCCGCCAGCTCGATCAGGAACTCGAGCGCTGGGCCAAGGTGGTGGCGGCGCGCAAGCTGCAGGCCAACTGAGTGCAGGCCAATTCAGAGGCGCAACCGACGTGACCCTGCTCGTGGACCTGCAAGCCGTCGAAGAGGCGGCCAAGACCCTGTACATCCGGGCGCTCAAGGTGCTGCCGCCGGACATCAAGGACGGCCTGTCGCGGCTGGTGCAGCACGAGACGGGCGCCACCGCGCAGACCGTGCTGGGCACCATGGTGCGCAACATCGCGGTGGCCGAGGAGACCGACAACCTCCTGTGCCAGGACACCGGCATCCCGATCTACACCCTCACCTTGGGGCGCGGCGTGCAGGTCGACGGCTTCGAGCTGCAGCAGGCCATCGCCCGCGGCTGCGCGCGCGCCACCCGCGAGCACCCGCTGCGCAGCTCTGTGGTGCACCCCCTGACCCGACAGAACGAGCACACCTCCTGCGGCATCGGCGTGCCGGTGATCCACGTGCACTACGACACCACGCCCGACACCCTGCGCATCGAGATGGTCCCCAAGGGCAGCGGCAGCGAGAACGGCTCCTTCCTGCGCATGGCCATTCCCGCCGAGGGCGTCGACGCGATCAAGACCTTTGTGATCGACAGCGTGCTGGCCGCCGGCGGCAAGACCTGCCCGCCCACCATCGTGGGCGTGGGCCTGGGCGGCACCTCCGATCTGGTGGTGGCCCTGGCCAAGTGCGCCGCCACCCGGCCTCTGGGCAGCCGCTGCGCCGACCCGCATGGTGCGGCCCTGGAGCAGGAGCTGAGCGCCGCGGTCAACCAGCTGGGCGTGGGCCCGCAAGGCCTGGGCGGCGACGCCACTGCCTTTGCCGTCCACATCGAACTGGCCGCCACCCACATCACCATGAACCCGATCGCGGTGAACATGCAATGCCACTCGGCGCGCCGCGCGAGCGCCACCTTCACCCCGGCCGGCGTGGCCTACGGCTTCTGATCGACGGAGCACCCCGTGACCCACCACGTGCTTGACATGCCGGCCACCGAAGCCCAGGTACGCGCCCTGCGCATCAACGACACGGTAACCCTGCGCCGCACCCTCTTCGGCATCCGCGATGCCACCCAGATTCACCTGTTCGACCGCGACCGCCGCACCCGCTTCGACCTGCGGGGCCACGCTGTGATCCACACTGCGCCCAACGTGCGCAAGGTGCCGCCCAGCGCCGAGCACCCGGCCGGCTACGCCCCGGTGTGCATCGGCACCACCACCTCCGACCGCATGGAGCGCTTCACCCGCCCGCTGATGGAGCGTGAAGGCGTGCGCCTGATCGTCGGCAAGGGCGGCCTGCGCGAGGGCTCCTCGCAGGCCTTCGCCGACCTGGGCGGCGCCTACCTGGCCATCGTCGGCGGCACCGCAGCCCTGGAGACCACCTGGATCGAGCAGATCGAGGACGTGGACCTGGACGATCTCAACCCCGAAAGCCTGTGGCGCTTTGCGATCCGCGACTTCGGACCGCTGCGGGTGGCCATGGACAGCCACGGCGGTAGCCTCTACCGCACGGTGCAGGCCGACACCGCGGCGCGCCGCGCACAGGTGCTGGCCTCGCTGGGGGTGAAGGCATGACGCACGCTCCCATCCGCCGCATACAGACCGACATCCTGATCCTGGGCTCGGGCGGAGCCGGCCTGTTCGCGGCCCTGCATGCCCACCAGCACGCGCCGCATCTGAAGATCACCGTGGCGGTCAAGGGCCTCCTGGGCAAGTGCGGCTGCACCCGCATGGTCCAGGGCGGCTACAACGTGGCGCTGGCCGAGGGCGACTCGGTGGAGCGCCATTTCATGGACACCGTCGACGGCAGCAAGTGGCTGGCCGACCAGGATCTGGCCTGGACGCTGGTGTCCACCGCGGTCGAACGTATCCGCGAGCTGGAGAACGAACTGGGTTGCTTCTTCGACCGCAACCCCGACGGCACCATCCACCAGAAGGCCTTCGCCGGCCAGACCTTCGACCGCACCGTCCACAAGGGCGATCTCACGGGCATCGAGATCATCAACCGCCTGGCCGAACAGGTCTGGGCCCGCGGCATCGACCGCCTCGAGGAACACCGCGCGGTCGAACTGGTCAAGACCCCGACCGGTGACGCGCTGGCCGGCGTGCTGATGATCGACATGCGACGCGGCGATTTCGTCTTCGTGCAGGCAAAGGCCGTGCTGCTGGCGACCGGTGGTGGGCCCACCATGTACAAGTACCACACGCCCTCGGGCGACAAGAGCTGCGACGGACTGGCGATGGCGCTGCGCGCCGGCCTGCCGCTGCGGGACATGGAGATGGTGCAGTTCCATCCCACCGGCCTGCTGGCCGGCACCGGCACCCGCATGACTGGCACCGTGCTGGAAGAAGGCCTGCGCGGCGCGGGCGGATGGCTGCTCAATGGCCAGGGCGAGCGCTTCATGTCTCGCTACGACGAGCGCGCCGAGCGCGCCACCCGCGACATCGTGAGTCGATCGATCTACCGCGAGATGCGCGATGGCCGCACCACCCCCAACGGCGGCGTCTGGATCCAGATGCACCACCTGGGCGCGGACCAGGTGCGCCGGCAGTTCAAGGGGATGGTCGAGCGCTGCGCCGACTGCGGCTTCGACCTGGCCGGTGGCCGCGTCGAGGTGGTGCCCACCGCGCACTACATGATGGGCGGCGTGGTCTTCGCACCCGACACCCGCACGCCGCTGAACGGACTGTTCGCCGCGGGCGAAGACACCGGCGGCGTGCACGGCGCCAACCGACTGGGCGGCAACGGCGTGGCCAATTCCACCGTCTTCGGCGGCATCGCCGGCGACACCATGGCGCGCTGGGTGCAGCGCGAAGGCGCCTGGCGCGCGCCCGACGAAGCGGCCATCGCCGCGGCGGTCGCACGCGCCGAAGCCCCCCTGCACCAGGCTCCGGGCGACCTCGAAGCGGTACGCGAGGCCCTGTACACCTGCATGTGGGACGACGTGGGCATTCTGCGCACCGGCGACTCGCTGCGCCGCGGCCTGCAGCAGCTGCAGGATCTGGACGCGCAGCTGGCCCGTACCGGCGTGGCCGACACCGACCGCGCCTTCCACATGGGCTGGCATGACTGGCTCAATCTCAAGAGCCTGGTCGACGTCAGCCGCGTCATCGCCCTGTCGGCCCTGGCACGCGAGGACTCGCGCGGCGCCCATTTCCGCGAGGACTTCCCGCACACGGGCGACCTCGAGGGCTCGCACTACATCGTGGTGCGCCAGGACGGCGCCGACCTGCGCATGACGCGCGAGCCGGTGCAGTTCACCCGGGTCGCCCCCGGACAGAGCCTGCTGGTGGATGCTTGAACGAACTGTCCCTGCTCGAACTCGGCGTGGCATGCGCAGCGGTGACGCTGGGCTACACCGTGTTCGGCATGACGGGCTTTGGCGCCAACATAGTGGCCCTGCCGGCCTTGGCGCACGTGATGAGCCTGCGCTTGGCGGTGCCCCTGCTGCTGGTGCTGGACCTGCTGTTCGCCAGCCTCATGAGCACCCGTCACCGCGCCTCGGTGGACACCGGCGAGCTCAAACGCCTGCTGCTGCCGCTGGGGGTGGGCATGGTGCTGGGCCTGCCGCTGCTGCAGCACGCGGCGGAACACTCGCTGCTGGTGCTGCTGGGGCTGTTCGTGGGCGGCTTTGCGAGCTGGAGCCTGTGGGGCCGCGTGCGCCCCGGCCCGGCCGCTGCGGGCTGGGTCTGGCCCACCGGGCTGGTGGGCGGGGCCTTCAGCACGGTCTTCGGCACCGGCGGGCCGGTCTACACCCTGTTCCTCGCGCACCGCATCCCCGACACCGACCGCCTGCGGGCCACCCTGGGCACCTGCATCCTGGTGTCGGCGCTGGTGCGGCTGGTGCTGTTCACGGGCAGCGGCTTTTTCTCGCAGCCGGGTCTACCGACGCTGGCGGCGCTGCTGGTGCCCTGCGGGCTGGCCGGCTACGCGATCGGCAGCCGGATGAATGCCGGCATGTCGCAGGCCCGCGTGCGGCGCGTGATCTGGTGCCTGCTGCTGGTGGCGTCTGCCAGCCTGCTGGTGCGCGGTCTGGTGGTGGGCCGATGAAGCCCGGTTCAGCCCCGCACGCGGCGGCGCGGCGGCGCGGTCGATCCGCGCACCACCAGCGAGACGTCCACCTCGTGGTTCGGCCCCGGCGTGTCGCCCCGGGCAAGCGCGAGCGCGCATTCGGCCGCGCGCTGCCACATGGCCTGGGCCGGCACCTGCACGGTGGTCAGCGCGGGCTGTACGTGCGAGGCCATCTCCAGGTCGTCGAAGCCGACGATGGACAGGTCGCGCGGCACCTGCAGGCCCAGGTGCTGGGCCTCCAGCAAAGCGCCCAGGGCCAGCACGTCGTTGCCGCAGACCACGGCGGTGGGCGGCGATTTCAGTTGCATCAGCTGGCGCAGGCCCTCGCGGGCCGGGGCCAGGCCGTAGGGTCGCTCGATCAGCCGCTCGGCGGGCAGCGCCAGCCGGTGGGCGGCCAGCGCCTCGCGCACGCCCTGCACGCGGGCGCGGGCGCGGTCGTTGTCCTGGGTGACGCCCGCCAGCATCGCGATACGGCGGTGCCCCATGTCCAGCAGGTAGCGCACCACCTGGTGCATCGCGCGGGCGTTGTCAAAGCCCACCCCGGTACGACCGGGCGGCAGGGGCCAGGTCATCACGTGGACCAACGGCACGCTGCGCGCCTTGAGCCGGTCCAGCAGCGCCGCGCCCTGGGCGCAGCCACACAGCACCAGGGCATCGACGCCTCGCGCCAGCAGGTTCATGGCCTGACTGGCCTCGACCACCGGGTCGTAGCCGCTGGTGGCGATCAGCAGCTGATGGTCGGAGGCGGCCAGGCGCTGCTGCAGCGCGTTGATCGCGGTCGCGAAGATGGCGTTGTCCACCGTGGGAAAGATGGCGCCGACCGTGCCGGTGCGGCGCGACTTCAGGATGCGCGCCCCGGGGTGCGGCACGTACCCGAGCTGGACGATCGCCGCCTGCACCCGCTCGCGCAGCGCGCTGCGCACGCCCTCAGGGGCATTCACCACGCGCGACACGGTGGCGATCGACACCTTGGCCACGCGGGCCACGTCGCTGATCGTGGGAACGGGAGGGGAATCGAAGCTCACGGCGGCTTGCACTGTACTCCTTCGCTCCCCACGCAGCCGCCTCGCGCGCGGGCCGGCACTAGGGGAAAGTCTGGTGCTCGATGGGGCCGCGGGTGCTTGACAGCGGGCCTGGACGTTCCCAAACTGAAAACATTTACAAGATGATGTCCGTGACCTCCCCCGCCCCCGCCGCCGTCCGCGCGGCGACCGGCCCGGCCGCCCCTGGCCGTACCGGGTGGCGCGTGCTGGCGCGCGTGGCCACCGTGGTCATCGCCCTGGTGGGGGTTGTGGCCCTGTGGCACCTGTTGACGGCCGTCACCGGCTTCATCTCGCCTGCCCGTTTTGCCACGCCGGCTGAAGTCGGCGCCGCGCTGCGCCAGATCGCCCTGGACGGCTACAGCAACGGCCACCTGCACCAGCACGTGCTGCGCAGCGTGCTGCTGGTCACCATGGGCTTCACCGTGGCCGCCTCGGTCGGCGTCGCCTTGGGCCTGGCCATGGGGGCCAGCCGCAAGGTGGAAGCACTGGTCAACCCGGTCTTCCTGGTGCTGCGGCCGATCCCGCCTCTGGCCTGGATCCCGCTGGCCATCGTGTGGCTAGGCCTGGGCGATGCGGCCAAGATGATGGTGATCTTCGTGTCGGCCTTCGTACCCTCGGTGATCAACAGCTACACCGGCGTGCGCCAGATCGACAAGCCGCTGTTCGAGGCTGCCGCCATGCTGGATGTCCAGGGCGTGCGCTATTGGCGCGAGGTGCTGGTGCCCGGCGCGATGCCCAGCATCTTCACCGGGCTGCGGCTGTCGCTGCAGGCCTCCTGGACCACCCTGGTGGCGGCAGAACTCGTCGGCGCCATCACCGGCCTGGGTCAGATCCTGAACCAGGCCGCCCAGGACATCTACCCCGCCATGATCCTGGTGGGCATGATCAGCGTCGCCCTGTGCGGCTGGCTCATGACGATGGCCCTGGGCTGGATCGAGCAGCGGGCCATGCCCTGGAAGGTACACGGATGATCGCCGCCCCTCTGCCCGCGACCCAGCTCTGGCGACTCACGCTGATCGGGGCCTTCAGCTTCCTGGCGGTCTGGACCCTCGCCGTCTATGCCGGCCTCACGTCGCGCGCCTTCCTGCCGGCGCCCTGGGACGTGGTCAATCGCTTCGTCCAGCTACTGGTGCAACCCTTCGCCGGCTTCGTGCTGCACGAGCACCTGCTGTCCAGCCTCAGACGTTTCGGCATGGGCTTCGCGCTGGCGGTGGTGGTGGGCATTCCGCTGGGCCTGCTGATGGCGTGGTTCCGATGGCTGGACCGTCTCATCACCCCGGCTTTCGAGGCGGTGCGATTTGTCGCGCCCATCGCCTGGGTGCCGTTTGCCGCCCTGTGGTTTGGCACCGGCATCGGCGGACCGGTGCTGATCATCTTCATGGGCGCCTTCCCGCCCGTCTTGATCAACACCTACCGCGGTGCCCGCCAGGTCGACCGCAAGTACATCGAAGCGGCCCGCATGCTTGGCGCCAACGCCTGGCGCGTGATGACGCAGGTGCTCCTGCCGGCGGCCGTGCCCTCCATCGTGGCGGGCCTGCGAATCTCCGCCGGCCTGGGCTGGCAGTCGCTGGTCGGCGCCGAGCTGATCGTCGCCTCCAGCGGCGTGGGCTACCTGATGGTCAAGGGCCAGGCCTCGGTCTCGACGGCCACCGTCATGTGCGGGATGCTGGCCATCGGGGTGGTCGGCCTGGTGATCGACGTGGTGCTGCGCCGCGCGCATGCAGCCATCGAAAAGAAACGCGGAATCTGAGGACCTCATAAAGTGGCCAACATCCAGTTCGAGGGCGTGCAGCGCGTCTTCAAGCAAAACGGCAAGGAGTTCGTGGCGCTCCAGGACATCAACCTGGAGGTGCAGGATCGCGAGTTCGTCGCCATCGTCGGCCCCTCGGGCTGCGGCAAGACCACCTGCATGCGCATGGCCGCGGGCCTGGAGCACCCCACTGGCGGGCAGGTCAAGGTCGCCAACCAGGTGGTGACGGCACCCGGCCCGGACCGCGCCGTCGTCTTCCAGGCCTTCGCGCTCTTTCCCTGGAAGACCGTGTGGGACAACATCGAGTTCGGGCTGAAGTCCCTGAACGTCGACCCGCAGGAGCGCAAGCGCCGCATCGAGCAACACATCGAGCTGATGAACCTGCAAGGCTACGAGCAGGCCTTCCCCCACCAGCTTTCGGGCGGCATGCAGCAACGCGTGGCCATCGCCCGCGCCTACGTGCTGGACCCCCAGGTGCTGCTGATGGACGAGCCCTTCGGCGCGCTGGACGCCCAGACCCGCGTGGTCATGCAGGAAGAACTTGTGCGGCTCGCACGCAAGAACCCCAGGACGGTGCTGTTCATCACGCACGCCGTCGAGGAAGCGGTCTACCTGGCCGACCGGATCGTCGTCATGACGCGCCGGCCCGGGACGATCCGCGAAATCATCGACGTCAAGTCGATCCGCGAAGCCGAAGGCTGGGATGCGCACACGCGCATCGAGGACGTGATGGATCTGCCCAGTTTCGTCCACCTTCGCACCCATGTCTGGAAGCTGCTGCGCGAGCAGCAGGGCGACGACACCCATTGACTACCACCCCGAGAGGAGACTGACGATGCGAACCTTGTTGAAAAGCAGCCTGCTGGGCCTGGCCCTGACCCTGGGCGGCGTGAGCCACGCCCAGCAACCCCAGCTCACCGAAATCAAGGTGAGCTACCAGCCCGCCCTGTACTGGGCCCTACCCTTCTACATCGCTACCGAAAAAGGCTGGTGGGCGGAGTTGGGCCTGCGGCCCGTGTTCTCGACCTTCCCGGCCGGCGTGCCGCAGATCGCGGCGGCGGCCTCCAAGTCCTGGGACGTGGGCGGCACCGGCGGCGTACCCGCGGTGCTGGGTCACGTGCGCTTTGGCCTCAAGACCATCGGCGTGAGCAACGACGAGTCCGCGGGCAACGCCCTGCTCGCCAGCCGCGCCACCGCCGAGCGCTTTGCCAAGAACCCGGCCTCGATCAAGGGCCAGACCATCGTGCTGACCTCCAACTCCACCGGCGACTACGCGGTGCAGTCCTGCCTCAAGCGCTATGGCCTGACCAAGGCCGACGTGACCATCAAGAACATGGGCCAAGCAGAGATCATTTCGGCGATGTCCTCGGGCAACGCCGACCTGGGTGGCCTGTGGGCACCCAACATCTACACCCTGGAAGAAAAAGCCGGCGCCCGCGTGCTGTGCTCGGGCAAGGAAGGCGGCGCCTTCGTGCCAGGTGCCCTGATCGTTCGCGGTGACTACGCCGAACAGAACCCGGACAACGTGGCCAAGTTCCTGGCAATCTACCTGCGTGGCTGGTCCTGGGCCACCGCCAACCGCAACGAAGCCATCGCCATGATGAAGAAGTTCTACGAGCAAGGTGGCACCAACATCAGCGAAGCCTCCATGCGCAAGGAGTTCGAGACCCGTCCGACCTTCACCCTGGCGCAGCAGCTGCAGAACATGGACCGCGCCCGTGGCGCCTCCACGACCGACGGCTGGTTCAGCAATATCGGCGAATTCATGAAGGGCACCGGCGCCATTCCGACCGTGCCGCCCTCGGCCGACTACATCACCGACGCCTTCATGAAGCGCGTGGCCGCCGACCCCCGGCTGCGTGAGTTCGCCAACCGGACGAACTGAGCGACGACGACTTGCCAGGGATCGGGCGACCTGCGGGTCGCCCGTTTCTGCTAAGGTCTGAAAACAATTTCAACAATCTACTCTCACCATCCCCATCGACCCATGACCACGATCTACCTGAAGAAGGCCAGCAAGACCCCCGAGAGCGAAACCGCCACCGCACAGAAAGTCGTCATCCCGATGCTCGCCGAGATCGACCGCCACGGCGAAGCGGCGGTGCGCGCGTACGCCAAGGAGCTCGATGGCTGGGACGGCGAGATCGTGATGACCCGCGCCGAGATCGACCGCCAGACGGCCGCCGTACCCGACGCAGTCAAGCGCGACATCGACTTCGCGATCCGGCAGGTGAGCGACTTCGCGCACGCCCAGCGCCGCTCCCTGTCCGAGTTCTCGGTCGACCTGCACCCGGGCGTCACCGCCGGCCAGCGCGTGCTGCCGGTCAACGTGGCGGGCTGCTACGCACCCGCCGGCCGCTACGCGCACATCGCCTCGGCCTACATGGGCGTGGCCACCGCCAAGGCCGCTGGCGTCAAGACCATCGTCGCCTGCTCCGGGCCGTTTCGCGGCGGCCCGATGCACCCCTACCTGCTCTATGCCTTCGACCGCGCCGGCGCCGACGTGATCATGACCCTGGGCGGCGTACAGGCCATCGCCACCATGGCCAACGGCCTGTTCACCGGCAAGCCGGCAGACGTGATCGTGGGCCCGGGCAACAAGTTCGTGGCCGAGGCCAAGCGCACGCTGTTCGGGAAGGTCGGCATTGACGTGTTCGCCGGCCCCTCCGAGGTGGCGGTGATCGCCGACGATTCCGCCGACCCGGCGATCGTGGCCAGCGACCTGGTGGGCCAGGCCGAACACGGTCACGAGAGCCCGGCCTGGCTGTTCACCACTTCGCGCGCGCTGGCCGAAGACGTGATACTCCGCATGCCCGCACTGATCGACGCCCTGCCGCCCACCGCGCGCGACGCGGCCGGCGCCGCCTGGCGCGATTACGGTGAGGTGATCGTCTGCGACACCCGCGAGGAAGTCGTCGAAGTCTCCGACCGCTACGCCAGCGAGCACCTGGAGGTGCATGCGCGCGACCTCGAGTGGTGGCTGGCGAATCTCACCTGCTACGGCTCCCTGTTCCTGGGCGAAGAGACCACCGTAGCCTACGGCGACAAGGCCAGCGGCCCCAACCACGTGCTGCCCACCAAGGGCGCGGCGCGCTACTCGGGTGGCCTGTCGGTGCACAAGTTCATGAAGACGCTGACCTGGCAGCGCATGACGCGCGAAGCCGCCCGCGACATCGGCGAGGTCACCGCCCGCATCTCTCGCCTGGAAGGCATGGAGGCGCACGCCCGCACCGCCGACGACCGCCTGGACAAGTACTTCCCGCAGCAACGCTTCGAGCGCGGCGAGCCGGTGAAAGTTTAGGACCAGGCGACAGCCTGGCAGTTCGAACCACAACAGGAGACCTCACGATGAACGCCCTCCGATTGCTACGCCAGCTCGCCACGCTGGGTCTGGTCCTGCCTGCCTTCTGGGCAGGGGCGCAGACCTTCCCAACGAAGACGGTGACCATCGTCGTGCCATTCCCGGCTGGCGGGGCGCTGGACACCGTGGCGCGCAGCATCGCCGAGCAGATGCGCACTGACCTGGGCCAGCCGGTCATCGTCGACAACCGACCCGGCGCTGGCGGGACGGTGGGCACTAGCACGGTGGCACGCGCAGCGCCCGACGGCCATACGATCTTGCTCGGCTCGGTGGCCACCCATGCGATTGCCGCGGGCCTGTACCCGAAACTGGCCTACGACCCGATCGGCGACTTCGCACCCATCACACAGCTGACCACCAGCCCCTTGATCCTCACTGCTGCACCACAGTTCAAGGCGGGCAGCGTCGCCGAGCTCGTAGCCGCCGCGAAGGCGCAGCCAGGTCGGCTGAACTACGGCTCCACTGGCAATGGCACAGCGCTGCACATCAGTGGCGAATCGTTCCGCACGGCCACCGGCATCCAAGTGCAGCACGTGCCGTATAAGGGCGGGCCGCAGGCGGTCACCGCACTGCTGGGAGGCGAAGTCAGCTATGTGCTGGCCAATCCGCAACTGGTGATGGCGCAGATCCAGGCCGGCAAGCTGCGCGCGCTGGCGGTCACCGGGGCGGCTCGGATGGACGCCCTGCCCAGCGTACCCACGCTCAGGGAAGCGGGTGTCAGCGGCGCCGACATGACCACCTGGTTTGGCCTGTGGGCGCCCAAGGGAACGCCGGCCGCAGCGATCGACCGCCTCAACGCATCGGCCCGAAAGGCACTGGCCGCCCCAGAGGTCAAGCGCCAGCTCGAGACGCAAGGCGACACGCCGGCAGGCAGCAGCGTGGCCGACTTCAACGCCTTCGTGCGCGCCGAGCACAAACACTGGGTCGCGTTCGTACAGTCGGCCGGCATCAAGGTCGACTGACCATGTCGCGGCCCAACATCCTCGTCGTCCAAGCCGACCAGCTCACCGCGCTGGTGCTGCCGATGTACGGCGGCGGCGCGCATGCCACGCCGCACATGACCCGCCTAGCTGAGCGCGGCGTCACCTTCCTGAATGCCTACAGCAACAACCCGGTGTGCGCCCCGTCACGCGCGGCGATGCTCACCGGGCGGCTGTCGTCGGCGGTCGGCTGCTACGACAACGCAGCTGATTTCCCCTCGTCGACACTCACGCTCGCCCACTATCTGCGCCATCAGGGTTACCGGACCTGCCTGTCGGGCAAGATGCACTTCGCCGGTGCCGATCAGCTGCACGGCTTCGAAGAACGGGTGACCACCGACATCTACCCCTCGGATTTCGGCTGGACCGCCGACTGGACGCAGCGCCGCCAGCCCTACGCACCCTCGCGCATGAGTCTGCGCTCCATCGTCGAGGCTGGGCTATGCGAACGAAATCTGCAGATCGACTACGACGAGGAAGTCGCATACCGCGCGGAGCAGTGGCTATACGATCGCGCGCGGAGCGACGACACCCGACCCTTCCTGCTGTGGGCGTCATTCACCCACCCGCACAACCCGTTCATCACCACCCAGCCGTACTGGGACCTGTACGACCACGACAAGATCGACTTGCCGCGCGTACCGTTCATCCCGATCGCCGAGCGTGATCCCTGGTCCCAACGCTACGCCTACACGATCCGCGCCGACGAGCACGACATCAGCGAAGCGCAGCTGCGCGTGGCACGTCACGCGTACTACGCGATGACCTCGTACTTCGACGCGCAACTAGGCCGGCTCTTGGGCACGTTGGAGCGAACCGGGCAGATGGACAAAACCTATGTGTTCGTTGTCTCCGATCATGGGGAGATGCTTGGCGAACGTGGCTCCTGGTTCAAGTTCCAACCGTTCGAAGGCTCCGTGCGCATCCCGATGATCGCCGCCGGTCCGGGGTTGGCGCGCGGTCGCTCCGAGACCCGCAGCGTCTCGCTGATGGACCTGCTGCCCACCTTCAACGACCTGGTCAGCGATGGCCAACCGATCGCGCCTGTCGACCCGCTGCACGGCCTGAGCCTGGCCAGCATGCTGCACGGCACCGACACCACGCGCGGCGACGACGTGATGATGGAGTTCCTGGGCGAAGGCGTATTCGCGCCAGCCTGCATCCTGAGGCAAGATGGATTCAAGTACGTCTATTGCCGGCATGACCCGCCCATGCTGTTTGACCTCACGAGCGACCCCGACGAGTGCCATAACCTCGCCGGCCACCCCGAGCACGCAGCCCGCGAGGCCCACCTGCGCGAGCAAGTGCTCTCACGCTGGGACTACCCGGCGCTGGAGCAGACTATTCTCGCGTCGCAGCAGCGCCGACTGTTCGCGCATCAGGCGCTGCTGCAGGGTCAATGGACAGCCTGGGACTGGCAGCCCCCCGAAAACGCCTCGCGCCGCTACGTGCGTGGCGCGGTCGATCCCAACACCACCGCAACCAAGGCGAAAAAGCGCTTTCCCTTCGTGACCGAAGTCAAACCGCACCACCCGCGTGACCCGGCCAGCGACCTGGGCGTGACGCCCAATTCCGCATGAACAACATCCACATCAAAGCACTGTTCGACCTGCAAGGCCGGCGCGCGCTCGTCACCGGCGGCAGCTCTGGCATCGGAGCGGCCATCGCGCAGGCGCTGGGCCTGGCCGGCGCCCAGGTGGTGCTGGTGGCCCGCCGTCCCGCCGAACTGGCGGCGACCGCCGACACCCTGCGCGCCCAGGGCATCACCACCGACACCGTGTCCGCGGACCTCGCGGACGTGCGCGCGGCGGCCGAGGTCACTCGCCAGGCCCAACAGGGCGGGGCCATCGACATCCTGGTCAATGCCGCCGGCGTCAACCTGCGCCAGGCGTTTGGCGACGTCACGCCCGAGGCCTGGCAGACCCAGATCGCGCTGCACCTGGGGGCGCCGTTTTTCCTCACGCAGGCGCTCGCGCCCGCGATGGCGGCACGCGGCTGGGGCCGCATCATCAACATCGCCTCGCTGCAAAGCTTTCGCGCCTTTGCCAACAGCGCCCCCTACGGCGCCGGAAAGGGCGGGGTGGTGCAGCTCACGCGCGCCATCGCGCAGGAGTGGGGCGCGCGGGGCATCACCTGTAACGCCATCGGGCCGGGATTTTTCCCCACGGCCCTGACCGCACCAGTCTTTGCCGACGAGGCGATGGCGACCTATCACGCGCAGCGCACTTGCCTCGGACGCAACGGCGACCTGGAAGAACTCCACGGTACCGCCGTCTTCCTGGCCAGTGACGCTAGCCGGTATGTCACGGGCCAGACCCTGATGGTCGATGGAGGCTACACAGCACGATGAAAACACCTCTAGACGCCTACTGGATGCCGTTCACGCCGAACCGGCAGTTCAAGACCCAGCCCCGTCTGGTGGCCGACGCCCACGGCATCGTCTACCTCACGCCCGAGGGCCGCGAGGTGCTCGATGGCATCTCCGGCCTGTGGTGTGTGGGCTCGGGGCACCGGCATCCGCATATCGCGCAGGCGATGAAGCGGCAGATTGACGGCCTGGATTTCGCGTCGAGCTTCCAGGTGGGCCATGCCGGCGCCTTCGAGCTGGCCGAGCGTATCGGCAGCCTGGCCCCGCCAGGCTTGGACCGTGTGTTTCTTGTGAACAGCGGCAGCGAGGCGGTGGACACCGCCCTGAAGATCGCGCTGGCCCATGCCCGCGCCACCGGCTACGGGCATCGCAACCTCTTCATCGGACGCGAGCGCGCCTTCCACGGCGTGGGCTTCGGTGGCATCTCGGTGGGTGGCATGACCAACAACCGGCGCGTCTTCGGCGGCGCCATGCTGCGCGCCGACCACCTGGCCAGCACCTGGGACCCCCACACCCAGGCCTTCGTTCGCGGCCAGCCGCCAGAAGGCGGCGTGGCCATGGCCAACGAGCTCGAGCGCCTGATCACCCTGCACGACGCGTCCAACATCGCCGGGGTGGTGATCGAACCCTTTGCCGGCTCCACTGGCGTGCTGGTGCCCCCGGTAGGCTACCTGCAGCGCCTGCGCGAAATCTGCGACCGCCACGGCCTGTTGCTGATTTTTGACGAGGTGATCACCGGCTTCGGGCGCCTGGGCGAGATGTTCGCAGCCCAGGCTTTGGGCGTGGTCCCCGACATGATCGTCTTTGCCAAGACCGTGACCAACGGCGCCGCGCCCATGGGCGGGGTGATCGTGCGGCGCGACCTGCACGACGCGATCATGCAGGGCCCGCCGCACCTGTCCGAGCTGATGCACGGTTACACCTGGTCGGGCCATCCCCTGGCCTGCGCTGCGGCGATGGCGCAGATCGACGTGCTGCAGAACGAAGACCTGCTCGCGCGCGTGCGGGCCCTGACGCCGCGCTTTGAGGCCATCGTGCATGGCCTGGCCGACGCGCCGGGCGTGGTGAGCATCCGCAACCTGGGTCTGGCCGCCGGCATCGAGCTCGCCCCCGATGCCTCCGGGCCCGGCCGGCGCGGCGCGCGCGCGCAGGCGGCCGCCTTCGACCGCAGCGTCCTGACGCGTGCGCCTGGCGACACCCTGATCCTCGCACCGCCGTTCATCAGCACCCCCGAGGACATCCAGCGCATGGTCGACCGCCTGCGTCTGGCCATCGAAGACACTGCACAACCCGAGGCCTGACCATGAAAGCCCTTGTCTACACGCAGCCCCACGAGGTCCAGCTCCAGGACCGCCCCTTGCCGCAGGCGGCGGCGGGTGAAGTGGTCCTCAAGATCGAGGCCGTCGGCATCTGCGGCTCCGACCTGCATGCCTGGCACGGTCACGACCCCCGGCGCAAACCCGGCCTGGTCCTGGGCCACGAGTTCGTGGGCACGATCGCCGAGTCGGCGGCCTCGGGCTTTGCGGTGGGTGCCCGCTACACCGGAAACCCCCTCATCACCTGCGGCGTGTGCGAGTACTGCGTGCAGGGCCGCAACAACCTGTGCGCCCACCGCACCATGGTCGGCATGACGCGCCCAGGTGCCTTTGCCGAGTACATGAGCATTCCGGCAGCCTCCCTGATCGCGATGCCGCAGGACCTCTCGGCGCGCACTGCCGCCCTGACCGAGCCGGCCGCCACCGCCTGGCATGCCCTGAACCTCACCACGCGGCACCTGGTTCGGCCCCTGCACGAGTGCCGCGTGCTGGTGATCGGCGGCGGCGCGATCGGCATGCTCACCGCACTGCTGCTGCGGCACCTCGGGGTGCACCGGGTGACGCTGGCCGAACTGAACCCACTGCGCCGCGCCGCAGTCGAACAGCACGCGCACTGCCAGACCGTGGACCCGCGCGCCACGCCGATTGCCGAGTCGTCCTTCGAGGTGGTGATCGATGCGGTGGGCGCCAAGCCCACTCGCACCCAGGCCCTGGCCGCTGTCAAGCCGGGGGGCACGATCATGCACGTGGGCCTGCAGGACTGGGCCAGCGAGATCGACATGCGCAAGCTCACGCTGGCCGAGATCACCTTGCTCGGCACCTACACCTACACCACGAGCGACCTGCGTGCCACGGTGGCGGCGCTGGCCGACGGCGTTTTTGGCGATTTGTCGTGGGTGCAGGAGCGGTCGCTGGTCGAGGGCCAGCAAGCGTTTCTCGATCTGGACACCGGCACGTGCGCCGCGGCGAAGATTCTGCTGCGACCCTGAGTGGGTATCTCATCCCCCATATTCAAATCCGTAGGTTCCGCCCGGGGAAGATCCGGCGGCGCAGATTCAGCCACAAGAGGGCCGCTGCGCCAGCGCCCAGGCCACATGCTCACGCACCAGGGCGCTGGGGTGGCCGCTGCGCACGGCCAGTGCCTCGCGTAGGGCCGCATCGTCCTGCACCCGCAGCGCATTGCCCGCCGCCACCGTCACGTTGCGCAGCCAGCGCTCGTGGCCGATGCGTCGGATCGCGCTGCCCTCGGTCAGGCGCAGGAACTCGGCCTCGCTCCACCCGAGTTGCATGGCCAGAAAGGGCCCCGCCATCGCCTCGCGCGCGTCGAAATCGGGCAGGTCGCTGCGCTGCGCGTACTTGTTCCAGGGACAGGCCAGCTGGCAGTCGTCACACCCGTAGATGCGGTTGCCGATCGCCGGGCGCAGGTCCTCGGGGATGGGGCCCGCATGCTCGATGGTGAGGTAGGAGATGCAGCGGCGCGCGTCCAGCAGTCCGGGCCCCACGATGGCCTGCGTCGGGCAGATGTCCATGCAGGCGCTGCACGTGCCGCAATGGTCCGTGACAGGCGGCGTGGCTGGCAGGGCCAGGTCCAGGTAGATCTCCCCCAGGAAGAACATGGAGCCGGCCTCCCGGTTCAACACCAGCGTGTGCTTGCCGCGCCAGCCCAGGCCGCTGCGCACGGCCAGTTCGGCCTCCAGCACCGGGGCCGAGTCCGTGAACACCCGGTGTCCCAGGGGCCCGACCGCCGTCGCGATGCGGTCCGCCAGCCGCTGCAGGCGCGCGCGCAGCACCTTGTGGTAGTCCCGGCCGCGGGCATAGAGCGACACCACGCCCTCACGGGGTCGGGCCAGGCGGTCCCACTCCACCGCCTGCCAGTCCTCGGGCGTGCCGCGGGGCAGGTAGTCCATGCGGGCAGTGAGCACGCTCACGGTGCCGGGCACCAGTTCGGCCGGGCGGGCGCGCTTGAGGCCATGGGCCGCCATGTAGGCCATCTCGCCATGGAATCCGCGCGCCAACCAGTCCAAAAGCCCCGCTTCCGCCGAGGACAGGTCGATGCCGGCCACGCCGATTTGGGAAAATCCGAGCTCACGCGCCCAACGCCCGATCTCCGGGACGAGGGACGAACCGTCCGAACGAACTTGACTGCTGCCGACCATCACCTGCCGATTGTAGGAAGCCCCCTGCGGCTGCAGTGGCCTGGCGAGGACGATACCGCGGCCTACGCCCGCCGCCTGGCGGCGTGTCCGCAGGTGCGCGACGCCTTCCTGGTCCTGCGCGGCGACTTGGGCGCGGGCAAGACCACCTTCGTGCGCCACCTGCTGCGGGCCCTGGGGGTGGCCGGTCGCATCAAGAGCCCCACGTACGCGGTCGTCGAGCCCCACGAGGGAGCGCCCCTGGCCGGCACCACCGCGCCTATGCCGATCTGGCACTTCGACTTCTACCGCTTCAACGACCCGCGAGAGTGGGAAGACGCGGGCTTTCGTGATGTCTTCGCAGGCCCAGGCCTGAAGCTCGCCGAATGGCCCGACCAGGCCGCAGGCCTGCTGCCCACGCCCGACCTCTCGATCGACCTGGCGGTGCAGCCGGACGACACTCGGGAGGTGACCGTGTCCGCCCACACCGCCCGGGGCCAGGCCCTGCTGGCCGCATGATCCAGCGGCGCGAGCTCCTTCGGGCCGGCACCCTGGTGCTGTCCCTGGGCGCCGCCGAGATCGCGCGCGGGGCCACCATCCTGGCGGTGCGCATCTGGCCCGCGCCGGACTACTCGCGCGTGACCATCGAAGCCGACGGCCAACTGGCCTCGCGCCAGACCCTGCTGTCCAACCCGCCCCGGCTGGTGGTGGACATCGAGGGCATCGACCTGAACCCGGCGCTGCGCCAACTGGTGGCCCAGGTGAAGGCGGACGATCCCTATATCGCCGGCATCCGCGCCGGGCAGCACGCGCCGGGCGAGGTGCGTCTGGTGATCGACCTGAAGCAGGCATCCACGCCCCAGGCCTTTCACCTGCCCCCGATTGCCGCCTACCGGCACCGGCTGGTGCTGGACGTCTATCCCGCCGCGCCGGTGGACCCCCTGGAGCAGCTGATCGCGCAGCGCCTGCGCGAGGCGCCCCCGCCTGCCGCGGCTGCGGCCCCGCCCCCCGCGCCTGCCCGCGACCCCCTGGGCGAACTGATCGAGCGGCAGATGCAGCGCCAGGGACCGGCCTCCGCTCCCGCCCCGGCGGTGGAGGCTGCGGCCCCTGCCGCGCCCGCCACCCCGGCCCGCACGGACCGTCTCATCGTCATCGCCCTGGATCCGGGCCATGGCGGCGAGGACCCTGGCGCGATCGGACCCGCCGGCACCCGAGAGAAGGACGTGGTGCTGCGCATCGCGCAGCGGCTGCAGGCCCGCATCGACGCCACCTCGGTCAACGGCAGCCCGATGCGTGCCTTCCTCACGCGCGATGCCGACTTCTTTGTCCCCCTGCATGTTCGCGTGCAGAAGGCGCGACGCGTACAAGCCGACCTGTTCGTGAGCATCCACGCCGACGCCTTCTTCACGCCCATGGCTCGCGGCGCCAGCGTCTTCGCCTTGAGCCAGGGTGGCGCCTCCAGCACCGCGGCGCGCTGGATTGCCGACAAGGAGAACCGCGCCGACCTGATCGGCGGCGTCAACGTGCGCACCCAGGACGCCCACGTGGCACGCGTGCTCCTGGACATGAGCACCACCGCACAGATCAACGATAGCCTGCGTCTGGGCAGTGCCATGCTCGGGGAGATCGGCCAGGTGGGGCGGCTGCACAAGCCGCGCGTGGAGCAGGCCGGATTCGCGGTGCTGAAGGCACCCGACATCCCCAGCGTACTGGTGGAGACGGCCTTCATCTCCAACCCGGAAGAAGAGGTCCGACTGCGCAGCGACGTCTACCAGGAGCAGCTGGCCGACGCCCTGATGCGGGGCATCCAGCGTTATTTCGCGGCGAACCCGCCGCTGGCGCGCAGCCGCACGCTCTAGGTGATTTGCGGCCGTCCGCGCGGTGGCCTCAGGGTGCGGCGGTGCCGGTGTCTGCAGCGGCGGGTGGCTTGCGGCGCGCGCGCCAGGCCCCGAACACCACGATCAGCCCCGGCACGAAGATCAGCGCCCAGATGATCTTGTCCAGGTTGGCCTTGACCCAGGGCACGCTGCCCAGGAAATAGCCGGCGGTGCAGATGCCCAGCACCCAGATCAGGGCGCCCAGCACGTTGTAGAAGGTGAACTTCGCGCGGTTCATCTCGGCCACCCCCGCCACGAAGGGCGCAAAGGTGCGGATGAAGGGCATGAAGCGCGCCACGATGATGGTGACGCCGCCATAGCGCTCGTAGAAGTCGTGGGCCTGCAGGAAGGCGCGACGGTTGAAAAAGCGCGATTGCTCCCACTGGAACACCCGCGGCCCGAAGTAGCGGCCGATGGTGTAGTTGCACTGGTCGCCCAAAATGGCGGCGGCGATCAGCACGCCCATGGCCACCGGCAGGCTCATGAAGCCCACCCCGCACAGTGCCCCCACCACGAACAGGAGGGAGTCACCCGGTAGAAAAGGCATCACTACCAGCCCGGTCTCGACGAAGACGATCAGAAAGAGAAGCGCATACACCCAGGTTCCGTGATCGCGCACGAAGGCCTCCAGGTAGCGGTCCACGTGCAGGATGAAGTCGATCAGGAAGGCGGCGTATTCCATGGCGGGACATTATGGCCCGCACCCTAGAATGGCCGGGTGTCCACCCTGCCCGATACCCCTGCGCGCCGCCCGATCCGTGAACTGCCCGACGAGCTGGTCAGCCAGATCGCCGCGGGCGAGGTTATCGAGCGCCCGGCCTCGGTGGTGCGCGAACTGGTGGACAACGCCCTGGACGCCGGGGCCCGCCAGGTCACCGTGCGGCTGCTGGCCGGTGGTGTCCGCCTGATCAGTGTCGAGGACGACGGCTGTGGCATCCCCCCGCGCGAGTTGAGCGTTGCCCTCAAGCGCCATGCCACCAGCAAGATCGCCTCGCTGGCCGACCTGGAGTCGGTAGGCACCATGGGCTTTCGGGGCGAGGCGCTGGCTGCCATCGCCTCGGTCTCGGAACTGAGCCTGCTGTCTCGCACCGAGGGAGAGGCCAACGCCTTCCTCCTGGACGCCCGCACCGGCGAGTTGCGCCCCGCTGCGCGCGCTACCGGTACCACGGTCGAAGTCAAGGAGCTCTTTTTCAGCACTCCGGCGCGGCGCAAGTTCCTCAAGACCGACGCCACCGAACTCGCCCACTGCATCGAGGCGGTGCGCCGCCACGCCCTGGCCTGGCCCGAGGTGGGCTTTGCCATCTGGCACGAGGGCAAGCTGGTCGATCAGTGGCGCGCCGCGTCCGCGCAGGCAGCGCGGGTCGCCGACGTCCTGGGCGCCGACTTCATCGAACAGAGCGTGGCCCTCGATTCCCGCGCTGGCCCGCTACGCATCAGCGGCCACGCCGGCCTGCCCGATGCGGCCCGCTCACGCGCCGACCACCAGTACGCCTACGTCAACGGCCGCTACGTACGTGACAAGGTCATCGCCCACGCCGTGCGCAGCGCCTACGAGGACGTCCTGCACGGCCAGCGCCAACCGGTCTACGTGCTGTCCCTCGAGATCGACCCGCTGCAGGTCGACGTCAACGTGCACCCGACCAAGGTCGAAGTGCGCTTTCGCGACGGCCGCGCCGTGCATCAGGCGGTACGCCACGCGGTGGAAAACGCGCTGGCTACGCCGCGCGCGGGTCAGGCCGCAGGGCCATTCGGGTCTCTCGCGCCTGCGCACGCCACGACGCCGCAAGCGGTCGCCGGAGGCTTCGCCTTCACACCCTCTGCATCCCCCGCGACCCGCAACGGCACGGACAGCAGCCCCGGTGCGGCGCGATGGACCCAGCCCGCCATCCGCTTCAGCGCCCGAGAGGAACCCGTCGGCCAGCCCGTCTCCGACCTGGGCCTGCTTTGGGGGCCGTCCGCCGCCGGCGCGCAGGACGCGCGCCCGCACGCGAACACTCCCCTGCCCGAGGGCGACTGGCCCTTGGGCCGCGCGCTCGCGCAGTTGCAGGGCGTCTACATCCTGGCCGAGAACGCCCACGGCCTGGTGGTGGTGGACATGCACGCCGCGCACGAGCGCATCGTCTACGAGAAGCTCAAGGCCCAGGCTGGCGACGACGCCTCGCGCGCCATCGCCAGTCAGCCCCTGCTGATCCCAGCCACCTTCCCCGCCACGCCGCAGGAGGCTGCCACGGCCGAGGCCCACGCCGACACCCTGCGTCTGCTGGGCCTGGACATCGCCCCCTTATCGACCAAGACCCTGGCCGTGCGCGCCGTGCCCACCAGCCTGGCCCAGGGCGACGCGGTCGAACTCGCGCGCAGCGTGCTGGCCGAACTCGCGCAGCACGAGGCCAGCACCGTGGTGCAGCGGGCCCGCAACGAACTCCTGGCCACCATGGCCTGCCACGGCGCGGTGCGCGCCAACCGCCGCCTCACGCTGGACGAGATGAACGCGCTGCTGCGGCAGATGGAGCAGACCGAACGATCCGACCAGTGCAACCACGGCCGGCCCACCTGGCGCCAGCTCACGCTGCGCGAACTCGACGCGCTGTTCCTGCGCGGTCGCTGAGCCCGCCCCGACGGCCGCCGATGTCCCGCGCGACTGCCCCTTGCATGCCCTATCTCGCGCTGGCCGGTCCCACGGCCAGCGGCAAATCCGCGGCGGCCCTGGCGATCGCGGGTGTGCGCCCCATCGAGATCGTCAGCGTCGACTCCGCGCTGGTGTACCGCAGCATGGATATCGGCACCGCCAAGCCCACGGCGCAAGAACGCGCCCGCGTGCCGCATCACCTGATCGACATCCGCGACCCGACGCAGACCTACAGCGCCGCCGAGTTCGCCGCCGATGCGGCGCGCTGCATCCGCGAGATCCACGCGCGCGGCGCCCTGCCCGTGCTGGCTGGCGGCACGATGCTGTATTTCAAGGCGCTATTCGAGGGCCTGGCCCCCATGCCCCCCGCCGACCCGCAGGTACGCGCAGACCTCGAGGCGCAGGCCGCGCACGAAGGCTGGCCCGCGCTGCACGCCGAGCTGCAACGCGTGGACCCCCTCACCGCGGCGCGCCTGGCGCCTCTCGATTCACAACGCATCCAGCGCGCCCTGGAGGTGTACCGGCTCTCCGGTCGCCCCTTGAGCGACTGGCACGCGCAGCCTGCGCAGGATGGCGCGCTCGTGCCCTGGCCGCCCGCGCTACTGCTCTCGCTGGAACCCCAGGACCGCGCCTGGCTGCACGATCGCATCGCCGCGCGCTTCGCGCAGATGCTCGATGCGGGCTTCCTGGACGAAGTGCGGCACCTGCGTGCGCGGGGCGATCTGCGCGCCGATCTGCCTGCCATGCGATGCGTGGGCTACCGGCAGGCCTGGGCCTGGCTGGACGCGCAGGACCGCGCCGGTGGGAGCGCAGCGCCGCCTAGCCTGCAGGCCCTCCTGGACACGGGCATCGCCGCTACCCGCCAGCTCGCCAAGCGCCAGCTCACCTGGCTGCGCAGCATGCCCACCCGCCGCGTGATCGCCTGCGACGCACCCGATGCCCTCGAACAGGTGCTGCGCGTCGCGCAGGAGATGCCCGCATGAACACGCCGGCCAACCCCGTCGTCAGCGCGCAAGGCCTTGCCAAGCGCTATGGCACCGACACCGTCTTCGAGGGCGTCTCGCTCGACGTCATCGCTGGCGAGTTCGTCGCCATCGTGGGTGACTCGGGTGTGGGCAAGTCCACCCTGCTCAATTGCCTGGCGGGCCTGGACAGCTTCGACGCGGGTCGCGTCACCCTGTGCGGCCACGACCTGGTCGCGGCGGACGACGACCAGCGCGCGCTGCTGCGGCGGCGGCATGTGGGCTTCGTGTTCCAGGCTTTCCATGTGCTGCCGCACCTGGATGTGGCGCAGAACATCGCCCTGCCCCTGATGCTGCTGGGGGATACCCCGGCCGATATCGCGCCGCGGGTGCAGGCGATGCTCGAGGCCGTGGGCCTGGCCGGCCTGGGCGAGCGCCTGCCCCAGCAACTCAGTGGCGGACAGCTGCAACGCGTGGCGATCGCGCGGGCTCTGGTGCACCGGCCGGCGCTTCTCCTGGCCGACGAACCCACCGGCAACCTGGACCCCGGCACTGCGGCGCGGGTGATGGACCTTCTGCTGGCGCAGACCCGCGAACAGGGCGCGGCGCTGGTGCTGGTGACGCACTCCGAGGCCGCCGCCCGCCGTGGCGACCGCGTGCTGCACCTCACCGCACGCGGCTTCGCCTGACCGGCATACCCCGCGTGGCATCAGGCGCCGTCCGACAGCCGCAGCGGCTGCGGCCCGACGCCCCACTTCGCGCCGGCCACTACGCTCGCAGGCTGCGGGCGCCGCCCGGGTGCCCGCACGCCCACCCCAGGAGAACCCCATGGCCACCACACGCTCGGGCAAGGATGCCTGCGACCTGCTTGATACCGACCACCGCGCGTTCAGGAAGATGTTCAAGGAGTACGAGGAACTCACCAGCTCGCGCGCGCGCAGCGCGGCGCAGAAGAAACTGGACCTGGCCCACCGCATCTGCCAGGAACTCACCGTGCACGCCCAGATCGAGGAGGAGATCTTCTATCCCGCGGTCCGCGCCGCAATCAAGGACACCGAGCTGCTGGACGAAGCCGAGGTTGAACACCAGGCGCTGCGCAATCTCATCGCCCAGATCCAGCGCTCCAGCGAGGCCGACGACATGATCGACGCCAAGGTCAAGGTGCTGGGCGAGTACATGGATCACCACGTCAAGGAGGAGCGCGGCGAGATCTTCACGCGGGCCCGCAGCGCCCGCAAGCTGGACCTGGTGGCCATGCGCGAGCAGCTGGAACAACGCAAGGAGGTACTCATGACCGAATTCACCCCCGACGTGGGCGAGCTGGCGGCCTGACGGCCAATCCCGTTTCCGCGGGAAAGCCCCGCCCGCGCGCGGGCGCAGGGCCGCAGGCCACAATCGGCCCCATGTTGGCCCTGCTGCGCACCTTCTCCTGGCAGGAACTGCGCCATCACCCGTGGCGCAGTTCCGCTGCCGTGGTGGCTGTCATGCTAGGCGTGGCGCTGGCCTTCTCGGTACACCTGATCAACGCCTCGGCCCTGAGCGAATTCTCCAGCGCCGTGCGCTCCGTCAACGGACAGCCGGACCTGGAGCTGCGCGCGGTGCAGGGGGGCTTCGACGAATCACTCTACGCGCGCGCAGGTACCCACCCGCAGGTGGCCCTGGCCAGCCCGGTGCTGGAGACCCCCACCCTGGCCGCCACGCCCGATGGACGGCGCCTGCCGCTGCGGGTCCTGGGCGTCGACGCGCTGGCCGTGGCCACCCTGGCGCCCGCGCTGATGCCGGTGCCGGCGGCGGGCAGCGACCGCTTTGCCTTCTTCGCACCGGCCACGGTCTTCCTCAATCCGGCGGCGCGCCAGGCGCTACCCGGTGACCGCCTCGAGCTGCAGGTAGGCCTCAAGCGCGTACCCGTCACGGTGGCCGGCACGGTGGCCGCGGGTGGCGGGCCGCTGGCGGTGATGGACATCGGCGCGGCGCAGGACCTGTTCGGTCGCGGCGGCCAGCTCACACGCATCGACCTGCGCCTGGCTACCGGTGTCCCGCGCCAGGACTTCCTGCGGTCCTTCCCGCTGCCTCCGGGCGTCACTGCCGCCGAACCCGGCGATGCAGCCCAGCGCGTGAGCAACCTCTCGCGCGCCTATCGCGTGAACCTCACGGTGCTGGCCCTGGTAGCCCTCTTCACTGGCGCCTTCCTCGTCTACTCCGTGCTGTCCCTGAGCGTGGCGCGGCGCACTCGCCAGCTCGCCCTCCTGGGCGTGCTGGGCCTGACCGCGGGACAGCGCCTGCGGCTGGTCGCCATCGAATCCCTGCTCCTGGGCGCCGCAGGCAGCGTGGCGGGCGTCGCATTGGGCACCGGACTGGCCGCCCTGGCCCTGCGCCTGCTCGGAGGCGACCTGGGTGGCGGCTATTTCTCAGGCGTCGCACCGACCCTGCAATGGAGCACCGGCGCGGCGCTGGTGTACGGCGCGCTGGGCGTGGCGGCGGCCGCCGTCGGCGGCTGGCTGCCTGCGCGCCACGCGCAGCGCCTGGCCCTGGCACCGGCGCTCAAGGGCCTGGGCCAGACCGACACGTCCGGGCACCGGCACCGGGCCAGCCTCGCACTCATCGCACTGGGCGGCCTGCTGGCGCTGATGCCCCCGGTGGCCGGCATCCCCTTGGCAGCCTACCTCTCGGTGGCCTTGCTGCTGGTGGGCGGGATCACCGCCCTGCCCTGGGCGGTGGCTGGCGTGTACGACGCACTGGCCCCGCGCCTGGCGCATCGCCTGCTGCCCCTGCTGGCCGTCGAACGCGCACGCCGCGTGCGCGAGACCGCGGCGGTGGCCGTCAGCGGCGTGGTCGCGTCCCTGAGCCTGGCCGTAGCCCTGACCGTGATGGTGGCGAGCTTTCGCGACTCGGTGACGCGCTGGCTGGACGTGGTGCTACCTGCCGACCTGTACGTGCGCACTGCCGACGGCATCGCCACGGGGGACACCGCCTACCTCGACGCGTCCTTCGTGCAGGCGGCCAGCCAGGTACCGGGCGTCGCGCGCACGGCCACGCAAAGGGTGCGCAGCCTGCTGCTCGATCCATCCCTGCCGTCGGTGGTCCTGCTCGCACGCCCTCTGGCGGATCCGGCGCGCACCCTTCCGATGGTGGACACGCCGCGGCCCGTCCCCCCGGGGCGCATCGGCCTGTACGTGAGCGAGGCCATCACCGACCTGTATGGCGTGGCCCCTGGCCAGGGCTTTACGGCCCTCTCGCGGTCCTTCGAGAGCCGACCCGATTTCTATGTGGCGGGCACCTGGCGCGACTACGCGCGCCAGAGCGGTGCGGTGATGATGGACCGCGACGACTACCTGCGCCTGACCGGCGACGCTCGGGTCAACGACCTGATGCTGTGGCTCGTGCCGGGCGCCGATGCGGCGTCGGTGCAGGGTGCGGTGCGCGCCCTGGCCCCCGTCAACGGCCTGCTGGAGTTCGCCACCACGCAGGACATCCGCACCGTGTCGCTGCGCATCTTCGACCGCAGCTTCATCGTGACCTACTGGCTGCAGGCGGTGGCCATCGGCATCGGCCTGTTCGGCGTCGCCGCCAGCTTCAGCGCGCAGGTGCTGGCCCGGCGCAAGGAGTTCGGGCTGCTGCAGCACCTGGGCCTCACGCGGCGCCAGGTGCTGGCGGTGGTCGCAGGCGAGGGCGCAGCCTGGACGCTGATCGGGTCGCTGGCGGGCCTGGCCCTGGGCTTGGCGGTGGCCGTGGTGTTGGTGCACGTGGTCAACCCGCAGAGTTTTCACTGGACGATGGACCTGCTCGTGCCCTGGGGGCGGCTGGTGCTCCTGTGTGCCGCGGTGGTCGCGGCGGGCACGCTTACCGCCTGGTTCGCGGGCCGGGCGGCTGCGGGGCGCGACACGGTACTCGCGGTGAAGGAGGACTGGTGATGCCGCCTTTGGATCACTGCTCTCCCCTGTCACGGCGCAGCCTGTTGCTCGCCATGGCCGCGGGCGCAGGCGGCCGGCCCGGTCTGGTTCAGGCCCTGCCCGCGCGGGCGCTGGCCTTCCCCCGTGACCACGGCGCGCACCCGGACCTGCGCACCGAGTGGTGGTACGTCACCGGCCACGTACGCGCCGGCACACGCACCTTCGGATTCCAGGTCACCTTCTTCCGCTCGCGTGTGGACGCTGCGCAGGGCCTGCAATCGGCCTTTGCCGCACGACAGCTGCTGTTCGCGCATGCGGCGGTGACCGACGTGCAGGGACGGCGCCTGTGGCACGACCAGCGAATTGCCCGCGACGGCTTCGGCATCGCACAGGCCGCGACAGACGACACGCGCCTGGCGATCCGCGACTGGTCCCTGGTGCGCGAGGCGGATGGCCGCTACCACGCGCGCATTGCGGCGGGCGAATTCACGCTGGACCTGCGCTTCGCGCCCACGCAGCCGCTGCTGCTGCAAGGTCGGCAGGGGCTCTCGCGCAAGGGTCCGGACGCGCGCCAGGCCAGCTACTACTACAGCCAGCCCCAGCTGCAGACCCAGGGACGGCTGCAGCTGCAGGGGCAATCCTTTGACGTGGCGGGCCGCGCCTGGCTGGACCACGAGTGGAGCGAAGAGCTGCTGCATCCCGAAGCCGTGGGCTGGGACTGGATCGGGATGAACCTTTTGGATGGCAGCGCACTCACCGCCTTCCGCCTGCGGCGCGCGGATGGCACTGCGGTGTGGGACGGCGGATCGTGGCGCGCGGCATCAGGACCGGTACGGGCCTTCGAGGCGGGCCGCACGATCTTCACGCCGCAGCGCGCCTGGACCAGCGGCCGTTCGGGCGCGCGCTACCCGGTGCAATGGCAGCTGGCCTGCCCCGCGGGCCGCTACACCGTGCGCGCGGTCCTGGACGACCAGGAACTGGACAGCCGCCAGTCCACCGGCGCGATCTACTGGGAAGGTCTGAGCGAACTGGCCGACGAACGCGGCCAGGTGGTCGGCCACGGCTACCTTGAGATGACGGGCTACGGGCAGCCTCTGAGGCTATAGTCCGTCCCACGAAGACCGGCACTGCAGCCGGCCTACACTGCGGGCATGGCCCACCGCCCCGCCTCCGACGCCGCCCCCAAGGGCCAGCCACGCTCCCTCTCGGGCCTGCTGCCTTTTCTGCGCCCCTACCGGAGCCGCATCGCGCTGGCGGGCCTGTTCCTCGTGCTGGCCGCTGGCGCCACCTTGCTGTTCCCGATCGCGCTTCGCAGCCTGATCGACGGCGGCCTGGCCGGCGCCGGGCGCGGCGAAACGCTCATGGCGCTGCGCCAACACTTCCTGGCCCTGTTCGCGGTGGCCGTGGCCCTGGGCGTGTTTTCCGCGGCACGCTTCTACACCGTCAGCTGGCTGGGAGAGCGTGTCACCGCCGACCTGCGTAACGCGGTCTACGCCCACGTGGTGCGCCAGAGCCCCGAGTTCTTCGAAACCACCCAGACCGGCGAGGTGCTCTCGCGCCTCACTACCGACACCACCCTGGTGCAGACCGTGGTGGGGTCGTCCCTGTCCATGGGCCTGCGCAACGCGGTGATGGGCGTGGGCGCCCTGGCCATGCTGGTGTGGACCAACCCCTGGGTGATGACGCAGGTGCTGTTGATCCTGGTGGGCGTGGTGCTGCCCGCGATGTGGTTCGGTCGGCGCGTGCGGCGGCTCTCGCGCGCCAGCCAGGACCGGGTCGCAGACGCCAGCGCCATCGCTGCCGAGGTACTCAACGCCATTCCCGTGGTGCAAAGCCATGCGGCCGAGGCCCGAGAAGCGCGCCGCTTCGACGCCTCCACCGAGCAGGCCTTCGGTACCGCGGTGCGCCGCACCCGGGCGCGGGCGATGCTGGTCGCCTTCATCATCATCGCCACCTCGGGCCTGCTGCTATGGGGTCTGTACCAGGGCACGCAGGCGGTGCTGGCCGGGAGCATCACACCGGGGCACCTGGGGCAGACCGTGGTGTACGTGATCATCCTGGCCGGTGCGGTGGCCGTGCTGGGCGAGGTGTACGGCGACCTGCTGCGCGCGGCGGGCGCCACCGAGCGGCTGATGGAGCTGCTGCATGCGAAATCACCCGTCACGTCGCCGGTCGAACCGGTGTCGGCGCCCGTGCCGGCAGGTGGCAGCGCGGTGCGCTTCGAGTCCGTGCAGTTTCGCTATCCCTCGCGCCCGCAGGTACCGGCGCTGGCGGACTTCAGCCTGGACGTGCGCCCTGGAGAGACCGTGGCCCTGGTGGGCGCCAGCGGCGCGGGCAAGACCACCGTCCTGCAGCTGCTCCTGCGGTTCTACGATCCGCAGGCTGGGCGCATCGTGCTCGATGGCGTACCGGTGGAACGCATGGACTTGCAGGACCTGCGCGGGCGCATCGCCATCGTGCCGCAGGAGCCGGTGATCTTCTCGGCCAGCGCGATGGAGAACATCCGCTATGGCCGCCCGGATGCGAGCGACGAGGAGGTGGCGGCTGCCGCCCGCGACGCCTTTGCCCACGAGTTCATCACCAAGTTGCCCGAAGGCTATGACTGCTTCCTGGGCGAGCGCGGAGTGCGGCTTTCAGGCGGGCAGCGTCAGCGCATCGCGATCGCTCGTGCGATGCTGAAGAATCCGCCGCTGCTGCTGCTGGACGAAGCCACCAGCGCGCTGGACGCCGAGAGCGAGCGCACGGTGCAGGCGGCCTTGCAGTCCGCCATGCGTGACCGCACGACTCTGGTCATCGCCCACCGCCTGGCCACGGTCCAACAGGCCGACCGCATCGTGGTGCTGGATCACGGGCGCATCGCGGAACAGGGCACGCACGAGGCGCTGCTGGCGCAGGGCGGCTTGTACGCGCGATTGGCGAGCTTGCAGTTCCTGGCCTGAACTGGACTACTGCAAAGGCCCCTTGAGCGCCGGCGGCACGGGCAGCGGCAACACCGCGATGCCCTCCTCCAGAAGGGCCTGGGTCTCTTCGCGGGATGCCTGCCCGCGGATGCCGCGCTCATCGGCCTCGCCGTAGTGGATGCGCCGCGCTTCTTCGGCAAAGCGTTCGCCCACGTCTTCGGTATGCGCCATCACATGGGCCACTGCCTTCATCCAGGCAGCCTGCAGGGCGGCTTCGGGCGGGATCATCACATCCTGCCGTCCCGCCTTGGCAACCGACCCCGCGGCTTCAGGTGCGGGCACAGGTGCCGCCGCTCCCAGGTTCAGGCGCGGCGCGGACAGGCGCTTGGTGATCGCGGTATCGGCACACATCGGGCATTCGACCAGCCCGCGCGCCAGCTGCCCCTGGAAGTCGTCTTCCGAGGCGAACCAGCCTTCAAAGAGGTGCCCGTGGGCGCATTGCAGGTCCAGGACCTTCATACAGCAGATTGTGCGCGCCAGTCCAAAACCCAGTCGCCAGACAGGACGTTCTGCAGCCACAGGGCGCAGGACAGGGTCTTGCCGTCGGTCACCTGCCCCTGGCGGCACCAGTCCAGGAGCTGCGTGGGGGTGGCGGTGATCACGTCCAGGAATTCGGCCTCGTCCAGCCGCCGCTCGCCCAGGGTCAGCCCGCGCGCGAACCAGATGCCTATGGACTCGTCGGCGTAGCCGATGCAGGGATGCATCGTCCCGGCATGGGCCCACTCACGGGCGGTGTAGCCAGTCTCCTCCAGCAGCTCACGCTGCGCGCACAGGAGCGGGTCTTCGCCTGGATTGATCTTGCCGGCGGGAAACTCGACCATCACCCGGGCCACCGGGTGGCGGTACTGGCGCTCCAGTACCACCCGCCCATCATCCAGCAGCGGCACGATAGCGACCGCGCCAGGGTGCTGGATGTACTCGCGGTAGGACTCGCCGCCATTGGGCAGGCGAACGGTGTCCCGTACCACCTGCAGGAAACGGCCCTCGAGCAGCTTCTCGCGGCGCACCGTCTGCTCCTCGAGGTGGGCGAGCGGCCCAGCCAGGGGCGAAGGGGGGCGAGTAGGGTCGTCGGTCATGCGGACCGCTTCACCAGGTAGCGCCAGACGAAGCCAGGAAAGGCCAGCGTCACAAACAGCGACCCGGTGATGGCATAGAACTCCCAGCCCTGGGGCGCGATCTGGCCGGCCCTGTGCTCCAGCAGCAGGCCGACGCCGCCCGCCAGGAAGTACATCACCACCAGTTCGCCCAGGCGCACCGCCAGAGACTTGGGCGCAGAGAGCGCCACCAGCCCGAACAGGCGCTGACTGAAGAACGGCAGGTTGGCCGCCAGAAGCGCCAGCACGATCACGAACCAGACGGAGACGGTCAGTGACATGCGGCTGAGATCCCGGGGCGCTTCCCGCGGGCTCAGGACGCCAGCGTGCGCACGATGGCGTCGGCACACAGGGCCATCAGGCCACCCGGCACCAGACCCAGCACCAGCACGAGCGCGCCATTGATGGACAGCACCACCCGCACATCGGCCGGGGCCGAGACGGTGGTGGCGGTGATGGGCGAGTCGAAGTACATCACCTTGACCACACGCAGATAGTAGAACGCGCCGACCAGGGAGGCCATCACGGCAAAGATTGCCATGCCGATGTAGAACACCTCACCAGAAGCCACCAGGGCCTGCAGCACCGCCAGCTTGGCGTAGAACCCCACCAGCGGGGGTATGCCGGCCAGGGAGAACATGCAGATCGCCATCACACCGGCATACAGCGGGCTGCGCTGGTTCAGGCCGGCCAGATCGGCGATCTCCTCGCTCTCGAAGCCCTCGCGCGCCAGCAGCAGGATGATGCCGAAAGTGGCCAGCGTGGTCAGCACGTAGGTCACGATGTAGAACATCGAGGCGCTGTAGGCCATATGGCCGTTGGCGGTGCTGCCATTGACCACGCCCGCGGACAGACCCAACAGAACGAAGCCCATTTGCGCGATGGTCGAATAGGCCAGCATGCGCTTGAGGTTGGTCTGGGCGATCGCGGCCAGGTTACCCACCAGCAGCGAGGCGATCGCCAGCAGGGCCAGCATCTGCTGCCAGTCGATGGCCAGCGGGATCAGGCCCTCCACCAGCAGGCGGATCACGATGCCGAAGGCCGCCAGCTCGGGCGCGGCACCGATCATCAGGGTGACGGCGGTGGGCGCGCCCTGGTACACGTCCGGAATCCACATGTGGAAAGGCACCGCACCCAGCTTGAAGGCGAGGCCCGCGACGATGAACACCAGACCGAACACCATCACCTCGTGCTTGATGCGGCCGCTGCCGATGGCCTTGAACACCTCGTCAATGTTCAGGGAGCCGGTGGCGCCATACATCATGGACAGGCCATACAGCAGGAAGCCCGAGGCCATGGCGCCCAGCACGAAGTACTTCATGGCGGCCTCGATGGCTTTCTCGTTGTCACGGCGCAGGGCCACCAGGGCGTAGCTGGAGAGCGTGAGCAGCTCCAGGCCCAGGTAGATCACCAGGAAGTTGCTGCCCGAGACCATCACGAAGATGCCCAGGAGAGAGAACAGCGACAGCGTGAACAGCTCGCCCCCGCGAAGCATGTCGCGGTCGGCGGCATAGGGGCGGCCGTATACCAGGGTCACGCCCACGGCGACCGCGGCAAAGGCCTTGAGCCAGTTGCCCATGGGGTCGCTCACGATCATCTTGCCGAAGGCGTACCGGGTGGTGCCGTCCAGGGCGGCGCTGGCGCACAGCCAGGTCACCACCGCCAGCGTGGCCAGGGTCAGGACATAGGTGAGGTCGCGAAGGCGGCTCTTGACACCCAAATCCACCAGCAGGATGGCGCAGGCCATCACCGCCAGCACGATCTCCGGGGCGACGACAAGGAGGCTTTGTGTATCCAGCATGATCAATTGAGCTTCGAGGCCGCCACGTGCTTGAGGAACTCGGCGACGGAGACGTCCATGACGTCGGTGAAGGGCTTGGGATAGATGCCCATGTACAGGACCGCGACTGCCAGCAGGGCCAGCATCAGGAACTCGCGGCTGTTGATGTCGGTCAGGGTGCGGACGTCGTCATTGGCCACCGGACCCAGGTAGACGCGCTTGAACATCCAAAGCGTGTAGGCCGCGCCGAAGATCAGGGCCGTGGCCGCCGCCAGGCCCAGCCAGAAGTTGGCCTTGGTCGCGCCCAGGATCACCATCCACTCGCCCACAAAGCCGGCGGTGGCAGGCAGACCGCAGTTGGCCATGGCAAAGAGCAGCGCGAAGGCGGCGAACTTGGGCATGGTGTTGACCACGCCGCCGTAGCTGGCGATCTCGCGCGAGTGCACGCGGTCATAGAGCACGCCGATGCACAGGAACATCGCGCCCGACACGAAGCCATGGGCGATCATCTGCACCAGGCCACCGGCTACGCCCAGGTCATTGAAGATGAAGAATCCCAGGGTCACGAAACCCATGTGGGCGACGGACGAATACGCCACCAGCTTCTTCATGTCCTGCTGCACCATCGCCACCAGCCCCACGTAGATCACGGCCACCAGGGACAGCGCGATCATCAGCCAGGCCCACTCGTGGGCGGCATCGGGGGCAATGGGCATGGAAAAGCGCAGGAAGCCGTAGGCACCCAGTTTCAGCATGATCGCCGCCAGCACCGCGGAACCGCCGGTGGGCGCCTCCACGTGCACGTCAGGCAGCCAGGTGTGCACCGGCCACATCGGCACCTTCACCGCGAAGGCGGCGAAGAAGGCGAAGAAAAGCATGGTCTGCGGCGCCGCCGCCAGCGGCAGCTGGTGCCAGGCCAGGATGTCGAAGCTGCCGCCCGCCTTGTTGTAAAGGTAGATCAGCGCGATCAGCATCAGCAGAGAGCCGAGCAACGTGTACAGGAAGAACTTGAACGCCGCGTAGATCTTTCGGGGGCCGCCCCAGATGCCGATGATCAGGTACATCGGGATCAGCGTGGCCTCGAAGAACACGTAGAACAGCATGCCATCCAGGGCCGTGAACACGCCGATCATCAGCCCCGACAGGATCAGAAAAGCGCCCATGTACTGGTTCACGCGCTCGGTGATCACCTCCCAGGCCGAGATCACCACGATCACCGTGATGAAGGCGGTCAGGGGCACGAACCAGAACGAGATCCCGTCCAGGCCCAGGTGGTAGTTCACATTGAAGCGCTCGATCCAGGGCGCCTTCTCGACGAACTGCATCGAAGCAGACGACGCGTCGAAGCCGGTGTACAGGGGCAGCGTGACCAGCAGGCCAGCGACGGCGCCAATCAGCGCGATCCAGCGCACGACGCGCGCCTGGTCGTCCCGACCCAGGGCCAGCAGCACGGCACCGAAGAAGACCGGCGTCCAGATGGCAAGGCTCAACAAACCCATTTTTGTTCTTCTCCTACTTGCCCAGCCAGGCCGACAGCGGCGAGGTGAACCACGTGAGCAGCACGAACAGGCCGATGATCATGGCCAGCGCATAGTGGTACAGGAAGCCGGTCTGCAGCCGGCGGGTAATCGCCGCGAACAGGGCCACCACCCGGGCGCTGCCATTCACGGCGGTGCCATCGATCACGGCTTCGTCGCCGCCCTTCCAGAGCGCCACGCCCAGGCCGCGGGCGCCTCGGGCCAGGATGTTCTCGTTGATCCAGTCCATGTAGTACTTGTTTTCCAGCAGCGTGTACAGCGGCATCACGCGCGCCTTGATCGCCGCCGGCAGGGCCGGATTCACCAGGTACATGTACCAGGCCACCACCACGCCGGCCAGCGCGAGCCAGAAGGGCGCGGTCTGCAGGCCGTGCAGGGCCATCTCGGCGGCGCCGTGGAAGGCCTGCGTCAGCGAGGCCATCGCCGGATGCCGCGCGGCGTCCACGAAGATCGCGTCCTTCAGGAAGTCGCCGTGCACCAGCGGGCCCAGGGTCAGGTAGCCGATCACCACCGAGGGAATCGCCAGCAGCAGCAGCGGCGCGGTCACCACCCAGGGGGATTCGTGCGGTTCGTGGTGATCGTCATGCCCGTGGTCGCCATGGTCGTCATGGTGCGCGTCTGGGTTCTGGTCGAAGCGCTCCTTGCCGTGGAACACCAGGAAGTACATCCGGAACGAGTAGAAGGCGGTGACAAACACGCCCGCCAGCACCGCGAAGTTGGCGAAGCCCGCACCCCAGAGGTTGGTGGCGTGCACCGCCTCGATGATGCTGTCCTTGGAGTAGAAACCCGAGAACAGCGGCGTGCCGATCAGGGCCAGCGACCCGAGCAGGGACGTGATCCAGGTGATCGGCATGTACTTGCGCACACCCCCCATCCAGCGGATGTCCTGGTTGTGGTGCATGCCCATGATCACGGAGCCCGCGGCCAGGAACAGGAGCGCCTTGAAGAAGGCGTGCGTCATGAGGTGGAACACCGCCACCGAATAGGCCGAGGCGCCCAGGGCCACGGTCATGTACCCCAGCTGCGAAAGCGTGGAATAGGCCACCACGCGCTTGATGTCGTTCTGGATGATGCCCAGGAAACCCATGAAGAGGGCTGTGATCGCGCCGATCACCAGAATGAACGACAGCGCCGTATCACTCAGTTCGAACAGCGGCGACATGCGCGCCACCATGAAGATACCGGCCGTCACCATCGTGGCGGCGTGGATCAGGGCGGAGATCGGGGTGGGGCCCTCCATCGAATCGGGCAGCCACACGTGCAGCGGGAACTGCGCACTCTTGCCCATGGCGCCGATGAACAGGCAGATGCAGATCACGGTCACCAGCATCCAGTCGGTGCCCGGAAAACCCAGCTTGCCCAGTTCGCCCGCCTTGGCAAACGTCTCGGCGTAGCTCAGCGTACCGGCGTAGGCGGCGATCAGGCCGATGCCCAGGATGAAGCCGAAGTCGCCGACCCGGTTCACCAGGAAGGCCTTCATGTTGGCGAAGATGGCCGTCGGCTTGTTGTACCAGAAGCCGATCAGCAGATACGACACCAGGCCCACCGCCTCCCAGCCGAAGAACAGCTGCAGGAAGTTGTTGCTCATGACGAGCATCAACATCGAGAACGTGAACAGCGAGATGTAGGCGAAGAAGCGGTTGTACCCCTCGTCTTCCTCCATGTAGCCGATGGTGTAGATGTGGACCATCAGCGAGACGAAGGTCACGACGCACATCATCATGGCCGTGAGGCCATCGACCAGGAAACCGATCTCCATCTTCAGGCCGCCCACCACCATCCACTCGTAGATCGTGGCGTTGAAGCGTGCGCCGTCCAGGGCGACGCTCTTGAGGGTCATGGCCGAGAGGATGAAGGCCACCAGCACGCCCAGGATGGTGAGCGAGTGCGAGAGACGGCGGCCGATCCAGTTGCCACCGAACTGGGTGCCCAGAACGCCGGCGGCGATCGCGCCGGCCAGGGGCGCGAGGGGCACGGCAAGCAGGGTCGAAGCGGAAAGGGTCTGGCTCATATCGTGTGCGGGCTCAGCCCTTGAGCGTGTTGAGTTCTTCGACGTTGATGCTCGACTTGTTGCGGAACAACAGCACCAGGATCGCGAGGCCGATGGCCGACTCGGCCGCCGCCACCGTGAGGATGAAGAACACGAAGATCTGGCCGTGCATGTCGTTCAGGTAGTACGAGAACGCGACGAAGTTCATGTTCACCGCCAAGAGCATCAGTTCGATGGCCATGAGCAGCACGATCAGGTTGCGGCGATTCAGGAAGATGCCCACCACCGACAGCGCAAAGAGGATCGCGCCCAGCGAAAGGAAGTGGCCGAGGGTCAGGCTCATGACGAGGCTCCAGGCGTGGTGTCAGGCGCAGGGTCCGGGGCAGGCGCAGCGCGGGTGGGGTCAAGCTTGACCACCTGCAGGCGGTCGGCGGCCTTCACCCGCACCTGCACGGACGGATCCATGTGTCGCGAGTCCTTGCGCGTGCGCAAGGTCAGGGCAATGGCCGCGACGATGGCCACCAGCAGGATCAGGGCAGCGATCTCCAGGGGGAACAGGTACTGCGTGTACAGCAGCTTGCCTAACTCCTTCGTGTTGGAGTAATCGGCTGGCAGGGGCGCAGCGGCTGCGGCCGCCGCCCTGGCGCCCTCGCCCACCCGGAAACCGCCCATGAGGACTGCGGCCATCTCCAGGGCGATCAGCGCCCCGATCAGGCCGGCCAGCGGAAAGTGCTTCCAGAAACCCGTGCGCAGGCTGTCGACGTGGATGTCCAGCATCATCACCACGAACAGGAACAGCACCATCACCGCGCCGACATACACCAGCACCAGGGAGATGGCCAGGAACTCCGCCCGCAGCAGCAGCCAGATGGCGGCGGCCTGCGAGAACGCGAGCACCAGGTACAGCGCAGCGTGCACCGGGTTGCGTGCCGTGATCACGCGAAAGGACGCGAAAAGCAGGATCGCGGAGAAGAGGTAGAAGAAGCCGGTGACGATGTCCATGGTGTTGTTCTTCTGTGTGGCGCGTCAGCGGTAGCGCGCGTCGGCCGCCTTGGCCGCCGCGATCTCGGGCTCGTAGCGGTCGCCCACGGCCAGCAGCATTTCCTTCGTGAAATACAGGTCGCCGCGCTTCTCGCCGTGGTACTCGAGGATGTGGGTCTCGACGATGGAGTCGACCGGGCAGCTTTCCTCGCAGAAGCCGCAGAAGATGCACTTGGTCAGGTCGATGTCGTAGCGCGTGGTGCGGCGGGTGCCGTCAGCGCGCTGGTCGGATTCGATGGTGATGGCCAGCGCCGGGCACACGGCCTCGCACAGCTTGCAGGCGATGCAGCGCTCTTCACCGTTCTCGTAGCGGCGCAGCGCGTGCAGGCCCCGGAAACGCGGCGACAGCGGCGTCTTCTCCTCGGGGAACTGCACGGTGATGGCGCGCGAGAGAAAGTACTTGCCCGTGATGCGCATGCCCTTGAACAGCTCCACCAGCATGAAGCTGGAGAGGAAGTCCTTGAGCGAGAACGCGGAGGGCGTGGACAGGGTTTGCGTGGCCATAACCTGACTCGTTATTTCCAGATGTTGAAGGGGGTCTGCATCCACAGGCCCACCACCACCAGCCAGACCAGGGTGACGGGAATGAAGATCTTCCAGCCCAGACGCATGATCTGGTCGTAGCGGTAACGCGGGAAGGTAGAGCGCACCCACAGGAACAGGGTAACCACCGCAAAGGTCTTCAGGCCCAGCCAGATCCAGCCGGGGATCGCGGCCAGCAGCGGCGCGTCGATCGGGGGCAGCCAGCCGCCCAGGAACAGGATCACGGCCAGGATGGAGACCAGCCACATGTTGGCGTATTCGGCCAGGAAGAACATGGCGAAGCTCATGCCCGAGTACTCGATCATGTGACCCGCCACGATCTCGGACTCGCCCTCGACCACGTCGAAGGGGTGGCGGTTGGTCTCCGCCAGCCCCGAGATGAAGTACACGAGGAAGATCGGCAGCAGGGGTAGCCAGTTCCAGGACAGGAAGTTCAGTCCCATGTGCGCGAAGTAGCCGGTGGCCTGGCCCATGACCACATCGGTCATGTTCAGGCTGCCCGCCACCATCAGCACCACCACCAGGCAGAAGCCCATGGCGATCTCGTAGCTCACCATCTGCGCCGAGGCGCGCAGCGCGCCTAGCAGCGCGTACTTGGAGTTGGAGGCCCAGCCCGCGATGATCACGCCATACACCTCCAGCGAGGTGATGGCCATGATGAACAGCAGGCCCGCGTTGATATTGGCCAGGGCTACGTCGGGGCCGAAGGGAATCACGGCCCAGGCCACCAGAGCCGGCATGATGGTCATGATCGGGCCCAGGAAGAACAGGCCCTTGCTGGCCGCCGTCGGCCGGATGATTTCCTTGGTCAGGAGTTTCAGGGCGTCGGCGATGGGCTGCAGCAGGCCCAGGGGGCCGATGCGGTTGGGGCCCACGCGCACTTGGGTGAAGCCGATGGCCTTGCGCTCCCAGAGCGTGAGGTAGGCCACGGCGCCCATGAGCGGCAGCACCACGGCCACGATCTTGATCAGGGTCCACACCACCGGCCAGCCCATGCTGGACCACCAGGGCGCAGCGATCAGGCCGTTGCCGAATCCGTAAATCGTCTCGATCATGCGGTCACTCCCTGGGCTTGCGAGCCACGCGCATCGGCCGTGAGCTGCAGCGACGGCGCGCGACGCACGATGCCATCGAGCTGGTAGATCGCGGCGCTCACCGGGCGGCTGGCAGCGGGCGTGAGGTCGATGGCGGCCGACGTGGCGTTGGACATCACGCTGCCCTGCACGAAGTCCGTGCCGGCATCCTGCGCGCCGCGTGCCGCGGCCAGGACCTCCTGCGAGGACTCGAACTCGAACCCGGGCAGGCCCAGCATGTTGCCCAGCACGCGCAGCACCTTCCAGCCCGGGCGGCTCTCGCCCAGGGGCTTGACCACGGCGTGGAAACCCTGGACACGGCCTTCTGCATTGACGAAGGTACCCGGGGTCTCGGTGAAGGGCGCGATCGGCAGCAGCACATCGCTGATGTCGGTGTTGCACTTGAAGGGGCTCAGCGTCACGACCATGCCCCCCTGCCCGATCGTCGCGGCGGGCCGCGCCGCGTCGAAGGCGGGTTCGGTATTGAGCAGGATCAGGGCCTTCAGGCCCCCGGCCAGCATCTGGCCGGCGTTCAGGCCGCCGGCACCCGGCAGCGCGCCCACGAGTTGAGCGCCCACGGTATTGGCAGCTTCGGTCAGGTAGCCGACGCTGGCGCCGGTCTGCTCGCCGATCCAGTTGGCAATCGCCAGCAGCGAGGAGGCCTTGGCGTGATGGGCCGCGGCATTCCCCAGCAGGATGGCCTTGCGCTCGCCAGACAGCAGCGACTTGGCGATTGCATTCCAGCGGTCGGCGTGGGTCTTCTGCAATGCCTGCACCTGGTCGGCGCGGATCGGGGCAGGCGCGGCCACGCCTTTTTCGGCAGCCACAGCCAGGGCCACACAAGCCAGGGCCTGCGCCCAGTCGGAGGCGGGTACCACGGCCTTGGCGGCGATGACCATGGCCCAGTCATCGTCGGCGTCATGGATCGCGTTCACCTGCGCGCCCTTGCGGGTCGCGGCGCGCACGCGCAGCGCGAACAGCGGGTGCTCCTTGCGCAGGTTGGACCCGACCACCAGCGCACGCTGCAGCTCGGACAGCGAAGCAATCGAGGTACCGAGCCAGCGCACGCCCTCGGGGGCGGCAAACTCGGCATGGCGCAGGCGGTGGTCGATGTTCTGGCTGCCCAGCGCACGCACCAGGGCGCCGGCCAGGTACAACTCCTCGACCGAGCTGTGAGGGCTGACCAGCGCGCCGATGCTCTGCGCGCCGTGGTCGGCCTTCACGCCCTTGAGGCCCTTGGCCACGTATCCGAGCGCGGTCTGCCAGTCGACGGTGATCCACTGGCCGCCCTGCTTGATCATGGGCGCGGCGAGGCGCTCGGGGCCGTTGAGCGCCTCATAGGAGAAGCGGTCCCGGTCGGCCAGCCAGCACTCGTTCACGCCCTCGTTCTCCAGGGGCAGCACGCGCATGACCTTGTTGTTCTTCACCTGCACGATCAGGTTCGCACCGGTGGAATCGTGGGGGCTGACCGACTTGCGGCGCGAAAGCTCCCAGTTGCGGGCGCTGTAGCGGAACGGCTTGCTGGTGAGGGCGCCTACCGGGCACAGGTCGATCATGTTGCCCGAGACCTCCGAATCGACGGTGTCACCCAGCACGGTGGTGATCTCGGAGTGCTCGCCGCGATGGATCATGCCCAGCTCCATCACGCCGGCCACTTCCTGGCCAAAGCGCACGCAGCGGGTGCAGTGGATGCAGCGGCTCATTTCCTCCATGGAAATCAGCGGGCCCACGTCCTTGTGCAGTACCACGCGCTTTTCTTCCTCGTAGCGCGAAGAGGAACCGCCGTAGCCCACGGCCAGGTCCTGTAGCTGACACTCGCCGCCCTGGTCGCAGATGGGGCAATCGAGCGGGTGGTTGATCAGGAGAAACTCCATCACCGACTGCTGCGCCTTCACCGCCTTGTCGGAATGGGTACGCACGATCATGCCGTTGGTCACGGGCGTGGCGCAGGCCGGCAGGGGCTTGGGCGCCTTCTCCACGTCGACCAGGCACATGCGGCAATTGGCCGCAATGGACAGCTTCTTGTGATAGCAGAAGTGCGGGATGTAGGTGCCGGCCTTTTCGGCAGCATGCATGACCATGCTGCCCTCGGCCACTTCCACCTTTTTTCCGTCGAGTTCGATTTCAACCATGGTGTGCTTTCACCGTTCAGGCGCGTGCGCCCGCCGGGACGGGCGATGGGCGATCGGAGGCAGGCGGGTTCGCGGCGGCGATCTTGGCCTCGAACTCATGCCGGAAATGCTTGATCATGGCGCGCACCGGCATGGCCGCCGCGTCGCCGAGGGCGCAGATGGTGCGGCCCTGGATGTTGTCGGCCACCGAATTCAGGAGGTCCATGTCCGAGGGCTTGCCATGGCCGTTGCAGATGCGGTCGACCACACGCCAGAGCCAGCCCGTGCCTTCGCGGCAGGGGGTGCACTGGCCGCAGGACTCGTGCATGTAGAAATACGACAGACGGCGCAGCGACTCGGGCATGTCGCGGGTCTCGTCCATCACGATGACGGCGCCCGAACCGAGCATGGAGCCCGCCTTGGCGATGGAGTCATAGTCCATCGTGCAGTCCATCATGATGGACGCGGGCAGCACCGGGGCCGAGGAGCCGCCGGGGATGACGGCCTTGAGCTTCTTGCCACCGCGCACGCCGCCGGCCAGTTCCAGCAGCTTGGAAAAGGGCGTGCCCAGGGGGATCTCGTAGTTGCCCGGGAACTCGACGTCGCCCGAGACCGAGAAGATCTTGGTGCCGCCGTTATTGGGCTTGCCGCATTCGAGATAGGCCTGGCCGCCGTTTCGGATGATCCAGGGCACCGCCGCGAAGGTCTCGGTGTTGTTGATGGTGGTGGGCTTGCCGTACAGACCGAAGCTGGCCGGGAACGGCGGCTTGAAGCGCGGCTGGCCCTTCTTGCCCTCGAGCGATTCGAGCAGCGCGGTCTCTTCACCGCAGATGTAGGCACCGAAGCCGTGGTAAGCGTGCAGCTGGAACGAGAAGTCGGTGCCCAGGATCTTGCTGCCCAGGTAACCCGCCGCCCTCGCCTCTTCGAGCGCCTCTTCGAAGCGTTCGTAGGTCTGGAAGATCTCGCCGTGGATGTAGTTGTAGCCGACGGTGATGCCCATCGCGAAGCCCGCGATGATCATGCCCTCGATGACGATGTGCGGGTTGAACTGCAGGATATCGCGGTCCTTGCAGGTGCCCGGCTCGCCCTCGTCGGAGTTGCACACGAGGTACTTCTGGCCCGGGAACTGCCGGGGCATGAAGCTCCACTTCAGGCCCGTGGGGAAGCCCGCGCCGCCGCGACCGCGCAGGGCCGATTCCTTGACGGTGGCAATGACCTGGTCCTGGGTCATGGGCTCGCCGCCGTCCTGGCCCATGGTCTTGCCGAGGATTTTCCGTAAAGCGGCATAGCCGCCGCGCGCTTCGTAATCCTTCAGGCGCCAGTTGGTGCCGTCCAGGCCGGCGTAGATCTGCGGGTTGATGTGGCGGCCATGGAAGCAGGTCTGCACGCCCGTGGCCTGAAACTGCGCGAGGACTTGGCTGGCGTTCATCAGGAATGCTCCGCTTTCTTCAGGCCCTCGACCAGCTGGTCGAGCTTGTCGTTGGACATGAAGCTGCACATGGTGCGGTCGTTCACCAGCATCACCGGCGCGTCGGCGCAGGCGCCCAGGCACTCGGTCTGCTGCAGGGTGAACAGGCCGTCGGCCGTGGTCTCACCCATGGCGACACCCAGGCGCTGCTCCAGGTGGTGCAGCGCGTGCTGGCCGCCGCGCAGCTGGCACGGCAGGTTGGTGCACACGTTCAGCTTGTAGCGGCCGACCGGGCGCTGGTTGTACATGTTGTAGAAGGTCGTGACCTCGTGCACCGCGATGGCGGGCATGCCCAGGTAGTCGGCGATCTGCTGCTCGCTCTCGGGCGTCACGTGGCCCTGCTCCTGCTGCACGATGGCCAGGCAGGCCATCACAGCCGATTGCTTCTGGTCGGCGGGGTACTTGGCGACTTCGCGGTCGAACCGCGCGCGCGTTGCTTCAGAAATCATCGATCAATTTCTCCGAAGACGATATCCATGGTGCCGATGACCGCAACGGCGTCGGCAATCATGTGGCCCCGCGACATCTCGTCCATCGCAGCGAGGTGCGCAAAACCGGGCGCGCGGATCTTCAGGCGGTACGGCTTGTTGGCGCCGTCGCTCACGATGTAGATGCCGAACTCGCCCTTGGGGTGTTCCACCGCCGCATAGGCCTCGCCCTCGGGCACGCGAAAGCCCTCGGTGAACAGCTTGAAATGGTGGATCAGTTCTTCCATGTTGGACTTCATGGACTCACGATCCGGCGGGGCCACCTTGTGGTTGTCGGTGATGACGGGGCCCGGGTTGGCGCGCAGCCAGGCCACGCACTGCTGGATGATCTTGTTGGACTCGCGCATCTCCTGCACGCGCACCAGGTAGCGGTCGTAGGAGTCGCCGGTCTTGCCCACCGGGATGTCGAAGTCCATGCGGTCGTAGACGTCGTAGGGCTGCTTCTTGCGCAGGTCCCAGGCGATACCCGAGCCGCGCAGCATGGGGCCCGAGAAGCCCAGGTTCAGGGCGCGCTCGGGAGAGACCACGCCGATGCCCACGGTACGCTGCTTCCAGATGCGGTTGTCGGTGAGCAGTGTCTCGTACTCGTCGACATTGGCCGGGAAGCGTCGGGTGAAATCGTCAATGAAATCGAGCAGCGAGCCCTGGCGGTTCTCATTGAGCTGGCGGATGGCGCGCTCGTTCTTGACCTTGCTCACCTTGTACTGGGGCATGGAGTCCGGCAGGTCGCGGTACACACCGCCCGGGCGGAAGTAGGCCGCGTGCATGCGTGCACCGGAGACTGCCTCATACATGTCAAACAGGTCTTCGCGCTCGCGGAAGGCGTAGATCAGGACGTTCATCGCGCCGCAGTCCAGACCGTGCGCCCCGAGCCACAACAGGTGGTTCAGGAGGCGCGTGATTTCCGCAAACATCACGCGGATGTACTGAGCGCGCTCGGGGACCTCGATCCCCATCATCTTCTCGATGGCCAGGCAGTAGGCGTGCTCGTTGCACATCATCGAGACGTAGTCCAGGCGGTCCATGTAGGGCAGCGACTGGATGTAGGTGCGGGTCTCGGCCAGCTTCTCGGTGGCGCGATGCAGCAGACCGATGTGCGGGTCGGCGCGCTGGATCACCTCGCCATCGAGCTCCAGCACCAGGCGCAGCACGCCATGGGCCGCAGGGTGCTGCGGACCAAAATTCAATGTGTAGTTCTTGATCTCGGCCATATCAGGACTCCCCCCCGAGGGGGCAACGCCGGTGGCCCGGCGGAGCCGGTTCCACGGCGTTCACTCGCGAGTACACGCTGGTCGTGAGGTACTGCTTTCTCATGGCTTGATCCCGCCGTAGTTCTCTTCGCGGATGGTGCGCGGCGTGATCTCGCGCGGCTCGATGGTGACCGGCTGGTAGATCACGCGCTGGCGCTCGGGGTCGTAGCGCATCTCGACGTGGCCGGAGACCGGGAAGTCCTTGCGGAACGGGTGGCCGATGAAGCCGTAGTCGGTGAGGATGCGGCGCAGGTCGGCATGGCCCTCGAAGACGATGCCAAACAGATCGAACGCCTCGCGCTCGAACCAGTTGGCGGAGTTCCACAGGCCGTTGACAGAGTCGACCACCGGCAGGTCGTCGTCGGACGCGAACACGCGCAGGCGCACGCGCTGGTTCAGGCTCACGGACATCAGGTGGCTGACCACCGCGTAGCGCGGGCCGTCCCAGACACCGTTGCCGTAGTCGGAGTAGTCGATGCCGCACAGGTCGATCAGCTGCTCGAACTGGCAGCCCGGCGCGTCGCGCAGGACCTGGGCGGCCTTCAGGTAATCGGCAGCAGCCACCGTGACGGTGACTTCATCGAGGCGCAGGTCGATGCGCTTGGCCAGCGCGCCCAGCGCGCCCTCGATCGTGGACTTCAGGGCCTGGGGGTCGACGGCGAAGGGAGTGAGGGTCATCGTGTCAGGCCCGGGCGATGGTCTGGGTACGGCGGATCTTCTGCTGCAGCTGGATGATTCCGTACAGCAGGGCCTCTGCAGTCGGCGGGCAACCGGGCACGTAGACGTCGACCGGCACGATGCGATCGCAGCCACGCACCACCGAATAGCTGTAGTGGTAATAGCCGCCGCCGTTGGCACACGACCCCATGGAAAGCACCCAGCGTGGCTCGGGCATCTGGTCGTAGACCTTGCGCAGGGCCGGCGCCATCTTGTTGCACAAGGTGCCGGCCACGATCATCAGGTCGGACTGGCGGGGGCTGGGGCGAAACAGCATGCCGAAGCGGTCGATGTCGTAGCGGGCGGCGCCCGCGTGCATCATCTCGACCGCACAGCAGGCCAAGCCGAACGTCATGGGCCAGAGGGAGCCAGTCTTGGCCCAGTTGATCACCGAATCGACGGTGGTGGTGACGATGCCCTTGTCCAGGATGCCTTCGTTAGCCATGGCGTTTACTTCCTTCAGCGATTGCACTGCGACGCGCGGGAGGCGGTCATTCCCAGTCGAGGGCACCCTTATTCCACTCGTAGATGAAGCCCACGACCAGGATGGCCAGGAACACCATCATCGACCAGAAGCCCGCGGGTCCGATCTCCTTGAGGGCGACAGCCCAGGGGAACAGGAAGGCGATCTCGAGGTCGAAGAGGATGAAGAGGATGGCCACCAGGTAGTAGCGCACGTCGAACTTCATGCGGGCGTCTTCGAAGGCTTCGAAGCCGCATTCGTAGGGGGAATTCTTGGCCGCGTCGGGTTTGTCAAAACCCACGGAAGATGAGAGAACGAAGCCCAGGAGCTGGGGAACAACCCCGACGCCTATGCCCACCAGGATGAAAAGGAGGACGGGGAGGTAGGGCTCAAGGTTCATCTGGGCTCCGCAACCACTGCTGCCACGGGCCGAGCCCGTGACTCTTCTTGTCTGGTGCCGTCGGCGAGACTCGAACTCGCACAGCTTTCGCCACTACCCCCTCAAGATAGCGTGTCTACCAATTTCACCACGACGGCGTTGTCGTTCTGTCCGTTTTTGCCAGGACCTGCCCGGCCAGCGCGAGGCGTTTGAGACTGCTTTCCGGACAGCCTTCGAGTTTACCCTGAAACCATGACGCCACCCTTGTAGGAAGGCCAGAAATTCAAAGGGCCCGCGATGCGGGCCCCTGAGGGTCGGGTGCACGGGCGACGGAGCCACGGCCCCTGTCGCGCCGGGTCAGCGCGCCGGGATCTGGGCGGCGCCCGAAGCGCCTGCGGCAGGCGCAGCGGGCGGCGTGGCCGGGACGGCAGGCGCCCCCGAGGCCGCAGGAGCCGCACTGCCCGGGATCTCGGCGGCAGCGCCCGAGGCTGCACCCGCGGCGGGCGCCGGCGCACCGGTGGCGGCGCGCTCCAGCACGCTGCCGGTATCGGCGGGACGCGCGCTCCCCAGATAGGCCAGGCCCAGCGTGCACAGGAAGAACACGGTGGCCAGGACAGCGGTGGTGCGAGACAGGAAGTTGGCGCTGCCGCTGGCGCCGAACAGGCTGCCGGAGTTGCCGCCGCCGCCGAAGGCCGCGCCCATGTCGGCGCCCTTGCCGTGCTGCACCAGGATCAGGCCGATCATGCCCAGCGCCGACAGGAGCTGGACGGTCAGGATCAGGTTGAAGAGGAAACTCATGGAAAGGGACTCCTAAGGTGTGGGCCGACCGCTCAGGTAGCGGCGGAGGCAATGATCTGGAGGAAATCGGCGGCCTTGAGCGAGGCACCGCCGATCAGGCCGCCATCGATGTCGGGCTGGGCCAGCAGGGTCGCGGCATTGGCCGCGTTCATGCTGCCGCCATAGAGCAGGCGGATCCGGTCGCTGTGCGCGGTGGCCGCCTGCAGCTGCGCGCGCAGAACGGCGTGCACCTGCTGCGCCTGTTCGGGCGTGGCGGTCTTGCCGGTGCCGATGGCCCACACGGGCTCGTAGGCGACGACGATCTCGCTGATGCAGTGGCCGTTGTCATGAATGACGGCAGCCAGCTGGCGCTTGACCACCGCCTCGGTCTGGCCGGCCTCTCGTTCGGCCAGGGTCTCGCCCACGCAGACGATGGGCGTGATGCCCTGGGCCAGCGCGGCGCGGGCCTTGCGCGAAACGAGGGCGTCGGACTCGCCGTGGTACTGACGGCGCTCCGAGTGGCCGACGATGGCGTAGCGGGCACCGAAGTCACGCAGCATGCGGGCCGAGACCTCACCGGTGTAGGCGCCCTGCTCGTGCTCGGAAACGTCCTGCGCGCCCAGCGCCAGGGTGCTGCCCTGGGCCAGGGCCTGCACCTGCGCCAGGTAGGGCGCGGGCACGCAGACCGCGGCATCGCAGCGCGCGGCGTGGGCAGCCAGGCCGGCCACCACGGCACGCACGAGGGCTTCGTTGGCCTCGGTGCCACCGTTCATCTTCCAGTTGCCGGCGATGAGTTTCTTCTTCATGGGGGCTGGGACGAGGGGTGCGAGGGGTTCACCACGTCAGCACGATCTTGCCGACGTGCTGGTTGGATTCCATGAGCGTGTGGGCCTGCGCCGCACGCGCTGCGGGAAATGTGGAATGGATCACGGGCTTGATGCGGCCGCAAGCCAGCAGCGGCCACACGTGCTGCTGCAGCGCCTGTGCGATCGCCGACTTGAAGGCCACCGGGCGCGGACGCAGGGTGGAACCGGTGATCTGCAGGCGCCGGCGCAGCACGAGGCCCGCGTTGAATTCGGACTTGATGCCACCCTGCACCGCGATGATGACCAGACGCCCGTCCTCGGCCAGGGCCTCGACCTCGCGGGCCACGTAGGCGCCAGCCACCATGTCCAGGATGACGTTCACGCCCGCACCGCCGGTGAGGCGCTTGGCCTCCTCGGCGAAATCGTGCGTGCGGTAGTTGATCGCGTGGTCGGCGCCCAGGTCCAGGCAGGCCTGGCACTTCGCGTCGCTGCCCGCGGTGACGATGACGAAGGCGCCCATCGCCTTGGCCATCTGGATGGCGGTGACACCGATGCCGCTGCTGCCGCCCTGCACCAGCAGGGTCTCGCCCTTTTGCAGGCGGGCACGGTCGAAGACATTGCTCCAGACGGTAAAGAAGGTCTCGGGCAGCGAGGCCGCCTCGACATCGGACAGGCCGGCGGGCACGGGCAGGCACTGGCCCACTGGCGCCACGCAATACTGCGCGTAGCCGCCGCCGGCGACCAGGGCGCAGACACGGTCCCCGGCCTTGAAGCCCGCAGCCGCCATGGCCGCCGCATCACCGCCCTCGATCACGCCGGCGATCTCCAGGCCGGGGATGTCGGAAGCGCCCGGCGGCACCGGGTAGTTGCCGGTGCGCTGCAGCACGTCAGGGCGGTTCACGCCGCTGGCGGTGACGCGCACCAGCACCTCGCCAGCGCCCGCGGCGGGCAGGGGGCGTTCGGCCAGTTGCAGCACCTCGGGGGCGCCGTATTCGCGGATCTCGACGGCTTGCATGGCGGTGATCGGTCGGGTTGGGTCGGGGCTATTCGTCAAAAAGCCCGTGCCGCAAGGCACGGGCCGTGGCGCAGGGTCCTTGCCTTACTGGCCCTGCGGTGCCTCGGACTGCGGCTCGCGCGCGGGGCGATCGAGCAAAGCCTTCATGGACAGCTTGACGCGGCCCTTCTCGTCGGTCTCGAGCACCTTCACGCGCACGACCTGGCCTTCGGACAGGTAGTCGGTGACCTTCTCCACGCGCTCGTGGGCGATCTGGCTGATATGCAGCAGGCCGTCCTTGCCGGGCAGCAGGTTGACCAGCGCGCCGAAGTCCAGGATCTTGGTGATCGGGCCTTCGTAGACCTTCCCGATCTCGACCTCGGCGGTGATCTGCTCGATGCGCTGCTTGGCGACGTCGGCCTTGGCGGCGTCGGTGGCGGCGATGGTGATGGTGCCGTCTTCCTCGATGTTGATCTGGCAGCCGGTCTCTTCGGTCAGCGCGCGGATCACGGCGCCGCCCTTGCCGATCACGTCGCGGATCTTTTCGGGGTTGATCTTCATGGTGTACAGCTTGGGCGCGAAGCTGCTCACTTCGGCCTTGGCCTCGCCCATGGCGTCCTGCATCTTGCCCAGGATATGCATGCGCGCTTCCTTGGCCTGGGCCAGGGCGACCTGCATGATTTCCTTGGTGATGCCCTGAATCTTGATGTCCATCTGCAGGGCAGTGATGCCGTTGGTGGTGCCGGCGACCTTGAAGTCCATGTCGCCCAGATGATCTTCATCGCCCAGGATGTCGGTCAGCACCGCGAAGCGGTTGCCTTCCTTGATCAGGCCCATGGCGATGCCGGCCACGTGCGCCTTCATCGGCACGCCCGCGTCCATCATGGCCAGGCACCCACCGCAGACGGAGGCCATCGAGGAGGAGCCGTTGGACTCGGTGATCTCGGAGACCACACGGATGGTGTAGGGGAATTCTTCCTTGGTGGGCAGGCAGGCGACCAGTGCGCGCTTGGCCAGGCGCCCGTGGCCGACTTCGCGGCGCTTGGTGGAACCCATGCGGCCGACTTCGCCGGTGGCGAAGGGGGGCATGTTGTAGTGGAACAGGAAGCGGTCTTCAAATTCGCCGGCCAGGGCGTCGATGCGCTGGGCGTCGCGCTCGGTGCCCAGGGTGGCGATCACCAGGGCCTGGGTCTCGCCGCGCGTGAACAGGGCGGAACCGTGGGTGCGGGGCAGCACGCTGTTGCGGATCTCGATGGGGCGCACCGTGCGGGTGTCGCGGCCGTCGATGCGCGGCTCGCCGGACAGGATCTGGCTGCGCACGATGTTGGATTCGATGGAAAAGAGCAGGTCATCGACCTTGCCCGCCTCGAACTCGGCGCCGCTGGCCTTGAGCTCGGCGTGGACGGCCGCTGAGGCCTCGCGCAGGGCCTGGGTGCGGGCCTGTTTGGAGCGGATCTGGTAGGCGGCGCGCAGCTTGCCTTCGGCCACGGCGGTGACCTGGGCGATGAAGGGCTCGTCCTTGGCAGGCGGCTGCCAGTCCCAGGCCGGCTTGCCGGCGTCACGCACCAGGTCGTGAATGGCATTGATGGCGATCTTGCCCTGCTCGTGGCCAAAGACCACTGCGCCCAGCATCACTTCCTCGGGCAGCTGCAGCGCCTCGGACTCGACCATCAGCACGGCGGCCTCGGTGCCCGCGACGACCAGGTCCATCTGGCTGTCCTTGCGCTGGGTCTGACCCGGATTCAGGACGTATTCACCGTTGATGTAGCCCACGCGCGCGGCGCCGATCGGGCCGGCGAAGGGCACGCCGGAGATGGCCAGCGCGGCGCTGGTGCCGATCATGGCGGCGATGTCGGCATCGACCTCCGGGTTCAGCGAGATGGTGTGGATCACCACGTGAACTTCGTTCAGGAAGCCCTCGGGGAACAGCGGGCGGATCGGACGGTCGATCAGGCGGGAGGTCAGGGTCTCCAGCTCGGAGGGCTTGGCTTCGCGCTTGAAGAAGCTGCCGGGGATCTTGCCGGCGGCGTAGGTCTTCTCGATGTAGTCGACGGTCAGGGGGAAGAAGTCCTGGCCGGGCTTGGCGCTCTTGGAGGCGACCACGGTGGCCAGGACCACGGTGTCGTCGATGTTGACCAGCACCGCGCCGGTGGCCTGGCGGGCGATCTCGCCGGTTTCCAGGGTGACCGTGTGCTGGCCCCACTGGAAGGTCTTGGTGACTTTGTTGAAGATGCTCATGGTTCGTGCTTTCTTGGCTTCTAGGGTGATGGAGCCTTCGGTCGAACACGATGCCATTCCATCAGGGGCCTGGTCCGGGGGCGGGCCGCTGGTGGAATGACACAGCGCGTATTCGTCGTCGGGTCTCCGAAGTAAAACGCGCCTGAGCTAGTGGGGACTAACTCAGGCGCGCTTCATGGATTCGGTGCTTACTTGCGCAGGCCCAGCTTGGCAATCAGCGCGGTGTAGCGGTCGGCGTCCTTGTCCTTCAGGTACGCCAGCAGGCTCTTGCGGCGATTGACCATGCGCAGGAGGCCGCGGCGGCCGTGGTGGTCCTTGGCGTGGGTCTTGAAGTGGGGGGTCAGCTCGTTGATGCGAGCGGTCAGCAGGGCAACCTGCACTTCGGGACTGCCGGTGTCGTTGGCAGCGCGGGCATGGGTCTTGACGACCTCGGCCTTGTTGATGGCGGTCATGTGATTCCTTTGGATGTTTGAACTTGCGTTGGAGGCTGGAATGCGGCCCCAACGTGTGCACGAAAGTGTGCGGTGCTGCCTTCTGCGGGAGAAACCCCGGGCGAGGGCAACTGCGGGATTATAGCCTCACCGGGACGGGCGCCAGGGGCAGTCCGCTCAGGCCGTGCGGCCGGGGCCCGCCAGCCAGGCCTGCAGTCGCTCCACCCCCTGGGCCAGACGGGACAGGTCACGGGAGGCGAAGCACCACCGCAGCCAGCCCTCGGCCTCGGGGGCGAAGGCGCTGCCGGGGGCCACGCCCACGCCGGCCTCGGTCACCAGCCGCTTGGCTGTCGCCAGGGAGTCGGGGTGGCCGGCGAGTCGGAAAAAAGCATACATCCCGCCTCGGGCCGGGGCGACGTCCACCCCGGGTACGGCCTGCAGCAGGGGCACCAGGGTGTCGCGGCAGGTGCGCAGGTGGGCCACCACCTGGGGCGTGACTTCGTCGGTGCGGCGCACGGCGGCCAGGGCCCCGCGCTGGGTGAAGGTGCTGGCGCAGGAAGTGTTGAACTCGACGAGCTTGCCCATGGCGTCGGTCATGGCCGGCGGCATGACCAGCCAGCCCAGTCGCCAGCCGGTCATGAGAAAGCTCTTGGAGAAGCTCTGGGCGACGACCAGGCGGTCTTCGGGGTCGGCGACGTCGAGAAAGCTTGGTGCACAGGAATGGGCTCCCCCCGAAGCGCTGCGCGCTTCCCCCCAGGGGGCGTCCGGCTTGGGGCGGCCCGGCGCCGGACTGGCTCCCCCCGAAGCGCTGCGCGCTTCCCCCCAGGGGGCGTCCGGCTTGGGGCGGCCCGGCGCCGGACTGGCTCCCCCCGAAGCGCTGCGCGCCTCGCCGAAATACAAGCGCTCGTAGACCTCGTCGGCCAGGATCCAGGTGCCGGTGCGGCGGCAGTGGTCCAGGATTGCGCGCTGCTCGTCGTGGGTGAGGGTCCAGCCCGTGGGGTTGTTCGGGGCGTTCACCACCAGCAGGCGAGTGGCCGGGGTGATGGCGTCCAGCAGCGCCTGCAGGTCCAGTGTCCAGGCGCCCTGCACCGGCCGCAGGGACACGGTGCGCACCTGCGCGCCCATGATCGCGGGCTGGGCGGTGAGGTTGGGCCACACCGGGGTGACCACCACCACCTCGTCGCCCGCGCCCGCCAGCGCCTGCACTGCCAGCATCAGCGCGTTCACACCACCCGAGGTGACGGCGATGCGCCCGGCATCCACCGGCCGGTGCAGGTGCGATGCGTAGCCCGCCAAGGCTTCGCGCAGTTCGGGCAGGCCCAGGTTGTGCGCGTAGAAGGTCTCACCCGCGCGCAGCGACTCGATGGCCGCCTCGCGGATGAAGTCGGGCGTGGTCTCGTCGCTTTCGCCGAACCAGAAGGCCAGGACGTCGTTGCGGCCCAGGCCCGCATTGGCGACCTCGCGGATCTTGGAGGCTTCGAGGTTCAGGATGGCAGGACGCATGGCTGTACGGGGTCGGTCAGGGAACGTGGATAAGGCGCGCGCTCAGGACGTACACACCTCAGGACGCAGGCCGAATCATGCGGCAAGTCGTGGGCAGCTGCGCGTCGTCGGGCGAGACGACCTGGATCACCCGCAAGCCGTAGCCCGAGCCCTCCACGTCAAACTTCACCCCGGGTGCACCCTGGCGGTCCATCACACCCACCACCAGCGGCTGCTGGAACTGGTGGTCGGCGGCGCGCATCACGCCCTTCTGGCCAAAAAGCTCGGGGCGCGCGCGCTCCAGCTGCGTGGCGATCGCACCGGCCTCGGTGCTTCCGGCGCGCTCGATGGCTTGGGCCAGCGCCTCCATCATCAGTTGCATGCGCATGTGGACGTAGTCGTCCTGGGGCTTCGGAAAGCGCTGACGGAAGGCCCGGTAGAAGGCCTCGTTCTGCGCGCCGGGCAGATTGGGCAGCCAGTCGGCCACCGCGATCACGCGGCCGATGCCGGCGTCGCCAATGGCGGCCGGCGCGCCCAGCGCATTGCCGTAGAAGGTGTAGAACTTGCCGTCGTAGCCGACCTCGCGCGCCGCCTTCACCAGCAGGGTGAGGTCATTGCCCCAGTTGCCCGTGATCACCGCCTGCGCGCCACTGGCCTTGAGCTTCGTGGCGTAGGGCAGGAAGTCCTTCACGCGGCCCAGGGGGTGCAGTTCCTCACCGACCACCTTCACGTCGGGGCGCTGCGCCGCCAGCTGGCGGCGCGCCTCGCGCAGCACCGACTGTCCGAAGCTGTAGTCCTGACCGATCAGATAGACGCTGTCCACCGCGCGGTCGTCCTTGAGCACGCGCATCAGGGCGGACATGCGCATGTCGGCATGGGCGTCGAACCGGAAATGCCAGAAGCTGCACTTCTCGTTCGTGAGGATTGGGTCGACCGCGGAGTAATTGAGGAACACCACGCGCCGCTGCGGCTCGCGCTCGTTGTGCTTGTTGATCGCGTCGATCAGGGCCGCGGCCACCGCCGACGAATTGCCTTGCAGCACGATGCGTGCGCCGTCGTCGATGGCGGCGCGCAGGGCCGACAGGGCTTCCTCGGCCTGGCCCTTGCTGTCGTAGCGCTCCAGGGCCAGGGGCCGCGCGACGCCTGCGACGCGCACACCACCGCGCTGGTTCACGCGCTCGATGGCCCAGGCGAGATTGCGCAGCACCGCCTCTGCGGTGTTGGCGAAGGGGCCGGACATCGCCTCGATCATGGCGATGCGGATCGGGGCGGCGGTAGCGGCTGGCGCGGAGGCCAACTGCGCGCCAGCGGGCAAGGCCGCGGCCGGCATACATAGCGTCGCGGCGACGGCTTTCAAGATACTGCGGCGTTGTTTTTGATCGCTCATGTTTTCTCCCTTGAAAAAGTCTGGGCTCGATCACAGATCGTGATCAGGCGCGGCGGCCGAGTGTCCGATCGGGCTTCGGCCGCCGCGCAGTGTACGTTCCATCACCGCGTTTTTTCTGAGGAGAGAAACCATGTTCTTCGCACCCGTCGTCCGCACCCCCGCCCTGCACTCCTTCGACCGCAGCTTCCAGCGTTTCGTGCAGGACAACTTCTTTGCCGCGCCCGCGTCCGCCGCCTTCCTGCTGAAGGAAGACGACAAGGCCTGGACCGTCAGCCTGGACATGCCGGGTGTCTCGCGCGAAGACCTGAAGATCCAGGTGGACGGCGCCGTCGTGCGCATCGAGACCCGGCCCGAGGCGCCGCGCGCCTACAAGGCAGCCTACGAACTGCCCCAGGAGATCGACGTGGAGGCCACCCAGGCCAAGCTGGAAAACGGCGTGCTCACGCTCACGCTGGCCAAGCCCGCGCCGGTCAGCCGGGCCCGCGAGATTCCGCTGCAGTAGGGCGCTGCGCGAATACAGACGGTCGGTCCCGCCCGGGCTCTCACGATGCCAGGTCGTGCAAAGGCCAGCGTGGACGCACGTCGAAGGCGTAGGCGGCATCCGCCTGCTGCACACCGGCCTGCAGGCGCATCGCGGCCGCCATGGCGATCATGGCGCCGTTGTCGGTACACAGGTCCAGCTCCGGGTAGTGCACGCGCACACCGCGGCGCGCGCAGGCGGCGTTCAGTTGCTCTCTCAGCAAGCGGTTGGCGCCCACGCCGCCAGCCACCACCAGGCGCTTGAGGCCCGCGTCGTCCAGCGCCGCGACGGATTTCTTCACCAGCACCTCGACGATCGCCGCCTGCGTGGACGCCGCGAGGTCCGCCTTGCGCTGCGGCAGGTCGTCACCCAGCTTCTTGCACTGCGTGAGCACCGCGGTCTTGAGGCCCGCGAAGGAAAAATCCAGGTCGCCGCTATGCATCAGCGGACGCGGCAGCTTGAAGGCCTGCGCGTCGCCCGACTGCGCCAGCTTGGACAAGGCCGGCCCGCCCGGATACCCGAGCCCCAGCAGCTTGGCGGACTTGTCGAAGGCCTCGCCCGCCGCGTCGTCGATGGTCTCGCCCAGGAGCGCGTAGCGGCCCACGCCGTCCACCCGCATCAACTGCGTGTGACCGCCGGACACCAGCAGGGCTACGAAGGGAAACTCCGGCGCATCGGTACTCAGGAAGGGCGACAACAGGTGGCCTTCCAGGTGATGCACCCCGATCACCGGCTTGCCCAGGGCCGCACCCAGCGCGCAACCCACCCCTGCCCCCACCAGCAAGGCCCCGGCCAGCCCGGGCCCGCGGGTGTAGGCCACCACGTCGACCCGGTCCAGCGCGCAGCCGGCACGCGCCATCACCTCGGTCGTCAGGGGCAGGATGCGCCGGATATGGTCGCGGCTGGCGAGCTCGGGCACCACGCCGCCATAGGCCTGGTGCATGGCCACCTGGCTATGCAGCGCATGGGCCAGAAGGCGCGGCACGCTGGCGCCACCGGCCTCGACCAGGGCGACACCGGTTTCGTCACAGGAGGATTCGATGCCCAGGACCAGCATGCCCCGAGTGTAGGGTGGCGCGAATCTTGCGCTTGGAGCGTCATGACCGAGCCGCTACGCATCGTCGTCATCGCTCCCGACCTGCATGTCGCCGACCCGGGCGACGAGCACGCCATGGATCAGGCCGAGCGCTCGCGCAGCCTGCGCATCGGGCTGATGGAAAGCGGCTTCGACCCGATCGCCACCCTGCCGGTGGACGTCTTCCTGCCCGAGCGCCTGTCGCAGCTGCAGCCGGACATGATCATCGTGGACGCCGAGAGCTCGGCGCGGGACACCCTGGAGCACGTGGTCATGGCCACGCGGGACGCGCCCCGCCCCATCGTCCTGTTCACGAACGACGATGACACCCGCCACGTGAAGGACGCCGTGGCCGCGGGCGTGTCGGCCTATGTGGTCGCGGGCCTGGAAACTGAGCGGATCCGCCCCATCCTGGACGTGGCGATGGCCCGGTTCCAGCACGAGCAGGGCCTGCGCCAGGAATTGCAGGCGGCGCGCAGCGAACTGGCGGACCGCAAGACCATCGACCGCGCCAAGGGCCTGCTGATGCAGCGCCAGGGTCTGACCGAAGCGCAAGCCTACGAGAAGCTTCGCCGCACCGCCATGGACAAGGGCCTGAAGATCGCCGACGTGGCCCAGAGGATCCTGGACGTGGCCGACCTTCTGGGCTGAGGCCCGCATGCCCGTCCCCGGGCGCTTCATCATGGTGCGCCGCACAAGCGAGGTGCGCGCACGGCGTGCGATTCGCCTTGCCTGCGCACCTGCGCCGATCCATGCGCGCGCGCAGGGGGCCGACCGCATCGCAACCGGGGGGCATCACCTGCGATCCGCAGTTGGCACGCCCCTTGCAAAAGCAGACGTAACCAGCCGCCCAAGCGGCCTGGCCGCTGCGAGGCCTCAACGGCGAGTGACCGGGCAGCGGGTATTCCGGACAAAGGCGTCCTCTCCTCTTGCGGAAATTTCCGTATGGGTGCAGGTCGCCTTTTCGTCTTTGTGATTTCCGATTTTCGCCATTGGAGGACTGACACCATGACCGACCTGCTGAAAACCAAACTCTCCCGCCGCAGCGTGCTGCAGGCCGCCGCCGTGGGCGCCACGGGCGTGTCACCCGCCCTGCGCAGCGTGGTCTACGCCCAGGGCTCGGACAAGCCCGAAAAGGAGGAGGTGAAGATCGGCTTCATCCCCCTGACCGATTGCGCCAGCGTCGTCATGGCCTCGGTGATGGGCTTCGACAAGAAGTACGGCGTGAAGATCATCCCCACCAAGGAAGCTAGTTGGGCGGGCGTGCGTGACAAGCTGGTGAACGGCGAACTGGACATGGCTCACGTGCTCTGGGGCCTGATCTACGGCGTGCACATGGGCACCAGCGGCCCGAAAAAGGACATGGCCATCCTGATGAACCTGAGCCACAACGGCCAGGGCATCACGCTGTCCAAGAAACTCGCGGACAAGGGCGCAGTCGACGCGCCCTCGCTGGCCAAGCTCATGGCCACCGACAAGCGGGACTACACCTTCGCCCAGACCTTCCCCACCGGCACGCACGCCATGTGGCTGTACTACTGGCTGGCCAGCGTGGGCGTGAACCCGCAGAAGGACGCCAAGGTGATCACCGTACCGCCGCCGCAGATGGTGGCCAACATGCGCGTGGGCAATATGGACGGCTACTGCGTGGGCGAGCCCTGGGGCCACCGCGCGATCGCCGATGGCATCGGCATCACCGCCGCCACCAGCCAGGACATCTGGAAGGACCATCCCGAGAAGGCCCTGGGCACGACCGCCGAGTTCGTGAAGAAGTATCCCAACACCGCGCGCGCGGTGACGGCGGCCATCCTGGAAGCGGGCAAGTGGATCGACGCCGGTCTGTCCAACAAGAACAAGATGGCCGAGACCGTGGCCGACAAGGCCTACGTGAACACCAGCGTGGACGTGATCAACCAGCGCATCCTGGGCCGCTACCAGAACGGCCTGGGCAAGACCTGGGACGACCCGAACCACATGAAGTTCTTCAACGACGGCCTGGTGAACTTCCCCTACCTGTCCGACGGCATGTGGTTCCTCACCCAGCACAAACGCTGGGGCCTGATCAAGGACCACCCGGACTACCTCGCGATTGCCCGCCAGATCAACCAGATCGACCTGTACAAGCAGGCCGCCACCGCCGCCAAGGTCTCGCTGCCCAAGGACGCCATGCGTACCAGCAAGCTGATGGACGGCGTGGTGTGGGATGGCAAGGACCCGAAGAAGTACGCCGACTCGTTCAAGGTCCGCGCCTGAAGGCGCGTCGGGAGCCCACATGGTCAGCGCTGTCTTCCACGATCCTGCCGCCACGCGCGCCGAGGCTGCAGCCACTGCGCCCGGGCCCGCCAAGGCCCGGGCGGCCTCGACATCCGTCGCTGCCGTGCCGGCGGCATCCGCCCACCCCGGCGCCGCCAGCTTCAACGGGCGCGAGTGGGCACTGCGCGTGCTGCCTCCCCTGTTCGGTCTGGGCTTCCTGTTCGGCCTGTGGGCCCTGGTGGCCATGGGTTCGGGCAAGGCCATCCCCTCGCCCTGGGAGACCCTGCTGCAGGCGCGCGAGGTGTTCAGCGACCCGTTCTATTCCAAGGGCCCGAACGACCAGGGCGTGGGCTGGAACGTGCTGTCGTCCCTCAAGCGCGTGGCATTGGGCTTCGGCCTGGCGGCCCTGGTGGGCATTCCGGCAGGCTTCCTGATCGGGCGCTTCACCTTCCTGTCTCGCATGTTCAACCCCCTGATCAGCCTGCTGCGCCCGGTCTCGCCGCTGGCGTGGCTGCCGATCGGCCTGCTGGTGTTCAAGGGCGCGAACCCGGCGGCGATCTGGACCATCTTCATCTGCTCGATCTGGCCCATGATCATCAACACCGCAGTGGGCGTGCAGCGCGTGCCGCAGGACTACATGAACGTGGCGCGGGTGCTCAATCTGTCCGAGTGGAAGATCGCCACGACCATCCTTTTTCCCGCCGTCCTGCCCTACATGCTCACGGGCGTGCGCCTGGCCGTAGGCACCGCGTGGCTGGTGATCGTGGCCGCCGAGATGCTGACCGGCGGCGTAGGCATCGGCTTCTGGGTGTGGGACGAGTGGAACAACCTGAACGTCAAGAACATCATCATCGCCATCTTCGTGATCGGCATCGTGGGCCTGATCCTGGAGATGGCCCTGGTCAAGCTGGCCTCGGCATTCACCTACGAGGAGGTCCGCTCGTGAACGAGAACCTCACTTCCAAGTACCTGCAGGTCCAGGGCGTGGGCCAGACCTTCCGTACCGCGCGCGGCCCCTTCGTGGCGCTGCGCGACATCGACCTGACGGTGGCCAAGGGCGAGTTCGTGGCCCTGATCGGGCACTCGGGCTGCGGCAAGAGCACCCTCCTGAACCTGATCGCCGGCCTGACACGGCCGACGCAGGGCGCCCTGATCTGCGCCAACCGCGAGATCGCCGGCCCGGGCCCGGATCGCGGGGTGGTGTTCCAGAACCACTCCCTGCTGCCCTGGCTCACCTGCTTCGAGAACGTGCACCTGGCGGTCGAACGCGTGTTCGGCGTGACCGAATCCCGCGCGCAGCTCAAGGCCCGCACCGACGCGGCGCTCGCCCTGGTGGGCCTGACGCATGCAGCCACCAAACGACCCGGCGAGATCTCCGGCGGCATGAAGCAGCGCGTGGGCATCGCCCGCGCACTGTCCATGGAGCCCCAGGTGCTGCTGATGGATGAACCCTTCGGCGCGCTGGACGCCCTCACCCGTGCCAAGCTGCAGGACGAACTGCTGCAGATCGTGGCCAAGACCCAGAGCACGGTGGTGATGGTGACGCACGATGTGGACGAGGCGGTGCTGCTGTCCGACAAGATCGTGATGATGACCAATGGCCCGGCCGCCACCATCGGCGAGGTCCTGCACGTGGACCTCCCGCGCCCACGCAACCGCGTCACCCTGGCCGAAGACCCGCGCTACATCCAGTGCCGCAAGGCGGTGATCGACTTCCTGTACACGCGGCAGGTGCATGTCGAGAAGACCGCCGCCTGAATCCGGAGCGCCTATGAAGAAGATGAAACTGGTGATGGTGGGCAACGGCATGGCCGGCGTGCGCACCCTCGAGGAACTCCTGAAGATCGCGCCCGACCTCTACGACATCACGGTCTTCGGCGCCGAACCGCACCCGAACTACAACCGCATCCTGCTCTCGCCGGTACTGGCCGGCGAACAGACGGTGGACGAGATCATCCTCAACCCCTGGTCCTGGTACGAGGAGAACCACATCACCCTGCACGCGGGAAAGAAGGTGGTGGAAGTAGACCGCGTTCGCCGCATCGTGCGCGCCGACGACGGCACCGAGGCCGAATACGACCGCCTGCTCCTGGCCACCGGCTCCAACCCCTTCATGCTGCCCGTCCCGGGCAAGGACCTGCCTGGCGTGATCGCCTACCGCGACATCGCGGACACCGAGGCCATGATCGAAGCGGCCAGGACCCACAAGCACGCCGTCGTGATCGGCGGCGGCCTGCTGGGGCTGGAAGCCGCCAATGGGCTGATGCTGCGGGGCATGGACGTGACCGTGGTGCACGTCATGCCCTGGCTGATGGAGCGCCAGCTCGATGACGTGGCCGGCGGTCTGCTGCGCAAGTCCCTGGAGGACCGGGGCCTGAAGTTCCTCATGGGCGCGCAGACCCAGGCGCTGCTCCCGGGCGACAGCGGGCGCGTGCGCGCCGTGCAGTTCAAGGACGGCACCGAGGTGGCGGCTGACCTCGTTGTGATGGCAGTGGGCATCCGCCCCAACACCGCACTGGCCGAGTCCATGCGCCTGCACTGCCACCGCGGCATCGTCGTCACCGACACGATGCAGACCACCACCGACGCCCGTGTCTACGCGGTAGGCGAATGCGCCGCACACCGGGGGATCGCCTACGGCCTGGTCGCCCCGCTGTTCGAGCAGGCCAAGGTCGCGGCCAACCACCTGGCGCAGTTCGGCATCGGCCGCTATACCGGCTCGCTCACCTCCACCAAGCTCAAGGTCACCGGCATCGACCTCTTTTCCGCCGGCGACTTCATGGGCGGCGAGGGCTGCGAGGAGATCGTGATGTCCGACCCCTTCGGCGGCGTGTACAAGAAGCTGGTGGTCAAGGACGACAAGCTGGTGGGCGCCTGCCTGTATGGCGACACGGTGGATGGCGGCTGGTACTTCAAGCTGCTGCGCGAAGGCCGCAGCGTCGCAGACATCCGCGACAAACTGATGTTCGGCGAATCCAACATTGGGGACGTCGGCCACGAGGGCCACAGCAAGGCTGCCAGCATGCCCGACGACGCCGAGGTCTGCGGCTGCAACGGCGTCACCAAGGGCGCGATCTGCAAGACGATCAAGGACAAGGGCCTGTTCACCCTGGACGAAGTGCGCAAGCACACCAAGGCCAGCGCGAGCTGCGGCTCGTGCACGGGTCTGGTCGAACAGATTCTGATGTTCACTGCGGGCGGCGACTACTCGGCCACGCCGCAGAAGAAGGCAATCTGCGGCTGCACCGACCGCAGCCACCAGGAGGTGCGCGAGGCAATCCGCACGAACAAGCTCCTGACCATATCCGATACCCAGAAGTTCCTGGAGTGGCGCAGCCCCAACGGCTGCCCGACCTGCCGCCCGGCCCTGAACTACTACCTGATCTCCACCTGGCCCAAGGAGGCGTTGGACGACCCGCAAAGCCGCGCCATCAACGAGCGCGCGCACGCGAATATCCAGAAGGACGGCACCTACTCGGTGATCCCGCGCATGTGGGGCGGCGAGACCACTGCCGACGAATTGCGCCGCATCGCCGACGCGGTGGACAAGTACAAGATCCCCACCGTCAAGGTGACGGGCGGCCAGCGCATCGACCTGCTGGGGGTGAAGAAGGAGGACCTGCCCGCTGTCTGGAAGGACATCGGCATGCCCTCGGGGCATGCGTATGCCAAGGGCCTGCGCACCGTCAAGACCTGCGTGGGCAGCGAGTGGTGCCGCTTCGGCACGCAGGACTCGACCCAGATGGGCAAGGACCTGGAGCGAGCCTTGTGGCGCATGTACGCGCCTCACAAGGTGAAGCTGGCGGTCTCGGGCTGCCCGCGCAACTGCGCGGAGGCCGGTATCAAGGACGTGGGCGTGATCGGCGTGGACTCGGGCTGGGAGATCTATGTCGCCGGCAACGGCGGCATCAAGACCGAGGTGGCCCAGTTCCTGTGCAAGCTCAAGACCGCCGCCGAGGTGCTGGAGTACAGCGGTGCCTTCCTGCAGCTGTATCGGGAGGAGGGCTGGTACCTGGAGCGCACTGTGCACTACGTGAACCGGGTTGGCCTGGACTACGTGAAGAAGAAGATCCTGGACGACCACGAGGGCCGGCGCGCGCTCTGGGAACGCCTGCAGTTCTCGCTGGATGGCGAGCCCGATCCCTGGTTCGAGTTCGACAAGGCGCGGGTGGACACGCGCCAGTTCCAGCGCATCGAGGCGGTGAAGGCATGAACGACTGGATCCCCATCTGCCAGGTCGCAGACATCCCGGTGCTGGGGTCGCGGCGCGTGGCGCGCGAGCGCGGCATGGATGTCGCTCTCTTTCGCAACGCCGAGGGCGGCGTGTTCGCCCTGCTCGATCGCTGCCCGCACAAGGGCGGGCCGCTCTCGCAGGGCATCGTTTTCGGGAACCACGTGGCCTGCCCCCTGCACAACTGGTCCATCGGCCTGGACGACGGCTGCGCCAAGGCGCCCGACGAGGGCTGCACGCCGCGCTTCGCGGTGAAGGTCGAAGGCGAAACGGTGCACCTGCTGGCGACGGAGCTGGCGGGGCTGGCGCTGGACACGCAGCGCCCGGTCGCCGGACCGGCGCGGCGGCACGCGGCGTCCGCATGAGCCCAGGACACTGCAGGCCATCGTGAGGGAAACCCGCTCCACCTGCCCGTATTGCGGCGTGGGCTGCGGCGTGATCATCGAATCGCAGGGCGATCAGATCACCGGCGTGCGCGGCGACCCGCAACATCCCGCCAACTTCGGGCGCCTGTGCACCAAGGGCTCGACCCTGGCCCTGACCGCCACCGCGCCCCTGACCCGCCACGCGCGGCTGCTGCACCCGATGCGGCGCGAGGCGCGCGGCGCGGCGCCGCACCGCATCGCCTGGGACTCGGCGCTGGACATCGCGGCTGGCAAGTTCGCGCAGGTCATCGCGGACCACGGCCCCGACGCGGTGGGCTTCTACGTCTCGGGCCAGCTGCTCACCGAGGACTACTACGTCTTCAACAAGCTGGCCAAGGGCCTGGTCGGCACCAACAACATCGACACCAACTCGCGCCTGTGCATGTCCAGCGCGGTAGCCGGCTACAAGCGCACGCTGGGCGCCGACGCCCCGCCCGCCTGCTATGAAGATATCGACCACGCGCAGTGCCTGTTCATCGTCGGCAGCAACACGGCCTGGGCCCACCCGATCCTGTTCCGGCGCATCGAGGAGGCGAAGGCCCGGCGGCCGGACCTGAAGATCATCTTCTGCGACCCGCGCCGCACCGATACCGCCGAGATCTGCGACCTGTACCTGCCGGTGCAGCCTGGCACCGACGTCATGCTGTTTCACGGCCTGCTGCACATCATGCTGTGGGAAGGCTGGACGCAGCCCGAGTGGATTGCCCGTCACACCACCGGCTTCGAGGCCCTGAAGGCCCGCGTGCGCGATTGCACGCCCGACCTTGTCTCGCGCACCTGCGGCCTCCCTAAGGAGGACCTCCTCACCGCCGCCCGCTGGTTCGCCACCTCGCCCGCCACGCTGAGCCTGTACTGCCAGGGCCTGAACCAGTCCACCAGCGGCACGGCCAAGAGCGCGGCCCTGATCAACCTGCACCTGGCGACCGCGCAGATCGGCAAGCCGGGCGCCGGACCCTTCTCGCTGACCGGCCAGCCCAACGCCATGGGCGGACGGGAGGTGGGCGGCCTGGCCAACCTGCTGTCCGCGCACCGTGACCTGGGCAACCCGCAACACCGCGCCGAGGTGGCGGCCCTTTGGGGCGTGCCCGAGGTGCCTGCAGCCCCCGGCAAGACGGCGGTGGAGATGTTCGAGGCCGCCGCCGACGGCGAGATCCGCGCGCTGTGGATCGCCTGCACCAACCCGGCCCAGTCCATGCCGGACCAGTCCGCGGTACGCCGCGCGTTGCAACGCGCCGAGTTCGTGGTGGTGCAGGAGGCCTTCGCCACCACCGCCACCTGCGAGTGGGCCGACCTGATGCTGCCGGCCACCACCTGGGGCGAGAAGGATGGCACGGTCACCAACAGCGAGCGGCGCATCACGCGCGTGCGCCCGGCGGTGGCCGCCCCCGGGGGGACGCGGCACGACTGGCGGATCGTGGTGGACTTCGGGCGCCGGCTCGAAGGGCGCCTGCGCCCGGGGCAGCCCACCCTGTTTCCCTACGAGACACCCGAGGCAATCTGGCACGAGCACCGCGAATCGACGCGCGGGCGCGACCTGGACATCACCGGCCTCACCTACGCGATGCTCGAGGACGCGCCGCGCCAGTGGCCGCTGCGCGAGGGCGACACCGAAGGCCGCGCCCGCCTGTATGAGGACGGCGTCTTTCCCACCCCCGACGGCAAGGCACGCTTCGCCGATGTCGCCTACCAGCCCCTGGCCGAGCCGCGCGAATCGCGCTATCCCTTCTCTCTCACCACCGGGCGGCTGCGTGACCAGTGGCACGGCATGAGCCGTACCGGCCTGATCGGGCGCCTGTTCGGCCACGTGCCTGAGCCAGTGGTGCAGATGCACCCGCAGGACATGGCGCGACGCGGCCTGGCCGAGGGCGACCTGGTGCATGTCACGTCCAAGCGCGGCTCCATCGTGGTGCCTGTGCAGGCCAGCACCGAGCTGAGCCTGTCGCAGGCCTTCATGGGCATGCACTGGGGCAGCGAATTCCTGGGCGGCGTCTCCAGCACCGGCGAGCGCCTGGCCGGGGTGAATGCCCTGACCACGTCCGCTTCCTGCCCCGATTCCAAACAGCCGGAGCTCAAACACGCGGCAGTGAAGATCCTCAAGGCCGAATTGCCCTGGACCCTGGTGGCGATGGCCTGGCTGGATGCGGACCGCGCGCTGGACACGCGCGCGCAGCTGAAGTCCCTGATGGCGAAGTTTCCCTTCGCGAGCTGCGTGCCTTTCGGGCGCGAGCGCGCCGGCGTACTGTTTCGCGCGGCGGCCCATGAGCCCCCTGCCCCCGAGATCCTGGCGAAGTTGGAAGGTCTGTTCACCCTGGGGGGCCCCGAAAGCATCCGCTATGCCGACCCGCGCCGTGGCCAGCGCCGCGCCATGCGTCTGGTCCGCCGGGGGGACGCGGGGAAAGAGGCCCGCCTGGAGGCCTTCCTGCTGGCCGGTGACACCCGTTCACGCGCCTGGATCCAGGCCCTGCTGCAGGACGAACTGCCCGCCCAGGCCTACGGCCGCCTGCTGCTGGCACCCGGCGCCCAGGCGCCGGTGGCGGTGCAGGCGCGGGGCCGCCAGGTCTGCGCCTGCCTCAACGTGAGCGAGGACGCGATCCGCACCTGCCTGGCAGACACGCCCGGCGAGGACGGCACGCGTCTGGCCGCCTTGCAGGACCGCCTGCGTTGCGGCACGAGCTGCGGCTCCTGCGTACCGGAGCTGAAACGGCTGGTGCGCGGCACCCCGGCCCCCGCCACCGCGTGACCCCGGGCGTGAATCAGCTTATCGCTGAAAGTAATGAAGCTTCCAGGACAATCACGCCATGGGCAGCATCAGCCACTACATCAAGGAGATCGGCCGCGGCAAGGAGGGCGCGCGAGCCCTCACGCGCGTGCAGGCTGCCGACCTGTTCGGCCAACTGCTCGATGGGACGGTGAGCGACCTGGAGGTGGGCGCCTTCTGCCTGGCCATGCGGATCAAGGGCGAGACCGCCGACGAGATGGCTGGCTTCCTGGACGCCACCGCGCAGCGCAGCGCGCGTATCCCGGTGGGCGCGCAGCCTCTGGTGGTGATCCCCAGCTACAACGGTGCGCGCAAACTGCCGGTGCTCACGCCCCTGCTGGCCCTGCGCGTGGCGCAGCACGGGCTGCCGGTGGCGATCCACGGCACGGCCACCGAGGACGTGCGGGTGCACGTGCCCGACGTGATGCAGGCCCTGGACCTGCCGCCCCGGCAGGCCGTGGGGTCGGTCACCCTGGGTCAGATCGCCTTCTTCCCCACTGGCCTGCTGTGCCCCGGCCTCGTGCGCCTGCTGGAGGTGAGGCGCGCCGTGGGCCTGCGCAATAGCGCACACAGCCTGGTCAAGCTGATGAACCCCGGTGACGGCCCCGCGGTGATCGTGAGCAGCTACACCCACCCCGAGTACGCGGTGTCGATGGCCGAAGTCTTCGAGCGCGTAGGCGCGACCGCGCTGCTGCTTCGCGGCACCGAGGGCGAGGCCGTGGCCGACGCGCGGCGCCTGCCGGCGATGGACGGGTTCATCCGCGGCGCGCGTGTGACCCTCGAGGCGGGCCAGAAAGGCACCCTGACCGAGCTGCCCGCGCTGCCCACCCAGATCGACGCGGCCTCCACCGCCGCCTACATCCGCGAGGTGATGGCCGGCCGCACGCCCTGCCCGCCCGCCATCGACGCGCAGGTGGCACATATCGTGCGTCTGGCACGGGCAACCATCACGGCCTGAAACATCATGGACCCCCGCGCGCCCACGCTTCCCTCCCCCGGCACCGTCACCCTGGTGGGCGCCGGTCCGGGCGACCCCGAACTGCTCACGCTCAAGGCAGCCCGAGCGATCGGTGTCGCCAGTGTGCTGTTCGTCGACGACCTCGTCAGCGACGAGATCGTGGCCCTGGCCCCGGCGGGCGCGCGCATCGTGCACGTGGGCAAGCGCGGTGGCTGCAAGAGCACGCCACAGGCCTTCATCGAGAAACTCATGATCGTTGCCGCCCGCGAGGGCGAGACCGTGGTGCGCCTCAAGGGCGGCGACCCCTTCATCTTCGGGCGCGGTGGAGAAGAGGTCGAGAATCTGCAGGCCGCGGGCATCAAGGTGCAGGTGGTCAACGGCATCACGTCGGGGCTGGCTGCGGTCACGTCCCTGGGGGTGCCACTCACGCACCGGGACCATGCGCACGGCGTGGTGTTCGTGACGGGCCACGCGCGCCCTGGCGACGCGGGCCCCGACTGGCCCCGGCTCGCCACCACGGCGCGCGACGCGCGCCTCACCCTGGTGATCTACATGGGGGTGAGCGGCATCGATGGCATTGCGCAAGGCCTGCTTCAAGGCCTGCCGGCCAGCACGCCGGCCGCCGTGATCCAGCACGCCAGCCTGCCGCAGCAACGGCATGTGGGCACCACGCTGGGGGATCTGGCCGCCACGATCGCGCGTGAGGGCCTGGGCAGTCCTTCGGTGATCGTGGTGGGGGATGTGATGGCAGGCGTGGCCGCGGCGTCGCAGGCACCCCCCCAGGGAAGGCTTGTTGCCGGGCGATGAACACGAACCGGCAGCTGCCCTGGCGATTCAGCGAGCCGGAGCGTAGGGCTGCGGGACAACCGCCTTGACCGAGGCGTGCGTCGCAGCCGATGGCGCGGATTCCTGCGCATGCCCGCGCGCCGCACCATCGAGCAGCGACTGCGGCCAGGTGCTGAGGGTTCCCCAGCTCAACCCCAGCCAGGCTTCGGATCCCAGGCGGGCGTAAAGGTTCGTGCCCGTTGCGGTGGCCGACGTGAGGATCGCACCCGCGCGTGCCAGGCTTGCCGCGGCGAGACGGCCCACGATGCGGACCACGCCTTTTTCAGAGAGCACCTGCCCGGCGGCGGCGCCCAGTCCGGGCACGAGGTGGTTCACGCAATAGCCCCGGCTCGCTTCCCATCGTCCTTGCTGCAGGTCTTCGAGGGCGCTGTCCATGGCGCTGGCCTTGTCTGGGGTCGACGCGTCCAGCCAGGTGGGGTCCAGGTGTGCACCGGCGCGGGTGGCCGCGTGGAACTTGAAAAGCGCGGACAGGGCCGCAGCGCCGGCGCCCGCCGCGAGGCGCACGGCCGGTGGGGTGGGCAGCCACTCGCGCACGAGGTGGTCCGCCGCATACAGCACGCCGAAGGGAACGGCGGACAGACCCTGCACGACCCGGCCGGCCGAAGACTTTGCGAAGGGAGTGCGCGTGGTCTCGGACTGGAAGACCGCCGTGTTGTAGCGCGGTCCCATCTTGCCCTCGCGCACGATCGCCTGCGCCGCCTCGCCTCCCGCAGCGATGATCCCGCCCGTGAGCATGAAGGCCGACGTCGCGTTGAGGTCCTGAACCAGACCGCCGGTGGTCGGCCCGTTCGCGGCCGGATCGACCAGCGGCTGTTCGACCAGGCTCAGACCGGCGGCGCCAGCGGCACCGAAACTGAGCGCGTAAATCAATTCCGCGCTGACGACGGCGCGCCAGACGTCACGCGAGCGACCCCTCGCGATCAGCTCGCGCAAGACCTCGGGCTGCACCCGCCTTTCGACCAGCCTCTCCAGGGTGCTCAAGGTACGCACCTGGTCCTTCAGGCAGGCGGGAGGGACGGCGTCTTCATAAACCGCCAGGAGCCCCCCAAGGTCGATCCCGAGCTTGTGAGGGTCCGGCACTTGCGCAGGCACGTTGTGCAGCGCAAGGCGCACCACGGGTGCGGACGCCCGATTGGCGAGGGTTTGCGCCCGTTGACGCATGTCGCCACTGAAGCGAGCGACGAAAGCCTCCTTCGCGGGGACCGGGCGGGCGGCGACGGCGCCGCCGGATGCAGGCCGGGCCTGCTCGGGACAGGGAGTGATCTGGCCGGGCGTCGCGCGGCGGCCGCGTCGGCCCGAACCACGCAGCACAGGAGCCGGGGTAAGCGCCTGCAAGTTTGACGCCGGGGACGCGTGAGTTCTGGGGCTGCCTTGCATGGTTCCTCTGTGGCGTTGCTCGAAGTTGAAAGCACCGCAATGTAGTCACAAAGGATTCAACTCATTGAACCCGGGCTGACCAGCGCGGGCCCGCCGAACCTGCGGGCTACACTGCCCGCCGCCCCGCGCCCGCCTACAGACTCCTCGACCCATGCTCACTTTTGACGCCGTCATCATCGGCGCCGGCGCCGCCGGCCTGTTCTGCGCCGGAGTGGCCGGTCAGCTCGGGCTGAAGGTACTGGTCATCGACCACTCGGCCAAGGTGGCCGAGAAGGTGCGCATCGCCGGCGGTGGCCGCTGCAACTTCACCAACCGCGACCTGGACCCGCGCGCGCCGCACCGGCACTTCCTGGGACAGAACCCGCAGTTCTGCCGCTCGGCGCTGTCACGGTACACCGCGCAGGACTTCATCGACCTGGTACGGCGTCACCAGATCCCCTTTCACGAGAAGCACAAGGGCCAGCTGTTCGGCGACCGCTCCTCGGAGGATTTCATCCAGATGCTCCTGGCCGAGTGCGAGGCCGGGAGCGTGCAGCGCTGGCAACCCTGCGCGGTGCATGCCGTGCGCACCGGCGGCGCGGGGTATGAGCTGGACACCGACCGCGGGAGGGTGCAGACCCCGCAGCTCGTGGTGGCCACCGGCGGGCTGTCCATCCCCCAGATCGGGGCCACGGACTTCGGCTACCGAATCGCGCGCCAGTTCGGCCTGCCACTGGTCGAGCCTCGTCCGGCGCTGGTACCCCTGACTTTCGACGGCCAGGCCTGGGCGCCCTATGCGCAGCTGGCGGGCCTGTCACTGCCGGTGCGGATCCAGACCGGCGCGAAGAAGACCCACATGGCCTTCGATGAAGACCTGCTGTTCACGCACCGCGGGCTGTCCGGGCCGGCGGTGCTGCAGATCTCCAGCTACTGGCAATTTGGCACCCCGGTGCGCCTGGACCTCGCGCCAGGCGCGGACCTGGCGCAGGCCCTGGCCGAGGCCAAGGGCCGCTCACGCAAACGGGTGGCGAACGAACTGGCGGCCCACGTACCCGCGCGTCTGGCGGACGCCTGGGCGCAGCAGAACCCGGCCTGGCAGCGACCGGTCAACGAGGCTTCGGACAAGGCCCTGGCAGCCCTGGCGGCGGGCTTGTCGGCCTGGGAGCTGGTACCCACCGGCACCGAGGGCTACAAGAAGGCCGAAGTGACGGCTGGCGGGTTGGACACCCGGGCCCTGTCCCAGCAAACGATGGAATCGACCCAGCCCGGGCTGTATTTCATCGGGGAGGTCGTGGACATCACGGGCTGGCTGGGGGGCTACAACTTCCAGTGGGCCTGGTCCAGCGGCTGGGCCTGCGCCCAGGGACTGGCCCAGGGAGCGGGGAGATAGCCCCCGGCTTGCCCCGGATCCCGGGAGGGCTATAATCTCGGGCTTTGCTGGCAATCCCCCGGCGGCCTGATCAACGTACAAGCCGGGGCACCCCGCTGCAAGCCCGATCTGCTTGCGGCACCCAATTGGATCCAAAAAACGCATGACGACCATCCGTGTCAAAGAGAACGAGCCCTTCGACGTGGCCCTGCGCCGCTTCAAGCGCACCATCGAGAAACTGGGCCTGCTGACCGAGCTGCGCGCCCGCGAGTTCTACGAAAAGCCCACCGCCGAGCGCAAGCGCAAGAAAGCCGCCGCCGTCAAGCGCCACTACAAGCGCGTGCGCAGCATGCAGCTGCCCAAGAAGCTGTACTGAGCTTCCCAGCTGCTCGCCTTCGGGCGGCTCCACCCAAAGCCCGCCTGGGGACGCCCGCGCGGGCTTTCGTTTTTTCCAATGACTTCCCCCACCTCACGAGGACCGACGCCATGTCCCTGAAAGAACGCATCACCGACGACATGAAGGCCGCCATGCGCGCCAAGGACAGCGAGCGCCTGGGTGCGATCCGCATGCTCACCGCCGCCATCAAGCAAAAGGAGGTGGACGAGCGTGTGGAGCTGGACGATGTGGCCGTCATCGCCGTCGTCGACAAGCTGATCAAGCAACGCAAGGACAGCATCGAGGCCTTCCAGAAGGCCCAGCGCCAGGACCTCGCCGACAAGGAGGCCGCCGAGATGGCGGTGCTGCAGGTCTACCTGCCCGCGCGCCTGTCGGCCGATGAAGTGGCCACCGAGGTGAAGGCCATCGTGGCCGAACTGGGCGCCAAGGGCCCGGGCGACATGGGCAAGGTGATGGGCGCGGTCAAGACGCGCCTGGCGGGCAAGGCGGACATGGGCCAGGTCTCGGCCGCGGTCAAAGCTGCGCTCGCTGGTTGAAAGGTTACGGGGCCACCGCGGAACCGGCTTTGCCGGGCCGCGGGTGCCGCCCCCTGAGGGGCTGAGGGCTGCGGCTCCGGACCTGCCTGCGCAGGTCTGGACAGCCCGAAGGGCCACCGCCTCTGGCGGTGAGCACGGAGCGCCGAAGGCGCTTCGGGGGGGAGCCTTAGCTCCCCGCCACCTTCATCCGGTTGATCAGGATCGAGCCCACGGTCTTCGCGCCGTAGTTGTAGGCGTCGGCGCCCAGCGCCTCCAGGCCCAGGAACATGTCCTTGAGGTTGCCGGCGATGGTGATCTCCTCCACCGGGTAGGCGATCTGCCCGTTCTCCACCCAGAAGCCGCTGGCGCCGCGCGAGTAGTCGCCGGTCACGTAGTTCACGCCCTGCCCCATCAGCTCGATCACGAACAGGCCGGTACCCAGCTTGCGCAGCATGGCGTCCAGGTCGTCACCAGGCTGCGTCAGGCGCGAAGTGAGGGTGAGGTTGTGCGATCCGCCGGCGTTGCCGGTGGTCTTCATGCCCAGCTTGCGCGCCGAATAGGTGGACAGGAAGTAGCCGCCCACCTTGCCGGCGTCGACCACCTTGCGCGCGGTGGTGCGCACGCCCTCGTCGTCGAAGGGCGCGCTGCCCTTGCCGCGAGCCACGTGCGGGTCTTCCACCAGGTCGATGTGCTTGGGAAATACCTGCTTGCCCAGTGAGTCAAGCAGGAAGGTACTGCGCCGGTACATCGGACCGCCACTGGTCGCCTGCACAAACGATCCGAGCAGGCCCGCCGCCAGCGGCGACTCGAACAGCACCGGGCACTCGCGGGTGGAGATCTTGCGTGCGTTCAGACGCGAGAGCGCACGCTCGGCGGCGTAGCGGCCCACCGCCTCGGGCGAGGCCAGGTCCTGCGCGCGGCGCATGGAGGTGTACCAGGCGTCGCGCTGCATGTTGTCGCCACGGCCCGCGATGGGCGCCACCGACATGGAATGGCGCGAAGTGGCGTAGCCGCCTCGGAAACCCCGGGTGTGTGCGCTGAAGAAGTGGCTTTGCTGCGCGGAGACACCCGCGCCTTCGCTGTTGGTGATCTTGCGGCTGGTCTTGAGTGCCGCGCCCTCGCAGGCCAGGGCCATCTGCGCGGCCTGCTCGCTGTCGATCGTCCAGGGGTGGAACAGGTCCAGGTCGGGCTGCTCGTGGGCCTGCGCGATATCGGCATCGTCAGGCAGGCCGGCCACCGGGTCTTCGGCGGTGAAACGGGCAATGTCGTAGGCGGCCTGCACGGTCTGGCGGATGGCCGCCTCGGAAAAATCCGAGGTGCTGGCATTGCCCCGGCGCTGGCCGACGTAGACGGTGATGCCCAGGGACTTGTCGCGATTGCGCTCGACCTGCTCGATCTCGCCCTTGCGCACCGAGACGCTCAGGCCGCAGCCCTCGGAGGCCTCGGCCCCGGCATCGGTGGCGCCCAGCTTCTTCGCGTGGTCCAGGGCCATGTCGACCAGCTGCTCGAAGGTGGCGCGGGCGTAGGCAAAGCCGCTGTCGGTGCGGTTCTCGGGTCGGGAGGGGGGTGTTTTCATGGCGGGGCTATGATACTTGCGCCCCCCGTGCGGCGTTGCCCGCCCTCCCCGATTCCCACCATGTCACGCAAACCCAAAAAAGGCTATTTCGTGCGCGGCCAGTTCGTGGCCGAAGGCAGCGAACTGGACCTGCAGCTCAAGGCTGAACTCAAGGGCACGGATATCAGCCGCACCGACCTCAAGAAGGAAAGCGCCGAGGTGCAGAAGCTCGGCGAAGCCTTGGTCACCCTGCGCAGCGACCTGTTGGACGCCCTTGCCCTGCCCGAGAAGCTGCTGGACGCCCTGACCGAGGCCGGCCGCATCACCAACTTTGAGGGCAAGCGCCGCCAGATGCAGTTCGTGGGCAAGCTGATGCGGGGGCTGGACGAGGCCACGCTGGACGCGGTGCGCGAGGCACTGGCCACCCAGCACGCGGGCTCAGCGCGCGAGACCCTGGCGCTGCACGAGGCCGAGCGCTGGCGCGATGACCTGATCGCGCGCGACGAGGCGGTGGGTGAGTGGCTCGCGCGCTACCCGGACACCGACAGCCAGCAGCTGCGGTCCCTGGTGCGCCAGGCCCGCAAGGACCGGCCCGCCCCCGACGCCGACGCCGCCTCGCGCGGGCTGGCGCCGCGCCAGGGCCGGGCGTACCGCGAGATCTTCCAGCTGGCGCGAGAGCAGCTGGCCGCTGCGCCGGCAAACTTGCGCGGCGGTGATCTACCAGCCACCGATTCACAGGAGAAGGACCATGGCTGAACCCGCCTTCGTGCACGACCCGGTGCGCATCGGCATCGTGTCCATCAGCGACCGCGCGTCCAGCGGCGTCTACGAGGACAAGGGCCTGCCTGCGCTGAAGGAATGGCTCACGCGCGCGCTGCGCAATCCGATCACGTTTGACGCGCGGCTGATCCCCGACGAGAAGGACCGCATCAGTGCCGCGCTGGTGGAACTGGTGGATGTGGGCTGCTCGCTGGTGCTGACCACGGGCGGCACAGGACCGGCTCTGCGCGATGTCACGCCGGAGGCGACGCTGGCGATTGCCGACCGCGAGATGCCGGGCTTTGGCGAGCAGATGCGGCAGATCAGCCTGAAGTTCGTGCCGACTGCCATCCTGTCGCGGCAAGTGGCCGTGATCCGGGGCAAGACCCTGATCATCAACCTGCCGGGCCAGCCCAAATCCATCCAGGAGACGCTGGAGGGGCTGAAGGATGCCCAGGGTCAGTCGGTGGTGCCGGGGATCTTTGCGGCGGTGCCGTATTGCATCGATTTGATCGGCGGGCCGTACCTGGAGGCGGACGAGGCGGTGTGCAAGGCGTTTCGGCCGAAGACGGCGATACGGCCGCCGCGGACGGGCTGATCAAAGCGCAATTGAAGAGAAGACGACCCGCGCTGGCAGGCGGCGGATTTCGGGGGGCGAGGCGCCTTACTTGCCGACGAGTTGCGTGAGCTTGGCTGCCTCGAAGCTCTCGGTCTTGGCCGCGTCGAGCGGCACGCAATCGGGCTGGTGCCGCGCGCCGGAGAGCTTCTCGATGGCCTGCCACAACAAGGCGATCTGGTGCTCCTGCGATGCGGCGTTGTCGATCAGCCCGCGCATGGCCTGCGACAGCGGGTCGTCGTTCTCGGTGATGCCGTAGGCGGAAAACCCCATCTTGCTGGCGGCAGCTTCGCGGCGCAGCGAATCATCGGCCTGGATGATCCTCGCGGGAATGCCCACCGCCGTAGCTCCGGCTGGCACCGGCTTGATCACCACCGCATTGCTGCCGATCTTGGCGCCGTCACCGACCTCGAACCCCCCCAGCACCTTGGCGCCGGCACTCACCACCACATTGCGCCCCAGCGTCGGATGACGCTTGGTTCCCTTGTACAAGGAGGTGCCGCCCAAGGTCACGCCCTGGTAGATGGTGCAGCCGTCGCCGATGATGGCGGTCTCGCCGATCACCACGCCCATACCGTGGTCGATGAAGACACCGTTGCCGATGGTGGCGCCGGGGTGGATCTCGATGCCGGTGAGCCAGCGCGAAACATGCGAGACAAAGCGCCCGAGCCAGCGCAGGCCATTGGCCCAGAGCCAGTGCGCCAGGCGATGCAACACCAGCGCGTGCAGGCCCGGATAGCAGGTGAGGACCTCCCACGCGCTGCGCGCGGCGGGGTCGCGCTCGAGGATGCACTGGATGTCGGAACGCAGGCGGCTGAACATGGGCGAAGTCTACGCCGGACCCGTATCCTGCGCTCGGGGGGTGCCGCCACGGGCTGGCAGCGAAGAGGGCTTCGCGTCCTGCATGGCCTTGGCGATGCCGCGCAGGATGTGGACCTCCTCGGGGGTGAGGCTGGCGCGGTTGAACAACTGGTTCAGGCGCGGCATGAGCTTCTTGGGCGAGACCGGGTCCAGGAAGCCGATGTCCACCAGGGCGTCCTGCCAGTGCGCGAGCAGGCCTGCGACCGCCCGCGCGTCGGCGGGTTCGCCCGTCTGCGCGCCGGACGCCGCCTGCACCGCGTAGCCCCCCAGGGCCTGGCGCCATTCATAGGCGATCACCTGGATCGCCGCCGCCAGGTTCAAGGAGCCGTACGCGGGGTTCGTGGGGATCTGCAGGGCCACGTGGCAGCGGTACACGTCGGCATTGCTCATGCCGAAACGCTCGGGGCCGAACAGAAAGGCCACGCCGGCCTGCGCCTGCGCCCGTGTCTGCCCCTCGCCCGCCTCGCGCACCAGCGCGGCGAAGTGTTCGCGCGGCGCCCGCGTGGGCGGCCCGAAGTCGCGCGGGGTCATGGCCGTGGCGCACAGGTGCGACACGCCGTCCAGAGCCTCGTCCATCGTGGCCACCACGCGGGCGCGCGCCAGGACGTCGGTGGCACCGCTGGCGCGCTGCAGGGTCTCTTCGCGCGTGAGGACGTCAGACCATCGCGGAGCGACCAGCACCAGGTCGTCGAACCCCATCACCTTCAGTGCGCGCGCAGCGGCACCCACGTTGCCGGCGTGGCTGGTCTCGATCAGGATGAAACGGGTCTTCACGGGCGGAAAGTGGCGCCTCAAGGCAGCCTGGAGGGCAAAAAGTACAATAGTCCCATTGTCGCCGCCCGCATCGCCGGGCCGGCCCTCCCGACCCAGGCTCCGCCAGGCACACGCCCCCAGCCCCCGCCGGTCACGCTCCTGCCCTTAACAATCCATGTCGTCCAACCTGCATCCCATGCTGAATGTGGCCATCAAGGCCGCCCGCGCCGCCGGCGCCATCATCAACCGCGCCGCGCTCGACGTCGAGTCCGTGCGTGTGTCGCAGAAGCAGGTGAACGACTTCGTCACCGAGGTGGATCACGCCGCAGAGGCCGCCATCATCGAGACGCTGCTGACGGCCTACCCCGACCACGCGATCTGGGCGGAGGAATCGGGCAAGACGCAGGGACGGCAAGGCTCCGATTTCGTCTGGATCATCGATCCCCTGGACGGCACCACCAACTTCATCCACGGCTTTCCGGTGTATTGCGTGAGCATCGCGCTGGCGGTCAAGGGCAAGGTCGAACAGGCCGTGATCTACGACCCGAGCCGCAACGACCTGTTCACCGCCACGCGCGGGCGCGGCGCCTACATGAACGAGCGGCGCATCCGCGTGAGCAAGCGTACGGACCTGCGCCAGTGCCTGATCTCCACCGGCTTTCCGTTCCGCCCCGGCGACAACTTCAACAACTACCTGCGCATGATGGGTGACGTCATGCAGCGCACCGCGGGCCTGCGCCGTCCCGGCGCCGCCGCCCTCGATCTGGCCTACGTGGCCGCCGGCTTCACCGACGGCTTCTTCGAGACGGGTCTGTCGCCCTGGGACGTGGCGGCAGGCTCGCTGCTCGTGCAGGAGGCAGGCGGCCTGATCGGCAACTTCACCGGCGACGCCGACTTTCTGGAGCAGAAGGAATGCCTGGCCGGCAACCCGCGCATCTACGGGCAACTGGTGCCAATCCTGCACAAGTACAGCAAGTTCGCCACGGTGGACGAGAAGATGCAGGTGCACGACGCCGCGGGTCAGGCCCCGGGCGACGCGCCAGCCTGAACACCATCGCCTGACGCCCGGATCACCGCCGCCCTCAGACCACCGGAATCATGAGGTGCTGGTAGGGCGTATCCGGCCACATCACGAAAGGCGACCGCGGGTCGGGTGAGGCACTGCGCGGGTACTGCGCGTAAAAGCTGTCGGGTGCGCCCACGATCATCAGGTGGGGACCGGTCTCGATCCAGTTGTTGCCGGCAGCAGGCTGCTGCGCGTAGGGGTCGGTGTTGCTCGCGTCGGTACCGCCTTGCAGCATGTAGATCAGGCCGATGCTGCCGGTCGGGGGCGTGCGCCGCGCCATCCACGCATTGGCCCAGTCCAGGCCCGCGCGGTCCATGCACATGGGATCGGGGCCGGGCGTGGTCGGGTTGTCGGGCATGCAGGTGAAGCCGTTGGACCCCTGACGCAGGGTGCGCGCAGGAGCCCCAGGCTCCATCACGATGATGGTGGCTGCCTCGGCCACGGGCACCGGCGCGGCACGCATGGCGCTGGCGATGAGGGTCAGGTCGCCGGGGCTGATCGGCGTGGTCTGGCGCGCGTCGCCCGCGGGTTGGGACAGGGCGGAGACGGCAGCCATCAGGGCACCGGAGAGAACGAGCAGCTTGCGCATGGCGGAACTCCTGTAGGGATTGCACGAAGGCCGGGCCGGGGTGGCACGGCGTGCAGGGCATGGTCAGGAGGGCCTGCGTGTCGGCCCATGCGAATTTGCCGCTGGCGCCTGTCAGCGCAAGTCGCGCGCAGGGCCGGGAACCCGCCAGGCTTCAGAGTCCCCAGGCCTTGAGGATCGCGTCTCGGCTCGCCCGCTCGATCGGCCCGGCGACACCCGGCGTGCGGCTCATGCGCGGTGCCGCCGCGGGCTGGACCACGCCATCGATCTCCACGAAGCTTTGACGCGCCACGTTGTGCGGGTGGCGCGGCGCCTCGTCCCAATCGAGCACCGGTGCGAAGCAGGCGTCGGTGCCTTCGAGCAATTCGCACCACTGGTCGCGGGTGCGCGTGAGGAGCACGGCGGCCAGCCGCTGGCGGAACTCGGGCCAGCGCGCGCGCTCGTCCTGCAGCGTGCGCAGCTCGGCGTCCTCGATGCCGCAAAGATCCATCAGCAAGGCATAGAACTGCGGCTCGATCGGACCGATGGCCACGTACCGGCCGTCGGCACAGGCATAGGTGCCGTAGTAGTGCGCGCCGCCATCGAGCATGTTGTCCTGCCGCTGCAGCGACCACTGCCCGCGCGCGCGAAAGCCGTAGGTCATGGCCGAGAGCAGCGCCGCACCGTCGGTCATGGCGGCATCGACCACCTGGCCCTGCCCCGAGCGGCGCGATTCGAACAGCGCCGCCATCACGCCGAAGGCCAGCATCATGGCGCCGCCACCGAAATCGGCCACCAGGTTCAGGGGCGGCACGGGCGGCGCGTCCTTCAGGCCGATGCCGTGCAGGGCACCGGTGAGCGCGAGGTAGTTGATGTCGTGGCCGGCCGCCTTCGCCAGCGGACCGTGCTGGCCCCAGCCCGTCATGCGGCCGTAGACCAGCGCGGGCCTGCGCGCCAGGCAGACGTCGGGCCCCAGGCCCAGGCGCTCCATCACGCCGGGGCGAAAGCCCTCGATCAGGACGTCCGCGGTATCCAGCATGTGCAGCACGGTCTGCACGCCCTGGGGATCGCGCAGGTCCAATTCCAGCGCGGGTCGGCCGCGGGCGGTGACCTCGCAGGGATCCAGCTTCGCGGCACCACCGGGACGCTCGATGCGCACCACCTGCGCGCCCATGTCGGCAAACAGCATGGCGCAGAACGGCGCGGGGCCCAGGCCCGCCATCTCAATGACCTTCAATCCTTCGAGCGGACCGGGCATGGTGTGTCTCCTTCGGAATCGTCAGCGTGGAACGCTCGTACGCGTGGCCAGGTAGATGCTGGGCAGGATCAGGGCCGCGCCGACGGCATGGAACCAGGATGGCGCCTCCCCCAGCAGCCACCAGGCGTTGAACGCGCCGTAAAGTGGCGCGAGATACAGCATGACCGCGGTACGCGTCGCGCCCAGCGTACGCAGCATGAAGTCGTAGGCCTGGTAAGACAGGAAACCGGGCAGCAGGGCGGCCAGCAGGATCAACCAGACGGCCTGGGCCGACATCGGTGGCACGTCGACGAGCCACAGCTCCAGCGCAGTGAAGGGCACCAGCACCACGAGCCCGCCGGCGACGATGCAGGCCAGGCGCTGGCGCCCGGTCAGGGTGGTGGGCCAGTGCTGGAGCAGAACGGTGTAGGCCGCCCAGCCGACCGCGGCCACCGCGATCCAGAGGTCGCCGGCAACGAACCGCACGGCCAGCAGGCTGACGAGGTCGCCGCGCGAGACCACCACCAGCACGCCCGCCAGCGCCAGCGCCATACCCAGGCGCTGCACCGCAGTGGCCTTCTCCTTCAGGAGCCAGCGCCCGCCCAGTGCGATGCCCACGGGGGAGGCGGCGTAGATGAGACTGATGTTGACAGCCGGTGTGGTCTGTGCGCCCTGGTAGACGAAGGCGCCGCAGACCCACATGCCCAGTGCACCCAGGACGATCATGCGGCCGGACTCTGCACGCCAGACGCGCGAGAGCGAGGCCAGGTCACGCCAGATCCACGGCAGCAGGAACAGGCCCACCAGGACCCAGCGTCCCAAGGCAAGGACATGGGGCGTGACCACGCCGGGGGCGCCGCGCGCAATGAGGTAGTTGGAGGACCACAGGGCTGGCAGCACCCACACCAGGAGGCGCGCGATGCGTTGGGCCTGTGCGTCGGACAGCGAGTGAGGCAGCAAGACGGGCAGCGGGTGGGAGACCCGTCGATTATGTCCCGCTTCGCAGGGCAGCCGCCTCGACGCAAACCTGCACCTCGCCCTCGCCTTCCTGGCGCGTGAGCTGCACACCCACGCTGCCTGCGGCGCGTTCAAGCCGCAGGTCCAGGCGGACCGGCCCCACACGCAAGTCCTGCAGCCGCAGCCAGTCCACACCCCGAGGCAGGCACGGTGCGCGCAGCGTCACGCCCCGGTGCAGCGCGTCGATGTCCAGGCCCAGACAGACCTGCAGCAGGCCCGGGGCTGCGGCCGCGGCGCCCGCGTGGGGCCAGCAGGCGCCGGGCAGGCGCGCAGGGCCTTCCCCTTCCCGTCGCGTGAAGCCGGCAAATGCCTGCGGCATCCGCTGCAGTCGCAAGGCGCCAGCCGCATCGGCCATGGCGTCGAACAGGTGCACGGCGGCGGCGGTGTGGCCGTAGCGGGCCAGGCCCAGGGCCGCGCGCGCGCAGTCTTGCGGCCAGACCGCGCCGCGATCCAGTGCCAGCGGGTTGAAGCCCGCTTGCCCGGAGGCGAGCGAGCGCAGGCCGAAGCCGGTGTCGACATCCGGCTCCAGCAGGCGTTGCGCCATGCGTCCGGCCTGTACCGGCGTGGCCAGGCCCGCCTCCAGCACGCAGGCCGCGCGCGCACTGACCGCGCGCACGACCTGCCCCTGTGCGTCCAGGGCAGGCGCGAAGCAGCCCAGGTCTTCGAGCCAGAAGGTCTCCAGCAGACGCTGCCGTCCCTCGCGGGCCTGCGCGCGCAGGCGGGTGGCCAGTGCGCTCTCCTCCAGCGCGTGGGCCAGGTCCGCGGCGTGCTGCCAGGCCTCGACGACCTGCGCCTGGATTTCGCACCACACCAGCGGTTCGTCGGCGGTACAGCCATCCGCATGGAGCAGGCCAAACGGCCGCCGCGAATCCGGGTACGCGCCGGCGAGAAAGCCCCGCGCGTCCAGCGCTTCGCCGATGCGCCCCAGCGCCGCACGCAGCGAGGGCCAGACCACGCGCAAGGCCTGCAGGTCGCCATTGCGCCGGTGCCAGGCACCGGCAAGGGCGATGGCCAAGGGCGCCATCAGCAGCGGCGGCGACAAGGGACCGGAGGCCGGCGCAGTAACCCACCGATGCAGCGCGGCACGCCCAAGCGAGGGATCCAGCCACAGGGTCAGGCGGGCCGCGAGGAAGGTCTCGTACCAGGCCGCTGCGTCCTGCAGCTGCCAGACATCGGCCAGCGAGGCCGAAAGCCAGCGCTGGATGCACGCATCGGACACCTCGACGTCCGCGCGGGCGTCGCGCCACGCCCCACGCGCCTGGGCTGCGGCGCGGTAGGCCGCGTCGTAGTCCTGGGGCGGTGGGAGGGACGCTGCGGCATCACCCCCTTCACGGACCTGTGCACGCACCTCGGCGTAGAGGTGGAACTCGCCCCGCGGCGGCAACTGCACCGCCCAGCGGGCCTCGCCGGGCGTGAGGTGGCCGGGCGCAGGGCGCAGGGTGATGCGGGTACGCGCCTGCCGCCCGCCTGGCCCGCGCGCCGCCAGACGCAGCTCGCCGCCGAGGCACTCGGCAGGCTGGTGTTGCACGCGGTGGTTGCCGCCCTCCCCGGCCAAGCCACCTGCCAGACCGGCGAAGTCGGCGTCCAGGCCCAGGGCCAGGTCCACCCGCACAGGTTCGCGTCCGTGGTGGCGGATCCTCAGGTGCACGTGGCAGGCACCCTGCCAAAGGAATGTGGCACGCAGCAGGTGCAGTTCACCCAGGGCGGGTGCCGGCCGCCCGGCCAGTTCCACGGCGGGATTGGCCAGTTGGATCACCAGCAGCGTGTGCGATTCCTTGAGCGACTCACCGATCCAAAGGGGCTTCGCCCCGCCGATCGTCAGCGCCAGGCGCGAGAGGCACCGCACGCCGCCGCAAAAGAATCCCTGCGCGCTGCCGGGTGCATCGGCGATGTCGCCGCGCGCGTCGAACACCGCGACGTGCCCGCCTGCGTGCAGCACATGCCCCTGGATCTGGATATCGGCATCCGCCATGGCCGCTCCTGCGGCGCATGGGGCGCCGCAGGGTCACTGTGCGCCATGCCGCCGACCGGGGGTGTAGGCCCCGGCCTCAGCTTGCAGGGGACGCTGGCAGCCCGCCTCGCAGCCTCACTGCGGCTCGATCTTCGCGTCCTTGATCGCCTTGGCCCACTTGGCGGTTTCAAGCTGGGTGCGGCGGGCCAGCGCCTCGGGCGTGCCGGGCTCGACCGCGAAGCCGATGTTGGCGAACTTCTCCTGGATTTCCTTGCTGTTCGCCGCGGCGTTGATCGCCTGGTTGAACTTGGCGACCACGTCAGCGGGCGTGCCTGCGGGCGCAAACATCGCAAAGTAGGCGATCAGCTCGTAGTCCTTCAGGCCCAGGGCCTCGTTGACCGTCGGCAGCTCGGGGATGGCGGGAGAGCGCTTGGTGGACGTCACAGCCAGCCCGCGCACCTTGCCGCCCTTGACCTGCGGCAGCATCACCGCGAAGTCGGCGGTGAACATGTTCACCTGGCCGCCGATCAGGTCGGTCATGGCGGCGGGCCCGCTCTTGTAAGGCACGTTGGTCATTTGCACGCCGGCCATGCTGGCCAGCATCTCCGATGACACCAGCTGCGAGGTGCTGGCGCTGGCGAAGGTGACCGATCCGGGCTTGGCCTTGGCCAGGTTAACGAACTCGCGCAGGGTCTTGGCCGGTACGTCGTTGTTGACGGCGACGATCAGGGGTACCGACCCCATATAGCCCAGGGGCGCAAAGGCGGTGTCCTGGTTGTAGGGCAGCTGCTTCATCAGGCTCTTGAGCGCGGCGTTAGTGCTGTTGGTGCCCACCAGGATGGTGTAGCCGTCGGGGGCGGCCTTGGCCACATCGGCGGCGCCGAGCATGCCGTTCACGCCCGGCTTGTTTTCCACGACGATGGTCTGGCCCAGGGTCTTGGACATCTCCGCGGCGAAGGCGCGGCCGATCTGGTCGGTGGCACTGCCCGCCGCGAAGGGCACGACGGCCCTGATCGGCTTGGCGGGCCAGGCCTGGGCATGGACCGGGGACGCAATGCCCGCAGCCACAGCGAGAGCCGTGGCGAGGAGGACGCGGCGGGATCCGGCGAAACATGGGTACTTCATCGTTGTCTCCTGTTCTGGGAATGGAAAGGCACCTACGCGAATTGTGCACCCGCGCCCTGGGGGGCGTCATGCCCTGGGGGAACGCACGCCCGCCCCCCAGACGGCGACCGCCGCCTCCCGGAACACCTAGCGCACGAACTGGTCGACGTAGCCGCCGCCCAGGCCGACGGCCTCGTAGTGGGCGCGGCACATGGCGATCTTGGTGAAGACATCCTCGTAACCGGTCTGCCGCCCCTGCTCGTCGACATAGACCATGGCGCCATGGATGTTGAACTGCGTGATCATCTCGGGCGTACCGGCCACCTCGTCGACCACCAGGGTGTGGATCTCTCCAGGTGGCTCGTAAACGAAGGAGCCCTCGGTGGCCACCCAGTCGTGCTCGAGGTAGCGCCAGGCCCCGCGGATCACGTAGCCCGTGACCCACGAGGGATGGATGTGGCGGGACAGCACACCGGTCTTGCGCACGCGCAGCAGGTTGCACCAGCTGCCGGTCACCGTGTTGAAAAGCAGGGGCCGGAACCAGACGTTGGGCGCCTGCGGCACCCAGACGCGTTCATCTGACGGGATGGCGGTGACGGCGATCTCACGCTGGATGCCGGGGTGCTGGACGATCTGGGTCATGGTGAGCTTTCAAAAATCAGGACACGAGGTAGCCGCCGTCCACCGGCAGCACCGCGCCGGTGACGAAGGCAGCGGCTTCGCTGGCGAGGAACAGCACGGGGCCGGCCACATCCTGCGGCGTGCCCCAGCGTCCCAGTGGCGTACGCGCCAGAATGGGCCCCGAACGCTGCGGGTCGTCCTGCAGCGCCTGGGTCAGTGGGGTGGCGATCCATCCTGGCGCGACTGCGTTGACGCGGATGCCGTCAGCCGCATAGGCGATGGCCAGGCTCTTGGTCAACTGCGCAACGCCGCCCTTGCTGGCGCTGTATCCAGGCACCAGGCCGCCACCGAAGAAACTGAGCATCGACGCGGTGTTGATGATGCAGCCCCGGCGCTGCTTCAGGCCCGCACGCGCCGCGGCGCATACGCGCATGGAGCCGGTGAGGTTGATATCGATCACCTGTGCGAAGACCTCGGGATCATGTTCCTGACCGCGGCGTATGGTGCCGGCGCAATTGACCACGACATCCAGCGGACCCAGGCCGCCCACCCCCTCGGCCACGGCCTGCGCGTCGCGCACGTCCAGGCGGGCGAAGGTGATCGCGTCGCCGCTGGCAGAGGCGTTGGCGACTTCCGCGTCGGTGGCGCCGGTGGCGTGGACCTGCGCGCCCTGGGCGGCGAAGGCGCGTGCGATGCCCAGGCCGATGCCGCTGGTGGCGCCGGTCACGAGGACGCGCCGGGGGGTGCTGCCGCCGGGGGCAGTGGGCGTGGAGTTCATGCGAGGGCTTTCTTCACCTGGTTGGCAGTGGGAATGGGAGCGACCGCGCCATAGCCCTGGGTCGAGAGGGCGGCGGCCGCCGCAGCATAGCGGCCGGCCTGCGCCAGACCGTCACCCTGCAGGTAGCGGTACACGAAGGCGCCCCCGAAGGTGTCGCCCGCGCCCGTGGCGTCCACCGGCTGGCAAGGATGTGGTGCGATGTGATGCCGCTGCTGCGCGTCGGCGACCAGGGCACCCTGGTCCCCCATCTTCAGGGCCACCACCTTGGCGCCCAGTCGCAGGCAGTGATCGACCAGCGCGTCGGGATCGGCGAGGCCGGTGATCGCCGCCACGTCATCGAGGCTGGGAAGGCAGATGTCGCAATGGGCGATGACGTCGTTCATCACGGCACGCGCGCGGTCAATGGGCCACAGCTTCAGGCGCAGGTTGGTGTCGAAGGTGACCAGCCGTCCGGCCTCGCGCGCCACGGCGATGGCGGCATAGCAGGTGTCACAGGCCGAGGTCGAGATGGCCAGTGAGATGCCAGACAGGTGCAGCGCGCGCGCCTGCCGGATACGGTCGGCAGGCAGGGAATCGGGGGTCATGCGGCTGGCGGCCGAGCCTGCGCGGAAGAAACTGAAATGGTGGCCGCGCGCGTCGTGGTTCACGAAGTAGATCGCAGTGTAGGCATCCGCGCGGGTGGCCACGCCGGCGTGGTCCACGCCCTCGGCGTCCCACAGCGCGCGCAGCATCTGGCCGTAGAGATCGGCCCCTACCGCACTGAGGTAGCCCACGCGGGCGCCCTGGCGGGCGGCAGCAATGGCGAAATTGGAGGTGTCGCCACCGAAACCCTGGAGGTACATGCGCCCGTTGGGGGCGCCCTCGCCTGCATTAGTCTGGTTGAATTCGACCATCGGCTCGCCTAGGGCGACGATGTCCAGCATCTCAGGTGGCGCCATCAGGTGCGTGCGTATCCGGCATGGTCGGCAATCGTATCTAAGATATGCCGGATCCGATGCAGGGAAACCCGGTGATCGCCGCATGATCTCCGGGGGCTGCGCCGTCAACCGATAGGAGTCCCCTTGGCCACACCCGTCAAGCGAATCGCCCTGGGCCTGCTGGCCGTGGTCCTGCTGGCCGCAGGCATCGGCTGGTCCAGCCTGGACAAGGAAACCCGAGGCCTGCTGGCCACCTTCCCCACGAATCGTGACCTGCTCTTTTGGTCACAGCCCCAGCGCGATGCGGCCTTCCGCGCGCTGGACCGACTGCCGGTGCTGGCCAGGGCGCGCGCCATCCCGGCGGGGCCCACGGCCTCGCCGCTGCCGCCAGGCCCGCCGCTGCCCACCTCTGTAGATGTCGACACCTTCATGGCCGGCCAGCGCGCCGCCGCTCTGGTCGTCCTGCACAAGGGCCAGCTGCGGCTGGAGCGCTACGGCCTGGACTTCGACGCGCAGGGGCGCTGGACCAGTTTCTCGGTCGCCAAGTCCATGACCACCACCCTGGTGGGCGCCGCCCTGAAGGACGGCCACATCCGCAGCATGGAGGACAAGGTCAGCGACTACATCCCGCAGATGAAGGGATCGGCCTACGACGACGTGACCATCCGCCAGCTCCTGACCATGACCTCGGGGGTGCGCTGGAACGAGGACTATGGCGATCCGAATTCCGACGTGGCAAAGTTCAACAACCACCAGCCCGAGGAAGGCGTAGACGCCATCGTGAGCTACCTGCGCCGCCTGCCGCGCGAAGCGCCCGCTGGCACACGCTGGCACTACAGCACCGGAGAGACCAATCTGGTGGGCGTCCTGCTGGCGCAGGCCACGAAAAAACCGCTGGCGACCTACCTGTCCGAGAAGATCTGGGTGCCTGCCGGCATGGAGCAATCTGCCACCTGGATCCTGAGCAAGACAGGCCAGGAGATCAGCGGATGCTGTGTGCAAGCCGCCGCGCGAGACTATGCGCGCTTCGGGCAGTTCATCCTCTCGGGCGCGCGGTTGAACGGGGTGTCCATCGTTCCCGAGGGTTGGCTGGAGCAGGCCACGCGCACGCAGGTGGACATCGGTCCGCCGGGCCTGGGCTACGGCTACCAGTGGTGGACGCATGCCGACGGTACCTTCCACGCGCGCGGTATCTTCGGGCAGGCGATCTACCTCGACACGGCGCGCGAGCTGGTGATCGTGGTCAACGCGAACTGGGCGGGCGGCGCGCGCGACCCGGTGGCCACGCGGGCGCGGGCGGACTTCGTTCGGACACTCCAGCAGGCCGTGGATGCCGAAGCGGCACCACCGCCCGCCGGTCAGACGTCCCGTACCGGCGGCGCCAGCCGATAGGTGGCGGGCGTGCGCCCCATCCTGATCGGCGAGCCCACGCCGCGGTAGCCCCCGATCTCCACCACCATGCCCCGGTGCCGCGTGTGCGCATCGGCCAGCGCGCTGGCCACGTCCTGAATCGGGGCGCAGGGCACGCCTGCGCGCACCAGGCGGTCGGCCAGGGGCTTGCACTCGAAACGGGCGAGCGCGGCCTCCAGGCGTTCCTTCAGCGCGCCGCGATGCTGCGAGCGCAGGCCGTTGGTGGCGAAGCGCTCATCGCCGGGCAGGTCGTCGGCGCCGACGATCCGGCACAGCGTCGCGAACTGCTTGTCGTTGCCCACGGCCAGGAAGATCTTCTCGGTGCCCGTGGCGAAGGTGTCGTAGGGCGTGATGTTGGGATGGGCGTTGCCGCTGCGCCCGGGAATGCACCCGTCCATCAGGTGGTTGGCCGCGTGCGGGTGAAGCAGGGAAAGGCCCGCGTCGTACAGCGCCACCTCGACGAACTGGCCGAGCCCGCTGCGCTGGCGCTCGATCAGCGCGAAGCTCACACCCAGGGCGGCATTCAGGCCCGTGACCATGTCCACCACCGGCAGGCCCACGCGCAGGGGTTCACCACCGCGCGCATCGGGTTCGCCGTTGACGCTCATGATTCCGGTGCTGGCACCGGCGGCCTGAGCGGCTCGCACAGTGCGCCTGGCCTTGCGGGCAGGCGCACTGCAAGGAAATCCGAGCCCGTAAGAGCGCTCAGCCCAGTCAGCCCTTGCCTGGCAACCGCCCGCAGGGCTTCACCGGGAGACGCCAGTAAGTCTTGCACCCCACCTGAAACAAGGTGCCCGCCTACCTCTCGGACCAGCCGGGCGGCGACTTGACGCCTTGCGCTTTGGGCGTTTGATCGTCGATCGGTGCGATCCCCGGCGCCCGCTGTCGAGTCTTGCCAGTTGAACCCCAAGCGCCGGCACGTCGCGGCGGCATGCCCTGTCCAGGGAGGGCGTTCCGCGTCCTTGTCCACCCTGAACGAGGGATGCAGGTCATGGCGAGCACGACAGGTAACCCGGGCCGGGGCGAAGGCCAGAAGGAAGGCGCCGCGCCTTCATCTCCACAGAGTGCGGCAGACGACGCCTGCGAATGCCGCTCTGGTCCGCTCGCGGGGATTGCTCTCGTCAGCGGCGTAACCTTCAAGAACCGCTGGCTGCACTATGCCGAGGTCGACGGCAACGCGATATTCGAGGGCGACATCGTCCTGGGTCGCCTGGACGAGGTGCAGGCTGACGAAGCAGGCAACCCGGTGCTGCAGTCCATCGGCATCACGGGCCAGCAGTTCCGGTGGCCCAATGGCCGCATCCCCTACGAGATCGATCCGGCTCTGCCGAATCAGCAGCGTGTCACCGACGCCATCGCGCACTGGCACGCCAAGACCGGCATCCGTCTCACGCCCCGCGCGGGCGAGGCCGACTACGTGCGTTTCGTCCCGGGCGGTGGCTGCTCCTCGCGCGTGGGCCGCCGCGGCGGGCGGCAGGACATCACCCTGGGAACCCACTGCACGCTGGGCAACACCATCCACGAGATCGGACATGCGGTCGGCCTGTGGCACGAGCAGAGCCGCGAGGACCGCAACCACTTCATCAACGTGGTGTTCGCCAACATCGACCCGGCGATGCAGCACAACTTCAACCAGCAGATCGCGGACGGCGACGACCTCGGGTCCTATGACTTCGGTTCGATCATGCACTACCCGGCGACGGCCTTCTCCATCAACGGCCAGCCCACCATCGTGCCGCGCGTGCCGCTGCCGCCAGGCGTGGTCATGGGCCAACGCAGCGGATTGTCCGCCGGCGATATCCAGGGCGTGGCGATGATGTACCCGGGCACACGCCCGACGCTGAAGGAGGTGCCCAAGGACCCGATCCGCGACACGATCAAGGAAGTGCGCAAGGACCCGATCCGCGACACCATCAAGGAAGTGCGCAAGGACCCGATCCGCGACACCATCAAGGAGGTGCGCAAGGATCCGATCCGCGACACGATCAAGGAAGTGCGCAAGGACCCGATTCGCGATCCGGTCACGATCAAGGAAGTCGGGCGTGACCCGGGCGGCTGGAATCCTGGCGGCGGCCCCATCCTCCAACCCGATTACCTGGGCCAGAACGCCAGTCCCTTCGTGCTGGCAGGCGGCAACCGCTACCTGCAGGGCGAGGCGATGGGCGAGCTCGGGGCCGGGGCCGATCCGCTGGCCGAGGCGATGGAGCAGGTCCAGCAGCTGGCCGCCGCCCACAGCGAGGCGCAGCAGCAGGCCGACGCCCTGGCCGAGGCCTACGAGCAGGCGATGCAGGCGCTCGAGCAGTTGCAGGGACAGGCGCCCGGCGAGGGACTGGGCTGAGCGCCGCGGAGGCTGCGTGATCCTCATCGTCTCCTACCCGGGTGATGAACACACCGACCGCGTGCAGGCGCTGCTGGCGCAGGCCGGGCGCGAGGTGGTACGTATCGACCTCGCCGACTTCCCGGTCCAGCGCGAGATCGACTTCGCGTGGCCGGCGCAGGCTGCGCCGCACTGGCGGATCACCCATGAAGGGCGCTGGGTCGACCTGGCCGCCACCCGCGCCGTCTGGTGGCGCCGGGTGACCGACTTCGCCGTCGACCCCGCGCTCGGGCTGGGCGAAGGCAGCGCCTTCGCCCACAGCGAGACCGCGCAGGCCGTCGACGGCATGCTCGACTCGCTGGACTGCGCGTGGATGAACCCACGCGACGCCGATGCCGCGGCCCACCACAAGCCTTACCAGTGGACACTGGCGCAGCGCCTGGGGCTGAAGCTGCCGCGAACGCTGGTGACGACGAGCGCGCAGGCGGCGCGCGCATTCATCGACGGCGTGCGGCCCGGGCGGGTGGTGTTCAAGGCCTTCCTGGCCGCAGTCCACCAGTGGCGCGAGACCCGGCTGGTCGAACAGGAGGACCTGGACAGGCTGGACCTGGTGCGCTACGCCCCGGTGATCTTCCAGGAGTACGTACCTGGGGTGGACCTGCGCATCACCCTGGTCGGGGACGAGGTCCAAGCCGTCGAGATCGACGCGCGCGAGACCTCCTACGAAGTCGACATGCGCATGGTGGTGGGTGAGGCGCGGATGAACGCCGTCACCCTGCCGCCCGCGCTGCAATCGCGCCTGCGAGCGCTGCAGCAGCAGCTCGGGCTGGCCTATGGCGCCGTCGATATGCGGCGCACGGCGCAGGGCGAGTACATCTTCCTCGAGGTCAATCCCGCTGGCCAGTGGCTGTTCGTCGAGGAGCGCTGCGGCCTGCCAATCTCACAGGCCGTGGCCGGCTTCCTGGCCCGGGCTGCAGACCGCACACCCCCTGCACGCCGGGGACACACCACGCCGCGCACGCGCGCGGGAAAGCACGCAGACCATGCCGTCTCCCATGCGACGCATCCAGGGTGAACTGGTCCTGCCGGCCGATGCGGCACCAGCCGTCGCCGAGCGCGTGGTCGTCGAGCTGCGGGATGTGTCCTGGATGGACCGTCCCTCGCGCCTGCTCGCGGCCACCTCGCTGCAGGGGGTGGCGATCGGTCCGGGCGTACGCCTGCCTTTCAGCCTCGAGGCGCCGCAGGGGCAGGCGGGCGACTCCCTGAGCCTGCGGGCGCAGGTTGACTTGAGGGGCAGCGCGCGCGGCGCAGGCTGCGACTACCTCACCACGGCCTCGCAACCGGTGGCGCCCACCGGTGACGTACAGGGCCAGGTCGTGCGGCTGGACCGCCCCTGACAGCCACGCACGCCATCTACGCCCGCGCCACGGTCAGCATGACCGACCTGCGTCGCAACCCGGGCGGCATCCGGGATCGCACGCTGGATCCACGAGGCGGATGGACACTCAGGTATTCAACCCAGCCAGCCCTTGATACGCGCCCCCAGCACCTCGCGGCTGATGCCGTAGCGGTCATGCAGCGTGGGCAGCGCGCCGGCGTCCAGGAAGGCGTCGGGCAGGCCCGCCAGGCGAAAGCCCGCCGGCTGCACGCCGGCTTGCAGCAGGGCGCTGGCCACCGCCTCACCCAGGCCGCCCACCACCGAATGGTTCTCGGCCACCACCACCAGACGCGGCTTGGCGCTTACGGCAGCCACGAGGGTGTCCACGTCCAGCGGCTTGATCGTGGGGCAATGCAGCACCGCCACCCCCACCTTGTCCTGGGCAAGGTCCTGCGCCACTTCCAGCGCGCGCATCGTGAGCAGGCCACTGGAGATCACGAGTACCTCGTTGCCCTCGCGCAGCATCTTGGCCTTGCCCAGCTCGAAGCGGTAGCCCTCGACCTCGTCCAGCACCAGTGGCACGTTGCCACGCAGCAGGCGCATGTAGACCGGGCCCTGGTGCGCCGCGATCTGCGGCACGGCCTGCTCGATGTCCAGGGCATCACACGGGTCGACGATGGTCAGGCCGGGGATGGCGCGCATCATGGCGAGGTCTTCGGTCGCCTGGTGGCTGGGGCCGTAGCCGGTGGTCAGGCCAGGCAGCGCGCAGCAGATCTTGACGTTGAGGTTTTCCTCGGCGATCACCTGGTGGATGAAGTCGTAGGCGCGGCGCGTGCCGAATACGGCATACGTCGTCGCGAACGGCACCAGCCCCGTCTTGGCCATGCCACCCGCTGCACCCATGAGGAGCTGTTCGGCCATCCCCATCTGGTAGAAGCGCTCGGGATAGGCCTGCGCGAACAGGTGCAGGTCGGTGTACTTGGCCAGGTCGGCGGTCAGGCCGACCACCTCGGGGTGCGTGGCGGCGTATTCGACCAGGGCTTTGCCAAAGGGCGCAGCCTTCACCCGCTGCCCCTCGGAGGCGATCGAGGCGATCATGGCCGACGTCGTCAGCCGGGGTTTCTTGTCGGTCACAGCGTTCATCTCAGTTTTCCTCAGGGGCGGTTGGCGTCCAGTACGTCCAGCGCCTGCTGCCACTCGGGCGGGTCCACGCGGATGAAATGGTTCTTCTCGCGCGCCTCCAGAAAGGGCACGCCCTTGCCCATGAGGGTGTCGCACAGGATCACGCGGGGCTTGGCCTCGGGCAACTGGCGCGCGGTGTCAAAGGCGCGCAGCACCGCGGGCAGGTGGTTGCCGTCCACGCGCTGCACGTGCCAACCGAAGGACGCCCACTTGTCGGCCAGGGGCTCGAAGCCCATGACCTGGGTGGACGGGCCGTCTGCTTGCTGGTTGTTGATATCGACGATGCAGACCAGGTTGCCCAGGCCGTAGTGGGCCGCAGACATCGCGGCCTCCCAGGTGGAGCCCTCATTGAGCTCGCCGTCGGACATGGAGTTGTAGACGAAGGCCGGGTTCCTCTGGTGCCGCAGGCCCAGGGCGATGCCCACCGCGATCGGCAGGCCCTGCCCCAGCGAGCCTCCCGAGATCTCCATGCCAGGCGTATAGGTGGCCATGCCGGACATGGGCAACCGGCTGTCGTCGCCGCCATAGGTCTCGAGTTCGGACTCGGGAATGATGCCGGCCTCGATCAGCGCCGCGTAGTGGGCGATGGCGTAGTGGCCGTGCGAGAGCAGGAAGCGGTCACGCCCTTCCCACTGCGGGTCCTCGGGCTTGAAGTTCATCGCATGGCCGTAAGCCACCGCCAGCACGTCGGCATAGCCCAGGGCCTGGCCGACATAGCCCTGGCCCTGCACTTCGCCCATGCGCACCGCGAGGCGGCGGATGCGCCAGGCGCAGCGGGAAAGTTCGGACAGGGTGTCCTGTGAAGTCATCGGGTTCTCCGGAAAAAAGCGGTAGCGGTCACTTGAAGATCAGTGAGGGTACATAGGACACCAGCGCCAGCACGCAGAAGGCCACGAGGTAGAAGGGACCGAGCTCGCGCACGGTCGCCCCCACCTTCACCCGGGCCAGCGAGCTGGTAATGAACAGCGTCGTGCCCACCGGCGGCGTGTACAGGCCGATCGCCAGGTTCACGGTCATCATGATCCCCAGCTGCACCAGGTCCATACCTATGGCATTGGCCAGGGGAACAAACACCGGGGTGAGCAGCAGCACGGCAGCTGGTAGGTCGATGAACATGCCGCACACCAGCATCAGCGCGTTCATTAGAAGGATCACGCTCCAGCCGCTGGAGAGGTTTTCCTTGGCCCAGGCCACCACGCCATCGGGCATGCGGTCGAACGTGAGCAGCCAGCCGATAGCAGCCGAGGCCATGATCACCAGCAGTACGACGCCAGTGGCCAGGCCCGCGTCCACCACGCAGCGGTGCAGACGCTTGAAGCCCAGGTCGCGGTACACCACCGCGGACACCACGCCGGCATACAGCGTTGACAGCACCGCCACCTCGGTAGGCGTAGCCACGCCAAAACGCAGGAACACCACGATCAGCACCGGCAGCACCAGAGCGGGCGAGGCGTACAGCAGCTGCACGCGGAACTTTCCCCAGTCCATGGGCGAGGTGTCACGCGGGAAGTTGCGCCTGCGCCCCACCCACCAGCACACTGCCATGAAGCCACCGCACATCAGAAGTCCTGGCAGGATGCCCGCCACGAACAGCGCCGCTACCGAGGTGTTGCTCGAGAGGGCGAACAGGATCATGGGGATGGAGGGCGGGATCAGGATGTCGATGGTCGCCGCTGCGGCCAGCGTGGCCGCGGAGAACGCCGGCGGATAGCCCAGGCGCTTCTGCCAGGGAATCAGCAGCGAGCCGATGGCCGATGCGTCGGCCACCGCCGAGCCCGACACGCCACCGAAGATGGTGGACGAGACGACACCCACCTGACCTGGGCCGCCATGGAAGCGGCCGATCAGGCTGGAGAGCACGCCGATCAGCGCCTCGCCCAGCTTGCCGCCCATCATGAGCGAGCCGGTGAGCATGAAGAAGGGAATCGCGATCAGCGGAAAGCTCTGGACCTGCGCCACCATCTGCTGCACCAGCAGGTCCAGGGGCACGCGGTCCGAGGTGGCCGCAGCCGCCATGGCCGCCACCAGCAGGGCGTGGGCGATGGGAACCGCGATCACTGCGGTGGCCAGGAAAACGAGAAGGATCAGGCCAGTCATGGGTGGTACCTGCCTACCAGTGCACTGCGGGCGCACCCGCGTCGGGTCGCGAGGGACGCTGCCGCAGGACGCGCCATCCGAATAGGAGTGCCAGCACGGCCAGCATGCCCATGCCCACCATCACGCAGGCATACGTGATCGAACCCGGAACCTGCAGGATCGGGGACTTCTCGTCGTGCACGATCTCCAACATGCGCCACGTAGCCCAGCTCAGGGTGCCATACAGGGCGGCCACCAGGAGCCACCCTCCCACAACGACCACTTGCCGCCCGGACTCGGGCAGCTTGTCCATCAGGAAGCTGGTGGTGATGTGTGCGCCGCGCTGCGCGGCCAGCACCACACCCGACATGACCAGCCATGGAAATAGCAACTCGGGCACTTCGTTCGCCCACTGTAGGCTCGCGCCCGTGGCGTAACGCAGGGTCGTATTGGCCACCAGGATCAGGAAGATCACGGTGGTGCTGATCCAGAGCAGCACGTAGCACAAGCCCTGGATCGCCCGTTCAAGGAAAGTCATGGGGAAAGCTCCGGCCCGCCCGCACAGGGCGTGCGGGCTGATGGGACACAGGGAGGAAGGATCAGCGAGCGGCCGCGATCACCTTCCTGAGGTAGGCACCGATGGGCGTGGCCAGCCACTTGTCGTCCACATTGCCGGTGGCCTTGGCGAAGGGGGTCTTGTCCACGGTGTTGATCTGCACGCCACGGGCCCGCAGGTCGACCAGCAGCTTGTCATCGCTCTCCTTTGACAGCTTGCGCTGCAGTTGGGTCGCTTCGGCGGCAGCTTCCTGCAGGACCTTGCGGTCGGCTTCGCTCAGGCGGTCCCAGGTGCGCTTACTGATCAGCAGGGGCGTCATCTCATACTTGTGGCCGGTCAGGGAGATGAACTTGTTCACCTCGTAGAGCTTGCTGGCGTGGATATTCATCAGCGGGTTCTCCTGGCCATCCACCACGCCCTGCTGCAACGCGACGTACAGCTCGGCGAAGCGGATCTGCTGGGCTTCAGCGCCCAGGGCCTGCATGATGTCAACGGTCACGGCGTCCGGCGGGGTGCGCATCTTCAGCCCCTTGAGGTCCTCGGGCTTGGACAGCGGCCGCTTACTGTTGCTCATGTGGCGGATACCGTTGTCCCAGTAACCCAGTACGACTAGGCCCTTCTCGGCGGACTTGTCGGCCAGCTCCTTGCCCAGCGGGCCGTCCAGGATCTTCCAGGCCTGCTCGAGGCTGCTGAAGAGGAAGGGCATGCCGAAAGCGGCGTACTCGGGCACGGCGTTAGCCACCGCGCCTTGCGAGTTGGCGCTCATGTCGAGCGCACCGGTGCGCAGGGCGGTCACCATGGCAGCGTCGTCACCCAACTGGGCCGAGGGCGCCACCTGGATCTCGATGCGGCCATTGGACTTGGCCTTGGCTACCTCGGCCATCTTCACCGCAGCCTCGTGGCGCGGGTTGCCCGGCGCGGCGCCGTGGCCCAGCGTGAGCTTGACGGCCTGCGCGCTGGCCAGCCCGGTGGCGGCCATCAGGGCGGCGGCCAGCACGGTGCGGCGGATCAGGGAAATGCGTTTCATGGTCTTGTCTCCTGTGTTGTGGTTGAAAACGGATGGGACTCAGTGGATCAGCATGCCGCCGTTCACGTCGAGCGTGACGCCGGTGCAGTACTTGGACAGATCGCTGGCGAGGAAGACCACGCAGCCGGCCACGTCGTTGGGTTCGCCGATGCGCCCCAGCGGGATGCCGTCCAGGATGGCCTGGTGCTTGTCGGCGGGGATCTTGCCCTTGTTGATGTCGGTGGCGATCAGGCCCGGAGTGATGCAGTTCACGCGGATATTGCTGCCGCCGTACTCACGCGCCATCGCGCGGGCCAGGCCCAGCACGCCGGCCTTGGCCGCCGAGTAGTGCGGGCCGCCCAGGATGCCGCCGCCGCGCTGCGCCGACACCGAGGAGATGCAGACGATGGAGCCGCTCTTCTGCTCCAGCATGGTGGGCAGCACGGCCTGAGAGGCGTAGAGGGTGCCGCGCAGGCTCACGTCAAGGATGCGGTCGTAGTCGGCGCCGGTGATGTCCAGGAACTTGACCGGCTGGGTGATGCCGGCGTTGTTCACGAGGATGTCGATGCGGCCGTACTTCGCCTTGATCTTGGCGGCAGCGGCCTCGCAGGAGGCCTTGTCCGTCACGTTGGCCACCAGGCCCAGATGCTCGGCGCCCAGTTGGGCCGCCGCGGCCTGCGGGTTGGCGGGTTCCAGGTCGAGGATCACCACCTTGGCGCCCTGCGCCACCATCATCTTCGCGGTGGCGAAACCCAGGCCATTGAGGCCGGCGCCGCCGGTGATGACGGCGACCTTGTCCTTGAGCAGCATGCGTGTCTCCTTCTTGCGTGCACTGCGTGTTTGAGCGTGGCGCGATTCTGTGGAGCACGGAGGCTGACGACAAACGATATAAACTCAACCGCGATTTAGTTTTCTTCATGTTGCAGCGCAGCGATTCGAGCCCCCTCACGCCGTCATGATCCCGCCCTTAGCGGCCTTGCAGGCCTTCGAGACCATCGCCCGTCGCAAGAGCTTTTCGCTGGCGGCCGAGGAGCTGCACCTCACGCCGTCGGCGGTGAGCCACCAGGTGGCCAAGCTGGAGAACCTGCTGAACGTGCGGCTCTTTGAGCGTTCGGCACGGGGCGTGGAGCTGACCCCGGCGGGGCAGCAGTACCTGCAACGCGTGGCCAGCGCACTGGGCGCGATCCACACGGCCACCGAAGACCTGCGTCATGGCGTGCAGGACACGCTGTATGTGCACTCCAGCCCCAGCTTCGCCAGCCTGTGGCTGATGCCGCGCATCGCCCGCTTCGCGCAGCGGCATCCCGGCATCTCGCTGGTGCTCTCGGCCTCGCATGTGCACTCGGACTTCCAGCTCGGGCAGATGGACATCGACATCCGCTACGGTCTGCCGACCTGGCCGCACCTGGAGGTCGAGCCGATCTTCACCGAGAAGATCCTGCCCCTGGCCAGCCCGGAGTTCATCCGCCATCAGGCCCTGCACGCGCCGGCGGACCTCCTGCGCGTGCCTTTGATTCAATCCAGCGTGAGCGTAGTGCAGTGGTCCGACTGGTTCGGGCGCTTCTGCCCCGACCAGCGCCCGGAGCGCATGGGGCTACGCTTCGACCGGGCCATGATGAGCCTAGACGCGGCAGTCCAGAAACTGGGCGTGGCCCTGGAGAGCGCCAGCATCGGCCAGTCCATGATCGACAGCGGCAAGCTGCAACCCGTCTTCGACGAGACCATGCACGTACCGGTACGGGCGCACTTCCTGGTGTATCCCGCACGTCATGCCTCGCGGCCCGAGGTGACTGCCTTCCTCGAGTGGCTGCGCGAAGAGGCCGAACCCCCAACCCCATCCCGAGGTTGAGCCGCGTTCATCCGAAGCTGAAATTTCTTCGCTTGTCCATCAAGGGAAGGGATTGCAAGAATCGCGGCGCCGGGCTCTGAAGCGCCAGGCCTGCGCCCCCGGCCCAAGCAACCCGCTCCCCAACGGCTCGTACGACCCATGACCCCGCATCCGCAGCAAGCCCTTGCCCACGCCATCCGCTTCCTCTCGATCGACGCCATCGTGCAGGCCCAGGAAGGCCACCAGGGCGTGCCGCTGGGAATGGCCGAGATCGCCACCGCGCTGTACACGCGCCACCTGAAGTTCGACCCGCAGGACGCGGGCTGGTTCGACCGCGACCGGGTGGTGCTGTCCAATGGTCACGGCTCCATGCTGATGTACGCGCTGCTGCACCTGACTGGCTACCCACAGTTTCCGATCGAGGAGGTGCAACGCTTTCGCGAGCTGGGCTCGGTCTGCGAAGGGCATCCGGAGCGCCCGCACGGACCGGCCAACGGTATCGAGGTGACCACTGGTCCCCTGGGCCAGGGCATTGCCAACGCCTTCGGCATGGCCGTGGCAGAGGCTTACCTGAACGCCCGGTTTGGCGATGGCCTGGTGGATCACCGCACGTACGCCTTCGTCGGCGACGGTTGTCTGCAAGAGGGCATCGGCCAGGAGATGATCTCCCTGGCCGGCCACCTGCGACTGGGCAAGCTGGTCCTCCTCTGGGACGACAACCGCATCACCGACGACGGCAGCACCGAGCTGTCCATCAGCGAGGATGTGGCGCAGCGCTTCCGGGTGGCGCAGTGGCATGTAGTCGAAGTGGACGGCCATGACATCGAGGCGGTGTCGGCAGCACTGGACGCCGCGCGCCAGGACCCGCGCCCCTCCCTGATTGCCTGCCGAACGGTTATCGCCAAGGGCATCGCGCGCCTGCAAGGCCAGCGGGGCGGCCACAGCGGGCGGCTGCATCCGGAAGACGCACAAGCGGCGCGCGAATTGCTGGATTGGCCGCATGCTCCTTTCGAGGTGCCGGCCGACGTGTCTCGCGCCTGGCGTGCCGCGGGCGAACGCAGCCATGCCGACTACGCCGCCTGGCAGGCGCGCGTGGCCGCCCTGCCCGCAGCGCAGCGCGCCGAGTTCGAGCGTGTGATGCGCGGCGACCTGCCCGCCGGCTGGCAGCAGGTACTGCATGCGTACAAGCAGGAAGCGCTCGAGGCGCCGCCGGCCGCCAGCGGCATCTTCATCTCGGCCGAAATCAACGACCGGCTCACACCGGTGCTACCCGAACGCATGGTGGGCTGCGCCGACCTCGAGGCGCCCACCAGCCACAAGCGCAGCCTCGCGGCCTTCACCGCGACCGACCGGTCAGGTACCTATGTGCATTGCGGTGTGCGCGAACACGTGATGGGCGCGATGGCCAACGGCATGGCGGCCCACGGAGGCATCCTGCCGCTGTCGGTGACCTACCTCGCCTTTGCCGACTATGAGCGTCCCGCGATGCGCATGGCCGCCCTCATGGGCCTGCCGGTGAAGTTCGTGTTCAGCCACGACTCCATCGGTATCGGCAAGAACGGTCCGACCCACCAGCCGGTGGAGATCCTGGCCTCGCTGCGCGCCATGCCGAACATGTGGGTGATGCGCCCCGCCGACGCGGTGGAAGCCGCCGAATGCTGGGAGCTGGCCCTGCAGCACCGCGAAGGCCCGGTGAGCCTGGTCTTCGCGAGGCAAACCCTGCCCTTGGTACGCACATCACACAGTGCGCAAAACCTGTGCGCCCGCGGCGCCTACGTGCTGCATGAGGCGGGCTGCGGCCCGCGCCGCGCCACCCTACTGGCCACCGGCTCCGAGGTGGCACTCGCCGTGGCGGCGCGCGAACAGCTCGAGGCCCAGGGCGTGGGTACTGCCGTCGTCTCCATGCCATGCTGGGAACTGTTCGACCGGCAGGACGCGGACTACCGCCGCAGCGTGATGGGGGCAGGCGTACGTGTCGGCACCGAGGCGGCGGTGCGCCAGGGGTGGGACGCATACCTCGGCATCGACGGCGGCTTCGTCGGCATGACGGGATTCGGCGCCAGCGGGCCGGGAGAGGCGCTGTACAAGTTGTTCAACATCACGGCGGAAGCGGTGGTGGGCGAGGTGCTGCGGCGGGTGGGCTGATCACAGGCAGTGAGGACATGCCCACAAATGTACCGCTTGACGGATTCCGTATCGCGGAATATAATCGCCCATGATCCACTCGTTCAGGTGTCCTGACACGGAAGCACTCTTTCACAGCAAGGCAGTGCGTCGGTTCAAGAACATCGAACGAGTGGCCAGGCGCAAGCTCCTTCAACTGCATGCCACGACTGATCTGGCAAGCCTGAGGATTCCTCCGGGCAACCAGCTGGAGGCGTTGAGGGGCGACCGCAAGGGGCAATGCAGCATCCGCATCAATGACCAGTGGCGGATCTGTTTTGTCTGGCATGGCGACGGGGCTCACGACGTCGAGATCGTGGACTACCACTAGGAGTTGAACATGGCAGTACTGCTCGATGAAATTCATCCCGGCGAGATCCTCCTGGAGGACTTCATGAAGCCTCTGGGTATCTCGGCGCGTCAGCTCGCAGCCGACATCGATGTAGCACCGAGCCGAATCAGCGAGCTCGTTAATGGCAATCGCCCAATCACCGCCGATACGGCTCTGCGCCTGGGGTTGTTCTTCAACATGGACCCGCGCTTCTGGCTCAATCTGCAGACGGAGTACGACATGCGCGTAGCCACGAGGACCACGCAGGCCCAGATCGCTCCGCGGGTACGCGTTTTCCAGGCCCATGCGGGAGCCTGAAGGGCACCTAGCTGCGCGACGCCGGCTATCGCCTGGCCTATGAGGTGATCGACCGGCGGCTGGTCGTCGTGATGATTGCCGTGGGACGGCGCGACCACGACGCGGTCTAGCTCCAGGCGGCCGGGCGTTCCGAGGGGCCTTGAGCCCGCTCTGTCCAGCCCCGTTAGCATTGCGGGTTATCCGCAGCCCTCCCGGCTGCCCCACCCCATGCCCCAGCCCTCCGCCCCCACCGCCAGCGACTTCATCGCCCAGGGCCACACGCCCATGATGGCCCAGTACCTGGCCATCAAGGCCGAATTTCCCGAGACGCTGGTCTTCTACCGCATGGGGGATTTCTACGAGCTGTTCTACGCCGATGCCGAGAAGGCCGCGCGCCTGATCGACATCACGCTGACCCGCCGCGGCCAGTCGGCTGGCGAGCCGGTGGTCATGGCGGGCGTTCCCTTCCACTCGGTGGAGACCTACCTGGCCCGCCTGATCAAGCTGGGTGAGTCCGTTGCCATCTGCGAGCAGGTGGGTGAAGTCGGCGCGGGCAAGGGTCCGGTGGAACGCAAGGTGGTGCGCGTGGTCACGCCCGGCACGCTGACCGACACCGAACTCCTGAACGACAAGTCCGAGGCCATGCTGCTCGCGGTGCACCAGGGGGCGCGCCACCGCCTGGGGCTGGCCTGGCTGTCCGTCACCCAGGGCGCGCTGCAGCTGGCCGAAGGCGACGCGGGCGAGCTCGAAGCCTGGATCGCGCGCATCGCTCCCACAGAGCTGGTGTACAGCGCCGACGCCACGCCCGCCTTCGAGGAGCGCCTGAAAGTCCTGCGCGGGGCCGCCGGCACGCTCTCCCTCACCCTGCGCCCCGCCTTTCAGTTCGACACGGGCCTGGGCCAGCGCAAGCTGATGGAGCAGCTGCAGGCCGCCAGCCTGGGCGCCTGGGGCGCCGACGACGTGCCCGAGGCCCAGGCCGCGGCCGCCGCACTCCTGGCCTATGCCGAACACACCCAGGGCCGCACCCTCACCCACGTGCGCACCCTGCAGGTGCAGCGCGGCGACGACCTGATCGACCTGCCCCTGGCCACGCGCCGCAACCTGGAGCTGGTGCAGACCCTGCGCGGCGAGGACGCGCCCACCGTGTTCTCGCTGCTCGATACCTGCATGACCGGCATGGGCAGCCGCATGCTCAAACACTGGCTGCTCACGCCGCGCCGCGAGCGCACGCAGGCCACCGCCCGCCACGACGCCATCACCGCCCTGCGGGGTGGCCCCTGGCAGGCGCTGCGCGAACATCTGAAAGGCAGCAGCGACGTCGAGCGCATCACCGCCCGCATCGCCCTGCGCCAGGTACGCCCACGCGAGCTGGTGGGCCTGCGCCACTCGCTGGAAAAATCCGCGGCCCTTGCACCCGCGCTGGCGGGCCAGCCCGGCCTGCTCTCGGGCCTTGCAAGCGACCTCGTACCGCCGCCGGATTGCAGCCCGCTCCTCGCCCGCGCCCTGATGGAGGAACCCGCCGCCATGATCCGTGACGGCGGCGTCATCGCCACCGGTCATGACGCCGAGCTGGACGAACTGCGCGCCATCCAGGACAACGCCGACAGCTTCCTCGTGAAGCTCGAGACGCAGGAGCGCGAACGCACCGGCATCGCGAACCTGCGCGTGCAATACAACAAGGTGCACGGCTTCTACATCGAGGTCACCCAGGGCCAGTTGGACAAGGTGCCTGACGACTACCGCCGCCGCCAGACGCTGAAGAACGCAGAGCGCTTCATCACGCCCGAGCTCAAGACCTTCGAGGACAAGGCCCTGTCGGCGCAGGAACGCGCACTGGCCCGCGAGAAATGGCTGTACGAGCAGCTGCTCGATCAGTTGCAGCCGCATGTGCCGGCGCTGACACGCCTGGCCCAGGCCCTGGCCTCCCTGGACGCCCTGTGCGCGCTGGCCGAGCGATCCCTCACCCTGCACTGGTGCCGACCGCAGTTCATGAAGGAGCCGGGCATCGAGATCACGAAGGGCCGCCACCCCGTGGTGGAGGCGCGCCTGGCCGAGACCACCGGCGGCAGCTTCATCCCTAACGACACGGCGCTGGGCCCACGCCAGCGCATGCAGGTGATCACCGGCCCCAACATGGGCGGCAAGTCCACCTACATGCGCCAGGTAGCCCTGGTGTGCCTGCTCGCCTCCATGGGTTCCTACGTACCCGCCACGGCCTGCCGCCTGGGCCCGCTGGATGCCATCCACACCCGCATTGGCGCCGCCGACGACCTGGCGAACGCGCAGTCCACCTTCATGCTGGAGATGACCGAGGCCGCCCAGATCCTGCATGCAGCTACGCCCCACAGCCTGGTGCTGATGGACGAGATCGGCCGGGGCACCTCCACCTTTGACGGCCTCGCCCTGGCCTCGGGCATCGCCGCCCACCTGCATGACAAGACGCAGGCCTACACGCTATTTGCCACGCACTATTTCGAACTGACCGAGTTCCCCGCCAACCATCACGCCGCGGTGAACTGGCACGTGAGCGCCACCGAGGCCGGCCACGACATCGTGTTCCTGCACGAGCTGCAGCCCGGTCCTGCCAGCCGCAGCTACGGCATCCAGGTAGCCCGCCTGGCCGGCATGCCTGCCGCCGTCGTGAACCACGCCCGCCACGCACTGGCCGCCCTGGAGGCCCAGCAGACGCAGGCGCGCGAACAGGTAGACTTGTTCGCGCCTGCGCCCGAGCCGCCACAGACGGCGACCAGCGCGGTGGAAGCCGCGCTCGATGCGCTCGATCCCGATGCCCTCAGCCCGCGCGACGCCCTGGACGCGCTCTACCAACTGAAGAAACTCAAAAGCAAGCCATGACCTACTGCGTCGGCATCAAGCTCAAGGCGGGACTGGTGTTCCTGTCCGACTCGCGCACCAATGCGGGCGTGGACCACATCAGCACGTTCCGCAAGATGATCATCTACGAGCGCCCAGGAGACCGCTTCATGGTGCTGCTCTCGGCGGGCAACCTGTCCATCTCGCAGTCGGTACGCGAGATCCTGCAGGTCGAACAATTGAAAAACCATGATGGCGGCGAACCCATCACCATCTGGAACGCCAAGAGCATGTTCGACGCGGCCCGCGTGCTGGGGCAGGCGGTTCGCCGCGTCTACGACCGTGACGCCGAATCCCTCAAGCACGCCGGCGTCGAGTTCAACGTCTCCCTGATCTTCGGCGGGCAGATCGCAGGCGAGGGCATGCGCCTGTTCAACGTGTACTCGGCGGGCAACTTCATCGAGGCCACCGCCGAATCGCCCTATTTCCAGATCGGCGAATCCAAATACGGCAAGCCAGTGCTCGATCGCGTGCTCACGCCCGACACCCCGCTGGACGAGGCCGCCAAGTGCGCGCTGGTGTCCATGGACTCCACCATGAAGTCCAATCTTTCGGTGGGCGCGCCGCTGGACCTGGTGGTCTACCAGGCAGGCCGCCTGCAGTCGGACCAGGTGGTGTGCATAGGCGCGAACAACCCTTACCTGCGCATGCTGCACGGCACCTGGGGTCGCAAGCTGCGCGAAGCCTTCGACAGCCTGGACAGCCCGGTCTGGGACGCCACCCCCACCGAGACGCCGCTGCGCGTGCCGGACGAGGCCACCCAGCCCCTGCGCAAGATCACCCGCCCCGAGGACAAGCTCATTTGAGCCTCATCGTCTTCTCCCACGGCAACAGCTTTCCCGCCGCCACCTACGCAGCGCTATTCGCACACCTGCGCGTGCGCGGGTTCACGGTCAAGGCCATCGACAAGTTCGGCCACGACCCGCGCTTTCCGGTCACCAACAACTGGCCGCACCTGGTCGCGCAGCTGCACGAATTCGTCGAACGCGAGGCGGTCAAGGCCGGCGAACCTGCCTGGCTCGTGGGTCATTCGCTGGGTGGATTCCTCAGCGTGATGTGCGCCGCGCGGCACCCGGAGGTGGTGCGCGGCGTGGTGATGCTGGAGTCGCCACTGCTCGGGGGCTGGAAGGCCACGGCGGTCAGCGCCGCCAAGCGCACCACCATGATCGGCGCGGTGTCGCCAGGTGCCGTGAGCCGCAACCGCCGGGATTGCTGGCCCAGCGTGCAGGCGGCCCTGGAGCACTTCCGGCACAAGAAGGCCTTCTCCCGCTGGGACCCCCAGGTGCTGCACGACTACGTCAACCACTGCACGCACGAGGCGCAGGGCCAGCGCGTGCTTTCCTTCGACCGCGCCATCGAGACCGCGATCTACAACACCCTGCCTCACAACATCGACCGCCTGCTGCAGCGGCACCCGCTGAAGTGCCCGGCGGCCTTCATCGGCGGGACGCTATCCCAGGAGCTCAAGCAGGTAGGCCTGGCCCTGACCCAGAAGGCGACCCACGGGCGCGTGAGCCTGCTGGAGGGTACACACCTGTTTCCGATGGAGAAGCCTGCCGCCACCGCAGCGGCCATCGAGGCGGCGATCCTCGCCTTCTGAGTCAGCCTTTCCAGGCGATCAGGCCGCTCCAGGACGTGGCCAGCACGATGATGCCGAAGGCGATGCGGTACCAGGCAAAGGGCACGAAGCTGTGCGTGGAGATATACCGCAGCAGCCAGCGTACGCACATCCAGGCGCTGGCAAAGGAAAAGACCAGGCCAATGGTGAACATCGGCAGGTCGTCCACCGACAGCAGCGCCCGATCCTTGTACAGGCTGTAGGCACCCGCGCCGATCAGGGTGGGAATGGCCAGGTAGAAGGAGAAATCCGTCGCGGCCCGGCGCGACAGCCCCAGCATCATCGCGCCGATGATGGTGGCACCGCTGCGGCTGGTGCCGGGGATCATGGCCAGGCACTGCACCAGGCCCACCTTCAGGGCGTCCCAGGGCGTCATCGCATCGACATCGTGGATGCGCGCCTGCGACTGCGGGCGCCGCTCCACCCACAGGATGATGAAACCGCCGACGATGAAGGCGCTGGCCACCACCACCGGCGTGAACAGGTTCGCCTTGATCGCCTTGCCTAGCAGAAGCCCCAGCACCACGGCGGGCAGGAAGGCGATCAGCACGTTCAGCGCGAAGCGCTGCGCCTGCCGCTGCGTGGGCAGGGCGCGCACGGTGTCGCGGATCTTCTGCCAGTACACCAGGATCACCGCGAAGATCGCGCCGGTCTGGATGGCGATGTCAAAGACCTTGCCCTTCTCGTCATCGAACCCGAGAAGCGCGCCCGCCAGGATCAGGTGACCGGTGCTGGAAATGGGCAGGAATTCGGTCAGGCCCTCGACGATGCCCATGACGGCAGCCTTGACCAGCAAGAGGATGTCCACGCGCGCTCCCTGAAAACGGTGGCGCGATTATCGCCGCTGCCTCAGCGGTGGCGGGCTCACTCGTGGCGCAGGGCCTCGATCGGCAGCAGGCGCGAGGCGCGCCGCGCCGGGTAAAAGCCGAAGAACACCCCGACCAGCGCCGAGAACCCCGCCGCCAGCGCGATCGCGTCTGCGGACATGCTCACGGCCCACCCCATGAAGTGCGACACCGCCCAGGTAGCCGCGCCACCCAGGGCCACGCCGACGGCGCCGCCGATCAGGCTCAGCGTCACCGCCTCGATCAGGAACTGCGCCAGGATGTCACGCCCGCGTGCGCCCACCGCCAGCCGCAGGCCGATCTCGCGAGTGCGCTCGGTCACGCTCACCAGCATGATATTCATGATGCCGATGCCGCCGATGATCAGGCTGATCCCTGCCACCGCCGCCAGCAGCATCGCCATCACCCGGCTGGAAGACTCCTGCGCCTGCAGGATTTCGGTGAGGTTGCGGATGGTGAAGGGATCGTCCGCGCCAGGCTGTACCCGGAAACGCTGGCGCAGCAGCTCGCGGATGCCCTCCTGCGCTGCCCGCATGTCCTGTCCCTCGCGCACCTTCACGCTGATCGAACCCACGCGCTTTTGCTTGCCCCCCACGCCGCCCTGGATACGGTTTCGGTAGGTGCTGATCGGAACGAGCACCATGTCGTCCTGGTCCTGTCCCATGGAGTTCTGGCCCTTGCGTTCGAGCACGCCCACCACCGTCACCGGAATCTTCTTGACGCGAATGACCTGCTCCAGCGGGTCGGCGTCGCCAAACAGCTGCTGCGCCACGGTCTGCCCGATCAGTGCCACCTTGGCCGAGCCCTGCATCTCCGCAGCCTCGAAGGCGCGGCCCGACGCGAGCGGCCAGTCACGTGCCTCGAGGTAGTCGTTGGTCGAGCCGAAGATCGTGGTGCTCCAGTTGGTGTTGCCCGACACCACCTGGGCCGCGGTCCGTGAGCTGGGCGCGGCCACCTGCACCTGCGGCACCTCGCGGGCGATGGCGATGGCATCTTCCTCGGTCAGGGCCTGCCCGCTCTGCGCACCCAGGCGCACGCCGCCGGCGGTCACGCCGCCGGGCAGCACCAGCATGATGTTGGAGCCCAGGCCCTTCATCTGCGCCTGCACCCGCTGCGTGGCGCCACGGCCCAGGGCGATCATGGTAATCACCGCCGCCACGCCGATGATGATTCCCAACATGGTCAGCATGCTGCGCAGCTTGTTGGCGGCGAGCGAGCGAAGCGCCGCGCGCAGGGCGGCCAGCGTGTTCACGTGACCGTCTCCGTGCGCCGGTCCTCGATGATCGCGCCGTCACGGAACACGATGCGCCGGCGAGCCCAGGCCGCCACATCTGCCTCGTGCGTGACCAGGACCACGGTAATGCCCTGCGCATTGAGCTGCGACAGCAACCGCATGACTTCCTCGCTGGTCTGCGAATCGAGCGCGCCAGTGGGCTCGTCTGCCAGCACCAGCACCGGCTCGTTCACCAGGGCGCGGGCGATGGCCACGCGCTGCTGCTGCCCGCCCGAGAGTTCCGCAGGCGTATGGTCGATGCGCTGTTCCAGGCCCACCTGGCGCAGTGCGGCCAGCGCGCGCTCGTGACGCTGCGCCGCCTTCACCCCGGCATAGACGAGGGGCAGCTCCACGTTCTCCAGCGCGCGGGTACGAGGCAGCAGGTTGAACTGCTGGAACACGAAACCGATGCGGCGGTTGCGGATGGACGCGAGCTGGTCGGGCGTGAGATCCTGCACCGCCTCGCCGGCCAGCCGGTATTCGCCCGCATCGGGCCGGTCCAGGCAACCCAGGATGTTCATCAGCGTGCTCTTGCCCGAGCCCGAGGCGCCCATGATGGCCACGAATTCGCCCGCTTCGATGTCCAGTGACACGCCACGCAGCGCGTGCACCGTCTGGCCGCCCAGGGTGTAGGCCTTGGCCAGGCCGCGCGCTTCGATCAGGGCCACGGGGTGTGCCTTCGGTTTGCGGTCATTGGCCCCTGCGGTCAGAAAGGCAGGCGTGGACCGGACGGCGCCGCAGGCGCGGTCACCACGCCGGTCACCACACGCGCGCCCGCCTTGAGTGCCTGGCCCTCAGGCGAGTCCGGCGCCACCAGCAGCTCGGTGGACGTACCGTCGGTGATACCCAGGCGCACGGCCAGGGCACGGGGCTTGCCATCCTCTGCGAGCACGTACACGCGCCCGCGCGTGACGGTGCGGCCGGCCGACTCGGCCATGAGAGCCGCGTAGCGGGGTTTCTGCTCGGGGGTCAGCAGGTTGCCGATGCGCGCGCGGATCTCCGCGGTAATGCGCTCACGGGCCTTGGGCCGTTCCTCGGCGGGCAGGTCCCGCAGCTGCATGAAGCGGGGGCGGGCCTCGGCATAGACCGCGTCCACCTTCTCCGCCTGTTCGGGTGTGAGCTGCAGCTCGGTCACGAGGCGGTTGCGGAATTCGCTGCCCGGGCCGCTGCGGGTGCCGGGGGCGGAGGCGCCGGGGGCCGCTACCGGCGCCGCCGCGGAGGGCCCAGCACCCGGGGCAGGGGCTGCAGCCCCCGAAGCCGCGCCCGCAGCCGCCGACGCAGCAGAGGCCGCAGGCGCCGGCAGCTCGATCCCCGCGATGCGCACGCGCAGGGCCGCATTGGGAACCTTGAGCACGCTCTCTCGGGCGTCGGTGATCACCCGCACATTGGCCGTCATCCCGGGCAGCAGGCGCCCGCCCGTATTGGAGAAGCCCACCACCGCCACGTAGGTCACCACGTTGGACACGTTCTGGGCCGCCTTGCGCACCTGCCGGATCTCGCCCTCGAAGCTCTGACCCGGGAAGGCATCCACGGTGAAGGTGGCCCGCTGGCCCGGGCGGATGCGGCCGATGTCGCTCTCGTCGACGCTCGCTTCGACCTGCATGTCCTGCAGGTTCTGTGCGATCACGAAGAGCTCGGGTGCCTGCAGGCTGGCCGCCACCGTCTGGCCCTTCTCGACGGCGCGCTTGATCACGATGCCATTGACCGGCGAGACGATGCGCGTACGCGCCAGATCTACCCGCGCCTGGGCCAGTCCTGCCTGGCGCTGGGCCACGTTGGCCTGTGCGGTCTTGACCTGGGCGTCTGCGACGCCCGCCTGGGCCTGGGCGGACTTCAGCGCCTCGGCGCTGGTGTTCACGAGGGCCTGGGCCTTTTCCGCCTCGCTCTTGGCAATGAACTCGCGCGCCACCAGCATCTGCTTGCGCTCCAGGTCGCGGCGGGCCTCTGCCAGGTCCACCTGCGCGCGGGAGACCGCGGCGCGGACGGCCGCGCCATTAGCCTGGGCGGTGAGGACCGCCGCCTGCGCCGCCTCCACGTCGGCCTGGGCCTGGCGCACGCGGTACTGGAAGGTTTCGGGATCGATCTGGGCGATCAGCTGGCCCGCCCGGACCTCACTGTTGAAATCGACGAAGAGGTCCCGGATCTGCCCGGAGACCTGGGTGCCCACGGACACCTGGGTGACCGGGTTGACGGTGCCGGAGGCCGATACGGTGGACTGCAAGGGCCCCTGCTCGATGGCACCGGTTCGGTAGGAGACCTCCTGCGCGCGGTCGGACATCCACCAGGCCACGCCCCCCGCCACCGCCAGCACCAGGACCGACAGCCAGGCCGCGTGCTTCCAGGACAGCTTGTTCTTCATCAGAGCCATTGTAGGAACCCTGCCGTAATCCGTACGGCCTGGACAGTGTCGCGTCGGTGAAAACCGGGCCGCACACGTCCACCCGACCCGCCCGCACAGGCGCCCTCGTCCTACGGAGCCAGCCCGGGCGCGGCGCTTTACTGGCCACCGATCACCCCGACTCCTTCGAGTCCCCTCCTCCTCCGGGGTGAGCCGGTCCGGTCCTCCGTCCCGCGACTGGCATGTTGCCCCCGAGCCCCCAGGCTCCGGGGGCCTTTTTTTGGGACTTCCGCTCTGGGGCGTTCAGTGCTTGTAGGAGTCGTCGATGCGGTCGACCCGGCGCACCAGAGCGTCGAAGACGTCCTGGCCGGCGCCGAATCGCGCATCCCACTGAAGCGCGTCACCTGTGGTCTTGCGCACCACGTCCTGCGGGATGGGAATGGCCGGCCCCAGGGCCGCCTGGGCCACCTGGATCTCGCAGGCGCGCTGCAGGGTCCACAGGCGAACCAGCGCCAGGGGCAGGGTCGCTCCCCAGGCCAGCAGGCCGTGATTGCGCAGGATCAGGAGCGGGCGGTTGCCCATGGCCTGAAGCAGACGCGGCGCCTCGTCGGCGTGCACGGTGATGCCCTCGAAGTCGTGATAGGCCACCATGTCACCCAACTGCGCGGAGTAGAAGTTGTTCTGGGCCAGGCCGCCCTGGGTGCAGGCCACCGCCAGTCCTGCAGTGGTATGCGTATGCATCACGCAGTGCGCCTGGGGCACGTGCTCGTGGATCGCGGAGTGCACGGTGAAGCCCGCGGGGTTGGCGTCCCAGGGACTGTCCTCCAGCTTGTGGCCCTTCACGTCGATCTTGAGCAGGTTGCTGGCCGTGACCTCGCTGTAATGCAGTCCGAAGGGGTTGATCAGGAAGTGCTTTTTGCCCCCGGTCACGCTGTCAGGCAGGCGCAGCGTGATGTGGTTGTAGATCATCTCCGTCCACCCGAGCATGTCGAAGATGCGGTAGCAGGCCGCCAGCTGCACGCGCGCGGCGCGTTCGTCGGGGTGCCATTGGGGGGTGGATGCCATGGGCGCGCTCCTCGCGTTTCGCGGTGTGTTCTTCGGTCTGTTCTCGTGTGCCGGGTAGCCCCGAACTTTTACCACACCCCCACGTGCTGCCCGGCCCCGGGCACGGCCACGCCTAAAATCGAGGGCTTATGACCGCCCCCACCGACAACGCGTCCGCCCCGGAAGGCGCCAAGGCCAGCAACTTCCTGCGCCAGATCATCGACCGCGACCTGCAACAGGGCACCTACGCGCAACGCCGGTGGGCGGGCCACCCCGCGGACGCCGCCACGCACCAGGCGGGCGCCCCCGACCCGGCCCGCATCCGCACGCGCTTTCCTCCCGAGCCCAATGGCTATCTGCACGTGGGCCACGCCAAGAGCATCTGCCTGAACTTCGGGCTGGCACGCGATTACGGTGGCGTGTGCCACATGCGCTTTGACGACACCAACCCCGAGAAAGAGGAACAGGAGTACGTCGACGGCATCCTGGACGCCGTGCGCTGGCTGGGGTTCTCGTGGGACGCCCACGGCACCTCGCACCGCTACCAGGCCAGCGACTACTTCGATTTCATGTACCGCGCCGCCGAGTACCTGATCGGGGAGGGCCTGGCCTACGTGGACGAACAGACCCCCGAGCAGATGCGCGCTAACCGCGGCGACTTCGGCAAGCCCGGCGCGGACAGCCCCTTTCGCAGCCGCACCCCGCAGGAGAACCTCGCGCGCTTTCGCCAGATGCGCGCCGGCGAATTGCCCGATGGCGCGGCGGTGCTGCGCGCGAAGATCGACATGGCCAGCCCCAACATCAACCTGCGGGATCCGGCCCTCTACCGCATCAAGCACGCCGAGCACCACCACACCGGCAGTGCCTGGTGCATCTACCCGATGTACACCTACGCGCACCCCATCGAGGACGCGCTGGAGAACATCACCCACAGCATCTGCACGCTCGAATTCGAGGACCAGCGGCCCTTCTACGACTGGCTGCTCGATCGCCTGCGCGAAGGCGGCCTGATCAACGCGCCGCAGCCGCGCCAGTACGAATTCGCGCGCCTGAACCTCACCTACGTCGTCACCAGCAAGCGCAAGCTCAAGCAGCTGGTCGATGACAAGCACGTGAACGGCTGGGACGACCCGCGCATGCCCACCATCGTCGGCCTGCGCCGGCGCGGCTACACGCCAGAGAGCCTGCAGCTCTTTGCCGAACGCATCGGCGTGACCAAGGCCAACGGCTGGATCGACTTCAGCACCCTGGAGATCGCGCTGCGTGACGACCTGGACCCCCGCGCCGCCCGCGCGATGGCGGTGCTGGATCCCGTCAAGCTGGTGATCGACAACTGGGACGAGGTCATGGGCGCGGGTCACCTCGAGGCCTGCGTCGCGCCAGTGCACCCCCATCACCCCGAGCGGGGGCAGCGCGAGTTCCGGTTCGGGCGCGAGCTGTGGATCGAGCGCAGCGACTACGAGGTCGTGCCGCCAAAAGGCTACAACCGCCTCTTCCCGGGCAACAAGGTGCGCCTGAAATACGGCTACGTGGTCGAGTGCACGGGCGCCGACACCGGCACGGACGGCCAGGTCACCACCGTGCATGCCAACCTGATCCCCGACACCAAGAGCGGCACCCCCGGCAGCGACAGCGTCAAGGCCAAGGGCGTGATCACCTGGGTGGGCGCCAGCGACGGCGTGCGCGCGCAGGTGCGCCTGTACGACCGCCTGTTCACCGTGCCACAGCCCGACACCGGCGAGCGCGACTTCCTGGAGGAGATCAATCCCGACAGCCTGAAGGTGACCGATGCCTGGGTCGAGCCCTCACTGGCCCGCGCGCGGCCTGACGATAAGTTCCAGTTCGAGCGGCACGGCTACTTCGTGGCGGACCGTGTCGATCACACAGGCGAGCGGCTGGTGTTCAACCGCACCACCGGCCTGAAGGACACCTGGGCGAAGTGAAGGCCGGGCCTCACCGGGCCTGCATTGGGATCGATGCGTTCAACCTGCGGCGCGAGCCAGCCGCAGCTCGTTTTCGCCCTGCGCGTTGCCGCTGCCCGGCACCGTCTCACCCGCGCGATCAATCACCTGCGGCAGGCGTGCCGCCAGCTGTTCGTCGGCGTCGGGCCCGGTGCCCACATACACCCCTTGCGTGAGCGTGATGTGCGCCGACTCGAAGGCGCCCGCGCCAGCGCACAGGGTGGTACGAGTGGGGGCGTCCTGGCTGGCCATCACCAGCATGGCGGGCACGACCGCCTCCGGGCTGAAGGCCTGCAGCATGTCCGGCGGGAACAGGTCCTGCGTCATGCGCGTGGCCGCCGTGGGGGCCAGGCAGTTCACCCGGATGTCGTGCTTGGCGCCTTCCAGGGCCAGCGTCTGCATCAGGCCCACCAGGGCCAGCTTGGCCGCGCCGTAGTTGGTCTGGCCGAAGTTGCCGTAGAGGCCGGTGGACGAGGTGGTGAGCACGATGCGGCCGTACTTCTGCGCCGTCATGTGCGGCCACACCGCCTTGCAGCCATGCACCGCGCCCATGAGGTGCACGTCCAGCACGTGGCGGAAATCGGCCACGTCCATCTTGGCAAAGCTCTTGTCACGCAGGATACCGGCGTTGTTCACGAGGATGTCGATCCGGCCCCAGGTGTCCATCGCCTGCTGCACCATCTTCTGCACCGCGTCGAAGTCGGTGACCGAGGCGCCGTTGGCGATGGCCTCGCCGCCCTTGGCGCGGATCTCGTCGACCACGGCCTGCGCCGCGCCGGTCGACCCGCCCGCGCCATGGACATCACCGCCCAAGTCGTTCACGACCACCCTGGCGCCGCGCGCGGCCAGGGCCAGTGCGTGCTGGCGGCCCAGGCCGCCGCCCGCGCCAGTGACGATAGCCACGCGGGCCTTGAAATCGAGTGCCATGTTGCTTCGCTCCTGCTTGTTTTTCTCGCCGCGGACTCTACGCCGTCCGCCGCCGTGCGCCTGTACCCCAGGGGACAGGCGCGCCGCGAATGTGTCGGCTGCGTGGAAACGCCGGTGTAGGCTGCCGCCGTGCGCGGGCGGCTTACCGGCCTCAGGGCGCCGCCAGCGAGGGCGTGACCGCCGCGCGTGACAGCCCCAGCCGCTGCGGGGCTATGTACTGCTGCCGGTAGATCTCGAAGGGCATGGTGTCGTTCGCCTCGATCCGGCGCTGGTCCTGGATCGACTGCGCGCTCAAGCCCTCGAAGTGCGCCTGCGAGGCCGCATCCCAGGGCAGGGACAGCAGGTGGTCCCGTGTGTGCCGGGACCGCGCCAGGCCGAAGGCCAGGAAGGAATTGGCGTGTTCGCGCGCCATCACCTCCAGGACCCGCGCCGAGGGCAGGCGCTGGGGCTCGGACAGCAGCACGCGCGCCGCCTGGACCGCGTGCGCGTGGGCCTCCGTGTTCCAGGCCTCGTCCAGCAGTTCCGCCACTGGCTCGAAAGCCTGGAGCAGTTCGTGGCCCCATTCAACCAGGCCCACCCAGCCCTGCCCGCGTTCGAGCTTCAGCCCAGGCTGGCGGCCGAATGCGGCGGTCTTGTGCTGGTTGCGGCCGATCTGCGCGATCTCCTGCGGCGTGTCGGGCGGACTCTCAGCCAGCAGGCAGTGCAGCAGAAACACGTCCAGCAGGCGCATGGCCTGGGCGTTGATGCCCACAGGCTCGAAGGGGTCGAGGTCCAGGAGCCGCACCTCCACGTACTCGACGCCGCGCTCACGCAGCGCATGCAGCGGCCGCTCGCCCGGAAAGATGTTGCGCTTGGGGCGGATGGTGCCGTAGAACTCGTTCTCGATCTGCAGCAGCGTGGTCGCCAGCTGGCGGTACTGACCCTGCGTGTCACGTACCCCGATCGCCTCGTAGGCCGGATAGGGCTGCGTCAGCGCCTCGTGCAGCGACGCGGCGTAGCCGTCCAGCCCGTTGTAGCTCACCGCCAGGCGGGCCTGGGCCTCGCTCTGGTAGCCCAGTCGCCCCATGCGCAGCGAGGTCCCGTACGGCATGTGCAGCGTCCCCTCGGACAGTGTCTGCAGCTCGTGCGGGCGACCCTCGACGAAGCAGGCATTGAGCGCCGGAGAGGCGCCAAACAGATACAGCAGCAGGAAGGCATGGCGGCGGAAATTTCGGATCAGGCCGAAGTAGCGCGCGCTGTCCACGCCCGGCATCGACCAGTTGTAGTGAATGCCGGAGATGGTCTGCATGCGCCGGCCGTAGCGGTGCGCCAGTCCCATGCGGTACACGCTCTTGGCCTGTCCGACGTTGGACGTTCCGTAGCGGCCGATCGGGATGTCGTCTTCGGGCGGCAGGCTGCAAGGCATGCTGGACGCCCACATCATCTCTTCACCCAGCGCGCGCAGCGTGAACTGGTGGATGCGCGCGAGTTCGTCCACGCAGGCCTGCGGCGTTTCGTGTACGCCGGTGATCAGCTCCAGCTGCGACTCGCTGTAATCGGTGGTGATGTGGGGATGCGTCAGCGCCGACCCCAGGGCAGGCGGGTGCGGCGTAGCCGCTAGCCTGCCGTCGGGGCTGGCGCGCAGGCTTTCTTTCTCTACACCCCGCCGGATCCCCAGCAGGGTTGGACGGTCCACCGCCTGGAGGACCGTGAGGGGGATTCTCATTCTTGCTTCCCAGGGCTGTACGCCCGGTGAACCGGCGAAGTTAACAGCTTTGCCGGTTTCCTGCCGGGCGGCCCGACCTGCGAAGCGCTCACTCAGTTGCGATCCATGCGCTGGGTGCGGGTGGTGGTCGTGGTCTCGCTGCTGCCCGACCCCATGCTGCCGGACCCCATGCTGCCCGCGCCCATACTGCCGCTGGCGCCGCTGGTGCCCGGGTCGCTGCCCTTGCCCGTCGACGGGCCGGCCCCGCTCGTGCCGGCCCCGCTCGTGCCGGTCTCGCTTCCCGAGCCGCTAGCGCCCGGGGAGCCCGAGGCCCCGGAAGTCCCCGTGCTGCTGCCACCGGTGCTGCTGCTGCCGGTGCTGCTGCCGGCCCCCATGGTGCCGGTGTCCCCGCCGCTAGCGCCGGAGGGTGATTGCTCGGTTGTCGTCGCCCCGCCGGAGGCACTGCCCCCGGGCGAGGTTGAACTGCCCTGGGCCAGCGCCGCACCGCAGGTGGCGGTCACGGCCAGGCCGGCCAGCAGGCTACGCAAAAGAGTGGATGCAGTCATGTGGGGAACTCCTTGAAAAAGCTGGAACGATGGAAGACGCCGGCATCGATGCCAGCTGCGACCAGCCTAGTGAGCCGCAACACCCGTCCCGTCGGCTGGGGTCAGCAACCGCTGTCGGACAGGGCCATCCCGAGGCGCGCGCCGCGACACCGCGCGGCCCCCCGTGTCCGTCCACCCGAAGACCTCCTGCAGGCTGCGCTCCTCGGGCAGTACATAGACCACCGCACCCGCACGGGCATGCGGCGCAATGACCTCCTCGTAGAAGCGCCGCGGCAGGTTGATGCAGCCGTAGGAGATGCGGTTGTCGTGCGGCGTGGGCGAGGCCAGTCGCTGCAGGCGGCGCTCGGCGGGGATACGGGCGCGCACGCGGTGCATGGAGACCGCCGACGCGTAGTCCACCCAAACGATGTCCTCGCCCTGCGCGTTCACCCCGGGCTCGGCGACGAAGCGGCCCGCAGGGGTCGTCCGTTCCTCGGGGCGGATCTGCGAGAGCGGCCGCTCGCCGATGCCCGGAACCGTGTGGTCGCCGAGTGCGCTGCCGAGCAGCACCGCAGCCGCACCCACCAGGTGGCCAGCGGCATCGAGCACGAAGACGCGGGCCTGCTGCTTGTCCACGATGACCACCGAGCGCCCCGCGGGGTCTCCGCTGGCCAGGGCCCATTGCGCCACTTCGCGCACCGCGGGCGAGGGTTGCTGCGCGCCGAAGTCGACCCCCGTGGCGGCGAAGGCCGTGGCAGCTGCGGCCATCACCGGGCACACGGACAGCGCAAGGGCCCAGGCCTTGCAGTGGGGCGGACGGTGTGGCGGGCAGGGCGCTGGCGTCATGTCATGCGGGGCCGGCCTCGGCGGATCCGAGGAGACGGCCACAGCATGCGCGACGTGGCACCACCACGACGTGAGCAGCCACACATTGAACTTGTAGGAACGCCGCGTGGCCGCGCCGGCCCCGGGCAGGCCTCACCGGGTCATCGGACGGTCTTCATGCGCTCCCGCGGCGGCTCGCGTCACGCTGCACGTACCAGCCGCCACAGCGAGGTGACCTCGCGCTCGCGCGCCGCAGCGAGCGGATCGTCCGGGTCCGCGGCCTTCGGGTGGCGCGGCGCGATATCCAGGCGCTCACGCACGGCCAGGCCACCCGCCGCGATCCACGCGCGCAGCTCCTCGCGCGTGCGCAGGCCGAAATGCTCGGCAAGGTCGGACAGGATCAGCCAGCCCTCGCCACCCGGCGCCAGGTGTGCGGCCAGGCCGGACAGAAAGCCGCGCAGCATCTGGCTGTCGGGGTCGTACACCGCGCGTTCGAGCACGGAGGTGGCGCGCGCCGGCACCCAGGGCGGGTTGCAGACCACCAGCGGCGCCTGCCCCGGCGGAAAGAGGTCGGCTGCATCCAGCTGCACCCGGTCCTGCACGCCCAGCCGGGTCAGGTTGTCGCGGGCACAAGCCAGTGCGCGCTCGCTGGTGTCGGTGGCGATGACGCGGGCCATGCCGCGCCGCGCCAGCACCGCGGCGATCACGCCGGTGCCGGTGCCGATGTCGAAGGCCAGCGAACGGTCCGCCGGCAGTGGCGCGCGTGCCACCAGGTCCAGGTATTCCCCGCGCACCGGCGAGAACACGCCATAGTGCGGATGGATACGCCCCAGCGAGGGAATGTCCACGCCCTTCTTGCGCCACTCGTGCGCGCCCACCAGACCCAGGAGCTCGCGTAGGGCGACGACGCACGCGTGGCCAGCGGGAGGTCCCCAGGCCTCGGCGCAGGCCAAGCGCAGGTCAGGCGCGCGCCGCAGCGCGATGCCGTAGTCGGCGCCGACCTCGACCAGCAGCATCCCCAGCACGCGCGCCCGCTGGCCCTGCGCCTGGCGATGGCGGTGGAATCGGTCAGAGGATGTGGTCGCTGGCGTGGACCGCGGCACGGGCCGGGCCTTGCGCGGCTTGCGGTCGATGCGCCGCGCCAGAGCCTGTAGCAGCTGGCGCGCGTTGTGGAAATCGCCACGCCAGACCAGGGCCGTACCCTCGCAGGCGAGGCGATAGGCCACGTCGGCGGGCATGCGGTCATCGGCCACCTGGATCCGCGACGGGGCGGGCCAGCCGGCCTCGCTGCGCCAGCGCAAGGTGTGGCTGGCGCCGGACTCTTGCCAGGACACAAGGGAAGGCTCGTCGTCGGCTGTCATCGGTCGGGGCTTGGCGTTCAGGGGTCAAGAGACAAGGCCGGCCGATTATGGGGGGCGGAGTCGAGCGCCCCGGGGCGCCACTGCAAAAGCGGGCATGATTGGAGCTGTGAAGTTTCTCGTCAGCCTGCTGCTCGCGGCAGCAGCCTCCCTGGCCCACGCCGCCACCTTCGAAGACACCATGGCACAGCGTACGCTGGCCTGCACCGCCTGCCACGGAGCCCAGGGCCGCGCCGGCCCCGACGGCTACTACCCGCGCATCGCCGGCAAGCCCGCGGGCTATCTGTACCACCAGCTGCTGCACTTTCGCGACGGGCGCCGCCACTACGGCCTTATGACGCGGCTGCTCGATCCGCTGTCGGATGCCTACCTGATGGAAATCGCGCAGCACTTCGCGAGCCTGGACCTGCCCTACCCGCCGCCCGCCCCCGCGCAGGCGGCACCTGCCGTGCTCGAACGCGGGCGCGTGCTGGCCCTGCAGGGAGATGCATCGCGCCAGCTGCCATCCTGCGCGCAGTGCCACGGTCCGAAACTGACCGGGGTGCTGCCCAACACCCCCGGCCTGCTGGGCCTGCCACGCGATTACATCAACGCACAACTGGGCGCCTGGCGCAATGGGCAGCGGCGCGCCCATGCGCCGGACTGCATGGCCCAGATCGCGCGCGCCCTAAGCCCCGAGGACCTGAACGCAGTCACTACTTGGCTGGCCTCGCAGCCGGTGCCGACCGACCCCAAGGCCGTGGTCCGCCTGCCGGTGCCCCCCAGCATGACCTGCGGCAGCGTGAGCCTACCCACCGCGGGGGCACGGCGATGACATCCACCGCACGTCGGATCGCGTTCAGCCTCGCCGGCGCCGCAGCCCTGGGGGCACTGGTGTTCGCTGGGCTCTACGCCCTGAGCGAGACGTCGGGCCACAACGACGCACCTGCGGGTGCGGCCGCAGTCCTGCCCGCGGCGGACACGATCACGCGCGGCGAGTACCTCTCGCGAGCGGGCAACTGCATGGCCTGTCACACCGATCGCGGGGGCCTACCCTGGGCCGGTGGCCGCGCGCTGGCCACCCCGTTCGGCACGCTCTACGCCAGTAACCTGACGCCCGACGCGCGTACCGGCCTGGGCGCCTGGACGGCTGAAGACTTCTGGCGGGCCCTGCACCACGGACGCTCGCGCGACGGTCGCATGCTGTATCCGGCCTTCCCCTACACCCACTACACCCGCGTGACGCGCGCCGACGCCGACGCGATGTACGCCTTCCTGCGCACCCTCACGCCCGTGCAACAGCCCAACACCCCGCACGCGCTGCGTTGGCCCTACAGCACGCAGGCGGCGCTGGCGGTCTGGCGGGCGCTGTACTTCCGGCCTGGCGGCCACCGCGAGGAGCCCGCACGCGGCGCGCAATGGAACCGCGGCGCCTACCTGGTGCAGGGCTTGGGCCATTGCGCGGCCTGCCACAGCGCCCGTAACGCCTGGGGCGCGAGCGAGGTGCTGGACCTGTCCGGCGGCATGATCCCGATGCAGTCGTGGTACGCGCCCTCGCTGGCCTCGCCGGTCGAGGCGGGCGTGGCGGGCTGGCGCGTGGACGACATCGTGCGGTTGCTGCGCACCGGCGCGTCACCGGACACCAGCACCCTGGGACCGATGGCCGAAGTGGTGCTTCACAGCACGCAGCACCTGCAGGAATCCGACTTGCGTTCGATGGCGGTATTCCTCCAATCGGTGCCGCCAGGCCCCGGCGCCAAGCCGTCGCAGGTGCCGCCAGTACCGGCCAGCGTGGCGCAGCGCGGCGCGCGGATCTACGCCGACCACTGCGCGCAGTGCCACGGCGACAAAGGCGAAGGCGTGAACGGCGCCTACCCCCGGCTCGCGGGCAACCGCGCCGTCACCCTCCAAGTCACGGCCAACCTGGTGCAGGTCACCATCCACGGCGCCTACCCGCCCGCCACCGAGGGCCAGCCACGGCCTTTCGGTATGCCGCCCTTCGCCCTCACGCTCAGCGACGCCGACATCGCCGCGGTGCTGACATTCGTACGCGGGGCCTGGGGCAATACGGCAGGTGGCGTGAGCGAGCTGGACGTGGCGCAGCAGCGCAGCGCGCGGTATTGACCGATGCACTGCGCTCAGTCCCCGGGTACGCGTGCCAGGGGCTGGCCCGCCACCGCAGCCAGCATCGACACGGTCACGCGCTGGGGCATGAGCTGGGCTAGCGGTACCAGTACGAAGGCGCGCTGCGTCCAGCGCGGGTGCGGTACGGTCAGCGACGGGCTGTCGATCCACGCATCGCCATATAGCAGCAGGTCCAGGTCCAGGGTACGCGGTGCGTGGTGCCACGGCCGCTCGCGGCCCGCAGCCTGCTCCAGGCTCTGCAACTGCGCGAGCAGGTCGGGCGCGGTCAGCGAGGTCTCGAGTACCGCCACCGCGTTGATGAAGTCCGGTCCCTGCGCCTCGTGCGGGGCGGTCCGGTACAGGTCCGAGGCCGCAGCCAGGCGGGTGTGCGGCAGCTCCCCGAGGTCCGCGAGGGCCCGCCGCACGGCGGCCACCGGCTCACCCAGGTTGGCGCCCAGGCCGACGCAGGCGGTGACCGGATCGCGGTCCATACGGGTGATCAGCCCTCTACGCTGCCCTCGCCTGCGCCAGAGGACCCACCCCCACCGCCGGAGCGGCGGCGGCGCCGGCGCTTGCGGGCTGGGGCGGCACCTTCATGCACCTGTGCATCGTCGTTCGCAGCGGCACCGTCGTCACCGGAAGGTGCCGCGGCCGGCGCCGGCCGTACGGTGCGCACGCGGCGCGCGCCCTTGTGCTGCTGCTCGTCGCGTACCTGTGCGATCAGGTCCTCGCGTCCGGCGTCGCTGGCCAGACTGAACTCCTGCCACCAGTCGGCCAGGACCACATCCACTTCGCCCACGTCAGCGCGCAGGCGCATGAAGTCAAAGCCCGCGCGGAAACGCGGTTGCTCGACCAGGCCGAAGGGCGTGCTGCCCACGCGCTTGTCGAATCGCGGCTGCATCATCCAGATCTCGCGCATGTCGGCCGCCAGCTTGCCGCGACCCGAGACGTCGCCGATGCGCGCGTTGAATACGTCGTCGATGGCATCCTGCAGGGCGGGAAACGGCGGCTGCTTGGCCTGGCGCCGGGCCCAGCCCTCGCGCACGTCGGACCACAGCACCGCCGCCAGCAGGAAGCTGGGCGCTACCGGCTTGCCCTCGCCCACGCGGCGGTCAGTGTCCTGCAGCGCCGCACGAACGAAAGGCTGGTCAGCGCGTTCGACCACGAGCTCGAGCAGGGGGTAGATGCCCCGCTCCAGGCCCAGGGCCTGGAGCTGCGCGATGGTGGCCAGGGCATGGCCCGTCTGCAGCAGCTTGAGCATCTCGTCGAACAGTCGGCTTTGCGGCACTTCCGCCAGGAGTTTCTTGCAGGCCTGCAGGGGGGCCGCCGTCTTGGACTCGAGCTGGAAACCCAGGGGACTGAGCTTGGCCGCGAAGCGCACCGCCCGGATGATGCGCACCGGGTCCTCGCGGTAGCGGGTGGCGGCGTCGCCGATCATGCGCAGGCGCTTCTTCTTCGCGTCCTCCATGCCGCCGTGGTAGTCCACCACCACCTGGGTCTGCGGGTCGTAGTACATGGCATTGACAGTGAAATCGCGGCGCGTGGCGTCCTCGTCCTGGGGGCCCCAGACGTTGTCACGCAGCACCCGACCGCTGGCGTCCACCGCGTGCTTCATGCCGGCCAGTTCGCTCTTGCTGGTGCGCTCGTTGCCGGAGACCGCTTCGGCCGCGGCGTTGTCCAGGTAAGCGCGGAAGGTCGAGACCTCGATCACCTCGTGCTCGCGCCCGCGCCCGTGCACCACGTGCACGATGCGAAAGCGCCGGCCGATGATGAAGGCACGACGGAACAGTCCCTTGACCTGTTCGGGCGTGGCGTCAGTAGCAACGTCGAAGTCCTTGGGGCGCAACCCGAGCAGCAGGTCGCGCACCGCGCCGCCCACGATGTAGGCCTCGTATCCCGCGTCCTGCAGGGTGCGTACGACGCTGACGGCGCGCTCGTCCACCAGGGAGGAATCGATTCGGTGTTCGCTGTGGGCAATCTCGCGGCGCTTGCCGAAGCGGTGCTTACTGGTGGATCCGCCGCCCAGGAGGCGGTCGATGAATTTCTTGATCATGGGGTATCGCCAAACAGGTCGAGTATGCGCCAGCCCCGTTCGGCAGCCACTTGGCGCAGTCGGGAGTCGGGATTGGTGGCCACGGGATGGCGCACCCTCTCCAGAAGGGGCAGGTCGTTCATGGAATCGGAATAGAAGGTGGCGTCGACGTCAGACCAGCCCAGGCCCCGCTGCGCCAGCCACTGGGCCATGCGGGTGACCTTGCCAGCGCGCATGGAGGGCACGCCCTCGATCTCGCCGGTGATCCAGCCGCTGGCATCGCGCTGCAGATTGACCGCGATCAGTTCCTGCACGCCAAAGCGGTCGGCAATGGGTCGGGTCACGAATTCGTTGGTGGCGGTGACGATCACCACCTGGTCGCCGGCGTCGCGGTGGCGCGCCACCAGATCCATCGCCTGGGGCCGGATGGCGGGCTCGATCACCCGGCGCAGGAACTCCTCGCGCGCAGCCAGCGCCGCCTGCTCACCGCGAAGGCGGATCGCCTCGGTGGCGAAGCGCACGTACTCGTGCACGTCCAGCGTGCCGGCCTGGTAGTGGGCGAAGAATTCGTCGTTGCGGGCCTTGAAGTGGCCGGGATCGCACCAGCCGATGGAGAGGGTGAACTCGCCCCACGAGTAATCCGAGTCGATCGGCAGCAGGGTGTGGTCAAGATCGAACAGCGCGAGTTTCACTCGTTCTCCAGCATGGAGCGAATCAGGGGGATGGTGATGGCGCGCTTGGTCTGCAGGGCGTACAGGTCCAGGTGCTCCAGGAGTTGCATGAGGCTACCCAGGTCTCGCGAGAAGCGCGAGAGCATGTAGTCCATGACTTCGTCGCCCAGGAACACGCCCCGCGCGTCGGCGGCCTGGCGAAGTACCGCGCGGCGCTCGGTCTCGGACAGCACCTGCAACTGGAACACATGGCCCCAGCCCAGTCGGGTACGCAGGTCCTCGCGCAGCTTCAGGTCGGCGGGCGGCACGTTGCCGGCCGCCAGCACGCCGCGTTGCAGCGTCTGCGCGTTCACGAACCAGTTGAAGGCCGCGTGCTGCTGCACCGCGGTGTACAGGTGGGTGTCGTCCATCAGCACCACCGCCCAGCGCTCGTCGAAGGCGGGCGGATCGGGCAGGGAGGCATCGAGCCAGCCCACCGACGCCCCCTGGGCACGCAGGGCCTGGCCCACAGCCTTGAGCAGGTGGGTCTTGCCGCTGCCGCTCGCGCCCCACAGGTAGGTGGGCACCGGCGATCGCGTGGGGCTGCCGCACCACAGCCTCAGGTGGGCCAGCGCCGCCTCGTTGGGACCGGCGCAGAAGCCCTCCAGGGTCGGGCCCCGGGCCAGGCCGATGTCCAGCGCGATCTGCTTCATGGGAGGCAAGTAAAATCGCAGAATTCTATCGGGCCGACCCTGCGCGACACCGCGCGCAGCCCGCCTCCCACCGCCCTTCGCTCCCTCATGACACAAGCCCCCCTCTCCTACAAGGACGCCGGCGTCGATATCGATGCCGGTGACGCGCTGGTCGAACGCATCAAGCCTCTGGCGAAAAAGACGATGCGCGAAGGCGTGCTGGCCGGCATCGGCGGCTTCGGCGCCCTCTTCGAGGTCCCCAAGCGGTACAAGGAGCCGGTGCTGGTCTCGGGCACCGACGGCGTGGGCACCAAGCTCAAGCTCGCCTTCGAGTGGAACATGCACGACACCGTGGGCATCGACCTGGTCGGCATGAGCGTCAACGACGTACTGGTGCAGGGCGCCGAGCCCCTGTTCTTTCTTGACTACTTCGCCTGCGGCAAGCTGCACGTGGACACGGCCGCTGCCGTGGTGGGCGGCATCGCCCGCGGCTGCGAGCTCTCCGGGTGCGCCCTGATCGGGGGCGAGACGGCCGAAATGCCCGGCATGTACCCCGAGGGCGAGTACGACCTGGCGGGCTTCTGCGTGGGCGCCGTGGAGAAGTCCAAGATCCTCACCGGCCGCGACGTGCGCCCAGGCGACGTGGTGCTGGGCCTGGCCTCCAATGGCGTGCACTCCAACGGCTTTTCCCTCGTGCGAAAGTGCCTCGAGCGCGCCGGTTCTAACCTGCCCGCCACCCTGGATGGCAAACCTTTGCGCGAGGCCGTCATGGCCCCCACGCGCCTGTACGTGAAACCGGTGCTGGCCACGCTGGCGGCCCACCCGGTCAAGGCCCTGGCCCACATCACCGGCGGCGGCCTGCTGGAAAACATCCCGCGCGTGCTGCCCGAGGGCACGGCCGCCCACCTGAATAAGGGAAGCTGGCCCCAGTCCGAGCTCTTTGCCTGGCTGCAGAAGACGGCCGCCATCTCCGACCACGAGATGAACCGCACCTTCAACAACGGCATCGGCATGGTGGTGGTGGTCGCCGCCGAGCACGCTGCCGCAACGGCGGCCACCCTGCGCGCGCAGGGCGAGACGGTCTACGAGATCGGTGCCATCGCGGCGCGCGGCGACGGCGCGCCGGTCGAGGTGCGCTGACCCTTCGACTGGCAGGCGCCACACGGCGCCCGGGGCCTCAGTTGCGCGCGCGGCGCAGGCTCGCCAGCTGCTCGGCGATCGCGTCAATATCCAGCGCGTCCTGCGCGTTGCCCAGGTAGGTCTCCAGGTCCTTCGCCGCCAGCTCGCTCTGGCCGCGCGCCGCGTGGGCCAGACCCCGGTCGCGGTACTCCGACCAGGCCTGGGGCAGCAGCACCACCAGCCGGTCCTGCACCGCCACCAGGCGGGTCCAGTCGGCTTGGGCCCGGTGGATTTCCTTGAGGTTGCGAAGCATGCGGGCGATGATGTCCCGCGCCGGCGCCGACTGCAGGTACAGGCCCAGGGGCACATCGAACTCGCCGGTCAGGCCACTGCGGCGCTTGTACGGCTCCAGCCGCTCCGACAATTCCTCGCGCGAGAGCGACTGCCCGGTGAAGGGGTCGATCACCACCTGGCCCTTGGGCAGGTTCACCTTCACCATGAAGTGCCCCGGGAAGCACACGCCGCGCGCGTGCAGCCCCAGGCCCTGCGCCAGCTCCAGCCAGAGCACCGCCAGCGAGATCTGAATGCCGCGGCGCGTGCGCAGCACCACGTTCAGGTAGCTGTTGTCCGGGTCGCCGTGGTCGTTGAGGTTGCTGCCGAAGCTCAGGTCCTGGAAGAAGAACTGATTGAGCATGCGCAGGCGCTGCAGCGCTGGTGCGTCGGCCGCCAGGCGGCGCTTCAGGCGCGCCAGAAGCTGGTCCACGTCGCCCAGCACCTGCTGCACGTCCAGCTCAGGGTATTCGTCCTGGGCGATGCTGGCCGCAGCCTCCAGCAGCGGGAAGTGGTCGTCGCTCTGCACCAGGGAGCGGAAATAGGCCAGCGGGGTGGGCGCCTGGAAATCGAGCTGCATCGGGTCTTTTGTAAGGGGCCGCAGGGGGTGCGTCAAGCACCCTCGCCGGGCGCGGGGTCAGCGCGCCACAAACTGGCGCAGTTTCACGCCAGCGGCCCACAGGGCCCCGAAGTAAATCAATGCGCCCCCGGCCAGCACCGCGCCGAGCCAGCCCACGCGCTGAAAAGGCTGGGCCCGCAGGTCCACCCAGGGCAGCGCGCCGGCACTCCAGGCCAGGAACACCGACAGCAAGGCAGTCGCCACCACCACCTGCACCAGGAAGCGGCCCCAGCCCGGCGAGGGGACCCAGCTACCCCGCCGGCGCAGGCCTGCCAGCAGCCAGCCGGCATTGAGCAGCGCGCCCAGGCCGATGGACAGGGCCAGGCCGGCGTGTTGCAGAAGCGGCACCAGGGCCACGTTCAGCAGCTGCGTCACCACCAGCACCACGATGGCGATGCGCACCGGCGTGCGCATGTCCTGGTTGGCGTAGTAGCCCGGGGCCAGCACCTTGATCGCCACCAGCCCCAGCAGCCCCACGCCGTAGCCGGCCAGGGCCGTGGACACCTGCAGCACGTCGCGCCCAGTGAAGGCGCCGTAGTGGAACAGGGTGGCCACCAGGGGCTTGGCGAACACCAGCAAGGCCACCGAGCTGGGCACCGCCAGCAGCACGACGATCCGCAGGCCCCAATCGAGCATCGCGCAATAGCGCTGCGTGTCGCTGGCGGCATGGGCCGCCGCCAGCTGCGGCATCAGCACCACGCCCAGGGCTACGCCCAGCATGGCGGTAGGGAACTCCATCAGCCGGTCGGCATAGCCCAGCCAGGTCACGCTGCCCGCGGGCAGCCAGGACGCGATCTGGGTGTTGATCAAGAGGGAGATCTGGGCCACGCCCACCCCCAGTAGCGCGGGCAGCATCAGTGTGCCGATGCGGCGCGTGCCTTCGTGCCGCCAGGCCGCGCGCAGGCGGCCCCAGCCCAGGCCGATACGGGGCAGGTGCCCCAGGCGCAGCAGCACCGGCATCTGCACCCCCAGTTGCAGCACGCCCCCCACCATCACCCCGGCGGCCATGGCGTAGATCGGCTCGATGCCCATGGAGGCGAACCAGGGCGCCCCCAGCCAGGCCGCCCCGATCATGGCCACGTTCAGGAGCACTGGCGTGGCTGCGGGCGCCGCATAGTGCCGCCAGGTGTTCAGGATACCGGCCGACAGGGCCACCAGCGACATGAAGCCGATGTAGGGGAACATCCACCGCGTCATGAAGACTGCGGCCTCCATGGCGTTCGGGTCCTTCTGCAGGCCGCTGGCTAGCGCCCACACCAGCACCGGCGCACCAGCCACGCCCAGCACGCAGGTGACCAGCAGCGCCCAGGCCAGGGCCGTGGCCACGTGGTCGATCAGGTCCTGGGTGGCGGCCTCTCCCTCGCGCTCCTTGACGTGGGCCAGGGCGGGCACGAAGGCCTGGCTGAAGGCGCCCTCGGCGAACAGGCGCCGGAACAGGTTGGGGATGCGAAACGCCACGTTGAAGGCGTCCGTGAGCGCGCTGGCGCCGAAGGTGGACGCCATGAGCAGGTCCCGCACCAGGCCCGTCACCCGCGAGGCCAGGGTCAGCAGCGAGACGGTCGAGGCGGCTTTGAAAAGGCTCACCCGGGCAAGTGTAGCGGCGCCCTGCCGGCTCCTAGGGGCCGGTCAGTGCTTTTGGCGTACAATGGAGGGCTTTGCTGGCAACATCCTCAGACACCTCAAGGAAATCATCATGGCATCAGCCAAACCCAAGAAAAAGAACCCGCGCCTGGCGTCGGGCCGCAAGCGCGCCCGCCAGGACGTCAAACTGAACGCCGCGAACACCTCGCTGCGCTCGAAGTACCGCACCGCGGTCAAGAACGTCGAGAAGGCTGTGGCCGCCGGCGACAAGACCAAGGCCACCGAACTCTTTGCCAAGGCCCAGAGCGTCCTGGACTCCGTGGCCGACAAGCAGATCTTCCACAAGAACAAGGCCGCCCGCGACAAGAGCCGCCTGTCCGCCAAGGTCAAGGCCCTGGCCACCGCCGCCTGACGTCTTCAGGCACCCGCCCGGGCTTTCTGCCAAGAGAGCCTGCCGTTTGAAACGGGTGCGCTGCCAGCAAAGCAAAAAGCAAGAAACCGCCTTCGGGCGGTTTTTTCGTTTCTGGCACGCAACCCCTCAAACGCGGGAAGCGCTGCGCGCCGGCGCGCGGCGCGTTGCAGCCGCAGAAGGCGCCCTCAGGACTTCACGGGACGCTCGGGGATCAGGCAGGCCTCGCCCACCTGCAGGTCGTTGTCCCGGGCGAAGTTCATGACGAAGTCCCAGGCCATGGGCTCGTGCTCGCGCAGGGCGGTGTTCACGACCACGCACTTGACCTCGCCGATCACGGTGGGCACGCACCAGGGGGAGTAACTCAGGTGGCTCCCGGGCTGCGCCCCGCCCGGGCGGAAGGAACTCATGACCCCCGCCAGGCGCTCCGCCCAGTCGCTGGGCCGGAAGGCACGTCCCTGGCTGGTGATGCCCTGGATGAAGACTTCTTGGTGGGAACTGGAGGCCATCGGGGATTGCGAGGGTGGGCAGCGCATGGACCAGGGATCGCCTCGTGTCGCAGCGCCCAAGTATTCTATCTTATATAAGACTTGGAGCCCCTCCTCCGGCCGATCAGGGACCTGACGGACACCCCCCCGGCGCCGCTCTCGGGACGGGGTTGGGACGGCGCAGGCCCTATGCCTAAAATCGCCCTTCCAGCGGCCCACCTCCATGGGCCGATTTTTCTTTCCAGTCTTCCAAGAGGACCGCAATGGCGCTGATCGAAGCCGCTTCGCCCCACACCATGAACACCTATGGGCGCGTGTCCATCGCCCTGTCGCACGGGCAGGGGGTGCGCGTGTGGGACGTCAATGGCAAGCGCTACCTGGACGCCCTGGCCGGCATCGCGGTGAATACCCTGGGGCACGCCCACCCCAAGCTGGTGCCCGCGCTGCAGGACCAGATCGCCAAGTTGATTCACTCCAGCAACTACTACCACATTCCCCTGCAGGAAGAACTGGCGGCGCGACTGGTCGAGCTTTCCGGCATGACCAATGCCTTCTTCTGTTCGACGGGCCTGGAGGCCAACGAAGCCGCGCTGAAGCTCGCCCGCAAGTACGGCCACGACAAGGGCATCGAGCGCCCCGAGATCGTCGTCTACGAGAAGGCCTTCCACGGCCGAAGCATCGCCACCCTGTCCGCCACCGGCAACCCCAAGGTGCAGGCCGGTTTCGGTCCGCTGGTCGAGGGCTTCGTGCGCGTGCCGCTCAATGACATCGCCGCACTGAAGAAGGCCACCGAGGGCAACCCCAATGTGGTGGCCGTGTTCTTCGAGACCATCCAGGGCGAGGGCGGCGTCAACCCCATGCGCGCCGAGTACCTGCGCGAGGTGCGTGCACTGTGCGATGCAAAGGACTGGCTGCTGATGATCGACGAGGTGCAGTGCGGCATGGGCCGAACCGGCAAGTGGTTCGCGCACCAGTGGGCTGGCATCACGCCCGACGTCATGCCCCTGGCCAAGGGCCTGGGCTCGGGCGTGCCGATCGGCGCAGTCGTGGCCGGCCCCAAGGCGGCGAACATCTTCCAGCCGGGCAACCACGGCACCACCTTCGGCGGCAACCCGCTGTCCATGCGTGCGGGCGTGGAGACGATCCGCATCATGAAAGAGGAAGGCCTGCTGGAAAACGCGGCCCGCGTGGGCGCGCACCTGAGGGCGTCGCTGGAGAAGGCGCTGACCGGCGTGGCCGGCGTGAAGGACATCCGCGGCCAGGGCCTGATGCTGGGCGTCGAGCTCGATCGCCCCTGCGGCGCGCTGGTGGCGCGCGGCGCCGACGCCGGCCTGCTATTCAGCGTTACCGCCGACACGGTGGTGCGTCTGGTGCCGGCCCTGATCCTCACCCAGGCCGAGGCCGACGAGATCGTGTCCCTGCTGGCGCCCCTGATCAAGTCCTTCCTGGCGGAATGACCATGGCGATCCGGCACTATCTGCAATTCAGCGACTTCACGGCCGACGAATACGCCTGGCTGTTCGCGCGCACGGCCCTGATCAAGCGCAGGTTCAAGACCTACGAGAAATACCACCCGCTGGCCGACCGCACGCTGGCCATGATCTTCGAGAAGGCCTCCACCCGCACCCGCGTGAGCTTCGAGGCGGGCATGTACCAGCTCGGGGGCAGCGTGGTGCACCTGACCACCGGCGACAGCCAGCTCGGAAGGGCCGAGCCCATCGAGGACTCCGCGCGCGTGATCAGCCGCATGGTCGACCTGGTCATGATCCGCACCTTCGGTCAGAACAAGATCGAGCGCTTCGCTGCGCACTCTCGCGTGCCCGTGATCAACGGCCTGACCAACGAGTTCCATCCCTGCCAGATCATGGCGGACCTCTACACCTACCTGGAGCACCGCGGCCTGGACGCCCGGGGCCAGCCCGACCTGGGCGCGCTCGAGGGCAAGGTGGTGGCTTGGGTGGGTGACGGCAACAACATGGCCAACACCTGGCTGCAGGCCGCCGACCTGCTGGGGTTCACGGTGCACGTGAGCACGCCCTCCGGCTACGAGGTGGACCAGACGGTGGCCGGCATCCGCAGCAGCCAGAGCTACAAGGTTTTCCAGGACCCCAAGGAGGCCTGCAAAGGGGCAGACCTGGTCACGACCGACGTCTGGACCAGCATGGGCTACGAAGCCGAGAACGAAGCCCGCCGCAAGGCCTTCGCCGACTGGTGCGTCGACACCGACATGATGTCCGTGGCCAAGCCCGACGCCCTGTTCATGCACTGCCTGCCCGCGCATCGTGGCGAGGAGGTGCAGGCCGAGGTGATCGACGGGCCGCAGTCCGTCGTCTGGGACGAGGCCGAAAACCGGATGCACGTGCAGAAGGCGCTGATGGAATTCCTGCTTCTGGGCCGGATCGACCCTCCGCGCTAGGTACCAAACATGGCGCCGATGCGGATCACCGCCGGCCCGATCAGCACAGCCAGCAGGGCGGGGAAAATGAACAGGATCAGTGGCAACAGCATCTTGACCGGCACCTTGGCCGCAATTTCCTCGGCGCGCTGCATACGCTTGATCCGCATCATCTCAGACTGCACGCGCAAGGAATCGCCCAAGCTGGTGCCAAAGCGGTCGGCCTGAACCAGCATCGACACCAGCGCATACAAGTCCTCCAGGTCGACCCGCAGTGCGAGGTTCTTCAGTGCCTGCGAGCGACCTGCACCCGCGCGGATTTCAAGTGCAGCCAGATAAAACTCCTCGGCCAGCACCCGGCTGCTGCGTCGTATTTCCTGTGAGACCCGATGGATCGCAGCGTCCATGCCCAGGCCTGCCTCTGTGCAGATCACCAGCAAATCAATCAGGTCGGGCAGCACGTCACGCATCTGCGCCGCGCGGCGAGAGGTTCGCAGATGCAAGTAGCCGTCGGGCAGGTAATGCCCCGCGGCCGCCAGGATCACCCCCCAAAAAGCCATACGATTTCCCGACGCAGTCGCTCCTGACGCCCACAGCAACACCAGGCCCACCGCTGGCAGGAGCAACGTCAGGGCCGTCTTGACTGCGTGATAGCGCTGGGCGATACCCGCATCGCGCAGGCCCGCACGGATGAAGCGCAGGCGCAGTTCAGAGCTTTGCCAACCCCCTTCGGGCACCGATAGCCGAGACAATGAGTCCAGTACTCCGCTCAGGCCCCCCAGCGCCCGAGCGCCAGCCGGCCGGCCCACTTGCACGCGCGGCAGGTGAGACTCGACACGGGCTCGAAGCCGCCGACGCGCCCGCTGCTGCGCCAGCAAGCGACCGAGCCCCAGCACGCCGAACACGCAGGCAACAAACACCAGCCCAAGAATCAGAAGGGAAAGAGGTTCCTGCGTCACGGCTCAAACCCGGATCTGAACGATCTTCCACATCCACAAACCACCCACTGCCATCAGACTCAGCCCCACACCCACCAAGGTCTGGCCGGCCGGCGTGAGCCACAGGCTGGACATATAGCTCGGGTTGACCAGCGACAAAATCGCAGCGAGCAGGAAAGGCAAGGCCCCGATCAGGAGGCCCGACAGGCGACCCTCCGATGCCAACACCCGAACCTTGCCTTTGAGCTTGATGCGATCACGTATGGTGCGAGCCAATGAGGTAAGCAGCTCGGTCAGGTTGCCGCCGGTCTGGCGATGGATCACCAGCGCAATCACCAGAAAATTCAAGTCACTGCTTTGCATGCGCTCGGCCATGTCGGCCATGGCATCGTCAAAACTCATGCCGATCGAGATCAGGTCAAAGCCTTGCTTGAATTCAACCCCGACCGGCGCGGGCAACTCATCGCCCACCATGCCCAGGGCCACAGTCAGCCCGAAGCCCGAGCGAAGAGCCCGCGTCATGAAATCCAGGGCCTCGGGTAACTGCGCCTCGAAGCGGGTTCGGCGTTGACTGGCCAGGCGCTGTAGCCACAGTACCGGCGCAGCGCCAGCGACAGCCGCCATACCCACCACCAGCACTGCCGGCAAGGGCGTGAGTGTCGACGCCACCAGGCCAACGCCCAGGACCAGGCCTGCACAACACACCAGCACCGACAACAAGGAGCGCCTGGTCCCCGAACGACGCAACACCCCCTGAATGCGGGCCATGCCCGGTACCCGTATCAGCCACAAGGACAACCAGGGCGGCAGGTCGCCAGAGCTGTCCTTGAGCAGTTTCGGACCGGAACGACGCTGATGCTCGGCGATCGCGGACAGACGACGACGCAAGGCACGTGCACGCGGACTCCAGCGCCGTCCCCAGCCATCCACCAGCCACAGGGCTAGCGCGCTCACCCCGAGAAACACCAGTGTGAGGAAGGCAAATAGCAGGTCTGCGCTCACCGGGGATGCGCCAGTGCGATGTCGTCTTCACTCGGCTCGGGGTCAAAAAGATCCGCGGGGAGATCGATACCAAAGGCGCTGAGTCGATCGGCCAGACGAGGCCGCACGCCGCTGGCCCGAAATTGACCGAGTACCTGACCCTGAGCGCTCATGCCCTCACGCTCGAAAAAGAAAATCTCCTGGGAGGTGATGATCTCGCCTTCCATGCCAGTGATCTCATGCAGGCTCACGATCTTGCGCGTGCCGTCGTTCATCCGACTGGCCTGGACGACGACATGAATGCCTACACTGATTTGCTGGCGCAGGGCCTTGACTGGCAGGGTGACGCCACCGAGACCCACCAGGTTTTCCAGGCGAGACAGCGCGTCACGCGGCGAGTTGGCATGTACCGTGGTCAGCGAGCCGTCATGACCAGTGTTCATGGCCTGCAGCATGTCGATCACTTCGCTGCCGCGAACCTCGCCCAGGACAATGCGGTCGGGGCGCATGCGCAGGCTGTTCTTGACAAGACTGCGCATGCTGACCTCGCCAGCACCTTCGACGTTAGGGGTACGCGTCTCCAGGCGCACCACATGGCTTTGCTGCAGCTGAAGTTCCGCTGTGTCCTCAATGGTGATGATGCGCTCGCCCTCGGGGATATAGCTCGACAGAATATTGAGCAGTGTGGTCTTTCCCGACCCCGTTCCACCCGAGATCAGGATATTCACCTTGGCTTTCACGAGCCCCGCCAAAAGTTCAGCCATGGGCGCGCTCAGCGCCTGCTTGGCCACCAGATCGGCCATGCGCAAGGGGACCACCGAAAATCGCCGGATCGTGAGCGTCGGTCCGTCAAGCGCCAACGGCGGCACGATGGCATTGACGCGCGAACCATCGGGCAAGCGGGCATCGACCATGGGCGAGGACTCGTCGATGCGACGGCCCACTCGCGAGACTATTTTCTCGATCACTTTCATCAGATGGCCGTTGTCGTTAAAGCGCGTGCCTGACAGCTCAATACGCCCCTGGCGCTCCACAAAGACCTTCTCAAAGCCGTTGACCATGATCTCGCTGATGCTCGGATCGGCCAGCAAAGGCTCCAGGGGGCCCAGGCCCAGCACCTCGTCTTGCAGGTCAATCACCAGCTGGCTGTGCTCCTGCTCGTTGACCGGCACTTGCAGCTCGGAAATCAGTAAATCGACCAGATTGGCCAACTGTGCACGCACTTGTTCCTCGGGCAGGCTTCGGGCGGCGACCAGATCCATCCGTTCGAGCATGGCCCGGTGCAGGATCACCTTGGTGGCAAAGTAGCCCGGCGAAAGGCTTGCCAGGGCAAGCGTCGGCAAGGCAACGGGCTCAGGGCCAGCCGCCTTGGGCGAGGGCGGCATCACCACTGCGGCCGGGTGGTGCGGCGTCTGCACGGGCGCTGGTTCGGACGCGGTCTCCGCGCCCCGGGCCCAAGCGCCTATCTGTTCGCGAAGCGTTGCCATAGCGTGCGTCGGGTGTTGGGATTCGCCTGGCCTGTGAGTTGCGCAGCCCACTCACACACAGCCTGTGCATACGCGCTGCGAGGCTGCAGCGTCACCGCGGGTACCCCCTCGACCAGCGACGCCGCCAACAACTCATTGGCGCGAGGCAGGACCAAGGTGACCGGGATACCCAAGGCAGCTTCTACATCTGCCTGGTGAATATCCGAGCGCGCGCAGTGCAGACTCAGTCCGAGCGACACCTGCGTGCGGGTTGACTCCAGGGCCTGCCACAGCCGTACCAGCTGGTGGGCACGGCGCACAGAGGGAACATGCGGCGTCATGATCACCAAGAGCTGATTCAGGCTATCGAGCATGCTCAGACCAATCGGATCGAGCCCCAGGTCCAGGATCACCCAGTCGTACTGCTTGAGCGCCAGATGCAGCAGTTGCACCACATCGTCGGGCTTGAGGCTCAAATAGCGCTCCAGGCTCGGCGGTGAACCCACCAGGTGCAAATTGGGCATGGGATGCTCGGTCATGAGCTCCAGCAAGGAGGCGTCGAGGCGCCCCACCTCGTCGCACAGGAGCGAAACGTCATGTACCAGCGGCGTTCTTTGCAGGAACAGATCGACATCACCAAAGGGCAGGGACAGATCCATCACCAGCACCCGGGTTTGCCGGTTGCTCAGCGCGATCGCGGCGGCCAGGTTGGCCACCACGCCGCTGGCGCCATCGCCGCCCTTGGCAGACATCACACCGACGCATTGACCCAGCAGGGGTGCAGTGGGCGGCGCCACCGGATCCGGAATAGGGGTTCTGGGCATTCAAACTACTCACAACGTGGATTGGTTTCACCGGCCACCACCGTGCTCATGGCTTCGCGCAGCGCGGTGGTTCGAAATGGGGGAAGCGACAAGGTCAGCGACCCCAGTGGCAGGGGCAGCACCGCCTGCAATTGGCTCAGACTGGCCTGCACCTGCTGGCAGGTGGCCTGGGTACACAAGGCAGGCTGGTACGTCAGCGTCAACCAATCGCTGCGCGTGTCTACCCGAATCTGTCCAGACGACTGCACAAACACACGCACTTGATTTCGAATCTGGGCCTGCTGCGAAGCGCCCATATCGCAGGTGCTGGCCAGACGCGCCGCCAGACGCGTGGCCTCACCCGCCATGTTGAAGACCAGCATGAAGCGAGCCAACTCAATCACCGCCACCACCGCGACCAAAAACACCATCAGTCCCAGCGCAAACTCGATCATGACGGCGCCCTTCAGGGAACTTCGCCAACACGGTCCCGAGCCAACCAGCGGCAGATAGATATGACGGTCCATCAACTGGCCTGCTGCATGGTCAGACTGATCGACCCGAAATCCAAGGTCGCCACGCCAGCCAACCAGGTCGACAGGATCGTCGGATGCCGATAACCCGAGACCGATACGGTCACCAGATTCAGCGTCGTGCCATGGGCAACGGCCAGGCTGGCTGCGGTGCGCTGCGCCTGGTGTGTGCCAGGGGCATTGCTCGCGTCAAGCACCATCACGATCAGACCCGGTTCCGCAAGGCCGGCCATGAGGGCGGTACCGGGGCAAGGCAGCGCGGAGCTGGCCAAGCCGTGCGTCACCAGGCACCGGGCTTCGACGTAGCCAGCGCCAGGCGGGCGTGTCGAGAGGTAACGCGCCGCAGACCGCACCTGGGTCACCAGCGTCTTGTACGCAGCCAGAGCCTGCGCGAATTCCACGGTGGCCAGTGCCAGCAGCACCAGAACGGGCAAGACAAAGGCCAGTTCGACCAAGGCGCCACCGCGCTGCCGCGATCTCATTGCACCAGCACCGGAACCAGAGGTCCGATGGCGTTGGCGCCACCGGGCGCGCCCGCGCTGACGCACCCCGAGGCGGGATCGTCCGCACGACCTCGGTATTCCATCTCGGCATCCTGCGAGGGCGACTTCGGACTGAGCATCAACGCACAGGCCCAGCCCAGAATAGGCTTGGATCCGGGCCCGCAGGCCGAACTGCTGCACTGAACCACTGGCATCGACACCAACCGACGCGATGGCGCACCCCATTGCTGATGCACTTGCGCGGGCGTGTGGAAGCTGGCGATGGAACCCTGAAAGGGCTCTCGGGCCGGTACACGCACCGACTGATAGTCTCCTGCGGCGCCCCCGACCGGCGGCGGGCGATACCCATAGCCCGTTAGGTCTGGAATCGCGATGGCCGGATCGAGCGCGGTACCGCCCTGCTTGTAGACGCCAAAGCGGGAGTTCCAGGCCGCATCCAGCGAGGAGATTACGCCCGTCTGGATCCCGATGCAGCGGCCGGCCGACGTGGGCACATCGCACACGCCATAGCTCAAAAGCGCATCCACATAAGGCGCCAGCCCGCCAGAGGTTTGCGTCCCCATCACATTGACCCAGGTGAAATAGCCGCTGGACTGGGTAGCCCCCAGCACGATCCGGTCACCGCGGGTATGACCGAAATTGCGGCTGTCACTGCCACTGCCCTCACACATCCCCATGGGGATGCTGCACGCGCTTTGCGAGGGCATCGTGGTGGCTGTCGCCGTGGCAACCAGATCGACGCCCGCACGGTCCCACACTGCCATGAAGGTGGTTCGCACGTTCGGCGCGGTGACAACACATCGTGCATACCGTGAACTGGCCACGGCACCGCCGTTGCTTGCGCGATAGCTCCCCTTGAGGGTGGGACTGAATGTCACCTGGACCTGCGCCGCACCGATGGTCAGGGACTGAAAACTGTGGCGATTTTTCACGCCGCCCAGAAATTGCCCGGCCACAGCGGCCCGCATCGGACCATCGGCCGCACCACTGAGCTGCGCTGCGGATGCCAGTACACAGGCATCGGCGGCGCCTTGCAATTCAGTCCGAATCAGCGCCATGCGACTCAAGTCCAGCGCCAGACCGACAAATCCCAGCAGAACCAGCATGAAGACACCGGCTGCTATCAGAAAGGCGCCGCGCTGGCGCCGATCCCTGAACGCTGAAGTCCTCATGGCGCGCTCCCGGGAGTTGCACCTTGCAGGCGCTGCTCCCAAAAAAGCTCGCTGCGCGTGGGCGGCACTACGGTATCCGTGGGCAAGGACGGCCGCGTGTCGCTGGCCTGGACCCGCGTGGCGCGCACAACAACCACCAGCTCGGTCATGTCGGCGATGAATTCAGTGCTTCGAAACAGCGCGCCAATCACGGGCAGATCGCCCAGAAAAGGAAATGAATTGATGCTGGCCGTCGTGCTATTTCGAAGCAGGCCTCCGATCACCAGGCTCTGCCCGTCGGCCAGCAACACTGAAGTCGCCACACGTCGGCTGGTGAATGCGGGCAGCACTGAGGCCGTAGCCCCGCTTCGCAAGGTCACGGGTTCTCTGGAAATCTCCGAAACCTCGGTGGTCACCTTCAGGCTGATGCGGCCTGCGTCCAAGACATGGGGCACGAACTTCAGGCCCACTCCGAACTCGCGCTCCTGCAAGGTGATTGTGCTGCCGGTGGACGCGCCTGGCTGAATCACCGGGATGAACACCTTGCCTCCGACCAGAAAGCTGCCCTCTTGCCCACTCATGGCGACGATGGTTGGTTCAGCCAGAATGCGCACCAGCCCGTTACGGGCCTCCGCCTCCAGGCTCAGCCCATTGATCCCACCAAACAGCAGGCTGGCCGAGGCTCCGCCGCCGCCCAGGAAGCTCGACCCCGCGCGCCAGCGACCGTTGTTACCACTGGCCTGTACGCCCAGTCCCAGCTTGTCCAGCACCGAGCGAGAAATCTCCGCAATGCGTACCTCCAGCGTTACCTGCTGGTTGTCACGAACGCGCAGCAAGTCAATCACCTGCGTAGGCGCAGAGGCCGCAGCCTGCAGCGGGCGCATGAAGGCATCGGCCAGGCTCAGAGCCGCTGCTGCCGCCGACGGGCTGGACACCATGCCAGAGAGCACCACCCGCCCCGAGGCCATGCGCAGATCGATCGACTTTTCGTCGGGCAGGTGGTCTTGCAAGGACTTGGCCAACGGCGCCAGGTCAGGATTGACCGAAATCCGCAGCGTAATGGGCTGTACGCCGTCGCGCCAGATCACCAGATCGGTGGTGCCCGTCGCCTTGCCCAACACATACAACTCCGTGGGAGAGATCAGCCGATAGTCGGCCACCTTTGGATCGCCGACCGCAATTCGACTGACCGCACTCGGCAAGGACAACACACGCACATGGCCGGCTGTCAGCCGCAGCGGTGTAGTGGCCTCTTCGCTGATGGCGTTTGCGTCTCCTGCAATCACGAACAGAAAAGTGCACAGGACCTGCAGTCGCCTCATCGCGGTCATCGCGCACCCCCGGACACAGGCTCCACGCTCGACTGGGTACCGCGCAGCTCCTGCACGGCGGGCGGCGCCGGTTGGTATGACGCTGCACGCGCACGTCGCACCTGCGGGGCCGCAGTACCGGACACGACAGGAACGGGCGATGCGGCGGTCGCAGCCACCACTCCCATCAGCGTCTCCAGACGCGTGCCAGTCGAGGTCTGACGGGCCTTGTCCAATTCATTGCGCAGGGCCAACGAGAGGCTCCCCACGCTTCGCGCCAGATCCAGGCGCTCGGATTCGGCAGGTGTGAGCTCCAGGGTCACGGCATTGACCACCTTGGGCTTGGCGGGCGCCGAGACCGTGTCCTGCGCTACGGCCAGCACCTTCACCGCCTCCAGCACGATGCGGGAGAAGGGCTCGTTATTCGAATCACGCGCGCTGACCAGCACGTCCACATACGTGCCAGGAAGGGCAAATCCGGCCACGCCGATCACGTCGTTGACACGAACCGTGATGGCGCGCTTGCCCGGGGACAACGCCGAAGACAGCCCCGCCCGACCATCCACAGGCACCAAGCGAGACTCGAGGACCGGCTCGCCCGGCACCAGAGGCTGGCGCGGGACACGACCGATGACGGCCTCCACTGCAGCGAAGGCCCCTTGCGGCGCTGACAACCCGGGCCAGGGCAGTACCTGCAGCTGCAGGCTCGCCAGGGGTTCCCCTGCTTCGACGGCTACGATGGCCACCACCACGGGTGGACCACGCTGCGGCTTGCCCCCGACCCCGACCCACCGCGCCACCAGAAAGACCGCCACCGCCCCTGCGGTGAGTGCCAATGCGATCAGGGCCGAAGGCTTCAAGCCAAGTCACTTCGGGTAGGTGGGGATATTCGTTCGGGCTGTCAGACGTTGGCCGCGGTCAGAGCCGCCTTGATCTTGTCGAAGGTCGTGCTGATCTCAGCGCCCAGGGTGGTCAAACCCGCCACCATGACCACCGCAATAAGCGCGGCGATCAAAGCGTATTCGATCATCGTGACACCGCTTTGGCGCCGTGCTCGCCGGGCCACCCTACGACGCACCGCCAAGGTATGAATTGATTTCATTTGTCTCTTCTCCAGTTGTGAGCATGAATCCAGATACACCCCTCACTGCAAAGTTTCAAATAAGCTGTGCAGTGAAACAAATGATCGGCACAAGGCGTTATGGGGTCAATCGCCTGTCGCGATGTTGAGTTACCGAATGTGTAGAAGTTGGAAAGCCCATATCGTTGCGACTCCGCATCAGTGCTGCGTCTGTGCGCGAAAAGTCAGCGGGATGACGTGATCGATTTCACGAATCAGGCTCTGTCGGTCTGGAGTATTCCTTGGGGCTGCAGTTTCCCTTGCTTACACTTGAGCAAACCGATCCCCACACGCTAGCCTGCGATCCCTTCATGTCTGATTCCGCGCGACCCTGCCTGACCTGTGGTGCCTGCTGCGCCAGCTTCAGGGTCGACTTTGCGGTCTACGAACTCGACGACATGGGCGGGCGCGTGCCCGCTGGCCTGGCCGTCGAGATCAATGGCAGCACCTGCCGCATGCGCGGCACCGACCATGTGCCGATACGCTGCGCGGCTCTCACCGGCCAGGTGGGCGGGCGCGTGGCCTGCGGCATCTACGAATGGCGACCTTCCCCCTGCCGCGAGTTTGAGGAGGGCTGCGACGCCTGCCAGCGGGCGCGGGCGCGGCATGGACTGCCGCCGTTGGAAACTGGCCTCTGACGCCAGCGGGCTCACCGCTCCCCGCCACGAACGCGCTCGGCCAGGGCAAGCGGTGCTCCGCAATGGCGGTGGTATAAGCCCGGCATGGCGTCCGCCCACCCCGCCGTCGCCCTGCTGCTGATTTCCGGTCTGGCGATCTACTGGCTGATTCCGCTGACCGCCTGGTTCATGCTGCGGGGGCAAAACGACCGTCTGTCCACGATTTGGTTCAGCGGTGCGACGGCCTACGCGTTGAGTGTCTCGCTGTTCGTCTTGGGCCAGGGGCTGCCAACCTGGCTGACTGGTCCGGTGACGGCGTCCCTCGGGCTGGCGTCGGTGCTGTGCTTCGTCGAAGCGATGCGGCAGGAGCTGGTTACAACTCCCTGGCCCCGTCGGCTCTATCTGGGCCTGCTCGCCGCAGATCTGGGCATGCTGGTCGGCCTGCTCGAGATCGGGCGTTTCCATGACCTGGGCCGCACGATCCACTTGGTGATCCTGAGCGTGGTCGATGCCTGGGTGGCCCTGCTAGCCTGGCGAGTCGCCCGCGAGCGAACAAGTCGTGCCTTGTGGATCGTGGTCATCGTGTTCGGAATGATCGCGCTGGTCAATCTGCTGCGTGCCGGCGAGTACCTGGCGCTGGGCCGTCACTCCGGAATCCTCTCCTTCAGCCCGGTCGGAAACATCGGTCTTCTCATGAACTACCTCGCCGGCATCTTCTATTGCTACGGCTACTGGGGCTTCGTACTGGAAAAGAGCCGTACCCGGTGGGTGCGAGCCACCCAGGCAGCTGCGGAATCACGTGCCCGCGAGGAAATGGCCGAGCGGATCGCTGCCATTTCGCAGACGGCCCAGGCAGGAGCGATGAGCGCAGCGGTCACCCATGAGATCAGCCAGCCGCTGGCGGCGATCCAGCTGAACGTGGAGCATGTGCAAACCTTGGTGGGCCCGATTGCCCCGGATCACCCGATGCACGGGCCACTTGTGCGCCTGCAGCTTGATGTGCGCCGCATGGGAGAAATCATCCACCGCATGCGGCGTCTGTTTGCACAGGACCCCGACGCAGACGCCATCTTGCACACGCCCGACCAGGTGGTGCGCGAGGTCATGGAGCTGATACAGCGCCCCCTGAAGAAGGCCGGCGTGAACCTCTTGCTCGAACTGGCCGGACCGCCACAGGTCCACATGGCAGCGGGCGAGCTGGAGCAGGTGCTCCTGAACCTGATGAACAACGCGATGGAGGCGCTGACCGAAGCCGGCACGCCTGCGCCGCAGATCCTTGTGCGGACCTGGGAAGCCGAGGGCATGATGCACCTGAGCGTCCGCGACAACGGTCCTGGCATTCAGCCCAAGGTCCAGACGTCCATCTTCGAGATGCGATACAGCACAAAGCACGGCAACATGGGCATGGGCCTTTGGTTGTCTGCCTTCATCGTGGAGCGACGCGGCGGCAAGCTGCAGTTCGACCCCACATGGACGCACGGTGCCCGGTTCGAGATGACGATGCCAGCGCGCTGAGCCTGCTGCGCCAAAGGGGGGATGCCATGCCCGATCAGCGCCCGCCGTAGAGCCAAGGCAGATCCATTATCCGCGCACCGACGCTGCGAAGAACCAGATCGCGGCCGAGCCGCAGCGGCCCGGTGGCATGGAAAACGACGCCATTGCGCAGGGCACGGCGCTGCACGCGGGCCACACGCTCCCAGCGGCTGAGGGCATAGCGTTGCAGGGCGGGCTCCACGTCCAGAATGCGGTCGGACACTGCGCCCAGGCAGCGCCCCATCTCCAGTGCGTCCTCCAACGCCATCGCCGCGCCCTGCGCGAGGTAGGGGCGCATCGGGTGCGCCGCATCGCCCAGGAGCGCAAGGCGTCCCCGCGCCATCTCGTGGGCGCCAGCCACCGGTGCGCGGTCATGCAGCACCCACAGGCCCCAGGACGGCGCGGCCTCCACCAGGGCCTGCAGGGGGCCGCACACGGAACCCATGGCCGCACGCAGGCGCTCGCCGGTCCCGGGCAGGTCCCAGCCCCCCGTTGAGCCTTCGACGACCTGCTCCACGACCACGACCACATTGAGCAGGGCCCCGCCGCGCACCGGGTAGCTGACCGCATGCAGGCGCGGACCCAGCCAGGCGGTCACCACGGGCTCCTGCAACGCCGCAGCCACGCGATCCATGGGAATGAGGGCCCGGTAGGCCGCATGGTCAGACGCGCGCGGCGCAGCGTCGGCGACCAGGGACGACCGCACGGCGCTCCAGAGACCATCGGCACCCACCAGGGCATCGGCCCCGAGCGTCGTCCCCGTGCCGGTCACGCCCTGCACGCCATCGGGCAGCGCCTGGACGGCCGCCAGGCGCTGGCCGGCCTGCAGGTCCACCTCCAGCCCGGTCAGGCCCTGGAGCAAGGCTGCGTGCAGATCGGCGCGGTGCACCGTGAGATAGGGCGCCCCGTAGCGTGATTCGAAGGAAGGACCCAAGGGCAGGCCACCGAGCTCGTGTCCGCGCACGGCATCACGCGCCCGCAGATGCCGCGGGGCGCAGGCCGTGTCGCGCAAGGCATCGAGCACGCCCAGCGTCCGCAGCACGCGGGTGGCGTTGGGCCCCAGCTGCACGCCGGCCCCGACCTCGCTGAAGGTGCTCGCCTGCTCCAGCACCTGCGCCTGCCAGCCCGCTCGGGCGGCCGCCAGCGCCGCGGCCAGGCCGCCGATGCCGCCCCCGACGATCAGCAGTCGGCGCGACATACACAACTCCCCCGGTATCGCTGCATGAAGAAAACGATGTTCAGTGAGACAACAGCTGCCTCAGCACGAACGGAAGGATACCGCCATGGCGGTAGTAGGCCACCTCGATGGACGTGTCGATGCGAAGCTGCACCGTGACCTCTTGGCGGCTGCCATCGGCGCGCACGATGGTCATCGTGGCGTCGCTCTGGGGCCGCAGCTGCGGGTCGGGCACGATGTCGATGAATTCCGACCCGTCCAGGCCCAGCGACTCCCAGCTGTCGTCGCCCTTGAACTGCAGCGGCAGCACGCCCATGCCCACCAGGTTGCTGCGGTGGATCCGCTCGAAGCTGCGGGCGATCACCGCCTTGATCCCCAGGAGCTGCGTGCCCTTGGCCGCCCAATCGCGTGACGAGCCGGTGCCGTATTCCTCGCCGGCGAAGACGACAGTGGCACGGCCCTCGGCCAGATATTTCTGGGCGGCGTCGAAGATGGACAGCTTCTGCGTGGTCCCGGCCACGTCGCGGTGCAGGGTATAGCCGCCCTCCTCGCGCGAACCATCGGACCGCGGCGGCAGCATGAGGTTCTTGATGCGGACGTTGGCGAAGGTGCCGCGCACCATCACCTCGTGATTGCCACGGCGCGAGCCATAGCTGTTGAAGCTGGCCTTGTCCACGCCCTGCGCTCGCAGCCACTGGCCGGCGGGCGAGCTTTCCTTGATCGATCCGGCGGGCGAGATGTGGTCGGTGGTGATGGAGTCACCAAAGAGCGCCATGATGCGCGCGCCCTGCACCCGCACCCCGGCGCCGGCCGCAGGCACCTGCAGGGTGAAGCCGTCGAAGAACGGCGGCTGAGCGATGTAGGTGCTGGCGGGCCAGTCATAGGTCTCGCCCTCGCTGCCCTGCACACGCTCCCACAGCAGGCCCGGATCGGACTGCACTTGCTCGTAGGTAGCGCGATAGGTCTTGCCGTTCATCGCGTATTTCATCAGGGCGCGCACCTCCTCCGAGGACGGCCAGATGTCCCCCAGCCACACCGGCTGGCCCTTGTGCCCCGTGCCCACAGGCTCGGTCATGAGGTCACGCAGCACCGTGCCCGCCAGAGCATAGGCCACCACGAGGGGCGGACTGGCCAGAAAGTTGGCCTTGAGGTTCGGATGGATGCGCGCCTCGAAATTACGGTTACCCGAGAGCACCGCGGCACACACCAGATCGCTTTTGAGAATCGCCTCGTTGATCTCGGGCGCGAGGTCGCCCGAATTACCAATGCAGGTGGTGCAGCCATACCCCGCCACGGTGAAGCCCAGTCGCTCCAGGTAGGGCAGCAGGCCTGCCGTGATCAGGTAATCCGTGACGATGCGCGAGCCCGGCGCCAGCGAGGTCTTGATGTGGGGCTGCACCCGCAGGCCCGCCTGCACCGCCTTCTTTGCCAGCAGGCCCGCAGCCAGCATCACCCCCGGGTTGGAGGTGTTGGTGCAGCTGGTGATCGCGGCGATCAGCACGTCGCCATGGCCAATCGTCACGCCCTGCACATGCTCCTCGCGCGCGTCGCGCACGGACCTGGACGCCTTCAGCGTCGGCTTGTTCGCCTCCATCTCCAGCTCGAAACGCGGCGCGGCGGCGGGCGTGTCGGGGTTCATCGGCACCTTGGGCACGGGCGCCTCGCCACCTGCATGTACCAGGTGGCGTGTGAGCAGGGTGGCGGCAGGCTGGTGGAAGCCGTTCTCGGCCGCTGGAAGACTGAACAGGGTCTTGAACCGCTCGGCCACGCCGCCGATCTCGATGCGGTCCTGCGGCCGCTTGGGGCCTGAAAGACTGGGGACCACGCTGCCCAGATCCAGCTTGACCACCTGCGAATAATCCACCTGCCCTGGTACCGGAACACCGAAAAGATCCTGCGCTCGGAAGTAAGCCTCCAGCGCCGCCACCTCGGCGCGGCTACGGCCGGTGCCCTCGAAGTAGTCGATGGTCTTGTCGTCTATCGGGAAGAAGCCCATCGTCGCCCCGTACTCCGGCGCCATGTTGGCCAGCGTCGCGCGATCGGGCACGGACAGCGTGCGCGCGCCCTCGCCAAAGAACTCTACGAACTTGCCCACCACCTTGTGCTGCCGCAGCAACTCGGTCACCGTGAGCACCAGGTCGGTGGCGGTGCAGCCCTCGCGCAATCGACCCGTGAGCTCGACGCCCACCACGTCCGGCGTGAGGAAGTACACCGGCTGCCCCAGCATGGCGGCCTCGCCCTCGATGCCGCCCACGCCCCAGCCCACTACGCCCACGCCATTGATCATGGTGGTGTGGCTGTCCGTACCCACCAGGGTGTCCGGGTAGTACACGCCGTCGGCGCGTCGGTGGACGCCGCGGGCCAGGTACTCCAGGTTCACCTGGTGCACGATGCCGAAGCCCGGAGGTACCACGCCGAAGGTGTCGAAGGCCTGCATGCCCCACTTCATGAAGGCGTAGCGCTCGCGATTGCGCTCGAACTCCAGCCGCATGTTCAGGTCCAGCGCATCGCGCGTGCCGTAGTGGTCCACCATCACCGAGTGGTCCACCACCAGGTCCACCGGCACCAGGGGCTCGATGGCACCGGGCTGCCTGCCCAGGCGGGCCGCAGCGCTGCGCATGGCGGCCAGGTCAGCCAGCAGGGGCACGCCCGTGAAATCTTGCAGCACCACGCGGGCCACGGTGAAAGGGATCTCGTGCACCCGCTGCGCATTCGGTGCCCACTGCGCGAGCTGGCGCACGTGCTCGGGCGTCACCTTCACGCCGTCGCAGTGGCGCAGCACCGACTCCAGCACGATGCGGATGGACACCGGCAGGCGGGCGATGCCGGGAAACTCCTCGGCCAGGACCGGCAGTGAGAAGAAGCGGCCGGCCTTGGCGGTGCCGACCTTCAGGGAGCGCAGTGCATGGGCGTAGACATGAGCGCCGCCGGGCCGCGTCAAGGCGCGAGGACCCCCGCGGGAGGCAGGACGCAACACAGAGTGGTCGGACGTGGCGGCATTGGTTTTCATGCCGCGATGGTGCACGCGGACACGCCGGACTGGCAACAAACACCCTGGCCCGACCGGGCCATCAGGCGTGGCGGGCCTCGAATTCCTTCATGTACGCCACCAATGCCTGCACGCCCTCCAGGGACATGGCGTTGTACAGGGACGCGCGCATGCCGCCCACCAAGCGGTGCCCCTTGAGCTGCAGCAGGCCGCGCTCCTGCGCGCCTTTCAGGAAGGCTTCGTCCAGCTGTGGGTCCCTGAGCCAGAAGGGCACGTTCATCAGCGAACGCGCCTGGGGCGCGATGGGGTTGCTGTAGAAGGTACTGTCGTCCAGCGTGTCGTACAGCAGCTTGGCCTTGGCGCGGTTGCGCGCCTCCATGGCCGGCAGTCCCCCCAGCGACCTCACGTGCTTGAACACCAGCCCCGCAATGTAGATCGCGTAGGTGGGCGGCGTGTTGTACATGGAGTCGGCCTCCGCCTGGATCTTGTAGTTGAAGACCTCGGGCGTGACCGGCAGCGCGTGCCCCAGCAGGTCCTCGCGCACGATCACCACCGTCAGGCCGGAGGGGCCGATGTTCTTCTGCGCACCGGCGTAGATCAGGCCGTAGCGGCTCACGTCCATGGGGCGCGAGAGGATGTTGGAGGACATGTCAGCCACCAGAGGCACGGCGGCGGTGTCCGGATCCTCGAAGAACTCCACGCCGCCGATGGTCTCGTTCGAGCACATGTGCACGTAGGCGGCCTGGGGGTCGAGCTTCCAAGTGGCTGGGGCGGGGGCGCGGGTGTAGCGGCCATTCTCCTCGCTGCTGGCAGCAATGCGGACCTGACCGAAGTGCGCGGCCTCCTTGGCCGACTTCTTGGACCAGTCGCCGGAGATCACGTAGTCGGCACGCCCGGTACGGCCGATCAGGTTCATGGGAACGATGGCGTTCTCGCCGATGCCGCCGCCTTGCAGGAACAGGACCTTGTAGTTCGCCGGGATCGCCATCAGCTCACGCAGCGTGGCCTCTGCCTCCGCGTGGATGGACATGTATTCCTTGCCCCGGTGGCTCATCTCCATCACCGACATGCCACAGCCGTGCCAGTCCAGCATCTCGTCGGCGGCCTGGCGCAGCACCGGCTCGGGCAGGGTCGCGGGGCCGGGGCTGAAGTTGAAGACGCGGGACATGGGGCGGAAACTCCTGGCGAACGGAAAACCGTGAAACGGGGAAAACGGGGGTCCGGGGGACCGGGCGCGGCGCGCCGGGGCAGTCAGCATACAAGATGCCGGGCCCGGCCCACCGCCCCGGGCGAACCGCCTCAGGCGGGTTCGGCCGGCGGCAGGGGCGAAGCTGGCGCGTCGGCGATCGTCCGCTCGAAGGCACGCAGGCGCTTGTACACCGAGATCAGTTCGACGATGGTGCCCCAGCTCAGGACCAGGTACTGGAAGGCCGCCTCCACCCGGTCGAAGGCCCGCGTGATCTGCTGCATCACCCCCAGGGTGATGACCCCGGCCACCACGGTGGGGGCCAGGGCGATCAGCGGAATCAGCACCGAGAACTGCAGGTAGGACCACTTGGCCACGTCGAAGTACAGGTAGTGGAAGAACAGGCGGAAGTAGTTGCGACGCACGTCGTCAAACAGACGCCGGGCTTCGGGTGGCTGCGCCCGCGCCGGGTCGTCCTCGCCCAGAACCAGCTCCTTGCGGTAGGCCGCTTCCACGCGCTGGTTCTGGAACTCCAGCCCCGGCAGCTTGAAGCCCACCACGGCCAGCAGCACGGTACCGAAAAGCGCCGACAGGATGGCTACCCACACCATGGAGTGCGACACCGGTCCGATCCAGGGCAGCTCGGTCACCTTCTCGGACAGGGTCCACAGAATAGGCAGGAAGGCACCCAGGGTCATCACGCTGCGCATGAACTCCACGCCCAGGCCCTCCATGATCCGTGCGAAGCGCATGGTGTCCTCCTGCACGCGCTGGGCTGCGCCCTCGATCCCGCGCAGCTTGTCCCAGTGCGCCATGTAGTAGTCGTTCATCGCCGTACGCCAGCGGAAGATGAAGTGCTTTGTGAAGAACTCGATGAACACCGCGATCGTCACGTACAGCATCGCGATGCGCAGGAAGGTCGCCAGCTGCGTCCAGAACTCGGGCAGGGTGACGCTGCCCTTGTCGGTCAGCGCCTTCTGCACCGTGTCGTAGAAGCTGCCGAACCACTCGTTGACCTGTACGTCCAGGCTGACGCGATACCAGGTGGTGTACAGGATCAGGGCGGCCCCGAGCAGGGACCAGGGCCACCAGCGGCGCGAGAGGAAGAAGGACTTGAACATCGCACAGGACCTCGGGAGGAAGGAAGACCGCACGGATGGTAGCGCGGCCTCCCTGTCGGCCCTGGCGTACAGGGCCGCGCGAACCCCGATGACACTGCGCGCGCCCTGGTCGGGAAAGATGTCCACCCATGACCGCCCCCTCCCCTTCTGCCTCCCACCTGACCCTGTGGGCACTGATCAAGGACATACGCTTCGGGATGATGACCCACCGCCATCCCGACGGCTCCCTGCACGCCCACCCGCTGACCACGCAGAACCGCTCGCTGAATGACGGCGTGCTGTATTTCTTCGTATCGCGTGCCACCGAACTAGGCCAGCGCATCGCCCTGGACGGCGACGTGAACGTCACCTACTGCGACACGCGCAAGGACCACTACGTCTCGGTCACCGGCCATGCCCGCCTGACCCACGACCTGGCGCTGCGCGAGCGCCTGTTCAACGCCATGAGCCGCGCCTGGTTTCCCGGTGGCCCCACCGACCCCAACCTGGAACTGGTGGCGGTGCAGATCCTGCACGCCGAGTACTGGAACATCACCGAGAGCAAGGTGACGCAGTTGTTCAAGCTGGCCACCGCCGCGGTCACCGGACAGCCACCCCGCATCGGGGAGCATCAGGCGGTGCATTTCGGCTGAGGCTGCGCCCCGATACGCACGCACCCGACCCACATCAAAGAACGCCGGCGACGCGCGTCGGCCGCGGCGGATCGCTAGTACCCACTTCCATCGGGCACCCTGGGCTGCCCAAAAAATAGGCACGCTGTACCGGGCCAGCATTGGCGCGGGTTCCAGGACTTTTCCCCTTCCCTATCCACAACCTCGCCCACAGGCTGCGTGGGTAACTGCGCAGCGCGAATGTAGCCTTTCGCGTGCGCGTGCGGCGCACAAAAAAGCGGCCCGCAGGCCGCTTTTCCAAAACGCACAAATCGTCAGGCCGCGACCTTGTCCGCCACGTCCTTGAAGTCCGCGATCTTGTCGAAGTTCATGTACTGGTAGATCTTGTCGCCATTGGCGTTGATCACGCCGATGTCGGCCATGTATTCCTCCTTGGAGGGAATACGGCCCAGGCGCGAGCAGATCGCTGCCAGTTCCGCGCTGCCCAGGTACACGTTGGTGTTCTTGCCCAGGCGGTTCGGGAAGTTGCGGGTGCTGGTCGACATCACCGTCGCGCCCTCACGCACCTGCGCCTGGTTACCCATGCAAAGCGAACACCCCGGCATCTCCATGCGCGCGCCGGCGGTACCGAGCACGCCGTAGTGGCCTTCCTCAGTCAGCTGCTTCTGGTCCATCTTGGTCGGCGGCGCCACCCACAGCTTCACCGGGATGTCGCGCTTGCCTTCGAGCAGCTTGGACGCCGCGCGGAAGTGGCCGATGTTGGTCATGCACGAGCCGATGAATACCTCGTCGATCTTGGCGCCAGCCACGTCGGACAGGCTCTTCACGTCGTCCGGGTCGTTCGGGCAGGCCACGATAGGCTCGTGGATGTCGGCCAGATCGATCTCGATCACCGCGGCGTATTCAGCGTCGGCGTCGCCCTTGAGCAGCTTCGGGTCCTTCAGCCAGGCCTCCTGGGCAGCGATGCGGCGCTGCAGGGTGCGGGCGTCGGCATAGCCGTTGGCGATCATCCACTTCATCAGCGTGATGTTGCTGTTGATGTATTCGATGATCGGCTCCTTGTTCAGGTGCACCGTGCAGCCGGCGGCAGAACGCTCGGCGGAGGCATCGGACAGCTCGAAGGCCTGTTCCACCTTCAGGTCCGGCAGGCCCTCGATCTCGAGGATGCGGCCGGAGAAGATGTTCTTCTTGCCTTTCTTTTCCACGGTCAGCAGGCCTTGCTTGATCGCGTACAGCGGAATGGCGTTCACCAGGTCACGCAGGGTAACGCCGGGCTGCATCTTGCCCTTGAAGCGCACCAGCACGCTCTCGGGCATGTCCAGCGGCATCACGCCGGTGGCGGCGGCAAAGGCCACCAGGCCAGAGCCCGCAGGGAAGCTGATGCCGATGGGGAAGCGCGTGTGCGAGTCGCCACCCGTACCCACGGTATCGGGCAGCAGGAAGCGATTGAGCCAGGAGTGGATCACGCCGTCGCCCGGGCGCAGCGAGATGCCGCCGCGGGTGGAGATGAAGTCGGGCAGCTCGTGGTGCATCTTCACGTCCACCGGCTTCGGGTAAGCGGCGGTGTGGCAGAAGGACTGCATCACCAGGTCGGCCGAGAAGCCCAGGCAGGCTAGGTCCTTCAGCTCGTCGCGGGTCATGGGGCCGGTGGTGTCCTGCGAACCCACCGAGGTCATCTTCGGCTCGCAGTAGGTGCCCGGGCGGATGCCCTGACCTTCGGGAAGGCCGCAGGCGCGGCCGACCATCTTCTGCGCCAGCGAGAAGCCCTTGCCGCTGTCCTTAGGCGCCTGGGGCAGGCGAAACAGGGTCGAGGGCGGCAGGCCCAGGGCCTCGCGCGCCTTGGCGGTCAGGCCACGGCCGATGATCAGCGGAATGCGGCCACCAGCGCGCACCTCGTCAAAGAGCACCTCGGACTTGACCTTGAACTCGGCGATCACCTGGCCGTTCTTCAGGGCCTTGCCCTCATAGGGGCGCAGCTCAATCACGTCGCCCATGTCCATCTTGTTTACATCGAGCTCGATCGGCAGCGCGCCAGCATCTTCCATGGTGTTGTAGAAGATCGGGGCGATCTTGGAGCCCAGGCACACGCCGCCGAAGCGCTTGTTCGGGACGTAGGGGATGTCTTCGCCGGTGAACCACAGGACGCTGTTGGTGGCCGACTTGCGTGACGAACCGGTGCCCACCACGTCGCCCACGTAGGCGACCAGGTGGCCCTTCTTCTTCAGGTCCTCGATGAACTTCACCGGGCCGCGCTTGCCGTCTTCCTCTGGGGTGATGCCGGGGCGGGCATTCTTCAGCATGGCCAGCGCGTGCAGCGGGATGTCGGGGCGGCTCCAGGCGTCAGGCGCAGGCGACAGGTCGTCGGTGTTGGTCTCGCCGGTCACCTTAAAGACGGTGACGGTCAGGGACTGGGGCACCTCGGGGCGACTGGTGAACCACTCGGCGTCGGCCCAGGATTTCAGGACCGCTTTCGCGTTGGCGTTGCCCTTGTCGGCCTTTTCCTTGACATCATGGAACTGGTCGAACATCAGCAGCGTCTTCTTCAGGCCGTCGGCGGCCACACCACCCACTTCCTTGTCATCGAGCAGGTCGATCAGGGGGCTGATGTTGTAGCCGCCCAGCATGGTGCCCAGAAGCTCGGTGGCCTTGGCGCGCGAGATCAGCGCGCACTTCTCGGTGCCGTGGGCCACGGCGGCCAGGTAGCTGGCCTTGACCTTGGCAGCGTCGTCCACGCCGGCAGGCACGCGGTGCGTGATCAGGTCCACCAGGGTCTGCTCCTCGCCCTGGGGCGGGTTCTTCAGCAGCTCGATCAGTTCGCCGGTCTGCTGCGCCGACAGGGGCAGCGGCGGGATGCCGAGCTTGGCGCGTTCAGCGACATGGTCACGGTAGGCGGTCAACATGGTCTTCTCTTCTCCGTACTAGAAACTCAAAACAAGGGGTTCGTTATTTGGGTGCGGGCGCGTCCAGGATGCTGGGTTGCGGGTTGCGCTTGAGGGCGTCGGCCACCTCGACCTGCTGCGGGCTCTGGCACTCGTCGGCCAGGCGCCGGCCCAGCTTCTGGCTCATGAGCATGGACTTGTTCGCCAGCTGCAGCCACATCGCGCCGCGCTTGGGGTCTTCCAGGCGGATCGCGCCGGTGCGACTCTCGGTGGGATGCATGCGGAAGCGATGCTCCTTGGTGCTCACGATGAAGAAGCCCTCGCGCCGGCCCGGCGTAATGGTGACGGTAGCGCCCAGTTCGCAGCGAATGGCGCCCACGTGCACGGCCCGAGCGATCTCGAGTTCTATGGGCGAGAGCTCGTGCATCGGCTCGTCCTCGATCCGGGTGCGCTCCTCGACCGCCTTCTGCGCGGAGGGCGCGAGGCCGGGATTGCGCGCGGGCTTGGCCGGAGCGGGCGCCTGGGCCAGTGCGATCAGGGGCAGGCAGGCAGCCAGGCAGGTGGCGAGGACTTTCATACAGCAGTCTCCTTGAACCATTCGCGCACGCCGGGCGGCAGCACACGCCCGGTCTGGTGGGCACGTTCCAGCACCTGCCAGTGAAAGCGGTAGCTGGCCCGGTCCTCCAGTTTGCCACCATGACTGATCGGTGCCCACTGCGCGCGCGCCGCCGCCAGCAGGATGTCGCCGGCCAGCGCGATGTCGCGTTCGTCGGGGGCGAAGGCCTCCAGCACCCCCCGGATCTGGTCCGGATGGATGCTCCACATGCGGGTGTAGCCGAATTCGCGCGCGGCGCGCTGGGCCGCCGCCCGGAAAGCCGCGGCGTCCTTGAACTCGGTGACGACGCAGTGCGACGGCACCTTGCCGTGGGCGTGGCAGGCGCTGGCGATCTCCAGCTTGGCGCGTACCACCAGCGGGTGGGTGAACTGGCCCTGTACACCCATGGCGTTTGCGGGAATCGCGCCCGCGTGGGCGGAGACGAAGTCCATCAGACCGAAGCTCAGGGACTGCATGCGCGGGTGCGCTGCGATCTCGAAGGCGCGGTGCACAGCGGCCGGTGATTCGATCAGGGCATGAAGCGGCAGCTGCGTGGCCCCTGCGGCGTCCAGGGCACGCACGGCACGCTCGACATCGGCCACGGATTCGACCTTGGGAATCATCACGTGGCACAGGCGGGGCGCCGCCCGCCCGGCGATGGTGGCGATGTCGGATTCGAAGGCGGGGTGGTCCACTGGGTGCACGCGCACCGCCACACGGGCGCCAGGCGCGCTGGCCAGGGCCAGCTCGGTCACCAGGGCCGCGTGTTCAGCCTCACCGCCCACCGGCGCGCCATCTTCGCAATCGAGCGTGACGTCGAACACACAGGCGCCGAACTCGGCCGCCATCTCGGACTGCAGCTGCAGGCTCTTTCGCATCCGGGCCTCCACGCCGCTGTAGTGGTCGCACACCGGCAGGAAGCCGGTGCGCGCCTGGGCGCCGAGGAGGACTTGTCTCGGATGCACTGCGCGGGAACCGTCGTGGCGTATGGGCGCCGGTTTACAGCAGGTGGGCCACGCCGGCCTGTTCGTCCTGCAGCTCCTTCAGGGTCTTGTTGATGCGGTCCTGGCTGAAGGCGTCGATCTCCAGGCCCTTGACGATCTCGTACTTGCCATCCTTGGTGGTGACAGGGAAGCCGAACATCACGTCCTTGGGGATACCGTAATCGCCGTTGGAGGGAACGCCCATGGTGACCCACTTGCCATTGGAGCCCAGGGCCCAGTCACGCATGTGGTCGATGGCGGCGTTGGCGGCCGAAGCGGCGGACGACAGACCACGGGCCTCGATGATGGCCGCGCCACGCTTGCCCACGGTCGGCAGGAACACGTCGGCGTTCCAGACCTGGTCGTTGATCATGTCCTTCACGCTCTTGCCGCCAACGGTGGCGAAGCGGTAGTCGGCGTACATGGTGGGCGAGTGGTTGCCCCACACGGTCAGTTTCTCGATGTCACCCACCTTGCAGCCGGTCTTGGCGGCGATCTGCGAGGCAGCGCGGTTGTGGTCCAGGCGCAGCATGGCGGTGAAGTTCTCGCGCGGCAGGCTGGGTGCGCTCTTCATCGCGATGTAGGCGTTGGTGTTGGCGGGGTTGCCCACGACCAGCACCTTCACGTTGCGCGAGGCCACCTTGTCCAGAGCCTTGCCCTGGGCGGTGAAGATCTGGGCGTTGGCGGCCAGCAGGTCGGCGCGCTCCATGCCGGGGCCGCGCGGGCGGGCACCCACCAGCAGGGCGAAGTCGGTGTCCTTGAACGCGGTCATGGGGTCGCTGTGGGCTTCCATGCCGGCCAGCAGCGGGAAGGCGCAGTCTTCCAGTTCCATCATCACGCCCTTGAGCGCCTTCTGCGCCTTCTCGTCGGGGATCTCCAGCAACTGCAGGATCACCGGCTGGTCCTTGCCCAGCATCTCACCGGAGGCAATGCGAAACAGCAGGGCGTAACCGATTTGGCCGGCAGCGCCGGTGACGGCGACGCGGACGGGCTTTTTGCTCATGGGAATTCTCCGAATGAAGGGGGTGAAAACGGGTCGAGTCGGTCGGCGGGGCCGATCGCGCGGGCAGGCCCGCGACAACCCGCAAGTGTAGCGCCGAAACGGTCCTGACTCAATTTGTCTTATGTCTTATATAAGATATGATTCGGTCACTTTCCGAATCGCCGATGGCCACGACTTCTACCTCCCACGCCGACGCCGCGGCCACCCCGGCCGAGGCCGGTACGCCGGCGTTCAGCCCCCTGTACCAGCAGATCAAGGGGCTGATCCTGCAAAGCCTGCAGGCCGGCGAATGGAGGCCCGGAGAGGCCATCCCCAGCGAAATGGACCTGGCCGCGCGCTTTCGCGTGAGCCAGGGTACGGTGCGCAAGGCCATCGATGAACTGGCCGCTGGCAACCTGGTGGTGCGCCGCCAAGGCAAGGGCACATTCGTCGCCACCCACGCCGAGCAGCACGTCCAGTACCGCTTCCTGCGCCTGAAGCCCGATTCCGGCGAGGAATCCGGCGAGGGCCCGGCACAGCGCACCATCCTGGAGTGCCGCCGCCTGCGCGCCACCGCCGACCTCGCCCGCCTGCTGGCCCTGCGCTCTGGCGACGCCCTGATTCAGGTGCGCCGGGTGCTGGCCTTCGGAGGTGTCCCCACCATCCTCGAGGACATCTGGCTCCCGGGTGCACCGTTCAAGGGCCTGTCCGCCGAGCGACTGGACGCCTGGATCGGCCCCACCTACGCCATGTTCGAGAACGAATTCGGCGTGCGCATGGTGCGCGCCCAGGAAAAGATCCGTGCCGTTGCCGCCGACCCGCAGCAGGCCGCCCTGCTCCAGGTTGACGCAGGCAGCCCCCTGCTGTCAGTCGAACGTGTTGCCTTCACCTATAACGATGTGCCCATGGAGTTGCGCCGGGGCCTGTATTGCACCGCTACACACCACTATCGCAACGAGCTGAATTGACACTCGGTCCAATTGACACCTCCCCGGCGCTGCACGTGGCATTTCAGGGCTGAAGGTTCCGCGTCAGCTTGCAGCATTGAAATAGAATCCGCCGCTGCCATGCCGGCTCCTCGTATGCCCCACAAAACCCTACTTGCTACATGACCGAAACCGCCCAAAAACGGCCCGAGTTCCGCAACATCAACGCCCTGACGGACCTGCCCACCTACCGCCTGCCGGCGGCGGGCATCGTGTCGATCCTGCACCGTATCAGCGGCGTGCTGATGTTCGTGCTGATGCCCTTCATCATCTGGATGTTCGACACCTCGGTCTCCTCTGAAATCTCGTTCGCGCGCTTCACCTCGGCGTTCGGCAACGGCATCGGCTTCGTCCCCGGCTTCCTGGTCAAGCTGGTCGCCCTGGCGCTGATCTGGGCCTACCTGCACCACTTCATTGCCGGCGTGCGCCACGTCTGGATGGACATGAGCCATGCCGCCGTGAGCAAGGCGCGGGGCGCCGCCTCCGCCAAGGTCGTCCTGGCTTCCAGCCTGGTGCTGACGGTGGTCCTGGGCGCCAAGCTGTTTGGCCTTTACTGAAAAAGTTATCCGCAGGAGCAACCCGAATGTCCGTGAACTACGGCTCCAAGCGCGTCGTCAGCGGCGCCCACTACGGTCTGCGTGACTGGCTCGCCCAGCGCGTTACCGCCGTCCTGATGGCCCTGTTCACCCTGGCCGTCCTGGCCCAGGTGATCTTCTCGCGCGGCCCCATCGGCTACGACAAGTGGGCCGGCATCTTCGCCAGCCAGTGGATGAAGGTCCTGACCTTCTCCGTCATCGTCGCCCTGAACTACCACGTGTGGGTCGGCATCCGCGACGTCTTCATGGACTACATCAAGCCGGTGGGCATCCGCCTGGCCCTGCAGATCTTCTCCATCGTCTGGCTGGTCGGCTGCGCCGGCTGGGCCATCCAGGTGCTGTGGCGCCTGTGACCCGGAGATCCCGAGAATGACCTACACCTCCAAGAACATCACCAAGCGCAAGTTCGACGTCGTCATCGTCGGCGCCGGCGGCTCCGGCATGCGCGCGTCCCTGCAGCTGTCCCGCGCCGGCCTGAACGTGGCCGTGCTGTCCAAGGTCTTCCCGACCCGCTCGCACACCGTGGCGGCGCAAGGCGGCATCGGCGCGTCCCTGGGCAACATGTCCGAGGACAACTGGCACTACCACTTCTATGACACCGTCAAGGGCTCCGACTGGCTTGGCGACCAGGACGCGATCGAGTTCATGTGCCGCGAGGCACCCAAGGTCGTCTACGACCTCGAGCACATGGGTATGCCGTTTGACCGCAACCCCGACGGCACCATCTACCAGCGCCCCTTCGGAGGCCATACCGCCAACTACGGCGAGAAGCCCGTGCAGCGCGCCTGCGCCGCAGCCGACCGCACCGGCCACGCCATGCTGCACACCCTGTACCAGCAGAACGTCAAGGCCAAGACCAGCTTCTTCGTCGAGTGGATGGCGCTGGACCTGATTCGCGACGCCGACGGCGACGTGGTAGGCGTGATCGCGCTGGAGATGGAAACCGGCGACCTGCATATCCTGGAAGCCAAGACCACCCTCCTGGCCACGGGCGGCGCGGGCCGCATCTTCGCAGCGTCCACCAACGCCTTCATCAACACGGGTGATGGCCTGGGCATGGCGGCGCGCGCCGGCATCCCCCTGGAAGACATGGAGTTCTGGCAGTTCCACCCCACCGGCGTAGCCGGCGCGGGCGTGCTGCTCACCGAAGGCTGCCGCGGCGAGGGGGCCATCCTGCTGAACTCCAACGGCGAGCGCTTCATGGAGCGTTATGCCCCCACGCTGAAGGACCTGGCCCCGCGTGACTTCGTCTCGCGATGCATGGACCAGGAGATCAAGGAAGGTCGCGGCTGCGGACCGAACAAGGACTACGTGCTCCTGAAGCTGGACCACCTGGGCGCCGAGACCATCCACAAGCGCCTGCCCTCGGTCTACGAAATCGGCGTGAACTTCGCCAACGTCGACATCACCCGCGAGCCGATTCCCGTGGTGCCCACCATCCACTACCAGATGGGCGGCATCCCCACCAACATCCACGGTCAGGTCGTGGTGCAGACGCCCAACGACCACAACGCTGTTGTCAACGGCCTGTACGCGGTGGGCGAATGCTCCTGCGTCAGCGTGCATGGCGCCAACCGCCTGGGCACCAATTCGCTGCTGGACCTGCTGGTGTTCGGCCGCGCCGCGGGCAACCACATCGTCGAATTCAACGACAAGCACAAGACCCACAAGCCGCTGCCGGCCGACGCAGCCGACCGCACCCTGGAGCGCCTGAACCGCCTGGAGTCCGCCGCCTCCGGCGAGTACGCCCAGGACGTGGCCAACGACATCCGCGCCACCATGCAGAAGCACGCCGGCGTGTTCCGCACCCAGGCCAGCATGGACGAGGGCGTTGCCAGGATCGCCGCCATCCGCGAACGGGTGAAGTCCATCGGCCTGAAGGACAAATCGAAGGTGTTCAACACCGCCCGCATCGAGGCGCTGGAGGTCGAGAACCTGATCGAATCCGCCCAGGCCACCATGGTGTCCGCCGCCGCCCGCAAGGAATGCCGCGGCGCCCACACCGTGAACGACTACGAGCGCCCGGTCGATGACCCCGTGACCCCCATGGGCCGCAACGACGCCGAGTGGATGAAGCACAGCCTCTGGCACAGCGCCAGCAACAGCCTGACCTACAAGCCGGTCAAGCTCAAGCCGCTGACCGTCGAGAGCGTGCCGCCCAAGGTCCGAACCTTCTGAGTGCTAGGTTGTCCTACGTACTTCACGCCACGCACTGTCCCCACTAGATTCGAGCAAGCCATGCAAAAACGCACCTTCCAGATCTACCGCTACGACCCGGACAAGGACGCCAAGCCCTACATGCAGACCGTCGAGATCGAGCTCGATGGCAACGAGCGCATGCTGCTGGACGCCCTGATGAAGCTCAAGGCGCAGGACCCCTCGCTGTCCTTCCGCCGCTCCTGCCGTGAAGGCGTGTGCGGCTCCGACGCCATGAACATCAACGGCAAGAACGGTCTGGCGTGCCTGACCAACATGAACACGCTGCCGGGCACCATCGTGCTCAAGCCGCTGCCCGGCCTGCCGGTGGTGCGCGACCTCATCGTCGACATGACGCAGTTCTTCAAGCAGTACCACTCGATCAAACCCTACCTGGTGAATGACACCATTCCGCCCGAGAAGGAGCGCCTGCAGTCGCCCGAGGAGCGCGAGGAGTTGAACGGCCTTTACGAGTGCATCCTGTGCGCCAGCTGCTCCACCAGCTGCCCCAGCTTCTGGTGGAACCCCGACAAGTTCGTCGGCCCCGCCGGCCTGCTGCAGGCCTACCGCTTCATCGCCGACAGCCGCGACCACGCTACCGCCGACCGCCTGGACAACCTCGAAGACCCCTATCGCCTGTTCCGGTGCCACACCATCATGAACTGCGTGGACGTCTGCCCCAAGGGCCTGAACCCCACGATGGCGATCGGCAAGATCAAGGAAATGATGGTGCGCCGCGCCGTCTAGGGCTGGCGCCTGCATCACCGGTCATGCCCGACGTTGCTGCCCCCGACGACCTGCTGGACCAGCGGTCCCTGAGCAAGCTGAAGTGGCGGTGCCGCCGCGGCCTGCTCGAAAACGACCTGTTCATCGAGCGGTTCTTCCAGCGACACGAGGCGCGCCTGACCGTGCGTCAGGCACAGGGGCTGAACGCGCTCATGGACCTGTCGGACAATGACCTGCTGGATCTGTTGCTGCGCCGACGGCAACCCGAAGGCGAGCTCGACACCGCCGATGTATGCGAAGTGCTCCAGATGCTGCGCACCTGATTTCAAGAGGGAACCGAAATGAAACTCGCCAACAACAAAGCCACGCTGTCGTTCTCCAATGGCAGCCCTAACGTCGAACTTCCCGTGTACTCGGGCTCGGTCGGCCCGGATGTGATCGATATCCGCAAGCTGTACGCGCAGACCGGCATGTTCACCTACGACCCCGGCTTTCTCTCCACCGCGGCGTGCCAGTCCAGCATCACCTACATCGACGGCGACAAGGGCGAGCTGCTGTATCGCGGCTACCCCATCGAGCAGCTGGCCACCCAGTGCGACTTCCTGGAGACCTGCCACCTGCTGCTGTACGGAGAGCTGCCGGATACTGCGGCCAAGGCCGATTTCACAAGGCGCGTGACCCTGCACACCATGGTCAACGAGCAGATGCAGTTCTTCCTGCGCGGGTTCCGCCGTGACGCCCACCCGATGGCGGTCATGACCGGTCTGGTGGGTGCCCTCTCGGCCTTCTATCACGACAGCACCGACATCAATAACCCGGAGCACCGCGAGATCTCCGCGATCCGCCTGATCGCCAAGATGCCCACGCTGGTGGCCATGGCGTACAAATACAGCGCAGGACAACCCTACATCTACCCCAAGAACGCCCTGTCCTACACCGGCAACTTCATGCGCATGATGTTCGCCACCCCCTGCGAGGACTATGAGCCCAACCCGGTGCTGGTGCGCGCCCTGGACCGCATCTTCATCCTGCACGCCGACCACGAGCAGAACGCCTCCACGTCCACCGTGCGCCTGTGTGGCAGCTCGGGTACCAACCCCTTCGCTGCCATCGCGGCGGGCGTGGCTTGCCTTTGGGGCCCCGCGCACGGCGGCGCCAACGAGGCCGCCCTGAACATGCTCTATGACATCCAGAAGCAGGGTGGCGTCGAGAAGATCGGCGAGTTCATCAAGCAGGTCAAGGACAAGAACTCCAGCGTCAAGCTCATGGGGTTCGGCCACCGCGTGTACAAGAACTACGACCCGCGCGCCAAGCTGATGCAGGAGACCTGCAAGGAGGTCCTGGGCGAGCTGGGCCTGCAGAACGACCCCCTGTTCAAACTGGCCATGGCCCTGGAGAAGATCGCACTGGAAGACGAATACTTCGTCTCGCGCAAGCTGTACCCGAACGTCGACTTCTACTCCGGCATCGTGCAGCGCGCTATCGGCATCCCGGTGAGCCTGTTCACCGCCATCTTCGCGCTGGCCCGCACCGTGGGCTGGATCGCCCAGCTCAACGAGATGATCGGCGACCCCGAGTACAAGATCGGCCGTCCGCGCCAGTTGTTCAACGGCTCGGTCAAGCGGGATGTGAAGCCCCTCGCCCAGCGCTGAACGGCCCTGGCGCCACCCCGAAAGAAAGCCCGCCGTGTGCGGGCTTTTTCCTGTATCCGGGAAGAAACCCTCACGAGCGCCGCCCCCGCCCCCGCCTCGCGCGTGGCCGGAGGAAGACCTCCCGACCCCAGCCCAACCGATAAAATGGCGGGCTGCACAAGGACACCCCATGGGACGCACCCTCTACGACAAGATCTGGGACGAACACGTCGTCCATACCGAAGAAGACGGCACCGCCATCCTCTACATCGACCGCCACCTGGTCCATGAAGTCACCAGCCCCCAGGCCTTCGAGGGCCTGCGCGAGGCCGGTCGCAAGGTCTGGCGCACCAGCTCCATCGTGGCCACCGCCGACCACAACACCCCCACCACCGGCTGGGACCGTGGCTACGACGGCATCACCGACCCCATCTCTAAGGAGCAGGTCGTCACGCTGGACAAGAACATCAGCCAGTTCGGCGCCGCGGCCTACTTCCCCTTCCTGAACAAGCGCCAGGGGATCGTCCACGTCATCGGCCCTGAGAACGGCGCCACCCTGCCCGGCATGACCGTGGTCTGCGGCGACTCGCACACCTCCACCCACGGCGCCTTCGGCGCGCTGGCCCACGGCATCGGCACCTCCGAGGTGGAACACGTCATGGCCACCCAGACCCTGCTGGCCAAGAAGGCGAAGAACATGCTGGTGAAGGTCGAGGGGCAACTGGCCCGCGGCGTCACCGCCAAGGATGTCGTGCTGGCCATCATCGGCCGCATCGGCACGGCAGGCGGCACCGGCTACACCATCGAGTTCGGCGGCTCCGCCATACGCTCCCTCTCGGTTGAGGGCCGCATGACCGTCTGCAACATGGCCATCGAGGCCGGCGCCCGCGCGGGCCTGGTGGCGGTGGACGACAAGACCATCACTTACCTGAAAGACCGCCCCCTGTCCCCCGCCGGCGTCGAATGGGACCAGGCGGTGGCCTACTGGCGTAGCCTGCATTCGGACGCCGACGCGAAGTTCGACGCCGTGGTCGAACTCGACGCCGCGCAGATCCTGCCGCAGGTCACCTGGGGCACATCGCCCGAGATGGTGCTGGGCATCGACGCGCGCGTACCCGACCCCGACAAGGAAAAGGACGCCACCCGGCGCGGCGCCATCGAGCGCGCGCTGACCTACATGGGCCTGGAGCCGGGCAAGCCGATCAACGACATCCACGTGGACAAGGTCTTCATCGGCTCGTGCACGAACAGCCGCATCGAGGACATGCGCGAAGCCGCCGCCGTGGTCAAGAAACTGGGCCAGAAGGTCGCCAGGAACGTGAAACTGGCGCTGGTCGTCCCGGGCTCGGGCCTGGTGAAGGAGCAGGCCGAGCGCGAAGGCCTGCACGAGATCTTCAAGGCCGCGGGCTTTGAGTGGCGCGAACCGGGCTGCTCCATGTGTCTGGCCATGAACGCCGACCGCCTGGAGCCGGGCGAGCGCTGCGCCTCCACGAGCAACCGCAACTTCGAGGGTCGCCAGGGCGCGGGCGGCCGCACCCACCTCGTATCCCCTGCGATGGCCGCCGCCGCCGCGGTGCACGGCCACTTCGTCGACATCCGCCAATTCGCCTGAAGGAATCCTCCATGAAGCTGATCGCCACCCTGCTCGCCGCCACCTTGCTCCTGGCCGGATGCAACACCCTCGAGGGTATCGGCAAGGACGTCCAGAAAGCCGGCAGCGCCCTCGAAGACGCCGCCAAGAAGAAATAAGCCCATGGAAAAGTTCACCGTCCACAAGGGCCTCGTCGGCCCGATCGACCGCGAGAACGTCGACACCGACGCCATCATCCCCAAGCAGTTCCTGAAGTCGATCCGCAAGACCGGCTTCGGCCCCAACCTGTTCGACGAATGGCGCTACCTGGACCCGGGCGAACCCGGCCAGGATCCGGCCTCGCGCAAGCCCAACCCGGATTTCATCCTGAACCAGCCCCGCTACCGGGGCGCCTCGGTGCTGCTGGCCGGAAAGAACTTCGGCTGCGGCTCGTCGCGCGAGCACGCGCCCTGGGCGCTGCAGCAGTATGGCTTTCGCGCGCTGATCGCTCCGAGCTTTGCCGACATCTTCTTCAACAACTGCTTCAAGAACGGCCTGCTGCCCATCGTGCTGCCGCAGGCGCAGGTAGCCAAACTGTTCGATGAGGTCGCCGCCTTCCCCGGCTACGAACTGACCATCGACCTAGAGCGCCAGGTGATCGTCAAGTCCCAGGGCGAAGAGCTGCCTTTCGACGTGCAGCCTTTCCGAAAGTACTGCCTCCTGAACGGCTTTGACGACATCGGGCTGACCCTGCGTCAGGCCGACAAGATCCGCGCCTTCGAAGCCCAGCGCCTGGCCACCAAGCCCTGGCTGGCCCACACCCTCAACGGATAAGCACACTCCATGAAGATCGCAGTCCTGCCCGGTGACGGCATCGGCACCGAAATCGTCGCCGAGGCGGTCAAGGTGCTGAAGGCCCTGGACCTGAAGTTCGAGATGGAAACCGCCCTGGTCGGCGGTGCGGCCTATGACGCCCACGGCCATCCCCTGCCCGAGGCCACCCTCAAACTCGCCAAGGAGGCCGACGCGGTGCTGTTTGGCGCCGTTGGTGACTGGAAGTACGACCAGCTCGAACGCCAGTTCCGCCCCGAGCAGGCGATCCTGGGCCTGCGCAAGAACCTGGGCCTCTTTGCCAACTTCCGCCCCGCCATCTGCTACGAGCAGCTGGTGCACGCCTCCAGCCTCAAGCCCGAACTGATCGCGGGTCTGGATATCCTGATCATCCGCGAGCTCACGGGCGACATCTACTTTGGCCAGCCCCGAGGCCGGCGCGTCGCCACCGACGGCCACTTCCCGGGAGCCGAAGAGGCCTTCGACACCATGCGCTACACGCGCCCGGAGATCGAGCGCATCGCCCACGTGGCCTTCCAGGCCGCCCGCAAGCGAAACAAGCGCGTCACCAGCGTGGACAAGGCCAACGTGCTCGAGACCTTCCAGCTGTGGAAGGACGTGGTCACCGAGATCGGCAAGCAGTACCCCGACGTCGCCCTGGACCACATGTACGTGGACAACGCCGCGATGCAATTGGTCAAGGAGCCGAAGAAATTCGACGTGGTGGTCACCGGCAACATGTTCGGCGACATCCTCTCGGACGAAGCCGCCATGCTCACGGGCTCCATCGGCATGCTGCCCTCGGCCAGCCTGAACGCCAGCAACCAGGGCCTGTACGAGCCCTCGCACGGTTCGGCCCCCGACATCGCTGGGAAGGGCGTCGCCAACCCGCTGGCTACAATCCTGTCTGCTGCCATGATGCTTCGCTTTTCCCTGAACCAGCCCCAGGCCGCCGACCGGATCGAGTCGGCGGTCAAGCACGTGCTGGCCCAGGGCCTGCGCACTGCGGACATCCATTCGGCGGGTACCACCCGCGTCGGCACCCGTGAGATGGGCGACGCGGTCGTGGCCGCCCTCACGAAGTCCATTACCAAGACCACCACCAAGAGCTGACCCGGCTCCGGTTCGTCGCGCCCGCCCCGGCCTCGACGAGCCGGGGAGACCGGACCCACGAATCCATCTAGAAAGGGCGATGACGATGACTCTCAAGCACCAACCCCTGGTCGGCCTGGTCGGCTGGCGCGGTATGGTCGGCTCGGTCCTCATGGACCGCATGCAGGCCGAAGGCGATTTCGGCCAGATCGAGCCGGTGTTCTTCTCCACCTCCAACGCCGGCGGCAAGGCCCCGGCGATGGCCAAGAACGAGACCACCCTGAAGGACGCCCACGACATCGAGGCCCTGAAGAAGTGCGAGGTGATCGTCACCGCCCAGGGCGGCGACTACACCACCGAAGTCTTCCCCAAGCTGCGCGCCGCGGGCTGGAACGGCCACTGGATCGACGCCGCCTCGACCCTGCGCATGAAGGACGACGCGGTCATCATCCTGGACCCGGTCAACATGCCCGTGATCAAGAGCGCCCTGGCCAAGGGCGGCCGCAACTGGGTGGGCGGCAACTGCACAGTGAGCTGCATGCTGATGGGCGTGGGCGCCCTGTACAAGGCGGGCCTGGTCGAGTGGATGTCGTCCATGACCTACCAAGCGGCCTCAGGCGGCGGCGCGCAGCACATGCGCGAACTCCTCACCCAGTTCGGCACGCTCAACGCCGAGGTGAAATCGCTGCTGGATGACCCCAAGTCGGCCATCCTCGAGATCGACCGCAAGGTGCTGGCGCGCCAGCAGTCGCTGTCCGCCGCCGAGACCGCCAACTTCGGCGTGCCCCTGGGCGGCTCCCTGATCCCCTGGATCGACAAGGACCTGGGGGACGGCATGTCCCGCGAGGAGTGGAAAGGCGGCGCCGAGACCAACAAGATCCTGGGTCAGGGCGCCGGCTTCGGGACGCCCGCGGTGCCGGTCGACGGCTTCTGCGTGCGCATCGGCGCGATGCGTTGCCACAGCCAGGCCTTGACCTTCAAGCTGAAGAAGGACGTACCCGTGGCCGACCTCGAGGCCATGATCGCCGCCGACAACGACTGGGTGAAGGTCGTCCCCAACACGCGTGAGGCCACCTTGGCGGACCTGACCCCCGTGGCTGTCACCGGCACCCTGGACATCCCGGTGGGCCGCATCCGCAAGCTCGCCATGGGACCTCAGTACGTCGGGGCGTTCACCATCGGCGACCAGCTGCTGTGGGGTGCCGCCGAGCCGCTGCGCCGCATGCTGCGCATCCTGCTGGACGCCTGAGGTCACCGCCGGGCCGCTTCGCCTTGTCACCCACTTGCATTACTGTTATGGTGATTTCAGTAATCCTTGTACCGAGGCGAGTCCCCGCATCATGAGTTCCACGCTGCCCGCGCGCCGAGCAGCCCGCCGCCCTGTGCCGGCGGGGCCCAAGGGCTGGCGCGCCACCGCCCTGGCGCTGGCCACGGCCCTGGCCCTGGGCCTGACCGCCGCACCGGCCCAGGCCCTGTCCCTGGGCCGGGTCACCGTCCAGTCCGCGCTGGGCGAGCCGCTTCGCGCCGAGATCGACATCCCCCAGATCACGCCTGACGAGGTCGCCAACCTGCGTACCGCGCTGGGCAGCCCGGAGGCCTTCCGCGCCGCCGGCATGGAGCGCAGCCCGACGCTCGCGGACCTCCAGATCAGCCTGCAGCAACGTCCCGGTGGCGGCTATTTCCTGCGCCTGGCCAGCGAACGGGCGGTGAACGAACCCTTCATCGACCTGATTCTGGAAGCCAGCGGACCGGCCGGGCGCATCGTGCGCGAGTACACGCTGCTGTTCGATCCGCCCAGCCTGCGCCAGGGCGGGCCGGCCGCCCCGCCGGTGCCGATCCCCGCGCAGATCGCGCCGGCAGCGCCCGCGCAGGCCCTCGAGACGCCGCCTCCTGCCTCACCGCCCGCAGCGGCCCCCGTGCCCACGCCCGCCCCTGCTGCGGCAGCGGCCCCGGCCTCTGCCCCCGCACCGGCAGCCACCGCCTCGGCCCCCAAGCGCCGGGTCACCGTGCAGAGCGGACAGACCGCGGCCGGAATCGTGGCGGCCGCCAAGCCCGGCACCGTGTCACTGGACCAGATGCTGGTGTCGCTGCTGCGCACCAACCCCGATGCCTTCATCGGCGGCAACGTGAACCGGCTCAAGGCCGGGGCCGTGCTCGAGTTGCCTGGCGAGGCGGATGCCACCGCCATCGGCGCGGCCGAGGCCCGGCAGACCGTCATCGCCCAGAGCAAGGACTTCAACGAATTCAAGCAGCGCCTGGCCGCCGGCGTCACCGATCGCCCCGCAGCCGCCGGCGCCGCCACCCCGGGCCGCGCCGCCACAGGCCAGGTACAGGCTCGGGTCGAGGAGAAGAAGCCCGCCCCCGCCACCCCCGACCGGCTGACGCTGTCCAAGGGCGCCATCGAGGAAGGCTCGCGCGACGGCAAGGCCAGCGAAGACCGCATCGCGCGCGAACGCGCAGAGCGCGAGGCCGCCAGCCGCGTGGCAGAACTCGACCGCAACATCGCAGAGCTCAAGCGCCTGGGCACCGAGTCCGCCACGCTGGCCACACCGCCGGCCAATGCGGCCAGTACGGCGTCTTTGGCCGCGTCCGCCTCTGCCGCCGCAGCCGGGATCGCCGTACCCTCGACCCTGCCCGCGCCCGGCGCCGCAGACACCGCGTCCATGCCTGCCTCGGCCGCGGCGACCGCTGCATCCAGCCCGGCTTCCGCGCCCGCCACGCCTGCATCCAAGGATTCCGGCCTGATGGACCTGCTGGCCAATCCCCTGCTACCGGCCGTGGTCGGCGGCGTGCTGGCCCTGCTGCTCGCACTGGCCCTGTACCGCCGGCAGCAGGCCCGCAGCGCACACGCGGACGCGCCGTCCGACACTTCCGATGACCGGCTCGCGCCCGACTCGTTCTTCGGCGGCAGCGGCGGTCAGCGTATTGACACCTCCGAGGGCGGCAACTCGATGCTGTACTCGCCCAGCCAAATCGACGCAGCGGGCGATGTGGATCCGGTGGCCGAAGCCGACGTCTACCTGGCCTACGGGCGCGACCTGCAGGCCGAGGAAATCCTGCGCGAAGCCCTGCGGGCCACCCCCCAGCGGGTGGCGATCCACGCCAAGCTGCTCGAGATCCTGGCCCGACGTCAGGACGCGGACGCGTTCGAGGAGATCGCCCGAGACGCCCATGCCCTGACCGCGGGCAGCGGGCCGCAGTGGGCCCAGATCGCTACCCTGGGCCTGGAGCTGGATCCCGGCAATCCCCTGTACTCTGGCGCCGGCACCGCCGCGGCACCTGCAGCGGCACCTTCCGCAGCACCTGCTGCGGCACCGGCACCCGATGCCGCGCCTGCGATGCCCCCCGGGCTTGACCTGGACATCGCCTCTTTCCAGCCCCGCCCTGCGCCTGCTGCGGCGGCAGAGGCGACCGGCAGCCCCTTCGACTTTTCCGACGAGGACACCGCCCCGGCGCCTGCAGCAAAGGCCGCCTCGGACGCGGCCGACTTCGACCTCGCCGGGCTGTCCCTGGACCTGGACGTGACTGCGCCGGCCGGCGGCAACCCGGTCAGCGCCGAAGCCCTGACCACCAAGCTCCAGCTGGCCGAGGAGTTCCAGGCCATCGGTGATGTCGACGGCGCACGCAGCCTGGTGCAGGAAGTTCTGGCTGAGGCCGACGGCGATCTGCGGGGGCGGGCCGAACGCCTGCTCGCCGAACTGGGTTGAAGCCGCAGCCAACAGAGGGCAAGGACTCGGGCACGGGCAGCGCCCCGGTAGCAATGGCCGACCCAGCCCGCGCCGGGATACAGCGCTGGGCCCTGGGTGTGAGCTACAACGGACAATGCTACGAAGGGTGGCAGAGCCAGCCCTCCGGCCGCACCATCCAGGACCAGTTGGAAGCAGCCCTCTCGCAGTTCGCCGCCGAGCCTGTCGCCACGGTATGCGCCGGCCGTACCGACGCCGGCGTGCACGGCCTGATGCAGGTGGTGCACTTTGACACCCCCCTGCAGCGCGAACCGTTTTCCTGGGTGCGCGGCACCAATGCCTTCCTGCCGCCCGACATCGCGGTGCAGTGGGCCCAGCCCGTGCCTGCCGAATTCCACTCGCGCGCGAGCGCCACGGCCCGCCGCTATGCCTACGTGCTGCTGGAGTCGCCGGTGCGCCCCAGTGTGGAGGCCGGGCGCGTGGGCTGGGTGTTCCGCCCGCTCGAGGCCGCGGCGATGGAAGCCGCGGCAAATACGCTCCTGGGCGAGCACGACTTCAGTTCCTTTCGCGCCTCGGGCTGCCAGGCGCGCACGCCGGTCAAGACGATGCAGCGCATTGGCATCAGCCGCCGCGGCCCTTACTGGCGCTTCGAGTTCGAGGCCAACGCCTTCCTGCACCACATGATCCGCAACATCATGGGCTGCCTGGTAGTGGTGGGCCAGGGACTGCAGCCGCCAGGGTGGATGCAGGAGGTCCTGGCCGCCCGCAGCCGCGACGCCGCCGCGCCGACCTTCTCGCCCGACGGCCTGTACTTCCTGGGACCGGTCTACGACCCCTCCTGGGGGTTGCCGAGCCAGACGCCTCCGTATCATTGGATAACTTGACCCACCCCCGAAGCGCCTGCGGCGCTTCCCCCTCGAGGGGGCGCCCGCAGCGGACCGGCAGAGCCGGATCCGCGCCGGCACTCGTATCGACCTGCACACTCGCCTTTCCATGAGCATCCGGACCAGAATCAAGATTTGTGGGCTCACGCGCGAACAGGACGTGGACGCTGCGGTCGAGGCCGGGGCCGACGCCGTCGGATTCGTCCTGTACGAAAAAAGCCCGCGTCATGTCACCCCGGCCCGCGCCGCCGAACTCGCGCGCCGCCTGCCCCCCTTCGTGGCACCGGTGCTGCTGTTCGTGAATGCACCCGCCGCGGACGTGGCGGCCGCCTGCGACCGCATTCCCGACGCCTGGGCCCAATTCCATGGCGACGAGACCCCCGCCGACTGCCTGGCCGCCACCGGAGGCGGCACCCGCCCCTACCTGAGGGCCGCCCGTATCCCTCTGGAAGCGGCGGCGGCCTTCGATTTGCTAGCATTCGCCTCTGATTTTTCCCAGGCCCGCGCCCTGCTCCTTGACGCCCATGTCGAGGGCTACGGTGGCGGCGGCAAGGCATTCAATTGGTCACTTCTTCCACCAAGCGTCAACGCTCACCTCGTCTTGTCTGGTGGGTTGACACCTGCAAATGTGGGCGACGGCATCGCGCAGGTGCGGCCGCGTTGCAGGACGCTGGCCGTTGACGTGAGTTCCGGCGTCGAGGTCTCCAAGGGGATCAAGGACGCCGCCAAGATCCACCAGTTCGTCGCCGCCGTGCGCGCGGCCGACGCGCTCCTTGCAGGCAACCCGCCATGATTTCCTACGACCAACCCGATGCCGCAGGCCATTTCGGCCAATACGGCGGCAGCTTCGTCAGCGAGACGCTGACCCACGCCATCGAAGAACTGAAGTCGGCCTACGCCCGCTATCAGCACGACCCCGAGTTCCTCGCCGAATTCCAGTACGAACTCAAGCACTTCGTCGGCCGGCCCTCCCCGATCTACCACGCGGCCCGCACCAGCCGCGAGATGGGCGGCGCACAGATCTACCTGAAACGCGAAGACCTCAATCACACCGGCGCGCACAAGATCAACAACGTGATCGGCCAGGCCATGCTCGCCAAGCGCATGGGCAAGCCGCGCGTGATCGCCGAGACCGGTGCCGGCCAGCACGGCGTGGCCACCGCCACCATCTGCGCCCGCTACGGCCTGGAGTGCGTGGTCTACATGGGCGCCGAGGACGTGAAGCGCCAGAGCCCCAACGTCTACCGCATGAAGCTGCTGGGGGCCACCGTGGTGCCCGTGGAACTGGGAAGCCGCACGCTCAAGGACGCCCTGAACGAAGCCATGCGTGACTGGGTGACGAACGTGGAGAACACCTTCTACATCATCGGCACGGTGGCGGGTCCGCACCCCTACCCGATGATGGTGCGCGATTTCCAGAGCGTGATCGGCAAGGAATGTCTCGCGCAGATGCCCGAGATGACCGGCCGCCAGCCAGATGCCGTGATCGCCTGCGTGGGCGGCGGCAGCAATGCCATGGGCATCTTTCACCCCTACATCTCGCACGAAGGCACGCGCCTGATCGGCGTGGAAGCCGCGGGCGAGGGCCTGGACAGCGGCAAGCACTCGGCGTCTCTGCAAAAGGGCAGCCCTGGCGTGCTGCATGGCAACCGCACCTACATCCTGCAGGACGAGAACGGCCAGATCACCGAGACGCACAGCGTGAGCGCGGGCCTTGATTACCCCGGTGTGGGCCCGGAGCATGCGTGGCTCAAGGACATCGGGCGCGCCGAATACGTGGGCGTGACGGACGCCGAGGCACTGGACGCCTTCCACTACCTGTGCCGCACCGAGGGCATCATTCCTGCCCTGGAATCCAGCCACGCCATCGCCTACGCGATGAAGCTCGCAAAGACCCTGCGCAGCGACCAGAGCATCCTGGTGAACCTGTCCGGACGCGGTGACAAGGACATTGGCACCGTGGCGGACCTTTCGCAGGCCGACTTCTACTGCCGCCCCAGTTGCCGCGGGCAGAGCGTGAAGGGCGAGATGCATCCCGTGGAGTTCAGGAAATGAGCGCCGCCGGGCCATCCCAAACGCAACGCATCGCCGCCACCTTCGAGCGCCTGAAGCAGCAAGGCCGCAAGGCCCTCATCCCCTACATCACCGCCGGCTTTCCTCACGCCGACATCACGCCAGCCCTGATGCAGGGCATGGTGAACGCGGGGGCGGACATCATCGAGTTGGGCGTGCCCTTCTCCGACCCCATGGCCGACGGCCCCGTGATCCAGAAGGCGGGCGAACGCGCGCTGGCGATGGGCGTGGGCATGTCGCAGGTACTGGCCATGGTGCGCGCCTTCCGCCAGGACAATGCCGCGACCCCCGTAGTCCTCATGGGCTATGCCAACCCGGTAGAGCGTTACGACCTGAAACATGGAAAGGGCGCGTTCATCCGCGACTGCGCCGCGGCGGGCGTGGACGGCCTGCTGATCGTGGACTACCCGCCCGAGGAATGCGAGCAGTTCGCCGCCGACCTGCGCGCGCACGGCCTGGACCTGATCTTCCTGCTGGCCCCCACCAGCACCGATGCGCGCATGCAGCAGGTGGCGCGCGTGGCCAGCGGCTACGTCTACTACGTCTCGCTCAAGGGCGTGACCGGCGCGGGCCACCTGGACACCGGTGCAGTGGAGGCCATGCTTCCGCGCATCCGCCAGCATGTGAAGATCCCGGTGGGCGTGGGCTTCGGTATCCGCGACGCGCAGACCGCGTGCGCCATCGGCCGGGTGGCCGATGCGGTGGTGATCGGCACCCGCCTGATCCAGGTGGTGGGCGAGCTGCCGCGGGACGAGGTGGTGCCGGCCGCGGCCCGCTTCCTGGGCGAGATCCGCCAGGCCCTGGACGCGTAAAATCCTCCATCCAAGGAGTTCCCTATGTCCTGGCTCGAAAAGCTCCTCCCCCCCAAGATCCAGCCCACCGACCCCACCGAGCGCCGCAGCGTGCCCGAGGGCCTGTGGGTCAAGTGCCCCAGCTGCGAATCGGTGCTTTACAACACCGACCTGGCCCAGAACCAGAACGTCTGCCCCAGCTGCAGCCACCACCACCGCATCTCGGCCCGCAAGCGCTTGGACGCCTTCCTGGATGCCGAAGGCCGCTACGAGATCGGCCAGGAAGTCCTGCCGGTCGACCCGCTGAAGTTCAAGGACAGCCGCAAGTATCCCGAGCGCCTGAAGGAAGCCCTGGAGAACACCGGCGAGACCGACGCCTTGGTGGTGATGGGCGGCGCGGTCCACAGCATCAACCTGGTGGCCGCAGCCTTCGAGTTCGACTTCATGGGCGGATCCATGGGCAGCGTGGTGGGCGAGCGCTTCGTGCGTGGCGTGCAGGCGGCCATCGACCAGAAGGTGCCCTTTGTCTGCTTTACCGCTACCGGCGGCGCGCGCATGCAGGAAGGCCTGCTGTCGCTGATGCAGATGGCCAAGACCAATGCCGCCCTTACCCGCCTGGCGCAAAAGGGCCTGCCCTATGTCAGCGTACTGACCGACCCCACCATGGGCGGCGTGAGCGCGGGCTTTGCCTTTATGGGCGACATCGTGATCGCCGAGCCCAAGGCCCTGATCGGCTTTGCGGGTCCGCGCGTGATCGAGTCCACCGTGCGCGTGACGCTGCCCGAGGGCTTTCAGCGTGCCGAGTTCCTGCAGGAAAAGGGCGCGGTCGATTTCATCTGCGACCGGCGCGAACTGCGCAAGACCGTGGCCAATGCCCTGGCCATGCTGCAACGCCAGCCGGGCGACGCGGTCGCCTGATCAGCGCAAGACGCTGACCTGCACCGCGGCGAGCACGATGCCCGCCACCTGCAGCACCAGCAGCAGGGCCAGCGGCGAGAGGTCAACGCCGCCCACCATCGGCAACACGCGACGAAAGGGCCGCAGCAGCGGCGCGGACAGACGGTCCAGGATGTCCGCCGTGATCGAGCTGCGCCCCTGGCTGGCCTGCACCCAGGACAGGACGGCCGAGACGATGACCAGCACGGTGAGCGCGGAGATCGCCAACCGAACCACCCCAAACACCGCGACCAGCGGCAGCATCACAGCAGTACTCGCCGCCCCGGCCAGCAGCCACAGCAGTACGACCTGCAGCAGCTCCAGCAGCCAGGCGCCCACCACGCTGGCCGTGTCCCAGCGCCCCAGCGAGGGCAGCACCCGTCGCAGGGGCAGGACCAGCCAGTCAGTCACCGCGAAGACGAAGCGGCCGAGCGGGTTGCCAAAAGGCACTCGCTGGTGTTGCATGTAAAGACGCAGCAGGCAAGCGCCCCCGATGAGGCCGATCACGACGTCCAGCAGCAGGGAAACGATCTGGTAGAGCATGTAAAGGGTGGGTAGGGCGCTCGTGGGATGATAGCGGCCTGATCCGGTGCCCCACGTGAACGCTGCCTTGACCCTGCAATCCCTCCCCCTGTTTCCACTGGGCACGGTGCTGTTTCCGGGCGGGCTGCTGCCCTTGCGGATCTTCGAGGTGCGTTACCTGGACATGATCCGCCGCTGCCAGAAGGCGGGCGCCCCCTTCGGCGTGGTCTGCCTCACCCAGGGTCACGAGGTGCGCCAGGCCGGGGCCGTGCAGGAGGGTTTTGCGGCGGTCGGCACGCTGGCCACGCTGGCCGAGGTGCAGGCGCCCCAGCCGGGGCTGCTGATGGTGCGTGCGCACGGCACCCAACGCTTTCGGATCCAGTCCCGCGAGCAGCTCAAACATGGCCTGTGGGTGGCGGACGTGACGCAGATCCCTGATGACCTCGCGGTGGCGGTCCCCGAGGACCTGCAGGACACTGCCGACGCCCTCGGACGCCTGCTGGAAACCCTGCAGGCCCAGGCCCAGGACGCCCGGGGCGAGATGCCGGTGCTGGAGCCCTGGCAGCTGGGCGACTGCGGCTGGGTGGCCAACCGCTGGTGCGAGATGCTGCCCCTGCCGACTGCGGTCAAGCAGCGCCTGATGGAGCTGGACAACCCGCTGCTGCGGCTGGAGCTGGTGGGCGACCTGCTGGCGCGCAACGGGATCACGGGCGACTGAGTCCGGCCTGGTACTCGGGCACGTAGCCGCGCAGCCAGGCGCGCAAGGCCTCGTCAGCCGGCGCGGGACCGGCCGATTCGACCCACCGCACCACCGCATCCACGTCCATCCGCAGCTGCCCGGATGCCCGCGCCACGCGCAGCTTGGGATGCGGCGTGGGCAGCGTGGTCTCGTCGTCGGCCAGGAGCTCCTCGTACAGCTTCTCGCCGGGGCGAAGGCCGGTGTAGGTGATGGGGATGTCCTGCTCGGTGCGGCCCGACAGGCGTATCAGCAGGCGGGCGAGTTCGGCGATCTTCACCGGCTCGCCCATGTCCAGCACGAAGATCTGGCCCGAGCGCCCCATCAGGCCCGCCTGCAGCACCAGCTGCGCCGCCTCGGGGATGGTCATGAAATAGCGCACGATGTCAGGGTGCGTGACGGTGACCGGTCCGCCGCGCGCGATCTGCGCGGTGAACAGGGGCACCACCGAGCCGCTGGAGCCCAGCACGTTGCCAAAGCGCACCGAGACGTACTCGGTGCCCGGATGCGTCGCCGCGACACCCTGCACCACCAGTTCGGCTAGGCGCTTGCTGGCGCCCATGACGTTGGTCGGATTGACCGCCTTGTCGGTGGACACCATGACGAAGCGGCGCACGCCCTGCGTGCCCGCCACCCGCGCGGCGTTGAGCGTACCCAGGACGTTGGTGCGCACCGCCTCGATCTCATTGAGCTGCTCCATCAGCGGCACGTGCTTGTAGGCGGCAGCGTGGAACATGACCGAGGGCCGCTCGGTGGCGACGATCGCGCCCAAGCGGTCGGCCTCGCGCACGTTGGCCGTGTAGTAGACCCCCCGCATCTGCGGGTGGGCCTCGCGCAGTTCCTGTTCCAGCTGGTAGATGGCGTACTCGGAAACGTCCACGCACACCAGGCGCGCCACACCCAGGCGGGCGATCTGGCGGCATAGCTCGGAGCCGATGGAGCCGCCTGCGCCGGTGACCAGCACCGTCTGCCCGGAGATCATGGCCGAGAGCCCCGCCACGTCCAGTTGCACGGGCGCGCGCCCGAGCAGGTCCTCCAGTTCGATACGGCGCGGGGCAGTGCCATCGCCCTGCCCCTGGATCCACTGGTCAGGGCGCGGCAGCGTGAGCAGGGTCAGGCGGGCCACGTTCACATTGAGCAGGGCCTCGCGGCGCGCGGGCGATCCGGGCGCGCTGGCCACGAGCACCGTCTGCACGTCCTCGTCCTGGCAGATCTCGGCAATCTCCTCCAGGGTGCCCAGCACGTGCAGGTCCTGCAGGGTGCGGCCCACCTCGGCCGCCAGCGGCGAGACGATGCCCACGGGCAGCCACTGCGCCGCGCCCTTGAGGACACGCAGCGCCTCGGCGGCTTCCTGCAAGGAACCCACCACCAGGATACGGCGCCCGCCCGGCGCGGCGTTCTGGCGTTCGTGCACGCTGCGTTGGAAGGCGCGGGCCGCTGCCATCAGGGCCAGGGCGATCAGTGGGTGCAACAGCAGCACCGAGCGCGGGAACTGCGGCACGCGCAGCATCAGCACCACGGCGGCGGTCACCACGCCAGCCACCGCCACGCCGCGCGCGAGTTGACGCAGTTCGTGCAGGCCAGTGAAGCGCCAGACCTGCCGGGGTACCCGCAGGAAAATCAGCGTCGCGCCATACAGCACCAGCGATATCGGCAGGGTGGTCCACGCCATCTGCGCGAACTCGGCGGGCACGTCCAGGTTGAACCGCAGCCAGAAGGCGATCGCCCAGGCGATGGCCGCCAGCAGCATATCGGCGGCGAGGACCGCCAGGGTGTGCTTACGAAATAGCATGCTCGCTGGAGGACTGCGCCAGCAGGCGCCGCAGGTGGCCGATGACGCGCTCGATCTCGGCGTCGGTCAGGTTGGAGCCCGAGGGCAGGCACACGCCGCGCTCGAACAGGCGCGCGGACACGTCGTCACCCTCGGCATGGGAGAAGTACGGCACATCCCTGAAGAGGGGCTGCAGGTGCATGGGCTTCCACACCGGGCGCGCCTCGATGGCGTGGCGCTCCAGGGCGCGCAGCAGGCGGTCGCGGCGGGCCGCACCATCCGGGCCGCCAATCGTGAAGCAGGTGAGCCAGCGCGTGGTGTGGTAACCCACGGGCTCGGGCATCCACTGCACCTCGGGCCGGTCAGCCAGGGCCTCGCGGTAGATCTCGAACACGCGCCGGCGCTGTGCGACGCGTTGCGCCAGCACCTTGAGCTGCCCGCGGCCGATGCCAGCCAGGACGTTGCTCATACGGTAGTTGAACCCGACCTCGACGTGCTCGTAGTGCGGCGCGGGCTCGCGCGCCTGGGTGGCGAGCTTGCGGGCGCGGGCCATCAGGGCTGCGTCGTCCGACACCAGCATGCCGCCGCCGGAGGTGGTGATGATCTTGTTGCCGTTGAACGAGAAGATGCCCACGCGCCCGAAAGTGCCGCTGGGGCGACCTTTGTACGAGGCGCCCAGGGACTCGGCGGCGTCTTCGAGCACCGGCACGCCGTGGCGCTCGCAAATGGGCAGCAGGGCGTCCATGTCGGCACTCTGGCCGTAAAGGTTCACGACGATGACGGCCTTGGGCAGGCGACCCTGCGCCTTCGCCCACGCGAAGGCGCGCTCCAGGGCGGCGGGCGACATGTTCCACGTCTGCGGCTCCGAGTCGATGTAGACCGGCTGCGCGCCACAGTAGCGGATCGGATTGGCGCTGCCCACGAAGGTGAGCGAGGAGCAAAACACGGTGTCGCCCGGCTTCACGTCCAGCAGGATCAGGCCCAGGTGGATGGCGGCGGTGCCAGAGCTGACCGCCGCAGCATGGCCGATACCGACCTGCGCCGCGAGCTCGCGCTCGAAGCCGTCGACATGCGGGCCCAGGGGCGCGATCCAGTTGGTGCGAAAGGCCTCTTCGACGAAGACGCTTTCCTCTTCGCCAAGGTGGGGCGAGGACAGCCAGATGCGGCTGGCGAGTTCGCGTGCGCTCACGAGGTCCACCGGCCGGCCGGCCGCGTCCACCACCGGCACGTGCAGGATGCCCAGGGCGTTCATGCGTTGCTGCAGTTCAGCGGGCGAGGTGTTCTCGTCAGCCACCAGCGGCTCGCGCCCGGGCAGGTCGGCCAGGGTCTGGCTGGCAGGCACGCTGGCCAGGACCGCGCGGCGCAGGTCGCCATCGGTGACGGTGCGCACCAGGCGACCCTGGCCGTCGACCGCCAGCAGCACACCCTGGGCGGTGTCGTCCATTACCGTGAGCGCCTGCTTCCAGGGCAGGGTCACGGGCACACGCAGGGCGTTGAAGGTGTCGGCGTTCATGGCGGCGTCTGTTGAAATCAGTACGTATTGACCTTGTTCAGGAGGTCTGGTGCCAAGGGATGGTGCGCCAGCAGGTCGACGATGCGTTCACCCGCACGGCCATCGCCATACACGTTGGCGGGGGTGTAGGGGCCGTGCGCGAGCTGGGTCTTCAGGGCGGCCTCGATCGCTTCGCGCTGCGGCGCGCAGTCGCGAGTGTTCGCGTTGCGCTGGCGTGCGTTCTGGCGGCTGCCCACGTTGACCACCGGCGTGCCGAAGCTGGCGGCCTCGATGATGCCCGAGGAGGAATTGCCTGCGAGCAGGTCGGCGTGGCGCAAGGCAGCCAGATACCTGTGGCGGCCCAGGTGCCGGATGCGGCGCACACCGGCGTCCTCCAGCGCCTGCAGGATGCCGCCGCCGCCCGCGTCGGCGTTGGGGTCGAGCCAGACCACCTGGCGGCCGCTGGCCATCACGGTGTGTTCCAAGGCATGGCGCAGGGACAGAGTCTGGGTGTAGGCATCGTCCGCTTCCTGCACCACCGGGTGGAAGACGACCAGCACGTAGCGCGCGCCGGCGTCCAGTCCCAGCGCTTCGAGGGTGGCCTCGCGCGAGAGATGGGCGTCGTCCACGATGCCGTCCAGGCTGGGAGCACCCGTGACCCAGACATGCTCGGAGCGCTCACCCATACGGACCAGCCGCTCGCGCGATTCCTCGGTGGCGGCGAAGTGCCAGTGACTGAGTTTGCTGATCGCGTGGCGCACTGGTTCGTCGACCGTGCCCGAGCGCTCGCCGCCATGCAGGTGCGCGATAGGGATACCGCGGTGCAATGCCGCAATCGCACCGGCCAGCATCTCGCCACGGTCCCCGAGCAGCAGCACGAGGTCAGGTGTGTGCTCGCGCATCGCATCGGTGAGGCCGCTCACCGCCTGCCCGATGCCATGGGCCATGGCGTCGGCGCTGCGTTCGTCCACGCCGGTGGGGATGCGCGCGACGATGGGCAGGCCCGCGTCCTCGATCTCTCGCACCGTGAGCCCATAGGCCTCGCTCAGGTGCATGCCCGTCACCGCCACCTGCAGCGACAGCGCGGGATGCGCCGCTATGCGCGCGAGGGTGGACGCCATCAGACCGTAGTCGGCCCGGGTGCCGGTGACGTACAGGACCTTGCGCATCATTCAGGCGCCTTCCAGCAGGTCCCAGGTGAGGGTGGTGTCCGCTGCCACGTCGGCGGCCAGGCGCCGGCCCGGCAGCGTGGCCAGGTGCTCGGGCTGGATGCCGGTGCCGGGGCGGCGCAGGACCAGGTCGGCGGCGGAGAGCACATGCCCGCGGGGGCGTGACGCCGCCAACACCACGCTGCGGCGGGCGACGTCGCGGGTGTTGGACTCGACTGGCGTGGGCTGCTTGATGCCGTCGCCGCGCATGGATTCCACCAGGCGGATGCCGCGCACCATGGTGGCGAACTCCTGGGGGTCGGCCGAGGCGCGGTGGTCGGGACCCGGCATGGCCTTGTCCAGGGTCAGGTGCTTCTCGATCAGGGCAGCGCCCAAGGCCACAGCCGCCAGGGCCGCTTCCACGCCCTGGCTGTGGTCGGAGTAGCCCACGGGCAGGCCGGTGGCCTGGGCCATGGTCTGGATGGCGCGAAGGTTCAGGGCCTCGGCGGGGGCCGGATAGGCCGAGGTGCAATGCAGCAGGTGCAGGCTGCCGGCATCCGGCGCGGCGTGGCCGGCGGCGACACGCGCCTCGCGTACCCACTGTACCGCGCGCTGCACTTCGTCCAGCGTAGCCATGCCCGAGGACATCAGCATCGGCAGACCGGTGGCGGCGGCGTGCTGCAGCAGGGGCTTGTTGGTGATCTCGCCCGAGGGGATCTTCAGGCGCCTGACGCCCAGCTTCACCAGCAGGTCCACCGCTGGCTCGGAGAAGGGCGTGGAGAAGAACTCGATGCCGATGCGCGCGCAGTGCGCGGCCACCTGCGCGTGACCCGCCTCGTCCAGCTCCAGCGCCTTGATCATGTCGAACTGGCTGGTGGCGCCGGTGTTGGTGCGCTGGTAATCCGCGGTGGCTGCGCTGCGCGTGACCACGTCCTCGGCGCGGAAGGTCTGGAACTTGACCGCATCGGCGCCTGCGGCCCGGGCGGCATCGGCCAGCTTCAGGGCCAGGGCGACGTCGCCGTTGTGGTTGACGCCGGCTTCGGCGATGACGAAGACCTTGCCTGGATTCATGGCTGTCTCTCTTGGGAATTCAGGGGGACCAGCCCGGTGCGGCCGCTGGTGTACAGCCATTCGGCCGTGTCGAAGTCGAGGCGGTCATCGATGTCGATGGAGCGTTCGCGCGGCATGGGCAGCGGGCACATGTCCACGCTCCAGAAACCCTCGCGCACGGCGCGGGCCAGCGCGTCGCGGCGCCAGACGTAGATCGCGCCGTTCAGGCCCCAGACCTCGGGCACGGCCTGGCGCGCCACGGCCTGGCCGTCCGACAAGGTCTTGGACAGGCGCAGACCGCCCTCGGGCGTGTCCTCGACCAGGGTGTAGTAGGGGTTGTGCGAGGGCTGCGTAACGCTGACCACCAGGCCCGCGCGCTCGCGCAGGGCCAGGGCGGCCTCCAGGTCCTGCGCGCTGCGAAGCGGCGAAGTGGGTTGCAGGTCGACGATCGTGGCGACCTGCATGCCACCGGTCTCGAGGTGGGCCGCGAGGTGCTCGATGGCGGGCAGCTTGCCTGCGGTGTCGGTGGCGAGTTCTGCGGGGCGCAGGTAGGGGACCTGGGCGCCGTGATCGCGCGCCACCTGCGCGATCTCCTCGTCGTCGGTGGAGACGTACACGCCCTGGATCTGCGCACAGGCCAGCGCCTGGCGGATGCTGTGCGCGATCAGCGGCAGCCCCGCAAAGGGCAGCACGTTCTTGCGGGGCAGCCCCTTGCTGCCGCCGCGTGCGCAGATCGTCGCGATGAGTGCGCCCGCAGTGCTCAAGCCTCGCCCTTCCTCGCAATGATGACCCACTCGGCGTGGACCTTGCTGCGGTTTTCCAGGGTGCGCGAGACCTGTTCGATCTGCAGCACGTTCCAGGGCTTGAACAGGGCGGCCAGGTCGGCCTCGGAGGCGAAACGCACGATGCCGGTGCCGGCAAAGGGCCCTTCGCTGCAGCGCCAGGCGTTGTGGCCGTGGGATTCGCCGGTGCCGTCGCCCCAGGTGCCGGCGGCGGGCGTGCGCACGTAGAGCCAGCCGCCGGGGCGGGCCACACGGTGCATCTGCGCGTACACGCGGCAGGCGCTGTCGTGGTCCACGCAGGTGACGGCGTCGTTGTCGATCACGGCGTCGAAGTGGTTGTCGGCCCAGGGCAGCGGGTCGCACATGTCGCCCACGCGCAGCCGATTGGCCTCGCCGCGGTCCCAGCCGGGAAGTTCGGTGTCCAGGCGCTTGCGGGCCTGGGCCGCACCCGCCTCGCTGCCTTCCAGGCCGTGCACGCCGAAGCCCTCGCGGGCGAAATACCAGAGGTTGGCGCCGGTGCCGAAGCCCACCTCGAGCAGCTTGACGTCGCTGCGAGGCTGGCGCGCGTAGAAACGCTGCGCGCAGAAGCGGATCAGGTCTTCGGGCGGATACCGGCCCCAGGCACGGGTGCTGAAGATCTCTTCCCAGAGGGTGTCACGGCTCATGAGGCACTTTCAGTCAAGCAGGAGGCGGGCCGGCGGGTGGGCCCGGTCAAAGCCCAGGCGGGCTGCCGCCGCCCAGTAGCGATTGTCGTCGTGGACGGCCTCCCCCACCGAAAAGGGCAGGGTGCGGCGGGAAAAGCCCAGTTTGTAGAACAGGAGGGGATTGTCCGGCGAGGTGTCGGTGCCGCCCGCGAGGTAAAGGGAATGCGCGCCCTGCGCCTGGCCCCACAGGGCCGCCTGCGCCTGCAGCAGGCTGGGGGTGCCGATCTCCTTGCCCTCGGGGCTGCTGGCGCCCAGGTGGTATTCGAGCACGCCGCCTTCCAGAAGGTAGACGCCCGCCGAGAGCCAGCGGCCCTCGCGCTCGCACACCAGCAGGTGGGCGCAGGGCACTTGCGACAGCGCCCCGAAGTAGGCGTCGGGGAAGAAATAGAACGGCGCGGCCTGCAGGTCGTGCATGGCGTCGCGATAGAACGGGGCGTAGCGGGCCCAGTCGGCCGGGTCCTGGCTCCAACGCACCTGCACGCCCGCCTGCTGCGTGCGCCGGATCTTGCGGCGGGTGAGGCTGTTGAAACCGGCGGACACGTCGGGTGCGGTCAGGTCCACCGACACCGTCTGTCGGTTCTCCTTGACCGTCCCGCCGAAGGCGCGCAGGGAGGCAGGGGAGTGCGGGTGGAAGCGGCAGAACTCGGCGAGCACGCCCTCTTCGCGGCACCAGGCCTGCCACGCGGCCCAGGCCTGCGAGAGGAAGGCAGGGTCGGTGGACGGCGTGAGCGGGCCACCGTAGCCATAGGGCGAGGTAGCACCCCATTGCCCGTCCTGTCCGGCCAGGGGCTGCAGGTGCACGGTGTGGATCCAGTCGGCGTCGCCGCCCTCGAAGACCGCGTGAACGCATCGCAGTCTCGGGTCGCGGTGCGTGTCAGCGTCGGCGAAGGCGGGACTCAGGGAGGCGATGCGCAAGGCGATCGGCAGACGCTCGAAGCGGGCCTGGGCCTGCTCGGTGGACAGGTTGGTGACGCGCATCACGCCACCCTCGCCGCGGTGCCGAGGCCGCGTGCGACAGCCAGCACCCGGTCAGCGGCGCGAGCCGCAGCTGGGTCGGCCGGTCGGCTGGCCGTACTCGCCGGCTGAGCCAGGCGCGCTGCAATCTCGTGCAACTGCAATTCGCGCTGCGCGATACCCATGGACAGGTAGGGGCTCAGACCGTCGAGGATGGAGCCGCGCACCTGGGTCACGTCGCGTCCCGCGAGCTTGGCTTCGACGCCAACGGTGGACACGGTCACCACGACCTCGTCGCAGGCGTGCAGGTAGGCGTGCAGCGGCCCCTCGGCGACGCGGATGCGGGGATGCGCCAGAACCCGGACCTCGTCGGCCGGTGTCTCGCTGGGGTGACGGCGCACCCACAGCGCCAGAGCGGGATCGGCCTGAACCGCCTCGATCAGTTGGGTCTCGATACGGCGCGGCCACGCAGGATCGCCCCGCCCCGCGATGCCCGTGACCTGCTCGGGCTCGGGCGACGATGCGTAGAGCAGGACGCGCTGCGCGGTCCATCCGGCCTCGCGGCGCAGCGCCTGGCCCTGCGCCATGACCGCCGGATCGTGCAGGCCGTCGAAGGCGGGATTGCCGGTCACGTGCAGGTGGTGTGCCGGCCGCCCCGCCGCCACCATGCTCTGCGCCACCTGCGGATTGAGCACGCACAGGGCATCGGCGTAATCCGACCGAACCAGCCAGTCGCGCTCCCACAGGCCGAACAGGTCCAACAGGCACAGGCTGGGGACATCCAGGCGCCGCGCGGCGAGCAGCGCAGCGCGCTCGGCGCGCGGCGAGTTGGTGGCCAGCACACAGGCTGGTTGCCAGCGGCGGATGGCGCGTTCCAGCACACGCACGGGCAAGAAGGCCTGCCGGCCGTACTGCGCGTAACGCGCTTGGGCCTCCTGCGCGCCGACATCCGCTTCGAGTTCGGCGTAGGACAGTCCCAGGTAGGCGATGGATTCCTCGCGCTGCGCCGCCTGCACCTCAAGGGTCTGGACCAGGCGCTGTCCGTGCTGCAGGGCCTGGGTGTCAGAGGGCTCAAGCAGGTCGGCGAAACCGACGGTGTGCAGGCCGGCCTCACGCACCTGCACGGCGGCCGTAGTGAGCGCGAGGAACACCACGCGTGCCAGCCCCTGCGCTTGTGCCTGCAGGGCCACCGGCAGCAGGGCCTTCACATGCCCGCCGCCGTAGGCGACGAAGAGCCAGACGGGTGGCTGCGGGGATGAGGCTGCCACCGCGCGAGCCGGCCCTGCAGCGGCGCGATTCATACGCCTGCTCCGAGGCCCGCGACGGGGTCCAGCCCCTGTTGCACGACACCGGCCTCCCAGATCGCCAGGGCCGCCAGTGCCCGCAATTCACGGGTGTGGTTGGCGCTGCCGTCCCGATGCTTCTCCAGCAAGGCGGTGACCGCCTGCGGCCGGAACAGGCGAGCGATCAACTCGCTGCCTTGCAGCGTCTGCGCCAGCCACTCGTAGCTTTCCCTGCGGAACCACTCGCCCACCGGCACGGTGAACATCTGCTTCTTGCGGTAAGCCAGGTCTTGGCCGATCAGGGGCACGACCGCCCGCTTGTACCAGTGCTTCTTGTCACCGTCGGCCGAGAGCTTGGTGGCACCGCGCGAGCGGAAGGCGAACTCCATCATGCGCCAGTCCAGGAAGGGCGTGCGCGCTTCGATGGACACCGCCATGCCCATGCGGTCTGGCTTGACCAGGTTATTGCCTGAGAGCAGCAGCTGCATGTCCAGGTACAGGGCCTGATTGATACGGTCGAAGTGCTGCGCCTCGTCGAACCAGGGACGCGCAGCCACCTCGAAGCTGTCCACGCCCGCCAGGCGCGTGGCGACGTCGTTGCGGTACAGGGCCTGCTTGGTTGCCGGTGCAAACAGCGAGATCGAATCGAAATAACGGGTACGAAAGGCCGCATCGTCCAGCGCGTGCGTACCCGGCGTGGCGAAGAACTGCTGGTATTTCTCGTAGCCCGCAAAGAGCTCGTCGCCGCCGTCGCCCGTGAGGACCACCTTCACATGGCGCGCCGCCAGTTCGCTCACGCGCAAGGTGGGCATGAAGGACGCGTCGCCGTGCGGCTGGTCCAGGTGGTGCAGCACCAGCGGCCAGCGATCGAGCATGTTCAGCTCGGCGATCTCCAGGGTGTGGTCGCAGCTGAAACGGCGCGCGGCATCGGCCGCGAAAGGCGACTCGTCAAAGCGCGGGTCGGCAAAGCCAATGCAGAACGTCTTCACCGGCCGGTCCACATGCCGCGCCATCAGGGCCACAACGGCGCTGGAGTCCACGCCGCCCGAGAGAAAGGCGCCCCAGGGCACATCGGCGCGCAGGCGGATGCGCGTGGCGTCGTCCAGCAGGTGCAGGAATTCTTCGGACCAGTCGTCGAAGGCCATGGGGCGCTCACGCTGGTCGGCCAGGTTCCACCAACGCTGCGCCTGTACGCCCTGACGTGTGAACTTCATCCAGGTGCCGGGCATCACATGGCGGACACCCTCCCAGATGGTCCAGGGCGCGGGGATGTAGTTGAAGGTCAAGTAGTGGTGGATGGCCTCCAGGTCCACCTTCGGCGGCTGCCCGGCGGCCTGCAGCATGGGCAACAGCGCCTTGATCTCGGAGCCGAAGACCATGCGCCGGCCATCATCGTGCACGTACAGTGGCTTGACGCCGATGCGGTCACGCACCAGGTACAGGGCGTCCTCGCGCGCGTCGTCGATGGCGATGGCGAACATGCCGTTCAGGCGCTTCAGGCACGCGATGCCTTCGCGCTCGTACAGGCGCAGGATCACCTCGGTGTCGGATTGCGTGTCCAGGCGCACGCCCTGCGCACGCAGTTCAGCCGCCAGCTCGACATGGTTGAAGATCTCGCCGTTTTGCACGACGGCGATGCGGCCGTCATCCGAGACAAAGGGCTGATGCCCACCGCCGATGTCGATGATGGACAGGCGCCTGTTGCCGATGGCCACGCCGCGCGCCGGCTGGTGCCACACGCCTTCGTCGTCGGGCCCGCGGTGTACCAGGCTGCGCGCCATCGCCGCGAGCGGTCCTTCAGGGAGGGCCTGCCGCTCCCGATGCCAATAACCGAAGATGCCGCACATGCTCAGTTGCTCCCGCGGCCAGTCAGGCGGCCGAGCGTCCAGCCGAGGATGCACAGGTCCAGCCACAGGCCCTGCTCACGCACGTACTGCAGGTCCAGCGCCAGGCGCTGGGCCTGCGTGGCCTGCGACCGGAGCCTGGCCTGCGCGAGGCCGGTGATACCCGGGCGCACGCTGCAACGTACGTCCCAGTCGGCCGGGGCATACAGCACGCGCTGCGCCGGCACGTCGGGGCGCGGCCCCACCAGGCTCATGTCCCCAAAGAGCACGTTGAACAGCTGTGGCAGTTCGTCAAGGCTGGTGCGGCGGATGAAGCGGCCCACGCGGGTGATGCGCGGGTCGTCGGCGCTGGTGTGGTACGGCCCGATGGCGGCGGCGTTCTTCACCATGCTGCGGAACTTGTACATGCTGAACTCGCGCCCGCCCTGCCCCACGCGCAGCTGGCGAAACAGCACCGGCAGGCCGCTTTCGAGCATCACCGCGAGCGCGGTGGCAAGCAGCAGCGGCGACAGGGCCACCAACGCCGCGAGAGAGACCACGATGTCGAACAGTCGCTTGGTCATCGTGCGGCGGCCATGCCGTTGGCGATCTGGCGGATGCGGTCAGCGGTATCGTGCGCGTCGGCCTGGACATGGGCAGGATCACGCGCTGCCAGTTCGCGCTCGGCCTGGCGCAGCGCGCGGATGCCGTCCTCGTAGGACGAGCCGGCATCGGGCCGATTGAAGGTACGCGAGAGGATCACGGCCTGCGATCCCAGGCGCAGGTGTTCGCCAAGTACCGCACGCCCGGGCAGTAGGCCCTCGTCCAGGCGGGCGATGCCGCCGAAGCCGAAGCGCAGACCGCGTGCAAGTGCCAGCATGGACACGGTCTCCAGCGCCCCCATCGCCAGCGGCTCGAACATGAAGCGCAGACCCATGGAGATGTGCAGGTCGTTCAGGCCCACAAACACCTCCCACAGGTCCGGCGTGTCGATCCACTCATGTGCGCTGCGCAAGGCATCGGCCGTCTCGACCAGGGGCACGATGGGGCGGCGGCCATCGACGATGCGCGCGAACTCGCGTAGCGTGGTCGCATCGGTGAACATGGGCAGCATAAGCAGGTCGGCGCCCTGCGCGATCGCGTCATCCACCTCGCCAGGCGTACCTTCATACAGCGGGTTGACGCGCACCATCAGGCGCGCGCGCCGCAGCTCGGACTTGATGCGGCCCACATCCTCCAGGGTGTGGGCGCTGATGAAGGTGTTGCGCCCAGCCTGACGTTCGGCCTTGCCCAGTCGCTCGAGATCGACCACCAGGCGCAGGCCCTCCAGGGCGTCGCAGCGGCGAGCCAGCAGGGGGTCGTTGGTGAACTGCAGGAGATCGAGCATGAGGGGGCCCGCGAGGGGCGCGTGATTATCGCCGCAGGGCCAGCCGCATCGACCCCGCGCCGTGCCACGCCGCTCCCAGGACGGCCAGGCCCGCCAGCACTGCCAGCGCCAGGGCGGACACCATCGGCAGCCCCCCTGCCCCGCCCGTCGCCCGTAACAGGGCGGCCACAACCAGCAGCGCGCCCAAGGGCCAGAGCATGGCCTGCACCGGCAGGCATCGCGCGGCGCCCGCACCGAGGGCGATCAACAGGCCCAGGGCCACGAACATGTACACCGCGTTCAGCACCGCCATCAGCGCCGCGCCGCTGCGGGGTTCGGCCGCCGCCAGGCCCAGGAGCGCGAGCAGCGCCAGGGCGTACAGGCCTGCTGCCGGGCGCATGCGACCCTGCGAGGCCAGCACGGTGAGAGCCACCGCCGCCACGGCCTGGGGCAAGAGGCCCATGGCCGCCACGCGGCCCCATTCAGCCACCTGCGCCAGGGCGGGCTCCCGCATGCGGCCCCAGCCAAACAGCAGTTGCGCGAGGGCGTCGGCCCCCACCAGCAGGCCCGCGGCGCACGCACAGGCGAGGGCGAAGGCCAGGGCGAAGGCGATGCGCACCGGCTCGCGCGCTGCTGCGTCCTCCAGGCCCTGCGTCACCGCGCGGGCCACCGCCGGAAAGGCCAGGGTGGCCACCAGCTGGATCGCGAGTACCAGGGGCAGTTCCACCAGCTTCCAGGCGTAATTGAAGGTGGCCAGGGCGCCCTCGCCGGCCTGGGAGGCGAGCGAGCGCGCCACGAAGGGCAGGGCCAGGGGCAGGCCTGCGCTGAGGATGGCCCAGGTCCAGAGGCTGGCGCGGGGCAGCGGGATGGAGGGCGCGCCTGCCCGGCCCTCGGCAACATCCACTGGCGTGCTGAGGGCATCGTCCGGGGCAGGTATCCCAGAGGGCATGCGCCACGCCTGCCACAGCAGCCGCAAGACCATGGCCGCCAGCAGCCCCACGCCCAGCACCGTCACCGCACCGCCCGCGACCAGACCCCAGCCCGCGGCTGCGATGGCGGCGATCAGCGCGCCATTGACCACCAGGTTGGATGCATAAAGGCCGGTGAAATCGCGTTCGTGCTGCAGGCGCGTGCCCCACAGGGCGGCCAGGAGGGCCAGCGGGAAGGCGATCGCGCTCCAGACCAGGGCCTGGGCCGCCACCGGTCCGAGCGCCTTCGGCAGGCCTGCGATCAGCACCCGCGCCAGCCCCCCCTGCCAAGCCAGGAGGGCCCACCCCAAGGCCGTAGCCACCCCCAGCGCCATCAGCGCCCGGGCCACACGCCGCTGCAGGCCGGCGACGGCGGCGGGATCCTGCCCCGCCCAGGCCGGCACCAGCACATAGGCCAGCGCCCCACTGGCCGCCACCCCGGCCAGCCAATCAGGCAGCGTGAGCATCAGGACCGCCACGTCGGCCAAGCCCGAGGTGCCGAAGGCCGCGGCCTGCGCGGACTCGCGGCCCAGCCCCAGGAGTCGGCTGGCCAGGAGCAGGGCCAGGGACAGGGCGCCGGCTTTCAACATCATGGGTGGATTATCCGGCGGGCCGCCCGGGGCCCTTTGCTTGGAAACCTAGAATGCGGGGTTTGGCCGAAGCCCCTCCGGTCCCCCTACGCCCACCCCCGACCACCATGTCCGAGAACGCCCCCCAAGCCGCCGCCCCTGCCGCCGACGAGAACCAGCTGATCGCAGAGCGCCGCGAGAAGCTGCGGGCTCTGCGCGAGGCGCAGAAACAGGGCGGCCCGGTGGCCTTTCCCAACGACTTCAAGCCCGCCGACCATGCCGCCGGATTGCAGGAGGCGCATGGCTTCAAGGAGGCGCCCACGCTCGAGGCCGAGGCGATTCCCGCGTCCATCGCCGGTCGCATGATGCTCAAACGGGTGATGGGCAAGGCGAGCTTCGCCACGCTGCAGGATGTCAGCGGACGTCTGCAGATCTACGTGACCCGCGACGCGGTGGGCGAGGAGACCTACGCCGCCTTCAAGCACTGGGACCTGGGCGACATCGTGGCCTGCGAGGGGACCCTCTTCAAGACGCGCACCGGTGAGCTGTCGATACAGGCGACCCGCATCCGCCTTCTGACCAAGAGCCTGCGGCCCATGCCGGACAAGTTCCACGGCATCCACGACCAGGAGGTCAAGTACCGCCAGCGCTACGTCGACCTCATGACCGATGAAGACGCACGCAAGCGCTTCGTGGCGCGCAGCCGTGCCATCACCGGCATCCGTGAGTTCATGGTGTCGCACCACTTCCTGGAGGTGGAGACCCCGATGCTCCACCCGATCCCCGGTGGCGCGAACGCACGCCCTTTCAAGACCCATCACAACGCGCTGGACCAGGAGATGTTCCTGCGCATCGCGCCGGAGCTCTATCTGAAGCGCCTGATCGTGGGCGGATTCGAGCGGGTGTTCGAGATCAACCGCAACTTCCGCAACGAAGGCATCTCGGTGCGTCATAACCCCGAGTTCACGATGATGGAGTTCTACGCGGCGTACTGGAACTACCGCGACCTGATGGACTTCACCGAGGCCCTGATTCGCGACGCCGCGATGAAGGCGGCGGGCACGCTGCAACTGACCTACGCCGGCAAGCCGGTGGACCTGGCCGAGCCCTTCCAGCGTCTGACCATCCGTGAGGCGATCGCGAAGTACACCGACGCCGGCACTGGCGCCGATGACCGCGAGTGGCTGGTCCCCGCGCTGCGCAAGCTCGGCCTGACCGAGGAAAAGCACCGCCTGTCCACGCGCAGTCTGGCGGGCCTGCAGGTGCTGTACTTCGAGGAGACGGTGGAGGAAAAGCTGTGGCAGCCCACCTTCATCATGGAGCACCCCACCGAGATCTCGCCGCTGGCGCGCGCCAACGACCAGCGCCCTGAGGTGACCGAGCGCTTCGAGCTTTACATCACCGGCCGCGAATTCGGCAACGGCTTCTCGGAGCTCAATGACGCCGAAGACCAGGCTGCGCGCTTTCACGCGCAGGTCGATGCCAAGGACGCAGGCGACGACGAGGCCATGTTCTTCGACCACGACTTCGTGCGCGCCCTGGAGTACGGCATGCCGCCCGCCGGCGGCTGTGGCATCGGCATCGACCGGCTGATGATGCTGCTCACGGATTCACCGAGTATTCGGGATGTGATTTTGTTTCCGGCGTTGCGGCGCGAGGGGTGAAGCAAGCAAGGCCACCTGCCTCCTGGAATCAACCCTCCGAGGGCGGCGCAAGCCGCCCTTTTTCATGGCTCACCAGATTCCACCTTTGTAAGCAATCGTCTCGGTACGATGCCTCGCTAATAGGCTTTTTGAATTCATTAAAGGGCCTTTTCGTACCGACAAGGTTCCTTGACTGCCATCTCTGCCCGGGCACACGGCCAGCGATCGCCCCCCAGGTCGGCAGTTAACTGAGACGGGTGGACTAGCGATGAACACGGATACGTTGGTTTGGTTGACGGTCATTCTCGGCATGCGCGTAGCACTGGTCGCGGCGCTACAGCAGCTATGCACCTCGAGCTTCGCCCGCAAGCGTCGGATCTACGATCTCCCGATCGGCCTCAAGCAGGCGAAGCGCGAGCGTTACGCGCACGCGGGCGGAGCAGCGCTGGATGCTCTGGCTCTCGGCGCAATGATCTCCACGGGATTGATCGACTTCGTGGAGCCGTCGCTGGCCGAACCGGCGATCTTCCTGGCGGTACACGTCCTGCTTGTCGAACCGCTCTACTACGCCTACCACCGCGCGCTACACACGCGCTACCTTTTCCGCAAACACCACTTCCTCCACCACCTCTCGACCGTCACACAGCCAAGCACCTCCTTCACATTCACGCTTGCGGAACGCGTCAGTTACACGGCACTTTTCGCCCTGCCTATTCTGGCCGCGAGCCACCTTGGCGCTCTTTCACTGACCGGCCTGGCGGTTTACCTGCTGGTCTTCGATCTGGTGAATTCGATCGGCCACTTCAACTTCGAGTTCTTCCCCGAAGGACATACCCGAAATCCACTCGCACGCTTTTTCTATACACCGACTTTCCACGCCCGGCATCACTCCAAATTCAACTGCAACTTTTCGCTGTTCGTTCCCGTATTCGATCATCTTTTCAAGACGGCTGACCCCGAGGAACACGTCGTCTTCGAACGCGCACGCTCGGGGCGCCCCTTGAAGAGCCTGGGTCAGCAAGGCGAGACGGACCCGCCTTAACCCCAGGCGCCCACGCGAGACGCTCAAGCCCTTCCCGCGAAGCCAGCAGCCTCATGGCGCGCAGCCGATTACCAGACACCGCTTCGCCTTCATCCCTGTGACGCTGAAACCTCACGCCATGACCGATACGCACAAGATCCAGAAGCCAGACTTCCCGCAGTGCGACTTCAAAAGCTATGTCGATGTGCTGACCCACCACGCCCAGCATCGGGGGAGCGCACTGGCCCTCACAGAGCTGTCCAACCTCAAGGACGAAGGACGTTGCTACACCTTCGCCGATCTGGATCGCCGCTGCCGCGCGATTGCCGCCTTGCTGCAAGCGCGCGGCGCTGTCGGGGAGCGAGCCGCGCTGGCTTTCGACAACGATGCCGACTACCTGACCAGCTTCATCGCCTGTGCCTATGCCGGTGTCATCGCCGTGCCCCTCTTCGCGCCGGTCCAACGGCACATGATCGAACGGTTCAAGTCGATCACGGCCGATTGCGATGCCCGCTTCGTGCTCACCACGCATGCAGCATACGAGCGCCTACAACGCGTCGAATCCAGCGAGTCGGCACTTGCCAGACTGGAGGCTGTCTGTGTCGATACAGTCAATGACACGCAGGCTGATCGCTGGGAGCCGACCGCTCCGCACCTCCACGATCTGGCCTATCTGCAATACACCTCAGGCTCCACCGGAGCCCCCCGCGGCGTGATGGTCACACACGAAAACCTGATCTACCAGGGACGCTACATCCAATCTGCATGCAACCTCCAGACGCACGATCGCGCGCTATCCTGGCTGCCCCTTTATCACGACATGGGGCTGATCGTTGGCGGACTGCAGCCCCTTTTCAGCGGCTTCCCGCTGTGGCTGGCAACACCACACGCCGTTGTCATGCATCCCGAGCGATGGCTGCGAACCATCAGCAGATTACGCATCACCCACGCGGGCGCACCCAACTTCATCTACGACCTGTGCTGCGACAGCGTCGATCGCGAACGGCTAGGTGATGCAGATCTATCATGCTGGCGCGTCGCCTACAACTCGGCAGAGCCAATCCGCTCGTCGAGCATCGAGCGCTTCACGCGCACGCTCGCACCGCTGGGCCTTCCCCCCACGGCACCTCACCCGGCTTACGGGCTGGCAGAGGCGACTCTGGCTGTCACCCTCAAGCGCCGGGACGCCAGGCCAGTCATCACGGTCGTGGACGCTGCGCAACTCTCGAAGGGCCTTGTTCAGGCGCCGTCACCGGGACTTGCTTCGCGCAGCCTCGTGAGCAGCGGCACAACCGACCTGGAGACCCGAGTCGTCATCGTGGATATCAACACGCTGGAGCAATGCCCCGTCGGCGTCATCGGCGAGGTCTGGGTGTCCGGCCCCACAGTCACGAAAGGCTACTGGCACAAGCCCGCTGAAACACGGGAGACCTTTGGGGCACGTACACGCGACGGCCAGGGCCCCTATCTGCGGACTGGAGATCTCGGGCTCATGGATGCCGCCGGTGAGCTGTTCATCACAGGGCGGCTAAAGGACCTCATCATCGTATCGGGAAAGAACCACTATCCACAAGACATCGAGGAAACAGTTGAAGCCTCCAGCCCGGAAATCCGCCCCCATGCCGTCGCTGCATTGTCTGTCGAAGGCGCAGCAGGGGAAGCGGTCGTCGTCCTAGCGGAGGTGCACCGTCGGCGGTCAGCCAATTTCGATGCCCCGGCGACCGCGCAGGCGATACGCAGGCGGGTTTCGCAAGAGCACCAGGTTCCGGTTGCTGAGGTCATTCTTCTGGAACGCGGGCAATTGCCCATGACCACCAGCGGGAAGATCCAGCGCCGTGCCAGCCGCGAACTGCTGATGGCGGATGCTTTTCAGATCGTCGGCCGTTTCGTGAACTGACGAACGTATTTTGGAGAGAGCCGCCGTGATCCCCGACACAGCGCCCGCCGCGCCTGCCCTGACGTCCCTCCAGGATTTGCGTGACTGGATCCGAGCCGAGATCAGCCGCAGCACAGGCCTGAGCCCGCACGAACTGGCATTTGACCTACCCGTCCATTCACTGGGCCTAAGCTCCGTACACGTGGTACGTCTGGCGGGTGAAATCGAGGAACGCTTGGCTGTCGAGGTCGATCCGGGCACGATGTACGACTTCGACTCGATCGATGCCTTGTGCATGCAGTTTTGGGGCATGCACCAACGCCGCGAGCGCCGCAACGCACTACGTCCGGAGACTCCCGCGCGGCTTCAGACGGTGCGCCGCCGGCCTGACTTGCCCACGCGCTATGCCACACAGCGCACCGATTGGGAGCAGCGCCTGTGCGCGATGTGGTGCGACGTGCTGCAGGTCGATCAGGTTGGCATTCATGACCACTTCCAAGCCCTGGGTGGCGATGAAATGACTGCAGCAGAAATTTCAGAACGACTGTGGGACCTGGGCGTCCCCGTATCGGTGCGACTGTACGCCGACGGACCCCAGACCGTAGCGGGCCTGGGCTGGGCGATCGAACAAGCCAGGGGGGAGACTTCGGGTTCGTCTGCGCACTGGCGCCTGCAGGACGATGCTGCATTGCCGGCAGACCTCAGGCTATCGCCAGGCGCCCTTCACCACAGCGCGCCCCACCCGCGTTGCATTCTGCTGACCGGAGCCACGGGCTATCTGGGCGCCTATCTGCTGCGAGAGTTGCTGGATCAGACCGGGGCGCACGTGGTGTGCCTCGTTCGTGGAACCGACGCTCACTCCGCTTTCGAGCGGATCGGAGCTAACCTGCGTACCCACCGGCTTGACGTCCGGGACCTGCCGTCGCGGGTCTCGGTGGTGACTGGTGATCTCACCGCTCCCTGGATGGGGCTCGGTCCCGAGGGATTCAGCGCGCTTGCGGCCAGGATTGACGCCATCCTTCATAGCGCGGCTACCGTGAACTTCCTGTCCACCTACCAGCGCTTGAAGCCGAGCAACGTAGAGGCGACCCACAACCTCCTGCGCCTGGCCTGCGCAGACAGACCGCGCGCGATCCCGCTCCATTACATCTCGACGCTCGGCGTTGCCATGTCGACGGGCTACCCACGCGAAACTCCGATCCGGGAAGACGTCCCACTTCTGCACAGCGACGATCTTTTGAACGGATACGAGCAGAGTAAATACGTGGGCGACCAAATGGTGTGGACCGCCTTCAAGGAAAGAGGCATTCCAGGAGCCATCTACCGCCCGCCTCTCGTCGGCGGAACCAGTGACGGGACCTACCACAAGCTGGATGAATTTCTGCCACGGGCTCTCAAAGGGTGTCTGCAACTGGGCGCCTTCCCTGAGCTGGATAGCCTGCTGGAAATGGTACCCGTCGATTTCGTGAGTAAGGCGATCATCCACATCGCACGCGAGCCTCAGAACCTGAACAAAGCCTACTTCGTCGTCCACCCTCAGAGCCTGAGCATCGGACGATGGGCCGCGTGGCATCGAGAGGTAGGGTTTCCGGCTCGCACCGTGCCTTGGGACCAGTGGAAAAACGAACTCCTCGCGCATGCACGCCTACAAGAGAACGCAATGGCGCCGTTCATCGATCTGCTCGTGCCCTTGAACCAGGCGCAGGCGTGCTTCCCCAGGGTGGACAGCTGGCAATTCCGGGACGCGACTCGCAACCTGGGCATCGCACCGCCCTGCGTCTCAGACCTGCTTGCCCGCTACACCCGTCATTTCATTGAATCGGGCTATTACGACGACGTGCCTGGTCTGCCACAGCCCTGGAGGGACTCGCTATCCAGACCCGCCAGGACGGTCCGGACAACGTAGTGGCCCGGGTTGTGAGCCGATACGCGCCCCTGTCGACACATGAAGCCGATATCTGGTGGGCGCATGCCGACCTGGCGCACGCCGCCGCACTGCGGGCGGACTTCGAGCGGGCGCAGGACATGGCCCGCTACACACACCACACCCGGCACGCACGTACGCAATCGCTTGCAGCCCTGGCTCTACTACGCGGCTTACTGCACCAGCGTTGGGGCGCATGGTGGGCGCGTACGCCCTTGGCTCATGAGCCCTGCGGGGCCCCTTTCCTGCCGTACGGCCCTGAGCGCGCGATCAGCATCAGCCACAGCGCAGGCCAGATCGCCGTCGCAGCCAGCCTATCCGCTGCGGTCGGCATCGACATCGAATGGATGGACCCGGCCTTCAGGATGGCGCCGGTGGTGCGGCGATGCTTTCACCCCCGGGAAGCCCGGGTTCTGGCAGCCCTGCCTTCCCGCTCCATGCTCCAGACCTTCTACGCCTGGTGGGTGGCAAAGGAGGCGGTGGTCAAGTGCCTGCACATGGGGCTGGCCTTGCCGACAGCCTCTTTCCTGATTCCGCATCCGCTCGGTGCGGGACCGGTCCTCGGCCTGCACACGGCGGTCTGGGTCACGGCCCTGCCTGCGCCTGCGGGCTACCGGATGGCCCTCGCCTGGCGAGGTGGGCCAAAGGACCCAGGAGGATTACGTCGGATCGAACCGCCCGTCGTGCCGACCTGAAGCCCTGGCGGGTCAGCGGCACTTGGCACTCAGGGCAGCAGCGCCCGCCGCTGCGCCTCGCTTACCTCGAGCGGGTCCCGGGCTCAATGATGCCGAGGGCCAGGCCGCGCGCTTTCACGCGCAGGTTGATGCCAAGGACGCGGGCGACGACGAGGCCATGTCAAGGGCGGCGCAAGCCGCCTTTTTTTCGTCCGAACAATCTACTTTTGTCAGCTATTAATTCTTTAGCATCGAGGAAAGGCAATGCACTTGCTTCGGCAAACAGCCACTACACCAACAGCAAACAGGGAGCAGTCCAAGGCAGTACCCCACGTGGGAGCCACATGTGCGCCAGGAATTCGCCGACCTCTCGGCTGAGCCAGGTCTCAGCCCATTGTCCATCCCAGGTCCACGCACCGATCTCACCCCCACACCCCTTCGGGTCCTCGCCCTGAGCGCCAGCTCGGGCGGGGGACACGACGGAACCGCGCAAGCCCTGCGCCAGCTCCTCGAATCCGCCCACCCGGGCGGCATTCAGTGGCAATGCCTGGACGTCTATGACCGGGGCCTGCGACTACTGCCCTGGCTGGCGCGCGTACGCCATCACACCTTCGGCGGGTGGGCACTTTTCACCCGGGTGACCGAGTGGCCTTGGGTCCTGCGGATGGCACGGTGGGCCTTGGTGGAACGACTCGTGCACTCAGTCCTAGCTCGCGTCGATCCCTGGCCCGACCTGCTGATCGCGACCCACTTCGCTGCAGCCCAGATCCTGGACACCGTCGCATCGCGACTGCCCCGGCGACCAATCACAGTGATCGTGGCGTCGGACTACTCACCCCACCGGGCCTGGTTCGCCAAGGCGGATGCGCTGATCGTTTCGCACGACCCCGGGCAGGCCCGCGCGCGCCAGTTCATGGGTGACAGTCAGCGCATCATTTCATCAACGCTACTGCCCTGCCTGCCGGCAACTCCGCGTGGGTCAAGGACTCGGACAGACAGACATGTTCGCATGCTGGTCGTGATGGGCGCGGAGGGTACCAGCGGAAATCAGCTGATCCACCTGCTGCGCGCCTTGTCGATTCGACCTTGGTCCGCCTTGCTTGACATCGAGATCATCTGTGGCCGTAACGAGCGACTTCAAGAAAAGTTGCGCGCCCTGAACGTCGGCCAGGTCACGGGCTACGTCACCGACCTGCCACAACGCCTGGCCGAAGCCGATATCTGCCTCCTGCGCGCGAGCCCGCTGGTCATGACCGAGGCCCTCGCCGCAGGCACTGCCGTCCTCGCGTTTGACTGGCACGCGCATGAAGCGGCCAATGCGTACTTGATTGAGCAGTGGGAATGCGGTCGGGCCAGCAAGTCGATTCCGGAACTGGTGAACATCCTTCAGGACTGGACGGAGCGCCCCGGGCAACTGGCATCCGTGCAAACAGCTGCCCGGAAACTGGCCACGCAAACCCTCCAGGTCTGCGCCATCCGCCCCCTGGTGGAGGAAGCGGCGCGCGCGAGGTGTCTGTCATGAGGCGCCTGCTCCGACTTCTTCGATGCGGGCTCGCACAGATCCGGGTCATCGTCTTGATGCCCCTCGTACTGGCCTATCTGGCTGCCTTCGATCTGGTGCTTCGGATCGTCCATGCCTGGGGATCCGATGCGCTTTTTCAATCCGGCGTGGTGCGCGTAACCCGCGGAGTGGTCTGGCTACTGGAGGTGTGTTGGGGCCTGAAACTGAAATTGGACCCAGCCCTATCTCGCCTCCTGGACCAGCCCGGGTGCACGATCCTCACGGCTAATCACCAGTCACCCCTGGATATCCTGCTCCTGTTGCATATCCTTTGTGTCCGACCCACACACTTCGTATGCCGTCCAGGCCTCGAAAGAGGCATCCCTACGATCAGCCGGATCATCCGCCACCAATGTGCCGTGCTGCGCGACAACCCGAGAGAGAACAGTGCCCTTCTGAAACAACTGGGCCAACAGATCGAAGGGAATCAGGGGACGGCGGTGATCTTTCCCGAAGGTCGGAAAACCGCAAAGACTTACGCGGAACTGCTTCGCTTCAAACGCGACGGATTGGCCCGATTGGTCGCGGCGGCCCCATCGGCACGCGTGGTTTGCGTCGCAATCCGCGGTGCCCACAACGCCTGGCCAAGCCCCTGGGCACTGCCCAGACCCGGTGCAGTCGTCGAGGTCCTGGTGGCCCACAGTTGGTACGCACCCGATGTCGCCGCACGGGAGGCGGCACATGAATCCGAGCGGGCCATCCGGCATGCGCTGGGGCTGCCATACCTGCAAGACAAGCAAGGGGAAACAGCATGGACGTGATCACCCATGCACTCAGTGGTGCAGTGATCGGCGCAGCCTGCGCACCGACCGAACGCGAGCAGCTACCCCTGATGCTCGTGGGTGCTGTCGCCGGCCTGGCGCCTGATCTGGATGCACTCAGCGCCCTTCGGGGCCCCACGGCTGCCTGGCGTCAGCACCGCGTCTGGCTGCATGGCCTGCCTACCCTCCCAGCGCAGGGGCTGGTGATTTACCTGACTACACAGGGTTTAACAGGCATACCCTTGGATCCGCAGATGCTGTGGCTCACGATCATCGGCGGGCTGCTAGTGCACCTGCTGCTTGATACGGTCACCAGCTTCGGGACGGTGCTGGGCTTTCCATTCAGTTCAAGGCGCTGGAGCTCACGCTCGCACTTCATCACCGACCCATTCATCTTGATGATCCTGCTCGCAAGCCTGGCCTTGAATATCCCAGCGATAGGAATTGTGCTGTGCGCGGCTTGGCTGATGGTGGGATTCGCCGTCCGGCTGTACGTCGTCTCAACGCTCAATCGGTCCTGGAGTGATCCAAAGCTGGCGGTACGGGCAATTCATGTTGAGCCTGGTCCATACGCGCCGTTTCGCTGGCTGGTCATCGTCCACCTGGCCTCCGGCGACTACCTTCTTGCCCAGGTATCTGGCCGAGGAAAAATCCTTTCTCCCTGGCACAGGGAGTCTTCGTGCTGCGCTCCTGGGCTGATACGCAGGGCCTACGAGATTCCCCTGGTTCAGGCTTTCCTGGCTACGGCCGATTGCCCCTGCTGGAAGGTGCTCACGAGCAATGCCGGTAGCGCCGAGGTATTGCTGGAAGACCTCAAATGGCGAGTTGCCGCACCCTTTCGGCCTTTGGCGTTCCAGATACACCTCGAAGACGATCCAGCAGCCGACAGAGCGGTTCAACTACCGCTTGCATGGCTCGGCCCAGTCAGAAATCCTGCGGTATGCGTCAATGATGCAATCGTCCCGCGGGATGGGCCAAGCGCACAGTGATCGTGTCGACGGCTCATTCCTGATGTTGTTGCTCGGACTGCTCACCTGGCTTGAGGCACGGCGCACGGGAAACCCCCGTCACACCCCGTCTTAGCTGCTGCCAAAGACGCCGCTGAGCGTTAAGTCTATCGCCCGCCAGTTGCCACCCCTCCTGAAACTCGATTCTCCCAGCGGCTGCGCAACGGTAACCGACTCCGGAGCTCAGGGCTTGACCAGCTACGGCCAGGTCAACTACCGGATCGCCCAGCATCTGTACGGGCTCGCTCAGCGTGACTTGGCGTCGCGCGTAGTCGAAAGTCACGTAGGACACGGGGAGCCCCGTGATGAGGCTCAAAACGTAGTATCCGGAGCGCCAGTTTGGAGACCATTCGATTTGCCCCTCCGGGCAAAGAGCCAAGCAGATAGACGGGTCGCGAGCCATCGTCTGGATCAACCGGTCGATGGTTCCAGCCCCCCTGCGCAGAGCGACAGGATGGCATCGCAGCAGCCGCAGCCATGGAGACAGCGCAAGGCTGAACTCGCTTTCAATGACCAGCGTCAAGAGGCGTCGACCTGTCACGAGACGCACTGCCTGTGTCAGGACAAAATCCCACCGACTGGTATGCGGGTAACCGACGAAGATAACTTGCGGAAAGCCATCGGTCTGATCGACGATCTCCCAACCCAAGTAGTAGATCTTTCGGGTCATCACGGCAGGAGCCTCTGGTTCCGCTCGCTGTGATGAACCAGCCGTAGGGGCCTCAACAGCATCGTTTCTAGCCCTGAACGCCTTTCATCGACGCCGTCGATGCCCAACTGGCTCGGCCCAAACCCTGGCGAGTAATAAGTACCCGCGATCTTGTCGAAGATCACCAAAATACCGAAAGAATAATTCACTCGTAAATCAACATCGTGATGCCAGAGATGTACCTCCGGCGTATTGAAAAAACGATTCAAAAAACCGAACGGTAAAGACGTGTTGGCATGACAGAAAATGCTCCCGTACAGGGACAAAACCATCGCAGCAACGACCACCGAGCTATCGATCTGGGTCAGTTGGAGAATCACCACGCGGGTCATCTGGTAGACGAAATACTCCGCGTAGGGGAATCGCATCGCGAGCGCGACTCCAAAAGCTCGGGGCTCATGGTGAACGGAGTGGACACGGTCCCACAAAGGCCCCGAAAAATGACTTAAGCGATGAAGCAGATAACCCACGCCCTCAAAGATGAATAACGCCAGGGGCAACGCAAGCCAGAGCGGCAGGTTACGCATGGTGGCGCGAAAGTCTTGGCCCAGAAACTTTTCAGTGATCAATCCTGAGAGCTGAGTAGACCAAGGGCCGAAAAACAGGTGGGTGGTGATCAAACCCACACCGCAAATGACCAGCGCTTCTCCCAAATCCCGGGATGTTTCGCGAAATCGGTCACCAGGCCAGAGTATCGATATCCCTACAGCGACTGCCACGGATAAAAGGTAGGCAATTGCGAAGACTCCTGCCAGCCAACCGTAGCGGACGAACTGAATGCTAGCTGCGAGTACCACCAGCATTCCGAGCAAGTAAATGATGGGGCCGAGTAGCTTCCGCATGGCATTGCTTTGCGCTTGGGTTGTCGAGGATTTACTTCGAAACGAGCGGCACGGCTGACCGCTCGGAACAGAAATGCCGGTGTTTTTCTTGTCCGGGGGTTTGCTAGCCTTTGTCTGTCAGGACAGCACCTCAGGCCCGGAAGGCCCCCCCCAAGCACTGACAAATTCCTGATGCTCAGTGGGTAACGCGTGCCGAGACCCGGTTCCCCTCGAAGGACAGGAGTGCTGATGGGGCGACGGGGACAGGCCTCAAGTTGCGAACAAGTCGAGCGCCCGCATATACCGAGGCTCTGCCATCAAGGCATCCCATGACATTTCAGCGTCCACCGGTAACAGATCCAGCCGGCGCGACTCACTCGCCTCGCGGGGCGGCCACGTCGCTTGCCGACGCGCCTTCTCCAGCCCCGTCAGCAATTCATCCACCGCCGCCCCACCCTCGGTTTCTACCGACTGATTGCAAAGCAGCACCAGATCACACCCCGCATTGAGCGCCGTCACCGCCGCCTCCGTGTAGCTCACCTCGCGCCCGTCGATCAGGCGGGCACCGGCCATGCTCAGGTCGTCGCTGAAGATGGCGCCAGTGAAGCCCAGTTGCCCGCGCAGGATGTCGTTCAGCCACCTGCTGGAAAACCCAGCGGGCCGCGCATCCACCTTGGGGTAGATCACGTGCGCCGGCATCACGCTGTCCAGGGCGGCACTGAGCCACCCATAGGGCGCCGCATCGTCGGCCAGGATGGCCTTCAGGCTGCGACGGTCCACCGGGATATCCACATGCGAATCCGCCTTTACGAAGCCGTGCCCCGGGAAGTGCTTACCGCAATTGGACATGCCGCTTTGCAGCAGCCCCTGCATCAGGCTCTTGGCCAGCAGGCTCACGATGCGCGGGTCGCGGTGGAAGGCGCGGTCACCGATCACGCCGCTCGACCCGTAGTCCAGGTCCAGCACCGGCGTGAAGCTCATGTCCACGCCGCAGGCGCGCAGCTCCGCCCCCAGCACATAGCCGCAGGCGGTGGCCGCATTGCATGCCGCCAGCGCGTTCGCGCCAGACAGCCCCTTGTCGGGACGCATCCACAGCTCGCCCAGCGCGCGCATCGGCGGCAGGTGCGTGAAGCCATCGGTCTTGAACCGCTGCACGCGCCCGCCCTCGTGATCCACCAGGATCAGGAGGTCTTCCCGCACCGCCTTGATCTCGGCGCACAAGGCCGTCAGTTGCTCCCGATCCTTCCAATTTCGCCCGAACAGGATGATCCCCCCGCACAGCGGGTTCGCCAGCCGGCGGCGGTCCGCGTCGGTCAGCGTCAATCCAGCCACATCCAGGATCACAGGTGCATGTGCGTTCATCTCAGGATTTCTCTTTCTTCTCCACGACGACAAAGCTCGCCGCGTAATCGGTTTCGTCGGTGACGCTCACGTGAGCGCTCAGACCCTGCGCCTCAAACCAAGCCTTCAGGCCCCCGTGCAGCACGATCACCGGCTGCCCCGAGGGCAGCTTGGCGATTTCGCACAGCGTCCAGGTCATGGGCATGCGCATGCCCAGGCCAATGGCCTTGCTGAAAGCCTCCTTGGCGGAAAAGCGGGTGGCCACATAGCGCACGCCACGCTCGGGCCAGCGCGCGCTGCGCGCCTTCCAGGTGGCGAACTCACCCTCGGCCAGCACCTTGCGGGCGAAGCGCTCGCCATGGCGCTCCAGCGATGCGCGGATGCGGCGCACGTCGCAGATGTCGGTGCCGATGCCGTAGATCACGCGGCACTCCCTCAGGCAAAGGCCTGGTCGATAGCAGCCAGGTAGCGCCGGACCGCCGCGTCATACCCCAGTTCCAGGGCGTCCGAGATCAGCGCATGGCCGATGGACACCTCCTGCACCCCAGGCACGGCGAGCAGGAAGTCGGTGAGGTTCTGCGCGCTCAGGTCGTGTCCCGCATTCACCCCCAGGCCTGCGGCCCGCGCCGCCTCGGCGGTTGCTGCAAACGCACGCAGCACCTCGCCCTGGCGCGGCGTGCCCCAGGCGCTGGCGTAGGTCTCGGTGTAAAGCTCGATGCGATCGGCCCCCACCGCCTTGACCGCAGCCATCATCTCCGGGCGCGGGTCCATGAACAGGCTCACCCGCACGCCCAGCGCGCGGCACTCGTCGATCAAGGGCTTCAGGCGCGCCGCATCCGCCGGAAAATCCCATCCATGGTCGCTGGTGAACTGACCCTCGCTATCAGGCACGAAGGTGGCCTGATGCGGGCGCAGCGCGCGCACAAAGTCCATCAGGTTGTGAAACGGATTGCCCTCGATGTTGAATTCCACACCCGGGTGCGCCTTCAGCAGCCGGTGCAGGTCTTGGACATCCCCGGCACGGATATGGCGCGCGTCGGGTCGCGGGTGCACGGTGATACCCTGCGCGCCCGCCGCCAGGCACAGCGTCGCGGCGCGCGTCACGCTGGGGATACCCAGATGGCGCGTATTGCGCACCAGGGCCACCTTGTTCAGATTGACCGACAGGGCGGTCTTGTGGGTCGGGTTCATGGGAAATCAGGGCGCCAGGGCCTGCAGGTCTTTCATCAGCTGCCGGGTGCGCAGCGTCTGAACCCCGCAATGGTAGTGGAGCAAGGCACGCAGCTGGGGCTTCAACGGCAGGTTCACGTCGGCCACCGCGCGCATCACAGGACCGAAAGGCGCGGGCTGCTCCAGGGCCTGCTGCAGGGCCAGCCACTGGACAGCCTCCAGGCCAGCACGCCCCTCCCCCGCCGGCGTACGCACCAGCCCGCCCTCGGGCACCAGGCTGTAGGTCTCGCCAGGCACCAGGGGGGCCATGGCCAGCGTCTGCATGTCCAGCGCGGGCAGGAAGCCTGTCTCCCGCAACAGCAGCAGCTCGAAGGCCCGCAGCGCGGGCTGCAGCGCCTCGCCGTGCTCGGAGGCCAGCACGCTCACCGCCGCGGCATAGGCATCAAAGAGCTGCGGGTGCGGGTCGTCGCGCGCCAGGAGGCGCATCAGGAGCTCGTTCAGGTAGTACCCGGACATCAGCGCATCACCTGTGGGCATCACTTGCCCGCCCACCCACTCGGCTTCCTTGAGCGCGCGGATCTCGCCCTCGCCGCCGAAGCTCACACGCAACGGCTGCAGCGGCAGCAGCACCGGCCGGAAGTTTGAACTGGGGCGCTTGGCGCCGCGCGCCACCAGCGCGATACGCCCGTGGTGCCGGGTGTAGACCTCCAGCACCAGGCTGGACTCGCTCCAGTCGTAGCGATGCAGCATGAAGGCCGGCTCATGGGAAATTCGGGAGTTACGTCGGGTCGCCATGGCCAGCCCGCCGCAGTCACTCGTAGCCGAAGCTGCGCACCCGCGCCTCGTCGTCGGCCCAGCCCGTGCGCACCTTGACCCACAGCTCCAGGAACACCTTGGCTCCCATCAGCTTTTCCAGCTCCTGGCGTGCCTCGGTGCCGATGCGCTTGAGGCGCTCGCCCTTGTCGCCGATCACCATGGCCTTGTGACTGTCTCGCTCGACGATGATGGTCGCGGCGATCTTCACCATGCGCTTGTGCTTGGGGCTGGGCTCCTCGTCGAATTTGTCGATGACGACAGTGGAGGTATAGGGCAGTTCTTCACCGGTGAAGCGAAACAGCTTCTCGCGCACCGTCTCGGAGGCCAGAAACTTCTCGCTGCGGTCGGTGAGTTCGTCCTCGCCATACCACCAGGGTTGCTCGGGCAGGTACTTGCCCACGATCTCGAACAGGCGCTCGATGTCCTTGGGGTTCTTGGCCGACAAAGGCACGAACTCGGCGAAGGCGTGCCGCTGCTGCATGTCCCGCAGCCAGGGCGCGAGGTCGCCGCGGCGATGCACCTGGTCCAGCTTGTTGGCCACCAATAGCGCCGGGATGCCGGGTTTGAGCAGGGACAGCACCTTGGCGTCGGCCAGGGTGAAGTTGCCGGCCTCGACCACGAACATCACCACGTCCACGTCGCCGATCACGCCCATCACCGCCTTGTTCAGGGACTTGTTCAGGGCAGTGGAATGGCGGGTCTGGAAGCCCGGGGTGTCGACAAAAACGAACTGCGTGTCACCACGCGTGCGGATACCGGTGATGCGGTGGCGCGTGGTCTGGGCCTTGCGCGAAGTGATGGAAATCTTCTGGCCCACCAGCGCATTGAGCAAGGTGGACTTGCCCACGTTGGGCTTGCCGACGATGGCGACCAGGCCGCAGCGCTGGCCGGTCACGGGCTCGGGGGCGCCCGCTGCACTGGGCACGGGGGGAATCGGAGGAATCTCGGGCGGCAGGTTCATCAGGCGCCCTGCGCCTTCAGCGCCATCAGGATGGCGGCGGCCGCGGCCTGTTCGGCGGCGCGGCGCGAGGCGCCGATGCCGCGCTCGACCTTGCCCAGGTCGGGGATCTCGCATTCGACGTCGAAGGTCTGCTTGTGCGCTGCACCCAGGGTGGCGGCGACGCGGTACACCGGCAGGCGCATGCGCCGCCCCTGCAGCCACTCCTGCAGCTCGGTCTTCGGGTCCTTGGCGGCCGCCAGCATCTGGGGCTTGATCTCGACGTCCTGGAACAGGCGGCGCACCAGGGCCTGGGCGGCCGCGAATCCGGCGTCCAGGTACACGGCGCCGATCACGGCCTCCAGGGCGTCGGCCAGGATGGAGGGGCGCTTGGCACCGCCCGATCGGGCCTCGCCCTCACCCAGGCGGATCACCTCGGGCAGGCCCAGGGCCACCGCCAGCGGGTGCAAGGTGTCCTGCTTGACCAGGTTGGCGCGCACGCGCGAGAGGTCGCCCTCGGGCTGGTCGGCCAGGCACTCATAGAGCAGGTCGGCCACCGCGAGGTTCAGGACGGAGTCACCCAGGAACTCCAGGCGCTCGTTGTGTTCGGCGGAAAAGCTGCGGTGCGTCAGCGCCTGCGTCAGCAGCCGGGGCTCGGCGAAGGTGTGCTGCAGCCGCTGCTGCAAGGCGGCCAGGGCGGCGGGGGTCATGCCCGGCCTCCGCACCTGCCCGCAGACGGCTCAATCGAAACTGCCAATGCGCTTGAGGTCGCCAAAATTCATCCACACGAAGAAGGCCTTGCCGACGATATTGCGGTCTGGCACGAAGCCCCAGAACCGCGAGTCCAGCGAATTATCCCGGTTGTCGCCCATCACGAAATAGTGGCCCGCAGGCACCTTGCAGGCGACGCCCTCGACGGTGTAGCGGCACTGGTCCTTGAAGGGAAAGTCCTCGGTGCCAGGGATGAAGGCGGGGCGGTCCTCGTCGTTCAGGAGGCGGTGGCGCTTGGGGCCCAGCGTCTCCTCGAACTGCTTGGAATAGCGCATCGCGTCCCGGTCGAAGAAATCGGGCAGGGGCTGGGTCGCCACCGCTTGGCCGTTCACGGTCAGGCGCTTGTTCAGGTAGGCGACCTCGTCACCGGGCACTCCGACCACCCGCTTGATGTAGTCCAGGCTCGGGCGCGGCGGGTAGCGGAACACCATCACATCGCCGCGCGCGGGCGGCGTGCCTTCGGTGACCTTGGTGTTCACCACCGGCAGGCGCACGCCGTAGGTGTACTTGTTCACGAGGATCAGGTCGCCCACCAGCAGCGTGGGGATCATGGACCCCGAGGGAATCTTGAACGGTTCGAACAGGAAGGATCGCAGCAGGAACACCACCAGGATCACCGGAAACAGGCCGGCGGTCCAGTCCAGCCACCAGGGCTGGGCCAGGATGCGTTCGCGCGCGGCGGACAGATCCACGTTGTCGGTCTGGGTGATGCCCTGGGCCGCCAGGGTGGCCCGGCGCTGTTCGGCCTGGGTCTGCATGGCCTGGGCGGCCTCGCGGCGCCGCGGCAGGAACCAGAAGCGCTCGGCCAGCCAGTAGAGGCCGGAGACGACCGTGGCCAGAAAGAGCAGCAGGGCGAAATTGCCTTCGACCAGCCCGAAGTACCAGGCCCCGGCATAGCCGGCGAAGGCGGCGAGAACCGCACTGGTGAAGGTCTGCATCACTCCTCCACCTGCAGGATGGCGAGGAATGCCTCCTGGGGGACTTCGACCGATCCGATCTGCTTCATGCGTTTCTTGCCTGCCTTCTGTTTCTCGAGCAACTTGCGTTTGCGGCTGATGTCACCGCCGTAGCATTTTGCCAGCACGTTCTTGCGCAAGGCCTTGATGGTCTCGCGTGCGATCACGTTCGCACCGATGGCTGCCTGGATCGCCACATCGAACATCTGGCGGCTGATGATCTCGCGCATCTTGGCCACCACCGCCCGCCCCCGGTACTGGGCCTGGGTGCGGTGCACGATGATCGATAGCGCATCGACCTTCTCGCCATTGAGCAGGATGTCGACCTTGACCACATCAGAGGCGCGGTACTCCTTGAACTCGTAGTCCATCGAGGCATAGCCGCGGCTGACCGATTTGAGCTTATCGAAGAAGTCCAGCACGATCTCGCCCAGGGGCAACTCGTACGTGAGCATCACCTGGCGGCCGTGATAGGCCATGTTGATCTGCACGCCGCGCTTCTGGTTGGCCAGCGTCATCACCGGGCCTACATACTCCTGGGGCATGTAAAGGTGCACGGTCACGATGGGTTCGCGGATCTCCTCAAGCCGGCCCTGATCGGGCATCTTGGCCGGGTTTTCCACCATGATCACCTCGCCGTCACCCTTGACCACCTGGTAGACCACGCTGGGCGCGGTCGTGATCAGGTCCTGGTCAAACTCGCGCTCCAGGCGCTCCTGCACGATCTCCATGTGCAGCAGGCCCAGGAAGCCGCAGCGAAAGCCGAAACCCAGGGCCTGACTCACCTCGGGCTCGTAATGCAGCGAAGCGTCGTTGAGTTTGAGCTTCTCCAGGCTGTCTCGCAGCGAGTCGTACTGGTTGGCCTCGGTCGGGTACAGGCCCGCAAACACCTGAGGCTGGATCTCCTTGAAGCCCGGTAGCGCCTCGGTGGCGGTGAAGGCGGCGCCGCCGCTGCCGGCCTTGATCAGGGTGACGGTGTCACCCACCTTGGCCGCCTGCAGCTCCTTGATGCCCGCGATGACGTAGCCCACCTCGCCCGCCTCCAGCGACTCGCGCGGCTGGTTGGCGGGGGTGAAGACGCCCAGGTTGTCGGCGTTGTAGGTGGCGCCGGTGGCCATGAGCTTGATGCGCTCGCCCTTGGCCAGGCGCCCGTCCACCACCCGCACCAGCATCACCACGCCGACGTAGCTGTCGAACCAGCTGTCGATGATCATGGCGCGCAGCGCCCCCTGCGGGTTGCCCCGGGGCGCCGGCACCTTGGCCACGATGGCCTCCAGGATCTCGTCGATGCCCATGCCGGTCTTGGCCGAACATGGGATGGCCTCGGAGGCGTCGATGCCGATCACGTCCTCGACTTCCGCCTTGGCGTTCTCCGGGTCGGCCTGCGGCAGGTCCATCTTGTTCAACACCGGCACCACCTCCACGCCCAGGTCGAGGGCGGTGTAGCAGTTGGCGACGGTCTGCGCCTCCACGCCCTGGCTGGCGTCCACCACCAGCAGCGCGCCTTCGCAGGCCGAGAGCGAGCGCGAGACCTCGTAGGAGAAGTCGACGTGGCCCGGGGTGTCGATCAGGTTGAGGTTGTAGACCTGTCCGTCACGCGCCTTGTACTGGAGCGCCGCAGTCTGCGCCTTGATGGTTATCCCACGCTCCTTCTCCAGGTCCATCGAGTCAAGCACCTGCTCCTGCATCTCGCGGTCGGACAGCCCGCCACAGCGCTGGATCAGGCGGTCGGCGAGCGTCGACTTGCCGTGGTCGATGTGCGCAATGATCGAGAAGTTTCTGATGTGATTCATCAACGGGAAGACTTAAGTGATTGAATTCAAACGGCCACAGGCAAGAAAAAAGGGCGCGTCGAGATGCGACGCGCCCTGAACCAACAAGCAATGGCAACTGCGGTAGTTGGAGCTTCATTGTAGGCAAAAAGCCCCGTCCGTACAGGCCAGCCGGCCGTGCAAAGGGCGAGTTGCAGGGCAGCAACAGGATTTTTATACACAGGTTATCAACAAGCTGGATTTCTACTCAGGGGGACAACATGTGGGCGATCTGTGGACGAGCAGTGGTTATCCTGAGTCCATCCCGCATGGTGATCCGAGGGCCTTCTGTTATGCATCTATCCACGCAAAGGCGGCCCTGATTCTATCGAAAAGTCCTTAAAGAAAACCCGAGAGTGAGCGCCCGCCCACGTTGGATGAATCGGGACAGAACGTAAAAAATTTCCGGACCGGAGGACCGAGACCCTCCTTTCCAGTCCGATTTCCGACCCGCCCCCGGGGCTTTTGCCCCCGTGCGGGCGGTTACGGGCAGCGGGGAGGTCAGCGCGCGGCTGGCCGGATGAGCGCGTAGGTGGCCGATTCGCCTCGGCGCACCAGCACAGGCAGGGGCTTGCTGCGGTCCGCGCGCGCAAGGACAGCCTCGAACTCGCGCACGTTGGCCACCTCGGTGTTGCCGATCGCCACGATCACGTCGCCCTCGCGCAGCCCGGCGCGCGCAGCCGCCTCGGCGGCCGACTCCACGCGCACGCCGCCCTTGATCTTCAACTCGTTCTTCTGCGCCTCGGACAGCTCGGCGACCGCCAGCCCCAGCGACTGCGCGGCCGGCGAGGCGGCAGGCGGGCGCGGGTCGGGCGCCGCGGAGGTGCGCCGGGCAGGCCGTTCGGGTTCGATCTCGGCCACGGTCACGGACAGTTCCTTTTGGCTGCCGCGGCGCAACACAATGAGACTGGCACGCGTGCCCGGCTTCGTGTTGCCCACCATCCGCGGCAGGTCGGTGGCGCGCTCGATGGCCTTGCCCTCGAATCGCAGGATGATGTCGCCGGCCTCCACGCCAGCCTTCTCGGCGGGCGAGCCGGCCTCCACGCTGCGCACCAGCGCGCCCTGGGGGCGGCCCAGGCCGATGGACTCGGCCACGTCCTTGGTGACCTGGTCGATGGACACCCCGATGCGCCCGCGGCTCACTCGCCCGGTAGGGCCGCGCAGCTGGTCGGCCACGCGGATCGCTTCGTCGATCGGGATCGCGAAGGAAATGCCCATGAAGCCGCCCGAGCGCGAGTAGATCTGACTGTTGATGCCCACCACTTCGCCGCGCAGGTTGATCAGCGGGCCACCCGAGTTGCCGGGGTTGATGGCGACATCGGTCTGGATGAAGGGCAGGTAGTCGCCGGTGTCGCGCTGCTTGGCGCTGACGATGCCCGCGGTCACGGTGTTCTCCAGGCCGAAGGGCGAGCCGATGGCCATCACCCATTCACCCACCTTCAGTCGGTTCACGTCGCCGATACGCACCGTGGGCAGGCCGGTGGCCTCGATCTTGAGCACGGCCACGTCGGTGCGCTTGTCGGGCGTGCCCACCACGCGGGCGCGGAACTCGCGCTTGTCAGGCAGGGTGACCAGCACCTGCTCAGCGCCCTCGACCACGTGGGCGTTGGTCAGCACGAAGCCGTCGGCAGTGATGATGAAGCCCGAACCCACACCGCGCGGCTGCGGCTCGTCGGACTGCGGCCCGCGCGGGCCCTGCTGGCGCGGCACGCCCGGCAGGGGCTGGCCGAAGAAGCGCCGGAAGAACTCCTGCATTTCTTCGTCACCGCCAGGGGCCTGGGGCGCGACGCGGGCGCGCTCCAGCGTGCGGATGTTGACCACCGCGGGGCCCACCTGCTCGACGAGCTCGGTGAAGTCAGGGACGCCGCGCTGCGGCGCGGACTGGGCGATGGCGACGGGCGCGGCCAGGCCCACCGCGCAGGCCACGGCCAGGGCGCCACACCAGGCGCGGGAACGCAAAATCCAAGGAGTCGCAAGCATGTTCACCTCTGTGAAACGGGACATCGTCTGAACCTCCCGGCGGGCATCCATCGGGCCGGGGCATCCCCCGAAGATAGGGCCTTACGGGCGGCGCTCAAGGGCATTGGCGAATGCCCGTAGGGTGGCCGGGGGCACCTCCCCCACCGCCGTGATCCACCAGTCATCGGCCAGGCGCCGACCCTGGGCCTGGCTGGCACCGGCGGCCAGGGGTGCCTGGGCCGTACCATGGCGCTGGCGGTCGTAGCTCTCCACGAAAAGCGACACCGTCGCCAGGCCATCGGAAAACACGCATTGCAGGGTGTCACCCGTGCCGCTGCCGCCCGCGCGCTGGTAGCAGCCCACCGGCTTGAAGCCAGGCACCGGCGAGCGCAGCTCCCAACCCTGCGCGTCGGCGGTAGTGGGGGTGCTCGCGATGCGCTCCACACGCCAGCCACCCGGCGGCGACAGCGAGCGCACCACCTGGCCCGGTCGCAACGGCGCGCCGATCTGCAGCTGCGAGAAGGCCGCCTCCTCCAGCACCTGGCCCTGGGCGTCGACGGTCTGCAGCTTGACCACCAGGCCGCTCTTGCGCTCGCTCCAGACGCGGTAGCCATAGCGGTAACGGTCACGCGGTTCGATCAGCACCCGGTCCGCCTCCAGGCCGGCCACCCGGTCGGTACCCGCCTCGCGCACGGCGTAGAAGCTCGAGGCGGCGCCCTCGCGCACGGCCGGCATCTCGGGGAAGCGTCCCGGCGACGTGCGCCGCTCCAGGCGCGCCACGCGCTGCTCGGGCATCAGGGTCAGGACATCGTCGCCACGTCGCAGGGTGGCGTGCGGTGCGCCGGTGAGCGATTCGATCTTCTCGGCCAGGTGCCTGCCTTCGCTGGCGTGCCAGATGCGGCCGCTGGCCAGACCACCGGCTGGCGAGGTGACCACGAAGGTCCCGACGAAATTGTTCTGGCGCGACGCCGTGTGCATGCGGGCCAGCCAGTCGTCCAGGCTGCGCGCGGGCTGCCCCTGCGGGTCGGCGGCGCGGACCGCCGGGGCCAACAGGCCGGACAGCCCCAGCAGCAGGCCGGACAGGCCGGCCGCCAGCACTCGGCGGGTCGCCGGTGACGCATGCGCGGAAAGAGCCAGCGCGCGGTTCATGGCCGCTCGAAAGCCGCCCGATGCAGCAGGCCCGCCGGGGCCTGCAGGCCGTTCGCACCGCCGAACTGGCGGTGTGCAAAGAGCAGTTCGTCCAGACGCGCATCGCGCAGCATGCGGCCCGTCTCGTCGCGGGCCAGCAGGGGCTGCGAGGGATCGCGCCAGGCGTCGAATGCGAGCCAGCCCCCCACGGCCGCCACCGCCAGCGATGCGGCAGCCGCGACCCGGCGCCAGCCGAACATGCCGTCGTTGGCGCTGGGTCGGCGCGCGCGGGCCACAGCAACCGGCGCGGCCGCGGGCACGGGGGCCAGGGGCATGCCGGGTACGGACACCACCGGCGCAGGCTCGGCCGCCAGCCGCTGCGACAGGCGGGCCAGGAAGGCCGCAGGCGGCGTGCCACCGGCCAGGTCGGGCGCGCGCAGGACGTCGCCGATCAGGTGGTAGGCCTGCCAGGCCTCGCGGGCGGCGGGGTCACGCGCCAGGGCGTCCAGTGCGCGGTCCAGGGCCGCGCCCTGCAACTGCCCGTCGACGAGGGCGCACAGCCATGCCTCGTCGCCGTCCTTGTCGCTGTTCTCGTCGCTGTGGTCGAACCGTTCTTTCATCGCTTCACACTTTCCAAATACTGCCTGTCCTGCGTGCCGGCCTGTCCTACCAGCGCTTGCCCGTCTGGTTCGTCAGGAGTGGCTTCACCCGCTGCGAGATCGCCTCGCGCGCCCGGAAGATGCGGGAACGCACGGTGCCGATGGGGCAGTTCATGGCCTCGGCGATCTCCTCGTAACTCAGGCCCTCGATCTCGCGCAGGATGATGGCCTGCCGCAGTTCCTCGGGAAGCGCCTGCATCGCCTGGTTGACGGCCGCCGCGATCTCCTTGGCGGCCAGCACGGTCTCGGGCGTTTCCTCGGTCGTTAGTTCATTCTCGACAGCCGAAGTTTCATCCTCGTCGTCATTGCGCAGCGCGGTCTCGGTCACGACGGGATCGCGCCGCAGGTCCACCAGCGCCTTCTTGGCGGTATTGACGGCGATGCGGTACAGCCAGGTGTAGAACTGCGCGTCGCCACGGAACTGGCCCAGGGCGCGGTATGCGCGGATGAAGGTTTCCTGGGCGATGTCCTGAACCAGGTCGGTGTCGCGGACCATTCGGCCGATCAGCCGCTCGATGCGCCGCTGGTACTTGACCACCAGCAGCTCATAGGCTCGGGGATCCCCCGCCACCGTGCGCTGCACCAGCGCCGAGTCGGTGTCCCGGGAGGGCGCGGGGGCTTCGGGCGCGGGGGTGGAGCTCATGGCATAGGCGCCGTCCCGTCGGGCGGTGCCTGCCGGGAGGCCCGAAAATATAACGCACGCCTGATCGCCCGCCAGTGAGCGGGACTGCCGCGCGGAGTAAGCCACAGCCACCCCACATCCGGGCCCACGCCCGAGCGGTCCTGCAGCCGCACACGCACCAGCAGCAGGCGCTGCCAATCACCCGCCACCTCGACCTGTACCGGGCAGTCGCCACGGGTCGTGGTCCAGCACCAGGTGTGTCCATCCCAGTCGAGCCATCCCGTGCAGGCCTTGCGGTGGCCATGCCAGGCCCAGCCCCCGCACAGCGCCAGAAGCGCCGCCATCACCACCTGTGTGCCCGGCAGGCCCGGCGCCTGCAGCCACCAGGCCACCCCCAGGGCCAGTCCGGTCAGCCAGGCGGCGGCGAGCACGCCAGCCCCGAAACGCGAACGCCCCACCGGAATGAGCACCGATGGGGCGTTGCGCATGGACGGAGCGCGCTCAGGCGCGCTTGAACACGAGGGTTCCGTTGGTACCGCCGAAACCGAAGTTGTTCTTCACGGCGACGCCGATCTTCAGGTCACGGGCGGTATTGGCGCAGTAGTCCAGGTCGCACTCGGGATCGGGGTTGACGATGTTGATCGTGGGCGGGCTCTTCTGGTGGTGTACGGCCAGCACCGTGAACACCGACTCGATGCCGCCCGCGCCACCGAGCAGGTGACCGGTCATGGATTTGGTGGAATTGACCACGGCCTTACGGGCGTGGTCGCCCAGCGCCAGCTTGATGGCGTTGGTCTCGTTGATGTCGCCCAGGGGCGTGGAGGTGCCGTGGGCGTTGACGTAGTCGACCTGGTCGGCGTTCACGCCGGCATTGGTCAGGGCGGCCACCATGGCGCGGCGCGGGCCGTCCACGTCGGGCGCAGTCATGTGGTGGGCGTCCGCGCTCATGCCGAAACCGGCGAGCTCGGCGTAGATCTTGGCGCCGCGGGCCTTGGCGTGCTCGTATTCCTCGAGCACCAGCACGCCGGCGCCTTCGCCGAGCACGAAGCCGTCGCGGTCCTTGTCCCAAGGGCGGGACGCGGTCTTGGGGTCGTCGTTGCGGGTGGACAGGGCGCGCAACGCCGCGAAGCCACCCACGCCCAGGGGCGAGACGGTGGATTCGGCGCCGCCAGCCACCATGACGTCGCAATCGCCGTACTCGATCATGCGGGCCGACAGGCCGATGGAGTGCAGGCCGGTGGTGCAGGCGGTGACCACCGCGATGTTCGGGCCCTTGAACCCGTACAGCATGGAGACATGGCCCGAGATCATGTTGATGATCGACGCGGGCACGAAGAAGGGCGAGATGCGCCGGGGCCCGCGGGCGGTGTATTCGATGTGGGTCTGCTCGATCATCGGCAGCCCGCCGATGCCCGAGCCGATATTGCAGCCGATGCGCGTGGCCAGCTGCGGATTGGCCCGCAGGGCCTCACCGGTGGGCAGGCCGCTGTCGGCCACGGCCTGCGCCGCAGCAGCGATACCCAGGTGGATGAAACGATCCATGTGCCGGGCTTCCTTCTCGGGGATGTACTCCGAGATGTTGAAGCCCTTGACCTCGCCGGCGATCCGGCTGGCCATGGCGGAGGCGTCGAACTGGGTGATCAGGTCGATGCCCGATTGACCGGCCAGCAGGTTGGACCAGGACTGCGCCACCGTGTTGCCCACGGGGGTGACACAGCCCAGGCCGGTCACGACAACACGGCGACGGGACATCAGCAATCAGGCTTTCTTGTGCGCGAGGGCGTAATCGATGGCCTTTTGCACCGTGGTGATCTTTTCGGCTTCCTCGTCGGGAATCTCGATGCCGAATTCATCTTCCAGCGCCATGACCAGTTCGACCGTGTCCAGGGAGTCGGCGCCCAGGTCGGCCACGAAGGCCTTTTCGTTGGTCACCTGTGACTCTTCCACGCCGAGTTGCTCGGCGATGATTTTTTTGACACGTGCTTCGATATCGCTCATGGGTCCCTCAAAGGGTTGTAAAGGAATCCGGGATTTTAACGGGCGCGGGCCTCTCCCCCGGCCGCGCTGCCACCGGGGCGGCGCGGAGTGGGGCGGACCAGCCTCAGGCCATGTACATGCCGCCGTTGACGTGCAGTTCCTGGCCGGTGACATAGCCCGCCTGGGGCGAGGCCAGGTAGGCCACCGCGTGGGCGATGTCTTCGGGTTTACCCAGGGCGCCCAGGGGGATCTGGGACAGGAGTGCTTTTTGCTGATCTTCGGGCAGGACGGCGGTCATGTCGGTGGCGATGAAGCCGGGGGCCACGCAGTTGACGGTGATGCCGCGGCTGCCCAGTTCACGCGCCAGCGCCCGGGTCATGCCGGCCACGCCGGCCTTGGCCGCCGCGTAGTTGGCCTGGCCGGGGTTGCCCGAGGCGCCGACCACCGAGGTGATGCTGATGATGCGGCCGTAGCGCTGCTTCATCATCGTGCGCATCACCGCACGGCTCATGCGAAACACCGCCTTCAGGTTGGTGTCCAGCACCGCGTCCCAGTCGACATCCTTCATGCGCATGGCCAGGGTGTCGCGGGTGATCCCGGCGTTGTTCACGAGCACGTGCAGGGCGCCGTGCTCGGCGACGATGGCGTCGACCAGGGCCTCACCGGCGGCGGCGTCATTGACGTCCAGGCGCGCGCCGCGGCAACCTGGATGCACCGACAGGGCCTGCGAGATGCGCTGCGCGCCTTCGTCGGTGGTGGCGGTGCCGATGACCTTCAGGCCGCGGGCGGCGAGTTCGGCAGCGATGGTCGCGCCAATGCCGCGCGAGGCGCCGGTGACCAGGGCGACCTGGCCTGCGAATTGATCTGCGCTCATGCGAGTTGGCCTTTCACGTCGGCGAGGGTGGCGGGGTCGTAGACGGCCAGCCCGGTGAGGGCGGCGTCGATGCGCTTGACCATGCCGGCCAGCACCTTGCCGGGGCCGCACTCGACGAGGGTGTCGATGCCGCGCGCCTGGATGGCGCGCACGCACTCGACCCAGCGCACCGGGCCGAAGGCCTGGCGGTACAGGGCGTCGCGGATGCGATCGTCGCCAGTTTCGACGGCGACGTCGATGTTGTTCACGACCGGGATCGCGGGCGCTGCAATGGCGGTGGCGGCCAGCTTCTCGCGCAGGCGGTCGGCAGCGGGCTTCATCAGGCTGGAGTGGAACGGGGCCGACACCGGCAGGGGCAGCGCGCGCTTGGCGCCCGCGGCCTTGAGCACCTCGCAGGCCTTGTCGACCGCGGCCTTGCTGCCGGCGATCACGGTCTGCGCGGGATCGTTGAAGTTCACGGCCTCGACCACTTCAGGGGAGCCCGCGCCAAAGGACGCGGAGGCTTCTCGGCACCCGGCGATCACGCCCGCGGCGTCCATGCCCAGGATCGCTGCCATTGCGCCCACGCCCACCGGCACGGCCTCCTGCATGGCCTGCGCACGAAAGCGCACCAGCGGTGCGGCGTGGGCCAGCGTGAGCGCGCCCGCGGCCACCAGGGCGGCGTACTCGCCCAGCGAGTGGCCGGCCACCACCGCGGGGGCCGCGCCGCCCTCGGCGCGCCAGGCGCGGTAGGCAGCCACGCCGGCTACCAGCATCACGGGCTGGGTGTTGGTGGTCAGGGCCAAGGCTTCCTTGGGACCTTCGTGAATCAGTCGGGCGATGTCCTCGCCCAGAGCCTGTGAGGCCTCGGCCAGCGTCTCGCGCACCGCAGGGTGGTCGCCCCAGGCGTCGAGCATGCCCACGGCCTGCGAACCCTGACCCGGAAAGACAAATGCGAACGGCTTCATGATGGTTGTTCTCCCGTCGTCGGCTTGGAAAAAACGGATGCGGCCCGCCTGGGGGCACGCGGGTCAGAAATCGAGCAGCACCGCGCCCCAGGTGAAACCGCCGCCCACGCCTTCGAGCATGACGGTGTCGCCGCGGCGTACCTGGCCCGCGCGCACCGCGGCGTCCAGCGCCAGCGGGATGGAGGCGGCCGAGGTATTACCGTGCTGGTCGACGGTCACCACCACCTTGTCCAGCGGTAGCTTCAGGCGCTTGGCCGTGCCTTGCATGATGCGGATGTTGGCCTGGTGCGGGATGAGCCAATCGATGTCGGCCTCGGTTCGGCCGGCCTTGGCCAGGGTGGCGCGGGCGGCCTCCTCGAGCACGCCCACCGCCAGCTTGAACACGGCCTGGCCGTCCATCTTCAGCAGGGGCTGGCCCAGGACCTGGCCACCGCTCACGGTGCCAGGCACGCACAGGATGTCGACATGCTTGCCGTCGGCATGCAGGTCGGTGGCCAGGATGCCGGGGGTATCGCTGGCCTCCAGCACCACGGCGCCTGCGCCGTCCCCGAACAGCACGCAGGTGGTGCGGTCGTTGAAATCGAGGATGCGCGAGAAGATTTCGGCGCCGATCACGAGGGCCTTGCTGGCGGCGCCGGTCTTGATCATGGAATCGGCCACCGTCAGCGCGTAGACGAAGCCGCTGCACACGGCCTGCACGTCGAAGGCGGGGCAGCCGGCCATCGAACCTGGCGCGCCCATCGCGATTCCCAGCTTGTGCTGCAGGATGGCGGCCGTGGAGGGAAAGACCATGTCGGGCGTGGACGTGGCCACGATGATCAGGTCGATGTCCGAGGCCTGAGCCCCGGCCGCCTGCAGCGCGTGGCGCGCGGCCTGCACGCCCAGGTCGCTGGCGGTCACGCCGGCATCCACGAAATGGCGGGCGCGGATGCCGGTGCGCTCGACGATCCAGTCGTCCGAGGTCTCCAGCCCGCGCTGCGCCAGCTGCACAGCGAGGTCGGCGTTGGTGACGCGCCGTGGTGGCAGGTAGCTGCCGGTGCCGGCGATGCGGGAGTAGCGGGTCATGGGCGTGCGATTCAGCTGGCGGCCTCGGCCGGCGCGGGCTGCGATGCGCCCGCCGCCAGCAGCGGTGCGGCATGGGCGATGCGGGCCTGCACCCGCTCGAGCAATTGGTTGCGGGCCGCATCATACGCGCGGGCCAAGGCCTGGCTGAACGCGAAAGCGTCGGCGGATCCGTGGCTCTTGAACACCAGACCGCGCAGCCCCATGAGGGCGGCGCCGTTGTAGCGGCGGTGATCCACGCGCCGCTTGAAGGCGGCCAGCACAGGATAGGCCACCAGGGCCGCCAGCCAGGCATAGGGGTTGCGGCCAAACTCCTGCTTCAGGAAGCCTCCGATCATCGTGGCCAGGCCTTCGCTGGCCTTCAGGGCCACATTGCCCACGAAGCCGTCACACACCACGATGTCGGTGGTGCCCTTGAAGATGTCGTTGCCTTCCACGTTGCCGTGGAAATTGAGGTCCCCGGCTGCCGCGGCGGACCGCAGCAGCTCGCCGGCGCGCTTGATCACCTCACTGCCCTTGATGGCCTCCTCACCGATATTGAGCAGGCCCACGCTAGGCGCCTCAACGTGACGCAGCGCGGAAACCAGGGCCGATCCCATCACCGCGAACTGCAGCAGGTGCTGCTCGGTGCAGTCGACGTTGGCGCCCAGGTCCAGCACCGTGGTGGCGCCGCCGCGGGCGTTGGGCATGGGGTAGGCGATGGCGGGGCGGTCGATACCGTCCACCGTCTTGAGCAGGTAGCGCGCCAGCGCCATCAGGGCGCCGGTGTTGCCGGCCGACACCGCGGCCTGGGCCTGGCCGTCCTTGACCTGCGCGATGGCCACGCGCATGGACGAGTCCTTCTTGCGGCGCAGCGCGGTCTCGACCGGGTCGTCCATGGCCACGACCTCGGTGGCCGCCACGATGCGGGCGCGCGGGTGCTGAAAACCTTGGAGGACCTCGGGCTGGCCCACGAGCAGCAGCTGCGCGTCGGGGTGTTCGTCCAGGAAGCGGCGGCAGGCGGGCAGGGTCACGGACGGACCGTGGTCACCCCCCATGCAATCGACAGCCAGTATGGTCATGGGCTCAAATGTAGAGCGGTTTGCGCGACCGGCCGGCGCCCGCAAACACAAGGGCCCGTGCCACGTGAGCGGCTCCGGGCCCTGTCCTGTTCAAGGCGCGCGACGGAAGGTGCGCGACTGGACGTACGCGACTCACGCAGGCGCGTGAGGTCAGGCGTCGTTCTTGGTCTTGAGCACCTTGCGGCCACGATAGAAGCCGTTGGGGCTGATGTGGTGGCGCAGGTGGGTCTCGCCCGTGGTCGGCTCGACGGCGATACCCGGCACGTTCAGGGCGTTGTGCGAACGGTGCATGCCCCGCTTGGAGGGGGACTTCTTGTTTTGCTGGACGGCCATGACGGTCTCCTGGGAAGGAACGCGCTGCAGCAGTTGCAGCCGCGAAAAAAGGGGTGGGTGGGCGCGCTACCCGGGGCTCAGGGATGAACTCCCAAGGCTCACCAGATCACGCAAAAGCCCACGATTATAGCCCAAGCTGCGGGCTGGACCCGGTAATCGGTCGGCTCAGCGCGCGCTGTCCTTGCCGTCAGCCTTGAGCCGGGCCAACACCGCGAACGGACTCTCCTGAGGACTTTCGTGTTCAAACCCGGGGTCCTCGGCGCTGAGGCGGACCGGTTCGGGGCAGGTCTCGTGCAGCGGTACCAGGGGCAACTCCATCAGGAACTCGTCCTCCAGCAGCCCGGTCAGGTCGAAGCTGCGGCTGGTCACGAGCAGGTCCTCCTCGCAGGCGTCGTCCTGCGCCTCGGCGATGGCCTCGTCGGCGACGAAGCGGAAGGACCGCTCGATCGAAACCGTCACGTCGACCGGGCCCAGGCAACGCTGGCAGGTCAGGGGCAGCACGCCCCGGGCCTTCAGGTGCAGCCAGACGTCGGGCTGCACATGCAGGGGGTTGCGCAACTCGCCGCGCGCCGACCAGGCCAGGGATCGCTGCGCGCCGCGGCCTTCGGTCTCGGAAAGCAGCCGCCCGAAGTCTCCGATCGTGGCCGCGCCCGCTAGCTCGGCGCCCGCCTCGGCAAAGGCTTTCACGTCGAGCGCGCCGGCTTGGAACTCCTTGGGCATCCGGGCAGTGTAAGAGAATCGCCGCATGTCCAGCCCTGCTCTCCCTGCGACGTTTCCCGCTGCGAGCCGCCCCGTGGTGCTGGGGTCGACTTCGGTGTACCGGCGCGAGCTGATGTCGCGCCTGCGCGTGCCGTTCGGGGTGGCTGCGCCCGAGGTGGACGAAACGCCGCGGGCCGCTGAAAGCCCCGAGGCGCTGGCGCGACGCCTGGCCCTGGCCAAGGCCCGCGCCGTTGCCGCGCGGTACCCGCAGGCAGCGGTGATCGGCTCCGATCAGGTGGCCGACCTGGACGGTGAGCCCCTGGGCAAGCCCGGCACCCACGAGCGCGCGGTGCAGCAGCTGCGGCGCATGCGCGGTCGCACGGTGATCTTCCAGACCGCGGTGGCCGTGGTGTGTGCGGACACAGGCTTCGAGCAACTGGACGTGGCCCCGGTGCAGGTGCGGTTTCGCGCCCTTTCGGACGCCGAGATCGAGGCCTACCTGATCGCCGAGCGGCCCTATGACTGCGCCGGCAGCGCCAAGAGCGAAGGCCTGGGTATCGCGCTGCTGGAAGCCATCGACAGCGACGACCCGACCGCCCTGGTCGGCCTGCCCCTGATACGGACCTGCCGCATGCTGCGCGCGGCGGGCGTGAGGCTGCTGGCGTGATGGCGGACGACCCTGCGAAGGGGCGCCTGTTCCTGGTGCCTGCGCCCCTGGACTTCGGCTGCGACGTGCAGGCGCCGATCACCGACGTGCTGCCCGCCGCCACCCTCGCCGCCGCCGCCGGCCTGACGCACTGGATCTGCGAGAACGCGAAGACCGCGCGCGCCTGCCTCAAGCGCATCGGGCAGCTGCATCCGCTGGCGGCCCCCCTGCAGCAGCAGCACCTCGTCGAGTTGCCGCGCGAACTGCACAAGAAAGGCGACAGCGGCTCGGACGTGGATGTACGCGCCCTGCTGCAGCCCGCGCTGCAGGGCCACGACATCGGCCTGATCAGCGAAGCGGGAATGCCGGCGGTGGCCGACCCCGGAGCCTCGGTGGTACGCGCGGCGCACGCGCTGGGGCTGCAGGTGGTGCCGCTGGTGGGCCCCTCCTGCCTGCTCCTGGCGATGGCCGCCAGCGGGCTCAACGGCCAGAACTTCGCTTTCGTCGGCTACCTGCCGCAGGACGCGTCGCAGCGCCTTCAACGCCTGCGCGAACTGGAAGCCCTGGCCCTGCGTACGGGGCAGGCCCAGCTGTTCATCGAGACACCCTATCGCAACGAGGTCCTGCTCGGCGCCCTGTTGCAGGCGCTGCAGCCCGGCACACAACTGGCCGTGAGCAGCGGCCTGACCCTGGCGAATGCGCGCACGCGCAGCGCCCCGGTGCAGGCCTGGAAGCGGGAGGCCGGCATGTCCATCGGGGACGGGCCCGCCGTGTTCGGTATCGGACGCTGAAGCGCAGGAAATGGCGGGGCGACGCTGGAGCGCGCCCGCTTCGCCGCGGCCTCAGCGGATCTGGAGGGTGCCGGACTGCAAGGCGCGTACCGCGCCCTCGCCGATCGAGGCGCCGAACTTCTTGGCCAGGCGCTCGGCGACGTTGTCGCGGCGGGTGTAGTCGACCAGTTCCTCGGCCTTGATCACCTCGCGTGCGACCAGGTCGATGCTACCCAGTTGGTCTGCCAGTCCCAGCTCGATCGCCTGCTGTCCGGTCCAGAACAGACCACTGAAAAGTTCAGGGGTCTCCTTCAGGCGCTCGCCGCGGCCGGCCCTGACCACCTCGATGAATTGCTTGTGCACCTGATTGAGCATGTTCTGGGCATACGCCTTCTGCTGAGGGGTCTGGGGGCTGAACGGATCCAGGAAGCCCTTGTTCTCGCCGGCTGTCATGAGGCGGCGCTCGACGCCGAGCTTGTCCATCAGGCCGGTGAAGCCGAAGCCGTCCATCAGCACGCCGATGCTGCCGACGATGCTGGCCTTGTCCACGAAGATGCGGTCGGTGGCGGCCGCAATGTAGTAGGCCGCAGAGGCACAGGAGTCCTCGACCACGGCGTAGACCGGCTTCTTGTGCTTTTCGCGCAGCCGGCGGATCTCGTCGTTGATGATGCCGGCATGCACTGGGCTGCCGCCCGGCGAGTTGATCAGGAGCACCACGCCCTGGGAGCCCGCATCCTCGAAGGCTGCGCGCAGGGACGAGACCAGGAAGTCGGAGCTGGCCTCCTGGCCGGAGCCGATCTCGCCGCGGATCTCGACGACTGCGGTGTGGGGTGAGGTCTTGTCGGTGTGGGTGGGGCCGTCGTTGCGAAGGATGATCCAGGCCATCGTGACGAAGAAGGCGAGCCAGGCCACGCGGATCACGCTGCGCCAGATACGCGCCTGGCGCTGCTCCTTGAGCGTGGCGAACATCAGGCGCTCGAGCGTGTCGCGCTCCCAGTGGACGTCCCGGGCGGGAGTGGCAGGCGCCTGCGCTTCGGGCTCGCGCGGTGGGGTGTCGTCAGTCATGGGAGGCCTCAGAAAGCGAGGGGTTGGAGGTTCCAGTCAGTATGCCAGTGGACCACGCCCTCGCGCTCGGACAGGGCGATTTTCACCAGTCCGCCACGGCAGGGGCCGCCCGCGCATTCGCCGGTGTCGGGTCGGTAGCTGGCGCCATGCGTGGCGCACAGCAGCCACTGGCCGCTGTCGTCGAAGAAGCGGTCCGGCTGGTAGTCCATCTCCATCGCCACGTGGGTGCAGCGATTCAGGTAGGCGTGCACCTGTCCCTCGAAGCGCACGGCAAAGGCGCGGCAGGTCTGGCCGGCATGGACCACGTCAAAGGGCACAGCCACGCCGCCCTCGACCAGGTCACTCGAGTTGCACAGGGGGATGGCTTGTTCCGTCATGGCGCAATCCGGGGGTCAGGCGTGCTGCAGCAGCCAGTCGTGAAGTTCGCGTACCGAGTGCGCGACGTGGCGCGGGTTCAGGGAATGAAAGCCTGCCGGCTCGTGGGCGCCATAGCTCACGCCGATGCTGGGGCAGCCGGCATTCAGGGCCATCTGCAGGTCGTGTGTCGTGTCGCCGATCATGAGCGTGCGTTCGGGCTCGACGCCGAACTCGCGCATCAGCTCGTGCAGCATGCGCGGGTGCGGCTTGCCCGCGGTCTCGTCGGCAGTGCGGCTGCCATCGAACACGCCTTGCAGTTCGACCGCGTGCAGGGCCTCGTCCAGCCCGCGGCGCGACTTGCCGGTGGCCACGGCCAGCCAGTGGTGGCGCCCGCGCAGGTCGTGCAGCAGGGGCAGCACGCCCTCGAACAGGCTCAGGTCGTCCTGGTGGCGGGCGTAGTGGTGCCGGTAGCGGGCGCCGAGTTCGGGGTATTTCTCGGGCGGCACATCGGGCGCGGCGTGGGCCAGGGCCTGGCCCAGCGCCATGCCGATGACGTAGGCCGCAGCCTCACGGGTAGGACGGGCGCCGCCGACATCGACCACCGCGTCCTGGATGCAGCGCACGATGATGGCGGTGGAATCGAACAGGGTGCCGTCCCAGTCGAAGGCGATCAGGTCAAACTGGCGCGGGCGCATCGAGGGGGGCGAAGCAATGGAGTTCGGGCGGCAGCGGCGCGAGCAGTTCGATGCGCTCGCCGGTGGCCGGGTGGTCGAACTGTAACCGCCAGGCGTGCAGGAACATGCGCTTGAGGCCCGCCTTTTGTAGGGCCTTGTTCGCCTCGAAATCACCATACTTGTCGTCGCCGGCGATGGGATGGCCCGACGAGGCCAGGTGCACCCGGATCTGGTGGGTGCGGCCGGTCTTGATGGTCACCTCCAGCAGGCTCGCGCCCTCCAGGTGGCGGGCCACCTTGACCAGGGTGATGGCGCGCATGCCGTCCGGGTCGTCCTTGGCCACCACCTTCACCCGACGCTCGCCGGCGCCGGGTGTGCCGTCGCCCCCCGCCAGCAGGTACTTGTGCAGGGGCGCATCGATCACCTTGCGGTTGGCGGGCCAGCGGCCATTGACCAGGGCGAGGTAGGTCTTGCCGGTCTCGCGGCCGCGGAACTGGTCCTGCAGCCGGGTGAGGGCCGAGCGCCGCTTGGCCACCAGCAGGATGCCCGAGGTCTCGCGGTCCAGGCGGTGCACCAGCTCCAGGAACCTGGCGCCCGGGCGAGCCTGGCGCAGCTGCTCGATCACCCCGAAGCTGACTCCGCTGCCCCCGTGGACGGCCACGCCGGCGGGCTTGTCGATGGCGATCAGGTGGTCGTCCTCGAACAGGATGGGGAATTCGCGCGGCGGGGCCGGCCGCTCCTTCTTCTCCTGGGCGCGCTCGGACAGGCGGATTGGCGGCACCCGCACCTGGTCGCCCGCCTCAACCCGTGTGTCGGCGGCGGCACGACCCTTGTTCACCCGCACCTCGCCGGAGCGGATGATCCGGTACACGTGGGTCTTGGGCACGCCCTTGAGGTGGCGCACCAGGAAGTTGTCCAGGCGCTGGCCGGCGGATTCCTCGTCGACCTGCAGGGTCTGGACCGGGGTTGTCAGGCCCAGCCCGGTGTCCCCTATAATGTGTTTCACTAGCGCAACGCTGTAAGTGGTTGATTTTTCATGGAAGTTTATTCCACCACCACATACGGCCAGGCTGGTTGGTCGATGCCACCGGCGTCAGACCGGCTGGGAGCGCCGCAGGCCAGAGCCTGGGGCGGCCCGTCGGGACGCAGGCGACGGCAAGACTTCGAAGCACCGAAACGGAATACCCAAGCCACGCAGCCCCTGCGCTGGGTGGCGGATTGAGACGAGAACACCTGTGTTGATGGCGATCTGGCAACTCCTGTGGCAAGCGCTGTGGCGCCTTGCCCCTGGCGTGCCCGCGCCCGCGACCCGCGCCACCCGCGCGAGACCTGCCGCAGTTCCCGCTGCGGCGCCACAGGGGCACCCCACCGGCCGCCACCTTCTCGTGACCTTCCACGCGCCTTGGCCACGTCCGCTGGGTTGACCCCCGGCGCACGCGGCCACTCCGGCAATTCCCTCTCGCTTCGAAGCCTCGCCCGGCATCGTGGACCCCTCTCGGGGTCGTATCGATGTTTAGAGAAATGAAGGTCACGCGATGAAGCGGATGCTGATTAACGCCACCCAGGCTGAAGAACGCCGGCTGGCCATCGTCGACGGGCAAAAGCTCCTCGACTACGAAATCGAGATCGAAGGGCGCGAACAGCGCAAGGGCAACATCTACAAGGCGGTCGTGACGCGGGTCGAGCCCTCGCTGGAGGCCTGCTTCGTCGACTACGGCGAAGACCGCCACGGCTTCCTGCCGTTCAAGGAAATCTCCAAGCAGTACTTCCAGCCGGGCGTCTCCGCCTCGCAGGCCCGTATCAATGAGGCCATCAAGGAAGGCCAGGAACTGCTGGTACAGGTCGAGAAGGAAGAACGTGGCAACAAGGGCGCCGCCCTGACCACCTTCATCTCGCTGGCCGGCCGCTACGTGGTGCTGATGCCAAACAACCCGCGCGGCGGCGGCGTGAGCCGGCGCATCGAGGGCGACGACCGCGCCGAGCTCAAGGAGGCGATGGACCAGCTGGAATATCCCAACGGCATGTCCATCATCGCCCGCACCGCCGGCATCGGCCGCAGCGCCCCCGAGCTGCAGTGGGACCTGAACTATCTGCTCAAACTCTGGACCGCCATCGACGGCGCGGCCAAGGGCGGCAAGGGCGCCTTCCTGATCTACCAGGAATCGTCGCTGGTGATCCGCGCGATCCGCGACTACTTCAACAACGACATCGGCGACATCCTGATCGATACCGACGACATCTACGATCAGGCGCACCAGTTCATGGCGCACGTCATGCCCGAGCATGCCGCCAAGGTCAAACGCTATCGCGACGACGCGCCGCTTTTCTCCCGCTTTCAGATCGAGCACCAGATCGAGTCGGCCTATGCCCGCGAGGTCAAGCTGCCCTCCGGTGGCGTGATCGTGATCGACCACACCGAGGCCCTGGTGTCGGTGGACGTCAACTCGGCCCGCGCCATCAAGGGTGGCGACATCGAGGAGACCGCCACCCGCACCAACCTGGAGGCCGCCGACGAGGTGGCCCGCCAGATGCGCCTGCGGGACCTGGGCGGCCTGATCGTGATCGACTTCATCGACATGGAGGAATCGCGCAACCGCCGCGAGGTGGAAAACCGCTTGCGCGACGCCCTGCGCCAGGACCGCGCGCGCGTGCAGTTCGGCACCATCAGCAAGTTCGGCCTGATGGAGATGAGCCGCCAGCGCCTGCGCCCGGCCCTGTCCGAAGGCGCGTCCATCCCCTGCCCGCGCTGCGGCGGCCATGGCCACATCCGCGACACCGAAAGCTCGGCGCTGCAGATCCTGCGGATCATCCAGGAAGAATCCATGAAGGACAGCACTGCCGCCGTGCACGTGCAGGTGCCGGTGGAGGTGGCTTCGTTCCTGTTGAACGAGAAGCGCACCGAGATCGCCAAGATCGAGCTGAAACAGCGTATCAGCGTGATCATGATCCCGAACAAGTCGCTGGAGACGCCCAACTACCGCCTGGAGCGCCTCAAGCACGACGACCCGCGCCTGGACAGCCTGGCCGCGAGCTACCACATGGCGGTGGAGGTCGAAGACCCCACCACGGTGACGCGCCGCTCGCAGGAGCGAGCCAACAAGCAGGAGCCGGTGATCAAGGGCGTGTTGCCCGACGCGCCTGCCCCCATCGCACCGCCCAAGCCAGAGCCCGAGGCGCGACCCGAAGGCGCGCGCGGTGGCGTCGGCCGCAGTGGCAGCAAAGGGGCACCGCCCCCAGCACCTGCACCCGAACCCGCATCGGCGGGCTTCATGGGCTGGCTGCGCGGCCTGTTCGGCGGTTCCGCCGCGGCGCCTGCGCCGGCACCGGCAGCCAAGGGAGAAAAGCGCGAGGGCCGTGAAGGCCGTGGCGAGCGCCAGGAGCGCGGTGAACGCGGTGAACGTAGCGACCGTGGTGAACGTGGTGATGGCCGGCGCGGTGGACGTGGCGGCCGCGGCCGGGGCCGTGACGGCGAAGGCCGGCGCGCAGAAGGCGGCGGCAACGAGGCGGGCGAGGGCCGCGCGCGCGTAGGTGAGCGCGGTGAACGTGGCGAGCGCGCAGAGCGCCAGGAGTCGCGCGAACCCCGCGAGTCACGCGAGGGCCGTGCGCCGCGCGAGGCGCGTGAAGGCCGCGAATCCCGCGAATCCCGCGAATCCCGCGAATCCCGCGAATCCCGCGAATCCCGCGAATCCCGCGAATCCCGCGAGGCTCGCGAACCGCGTGAGCCGCGCGAGGACCGCCCGCGCCGTGACGGCGCTGCCGTCGAGCCGCAGGGCGCGAATGATTCCGTGGCCGAGGGCGCCTCGACCGAGGCTCGGGGTGAGCGCGTGCCGCGAGGCGAGCGCGGTGAACGCGCAGATCGTAGCGAAGGGCGCCGCGAGCGCGGCGAAGGCCGGCGTGACCGGGGCGAGCGCGGTGGCGATGCCCCCCATGAGGGCGGCCTGCCCCTGGGCGAACCCCAGGAAGCCGTGACTGGCGAAGCCTCGAGCGCCGTGCAGGCCGATGACGGTATCGCACGCGAGTCCCGCACCCAGGGCGAGAACGGCGAAGGTCGACGTCGCTCGCGTGACCGCTACGGACGCGACCGCCGCGAGCGCGGCGAGCGCCCGGCGCGCGACGATGCCGCACCCTCCGAAGGCTCCGAAGCGGCCGTGCCCGCGGCCGTGGCCGAAGGGGCCGAAGACGCACCACGCCGACCGCGCTACCCGACCGGGTTCGTGAGTGACGCCAACGGCGACGCCGTGATCACGCAGCCCGCTGCACCAGCGCCCGTTGCCGTGGCCCCCGACCCGGTGCAGGCGCCTGCCGACGCAACCCCGACTCACGCCGTCTCCGCACGGACAGGCCTGCCCCGTGTGCAGGGCTACACCTTGCCCCTGGAGCAGCTGCAGCAGGTTGCGCAGGGCTCGGGGCTGCAGTGGGTGAACTCCGACGCCGAGAAGGTGGCCGCGGTGCGGGCCGCGATCGCCGCGGAGCCCAAGCCGGTGCACGTGCCGCGCGAGCGGCCTGCCCCGGTGGTGATCGACGAAGGCCCGCTCGTGCTGGTCGAGACGCGCCGCGACCTGGGCCAGGTCAAGCTGCCCTTCGAAGTATCCCAGGGCGGCTGACCGGCCTGGCTGGCTCGCTCCCTCCAGGCGCAAAACCACGCCCCGCGCCCGCAACGGCCCGGGGCTTTTTCTTTTCCTGCGGAATCAGAGGATGGCGGCCTGCTTCCAGGCCTGCGCCGCGGCGACGCTGTCGCCCCGGTCTTCAGCCAGGGTGGCCAGTGCACGCCAAGCCTGCCGTCGCAGGCCGGTGTCGGACAGGCCCTGGGCCGCCTGCGCGAGTAGCTGTTGCGCCTTGCCCCAGAGATGGCGGTGCATGCAGGCCATGCCCGCGAGGTACTGCAGGTTGGCGTCACGCGGGTTGGCACGTTGCGCCGTCTCGAAGCGGGCCAGCCAGGACCCGTCGATCGAATCCAGCCCGGTCCTCTCGAAGGCCTGCACCATGCGCACCTTGAGCGCGGCGTCCAGGCGCTCCTGCTGCTCCCATATCGGCAGCAGCCATTCGCGCGCCAGCGCAGCGTCGCCGCCCAGGACGGCCACCCGTATCGCGGCATGCACCGCGAGCTCCGGCATCTGGCGCTCGTGCGCCTCCAGCGACTGCCAGGCCCGCTGCAGCCGAGGCATGTCATGGGCCGCATTGAGCAGGTCGATTGCCAGGCCGCGCACCAGGCTCTGCGCCGCCTGCGGCGAGAAGGCGCGGTGCTTGGCCAGCAGGCGGGTGGTCTCCAGCGCCTGCTGGGTCTGGCCCGCTACGCGTGCGGCCTTGAGCTTCATGCGCAGGGCCAGGGTGCGGCGCGCAGCGCCTTGGGGCAGCTGCGTGAGCCAGCCGTCTGCGGCTTCGGCGTCCCGTTCGTCCAGGGCCCAGCGGGCCGCCCGCATCAGGGCGCCTTCACGCAGGGCCTGGGCTTCGCGGGCGGTGGCCTGCTCCAGTGTCAGCTTCAGGTGTTCGTCGCGGGCGGGCCGGTCCTGCAATGACTGGGCGCTTTCGGCCACCAGCAGGTGCGCCATGGCGCGCAGGGGTTGGCCATGCGGCAGGCGCACGCCGGACTCGCGCAGGGACTGCTCCTGGGACAGGACCGCGTCGGCCGACTTGCGCGCGCGCAGGAAGCGGCCCGCCATGAGGTGGGCGATGGCATCCACCAGCGTCAGGTGCAGGGCCCGCTCCTTCTGCTGGTTGCGCCAGCGCAGGGCCTCGCGCGGCAGGTTGAAGAGAGCCGACACGCCGCGCAGGGCCGCGTGCAGCAGCACGAAGGCCAGCACACCGAGCAGCAGCACCATGTTGAGGGACAGGTCGATGCGGTAAGGCGGCCAGAACAGGGTGACGGTGCCCTGGTTGTTGCCCGCGAACAGGGCGATGGCCACGGCCACCGCGAACAGCGCCAGGAGCCAGAGTGCAGCGCGCATCGGGGTGCCTTCCTGTCGTCCGGTGCGTCAGCGGTTGGCGGCCGTGGCGTCCAGCAGGGCCAGGGTCTCGTCGATACGGGGCAGGTCCGTGCGGCGCAACTGCGTCTGCAGGTCCTGAAGGACGGCGGCGGCAGCCTGCGTGCGCCGGGCGGAGGCATCGAAATAGCGCGCGAGGGCCTGGGCGGCCGAAGCAAGATCGGCGCGCGCCAGGTCGGACTGGCGGGCCAGCAAGGACAGGCGCGCGTTGAGCAGCTTGAGCTTCAGGTTTTCTCGCAGGAAGAAGGACTGCTCGGGCGACACCAGGACCGCCTCGGGCTGGTCGATACGACTGACCCGCAGCAGGCGGCGCGCCTCGTCGCCCACCAGGGCCAGCGCGCGCTCCCACCAGGCAGCGGGCACGGCGGCAGCGGGCGCCGCCTCGCGCGTGCCTCCAGGGGCGGTGGCGGCCCCCACCGCATTGGCCACCGGCAGTTCATCGACCATGCGCGCCAGTTCGTCCATGCGTATCAGGAGGCTGGGGACATCGGCCACCGATGCGGACTTGATACGGTCGATGTCGCGGGTGATGGCGGCACGCACCCGCACCAGCCGCGGGTGGCCGGTGCGAGCCAGGCGCTGCTCGGCACCCCGCAGGGCTGCCAACAGGGGCTCGGGGCTGAGCGTGACTTGCGACTGCTGCTGCGCCAGGCGCAGGGCCGCTTCGATATCGAACACCAGGTTCTCGTCGCGCGAACGGGTGAGGCTCTGCATCAGCTCCTCGAGCTGGGCGCGCTGCAGGGTGACCTCGCCCAGGCGGGTTTCAGCCACGGCCTGGCGGGTGGCGGTCTCGCGCGCCAGCTCCTGGGCCTGGCGGGCCAGGGTGCGCGCCTCGACGGCGGTGGCACCCGAGTCGGCGCTCTGGCGCGCCAGTTGTTCCTGGATGCCCGAGAGCTTCTGCCACAGGAGCAGGCTGGCCACCAGCGCCGCGGCGACCAGCACCAGCATCAGGTAGAAGAGCGGCCGCGCGACGACGATGCCCGTACGTGACAGCGCGCCGGCAACCGGGGCGGGCGTGACGGGTACCGGGTCGGGGGCGGCCGCTTCGTCGCGGGCAGGGGTGTCGCTCATGCCGACGATTGTAGAAAGGCCGCGATGTCTTCGAGGCCGGGGCGCACGGTGGCGACGGTGCCGAAACCCGCGGCGCGCGCGGCGTCGGCAATGCGCGGGTGCGTGCACAGGGCGCGCGCCGCCGACCAGTCCGCTGCCATCAGGCGGGCGAGGTTGTCCACGCCCTCCGAGCTGCTGAAAAGCCACCAGGCGCCGTCATGCGTGCCGGCCATGGCCCGCGCACGCCGGCCGTCATCCCACGCAGGCAGCTCACGTACGTAGGCCACGGCGGTGTCGACCCGCGCGCCGGCCTCCTGCAGGCGCTGCGCGAGCCAGTCGCGGCCGGCCGCCTGGCCCCGGGCGTCGCCACCGCGAACGATCAGCACGCGGTCACCGGGACGGATGCCGTCGCCGACGATGTCCCATAGGGCCTCGGAGTCGAAACGCGCCGAATCCGCCGACGGCGCGTCGACCTGCCCGGACGGCACGCCGGCGGCCACCAGCGCCTGCGCGGTACCGGGCCCGGTGGCCCAGGCGCGCGTGCCCGCCGGCCAAGGCCTGGCGCCGCCGGCGAGGAAGCCCTCGACCGCATTGGCGCTGACGAACATGGCCGCCATGCAATCGCCCAGCGCGCCGCGCGCGGCGGCCAGTGCGTGAGCGTCGGGCGCCGCAGAGATGGCGATCAGGGGCAGCCCGTGCGCATCGAATCCCCGCTCCCGCAGGGTCTGCACCCAGCGCTTGCCCTCACGCTCGGGCCGGGTCACGAAGACCACGGGCCCGCGGGCCCGCTGCAGCGCGGCGCTCTGGTCAGCGGGCACCGCCTGCGCGCAGTTGGGCCGCAACCTTCAGGCCCAGCGCGGCGGCCTGCTCCAGATCGGTGACGGGGGCCGTGGCCTGCACCTGCACCAGATCGGCCTGGCCATCCGGGTCGCCCCAGGCGGCGCGCAGGTCCAGGATGTGGTCGCTGGTGAAGCGGGCATGGGCTGCCAATGGCATCGAGCAGCTGCCGCCCATCGCGCGGCTGACGGCACGTTCGGCGGCCACGGCCAGCCAGGTGGGCTGGTGCGCCAGCGGCGCGAGGAGGTCGGCCACCTCGGGACGACTGCTTCGCACCTCGATGCCCAGGGCACCTTGGCCGGCGGCGGGCAGCATCTCGGAGGGCTCGAAGATCTGACGGATGCGCGCGCCCAGGCCCAGGCGCTTGAGGCCGGCGGCCGCCAGCACGATGGCCTCGTACTGGCCGTCGTCGAGCTTGCGCAGGCGGGTGTCCAGGTTGCCGCGCAGGGGTTCGATGCGCAGGTCCGGGCGCAGCGCCCGCAGCAGTACGACGCGGCGCAGGCTGGAGGTGCCCACCACGCTGCCCTGGGGAAGGTCGGCCAGGCTGGCGTAGCGGTTGGAGACCAGCGCGTCGCGCGGGTCCTCGCGCTCCATCACGCAGCCCAGGGTGAAGCCCTCGGGCAGCTCCATGGGCACGTCCTTGAGCGAGTGCACGGCCAGGTCGGCACGGCCCTCCTCAAGGGCGACTTCAAGTTCCTTGACGAAAAGCCCCTTGCCGCCGACCTTGCTGAGGCTGCGGTCCAGGATCTGGTCGCCGCGGGTGGTCATGCCCAGGAGGCCGACCTCGTGGCCGCGTGATTGCAGCAGCGCCTGCACATGTTCGGCCTGCCACAGGGCAAGGCGACTCTCACGGGTGGCGATCACGAGATGGCTCAAGGGCTTAACCTGTTGGTCGTATGAATGGATCGGTCGATGCTAGCATGGCGACTGCCGAAAAATTAAGCACAAATAGGCACAAGGAGGATCACGTTCCCATGCCCGCCAGCCCGTCCCAGTCCGCCCCCGATTCCCCGGTACGTCGCGCCCGCGCCAATGAAAAACCCCTGGTGGAGGACATCCGCCTGCTCGGACGCATCCTGGGCGACGTGATCCGCGAGCAGGAGGGCGTGCACGCCTACGATCTGGTGGAGCGCATACGCAAGCTGTCGGTAGCCTTCCGCCGCGACGCCGACCAGGACGCAGACCGAGCCCTCAAGACCCTGCTCAAGTCGCTCACGGGCGACCAGGCGGTGAGCGTGATCCGCGCCTTCACCTACTTCAGCCACCTGGCCAACCTGGCCGAGGACCGCCACCACATACGCCGTCGCGTGATCCACGAGCGCGCGGGCGACACGCAGGAGGGCAGCATCGACGTCGCCCTGGCTCGCCTGCGCTGGGCCGGCATCCAGCCACGGGCGATCGTCCAGGCCCTGGCCCACAGCTATGTCTCGCCGGTGCTCACCGCCCACCCCACCGAAGTCCAGCGCAAAAGCATCCTCGACGCCGAGCGTGACATTGCGCACCTGCTGGCCGTGCGTGACGAGATCCGTGCACGCGCCCTGCCCCGCGACGCGCTGGCCCCGCGCGAACTCGCCGCCAACGAGGCGCAGCTGCGCGCCCGCGTGATGCAGCTTTGGCAGACCCGGCTTCTTCGTTTCACCAAGCTCACCGTAGCCGACGAGATCGAGAACGCGCTTTCCTACTACGAGGCCACCTTCCTGCGCGAGATCCCCAAGCTCTATGACAACCTCGAGCGCGCGCTGGGGCACGCGCCCGTGGCCAGCTTCCTGCGTATGGGGATGTGGATCGGCGGCGACCGCGACGGCAACCCCAACGTCAACGCGCAGACCCTGGAGCACGCGCTGCGCCGCCAGTGCGAGGTGGCCCTGCGCCACTACCTGACCGAGATCCACTGGCTGGGCAGCGAGCTGTCGCAGTCGGCCCTGCTGGTGCAGGTGACGCCCGACATGCGCGCGCTGGCCGACAGCTCCCCCGACACCAACGCGCACCGGCAGGACGAACCGTACCGGCGCGCCCTGGCCGGGATGTACGCGCGCCTGGCGGCCACGCTGCATGCCTACACCGGCACCGAGGCGGCGCGCCACGCGCTGCCCCCGCAGAACCCCTACCTGCGTGCCGAGGACCTGGGCGCCGACCTGCGCACTATCCGCGACTCGCTGCTCGCCGCGCACGGGCAGGCCCTGGTGGCGCAGCGCCTGGCGCCCCTGATCCGGGCCGTGGACGTGTTCGGCTTCCACCTGGCCACGATGGACCTGCGTCAGAGCTCCGACCAGCACGAGGCGGTGGTCGCCGAGCTGCTGGCCACCGCGCGCATCGAGGCGCATTACGCGCGCCTGGACGAAGCGGCACGCCAGGCACTGCTGCTGCGCCTGCTGTCCGACGCCCGGCCGCTGCGCGTGATCGATGCCGCCTATTCCGAGTCCACGCAGTCCGAGCTGGCCATCTTCGAGCGGGCCCGCGCCCTGCGCGAACGCTACGGGCCGCAGTCCATCCGCCACTACATCATCAGCCACACCGAGACGGTCAGCGACCTGCTGGAGGTGCTGCTGCTGCAGAAAGAAGTGGGGCTGTTCACGGGGACGCTGGACGGCGACGCCCGGGCCGGCCTGATCGTCGTCCCCCTGTTCGAGACCATTGAGGACCTGCGCAACGCGGCGCCGATCATGCGCGCCTTCTACGCGCTGCCCGGCATCGCGCGCATGGTGCAGCGCTGCGGCGCCGAGCAAGACATCATGCTGGGGTACAGCGACAGCAACAAGGATGGCGGCATCTTCACCAGCAACTGGGAGCTGTATCGCGCGGAGATCGCCCTGGTGGACCTGTTCGACGAACTCGCGAACGGCCACAACATCCAGCTGCGTCTTTTCCACGGCCGTGGCGGTACGGTGGGACGCGGGGGCGGCCCCAGCTACGACGCCATCCTGGCCCAGCCCCCGGGCACGGTGCGCGGGCAGATCCGCCTCACCGAGCAGGGCGAGGTGATCGGCTCCAAGTACGCCAACCCCGAGATCGGCCGGCGCAACCTCGAGACCCTGGTGGCCGCCACGCTCGAGGCCACACTGCTGCAACCCACCAAGTCCGCGACCCGCGCCTTCCTGGCCGCCGCCGAGGCGCTGTCGCAGGCCAGCATGCGCGCCTACCGCACCCTGGTCTACGAGACCCCGGGATTCACCGATTACTTTTTTGGTGCCACCCCGATCCGCGAGATCGCCCAGCTCAATATCGGCTCGCGACCCGCCTCGCGCAAGGCCGGCCAGCGCATCGAGGACCTGCGCGCCATCCCCTGGGGATTCAGCTGGGGTCAGTGCCGCCTCACACTGCCTGGCTGGTATGGCTTTGGCAGTGCGGTGCAGGCCTTCCTGCAGGACACGCCGGGCCAGTCGAAGAAGGACGGTCTGGCACTCCTGCAGAAGATGTACCGGCACTGGCCGTTCTTCCGGACCCTGCTGTCCAATATGGACATGGTGCTGGCCAAGAGCGACCTGGCCTTGGGCTCGCGCTACGCCGAGCTGGTGACCGACGCACGCCTGCGCAAGCGAATCTTCAGCGCCATCGAGGCCGAGTGGCAACGCACGGTAGACGCGCTGCAGGCGATCACCGGCGAGCGCCAGCGTCTGGCGGGCAACGCCGCGCTGCAACGCTCGATCCGTCACCGCTTCCCCTACATCGACCCGCTGCACCACCTGCAGGTGGAACTGGTGCGGCGCTATCGCGAGGGGCGTTCAGACGAACGCGTGCAGCGCGGCATCCACATCTCGATCAACGGCATCGCGGCAGGCCTGCGCAATACCGGCTGATGCCGGCCCTGGCGGGGCGCAGGTTCAGGCGCGGGCCCCGAAGGCCGCGCGTACGACGGGCAGCTGCCGGCGCGACACGGCCAGAACCTCGTCGACTTCCTCGAGCCGCAGGCGCCAGCAGTCTTGACCGGACCGGCCGGCCGGGACCCGCTCCAGGGTCCGCAGGCAGCGCAGGGCCACCAGCGCGTTGCGGTGCACCCGCAGGAACCAGCTGCCGTGGCGCGCCTGCAGGTCGGCCAGCGAACCCGCCATCAGATGGCTGTGACGCGCTGTGCGCACCGTGACGTATTTCGTTTCTGCCTTGAAATAGACCACCTCGTGCAGGGGCAGCTGCAGCACCCGGTCACGCTGCGGGATCAGGAGCATGTCGGCCCCAGCGCCCTGCGCCGCCGCGTCCATGAGCCGGTGCGCCTTGCACAGGGCCTGCTGCAGCCGCTCGGGGCGCACAGGCATGGTCAGGAAATCGGCTGCGTCAGCGTCGAAGGCGTGCGCCGCGTGCCCCGGGTGGTCGGAGACGAGCACCACCGCCACCGGGCGGGCGAGCTGCGTGAGGGCCCGAGCCAGGACGAAGCCGCCCGCCCCCGGCAGGTCCACGTGCACCAGCGCGAGGTCGAAGCGCTGGCTTCGCACGAGTTCCATGGCTCGCACCGCGTCGGTGGCAACCCCCGCGACCACACCACCGGGGACCTCGCAACGTCCGAGAAGTTCGCGCCACTGCGTGCGTGCCTGCGGCCGGCCGTCCACCACCAGGACCTGGAGCCTGCCGGCCCGATCCGGCCCGATAACGCCGACAGGCCGGTGCGGAAGGCCGATAATCCGCACTGGAGCCTCGTCGGGACACTTTGTTAGTTTCAAAGTATTCATTTCCCGATTATCGACCGCTTATGTCGCACAACCAACTCGATCAAAAATCCCAAGCCTGGTCCGCGCTGTTCTCGGAACCCATGTCCGACCTCGTCAAGCGCTACACCTCCAGCGTCTTCTTCGACAAGCGGCTTTGGAGAGCGGACATCCAGGGCTCCCGGGCGCATGCGGAGATGCTGGCGTCCCAGGGCGTGATCAGCCAGGACGACCGCGCCGCTATCGAGCGTGGCATGACGCAGATCACCCGCGAGATCGAGTCCGGCCAGTTCGAGTGGAAGCTGGACCTGGAAGACGTGCACCTGAACATCGAGGCGCGCCTGACGCAGCTGGTCGGCGACGCAGGCAAGCGCCTGCACACCGGCCGCAGCCGCAACGACCAGGTCGCCACCGACGTGCGCCTGTGGCTGCGGGAGGAGATCGACCTGATCTGCGGCCTGCTGGTCGAACTGCAAAAAGCGCTGGTCGACATCGCCGACCGCCACGCTGACGTGATCCTGCCGGGCTTCACCCACCTGCAGGTGGCGCAGCCCGTGAGCTTCGGCCACCACCTGCTGGCCTACGTGGAGATGTTCGCGCGCGACGCCGAGCGCATGGCCGACGTGCGCCGGCGCACCAACCGGCTGCCCCTGGGCGCAGCGGCCCTGGCCGGCACCAGCTACCCGCTGGACCGCGAGCGCGTGGCGCGCACCCTGGGTATGGATGGTGTGTGCCAGAACTCACTGGACGCGGTCAGCGACCGCGACTTCGCGATCGAGTTCACGGCCGCGGCCTCGCTCGCCATGGTGCACGTGAGCCGGCTGTCCGAAGAATTGATCCTGTGGATGTCTCAGAACTTCGGCTTCATCACGCTGGCCGACCGCTTCACCACCGGCTCGTCCATCATGCCGCAGAAGAAGAACCCCGACGTACCCGAGCTCGCACGCGGCAAGACCGGGCGCGTCGTCGGCCACCTCATGGGCCTGATCACCCTGATGAAGGGGCAGCCCCTGGCCTACAACAAGGACAACCAGGAGGACAAGGAGCCGCTGTTCGACACCGTGGACACCCTCAAGGACACGCTGCGCATCTTCGCGGAGATGGCTGGCGGCATCACCGTGCGGCCCGAGGCCATGGAGCGCGCGGCGCTGCGCGGCTACGCCACAGCCACTGACCTGGCCGACTACCTGGTGAAGAAGGGCCTGCCCTTTCGCGATGCCCACGAGACGGTGGCCCATGCGGTCAAGGCAGCCTCCGACCAGGGCCAGGACCTGTCCGAGCTGCCGCTGGCGCAGCTGCAACAGTTCAATCCGGCGATCGAGGCCGACGTGTTCGAGGTGCTGTCCCTGCGCGGGTCACTCAACGCCCGCAACGTTCTGGGCGGCACCGCCCCGGCCCAGGTGCGCGCCCAGGTGGCGCGCCACCGCGCCCGCCTGGCCTGAGCGGCACCCACACCGATTTTTTCAGCAGTCCAAAACAAAGAGGAGACGACCCGTGCCCGTGATCACCAACATCGAAGACCTGCGCGTGCTGGCCCAGAAGCGCGTGCCGCGCATGTTCTACGACTACGCCGATTCGGGGTCGTGGACCGAAGGCACCTACCGCGCCAATGAGACCGACTTCGACAAGATCCTGCTGCGCCAGCGGGTGGCGGTGAACATGGAAGGCCGCACCACCCGCACCACCATGCTGGGGCAGGACGTAGCCATGCCTGTCGCCATCGCGCCCACGGGCATGACCGGCATGCAGCACGCCGACGGCGAGATTCTGGGGGCGCGTGCCGCGAAGAGGTTCGGCATCCCCTTCACGCTGTCCACCATGAGCATCTGCTCGATCGAGGACATCGCCAAGGGCACGGACAACCACCCCTTCTGGTTCCAGCTGTACGTGATGCGTGACCGCGACTTCGTTGCGCGCCTGATCGACCGCGCCAAGGCCGCCCACTGCTCGGCACTCGTCATCACCCTGGACCTGCAGATCCTGGGCCAGCGTCACAAGGACATCAAGAACGGCCTGTCCGCGCCGCCCAAGCTCACCATCCCGAACATCATCAACCTCATGACCAAGCCGCGCTGGTGCCTGGGCATGCTGGGCACACCGCGGCGCAACTTCGGCAACATCTTCGGCCATGTCAAGGGCATCGAGAACATGGGCTCGCTCGCGGAGTGGACGGCCAAGCAGTTCGACCCGGCGCTGTCGTGGGACGACGTGGAGTGGATCAAGAAGCGCTGGGGCGGCAAGATCATCCTCAAGGGCATCCAGGACGTGGAAGACGCACGACTGGCCGTGGAGAGCGGCGCTGATGCCCTGGTGGTCTCCAACCACGGCGGACGCCAGCTCGATGGCGCGCCCTCCTCCATCTCGGCGCTGCCCGCCATCGTCGACGCAGTGGGCAACAAGATCGAGGTGCATATGGACGGCGGCATCCGCTCCGGCCAGGACGTGCTCAAGGCCCGCGCCCTGGGCGCGCGCGGCACCTATATCGGCCGCGCCTTCCTGTACGCCCTGGGCGCCATGGGCGAGGCGGGTGTGACCAAGGCCCTGGAGATCATCCACAAGGAACTCGATCTCACCATGGCCTTCTGCGGCCGCACCGACATCAACACCGTGGACAAGGGCATCCTGCTGCCCGGGACCTACTGAGGCCGCCCAGCGGCCCGGCGGCGCTGATGACCCGGTTGCGCCGGATCGCGCACCTGGACATGGACGCGTTCTTCGCGTCCGTTGAACTGCAGCGGCTGCCGCAGCTGCAGGGCCTGCCAGTGGTGATCGGCGGGGGCAAGCGGCGCGTGGACGAGATGCTGCGCGATCAGCATGCGGGCCTGCCGCTGCACGAGATCCCGGTCGATGCCTTCCCGCGCCTGAAGGACTACGTCGGGCGCGGCGTGATCACCACCGCCACCTACCCCGCCCGCCAGTTCGGGGTGGGGTCGGCCATGGGCATGATGAAGGCGGCGCGCCTGTGCCCGCAGGCCATCGTGCTGCCGGTGGATTTCGAGGAAATCCGCAAATTCTCCCGAGCCTTCAAGGACACCATCCGCGAGATCGCGCCGCTGGTGGAGGACCGTGGCGTGGACGAGGTCTACATCGACTTCACCGACGTGCCCGGCGGCCAGCGCGAGGGCGGACGAGTGCTGGCGCGTCTGATCCAGAAAGCCATCTTCGAGCGTACGGGCCTGACCTGCTCGATCGGCGTCGCGCCCAACAAGCTGATCGCCAAGATGGCCAGCGAGTTCAACAAGCCCAATGGCATCTCCATCGTCTTCGAGCAGGACCTGCAGGCGAAGATCTGGCCGCTGGCCGTACGCAAGATCAATGGCATCGGGCCCAAGGCCGAGGCGAAGCTGCACGCCCTGGAAATCCGAACCATCGGCGAGCTGGCGGCACAGTCACGGGAGGACCTGATCGCACGCTTCGGGCGGTCCTATGGCGCCTGGATGCATGAGGCCGCCTGGGGACGTGACGACCGCCCGGTGGTGACCGAGAGCGAGCCGGTATCCATGAGCCGCGAGACCACTTTCGAGCGTGACCTGCATGCAGGCCGCGACCGCGCCGAGCTGGGCGTGATCTTCACCGACCTGTGCGAGCGGGTGGCCGCCGACCTGGCGCGCAAGGGCTATGCGGGCCGCACCATCGGCATCAAGCTGCGTTACGACGACTTTCGCATCGCCACGCGCGACGTGACGATCGACCACTACACTGCCGATCCGAAGACCATCCGCCAGGCCGCTGGCCAGTGCCTGAAGCGGGTGGACCTGTCACGGCGGCTGCGGCTGCTGGGTGTGCGGGTGGGCAAGCTGGCGCGGGCGCAGGACGTGGCGGTTGCCGGCGCGCCCGGCGCCGGCGGCAGCGCGGAAGATGCGGTGGCGGCCGCACCGATAGAAACACAGGAAAACGCCCAGGACACCCGCAACCTGGACCTGTTCCCGGAACCCTGAGGAGGCAGGCCCCTGGCAGGGCCCAGGCCCTCAGGGTGCCAGCTGCAGCTCGATCACCCGGTAGCCGCCGCCGTGCTGGTCGGCGCGAAAACGTACCTTGTCGCCCACCTTCACCCGGTCCAGGAAAGCGGCATCGATGACCTGGAACACCATGGTCATGGGCGGCATGTCCAGGGCCTTGATCTCGCCATGACGCAGGGTCAGCTTGCCGGCGGCCTTGTCGACGCGGCGTACCTCGCCGCTGGCAAATTCGGCAGCGGCACCCAACGGCGCAGGCGATGCAGACGCCGAAGCAGCTGCACCGGCGCCATGGTGCGCCGAATGATCCGCGGCAGGCGCAGCCTGTGACCAGGCCGGACCGGACGAAGCCAGCGCCGCGAAGGCCACTGTCAAAGATACGGCGAAGAGTCGGGTATTCATGTGCGCTTGTTCCCCGGATAGGCCTGGTAGACCCGCGCCCCGCCATCGCGCGAGAGCAGCATGACCTGGTAGGCGTCCTTGCGGTCGCCGTATACCTTGCCATCCATGCCAGGCGAGCCCACCGGCATGCCGGGCACCGCCAGCCCGATGGCCGGGGGTTTTTCCTTGAGCAGACGGCGGATCTCGCGCGCGGGCACATGGCCCTCGATGGCGTAGCCGCCCACCAGGGCAGTGTGGCAGGAGCCGTACTTCGTGTCCACGCCCAGCTTGGCCCGCATCGCGGTGTTGCCGGTGTCATTGACCTTGACGCTGAAGCCGTTGGCCTCCAGGTGCACGACCCAGTCCTGGCAGCAGCCGCAGTTCGGGTCCTTCCAGACCTCGACGAGCACGGCGGGGCCCGGAGACGAGGCCGTGGCGGTAGCCATCGCACCCAGGGGGGCGGCAGCCAGGGCCGCCATCGCCAGCAGCGAGCGGCGGCTACAGCCGCGCCCGGTGTACCGGTTTGAATTCATGGGGGATCCTTCGTCTTTCATTTGGCAGCCGCCGGCATCACGCGGATCTTGCCGATCATGCCGGCCTCGTAATGCCCGGGGATCAGGCAGGCGAATTCGAAGTCGCCCGCACGGTTGAAGTTCCACACCAGCTGCCCGGTCTTGCCAGCCGCCACGTGGGCCATGTAGGGCTCGTCGTGCTCCATGCCAGGGTGCTTCTTCATCATCGCGGCATGTTCGTCCAGCTCCTGGCGCGTGCCGATCACCAGCTCGTGCAGGACCTTGCCGGCGTTCTTCACCACCAGGCGCACGGTCTCGCCCTGGCGCACCTCGATGCGGTCAGGAGAGAAGCGCATGTTGTCGGTCATGGTGACCTGGATCGTACGGCGTACGTCCTTCGCGTCACCCGCGATACCCCAGGGCTTCTGCTCCTTCACGGATGCACCCTGTGAGTGAGCGCCGTGGCCACCGTGACCGGAATGCGCGGTGTGCGCGAGCGCCGCCACCGGCATCGCCAGGCACGCCGCCAGGAGCCCTGCGGCTCGGGAAATCGGTTTCATTGCAGTCCTCCAGTTTGAATCAACGATGGCCGCCATGGCCGGAAGGTTTGCGGGCCCGCACCTCCACACCCGGGCCCGGGGGCGCCTGGCGGGGCATGGACGTGCCGCCCTGCGAAGAAACGGGAGCCTGAACGGAAGATGGGGGCTCACCCTTGAATTCCCAGGCCACCGTGCCCGGGGGGTGCTTGAACCACTCGGGGTTGCGGTAGTCACCCGGCTTCTGGTCATGGCGCACCTTGACCACGGTGAACATGCCGCCCATCTCGACGCTGCCGAAGGGCCCTGCGCCCGTCATCATGGGCGCGGTGTTATCGGGCAGTGGCATCTCCATTTCGGCCATGTCGGCCATGCCCCGCTCGCCCATCACCATGTAGTCCGGGATCAGGCTGGTGATCTGGCGCACCACCTGCCGGTGATCCACGCCGATCATCGTGGGCACGTTGTGCCCCATGGCGTTCATGGTGTGATGGCTCTTGTGGCAGTGAAAGGCCCAGTCGCCCGGTTCGTCGGCCACGAACTCGATCTGGCGCATCTGGCCCACTGCCACGTCGGTGGTCACCTCCAGCCAGCGCGTGGACTTGGGCGTCGGCCCGCCGTCGGTACCGGTCACCACGAACTCGTGCCCGTGCAGGTGGATCGGGTGGTTGGTCATGGTCAGGTTGCCGAAGCGGATACGTACCTTGTCCATGTGCCGCACGTTCATGGAGTCGATGCCCGGAAAGATGCGGCTGTTGAAGGTCCAGAGGTTGAAATCGAGCATGGTCATGATCTTGGGCGTATACGAGCCCGGCTCGATGTCGTAGGCGCTCAGGAGAAACACGAAATCCCGGTCCACCGGGTCGATCAGCGGGTGGCGCCCCTTCGGATGCGTCACCCAGAACCCCATCATCCCCATCGCCATCTGCGTCATTTCGTCCGCGTGCGGGTGGTACATGAAGGTACCGGGCCGACGCGCCTCGAACTCGTAGACGTAGGTCTTGCCCGGCGGGATGCCGGGCTGCGTGAGGCCGGTCACGCCGTCCATGCCATTGGGCAGGCGCTGGCCGTGCCAGTGGATGCTCGTGTGCTCGGGCAGCCTGTTGGTGACGAAGATCCGTACTCGGTCGCCCTCCACGACCTCGATCGTCGGGCCGGGTGACTGACCGTTGTAGCCCCAGAGGTGGGCCTTGAAGCCCGGCGCCATCTCGCGCACCACGGGCTCGGCTACCAGGTGGAACTCCTTGACCCCGGCGTTCATGCGCCAGGGCAGGCTCCAGCCATTGAGGGTAACCACCGGCTGGAAGGGGCGTCCGTTGGGCGGGGGTGGCGGGGGCACGGTGTCGGGCCGGGACTGCATCACGGGTTCGGGCAGGGCCGCCATCGCGACGCGGCTCACGCTGGCCGCGGCTGCGCCGGCAAGCACACCCGCCACCGCGCCGGCGCCTCCAAGGAAATGTCTTCTGCTGGTCATGGGATCAATCCGGATGAAGGTGCGGGCTCAGTGGCCCGGTCCGTGCGGCGCGGCGGCCGCGGGCATCGGTGCAGTGGCGGGCGTGCCCAGGGCCGCGGCCGGACGGCCAGCGGCATCGATGGGCCGTCCCGTCACGGCGGCCGCCAGGGCGGCATCAGCCAGCCAGAACTGCTGCTGCGCGTCGATCGAAGCGATGACGCTGCCCACCTGCTCGCGGGTATCGGCCAGCAGCTCGAACACGCCAATCAGCATGCCGTTGTAGCGAAGCAGGTTTTCCTCCGACACGGTCTTGCGCAGGGGCACGACCTCGTCGCGGTAATGGCGCGCGAGCTCCCAGGTGGTGCGGTACGAGGAGTAGGCTTCGCGCAGCTGCGACGACGCGGAGCGCGTCACCGACTCGTAGCGATGCGCCGCGGCCAGGGACCGGGCATTCATCGCGGCGCGGCGCGCATCGCCCCAGTCGAACAGCGGCAGCCGGATCTCCAGCTCCCAGCCCCGGGGGTTGCTGCGCCTGCCGCCATCGAACTGCGTGTCGCGGCGCACGCCCGCATCCACGTCGATCAGGCTGGTGACGAGGTTCAGGCGTTGCGCCTGGCCCGCCGCCTCCAGTTGCAATCGTGCCAGTTGCCAGTCCAGCCGCTGCTCGCGCGCCGCGCCGGTGACCTGCGCCGGCTCCAGGGGGACGGCCGGCAGGTCCGGCAGGCGTTCGGGCAGGCGCAGGCGCTGGGCCTGCGCATCGTCCAGGCCCAGACGGCGCACCAGGTCCTCGCGCGTGGCCGTGGCTGCATGCTGCGCGCTGGCCAGGCGGGCGGTGGCGTCGGCGTAGAAGGCATGCTGGCGCGCGCGTTGCAGACGCGAGAAATTGCCGGTGGCCTGCATGCGCCGCGCCAGCTCCGCGCTCGCGTGGGCTGCCTCCTGCACCTGGCGCGCATAGGCCAGGGACTGCTGCGCCGCCACCGCGCGCACCCAGGCCTGGCGCACCGCACTGACCTGGTCGACCAGCGTGGCGCCCAGTTGCACCCGCACCTGGGCCTGCTGCTCGCGCGCCAGGGCGTTGCGCTGCGGCCAGGTGATGAGATCCAGCAGGCCGAAGGACAGCACCCGTCCCAGCTCCAGTTCGTCACCATTGCGAACGCGCTCGAAGGCGAAGACCGGATTGGGGATGCGCCCTGCGGCGTTCGCGCTGGCCAGGTCGGCCAGCTGCTGCGACAGCAGGGCCTGCAGCGCGGGGCTGTTGGCCAGTGCCAGGCGCACCGCCTCGTCGCGCCCGATCGGCGCAGACAGCAGGCGCTGCGCTTCGCGCGCGCGCTCAGTGCGGCCTGCTTCGTCGCGCGCCAGGCTCAGCGCGCCTTGGGTGAACGCGGGCTGGGCCGCATTCAGGCCGGCCACCTCGCGGTCAATGTCGAAGCTGGCGCAGCCAGCCAGCAGCAGGGCCGACACGGCGGCAGAGAGCGTTGTGAGCGTCGGTGCGGCCCGCGCCCCGGACCGTCCGGCGCAGAGGGACTGGAACATCGTCGTCTCCCCTTCAGTGCCGGTGAACCGGCGCAGGTGTGGCGGGCCGTCCACTGGCGGGCGCGGGCGCAGGCAGGCCTGGCGCGGCTTGCGCCGGCGGGCCCTGCGGCGCAGTGCGCGCGTCCTCCTGGGCCTCGCGGGCATAGGCCCGCCAGCCACCGATACGGCCGACCGTGTCGTTGGACTCGCGCCAGGAGGCCAGAGGCGCCTCGGCATAGGGCTGGTAACCGTCGAAGGCCGACCGCCAGGTGGTTGGCGCGGTCACGGTCCCGGGCGACTGCGCCGCGACCGGGCCTGCGGCCAGGGCGGCGGCGGCGAGCCACCCTCTGGCAAGGGAACAAGCGTGCATGGAAACTCCCGAAGCTGGAACACAGGAAGACCCGCTACGGCCATGCGGGCCGCGAACGGGCATCGGGCCGGCGATGGCCGCCGGCGTGGCGCTTCAGGCGCGAGGAGGTTTGTCGGGCAGTGCCGCGACCCGGCTGTCGGGCCGCAGCCCGACCCCAGCGACCGGGCCCTGGGAAGGCAGTGACGACTGCAAGTTCACCGGGGTACCCGGCAGGGCCAGCGCGTGGCCGCACAGGGAGCAGGCGCTGCAGTGATGACCGGCATCGGCCTGCAGGCCGTGGCCCCTGTCCACAGAGCCCTCGTGGGCGTGCAGGGCGTCGTGGGCATCGCCGTGGCCGTGGTGCATCGCGTGGTCAGCACCCGAGGCGGGGTGCATCGCCGCACCATCGTGCGCGCCCTTGTCTGCGGCGGCGACCGGCGTGGCCGGTCCGCACAGCACCATGGCCGCCGCGGCCACGCCCTGCCAGGGCAGGGCCACGAAAAGCAGGCAGGCCAGGAAGCGGCGCAGGGACATCAGCATGACCTGCATTCTAGCCAGGGCCGGCCCCCGGGCCGGGCAATTCACTGGCGGGCGGTACGCGCATTCGCCGGCAGCGCGCCGGGGTGGCTGGTGCGAAACGGGTTGATGTCCAGGCCACCGCGGCGCGTGTAGCGGGCGTACACCGACAGGCGCACCGGTTTGCAGCGCGCGCGGATGTCCATGAACATGCGCTCCACGCACTGTTCGTGGAACTCGGTGTGGTTGCGAAAGCTCACGAGGTAGCGAAGCAGCTGCCCCTGGTCGATCTGCGGGCCGCTGTAGCGGATCTGCACGCTGCCCCAATCGGGCTGGCCCGTCACCGGACAGTTGCTTTTCAGCAGGTGGCTCACCAGTGTCTCCTCCACCGGCTGCTCGTCGAAGGCGGCGGTGAGCAACTCGGGCGCGGGCGAGTAGCGGTCGCAGTCGATGTCCAGGCGGTCCAGGTTCACGCCCTCGAGCTCCTGGACCACCTCGCGCCCGAACGCCTCGGGCAGCAGCAGCCGCACCCCCACCGACGAGGCCGAGGGCGCTCCGCGCCAAACCGCTTCACTGATGTCGGCGCGCAGGCGGTCACGCACCTCGTCAGCCGACGCGAAGCGCGTGTTGCTGAAGCTGCCCAGATAGAGCTTGAAGGACTTGCTCTCGACGATGTGGGGCGTCTCGCAGGGTACGGTGAACTGCGCGATGGCGACCTGCGGCTTGCCGCGCGGCGTGAGCCAGGACAGCTCGAAGGCGGTCCACAGGTCGGCACCGAAAAAGGGCAGGACCCCGTGCAGGCCGAGTTCGGCGCGCTTGTCCGCACGGGGCAGGGGGAACAGCTGCGAGGGGTCGTAGCGGTCGGTGTAGACGACCGGCTTGCCCAGGGTGGAGTGTTCGGGGGTGTTCACCGTGTCAATCGAAACGTTGCTGGCGCAGCCACTTCGTGGCGATCCATTTCTCGCCCGCCAGCACGGGCGCGCCGCCATGCAGCGTGCGCGTGGCGGGATGGGGCCGGTCATAACTGAAGAACACCGCGTTGCCCCGTTTGGGCGCGATCTCCAGTTGCACGTCGGGAAAGGTCGTGCCCCCGCCCCGCTCGGGCTCGGACAGGTACATGACGATCGTGGCTACCCGCTGGCCGCCCCGGCGCAGGATGGAGGGCGTGCCCGGTTCGGAGGGCTCGAAGTAGTCGTAGTGCGGCTTGTACTGCGCGCCGGGCAGGTAGTGCAGGATCTGCAGGCCTTCGCCGTTCTCCATCGGCCAGTTCAAAAGCCGGGCCAGCCGCGCCTCGATGCGAGCGACGAGTTCGGTCTCGCCGCGCTGGAAGAACATGCCGTTGCTGGTGCGGTCGGCGTTGACCTCCTCGCCGCCGGTCTGGGTGGCCACCGTGAGCGAACGCGCCAGGCGCGGACGTGCCAGGGCGATCATCTGATCGCACTCCTCGTCGGACAGAAGGTTGCCGAATACCACGATCCGCGGGCTCACCATGGCCTGCAGGACATGCACCTTCCGGTCACCGGCATCCAGGTAAAGCGGCGCTCCGGTGAGCTCAGGCTCGGGCAGGGGCACTCGCGCCGGCACCGCCGGCCGCTCGTCCTGAGGCATCTGGACCTGCAACGCCGAAGCCAGGGCCTCGCGCGCCACGGCATCGCTCCAGCCGGCGGCACGCATCGCCTCCAGCACCGCCTGCGGGGCATGCCCCGCCTGCGACTGCTCCAGGATCCACTGACGCAACTCGTGCGTCACCGCCTGCGACGCGAGGTGTGCCGTCATCCCGCCATTTTCCGGCGAAACACCAGTCGATCGGGCTCGGACGCCGCCGCGTCGAAGGCATAGCCCTCGAGGTTGAAGCCCTCGAGCTTCTTGGGTGTCGCCACCCGGTGGGTGATGGCGTAGCGGGCCATCAGGCCGCGCGCCTTCTTGGCAAAGAAGCTGATGATCTTGTAGCGGCCGTCCTTCCAGTCCTCGAACACGCACTCGATCACGCGGGCCTGCAAGGCCTTGAGGTCCACCGCCTTGAAATACTCCTGCGAGGCCAGGTTCACTACCACCGGCGTCTTGTCCGCGGCCAACTGGTCGTTCAGGCACTGGGCGATTCGCTCACCCCAGAACTGGTACAGGTTGGCGGCCTTGCCCACCTTCAGCGCCGTGCCCATCTCCAGGCGATAGGGCTGCATCCAGTCCAGGGGACGTAGCACGCCGTACAGGCCACTGAGGATGGCGACATGCGATTGCGCCCATTGCAGGTCCGCAGCCTTGAGCGTGCGTACCGACAGGCCGTCGTACACGTCGCCGTCGAAGGCCAGCAGGGCCTGGCGGGAATTAGTGGCAGTGAACTTCGGCGACCAGGCCTCGTAGCGGGCCACGTTCAGGGCCGCCAGCTTGTCGCTCAGGTCCATCAGGGTGGCGATGTCCTGGGGCGACTTGCGTCGCAGGACCGAGATCAATTCGGCCGATGCGTCCGTGAAGCGGGGGGTCGTGTGGGGAACCGCACCCACGGGCGTGTCGTAATCGAGCGACTTGGCAGGGGACAGCAGGTACAGCATGGGCCGGAATTATCGGCGCCAGCCCCGGGCCAGCGCCCACTGCGCCCCGGATGCCACCACCACCAAGGCGCCATAGGTGGCCATCTTGCCGTCCTGGCCGAAAAACCACAGGCCACCGGCCAAGACCGCCACCCCGCTGGCGGTCACGATGGCGGCCTGCCGCCAGAAACCCGTCACAATGTGTCCCGGAGCGAGAAGGAAGCGGGCCGCCAGGGGCATGAGCAAACCCAGGGCGGCCGCCGGCGCGGCGAAGCCCAGAAGATGGACAAGAATGTCGAAAAGACCCATCGAGAGTAGGCTGCAGGCCGCTAAGTACTTGATAGAAAAAGAGATTTTATAATTCAGACATGGCAGTCTGGGCCCTGGGCATCAACCACACGACGGCGCCGGTAGACGTCCGCGGGCGTTTCGCCTTTGCCATCGACCAGATCGCGCCCACCCTGCAGGGCCTGCGCCAGAGCCTGGGCGGCCAAGGCGGCCACACCCCCGAGGCCGCCATCCTCTCCACCTGCAACCGCACCGAGATCTACTGCGCGGGCGAGCGCCTGGCCCTGGAGCCCACCATCGACTGGCTGGCACGCTCGGGCGGGGTGTCACCCTCCGTACTGCGCTCGCATGCGTACACCCTCGAAGACGGATCGGCCGCTCGCCACGCCTTCCGCGTGGCCAGCGGCCTGGACTCCATGGTCCTGGGCGAGGCCCAGATCCTGGGCCAGCTCAAGGACGCGGTACGTGTCGCCGAGGAAGCCGGTGCACTGGGCACCACCCTGAACCAGATGTTCCAGCGCTCCTTCGCAGTGGCCAAGGAAGTCAGAACCGCCACCGAGATCGGCGCCCACTCCATCAGCATGTCCGCCGCCGCGGTGCGCCTGGCCGGTCAGCTCTTTGAGGACCTGGGCCAGATCCGCGTGCTGTTCGTCGGCGCGGGCGAGATGATCGAACTGGCTGCCACCCACTTCGCGGCCAGGAACCCCAAGTCCATCGCCATCGCCAACCGCACCCTGGAACGCGGCGAGAAGCTCGCCTCGCGCTTCGGCGGCGAGGTCATGCGCCTGGCCGACCTGCCCGCGCGCCTGCACGAATTCGACGCGGTGGTCAGTTCCACCGCCAGCCAGCTCCCCATCATCGGTCTGGGCGCGGTGGAACGCGCCCTGAAACTGCGCAAGCACCGACCCATGTTCATGGTCGATCTGGCCGTGCCCCGTGACATCGAACCCGAGGTCAAGGCCCTCGAAGACGTCTACCTCTATACCGTGGACGACCTGGCCCAGGTGGTGCAGACCGGTCAGGCCCATCGCCAGGCGGCGGTGGCCGAGGCCGAGGCCATCGTCGATGCGGGCGTCCAGAGCTTCCTGCACTGGATGAACCAGCGGCGCACTGTGCCCCTGATCCGCCAGCTCAATGCCCAGGCCGACGAATGGCGGGCCATCGAACTGGCGCGCGCACGCAAGCTCCTGGCCAAAGGCGAAGATGTTGATGCGGTGCTGGAGGCCCTCTCGCGCGGGCTGACACAGAAGATGCTTCACGGCGCTCTGGCCGAACTGCACGGGGGCAACGAGCAGTCCCGCGAACGCGCCAGCAGCGCGATCGAGCACTTCTTCCTGCGCAAGGAACGTTAGCGGCGCGTTGCCGCCGGACGCCGGCCCCGAGGCCTGCGGCGTCCCGCCACGGAAAGTGGCACCTCCCGCCCGGCGTGCTGGCCGCCCTCCCTGAAACGGCACCACGCCCCTCCCTCCAGCGCCCTGCCCCGCATTGCCATGAAACCGTTTCTCCGCCAGCAGCTCGAACGCTACCCGGTGCGCCTGAAGGAGCTGGACTTCTTCCTTCAGCAGCCCGAAGTGGCCCAGGACATGGACCGCCTGCGCGCCCTCACCCGCGAGCATGCACAGGTGAGCGAGGTGGCCAGCCTGTACGCGCACTACCGCCAGCGCGAAGCCGACCTCGCATCCGCCCGCGAGATGGCGGGCGACCCCGAGATGGCCGACCTGGCGCGCGAAGAGGTCACCACCCTCGAAGGCGAACTACCCGCGCTCGAGGACGAACTGCAGCAGCTGCTGCTGCCACGCGACCCCGACGACGTACGCAACGTCTTCCTGGAGATCCGCGCCGGCACGGGCGGCGACGAGTCCGCGCTCTTTGCCGGCGACCTGCTTCGGATGTACACCCGCTACGCCGAGCGCCAAGGCTGGCGCTGCGAGCTCGTGAGCGAGAGCGAGGGCGAGGTCGGCGGCTACAAGGAGGTGGTGGTGCGCGTGGTGGGCGACGGCGCCTACGGCAAGCTCAAATTCGAATCCGGCGGCCACCGTGTGCAGCGCGTACCCGCCACCGAGACCCAGGGCCGTATCCATACCAGCGCCTGCACCGTCGCCGCCCTGCCCGAGCCCGACGAGGCGCAGGCGGTGCAGATCAACCCGGCCGACCTGCGCATCGACACCTTCCGCGCCTCGGGCGCCGGGGGGCAACATATCAACAAGACCGACTCGGCGGTGCGTGTCACCCACCTGCCCACCGGCATCGTGGCGGAGTGCCAGGATGACCGATCGCAGCACCGCAACAAGGCCAAGGCCCTGCAGGTGCTGGCCGCCCGCATCCGCGAGGCGGAACGCGTCGAACGCGCCGCCAAAGAAGCTGCCACCCGCAAGGGCCTGATTGGCAGCGGCGACCGCAGCGACCGCATCCGCACCTACAACTTCCCGCAGGGGCGGGTGACCGACCACCGCATCAACCTGACCCTGTACAAGCTCACCTTCGTGATGGAAGGCGATCTCGACGAACTGGTGGAAGGCCTCCTTCTCGCACGCAAGGCCGAACAGCTTGAGGAGCTGGAGGCGGGCGTGGGTGCGCGGGCATGAGCGCTGACCCCGACATGAGCGCTGGCAGCCTCCCTCCAGGCGGCAGGCCTGCCACCCTGGCCGCGACGCTGACCCTGGCCACGCGCGACGGCCTGGATCGCCTGGACGCCCAACTGCTGCTGCTGCACGCGCTCGGACGCGCACAGAATGAACGCGCCTGGCTGCTGGCGCACGACCACGATCCGTTGCCCGACGCCCCGCAGCAGGCCTATGCAGCCCTGTGCGCCCGCCGTCTGCGCGGCGAGCCTCTGGCCTACCTCGTGGGCGAGAAGGAATTCTTCGGCCTCATGCTGTCAGTGGACGCCCGTGTGCTCGTCCCGCGCCCGGACACCGAGACCCTGGTGGAGTGGGCGCTGCACGTGCTGGCGGATCGGCCGGCCCCTGCCGTCGCCGACCTGGGCACCGGCAGCGGCGCGATCGCGCTGGCGATCAAGCACAGGTGCCCGCACGCGCGCGTGCAGGGCATCGACCGCAGCGAGGACGCACTGGCGGTGGCCCGCGGTAACGGCCAGCGGCTGGGCCTTCAGGTGACGTGGCGCCGTGGCGACTGGCTGGCGGGTGTGGACGGCGCGCAGGACCTGATCGTGAGCAACCCGCCCTACATCCGGTCGGATGATCCGCACCTGGCGGCGCTCAAGCACGAGCCTCTGGCGGCACTCGCTGCCGGCGACGACGGCCTGCAGGACCTGCGCGCCATCGTGGCCGCAGCGCCGGCCTGCCTCGCCCCCGGCGGCTGGCTCCTGCTGGAACATGGCTGGGACCAGGCACCCGCGGTGCGCGCCCTCCTGGCCGCAGCCGGCTTCCAGGACATCGGCAGCCGGCGCGACCTGGCCGGCATCGAGCGCTGCACCGGCGGGCGCTGCCCGAGGGAAGTCCCGCGCCCGCCAGGGTCACGTTGAACGGGGATAATCACGCCATGCAGTCACGGCCCCGGGCCATCCAAGGAATCTCCATGAGCGACACCCACCAGCGCATCGACCAACTGGTCAAGACCCACGACGTCGTCCTGTTCATGAAGGGCACGGCCACCTTCCCGCAGTGCGGCTTCTCGGGACGCGCTATCCAGATTCTCAAGGCCTGCGGGGTCGACCCCAAGGCAGTGGCCACCGTCAACGTGCTGGAAGACCAGGAAATCCGCCAGGGCATCAAGGACTACAGCAACTGGCCCACCATCCCGCAGCTGTACGTCAAGGGTGAATTCATCGGCGGCTCGGACATCATGATGGAGATGTACGAGAGCGGCGAGCTACAGCAGGTGCTGGGCGCCAAGGGCAACTGAGCCCCCTGCCCGGTGCGGGCGCCCCGGGGCCCTGCACCCGCCCTCGCGATCGAGCCGCACGACGCGCAGACGGCCCACCAGATCGCGCCGCAGGACCTGCCCCGGGCGGCTGATGGCAAGGGCCGCATCGGCTTCGTGCAATAGGCCATCGCCGAAAACTGGCAGGCGGGATCAGGCCCGCGGTCAGCCTGGATGCGACCAGCGCTGTGCCGCCACCAGCACCGCGTTGGGATAGGCCGACTTGCCACGGCTGCCGTTGTAGCGACCCAGGGCCATGAACAGGTCGCCACGCTCGCGGTCCAGGTAGTGGCGCAGGATCACACAGCCAAATCGCAGGTTGGTCTGCATGTGAAACAGGCGGCTCGTGTCGCTGTCGCCGATCACGCGGCTCCAGAACGGCATGACTTGCATGTAGCCGCGCGCCCCCACGCGGCTCACGGCAAACTTGCGAAAGGCGCTCTCCACCTCAATCAGCCCCAGCACCAGGCCAGTATCCAGGCCCGCACGCCGCGACTCGTACCACACGGTCTGCAGGAACTCCTCGCGTTCGGCGGGCACCCGCTTGTGCCGCTGCAGGCGCGCGTCCATCGCGGACATCCAACGAGCGTAGGCCCGGCGAGCGGTATCAGAAGTGAATTCGGGAACCGGGGGCGCAGAGAAAGCGATCGCCGAGCTGAGGGCCGTACGCACCGAGTCCACCAGCGGCTCCTCCAGCTGCCCGCCCGCGCGGGCGGGCAGGTGCAGGCCGTGACAGGCCAGGCCGGCGATGGCCCCCTGGAGCCACCGCCGGCGTGCAGTCATGAGGGGATGCGCGCGCGCAGGTGCTCCAGGATACCGGCGGCGGGCACCTGGATGGCGGCGGTGTCGCGCCGGTGCTGGTATTCCACCTGGCCCTCCTTGAGGCCCCGGTCGGAAATCACCACGCGGTGCGGCACGCCAATCAGCTCCCAGTCGGCGAACATGGCGCCGGGACGCTCGCCGCGGTCATCGAGCATCACGTCGATGCCCCCGGCCGCCAGGTCGTCGTGCAGCTTGTGGGCCGCGGCCTTGACCGCCTCGCTGCGGTCCATGCCGATGGGGCAGACCACCACGGTGAAGGGTGCGATCGCGTCGGGCCAGATGATCCCGCGCTCGTCGTGGTTTTGCTCAATGGCGGCAGCGGGCAGGCGGGTGATACCGATGCCGTAGCAGCCCATCTCCATCAACTGAGGCTTGCCGGTCTCGTCCAGGAAGGTGGCATTCATCGCCTTGGAATACTTGGTGCCCAGATAGAACACATGGCCCACCTCGATGCCGCGCTCGATGGCCAGGGGGCCCTGGCCATCGGGAGAGAGGTCGCCCTCGACCACGTTGCGGATGTCGGCGACGAGATCGGGCTCGGGCAGGTCGCGACCCCAGTTGACGCCGGTGCAGTGGAAGTCCTCGGCGTTGGCGCCGCAGATCCAGTCGGCCATCACCGCCACCTCGCGGTCGGCCACCACCTTCACCGGCTTCCTCAAGCCGATGGGGCCCAGGTAGCCGGGCTTGGTGCCGAAGTGCTCCAGGATCTCAGGCACGGTGGCAAAGCGGAAACCGGCGTCCAGCCCTGGCACCTTGCCGACCTTGACCTCGTTCATGTCGTGGTCTCCGCGTACCAGCAGCAGCCAGACCTGACTCTTGGCCACGTTGCCCGCGTCGTCCAGCGTGTCGGTGGCCAGCACCAGGGACTTCACGGTGGTCTGCAGGGGCACGCCCAGGAGCTGCGCGACGTCGGCGCAAGTGCTCTTGCCGGGGGTGGGGGTCTTGGCCATCGCCGCACCCGCCGCGGGGCGCGGGCCGGCCGGGGCCAGCGCCTCGGCCTTCTCCAGGTTCGCGGCATAGTCGCTGCGCGGGCAATAGACGATGGCGTCCTCGCCGGTAGCGGCGATCACCTGGAATTCCTCGGACAGGTCACCGCCGATGGCGCCGCTATCCGCCGCCACCGCGCGATAACGCAGGCCGAAGCGGTCGAAGATGCGCCGGTAAGCCTGCGCCATGACCTGGTAGCTGGCCTTGGCGCTGGCGACGTCACGGTCGAAGGAGTAGGCATCCTTCATGATGAACTCGCGCCCGCGCATCAGGCCGAAGCGCGGACGGCGCTCGTCGCGGAACTTGGTCTGGATCTGGTAGAGGTTCTTGGGCAGCTGCTTGTAGCTGCGAAGCTCCTGGCGGGCGATGTCGGTCACCACCTCCTCGCTGGTGGGCTGGACCACGAAGTCGCGGTCATGGCGGTCCTTGATGCGAAGCAGCTCGGGGCCCATCTTGGCGAAGCGCCCGGTCTCCTGCCACAGCTCCGCGGGCTGTACGACCGGCATGGTGCACTCCACGGCGCCCGCGCGGTCCATCTCCTCACGCACGATGGCTTCGACCTTGCGAATCACCCGCAGGCCCATAGGCATATAGGTGTAAATCCCGGCCCCGAGTTTCTTGATCATGCCGGCGCGGGTCATGAGGCGGTGGCTGGCCACTTCGGCGTCGGCGGGCGCTTCCTTGAGCGTGGAGATCAGGAACTGGGAGGCTTTCATCGGACTGCGGGGACAGAGGGAAAGAGAACGGAAGAGTCACTTGCCGCACGGGCAGTGCCGTGCATAATGAACTCAGTTCAAGAATTGGGGTTTGATTATGCTTGACCGTGACGGCTTCAGGCCCAACGTCGGCATCATCCTGCTCAATCAGAAAAACCAGGTGTTCTGGGGCAAGCGCATACGCACCCACAGCTGGCAGTTTCCGCAGGGGGGCATCGATCGCGGGGAAAGTCCCGAACAAGCGATGTACCGGGAGTTGCACGAAGAGGTGGGCCTGCAGCCCGAGCATGTGCGCATCATCGCCCGCACCCGTGACTGGTTGCGCTATGAGGTGCCAGACCGCTACATCCGACGGGATGCCCGGGGCCACTACAAGGGCCAGAAGCAGATCTGGTTCCTGCTGCAGCTCACGTGCCACGACTGGAACCTGAACCTGCGCGCCACCGACCACCCCGAGTTCGACGCCTGGCGCTGGAACGACTACTGGGTGCCGCTGGACGTGGTGGTCGAATTCAAACGCGGCGTGTACGAGATGGCGCTCACCGAGCTGGCGCGTTTCCTGCCCCGACACGATCCATACCGCAACCGCTTCCTGCGCGGAGGCCTGCGCACCCGCGAGGCCGACCCGCATGAGGCATCCGCCGCATCGGGCCTGCCCGGGCCCGACTTCGAATTGCCGCCAGGCGCCACTTTCGAGCCTGACCCGCAGGCGGGCCTGAACCTCAAGGCTCAGGGCGGACATCGCGCGGGCTAAGGCCCCAGGCGAACGCACCGCCACGGCGGTCGGTGCGCGGGTCCCGCCTTCAGCGCGTGAGCACGAGGTTCGTGCGGTGGATCATCTCGGGTTCGGCCACGTACCCGAGGAGCGTCTCGATTTCGCTGGAAGGCTTGCGGCATAGCAGCCGTGCCTCGGCGCTGGCGTAGTTGGCCAGGCCGCGGGCGATCTCGGCGCCTGCCGGATCGCGCACCGCGATCACGTCGCCGCGCGAGAACTCGCCCTCCACCGACAACATCCCGATCGGCAGCAGGCTCTTGCCGTCCTCACGCAGGCGGCCGGCGGCGCCCTCATCGACCGTCACTGCGCCGCGCAGTTGCAGGTGGTCGGCGATCCAGCGCTTGCGCGCCTGGCTTTTCTGGGTGGGGGCGACCAGGAAGGTGCCGATTGCCTCGCCCTCGAACAGGCGCAAGAGCGCGTCGGGCTCGCGACCCCAGGCGATCACGGTGGACGCGCCGGAGCCCGCCGCACGGCGCGCCGCCAGGATCTTGGTGATCATCCCGCCCTTGCCGATGCTGGAGCCCGAGCCGCCCGCCATCGCCTCCAACGCTGGATCGCCCGCGCGCGCCTCGCGCACGAACGTGGCCGCAGGGTCCTTGCGCGGGTCGGCGGTGTACAGGCCCTTCTGGTCGGTGAGGATCACCAGCACGTCGGCCTCGACCAGGTTGGCCACCAGGGCGCCCAGGGTGTCGTTGTCACCGAACTTGATCTCGTCATTGACGACGGTGTCGTTCTCGTTGATCACGGGCAGCACGCGCAGCCCCAGCAGTGTGAGCAGGGTGCTGCGTGCATTGAGATAACGCTCGCGGTCGGCCAGGTCGGCGTGCGTGAGCAGTACCTGCGCCGAGCCCAGACCGTTTTCGCGCAGCTTGGTCTCGTACATCTGTGCCAGGCCCATCTGGCCGACGGCGGCGGCGGCCTGCAGCTCGTGCAGTTCGTGCGGGCGGGTGGCCCACCCCAGGCGCTTCATGCCCTCGGCGATGGCACCGCTGGAGACCATGATCACCTCGCGGCCCTGGCCGGCCAGCGCTGCGAGCTGCCGACACCACTGGCCGATGGCGGCCTCGTCCAGGCCCCGGCCTTCGTTGGTCACCAGGCTGGAGCCGACCTTGACGACGATGCGCCGCGCAGCGCGCAGCAGCTGCGCCCCTTCGGCGCTGAGGGCAGCGGTATCTTTCATGCGGGGGCGTCGCCTGCGAGGCGGGGATCGAAACGCGGATCGACCTCAGCGGGCGGCTGCTCGGCGACCTGCTGCGCCTTCACATGCTCGTACACGGCGCGGATCAGGTCCTCGCAGCCCTCGCGCGTGAGCGCGGAGACCTGAAACACCGGGCCCTTGTATTTCAGGCGCTTGATGAAATCGCGCACGCGCGCCTCGCGTTCAGCCGCGGGCAGCATGTCCACCTTGTTCAGGACCAGCCAGCGCGGCTTGTCGTACAGGGCCTTGTCGTATTTCTTGAGTTCCAGCGCGATCGCCTTGGCCTGGGCAACCGGGTCCACCGCGTCGTCGAAGGGCGCGATATCCACCAGGTGCAGCAGCAGGCGCGTGCGTTGCAGGTGCCGCAGGAACTGGTGCCCCAGGCCCGCGCCCTCGGCGGCGCCCTCGATCAGGCCCGGCACGTCGGCCACCACGAAGCTCTGCTCAGGCCCCACGCGCACTACCCCGAGGTTCGGGTGCAGGGTGGTGAAGGGGTAGTCGGCGATCTTGGGGCGGGCGTTGGACACGGCGGCGATCAGCGTGGACTTGCCGGCGTTGGGCATACCCAGGAGGCCCACGTCGGCCAGCACCTTCAGTTCGAGCTTGAGGCTCTTGCGCTCGCCGGGCCAGCCGGGGGTCTTCTGGCGCGGGGCGCGGTTGATGGCACTCTTGAACCGCATGTTGCCGAAGCCGCCGTCCCCGCCCTTGGCGATGGTGACGACCTCGAAGGGCGTGAGGAGTTCGTACAGCACCTGGCCGGTCTCAGCGTCGGTGATGATGGTGCCCACCGGCATCTTCAGGGTGATGTCGTCGCCCGCGGCGCCGAACATGTCCGAGCCCATGCCGTGCTCGCCGCGCCTGGCCTCGTGGCGGCGGGAATAGCGGTAATCGACCAGGGTGTTGAGGTTGGGGTCGGCCACGGCATACACATGGCCGCCGCGTCCGCCGTCCCCGCCATTGGGTCCACCGAACTCCTTGTACTTCTCGTGGCGGAACGAGACGCAGCCGTTCCCGCCATCGCCGGCGGCGATGTCGATGAAGGCTTCGTCTACAAATTTCATGCTGGGATTTTAGGCAGGGGGCCAACAAAAAAGCCCTGCGCGAAGGACGCAGGGCTTTCGTGCCGGAAAGCCTCGAGGGTCAGGCCGGGGTGACGCTGACCGTCTGCTTGTTCAGGCTACCCTTGACCGCGAAGGACACGTGGCCGTCCACCAGCGCGAAGAGGGTGTGGTCCTTGCCCACGCCGACGTTGGTGCCAGGGTGGAACTTGGTGCCGCGCTGGCGCACGATGATGGAGCCGGCGGAGATCAGTTCGCCGCCGAAGGCCTTCACACCGAGCATCTTGGGCTTGGAATCACGCCCGTTTCGCGTAGAGCCGCCGCCTTTTTTCTGTGCCATGTTCCGTGCTCCTTAGCCAGCGATCGCGCCGATTTGCAGTTCGGTGAACTGCTGGCGATGGCCCTGGCGTTTCTGGTAATGCTTGCGACGGCGCATCTTGAAGATGCGAACCTTGTCGTGCTTGCCGTGCGCCACGACCGTGGCTTTGACAGTGGCGCCGGACACCAGGGGCGTTCCGACCTTGAGGCTGCTGCCGTCGCCGACTGCGAGCACCTGGTCGATCACGATTTCCTGGCCTACGTCCGCAGCAATCTGTTCTACTTTAATTTTTTCGCCGGAAGCAACGCGATACTGCTTGCCACCGGTTTTTATGACCGCGTACATTGAAGACCTCTTGGGGTTGACTCTCCGGACGGATTTCCGAGAGAGCCCAAGACTATAGCATAGTTAGTCATTACTCGCCACGGCGCGCGCCGCAACGGGTCCGGGGCCTGCGGACGGGAAATCCCGACCGTTTCAGGGGGGCCGGCGGTCCCGCGGGGCGCCAGGCTCACCGCCCTGAGCCACCGGGGGGCCTCCCTATAATCCGCCGACCTCCCCGGGCTCCCCCTTGACCGCCGATACCGCCTCCGCCGCCTCGACCCTCGCCCTGATTGCCGACGACATGCGCGAGGTCGATGCCGTCATCGCGCAACGGCTGGATTCCGGTGTCCCGCTGGTGGGCCAGGTGGCCCGCTACATCATCTCGGCCGGCGGCAAGCGCCTGCGACCCGCCCTGCTGCTGCTGGTGGCAGGGGCCCTGGGCTACAGGGGCGCCCAGCGCTTCAACCTGGCTGCCGTCGTCGAGTTCATCCACACCGCCACCCTGCTGCACGACGACGTGGTGGACGACTCCACCCTGCGTCGCGGCCGGGCCACCGCCAACGAGCAGTTCGGCAACCCCGCCAGCGTGCTGGTCGGCGACTTCCTGTACTCCCGCGCCTTCCAGATGATGCTGGACGCGCGCGACATGCGCGTGATGGAAATCCTGGCCGAGGCCACGAACGTCATTGCCGAGGGCGAGGTGCTGCAGTTGATGAACATGCACGACGCCTCGCTGGACGAGGCCGCCTACCTGCGGGTGATCCGCTCCAAGACCGCCAAGCTTTTCGAGGCCTCCACCCGCCTGGCCGCGGTGCTGGCCGGCAGCCCGCCCGCTGTCGAACAGGCCTGCGCCGATTACGGCCAGGCGTTGGGCACCGCCTTCCAGGTGATCGACGACGTGCTGGATTACGACGGCGACGCCGCCGAGATGGGCAAGAACCTGGGCGACGACCTGCGCGAGGGCAAGTCCACCCTCCCCCTGATCGCGGCAATGGAGCGCGCCGCGCCGCCCCAGCGCGAGCTGATACGCACGGCCATCGAGCAGGGCTCGGTCGAGGGCCTGGACGCCATCGTGGCCTTGGTGCGCGAGACCGGCGCGCTCGACGTGGCCCGCCGGGCTGCCGCGGCCGAGGCTCAGCGGGCCATCGACTGCCTGGCGCTGCTGCCTGCCAACGCGTATCGTGACGGACTGCTGCAACTGGCGTCGTCGCTGCTGCAGCGACGCACCTAGGCGGTGCCTTGACCAGCCACCGTCGAGATGCGGGGCACAGTCGGCGCATCCAGCTATAGTTTCCGGCACTGGGAGTGCCCAGCATTGGGCGCGCCTGACGTTACTCTGCCTAGTTGAGAGAATGAGCCATGAAGATTCGAAGCTCGATCAGGTCAAAAGCCCTTTTTTTGCTTGGGTGCGGAATCGCCTTGCTAGCCCACGCAGAGGAGCCTTGCGTTCAGTTGCCTCCATCACTGCAAGGCGCGGCTGTCGCCAACATCAGCAAGGCCACAGAGCTGCAAGCAATCGATGACCAACTCGAGACTTACTTGCGGCGCTGCATGGTGGATGTCAAGCCACAAAACAACAAGGCCGTTTGCAGCAACGCAAGACTTGCGGCAGAACAGGCGCTACGGGTCATCGGGCGCATCGATACAGCCGGCAGGCACAACCCCGTGCTGGCAGATGCAAGACTTAAATCCTATAAGACAGCAACAGCGCTGCTCGACCGTTCGAAAAAGTTGGTGGCGGATCGCATCTGCTTGCAATAGCCCTCGCAAGGCGGCTGCTACAATGCACGGTTTAGCCCTGTACCGAATACCCAGGGCAAATCGGGGTGTAGCTTAGCCTGGTAGAGCGCTACGTTCGGGACGTAGAGGCCGGAGGTTCGAATCCTCTCACCCCGACCAGATTCAATGACAAAAGCCGCCGGCGCTCTCGTTCGGCGGCTTTTTCATGGGCGGTTGGAGGCACGTCGCCGAGGTCAACCTAGGTCAGGAAGGGGTTATCTCGGAATACCCCCCGCCCACACCCCTAGTGGAATCCTGTATCCAATCACCGCTGCGGGCATGTTCAAATCCCGCCCGGTCCAGTTTTCAGATTCTGTCATCCAAGGAGACACCGCCCATGACCACCCGCCGCCAACTGATCCAGGGCGCCGCCGCCGCCGGCCTGCTGGGCCTGGCCCCCCTGACCGGGCGCGCCCAGGCCCGTGTCGAGACGCTGCGCATCATCGTGGGTTTCCCCCCGGGAGGCACGACCGACGCTTTCGCCCGCCGCATCGGGGACAAGCTGCGCGGCGCCTACGCCAACACCGTCGTCATCGACAACAAGCCCGGCGCGGGCGGGCAGCTGGGTGTGATGACCCTGAAGTCGGCGGCCGCCGACGGCGCCCACATCCTGTACTCGCCGGCGTCGATGTTCACGATCTACCCCCACTCCTACTCGCGCCTGGGCTATGCCGCCTCGGACGCCACGCCCCTGGGCATGGGCCACTCCACCGACCACGCCTTCGTGGTCGGCCCGGCGGTGCCGGAGTCCGTGAAGAACATCCGCGACTTCGTCGAGTGGGCCAAGGCCAACCCCGGCAAGGCCACCATCGGCAACCCGGCCGCCGGCTCCATGCCGCACCTGCTGGCCGGCCGCCTGGCCATGCTGGGGGGGTTCCAGATCACCAACGTGCCCTTCCCCGGCTCGGGCCCGGCCATTCCCCAGGTGCTGGGCGGCCAGCTGGCCGGCATGTCCTCGCCGCTGGGCGACTGGGTGCAGCACCACCGCGGCGGCAAGGCGCGCATCCTGGCCACCTCGGGCCCGGAGCGCTCGCCCTATACCCAGGACGTCGCCACCTACCGCGAGCAGGGCTTCGGCGAACTGCTGGTGCGGGAATGGTTCGGGTTCTTCGCGCCGGCCGGCATCAGCGACGCCACCCGGGACAGCCTGAACGCCGCCCTGCGCGCCGCCATGAGCCAGCAGGACATCCGGGACTTCGTCACGCCCCTGGCCGCCTACATCGAGGCCAGCACGTCGGCCGATCATGTCCGACGGCTGACGGCTGACTCCGACATGGCTCGGCGCCTGGTCACTGCGCTGGGGTTCAAGGCGGATTCCTGATCCTGCATCCGTACAATCGGTTGCAGACAGCCTTGCCCTGCCGGCTGTTGACGTTTTACCCCAGGCGATAGACCCAGGGCCCGCGCGACCGTGCCGGCCCGGGGACTGCCGCATAGCCTCAACCTCACGGAGTCCCCATGACCCCCCTCCTGGCGATATCTCACCAGATCGACCGCCTCAACGAAAGCGTCGGAAAGACCGTACGCTGGCTGGTGCTGGCAGCAGTCCTGATCAGCGCCGGTAACGCCATCGTGCGCAAGATATTCTCGGTCAGCTCCAACAGCCTGCTGGAAATCCAGTGGTACCTGTTCGCGGCGGTGTTCATGCTGGGCGCAGGCTACGCCTTCCTGCGCAATGTCCACGTACGCATCGACTTCGTCTCCGGCAAGCTGTCCAAGCGCACTAACACGATCATCGACATCGCCGGCATCGTGGTCTTCCTGATCCCGCTGTGCCTGATTCTGATCAACCTGAGCTGGCCCTTCTTCTACAACGCCTTGAAGAGCGGGGAAATGTCCAGCAACGCCGGGGGCCTGATCCGCTGGCCGGTACTGGCCCTGATCCCGCTGGGCTTTGCGCTGCTGCTCCTGCAGGCCGTTTCTGAACTGATCAAGCGCTTTGCCTTCCTGCGAGGCGCCATCCCGGAGCCCTTCAGCGTCGAGGCCGCCAAGTCCGACGAAGAGCTCCTGGCGGAAGAACTCGCCGCCGAAGCCGAGAAAAAGAACCAGCCCGGAGCGCAATAAATGGAAGCCGGTTTCATCGCCCATAACTTCGTCCCCATGATGTTCGTGGGGCTGTTCGTCTTTCTCCTGTCCGGTATCCCGGTGGCTTTCGGTCTGGCGGCCACCGGCCTGCTGTTCGGGTTCATCGGCATGGAGGCTGGCCTGTTCGGCAGCAACCTGTTCCAGGCGCTGCCGCAGCGCGTGTTCGGCATCATGCAGAACGACACCTTGCTGGCCATTCCCTTCTTCACGTTCATGGGCATCATCCTTGAACGGTCCGGGATGGCCGAAGACCTGCTGGAAACCGTGGGCCAGGTGTTCGGTCCGCTGCGCGGCGGCCTGGCGATCGCGGTGATCCTGGTGGGCGCCCTGCTAGCGGCCACCACTGGCGTGGTGGCGGCCGCGGTGATCTCGATGGGCCTGATCTCCCTGCCCATCATGCTGCGCTACGGCTACAACCGAACCATCGCCACTGGCACGATCACCGCCTCCGGCACGCTGGCGCAGGCCATTCCGCCCTCCCTGGTCCTGATCGTGCTGGCCGACCAGCTGGGCCGCTCGGTGGGCGACATGTACGCCGGCGCCCTCATCCCTGGCCTCATGCTGGTGGGCCTGTACCTGCTGTTCGTCGTGCTCGTCGCCCTGTTCCGCCCGAGCTGGGTGCCGGCGCTGCCCCCCGAGGCCCGCATCTACCGCGAAGCCAACGGCAACAGCGGTCACATCTCACTGCTGGTCCTGCTGGTCGTCTGCGGCGCGGCCGGGTATGCGTGGGCGCAGCTGCACGAGCAGTTGATCAACCCCTGGCTCGAGCGCAGTACGCCAGCCCCTGGGGACGAGATCATCATCATGTCCATGACGGTGGCCTCCTTCCTGGCGCTCGGCCTGGCGCTGGTCAACCACGGCCTGAAGCTGGGCCTGCTGTCCCGCCTGAGCGAGCGGGTGACCTTCGTCCTGATTCCGCCACTGGTCCTCATCTTCCTGGTGCTGGGCACCATCTTCCTGGGCGTGGCCACGCCCACCGAGGGCGGCGCCATGGGCGCGCTGGGAGCGCTGATCATGGCGGTCTCGCGCAAGCGCCTGAATGGCAAGCTGATGGTGCAGGCCCTGGACAACACCTCGCGCCTGTCCATCTTCGTGCTGTTCATCCTGATCGGCTCGACCGTCTTCAGCTTCACCTTCAACGCAGCCGACGGTCACATCTGGGTGGAGGAGTTGTTCAAGGACATGCCTGGCGGCGCGATCGGCTTCCTGATCGTCGTCAACCTTCTGATCTTCATCCTCGGCTGCTTCATCGACTTCTTCGAGATCGCATTCATCGTGATCCCGATCCTGGCCCCGGTGGCCGAGAAGATCCTGGCTGGCTACCTGCCGCCCGGCACGCCGCAGGACATGATCCTGATCTGGTTCGGCGTGGTCGTCGCCATGAACCTGCAGACCTCCTTCCTCACGCCACCCTTCGGCTTCGCGCTGTTTTACCTGCGCAGCGTCGCCGCCAAGAAGGACTACAATGACCGTGTCACGGGCGAGACCATCCCGGCCGTGGCCACCAGCCAGATCTACAAGGGCTCCATCGCCTTCATCGTCCTGCAGCTGATCATGGTGGCGGCGGTCATCATCTGGCCCCAGCTGGTGACTGGCGGTGTTCAGCAGGGACCCAAGGTGGACTTCGACAAGGCGCTGCAGCAGCTGGAGATCCAGCCCCGGGAGTCCCAGCAGGAGCCCGCGGGCCAGCCCGGCGGTACGCCCGGCGGTACGCCCGGCGCCCCGTCCGGTGCGCCGGCAGGCGGCGACGGCGGTGCTCGGCAGAGCCAGCAGGACGACCCGATGCGCGCCCTGCTCGAGGCCATGAAGGAAGACCAGCAAAAGGGCAAGAAGTAGCCTGGCGCCCTGTGAGGCGCCGCCCCAGGAAAAAGCCCCAGGCGGATGCCCGGGGCTTTTTTATTGGCGGGCGGCGCCATGCCCTCGTACGCACGGGCCGGCGCGCCTAGGTCCTTTTTCCGACGCAGACGGGTCCGGCACACAGCTTTCGCACAAGCCGGGGTCGAACCACACCCGGGCAACTACTCGATTGACACAACCGCAGCCCCCGCTTAGAACCGGACGTTGTTCCTGACAGAACAACGAGAAAACAATCGGAGACAGGCTTCATGGCGAAAGTGAACATCCGGGGCGCGCGCAAGCGCTTCGGAGATGTACAGGTGCTTCACGGGGTGGATATCGACATCGCAGACGGTTCGTTCACCGTCTTGGTGGGGCCCTCGGGGTGCGGCAAATCCACCCTGCTGCGTATGATCGCCGGGCTCGAACATGTCAGCGACGGCGAAATCCGCATCGGCGAGCAGGTGGTCAACGACCTGCCGCCCAAGCAGCGGGACATCGCCATGGTGTTCCAGAACTACGCGCTGTACCCGCACATGACGGTGCGGGACAACATGTCCTTCTCGCTGATGCTGGCCAAGCAGCCGCGCGACATGATCGACGCCCAGGTCGCGCGCGCCGCGCAGATCCTCGGCCTGGACCAGCTGCTCGATCGCTACCCGCGCCAGCTCTCGGGCGGCCAGCGCCAGCGCGTGGCCATGGGGCGCGCCATCGTGCGCGACCCGCAGGTCTTCCTCTACGACGAGCCGCTGTCCAACCTGGACGCCAAGCTGCGCGTGGCCATGCGCACCGAGCTCAAGGAGCTGCACCAGCGCCTGAAGACCACCTCGATCTACGTGACGCACGACCAGATCGAGGCCATGACCATGGGCGACCAGATCGTGGTGATGCGCGACGGCCGCATCGAGCAGTCCGGCGCGCCGCTGGACCTGTACGACCGCCCGGCCAACCAGTTCGTGGCGGGCTTCATCGGCTCGCCGGCGATGAACTTCCTGCCCGGTACTGTGCGGCGCGACGCCGGCGGGGCGTCGGTGGTCCTGGATGGCGGCACCGTGCTGCCCATGCCGCCTGGCGCCGCGGGCGCCGACGGCCAGAAGGTCGTTTACGGCGTTCGCCCCGAGCACATGGTCCTGGGCAGCGGCAATGAATCCGGCGGCATCGACGTCGACGTGGTCACGCTCGAGCCCACCGGCGCCGACACCTTCGTGGCCTGCAGGCACCACGGCGCCGACATGACCTGCGTGTTCCGCGAGCGGCACGCGTTCGCGCCGGGCAGCCGTATCCGCCTGATGCCGGACGTGAGCCGCTGTCATGTATTCGATGCCCAGTCGGGCCAGCGTCTCGCCGTTTAAGCCTTTGAGTCACCCACCGGCGCCACTGAGCGTCTTTTCCAACCCCGAAGAAGGAGACACGAAACCATGAACCGCTTCAACCGCCGCCGATTCCTGGAAGGCTCCGCGGGCGTCGCAGCAACGACGGCCCTGGGAGCCTCCGCGCTGTTCGCGCCTGCCGTGCACGCGCAGGCCAACCTGACCTTCAAGCCCGAGAAGGGCGCCAAGCTGCGCGTGCTGCGCTGGAGCCGCTTCGTACAGGGGGACATCGACGCCTTCATGGCCAACGTGAAGAAGTTCACCGAGAAGACCGGTGTCGAGGTCCGCGTGGACAACGAGGGCTGGGAAGACGTGCGCCCCAAGGCCGCCGTGGCGGCCAACACAGGGGCCGGCCCGGACATCATCTTCGGCACCAACGACGACGCCAACCTCTACCCCGAGAAGCTGCTGGACGTGACCGACCTGGCCGAGTACCTGGGCAAGAAGTACGGCGGCTGGTATCCGGCCGTTGAAGCCTACCTGCGCCCCGACGGCAAGAAGTGGATCGGCATCGGGCTGGGCGCCGCGGGCTCCTACATGGTCTACCGCGAGAGCCACCTCAAGGCGGCGGGCTTCAACGCCTTCCCCAAGACGACCGACGATTTCCTGCGCATGCTCAAGGCGCTCAAGGACAAGGGCACGCCCGGCGGAATGGCCCTGGGCAATGCCACTGGCGACGGCCTGTGGTGCAACTGGCTGGTCTGGTCGCACGGCGGCATGCTGGTCGACAAGAACAACAAGGTGGTGATCGACAGCCCCGAGACGATCAAGGCCCTGGAGTACGGCCGCGAGCTGTATTCCACCTTCATCCCCGGCACCCTGTCGTGGCTGGACCCGAACAACAACAAGGCCTTCCTGGACGGCCAGGTCAGCGTCACCAACAACGGCATCTCGATCTACTACGCCGCCAAGAACTCCAACGATCCGAGAATCAAGGAAATGGCCGCTGACATCCAGCACGCCAGCTACCCGGTCGGCCCGGTGGGCACTGCCACCGAATCGCACCTGTTCTTCAACCAGATGATCATGAGGTACACCAAGTTCCCGCAGGCCGCCAAGGAGTTCCTGCGCTTCATGATGGAGAAGGAGCAGTTCGAGGGCTGGATCAATGGCTCGGGCGGCTACATCGCGCAGCCGCTGCGCGCCTACGAGAAGGCCAGCATCTGGACGTCCGACCCCAAGCACACCCCGTACCGCGATGGCGTGAAGAACATGCGCCCCGCCGGCTACGCGGGCAAGCTGGGCTACGCCTCGGCAGGCGCCGGCGCCGACTTCATCATGGTCAACATGGTGGCCGAGGCGGTCAGCGGCGCCCGCTCCCCGAAAGAGGCTGCGGAGCGTGCCCAGAAGCGCGCCGAGCGCTACTACAAGGTCTGAGGCCCGACCTCTCTCCATTGCACTGAACGACAGCACAGCAGCACATGAGCATCCTGGAAAGGCTGCAAAACAGCCGCAACGCATTGGGTCTGGTCTTCATGCTGCCGGCGGCCGTGCTGCTGCTGCTGTTCCTCACCTACCCGCTCGGCCTGGGCACCTGGCTCGGATTCACCGATGCCAAGGTCGGCCGCGCCGGCGAGTGGGTGGGCCTGGAGAACTTCAGCTTCCTGGTGGGTGACAGCACCACCCGCCTGGCGCTGTTCAACACGCTGGTCTACACCCTCGTGGCCAGTATCCTGAAGTTCGGGCTGGGCCTGTGGCTGGCGCTGTTGCTCAATCGCAACCTGCCCTTCAAGTCCTTTTTCCGCGCGGTGGTGCTGTTGCCGTGGATCGTGCCCACGGCCCTTTCGGCCATCGCCTTCTGGTGGATCTACGACTCGCAGTTCTCGGTCCTGAGCTGGGCGCTCAAGGAGATGGGGCTGATCAACACCTACATCGACTTCCTGGGCGACCCCTGGAACGCCCGCCTGTCCACCATCGCGGCCAACGTCTGGCGCGGCATCCCCTTCGTGGCGATCTCGCTGTTGGCAGGCCTGCAGACGATCTCGCCGTCCTACTACGAAGCCTCCGCCATCGACGGCGCCACGCCCTGGCAGCAGTTCCGCCATGTGACGCTGCCGCTGCTGTCGCCGATCATCGCGGTGGTGATGACCTTCTCGGTGCTGTTCACCTTCACCGACTTCCAGTTGATCTACGTGCTCACCCGCGGCGGCCCGCTCAACGCCACGCACCTGATGGCGACGCTCGCGTTCCAGCGCGGCATCTCCGGCGGCGCGCTGGGCGAAGGCGCGGCCCTGGCCACCCTGATGGTGCCCTTCCTGCTGGCCGCGATCATGGTGAGCTTCTTCGGCCTGCAGCGCCGCGCATGGCAGCAAGGGAGTGACAAATGAGCGCCGGACGCGATGACGTGGTGGGCATGGACTACCTGCAGTCCCTGCCCCGCCGCTGGATCACCACCTACATCCCGATGGGGCTGTTTCTCTTCGTGCTGCTGTTCCCGTTCTACTGGATGGTGATGACCTCGCTCAAGCCGAACGAGGAATTGCTGGCGCGTGACGGCAATCCGTTCTGGATCGTCCAGCCCACCCTGGCGCACTTCGAGAAGCTGATCTTCAAGACCGCCTACCCCGACTGGCTGTGGAACACCGTACTGGTGTCGGTGGTGGCCACCTTCCTGTCGCTCACCGCGGCGGTGCTGGCCGCCTATGCCATCGAAAGGCTGCGGTTCAAGGGCGCCAAGCCCACCGGCGTCGCGATCTTCCTGGCCTACCTGGTGCCGCCGTCGATCCTGTTCATCCCGCTGGCCACCATCGTGTTCAAGCTGGGGCTGTTCGACACCCGCTGGGCGCTGATCCTGACCTACCCCACCTTCCTGATCCCGTTCTGCACCTGGCTGCTCATGGGGTACTTCCGATCGATCCCCTTCGAGCTTGAGGAGTGCGCGCTGATCGACGGCGCCACGCGCTGGCAGATCCTGATCAAGATCATCCTGCCGCTGGCGGTGCCCGGCCTGATCTCGGCGGGCATCTTTGCCTTCACCCTGTCCTGGAACGAATTCATCTACGCGCTGACCTTCGTGTCTTCCTCCGAGGTCAAGACCGTGCCGGTGGGCGTGGTCACCGAGCTGGTCGAAGGCGACGTCTACCACTGGGGTCCCCTGATGGCCGGTGCGCTGCTGGGGTCCCTGCCGGTGGCGGTGGCGTATTCCTTCTTCGTCGAGCACTACGTCTCGGGCATGACGGGGTCGGTGAAGGAGTGAGGTTCAGGGCGTCCGCATGATCCACGTCGTTGCCGTCATCACGGCCAAGCCCGGCATGCGGGAGAAGATTCTTCAAGCATTCAGGGACAACATGCCTGCCGTGCACGCCGAGGCCGGCTGCATCGAATACGGGCCGGCCGTGGACCTCTCGCCCAAGCTGGCAATGCAGACCGAATACGGCCCCGACACCTTCGTGGTGATCGAGAAGTGGGAGAGCGCCGACGCGCTCAAGGCCCATGCGGTCGCCCCGCACATGCAGGCCTATTCGGCCAAGGTCAGGGACTACATCGCCACGCGTGCGGTCCACGTGCTCGAGCCGTACTGACGTCAGCTGCCGGCGCAGAACGCCCGGATTTCCCCCATGAAAAAAGCCCCGGAGGTGCTCCGGGGCTTTGGGTCTGCGGGCGGGGCCAGGCCCCGCGAACCGCGTTTACAGGCGCTGGGCCTGCATGAAGTCGTCGAACGAAGCCTCGGCCAGGCGGAACCAGAGGTTCTGGTCGCGGCGGAAGGCCGAGTAGTCCTCGTAGATGCGCTTCCAGTTGGGGTTGGTGTTGCCGATCTCGGAGTAAAGGGCCGTGGCTTCCTTGAAGGAGGCTTCCATAACGTCCTTGGGGAAGCGGAACAGCTTCACGCCGCTGCCGACCAGCTGCTTGAGGGCGGCCACGTTGCGGGCGTCGTAGCGGGTCTGCATGTCCACGTGGGCGTAGGTCGCGGCGGCTTCGATGACGGCCTTGTACTCGCTGGACAGCGCGTCATAGAGCTTCTTGCCGACGTAGAGGGACAGCTGGGGGCCGCCCTCCCAGAAGCCGGGATAGTAGTAGTTGGGCGCGACCTTGTTGAAGCCCAGCTTCTGGTCGTCGTACGGGCCCACCCACTCGGCCGCGTCGATCGTGCCTTTTTCCAGGGCCTGGTAGATCTCGCCACCGGGGATGTTCTGGGGCACCACGCCCACGCGCTCGAGCACCTTGCCAGCGAACCCGCCGACGCGGAACTTCAGGCCCTTGAGGTCGGCTACGGACTTGATTTCCTTGCGGAACCAGCCGCCCATCTGGGCACCAGTGTTACCCATCACGAAGTTGACCACGTTGTGCTGGGCATAGAACTCGCGGAACAGCTTCAAGCCGTTGCCGTGGAACATCCAGGCCTGCATCTGGCGGGCGTTCAGGCCGAAGGGAATCGCGCAGTCGATGGCGAAGGTCGGGTCCTTGCCGAAGTGGTAGTAGGGTGCGGTGTTGGCCATCTCGACCGTGCCGTTGGTCACCCCGTCCAGCACGCCGAAGGCGGGCATCAGCTCGCCGGCAGCGTGGGTGGTGATCTGGAACTTGCCGCCGGTCAGGTCGGAAACCTTCTTGGCGAAAACGTCGTTCACGCCGAACAGGGTGTCCAGCGCCTTCGGAAACGCGGAGGCCAGGCGCCACCGCAAGGTGGCCTGCGCGTGAACTGCCGGGGCCACTCCAGCCGCCAGCACGCCAGCGATGCCGGCGCTCTTGATGATCGATCTGCGATCCATGAATCACTCCTGTGAAATGAACTTGATAACACGGCCCTGACAACCATGGGTGGCGAAGCCGGCGAGCAGAATATAAGGCACCGATAGTTTTACAGCGCAGGGTTAAACCCTGTGTCAGGGAGGGACTGGGCGCAACACCTGCGCCAAAACGTTTAGAGATTGCAAGAAAAAATGTAAACTAGCGCAGCCTAATTGGGGGGCATAAAGTTTTGCGCCCCAGAGTAACAACCATCGACTTAAAACCAAACGGAGACATACTTTTTGTCTACCAACAACTCTGCGAAGGGCGACGGCCCGGGCAATCTCACCATCGGTGAGGGCGTGAAGGTGGTGGGCCAGCTCGTGGTACCCGGACTCGCCGTGATCAACGGCACGCTGCAGGGCGAACTGCAGGCCGACGAACTGCTGGTCGGGCCCAAGGGCTCCCTGTCCGGGCAGGTGCGTGTGCGCACCGCAGACATCCACGGCACCACGCACGAGACCCTGGAGGCCTCGGAATTCCTGTGCGTGCGCGCCACGGGCCGGGTCAACGGCCAGGCCCGCTACGGCGAGATCGAGATCGAGAAAGGCGGCGTGATCCGCGGCGCGATCTCGCCCTTCGGCGAGGCGGCGCCGCAGCCGTCCGTCGCGGCGCCCGCGACTGCCTTGACCCCCGCATCGCCTTCAGACACCAACGGCGCCGCCGAATAAGGCGGGCGCCCACCCTTTCGCGACTCCTCAATGCCGAAGCGTTTTAGTCAAGGACTGCGCCGCTGGATCAAGCTGATCGTGGGGCTGTGGGACCGCGAGTACCACGACTCGCGCATCATCCTGGAGCAGCAGGGTGACCTGAAGTACCTGGTCATCACGGGCCGCTTCCAGCGCAACCTCGCGCGTACGCTGCTGGTCACCACCTCGGCCACCCTGGTGCTGCTGGTGGGCATGTCTACCACAGCGGCCTACCTGCACACGCGTAAGCTGATGCTGGAGGACTCGCACCGGGAGATCTACATCGCCCTGCAATCGGCCGGCATCAACCCCGAAGCCCAGAACGGCGAGTACACCCAGGAAGACATGCTGGAGATGGCCCGCACCATCCGCGAGCGGGACATGCAGATCCGCCAGTACCTGGGTGACTGGACCGAAAACCTCGCCAGCCGCAACAACCAGCTGCGCAGCCTGGTGAAGAACTCCGGCCTGAACGAGAAGGTGATCGGCATCATCCAGGGCAGCCAGAACGTCGGCGGCTTCACCGAGAACTTCAAGTCCAACCCGCTCCTGAGCAGCGCCTTCGCCAAGGAGACCGCCACCAACAGCGAACTGCGCACCGTGCTGGAGGCCCTGCCCGCCAAGATGCCTCTGGAGGAGTACGTCATCACCTCGGACTTCGGCATCCGCAAGCACCCGATCGACAACAAGCCCAGCCTGCACGCGGGCGTGGATCTGATCCCGCTGTCCAACAAGGACACCGTGCGCGTGGTCAAGCCCGGGAAGGTGACCGTGGCGCGCTTCAACGGCCACATGGGCAACACGGTGATCGTGCGCCACGACCGCGGCCTGGAGACCCTGTACGGGCACCTGGACAAGATTCTGGTGAAGGAAGGCCAGGAATTGGTTGAAGACGCCATCCTGGGCACGGTGGGCAACACCGGCCAGTCAACGGGCAAGCACCTGCATTTCGAAGTGCTGATCGGAAGCTACCAGGTGGATCCCAAGAAAGTCGTTCAGACCGCCCAAAATGTTCGCAAAATCGAAAAATAAGTCTCCGGACACTGCCTACGAGGAGCCTGAGGACATGACCCCCGAGACGGCCAATGCGCCCACCCGAAGCGGCCCCTCCAGCGGCTTTCTCCTGGACAGCAACAAACCCTCCGTCATCAGCGAGGGGTTCTCGCTGGTGGGCGACATCTCGGCCCAAGGTATCCTGCATGTCGAGGGCATGATCAAGGGCACGGTCACCACCGACGCGGTGAATATCGGCATCACCGGCGCGGTCGAGGGCAAGATCCAGTGCAACTCGCTGCAGATCAAGGGCGCCTTCGTGGGCGAGGCCCAGTGCCAGGAACTGTTCATCGCCAGCAAGGCGCGGGTGCGCGGCAACATCACCTACGAGACCCTCTCCATCCAGCGCGGGGCCTACGTGGAAGGGGAACTGGCCCGCGCGAACTGACGCCCCACCCGATGGCCCGCCTGACCCCGTGCAGACATGAGTAAGACCTGGACAGAATCCGATGCGCAACGTCTGCGGGACCTGCGCGAGCAGACCGGGACGCCGCAGGCAGCCCTCGCCAAGCGGCACGCCCTGTCCGTCGGGCAGGTGAGGGAACTCGAAGGCGGCAAGACCGGCTCCTTCTATTCCGAGGACATCAAGGCCCACGCCGGGCGCAGGCTGCTGGCAGCCCTGGGGTATGTGGCGCCTCCCGAGCCCGTCGAAGCTGCGGCCTCTCCAGTGCAGGACGATGCGCCCGCAGCGGCCGCGCCGGCACCTGCTCCGCCCACCGAACGCGAACCGGAACCCGAGCCCCGGGCTGACCTTGAACGCGAACCGGAACCGGAACCGGAAACCGAACCCGAGCCTGACCGGCCCCAGGTTGCGGCCGATGCCGGCCCGGATGCCGTGCCGGCCGCCGGTCAAGCCCAGGCCGACGCACCGGCGCCCGCCCCGTCGCCCCGGCGCAGCATGGCCCCGGTGTTGGCGCTCGCTCTCGTGGTGCTCGCCGCGGGCGTGTGGGTGCTGACCGGCCGCAATCCCCCCGCCGCCCCGGCCGTGTCCACGGTGACCGAGCCCGTCGCGGTAGCCGCCACCAGCGCCGAGGCCCGCGCGTCCGAGCCGGCCCCTGCGGCATCGGTGCCCGCCCCGGCCGCGTCTGGGACCGCGTCCGCGCCGGCGCCCGTAGCAGCCGCCAGCGCCACCCGCCTTCCGGCGGCCTGCGAGGTGCCGGCCGGCCGCACGCCCACGTCCTACCAGTCCCCGGTGGCCGACAGGCCGTCCACCTACGTGCACCTCGAGGCCACGCGTGACGCGCAGGCCTGCGTGATCGACGCCCAGAGCCAGGCCCGCGTGGTTACGCTCAAGGCGGGCGAATCGACCAACGTGACCGGCACGCCCCCCTTCACCGTGCGCAGCGCGCAGTGGAACGACTTCAAGGTGTTCTTCCAGGGCCTGCGCGTGCAGCTCGAGCCCGGCGTCGCCACTGACCCCGTCCTGATCCTGCCCCGGCGCCCCAACTGAGGGGGCAACGGCGCACTTCGCGCCAATTTAATTCCAAAGATTTACATCCATTTCCCTTTCGGGGATGATGCGCACCTTTTCGTATCGCGCCCGTTCGGGCCGCCCTCTCGCGCACTCCCGATGGCTACCCCGGTTCCCTCCCCCCTCCTCGATGCCGGCCCGCTGGCCCTGCCGGGCCTGGCCAAGGCCCTCGTGCGCGCCGGCAAGCTCGGTGAGGAGGCCGCGCAGGACCTTTACCGCAAGGCGCAGGCCGCCCGCTCCACCTTCATCGCCACCCTGACCGGCTCGGGCGCGGTCTCCCCCGCCGACCTCGCGCACACCCTGTCCGAGGCCTACGGCGTCCCCCTGCTGGACCTGGACGCGGTCAACGTCCAGCGGCTGCCCCGCCACCTGCTGGACGCGCGCACCTGCCAGGCCCTCCGAGTCGTGGTGCTGGCCAAGCGCCACCACCGCCTGGCCGTGGCCACGGCCGACCCCTCCGACCAGCAGGCCGGCGAGAAGATCAAGTTCGCGACACAGCTCGGGGTGGACTGGATCGTCGTCGAATACGACAAGCTCTCGCGCTTGGTCGAGACCCAGTCCACCACCGCCGCTGAGGCCATGGACAACCTGATCGGCGACGACTTCCACTTCGACGAGTCCACCCTGGACCCCGCGCTGGAGGACGACCAGGACAAGACCGCCAGCGCCGAGGTGGGCGACGCCCCGGTGGTGAAGTTCCTGCACAAGATGCTGCTGGACGCCTTCAGCCAGCGCGCCTCCGACATCCACTTCGAGCCCTACGAGCACCACTACCGCGTGCGCTTTCGCATCGACGGCGAGCTGCGCGAGATCGCCGCGCCGCCCGTCGCGATCAAGGACAAGCTGGCCTCGCGCATCAAGGTGATCTCGCGCATGGACATCTCCGAGAAACGCGTGCCGCAGGACGGCCGCATGAAGCTGCGGATCAGCCCCGAACGGGTGATCGACTTTCGCGTGAGCACGCTGCCGACTCTCTTCGGCGAGAAGATCGTGATCCGTATCCTGGACCCCTCGGCCGCCCGCATCGGCATTGAGGCCCTGGGTTACGAACCCGAGGAGAAGGCCCGCCTGCTCGAGGCCATCGGCCGACCCCACGGCATGATCCTCGTCACCGGCCCGACCGGCTCGGGCAAGACAGTGTCCCTCTACACCTGCCTGAACCTCCTGAACAAGCCGGGCGTGAACATCGCCACCGCCGAAGACCCCTCCGAGATCAACCTGCCCGGGGTCAACCAGGTCAACGTGAACGAGAAGGCCGGCCTGACCTTTGCGGCGGCCCTGCGTGCCTTCCTGCGCCAGGACCCCGACATCCTGATGGTGGGCGAGATCCGCGACCTGGAGACCGCCGACATCGCCATCAAGGCCGCCCAGACCGGCCACCTGGTGCTCTCGACGTTGCACACCAACGACGCGCCCACCACGCTCACGCGGCTTCGCAACATGGGGATCGCGCCGTTCAACATCGCCTCCAGCGTGATACTGATCACCGCCCAACGCCTGGCGCGCCGCCTGTGCCCGCACTGCAGGCAGCCGGCCCATCTGCCACGCCAGAGCCTGGCCGATGCGGGCTTCCCCCCCGAGGACCTGGAGGGCAGCTGGACGCCGTTTCGCGCCGTCGGCTGCGCGCACTGCAACAGCGGCTACAAGGGGCGCGTGGGCCTGTACCAGGTCATGCCCATCACCGAGGCCATCCAGCAGATCATCCTGCGTGACGGCAACGCCCTGGACATCGCCCACCAGTGCGAACGCGAGGGCGTGCGCAGCCTGCGCCAGTCCGGCCTGCGCAAGGTCCGCCAGGGGGTGACCTCCCTTGAGGAGGTGCTGGCCTGCACCTCGGTGTAGCCGGCCACCCCGACCCGATCCAGCCGATCCCATCCACTCCACCCCAGGCGCATCTCCCCATGGCCACCGCACACGCTCCCCTGCCCAGGATCCGCGAATCCATCTACGACTGGGAGGGCAAGGACCGCCAGGGCCGCCCTGCCAGCGGCGAGGCGAGGGCCGCCGGCGAACAGCAGGTGCAGGCCTCGCTGCGGCGCCAGGGCATCACCCCGACCCGCATCCGCAAGCGCGCCGCCGGACGCGGCGGAGCAGTCAAGCCGCGGGACATCGCCCTGTTCACGCGCCAGCTGGCCACCATGATGAAGGCCGGCGTGCCCCTGCTGCAGGCCTTCGACATCGTGGCGCGGGGCAACGCCAAGCCCCAGGTGGCGCGCCTGCTGTCGGACATCCGAGCCGACGTGGAGACCGGCACCTCGCTGTCCGCGGCGTTCCGCAAGTTTCCGCAGCACTTCGGCGACCTGTACTGCAACCTGGTCGAGGCCGGCGAGGCCGCCGGCATCCTCGAGTCCATCCTGGACCGGCTGGCCAACTACCTGGAAAAGGTCCAGGCCATCCAGTCCAAGGTCCGCTCGGCGCTGATGTACCCTGTGGCGGTGCTGCTGGTGGCGATGGTCGTGGTGGCCGTGATCATGGTGTTCGTCATTCCCTCCTTCAAGGACGTCTTCTCCTCCTTCGGCGCTCAGCTGCCCGCGCCCACGCGCTTCGTGATCGCCCTGAGCGAGGCCTTCGTGCAGCACGGGTGGCTCGCGCTGATCCTGCTGGTGGCCGGGGCCGTTGCCGGGCTGCGCATGTGGCGCCGCAGCCCGAGCCTGCAGTCCCTGGCGGACCGGGTGCTGCTGCGGGTTCCGGTCTTCGGACCGCTGGTGGTCAAGGCCGTGGTAGCGCGCTGGACACGCACCCTGGCCACCCTTTTCGCCGCGGGCGTGCCCCTGGTCGAGGCCCTGGACTCCGTGGGCGGCGCGGCCGGCAACAGCGTCTACCTCGAAGCCACCCGCCGCATCCAGAAGGACTTGTCCTCGGGCAGCAGCCTGACCGCTGCCATGACCCAGGCCCGGGTCTTCCCGGCCATGGTGCTGCAGATGTGCGCCATCGGTGAGGAATCGGGCTCGCTGGACCACATGCTGAACAAGGCGGCCGACTTCTACGAGACCGAGGTCGACGACACGGTGGCCGGCCTGTCCAGCCTGCTCGAGCCGATCATCATCGTCTTCCTCGGGGCACTGGTGGGCGGCATCGTGGTCTCCATGTACCTGCCCATCTTCAAGCTGGGGCAGGTGGTGTGATGGCGGACATGCAGGGCCTGGTCCTGGCCGGCGCGGTCCTGGCAGGGCTGGTGGTAGGGAGCTTCCTGAACGTGGTCATCCACCGCTTGCCGCGCATGCTCGAACGGCGCTGGGCCGAGGAGGAGGCCCTGCAGGCCGGCAGGCCCGTCGCACCGTGCCCGGCCTACAACCTCGCCCGCCCGCGCTCGGCCTGCCCCCACTGCGGGCACCCCCTGGCGGCCTGGGAGAACCTGCCGGTCCTCAGCTGGGTGCTGCTGCGGGGGCGTTGCTCGGCCTGCCGGAGCCGCATCAGTGCGCGCTACCCGCTCATCGAGCTGGCCACCGGCGCGGTGTTCGGCTATGCCGCCTGGCGCTGGGGCCTCACCCCCGCGGCGGCCGCCTGGGCTGGTTTGGGCGCAACCCTGCTGGCCCTGGCGGCGATCGACTGGGACACCACGCTGCTGCCCGACGACCTCACCCTGCCCCTGCTGTGGGCAGGCTTTGTCGCGTCCCTCCTGGGCTTGAGCGGCACGGCGCTGGCCGATGCGGTCTGGGGCGCGGTGGCCGGCTACCTGTCCCTTTGGTGCGTGCACCAGGGCTTCCTGCGCCTGACCGGCCGGGAGGGCATGGGCTACGGCGACTTCAAGCTCTTCGCGGCCCTGGGCGCCTGGCTAGGGTGGCAGGCGCTGATCCCCGTTATCCTGCTGGCTTCCATCACCGGGGCGGTCGTCGGCATCACCATGAAATTCACGGGCAACTTGCGCGAGGGCGGCTACGTACCCTTCGGCCCCTTCCTGGCCCTGGGCGGGCTGGTGGCCGTGGCGGGCGGGGCGCAGGCCTTCTGGCAGGCCCTGGGCCTGTGAAAGTGCAGGGACAGGCATGCAGCGCATCGGACTGACCGGCGGCATCGGCAGCGGCAAGAGCACCGTGCTGCAGATGCTGGCGGCCCGCGGCGCCGCCACCGCGGACGCTGACGCCATCGCCCGCGGCGTCACCGCGCCCGGCGGCGCCGCCATGCCGGGTATCCGCGAGCGCTTCGGGCCTGACTTCGTCGCGGCCGACGGCAGCCTGGACCGGGCCCGCATGCGTGAGCACGCCTTTGCTGACCCTGCGGCCAGGGCCGACCTGGAGGCGCTGATCCACCCCTGGGTGGGGGCCGCCATCCGTCAGCAGGAGGCCATCGCCCGCGCACAGGGGCGGGCATGTCTGGTCTACGACATTCCCCTGCTGGTGGAATCGGGCCGCTGGCGCGCGGAGCTCGACCGGGTGCTGGTGGTGGACTGCAGCCCGCAGACCCAGCTGGCCCGCGTGATCGCCCGCAATGCCCTGAATGAGGCCCAGGTGCGCGCCATCCTCGCGGCTCAGGCGCCCCGCGCGCTGAGGCTGGCCGCCGCCGACCTCGTGATCTGCAACGACGGCCTGTCCCTGGCCGCGCTCGAGGAGGAGGTCCGCGAGGCGGCGATGAGCTTCGGGCTATGATCGCGGCTGCCGTGATCCTGTACGAATACCCGTTCAACGAGCGCATCCGCACCTACCTGCGGCTTGAGCAGTTGTTCCGCCGGTTGGCCGTGCTGGTGGCGCGCGAGCACCCGGTCGATCACCACCACGCGCTGGCCACCCTCTTCGAGATCATGGACGTCGCGGCGCGGGCCGACCTGAAGTCCGACGTCATGAAGGACCTCGAGAAACAGAAGTCCGCCCTGTCTTCGCTGCGCGGCAACCCGGCCATCTCCGAGGACCTGCTGCAGGAGGTCATCGACCAGCTCGACGCGGGCTTCAACGCCCTGAACAGCCAGACCGGCAAGGCTGGCCAGCCTCTGGCCGACAACGACTGGCTCATGAGCATCCGCAGCCGGATCTCGATTCCCGGCGGAACCTGCGAGTTCGACCTGCCGGCCTACCACGCGTGGCAGCAGCTCGAGCCGTCGCGCCGCCAGGCCGACCTGCGGCGCTGGGTCGCGCCCCTGAACACGCTGGCCGAGTCCCTGCACCTGCTGCTCAAGCTGATGCGGGACGCCGGTTCGCCCCAGAAGGTCATGGCCTCGGGGGGGCATCTGCAGCAGGCCCTGCCGCAGGGCCGCACCTTCCAGCTGATGCGCCTGCGCATCGACCCCGGCCTGAACCTGGTCCCCGAGATCAGCGGCAACCGGCTGATGGTCGCGGTTCGCCTGATGAAGCACGAGCCGGGCGAGCGCCTGCAGGCCAGCCAGGACGACGTGCCCTTCGAGCTGACCCTGTGCGCCTGAGGTGCATCCGCCGCGCAGCGACAATGCGCGGATGACCGGTTCAACCGACGGGCACCCGGCCCCCTCCCGCATCGTCACCTGCCCGCACTGTGGCGGCGACAGTGTGTACGGTCCGGGCAATGCCTTCCGCCCCTTCTGCAGCGAGCGCTGCAAGCAGGTGGACCTGGGCGCCTGGGCCAGCGAGGACTTCCGGGTGGCCAGCGAGGCCCCGCCCGACGACCAGCCCTTCGGGGACGCGCGCCTGCAGTAAGCCCACGGAACGGTCCGCGAGGCCGGGGGTCGGTTACCGGGGCGGCGTAGCAGTGTGGGTGTTCCCCGCGAAACCGCGCTCCCGGGCGAACCACTCGAGGACCGGCACGGTGCCGGGCAGCACGGGCGTGGACTGCACCGGAAGGTCCTCCCATGCGAACGACTGGCCTTCGCGCATCTGCAATTCACCGGTCCACTCGTAAACCTTGCGCAAATGCAGCCGCACCAGCGCGTGCGGGTAGTCCACCCGCTCGACCTTCCAGGGGTGGGAGGATCCGATGGTGATGCCGATCTCCTCCTGCAGCTCGCGGCGCAAGGCCTCGTGCACGGTCTCGCCGGCTTCGATCTTGCCGCCAGGGAATTCCCAGTAGCCCGCATACGCCTTGCCGGCGGGGCGCGAGGTGAGCAGGAAGCGGCCGTCGGAGCGCACCAGCACGCCGACCGCCACCTGCACCTCCGGCCGGTCGGCACCGCCCTGGCGCGGACGGTCGCCATCGGCCACCAGAACGGGGACGCTCACGTGTGGCTCACTGACCGCTCACCGGCCGCTCACTGGCGGCCCGCAAAGTCGCGTGCGAACTGATAGGCCACGCGTCCTGAGCGCGAGCCGCGCTCCAGCGCCCACACCAGCGCCTCGGGACGCGCTGCTTCGGCCTTCGCGGCACTCACCCCGAGGGCGGTCAGCCACTGCGTCACGATGACCAAGTATTCGTCCTGGCTGAAGGGGTAGAAGCTGACCCACAGGCCAAAGCGTTCGGACAGGGAGATTTTTTCCTCGACCACCTCGCCAGGATGGACTTCGCCGTCCTCGGTGTGGGTGTACGTGAGGTTTTCCTTCATGTACTCGGGCAGCAGGTGGCGCCGGTTGCTCGTGGCGTAAATGAGTACGTTGGCCGTGGCGGCGGTGACCGATCCGTCGAGGATGGACTTCAGCGCCTTGTAGCCGGGTTCGCCGTCCTCGAAGCTCAGGTCGTCGCAGTAGACGATGAATTTCTCGGGACGCTCGGCCACCACGTCGATGATGTCTGGCAAGTCGGTGAGGTCGGCCTTATCCACCTCGATCAGGCGCAGTCCGCGCGGCGCATATTCATTCAGGCAGGCCTTGATCAGAGACGACTTGCCGGTGCCGCGCGAGCCTGTGAGCAGCACGTTGTTGGCAGGCAGTCCCTGCACGAACTGCTCGGTGTTGCGCTGGATCTTCTCCTTCTGCCCGTCGATCTCCTTGAGGTCGGACAGACGGATCTGCGCGACATGACGCACAGGCTCCAGCGTGCCGTGGCCGCTGGCGCGCTTGCGATAGCGGTAGGCCACAGACGCCGACCAGTCGGGTGCAGACAGGGGCTGCGGCAGCACCGATTCGATGCGCTCGATGAGGCGCTCAGCGCGCGCGAGAAATTGTTCGATTGAAGAAGTCAAGTCGGAGTGTCCTTTCAATGCCGGCGCGGATCCGGCTCTGCCGGTCCGCCGCGGGCGCCCCCCGGGGGGGCAGCGCCGCAGGCGCTTCGGGGGGGGTCAAGACCTGTAATCGGCGTTGATGGTGACGTACTCGTGGCTGAAGTCACAGGTCCACACGGTGTCCACAGCATTACCACGCCCCAGCACCACACGCACCGTGATCTCGCTTTGCTTCATCACGCGCTGGCCGTCCTCTTCGCGGTAGGACGGGTTGCGCCCCCCGGCCACGGCCACGTGTACCTCGTCCAGGAAGAGGTCGATCTTGGTCTGATCGAGGTCGTCGATGCCGGCATAGCCCACCGCCGCCAGGATACGTCCGAGGTTGGGATCACTCGCGAAGAACGCGGTCTTGACCAGCGGTGAATGCGCGATGGCGTAGGCCACCTGCCGGCATTCGGCGGCGGTGCGACCGCTCTCGACGCGCACGGTGATGAACTTGGTCGCGCCCTCGCCATCACGCACGATGGCCTGGGCCAGCAGGCGGGCCACCTCGAGCATCGCGCCAGCCAGCGCGCGGCCCGCCTCGCTTTCCAGAGAGGTGACAGGTGCATGGCCCGCCTTGCCGGTGGCGATCACGATGAAGGAGTCGTTGGTGGACGTGTCGCCGTCCACGGTGACGCGGTTGAACGAGCCCTCGGCCAGCTGCATCGCCAGCGCCTTCATGAGGCCCGGCGCCACCACGGCGTCGGTGGCCAGGAACCCCAGCATGGTGGCCATGTTGGGGCGGATCATGCCGGCGCCCTTGCTGATGCCGGTGACGGTAACGGTCTTGTCGCCGATCACCACCTGCCGGCTGAAGGCCTTGGCGAGGGTGTCGGTGGTCATGATGCCCTCGGCGGCGCGCAGCCAGTTGTCCTCGCGCGCGTCGGCCAGAGCCGCCGGCAGACCGGCCTGAATACGGTCCACCGGCAGCGGCTCCATGATCACGCCGGTGGAGAAGGGCAGCACCTCCTCGGGCGCGACCTCCAGGTGGCGGGCCAGCGCGATGCAGGTGGCGCGCGCACGCACCAGTCCGTCCTCTCCCGTGCCGGCGTTGGCGTTGCCGGTGTTGATCACGATGGCACGTACCGCATGGCCGGCGTCCAGGTGTTCGCGGCACACCTGCACCGGCGCGGCGCAAAAACGGTTACGGGTAAAGACCCCGCCCACCGACGCGCCCGGCTCCAGGAGCATCACGGTCAGGTCCTTGCGGCCGGCCTTGCGCACGCCCGCTTCGGCCACGCCGATGCGCAGGCCCGGCACCGGCAGCAGGTCTTGCGCGCGCGGCGCCTGCAGATTCACAGCCATCGAAAATCCTCGAGAGAAAGGGGTTCGTTAGTCAGACACGTGGAGGCACAGAGTGTCTTCACACCAGTGCCAGCGCGGATCCGGCTCCGCCGGTCCGCCGCTGGCGCCCCCTGGGGGGAAGCGCCGCAGGCGCATCGGGGGGGTCAATTCTGCCGCCAAGGCAGCCCGCGCTTGCGCCAGCCTTCCAGGACACCGCGGTGGCCCACATCGTCCGGGTCGCCCTCGAAACCCTCCAAGATGTTGTAGGCCTCGAACCCCAGTTCGGTGGCGCGCCGCGACGACCCGATCGAGCGCACGCCGCTGCGGCACAGCATCACGACCTTCTTGCCCGCCGGCACCGCCTCGCGCAGTGCGTCGTCGAAGGCCGGATTCAGCGCCATGCCGGGCCAGAGTTTCCAGGGCACGTGCACCGCCCCTGGCACGAAGCCCACCCAGGCGAGCTCGGCGTCGGTGCGCACGTCCACCAGCACCGCTTCTCCAGCCTGCCACCAGCGGCAGGCCAGTCGGGGGGAGATGTCGCCGGCGTAACCCTGTGCAGGAAGGGGCAGGTCGTCCTCGGCAGGGAGTGTGGGGGCTTGTTTTTCCATAATCGCCCCGGATTTTGCCACCCTGCCGTCCAGGGCCTGACCAGGCTAGCTGCCGCTGTCGTCGGTGAAGAAATCGTAGGCGGCCAGAGCCAGCCCTGAGAGCAGGATCAGCGTGATATCCAGCTGCGGCAGCTTGACGACATACGGCGCGAAGAATGCCGTGAGCAGGACCAGGCCAACCAGGCCCGTCGCACGTTTGAAGGATTTCATGTCTGGTTCCTTTTCACGAATTCAGAGACCAGCCAGCGCGCCGAGCGCAACAGGCGGGCGTCGTTCTTGTAGGCGCCCACGGCCTGCACGCCCAGGGGCAGGCCGTTGGACAGCGTCAGCAGCGGCAGATTCACGCTGGGCAGGCCGGCGAAGCTCCAGACCGTCTGCATCACCGGATCGCCGGTGGAGGCCAGTCCCTGAGGCGCTGTGCCCAGCGCCGCGGGGCAGAGGATGGCGTCGTAGGCTTCGAAATACTCGTCGAAGGCATGGGTCACATGGGGCATGCGGTCCCTGGCGGTCATGTAATCGACCGCAGAAATGGCCAGGCCCTGCTCGACGCGCTGGCGCAGCGCAGCGCTCAATCGGTCGCGGCTGGCGTTCCACTCGCGCTGCAGGCAGAACGCCAGTTCGGCGCCATTGACTTTGGCCAGCCAGTCGACTGTGCGGGTGACGATGGCGGGCAGTTCGGCGTGAACGACCAGATCGCCCAGGTGGTCGACCAGGGCCTCGTAGGCTTCGCGCGCCTCCGGGTCCACCTGGTCCCACCACGGCGTGCGGACAAAGCAGAATCTGGGCGGCAGCGGCGGCTCGGCCACCGCGACGTCGTGCAGGCGCACCGGCGGCTGCCGTGCGCAGGAGGGGTCCATGCCATCGTCACCGGAGATCACTTCGATGACCAGCGCGAGGTCGTCGATGTTGCGCGCGAAAACCCCGATCTGGTCCAGCGAGGGCGACTGGTCGAGAACGCCCGTGCGAGGTACCAGGCCGCGCGAAGGCTTGAAGGCGTACACACCGCAGTAAGAAGCGGGGCGGATCACCGAGCCATTGGTCTGCGTGCCCAGTGCCACTGGCACCATACCCGCAGCCACAGCCGCGGCCGACCCGCTGGATGAACCGCCGGGCGTGTGATCCGGGCGGTGCGGATTGACCGTAGGCCCCGGGTGCATGGTCGCGAATTCGGTGGTAACGGTCTTGCCGAAGATCACCGCGCCAGCTGCGCGCAGGCGAGCCACGGCGGTGGCGTCGGTGACCGAGTAACGCCCCGCGTGGATCGGGCTGCCGTACTCAGTGGGGTAGTCCAGGGTATCGATGATGTCCTTGACGCCCACCGGCACGCCGTACAGGGGACCGGGCAGGTCCCCTGCGGTGCGCTGGCGCTGCAGGTGTTCGGCCTGCAATGCCACCACCCGGTCGTCGCGGTGCGCGAATGCCTTGACCTGGACGTCGGCAGCATCGACGAACCGGCCCAGCTGGGCCTGGAAGTGCTCGACACCGTCACGGCCGCTCAGGAGATGTTCACGGACCTCGATCGCAGTGAGTTCGGAAATCGGGCGGCCGGCATCCGTCATTTCTTGAACACGTCGGGGTTGACGACGGATTCGTCGTTGGGATCCACCGGAATCTCCTCGGCCTGATTGAAGAACTGGTCAGGCAGGTAGGTCACCATCGCGGGATAGATGTAAGTCATGGCCAGCGTCACCAGCACCATCGCGACGAAGGGCATGCACCCCTTGAAGATGGTGACCAGCTGCAGCTCCTTGGGCGCGACGCCCTTGAGGTAGTACGCGGACATCGCCATGGGCGGAGTCAGGAAGGATGTCTGCAGGTTGATGGCAATCAGGATGCCAAAGAGGATCGGATCGATCCCGTACAAGGGCAGCAGGGGAAGGAAGATCGGCACGAAGATGATGATGATCTCGCTCCACTCCAGCGGCCAGCCGAGGATGAAGATGATCAGCTGTGTCACCAGCAGGAACTGCACCGGCGTGAGGTCCAGGGCCAGCAGGGCGTCCTTCACGATGTGCTCGCCACCCAGGTAGGAGAACACCGAGGCGAAGGTGGCCGCACCCACGAACAGGAAGCAGACCATCGCCGAGGTGCGCGCGGTGAGGTACACCGACTCGCGCAGTCGCTGCCAGGTGAAGGCGCGGTAGACGATCGCCAACAGGATACCGCCCAGGGCACCCATCGCCGCCGCCTCGCTGGGCGTGGCTAGCCCCAGCAGGATGGAGCCGAGCACCGCCATGATCAGGGCGGCCAGCGGAACGAAGGCCTGGAGCACCAGCACGATGCTTTCCCATACCGAGTACGCCTGGACGTCCTTGGGCTTGGGACACAGCGCTGGGTTGATGGTCGCGCGGGTGATCACGTAGATCATGTACAGGAAGGCCAGGGCGAAGCCGGGGATGATGGCTGCGGCATAGAGCTTGACCACCGATACGCTGGCCGTCGCCGCATACACGATCAGCAGGATGGACGGAGGGATCAGGATCCCCAGCGTGCCGCCCGCCGTGATCACGCCAGCCGACAGCTTCTGGTCGTAACCGGCCTTGAGCATGGCCGGCAAGGCGATCAGGCCCATCAGGGTCACGACCGCACCCACGATGCCGGTGGCAGTAGCAAACAGCGCGCAGGTCACCAGCGCCGCGACCGCCATCGATCCGGGCAGGAAACGCAAGCCCACCTGCAGGCTCAGGAACAGGCGGTCGAGGATGTTGGCCCGCTCGATGATGTACCCCATGAAGAGGAACAGCGGGATCGATATCAGCACGTCGTTATTCATCACGCTGAAGGTGTTCTGCGTGAAGAGGTAGAAGATGCGGTTGTCCCAGAAGGCCTGGTCGGGGGTGAAGTAGGCGTAGTAGCCGAACCCGATGCCCATCGCCATCAGCGTGAAGGCGATCGGGAATCCCAGGAAGATGAAGACGATGAAGAGCCCCAGCAGGAGCAGTGCGACGACGGGATCACTCATGATGCGGCTTTTTCTCCATGCTGCTGGATCAGGACCTGCTCGAGTTCTTCGACGTCGTCACCGCGCGAGAGCCAGAAGCCGTCACGGATGCAAAGCAGGCAGCGCATGATTTCGGAGATACCGGCGATCAGCAGGGTGATGCCGCCGACGAAGATGATCAGCTTGAGCGGCCAGACGGGCACGCCCGCGGGACTGTTCACGCTCGACTCGAGGATGCGGGCGCTTTCGAAGGAATAGCGCGCTCCGGTGAACACCATCGCGAAGACCGCGGGAAAGTAGAACAGCAGGTACAGGACCAGATCGACCTTGGCCTGCGTACGCGGCGCCCACTTGCGGTAGATGAAGTCTCCACGCACATGCGAGTTGCGCGAGACCGCGTAGGCGCCGGACATCATGAACAGGGCGCCGTACATCATGTAGCTGATATCGAACGCCCAGACGGTGGGGTTGTTCAGTGCGTAGCGCATGAACACCTCGTAGCAGGTGCTGGCGGCCAGCACGAGCACGCACCAGGCAAACGCGTGCCCGATGGACTTGCTGAAAGTATCTATTCTGCGGATCCAGGCTTCCATTGGAGCCTCCCTGACTTCAAAAACAAGGGCTGCCGGATGCACTCCGGCAGCCCGACGAGACGTCGCCCCAGATTTACTTAGGCAGCTTGACCTTCTGCACGTGCTCGTAAGCGAGCTTGTAGTCGGCTTCGTTGGTGAAGTGGTAGAAGCCCACGCGCTTGGACCAGGCCTTGAAGGAGTCGTTCACCTCCTTGAACATCTCGACCTCTTTCTCCAGCTTGGCGGTGACCTTGTCCCAGGCGGCCAGCTGGCCCTTGTAGACGTCTTGCGTGGTGCGCGAGACCTGCACCTTGTGCTTGACGATCAGTTCCTCCAGGTCCTTGGAGTAATTGAGGTGGGCCAGCGCGGTGGAGGCCGTGGAAGACGCTTCGGCCGCGTACTTCAGGATGGCCTTGAGGTCAGGGGCCAGCGCGTCGTACTTGGTCTTGTTGAAGATGATCTCGAAGAACTCCTGTGCCTGGTGGAACGAACCCATGGAGTAGAACTTGGCCACGTCCTGAGCGCCAAAGCGCATGTCGGCAGTGGGATTGTTGAACTCGAAGGCATCGATCACGCCGCGCTGCATGGCGGGGACGATCTCGCCGCCGGGCAGCTGCGCCACGGCCAGCCCCATCTCCTGCATCAGGTCGGCCGCCAGGCCGATGGTGCGGTACTTGAAGCCCTTCAGGTCGGCGGCCTTCTTTGGCGGCGACTTCTTGAACCAGCCCAGGGGCTGAGAAGGCATCGGGAAGGCAAAGAAACCCACCACGTTCAGGCCCATCTTGGCCACCAGCTTGTCCCACAGCTGCTGTCCACCGCCGGCATGAATCCAGCTCAGGCCGATCTCGGGGGTGGCGCCGCTGACCGGACCGGTACCGAACAGGGAGGCGACCTTGGACTTGCCGTACCAGTAGCCGGACACATGGTGGCCGCCATCGAGCACACCCTTGCTGACCGCATCGATGATCTCGAAGGTCTTGACGACCGCACCTGTGGGCAGGTATTCCAGGCGCAGGCGCCCGCCCGCCATCTCGTTGACGCGCGTCACGTACTGCTGCGCCATCTCCGAGAAGATCTCGTTGGTACCCCAGGCACCCTGGATCTTCAGGACCACGGGCGACTGGGCGACCGCGACCATCGGGAAGCCGGCCAACGGGGCGGCGACAGCGGCGGTTGCCGCCTTGCCGAAGAAGCGCCGACGGCTGGCCTCGGGGGCGTCTTTCTGCGTTGCCACCGTCGTGGTTTTATCTGTTGCTTGTTGCATGGTGTCTCCTACTGGATAGTTTGTCGGTGTTTGCTTCATCAGCGTTAGCGCGTACCTAGGCAGGACTCAGGGATCTTTCCTGAACGTGGCCCGAGACCTTAAGTGATAAACGGCTTCAACGCCGCAAGGGATAACCCGCGGGTTGGCTCTTGTCACTTTCCGAAGTTTCGCGCCCCACGGACCTTCGGGTCGGCGCCCGGCCGAATTCCCGACGGCCCATATGGGGCATCGGGACAGGGGAACGAGCAAACAATGGGGCCGACCGGATTGACGTTTACGTAAACGGAAACTAAAATATCGGGCTCAAGCCAGTGTGCGGAAGACACCGTGCGCCACCGGAGACTGCCCCCATGACCGACCTGTCCGCCGAATACAAGGCCCTGGCCGAATACCGCCCCACGCACAAGGTGCGTTTCGTCACCGCCGCCAGCCTGTTTGACGGGCACGACGCCGCCATCAACATCATGCGGCGCATCCTGCAGGGGATGGGCGCCGAGGTGATCCACCTCGGTCACAACCGCAGCGTCGATGAGGTGGTCACCGCCGCCCTCCAGGAGGACGTTCAGGGCATCGCAATCAGCTCCTACCAAGGCGGCCACGTCGAATATTTCAAGTACATGGTCGACCTGCTGCGCCAGCGCGGGGGCAGCCACATCCAGGTGTTCGGCGGCGGCGGCGGCGTGATCGTGCCAGCCGAGATCCGCGAGCTGCAGGGCTACGGCGTGGCCCGCATCTACAGCCCCGAGGACGGCCAGCGCATGGGCCTGCAGGGGATGATCGGCGAGATGGTGATGCGCTGCGACCAGGACCTGAGCGCGCACGCCCCCAAGAAGCTGGCCGCCATCCAGGGCCACAGCGAGATGCACTGGCGCGCGTTGGCGCAGTTGATCACCGTGATCGAGAACGGCCAGGCCGACACCTCCCTGCTCCAGGCCCTGCGCGCCGCCGCCTCGGACCGCCAGGTGCCGGTCCTGGGCATCACCGGCACGGGCGGCGCGGGCAAGTCGTCCCTCACCGACGAATTGATCCGGCGCCTGCGTCTGGACCAGGACGACGCGCTGCGCGTGGCGGTCATCTCCATCGACCCGTCACGGCGCAAGAGCGGCGGCGCGCTCCTGGGCGACCGCATTCGCATGAACGCCATCAGCCCCTGGCGCGAAGGTTCACGCGTCTTCATGCGCTCGCTGGCCACGCGTGATTTCGGCTCCGAGATCTCCGCCGCCCTGCCCGACGTGGTGGCCGCCTGCAAGGCCGCGGGCTTCGACCTGGTCGTGGTGGAGACCTCCGGCATCGGACAGGGCGACGCCGCCATCGTGCCGCATGTCGATGTGCCGATGTACGTGATGACGCCCGAGTTCGGCGCCGCCAGCCAGCTCGAGAAGATCGACATGCTGGACTTCGCGGAGTTCGTCGCAATCAACAAGTTCGACCGCAAGGGCGCGGCCGACGCCCTGCGCGATGTCTCCAAGCAGGTGCAGCGCAACAAGGAAGCCTGGTCCACGCCCACCGAGCAGATGCCGGTGTTCGGCACCATGGCGGCCCGCTTCAACGACGACGGGGTGACCGCCCTGTACCAGGCACTCAAGGCGCGCCTGCAGGGCCTGGGCCTGAAGCTCAAGGACGGCCGCCTGCCCCGCGTGGACGTGCGTCACAGCACCAACCAGACGCCGGTCGTGCCGCCGGCGCGCACCCGCTACCTGGCCGAGATCTCCGACACCGTGCGCGGCTACAAGAAGCGCGCACGCACCCAGGCCGCTCTGGCCCGCGAGATCCAGCAGCTGCAGGCCGCGGCTGCCATGCTCAAGGTGGACAAACCCGATCGCGCGCCCGCCGCCGAGGCCGCACTGGACCTGGCGGCCAAACGCCAGGACCGGCTGGACGGCGACGCGCGCCGCCTGCTGCAGCAGTGGCCCACCATGCAGCAGGCCTATGCTGGCGACGAGTACGTGGTCAAGATCCGCGACAAGGAGGTCCGTACCGCACTCACCACCAAGAGCCTCTCGGGCACCACCATCCGCAAGGTGGTCCTGCCGTCCTACGAGGACCACGGCGAGATCCTGAAGTGGCTGATGCTCGATAACGTCCCGGGCAGCTACCCCTACACCGCGGGCACCTTCGCCTTCAAGCGCGAGAACGAGGACCCCACCCGCATGTTCGCCGGCGAAGGCGACCCTTTCCGCACCAACCGCCGCTTCAAGCTGCTCTCGGAGGGCATGCCCGCCAAGCGGCTGTCCACCGCCTTCGACTCGGTCACGCTCTATGGCAACGACCCCGACGAGCGCCCCGATATCTACGGCAAGGTGGGCAACTCCGGTGTCTCGGTGGCCACGCTGGACGACATGAAGGTGCTGTACTCGGGCTTCGACCTGTGCGCACCCACCACCTCGGTGTCCATGACCATTAACGGGCCTGCGCCCAGCATCCTGGCCATGTTCATGAACACGGCCATCGACCAGCAGCTGGAGAAGTTCAAGGCTGACAACGGGCGCGATCCGACCGACACCGAAGCCGCCAAGATCCGCGCATGGGTGCTGGCGAATGTGCGCGGCACCGTACAGGCCGACATCCTGAAAGAGGACCAGGGCCAGAACACCTGCATCTTCTCCACCGAGTTCAGCCTGAAGGTCATGGGCGACATTGCCCAGTACTTCGTGCACCACGACGTGCGCAACTTCTACTCGGTATCCATCTCGGGCTATCACATCGCCGAGGCGGGCGCCAACCCGATCTCGCAGCTGGCATTCACCCTGTCCAACGGCTTCACCTTCGTGGAGGCCTATCTGGCGCGGGGCATGCACATCGACGACTTCGCGCCCAACCTCTCCTTCTTCTTCTCCAACGGCATGGACCCCGAGTACACCGTGATGGGCCGCGTAGCGCGCCGCATCTGGGCGGTGGCCATGAAGGAGAAGTACGGCGCCAACGAGCGCTCACAGAAGCTCAAGTACCACATCCAGACCTCCGGGCGCAGCCTGCACGCGCAGGAGATCCAGTTCAACGACATCCGCACCACGCTGCAGGCGCTGATCGCGATCTACGACAACTGCAACTCGCTGCACACCAACGCGTTTGACGAAGCCATCACCACACCCACCGAGGACAGTGTGCGCCGTGCCATGGCGATCCAGTTGATCATCAACCGCGAGTGGGGCCTGGCCAAGAACGAAAACCCCAGCCAGGGCGCCTTCATCATCGAGGAGCTCACCGAGCTGGTGGAGGAGGCGGTGCTGGCCGAGTTCGAACGCATCGCCGAGCGCGGGGGCGTGCTGGGCGCGATGGAGACCGGCTACCAGCGGGGCCGCATCCAGGACGAGAGCATGCACTACGAGATGCTCAAACACACGGGTGAACTGCCAATCATCGGCGTGAACACCTTCCGCAACCCCAAGGGCGACCCGATCCCGGAGAAGCTGGAGCTGGCCCGCTCTACCGACGAGGAAAAGCGCACCCAGCTGCAGCGCCTGCAGGATTTCCATGCCCGCCACGCGGGCGAGGCACCGGCCATGCTGGCGCGCCTGCAACGCGCCGTCATCGACAACGCCAACGTGTTCGAGGTGCTGATGGACGCGGTGCGCGTGTGCTCGCTGGGCCAGATCACCAACGCCCTCTTCGAGGTGGGTGGTCAGTACCGGCGCAATATGTGATGCGGGCGCCCGCACAGCGGGCACCCGGCGCGCGGCGGTCAGGCCTTGGGCAGGCGGTACATCGCGCACACCTTGTTGCCATCCGGATCGCGCAGGTAGGCCAGGTACAACTGGCCGGCCGGCCCCTGGCGGATGCCGGGCGGGTCTTCGCAGGTGGTGCCGCCGTTGGCGACACCCGCGGCGTGCCAGGCCTGCACCTGCTCGGGCGAGGTGCAGGCAAAACCCAGGGTGCTGCCGTTGCCCACCGCCATGGGCTGGCCGTTGATCGGAATGCTCACGCCGAACACGCCAGTGGGGGTGCGCCAGAACACGCGGTGGCGGTCCACCGCGCCGGGTTTCACGCCCAGGGTGCCGAGCACGGCGTCATAGAACACACGGGAACGCTCAAGGTCCGAGCTGCCAACCATCACATGGGAAAACATGGGGTCTCCTTCGTTTTTTGGGGGTTGATGGATCCAGGGGTCGCCGCTCAGAGGCTGTAGTTCTGCGGCCCGCGGCTGGCGATCTTGATCGAGCCGACTTTGTTGCCCAACTCGGCGCATTTCGTCAGCGACCAGCCCTGCTCCAGGCCATGCAGCAGCGCGCCGCGCCAGGCGTCTCCGCAGCCGGTAGGGTCGACCACGGCGGCGGCCTTCACGGGCGGCACCAGGGTCTTCTCGCCGTCGATCCAGACCTCGCAGCCTTCACCGCCCAGCGTGACCACCAGGCCCTGCACGCGTCGAGAAATCTCGGCGCTGCTCCAGCCGGTGCGCTCGGACAGCATCTTGCCCTCGTAGTCGTTGACGGTGACCCAGGTAGCCTGGTCGATGAAGGCGGCGAGCTCCTTGCCATCGAACATGGGCAGGCCCTGGCCCGGATCAAACACGAAGGGGATGCCGGCCGCCTTGAATTGCTGCGCGTGCTGCAGCATGGCGTCGCGCCCGTCGGGCGAGATGATCCCCAGCTTGATATCCGGGCGCGCGGCGATGCGGGTGATATGCGCCTGCATCATCGCACCGGGATGGAAAGCGGTGATCTGGTTGTTGTCCAGGTCCGTCATGATCATGGCCTGCGCGGTGTAGGTGTCATCCACCTGCCGGACGAACTCGGTGCTGATGCCCAGCGACTTCATGCGCGCAAGGTAGTCGGCGCCGTCGGTGCCCACCGTGGCCATGGGCAGGGGCTGGCCGCCAAGTAGCTTCAAGGCGTAGGCGATGTTGCCGGCGCAGCCGCCGAAATCACGCCGCAGCGAGGGCACCAGGAACGATACGTTCAGGATATGCAGCTGGTGGGGCAGGATCTGCTGCGAGAAGCGCCCCTCGAAATTCATGATGGTGTCGAATGCGAGGGATCCACAAATCACGGCAGCCATGTGTCGTACGCCTTGGTCGTTGAAGGAGAGACAGAAGAAGCAGTCTCAGGGATAGAAGGCCAGCACCCGGTAGCCCACGATGCGCGCCGGGTTGGCGCCGGGCGCGATGGCCAGGGTGAGCGTGGTGCTCCACTCGGTACGCGCGGCGATGGCGGACGGGGTTCCGGGCCCGAGGTCGGCCGGCTGCAGCACGCGGCGCAGCACGGGCTGGTCCTGCAGGTCGGTGAGCGTGAGCTCCATCGCGGGCAGGGCCAGGGCAATGTCGGCCTGATTGCTCAGGGTCAGGCTCAGGCGGAATGCGTCCGCGCGCACGCGGGTGAACGCGGAGCTTTCGATGGTGATGGACTCGATGCGGCGCGGCGGCCCGAGACGGCACTGGAGCGAGGCGCACATCGCGGCCAGCGCGGGCTGCAAGGCCGGCACCTGCGAAGCCAGGCGGTCACGATGCTGGAACACCACCTGTCCTGCCAGAAGCAGCGTCAGGACGCCGGTGCAAACGCCCATCGTGACCCGCACGCCGCGGCGGGCCCAGAAGGCGCGGCGCCGGGCCTGGCGGATGAAGGCCAGGTCCTGCAGGGGCTCGGGCTCGGGCGCTGGCTCGGGCGCAGGTTGAAGCGCAGCGTCCGGGGCAACGCCCTCGGCGCGTGGCGCCGGCTCGGCATCACCCGGCAGGGGACCGGGTTCGAGCACCGGCTCGGCGGGATCGGGGTCGTGGGCGTGGCCTGCGTCTACCAACGCAGGCGAGGCTTCGGTCTCAAGTGCGGGCTCGGGCTGCGAGAGCGGCTCAGGCGGCGGTTCTGGCGGCGTTTCCGGTGTGGGGTTGGGTGCGGGAGGTACGTCGTCCTGCGCAGGGGTGTCGGCAGCAGCGGTGTCGGCAGCAGCGGTGTCGGCAGCAGCGGTGTCGGTAGCAGGGGCAGGAGCGGCCTGTAGGGTCTGGTTGGCGTCGAACACCTCGGAGCACTGGCCGCAGCGCACCCACCCGTCGGAGATCTTGAGCTGGTCGGGGACCACCCGGAACAGGGTGGTGCACGCGGGACATCGGGCGATCAGGCTCATGCGCCAAATTGTAGACAGCGCCCAGAAGGCCCCGAATCAGCAGCGGGCCGTCATGAGCACCCAGCCTTCCTGGGTGTCTGTCACTTCCAGGCGGCAGTGGGGGGCATAGGCCTCGGTCAGTTCCCCGGCCTGACGCTCGAGGATGCCGGCCAGCACCAGCGATCCGCCTGGCCTGACGTGCGCGCGCAGCAGGGGCGCGAGCATCTTCAGGGGGGTAGCCAGGATGTTGGCCAGCACCGTGTCGTACAGGCCACTGGCGGCGTCGGGCAGGCCGGCGTTGAGGGTGACGCCATTGGCCTGAGCGTTGTCCAGGGTGGCGCGTACCGCGGCCTCGTCGATGTCCACTGCGTCGATGACGGCGGCCCCGTACTTGGCTGCCCCGATCGCCAGGATGCCCGATCCGCAGCCGTAATCGAGCACGCGCTGGCCTGCCATCGAACGGGTGGCAATCCAGCGCAGGCACATGCGGGTGGTGGGGTGGGTGCCGGTGCCGAAGGCCAGCCCTGGGTCGAGGCGGATCACCTGGCGCGCCTGCGCCGGCGGCTCGTGCCAGGTGGGCACGATCCAGAACTCGGGCGTCACTTCGACCGGGGCGAACTGCGATTGCGTCAGGCGCACCCAGTCCTGCTCGGGGACGGCGGCCACGTCCAGAAGGCGGCAGCCTTCGAAGAAGTCCTGCACCTGCAGCAGACGCGCGGCCTCCTGCGCCGGGGCTTCGGAGGGGAACAGGGCCACCACACGCGAACGCTGCCAGCCCTCCTTGGGCGGCGGCATCCCCGGTTCGCCAAAGAGCGCCTGCTCCGCGTCGGTGTGCGCGTCGGCGTCCTCCACCGAGACGCTCAGGGCCTCGAGCGCGTCGAGCGCGTCTGACACCTCCTCGACCCGCGACTCGGGAACCAGCAAGGACAGTTCAAACATGGCCGCAGGCGCTTCGGGGGTAATTCACCTCTTGTGGTGACTCAACCACTCTTCAAGGTAGTGGATGTTCGTACCACCCGTCATGAACTTCGCGTCCACCATCAGCTCGCGATGCAGCGGGATGTTCGTGCTGATGCCCTCGACCACCGTCTCGAGCAGCGCGGTGCGCATGCGGGCCAGGGCCTGCTCACGGGTGTCGCCGTGCACGATGATCTTGCCGATCATGCTGTCGTAGTTGGGCGGCACAAAGTAGTTGTTGTACACATGCGAGTCGACCCGCACGCCCGGCCCGCCTGGCGCGTGCCACTGGGTGATGCGGCCCGGCGAGGGGATGAACTTGTACGGGTCTTCGGCGTTCACCCGGCACTCGATCGCATGGCCACGGATCTGGATGTCGCGCTGGGTAAAGGGTAGCTTCTCGCCAGCCGCGACCCGGATCTGGGTCTTGACGATATCCACACCGGTAATGAGCTCGGTCACCGGGTGCTCCACCTGCACGCGGGTGTTCATCTCGATGAAGTAGAACTCGCCGTTCTCGTACAGGAACTCGAAGGTACCCGCACCGCGGTAACCGATCTTCTTGCAGGCGGCCACGCAGCGCTCGCCGATCTTCTCGATCAGTTTGCGCGCAATGCCCGGCGCCGGAGCTTCCTCGATCACCTTCTGGTGACGCCGCTGCATGGAGCAGTCACGCTCGCCCAGGTAGACGGCGTTGCGGTGCTTGTCTGCCAGCACCTGTATCTCGATGTGGCGCGGGTTCTGGAGGAACTTCTCCATGTACACCGCCGGATTGTTGAAGGCGGCGCCGGCCTCGGCACGCGTCATCTGCACCGCGTTGATCAGGGCCGCCTCGGTATGCACCACGCGCATGCCGCGCCCGCCGCCGCCGCCCGCTGCCTTGATGATGACGGGGTAGCCGATGGACTTGGCGATACGCCGGATCTGCACCGGGTCTTCGGGCAGTTCGCCCTCAGAGCCGGGCACGCAGGGTACGCCGGCCTTGATCATGGCCTGCTTGGCGGAGACCTTGTCGCCCATGATCCGGATGGATTCGGGGGTGGGGCCGATGAACTGGAAGCCGCTCTTTTCCACGCGCTCGGCGAAGTCGGCGTTCTCGGAGAGGAAGCCGTAGCCGGGGTGGATGGCCTCGGCGTCGGTGACTTCGGCCGCCGAGATGATGGCCGGCACATTCAGGTAGCTCTGGGGCGAAGGCGCCGGCCCGATGCAGACGGCCTCGTCGGCGAGCTTGACGTACTTGGCCTCGCGGTCAGCCTCGGAGTAGACCATGACCGCGGTCACGCCCATCTCGCGGCAGGCGCGCTGGATGCGCAGGGCAATCTCGCCTCGGTTGGCGACCAGGATTTTCTTGAACATCACTCGATCACGAAAAGCGGCTGTCCGTATTCGACGGCCTCGCCGTTCTCGCACAGGATCTTGGTGATGGTGCCGGACTGGTCGGCCTCGATCTCGTTGAGGATCTTCATGGCCTCGATGATGCAGACGGTGTCGCCGGCCTTGACCTGGCTGCCGACCTCGACGAAGGCCTTGGCGCCCGGGCTGGACGAGCGGTAGAAGGTGCCCACCATGGGCGACTTGACCGCGTGGCCGGCCGGTTCGGCGGCGGGGGCGGCCGGAGCCGCGGCGGGCGCGGCGGCAGGTGCCGGGGCGGCGGCCACAGCGGCAGCGGCCGGAGCCAAGGCCACCGGGGCAGCCAGTGGCGCAGCCTGCACCACGGCCGGCTGGCCCTTCACGATGCGGACCTTGCCTTCGGCTTCGGTGATTTCCAGTTCCGAGACGTTCGAGTCCGACACGAGGTCGATCAGCGTCTTGAGTTTGCGCAAGTCCATGGCGGAGGGGCTCCGAAGATCCAGAGAAGCGATGAAAGGCGGCTAATGTACCGCAATTTACGCTTATTTACGGCTTTTGACGTCTATTTAACGTTACTGACGTCAAATTGAACAGCGCCCTGTCAGGCGCCGGCAGCGGCCTTCCAACGATCGAGGTCGGCTGGCTTGACTTGCCCCATTTTACGCTCCCGGATGAGGCCGTCACGGCCGATAACGACCGTGAAGGGCAAACCACCGGTCTGGTTGCCCAGGCTGCGGCCCAATTCCGTCCCCTGAAGGCCCGCCATGCCTACCGGAAAACTGACCGGCGTACGGGCCAGGAACTGCCGCACGGCGCTGGGCTGGTCTATGGCTAATCCGACCACTTTCCAGCCAGATGCTGAATTTTCACGGAAAAATCGGTCCAGAAGCGGCATTTCTTCCACACACGGCGGGCACCAGGTCGCCCAGAAATTGACCAGGAGCGGCCCGCCGCGCAGGCTGGCCAGCGCGAGTTCGCCGCCGGTTGGCGTGTCCAGGGTAAGGCCCCACAGGGCGTCGGCGCGAGCCGCCGCACCGTCCGCGGCGCCCCGCGGGCGCAGGCGCCACCAGGCCACCCCGGCCCCTGCCGTGGCGGCCGCCACCGCAACACCGCCCAGCAACCAGGCGCGGCGCGAGCCCGAGGCACTCATGGACGCCCTCCGGGCGGGACAGCCTCCAGCGCCATCAGGGCCTGCAGGTCGGTGAGGTCGCCCCGGGGCTGGCGGCCCCGGGCATCAGGGCGCAGGGCACCGCGCAGGTGGTCGTGGTCGTGGATCATCAGGTGGATGCCGATGGGTTCACCCAGTTCGGCGCAGGGGCTGGAGAAGCTCAGGGCGTCGACGGTCTCGCCGTTGAAGCCAGTGATGGCGCGCGCCTCGTAGCGGACGGCCTGGTCGATGAGGGCGATCTCGGCGGACTTGGGGTCATCGCAGAACAACTGCAGGTAGACGTCGGACAGGCGGGTGGCGGTGCCATGCCAGACCGCGCCGCATAGGTGGGGACGGAAGGCGTCCAGGCGCTGCATCCAGGCGGCTGCCAGCCAGCGCAGGGCGGCCAGTTCGCCCGGCTGGGTGTCCGCGCAGAACAGGGCCAGGTACTCGCGCACTTCGTCCTCGATCGCGTCGTTGTCCGGGAGCGCCGTACGGGGACCCAGGCCGAGCTGTCTGGCCGCGCGCCGCTTGGCGGGGCCGTACTCCAGCCCCTCCTCCACCACCATGCGGGCAGCTGTGGCGGCGATCTCGTGCTTGGCGCTTTCCATCCGGGCGATTTTTCCACGCTTCACGGCCCGGGATAATCGCCCTCCATGCATATCCACATCCTGGGCATCTGCGGCACCTTCATGGGCGGTGTCGCGGCCCTGGCTCGCGAGGCGGGCCACAAGGTCACGGGCTGCGACGCCGGCGTCTACCCCCCCATGAGCGACCAGCTGCGCGCCCTGGGCATCGACCTGATCGAGGGCTTTGACGCCAGCCAGATGGACCTGAAGCCCGACGTCTGGGTGGTCGGCAACGTGGTGTCCCGCGCGCGCAAGCCCGACGGCTCCCCCAAGTTCCCGCTCATGGAGGCCATCCTGGACGCAGGCGCCCCCTACACCAGTGGCCCGCAGTGGCTGGCCGAGAACGTCCTGCAGGGGCGCCACGTGCTGGCAGTGGCCGGCACGCACGGCAAGACCACCACCACCTCGATGCTGGCCTGGATCCTGGAGTCGGCGGGGCTGGCGCCCGGCTTCCTGGTGGGCGGGGTGCCGGAGAACTTCGGTGTCTCTGCCCGGTTGGGGTCCTCCACGCTCCCCGCTGCGCGTGGTTCGCTGCCCCCCGGCGGCGACCGGCCCCTGTTCGTGATCGAGGCCGACGAATACGACACCGCCTTCTTCGACAAGCGCAGTAAGTTCGTCCACTATCGACCGCGCACGGCCATCCTGAACAACCTGGAGTTCGACCACGCGGACATCTTCGACAACCTGGCCGCCATCGAGCGGCAGTTCCACCACCTGGTGCGTACCGTGCCGCCCTCGGGGCGGGTGGTGATCAACGGCCTGGAGGAAAGCCTGGCGCGCGTGCTGCACCAGGGCTGCTGGAGCGAGGTGCGCAGCTTTGGCTCGACAGTGAGTGATTACTCATCTTCTGGGGAGCCAGGCGCTTTCGATGTGCTGCACCAGGGTCGGCCGGCCGGCCGGGTGCATTGGGCGCTGGGCGGGGTCCACAACCAGCTCAATGCGCTGGCGGCGATCGCCGCGGCCGAACATGTGGGCGTGTCACCCGAGGACGCCGCGCGCGCTCTGGGCAGCTTCCAGAACGTCAAGCGCCGCATGGAACTGCGTGGCACGGTGCGCGGGGTCGCGGTGTATGACGACTTCGCCCACCACCCAACCGCGATCCGCACCACGGTGGACGGCCTGCGGCGGCAGCTTCAGCCGGGGCAAAGGATCCTGGCGGTGTTCGAACCCCGCAGCAACACCATGAAGCTGGGAACCATGAAGTCACAGCTGCCCTGGAGCCTGGAGCAGGCCGACCTGGCTTTCTGCCACAGCGGCGGCCTGGACTGGGATGCGCGCGAGGCACTGGCCCCCATGGGCGCACGGGCGCAGGTGGCGGGCGACATCGAGACGCTGGTGCAGCAGGTGGTGGCCGCCGCGCGTGAGGGTGACCGGGTGCTGTGTATGAGCAATGGCGGCTTCGGGGGTGTCCACGCGAAGCTGCTGGCAGCGCTGGGCGCCGCGCGCACCTGAGCCTGCGGACTGCAGGCTCGGGGCGTCCGGCTGCTTACTTCCCCCGCCGCGCCTTCACCGCCTCCGACAGTACCGCCAGCGCCTGCTGCGAAGGCTCCCAGCCCAGACAGGCGTCGGTGATGCTCTTGCCGTAGGTCAGTTTGGACGCGTCGTCCTTGCCCGGCGTGAACTTCTGGGCGCCGGCCTCCAGGTGGCTCTCGATCATCACGCCGAAGACGCTGCGCGAGCCCTTGCGGATCTGGCCCGCGATGTCCTGGGCCACGTCCATCTGCTTCTCGTGCTGCTTGCTGCTGTTCGCGTGGCTGCAGTCCACCATCAGGGTGGGCGGCAGGCCGGCAGCCTCCAGGTCCTTGCAGGCGGCGGCCACGCTGGCGGCGTCGTAGTTGGGGGCCTTGCCTCCGCGCAGGATCACGTGGCAGTCCTTGTTGCCCTGGGTCTGCACGATGGCCACCTGGCCGTTCTTGTGGACTGAGAGGAAGTGATGCCCGCGCGCCGCCGCCTGGATGGCGTCGGTGGCGATTCGGATGTTGCCGTCGGTGCCGTTCTTGAAGCCGATGGGGGCCGACAGGCCCGAGGCCAGCTCGCGGTGCACCTGGCTCTCGGTGGTACGCGCGCCGATGGCGCCCCAGGCGATCAGGTCGCCGATGTACTGCGGCGAGATCACGTCCAGGAACTCGCTGCCGGCGGGCAGGCCCAGGCGGTTGATCTCGATCAGCAGCTGGCGCGCGATGCGCAGGCCCTCATCGATGCGGTAGCTCTCGTCGAGGTAGGGGTCGTTGATCAGACCCTTCCAGCCCACGGTGGTGCGCGGCTTCTCGAAGTACACCCGCATGACGATTTCCAGCGTGCCAGCGTACTTCTCGCGCAGGGGCTTGAGGCGGCGGGCGTAGTCCAGGGCCGCGGCCGGGTCATGGATGGAACAGGGGCCGATCACGACCAGCAGGCGGTCGTCCTTGCCGGCGATGATGTCGTGGATGCGCCGGCGCGTGTCCGCGATCAGCTTTTCGGTGGGGGTACCGCTGATCGGGAAGAACCGGATCAGGTGTTCAGGGGGCGGGAGCACGGTGATGTCCTTGATGCGCTGGTCGTCGGTCTGGCTGGTCTTGTCGACGGGGTGCGCATACCAGGTGTCGCTGGCTTGGGCGGTCTTGGGGGACATCACGGGCTCCTTGCTCTGGGTTCAGTTGAAATCAAAAGGGACAAGAAAAAACCGCCGGGGGGACCGGCGGTTTTTCGAGGATTCCTGGGTGCGTTCTGCTCTGGGTACGCTCAGGTCTCTCGGCCGCCGGTGGGGCTGGAGAAATACCAAAAGTAGCCAAAAAAGAAGGCGCTGCTGCGAGGCATAGGGCAGGAATCTAGCATAAGTCCGAAGGGTGCCCCGGCTGAGGCCAGGCCGGCCACCACGGCTTACGCCGTGCCCCCCACCGTCAGGCCGTCGATGCGCAGGGTGGGCTGGCCCACGCCCACGGGCACGCTCTGGCCCTCCTTGCCGCAGGTGCCCACGCCGGGGTCCAGACCCATGTCATTGCCGATCAGGGTGACCCGCGTCAGGGCGTCAGGGCCGTTACCCACCAGGGTGGCGCCCTTGACGGGGTAGAGGATCTTGCCGTTCTCGACCCAGAAGGCCTCGCTGGCGGAGAACACGAACTTGCCGGAGGTGATGTCCACCTGGCCACCGCCGAAATTGGTGGCGTACAGGCCCTTCTTGATGCTGGCGACGATCTCCTGCGGCGACTTGTCGCCGCCGAGCATGTAGGTGTTGGTCATGCGCGGCATGGGCACGTGGGCGTAGCTCTCGCGGCGGCCGTTGCCGGTGGGCTTGACGCCCATGAGGCGGGCGTTGAGCGAGTCCTGGATGTAGCCACGCAGGATGCCATCCTCGATCAGGACGTTGCGCTGGCTGGCGTGGCCTTCGTCGTCGATGTTGAGGGAGCCGCGGCGGTCGGCGAGGGTGCCGTCGTCCAGCACCGTCACGCCCTTGGCGGCCACGCGCTTGCCGATGCGGCCGGAGAAGGCGCTGGAGCCCTTGCGGTTGAAGTCGCCCTCCAGGCCGTGGCCGATGGCCTCGTGCAGCAGGATGCCGGGCCAGCCCGGCCCCAGCACCACGGTCATCTCGCCGGCGGGCGCGGGGCGCGACTCCAGGTTGGTGAGGGCGGCGTTGACGGCCTCGTCCACGTAGCCGGCGATGCGAGCGTCATCAAAGTACGCCAGCCCGAAGCGCCCGCCGCCGCCGCCCGAGCCAGACTCGCGCCGGCCGTTCTGTTCGGCAATGACGGACACCGACAGGCGTACCAGTGGGCGCACGTCAGCGGCCAGGGTGCCGTCGGCGCGGGCCACCAGCACCACGTCCCACTCGCTGGCCAGGCCGGCCATGACCTGAACGATGCGGGGGTCCTTGGCACGGGCCAGGGTCTCGACCCGGCCCAGGAGGCTGACCTTGGCGGTGCTGTCCAGGGTGGCGATGGGGTCCAGGCCCGGATAGAGCACGCGGCTGGGGGCCACCTTGCGGGCAGGCACCTTGACCCGGCCCTTGCCAGCGGCCGCGCCGATGGCGCGCACGGTGCGGGCGGCGTCCAGCAGGGAGGCCTCGGAGATGTCGTCGGAGTAGGCGAAGGCGGTCTTCTCGCCGCTCACGGCACGCACGCCCACGCCCTGGTCGATGCTGAAGCTGCCGGTCTTGACGATGCCCTCCTCCAGGCTCCAGCCCTCGCTGCGGGTGTACTGGAAGTACAGGTCGGCGTCGTCCACCCGGTGGGTGGCGATCTCGGCCAGCGCGCGCGAGAGGTGGGATTCGTCCAGGCCGTAGGGTTCCAGCAGCATTCGCTGCGCGGTGGCCAGGCGTTCGAGGGTGGGTTCGCGGGAAATCATCAGGCCATTCTAGGACGGGCTGCTGCGCCCGGCGCCCGCGCCAGGCTCAAGTCTGTACCAGGCGCCGGGCTTTGGCGATGGACATCAGGATGCCCAGCGCCAGACCCAGCGTGACCATCGCCGTGCCCCCGTAGCTGATGAACGGCAGGGGCACCCCCACCACCGGCAGGATACCGCTGACCATGCCCATGTTCACGAAGGCATAAGTGAAGATGATCATGGTGACGGCGCCCGCCATCAGGCGCGCGAACAGGGTGGAGGCCTCCATGGCGATGGCCAGCCCGCGCAGGATCAGGAAGGTGAAGCCGGCGATCAGCAGCAGGTTGCCCAGGAGGCCGAATTCCTCCGAGTAGGCCGCGAAGATGAAGTCGGTGGTGCGCTCGGGGATGAACTCCAGGTGGGTCTGGGTGCCCTGCATGAAGCCCTTGCCGAAGATGCCGCCCGAGCCGATGGCGATCATGCCCTGGATGATGTGGAAGCCCTTGCCCAGGGGGTCGCGGGTCGGATCGAGCAGAGTGCAGATCCGCTGCTGCTGGTAGTCGTGCAGCACGGGCCAGCGGTTGCCCGGTGCGCACAACTGGGGCTCGAAGACCACCAGCAGGACGATGCCCACCACCGCCAGGAGGGCGGGCGGGATGATCAGCTTCAGGGGCAGGCCAGCGAAGAAGATCACCGACAGGCCCGCTGCCAGCACCAGCAGCGAGGTGCCCAGGTCGGGCTGCTTCATGATCAGGCCCACCGGCACCACCAGCAGCGCGCCGGCCACCACAAAGTCAAAGGGGCGCAACTGCCCTTCGCGCTTCTGGAACCACCAGGCGAGCATCAGGGGCATGGCGATCTTGAGGATCTCGCTGGGCTGGATCACGATGCCGACGTTGATCCAGCGCCGGGCGCCCTTCTTGGTGATACCGAAGATCGCCACCGCGATCAGCAGGCCCACGCCCATCACATAAAGGGGCACGGCCAGCCCCATCAGCCGCTGGGGCGGGACCTGGGCGACAACAAACATCACGAAGCCCGCGATCAGCATGTTGCGGCTGTGGTCTGCGAAGCGCGTGCCGTGGTCGTAACCCGACGAGTACATCGTGAGCAGGCCGGCACAGGACAGGAGGAAGATCGCAAAAGCCAGGGGGCCGTCGAAGCCTTGCAGCAGGGGCGTGAAGCGACGCCACAAGGGGGGTTTTTCGAACACGGCAGCCATGGGCCCGGATTATGGCGGCTGGCATCATCGGCCTGCCGCCTCCTGTAATCGCCATGAATGAACCCGTAACACACCTGCTTTACCTGCACGGATTCCGCTCCTCTCCCCGGTCGGTCAAGGCGCAACAGGTGGCGCAGTGGGTGCGCGAACGCCACCCCGGTGTCACCTGGTGGTGCCCGCAGCTGCCGCCCTCGCCGCGCGAGGCGATGGCGCTGGTGATGCAAGGGATCTCGGGCTGGCCCGTGGAGTCCATGGGCGTGATGGGGTCGTCGCTGGGGGGGTTCTATGCCACCTGCGTGGCCGAGGCGACCGGCTGCCGCGCGGTGCTGCTCAATCCGGCGGTACACCCGGCGCGGGATCTGGCGAAGTACATCGGGGAGCACACCACCTGGCAGGACCCGTCCGAGCGATTCTTCTTCGAGCCTGGCTTCGTGGACGAACTGCAGGCGTTGGCGCAGCGCGACGCGAGCGCCGCCGGGCCGCCCCAAGGCGCGGGATCCCCCTCGGGGGGCAGTGAGCCACGCGCAGTGGGCGAGCGTGGGGGCCACATCCTGCGGCCCGAACGGTATTACGCAGTCATCGCCCAGGCAGACGAGGTCCTGGACTGGCGCGAGATGACGGGGCGCTACCCCGGCGCGCGGATCCGGCTGCTGGCGGGCAGCGACCACGCCATCAGCGACTTTCCCGAACACATCGGGGAGGCGATGGGCTTCCTCGGCCTCTAGGGGGAAACCGGGGGGTGCCCGGGGGCCCCATGGGACAATCTCCGGATGTACGCACTGTTTGAAGAAGCCGGGAAATTCCAGGCAGGCCGGGTCCTGTCCGAGGCCGAGGCATCCGCCCAGATCGAGCTGGAAACCGGCAAGCGGGTGAAGGTCAAGGCCGCCCATGTCCTGCTGAAATTCGACAAGCCCCAGCCCGCCGAATTCATGGCGCAGGCGCAGACCCTGGCCCAGGGCATCGAGCTGGAGCTGGCCTGGGAATTCGCCCCCGAAGAGGAATTCGGCTTCGCCGACCTGGCGCGGGACTACTACAGCGCCGCGGCGACCCTGGAGCAGCAGGCCGCCGCCCTGCTGCGGCTGTTCGAGGCGCCCCACTACTTCCGCCGCGCCGGCAAGGGACGATTCAGGAAGGCGCCCGCCGAGATCGTGCAGCAGGCGCTGGCCGCCATCGAGAAGAAAAAACAGGTGCAGGCCCAGATCACGGACTGGGCGCAGGCCCTGGCCGCAGGCGAGTGCCCAGCCCCGATCCGCGAACAGCTCTATCGCATCCTGTTCCGGCCGGACAAGAACGCCCCCGAGTACAAGGCGGTGGTCGAGGCCTCGCGCGCCGCACAGCGCGCGCCGCTGGCGCTGCTGCAGCAGGCCGGCGCCATCGACTCGGCCTACCAGTTCCACTGGAAGCGGTTCCTGTTCGAGCACTTTCCCAAGGGCACTGGCTTTGCGGCCCTGTCCGCGCCCGCGATCACTGGCGACCTGCCGCTGGCGCCTGCGCCCGCCTGGTCCATCGACGACTCGGCCACCACCGAGATTGACGACGCGCTGTCGGTGCAGGGCCTGGGCACCGGCGCGGTGACGGTGGGCATCCACATCGCGGCCCCGGGGCTGGCCCTGCAGCCCGCCACGCCCCTGGACCAGGTGGCGCGCCAGCGCCTGTCCACGGTGTACATGCCGGGCTACAAGATCACCATGCTGCCGGACGAGGTGGTACAGGCCTACACCTTGCAGGAAGGACGCGACTGCCCCGCCGTCTCCCTGTACGTGCAGTTCGATGAAGGCACCCTGGAGATCCGTGGCAGCGAAACCCGCCTGGAACGCGTGACGATCGCCGCCAACCTGCGGCACGACCAGCTGGATGCGTCCATCACCGAGGACTGGCTGCAGGACCCGGCCCACGCGGGCGACCCGGTGCCCGAGGTGGCCGCCGGCCTGCGCGCGCCGCTGTCCTTCCTGTACCGGCTGGCGCGGCACCTGAAGGCGCAGCGCGAGGTCGTACGTGGCAAGCCCGAGACCTTCAACCGGCCCGACTACAACTTCCGCCTCGTGGGCAACGACGGCGCCGAGCCCATGGGCCAGGAGCAGGTGCAGATCTCGGTACGCCGGCGCGGCGCGCCGCTGGACCTGATCGTGGCCGAGGCCATGATCCTCGCCAACAGCACCTGGGGCCAGTGGCTGGCCGACCTGGGCGTGCCGGCCATCTACCGCAGCCAGGCCAGCCTGTCCCCGGGCGTGAAGGTGCGCATGGGAACCAAGGCCGCCCCGCATGCGGGCATCGGCGTGAAGTGCTATGCCTGGAGCACCTCGCCCCTGCGCCGCTACACCGACCTCGTGAACCAGTGGCAGATCATCGCGGCGGCCCGCCACGGACGCACCGCCGCCCTGGCGGCCCCCTTCAAGCCGAAGGACGCAGAGCTCTTTTCCATCATCTCGGGCTTCGACGCAGCGTACAGCGCCTACAACGGCTACCAGGCCAGCATGGAGCGGTTCTGGACCCTGAAGTACCTGCACCAGCAAGGCATCACCGAGCTCACGGCCACCGCTTTCCGTGAGGGCCTGGTGCGCGCCGACGACCTGCCCCTGGTGCTGCCGGTGCTGGGCGCGAACGACCTGCCGCGCGGCGCGCGCGTGCGCGTGCGACTGGGCGAGGTCGACGAGATCGCGCTGGACGTGCACGGCACCGTGATCGAGCGCTTGGACAGCGGGCCCGCCCCCGAGGGCGCCGACGAGGACACCGGCGAGGAGGAGCCCGTGGCAGGACCCATCGCCATTGCGGTGGACGTGAGCGAGGAAGCCCCCGCGGCCGATAATCCGACCCCGTGAAGTTCAAGTCCCCGAGCACCCTGCAGATCGCGCTGGCCGTCTCCGTGGCGGCCCATGCAGCCTTGCTGGCGGTGCGCTTCGTGGACCCAGAACGCTTCAACCGCGTCTTCCAGGACACCCCGCTGGAGGTGATCCTGGTCAACGCGCGCACCCAAGAACGTCCCGACAAGGCCCAAGCCATCGCCCAGGCCACCCTGGCGGGCGGCGGCGAGGCCCAGGCCGGGCGGGCGACCTCGCCGCTGCCGCCCTCGGTGCTGTCCGCCGCGGGCGACGCCAGCGAGGAGTCGCACCGCAAGCTGGAGGCGATGCAGACGCAGCAGATGATGCTGCTGGCGCAGGCCCGTCAGGCCCTGGCCGCCCTGCCCCCACCCGACCCGAAGCAGGCCGCCGACCACCCCGAAGCGCGGGCGCGCGAGGAAAAGCGCCGCCAACTGGCCAAGTTGCTTGCGGAGATCGAGCGGCGTATCAACGACGAGAACGCGCGCCCCCGCAAACGCTACGTCAGCCCCGCCACCCGCGAAGAGGCCTACGCCTTGTACTACGACGCGCTGCGCCGGCGGATCGAGGAACGCGGCACGCGCAACTTCCCGGAAGCCGGCGGACAGAAGCTGTACGGCGAGCTGACCGTGGCCCTGACCATCAACCACGACGGCCGGCCGCTCTCCGCCGAGATCGTGGAGAGTTCGGGGCAGCAGGCCCTGGACCGCCGGGCCATCGGCATCGCCACCGCAGCCGGCCCCTTCGGCAAGTTCAGCGAGGGCATGCGCCTGCGCGCCGAACAGATCGTGGTGGTGTCGCGGTTCCGTTTCACACGCAATGAGACGCTGGAAACCAGCGTCGCCGGGCGCTGACCCCGGCAGGAAGGAAACTGGCAGATGGATCGATATGGCCTGATGGGTAATCCGGTGTCGCACAGCAAGTCACCCTGGATCCACACCCGCTACGCGCAGATCACGGGTCAGGACCTGACCTACGACGCGCACCTCGTTCCATTGGACGGGTTCGTGCCAGCCGTGCAGGCCTTTCGTGCCGCAGGCGGCCGCGGCTGCAACGTCACCGCCCCCTTCAAGTTCGAGACCATGGCCCTGCCCAGGCTGAGGCTGTCCGCGCGCGCCGCGCTGGCCGGCGCCTGCAACACGCTGCGCTTTGACGGCCAGGATACCTTCGGCGACAACACCGACGGCATCGGCCTGGTGCGTGACATCACGGTGAACGCCGGCGTGCCCGTGGCGGGCCGGCGCGTGCTGATGGTGGGCGCAGGGGGCGCGAGCGCGGGCGTGCTGGGGCCGATGCTGGAGGCGGGGCCGGCCCGCCTGACCATCGCCAACCGCAGCCCGGACAGGGCCCGCGACCTGGCCGCGCGCCATGCCGCCTTGGCGGCCCGCCACGGCGTGGCCCTGGACACCTGCGGCCTGGATGGCGTGGGCACGGCCTACGACATCGTGATCAACGCCAGCGCCAGCAGCCTGGCCGGCCTGGCCGCCCCCGTCCCCGCGACCGTCCTGGGCCCCGGCACCCTGGCCTGCGACCTGATGTACGGCCCGGGCGCGAAGGGCTTCCTGGACTGGGCCCGTGCGCATGGCGCGCAGGCGCGCGACGGCCTGGGCATGCTGGTCGAACAGGCCGCTGAGGCCTTCTCGATCTGGCGCGGGGTGAGGCCGCCCGCGGACCAGGTGCTGACCGAACTGCGCCAGCTGCTGGAGACGCCCCAGGCATGAGGGCGCTCGGACGCTGGCTGCTGTTGCTGGCGGTCGCGGCGCTGGGGCTGCAGCTGCTCTTCATCCTGCGCATCGCGCTGATGGCGGTGGTCGATCCGCAGTCCACCACCTTCGAGCGCTCCGAGGCCTGGCGCATTTCACAAAAGCCCACCGGCCTGCGCTGGCGGCAGCAGTGGACGCCCTACGCGCGCATCTCCGACCACCTCAAACGCGCGGTCATCGCCTCCGAGGACGACAGCTTCGTGAACCACGACGGCGTGGACTGGGAGGCTCTGGAGAAAGCCTGGCAGCGCAATGCAAAGGCCGAGGCCGAAGCGGCTCGGCGCGCGCAGGCCCGGCCCCAGTCGCAGCGCACGCGTGCACCCAAGATCGTGGGCGGATCCACCATCACGCAGCAGCTGGCCAAGAACCTGCTGCTCTCGGGCGAGCGCACCTTCCTGCGCAAGGGACAGGAGATGGTTCTGAGCTTCGCCCTGGAGACCTTCCTGACCAAGGAACGCATCCTCGAGATCTACCTGAACCACGTGGAATGGGGCGAAGGCGTGTTCGGCGCGGAGGCCGCGGCGCAGCACTACTTCCGCAAGAACGCCGCGCGCCTGACGCCCTACGAGGCGGCGCGCCTGGCGGTGATGCTGCCGCGCCCGCGCTACTTCGAGAAGCTGCCGAACTCCGAGTACCTGGCCAACCGCGCCAGCGTGATCATGGGGCGCATGCGCGACGCCGAACTGCCCTGAGGTCAGGAGCGCCATGACGGTCACGACCACCCTGCTCGTCACCCTCCTGCTGTTTGGCGCCTACTTCGCGCTGCTGCTCTGGGCCCTGCGGCGGCAGCAACCCCTGGCGCAGGGACGCTGGCTGTTCTTCCTGCGCGCTTTCTTCCCGAACTGGAAGTTCTATCACGCGGTGGGCCGACCGCCACGCCTGTTCGTGCGCGCGCAGGCGCCCTCGGGCCAGTGGCTGCCCTGGACGCTGGTGTACCCGCGGCGCGCGCGCCGGCTGTGGGACCTGGTGCACAACGCCGATGTGAACCTCGCGCTGTCGCACCAGAACCTGGTGGACCACCTGGCTGCCGACATCAACGACCTGGCTGAAGGCGCCGACATCCGCGCGTGCGTGAGCTACCAGCTGGTGGCGCGCCTGGCGCGCACCGCGCTGCCCTCGCCGGTACGGGCCTACCAGTTCGAGCTGCGGCTGGAGTCGCCAAAGGGCGAGGAGCCGGTGTGCATGCTGCAATCCCCGGTGCTGGCAGCATGACCCTGGACACCGCAGTCCGCGCCTTCGAGATCCTCCTGGGTTGGAGCCTGCTGCTGCAGTCGCTGGAGCAGCTGCGGGTGCAGGCCCTGGACCGCGTGGGCGACTGGACGATCCAGCGTGCCGAGGTGCCTGTGCGTCCGCGCTGGGTACGGCCGCTGCTGGACGCGGCATTCCGTCCTGCCGTCTATGTCGCGATCCTTTGGCTGCGTGCGGGTCTGGCGGTACTGCTCGTGGCGGGGCACCTGCCGCTGCCGGGGGCGCTGGCCCTGTTCCTGATCGCCCTGCTGCTGCTGTTTCGCTGGCGCGGCGCCTTCAACGGCGGCAGCGACTTCATGACCCTGGTGGGCCTGACAGGCCTGCTGGTCGCACATGGGGTGGGCGCGTACGCCGGCATGGCACAGGGCTGGCGCGCGGGGCTGTGGTACGTGGCGCTGCAGGCCCTGACCTCCTATTTCATGTCTGGGTGGGTGAAGCTGCTGCGACCCGAGTGGCGCACGGGCCGGGCCCTGCCGTTCTTCCTGGACACCGGGGTGTATGGCCCGATTGCGGTCAACAGCGTGCTCAGGAAACCCTGGGCTGCGCGAGCCTGCGCCTGGGCCTTCACCGTGTGGGAGGGCTGCTTCCCGCTGGCGCTGCTGGACATTCGCCTGGCCGCCGCGTTCTGCGCGGTGGCGGCGGTCTTTCACTTCGGGGTGTTCTGGTACTTCGGCCTGAACCGTTTCTTCTGGGCCTGGCTCGCCACCTTCCCGGCGATCCTCTACGTGGCTGCAGCCTGACGCGCCCTCACTGCGCGGCGCGCCGCAGCGTCTCCACCACCGGCCGCGTGATCACGCCCCGCAGCCCCCACCAGCCTGCCGCCAGCGCCAGCAGCGCGCCCGCCAAGGCGCCCAGCAGCGGCACGACCGGCGAGGCACGCCACTCGAACTCGAAGGCGTAGCGCGCCAGGCCCCAGCCCACCGCCATCGCCACGACACTGGCCAGGAAGCCCGCGAGCAGACCCACGCCCGCCAGCTCGGCGCGCTGCACCTGCCGCAGCAGCGAGGCGCGCGCGCCCACGGCGCGCATCACCGCGAACTCACGGGCTCGCTCCTCGCGCGTGGCAGTGACCGCCGCGAACAGCACCACCAGGCCTGCTGCCAGGGTGAAGCCGAAGAGAAATTCCACCGCGCGGATCACCTTGTCCAGCACGCCCTGGACCTGGCGCAGGGTGGCGGACATGTCGACGTTGGTCACGTTGGGGAAGGCGCGCACCAGCGCATTGTCGAAGCCCGGGCGGTCCGGCGCGCGAAACGCGCCCATGTAGGTCGAGGGTACGTCGGCCAGGCGGCTCACCGGGTAGATCACGAAGAAGTTGGCGCGCATGGAGCCCCAGTCCACCTTGCGCAGCGAGGTGATGCGCGCCTCGCTGCGGATGCCGCCGATATCGAACAGCATCGTGTCACCCAGCTTGAGGCCCAGCGTCTTGGCCAGTCCCTCCTCCACACTCACTGCGCCGGCCTCCTCGGGCTGCCAGCGGCCTGCGACCACCTGGTTGTGAGGCGGCTGGCGGCCGCTGTGCGAGAGGTTGAATTCGCGATCCACCAGACGGCGGGCACGCTCCTCCTGGAACTCGTCCGGGCTGACCGTGCGGCCGTTGATCGCGATCAGGCGCCCGCGGATCATGGGGTACCAGTCGTAGCGGGCCACGCCCGCGTCGTCGAGCAGCTTGCGAAAGGCCTGCTCCTGCTCGGGCATGACGTTGATCACGAAGCGGTTCGGCGCGTCGGGCGGCGTGGCCCGGCGCCAGCTGTCGATCAGGTCGGTGCGCAGCAGCACCAGCAGCACCAGCGCCAGCAGGCCCACCGCCAGCGCGCTGACCTGCATCACCGCGTAGGCCGGGCGCGCGCACACCTGGCGGGTGGCCAGCACCAGCCAGCGCGGCGCGGTGGCTTCGTTCACCGTACGCCGCAGCAACTTGACCGCGGCGAAGCTCAGGCCCGCGAACAGGCCCACCGCCAATGCGAAGCCACCCACCGCGATGCCGCCCAGTTTGAGGTCGCTGCTGGCCGCCAGCAGCAGCACGACGAAGCCGGCCACGCCCAGGCCTAGCACGCCAGCGGACGCAGGCTGCAGGCCGCCCAGGTCGCGCCGGATCACGCGCAGCGCAGGCACCTTGGCCAGTTGCAGCACCGGCGGCATGCCGAAGGCGAACAGCAGGGTCAGGCCCATGCCCACGCCGAAGGCCGCAGGCCACAGGCCCGGCGGCGGCAGGCTGGCCTCGACCAGTCCCGACAGCAGCAGCACGAACACGAAGTGCACGCCCCAGCCCAGGGCTACGCCCAGCAGGCTGGCGGCGAGGCCCACCACCCCGAACTCGAAGGCATAGGCCAGCGCGATACGGCGCTGGCGCTGGCCCAGCACGCGCAGCATGGCGCAATCGTCCAGGTGGCTGGCCGCGAAGGCGCGCGCGGCCAAGGCCACGGCCACCGCGCTCAGAAGCGCCGAGAGCAGGGCCACGAGGTTCAGGAATTTCTCGGCGCGGTCCAGCGTCTGGCGCATCTCGGGACGGCCGGCCTCGAAGGACTCCAGGCGCACTCCGCGCAGGTCGCCGGACTGGATCTGCGCCTGCGCCCATTGCGTGAAACGGGCCACCGCTGCGTCCGGTCCGGCCACCGCGAGGCGGTAATTGAGGCGGCTGGCGGGCTGCACCAGTCGGGTGGCCGCGAGGTCGGCATCGTTGATCATCACGCGTGGCGCGAAACTCATGAAACCCGCGCCGCGATCGGGCTCGGTCACGAGCACCTGGCCGATCTTGAGCGTGGCATCCCCGAGCAGGAGCGCATCGCCCACCTGCAGCTGCAGGGCGTCAAGCAGCGCGGCGTCCACCCAGACCTGCCCCGCGGGCGGAATGCCACGCGCAGGCACGGCGGGAGCTTCACGCGAGGGGGCGACGGTCAGCTGCCCACGCAGCGGGTAGCCGGTCGCCACGGACTTCAGGGCCACCAGGCGGGTGGCACCACCCTTCGCGTCGCTGGCGCGCGCCATCGTCGGAAAGCCCAGCGTACCTGTCGCCTGCAAGCCGAGCGCGCGGGCCTGCGTAGCGAAGGCGGGTGGCAGCGGGTTGTCGCTGGCCACGACCGCGTCGCCCCCGAGCAGCTGGCGCGCATCTCGCGCGAGGCCGCCCTTGAGGCGGTCGGCGAAGAAACCCACCGCGCTCAGGGCTGCCACCGCCAGCAGCACCGCCACCACCAGCAGGCGCAGTTCGCCGGCGCGCAGGTCGCGCCACAGGAGCGTGGCGCCCAGGCGCCAGGCAGAGATGCTTCGGGGGGGCGGGGTCATCGGGCGAACCTTACCCCGAAACCATTGCCCCTCAGGATGGCAGGCGTGAAGCAGCCAGCTCAGGTTGCAATACGAGCCGCTGCGGCGCGCTGTAACAGAGGAAGTGCTTGTTCGTTGCCCGGCCGATGGCACACAACCCGAGCTGCTGCGCGATCTGGTGCCCCATCTGGGTGATGCCGCTGCGCGAGACCACCAGGGCCACCCCCATCTGCGCGGACTTGATGATCATCTCGCTGGTCAGACGGCCCGTGGTGTAGAAAACGAAGGGTTCGTCGGGCGTGGCCTGTGCCGTGTCCACGCCGTGCATCCACATCCAGCCGGCGATGGTGTCGATCGCGTTGTGCCGGCCCACGTCTTCGATGAACACGAGCATGCGCCCGCCATGGAACAGGGCGCAGCCATGCACCGAGCCCGCCGACTTGTATGTGCTTTCCTGCAGACGGATGGTGTTCACCAGGGCATAGAGCTGCGCCTGCGTCAGTCGCGCCTCGGGCAGGGCGATGGATCCGACGTCGTCCATCAGCGCGCCGAACACGCTGCCCTGGCCGCAGCCGGTGGTGACCACGCGGCGCGCGGTGCGTTCCTCGATCTGGTCGATACCGCTGCGGGTCTTCACCGCCGCGGCGCCCACCTCCCAGTCCACGGTGACGGACTCCACGTCGGTGGGCGAGGCCACCAGGCGCTGGTTACGCAGGTACCCGAGCACGAGCCACTCGGGCCGCGCGCCCAGCGTCATGAGGGTGACGAGCTCGCGCTTATCCACGTAGACGGTGAGATCGCGCTCGGCGGGGATCTGCACGCACTGCGCCTCGCCGTGTTCGTCGACGGCGTCGACCTCGCGCACCAGGGGCGCGCGGGCTTCGCTCAGGCGGGGCAGCGTCATCAGGTCAGGCGGCAGAACAGGCGACAGGAGAGGCGGCGAACAGGCTACAAGAAAAAGGGCCAGCCTGCGAAGGACTGGCCCTGCCGTGACCTCGGCGCGGCGCTTCGGTCAGCCCTTTTTCGCGGGCGCGGAGGCCGGCTTGGCGGGCGCTGCCGCAGAAGCGGCCGGCGCGGCGGCGACGACCGCCGGCTTGTAGACGAATGGGCCCGGGTCCACGCAAGGCGCGGGCGCCGCAGCGGGTGCGGCCGCGGCACCGGAGGCCGGCTTGGCCGGCGCCGCTGCAGTCTTGGCGGCAGCCGCGCCGCCGGTCTTGCGGTAGTGCGCCGCCACGCGGTCCTGTGACTTGCAAAGCTGGAAGGCGTCGACCTTGCCTTGCCAGGCGGTCTTGGCGGCGGCCTCGGCGGCCTTGGCCTTGGCGGCGTCGTCCGGCGACGGCAGCTTGGCCATCGCCATCGGGACGGCCAGGGCCATCAGGGCGGGAAGGAGGAAGTGCTTCATGCTCGGTCTTTCTTCAGGCGGTACGCACGTCGGCAGCGGGGGCGGGCTCCTTGCTGCGCTTTACCGGGATCTTGCCGGCCTTGATGTCGTCGTACCAGTGCTCGTGGTGCTCCTTGGCCCAGGTCTCGTCGACATAGCCGGTGCGCATCGCTTGGTAGGCACCCTTCATGCCGAGGGTGCCGATGTAGATGTGGCCCAGGAACATGGCCATCATCAGCACCGTGGCCACGGCGTGGACCATGTGGGCCACCTGCATGGTAGCGCGCTCGTAGATCAGGCCGGGAATGAGCTTGTCCAGCACCAGGCCAGAGGCCACGACGATGATGCCCAGCGCGAACACGCCGGCCCAGAACACCACCTTCTCGCCCGCGTTGAAGCGGTGCGAGGGCACCTCCTTGCCAGACAGCAAGCCACCGCCCTTGAGCAGCCACACGAGGTCGCCGCGCTGGGGCCAGTTGTCACGCAGGAAGGTGAAGAACACCACCGCCAGCGACACGGCAAACAGCGGACCGGCGAAATTATGGATGTTCTTCAGGGCATAGGAGAGCCACCCGAACAGGGTGCTGCCGATGACCGGCAGCAGGAAGAACTTGCCGAAGGCCATCACGATGCCAGAGATGGCCAGAGCCACGAAGGCAATCGCGTTGGACCAGTGGGCCGCGCGCTCGAAGGGCGTGAAGCGCTCGATCTTGCGGCCGGTCTCTTGCCCGTGCAGGCCGATGGAGCCCTTGCCGAAGTAGAAGATGCCAATCGCCAGCACCACGATCGCCAGCAGCGCGCCGCCGTAGGGAATGATCCAGTTGTTGCGAACCTGCCGCCACGCCTCGCCGGCGTTGGTGAGGCTCGAACCCGGGTACTGCAGGAAGGGCTGGATCAGGTTGCCGGCTTCCGGGGCCTCGGACTTGGGCAGACTGGTGTAGCCGCTCACGCCCGCGCCCACCGCGCGCCACATCGGCGCGTTGTTGCCAGGCTGGACCTGGGCGCGCTCGGCGTTGCTTTGTTTGAGGTAATTCGGATCGCTGCTCGCGTCGGGCTTGACCTCGAAGATGTTCTGGCCCTGGATGCCGCCCGTCGACGCGGAGGCCGCGGGGGCGGCGGCAGGCGCGGGTGCGGGCTTGGCCTGCGCCCAGGCGCCGGACATCCCACCGGCGGCGAGCAGCACGCCCGCGATCAGCGCGCGCGCGGCGCGACGCAGGGAATCATTGGGCTTTTGCATGGTCGTTCTGCGCCTGCGCACGGGTCTTGAGCTGCTGCTCCCAGCTGGTCTTGTCGCCGGACTTCCAGCCCGAGATCGTGAAGGCGGCCGCGCCGGTGCCCTGGTAGGGTGCGGTGTCGCTCTTGACGCCGCCCATGCCCTGGGGCTTCTCGCAGCCCGCCAGGGCGACGAGCCCCGCGGCCGCCAGGCCGATCATCGCGATGCGGCTGGTCATGACTTGCCTCCCGCAGGCTGGCCCGCCTGCTTGGACCCGTAGGCGGTACCCCAGCCCCAGACTTCTGCGCCCTTGCCGCGTTTGAGCACGCGATTGCGCAGGATGTCGGCGATCACGTCGCCATCACCGGCGAGCAGCGCCTTGGTGGAACACATCTCCGCGCAGGCGGGTAGCTTGCCCTCGGCCAGGCGGTTACGACCATATTTCTCGAACTCGGCCTGCGAGCCGTTGGCCTCGGGGCCGCCGGCGCAGAAGGTGCACTTGTCCATCTTGCCGCGCACACCGAAGGTACCGGCCGAGGGGAACTGGGGCGCGCCGAAGGGGCAGGCGTAGCTGCAGTAGCCGCAGCCGATGCACACGTCCTTGTCATGCAGCACCACGCCCTCGTCGGTGCGGTAGAAGCAGTTGACCGGACAGACCGCCATGCAGGGCGCGTCCGAGCAGTGCATGCAGGCCACCGAGATCGAGCGCTCGCCCGGAACACCGTCATTGAGCGTGACCACGCGGCGGCGGTTCACGCCCCAGGGCACCTCGTGCTCGTTCTTGCAGGCGGTGACGCAGCCGTTGCACTCGATGCAGCGCTCGGCGTCGCAGATGAATTTCATTCGTGCCATGTCATGCGCTCCTTAGGCCGTGGCTCGTTCGATGTTGCAGATCGTGGTCTTCGTCTCCTGCATCATCGTCACGCTGTCATAACCATAGGTAGTGGCCGTGTTGACGGCCTCGCCGCGCACCACAGGCGCCGCGCCGTTGGGGTAATGGGCCAGCATGTCGGCCCCCTGCCAGCGCCCCGAGAAGTGGAAAGGCATCCACACCGTACCGGCGTCCACGCGCTCGGTCACCATGGCCTGCACGTTCAGGCGCGCGCCTGTGGGGCTGGTGAGCCACACGCGCTCACCGTCGCGGATGCCCCGGTCAGCCGCGGCCTTGGGGTTGATCTCCACATAGGCTTCCTGCTGAAGTTCGGCCAGCCAGGGGTTGGATCGGGTCTCCTCGCCGCCGCCCTCGTACTCGACCAGCCGGCCGGAGGTGAGGATCAGGGGGAACTTTTCGTGCAACTTGTCCGCGAGGTTCTTGGCCTGCACCGTCTTGAACAGGGTGGGCAGGCGCCAGAAGGCCTTGCGGTCGTCGTGCGAGGGGTACTTGGCCACCAGGTCCGGGCGGGTGCTGTAAAGCGCCTCGCGATGCTTTGGAATCGGATCCGGGAAGTTCCAGACCACCGCGCGCGCCTTGGCGTTGCCAAACGGGTGGCAGCCGTGCTTCATGGCCACGCGGATGATGCCGCCGCTGGGGTCGGTCTTCCAGTTCTTGCCCTCGGCGGCAGTGCGCTCGGCGTCGGTGAGGTCGCCCCACCAGCCCAGTTTCTTGAGCAGCACGTGGTCAAACTCAGGGTAGCCGGTCGTGATCTCGCAACCCTTGGAGTAAGAGCCGTCGGCCGCCAGCAGGCTCTGGCCGTCGCGCTCCACGCCGAAGTTCGCGCGGAAGTTGCCTCCGCCTTCCATCACGTGCTTGGAGGTGTCGTACAGGTTGGGCGAACCCGGGTGCTTGATCGCGGCGGTGCCGTAGCAGGGCCAGGGCAGGCCGAAATAGTCGCCCGTGGTGTCGTAGCCGGTTTCCTTGTCGACGCCACCCTTGGACTTGAGGGTCTTGACGTCGAACAGGTGCATGTTGCGCATGTGCGCCTTCAGGCGCTCGGGGCTCTGGCCGGTGTAACCGATGGTCCAGACCGACTTGTTGATCTCGCGCAGGATGTCCTCGGGCACGGGCTCGTCCAGGCCCTTGACCTTCTGCATCTTGTAGTTCTTGACCAGTTCCTTGCCGAAGCCGAGCTTCTCGGCCAGCTGGTACATGATCATGTGGTCGCTGCGGCTTTCCCACAGCGGGTCGATCACCTTTTCGCGCCACTGGATCGAGCGGTTGGACGCGGTGCACGAGCCGCTGGTCTCGAACTGGGTGGCGGCGGGCAGCAGGTACACGGCGCGGTTCGGGTTCAGGTCTTCGGCCTTGCCCGGCATGGCGGCCATCGCCGCGGTGGCCGACGGGTACGGGTCCACCACCACCAGCAGGTCCAGCTTGTCCATGGCCCGCTTCATCTCCAGACCACGAGACTGGGAGTTGGGCGCATGGCCCCAGAAGAACACGCCACGCAGGTTCGGATCCTGATCGATGTTCTCGTTCTTCTCCAGGATGCCGTCGATCCAGCGCGAGACCGTGATGCCCGGCTTGGACATCATGCCCGGGGCTGCGAAGCGGCCCTTGATCCAGTCGAAGTCCACGCCCCAGGCGTTGGCGTAGTGCTTCCAGGAACCCTCGGCCAGGCCGTAGTAACCGGGCAGCGAATCGGGGTTGGGGCCGACGTCGGTGGCGCCCTGCACGTTGTCGTGGCCCCGGAAGATGTTGGCGCCACCGCCGGACACGCCGATGTTGCCCAGGGACAGCTGCAGCAGGCAGGAGGCGCGCACCATGGCGTTGCCGATGGTGTGCTGGGTCTGGCCCATGCACCACACGATGGTGCCGGGGCGGCTCTCGTGCATCTGCTTGGCCACGCCGAGCATCGTGGCCTCGGGCACGCCGCAGGCCTCTTCGACCTTGTCAGGCGTCCAGTTGGCGAGGACCTCCTCGCGCACCTTCTCCATGCCCCAGACGCGGTCGGCGATGTACTTCTTGTCCTCCCAGCCGTTCTTGAAGATGTGGTACATCAGGCCGAACAGGAAGGGGATGTCCGACCCGGAGCGGATGCGGACATGCTGGTCGGCGCGCGCCGCCGTGCGGGTGAAGCGCGGGTCGACCACGATCATCTTGGCGCCGTTCTCCTTGGCATGCAGCATGTGCAGCATGGACACCGGGTGGGCCTCGGCCGCATTCGAGCCGATGTACAACGCCAACTTGGTGTTGGTCATGTCGTTGTACGAGTTGGTCATCGCCCCGTAGCCCCAGGTGTTGGCGACGCCAGCGACCGTGGTGGAGTGGCAGATGCGGGCCTGGTGGTCGCAGTTGTTGCTGCCGAAGAAGCTCACGAACTTGCGAAGCAGGTAGGCCTGTTCGTTGTTGTGCTTGGACGACCCGACCCAGTAGACGGAGTCGGGACCGCTGGCCTTGCGCAACTCCTGCAGCTTGGCCGTGATCTCGTTGAGGGCGGTGTCCCAGCTGATACGCTGGTACTTGCCGTTCACCAGCTTCATGGGATAGCGAAGGCGATACTCGCCGTGACCGTGCTCACGCAGGGCCGCCCCCTTGGCGCAGTGCGCGCCCAGGTTGATCGGCGAGTCGAACACCGGCTCCTGGCGAACCCAGACGCCGTTCTCGACGATGGCATCCACCGCGCAGCCCACCGAGCAGTGCGTGCAGATGGTGCGCTTCACCTCGATCTTGCCGGTGCCGACCGCGACGCCGCCGGCCGCGTGCGACTTCTTCACCAGCGTGAGGCTGGAGGCAGCCAGACCGACGCCCACCCCCAGGCCCGAGCGGCGCAGGAAGGCGCGGCGGTCCATCGTGGGCAGGGCCTGCGAGAGGCCGCGGTGCAGGCTGTGAACGAATGGCGAACGGGCGCCCGCGGCTGCGGCGCCCGATTTCTTTGTCAATAACATGGGGATGCCTCCGCCTTGCGAGCGTTAAACGAGGGTGGTCTTGTAGTACTGCCGCACGTGCTCGGACAGCTGGTAGCCGCCGCCGCGGGCGGGCGGATCTATCTTCACGGGGGGAGCTTGGACGTTCTGGCTGACGGCCGGCAGCAAGGTGGCTGCGGCGGCTGCGGTACCCACGGTGGCGGCACCTGCGAAGAGGCGGCGCCTGGACAGCGGGCGGGCAGACTGGCTCATAGAGACTCCTTTGGTGCTTCCATGCTTTCAATTGCATGAACGATCGGAATGTAGCGGTAGGTTCACCTCTGCGCAACACAGAGGAATCCCTCGGCTAGGTCCTTGGCACCGGGTGCTCCGGCCGCCCCGCTTGCGGGGACCTTCCCATTGGAGGTTGCGCTGCAACATGCGTGTCGATTTGCACAGGGTCGACCCGTTTGCAGGAAGGCGCCTGCGGCCGCCCGGAAGATTGCCCGAGGAATTTGGTCGGTTACTACGCGGCAATCATCCTGCCGGGCGCTCAGGCCAGCATGTCGAAACCCTGCTGCTCCACGCTCAGGAAGGCCCGAGTGAAGTCGGCCAGGCGGGCGTAGAAGCGGGCGCGGGGGTGGCCCGCCACCGCGTCGCACAGGGCGGGCGCCCAGGGCTGCAGGTGTTCGGTGTAGAAGGCCCTCTGGCGGGTGAGGTTGGACACCGCCACGTCGTCGCCCGCGATCAGGTAGCGCATCACCTCGCACAGGCAGGCCACATGGTCCTCGGACTCGGGCATGGCCTCGTCGCGGGCCAGGCCCAGGGCGGCGAGGTCTTCGCGCAGGCGGGCCAGCGGCCTCTCGTTCAGGAAACCCGTGAGGTAGTGTGACCCGAAGAGGTAGACCTCGGGCTTGCCGACACCGCCAAACAGCGCCTCGTGTTCAGCCGCGATGTCGGCGTCGGACATCTCCCGGCACACCCCGACGAAAGCACGCCAGGGCTCCTCCAGAAAGCCGCCAGCCGCTGGCGCCTCGGTGGGCGCCACGCGCAGGGCACCAAGGAGCTCGGAGCCAGGTGCCGCGTAATAGAGCTGCGCCAGCAGGCCGTAGACCTCGGCCCGGGCGGTCTCTTCGTCGAGGGCGGACGACGTCGGAGGCAGGGCGTCGCTCATAGGTCGTTGATCTTCGATTCGTTGGGGTTGGAGTAGAGATCCACCACGCGGCAATCCCCGCACATCTTCAGGCGCTCGGCCGCAGCGCCCTGGAACATGGCGTGACCCGAGAGCTTGGCCATCATGGCCTCGATGGCCTTGAGCGTGCCGAAGGGCTTGCCGCAGCGCACGCAGACATAGGGTTGGGTCTCATTGAGCACGCGGGCCTGCTTGCGCTCGGGCGTGAGCAGCAGGCGCGGCTGCAGGGTGATGGCGTCCTCGGGGCAGGTGCTGGCGCACAGGCCGCACTGCACGCAGTTCTTCTCGATGAAGCGCAGCTGCGGAAGCTCGGGGTTGTCCTGGAGCGCGCTGGCGGGGCAGGCGCTCACGCAACTGAGACAGAGCGTGCAGCTGTCCTTGTTCACCGCGATCGCGCCCAGGGGCGATCCGGCGGCGGGCAGGACGATGGCCTGCGCACGGCCGGCATCGGGGGGCGCCTGCTCCATCAGGTGGTCCAGCGCGAGTTCGAGCGTGGGGCGCTTGTCTGCGGCTACCGCAAAGCGAGCGGTGGCGGCGGGTACCGCGCCCAGGGTGCGGGCTGCACGCTGCAGCGCCTCGTCCAGCGCCTGGGGCGTGGCGGCGCGCAGCAGGCTGAAGTGTTCGCCCGTGTACCCCAGCCCGTGCAGGATGGCCTGGGCCACGGTCATCTGCTGCTGCAGCATGTCCAGGTATTGCGGCGCCTCCTCCTGCGTGGCGAGCACCGCGACATGCCGCGCGCCGCCCGCGACCGCCGACAGCCACAGGTCGATGCCGGTGCTGGCGGTATGCCAGAGAGCCAAGGGGATCACGTTGGCCGGCACCCCGTGCGCGCGGCGCAGGCGGGCCTCGCGGCCCAAGGCCTCGATACATTCGCGCCCGGACTCCTGGCTATGCAGCAACAGCACCGCGTCGCGGCCGCCTGCGCGGGCGTACGTGGTCAGAAGTGACTTGAACTTCACGCCCTGCTCATTCGGGCGCGGGTAGGTGTAGGTCAGTGCGCCCGTGGGGCAGGCGGTGGTGCAGGCGCCGCAGCCCACGCACAGGTTCGGGTTGACCTTGATCTGCTGGCGCGCCTTGTCGGAGCTGATGGCGAGCGCCGAGCACACGTCGATGCAGGCGCTGCAACCCACCTGCTCGTTGCGGCTATGGGCGCAAAGTTTCTGCTTGTACTGGAAGAACTTGGGCTTCTCGAACTCGCCCACCCACTCGCGCAGTTGCAGCAGCGTGGCCAGCCGCTGCTGCGGCGTGCTGGCCAGCGGCAGGTGCGCATAGCCCTGGGGTTTGGCGTGCTGGGTGAACGCGGGCTGCTCGCTCAGGTCCAGCACCAGGTCGAAGGGCTGGGTGTGCGAGGACGCCTCGCGGGCGAAGTCAATGGCGCCTGCCGCATCGCAGGCCTTCACGCAGGCGCGGTGGCCCTTGCAGGCGGTCAGGTCGATCTGGTAGTCCAGCCCGATCGCGCCCTCAGGGCAGGCAGTGAGGCAGGCGTTGCATCGGGTGCACAGGTCCAGGTCGATCGGGTTGTCCTGGGTCCAGGCCAGCTCGAAGGCCCCGAGCCAGCCGCTGAGGCGGTCCATGCGGCCCGAGAGCACCGGGTAGCGGCGCTCCTGCGCGCCCCGCCCGCCCTGGGCGAAAACGGTGACCTGCAGGACGTCGGACAGGCTGGCGGCGGCGGCTTCCGCCTCGTGCAGCGGGCCGATCACCAGCACGCGTCCCTGGCTGGTGTAGGTGACGGTGGCCACCGGCTCGGGCTCGGGCAGACGGGCGCTGGCCAGGAGGGCAGCCAGTTTCGGCATGGCGCTGGCCGCGTCACGGCTCCAGCCGCCGGTCTCGCGGATGTTGACGAAGCGGATCGGGGTCCAGGGCAGGGGCTGGCCCTCGGCGGCGGCGGCCTGAGACTGCTGCTCGGCGAGGTCCGCGAACAGGCGCTGCTCCTGGGTGCAGGCCACCACCAGCTCCTGCCCACCGCGCGCCGCCTGCAGGAAGGCACCCGCTTCGCGCCGGCACAGGGTGGTGTGCAGGCTCAGGTCTTCATCGAGCGCCTTCCCCAGGACCTTGGGGTCCAGGGGCTGGGTCTTGTTGCAGTCGCAGATCAGGGTCGGCATCGGGGGCGCGGGCAGCAGGTTCGTTCGCGGGGAGCGGCCCGGATCCGGGCGGTCCCGACTGTGCCACGAATTGCGGCGAGTTCGTGGACAAAGGGGCACCCGTTGTCACTTCGGGCGCGGCCTCGGCCCGCGCCTGCGGGTTGTCCCGGGGTGGCGACGCAGGGTCTTCGCGGAACAGCCCCAGGAATTCGGCGCTGGCCAGTCCGCGCAGCATGCTCGCGGGCATCGGGTCGGGTTTGCCGTAGTCGTCGATGTAGATGTCCAGGCCGTCCATCACGTTGAAGTGCGGGTCGGAGAACAGCTTCTTCATCGCCGCGTTGCGCACCTCGGGTGCGACCTGGGTGCCGGTGTAGCGGCTGAAATCGGAGGCGGGCGTGAGAGCCTGCGCGTCGGCCATCGTGGGCGGCGGCTCGGGTGGGGCGTCCGGCATGTCCTTGCGCAGTGCGGGCGCAGTCGGCGCCGTGTCGTCCGCGGCAAGGCCTGCGCCGCCCTGACCGGGCAGAGGGACGGGCGCCACAGCCGGTTCGGCGGGTCCGGCAGCGGGCGGCTCGGGCTCGAGCGGGCGCCCCTCCTTCGCATCGAGCTTGCGCCGCGACCAGCGGCCCAGGAAACCATCAGCCACGGTCGCCCTCCCCGCCCCCCGGACCGCCCCGATAGGCTTTGCCAGTACTGACCGACGCGGGATTGCCGAAGCGGTCCTGCAGGGGCTTGAAGCTGTCCGGGCGTTTGCGCAGCTTGGGCTCAGGCGTGTAATGCTCCTGCGCGAAGGCCTGCATCCACGCCACGATGTCCGGCGGCGCCGGCACCTGCTCCACGTGCTCCTGCGCGTCGAGCCAGCGGCCCGCGTCGTGGTAGCTCAGGGTGACGATCTGGGGGCGGGCAATGGGCTCTTCGGACACGGTGGCCTCCTCCTCCATGCGCCACATCACGAACCAGCCCGGCGCGGGCGTAGTGGCATTGAGGTAGTAGCCCTCGGCATCGTCACGAAACAGTTCGACGGTGAAACCCGGGTGCAGCCAGTCCTCGGTACGCTCGTCGCGGCGCAGGCAGCGCGGCGAGTCGCCGAAGGCAGGCTCGTGCAGCACCACCTCGTGCAACTGCCACCGGTAAGGCTGCCAGCGGTTGTCGATGGCCTCGCGGCGCATCACAACGGCGACCTGGACGCTGGGACGCTGGTTCATGGAGCGATAGGGATCAGGCCTGCAGCCGCACGGCGCAATACTTGAACTCGGGGATCTTGCAGACCGGGTCCAGGGCCGCGTTCGTGAGCAGGTTGGCGGCGGCCTCGGCATAGGCAAAAGGCATGAAGACGGTGCCATCGGGCGTGCCGTCGTCACGGCGCACATGGCAACGGACTTCGCCACGGCGCGATTGCAGGCGCGCCATCTGGCCGGCTACCAGGCCCAGTCGCTGCAGTTCTCGGCCATTGAGCGACGCGGTGGCCACCGGCTCGATGGCATCGAGCACCACGCTGCGCCGGGTCATGCTGCCGGTGTGCCAGTGCTCCAGCTGGCGGCCCGTGATCAGGACCAGCGGGTACTCGGCGTCGGGCCGCTCGGCGGCCGGCACGATCTGTGCGGGCACCAGGCGCAGGCGGCCGTCGTCCGTGGGAAAGTGGTCAGTGAAGACCACCGGCTGGCCCGGGTCGTCTTCGCTCAGGCACGGGTAGGTGACCGCGCCTTCGCGCTCCAGGCGGGCCCACGAGATACCGGCGATGGCCGCATGCATGGCCTGGCGCATTTCCTCGTAAACGGCCGCCACGCCGGCGTCCGGGCCCGGGTAGTGCCAGTCCAGCCCCATGCGGCGCGCCATCTCCTGGATCAACTCGAGGTCGGGACGCGCGTCACCCGGCGGATCGATCGCCTGTCGCCCCAGCTGGACGATCCGGTCGGTGTTGGTGACCGTGCCGGTCTTCTCGGGCCAGGCGGTGGCGGGCAGCACCACGTCGGCCAACCAGGCGGTCTCGGTCAGGAAGATGTCCTGGACCACCAGGTGCTCCAGCGAGGCCAGCGCATGGCGCGCGTGATTCAGGTCCGGGTCGCTCATGGCGGGGTTCTCGCCCTGCACGTACATGCCGCGGACCTTGTGCAGGTCCGAATCTGGCGCGAGGGCCTTGTGCATGATCTCGACCACCGTGTAACCGGGATGGCCGTCCAGTCGCGTGCCCCAGAATTTCTCGAACCAGGCGTGGGCGTCCGGCTGGTCCACGCGCTGGTAGTTGGGGAACATCATCGGGATGAGGCCGGCGTCGCTGGCGCCCTGCACGTTGTTCTGCCCGCGCAAGGGGTGCAGGCCGCTGCCCGGCTTGCCGATCTGGCCGGCCACGGCGCACAGCGCGATCAGGCAGCGCGCGTTGTCGGTGCCGTGCACGTGCTGGCTCACGCCCATGCCCCACAGGATCATGGCGGCCTTGGCCTGCGCGAAGGCACGGGCCACCTCGCGGATGCGGTCCGCGGGCACGCCGCACACGGGGGCCATGGCCTCGGGCGTGTACGCGTCGACGCTGGCGCGCAGCGCCTCGAAGTTGCTCGCGCGCTGCGCGATGAAGTCCCGGTCGGTGAGTCCCTCTTGGATGATGGTGTGGATCATCGCGTTGAGCAGGGCCACGTCGGTGTCCGGCTTGAACTGCAAGGTGCGCCAGGCGTGGCGGCCGATGTCGGTCACGCGCGGGTCGGCCAGCACGATCTTCGTGCCGCGGCGCGCGGCATTCTTCATCCAGGTGGCGGCCACCGGGTGGTTGGCGGTGGGGTTGGAGCCGATGACGATCACCAGTTCGGCCTGGGCGACGTCGCCGACCGGGTTGCTCACCGCGCCCGAGCCCACGCCTTCAAGCAGCGCCGACACGCTGGAGGCGTGGCACAGGCGGGTGCAGTGGTCCACGTTGTTACTGCCAAAGCCGGTGCGTACCAGCTTCTGGAAAAGGTAGGCCTCTTCGTTCGTGCCCTTGGCCGAGCCGAAGCCGGCAAGCGCCTTGGGGCCGTGGGTGTCGCGGATCGCCCGCAAGCCTCCCGCAGCGCAGTCCAGCGCCTCGTCCCAGGTGGCCTCGCGGAACACCTCTTGCCAGCGCGAGGGATCACGCAGGACCTCGGTGTCCTTGGGCACACCCGGTTTGCGTATCAGGGGGCGCGTGAGGCGGTCGGGGTGGTGCGCGTAGTCGAAGCCGAAGCGGCCCTTCACGCACAGGCGGCCCTGGTTGGCGGGGCCGTCGCGGCCCTCGACACCGACGATGCGGTTTCCGCGAACCTGGTAGGTCAGCTGGCAGCCGACGCCGCAGAAGGGGCAGACCGAATCGACAGTGCGGTCCACCGCCTGCGAACCCACCATCGTCTTGGGCATGAGCGCGCCGGTGGGGCAAGCCTGCACGCATTCGCCGCAGGCCACGCAGGTGCTGACACCCATGGGGTCTGCCAGGTCGAAGACGATCTGCGACTCGGCGCCACGGCGGGCGTAGCCGATCACGTCGTTCACCTGCTCCTCGCGGCAGGCGCGCACGCATCGCGTGCACTGGATGCACGCGTCGAGGTTGACCGCCATCGCGGGGTGGGAGAGGTCCGGCGCAGGGGCTTCGCGGCGCAAGGCGCTGAGCGACGCGCGCGGGGTCACGCCCATCTCCAGGGCCCAGGCGCTCAACTCACCGTGCTGGCCCGGGGCATTTCCGGGGTTGGCATCATCCGCCCGGTCGTTCCACTTGTGGCCCTGCTGCGGCAGGTCTGCCAGCAGCATCTCGAGCACCATCTTCTGGCTCTTGGATGCGCGCTCGCTGCGGGTCTGGACATCCATCCCCGGGGTGACGGCGCGGCAGCAGCTCGGGGCCAGCACGCGCTCGCCCGCGACCTCGACCACGCAGGCCCGGCAATTGCCGTCGGGGCGCAGGCCCTCGCTGTAGCAAAGGCGTGGGATCTTCACGCCCAGGCGGTCGGCGGCCTGCAGGATGCTTTCACCCTGCACCGCCTGGACCTCCTGGCCGTCCAGGCGAAACGACACGAGGGGCAGGTCAGGTGACTTCATCGGGAAAATAGGTCTGCACGCAGCGGATCGGGTTGGGTGCGGCCTGTCCCAGGCCGCAGATGGAGGCGTCGGCCATGACCTGGCTCAGGTCGCTCAGGGTGGCGTGGTCCCAGCGTTGGGCCTGCATCAGGCGCGCCGCCTTGTCGGTGCCCACGCGGCACGGCGTGCACTGGCCGCAGCTTTCGTGGGCGAAGAAACGCATCATGTTCAGCGCCGCGTCGCGCGCGCGATCGTGCTGGCTCAAGACGATGACTGCGGCCGAGCCGATGAAGCAGCCATGCGGCTGCAGGGTATCGAAGTCCAGTGGCACGTCGGCCAGGCGCGCGGGCAGGATGCCTCCTGAGGCCCCACCAGGCAGGTACCCATACAAGGTGTGGCCGGGCGCCATGCCACCGCAGTATTCGTCCACCAGTTCACGCAGGGTGATGCCCGCGGGCGCCAGCTTCACGCCGGGCTCGCTCACACGCCCGCTCACGCTGAAGGAGCGCAAGCCCTGGCGGCCGTGGCGGCCCTGGCTGGCGAAGACCTGCGGGCCGTCTTCCAGCAGCGTGCGTACCCAGTACAGCGTCTCGAAGTTGTGCTCCAGCGTCGGTCGGCCAAAGAGCCCCACCTCGGCGATGTAGGGCGGGCGCAGGCGCGGTTCACCGCGCTTGCCCTCAATGCTTTCGATCATGGCCGACTCTTCGCCGCAGATGTACGCCCCTGCGCCGCGGCGCAGGTGGATGGCGGGCAGGGGGAAGGGGGGGTCGGCCTGCAGGCGTTCGAGCTCGGCCTGCAGCATGGCGCGCGCGTCGTGGTATTCGTCGCGCAGGTAGATGTAGATGCCATCGATGCCCACCACCCGGGCGGCGATCAGCATGCCCTCCAGGAAACGGTGCGGGTCTCGCTCGAGGTAGTGCCGGTCCTTGAGAGTGCCGGGCTCGCCTTCGTCGATGTTCACGGCCATCAGCCGCGGCGCGGGCTGCGCGCGCACGATGCGCCACTTGCGCCCCGCCGGAAAGCCCGCGCCACCCAGCCCGCGCAGGCCGGCGTGTTCGAGCGCGGTGATGACCGATTCGGCATCGCGTTCCCCGCGCGCCACCGCCGCTGCGACTGCGTAGCCGCCCTGTGCTCGGTAGGCGTCGTAATCCAGGGCCTGCGGCACGGGCGCGACTTCGGCACCGGCGACCGCCTCCCGTATCCGGTCGTCCGTGGCCTGCGGCACCGCCCGCTGCCCCACCAGCGCCGCCGGCGCCTGCTCGCAGCGGCCGATACAGGGCGCGGGAATCAGACGTACCTGCGGACCGAGGATGGCGGGCAGGCGTTGCAGCAGCCCCTGCGCGCCGGCCATCTCGCACGAGAGTCCGTCGCACACGCGTACCGTGAGCGCAGGCCCCACCTCTCCCTCAGAAAGGATCTCGAAGTGGTGATAGAAACTCGCGACCTCGAAGACCTCGGCCATCGGCACGTTCATCTCCTGCGCCAGCGCCGCGAGGTGCCGCGGCTGCAGGCCGTGCCAGTGGTCGTTCAGACGGTGCAGGTGTTCGATCAGCAGGTCGCGCGCGTGGCCGCCCTCGGGGCGCGGGCCGATCAGGTCACGCACCTCCTGCAGGCTGGCCGCATCGGCCTGCCGACCCTTGAGGTGACCGGTGCGGTCGCTCGCGCGATGGAGACGGACTGCAGCTTCCTGCATCAGGTGTCCTTGGAGACGGTGATGGTGGGAAACCGCGAGGAGAAGTCCTTGGCCTTGGCGGCGATCTTGATGGCGACCTGGCGGGCCATGGCCTTGTACAGGGCCGCCACCTGACCGTCGGGGTCGGCCACCACCGTAGGCTTGCCGCCGTCGGCCTGCAGCCGGATGGCCATATCCAGGGGCAGCGCGCCCAGGTAGTCGATGCCGCGCTCGGCGGCATAGCGCTGGCCGCCGCCCTCGCCGAAGATGTGCTCCACATGGCCGCACTTCGTGCAGACATGGGCTGCCATGTTCTCCACCAGGCCCAGGATCGGAACACCCACCTTGTCGAACATGGCCACGCCCTTGCGCGCGTCCAGGAGCGCGATGTCCTGCGGCGTGGTGACGATGACCGCGCCCGTCATGGGCACGCGCTGCGAGAGCGTGAGCTGGATGTCGCCGGTACCGGGTGGCATGTCCACGATCAGGTAATCGAGGTCGCGCCAGTTGGTCTGGCGCAGCAGCTGCTCCAGGGCCTGGGTGGCCATGGGGCCGCGCCAGATCATGGCCTCGTTGGGATTGATCAGGAATCCGATGGACATGACCTGCACGCCGTAGTTCTCCAGCGGGTCCATCGTCTTGCCGTCGTCGCTCTCGGGGCGGCCCTCGATCCCCATCATCATGGGCTGGCTGGGGCCGTAGATGTCGGCATCGAGCAGGCCCACGCAGGCGCCCTCGGCCGCCAGTGCCAGTGCCAGGTTGGCGGCGGTGGTGCTCTTGCCGACCCCACCCTTGCCCGATGCCACGGCCACGATGTTCTTCACGCTGGGCAGGAGCTGCACGCCACGCTGCACCGCGTGGGCGACCACGCGGGTGGCGATGTTCACCGTCACGTCGCTCACGCCCGGTACGCCACGGGCCGCAGCCACCAGGGCCTGGCGCAGGACGGCATGCTGGCTTTTGGCCGGGTAGCCCAGTTCGACGTCGAAGGACACCTTGCCGCCGTCGGCCTTGAGGTTCTTCAGGGCCTTCGTGCTCACGAAATCCTGGTCGGTGTTCGGGTCCTTGACGGCGCCCAGGGCGGCCATTAGCGGTGCGGTGAGGTCGGAAGTAGCCATGTGAAGGGGAAATCGAATAGCCGGACAGTTTACCCAGCGCAACTAAAATGGCCGGTTCCGAGCGAAAAAACCATGTCCAAGCGCAAGCTCTTCGTCACGACCGCCCTGCCCTACGCCAACGGGAAGTTTCACATCGGCCACATCATGGAGTACATCCAGGCCGACATCTGGGTGCGGTTCCAGCGCATGCAGGGGCACATGGTGCACTTTGTGGGCGCCGACGACGCGCACGGCGCGCCGATCATGATCGCCGCCGAGAAGGCGGGCAAGACGCCGCAGCAGTTCGTGGGCGAGATCGCCGCGGGCCGCAAGCCGTACCTCGACGGCTTCCATATCCGCTTCGACAACTGGCATTCCACCGACAGCGCAGAGAACACCGAGCTGGCTCAGGGCATCTACAAGGCCCTCAAGGCCAACGGCCTGATCGCCACCCGAACCATCGAGCAGTTCTACGACCCGGTCAAGGGCATGTTCCTGCCCGATCGCTACATCAAGGGCGAGTGCCCCACCTGCCACGCAAAAGACCAGTACGGTGACAGCTGCGAGGTGTGCAGCGCGGTGTACGCGCCCACGGACCTGATCGAGCCCTACTCCACCCTCACCGGTGCCAAGCCCGAGATCCGCAGCTCCGAGCACTTCTTCTTCAAGCTGTCCGACCCGAAGGTGGTCGACTTCCTCAAGGCCTGGACGCAGGATCAGGACGTGGGAAGCAGCGGCCACCCGCGCCTGCAGGCCGAGATGGCGAAAAAGGCCAGCGAATGGTTCGAAGCCGGCATGGCCGACTGGGACATTTCGCGCGAGGCGCCCTACTTCGGCATCGAGATCCCGGACGCGCCGGGCAAGTACTTCTACGTCTGGCTGGACGCCCCGGTGGGCTACCTGGCCAGCCTCAAGAACCACTTCGACAAGGGCCAGGCCCGGGCCCACTGGCACGGGGCCTCCTGCACCGACGCCAGCTTCGAGCAGTTCGTCGCCGACCCCGAAGTCGAACAGGTGCACTTCATCGGCAAGGACATCGTGTACTTCCACACCTTGTTCTGGCCCGCCATGCTGCAGTTCTCCGGCCGCAAGACGCCCACGCAGGTGAATGTCCACGGATTCATCACCGTCAGCGGCGAGAAGATGTCCAAGAGCCGCGGCACCGGCATCGACCCGCTGAAGTACCTGTCCCTGGGCATGAACCCCGAGTGGCTGCGCTACTACATCGCCGCCAAGCTCAATGGGCGCGTGGAGGATGTCGACTTCAACCCCGACGACTTCGTGGCACGCGTCAACGCCGACCTGATCGGCAAGTACGTGAATATCGCCAGCCGCGCGGTGAAGTTCGTGCCCGGCGGCCAGCTGGTGAAGAACGACGCGGCCAGCCTGCAGCCGCAGCGACTGCTCGAATCCGTCGCCCGCCTGTACGAGGCGCGCGAGTACGGCAAGGCCCTGCGCGAGATCATGGCCTACGCCGACGAGGTGAACCTGCGCTTTGACGGCGCCGCGCCCTGGAAGCTGGTCAAGGAAGGCCAGGCCGACCGCGCCGCCGCCGTCTGCTCCGAGTGCCTGGAGCACTTCAAGGTGCTCACCGCGTGCCTGAAGCCCGTGCTGCCCGAGCTCGCGCGGCAGGCCGAGGCATTCCTGCAATGTGCGCCGCTCACGCTTGAGGGCGCGGTCACACCACTGCCCGAGGGCCACCGCGTGGGCGAGTACAAGCACCTGATGCAGCGCGTGGACCCCAAGCAGCTGGACGCGCTCTTCGAGCCGCCCGCCGAGGCGGCTGCGCAGGCGCCTGCCGCCGCAGACCCCGGCGGCGAGTCTCTCGCCCCCATCATCACCATCGACGACTTCTCGAAGATCGACCTGCGCATCGCGAAGATCGTGCAGTGCGAGGCGGTCGAGGGCTCCACCAAGCTGCTGCGCCTCACGCTCGACGTGGGCGAGGGGAAGACGCGTAACGTCTTCTCCGGGATCGCCAGCGCCTACAAGCCCGAGGACCTGGTCGGCAAGCTCACCGTGATGGTGGCCAATCTCGCGCCGCGCAAGATGAAGTTCGGCGTCTCCGAGGGCATGGTGCTGGCCGCCAGCCATGGCGACGAGAAGTCCCACCCAGGCATCTACGTGCTGCAGCCGTGGCCGGGCGCCCAGCCCGGCATGCGGGTGCGGTGAGCCGCCTCGTGCCCGCCCTGTTCCGGCCGCGCCTGATCGACGCGCTGCGGGGTTACGGCGCGCGGGCCTTCCAGGACGATCTCGGCGCGGGCCTGACCGTCGCCATCGTCGCCCTGCCCCTGGCGATGGCCTTCGCCATCGCCTCCGGCCTCAAGCCCGAGGCCGGCCTGTGGACCGCCATCCTGGGCGGCCTGCTGGTGTCCCTGCTCGGGGGCTCCAACGTGCAGATCGCCGGTCCTGCCGGCGCCTTCATCGTCATCGTCTACGGCATCGTGGAGCGCCACGGCCTGGCCAACCTCTTGATCGCCACGGCCTGCGCGGGCGTGCTGCTGTTCGCGCTGGGCCTGCTGCGACTGGGCAACCTGGTGCGCCACGTGCCCGTGAGCATCGTTGTGGGGTTTACCAACGGCATCGCGGTGCTGATCGCGCTGTCGCAGGTCAAGGACTGGCTGGGCCTGTCGGTGGCGAAGATGCCCGCCGACTTCTTTCACCAGGTGCAGGTGCTGGCGCAGCACCTGCACACCTTCAATCCGGCGGCCTTCGCGCTGGGGGCGGTGTGCGTGGCCGGACTGTGGCTGTGGCCGCGCCTGTGGACCGGGCCAGCGCGTGGCCTGCCGGTGGGTGACCTGCCTCTGGTGCACTCCATTGCAGTGGTGGGCGCGCGCGTGCCCGCGCCCATCGTGGCACTGGTCACGCTCACCCTCGCGGCCTGGACACTGAAGCTGCCGGTGGACACCATCGGCTCGCGCTTCGGCGCCATCCCACAGGGCCTGCCGGCGCTGGCATGGCCCGCCTTCAGCTGGGAGACCGTCACGCAGCTGGTAAACCCCATCCTCACCATCGCCCTGCTCGGAGCGATCGAGTCGCTGCTGTGCGCACGCGTCGCCGACCAGATGGGAGGCTTCCAGCAGCACGACTCCAATCAGGAACTCATGGCGCAGGGCGTGGCCAACATGGTGACGCCCTTGATCGGCGGCATGCCGGTGACGGGCACCATCGCCCGCACCGCCACCAACGTGCGCGCGGGTGCCACCACGCCGGTGGCGGGCATCACCCACGCCCTGGCCCTGGCGGGCCTTGTGCTGCTGGCGGCGCCACTGGCCTTGCACGTACCGATGGCGGTACTGGCGGGCACGCTGGTGTTCATTGCCTGGAACATGGGCGAGTGGGGAGAGTTCGCGAAGCTGCGCCGGCAAAGCGCGAGCTACCGGCTGCTGATGCTCCTGACCTTCGCCCTGACCGTGATGTTCGACCTCACCGTGGCCCTGGTGACAGGGCTGGCGATTGCCGGGGCGCTGTACCTGTGGTCGCGGGCACGCGCGCTGCCCCGGTAAAATCAGTTGGTCAAGGGTTCACCATGTCCATCCTCCAGCGCATCTTCCGTCGTCCCGACTACCACTCCGAGGTCACCCAGTTCATCGACGGCCTGAAGGCAGCCCGCCCCGAGCTGGAGGCGCAGCAACGCGCCGGCCGCGCCCTGCTCTGGGACAAGCGGGTGGACCGCTCGCTGCAATCCGAGTGGCAGGCCGCCCGCGTACGCCAAAAGGCCTACGTGTACGGCAGCGGCGGGCAGTAAGTCGGGCCCGGGCCGCGCTCCCATGACCGACACAACCCCAGAGACCCTGCCCGAGCCGGCCACCCCCGAGCTGCCCGGCATGCCCGAGGTGGTCGACCAGGTGGCCCTGGCGCGTCTGTACGGCGAGCCGCTGTTCGCGCTGCCCACCGACCTGTACATCCCGCCGGACGCACTGGAAGTCTTTCTCGAGGCCTTCGAGGGCCCGCTGGACCTGCTGCTGTATCTGATTCGCAAGCAGAACTTCAACATCCTGGACATCCCGATGGCGGGGGTCACGCGCCAGTACCTGCAGTACGTGGACGAGATCCGCAGCCGCAACCTCGAGCTCGCTGCTGAATACCTGCTGATGGCGGCCATGCTGATCGAGATCAAGTCGCGCATGCTGCTGCCGCCCAAGAAGGTGGCCGAGGGCGAGGAGCCCGAAGACCCCCGCGCCGAATTGGTTCGCCGCCTGCTCGAGTACGAGCAGATGAAGCTGGCCGCCGCGCGCCTTAACGAGGTTTCACAACTGGGGCGCGACGTGCTGCGTGCACAGGTCTACATCGAGCAGTCGCTGCAACCGCGCTTTCCGGACGTGGCCGTGATCGACCTGCAGGAAGCCTGGCGCGACATCCTCAAGCGGGCCAAGCTGGTGCAGCACCACAAGATCACGCGCGAGGAGCTTTCGGTGCGAGAGCACATGAGCATCGTGCTGCGCAAGCTGCAGGGCCGCAAGTTCATCGAGTTCGAGAATCTCTTCGACACCAACCGCGGCATGCCGGTGGTCATCGTCACCTTCATCGCCATGCTCGAACTGGCCAAGGAGACCCTGATCGAGGTCACCCAGGCCGAAGCCTACGCCCCCATCTACGTGCGCCTGGCCTACCAGCCGGCCTGAGGCCACTGCCTTTTCCCTTCCCTGCATGAACGCCTGCGCGACGCTGGATTTCGACGTGGTCATCGTGGGCAGCGGCCTGGCCGGCCTGTCCGCTGCCCTGTACCTGGCGCCGACGCAGCGGGTGGCCGTGATCACCAAGCGCGCCATGTCCGACGGCTCCAGTGGCTGGGCCCAGGGCGGCATAGCCGCGGTGGTGGGCCGGGGCGACACCTTCGACTCGCACGTGGATGACACTCTGGTGGCTGGCGCCGGCCTGTCCGACCCGGCCGCCACCCGCTTCGTGGTCGAACACGCGCCAGAGAGCATCGAGTGGCTGCGGTCGCTGGGCGTGCCCTTTTCCCAGGAGAACGGGCAGCTGCACCTCACGCGTGAGGGCGGGCACAGCGCGCGGCGCATCGTGCACGTGACCGACGCCACCGGCGCCGCCGTGCAGCAGACGCTGATCGAACACGTGCGGCGTACGCCCAACATCACGCTTTTCGAACACCACATGCTGGTGGACCTGATCGTGGCCGGCAAGATCGGCCTGACGCCGCAGCGGTGCCTGGGCCTGTACGCGCTGGACGAGACGCGCGACGAGGTGGTGGCCTTCCGCGCGCCCCACACCATCCTGGCCACCGGCGGCGCGGGCAAGGTGTACCTCTACACCACCAACCCCGACACGGCTACGGGAGACGGTATCGCCGCCGCCTGGCGCGCGGGCTGTAGCGTCGCCAACATGGAATTCATCCAGTTCCATCCGACCTGCCTGTACCACCCGCACGTCAAGAACTTCCTGATCACCGAAGCCGTGCGCGGCGAAGGCGGGCGCCTGCTGCTGCCCGATGGCACCCGATTCATGCCCTCGCACGACGCCCGCGCCGAGCTGGCGCCGCGAGACGTGGTGGCCCGTGCCATCGACTTCGAGATGAAGAAGCACGGCCTGGACTGCGTCTACCTGGACATCTCGCACCAGGGCCCGGCGTTCATTCAGGAGCATTTCCCCAACATCCACGCGCGCTGCCTGGAACTGGGCATCGACATGACCCGCCAGCCGATTCCTGTGGTGCCCGCCGCCCACTACACCTGCGGCGGCGTGCAGACCGACCTGGCGGGCCGCACCGAGCTGCCCGGCCTGCATGCGATCGGCGAGACCACCTACACCGGCCTGCACGGCGCCAACCGGCTGGCGAGCAACTCACTGGTGGAGTGCATGGTGTTCGCGCGCTCGGCGGCCCAGGACATCCTGACCCACCCCTCACCCCCGGCGCCGCCAGTGCCGGCCTGGGACGACAGCCGGGTGACGGACGCCGACGAGGCCGTGGTCATCTCCCACAACTGGGACGAATTGCGCCGCTTCATGTGGGACTACGTGGGCATCGTGCGCACCAACAAGCGCCTGGATCGCGCGGCGCGGCGCATCGCGCTGCTACAGCACGAGATCCAGGAGTTCTACAGCGCCTTCCACGTCACGCGCGACCTGCTGGAACTGCGCAACCTGGTTCAGGTGGCCGATCTGATCGTGATGTCGGCCATGATGCGGCACGAGAGCCGCGGGTTGCATTACAGCCTGGACTATCCGGACACCTCGGACAAGGCTGTGCCGACGGTGCTGCGGCCGGGGCAGGCGGACCTGCGATGAAGGCGTGACCGCTCACACGCCAGCGTGAGGTTTCACGCGCGGGAAGCCAGAGGGCACCAACTCAAGCCGCCCCAATATTCGGCACCAGTGCCCCCGGCGCCTTCCCGTCCTTCAGCCCCTGCGTGAACGCCAGCATCCGGTCAATCGGTAACCTGGCGCGCTCACCCAGCGACGGGTCCACGAACACCTCGTTCGCCCCCGTCTCCAGCACCCGCGCCACGTCCGCCAGCGCGTTCATCGCCATCCAAGGACAGTGCGCACAGCTCTTGCACGTCGCGCTGTTGCCCGCAGTCGGCGCCTCGATGAAGACCTTGTCCGGGTTGAGCGTGCGCAGCTTGTGCATCATCCCGTTATCAGTGGCCACGATGAATTCGCGCGCATCCATCTCGCGGGCCGCCTTGAGGATGCCGGAGGTGGAGCCCACCGCGTCGGCCAGGGCCACGACATCGGCGGGCGACTCCGGATGCACCAGCACTTTGGCCTTCGGATGATCGCGCTTGAGGGCCTCGAGCTCGAAAGCCTTGAACTCGTCGTGCACGATGCACGAGCCGTTCCACATCACCATGTCGGCGCCGGTCTCGCGCTGGATGTAGCTGCCCAGGTGGCGATCAGGCGCCCACAGCAGCTTGTGGCCCTGGTCCTTGAGGGCGCGCACGATCTCCAGCGCGCAGCTGGAAGTGACGAGCCAGTCGGCACGCGCCTTCACCGCGGCGCTGGTGTTGGCGTAGACCACTACCGTGCGGTCCGGGTGCTGGTCGCAGAACGCGCTGAAGGCATCGGCCGGGCACCCCAGGTCCAGCGAGCAGGTGGCATCGAGGTCAGGCATCAGCACCCGTTTGTGCGGCGAGAGGATCTTGGAGGTCTCGCCCATGAAGCGCACGCCCGACACCACCAGCGTCTGCGCGGGGTGGTCGCGGCCGAAGCGGGCCATCTCCAGTGAATCACTGACCAGACCGCCAGTCTCCTCGGCCAGGTCCTGCAGGTCGGGGTGCACGTAGTAGTGCGACACCATCACCGCGTTGCGCTCCTTGAGCAGGCGGCGGATGCGGTCCTTGAGCGCCACGCGCTCCTGCGGTGAGGGCTCGGGCGGCACCCGGGCCCAGGCGTGGCGGGTGTCACAGGTGGCGCCTGCGGGCTGCTCGTATTCGACGTCGACAACGGGGATCACCGCGGGCATGAAACTTCCTTGGCACCTGGAAACCCCGTATTTTCGCAGGAGCCGCCACAATCCCGGGATGGACACGCCCTACACCTGCGAGACCCTCTCGCGAGCCGACACGGACGCCCTGCCCGGCGCCACCGTGCTCGAGTTCGGGGCCAATTGGTGCAGCTGGTGCCAGGGCGCGCAGATCGCCATCACCGAAGCCCTGCGGGATCACCCGGGACTGCGCCACATCAAGGTGGAAGACGGCAAGGGCCGCCCGCTCGGTCGCAGCTACGGCGTGAAGCTCTGGCCCACGCTGGTGTTCCTCAAGGACGGCACGGAAGTCGCCCGCGTTGTGCGGCCGTCGGACGCGTCGCCCCTGCGCCAGGCGCTGGACCAACTGGCCTGAAGCCCAGGACGGACGCACCAGGGCCGGGGGTGACCTCTGTCAGTGCTCGGACCGTGCCCCGCGCCCCATCAGCGCCGCCACCGCCGCCTGCGGCGTGAGCGAGCCATCGAGCATGCCCACCACCGCGCTGGCGATCGGCATCTCCACGCCCAGGCTGGCTGCGCGCTGCACCACGGTGCGGGCGCAGTACACGCCCTCGGCCACATGGCCCAGGGACTGCACCGCCTGCGCCAGGGTCTGCCCCTTCGCCAGCAGCAGGCCCACCTGCCGGTTGCGGCTCAGGTCGCCGGTGGCGGTGAGCACCAGATCGCCCAGGCCGGACAGGCCCATGAAGGTCTCGGCGCGCGCGCCCAGCGCCAGGCCCAGGCGGGTGATCTCGGCCAGGCCACGCGTGATCAGCGCGGCGCGGGCGTTCAGCCCCAGCCCCAGGCCGTCACACAGGCCGGTGGCAATGGCCAGCACGTTCTTGACCGCGCCGCCGACTTCCACGCCGACCAGGTCGTCGTTCGCGTAGACGCGCAGGCTAGGACTGTGCAGGGCGGCCACCAGGGTGTCGCGAACGGACGCATGCGGGCTGGCGGCCACCAGCGCGGTGGGCTGGCCGCGCGCCACCTCGAGGGCAAAGCTCGGACCGCTCAGGGCACCGGCCGCCAGGCGGGGGGCCACTTCGGCCTGGATCTCGTGCCCCAACAGGCCGCGGGGGGGATCCCCCCCGGCTTCGAAGCCCTTGCAAAGCCAGGCCACCGGCGCGGCGGCGCCGGCCAGTTGCGTGAGCAGGTCGCGCAGGCCCGACATGGGCGTGGCGACGATGACGAGGTCATGGGCCGCGGCCAGCGAGGAACCGTCGGTCGCATCGCTTACCGCGATGCGATCCTGCAGCGCGATGCCTGGCAGGTAGCGGCGGTTCTCGCGGTCTGCGCGCAGGATCCGGGCCTGCGCCGGATCGCGAGCCCACAAGGTCACGTCGTGACGCCCCGCGGCGCTCACCGACAGGGCGGTGCCCCAGGCGCCGGCGCCGAGGACCAGGATCTTCATCTCGGGGTCCGCCCGGCGTGGCCGCTTCAGGCCTGGGTGATGATGCCCGAGCCCTGCTGCGCCTGTTGCTGCTGCTCGAACATCGCCTGGAAGTTGATCTCGGACAGATGCACCGGCGGGAAGCCCGCGCGGGTGATGATGTCGGCCACGCTGGCGCGCAGGTAGGGGTAGACGATCTGCGGGCAGGCGATGCCCATGATCGCGCCCATCTGGTCTTCGGGGATATTGCGGATCTCGAAGATGCCGCCCTGCTTGCACTCGACCAGGAACACGGTGCGGTCACCGATCTTGGTGGTGACCGTGCCGGTCACGCAGACCTCGTACACGCCGTCGGCGACTTGTCCGGCCTCGATGCCCAGCTGGATGTCGACCGTGGGCTGATCCTGCTCCAGCAGGATGGCGGGGGAGTTGGGTTGCTCGAGCGAGGCCTCTTTCAGGTAGACGCGCTGGATGTGGAAGACGGGGTCCTGGGTATCGGCCATGGCTAGCTTTCGTATCAAGAAGAAGCCCGCCCGGCGGGCCGGGCGGGCTGGAGAAGGTTCAAGGCCGGATTATCTCAGGCGCCTTGCAGCAGCGGCATGAGCCCGCCGCGCCCGTCCAGCGCGATCAGGTCGTCACAGCCGCCCACATGCGTCTGGCCGATGAAGATCTGCGGCACGGTGCGCCGGCCGGTGGTCTGCATCATGTGTTCGCGGGCCTGCGGGTCGGTGTCGATGCGGATCTCCTCGATCTGCTCGACCCCGCGGGCCCTCAGGAGTTGCTTGGCGCGCTGGCAGTAGGGGCAGACGGCCGTGGTGTACATGCGGACGGAAGGCTGGGACATGGCGGGTGTCTCGGGTGGCGGTCTGTTCAGGTTCAGGCTTTTTCCAGGGGCAGGCTGGCTTCCTTCCAGGCACGCAGGCCACCGGCCAGGACCTGGGCCTTCTCGTATCCCAGCTTGCGGGCCACGCCCTGGGCGCGCTGGGCGCGACCGCCGCTGGCGCACACCAGCAGCACTGGGGTGGACTTGTTGCGGACCACCTCGGGCAGGCGCGCCTCCAGTTGGTCCAGCGGCACGTGGTGGGCACCGCCCACATGGCCCGCGGCGTAGTCCTGGGCGTCGCCCACGTCAACCACCACCGCCTTCTCGCGGTTGATCAACTGCACGGCCGCCGCCGGGTTCAGGCCCGCGCCGCCGGCGCCGCGCACGGCGGGCCACAGCAGCATCCCGCCGGAGGCGACGGCCACAGCGATAAGCATCCAGTTGTCGATGATGAACTTCACGGTGGGTCCTTGCAGGCTGGCGAAAAGCCCTCGATTCTAGAATCCCGGCTTTGCCCCTGACTTCCACAGGCACTTGCCCATGTACAAACTCGTCCTCATTCGCCACGGCGAATCGACCTGGAACCTCCAAAACCGCTTCACCGGCTGGACCGACGTGGAGCTCACCCCCACCGGCATCGCGCAGGCCAGGGAGGCCGGCCGTCTCCTGCGCGCGCAGGGCTACGACTTCGACCTGTGCTTCACCAGCGTCCTCAAACGGGCCACCCACACCCTGTGGCATTGCCTGGACGAACTCGATCGCACCTGGCTGCCGGTGCAGCACTCCTGGCGCCTGAACGAACGCCATTACGGCGCCCTGCAGGGCCTGAACAAGGCCGAGACCGCCCGCGAATACGGTGACCAGCAGGTCCTGGTCTGGCGCCGCAGCTACGATATCCCGCCGCCGGCCCTGGCGCCCACCGACCCGCGCTGCGAGCGCGGCGACCGCCGCTACGCCGGCCTGGCGCCCTCCGAGGTGCCCCTGACCGAATGCCTGAAGGACACCGTGGCCCGCGTACTCCCCTTCTGGAACGAGTCCATCGCCCCCGCGATCCGCGCCGGCCAGCGGGTGCTGGTGGCAGCGCACGGCAACTCCATTCGTGCCCTGGTGAAGTACCTCGACGGCATCTCCGACGACGACATCGTGGGCCTGAACATCCCCAACGGCATCCCCCTGGTCTACGAGCTCGATGCCAGCCTGCGCCCGCTGCGGCGCGCCTACCTGGGGGACGAGGAGGCGGCCGCCCGCGCCGCCGCCGCCGCGGGCACCCACGGCAAGGCCTGAAAACCCCGGCCCGCGGGTGGGACCAGGGCCCCGAAGGCGCGTCTGAGGCTCGGTACGGGTGTATATTGCTCACCCGCAGAATGGGCCCTTTGCCATGAGTCAGAAACTGAAGATTGCCGGCTGGATTTCCGTGGGTGCGCTGGCCGGAGCGCTCACCACCGTGTCGCTGCAGACCGTGGCGCGCGGCTCGCTCGCGCCCCTGCCCCTGGAGGAACTGCAGCAGCTGGCCGCGGTCTTCGGAATGATCAAGTCCGACTACGTCGAGCCGGTCGACGAGAAGAAGCTGATCACCGACGCCATCTCCGGCATGGTCGCCAGCCTCGACCCGCATTCGCAGTATTTCGACAAGAAGTCCTTCAAGGAATTCCGCGAGGGCACCGCCGGCCGCTTCGTCGGCGTGGGCATCGAGATCACCCAGGAAGACGGCCTGGTCAAGGTCGTCTCCCCCATCGAGGGCTCACCCGCGTTCCGTGCGGGGCTGGCGCCTGGCGACCTGATCACCAAGATCGATGACACCGCCGTCAAGGGCCTGTCCCTGTCCGAGGCCGTGAAGCGCATGCGCGGCGAGCCCAATACCAAGGTGATCCTCACCATCTACCGCAAGGACGAGAACCGTACCTTCCCGGTCACCATCACCCGCGAGGAGATCAAGACCGTCTCCGTCAGGGGAAAGGTGATCGAGCCGGGCTATGCCTGGATCCGCCTGTCTCAGTTTCAGGAGCGCACCGTGGACGACTTCGTGCGCAAGGTCGAAGAGGTCTACAAGGCCGACCCCGCCCTCAAGGGCCTGGTGCTGGACCTGCGCAACGACCCGGGCGGCCTCCTGGACGCGGCAGTGGCCATCTCCACTGCCTTCCTGCCCGAGGGCGTGACCGTGGTCTCCACCAACGGCCAGCTGGCCGAAAGCAAGTTCACCTACAAGGCCTCCCCCGAGTTCTACCAGCGCCGTTCGGGCGCCGACCCGCTGCGCCGCTTGCCCGCCGCCCTCAAGACCGTGCCCCTGGTGGTCCTGGTCAACGAGGGCTCGGCCTCGGCCAGCGAGATCGTGGCCGGCGCACTGCAGGACCACAAGCGCGCCACCATCATGGGCAGCCAGACCTTCGGCAAGGGCTCGGTGCAGACGGTGCGCCCCCTGGGCCCCGACACCGGCCTGAAGATCACCACCGCCCGCTACTACACGCCCACCGGCAAGTCCATCCAGGCCCGTGGCATCGTGCCCGACGTGCTGGTGGACGAGAGCGCCGAGGGCAATGTGTTCGCCCTGCTTCGTACCCGCGAGGCCGACCTGGACAAGCACCTGGGCAACGGCCAGGGCCCCAACGAAGCCAAGGACCCGGCCCGTGAGCGTGCCCGCGAAGAGGCCCGCAAGCGCGCCGAGGACGAGGCCCGCAAGCCAGTGTCCGAGCGCAGCAAGATGCCCGAGTTCGGCAGCGACAAGGACTTCCAGCTCGCGCAGGCCCTGAACCAGCTCAAGGGCCGTCCGGTCCTTGTGAGCAAGACCCAGGTGATCGAGCGCAAGGACGAGAAGAAGGACAACTGAGGCCTCGCGCCGCGCCCCACCCGAGCCGGTCCGTGCAAACGGGCCGGCTCTTTACATGACCGACGACGACCTGCTTCGCTACTCGCGCCACATCCTTCTGGAGGAAATCGGCGTGGAGGGTCAGGAGCGCCTGGCGGCTTCGCATGCACTGGTGATCGGTGCGGGCGGCCTGGGCTCGCCGGTAGCCCTGTACCTGGGCAGCGCGGGCCTGGGGCAGATCACGCTGGTGGATGCCGACCGGGTGGACGTGACCAACCTTCAGCGCCAGATCGCACACGCGCAGGACCGCGTCGGTCAGCCCAAGGTGGACTCGGCGCGCGCGGCGATCTGTGGCATCAACCCCAGCGCACGGGTGCGCGCCCTGGCGCAGCGCGCCGACGCGGCGCTGCTGGACGAACTCGTGCCGCAGGCCGACGTGGTGCTTGACTGCACCGACAACTTCGATACACGCCAGGCCGTCAACGCCGCCTGCGTGCGCCATCGCGTACCCCTGGTGTCGGGCGCGGCCATCCGCTTCGACGGGCAGCTGGCCGTGTACGACCCGCGCGATGCGCAGGCCCCCTGCTACGCCTGCGTCTTTCCGCCGCAGCAACCGGTGGAGGAAACCCGCTGCGCCACGATGGGCGTGTTCGCGCCGCTGGTGGGCGTGATCGGCAGCCTGCAGGCTGCCGAGGCCCTGAAGCTCCTGACCGGCGCCGGTACTGCGCTGACCGGGCGTCTGCTGATGCTGGACGGCCTGCGCATGGAGTGGAGCGAGATCCGCCTCTCACGGCAGACCGCCTGCACGGTGTGCGGTACACGTAGCAGCTAGGCGGACCCGGACTCAGTCGATCAGCTTGTTCTTCAGGGCGTAGTAGGTCAGGTCGCTGTTGGAGGCCAGGCTCATCTTCTCCATCAGGCGCGTGCGGTAGGTGCTGACCGTCTTGACCGACAGGGACAGGGCCTTGGCAATATCGCCTGCGGTCTCGCCCTTGGCCAGCTTCAGGAATACCTGGAACTCGCGCTCGGAGAGCTGCTCGTGGGGCGCGCCGCCCTCCTTGCGATTGAGTTGCTGCGCGAGCAGTTCCGCCACCGCCGGCGAGATGTAGCGGCGGCCCAGCGCGATGGTGCGGATCGCGTTGACGATCTCCATGGGCTCGCACTCCTTGTTCAGGTAGCCGCTGGCGCCCTGGCGGATCAGGTTCATCGCGTAGTGCTCCTCGGGGTAGCCCGAGAGAATCAGGATGCCCACATCGGGCGCCTTCGCGCGGATCATGCCCAGGGCATCGATGCCGCTCTGGCCCGGCATGGACAGGTCCATCACGAGGACGTCCAGTTCGGTGGTGCGCACCAGGTCGATGGCCTCGCGCCCGCTGGCCGCCTCGCCCACCACGCGCAGGTCCACCTGCTCGGAGAAGAACTGCTTGAGCCCCGAACGCACGATGGCGTGGTCATCCACGATGCCGACTTTGATCATGTCCGTTCTCTTTCCTCGCCTGCTGCTGGACGCCCCGCAACGAAACTGAATGGTTGCGTCTGCAGGAGCGGAATCATTAATTCTATGCACTCGATCGGTCCAATTGAGTCATTCCGGCTGATTACTCCGATCGGGCCATCGCATGCGGCAGGCGGCACGCAGGCCTCAGGGACCTGCGGGGAGCGGACCAGGCGCCCCGTCCTACAGGCCCGCCCCGCGCACGCCTACCCGATGTCGGGCCACGCGCCGATCGAGGACGGCTGACCTACAGCCGTACGCTGGACCGGTCCTGCAATGACGCCTGGTGAGAGGACCCCGCCATGAACGAACGCCGACAGTCCCCGCAAGCGCGCGCCGCCTGGCCGCGGCCGACGGCCGATACCGCCGTGGACGCTGGCGGCCGGCTCCTGGAAAACACCCGCGAATTCGCGGCGCAGGCCCTGGAGCAGGCCGCAGAGAAAATGCGTGGTCTGCGCGAAGGCATGTCCGGCACCGCCGAGGCCGCGCAGCGCCGGATGCAGCATTACGCCGGCGCCACTTCGCGCTACGTCGCCAACCAGCCGGTACGCGCGGCGCTGATCGCCGTCGGCATCGGCGCTCTGGTGGCCGCGGTGGTCCTGCTATCGCGGCGCCGCGGCAACCGCTACTGAGGCAGGCGGCAAGCCGTGGTGCTGCACCCTATTTTTTCGGTGCTGGCGCGCCGTCCGGACCTGGTGCTGGACCACCTGTCCGCCTACGCCGCCCTGGTGCAGGACGAAGCGATGCGCACCGGCAGCGGCCTCCTGCGCCGGGTCATCGCCGGGACCATCGCGGTGTGTGCATTCCTCGTCTTCCTCGTGCTCGCAGGCTTGGCCGCGATGCTGGGGGCCTTGCAGTCGCAGTTCCACTGGATGCTGCTGCTCGTGCCCGGCACCGCGCTCGCCCTGGCGGTGGTGGCCTACCTGCAGGCAAGCCAGCACCTGCCCCCGGGCGCGCTGACCTCTCTGCGCGCGCAGGTCGAGGCCGATCTGGAGACGCTGCGCACCCTGGGGACGGCATGAGCCGCAGCGGGCCGCATGCCAGCGCCGACGCCGATGCCGCGCAGCGCCTGGCCCGTACCCGCCTGGCCATCCTCGAGTACCTCCAGCACCGCCAGCATGGCCCGGCCTCCAGCGCGGGCGGCGACACCCCGCCGCCGTACGCCCAGGACAACGGCGCGGGCTGGCGCGGCCTGCGCGATGCAGTACGGGGTCATTGGCAGGGCCAGCGCGCACCCCTGCTGGTGCGCCTGGCTACGCCGCTGCTCGCGCACTGGGGCCGGCACCATCCGCTGGCGCTGATCGGGATCGCTGCCGCGGCGGGTGTCCTGCTGGTGCTCGCACGCCCCTGGCGGATGGTCTCCGTGACCGGTCTTGTGCTCGCAGCACTGAAGTCTCCGTATCTGGCCTCGCTGGCGATGAACCTCCTGGCCTCGGGTCGCCCGGGCCTGCGCAGGCGACCGCGGCCCTAGGGCGCACCCTGTCACCCACTCACCACCCCAAGGAGCTCCCATGACCCCTGCACGCCTGCTTCATCCCCTGCGCCTGCTGACCCTGGCCAGTGCCACGGCCCTGTGCGTCCTCGCCACCGGCTGCGCCGTGATGCGCGGACAGAGCACCGTGGGCAGCTACATCGACGACACCGCCATCACCGCGGCGATCAAGGCCAGGTTACTGGACGACAAGACCACCGGCGGCATGTCGATCAACGTCGACTCGCTCAATGGCACCGTAGCCCTGTCCGGGTTCGCCACCTCCGAGGCCGAGAAGCAGCGCGCCGAGGCCATCGCGCTTGAGGCCAAGGGCGTGAAGGGGGTGCGCAACAACCTCATCGTGCGCCCACCCGCCCGCTGAGACCAGGACTGGCGACCTGACTGAGGGCAGCATCCGCGCGCCCGAACGCCACCATCGGCCAGGATTCCGGTGCCAAGGACATGCCACAGCGTTAAGCTCGGGGGTGATGTTCAAGCTGTCACGGTGGTTCCCCTTCCTGCGCTGGCCGCGTCCTGATGCAGCGCTCCTCAGAGGCGAGTTCACCGCCGCCCTCACGGTGGTGGTGGTGATGATCCCGCAGTCGGTGGCCTATGCCGGCCTGGCCGGCATGCCCCTGATCACTGGCCTGTATGCGGCCTTCCTGCCCATGGTGGCTGCGGTGCTTTTCAGCCAGTCCAGCCGCCTCTCGGTCGGACCGGCCGCCCTGACCTGCCTGCTGGTGGGAGCGTCCCTGGTGGGCCTGGCCGAACCGGGCAGTGCACAGTGGGTGTCCCTGGCGGTATGGCTGGCGCTCCTGTCGGGCGTCATGCAGCTGGCCGTGGGTGCGAGCGGCTCGGCGTGGCTGCTCAATCTCGTGAGCTCGCCGGTGCTGGCTGGTTTCACGCAGGCTGCAGCCCTCCTGATCATCGCCTCGCAGCTGCCCGCGCTGATCGGGCTGAAGGGCCCCCTCTCACAGCTCCTGGGCGCGCCAGCCCTGAACCTCGAGACCCTGGGCTACGGGCTCGCGAGCCTGACCCTGTTCGAGGCGGGTAAGAGGCTGTTTCCCCGAGTGCCCGTGGTGCTGCTGGTGCTGACCGCAGCGGCCATCCTGAGCGCCACGACGGGCTATGCCGCACGCGGCGCGGTGATCGGCGAACTGCCTGCGGGCCTGCCCACCTTCTACTGGCCCGGCCTGCCCGCGTGGGAACAGTTCGCTGCCCTGATCGCACCGGCGGCGGTGATCGCGCTGGTCAGCTCGCTGGAGATGGCCTCCAGCGCCAAGATCGAGAACCAGCGCGAGGGCCGTCGCTGGGACGCCAACCAGGACCTGATCGGCCAGGGCGTGGGCAAGCTGGTCTCCGGCTTTTGCGGCAGCTTCCCCACCAGCGCCTCGTTCTCGCGGTCGGCCATCACCCTGCAGGCCGGCGCGCGCAACGGATGGTCTGCGGTGTGCGCCGCGCTTCTCGTGCTGGCGGCGCTGCTGCTGTTGATGCCCACCCTGTACCACGTGCCCTCGGCGGTGCTCTCGGCCATCGTGGTATCGGCGGTGCTGGGGCTGGTCAAGCGGCGCCTGCTCCTGGAGCTCTGGCGGCTGCAGCGGGTGGAGGCGAGCATTGCCATCACCACCTTCGCCGCGACGCTGCTCACGGCGCCGCGCATCTACTGGGGCGTCCTGACCGGCGTGCTGCTGGGGCTCGCTCATTTCCTGCACCAGCGCCTGCACCCGCGCATCATCGAGGTGGGCCTGCATCCCGACGGTAGCCTGCGTGACCGGCACCAGTGGCAGCTTGCGCCGATCGCGCCGCACACCTACGCGCTGCGCATGGACGACGCGCTGGACTTCGCCTCGGCCAGCGCACTGGAACGCGCCATCGTCGAACACCTGGCGCAGGATCCGCAGATTCGGCATGTCTGCCTCTTTGCGCACCCGATCAACCGCATCGACGCCACCGGCGTGGAGGTCTTCGGGCAGTTGCGCCGCTACCTCGAGACGCGTGAAGTCACGTTGCATATCAGCGGCATCAAGCTGCCGGTGGAACAGATGCTGCAACGCGCTGGCGTGCTCAAGGAAGGCCCGATGCTGCGCATGTACCGCACCGACCTGGAGGCGCTGGCGGCCCTCGGCCGTTACAGTGCCTGAACGGCCGGCGCCCGCCCCGTCCCGGGGCGCGCCTCAGGCGGTCAGGATCCAGCCTTCGAGGGAGTCAGCCTGTGGTGGCAGGCCCCACGCGGGTGCTCCGTGACGCTGCGCCCAGGCGGCCTGCACCATGCAAAGCACCGCATCCAGGCTGTCGCCGCTCGCGTCCTGCGCCAGGGCGTCGCGTTGGGCGTTCGTGAGCTTCAGGCGCAGGGCCAACCGGGTGCGGCCCGCCTCGAGTGACTGCAGCAGGTCCTTGCGTGCGATCAGACGCTCAGGGGTCTGCTTGGCCGCGTCGTCGCTCTTGTAGCTGCGCCGCTCGATCAACTCGCGCGCCAGCAGGCCCGGGTAGGCCTCCAGCGCCACGCGGCGCGTGTCACCCGCGTGCAGGCCCGGCAGGTGCACGCCCGCCCGCAGCAGCAGTGGCACGGCAGCATGCAGCATGTAGGCGACCGGCGGGTTCACCCACTTCATGGACGGACTGGAGCCGGCCTGCCTGTCGAAGGCACGGTGGGCGAACTTGTGGCCGGCAGGGCGTGCATCACAGAAGGCGGCGAAGGTCTCGCGGATCTGTGCGCGCGTGAGACTGGCGTAATGCGCCATGCAGTCGGCCCACTGCAGCGGCCATCCCAGGTGTTCCACGAGCTCCCGGGGCAGGCCGAAGGGTACGTCGAAGCCACCGACCCAGTCGCCGGGCTGCGCCAGCCACTGGCCGAAGCCCTCTAGCGTCGGAAGTTTCTCGATGCGATCGAGCAGGACCACGTCGCCGCGGCGCGCACCCAGCGCCAGCACGATCGGCTTGCGTTTCGTGGGGCTGCTGGAGAAATCGCAGCCCAGGAGAACGGGCGTGGTGGTCAGACGCGCCCGCAGATCGCGGCAGTCGCCATCAGATCTTCGAGCAGGGCCAGGGACACGCGGCCCGACACCGCGTACGGATCCAGCTCGGGCCGCTCCGCGTACTTCAGCAGGATGGATTGGTTCACCTTGCTGATATTCACCTGCCCCATCGTCCAGCCACCGAAGCGGCGCTCGCTGATCTCTTCGTAATGGAGCAGCGCCACGTCCTTGTGGCGCGGGTCCTTCTGGATGTGGCCATACAGCTCGGAGACGGCCATGCGCCCGCCCTCGATGGCCTGCAGGAAGATGTCGCCGCCGTAGCACAGGATGCCGGTGATACCGGTGACAGGGTTGTGCTGGCGCGACTGCGACAGGATGGATTCGATGGCGGCGGGACTGGGGTCCACCGCGCGGCTGCAATAGAGAAGGCGCACGAGCATGTCAGTTCCCCTTGGGGATCAGGGACAGGAATTCGCGGCGCAGCGCGGAGTCCTTGAGGAACACGCCGCGCATGACCGAGTTGATCATCTTGCTGTCCATGTCCTTCACGCCGCGCCATGCCATGCAGTAGTGGGTGGCCTCCATCACGATGGCCAGGCCGTCGGGTTGCGTCTTTTCCATGATCAGATCGGCCAACTGGATGACAGCCTCTTCCTGGATCTGGGGACGGCCCATGACCCACTCGGCCAGCCGCGCGTACTTGGACAGGCCGATCACGTTGGTGTGCTCATTGGGTAGCACGCCGATCCAGACCCGGCCGATGACCGGGCAGAAGTGATGGCTGCAGGCCGAACGCACGGTGATCGGGCCGACGATCATCAGCTCGTTCAGGTGCTCGGCGTTCGGGAATTCGGTGATGCTCGGGGGCGCCACGTAGCGGCCGCGAAACACCTCGTTCACGTACATCTTGGCGACGCGGCGGGCAGTGTCGCCCGTGTTGTGGTCGCTCTCGGTGTCGATGACCAGGCTGTCCAGGACGCCCTTCATCTTGCCGGCCACTTCTTCCAGCAAGGCGTCCATCTCGCCGGGCTGGATGAACTCGGCGATGTTGTCGTTGGCGTGGAAACGCTTGCGGGCGGCCTGGATCCGCTCGCGGATCTTGAGCGACACAGGGGTACCGATGTCGGCATCTGCGGCGGCGGGCTTGGAGGGGTCGGCTTTCATCAGCATGGACGATGCTAACACCCGGCCCGAGGGCCGCCGCAAGCCCGCAATGGGTACCAAGGACTTACCTGCAGGCAAAGGGTGCGCTGGCTGCGCCGCGCATCACAGGTACTTCTTGCCCTGGATCATCAGCGCCAGGCGCATCACCCCCAGCGCCAGGCGCTCCAGCACCCGCTCGGTGAGCGGCCGGCGCGCGTAGCGGTTCGGGTCCATGACGAGGCCGTGATCGGCGATGGCCTGTGTCAGGCGCGCCCGCAGCTGGCTGGCGAAGGCCTCGTCCTCGACCACCACATTGGCCTCGCGCGCCAGCAGCAGGCTCAGGGGATCCAGGTTGGACGAGCCCACGGTGGCCCAGCGCCCGTCGATCACGGCCACCTTCGCATGCAGGAAGCTGGGCGAGTATTCGTGGATCGACACGCCAGCGCGCAGAAGACTGCCGTACACCGGGCGGGAGGCGTAGAACTGCATGAAGTACTCGTAGCGTCCCTGCAGCAGCAGCGTCACCTTCACGCCTCGCTGCGCCGCGCGCTCCAGCGCCTGCCGCAGGCGGCGTCCCGGCACGAAGTACGCATTCGCGATCAGGATCTCCTGCTGCGCCCGTCCGATCGCGCGCAGGTAGGCGCGCTCGATGTGCGCGCGATGGCCGACGTTGTCACGCAACATCAGGGCGGCACGCACGCGGCCCGCGCTTCCCGGGCCGTCCTCGGGCGCCTGCGGGCGGCGCGAGCTCAGGACCTCGGCCAGGGCCTGCGGATTGAGCGTGTGCAGGGCACGCAGCCGCTGCCAGACCTGGCGGATTGCCTGCCGCACGTCGCCCACCAGGGGGCCGCGCACGCGCACGGCAAAGTCCAGGCGCGGAGCCTGCAGCAGGCCGTGGCCCGGGTCATGCAGGTCGTCCAGGATGTTGATCCCGCCGCAGAAGGCCACTGCCTCGTCGACCACGCACAGCTTGCGGTGCAGGCGGCGCCAGCTGCCAGGCCACAACACGCCCAGGCTGCCCACGGGGGCATAGACCTGGCAGTCCACACCGGCCAGGCGCAGGCGCCGCTGCCAGTCCGCGGGCAGCAGCGGTGTGCCGAATCCGTCCACCACCACGCGCACCCGGACGCCGCGCCGGGCCGCTTGCTCCAGGGCCTGGGCCACGCCAGCGCTGGCGCCAGTGAAATCGAAGATGTAGGTCTCGAGCCAGACCTCGTGCACCGCCGCGTCAATGGCCTGTACCAGCGCCGGGAACAGCTCGGCGCTGCCTTCCAGCAGGTCCAGGGCATGACCGGTGCGCAGGGGCGGCAGGCGCAAGGGCATGGTGCGGCGCTCAGAGGGCGAACTCGGCCACCAGGGGCAGGTGGTCGGACATGCGGGCCCAGTTACGCCCACGCGGAACCGCTGCACGCAAGGGATCCAGGCCCCGGGCGTAGACGTAATCGAGCTGGGTGAGCGGCAGGCGCGAGGGATAGGTGGCGACACGCTCGCGGGCGTAATCGCGCAGGCCCAGGCAGCCCATAGGCTCGCGCAGCTTGCCGCCCCAATCGTTGAAGTCGCCCGCGACCAGCAGCGGCGCGTGGGCGGGTACCTCGCGCCGCACGAACTGGCCAAGCTGCTCCACCTGTCGCACCCGGCTGCCCGCGATCAGGCCCAGATGGACCACGATCACGTGCACCACAGTGGCGTGCACCTTGAGTTCGACGTGCAGCAGCCCCCGCTGCTCGAACCGGTGGTCGGACATGTCCTCATGGCCCTGCGAGACCACCTTCCAGCGTGACAGAAGGGCGTTGCCATGTTCGCCGTGGCGTGTGTAGGCATTGGTCTGGTAGACGGCGGCGTAACCGTCGGGGGCGAGGAACTCGGCCTGCGGCAGCTGGGGCCAGGTCTTGAAATAGCGCTCCTGGCGGCGGTGCACCTTGCGCACTTCCTGCAGACATACGATGTCGGCGTCGAGCCACTGCACGGCCTCGGCCAGGTTGTGGATTTCCAGCCGGCGCCCCAGGCCGATACCCTGCACGCCCTTGTGGATGTTGTAGGTGGCGACGCGCAGCGTACGAGTCATCCTGTCCGCCCGTCCATCACACGAACCGCGGCAGCATCAGGATCGCCTCCGCGTTGGACGGCGAGAAGCAGGCATCGGCCGCCTCGCGCCAGGGCAGCCACTGGTAGGCGGTGTGTTCGCGCGGGCTGAGGGTCACCGGGGTGCCGGCTGGCACGCACAGGCCGAACACGTGTTCGAGGTTGCGGGTCACGCCCGGAGCATAGCGGTGGCGCCAGCGCGGGTAGATCTCGTAGGTGTTGGTCAGGCCCCAGTCCTTGAGACCTGCATGCAGCGCGGTGCCGCAGCGGCAGTCGATGCCGGTTTCCTCGGCCACTTCGCGCACCGCCGTCGTCTCGAAGGGCTCCTGCTCGGTGTCCTTGCTGCCGGTGACCGACTGCCAGTACTGCGAGGCATCGGCGCGCTGGATCAACAGCACGTCCAGCGCCGGTGTGTGAATCACCACCAGGACAGATTGCGGGATCTTGTAGACGGTCATGTCACGAAGCGCAGGCACTCGAAGATGCCAAAGAAAAGGGCGCCCGCAGGCGCCCCGGAATTGTGCCAGCCGCTCGGCATCAGGCAGGCTGAGGGTTGCGCAGGCGGATATGCAGCTCGCGCAGCTGCTTCTCGTCGACCGGGCCGGGGGCCTGCGTGAGCAGATCCTGGGCGCGCTGGGTCTTGGGGAAGGCGATGACGTCGCGCAGGCTCTCGGCGCCCGTCATCAGCATCACGAATCGGTCCAGGCCGATGGCGATGCCGCCGTGAGGGGGCGCGCCGTACTGCAAGGCGTCCAGCAGGAAGCCGAACTTGGCCTGCGCTTCCTCGGGACCGATCTTGAGCGCGCGAAACACCTTGCTCTGGACGTCTTCGCGGTGGATACGCACGGAGCCGCCACCGAGCTCGATGCCATTGAGTACCGCGTCGTAGGCCTTGGCGATGCAGCGCCCCGGGTCGGTCTCGAGCCAGTCCTCATGGCCGTCCTTGGGCGAGGTGAAGGGATGGTGCACGGCGTTCCAGCGCTGGGCGTCATCGTCGTACTCGAACATCGGGAAATCGACCACCCACAGCGGCTTCCACTGGCCCTCGATCAGACCATGGGACTTGCCGAACTCGCTGTGGCCGATCTTCACGCGCAGCGCGCCGATGGCGTCGTTGACAACCTTGGCCTTGTCAGCGCCGAAGAAGATCAGGTCACCCGTCACGGCACCGGTGCGCTTCATGATCTCGGCCAGGGCTGCATCGTGGAGGTTCTTGACGATGGGGGACTGCAGGCCCGGCCAACGTGTGGGGCCCTGCGGGCCCGCGCCGGCCGCTGCATCATTGACCTTGATCCAGGCTAGGCCCTTGGCGCCGTAGATCTTCACGAACTCGGTGTAGCCGTCGATCTCGCCCCGGCTCATCTCGCCGCCACCGGGCACGCGAAGGGCCACCACGCGGCCATCAGCCTGGTTGGCGGGGCCGGAGAAGACCTTGAAGTCCACGTCCTTCATGACGTCGGTGATCTCGGTGAATTCGAGCTTGACGCGCAGGTCGGGCTTGTCCGACCCATACAGGCGCATGGCGTCGACGTGCTTCATCACCGGGAAGGCCGGCAGGTCGACGTCGATCGCGTGCTTGAAGGTGCTGCGGATCATGCCCTCGAACATGTCGCGGATCTCCTCCTCGGTGAGGAAGGAGGTCTCGACGTCGATCTGGGTGAACTCGGGCTGGCGGTCGGCGCGCAGGTCCTCGTCGCGAAAGCACTTGGTAATCTGGTAGTAGCGGTCAAAGCCCGACACCATCAGCAGCTGCTTGAACAACTGGGGCGACTGCGGGAGCGCGAAGAACAGGCCGTCATGCACGCGGCTGGGAACCAGGTAGTCGCGCGCGCCTTCAGGCGTGCTTTTGGTCAGCATCGGCGTCTCGATGTCGATGAAGCCGTTGGCATCCAGGAACTTTCGCACCTCCATCGTCACCTTGTAGCGCAGCATCAGGTTGTTCTGCATGTACGGGCGTCGCAGGTCCAGCACGCGGTGCATCAGGCGGGTGGTCTCGGACAGGTTCTCGTCGTCCAGCTGGAAGGGGGGCGTGACCGAGGGATTGAGCACGGTGACCGAGTGGCACAGGATCTCGATCTTGCCGCTCTTGAGGTTGTCGTTGGTGGTGCCGGCGGGGCGCGCGCGCACGATGCCGGTGACCTGGATGCAGAACTCGTTGCGCAGGCCCTCGGCGGTCTTGAACATCTCGGGGCGATCGGGGTCGCACACCACCTGGACATAGCCTTCGCGGTCACGCAGGTCGACGAAGATCACGCCGCCGTGGTCGCGGCGCCGGTTCACCCATCCGCACAGGGTCACGGTCTGCCCCATGAGGGCTTCGGTCACGAGACCGCAGTAGGTCGTACGCATTTTCTGGCTGGACATGGAGACGGTTTCCGGCGCCGCGCGGGCGCGTTACTTGGCTGGGGGAAGATCGGCCGGGGCGGTGGGGACGACCACGCCCATGGAGATCACGTAGCGCAGTGCCTCGTCGACGGACATGCGCAGCTCGATGCAATCGCTCTTGGGTAGCATCACGAAGTAACCGCCCGTGGGGTTGGGGGTGGTGGGCACGTAGACGCTCAGGAACTCACCGGTCAGGTGGTTGGCGACATCCCCGCCCGGCGAGCCGGTGACGAAACCGATGGTCCAGACCCCGGGGCGTGGCCACTGCACCAGCACCGCGGTGCGAAAGGCGTTACCGGTCTCGGAGAACAGGGTGTCGGAGACCTGCTTCACGCCGGAGTAGATGGAGCGCACCACCGGGATGCGGTTGAAGATCCGGTCACTCCATTCGAGCAGGTGGCGCCCGACGAAGTTGCTGGTGACGGCGCCTACCAGCAGCAGGATGGCCAGCGCCAGGACCACGCCCAGGCCGGGGATGTGGATTCCGAAAACGCGGTCAGGGTGCCAGGCGACCGGCAGGATCAGGAGTGTCTGGTCCAGGGTGCCGACAATCCACTGCACCACCCAGACGGTGATGGCCACCGGCAGGACGACGAGCAGACCGGCGAAGAACCATTTGCGCAAGGGGGCCATCGGAGCTTTCGGGTGTCAGTGGCAGGCGCAGGCGCTGCCGCATCCGCCTGCCGACGCAGTGGGGGCGTCCGAGGACGAGGATGACGGGGCCGTGGCGGGGGCGCTGTCCGCCGGCTTGGCGGCGCCGGACGACGCGCTGTCGCCGGCGGCGGAGGTGCTGGAGCCGCCGCGGAAGTCGGTAGCGTACCAGCCCGAGCCTTTGAGCTGGAAGCCGGCAGCCGTCACCTGCTTGCTGAAGGTCTGCGCGCCGCAGACGGGGCAGGCGGTCAGGGGCGCATCCGAGATCTTTTGCAGGACGTCCTTGGCATGGCCACAGGAACCGCATTTGTAGGCGTAGATGGGCATGGCGTTCAGGAGTTCGAAGCGCAAAACCCTCAATTATAGGCGGGCGGGGCTGCTTCAAGCCCCGCCCGGCGGGGGTCAGCGCTCGCCGCTGCCCTCAAAGTGGTGCACGTGCCCGGTGTGGTTGGCGACCCACTGGGGCGCCAGGGAGCCGGCCACCATCCCGGCGAAGGCCCCGATCAGGCCCGCCAGCTGCTGCGGGAAGGCCTCAGCCAGGGGCGGGGTGGCGATGAAGAACAGCCAGGTGCCCAGGCCCAGGACCACCGAAGCCAGCGCGCCCTGGGTGGTGGCGCGCTTCCAGTACAGGCCGGCCACCAGGGGGATGAAGGCACCCACCAGCGGCACCTGGTAGGCGCCCGAGACCATCTCGTAGATCGAGGTACCCTGCATGGTGATGGCGTAGGTCAGGACGATCATGGAGAACACCAGCACCGTCAGACGCATGGCGCGCAGGGTGGCGGCGTCGCTCATGCCGGGGTTGATGTTGCGAAGCAGGTTCTCCACGAAGGTGGTGCTGGGGGCCAGCAGGGTGGCCGAGGCGGTGGACATGATGGCCGAGAGCAGCGCGCCGAAGAAAGCCACCTGCAGGGCCACCGGCATCTTCTCCATCACCAGCGTGGGCAGCACCTTCTGCGGATCGTCCTTCAGGAGCGCGGCGCCGCCCTCGCCCAGGATCATGACGGCGGCGGTAACGATGAACATCGGCACCAGGGCGAACAGGAAGTACAGGCTGCCGCCGATGATGGGGCCGCGCACCGCGGTGCGGGCGTCCTTGGCCGACATCACCCGCTGGAACACGTCCTGCTGCGGGATGGAGCCGAACATCAGGGTAATGGCGGCCCCGATGAAGAACAGCCATTCGTGCGCGCCGCCCTCGGGGAAGAACTGGAACTTGCCCTCGGCCGCCGCGTACTCGATCACGCGGCTGGCGCCGCCAGCGAGGTCCGCGGCGAACCAGGCGATCAGCGCCAGGCCCACCGCGATGACGATCATCTGCACGAAGTCGGTCAGAGCCACCGACCACATGCCACCAAAGAGCGTGTACACCAGCACCACCAGGGTGCCTAACACCATGCCCGCGGTGACCGACAACGTGGCCGGCGCCAGCAGATGGAACACCAGGCCCAGCGCCGTCACCTGCGCGCCCACCCAGCCCAGGTAGCTGGCGATGATCATGATGGAGCACAGCACCTCGATCAGGCGGCCGAAGCGCTGGCGGTAGTAGTCGCCCAGCGTCAGCAGGTTCTTTTTATAGAGCTTGTAAGCGAAGAACAGGCCCACCAGGATCAGGCACATGGCCGACCCGAAGGGGTCTTCGACCACCGCGCCCAGGTTGCCCGAGACGAAGCGCGCGGGCACACCCAGCACGGTCTCGGAGCCGAACCAGGTCGCGAAGGTGGTCGCGATCACGATGGCCAGGGGCAGGCTGCGGCCCGCCACCGCGTAGTCGGCGGTGTTGTTCACGCGGCGCGCGGCATACAGACCGATCGCCACCGAGGCGACCAGGTACATCACGATGAACGTCATCAACATGGAAAGCTCCGGATGAAAAAAAACCTGCGCTCAAAGCAGTCCTGACCTGGCCAGCACCTGCATCGCCAGCAGCCCGATCACGAACCCTAGCCCGCCATAGACCACCGCCTGCAGCAGGCGGTTGGTGCGGCGCTGCTCGGATAGCAATTCTTGTAGCTCCCGCAGGGTCAGCGCCGGGGGACGCTGAAGGTACTCATGTAGCAAGCGGGGTAATTCGGGCAGCAGCTTGGCGTAGCGGGGGGCCTGGGCCCGCAGCTCGTTCCACAGGCGCTTGGGGCCCACCTGGTCGATCATCCAGCGCTCCAGGAAGGGGCGGGCCGTGCTCCAGAGGTCCAGGTCCGGATCGAGCTGGCGCCCCAGGCCCTCGATGTTCAGCAGGGTCTTCTGCAGCAGCACCAGCTGGGGCTGGATCTCCACATGGAAGCGGCGCGAGGTCTGGAACAGGCGCATCAGCACCATGCCCAGGGAGATCTCCTTGAGCGGCCGGTCGAAATAGGGTTCGCACACCGCGCGGATGGCGGCCTCCAGTTCGTCCACCCGCGTCTGGGGCGGCACCCAGCCCGACTCGATATGCAGTTCGGCCACCCGCTTGTAATCGCGGCGGAAGAAGGCGGTGAAGTTCTGGGCCAGGTAGTCCTTGTCGGTCTCGGTGAGCGTGCCGACGATGCCGAAGTCCAGCGAGATGTAGCGCCCGAAGGTCTGGGGGGCAACGCTGACCTGAATGTTGCCCGGGTGCATGTCGGCGTGGAAGAAACCGTCGCGAAATACCTGCGTGAAGAAGATGGTCACGCCGTCGCGCGCCAGCTGCTTGAGGTCCACGCCGGCCTCGCGCAGGCGGTCGACCTGGCTGATCGGAACGCCCGTCATACGCTCCATGACGATCACCTCGGGGTGGCACCAGTCCCAGAACATCTCCGGAATCAGCACCAGGCCCAAGCCCTCCATGTTGCGGCGCAGCTGCGCGGCACTGGCGGCCTCGCGTACCAGGTCCAGTTCGTCGTGCAGGTACTTGTCGAATTCGGCCACCACCTCGCGGGGCTTCAGGCGCCGTCCGTCATGCGACAGACGCTCGACCCAGCCCGCCATCACGCGCATCAGAGCCAGGTCCTTCTCGATGACGGCCAGCATGCCCGGTCGCAGGACCTTGACCGCCACTTCGCGCAGCTGGCCGTCGCGCGTGCGCAGGGTGGCGAAGTGCACCTGGGCGATGGAGGCGCTGGCTACCGGCTCACGCTCGAAGCTGGCAAAGATGGTGTCCACCGGCTGGCGGAAGGCCCGTTCGATGGTGGCCACGGCCACCGATGCCTCGAAGGGCGGCACCCGGTCCTGCAGGCGGGCCAGTTCCTCGGCGATGTCGGCAGGCAGCAGGTCGCGCCGCGTGGACAGCACCTGGCCGAACTTCACGAAGATGGGACCCAGGCGCTCCAGCGCCTCGCGCAGACGCTGGCCGCGCGGCGCGTCGAGCTTGCGGCCCAGGGTGAGGATGCGCGCCAGCAGGCGCAGCCAGGGGTGCCGGAAGCTGGTGAGGACCAGTTCGTCCAGACCGTATCGGAAGACGATCCAGAGGATGTAGGCGCCGCGCAGGGACCGCGTCATCGACCGCCACCCGCGGCCATCGAGGCATCGCCACCGCCGCCAGGCGCGCCAGCCTGGCCCGGCGCACCGGGGAGGCGGCCGATGAAGCGGCGCAAGGCATCCGCCATCGTGCGCAACCCCTGGGCCAGAGTGTGGGCCGGCGCGTCGCCGCACAGGCGGGCGAGGTCCTCCTCCAGGTCCCAGCGCACATGGTCCACCAGCCAGTTGATCTCGGCGGCGAACTGCACGTCACCGGCGATGCGCACCTGCGGCTTGTCACCGCGCAAGGCGGCCTGGGCCAGCTCCCAGGGCGAGTCCTGCGTGAGCGTGAGGGTGAGGTCCGGGACGGCCTGGGGCGCTGCCAGGTCCAGCAGGCCGGCCGGGGTGGCTAACAGGCGCATCTCGAAATGGCGCCACGTGGCCAGCACCACGCGTCCGCGCTGGCGGCCCAGGCGGGCCTTCGCCTCGGGCTCCTGCGCCAGCACGTGATTGAGCAGCAACACGATGCGCCGGTGGGTCTCCCGCACCACCCAATCGGGTGGATTCAGGGTCTGACCGAGCCGGCCGGCCAGAGTATCCAGAAAAGGAAAGGGGGACTGTGTCGCCATAGTCCCCCATTATTCCCGCAGACGTGGGCGCTCTCCTGCGCCGGGGCCATGACCCGGCGCACGCCCTGGGCCTTTACTGCAAGGCCTGCACGCCCGCCACCAGCCAGCCGGCGCTGCCGTCCTTGGGCTTGGTCATGTTCCAGACCTCGCGGAAGGGGCTGGGACCGCCGGAGGGCTCTTCGCGGATCAGACCGGAGAACTCGACGCTGGCCATGTAGCCGTCGCCCAGGTCCTCGATGCCCAGAAGTTGCGCCTCGAGCATGACCACCTCCGTCTTGTTCGGGCCGGCCCCGCGATGGGCCTCGCGCTGCGCGAGCTGGGTGCGGATCTCACCGACCATCTCGTCGGTCATGAAGGCGCGCAGAGCGTCCATGTCGGCACGGTCCCAGGCGTCCTGCAGGGACACGAAGTTACGCTTGGCAGCGTCCACGAAACCGGTCACGTCGAAGCCGTCCGGGATGCTCCAGGTAGGACCCCCCTGCGCGCCGCCCAGAGCCGAGCCGATCTGGATGCCACTGCCGGCGCTCAGGGGGCCGGAGGTAGCGGGGCCCGCGTCGAAGGCGGTGTGCTGCTGCTCCCAGGGGCGGGCCGAGGCGTCGTTGCCGACCTTCTCGGGGTTGTACTGACGCGGCGCGGTGGCCAGGTCGGCCGGGGCGCCGGCACCCTGCAGCGCGTAGGGGCCGCGTCCCTCGCCCGCGTCGGCGCGTGCGCGGCGGGCCCGCATGATCATCCCGACCACCACCATGATCACCAGCGCCAGCAGGCCGAACAGCATGAACTGCGCGAATTCGGCGCCCAGGCCCAGCGAGCTGGCCAGCCATGCCAGGCCCAGGCCGGCGGCCAAGCCACCGAGCATCGCGCCCCAGGGGCGCTTGGGCGCGGCGGCGGCAGGCGGCGTAGCGGCGGCGGGGGCCGCGGGCTTGGCGGCCGTGGCGTTCGCCGTGGAGTTCTGGGCCGGGGCGCCGGGCGTGGCGGGCGCGGCTGGCGGGGTCGCCTCGCGCTTGGTCACGTTGCCCGATTGCTTGCCGATCGAGCCGCCGCCGCCCATGCGGCGTGCCGCCTCGGCATCCAGCGTGCCTAGCGCCAGGGCACAGGCCAGTAATGCAGTCCAGAGCTTCATTGTCTTTCTTCCTTCGTCTACCAATTCAATTCGTCGGCAGGCATCGCCCGCTAGCACTTGATTCCAACATGCAAGGCCACCACACCGCCAGAGAGGTTGTGATAGTCCACATGGCCGAAACCGCATTCCTGCATCAGGGTCTTGAGCGCCGCCTGGTCCGGGTGCATGCGGATGGACTCGGCCAGGTAGCGGTAGCTGTCGGCATCCCCCGCCACCAGGCGGCCCAGGCGCGGCAGCACCTGGAACGAATACCAATCGTAGATTTTCTCCAGGGGCTTGGCCACGCGGGAAAACTCCAGCACCAGCAGCTTGCCGCCCGGGCGCAGGGCGCGGTGCATCTCCTTGAGGGCCACGTCCTTGCGGGTCATGTTGCGCAGGCCGAAGGCCACGCTCACGAGGTTGAAGGAGCCCGATGCGAAGGGCAGGCGCTCGGCATCGCACACCATGGTGGGCAGCACCAGTCCGGAGTCCACCAGCCGGTCGCGGCCGGTGCGCAGCATGGTCTCGTTGATGTCGGTATGCACCACGCGGCCGCTGGGACCGGCCTTCTTCGCGAAGGCCATGGCGAGGTCGCCGGTGCCGCCGGCGATGTCCAGCACCTGCTGGCCCTCTCGCACGTCGGCCACCATGACGGTGTAGGCCTTCCAGGCGCGGTGCAGGCCTAGCGACATCAGGTCGTTCATCACGTCGTAGCGCGATGCCACCGAGTCGAAGACGCCGCGCACGTGGCGGGCCTTCTCGCGCTCGTCGACGGTCTGAAAGCCGAAATGGGTGGTGGACATTGGAGACCGATGCTAGAAGAAAGTGGAGGGATGCCGGGGGAACACCCCGGCCGCATAAGGGGCAAGCGGCGGGGCGCGTTGCCCCGACGCTACTGAATCGGGAGCGAGCGCCCCGTCAGTGACCGCAGGACGAGCCACCGGCCACGGGCATCGGGTCGTCCCGCGAGACCCCGGCGGCGGCCAGCCGCCGCTCGTAGTCCTGCCACAGCCGCTCCTGCTCGGACCCCAGGAAGTACAGGTAGTCCCAGGAGAAGATGCCGCTGTCGTGGCCGTCGGAGAAGCGGGGCTGCACCGCATAGTTGCCCACGGGGTCCAGGGCCTCCAGGGTCACCTCGCGCTTGCCAGTCTGCAGGACCTCCTGGCCCGGGCCGTGGCCCTGGACTTCGGCCGAAGGCGAATACACCCGCATCAGCTCGAAAGGAATCCTAAAGTTCTTGCCATCGGAATAGCCGACCTCGAGCACGCGCGACTGCCCGTGCACGGTCAGGGACACCGGGGTGGGGGTATCGGGCTGCAGTCCTGCCATCGCGATGCCTTCCCTCAGACCAGGACGCGCTCGATGCCGCCCTGGTTGGCAGCCTGCACGTACTGCGGCATCCAGTCGGGGCCGAGCAGGCGGTTGGCCATCTCGACGACGATGTAGTCGGCTTCGAGCAGGCCGTTTTGCAGGTCATCGCCGAAGCGCGAGAGGCCCTGCAGGCAGCTGGGGCAGCTGGTGAGGACCTTGACGGGGCCCTGGGCCGGCGCGCCGCCGCTGGCGCGCAGGTCGGCTTCGTCGCGGCGCAGTTGTTCCTCCTTGCGGAAACGCACCTGCGTGGAGATGTCGGGGCGGGTCACGCCGAGCGTGCCCGACTCGCCGCAGCAGCGCTCGGACTTGATCACGTTCTCGCCCACCAGCGCCTTGACGGTCTTCATCGGGTCCTGCTGCTTCAGGGGCGAGTGGCAGGGGTCGTGATAGAGGTAGCCCGCGCCCGCGGTGTCCAGGCGGTAGCCCTTCTCCATCAGGAACTCATGGATGTCCACGATGCGGCAACCCGGGAAGATCTTGTCGAACTCGTACCCCTGCAGCTGGTCGTAGCAGGTGCCGCAGGAGACGACTACGGTCTTGATGTCCAGGTAATTCAGCGTGTTGGCTACGCGGTGGAACAGGACCCGGTTGTCGGTGATCATCTTCTCGGCCTTGTCGAACTGGCCGGCACCGCGCTGCGGGTAGCCGCAGCACAGGTAGCCCGGGGGCAGCACGGTCTGCACGCCCGCGTCCCAGAGCATGGCCTGGGTGGCCAGGCCCACCTGCGAGAACAGACGCTCGGAGCCGCAGCCGGGGAAGTAGAACACCGCCTCGGACTCGGACGTGGTGGCCTGCGGGTTGCGGATGATGGGGACGTAGTCCTTGTCCTCGATATCGAGCAGCGCGCGCGCCGTCTTTTTGGGCAGGCCGCCCGGCAACTTCTTGTTGATGAAGTGGATCACCTGCTCCTTGATCGGAGCCGCGCCATGGGTCGAGCGTGGCTGCGCCGACTGCTTGCGCGCAAAGCGTCGCAACAGGTCATGCGCCAGTCGCTGCACTTTGAAACCCACGCCCACCATGGCCGCACGCACCAGCTTGATGGTCTCGGGGTTGGTGGCATTGAGCATGAACATGGCCGCCACATGGCCCGGGCGCACACTCTTGCGACCCATCTTGCGCAGGAGATTGCGCATGTTCATCGACACTTCGCCGAAGTCGATCTTGACCGGGCAGGGCGTCAGACACTTGTGGCACACCGTGCAGTGGTCGGCCACGTCTTCAAACTCGGCCCAGTGCTTGATCGACACGCCGCGGCGCGTCTGCTCCTCGTAGAGGAAGGCCTCGACCAGCAGCGAGGTCGCCAGGATCTTGTTGCGCGGGCTATAGAGCAGGTTGGCACGCGGCACGTGCGTCGCGCACACGGGCTTGCACTTGCCGCAACGCAGGCAGTCCTTGACGCTGTCGGCGATGGCGCCGATGTCCGACTGCTGCATGATGATCGACTCATGCCCCATCAGGCCAAAGCTGGGTGTGTAGGCGTTGGTCAGGTCGGCGTGGCACGCCTCACCAGGCGCACCGGCACGCAATAGCTTGCCGCGGTTGAACCGGCCCTCGGGGTCGACGCGCTGCTTGTAGGCGGCAAATGGCGCGAGCTCTTCGTCGGTGAGGAACTCCAGCTTGGTGATGCCGATGCCGTGCTCGCCCGAGATGACACCACCCAGCGACCGCGCCAGCACCATGATGCGTTTGACCGCGCCATGGGCGGACTGGAGCATCTCGTAGTCGTCGCTGTTGACGGGGATGTTGGTGTGCACGTTGCCGTCGCCGGCGTGCATGTGCAGGGCCACCCAGACGCGGCCCTTGAGTACCCGCTTGTGGATCGCGGTCACTTCCTCCAACAGCGGCCCGAAGGCCTGGCCGCTGAAGATCTGCTGCAGCGGCGCGCGCACCTGGGTCTTCCAGCTGGCGCGCAGGCTGTGGTCCTGCAACTGGGCGAACAGCCCCTGCACGTTGTCCAGCCACCCCTGCCACAGGCCGCGCACTTCTCGCAGCAGGGCCAGGGCCTGGCCCACACGGTCCTCGAGCAGTTCGGCGCTGGGAATCTCGCTGGCGTCGTCGCCGCGCCCCAGGGGCAGATTGCCGCGGGTGAAAAAGGCCTCGAGCTGGTCCAGTAGCTTGAGCTTGTTGGCCAGGCTCAGCTCGATGTTGATCCGCTCGATGCCGTCGGTGTATTGGGCCATCCGGGGCAGCGGGATCACCACGTCCTCGTTGATCTTGAAGGCGTTGGTGTGCTTGCTGATCGCCGCAGTGCGCTTGCGATCGAGCCAGAACTTCTTGCGCGCCTCGGGGCTGATCGCGACGAAGCCCTCGCCGCTGCGCGAGTTGGCCATGCGCACCACCTCGGAGGTGGCGCGGGCCACGGCGTCGGCATCGTCACCGGCGATGTCGCCGATCAGGACCATCTTGGGCAGGTTGCCGCGCTTGGACTTGGTGGTGTAGCCCACCGCCTTGAGGTAGCGATCGTCCAGGTGTTCCAGGCCCGCCAGCAGCGTGCCGGTGCGGCCCTGCTCGGCGAACATGAAGTCCTTGATCTCGACGATGCTGGGAACGGCGTCCTTGGCGTTGCCGAAGAACTCCAGGCACACCGTGCGGGTGTGGGCCGGCATACGGTGCACCACCCAGCGCGCGCTGGTGATCAGGCCGTCGCAGCCTTCCTTCTGAATGCCAGGCAGGCCCGAGAGGAACTTGTCCGTCACATCCTTGCCTAGGCCCTCCTTGCGGAAGGTGGCGCCGGGAATGGCCAGGCGCTCGGTGCGCACAGGGCGGCTCCAGTCGATCTTCTTCGCGTCACCGGGGAAGTAGCGCAGCTCGAAGGTAGCGACTTCGGCGTCGTGGATCTTGCCCAGATTGTGGTCCAGGCGCAGCACCTCGAGCCATTCGGCATTGGGCGTGACCATGCGCCAGGAGATAAGGTTGTCCAGGGCGGTGCCCCAGAGCACGGCCTTCTTGCCGCCCGCGTTCATGGCGATGTTGCCGCCGATGCACGAGGCCTCGGCGGATGTGGGGTCGACCGCGAACACGTAGCCCGCACGCTCGGCGGCGTCGGCCACGCGCTGGGTGACCACGCCCGCCTCGGTCCACACCGTCGGCAGGGGCTGCTCGTGCCCGGGTACGGCGACAAGCTCGACCTCGGTCATGGCCTCGAGCTTCTCGGTGTTGATGACGGCGGACTTCCACGTGAGCGGGATCGCGCCGCCGGTGTAGCCGGTGCCACCACCGCGCGGGATGATGGTCAGGCCCAGCTCGATGCAGCCACGCACCAGGGCGGCCATCTCGGCCTCGGTGTCAGGGGTGAGGACGACGAAGGGGTACTCGACCCGCCAATCGGTGGCGTCGGTGACGTGTGACACGCGCGAGAGGCCGTCGAACTTGATGTTGTCCTTCGCGGTGAGCCGGCCCAGGTCGCGCTGGGCGCGCCGTCGCAGTGTTGCGGTCTCGGAGAAGGCGGCGTCAAAGGCGCGCACAGCCTCGCCTGCCGCCGCCAGCAATTCGCCCACCAGGGCGTCACGCGCCGGATCGGCGGCTGGCGTGCGGCGCTTCCCGATCTCGCCCAGGCGGTGGTGCAGGGCATCCACCAGCAGCCGGCGGCGCTTGGGGTTGTCCAGGAGATCGTCCTGCAGATAGGGGTTGCGCTGCACCACCCAGATATCGCCCAGCACCTCGTACAGCATGCGTGCAGAGCGGCCGGTGTGGCGCTCGTCGCGCAGCTGGCCCAGGACCTCCCACGCGCGCTCGCCCAGGAGGCGGATCACGATCTCCCGGTCCGAGAACGAGGTGTAGTTGTAGGGGATTTCCCGCAGGCGGGGAGCCTGCGAATCGCCAGGGGCCAGGAGCAGATTGAGGGTGGTCGGAGCGTTCATCGCATGCAGACGGGCCAGCCGCGGTATGCGAGAGAGGCTGGCCGGAGATGGTACCAAAGGCATAGCCCCCGGGACGCTGGCGGGGAAATACCGATTTCCCGTCGCGGGGGCCGCCCCAACAATGAGTTGTCACAAAGTTGCTTTAACGTAGCAAGAGGGCGATGGGTCGCCCGCACCGATATCGAACAAGGAAGGACCGATATGAAAGTATTCAAAACCCTGGCCGCGGCCGCCGTTGCCGCCGCGATCTCCCTGCCCGCGCAGGCCCAGACCGAGATTCAGTGGTGGCATTCCATGGGCGGCGCCCTGGGCGAGTGGGTGAACGACCTGGCCAAGGACTTCAACAACAGCCAGAAGGACTACAAGATCGTTCCGACCTTCAAGGGCAGCTACGACGAGTCGATGACCGCCGCCATCGCCGCCTTCCGCGCAGGCAACGCGCCGCACGTGCTGCAGGTGTTCGAGGTGGGCACCGCCACCATGATGGCCTCCAAGAACGCCATCGTCCCCGTGGGCAAGGTCATGCAGGACGCCGGCCTCAAGTTCGACCCCAACGCCTACGTGCCTGCGGTAGCCGGCTACTACACCGCTCCCAACGGGCAGATGCTCAGTTTCCCGTTCAACAGTTCGACGCCGGTCTTTCACTACAACAAGGACGCCTTCAAGGCCGCCGGCCTGGACCCCGAGAAGCCCCCGCGCACCTGGCCTGAAGTGGCCCTGGCCGCAGCCAAGCTCAAGACCTCAGGCCACAAGTGCCCCTACACCACCAGCTGGATCTCCTGGACCCAGTTGGAGACCTTCTCCGCCTGGCACAACACCGAGTTCGCCACCAAGGGCAACGGCATGCGCGGCACCGACGCGCGCCTGTCCTTCAACTCGCCGCTGCACGTGCGCCACATCGAGAACCTGGCCAACATGGCCAAGACCGGCCTGTTCATCTACAAGGGCCGCGGCAATGCGGCCGACGGCACCTTCGTCTCGGGCGAGTGCGCGATGATCACCGGCTCCTCGGCGCTGTACGGCAACATCAAGCGCAACGCCAAGTTCGCAGCCGGGATCAGCACCCTGCCCTACTACCCCGACGTGACCGGCGCGCCACAGAACACCGTGATCGGCGGCGCCAGCCTGTGGGTGATGGCCGGCAAGAAGTCCGAGGAATACAAGGGCGTGGCCCAGTTCTTCGCGCACCTGTCCAAGGCCGAAGAAGCCGCCAAGAGCCACCAGCGCACCGGCTACCTGCCGGTGACCAAGGCGGCCTACGAGATGACCGAGAAATCCGGCTTCTACAAGCAGAACCCGGGCACCGACGTCTCGGTCGAACAGATGATTCGCAAGACCACCGAGAAGTCGCGCGGCATCCGCCTGGGCAACTTCGTCCAGATCCGCACGATCATCGACGAAGAGACCGAGCAGATCTGGTCCGGCCGCAAGGGCGTGAAAGAGGCGCTGGATTCCGCCGTCAAGCGAGGCAACGAGCAACTCGAACGCTTCGAAAAGGCCAACAAGTCCTGAGATACTCGCGCATGAGTCCACCAGCCCCCAGGCCGGTGGACCCACCCGGCTGCTCCCCCGCCCGTCGGGGGAGTGTCTTTTCCGGCCATTGAAAAGAACACAACGTGGAAAAACGGGTCCGTTTCCGATCGTCCTGGCTGCCGTGGCTGCTCGTGGCGCCGCAGGTGGTCATCGTGCTGGTGTTCTTCTTCTGGCCAGCGGGCCAGGCCCTCTACCAGAGCGTGCTGCAGGAGGACGCCTTCGGCGCCAGCCGCGAGTTCGTCGGCATGGAGAACTTCGACCGGCTGTTCGGCGACCCGACCTACCTGGCCTCCTTCAAGACCACTGCGGTGTTCTCGCTGCTGGTGGCGGTGGCCGGCCTGTCCATCGCCCTCCTGCTGGCGGTGATGGCCGACCGGGTGGTGCGCGGCGCCACCTTCTACAAGACGCTCCTGATCTGGCCCTACGCGGTGGCGCCCGCAGTGGCCGGCGTGCTGTGGATCTTCATGTTCGCACCGCCCATGGGCGTGGTGGCCTGGGCGCTGCAGGCCCTGGGCATCGACTGGAATCACCTGCTGGACCCGCAGGACGCAATGGCGCTGATCGTGGCCGCGGCAGTGTGGAAGCAGATCTCCTACAACTTCCTGTTCTTCCTGGCGGGACTGCAGTCCATCCCGAAATCCCTGATCGAGGCGGCCGCCATCGACGGCGCGGGCCCGGCGCGGCGCTTCTGGACCATCGTCTTCCCGCTGCTGTCACCCACCACCTTCTTCTTGCTCGTGATCAATGTGGTGTATGCCTTCTTCGACACCTTCGCGATCGTCGACGCCACCACCCACGGCGGCCCGGGCAAGGAAACCGCCATCCTCGTCTACAAGCTCTATTACGACGGCTTCAAGGCGCTGGACATGGGCGGCTCTGCAGCGCAATCGGTGGTGCTTATGCTGATCGTGATCGCGCTGACCGTGGTGCAGTTCCGCTTTATCGAGAAGAAGGTGCAGTATTGAGATGATCGAACGACGCCCCGGCCTCACCTTCCTGGCCCACGCCATCCTGATCCTGGGCGTGGCGGTGGTGGCTTTCCCGCTCTTGCTGGCGGTGATCGCGTCCACGCAGTCCTCGCAGGACATCATCACTGCACGGCCTCTGTCGCTGCTGCCTGGCACGAATTTCCTGGACACCTACCGCGTCGCCCTGTTCGGCGGCGAGACTGCGGCCGGCAGCAAGCTGTCGCCATCCCTGCCGATGATGGGGGTGAGCCTGGTCAGCGCCCTGGTCATCGCCCTGGGCAAGATCGCGATCTCGCTGCTCTCGGCCTTCGCCATCGTCTACTTCCGCTTCCCGCTGCGCAACTTCGTGTTCTGGATGGTCTTCGTCACGCTGATGCTGCCGGTCGAGGTGCGTATCGGCCCCACCTACGAGGTGGTGTCCGACCTGAAGATGCTCAATACCTATGCGGGCCTGACGGTGCCCCTGATCGCCTCGGCCACCGCCACCTTCCTGTTCCGGCAGTTCTTCCTGACCGTGCCCGACGAACTGGTCGAGGCTGCCCGCATGGACGGCGCCGGCCCCATGCGCTTTTTCTTCGATGTGCTGCTGCCGCTGTCGGCCACCTCGATCGCGGCGCTGTTCGTGATCCAGTTCATCTACGGCTGGAACCAGTACCTCTGGCCCCTGCTGGTCACGACCAACGAAGACATGTACCCCATCGTCCTGGGCATCAAGCGCCTGGTCTCGGGCGAGTCCTACACCGAATGGAACGTCCTCATGGCCACCGCGGTGCTGGCGCTGCTACCGCCGGCGGTGGTGGTGCTGCTGATGCAGAAATGGTTCGTCAAGGGCCTGGTCGACACCGAGAAATAAGCAACACAAGTCATGGCAGGCATTTCCCTACGCAAGGTCGTCAAGCGCTACACGAGTGGCAAGCAGTCGCTGCAGGTGATCCACGGCGTCGACGCCGAGATCGGTGACGGCGAGTTCGTCGTCATCGTCGGACCCTCGGGCTGCGGCAAATCCACGCTCCTGCGCATGGTGGCGGGCCTGGAGGAAATCACTGAAGGCGAGATCGCCATCGGCGGGCGCATCGTCAACCGTCTCGAACCCGCCGAGCGCGACATCGCCATGGTGTTCCAGAACTACGCGCTCTATCCGCACATGAGCGTGTTCGACAACATGGCCTACGGCCTGAAGATCCGAAAGCTGCCCGCCGACGAGATCCGCGCCCGCGTGGACAAGGCCGCGGGCATCCTGGAGCTGTCGCAGCTGCTCGATCGCAAGCCTCGCCAGCTCTCGGGCGGCCAGCGTCAGCGGGTGGCCATGGGCCGCGCCATCGTGCGCCAGCCCCAGGTGTTCCTGTTCGACGAGCCCCTGTCCAACCTGGACGCCAAGCTGCGCGCGCAGACGCGCCTGGAGATCCAGAAGCTGCACCGCGAGCTGGGCATCACGTCCCTGTTCGTGACCCACGATCAGGTCGAGGCCATGACCCTGGCCCAGCGCATGATCGTGATGAATGGCGGCGTGATGGAGCAGTTCGGCACACCTGAGGAGGTCTATCGCAGCCCCGCTTCGACCTTCGTCGCCAGCTTCATCGGATCGCCGCCCATGAACCTGCTGCGCCAGGCCCCAGGCACCCGCGTCGGCGAGATCCTGGGCGTGCGGCCCGAGCACCTGGAGGTCTCGGACACCGGATGGCAGTTAGAGGTTGAGACAGCCGAACTCCTGGGGGCCGAGCGCCTGGTCTACGGACAGGTGAACGGCGAACCCCTGGTGGTCAGGATGGACCCCAGCCGCCCCGTGCCCGCCGCCGGCGGCGCGCTGGCCGTGACGCCGCGCCCCGGCAGCTTGCACCGATTCGACGCGCAGACCGGCAAGCGCCTGCCGGATTGAGCCATGGCACCCTGGCCCTACCCCCGCTGGATTGCGCACCGAGGCGCGGGCAAGCTTGCGCCCGAGAACACACTGGCCGCCTTCCGCCTGGGCGCGTCGTACGGTTACCGCATGTTCGAGTGCGACGCCAAGCTCTCGGCCGACGGCATCCCCTTCCTGCTGCACGACGCCACGCTGGAGCGCACCACCAATGGCCGCGGTGTCGCGGGCGAGCAATCCTGGCAGGCGCTGTCACAGCTCGATGCGGGTGGCTGGCACTCGCGCGCCCTTGCCGGCGAGCCCCTGCCCACGCTGGAGGCGCTGGCCCGCTGGTGCCTGGCCAATGGCCATCATCTGAACATCGAGATCAAGCCCACGCCGGGCCAGGAGCGTGAAACGGGCGACGCGGTCGCGGCGCTCGCACAGCGCCTGTGGCAAGGCCAGCCCGTGCCCCCGCTCCTGACCTCCTTCAAGCCCGACGCGCTGCATGGCGCGAAGGCCGCCGCTCCCCATCTTCCTCGCGGCCTGCTGCTCGACACCCTTTGGGACGGGTGGATGGAAAAAGCGCAGGCGCTCGACTGCGTCGCCGTCGTTTGCCACTACGCCCTATGGAACACAGAGATCGTCCAGCGCGTACACGCTGCCAACATGCGTTGCCTCAGCTACACCGTCAACGACGAATCCGTCGTCCACCACCTGCTGGCCCTGGGCACCGACGGCATCATCACGGACCGCGTGGACCTGTTCAGCCCGGAGCTTGGTCGTTAATTGAGAAGACCCTACTTCAGATCCCCCGCCAGCGAAGCCAGCGCCTCCTCCGGAATCGTGATGTGCGCCGGGTAGTTCTTGTGATCACACCCCAGCTTCACGCTCGCACCCGCCTTGACGGCAGCAGCAGCAGCAGCAGGAAACTCGAAGCGTACGAAGTGCACCGCCGAGGTCTTCTCCTCGGTCTCCCGGTCCAGGTCTTCATCGGCGATCGCGTAGATGCGGGCATGCCCCTCCACCTCCACGAACATGCGATCTTCCACCCCGATCAGCCGGGCCAGCTCGCGCTTGCGCTCATTGATGTCGGGGTATTCGATCAGCATCGTGGCCTTCCAGTTCGTGCCATCGGGCACCAGCGGACCGTAGGCCTCGACCTCCTGCGCGATACCGTCTTCCTCGAAGATCTTCTCGATGCGCAGCATCTCCTGGATCTGGTAGCGGATCGTGGTCTCGCTCTCGAACTGCAAGGTGATGTGGTCACCCAGGTGCAGGCTGCGCAGCTTGCGGTGCGCCAGCACGTCGGGCTTGTGCGCCTTGCGCCACTTGCTGTAGGCCTCCAGGGTCATGAGGCTGTCAGGGGTGATGGTTCCGGTCAGTTGCATGGAATCGTCCTCCAGAGGAATTTCATTTCAGGCCGTACGCTTTGCGCACCAGCGTCAGCGGATGCTGCATCTCGGGCGTCCCCAGGCCGTTGCGCTCAAAGCCCTGGGCGATATGGTGCCCGCCCAGGGGGCAGTCTGAGGTGATGTAGTCCGGCGCGCCACCCTGCGGGTGTTCGGCCATTTTCTTGAACAGGGGCTTGCCGATCTTCATCGCCTGCTCGTGGTAAGCCTTCTTCACGCCGAAGGTGCCGGCATGGCCCGAGCAGCGCTCGTGGGTAGACACATAGGTGTCCGGCACCATCTTGAGCATTTCCTCGGTCTTCTTGCCGATGTTCTGCACTCGCCCGTGGCAAGGCACCTGGTAGCTGATTTTCCCCAGGGGCTGCGTGAACTCGGTCTTGAGCAGCCCGTCGCGCTTGCGCGCCATCAGGTACTCGAACGGATCCCACATCGCCTCCTTCACCAGCTGCACCTCGGCATCGTCCGGGTACATCAGCGGCAGCTCCTGCTTGAACATCAGCGTGCAGCTGGGCACCGCCGACAGGATGGCGAAGCCGTCACGCGCGTACTTCGCCAGCACCGGGATGTTGGCTTGCTTGTTCGCATCGACGGACTCGAGATCGCCCAGTTCGAGCTTGGGCATGCCGCAGCACTTCTCCTTCTCGACCAGCACATAGGGCACTTCGTTGTGCTCCAGTACCTTCAGCAGATCGTGGCCGATGCCCGGCTCGTTGTAGTTCACGTAGCAGGTGGCGTAGATCGCGACCTTGCCCGGGGTCTTCTCGCCATCCTTCACCGGGAAGTCCTTGGACTCGGCCGCCGACGAGCGGAACTTGCGCGTGGCCAGGCTCGGCAGCCAGGCGTTCTGGTCCACGCCCAGCGCGGACTCCATCACGCTGCGGGCCACCTTGGTGGAGTTCACCGCATTCACCGCCTGCACCACGATCGGGATGCCCGCGAAGCTGCCGTGCGTGTCGGTGGACGCCAGAAACTTCTCTGCGGCACCCACCTCGCCCTTCTTGAACTTGATCGCCTTGGCCCGCAGCATGGTGTGCGGGAAGTCCAGGTTCCACTCGTGCGGCGGCACGTAGGGGCACTTGGTCAGGTAGCACAGGTCGCACAGGTAGCACTGGTCGACCACTTTCCAATAGTCCTTCTTGTCCACGCCATCGAGCTCGCCGGTCTTGCCTTCGTCCACCAGGTCGAACAGCGTCGGGAACGACCCGCACAGGCTCACGCAGCGCCGGCACCCGTGGCAGATGTCGAAGATGCGCTCCATTTCCTTGAAGGTCGCTTCCTCGTTGTAAAACTCGGGGTTCTTCCAGTCGATCGGGTGACGGGTGGGCGCCTCCAGGCTGCCTTCTCGTGCCATGTCGTATCTCCAAAGTTGTTTTGGGGCAGGCGTGTTCTGCATTGGGCACGGCCCGCGAGGACCATGCCCAACACGCAACATCCCGAGGGTCAGTCGACCAGCTCGTTCAGGGCCTTCTGGTAGCGGTTGGCGTGCGAGCGCTCGGCCTTGGCCAGGGTCTCGAACCAGTCGGCCACTTCGTCATGGCCCTCTTCACGGGCCGTCTTGGCCATGCCGGGGTACATGTCGGTGTACTCGTGGGTCTCGCCGGCGACGGCGGCCGCCAGGTTCTGACGGGTCGACCCGATCGGCAGGCCGGTGGCCGGGTCGCCGCACTGCTCGAGCCACTCCAGGTGGCCGTGGGCGTGGCCCGTCTCACCTTCGGCGGTGGAACGGAACAGGGCAGCCACGTCGTTCTGGCCTTCCACGTCGGCCTTGTTTGCGAAATACAGGTAGCGGCGGTTGGCCTGGGACTCGCCGGCGAAGGCGGCCTTCAGGTTCTCTTCCGTTTTAGAGCCCTTGAGAGCTGGCATGGAACATCTCCTTTAGATTGATGAAGGAAGCGACGCCTGTCGCTCGGAGCGGCAGGACTCCGTGATGATGACGCAGGCGCGACTGCCGCGTCTAATTGGAGACTTCAATGTCCAGTATTGAGTTTGGCTATTTGGGGGATAGCTTCTATATCGATGCTTTATCAGGCGGCGCCGAACGCGGGGACGGCAGCGCCCGCTCGGGCAAGATTACGTTATAGTAAATGCGTTACGCATTAGTAAATCACGGAGACCCTTCATGGCCGCTGTCCTGTCCGCCGCCCCCGGCGCGCCCGCCCTGGCAAGCCTGCCCCCGCCGGCTGCCATCCAGCAGCTGCACCACTACGCCTACCGCGCCCGCGACGCGGAGGAAACCCGTCACTTCTACGAAGACATCCTGGGCCTGCCGCTTTATCACATCATTCAGAGCGACCACGTCCCCAGCACCGGCGAGTACTGTCCCTACACCCACTTCTTCTTCCGCCTGCAGGACGGCTCCTTCATCGCCTTCTTCGACCTGGGCGACGACGAGGCGGCGCTGCCCTCGCCCAACACCCCGAAGTGGGTGAACCACATCGCCTTCCGGGTGGATTGCATCCAGGACCTGAAAGACATGAAGGCCCGCCTGGAAGCCCACGGCGTCGAGGTGCTGGGCGTCACCGACCACCACATCTTCCACAGCATCTACTTCTTCGACCCGAACGGCGTGCGCCTGGAGCTGTCCGCGCAGTTCGCCGACGAATTCCAGATGCTGCAAGAGAGCAAGACCGCGCACGCACGCCTGGCCGAGTGGACCGCGCGCAAGCAGCAATGGCGCGCCGAGCGCGCCGCCGGCAAGTCCGCGGCGCCCCTGAAGCCCCAGCAGAACGACCGCCCTGAATACAAGCGCTGAAAGCCCCGCGCCTGCCACCCTCGCGAGCCACCATGCAAGACCGATACGCCGACACCGCGTTCACCAACGGCTACCAGTTCACCTCCGGCAGCGGCTACCAGCTGCCAGAGTACGCCTTCGTCGCACCGCCCGAGGTCGCGAGCGGCCAGACCGGCCACGAGCAGATTGTCATCGTGGGCGCCGGCATCACCGGCCTCACCCTGGCCTGCGCGCTGGCCCGCCTGGGCGTGCGGGCCGTGGTGCTGGACGAAGACAACACCGTGGGCGTCAAGGGCGCATCCTCGCGCGGCATCTGCTACACGCAGAAGTCGCTGGAGATCTTCGACCGGCTGGGCATCTACCCGCGCATCGCCGCCAAGGGCATCCAGTGGAGCGTGGGACGCACCTTCGCCGGCCAGGACGAGGTCTATTCCTTCGACCTGCGCCAGCAAAGCGCCTACAACCTCTCCAGCCAGCCCCCTTTCATCAACATCCAGCAGTTCTACATCGAGGGCTATCTCGTCGAACGCATCCACGAGCTGGGCGACGTGGAACTGCGCTGGAAGAACCGCGTCATCGGCTTCGAGCAGGACGCGACCGCGGCCACGCTCACCATCACCACACCCGCCGGCGACTACCGCCTGCGCACGGATTACGTGATCGACGCCACAGGCTCGCGCAGCCCCTTCCACCAGTGGGTCGGCGCCACCCTCACCGGGAAGAAGGGCGACGACCGTTGGTGCATCGCCGACGTGCGCTTCCCGGACCGCCCGCCCGGTGAGCGCCACACCTGGATCGAGGCCCCCTTCAACGAGAACCGCGCCGTCTGGCAGCACCTTATGGGCGACGACGTCTGGCGCATTGACTACCAAATGGCCCCCGACGCCGACCCCGCCTACGTGAGCCGCGAAGACGTGGTGCGCGAGCGCCTGGCGCGCCAGTTCGGGCCTGACATGCAGGTCGAGATCGTCTGGGTCGGCCCTTACGCCTACCGCAGCGAATGCATCGACCGCATGCGCCACGGCCGCGTCTTCTTCATGGGCGATGCCGCCAAGGTGGTCAGCCCCTTCGGCGCCCGCGGCGGCAACACTGGCATCGCCGACGCCGACAACCTCGCCTGGAAGCTCGCCGCCGTCCTGCGCCAGCAGGCCAGCCCGAGGCTGCTGGACACCTTCCATGACGAGCGCCACGAGGCCGCCCGCCAGAACGTGCAGGTCACCAACCGCACCGCGCGCTTCCTGCGCCCGGCCGACGGCATCGAGCGTACCTTCCGCACAGCGGCCATCAGCCTGGCGCGCCAGCACCTGTTCGCGCGCTCCCTGATCAACACCGGCCGCATGGCGGTGGCCAACACCTACACCCAGTCCCCGGCCTGCGCACTGGGCGGCGGCCAGTCGGTGCAGAACGTGCGCTTCGCCTGGGCCAACGGATCGGCCGGCACGGTCAACGACCTGCTGCTGTGGGCGCAGGGCCACTTCCTGCTGCTCGCCTTCGGCGACCTGCCTCCAGCCGCCCTCAGGCGCCTGCGCACCCTCACAGAAAACGCGCCGGTGCGCGTGGTGCAGGTGGTGGACGCCTCTACCCCTGCCCGCGCCCGCGAGCACGTGCGCGACCCCCAGGGCCACCTGCAGGGCGCCTGCCATGTCTTCGGCCACGCCTGGGCCCTGGTACGCCCCGACAGCTATGTGGCCGCCACCGGCGAGAGCATCGACGCCGGCCTGGTCGACGCCCTGGGCGCGGCGCTGGGCGTCACCCCCGAAGGAGCCTGCGCATGAAGACCGCCCTCAATTTCCAGGACGCCGACACCTTCTACGAGCAGCTGCTGGACGCCCATGCCGGCCTGACCCCGGCGCAGTCCGAACTGCTCAACGCCCGCCTGATCCTGGTCCTGGCCAACCAGGTCGGCGACGCCCAGGTCCTGAGGGCTTGCATCGAGGCGGCGGCCCGCCTGCCGCAGCCAGCCGAGAGCGGGCCGCCCGCATAAAATCCGCGCTTGCCCTGACCATGACGGCATCTTCGGGTGCCGTTTTCATTTGCACTACCCACCCGCGCCATGAGCGACACCCCGCAACAACCCGGGCTCTCCAGCCTGTCCAAGTCCTTCGAGCCCGCCGCCCTGGAGGCGCAATGGGGTCCGCTGTGGGAACAGCGCGGGTATGGCCGGGCCGGCTTTCGTGGCACAGGCACCGACCAGGCGGATGCGCCCTCTTTCGCCATCCAGCTGCCGCCCCCGAACGTCACCGGCACCCTGCACATGGGCCATGCGTTCAACCAGACCATCATGGACAGCCTCACGCGCTACCACCGCATGCGGGGTCACAACACCGCCTGGATCCCGGGCACCGACCACGCGGGCATCGCCACCCAGATCGTGGTGGAGCGCCAGCTGCAGCAGCAGGGCGTAAACCGCCACGACCTCGGGCGCAAGAACTTCGTCGCCAAGGTCTGGGAATGGAAGGAGCAATCGGGCAACACCATCACCACGCAGATGCGCCGCATGGGTGACAGCGTGGACTGGTCGCGCGAGTACTTCACCATGGACGACAAGCTCTCGCGCGTCGTCACCGACACCTTTGTCAAACTCTATGAGCAGGGCCTGATCTATCGCGGCAAGCGCCTCGTGAACTGGGACCCCGAGCTCAAATCCGCGGTCTCCGACCTGGAGGTCGAAAGCGAGGAGGAAGACGGCTTTCTCTGGCACATCAACTATCCGCTGCAAGACGGCTCGGGCGCCCTCACCGTGGCCACCACCCGACCCGAGACCCTGCTCGGCGACGTCGCCGTCATGGTCCATCCCGAAGACGAGCGCTATCGCCACCTCGTGGGCAAGAAGGTGCGGCTGCCCCTGTGCGAGCGCACCATTCCCGTCATCGCCGACGAGTATGTGGACCGCGAATTCGGCACGGGTGTCGTCAAGGTCACCCCCGCGCACGACGCGAACGACTACGCCGTCGGTCAGCGCCACCAGCTGCCGATGATCGGCGTGCTCACGCTGGACGCGAAGATCAACGAAAACGCCCCCGCGACCTACCAGGGCCTGGACCGCTTCGTCGCCCGCAAGCGCGTGGTCGCCGACCTCGAGGCCCAGGGCCTGCTGGTCGAAACCCGCAAGCACAAGCTGATGGTGCCCCGCTGCGCGCGCACTGGCCAGGTGGTGGAACCCATGCTCACCGACCAGTGGTTCGTCGCCATGAACCAGGTCGGCAAGGGCGACGCCACCGGCAAGTCCATCGCGCAGAAGGCCATAGACGCAGTGCAATCCGGCCAGGTGCGCTTCGTCCCCGAGAACTGGGTCAACACCTACAACCAGTGGATGAACAACATCCAGGACTGGTGCATCTCGCGCCAGCTCTGGTGGGGCCACCAGATCCCCGCCTGGTACGACGAAGAGGGCAAGGTCTACGTGGCCCGCAGCGAGGAAGAAGCCCAGGCCCAGGCCCCCGGCAAGCGCCTCACGCGCGACGAGGACGTCCTGGACACCTGGTACTCCTCGGCCCTCGTGCCCTTTTCCACCCTGGGCTGGCCCGACAAGACCCGCGACCTCGAGCTCTATCTGCCCTCGACGGCGCTGGTGACCGGCTACGACATCATCTTCTTCTGGGTCGCCCGGATGATCATGATGACGACGCACTTCACCGGCCAGGTGCCGTTTCGTGACGTCTACATCCACGGCTTGGTGCGCGACGCGCAGGGCAAGAAAATGAGCAAGTCCGAGGGCAATGTGCTGGACCCGGTGGACCTGATCGACGGCATCGCCCTGGCGCCTCTGCTCGATAAGCGCACCACCGGCCTGCGCAAACCCGAGACCGCTCCGGCGGTTCGCAAGAACACCGAGAAGGAATTCCCCGAAGGCATTCCGGCCTACGGCGCCGACGCCCTGCGCTTTACTTTCGCATCGTTGGCCTCGCTGGGCCGCAGCATCAACTTCGACGCCAAGCGCTGCGAGGGCTACCGCAACTTCTGCAACAAGCTCTGGAACGCCACCCGCTTCGTTCTCATGAACTGCGAGGGCCATGACGTATCCGAAGAAGGCGCCACCCGCACTGCCGCCGACCGCTGGATCGTCTCGCTGCTCCAGCAGGTTGAAGCCGACGTGGCCAAGGGCTTCGCCGAGTACCGCTTGGACAACGTGGCCAACGCGATCTACCAGTTCGTCTGGGACGAATACTGTGACTGGTACCTGGAGATCGCCAAGGTGCAGATCCAGACCGGCGACGCCGCGCAGCAGCGCGGCACGCGGCGCACCCTGATCCGCGTGCTGGAGGCCATCCTGCGCCTGGCCCATCCCGTCATCCCCTTCATCACCGAGTCGCTTTGGCAGACCGTGGCGCCGGTGGCTGGCAAGGGCGGCGACTCCATCAGCATCGCGCCCTACCCCGAATCCAACGCCGCCGCCATCGACCCGGCTGCCATGGCCTGGATGACGCGCCTGAAATCAGTGGTCGATGCTTGCCGCAATCTGCGCGGCGAAATGAACGTCTCGCCCTCCACCCGACTGCCTCTGCTCGCCGTGGGCGATGCCGCCTTCCTGCGCGAAGCTGCGTCCGTCCTGCAGGCCCTGGCCAAACTCAACGAAGTCCGCGTCTTCGACAACGAAGCAGCGTGGGTCGCCGCCGCTCAGGCCGCGCCAGTAGCCGTGGCTGGCGACGCCCGCCTGTGCCTGTTCATGGAAATCGATGTCGCCGCCGAGAAAGTCCGTCTGACCAAGGAGGCGACCCGCATCGAGGGCGAACTGGCCAAGGCGAACGGCAAACTAGCCAACGAAGCCTTCGTGGCCAAGGCCCCGGCTGCCGTCATTGAACAGGAACGCGCCCGCATCGCCCAATTCGGCGCAACGCTGCAACGTTTGCGCGAACAACTGGAGCGGCTGGGGACCTGATACGCCGTGGTTCGCTAAGATCCGGCAAGCGGACATCCCCCTGGCCCCCATGTCCGACATCCACGCGCGGGGCAGGATGACGCCGAGCCTCACGCGCGAAGCCAGACTCGGCACTCGCCCCGGGTCCGAGATGCCCGCCTTGCGCGCCACACAGAGAGAGCCATGAACGCAGCGACGAAACAGCCGCCCCTGTCCATCCAGAAAGCCGTCTTTCCCGTGGCTGGACTGGGTACGCGCTTCCTGCCGGCCACCAAGGCCCAGCCCAAGGAAATGCTGCCCATCGTCGACAAGCCGCTCATTCAGTACGCGGTCGAAGAGGCCTATGCCGCCGGCATCCGCCACATGATCTTCGTCACCGGTCGCAGCAAGCGCGCCATCGAGGACCATTTCGATACCGCCTACGAACTCGAATCCGAGCTCGAAGCCGCGAACAAGCAGGAACTGCTTGCCCTGGTGCGCTCCATCAAGCCCGACGACATGGATTGCTCCTATGTCCGCCAGGCCCGCATGCTGGGGCTCGGCCATGCGGTCCTGTGCGCCCAGCAGCTGGTCGGCAACGAGCCCTTCGCCGTGCTGCTCGCCGACGACCTGATGATCGGCGCCGACGGTGGACCTGGCGTGCTGGCTCAGATGGTCAAGGTGTACCAGCAGGTGCGTACCTCAGTCCTGGCCATCCAGGAGGTCCCGCGTGAGCACGTGCGCCGCTACGGCATCGTCGCGGGCGACCCGGCGGGCGACCACCTCACGCGCGTGCGTCAGATGGTGGAAAAGCCCAGCCCCGAGCAGGCGCCCTCGCGCATGGGAGTCGCCGGGCGCTACATCCTCACGCCGGGCGTGTTCGAGCAGATCCGGCAGCAGCCCCGCGGTGCCGGAGGAGAGATCCAGCTGACCGACGGCATCGCTCGCCTGATCGAGACCGAAGGCGTGCACGCGTTCCGCTATGCCGGCAAGCGCTATGACTGCGGCAGCAAGCAAGGCTTCCTGGAGGCCACCGTCGAACTCGCCCTCAAGCACCCCGAGGTGGGGGGTGAATTCCGGCAGTACCTCAAGAACCTCATGTGCTGAGAGCGCGGCGCCTCAGCGCCGGCGCAGCACGTGGATGAACTCCACACCCACGGTCTGCTGCTCCACGAGCTCGTGCCCCGTCTGGCGCGAAAAGGCCTGGAAGTCCCGCAGCGACCCGGGGTCGGTCGCCACCACCTTCAGCAGCTGTCCCGAGGTGAGTTCGGCCAGGGCCTTCTTGGCCTTGAGTATGGGCAGCGGGCAATTGAGCCCGCGTGTGTCGATTTCCTTGGCGATGTCCATGCGTACAACTTCCCTGGGTCTCACTCGCGGGCGCCAGCATCCGACGCGTTGCGCCGCGGAAACTCGATGAAGCGCGGCTCATGCCCGCGCCCGCGCAGCCACTGCGCCAATGCCTGGCCGGTGCCCGAGGGCCAGCAGCGCACCTCGTCCAGCGCGTAGAGCTGCCACTCCACCAGCTCGGGCGAGAGACGCACCTCGCCGTGCGCCACCGCATGGTAGGCGACGATCACCTGGTTCATCCGCTGGAAGTCGTACACGCCGATCAGGTCCAGGTGGCTAACCCAAAGCCCGGTCTCTTCGCGGATCTCGCGCGCGATGCCCTGCTCGGGCGTCTCGCCGGCCTCCATGAAGCCGGTGATCAGCGCGAACATCCTGCCAGGCCAGGCCGCATTGCGCGCCAGCAGGACCTTGCCCTGGTATTCGATGACGGCGGCTAGCACCGGCGTCGGGTTGTTCCAGTGCGTCCAGCCGCAGCCCGGGGCCGGGCAACGCAGGCGCTCGCACAGGCCGCCGTCCTCCTCCAGCGCGATCAGGGCCAGTGGCGTGGCGCACTGCGGGCAGAAACGCAAGGCCGCCGCGGTCATGCCCGCCCCTTCAAGCCGGGAACACGCCCGTGGACAGGTAGCGGTCGCCCCGGTCGCACACGATGAACACGATGGTCGCGTTTTCCACCGTGCGCGCGACCTCTTGCGCCACCCAGCATGCGCCCGCCGCCGAGATCCCCGCGAAGATGCCCTCCTCGCGCGCCATGCGCCGGCACATCTCCTCGGCGTCGTCCTGGCTCACGTACACCAGTTCGTCCACCGCGCTCGGGTCATAGATCCTCGGCAGGTACTCCTGCGGCCACTTGCGGATACCGGGGATGCGCGAGCCCTCGCTGGGCTGCGCACCGATGATGCGGATCGCCGGTTTCTTCTCCTTCAGGAAACGCGACACGCCGGTGATCGTGCCGGTGGTACCCATCGCGCTCACGAAGTGAGTGATGCGACCGCCGGTCTGCTCCCAGATCTCGGGGCCGGTCGTCTCGTAGTGGATGCGGGGGTTGTCGGTGTTGGCGAATTGGTCAAGCACACGGCCCTTGCCTTCGCGCTGCATATTCTCGGCCAGGTCACGCGCGTACTCCATGCCACCGCTCTTGGGCGTGAGCAGCAGCTCGGCGCCGAAGGCCTTCATGGTCTGGGCGCGCTCCACGGACAGGTCCTCCGGCATGATGAGAACCATGCGGTAGCCCTTGATCGCGGCGGCCATGGCCAGCGCAATACCGGTGTTGCCCGAGGTCGCTTCAATCAGGGTGTCGCCGGGCCGGATGTCACCGCGCTCCTCGGCACGTCGGATCATGGACAGCGCGGCCCGGTCCTTGACTGAACCCGCCGGGTTGTTGCCCTCGAGCTTGCCCAGCACCACGTTGCCCCGCTTCTGGTTGTCAGCCGCGCCGATTCGCTGCAGCGCCGCTAGGGGCGTCTTGCCGACCGCGTCTTCGATGGTGGGGTACTTCATGCGCACCACTGTGCCATAATTTTCGGCTGCTCAGACCGCACCGCCCGAGTGGTGAAATTGGTAGACGCAGGGGACTCAAAATCCCCCGCCGCAAGGCGTGCCGGTTCGATTCCGGCCTCGGGCACCAGCCACTGCGCACGCGCTGCGCACGTGGCAAGTGGCGCGCACCCGCGGGGAACCATCACCTGCACGCCGCCACCAAGGGGCATTGCGACCGTCCCGGCGGTGCGTTGACCTCCTCCATGCCCCACTGCATGCGTCCCCTTGATCCGGTCACGGGTAGATTCCTCCACGCGCTCCAGAGCGCCTACGGCGATTCGATGGCCAAGGCCATCGCAGGTGAGCTCGCGCTGCACCGGGTGCGCGCCCGCCCTCTGCGGGGCACTGAATTCCGGCGGGCGGTCGAGTTGGGTGAAGCGGGCCGGCCGGCGCTGGCCGGTGTGGACTTCGGGACCCGGCTGCGATTGAGCGCCGTGGTCAACGCCCCCGTGTTCCGGCAGATCGCCCAGGACCTGGGTCTCACCGACACGCAACTCACCCCGCAAGCCCGTCACGCCATCGACGTCAGCATGGCGCAACGCTTCGAGCGGGCCCGCCTGGCAGGTCTGTCCCCGGTTCCCGAGGCGACAGCTGAAAAATGGTTACGAAGTGACCTTTCTCTCTTGACTGTGTAACTCCATTAGGGCAATTTACAGGCCATCTGTAAATCTTTGGAGTTACCTTGTTTCCCCAGCCGACCGAGGCGGGCAGTCCGCCCGCCAAAAGCGCTACCCCGCCGTGCGCGCCCCACCGGCAACTCAATGACGCGGACGAGGCGCTGTTCAAACAACTGGTCAAGGTGCACCAGGTGCGCCTGTACCGCTTTGTGGTGAAGCACATCGGCTGGAGCTCGGACGCCGAGGACCTGACCCAGCAGGCCTTCGTGGAAGCCGCTCAGAGCTTCGCCACCTTCAAGGGGCAGTCGGAGCTTTCCACCTGGCTGTACGGCATCGCCATGAACCTGGTGCGCAACTACCTCTCGCGCTCGCCCCACCGCCGCTACGGCTTCGAGGGCGAAGAGGCGCTGGCCGACACCTCCAGCGACCGGCCCGGCCCCTTCGACCAACTCGCCCACTCCGAGACGGTACAGGCCCTCGAACACGCCCTAGGCGAGCTCGCACCGGAAATGCGCGACGTCCTGCTGCTGGTTGGCCTCGACGAAATGAGCTATGAAGATGCCGCGATCCTGCTGTCCATCCCCATCGGCACCGTCCGCAGCCGGGTGTCCCGGGCCCGCAGCGCGCTGCGCAAGCGACTGAGCGCGCAGAACGTCGATCTGGGCTTTTGAGCGGGCGGCCCCTCAGGGCGCTGCCGGCGTCCGCGAAACCTCTGTCACCAGGCGGGGACGGATCACGAAGATGCGCTCACGCTTCTGCACCAGCCGGGCCTTGCTCGAGAACAACCCCCCCACCCAAGGCAGATCACTCAGCACGGGCACTTTCTGCTCGCTGGAGATCGTCTGGTCCGAGGTGTAGCCCGCGATCACCAGGGCCTCGTCCTGGCGCACCACCGCCAGGGTGCTCACGGCACTGCGACGCACCGTCGGCAGGGAATCCACCTGCCGGTCCTGGATCTGTCCGTCCTCGATGTCCACCGTGAGCTGGATCGATCCCTGCGCGCCGTCCACCACACGCGGGGTCACCCGCAGGGTGGTACCCGCGGTCACGGGCGAGACCGTCGCGACACGCTCGCCCTGTACGCGGATGTAGAAGGTCTCGGACAGGTCGAGCAATGCACCGATGTTGTCGGTGGTCAAGACCGACGGCCGGCTCTGGATACGCGCATCGCCCGCGCTTTCGAGCAGGCGGATCTGGGCCATGAAGCCGTTGTCCTGGCTGCCAGTCGCGGAGTTGCTGCCGCTGCTGTTCAGCGTGAGCGCGAGCATCCCCTGTCGCACCGGCTGCGGCACGCCGAACGACGCAGAGAACGATCCGCCACGCGCCGACCAGTTGATCCCCAGTTCACGCGCGCGCTCAGAGTTGACATCGATGATCAGCGCCTCGATCTCGACCAGGGGCGCAGGCACGTCCAGCTGCGCGATCAGCCGCTCGTACAGCGACATGCGCTCGGGCGTGTCCGTCACCACGAGCGCGTTCAGACGGGGATCGGGTTGGATCGAGGCGCCCGGCGCCGGACCTGCGCCCTTGGAATCACCGGCGCTACGTCCCAACCCGCTCGCTGCGCCGTTCGCGGCGGTACGCCCCCCGGGACTCGCAGGCGCCGAGGCGCCAAGCGCGGGCAAGGGCACGATCGCACCGGGCTGGGAAGCCACCTTTTCGTCGGTCACCCCGCCGCCCACGGTCACGCCGCCCACCCCCATCAGCCCCCGCAGCACGGAGGCCAGCCCGGGCTGCGTGATCTGCCGGTCACGGAACTGAATGACCCGGTCATCCGCCGACGCATGGCGCAAGCGAAACACGCTGATCTGAAGGGCCCCGCGCGTCACAGTGGGCAGCTGCTTCAGCGTCGCCTCGACCCGGTCGACATAGCGCAGCGGCCCGGACACCATCAGCACGCCGTGCTCGGGTAACTCCCCCCAACCAAACCGGGGGTCCACCACCCCGAGATCGATCAGGGTCTGACGCAGGCGGCCCGCGCCCCCGGGTGGCATCGGCAGGGTACGCATGACCGCTTCACGCGCTGGGCTCACGTACAGCGTGCCGGACTGCGTGTACCAGACGAATCCGTAGACCCCTCCGAGGCGAGAAATGAACTCGGTCGGACTCGCGCTGTTGAAACGGCCATGTACCGTCCCCTGAACGCCTGACTCCACGACCAGACCCAGGCTGAAACCAGCGGCAAACTCACGCAACACCACCTCCAGCGGCACACCCTCCGCGAAATAGCTGTACGGGGATTCCGGCCACGGCGCGGGCGCCGGCCAGACTCCGGGACAGACCACTGCAAATCCGCAGACCACCCACGCCCGCAAGCAGCGCATCATCGCCAGCCTCCGGGGCCCACAACAGCGGGCCGAGCCGCCTCTTCCCAGGTAGACACCCAAAAGTCCAGGACATTCAGGAAGTCTTCCAGCGCCTGCTCCAGGTCCCCAAGCTGCGTGTCGGCGGGCAGCACTTGCTGAAGCTGCAGCTGCTGGCGCCGCTCGTCGATCACCAGCCCGCTGGCATGCTCACGCATCAACCCGGCGGCTTGGCCCAGTAGCGCCAGCAAGTGTGTGTCGACCTGCGCAGCCGGCCACGTGGTCAGGTCGGCGATGGTCGCGAGAAGCGCCAGTTGCCCACCGCTTACGGGTTGCAGGTCGACGCCGTGGCGATGGTCCACCCGTAGGCGCAAGCGCCCGTCCTCCTGCAGCACCGACACGTCCAGGTCCAGCCGGTCCAGATAGGCCCGCAACACCGGCGCGCAGAGCGCATCACGCCTGAGGGGGATCATGGCGGGTCTCCTTTCGATAGATCGCGTTGCACCATCCGCAGGACTTCGGCCACGGGCTCGATCAATTCGACGGGGATGTAGTGCTCGATCGAAGCCCTGCGCCTGAGCTCCCAGGCCAGGGGAACGTTCTCCATCACCGGCACGCCGGCTTCGCGCGCGGCCTTTACCATGCTCGCCGCCAGAGCGCCCTCGCCCATGGCCGTGACCAGGGGCAACGGTGTCACGCCGGCCTTGTACTGCAGGGCGATCGCCAGGTGGATCGGGTTGGTCACGAGGACCGAAGCCGAGCGGGCTTGCTCCAGAGCCTGGCCCTCCAGCAGCTCACGGTGCAGGCTCTTGCGCTCGTGTTTCAAGTGCGGGTCGCCCTCGTCCTCCTTGAACTCCCGCCGCACCTCGTCGATAGACATCATCAGCTGCTTGCGATGATGCCGGTGCTGCCAGATCCAATCGGCCAGCGCGATGAAGGCATACACCACCACCACCTTCACGATCACGGCGGTGACGAGCGTCTGCAAGGCCACGCCCACCCCGTGCAGGCCAGCCAGCGGCAGCGTCAGCAGCTCCCCCATCGCCCCGTACAACGTCACGAAGACCACCACCGAAAGGATCACGATCTTCACGATTGACTTGAAGAATTCAAACCAGCCCTTCGCCCCGAACATGTTCTTGACGTTCTGGACGACGTTCAGCTTCTTGGCTGAGGGCTTGATCGCCTTCACTGCGAACAGCATCCGGGTCTGCGTCATCTCTGCGAGCAGCCCGAGGACGACCACGATCAGGATGAAGGGCAGCAGTAGTCTCAGACTGTCTTGGACGAACTGGACGACCAGCACACTGAGCGCCGCCTCGAACTCCATCCCCAGAACCAGGCCTGGCAGCACCATCATCTCGCGCAGACGCCGACCGATCGCTGCGGCATCGAGCAGCAGGTAGCCGAAGACCGCCGCAAACAGGACGACCTGCGTGAAGTCCTTGCTGTGCGCCACCTGTCCCTCCTCACGGGACTTGCGGATCTTCTTGGCTGTTGGCTGCTCGGTCTTCTCGGTCATCGCGGTTGCGGCGCGGTGGGCCGCCAGAGGTCATCGAGCAGCGGGGTCACTTCACGCAGTGCGTCGAGCATCCCCTGCGCATACTCGAACAGGGTCCCGACATACAGCGCCAAGACCAGAAATACCAGCGCACTCTTGATCGGCATCGCCAGGAAAAAGACCTGCAGCTGCGGCACAAAGCGGCTGATGATCGCCAGGCCGATTTCCGCCAGCAGCATGACCACGATGGCCGGAGCAGCCAGCACCAGAGCCAGCTGCACCAGCCGCATGAACTGCGCGATCAGCACAGGCACCGCGTCCGCGCGCAAGTGCGGCATCCACGCGAAAACGCTCCAGAGGGCGAAGCTGCCATACAGAATCTCCAACATCAGCAGGAAACCACCACTCACCAAGAAAAACACGATGAAGGCTTGACTGAATAGCGAGCCCAGGGGCGAGCTGTCGTTGCCCGTCAGGGGGTCCAACGTCGCGCCCATGGTCGCCCCGCGCTGGTTGTCCATCAGGAAGCCCAGAGCCTCGAAGGCCCAGAAGGGAACGGCGAGCAGGCAGCCCATGACCAGCCCGATGAACGCCTCCTTCACCAGCAGCAGCCCCATCTGGGCCGCTGTCCATTCCGACGCTGCCACCGCAGGCATCAGCGTGGGCGCCACCACCAAGCCCATGCCAGCCGCCACCGCCATCCGCAGCATCCCCGGCAAGTGGCTACGGGTGAAGATGGGGATCGGGAGGCACATCGCAAGGATCCGGGGCTGGGTCCACGCCAGGGACAGGAGAAACGTCTTGACTTGCGACCAGTCGCTCCAATCGATCACGGTGTGCGCCCTCATCGACCTGCCATGGGAAAGGCCTCGAACACCGACACGGTGAAATTGAACAATTCACCTCCGACCCAGCGTGCGGTCAACACGAGCGTGATCATCACGGCCACCAGCTTGATCGCGAAAGAAAGTGTCTGCTCCTGAACCTGGGTCAGGGCCTGGAACAGGGAGAAGAGGGTTCCCACCACTGAAGCCACCACGATCGGCGGCAGGGACAGCCACAGCGTGAGGTACAGCGCGTGGGTCATGTAGGTGACGAGGTCCGACAGCTGCATCGAGGCTCACGCATAGGTCAGCACAAGCCCCTGGATCAGGCGGGTCCATCCATCGGCCGCGATGAAGAGGAACAGCTTCAGGGGCAGCGAGATCGTGATCGGCGACACCATCATCATGCCCATCGCCAGCAGGATGTTGGAGACAATCAGGTCGATCACCACGAAAGGCAGGTAGATCAGGAACCCGATCTGGAAAGCCGACGTGAGCTCACTCACGAGAAAAGCCGGCATCAGTATCAGGAAGTCGTTGGACTTGACGTCCGCCGCCAGCGACGGGCCCCACATCCGCTGGCTGGTACGCAGGAAGAAGTCACGCTGCTCGGGCCGTGTGTTGCGCTCCATGAAGCCGCGCAGGGGTTCAATGCCTCGGCGCACGTTGGTCACGATCCCCTCGGCGCTGCGCAGGCTGGCGGGGTTCTGCACGGTGGTCTCATAGATCCGGTTGCCCACGGGGGCCATCACGTAGGCGGTGAGGATCAGGGCCAGCCCGTACAGGGCGATGTTGGGTGGAACCTGCTGCACGCCCAGCGCGTTACGAAGCAGCATCATCACGACCGCGATCTTCAGGAAGGACGTCGTCACCACCACCAGGGTGGGCAGCAGCGCCAGCAGTCCGAAGACCACGAGCAGGGTGATCGGGTCGATGCCGGTCATGGGCGCTCGGGTAGGTCATGCGCTTGCGGCGCCGCTCCCGCCCGCGCGGTGATGCGGGGAGCGCTAGTCTGCGGACGGCGCACCAGCGCGGTCAGGGTCACCCCGAGATGCCCGTCGATGTCCACCAGCTCCCCGGTGGCTATATGGACGCCGTTGACGCGGACGCGCACGGCACGTTCCAGGGGATGTCCGAGGTCAATCGTCTGTCCGGCCTGCAGCTGCCGTACCGCCTCCAGCGGCATGGCGACCTCGCCCAGGTCAAAGACCAGTCGCAAGGGCAGGTGGTCGATCGCCACCTGGTCCGCGGGCGAAGGTGATACGTCGGGGTCCGGGTGCATCGTCCATCCTTCTTCATCCAGGGGGGTTGCCACGGTCAGCCCCGTCGCGCCTATCACGACGCGCAGTCCCATGTCGGCGCACGCAAGCCACAGGCGCCGGTCGCCGTCGAAGTGGCTCTGTTCGAGCAGCACCGAATCGCCCACCGACAGGCAGGCGACCTCGTGGGCCGCGAGCCAGGTGCATCCGATTTCGGCCCGCCACACCATCGGCAGGCTCTCGACGGGCAGGTCATTGGCCGCTGGCGGCAGGCCGCATGCCAGGTCTGCCAGGAGTGAAAGCCCCAGGGGGCTGGTCCCCAGGCGTGCCACGACCACCACGTCGCCACATCGCGCCCTCAGGTCGAAAACATGCGCCATCGGTCGGGTCTGCGCCGGCCCTTGCAGCAGCTGGTCGATCCGGGCGGACCCATACCCCAGCGACTCGATCGCCGCAGCCAGGGACTGGACGGCTTCTTCCAGGCAGGCCGCGGCGATTGGCTCGGGGATCTCGCTGGCATCGACCTGCGGGTAACGCGCACGTATCCGGGCCTGGACCACCCCCTGCGACAACACGAGGTCCCAGGCGACGCTGGCCCATGCGCATTGCAGGCAGCACTCGCCATCTCCGACGTCCAGCGCGCCGCAGGCCATTGAGGGGGTCAGCGTGAGCGTCCAGGTGGAGCCGCCCCAGTCCACCTGCAGGGCCTGCACGCGCTGGGCCAGAACGTCACGCGCCTGGACCTGGGTAGCCTCCCACACGACGGGAGACAGGCGACGAACGCGAGCCTGTGAGGTCTTCATGCGCGACCCGCCACTTCAACCACGGCGGGCGCGGGACGATCCGTTTCGTGTTCCTCCTGCGCACTGGCGGCGACACGAAACTGCAGGTCGCGCCGGCAGCGCCTGGCTATGGCGTCGGCCTCGCGCAGGACGATGGCGCTCAATTGCTGGCGCGCCGCTTCGCTGGCGCAGACGATCTCCACCTGCACGCGGCCTGCGACCTCTCTCAGGGAGATCCAGGTACCGCCATAGGCCTCGCCCTTCAACTCGAGACGGACCTGCGGTGGCTGCGCGGGATCCGAGCTGGCCAGGAGCCTTGCAACGCTCGCCTCGACGAGGGCTGCCAGCTCGGCGCTGCGGACTGGCGCCTCCTGCGGCGCTCGGGGGATGGCGCCCAGCGCAGGCGCTTGGAGGGGGGCGGACAGGAGTACCGGCGGGGGCAACTCCTGCACGACCGAGGACAACGGCTCCTTCGGGATCGACTCGCGAGGCTCCGGACTGAGTACGGGCGCCGGTGCTGATCCAAGCGCAGGCACAGATGCTGATGCTGATGCTGATGCTGACGCTGATACCAGCGCGGGGTCGGACGCAACTTGAACCCTCTCGACAGGCCAAGGCGACGCGACCGGCTGTCGTTCACGGCTGGACGCAGGGGGTACCGGCCTCTCCTGGAGCGCGTCGGCCACCGGGCGGTGGCGATCGGTCTCGTCAGCTTGCGCTCCGCGTTCGGTCGTCCTGACCGCTGCCACGGGTACCGTGTCGACGTCAGGTCGTTTCAGCGGTGATGGCGCGATCGGCGGGGATATGCGCTCAGGCGCCGCGCCGATCTGCGTCGGCATCGGTGTCGGTATCGGTGCTGGTGCTGGTGCTGGTGCTGGTGCTGATGCTGATGCTGGTGCTGATGCTGGTGTCGTTTCTAATGCTGACGCCGATGCCGATACCAGTGCAGGCTTGGACTCAATTTGAGCCCCCTCGACAGGCCAGCGAGACGCCACTGGCCGTCTTTCACGCGTGGCTACAGGGGGTTCCGTCCTGTCCCGGGGCTCGACGTCCACCGGGTGGTGGCGATCGGATTCGTCGGGGTGCGCTACACGTTCGGTCGTCCTGACCACTGCCAAGTGGACCGTATCAGCGCCAGGCGGTCTCACCGGTGACGGCGCGATCAGCGGGGACGTACGCTCAGCCGCCGCGTCAGCCTGCACCGGCGTGAGCGGCGGTTTTTCTCCAAGGCTGATCGCAGTCGCTTGGATCACCACCGGCGATGCCTCGAGCGCATGCGGCAAGACCAGCGCGTGCGGACCCTGGGGGTTCGGCGGGGTAGGCCCAGGTACAGGCGCCACAGCAATACCCGCCTGCGTGACCGAGGGACGTACGCGCACCTCCGGATCACGCGTGCCATCAGGTCTGTCCTGCGCGTCGAACGAATCCCCCGGGAGCCGCGTCGGCACGCTGGCGGGCGCCACCTGCGGCTCACCCTGCGAATCCCCCGCCGCATCGGCGGTGAGGATCGCCAGCGGCACCCCTGTCCGCATCCCGCTTGGCGTCTTGAGACACGGAGCGAACCGTGGATCGGGGTTTGGTAGCACCGGCGGCAGCGGGGAAACGTCCGCGCTGGAAGCAGCACCGTCCTGGATCCCGTCGTGGGCGAGGGCCTGCTCGAACCTCACCCGATCCGCGCTCTCGGCCGCCGTCAGCTGGCGCAGAGGAGTTCCCTCGGGACACGCGCCCGGAACGCAAGCGCGCACGGGTGGACGATCCGCTGCATCAATCATCCGTAGGCCTCCAGCCCAGAAGCAGGACGCGGGCGCTCACCGGCCTCCTCGATCTCCCGGTCCTCCTGGACCTCTCGCGCATGCGCCACGCGGGAGACCTCGCTGTTCACGAAACTCTCGAACTTCTGCTGAGCACGCCACGCGACGGCGTGGGCTACCTCGCATTCCCGTACGGCGTGCAATGCCTGGTCGCGGACCTGCGTGGCCTGGTCCAGCGTCTGGGCCAGGCGCTGGGCCTGCTGACGCAGATCAGCCACGGTCACATTGAAGTCTGAAATCTCTCGTAGGTGAACGGTCTTCCCGATCAGCGCAGTCGTCAGGGACGCCTCGCGCGCCGAGGCCATGCGGGTGAAATCAGCCAACGCGTCTGCCGCAGCCTCACGGTCAACCACCGCCCGATCCCAGACCTTGCGCTGCGCCTGAAGAGTTCCCTGCGCAACGGTCTCCCGATGGGTGCGCAGGGCCAGGATGTGCTTCATCGGGCTCATCGACACCTCACACGCCCACGAGATCCCGCAGGCCCGCGACGGTTTCCTCGAAATCCACGCGCTCGTCCATCGGTTGCCGCAGGAAGCGGCGGATCGTCTCGTTGCGGGCGATGGCCTCATCGGTGAACGGGTCGCTGCCCGGCTTGTACTCGCCAACCCGCAGCAGCAACTCGACTTCCTCGTAACGGGCCAGCAGCTCGCGCAGGCGCGCCGCTGCCGCCCGGTGGTCGGGCGTTACCACGTGGTGCATGACCCGACTGGCCGAGGCCAGCACATCGACCGCCGGGTAATGGTGGGCTGCGCCCAGCTTGCGCGACAGGATGATGTGACCATCGAGGATGGACCGCGTCTCGTCGGCGACCGGTTCGGTCATGTCGTCGCCCTCGACCAGCACGGTGTACAGCCCGGTGATGGACCCGTGCTCGTTCATGCCCGTGCGCTCCAGCAACCGCGGCAGCAGCGCGAACACGCTGGGCGGAAATCCGCGCCGGGTAGGGGGCTCGCCCGCGGCCAGCCCGATCTCCCGCTGGGCCCGGGCGATACGGGTCACGCTGTCCATCAGGAGCAGCACCTTCCTGCCCTGGTCGCGGAAATACTCGGCGATGGCCGTGGCCACGTAGGCCGCCTTTACCCGCTCCATCGCGCTGCGGTCGGAAGTGGCGCAGACCACCACGCTGCGGGCTCGTCCCGCCTCGCCCAGCGACCGCTCGAGAAACTCGCGTACCTCCCGGCCGCGTTCGCCGATCAGGGCGATCACGATCACATCCACCGCCGCGCCCTGGGTCAGCATTCCCAGCAGCGTCGATTTGCCGCCGCCCGCCGCCGCGAAGATGCCCAGTCGCTGGCCCTCCGCGCAGGTCAGGAGACCATCCAGTACCCGCACGCCCAGCGGCAGGGGCCGCTCGATCAGCGGACGCGTGAGCGGGTCGGGCGCCTGCGCGAACACGGGGTAGTACTTCTCCACCCGCAGGGGTCCGCGGACGTTCTCGTCCAGGGGGCGCCCCAGGCCATCGAGCACCCGTCCGAGCAGGCCGGGGCCGACCGGCACCTGGTGCGGCATGCCGGTGGGAATGACTTCCGTGGCGCCGCTCAGTCCGTGCAAGTCGCCCAGGGGGGTGAGCAGCGCGGCATCCCGCACGAACCCGACCACCTCCGCCTTCATCACCGCCGGTTCGTCAGGGTTTCGCAGCAGGCAGATCTCGCCGACCTTCACCTGGGGTACCGCCGCCTTGATGAGGGTGCCGACCACCTGCACGATACGCCCCTTGACGCACAGGGTCTGGGCGTCGTCCAGGGCGCGAGCCATCATCTCGGTCACATGAGCGAAAGCCTGCGTCACGACCGCTCCATCACTTCGACACCCTCACCCAGGATCTTGCGAAAGGCCACGCGCAGCGCCTCCATCTGCGTCTCGGTGCTCGCCTCGATCTGACCGATCTCGCTCTCCATGACACAGGCGTCCTGCCCCAGGCGCGCATCGCCCACGACATCCAGGAAATCGACCCCGGGGAATCTCTCCCGGAGCGCATCCACGTGCCCGCGCACCGCCTCCACCTGGTCCGGATGCAGTCGCAGCGTCACCTGCTTGTGCGTACGCGCCGTGGCCAGCACGCTGCGTACGGTCATCAGGACCCTGGCGCGGTCGTCGAAGCCGTCGATGATCTTGCGCACAGCCTGCATCACCAGATCGACCATGCGGGACTCGACCTTGCCCAGGAAGTCCACGTGTCGCGTGACGTGCTCGATCATGTGCAGAGCCTGTTCGGCCTGGGCCAGCTCGCGCCCTTCCCGGTGGCCCCGCTGGCGCTCCGCCTCATAGGCCTGTCCGCTCTCGGCGCGTAGCCGCTCGGCCTCTGCCCACGCACGCGCGACGATGTCCTCAGCATCGCGCAGCGCGCTCAGTTCACCGGCCGCAAGCACCTTGGTCCCCGCCTGCAGCGATCCCGCCACCGGGATCCGCGGCATCAGTCCCGTCACGGAAACAGGGAACGCCATGCAGGATCCAGGTGGCCAAGGGTCGCCAGGGCGAGGCGCGCGGCGTGCTGCGGTTCGAGCAGGTCGGGCGGCAGGCTCTCGGGTTCGTCTGCGGCGGACTGCGGCAGCCGCAGCAAGGCACGCGCCGCTACCGGCGGGCTGGCACCCCGTGACGCCCCCACCAGCAGCGCCTGCCCCAGGGCTGCGGCCTGCGTGTGGGCTTGGGATGGCACCAGCGGCAGCACTGGCCAGCCACCCGCCTGCGCGCCGCCCAGAACCACCGCCTCCTGACGGGCGAAGGACAGCCCCTGCTCACCGATTGACGCCAGCAGCACCTTCACCTCATCACGCAGGATCACCCGGCGGATGGCGGGGCCCAGTATCACCAGCCCGCAGTGGATCGCGAGCTGGTCCAAGGTGGCCTCGTCCACCAGGAAGACGGGGAGCAGAGGATCCTCCAGCGACGGGACTACACCGGGCTGGGCCGATCTCAGGAACGACGCGGACAAGTGGCGGTGCAGACGGCGCTCGTCGGCCGCGTCACACGGGCGCTGCAAGGCTGGCCTGGCCCAGGCATCAAGACGCTGCCGATGCGCCCACCGGGAAGGCAGGAGGTTGAATGACAGGAGCCGCTCGTCCAGCGAGGCATCCATGGCTCACCCGCCTCCAGTCGGCTGCGACCGGACCTGGCGCAGGGGCCACCAGTACTTCCACGCCAGGAAACCCGAGACAGCCAGGCTGGCCACCAGCAGCACCGAGAGCACCGCCGCAACGATCCCCAGGCGCGATGCAGAGGCCGAGGCACGCACGGTCTCCTCCTTGGATCGTGGCGGCGGCGCGTTGAAAAAGACGATGGAGATCTTCTCGGAGGTCAGCGCCGGGATGCTGTGCGTCACGAGGCGGCGCACCAGGGGCTGCAGCGTGTCCAGGTTGTAGCCGTCCTGGTGCTTGATGAAGACCGCCGCCGAGGAAGGCACAGGCGTCTCGCCGGGCACCGGACGCTCCGGCAGGACCACGTGTACCCGCGCGAAGATGACGCCGTCGATCTGCGACAGCGTGGCCCCCAACTCCTGGGACAGCGCGTAAAGGTAGCGGGCGCGCTCCTCGAGCGGCGAGGAGATCAGCCCCTCTTTCCTGAACACCTGACCCATGCCCACGAAGCGTTCGCGCGGCAAGCCTCTTTCGCGTAGCAGGTCGACGGCCCGCCCCACCTCGCCGGACGGGATCGTGACACCGACCAGGCCATCCTTGCCCGGCTTCTTGTCCACGGCGATCCCCGCGTTCTGCAGGGCCGCCATCACCTCGTTGGCCTCGGGTTCGGTGATCGCCCCGAGGAGCTCGACGCGTTGCCCGCACCCTGTCAGCAGCAGGCACGACAGCAGGGCCAGGGTCGAAAGCGCCCGGTACATCGCGCAGCTCACTGGGTCTTGAGCAGTTGGTCGAGATCCTGGGTGGCCTTGGCCATCCCCTTGCTCACCACCTCGTTGAGCGCACTGAACGTGAGCATCTTGAACTGCAGCGTCATCAGCTCCGCGGTGGATAGCAGGCTCGCCGTCTCCGAGACCGCCAGTCCCTCCTGGACCTGCGTCCACGCGCCCTGCAGGTCGGCGCCCACGGTCGTGACCTTCGAGAGGATCCCATCGCCCAGGGTCGTGTGAGCCGGGCGTAAACCGCCCTGTGGCGTCGGGTCGCTTTGCTGCCCAGCGGACAACGTGGCGTCCTGCGACGCGGGGGCCTGCATAGCCTGCCGGAAACGCTCGGCGACCAGGTCATCCACGCCCACAGCCGGGACACTCCCACCGCCAGCCGGGACACCTGCACCGGAGAGACCGCTCAGAGGTGTCATCGCGCAGCCTGCGACTCACAGGCCGGTATCCCTGTGGCCTGGACGGACTCACGACGCAAGCCCTGCGCCAGCGGCACAGACCCCGCACTGCTCAGCGCTTTTTCGCTACGGTCATGCAGCCCCCCCAGCCGGTACGCCAGCGCCAGGAAGGCGTGCAGCTCGGGGCGGTCCGCCGCATCCACCTGGGCCAGTCCGCGCTCCAGGCAGCGGACCGAGCCCTGCAAGTCACCCGCCTGCAGGTGAGCGATTGCCAGGCCGACGAAGGCGATGGAGGCCTTCGGTCGCTCTTGCTCGACCGCCGCAAAGATCTTCTTGGCGGACTCGATATCCGAGCGGTTCGCCGCCATCAGGCCCACCTGGGCCAGCAACCGTATCTCGTCTGGGGCGATCTGCATGGGTCCTCCTGCATCCGGACAACGACGGGCCGAGCCGATGTCAGACCACGCGGTTCGCGGTCTTTTCCATCTGGTTCTTCTCCTGCAGGAGCTCTCGGTACAGCTGCAACTGGGCGCTCGCCGACTGGAGGTTCTGCTGGATGAACTGGCCGGCGCCCGACTGCTGGGCGTCGGCGCGTGCCGACTCCGCTTCGGCAATCTTCTGGTCCCTGCGGCGGGAGGAGGCCTCCTCGTTCAACTGGGCCGCATCCACCTGACCAATCGAGGTGCCGAGCTGTCCGCTCGATTCGCCCAGCAACTTGGAGTAACTGGCCCTGCTTTCCAGGTTTTGGACATTTTGCGCTTGGCTCTTGGCTGCTCTATTCGCCACATCAGCAACTTCCTCAGCTGACGCATCAGCTGGATCAGCTGCTGCCTGACCTTCAAGTCGCACCGCTCGAGCCGTAGCGAGCTTGGATTCAACCTGTTCCGTTCTCAAGCCCCCACCCGCACGGATGGAGGCCGCTCCTCCTAAACCTTGGACGGATCCGGCAACCATGCTGGTAATCGCGGCCGAGCGCTGAGCGGCAGCCGCCTTCTCGCCTTCATCCTGGATCTTGTCTGCTGCCGTCATGAGTTCCTGGATCTTCATCTCCAGTGCGTCCAGCGAGAGGGTGGTCATGGCCTGGTTCATTTCAGCCTGAACGGCAAGGAACAGTCGCATGAAGTGGCGCATCTCGGTGGACTCGCCTGACGCTGGCGCGGTGTCAGAGTCGCTCTGGGCGAGCTGGGTGTAGATCGAATAGGACGATTCGATTCTGGGCTGTACCGTCATGGTCTTGACTCCTTGGTGATGGCGTATGGATGAAGTGATCTGGAGGGACTGCGCGACTCAGGCCATGGAGGCCGTGCGGCCGGTCGGGCCGGTGAGAACCGCAAGCGTGCCCACCCACTCGTCGAGGATCTGCTTGAGGGTGGTGAAGCTCTGCTCGGACGCCTTCTGCAGGCCGCGCATGAATTCGAGGTTCCGGGTGATGGATTGGTCCAGCTGCGTCCTGTCGGCGTCGCACTGAGCCATGTCACTGCGCGCCACCGCGCCGTCCCCATGATTCTTGGCAGCCTCCAGGGTATGGCTGCCGCACAGGCTCTGGGTGTAGCCCCCAATGACCGTGGCATAGTCCTTCAGCGTCTCCGTGGTGGCGTTCATAAAGCGGGACATCTTGTCCGGCGCCATCATCCGGGCCGCGCATCGGTTCATGACCACGGCCTGGACCACGGTGACCGCGATCGAGATCGCCATGATGGCCTCGGGCTTCAGGCCAGATTCCTTCAGGGCCGCGGACGTCAGCCCGCCCGCATCCATTGTGATTCCTGCAGCCAACGCTTCCGAGCCCTTGCGCATGCCAGCACGCTTGAGCAGGGAGGCTAAGGTGAAGCCCCGTCCCTGGGTGGCTGCGCAGCCTGCCCCCGCCATGTCGATGGCTGCCCCAGCAAAGGAAAGCGCCGCGACCGCGAAGAAGGCACCGGTGCCGAGCGTGAACGTTGCAGTGGCGGCCACCGCCACGACAGCGACCGCGATCACGACGACCGCCGCAATCTTTGTCAGGAGACCACAGACGGCGGCGCGCTTGCGGGCGGCCCGCTCGCGGGCCATCCTGTCGAGCGCCTTGTCCAGGTTTTCCAGGTTTTTCTTCAACAGCTCGCGCTGGGCCTCCTGGATACGCGTCATGTCGGAGCGGGAGGCGCTGCCCAGCGCCTTCTGGACCTCCTGGAAAAGGCTATCGAGCCACATGAACTGCAGCTCGACGGTCTTGGTGTAATCCGGCTGCGGCAGGTTAGGGGTGATCTTCTTGAGGCCCTCCCGGCTGTCTTTCGGAAGCAGGGCGGACAGCCCCGGCTTGTCCTGATTCTTGGTGAGGACAGGATTTCCGCCTCCGGAGAACGGGAGCCTGGCCGACTCGAGTCCTGGTCTGCCACTCCTGACGGTCTTGGTGTAATCCGGCTGCGGCAGGTTAGGGGTGATCTTCTTGAGGCTCTCCCCGCCGTCTTTCGGAAGCAGGGCGGGCTGCCCCGGCTTGTCCTGATTCTTGGTGAGGACAGGATTTCCGACTCTGGAGAACGGGAACCTGGCCGGAATGGCAGACCGGGGCTCGAGTCTGCCGGTACTCTGGGTGATCATGACTTTCCTCCTTTCAGATGGACTTCTTCTTTCTCGATCAGCCGCAGCAACCGTGCGGCCTTGACAGCAAGCTCGGGGAATTCGTCGGAGGGATACTCGGTACTGAGCGTCGCCAGGCTGTCATGCGCCTGTTCGAGACGCTGCAGGGCGACCAGGCACTCCGTCAGGTGCAGCAGCGGCGCAGGATCGTCAGTGTCGATCACCAGCGCTGTCGCGTAATGATTGATCGCCTCCTCATGTCGACCCAGCACCTGCAGGCAGGCCGCGAACGAGAAGACAAAGCGGTGTTCCAGGCTACGCAGAAGCACCAGCAAGCCGAAGATCTGGAGCGCATCCGCGTGGCGGCCCTGGGTATACAGGCCATACCCGATCGCATACAGCGATTCGCATTCCGCATCGGAGCAACCCGCCACAGCCCCCAGGCCACCGCCTGTGCCGACCGCATCGACACAGGCTTGCGTGAGGGCTTCGCCCTCGGCCCCTTGCGGGGCTTGCTCGTGGGACATAGCGGCTTGCATGGCTGAAACGCAGGATCAGGCGCGCATGCCCAAGATGTCCGCCAGGACCCGGAAGGACTTGTCCATGGCGGTCTTGGATCCCTCCCGGATGCTGTTCTCCGTGGACAGGGCGCTGGTCGCGTCCGAGCTTTCCATCTGGAACGCCTGGTTCAGAGCCTGGATCTCGGCCTGGAGAACCTTGACGGTCTTGGAGATGCTCGCGCCGTCATGCTTGCCGGGGTCAATCATCCAATACTCCGCGGGACCACCCCGCAGTTTGACGGCGGACATTTTGTTCAGTTCGGTTGACGGGAAGATGGTTGACGAGTTGGTTGACGAGATGGTTGGCGAGATGGTTGACAAGAAGCTATCCCAAAGCGCGGGCGCATTATCGACGACGGGAAAGGATTGGAGGTGCGATAAGTCTGGTAAGCGGACGCCAGTGAAGGGAGGGTTGTATGCGACTCGCCCACTCTGTAGAGAAGTGGAAGTGCCAGGGGTCTCTCGCGCGGGATACAGCAGCGTCGCGATGGCGAGCTGGTACCTGAGGAGGGCGGCCTGCGCCTCAGCGAATTCAACCGCAGTCTCGCTGTTGCTGGCGTAGTCCCTCAACCTGTCTTTTTTGCTGGTCTCGGGCACCTTGATCAGGAGGGTGGAGATGTCGGTCAACGCGTCGTTAGCCGCCTCCAGGGCACTGCGCAGGGCCTCCATTCGTGCCTTGGATTCCGTGACCTTGCGCTGGGCCTTGTTGATCTGGTCCAGGTAGAAATCCCGCACGCGCTGCGAGGATAGGAATGGGACGGTCATGTGCGCCCCCTGGGTTCGCGCACGAGGCGGGCCTGTGCGATCAGCGTGTCTGTCTCGGCAGTGTTCTGCTGAAGCAGGGCCTGGGCGCGTGAGATCTCATCGTCTGGCAGGTTCATGCGAGTTCCCCCTGGAGAGCCCGCTGAGTAACGGTCTAGCGCGGCTGGTTCCCGGGAACCCCTGCGGTGCAGGAGTTACTACCTGCGCGGCTGAGGCAGTCCTGCACCATCACGCCAGCCGCTCCATACCCTTCCTGACCGATACGCCATGAACGTCCTGCCCGACACGCTCTCGCTGCCCGCCGCGACAGCGCAAGTTGCCGGTCCTTCTGCGGCAGGTAGCGGGATATGGCAAGGGACACCCGTGAGTGTGTCACAGGCGCCTTCCGCCCTGGGCGATGCCGCCGAGGAAGTCAGCCTGCACCTCGCACACCGGGTTGAAAGCCGGGTCCACGCCGACCGCAGACTCCAGGCCATACGGCGGCCGGTCGTGCTCTCCACCGATCAGGTCCACAGCTATCTGGAAAAGGTCGGCAGGATCGACATGCTGAACGGCCTGGTCTCCGGCACAGAAAAACTACTGGGTTCCCCTGACAAGGCGGCCCTTCGGGAAACGCTGGACCGCCTGACCAGCGGCGACCCGACCTTGCGCTACCTGCTGCTGCAGCATGCAAGATCGAGCGGCCTTGCCCGCGGGGCGACACCCGACGTCCTGTCCCGCCTCGACGAGGCGATCGCGGACTTGAATGACCAGTCGGGCGAAACCATTCAGGCCCATCTGACCAGCGCCGAGCATGCAGCCCGACATGCCAGTCACCCCGAGGAAATTCGGCGGTTCCAGGGTACCGTGCAGGCCCTGCTGGGCCAGCCCACCCTGGCACTGGCCCTTCAGGAAGTCATCGGACTCGCAAAAGAGAGCGAGACCGGGCTGCAGTCCGCCGTGGACAACCTGATGCGTGCCCTCGGGGCCTGCCTGCCCCTGCTGGGACCGGCACGTGAGAAAGCCTTGCTGCAGACGCTGATCACCGATCTCTACCACCTCAAGTCGCTCAAGACGGTGTTCGTGGAATGCCGACTGCTGGTGTCCTGGCTGAAGCTACACCTGCTGACGACAGCTTCGAGGCAGGAAGACGCGGATGCCCCGTGCGGATAAGGATCCGCTGGACACGCTGGCTTTCTCGCTGATGCGGGATCTCGTGGCCATCACCAGCGAACGATGGGTAGCGCCTGCTCGATTCACCGATATCGCCGATGACTGGGGGGTCCATGAGGCCGCCGCACGGATCAGGCTGCTCACGGGCATCCTGAAGATCCTGCGGACTCTGCCTGTCCCCGTGTTCCCGGACCTCGAAGTTCGCGAGGCCATCCTGCAGTCTGCCCAGCAGGCCTTGGACCAGGCCATCGAAACTGAACAGAACCCCACGTGATCCATGCCCTGGTTCGATGACACGATTGGGGCGTTCGGTTCCCAGCTGGGGCTGCGAGCGCTGACGCCTCCGCGTGAGGGCGTACTGCAGCTCGCCTTCGAGTCCGGCGAACTGCTCTCGCTCGAAGCCGTAGCGGGCCGGGACACGCCGCAGGCGCTGGTGTTCATGGAACGCCCCGTGAGGCATACGCCCGAAGCCGTGGCCCGCGGCGCCCTCGTGCGCGCCCACCTGATCCATGGCGATGTCTGCCCGGTGCAGGTCGCGCTCCGACAGAGCGCGCACGACTGGCGCCTCATCGCACTGGTGAGAATTCCTCGCCAGCAGTTCACCGTGGACAGGCTTGCGCATTCCGTGGAGCTGCTGCGCCGGTGGCTCGACGAGGCCCTACGCTCGGTAAGCAGCCATGCCTGACCTGCACATTGCCGGTAAGGAGTTCTATGCGCGCGGCATCGAGCGCATCATCCCCGACGGCGAGGCGTATGCGTCATCCCTGCCGGAACTGCTCTCCCTGCCCCCGACCACGCAGCCCGGCGGCGCTTCGCACCTGGACCGGCTGCTCAGGGTGCCGTCCTTCCAGGACGTGGTGGAAGAAGCCTTGCGCCCGCATGTCGAAGACCCGGACCTGCTGCGGCCCGGGACCTTCACGCGGGCACTGGAGGCCGCCCGCCGCGTGCTGCAGGCCCGTACGCAGGACAGCGAAACTCCAGAGGCTGGGCACAGCCGCAGCCTGGAGCGGGCGATCGCCCTGCTCGACGAAGAGCAGGCCCTACGCGCCCTCGCACACCACTACCGCACCGCGCTGTACGCGGCCTGAAGCTCTACATGTTCCGCGCTGAAACCACCGCGCTGTATCTCCTGGCTTTCGTCATGCTGCAACACGCCCGGCCGCAGCAGGCCGCCACCCTGCTGGAAGCCCTGGACCTGCTCGAGCCCAGCCAGCCCCGCACCCTGATGGCCCTGGCCGCGGCACAGGTCCGCTGCGGCCGAGCCCGGCAAGCCCTGGCGACGCTGGAGCGCTGCAGACGAGCCGGCGCGGAGACGGCGCCAACCGAGCTGCTGCGATCACAGGCCCTGGGAGCCCTGCACCGCCACGCAGAGGCCTCAGCGGCACTACGCGTCTTCCTTCAGCAGCGCAGCACGCCCGCCCCCGGAGCCTGAGATGTCACCGCACCAGTCCCGGCTGCAGCGACTCGTACTGGCCGCCTCCAGCCGCAACGACATCGTGCTGGCGGTCTTGCTTGTCGCCATCGTGTTCATGATGATCCTGCCACTGCCGACCTGGCTGGTGGACGTGCTGATCGGGATCAACATCACCGCCTCCGCCATGCTCTTGATGGTGGCGATGTACCTGCCCTCGCCCCTGGCTTTCTCCAGCTTTCCATCGGTGCTGCTGGTCACGACCCTATTCCGGCTGGGCATCTCGATCGCGACGACGCGGCTCATCCTGCTGGAGGGCGATGCCGGTCACATCGTCTCGACCTTCGGCAACTTCGTCGTGGGTGGCAACCTGGTTGTCGGTCTGGTGGTGTTCCTGATCCTGACGATCGTGCAGTTCATCGTGATCACCAAGGGCGCGGAGCGGGTGGCCGAGGTGGCTGCACGGTTTTCCCTGGATGCCATGCCGGGCAAGCAGATGTCCATCGACGGCGATATGCGCGCCGGCACCATCGACATGGAGGAAGCGAAGCGGCGTCGCCGACTGGTCGAGAAGGAGAGCCAGTTGTACGGCGCGATGGACGGCGGCATGAAGTTCGTCAAAGGCGACGCGATCGCGGGGCTGATCATCGTGGCGGTCAACCTGCTGGGCGGCATCCTGATCGGCACCCTGCAGAGAGGCATGTCCCTGTCCGATGCCGCCGCAGCCTACTCCGTGCTGACCATCGGTGACGGACTCATCGCGCAGATCCCGGCCCTGTTCATCGCCATCTGCGCCGGCATGATCGTCACGCGGGTACAGAGCGACGAGGGCGTGAGCAATGTCGGACGGGATATCGGTGCCCAGGTGATGGCGCAGCCCCGGGCACTGGTGATCGCGTCGTTGGTGGCGTTGGGCATGGGGCTGATCCCGGGCATGCCCACGCTCACGTTTCTGGCATTGGCGGTCCTCCTGGGCGGTATCGGGCTGGTCCTGCTGCTCAAGGCGACGGCCGAGGCCAAGACCGACAACAGCCTACCGGCGATGCCGGGGCTGCAGCCGGCCACCCCCGGCCAGACCGCCCGGCACAGCAACGCGCCGGAAGAGTTTGCGCCGACCCTGCCGCTGCTGGTGGACCTGGCAGCGCACCTGCGCGCCAGCGTCCAGGCCGAGGCCCTGAACGACGAGCTGCTGCGGATCCGACGCGCCCTCTACTACGACCTGGGCGTGCCCTTTCCGGGTATCCAGCTGCGGTTCAATGAGACCCTGACCCCCGGAACCTACATGATCCTGCTGTCGGAGGTGCCGGTGGCTCAGGGCACGCTGCGGCCCGGCTTCCTGCTCGCGCGAGAGCAGCCTGAGCACCTGCAGACCCTGGAGGTGCCGCACCAGACGGACGCATCCTTCTTGCCGGGCGTCCCGACGGTGTGGGTCGCCGCCCACCACAGGGCGACGCTGGAGCAGGCCGGTATCGGCACTATGGAGGCGGGACAGGTGCTCACGCACCACCTCGCCTTTGTGCTGAAGCGGTACGCCGCAGATTTCCTGGGCATCCAGGAGACCAAATTCTTGCTGTCATCCATGGAGGCTGGGTTTCCCGACCTGGTGCGCGAAGTGACGCGCGTGCTCCCGATCCAGAAGATCGCAGAGATCCTGCAGCGCCTCGTGTCCGAGGAGATTTCGGTGCGTAACCTGCGTGCGGTCCTGGAGGCACTGATCGAGTGGGGCCAGAAGGAGAAGGACTCAGTGCTCCTGACCGAGTACGTGCGCTCCAGCCTGAAGCGGCATATCAGCCACAAGTTTTCGACGGGCCAGAACTTCCTACCGGCGTATCTGCTGGCACCCGGCGTGGAGGACTTGCTGCGGGGCGCCATCCGGCAAACCAGCGCGGGCAGCTACCTCGCGCTGGATGCAGCCAGCAGCAAGCGGGTGGTCGAGGCGATACGCAAGACGGTCGGGGACCTCGCGCAGCAGGCCCACAAGCCAGTGCTGCTGACCTCCATGGACGTCCGGCGCTACCTGCGCAAGATCGTTGAGCAGGAACTCTACGAACTGCCCGTCCTGAGCTATCAGGAGCTGACCCCCGACATCAACATCCAGCCGCTGGCCCGGGTGGAGCTGTGAACGCGTCTCAGAGCTGGGCGAGCGCCTGCTCGGCCGTCTCAGTGACGGGGAAGAGGTCCAGGAAGCCGCTCATCTCGAAGACGCCACGGACTTCGTCGCGCAGGCCGCACAGGACCAGCTTGCCTTGCGTGGCCCGCAGCTTCTTGCCGGCCGCCAGGATGACCCGCAATCCGGCAGAACTGATGTACCCCACCTCGGAGAGGTCCAGGACCAGCCGCCTGCTGCCCCCTTCGATGCGCTCGAGCACCGCGACCTCGAAGGCCGGCGAGGTGGCACTGTCCAGGCGACCTTGGGGGCGCACGACGGCGATGTCTGGAGGGATGTCGGAAGAGGCGTTCATGAGTTCTTTCCTTTTTATTACTGCTGTAGTGTAATTACTTCATATGAATCGCGACAGCATGTTGGAGCTTCGTGTCCTCACGGGCACCCATGCGGGAGCCCGTGCGCTGCTGGCCGACGTACCGCAACTGATCGGCAGCGACGAAGACTGCACGCTCATCCTCTCGGACACGGGCATCCAAAGGCAGCACGCCAGCCTGGAGCACCAACCGGACGGGAGCATCCTGTTGCGCTTGCTCGACGGGGATCTCCCCCCGCTGGTGATCCGCCCCGGACAGGGCACCCAGCTGGGGCCGGTGCGCCTGGCCGTGGAGCGCACCGACGCTCCCTGGCAGGACGAGGTCCCGATGCTGGAGCCTGACCTCCCCGAGCCCGCCCTCGAAGAAACCTCGCAAGCCGCCACGGCCACCCCGCGTCGCGTCGGGTCCGGGGCTCGGTGGACACGTGTCATGCCCTGGCTCGCCGCAGCGGTGGGGCTGCTGGGCGCGATCCTCTGGCCGGTAGTCCATGCGCTGCAGGGAACCCGCACCGCCGCACACGCGTCGGTCCATCCGGCCGCGACAGCCCCTGTCAGCACGCCGGCTGACGCCGTCCGACGTGTCGTCGGCGAGCTGGGACTTGCGCAGCAGGTCACTGTCGACTCGGCCGATCCGCAGTTACCGGTGGTGCATGCGGGGTTCGTCTCTGAAGACGAGCTGCTCGCCCTGGCCCAAGCGCTGGCTCGCCTGTCCCCGCGTCCCCGGCTGGTGACGTCCGACGATGCGCAGCGGGCCGGAGCCGCCCTGCTGCAGGACCTGCAGCGCCAGGGCCTAGGACAGGTCACGGGCCAGTGGATCGACGGCACCCTGGTCGTGGACGCCGTCCTTGCGCCCGGTATGCAGCCCCGCTGGGAGCAGGCCCTGGTGGCAGCCGCAGCACGCCACGCGCTGCCCTTTCGTGCGCAGGTGAGCACCACACCGGCGCCGCCGCCCGCGGCCACAGGGCCCCTGCCTTTCACGGTCCGCAGCGTGGTCACCAACCCCTTGCCACATGTCACCCTGACGGACGGGCGTAAGCTTTTTGTAGGTGGTCGACTCGACGGTTGGCTACTCACCGCCATCAGCCCCCGCGCGCTCATATTCGAAGACCGGCAGGGCCATCGCATCACCCAGGAGCCATGACCATGAACCCCACGCTGACAGAACTCGAGACGCAATTGGCGGGCGCTGAGGCCCCCCGTATCCGGCAGCAGGCAGTGGACCTGCTGTCCGACCTGCGAGATCGCCACCTGCAGGGGTCACAGACCGTACCCGCCGATCCCGAGGCCTCGCAGCAGCACCACGTCAGACGCCAGACCATGCTGTCGGCTTGCGACGCGGCCCTGCGGGTCCTGCAGACCGAGGGCGCAACCCCATCAGCCACCCACACTTGAAGGAGGAACAGACGATGACGGTAGTCAACACCAAGAACTTCAACGCCAGGCTCGCGGCAGCCGTAGGAGTAGCCCAAACGAGCTTGCAGTCGCGACTGAGCGACATCTCAAGCACCAACGAACCGATGACTGCGCAGCAGGCCATGCAGCTCAACTACGACATGTCCACCTACAACCTTTTGGCACAGACCGCAGCCTCAATCCATAAAGAGATGGTCGATACGCTGAAGTCCATCCTCTCGAAACTGTGAGACGCGCGGCCGCGCGCTGCCTGCGGCACACCGGCTGAACGCACACCCTATCGCTGTCGGATACAGGCTTTGGGCTGTATCCATTTTCGCTGTTGAGCAGGTTACCATCCGACTCCTGTGCACCCACAGCGTCGTGATGCCTCCTGCGCCTGATCCGTCCACCGCCACGTTCCGGCAAACAACCCCGAGCAGGATTTCAGCACTCGAAGGGTTGGTGCGCACACTCAGTGACTGGTGCGCCGCAGGTGGCGTCCCAGCGGCTACTGTCAGCCGCTTGGTGCTGGTGCTGGACGAACTGTTCACCAACATCGTCATCCACGGGTATCGCAACGATCCGCAGGGCGACATTCTGGTGGAGGCCGCGCTGCGGGACGGGGCCGTCGATGTGACGCTGACCGATCACGCGCCGCCCTTCAATCCCCTCACGGTACCCGCCACCGACACCACCTTGCCCCTGGAGGCACGCAGCTTGGGCGGGCTGGGTCTGCTTTTCGTGCGGAACAAGTCGGATGAATTGAGCTACCAGTTGGAGCACCCAGACACGCCCGCTGCTGCGAACCGCCTGCGTTTCACGGTGCGGTTCGACTAGGCGCCGGACCCGCCGAACTAAAGTGGGCCAGGGCTGGCCACCAAACCTTCGCGGGGCGTTGGGTAGCGAAGCCGCACACGCAGCTCCTGCTTCATGCGCTGGTTGACCAGCCGGCGGGACTCACCCATGAAGCTGAGAAGGACGAGGGGCAGTTCGGCCTGCGCGGTGTCGCGCGCGATCCGCCGCGGGCGGGGCAGGCCGTACAGGTCCGCGGCAAGATCGAAGTAGTCGCCCATCTTCAATTCGCCGTCGTCGCCGGTGTTGTAGGCGCGCTGGGGGCGACTGCGCCATACAGCAGCCAGCGTGGCACGAGCGAGATCGTCGGCGTGGATATGGTTGGTGTAGACGTCGTCCTGAGGCTGTAGCACCGGAGTGCCTCGCAAAAGTCGCTCACGCGGTGTGCCACCGGGCCGGTCTGGCGCGTAGATACCCGGGATCCGCAGCACGCCGACACGCGCGCCAGTGATGCGGCCGAAGTGACGCACGAGAGATTCAGCGTCGGCACGTCGCTGGGCGCGCGGCGTCGACGGCAGCAGCGGCCGGGACTCGGGCACGAGCGCGCCCGCGCAATCGCCGTACACACCGCTGGTCGATCCGTAGGTGAAGGATCGGGGCGGCGTGCGCCGGCCCAGCGCGCGCACCAGGGCCTGGGTCCGCAGATCACGCCACCACTGCGGCTGCTGGTCGGCAGACGCGGGCGGGGCCAGATGCACAACGCGCGTGGCCAGGCCCGCGAGGCGCGCGAGGCTGGCCGGCGTATCCAGGTCGCCCACCAGCGGCGTGATGCCGCGCTCGCGAAGCAGGGGCGCCCGCTCGGGGCTTGAGGTCAGGGCCAGCAAGCGCACGCGCCCGCCCTGCATCCGGGCGATCCGCAGGCCGACATCGCCACAGCCGACGATCAGGAGGCGTTCCCGGCGAAAGCGCGCCGGCAAGGCGCCGAGGGGGCTCTGGTTTGAAGGCAAAATCGCAAGCTTTGGTCAGGTAATCACCCAAGGATACTCAAGATGACGAGCGCCACGGCCCCGGCGGGCCCTTTCCAAGTGACCGTGCAGCCCAGCGGCCGCAGCTTCGGTGTCGAGGCAGGCGAGACCGTGCTGGCCGCGGCCATCCGCCAGGGTGTGGGCCTGCCCTATGGCTGCAAGGACGGCGCCTGCGGCTCGTGCAAGTGCCGCAAGCTACAAGGCGAGGTGACGCACGGTCCGCACCAAAGCAAGGCGTTGAACGCCGACGAGGAGGCAGCCGGCTATGTCCTGACCTGCAGCGCCAGCGCCCACTCCGACCTGGTGCTGGAGTCCCGCCAGGTGACTGACGAAAGCGCCTTCCCGGTACGCAAGATGCCCGCGCGCGTGCAGACCCTGCACAAGCTCTCGCACGACGTGATGCTGCTACGGCTGCAACTGCCCGCGAACGACACGATGCGCTTTCACGCCGGGCAGTATGTGGAATTCATCCTGCGCGATGGCGCACGCCGTAGCTACTCGATGGCCAACGCCGCCCATAACCTGATGCGTACTGAAGAGGGCGTGACCGTGGGTCCTGCGATCGACCTGCATATCCGGCACATGCCGGGGGGCAAGTTCACCGACCATGTGTTCCTGAACATGAAGGATAAGGAGATCCTGCGCATCGAAGGACCCTTCGGCAGCTTCTTCCTGCGCGAGGACAGCACCAAGCCCCTCGTATTCCTGGCCTCGGGCACCGGCTTCGCGCCGATCAAGGCCATCCTGGAGCACATGCAGTTCAAGGGCATCACCCGGCCCGCGGTGTTGTACTGGGGCGGGCGGCGTCCTGCCGACCTGTACCTGGACGACTGGGTGCGCGCGCAGTGCGCGCAGATGCCCAACCTGCGCTACGTGCCCGTGGTGTCCGACGCCCTGCCCGAGGACAACTGGACGGGCCGCACTGGCTACGTGCACCGCGCGGTGCTGGAGGACCTGCCGGATCTCTCGGGCCACCAGGTCTATGCCTGCGGCGCGCCAGTGGTCGTTGAATCCGCGCAGCGCGATTACACGCAACACGCGGGCCTGCCCGCCGACGAGTTCTTCGCCGATTCGTTCACGAGCGAAGCCGACAAGCACGGTGCCTAAACCCTTCAACCGCAGTCTCCCATGACCCTCCTCTCACGCCGTCACCTCCTTGCCCTTGCCGCTGCAGGTACCAGCCCGCTGGCCTGGAGCCAGGCCCGCCCGATCCGGCTGATCGTGCCCTATGCCGCAGGTGGCCCGATCGATGTCACCGCGCGCCTGCTGGCCGAGCGCGTGAAGGACACGCTGGGGACGGTGGTGATCGAGAACCGCCCAGGCGGCGGCGGCAACATCGGGGCCGATGTGGTGGCCAAGGCTGCACCCGACGGTCTGACTGTCGGTATCGCCGCGGTCGCCACGCACGCGATCAATCCCTGGCTGTTCTCGAAGATGCCCTACGACGCGGCCAAGGACTTCGCGCCTGTCACGCAGATGGTGCGGGTGCCCAACGTGCTGGTGATGAATGCCGACACCGCCGCCCGCCTGAAGATCAACACCGTGGCCGACCTGATCGCGTATGCGAAGGCCAACCCGGCCAGGCTCAATTACGGCAGCGGCGGCAACGGCAGCGCCGGTCACCTGGCCGGCGAGATGTTCAAGCGCGATGCGGGCATCTTCGCGGTGCATATCCCGTACAACGGCGGCAATCCGGCGCAACTGGCGCTGCTGTCCGGGCAGGTGGATTTCAACTTCGACAACCTGGCCACCGCCGCCCCCAACATCCGCTCCGGCAAGCTCAAGGCCTTGGGCGTGACCACGCTGCAACGCTCGACCAACCTGCCCGAGGTGCCGCCCATCGACGAGACCCTGCGTGGCTTCTCGATCGACACCTGGTGGGGGCTGGTGGCGCCGGCCGGCACGCCACGCGAGACCGTGCAGCGCCTGAACCAGGCTTTCGTTGCCGCACTGCAGTCGCCGGAGGCCAGGTCACGGTTCGCCCAGCTGATGGCCGAACCCGTGCCGAACACGCCTGAGGAATTCGGCGCCTTCATGCGCTCGGAGCTGGCCAAGTACGAACGCGTGGTGAAGGCCTCGGGCGCCAAGGTCGACTGACCTTGCGCATCGGGCGGCGGCGCCCGATGCGGCCCGAGTAAAGTCCTACGGCCGCTCCTTGCGTTTTCTGACAGGCCCTGTGCGGGGCGTTTCCTAGAGTGCCTCTCCAGCGAAACACCTACAAGGCCCCGTCATGCACCGAACGCTCCTCCCCTCCCCCACCCTTTTCGCCCGCCAGGGCGTGCGTCTGGCAGGCCTGGCCTGTGCGATGTCACTGACCCTCCCCGCGTTCGCGCAGGACGTGGCCGATCCCATGCCAGCGGACACCAGCATCTCCGGCGCAGCCAGCGGTAACCAGGCACCCAGTTCTTCCTGGTTGATGTCGGGCAGCGGACGCACCGCCATCGGCCTGAACGTGGGCCGTTCGACCTTCCAGGCCCCCTGCGGCAACGTGTTCGCCTGCGACGATACCGACCGCTACTGGACCATCTATGGCCGCACGATGGCCAACGACATGTGGGGCAGCGAGATCGCCTTCGTGGACATGGGCGACATGGACCGCGGCGGAGGCACGACGCGGGCGCGCGGCCTGAACATCAGCCTGGTGGGCAAGGTACCGATCGCCCAGACCTTTGGCGTCTTCGGCAAGGTGGGCGCGATGTACGGGCGCACCCGCACGTCCACGGCAGCCGGTGCGGACATCGCGGGTGGTAACGAGAACGGCTTCGGACTCACCGTGGGCGCCGGCGTGAGCTGGGACTTCTCGCCCAAGGTGTCGGCGGTACTGGAAGTGGACCGCTACAACTTCCGCTTCCAGAGCGGACGCGACGCGGTGAACACCGCCAGCGTCGGCCTGCAGTACCGCTACTGAAGCAAGGGACCTACTCGCCCAGGTACGCGGCGCGCACCTGGGGGTCGGCCAGCATCTTGCGGGCTTCGCCGGTGAGGGTGATCAGGCCCGACTCCATGACGTAGCCGCGGTCGGCGATCTGCAGCGCGCGGCTGGCGTTCTGTTCGACCAGCAGCACGGTCACGCCCTGGGCATAGACCTCGCGCACGACCTCGAAGATCTTGTCCACCATGATCGGCGACAGACCCATGGACGGTTCGTCCAGCAGCAGCACGCGCGGGCGGCTCATGAGGGCGCGTCCCATGGCGAGCATCTGCTGCTCGCCACCCGAGAGGGTGCCGGCCAGCTGGTCGCGGCGCTCCTTCAGGCGGGGGAAGGTGGCGAAGACCTTCTCCATGTCCTGCGCGATGCCGGAAGCATCGCTGCGGATGTAGGCCCCCATCTGGAGGTTCTCGGTGATCGTCATGCGGGTGAAGACACCACGGCCCTCGGGCACCATGGCCAGGCCCTTCTTCACCAGGTCCCAGGCGCCCTGGCCGCGGATGCTCTGTCCGAGGTATTCGATGTCGCCACTGGCCATCGGCAGGGTGCCGGTGATGGCCTTCATGGTGGTGGTCTTGCCGGCGCCGTTGGAGCCGATCAGGGAGACGAGTTCGCCTTCGCGGACTTCGAAATCCACGCCCTTGACGGCTTCGATGCCGCCATAGGACACCTTCAGGCCCTGGACCTTGAGCAGGACGTCGGTCATGTCAGTGAGCCTCCTGCGAGGTGGCCGCCCCAGCGGCATGACCCTGGCCCAGATAGGCCTCGATCACTTTCTCGTTGCGCTGGACCTCGGCCGGCGTGCCTTCGGCGATCTGCTTGCCGTAATCGAGCACGGTGACGCGGTCGCACAGGCCCATCACCAGCTTCACGTCGTGTTCGATCAGGAGGATGGTGCGCTGGTCGTTGCGAATGCGGTCTATCAGTTCGCGCAGTTGCACCTTTTCGGTGGCATTCATGCCAGCCGCGGGTTCATCCAGCGCGATCAGCTGCGGGTCGGTGGCCAGGGCGCGGGCGATCTCCAGCCGACGCTGGTCACCATACGAGAGCGTGCGCGCCTTGTAGTCGGCGTAGCGACCGATGCCGACGTAATCGAGCAGTTCCTGGGCGCGGGCTGCGATGGCCGCCTCTTCATCGCGGAAGCTGCGGGTGCGCAAGATCGCGCCCACCAGACCCGAGTGGGTGCGGATGTGGCGGCCGACCATGACGTTCTCCAGCGCGGTCATGTCGGCGAAAAGACGGATGTTCTGGAAGGTACGCGCGATGCCGGCACGGGCCACTTCATGGACCGCCGTGGGCTGGTAGGGCTTGCCTGCGAGCTCGAAGGTGCCGGTGTCGGGCGTGTAAAGGCCGGTGATGACGTTGAAGAAGGTGGTCTTGCCCGCGCCGTTGGGGCCGATCAGGCCATAGACCTGACCGCGTTCGATGGTCAGGCCCACGTCGGAGAGGGCCTGCAAGCCGCCAAAGCGCTTGGAGATGCCAGCGACGCGAAGGACAGTGTCTGCCATGGTTGCGGGCCTCAGGCAGATTTCGCGAGTGACTTGCCGTGCTCGGGCGTGGGCCACAGGCCGCGCGGTCGCATCAGCATGATGATGATCATGGCCAGCGCGATCAGCAGCTGGCGCAGGATGGCGGCGTCCAGGCGGCCGCCGGTCATAGCCTGCAGATCGAGCAGGCCCGAGACCCAGCGCAGCACCTCGGGCAGGGCCGCGAGCAGCACCGCGCCCAGGATGACGCCAGGCAGGTGGCCAATACCCCCGAGCACCACCATCGCGACGATCATCACCGACTCCATGAGGCTGAACGACTCGGGGGAGATGAAGCCCTGGAAGGCTGCGAACATCGAACCCGAGACGCCGCCGAAGGTGGCGCCCATGCCGAAGGCGAGCAGCTTCATGTTGCGGGTGTTAATGCCCATGGCCTTGGCGGCGATCTCGTCCTCGCGGATCGCCATCCAGGCGCGGCCGATGCGCGAGAGCTCCAGGCGGTGGCAGATGATGACGCTCACCACCACCAGGAACAGGAACAGGTAGTAGTACAGGGTGACCGAGGACAGGGTGTAGCTGCCGATCTCCAGGGGTTTGGCCAGCGGGATACCGAAGACCGTCACGCCGTCGATCTGCCCCAGACCCTTGGGGCCGTTGGTGATGTTGACCGGGTGGTCCAGGTTGTTCATGAACACCCGGATGATTTCGCCGAAGCCCAGGGTGACGATGGCCAGGTAGTCGCCCCGCAGCTTGAGGGTGGGCGCTCCCAGCAGGACGCCGAAAATGCCCGCCAGCAGCGCCGCCAGCGGGATCACGAGCCAGATCGGCGTATGCAGGCCGTTGGGGAAGACCTGGGAGAACCACTCGAAGGTCTCGGCCAGGTGCGGCGACGCCATCAGGCCATAGAGATAGGCGCCAATGGCGAAGAAGGCCACGAAGCCCAGATCAAGCAGGCCGGCGAAGCCCACGACGATGTTCAGGCCCAGGGCCAGGAGCACGTAAAGCAGCGCCACGTCGGCGATGCGCACCCAGAAGTTGCCCATGGACTGCAGCACCAGCGGGAGTACCAGCAGGATGACGGCCGAGAGGATCAGGGCGCGATGGTTCTTGGAATCGAACATGTCCGGGTTCTCCTGCCTCAGGCGCGGTCCGCCACGCGCTCTCCGAGCAGGCCAGAAGGCCGCAACGTGAGGACCACGATCAGGACGATGAACGCGAAGATGTCGGTGTAGTGGCTGCCCAGAACGCCGCCGGTGAGGTCACCGATATAGCCCGATCCGATGGACTCGATGAGCCCCAGGAGCACGCCGCCCACCACAGCGCCGGCCAGGTTGCCGATGCCGCCGAAGACTGCGGCGGTGAAGGCCTTGAGTCCGGGCAGGAAGCCCATGGTGTGCTGCACGGTGCCGTAGTTGGAGGCATACATGACGCCGGCGATGGTGGCCAGCACCGCGCCGATGATGAAGGTAGCCGAGATCACGGTGTCGGGCTTCACACCCATGAGGGCCGCTACGCGCGGGTTTTCGGCGGTGGCGCGCATGGCGCGGCCCAGGCGGGTGTAGTTCACGAGGTACATCAGCACCGCCAGCGAGATGGCGGTGACGCCCAGGATCATGATCTGCGTGGGCGTGATGACCGCGCCGCCGATGTCGATGGGCGCGGTGGGAAGCAGCGCGGGGAAGGCCTTGTGATTGGGCTTGAAGATGATCATCGCCAGCGTCTGCAGCAGGATGGACATGCCGATGGCGGTGATCAGGGGCGCAAGCTTGGGGCTGTTGCGAAGCGGGCGGTACGCAATCTTCTCGATAGCGTAGTTGATGGAGGCCGTGACCACGCAGGAGATCAGCAGGGCCACGATCAGAAGCACCCACCCCGGCACGCCCGGCATGGCCCCCTGCGCGGTGACGATGATTGCCCAGCTCGTGAGCGCGCCGATCATCAGCACTTCGCCATGGGCGAAGTTGATCAGGTTGATGATGCCGTAGACCATGGTGTAGCCCAGGGCGACCAGGGCATACATGCTGCCCAGGACGAGGCCGTTGATGATCTGCTGCAGCAGGATGTCCATGTCGCGTTGTCTCCGAAACGTGCCGCCAGCGATCCAGCAAGAAGCCCGCCAGGGGCGGGCTGTCTGCAAGCGTCGCGGATTTTAGCCAGAGGCATCGGGGTGGACAGCGCGGGGTTTTCCCTTCAAAGCCCTGTCAGAGCGGCGGGGAATCGGGGACCCTGGCGGGGTCAACCGCCCTCGCGGGGAGCAACTGGGGAAGCGGCAGCGTCCAGGGCCCGCAACTGGCGCAGTTTCTCGGCGATGCGGATCTCCAGGCCGCGTTCGACCGGCTGGTAGAAGCGCGCGGGGGGCATGCCCTCCGGAAAATAGTTCTCGCCGGCCGCGTAGCCGCCCGCCTCGTCGTGGGCGTAGCGATAGCCCTTGCCGTAGTCGAGGTCCTTCATCAGGCGGGTGGGTGCATTGCGTAGGTGCATGGGCACCGGGCGGGTGCCATCACGCTGCACGAAGGCGCGCATGGCGTTGTAGGCAGCGTAGACGGCGTTGGACTTGGCCGCCACCGCGAGGTAGACCACGCATTCGGCCAGGGCCAGTTCGCCCTCGGGAGAGCCCAGTCGCTCGTAGGTCTCGGCGGCGTCCAGGGCCAGGCGCAGCGCGCGCGGATCGGCCAGGCCGATGTCCTCGGTGGCCATGCGCACCAGGCGGCGCGCGAGGTAACGGGGGTCGGCGCCGCCATCGAGAATGCGCACGAGCCAGTACAGGGCGGCATCCGGGTCAGATCCGCGCACGCTCTTATGCAGCGCGCTGATGGTGTCGTAGAACTGCTCACCCCCCTTGTCGAAGCGGCGCATGCGCTCGCCCAGGACCTTGAGCAGCCAGTCGTCGGTGATCTCGGGCAAGTTCTGCGCGCGCGCGGTGACCGCCAGGGTCTCCAGGGTATTGAGCAGGCGCCGAGCATCGCCGTCGGCGTAGGCGACCAGCCGCTCCAGGCCAGCTGCGGACATCGGCGGCACCGCACCCAGAGACTGCGCCCGCGCGACCAGCTGCGCGAGGTCGGCCTCGCCCAGAGGCTGCAGCACATAGACCGCCGCGCGCGAAAGCAGCGCGGAATTGACCTCGAAGGACGGGTTCTCGGTGGTGGCGCCGATGAAGGTGAAGAGGCCCGACTCCACGTGCGGCAGGAAGGCGTCCTGCTGGCTCTTGTTGAAGCGGTGCACCTCGTCGACGAAGACGATCGTGCGCCGGGGCGCCAGGCCGTCCTGAGCGAGCTTGGCCTGTTCGACCGCCTCGCGGATGTCCTTGACGCCTCCCAGCACCGCGCTGATGGTGATGAAATGTGCGTCGAAAGCCTGCGCCATCAGGCGGGCGATGGTGGTCTTGCCCACGCCTGGCGGCCCCCAGAGGATGCAGCTGTGAGGCTGCCCCGACTCGAAGGCGATGCGCAGAGGCATGCCCTCTCCCAGCAGGTGCTGCTGGCCGATCACGTCGGCCAGGGTGGCCGGGCGCAGCTGTTCGGCCAGTGGCTTGTGCAGGTTGGCGTGCGAGGAGTCTTGGGCGGACGTCACCCGGCTAGTGTAGGCGCGCAGGCTGCGGACACTGCGCCAGCGTGGCGCGCTGCGTTTCCCACTCAGGGCCGCAGCACGTCGGCGCCCGCAGGCGGCCTGAACTGGAAGGTCTCGGGCGGCAGAGGGATGTTGATCTCCATGCGGCCGAAGCGCAGCACCGAGACCTGACCGAGGCTGTCCTGGATCTCCAGGGCCGCGAGCTCGCCGCCGCGAAAGCCCACGCGCATGCCGCGCAGGGCACCGTCACGCACCCGGGGCGTAGCCTGCACCCATTGCAGGCCGTCGCGATCGGGGGCGGCGGACAGCTCGAACTCCTGGCGCAGGGCGGCCAGGTCAGGCGCGGCGGCGATGAGGGCTGCCGGCGTGGTGCCCAGGGCTTGCGCCTGGCGGCGCGCGGTGACCTGGTTCAGGTCGGGGTCGTGCAGCCACAGGGTCTGACCATCGGCGACGATGGTCTGGGCAAAGGGCTTGCGGTAGGTGAAGCGGAAACGCTGCGGCCGCTGGAACTCGAAGCTGCCCGAGGACTGCCTGGCACGGGGAGCTTGCCCCTCGCGCGCGGGCGCGGTGACGACCTGGGTGAAGTCGGCGCGGCCCGTGCGGGCGGCGCGCAGGAAATTCTCCAGGGCCTCCAGGCCGTCGGCCCGCGCGGTGGCTGGCAGGCCAATGGACAGCAGCGCGCCCGAGAGCAGCAGAAGGAAAAGGGGGAGCGCGCGGCGAATCGGGAAGATCATGAGGATCGCGAGGAAATCATGCGCAAGGCGGCCGGCGCTGTGAATTCACTCCGACGCCCGCGCCGGCACGAGGATGTCGCGCTGGCCCGCGCCGTTCATCGCGCTGACCAGGCCCGCCTTCTCCATGTCCTCCACGAGTCGCGCGGCGCGGTTATAGCCGATCTTCAGGTGACGCTGCACAAGCGAGATGCTGGCCTTGCGGTTCTTCAGGACGACTTCGACGGCCTGGTCGTACATCGGGTCCTTCTCGCCGCCTTCCCCGCCGTCGCCCGCGCCAGCAGGGCCGTCGTCATCGAGCGTGCCACCTTCGAGAACGCCCTCGATGTAATCGGGCTCACCGCCCTGCTCCTTGAGGTAGGCGACGACGCGGTGCACCTCTTCGTCGCTCACGAAGGCGCCGTGCACGCGCATCGGCAGGCCGGTGCCGCTGGCCATGTACAGCATGTCGCCCATGCCCAGGAGGCTCTCGGCTCCCATCTGGTCCAAGATGGTGCGGCTGTCGATCTTGCTGGAGACCTGGAAGGCAATGCGGGTAGGGATGTTGGCCTTGATGAGGCCGGTGATGACGTCGACGCTGGGGCGCTGCGTGGCGAGAATCAAGTGGATGCCGGCAGCGCGCGCCTTCTGCGCCAGGCGGGCGATGAGTTCCTCGACCTTCTTGCCCACGACCATCATGAGGTCGGCCAGTTCGTCGATGACCACCACGATGTGCGGCAGGCGCGTGAGCGGCTCAGGGCTGTCGGGCGTGAGGCTGAAGGGGTTGTCGATGAACTTTTCCCTGGCGGCCGCTTCGTCGATCTTGGCGTTGTAGCCGGCGAGATTGCGCACGCCCAGCTTGGACATGAGCTTGTAGCGGCGCTCCATCTCGGCGACGCACCAGTTCAGACCGTGGGCTGCCTGGCGCATGTCGGTGACCACGGGCGCGAGCAGGTGCGGGATACCCTCGTAGACGGACATCTCCAGCATCTTGGGGTCGATCATCAAAAGGCGTACATCGCGCGCCTCGGCCTTGTACAGCAGTGACAGGATCATCGCGTTGATGCCCACCGACTTGCCCGAGCCGGTGGTACCGGCCACCAGCACATGGGGCATCTTGGCGAGGTCGGCCACCACCGGGTTGCCCACGATGTCCTTGCCCAGGCCCAGGGTGAGGAGGGACTTGGCCTCGTTGTAGACCTGCGAGCCCAGGATTTCGGACAGTCGGATGGACTGGCGCTTGGCGTTGGGCAACTCCAGGGCCATGTAGTTCTTGCCGGGGATGGTCTCGATCACACGGATGGACACCAGCGACAGCGAGCGGGCCAGGTCCTTGGCCAGGTTGACGATCTGCGAGCCCTTGACGCCAGTGGCGGGCTCGATCTCGTAGCGGGTGATGACCGGGCCGGGCTGGGCCAGCACCACGCGCACCTCGACGCCGAAGTCCTTGAGCTTCTTCTCTATGAGGCGCGAGGTCATCTCCAGGGTTTCGGAGGAGACGGTCTCCTGGCGCGCCGCCGCACCATCCAGCAGGTCCACCTGCGGCAAGGTGCTGTCGGGAAGTTCGTTGAACAGAGGCTTCTGGCGCTCCTTGGCCACACGCTCGCTCTTGGGAACATCCACGAGGACCGGTTCGATCAGCACCGGGCCCGCGTGCAGCTCCTGGATCTCGGAGCGCTCCTCCAGGACGATTTCCTCGCGCTCGCGGGCAGCCTGCTGGCCCAGGGCCAGGTCTTCGGCCATCTCGCGACGCTCGCGCCTCGAGTCGATGAAGCCGTCGATGCGCGCGCCGATGCGCTCTGCCAGCTGCCCCCAGGAAAAGCGGAACACCATGGCCATGGCGACCACGACCACGGCGATGGCCACGAGGCCGGAGCCGGTGAAACCCAGCCACTTGACCGCTGCCGGCCCGACCAGGTAGCCCAGGGCGCCGCCGGCATGATCGGGCAGCCGGGGCTCGAAGCGGTACAGGCGGGACCACTCCAGGGCCGCACTGGCGGACAGCAGGAAGAACAGGCCGATCCAGAAGACCGCGCGCTGGCGCAGCGCAGGACGGGGCGGCGGGGCGACGGCTTCACCCCTCAGCCACAGGCCAAGCGAAGCGAACCAGGCCCGGATGCCGGCGGCGACACACCACCAGACGGTGAACCCCAGCAGGAAGTAGCTGGCGTCGGCGACCACCGCGCCCAGGCGGCCACCCCAGTTGCGGATGGGCCCGCCGGTGCCGGAGGTGGAGAACGCAGCATCCTGCGCCGAATGGGTCAGCAGTGCCAGGCACCAGAACACGAGGGCCAGAAGGCCCAGCACCAGGGCGATCTCGTGGGCGAACCGGCGCACGCCCGAAGGGGGCTGCGGGTGGCGGGGGTCGGTCGGGTTGTGCAGCGTGTGGAGGGAGTAGGACATCGGTGGCAGAGCGTGTCGGGACGTCAAGCGTAGCGCACTCAGCCCAGTGCGCCGAGGTGTTCCCGGATCACCATGGAGCCGTCCTCGCGCGTCTCGACGAAGCCGCGCTCCTCGAGGTCCTTCATGACCCGGCTGACCATCTCGCGCGAGGCGCCGACCATCTTGGCGATGTCCTGGCGGGAGATGCGCTCGCGCACGACCGGCTGGCCATCCCGGTCGGGCTGGGCGAATTCGAGCAGGGCCCTGGCCACGCGGCCATAGACGTCCATCAGGGCCAGGGACTCGATCTTGCGGTCGGCCTGGCGCAGGCGCTGGACCAGGCCCTTCATGATGGCGTAGGCCATGGAGCTGTTTTCGGGCAGGCAGCGGGCGAACTCGGCCCGGCCCAAGGCCAGCATGTCGGTCTGGACCTCGGCCCGCACGGTGGCCGAGTGCGCCTGGTTGTCGATCAGGCTCATTTCACCCACGTAGTCGCCGGCCTGCAGGGTGGCCAGGATGACCTCGCGACCGCGCCGGTCGGCGCTGACCACCCGGGCGCGGCCCGTAAGCAGGATGAACAGGGTGTTGGATTTCTGGCCCTGCTCGACGATGGCCTCGCCCCGCTTGAAACGACGCTTGGCGACGGCGTCGGCCACGGATTCGGCCTGGGCGGACGTGAGCAGCGCGAACAAGGGCACGCGGCGTATCAGCTCCAGGTTGGAAAGCATGGACATTTCATTCCTCCCGGGCGGGGCTCAGGCCGGACGGATCGCTGGCGGCAGCATGGATTCATACAATCGCAGCGATCGAGACAGACATGTGGCACCGGGGCCGACCAAGGTGATACTTGCCTGCTTCGCCCCGAAATGTACACCTCGCGGCCCCGGTGCCGCGCAAGTTTTACCAACATGAGCTCCACCCACGCCAAAGTCCTCATCCTCGGTTCCGGCCCGGCCGGTTACACCGCCGCCATCTACGCCGCCCGTGCCAACCTGCAGCCCCTGCTCGTCACGGGCATCGCGCAGGGGGGGCAGCTCATGACCACCACCGATGTCGACAACTGGCCCGCCGACGTGCACGGGGTGCAGGGGCCCGAGCTCATGCAGCGCTTCATGGAGCACGCCGAGCGCTTCAAGACGCAGATGGTGTTCGACCACATCAACCTGGTCGACTTCAGCAAGCGGCCCTTCACCCTCACCGGTGACAGCGGCACCTACACCGCCGACAGCGTGATCCTGGCCACGGGCGCTTCGGCGCGCTACCTGGGACTGCCCTCCGAGGAAGCCTTCATGGGCAAGGGCGTGAGCGCCTGCGCCACCTGCGACGGTTTCTTCTACCGCGACCAGGTGTGCTGCGTGATCGGCGGGGGCAACACCGCCGTCGAGGAAGCGCTGTATCTGTCCAACATCGCCAGCAAGGTCTACCTGGTACACCGACGTGACAAGTTCAAGGCCGAACCCATCCTGGTGGACAAGGTGATGGAGAAGGTGGCGGCCGGCAAGATCGAGCTCAAGCTGTTCAAGACCCTGGACGAAGTGCTCGGCGACGACACCGGCGTGACTGGCGTGCGCCTGAAGGACACGAAGACTGGGGCGACCGAGGATCTGGCGCTCAAGGGCTGCTTCATCGCCATCGGCCACTCGCCCAACACCGACATCTTCAAGGGACAGCTGGAGATGAAGGACGGCTACATCGTCACCCGCTCGGGCAACAACGGCTTTGCCACCATGACCAGCGTGCCGGGCGTCTTTGCCGCCGGCGACGTCCAGGACCATGTGTACCGCCAGGCCATCACCAGCGCAGGCACCGGCTGCATGGCCGCCCTGGACGCCCAGCGCTTCCTGGAACAGGGGGAGTGACCCCGCCTTTTGCCCCGGTGCAGGGCCGCCGGGGCAGGTTGGGGCTTTTAGCCTATAATGGAGGGCTTTGCTGTTCCTGCCAGGCCCTTTGGCAGCGGAGCGGCATACGGGTTACCGCCACCCTACTGGCGAGGTGAGGCGAGAGCGAGGCAACGACCCCCGGGCTGCGAAGCCACAGGTCCTGCCGGCAGTGATCGCCGTTTGAATGGAGTGCGTCATGGCACGCGTCTGCGAAGTCACGGGCAAGGCCCCGATGGTTGGGAACAACGTTTCCCACGCCAACAACAAAACCAAGCGCCGGTTCCTGCCGAACCTGCAACACCGCCGTTTCTGGGTCGAGAGCGAGAACCGCTGGGTGCGCCTGCGCGTCTCGAGCGCCGCGCTGCGCCTGATCGACAAGAACGGTATCGACAGCGTGCTGGCGGACCTGCGTGCCCGCGGCCAAGCCTAATCAAGGAGCAGCATCATGGCGAGCAAAGGCGGACGCGAAAAGATCAAGCTGGAGTCCACGGCGGGCACCGGTCACTTCTACACCACCAGCAAGAACAAGAAGACGATGCCCGAGAAAATGTCGATCATGAAGTTCGACCCGAAGGCGCGCAAGCACGTCGAGTACAAGGAAATCAAGCTGAAGTGATTCGGCTCGGTGCCCAGCCAAAAGCCCCGCGTCGCGGGGCTTTTTCTTTGTGCCTGCGACGCCTGCACGAGGCATCGAGGGAAGGGAGTCGTTGATGGTCAGGCGTGCGCCGCGCGCAGGCGCTGCGAGAAGGCCTGCAGGCGGGCGATGCCACTGTCCTCGGCGCGCTTGCACCAGGCCGCCAGGTCATGGGCCAACTGCTCGCGCGAGACCGTGGTGTTCAGCCACATCTGGCGCAGCTCTTCGCGCATGGTGAGCATCTTGTCCAGGGCGGGCGAGGTGGCACGGGCCCGGTCGACCTGGCTGCGAGCCGAGGCGGGCACACGTTCGTCGTCGCGGTGCAGCCAGCGGCTGGCCGCCTTGAGAATGGACAGGTCCTGGCCGCGGGCCTTGAGCACCAGGATTTCATCGGAACAGGCGCGGCGCATCTCGCGAGCGTAGCGGGCCATGACCTCGTAGCGGTTGGCGATAACGGCCTCGAGCGTCTTTTCATCGGCCACGGGTCGGATGTCCCCCAGTTGCAGCTTAGGCGGAACCTTCTTGACCTTGGCCCAGCCGATGGCCTGCATGGCGCGGATGTACACCCAGCCCAGGTCGAACTCGTAGCGCTTGACCGAGAACTTGGCCGACGTCGGGTAGGTGTGGTGGTTGTTGTGAAGTTCCTCGCCGCCGATGATCAGGCCCCAGGGGGAGATGTTGGTGCTGGCGTCGGGCGCTTCGAAATTGCGGTAGCCCCAGTAGTGGCCGATGCCGTTGATGATGCCGGCGGCGGTGACGGGAATCCACAGCATCTGAACGGCCCACACGGTGGCGCCCAGGGCGCCGAAGAGGGTCACGTCGATGATCAACATCAGGCCCACGCCCTGCCAGCTGAAGCGGGAATAGAGGTTGCGCTCAATCCAGTCGTCCGGCGTGCCATGTCCGAACTTGGCGAGAGTTTCCTTGTTCTTGGCTTCGGCCCGGTACAACTCGGCGCCCTTCCAGAACACGGTGTCGATGCCGCGGGTCTGAGGGCTGTGGGGGTCGTCCGGGGATTCGCACTTGGCGTGGTGCTTGCGGTGAATGGCCACCCATTCCTTGGTGACCATGCCGGTGGTGAGCCACAGCCAGAAACGAAAGAAATGCGAGGGGATGGGCCCCAGGTCCATGGCACGGTGCGCCTGGGTACGGTGCAGGAAGATGGTGACCGAGGCGATGGTGATGTGCGTCAGTACCAGCGTGACGATCAGCACTTGCCACCAGGACAGGTGCCACAGGCCGTGGGCGAGGAGGTCGATCGCCGCATCAAGGACGGCCCAATCAGGAAGCAACATAGGGAAAGGAAATGAAATCCAAAGTCGGATGGAGCGATTCTACGGCCGAGGGTTCCCCGCAAGCCCCCAATATGAGCCATTTTTCGCTCACACTCAGCCATTTTGTATTACACGCGTACCCAGGCTGCCGCAAAAAAACCGTCCGTGGCATGTCGGTGAGGCCACAGGCGCAGGTAGTCGCCGCTGCACAGGGCGCCAGCATCCGCCAGTTTCAGGGGCGAGAGGGCCTCGGTGGCGGGCAGTGGCTGCCAGCCGCTTTCCTGCTCGCCGAAGGCCTGGGCAACCGCCTCGTTCTCCTCGCGCAGCAGGCTGCAGGTCGCGTAGACCAGGCGACCACCCGGCTTGAGCAGGCGCGCGGCGCTGCGCAGGATGGCCAACTGCTTGGCGGTCATCTCGCGTACGCCCTCGGGGGTCTGCCGCCATTTCAGGTCGGGGTTGCGGCGCAGGGTGCCCAGGCCCGAACAGGGCGCATCGACGAGCACCCGGTCGATCTTGCCGGCCAGGCGCTTGATGCGGTCGTCGCGCTCGTGGGCGATGGCCGCGGGGTGCACGTTGGACAGGCCGCTGCGCGCCAGCCGGGGCTTCAGGGCGTCCAGGCGGTGGGCCGAGGTGTCGAAGGCATACAGGCGGCCGGTGTTGCGCATGCTGGCGCCGATGGCCAGCGTCTTGCCGCCGGCGCCGGCGCAGAAGTCCACCACCATCTCGCCGCGGCGGGCATCGATCATCGCGGCCAGGAGCTGCGAGCCCTCGTCCTGCACCTCGATGGCGCCCTTCGTGAAGGCCTCCAGCTTCGTGAGCGCCGGCTTGCCGGCAAGGCGCAGGCCCCAGGGGGAATAGGGCGTGGGCTGGGCCTGGATGCCAGCGCGCGCGAGCTCCTTGCGCACATCCTCGCGCTTGTGCGACAGCGCGTTGACCCGCAGGTCCAGGGGCGCGGGCAGCAGCAGGCTCTCGGCCAAGGGCCAGAAGTCATCGCCCAGCGGGTCCTTCAGGGGCTGCACCATCCACTCGGGCAGGTTGTGGCGATGACGCTCCAGCAGGTCCTGCGGGGACACCGCGTCGCAGGCATCGAGCCAGGCTTTCTCGGTGTCGGACAGCGCGCTCTTGAGGAAATCGCGCGGGCCGGCGAAGCCCAGGATCGCCATGCGCCGCTCGCGCGGGCCGCTGCCGGAGGGGGCGAAGTGGTCGTACTGCAGCTTGCGTCGCAGGACGCCGTAGACGGTCTCGGCCAGGGTGGCGCGCTCGCGCGGGCCGAGGGAGCGGTGTTCACGGAAGTAGCGCGAGACCACGGCGTCGGCCGGGTGTTCGAGCTTGAGGGCCAGGCCGACCAGTTCGGCGCAGGCCTCGAGCAGGGCTTTGGGGTGCATGGGACTCCGTGGGGCGCTACGCGCCGCGCAGCAGGCGGGCGATGGCCCGGGGGTAGATCAGGTGTTCCTGGGTCAGGACGCGCGCCGCCAGCGTGTCGGGTGTGTCGTCCGGCAGCACCGGCACGACGGCCTGCTCCAGGATGGGGCCGTGGTCCAGGTCGGCGGTGACCCGGTGCACGGTGGCCCCGGCGAAGCGGCAGCCCGCCGCCAGCGCGCGGGCATGGGTGTGCAGGCCTGGAAAGGCGGGCAGCAACGAGGGATGGATGTTGACGAGGCGGCCCGCATACCGCGCGACGAAGTCGTGGGTGAGGATACGCATGAAACCGGCCAGCACCACCAGCGCCGGGGCATGGCGGTCGATGGCGCGGGCGAGCTCGGCATCGAAGTCCTCCCGGCTGCCGAAGCGCTGGTGGTCCACCACCTCGCAGGCCAGCCCCAGTTCGCGGGCCATCGCCAGCCCCGGGGCCTGCGGCCGGTTGCTGACAACAGCGGCGACGCGCGCACCCAGGCGCTGCTCCCATTGGTCCTGGCGCGCGGCGCGTGCGATCGCGGCCATGTTGGAGCCGCCCGAGGAGATCAGGATCACGAGGTTCTTCATGGAGTACCCGATTATCCCCAGCGGGTCGGCCGATCCGGTTTGTCACCCCTCGGACACGCAGAAAAGCACACGCGTGCTACAACCCGCCCGAGACCGGAGAGACCCCATGGATTTGGCTTTCACCCCCGAAGAACAGACCTTCCGCGAGACCGTGCGCACGTGGGTGCACGACAACCTGCCGCAGGACATCGCGCACAAGGTCCACCACAGCCTGCACCTGACGCGTGAGGACATGCAGCGCTGGGCGCGCATCCTGGGCAAGAAAGGCTGGCTCGGGTACGGCTGGCCCCAGCAGTTCGGCGGCCCGGGCTGGAACGCGGTACAGAAGCACCTGTTCGAGGAGGAGTGCGCCCTGGCCGGCGCGCCGCGCATCGTGCCCTTCGGGCCGGTGATGGTGGCGCCGGTGATCATGGCCTTCGGCTCGCCCGAGCAGCAAAAGCGCTTCCTGCCCGGCATCGCCTCGGGCGACGTGTGGTGGAGTCAGGGTTACTCGGAACCGGGTTCGGGCTCGGACCTGGCCTCGCTCAAGACCCGCGCCGAGCGTGTGGGCGACAAGTACATCGTGAACGGCCAGAAGACCTGGACCACGCTGGGCCAGTACGGTGACTGGATCTTCTGCCTGGTGCGCACCGACTCCTCGGGCAAGCCGCAGACCGGCATCTCCTTCCTGCTGATCGACATGAAGTCGCCCGGCATCCAGGTGCGTCCGATCATCATGCTCGATGGGGGACACGAGGTGAACGAGGTGTGGTTCGACAACGTGGAGGTGCCCGCGGAGAACCTGGTGGGCGAGGAGAACAAGGGCTGGACCTATGCCAAGCACCTGCTGTCGCACGAGCGCACCAACATCGCCGACGTCAACCGCGCCAAGCGTGAACTAGAGCGCCTCAAGCGCATCGCGAAGGCCGAAGGCGTGTGGGACGACACGCGCTTTCGCGACGAGATCGCGAAACTGGAAGTGGACATCGTGGCACTGGAGATGATGGTGCTGCGGGTGCTGTCAGCGGAGAAATCAGGCAAGCAATCGCTGGACATCGCGGGCCTGCTCAAGATCCGCGGCAGCGAGATCCAGCAACGCTATTCCGAGCTGATGATGCTGGCGGCCGGGCCCTACGCCGTTCCCTTCATCCGCGAGGCCATGGAGGCCGGCTGGCAGGGCGACTTCCCCGGCGGCGCAACGGACCTGGCGCCCCTGGCGGCGACCTACTTCAACATGCGCAAGACCACGATCTACGGCGGCTCCAACGAGGTGCAACGCAACATCGTGGCGCAGACGGTGCTCGGTTGAACCCCTCCCGCATCCACAGGACTGAACATGGACTTCGACTTTTCCGACGACCAGGAACAACTGCGCGACGCGGTGCGCAAGTGGGTGGACCGCAGCTACGGCTTTGAGCGCCGGCGGGCTGCGGTGCGCGCGGGCGGGTATGACGCGGCCGCCTACCAGGAGCTGACCGAACTGGGCCTGGCCGGCCTGTACATCCCCGAGGCGCATGGTGGCATGGGCATGGGACCGGTCGAGGGCATGGTGGTGATGGAAGAACTCGGGCGCGGCATGGTGCTTGAGCCGCTGGGCCAGACCCTGATCACCAGCGGCGTGATCGCCGGCTACGCGCCCAGCGCGGTGCAGTCCGACTGGCTGCCCCGCATCGCCAGTGGCGAGGCGCTGGTGGTGCTGGCGCACCAGGAGCGCGCGGCGCGCTGGAGGCTTGATCGCTGCGGGACGCGAGCCACGCAGGCGGGCGGCGCCTGGCGCGTGAGCGGCACCAAGAGCCTGGTGCCGGCGGGCGACCACGCCGACGCCTTCCTGGTGCCGGCCATGACCGAGGGGGCGATGGCACTGTGGCTGGTGCGGCGCCAGGATGCGGGCGTCACCACGCGCGGCTATGTCACCCAGGACGGCAGCCGGGCCGCCGAGGTGATGATGGCCGACGCGCCGGCCACCCTGGTCACGCGCGAAGGCGTGGCCGCCCTGGAGCACGCGGTGGACATCGGGATCGCCACGGTCTGCGCCGAGGGCGTGGGCGTGATGGACAAGACCATGGAGCTCACCGCGAGCTACCTGAACACGCGAAAGCAGTTCGGCGTACCCATCGCCAGCTTCCAGGCCCTGCGCCATCGTATGGCCGACATGAAGATGCAGCAGGAGCTGGGACGCTCCATGAGCTACTACGCCAGCCTGAAGCTGAATGCCCCGCCCGAGGAGCGCCGCATGGCGCTGGCGCGCGCGAAGTACCAGGTGGGGGTGGCGATGCGCTTCGTGGGCCAGAACGCGGTGCAGCTGCATGGCGGTATCGCGGTGACCGACGAATACATCGGCAGCCACTACTTCAAGAAACTCACCCAGCTCGAATTGAGCTTCGGCGACAGCCTGCACCACCTGGGCGAGGTGTCGGCGCGAATGAAAGAAACAGCGGGGGTGTTTGCATAACCCCCCGACGCGGCCTGCGGCCGCCTCCCCCCAAGGGGGGCGCCGCCAGCGGCCCGGCGGAGCCGGTTCCGCGGCGGCCCTGAGAAAAACCCGCTCGGCTTACGAGCCCGAGACAGGCGCCCGGCTAGATCTAGGCGTACAGGCGTGAGCTTTTCGGCAGGTGCGCCATCAGGAACTCCATCTGGTCGGCCAGGATGCGGCGGTTACGCAGGATGAAGTCTTCCCACAGGCTGGGGACGTAGGGCGCATACAGCAGGGGCATGTTGGCCTGTTCGGGGGTGCGGCTGCTTTTGCGGTGGTTGCAGGCGCGGCAGGCGGTGACGACATTCATCCAGTGGTCTCGGCCGTTCTGCGCGAAGGGGATGATGTGCTCGCGCGTGAGCTCGGATTCGTGGTGCTGGCGGCCGCAGTAGGCGCAGGTGTTGCGGTCGCGGGCGAAGAGCTTGCCGTTGGTCAGGCCCGGCTTGAGGTCGAAGGGGTTGATGCTGGGGACGCCCTTGGTGCCGATGATGCTGCTCACGGCGATGACCGACTGGGCGCCGGTGACCGCGTTGTGGCCGCCACGAAAGACCGCCACCTCCGCGCCGACCTCCCAGCGCACCTGGTCGGCGGCGTAATGCAGCACGGCCTGTTCGAGCGAAATCCAGGACTGCGGCAGGCCCTGGGCAGACAGCTTCAACACCTTCAAGAGAGACCTCCTTGAATGACGCGAACTACCGGACAAGTTAGCCCTCACAATATAACCTCTTTCAATGACCTGAAAACGCGCCCGACCCCGGTGGCACGGGCGGCCAACGCTGTCAAAACGACATCCCTCGCGCGATGCAGATATTTCGCGGCTTCCACCACCCGGACATCGCGCCGGCCTGCGCACTGACCATCGGGAACTTCGATGGCGTGCACCGCGGCCACCAGGCCATGCTGGCCCTCTTGAACAACGAGGCCCGCCACCGAGGCATCCCCAGTTGCGTGCTGACCTTCGAGCCGCACCCGCGTGACTACTTTGCAGGCGCCCTGCGCAAGCCCGAACTCGCGCCCGCGCGCATCGCCACGCTGCGGGACAAGCTGACCGAGCTGGCGGCCTGCGGCGTGGACCAGTGCGTGGTCGTGCCCTTCGACGCCCGCCTGTCCAGCCAGCAGCCGCAGGACTTCATCGACCAGGTGCTGGTGCGCGGGCTGGGCGCGCGCTACGTGCTGGTGGGCGACGACTTCCGTTTCGGCGCCAAGCGCGCCGGCGACTACGCGATGCTGGATGCCGCCGGGGCCGCTGCGGGCTTCGACGTGGCCCGCATGAACAGCTACGAGGTGCATACCCTGCGCGTGTCGAGTTCGGCCGTACGTGACGCGCTGGCTCGCGGCGACATGCAGGCCGCCGCCACGCTGCTCGGGCGCCCCTACAGCATCAGCGGGCATGTGGTGCACGGGCGCAAGCTCGGGCGCGAGCTGGGGCGCGGGCCCGGCCGGCCCGAGGGGTTTCGTACGCTGAACCTGCGCTTTTCGCACTGGAAGCCGGCCGCCAGCGGCATCTTCGCGGTACACGTGCACGGGCTGGACGGCGCACCGCTGGAGGGTGTGGCCAACCTGGGCATCCGCCCCTCGCTGGACCCGGACGACGTCAACGGCGGGCGGGTGCTGCTGGAGACCCACTGCCTGGACTGGCCAGCCCGCCTGGGCACAGAGGGGGCCTACGCTAAAATCATTCGGGTGGATCTCCTGCATAAACTGCACGACGAGCTGAAGTACGAGAGCCTTGACGCCCTCACGGCCGGCATCGCCCGCGACTGCGACGCGGCCCGCGCTTACTTCGCCTCCACCCGCCGCCAGACCACCCGCGACCGAATTTAGCGGCCTGGCACCCGTTCGCCGCCCCTCGACAGGCTCAGGGCGGACGGTTGCAGGACTCCGCCGCCTTAGCGCCCGCCCTCCCCGCACCGTTCGGGCTGAGCTTGTCGAAGCCCCCGAAACGCAACGCCATGTCTGACCCGAAGAACACCGCCCCGGCGACCGATTACCGCGCCACGCTGAACCTGCCCGATACGCCCTTCCCGATGCGCGGCGACCTGCCCAAGCGCGAGCCGGTCTGGGTGGCCGACTGGGAGAACCAGGGCCTGTACAAGCGCCTGCGCGAGGCCCGCTGCGGACGCGAAAAGTTCGTGCTGCACGACGGCCCGCCCTATGCCAACGGGCAGATCCACATGGGCCATGCGGTCAACAAGATCCTCAAGGACATGATTGTGAAGTCGCGCCAGCTCAAGGGGCTGGACGCGGCCTACATCCCGGGCTGGGACTGCCACGGCCTGCCGATCGAGAACGCCATCGAGAAGAAGCACGGACGCAACCTGCCCCGCGACGAGATGCAGGCCAAGAGCCGCGCCTTCGCCACCGAGCAGATCGCCTTGCAGATGGCCGACTTCAAGCGCCTGGGCGTGCTGGGCGACTGGGACCAGCCCTACCAGACCATGGCCCCGCGCAACGAGGCCGACGAGATCCGGGCCTTCAAGCGGGTGATGGAGCGCGGCTTCGTGTACCGGGGCCTCAAGCCTGTGTACTGGTGCTTCGACTGCGGGTCGTCGCTGGCCGAATTCGAGATCGAGTACGCCGACAAGAAGTCGCAGACCCTGGACGTAGGCTTCGAGAGCGACGATCCGGCGAAGCTGGCCGCCGCCTTCGGCCTTGCGGCCCTGTCCAAGCCGGCCTACGCCGTGATCTGGACCACCACCGCCTGGACGCTACCCGCCAACCAGGCGCTGAATCTGAACCCTGAGATCGTCTATGCGCTGGTGGACACGCCGCGCGGGCTGATCGTCATTGCACAAACGCTGGTGGAGAAATGCCTCGCCCGCTACCAGCTCGCAGGACAGGTGCTGGCCACCACCCCGGGCGAGAAGCTGGGCGGCCTGAACTTCCGCCACCCGCTGTACGACGTGGACGCGGGCTACCAGCGCCTCTCGCCGGTGTACCTGGCCGACTACGCCACGGCCGATGACGGCACCGGCCTCGTGCACTCCTCGCCCGCCTATGGCGTGGAGGACTTCAACAGCTGCGTGGCCAACGGCGTCGCCTACGACGACATCCTGAACCCCGTGCAGGGCCACGGCAGCTACGCGCCAGACCTTGCGCTCTTTGGCGGGCAGAACATCTGGAAGGCAGCACCCGTCATCATCGAGACGCTGCGCGAAGCCGGGCGACTGTTCGCCACTGAGGCGATCACCCACAGCTACCCACACTGCTGGCGCCACAAGTCGCCGGTGATCTACCGTGCCGCGGCGCAGTGGTTCATCCGCATGGACGAAGGCGAGGGCGTTTTCACCAAGGACAAGGCACCCGCCACGCTGCGCCAACTGGCCCTGGCCGCCATCGAGCAGACGCAGTTCTATCCCGAGAACGGCAAGGCCCGCCTGCGTGACATGATCGCCGGCCGCCCCGACTGGTGCATCTCGCGCCAACGCTCCTGGGGCGTGCCCCTGCCCTTCTTCCTGCACAAGGACTCGGGCGAACTGCACCCGAAGACCCCCGAGATCCTGGACGTTGCCGCACAGATGGTGCAAGCCGGCGGCATCGAGGCCTGGTCCAAGGCCTCCACCGAGGAGATCCTGGCCAAGTTCGGCGCGGGCGCCGATGCCCCCCGCTACACCAAGAGTACCGACATCCTGGAGGTGTGGTTCGACTCCGGCACCACGCACACCACCGTCCTCAAGGGCTCGCACGCCGGGAGCGGCCACGAGAGCGGCCCCGAGGCCGACCTTTATCTGGAGGGCCATGACCAGCACCGCGGCTGGTTCCACAGCTCCCTGCTCACCGCTTGCGCGATGTATGGGCGCGCGCCCTACCGCGGGCTCCTGACCCACGGCTTCACCGTGGACAGCCAGGGCCGCAAGATGTCCAAGTCACTCGGGAACGGCGTGGACCCGCAGAAGACCAGTGAAAAACTCGGCGCCGAGATCATCCGCCTGTGGGTGGCCGCCTCCGACTACTCGGGCGACATCGCCGGCGACGACAAGATCCTGGCGCGCGTGGTGGACGCCTACCGCCGCATCCGCAACACCTTGCGCTTCCTGCTGGCGAATGTGAGCGATTTCGACCCGGCCAAGGATGCCGTGCCGCTGTCCGAGATGCTGGAGATCGACCGCTACGCCATGAGCCGCGCGGCGCAGTTCCAGGCCGAGGTGCTGGCCCACTACGAGGTGTACGAGTTCCACCCGGTGGTGGCCAAGCTGCAGGTGTACTGCTCCGAGGACCTGGGCGCCTTCTACCTGGATATCCTCAAGGACCGCCTGTACACCACGGGGCCGAAGTCGCACGCGCGGCGCAGCGCACAGACCGCGCTGTGGAACATCACGCACGCGATGCTGCGGTGGATGGCGCCTTTCCTGAGCTTCACCGCCGAAGAGGCCTGGAAGCTGTTCGGAGATTCCGAGTCGATCTTCTTCGAGACCTACGCCGAGATCGGCGGCCCCGACGAAGTGCTGCTGGCGAAGTGGAACCGCATCCGCGAGATCCGGGACATCGCGAACAAGGAAGTCGAGGCACTGCGCGAGAAGGGCGAAGTGGGCTCGTCCCTGCAGGCCGACCTGACCCTGGCCGCACCGCCCGCAGACCACGCGATCCTGGCGAGCCTGGGCGAGGACCTGAAGTTCGTGTTCATCACCTCGGCGATCGCGCTGAAGGCGGGCGAGGCCCTGGCGGTGAAGGCCAATCCGTCGCAGGCCGTGAAGTGCGAGCGTTGCTGGCACTGGCGCGAGGACGTGGGCCAGGATGCGGCCCACCCGACAATCTGCGGCCGCTGCAACTCCAACCTGTACGGCGCCGGCGAAACCCGGTCCCACGCCTGATGCCCCGCTCCGGCGCAGCGCGCAGCGGTATGCTGCCCTGGCTGGGGCTGGCGCTGCTGCTGTTCATCCTGGACCAGTTCACGAAGGTCCTGATCCTGGGCTACTACCAGCTGGGGGATTCGACCTACGTGACCTCGTTCTTCAACATCGTGCGGGTGCACAACCCGGGCGCGGCGTTCTCCTTCCTGGCCTCCGCATCGGGCTGGCAGCGGTGGTTCTTCACCGCACTGGGCATCGGCGCGGCGTTGTTCATCCTGTGGTTGCTGCGGTCCCACCACCACCAGAAACTTTTCGCCTTCTCCATGGCCTGCCTGCTTGGGGGCGCGGTGGGCAATGTGGTGGACCGGCTGCTGCATGGCTACGTGGTCGACTTCGTCCAGCTGCACTACGCGGGCTGGGCCTTCCCGGCCTTCAACGTGGCAGACGCGGCGATCACCGCGGGCGCCATCGGCATGATCCTGGACGAACTGCTTCGGGTGCGGCGCGGACGCTGAGGACTCAAGGCCCCTGGCCACGTACGGCAGTGAGCGCAGGCTTATCATGGGCATGACATGAAGCACCTGCTGAATCTCCTGGCTGCCGTGTCGCTGCTGGTCTGGGGCACCTACCTCGTACGCACCGGCATCCTGCGGGTCTTTGGGGCCGCCCTCAGACGCATCCTGGCGCGCAGCATCGGCTCGCGGCCGACCGCCGCCCTGGCGGGCCTGGGCGTGACCGCGCTGGTGCAATCGAGCACCGCCACCGCCCTGATCATCGCCTCCTTCGTCGCCCAGGGCCTGGTGACGCTGCCCCTGGCTCTGGCGGTGATGCTGGGGGCTGACGTGGGCACCAGCCTGATGGTGGTGGTGTTCTCGCTGGACCTGTCCTGGCTGTCGCCGTTGTTCATCTTCTCCGGCGTGGTGCTGTTCATCTCGGTCAAGGACCGTCCGGTGGGGCGGTTCGGGCGGATCCTGATCGGCCTGGGGCTGATGCTGCTGGCCCTGCGGCTGGTGGCGCAGTCCACCGAGATCATCGTGCAGTCGCCGGCGGTGAAGACGCTGCTGCAGTCCCTGGCCAGCGACCTCCTGCTGGAGATCACGGTGGGCGCGATGCTGGCCATCGTGGCTTATTCCAGCCTGGCGGTAGTACTGCTCACGGCCACGCTGGCGGCGTCCGGTGCCGTACCCATGGAGACGGCGCTGGGTCTGACCCTGGGCGCCAACCTGGGCAGCGGGCTGCTGGCGGTGCTGGCGACGGCGCGCTCCACCATCGAGACCCGCCAGGTGCCCATGGGCAACCTGGTGTTCAAGATGGCGGGCGTGCTGCTGATGGCGCCACTCGTGGGGCAGTGGCTGCGCCATGTGGCGCCGCACCTGGACGCGCTGACCACGGTGGTCGCCTTCCACCTGGCTTTCAACACCGCAATGGCGGTGCTGTTCCTCGGGTTGACCGGCGTGGTGGCGCGGCAGGTGCAGACCTGGCTGCCGAAGCCGGACCAGGCCCTGGCAGGCGCACGGCCGCACCACCTGGACCCGACCGCGCTGGCCACCCCCTCGCTGGCGATCAGCTGCGCGGCGCGCGAGGCCATGCACCAGGCCGACGTGGTGGAGACGATGCTGCGGGGAATGCTGCGGGTGATCGAGGAGCGTGACCTGCGCCTGGCCCATGAGCTGCGCCAGCTGGACGACCAGGTGGACCAGCTGTATTCCGCCATCAAGTACTACCTGACCAAGATCTCGCGCGAGGCCCTGAGCGAGGGCGAGAGCCGGCGTTGGACCGACATCATCAGCTTTACCATCAACATGGAGCAGATCGGCGACATCATCGAGCGAGTGGTGATCGACGTCGAGGACAAGAGCATCAAGCAGGACCGCCACTTCTCGGACGCGGGCCTGTCCGAGATCCGCGACCTGCACGCGCGCCTGCTGGACAACCTGCGACTGGGCATGAGCGTGTTCCTCAACGGCTCCGTGCGCGACGCTCAGAAGCTGCTGGAGGAGAAGGCGCGCTTCCGGGACCTGGAGCGCGCCTATGCGGCCACCCACATCGCGCGCCTGTCGGACAAGACGGTCCAGAGCATCGAGACCAGCTCGCTGCACCTGGACCTGATCAGCGACCTCAAGCGGATCAACTCCCACATCTGCTCGATCGCCTACCCGATCCTGGATTCGGTGGGCGCCCTGGCCCCCAGCCGCCTGAAGGCGGTGGTGGACCGGCAGGCCGAGTCCTCGACCTGAAGGCAGGCGGGGCGCCCGCCGCTCAGGGCAGCAGGATGGTGCAGCCCGTGGTCTTGCGCGATTCCAGGTCGCGATGGGCCTGGGCCACCTGCGACAGCGGATAACGCTGGTCGATGCGGATCTTCACCGCGCCGCTGGCCACCACCGAGAACAGGTCGTCGGCCATTTCCTGCGTGGTCTCGCGCGTGGCGATGTGCGAGAACAGGGTCTGGCGCGTGACGTACAGCGACCCCTTGTTGCCCAGGATGCCGGGCGCGAAGGGCGGCACCGGGCCCGAGGCGTTGCCGAAGGACGCCATCAGGCCGAAGGGGCGCAGGCAATCGAGGGACTTGTCCCAGGTGTCCTTTCCCACCGAGTCATAGACCACCTTCACGCCCTGACCGCCAGTGATTTCCTTGACGCGGGCAGCGAAGTCCTCACGCTGGTAGTTGATCACGTGGGCGGCGCCCAGCGACTTGGCCAGGGCGCATTTCTCGTCGCTGCCCGCAGTCCCTATCAACTGCAGGCCCATGTGCCTGGCCCACTGAACGGCGATCAGGCCGACGCCGCCAGCGACGGCGTGAAACAGTACGTGGTCGCCGCGCTGCAGGCCACCCTGGGGCAGCACACGCTTAAGGAGGTACTGTGCGGTCAGTCCCTTGAGCATCATCGCGGCGCCGGTCTCGAAGTCGATCGCGTCGGGCAGCTTGCACACGCACTTGGCCGGCATGATGCGGACCTGACTGTACGAACCCGGCGGGTGGCTGGCGTAGGCGGCGCGGTCGCCCGCCTTCAGGTGCGTGACACCTTCGCCCACCGCCTCGACGACACCCGCGCCTTCCATGCCCAGAGCCGCTGGCATCTGCATCGGATACAGGCCGGTACGCTGGTACACGTCGATGAAGTTCAGGCCGATGGCGTGGTGGCGGATGCGGATCTCGCCGGGTCCGGGCTGGCCGACCTCAACGTCCACCAGTTCCATCTGCTCGGGGCCGCCGTGCTGGCGCAGGCGTATCGCTTGGATCATGTCTGTCTCCTAGTTCTCGAAGCGGCCGATCCTGCCACGAATCAGCGCGGCCTGCCGGTACGCGTGTCAGGTCCGCGACGCGCAGTGGGCTACAGTCCACCTCCACATGAGCGCTCCCCTGACCCTTCGCACCGCCGCCCTCCTCGTGGTGCCGCCCCTGATGTGGGCGGGCAATGCGGTGGTGGGGAGGCTGGTCGCCCCACTGGTGCCGCCGCTGACCCTGAACCTGCTGCGCTGGGTCATCGCCTTCGTGCTGCTACTGCCCCTGGCCGCCTGGGTGCTGCGGCCAGGCGGCCCCCTGTGGACGCACTGGCGCCGCTACGCCCTGCTAGGTCTGCTGGGCGTGGGCGTCTACAACGCGATGCAGTACCTGGCCCTGCGCACCTCAACACCCATGAACGTGACCCTGGTGGGCGCAAGCATGCCGGCCTTCACGCTGCTGCTGGGGGTGCTCTTCTTCCGACAGGCGCTGGCCTTGCGCGCACTGCTCGGGGTGTCGCTGTCGATCCTGGGGGTGCTGGTGGTGCTCTCGCATGGCGACCTGTCGCGGCTGGCGCAGGTGCGCTTCGTGCCGGGCGACCTGTACATGCTGCTCGCCACGGGCCTGTGGGCCTGGTACAGCTGGTTGCTGACACGCGCCGGCGAGGATCCGCCGGGCCTGCGCGCCGACTGGGCCGCCTTCCTGATGGTGCAGATGGTGCCCGGGCTGGCCTGGGCCGGCCTGTTCGCGGGCGCCGAGTGGGTGCTGACCGACCCGGCCGAGATCCGTTGGGGCGGGCCGCTGGCCGCCGCCCTGGCCTTCGTGGCCCTGGGCCCCGCGATCCTCGCCTACCGCGCCTGGGGACTGGGCGTGCAACGGGTGGGACCGGCGATCGCCGGGATCTTCAGCAACCTCACGCCGCTCTTTGCGGCGCTGATGTCGGCCGCCTTCCTGGGCGAGCCTCCGCAGGTGCACCACATCGCGGCCTTCGCGCTGATCGTTGGCGGCATCGTAGTGTCCACCCGCCAGGCCCGCTGACGACGGCCGCCGGATCGCGGCCCGGCGATTGCCGGTCGACCCCCGTGCGAATACCATTGTTTTACTTCTTGGGAGGAAAACAATGCGCAAACTGCTCGTGGGAGCGTGGATGGCCGCCCTGGGCCTGGTCGCCACAGCCCAGCCCGCACAACCCCCTGTCCGCGTCGGCGTCATCGGACCACTGACCGGACCTTCATCCGATTTCGGCCTGCCAATGCTGCACGGCATCGAACTCGCAGTCGAAGAGATCAACGCCGTGGGTGGCTACCTGGGCCGCCCCATCGAATTGGTGGTCAAGGACGACAAGGCTGATCCGACCACCGGCCTGGCACAAGCTCGCGCACTGGCTGCGGAGCGTGTCGTGGCGACGATCGGCTTTTGCAACACCGGGGTGGCGATGGCCGCCCTGGACGTGTTCCAGCAGCAGCGCATCCCCCTGATCGTTCCCTGCGCCGCCGGCAGCCCGGTCACGGCACGTTTCCCGGCGCGCGAGAGCTATGTGTTCCGGACCTCGGCGCGCGACGGCCTGCAGGCCGACTTCGTGGTGGCGGACCTGGTCAGGCGCGGCTGGACGAGGGTGGCAGTCTTCGCCGACACCACGGGCTACGGCGAAGCAGGCCTGGCCGACGTACGCAAAGCGCTGGCCGCGCGCCAGCTCGAGCCGGTGCACGTGGCGCGCTTCGCGCTGGGCGCACAGGACATGACCGAGCCACTCAAGGCCGCCCGCGCCGCCGGCGCCAACGTGATCTTCAGCTACACGGTGGGCAAGGAAAATGCGGCGATCGCGCTGGGGCGGCAAGTCCTGCGCTGGAATGTGCCCCAGGTCGGCGGCTGGCCGCTGTCCTTCCCCTTCTTCATCGAGGGCGCGCGCGAGGCGGCCGAGGGCGCGCTGATGGCGCAGACCTTCATTGCCGAACCGAGCAACGAGCGCCGCGCCGCCTTCCTCTCGGCCTACGCGCGCAAGTTCAAGGTGCGCAGGATCCCGGTGCCCATGGCTGCGGCGCAGGCCTACGACACCACCTACCTGCTGCTGTACGCCCTGTTCGGGATCCGCAACGGCGAACTCTCGGGCCCCGCCATCAAGCAGGCCCTGGAGAACATGCAGCGCCCCTACTACGGAGTGATTTCCACCTACGAGCGCCCCTTCAGCGCCGAAGACAAGGATGCCGTCAGCGCCAACATGCTGGTGATGGGGCAGGTGAAGGCAGGCGTGGTCACCTTCGCCTACCCTGAGGACGCGCGCCGCAACCTGATCGTGCAGCGCAAGCAGTGAGCGGCCGCCAGGGACGCCCGCCAGACGCTCAGTACGTGCCCGGGTAGGCCCCACCGTCGATCAGGACGTTCTGCGCGGTGATGTAGCTGGCGTGCACGCTGCACAGGAAGGCGCAGGTGGCGCCGAATTCATCGGGCTGGCCGAAGCGCTGCGCGGGCACGCCCTTGCGCCGCGCCTCGGTCACCGCATCCAGCGGCTGGCCGGTCTTGCGGGCTGCTCCTTCGAGCGTGCCACGCAGGCGGTCCGTGTCGAAGGCGCCAGGCAGCAGGTTGTTGATGGTGACGTTGGCCGCAGCAAGTCGCGGCGAGCGGGCTACGCCCGCCACGAAACCGGTCAGGCCGCTGCGCGCACCATTCGAGAGGCCCAGGATGTCGATCGGCGCCTTCACCGCGCTCGAGGTGATGTTCACGATACGCCCGAAGCCGCGCGCCGCCATGCCATCTACCGTGGCCTTGATCAACTCAATGGGCGTGAGCATGTTGGCGTCCACCGCCTTGATCCAGGCCTCGCGGTCCCACTCGCGGAAATCGCCGGGCGGCGGACCGCCCGCGTTGGTGACCACGATGTCGTAGTCGGCATGGGCCGCGAAGGCGGCGCTGCGGCCCTGCGGCGTGGTGATGTCGGCGGCGACCGTGAGCACCTGGGTGCCAGCGGGCAAAGCCGGGTCGGCTCGCAGGGCAGCGGCGGCCTGGTCCAGCGCCTGCGCGCCGCGCGCCACCATCACCACGTGCACGCCTTCCAGGGCCAGTGCGCGCGCGCAGCCCAAGCCCAGCCCTTTGCTCGCGCCGCACACGAGCGCCCAGCGGCCCCTGATTCCCATGTCCATGTTGTCTGTGTCCTTTATTTGAAGTTCAAGAGCCCTCGAGGCGGGCGTGCAGCCGCCGCAGCAGACCCCAGACCACCAGTACGATGATCGGGATGGCCACCGCGGATGTGGTCTCGGGCGACCAGGGCCAGCCCAGGGCCGACGCGCCCTTGGCCAGGTAGCTGACCAGTCCGACGATGTAATAGGTGATGGCGGCCACCGACAGGCCTTCCACGGTGGACTGCAGTTTGAGCTGCAGTTCCTGGCGGCGGTTCATGGCCGCCAGCAGGTCCTGGCTGCTTTCCTGCTGTTCGATCTCGACGCGGGTGCGCAGCAGGTTGCTGATTCGGGACACCCGCTGCGAGAGTGCGTCCTGCCGGCGCGCAGCCCACTCGCAGGTGCTGCGCGCGGGCGAGAGGCGGCGCTGTACAAACTCGCCCAGGGTCTGCAGGCCCGCCAGCCGCGACTCCCCGAGGTCGGCGATGCGCCGGTCCACCAGCTGGAAGTAGGCAGCACTCGCAGAAAAGCGCGAATGCGAGGCGGCGTACTGGCTCTCGACCTCCCCGGCCAAGGTGGTCAGGCGATCCAGAAGCTGCGGCTCGTCCTCGCGGCGGGCCTCTCGGATCGCGCCCGCCAGGCCGGCCAGTTCGCCCTCGGCCTTGCCCAGGACGGCGAAGGCCTCGCGCGCCACCGGCAGCCCGAGCAGCGCCATCATGCGGTAACCGTCGATCTCCAGCAGCTGCTGGACCAGCCGCCCCAAGCGGCGCGGCGTCATGCCGCCGGCGAGCAGCACCATGCGCGAGAAGCCGTCGGCGTGCAGGGCGAAGTCGGTGTAGACCTCGCCGTAGCCGTCAGCCACGGTGGATCCCACCAGCGTGTCCTCGCGCAACACGTGACGCACCAGGGACCGGGAGCCAAAGGAATCGGAGGACATCACCCACAGGTGCGTGCTGGCCAGGCACTGGCCCGGGACCTGCTGCAGCCACTCGCGTGGCACCTGCTCCAGGGCGGGCACCGGCTCACGCTCGCCGAAATCAGCAGCGTCGAAGGGCGTTCGGGTGAAGGTCCAGGTGACGAATTCGGTGTGCAGCTCCCAGCGCAGGCGGATGCCGCCCACGTCCACCCGCAGGTGGCTGCACTCGGCATCGGGCGGCGGCAGGTGGTGGTCACGCAGCAGGGCCGCCACATGGGCCCGGCTCGCCGCGCGCTCGGAGGCGCCGCACAGCATGACCATGTGGCTGATCGCCATGGGCGCCGCCATCGCCTCGGGCGGGCGGGCATGGATCTCGTTGTGGAGCGCAACACGCAACGGGTGCGAAGCGGGTTGGCGGGCGGGCTGGGTCATGCGTACTCCTCGCAGGATTGTGGCACTGCAACGAAAAACGGCACCCGAAGGTGCCGTTTTGCCCGAGGGAATCGGTCAGATCAGTCTTCCTCGTGGAAGACGTCCTCGCGCTTGCGGCGCACCGAGGGCAGCAGCACGATCACCAGCAGGAGGACGGCCGCAGCAAGCAGGCTGGCCGACAGGGGCCGGGTGACCAAGACGCTCCAGTCACCGCGCGAGAGCAGCAGCGCGCGGCGCAGGTGTTCTTCCATCATGGGGCCCAGGATGAATCCCAGAAGCAGGGGCGCGGGCTCGCACCCGAGCTTGAGGAAGGTGTAGCCGATCACGCCGAACAGAGCCACCATCCAGATGTCGAAGGTGTTGTTCTGGGTCGAATACACGCCGATCGCGCAGAACAGCACGATGGCCGGGAACAGCCAGCGGTAGGGAATCGTGAGCAGCTTGATCCACATCCCGATCAGGGGCAGGTTCAGGATGATCAGCATCATGTTGCCGATCCACATGGAGGCGATCAGGCCCCAGAACAACTGCGGGTTGCTGGTCATGACCTGCGGGCCCGGCTGGATGTTGTGGATGGTCATCGCGCCCACCATCAGCGCCATCACCGCGTTGGGAGGGATGCCCAGCGTAAGCAGCGGGATGAAGGAGGTCTGGGCACCTGCGTTGTTGGCGGCCTCGGGGCCAGCCACGCCGCGGATATTGCCCTTGCCGAAGCCGATCTCGCCTTCTTTGAGCTTCACCTTCTTCTCGACGGTGTAGGCGGCGAAAGCCGCCAGCAGCGCGCCGCCACCGGGCAGGATGCCCAGGGCAGACCCGATGGTGGTGCCGCGCAGGACGGCGGGCACCATGCGCCTGAAGTCCTCGCCGGTGGGAAGCAGGCCCTGCACCTTGGCGGTGAAGACCTCCCGCTGGTCCTCCGGCTTGGACAGGTTCATGATGATCTCGCCATAGCCAAACACGCCCATGGCGATCACGATGAAGCCAATGCCATCCGTGAGGTTGGGGATGTCGAAGGAGAAGCGGGCGACGCCGGAGTTCACGTCGGTCCCGACCAGGCCCAGCAGCAGGCCAGTCACGATCATCGCGACGGCCTTGACCAGGGAGCCCGAGGCCAGCACCACGGCGCCGACCAGGCCCAGGATCATCAGCGAGAAGTACTCGGCGGGGCCGAACTTGAAGGCGACCTCGGTCAGGGGCGCGGCGAAGGCGGCCAGGATCAGGGTACCCACGCAGCCCGCGAAGAACGAGCCCAGGCCGGCTGCGGCCAGCGCGGGACCGGCGCGGCCCTGGCGGGCCATCTGGTAGCCGTCGATGGTGGTTACCACCGAGGAGGACTCACCGGGCAGGTTCACCAGGATGGCGGTGGTGGAGCCGCCGTACTGGGCGCCGTAGTAGATGCCGGCCAGCATGATCAGCGCCGCCAACGGCGGCAGCGCGTAGGTCGCGGGCAGCAGCATCGCGATGGTCGCCACCGGGCCGATGCCGGGAAGCACGCCGATCAGGGTGCCAAGCAGGCATCCGACGAAGGCATAGGCGAGGTTCTGGACGGTGAAGGCCGCGCCAAAACCGATGGAGAGGTTGGTAATCAGATCCATGATGCAGCAGCCCCTTTAGCCGACGATGAAGGAAGGCCAGACGGGGAATTGCAGCTTGAGCAACTTGATGAAGGCGACATAGCTCAGGACCGCGAGGATGGTGGCCAGGATCAGGACTTCCTTGATCCGGAACTGGTCGCCGGCCTGCGCCGCGACCAGCACGACGCCGTATGTGGCGACGATCAGGCCCATCGCCGGGATGCCCAGGGATGGCAGGCCACCGAGCAGGATGCCAAAGATGACGTTGGAACCGACGATGAAGACCAGCGGCCGCCAGGCGATCTTGCCGATCTTCTCGCCGTCCTCGGTTTCGACGACGAGCGAATCGAACAGGGTGATCGAGCCCAGGATGGCCAGCACGATCCCCAGCATGAGGGGAAAGTAGCCGGGGCCCATGCGGGCCGCCTGGCCGACGGTGTAGTTGGTGGCGCCCCAGGCGAAGGCGACGCCAACGATGATGAACATGAGCCCGGAAACGAAGTCCCGCTCGCTTTTGATCTTCACGCGATAACTCCTCTATGCGCAGTGCAACACAGCATTTTCCGGGCAATCGACCTGCGAGCGGATGTGGGTTTCACCTACGTTGAATACCTTATGGCTAACCAAGGCCCGCGGTTTCAGTGGCTTCACGCGTCCACGGGGCGGAAAACACGCACCCATTTGGGGGCTGGCAGGCCCCAGCGCGCCAGGATGTCGTCGGCCCGGGCGGCCAGCTGCGCGCGGGTCAGGTGCGTCGGGGTGCGCTGCGCCAGGACCACGGTGTTGCCTTCCCGCGTGGGCTTGAAGGCCCACAGGGCATCGGCGCCGAAGGCGCGTGCGATCTTGTCCAGGCTGCGTTCGTAGCTGGAAGACCGTCCGAACAGGTTCACCGTCATCGTGCCGTCCTCGGTCAGGAGGCTGCGGCAGCCGGCGTAGAAGTCCTCGCTGTCCAGGACGGGCGCGGCCGCCTCGTGGTCGTAGAGGTCGACCTGCAGGGCGTCGATGCGCCCACGCCAGTGCGGCGAGGCCACCACCTGCGCGGCGTCGCCCAGGACCACCGACAGACGGGCGTCGTCGGCGGGCAGCTTGAACCAGAGGCGGCAGGCGGCGACCACACGCGGATTGAGCTCGATCGCGGTGGTCGTCATGCGCAGCTTCCTGCGGCAGAACTTGGTGAGCGCGCCGGCGCCCAGGCCCAGCTGCATGGCGTGGCGGCCGGCCACCGACGACAGATCCACGAACAGCAGCCACGCCATCATGCGCTGAACATATTCCAGATCGAGGTCGTAGGGCGCGTCCAGCCGCATCGAGCCCTGAACCCATTCGGTGCCCAGGTGCAGGTAACGCAGGTTTCCGTAATCCGAGAAATTGACGTCGGGCAGGGCGGAGGGCTTGGATGCGGGGGTCACGAGGGGAGCGACTTTAGCGCGGGCCGGGGGCAGGCGCGAGAAGGTCGGCCAGGCGGGGCAAGGCAGCGACCGCGTTGTCCCGGGTGGCGTCGGCCAGCTCCCCGGGTGGCAGGTCCCGCAGGCCCGCCAGCACGGCGCCGATGGCGGGCAGTTGGCCCGGCTCGTTACGGCCCTGGGCCTGGCCCTGGGCCCGCGCGCGGGCCGTGCGGTAGATCCAGTGCGGGGGGATGTCGGGCGCATCGGTCTCGAGCACCAGCGCCGACAACGGCAGACCGGTCGCCAGGTGCCGGATCTGCAGCGAGCGTTCATAGGTGAGCGTGCCGCCGAAACCGAGCCGGAACCCCAGGTCCACGAAGGCGCGGGCCTGCTGCAGACTGCCGTTGAAGGCATGCGCGATGCCCCCGCTCACAGGGAGGCGGCGCAACTCGCGCAGCAGGGCGTCGGCCGAGCGGCGCACGTGCAGGATCACCGGCAGGCCGTGGCGGCACGCCAGCCGCAGCTGCTCGACGTAGAAGAACTGCTGCCGCTCGCGGTCCAGGCCGGGGACGAAATGATCCAGGCCGATCTCGCCCACAGCCACCAGGCGCGGGTCGTCGCGGCAGGCCCCCAAGGCCTGGTCCAGACGCTCGAGGTCGGCCTCGCAGGCGGCGGGCGTCAACAGGGGATGGATGCCCAGGGCGTAGCTATCCCCAAACTGGTGGGCCAGCGCCCGGATGCCCTCGAAGTGCGCCGCCGACACCGCGGGCAGCACGCAGTGCGCGACGCCGGCGCTGGCGGCGCGCTCGCGCACCGCGACCCGGTCGGCGTCGAACTCCGGCGCGTCGAGGTGGCAGTGGGTATCGATCCAGACCGACATCGTCCGATGATGCCGCAGGCGGCTGCGCCAGCCGGCGATCCGTGATACCGTGCTTTCCGTTCTTTCCGCTCTCCGTTGTTTTTCGAGGTGCCGGATGCGCAGGCAAGCTCTTTACAGTTCCAGCCGCCGCGGCTCTGGCCAGCCGGCGGCTGAAGCCCGCCCGGCAGCCTCGCCCGCCGCAGAGCGGTCGCGAGAGGCCTCCGGGTCCGCGCCTGCAGCGGCCTCACCCCAGGTCCCTGTTCCCGCCGCGCGCGCCTCGCGCCTGCGCCGTCCCACGTCCACCGAGTGGCTGTGGATGGCGGTGCTGCTGCTCGCGGGGCTGCTGGCCTGGAGCCTGTCCATGAGCCTTGGTCCGGGGCAGCGGCGCCTGACGCAGCAGGACATCGACGCGGCGGTGCTCAAGACGCTGTCCACCCAGGACCTGCCCTCCGAATACGCGCGCGCCTACGAGAACATCCGCCCCTCCGTGGTGCGCGTGGTGGGCTACGTGCGCGCGAGCAGCCTCAAGCCCGCGCCGGGCAGCCGACCAGGGGCCAGTGCAGCGGCGCGCCCCGCGGCGCCTGGCAGCGCGCCCGCCGGCGACGAGGAGGTCGAGCTCGGCGTGGGCACCGGCGTGGTGATCGTGGACAAGGGCATCATCCTGACCAACCTGCACGTGGTGGCGGGCGCGCAGCGCATCGAGGTCACCTTCCAGGATGGACTGGTCGCACCGGCCTACGTGCGCTCGGTGCAGGCCGAGAACGACCTGGCGGTGCTGCAGGCCGAGAAGATCCCCGACGACCTGATCGCCGCCACCATGCGATCCACCCGCGACCTGGCGCCGGGCGACAAGGTGATGGCCGTGGGCTTCCCCTTCGGTATCGGCCCCTCGGCGTCGGCCGGCATCGTCTCGGGCCTGGGGCGCAGCTTCCGCTCGCCGCAGGGCCAGCAGGAGATGAAGAACCTGATCCAGTTCGACGCAGCGGCCAACCCCGGCAACTCGGGCGGGCCACTGGTCACGATGGACGGTGAGGTGGTCGGCATCGTCACCGCCATCCTCAATCCCACCCCCGCGCGCACCTTCCTGGGCATCGGCTTCGCCGTGCCGATCGAGAGCGCCGCCTCGGCGGTCGGACTACCGCCCTTCTGACAACACCTGCCCCCGCCGGTTTCCCCACAGGACCCCATGACCATGACGCCCTCCCTGCCCACTCCCGATCCCGCCACCGCCAAGCTGATGGAACAGATCCTCTATGAGGTCAAGCGCGTGGTCGTCGGCCAGGACCGCTTCCTGGAGCGCGTGATGGTGGCCATGCTGGCCCAGGGCCACCTGCTGGTCGAAGGCGTGCCGGGGCTGGCCAAGACGCTCACCGTGAAGACCCTGGCCGGTACGGTGCGGGGCCAGTTCAAGCGGATCCAGTTCACCCCCGACCTCGTGCCGGCCGACCTGGTGGGCACGCGCATCTACAACCAGCGCACCGGCGACTTCAGCACCACGCTGGGCCCGGTGTTCACCAACCTGCTGCTGGCCGACGAGATCAACCGCGCGCCCGCCAAGGTGCAGAGCGCACTGCTGGAGGTGATGCAGGAGCGCCAGGTGACGATCGCGGGCGAGACCCACCGCGTGCCCAATCCCTTCCTGGTGATGGCCACCCAGAACCCGATCGAGACCGAGGGCACCTACCCGCTGCCCGAGGCGCAGGTTGACCGCTTCATGATGAAGGTGCTGGTGGACTACCCGACCGACGAGGAGGAATACGTGATCGTCGAACGCGTGACCGGCCCCGCGGTGCAGGTCGCCGCAGTGGCCACCACCGAGCAGCTGGCGGCGCTGCAGCGCGAATGCCGTGGCGTGTATGTCGATCCCTCGCTGGTGCAGTACGCGGTGAAGCTGGTGTCGGCCACGCGCGACCCGGCGCGCCACGGCCTTGCAGACTTGGGCCGCTTCATCACCTACGGCGCCAGCCCCCGAGCCACCATCAACCTCACCGAAGGCGCTCGTGCGCTGGCCCTGATGCGCGGACGCGGCTACGCCCTGCCCGAGGACATGACCGACCTGGCTACCGATGTCCTGCGCCATCGCCTGGTGCTGTCCTACGAGGCGCTGTCCGAGGGCCTGGACCCGGACGGCCTGATCGCGCAGATCATGGCCAAGATCCCCGCGCCGCCGCGCCCCCTTGAACATGACAAGCTCGCTGCCTGATTCCTCACGCACCCGCGGCGCCGGGGCCGAAGCTGCGGCGGGGATGGGTGCGGGCTCGGGCGAGGCCGAGCGACTGCTGCGACGCCTGGAGTGGACGGCCATCCGGCGCCTGGACGGCATCCTGCAGGGCGACTACCGCACCCTGCTGCGGGGACACGGCATGGACCTGGCCGACCTGCGCGAGTACCAGCACCATGACGACGTGCGGCACATCGACTGGAACGTGACCGCGCGGCACGGCGTGCCGCACGTGCGCGTCTTCACCGAGGACCGCGAGATGGCGGCGTGGTTCCTGGTGGACCTGAGCCCCTCGGTCGACTTCGGATCGGGCGAGCAGCGCAAGCGGCACCTGGCCACCGACTTCACCGCCGTCCTGGCGCGTCTGCTCACGCGGCACGGCAACCGGGTCGGCGCGCTGATCTACCGCAACAAGGTGGACACCGTGGTCCCTGCGGGCAGCGGCCGACGGCATGTGCTGCACTTGCTTCACAGCCTGCAGCCTCCCGCCGCCGCGCCGGAGGGCGGGGGTACGCGCCTTCGCGACCTGCTGGACGGCGCGGCCGGCGTGATCCGCCGGCGCTCCACGCTGTTCGTGGTGTCGGACTTCATCAGCGAACCGGGCTGGGAGCGCGCGCTCGCGCGCCTGTCGCAGCGGCACGAGGTGGTGGCGGTGCGCGTGCTCGACCCGCTGGAGCTGGAGCTGCCCGACCTGGGCCTGCTGACGCTGCGCGACGCGGAGAGCGGCGAGCACCTGCTGGTAGACACGCACGATGCGGGCTTTCGCCGTCGGTTCGCCCGCCTGGCTGCCCAGCGCGAGGCCGAATTGCGCGAGGGCCTGGCCCAGGCCGGCGTCGACACGCTGGAATTGGCCACTGACGGCGATCTGGTCGACGCCCTGGTGCGCTTCGTCGATATGCGCAAGCGCCGCACCCGCCTCTCGTCCGGCAGCCTGCCGGCCCACCTGAAACAGGTCGCCTGACCCCGCCCCGCCATGCACTTCCTCTGGCCCCATCAACTCTGGCTCCTGCTGCTGCCGCTGCTGGTTCTGCTGTACCTCCTGCTGCTGCGGCGCAAGAAGAAGCTCGCGGTGCGCTACGCCTCGCTGGCCATCGTCAAGGAAGCCCTGGGTAAGGGCCCGGGCCTGCGCCGGCACATTCCGCCCGCGCTGTTCCTGCTGGCGCTGGCGGCCATGCTGCTGGCGTCGGCCCGCCCGGTGGCGACCCTCACCCTGCCCTCGACGCAGCAGACCATCATCCTGGCCATGGACGTCTCGGGCAGCATGCGCGCCACCGACGTCCAGCCCAATCGGCTGGTGGCGGCGCAGAACGCGGCCAAGGCCTTCCTGACCGAGCTGCCGCGCGACGTGAAGGTCGGCATCGTGGCCTTCGCCGGCTCGGCCCAGGTGGCGCAGCTGCCCACCGTGAACCGCGAGGACCTGGTCACCGCCATCGACCGCTTCCAGATGCAACGCGCCACCGCCACCGGCAACGCCATCGTGATGTCGCTGGCGACGCTGTTCCCGGACGACGGCCACATCGACCTGCAGCTGATGCAGAACAACCGTGACCGTATGCGCGGCACCGCCATCGACGCCGAGAAGAAGGAGAAGAAGCCGTTCACGCCGGTCGCGCCGGGCTCGTACACCTCGGCGGCGATCATCATGCTGACCGACGGCCAGCGCACCACTGGGGTGGACCCACTGGAGGCGGCCAAGATGGCCGCGGAGCGCGGCGTGCGCGTGTACACCGTCGGCATCGGCACCGTGGACGGCGAGACCATCGGCTTCGAGGGCTGGTCCATGCGCGTGCGGCTGGACGAAGAGACCCTCAAGCAGATCGCTACCCGCACCAGCGCCGAATATTTCTACGCCGGCACCGCGCAGGACCTGAAGAAGGTCTACGAGACCCTGAGCACGCGCCTGACCGTCGAGAAGAAGGAGACCGAGGTCTCCGGCCTGCTGTCCCTGCTGGCCGCAGCCCTGGCCGTGCTCTCGGCGGGGCTGTCGGTGCTGTGGTTCAACCGGATCCTGTAGCGCGCTTCCTCAGGGGCTGGTGTTCAGACCCGACCCAGCGCGCGCAGGATCTTCTCCGGCGTCATCGGCTGTGACCAGCACTGCGCACCCAGCGGCGCCAGGGCGTCATTGACCGCATTCATCACCGCCGCCGGCGCGCCGGCCGTGCCCGCCTCGCCCGCGCCCTTGGCACCCAGCTGGCTGCTGCGGGTAGGGGTCTGCACGTGGGCCACCTCGATGTCCGGCATTTCGCCACTCATGGGAACCAGGTAGTCCGCCATGCTTGCATTGAGCATCAGCCCGCGCTCGTCGTACAGGCACTCCTCGAGCATCGCACCGCCGATGCCCTGCACGATGGCGCCGCGGATCTGTTCGTCCACCAGCTTGGGGTTGATCACGCGGCCACAGTCTTCCACCGCCCAGTGTTTGAGCAGCTTGACGAAGCCGGTGTCGGGATCGACCTCCACATAGGAGGCCTGCACGCCGTTGGTGAAGATGAAGGGGTAGTCACGCTGCGCGTAATGGCGGGTGACCATAAGCTCCGGCGTGAAGTCCTTGGGCAAGGTGTCCGAGCGGAAATAGGCGACGCGCCCGAGCTCCGCGAAGTCCAGGACCGGCGCCAGGGATTGCGCGTCGACGACCTGGCCACGGCGGACGGCTAGCGTGCCCGCCTCGCGCTGCAGGATCACTGCCGCCACCTTGAGGATGTTGGCGCGCAGGGCCTGACCGGCCAGCAGGACCGCCTCGCCGCCGATACCGGCGCCACGCGAGGCCCAGGTGCCGCCGCCATAGGGGGTGACGTCGGTGTCACTGAGTACGAGCCGCACCTTCTCCAGGTCCACGCCCACGGCATCCGCCGCGATCTGGCGGTAGATGCCGTCGTTGCCCTGGCCCTGTTCGCCCACGCTCACGCTGACACTGATCGCGCCCGACGGGTCCAGCCGGATGGTGCAGCCATCCTGCGAGGCGATGCGCGCGCCCCCCACGCCATAGAAGGCGGCGCTGGGGTTGGTCAGTTCGATCAACGCGGCGAAGCCGATACCGCGGTAGATGCCCTGCTTGCGCAGCTCGGCGATCTCGGCCTTGAGCCGCGGGTAGTCCATCAGCTGCTCGATCTTGCGCAGGCAGGCCTCGTGCGAGAGCACTTCAAGCTTGATGCCGCTGGCGCCGGTGGCGGGGTAGGCATCGTCGGGGATGACGTTCTTCTTGCGGAATTCCAGGGGGTCCATGCCGATGGCGCGTGCGGCCTGGTCGACCAGGCCCTCGGTCACCGCGCAGGCGATGGGGTGGCCGACGCCACGGTACTGGCAGGTCGGCGTCTTGTTCTGGAAGACGACATTCAGCTTGGCACGGTAGTTCTTGTGCCGGTAGGGGCCCCCCACCAGGTTGACCACCTGGTTGCCCTCGATCGCGCTGGTGCGCGGGAACATCGAGTAAGGCCCGATACCGGTGAGGTCGTCCATCTCGAAGGCCAGGATCTCGCCGGCCTTGCTCGCGGCGATGCGGGCCGTCACGCGGTGGTGGCGCGCATGGATGTCGCTGGTAAAGCTCTCGATGCGGTCGGCCACGAACTTGACCGGGCGCTTGCACATCATGGACAGGGCCACCGTCGCGAAATCATCGGGGTAGGCGTGCACCTTGATGCCGAAGGATCCGCCCACCTCCTTGCACACCACGCGCACCGCGTGCTCGGGCAGGTCGAACTGGCGGGCGTACAGGTCCTGCATCATGTGCGGGGCCTGGAACGAGTGGTAGACGGTGAGCTTCTGTTCGGCCGGATTCCAGTCGGCGATCTGGCAGCGCGGCTCCAGCGTCACGCCGGTGTGGCGGCCGAAGTGGAAGGTGGTCTCGACCACCGCGTCGGCGCGGGCAAAGGCCTCGTCCACCGCACCCACGTCAAGGCTGCGGGTGAAGCACAGGTTATCGCCCAGCTCGGGATGGATCAGGGGGGTGGCGGGATCCAGCGCAGTCTCCATGTCGACCACCGGATCGAGTTCCTCCAGGTCCACCTGCACCAGCTGCAGGGCGTCCTCGGCCTGTTCGCGCGTCTCGGCGACGATGGCGACGACCGGCTCACCCTGCCAGCAGGCGCGGTCCACGGCCAGCGGGTACTGCGGCGCCGACTTCATGCCGGCCAGGTGGCCCAGCACCGCCACCCAGGGCTTGCAGATGCGGGCCAGGTCGTGGCCATCGGCCACCAGGATCACGCCGGGCATGCCGCGCGCCGCCGCCACATCGATGCCGCGGATGCGGGCGTGCGCCACCGGGCTGCGCCAGTACACGACATGCGCCATGCGGGGCAGCTCGATGTCGTCGATGTAGGTGCCTTGTCCCTGCACCAGCTTGCGCGCGCTGGGGCGCTCGACGCTGCGGCCGATGTAGCGCGGGTCCTCGGTGACGGGGTGCAGGGGCTTGTCGACGGGGTCCGTGCGGGGACGTTCCTCGACCTCGGGTCCCGACTGGATGCCCGCCTGCGTGGGAGTGAGCGTACCGGCGTTCATGCGGACACCTTGGCGGCAGGACGGCCACCCCCCTGCGCGGCGCGCGCCGCCAGGGTGTCGCAGATGGCATCGACGATGGCGTGGTAGCCGGTGCAGCGGCAGTAGTTGCCGCTCATCCACTCACGCACTTCGGCGCGGGTGGCATCCGGTTTGGCCTGCAGCAGTTCCTTGGCCGCCATCACCATGCCCGGTGTGCAAAAGCCGCACTGGAGCGCGTTGTGGCGCACGAAGGCCTCCTGCAGGTCCCGCACGTCGCCGTCCTCGGACAGGCCTTCGATGGTGCGCACCTTGCAGCCCTGAGTCTGCACCGCCAGGGTGAGGCAGCCACGCACGATGCGTCCGTCCACTTCGACGGTGCAGGCGCCGCAGACGCCGTGCTCGCAACCCAGGTGCGAGCCCTTGAGGCCGAGTTCATTGCGAACGAAGTCCACCAGGTGCTGGCGCGGCTGCACGCTGCGCTGGTGCTCCCGGCCATTGACTTCGACGTGGAGGGTGTGGAGTTCTGCCATGGAAATGTCTCCGGGGTTCAGGCGGTGATCGCGCTGCGGCTGGCGTGGGCCGCTCCCAGCAGGCGCTTGGCGAGCACCGTCGCCAGGTGCCGCTTGGTCTCTGGGCTGTGCGTGAGGTCGGGAAGGGGGTCGAGTTCGGCCTTGAGCGAGGCGATGGCAATGCCGATCGTGGCCGCGTCCAGCGTCTTTCCGGCCAGCAGCGCCTCAGTGCGGCGCGCGCGGACCGGGATCGGACCGACCCCCAGGAAACTCAGGGCCACGCGCTGCGCCTGCAGGCCCTGGAAGCGCGCGGCCACCGCCAGACCCGCGACCGCATAGTCGCCATGACGCCGCGCCAGTTCGTCAAAGGCGAACCAGTCGGCGGCGCCGGCCAGCGGCACGTCGGCGCCGATGACGATCTCGTCGGGGGCGCGGTCCGTGGTGTACAGGTCCTGGAAGAAATCGGTGGCGGCCACGCTGCGCCGGCCCTTGGGGCCCTGCAGGTGCACCGTGCCGTCGAGCGCGCACAGGCAGCAGGGCCACTCGGCGGCCGGATCGCCATAAGCGATGGAGCCGCCCCAGGTACCCGCGTTGCGGATGGCGCGGTGCGCGATGTGCGGTGCCGCCTGCGCCAGCAGCGGCGCGTGCTGGGCGACCAGGGGGCTGCCCTCGATCTCGGTGTGGGTGGCCAGCGCGCCGATGTACAGGCGCTCGCCCTCGACGCGGATGCCGCGCAAGGCCGCCAGGCCGGTGATGTCGATCAAGAGGCGGGGCTCGGACAGCCGCATGTTGAGGGTGGCCATCAGCGTCTGGCCGCCAGCCAGGATGCTGGCGTCGTCACCATGCGACTGCAGCAGCTTGAAGACGTCCTGCAGCGAGGCGGGCTTGACGTAATCGAAGGGTGGAGATTTCAAGGGAAGCTCCTCAACCAGGGAACAGGAAGGACGGCGGGAGAGGCATCACAGGCGCGCCCCGACCCATACGCCCAGCGCGGTGGCGATCGCACCGAGCAGGAACCACTTGACGCGCAGCCACTCGAGGGACCCGAGGGCTTGCGTGGGGGTTGCGGCGGTCGCGGGCGCGGTGGACTTGCTGGCGGCATCGACGGCCTGCTGCGGCACCACCAAGTCGCTGCCCGCCGCCGACCCGGCGTCACCACCACCCGCCTGCGCCCCGGGCGCCACCTGCGCCTGAAAGGCCGCGAAGAACTGGTCGGCCATCTGCTTGGCAGCGGCATCGATCATCCGGCCGCCCACCTGGCCCAGCTTGCCGGCCACCGAAGCCTGCACGGTGTAGCTCAGGCGGGTGCCGTCGCCCTCGTCCGAGAGTTCGACCTGCGACTGCCCGCGGGCCATGCCCGCCGCGCCGCCGGAGCCTTCGAAGCCCAGGGCGCAGCGCTCGTTCTCGGTCACGTCGGACAGCAGGATGCGTCCGGCAAAGCGCGCCCGCACCGGGCCGACCTTCACCATGACGCGGGCGGTCTTCTCGGTCGCACTGACCACCTCCACGCCCTCGCAGCCCGGGATGCAGGCCGCCAGCACGCCGGGATCGTTCAGGGCCGACCACACGCGGTCGCGGGGCGCAGCGATCAGGACACCACCACTTAACTGCATAGAAATGTCTTTGGGGTTTTCACGGGTGATATTTGTTTACCACGCGGTCAACAATACTAGGGAGAGTTGACCGATCGGTAAATAGCGTGCCCATCCAGAAAAACCCTGATCGCCCGCGCGGACAGACCCGCGCGTCGGCCTCGCCCTCACGGGCGGGCAGCGCGCGCCCTGCGAAAGGCGATGCGGCGCCGCGCCGGCGCCTGGGCGTGGCCGAGCGCGAGCGGCAGATCCTGGACGGCGCGATCCGCTTCTTTTCCGAGAAGGGCCTGGACGGCCAGCTTCGCGACTTCGCGCGCAGCATCGGCGTCACGCACGCCCTGCTCTATCACTACTTCCCGACCAAGCAGGCCCTGATCGACCGGGTCTACGTAGAACTGTTCGAAGGCCGCTGGCAGCCCGAATGGGAGACGCTGCTGGACGACCGCGAAACCTCCCCCGAGGACAAGCTCACCGCCTTCTACGACGACTACGTCAACTCGGCGCTCACCCGCGATTTCGTGCGCATCCTGGTGTTCTCGGGCCTGACCGACCACACCATCACCGACCGCTTCTTCTCGCTGCTACGCCAGCGCCTGTTCCCCAGGCTGATACGCGAGACCCGGCGTTTTCGCGGCTCCAGCAGCCGCGCGCGCCCCAGCGAGCGCGAGCTCGAGCTGCTGATGGGGCTGCATGGCGGCTTCTTCTACATCACGATGCGCCGCTGGATCTACGGCCAAGGCGTCGCCAGCGACGCGGCGCCCGAGCGCTTCAGCGGGGCGCTAGTGCGCGACCGCGTGCGCGGCTACCTGACCGCGAGCCGCGCCCTGTTCAGTGGCGACGCTGCGGCGCCGGGCGGCGCGCAGGTGCGCGTGCTGGCGCCCGTGGCCACCCCCAGGATCCGCCGTGCCTGAGCGCGCCGTCCGCCCCGTTCCCCGTCCGCTGCAGCCCACCGGCTGCGGCTTTCCCCCGTGCGGCTGGGTCCAGTCGCCATTCACCCGCAAGGAGATCGCATGAAGCTCAATCATTTGGCCCGTTCCGGGCTCCTCGCGCTGGGTTGCGCACTGGCCGTCGGCAGTGCCTCGGCCCAGCAGGCCATCACGGTCAACATCGGCTCGAGCCACCCAGTAGCCAACATCTGGGCCCACGCCATGAAGGAGGTCTTCCAGCCTGAGGTGGACCGCCTGCTCAAGGAAGGCGGCAACAAGTACCAGATCCGCTGGCGCGAGAACTACGGCGGCACGCTGTACAAGTTCAACGAGACCCGCACCGCCGTCAAGGACGGCATCGTGGACGTGGGCATGGTGGGCACGGTCTGGGAGAACTCCTCCATGCCGCTGCAGAACGTGACCTACTACACGCCGTTCGCCACCACCAACCATGAAATGCTGATCGAGATCTTCGACAAGCTCAACGCGAACCACCCGGCCCTGAAGGCCAGCTGGACCTCGCAGAACATGGTGCCGCTGTCGTCGCTGATCACCGACAGCTACGACATCTATGCGAACTTCCCGGTCACCAGCATGGCTTCGCTGCAGAACAAGAAGATCCATGCGCCCGGCACCTCGGCCAACTGGATGCGCGACACCGGTGCCACGCCGGTGGAAGGCGCGCTGACCGTCTACTACACCAACATCCAGACCGGCGTGACCCAGGGCGCCCTGAGCTTCGCCAGCGGCATCGGCCCGGCCCGCGTGTACGAGGTGGCCAAGTACCTGACCCGCGTAAACATCGGCGCGATGTACTTCGGCAGTGTGGCCGCCAACAAGGCCTTCTTCGACAAGCTGCCCAAGGAGGTGCAGGACGCCTTCGTGAAGGCGGGCCAGGCGACCTCGGTCGCCCACGGCAAGCACGTCACCCGCATGTCCAATTCGGCCATGGACACCATGAAGGCGGCCGGCCTGCAGGTCAGCGACCTGCCCGCGGCCGAGCGTGCCAAGTGGCTCAACGGCCTGCCCGACATCGTCACCCCCTGGCTGCAGACCACCGGCGATGCCGGCAAGTCGGTGCTGCGCGCCTACTTCGACGAACTGCGTGCCCGCGGCGTGAAACCGCTGCGCGACTGGGACAAGGCTGCGCGCTGAGCCCGTCCCATGGCCGCTGAAGCTGACCTCGACGCGCCGCCACCGGCCGTACGTCACCCGCTGGAGCTCCCCGCCAACCTGTTGGCGTCGGTGGGCACCGTGTGGATCTTCGTGATCATGTGTCTGGTGGTGGCCGACGTGGTCGGCCGCGATTTCCTGGACCGGCCCATCACCGGCGTGTCCGAATTCTCGGCGCGCTCGGTGGCGTCGATCGTGTTCCTGCAGCTGGCCGCTGCAATCTGCAGCGGCCGCATGACCCGCAGCGACTTCCTGCTCAATCTCATTGGCAAGCGCTCGGCGGTCGCGGTCACCGCGCTGGACAGCCTCAACGCGCTGGTCGGGGCGGCGCTGTTCGCCGCGCTCGCCTTCATCGCCTGGCCCGAGCTGCGCCAGTCGCTGGCCAGCAACGAGTTCTACGGCGTGCCCGGTGTCTACAGCGTGCCGGCCTGGCCCTTCCGGGGCCTGATCGTGGGCGGCTCGGTCGCGGCGGCCCTGTGCTACCTGCTCGCGATTCCCGGCATCCTGCGCCGGCACGGACAGACGCACGCCAGCGCCGACCCGCTGGCTGCGGACACAGGGACTGAAAAATGAGTGATCTCGGATTGGGCGGCTTGCTGATCGGCGGGCTGGTGCTGCTCGTGCTGCTGGGCATCCACATCGGCGTGGCCCTGCTCGCCGTCGGCTTCTTCGGCGTCTGGCTGGTCAGGGACAACCTCGACATGGCCATGCGCCTGATGTACATGGCCGCCTACAACGGCGTGGCCGACTACATCTTCGCCACCATCCCGCTGTTCGTGCTCATGGGATTGCTGGTGAGCATCTCCAACGTGGGCAAGGACACCTTCACGGTGGCCGAGGTGCTGCTGCGCAAGTTGCGCGGCGGCCTGGGTGTCGCCACCGTGGCGGCCAACACGGTCTTTGCGGCGGTGACGGGGGTGTCGATCGCCTCGGCCGCAGTGTTCACCCGGGTGGCCGTACCCGAGATGGTGCGGCATGGCTACCGCACCAGCTTCGCCACCGGCACCGTCGCCGGCAGCTCGGTGCTGGGCATGATGATTCCGCCCAGCCTGCTGATGATCATCTATGGCGTGCTGGCCGAACAGTCCATCGGCACGCTGTTCATCGCCGGGGTGATCCCCGGCTTCCTGCTCGCCCTCGTCTTCGCCGTGATGATCATGGCCATGGCGCGCTTCGCGCCGCACAGGGTCTTCGACCTGGAGCGGCAGGCGCGGCTGGCCGGCGAGCGGCGGGTCGAGCTCACGCTCACCGGCGCGCAGATGGTCTCCAAGCTCGTGCCGATCGCGTCGCTGGTGGCGCTGGTGCTGGGCGGCCTGTACAGCGGCTTCTTCACGCCGACCGAGGCCGGCGGGGTGGGAGCGGCGGGCGCGCTGGTCATCGCGCTGGCCCGCCGCTCGCTCGGCCAGGGCAGGCTGTGGCGGGTGCTGCACGAGACCGGCAGCGTGTCCTGCACGATCCTGATCCTGCTGGTGGCGGCAGGCTTCTACAGCCGCATGCTCAGCGTCGCCGGGGTGCCGGTGGCGATCGCCGACCTGGTGCGCGATGCCGGCCTGGGCCCCTATGGCTTTCTCGCCCTCTACATCGGCATCGTCCTGCTGCTCGGGATGATCCTGGATTCAAGCTCGATCCTGCTGATCATGACGCCCGTGGCGGCGCCGATCGCCCAGGCCTTCGGTTTCAACCTGATCCACTTCGGCGTGATCACCGTGCTGGCGGTGGAAATGGGCTTGCTGACGCCGCCTTTTGGCATCTCCGTGTTCACCGTCAAGTCGACGCTAAATGATCCCCGGGTCCCGGTGGAGAGCATCTTCGCGGGCGCGATGCCCTACGTCGTGGCGATGATGCTGGTCCTCGTGCTGGTCTGCGCCTTCCCCCGGCTGAGCCTTGCCCTCACCTGAGGGCGCCGACCGGGGTCGTCATTCGGCGAGCACGCCCCCGAGCAGCCGCAGCTGACGGCTGCATCGTGCGGCCAGCGACTCGTCGTGGGTAACCACCACGAAGGCCGTGCCCTGTTCGCGCGCTAGCTGGAGCATCTGCGCGAAAACGCCATCGGCAGTGGCGCGGTCCAGGTTGCCGGTGGGCTCGTCGGCCAGCACGCAGGCCGGACGGGCCACCAGCGCGCGCGCGATGGCCACGCGCTGGCGCTCGCCGCCGGAGAGCTCGGCGGGGCGATGGCGCACGCGCTCGCCCAAACCTACGGCCTGCAGAGCCTCGCGGGCCCGTGCATGACAGGCCTCAATCGGGTCGCGGCGGATACGCAGCGGCATGGCCACGTTGTCCAGCGCGCTGAACTCCGGCAGCAGGTGGTGGAACTGGTAGACAAAGCCCAGGTGGCGGTTGCGCAAGCGCCCCTGCTGCGCCGCGCCCAGGCGCGAGAGATCCTCGCCCATGAGGCGCACGCTGCCCTCGTTGGGCGCATCCAGCCCCCCGAGCAGGTGCAGCAGCGTGCTCTTGCCCGAGCCGGAGGCGCCGACGACGGCGACCGTCTCGCCAGCCTGTACCGTCAGGTTAACGCCGCGCAGCACCTGCACGTCCAGACCGCCCTCGGTGAAACGCTTGGACAGGCCAAGAGCCTGCAGCACCGGCTCATTCATAGCGCAGGGCCTCCGCAGGATTCACGCGGCTGGCGCGCCAGCTCGGATAGAGCGTGGCCACGAAGGACAGCCCCAGCGAGATCAGCGCGATGGGCACGATGTCCGCAGACTGCGGGTCGCTGGGCATGCGGCTGATCAGGTAGATGTCGCGGGGCAGGAAGCTGGCATTGAGCAGCTGCTCCAGCGCCGGCACCAGCACGTCGATGTTCAGCGCCACGCCCAGCCCCAGCAGCAGGCCGGCCAGCGTGCCGGTCACGCCTACCGTGGCGCCCTGCACCACGAAGATCCCCATGATGCTGGCGGGACTGGCGCCCAGGGTTCGCAGGATGGCGATGTCGGCGCGCTTGTCGGTCACGGTCATGACCAGTGTGCTCACGAGATTGAAGGCGGCCACCGCCACGATCAGCGTGAGGATGATGAACATCATGCGTTTCTCGAGCTGCACCGCCGCGAACCACGAGCGGTTCTGCCGTGTCCAGTCACGCACGGTGAGGCCACCGGGCAGGGTAGCCGCCAGTTGCGCCCCGACCTCTCGGGCCTGGTGCAGGTCACGCAGCTTCAGGCGCAGGCCGGTGGGGCCCTCCAGGCGGAACAGGCGCATCGCGTCGTCCTGGTGCATCAGGACCAGGCCGTTGTCGTACTCGAAGTGCCCCGAGTCGAAGATGCCCACCACCACCATCTGCTTCAGGCGCGGCACGAAGCCGGCGGGTGTCACCTGACCGCTAGGCGAGATCAGCGTGACCGGGTCGCCCTCGCGGATCCCGAGCTGTCGGGCCAGGTCGCGGCCCACCACGATGCCGAAATCACCCGGCACCAGGCGTTTCAAGGCGGTGTCCCGCAGGGACATGGCGAGTTCGGTGATGGCGGGCTCCAGCGCCGGATCGATCCCGCGCACCAGCGTGCCGCGCATGTCCTCGCCACGCGCCAGCAGCGCCTGGGCGGCCACGAAGGGCGCGGCGGCCACCACCTGCGGATGCTGGCGCGCCTTGTTCGTCGTGCCTGCCGGGTCGGGCAGCACATCGCCGCCGGGGCCGTAGATCTCGATGTGGGAGACGACCCCCAGCATGCGGTCACGCACCTCGCGCTGGAAGCCGTTCATCACCGACAGCACGATGATCAGGGCGGCCACGCCCAGCGCGATCCCGAGCATCGACACCCCCGAGATGAAGGAGATGAAGCCGTTGCGCCGGGTGGCCCGGCCGGCACGGGTGTAGCGCCAGCCCAGGAGCAGTTCGTAGGGAAGTCGCATGGGGCGGTGGATTCGGCCGGGAAAAGCGGGAGGGCAGGCCACAGGGCCAAGGCCCCGCATTGTGGCATCCGGGACAATAGCCCCATGTCCGCCGCCCAGCACCTGATCGTTCCCTACGCCGACGCGGCCGGCCTGGAGGCCTCGCGATCCGCGGTCGCCGGCCAACTGCACGCGCTGCAGCGGCTGCTGGCCCGCCTGCACGCCGGCCCCGCGCTGACCGGTGACGCGCAGAACCTGTCGCCCCCGCACGAGCGCGCGCGGGCCCGGGCCCTGGGGCTGACGGACGCGGACGGCGCCATCCCCTGGGCGGCTTGGGAGCACGCGTCATCGGGCCAGGCCCCCGGGGACGCGGCCTGGGCCTGGATCTCGCCCTGCCACTGGCATGTGGCGCAGGACCATGTCCAGATGCACCCGCTCGAGACCCTGCAACTGGACGCGCCGGCCTCGCAGGAACTGCTGGCGGCGGTCGCGCCCTATTTCCGCGAGGACGGCATCGAGCTGTCCTTACTCACGCCCACGCGCTGGCTGGCCCGCGGCGAAATCTTTCGCGGCCTGGCCTGCGCCAGCCTGGACCGTGTGTGCGGGCGACGCGTAGACGACTGGCTGCCGCGGGCCCAAGCTGCACGGCCCCTGCGGCGGCTGCAGCAGGAGATGCAGATGCTGCTGTACACCCACCCGGTGAACGAGGTCCGCGAGCAGGCCGGCCTGCGGCCGGTCAATTCCTTCTGGGTCAGCGGCGCGGGCGCGCTGCCCCTGCCGCCAGGACCCGCGGCCCCGGTGCGGGTGGACGCCCGCCTGCGCGGGCCCGCACTGGCGGGCCAGCCCGAGGCCTGGACTGAGGCCTGGCGCGCACTGGACGCGCAGGTAATACCCGCGCTGCTGGACGTCGCGCAACGCGGACAACACGTGACCCTGACCCTTTGCGGCGAGCGCCATGCCCGCACCTGGAGCACGCATTCCCCCTCTGCAGCCTGGTGGCAGCGCGCCGCCCGGCTACTGCGTCCGCCCGCCGTGGCGGCCATCCTCGAGACCCTATGAAGATCATCACCCGAGACATCCCCCCCCGCACCGCCTGGGTTCTGGAGCAGGCCGGCGTGCATCCGCTGCTGGCGCGCCTGTTCGCGGCGCGCGGCGTGACGCACCGCGACGACCTGGACGACGGCCTGGCCCGCCTGCTGCAGCCGGACGGTCTCCAGGGCGCGCAGGAGGCAGCCCGCCTGCTGGCCAACACCATCGTCCAGGGCAAGCGCATTTGCGTCGTGGCCGACTACGACTGCGACGGCGCCACCGCCTGCGCGGTGGCCGTGCGCGGGCTGCGCCTGCTGGGCGCAGCCCACGTGGGCTACCTCGTTCCCGACCGCGTGGTCGATGGCTACGGCCTGACAGCGCCGATCGCGCAGCGGGTGCACGCGCAGGGTGCCGACCTGCTGGTCACCGTGGACAACGGCATCGCCAGCGTCGAGGGCGTCGCACAAGCCAACGCGCTGGGCCTGCAGGTACTCGTGACCGACCACCACCTGCCCGGCCCCGAACTGCCGCAGGCCGCGGTGATCGTGAACCCCAACCAGCCGGGCTGCACCTTCGCGAGCAAGTCGCTGGCCGGCGTGGGCGTGATGTTCTATGTGCTGCTGGCGCTGCGCGCCGAGCTGCGCGCGCGCGGTGCGTTTGCAGCCGGCGATCAGCCCAAGCTCGATGTCCTGCTGCCCATCGTGGCCCTGGGCACCGTCGCCGACGTGGTGAAGCTGGACCCCAACAACCGCCGCCTGGTGGCCCAGGGCCTGCGTCGCGTGCGCGCGGGCAACCTGCCGCCGGGCATGGCGGCGCTGTTCACGGCGGCGGGCCGCGATGCGCGCGTGGCCACCAGCTTCGATTTCGGTTTTGCCATCGGCCCCCGCATCAACGCGGCGGGACGCCTGTCCGACATGACCCTGGGCATCGAGTGCTTGCTCACCGACGACCCGGTTCGCGCCGACGAACTCGCGCGCACCCTGGACGCCATCAACCGCGAGCGGCGCGAGATCGAGGGGGACATGCGCGAGCAGGCCCTGGCGCTGGCGCAGTCGCTGTTCGACAGCGAGGAGACCCCGCCGCCCGCCATCTGCGTCTTCGACCCCGACTTCCACGAGGGCGTGGTCGGCATCGTCGCCTCGCGCATCAAGGAGCAGTTCCACCGGCCCACCTTCGTCTTCGCAGCCAGCCAGGCAGCGGGCAAGGAGCATGAACTGAAAGGATCGGGCCGGTCCATCCCGGGCTTCCACCTGCGCGACGCGCTGGACCTGGTGGCCAAGCGCCATCCTGGCGTGCTGCTGCGGTTTGGCGGCCACGCGATGGCGGCGGGCTGCACCGTGGCGGAGGAACATCTGGAAACCTTCGAAGCGGCCATCGCGCAGGTCGCCGCGCAATGGCTGGATGCGTCCACGCTGCAGCGGCAACTCGAGACCGACGGTCCGCTGCCCGCCGAGTACCGGCGCACCGACCTGGTGGACACGCTGCACCAGGAAGTCTGGGGCCAGGGCTTTCCGCCGCCGGTGTTCAGCGAGGAAGTGGACATCGTCTCGCAGCGGCTGGTGGGCGAGAAGCACCTGTCCCTGCGGATCCGCCACCAGGGCCAGCCGGTAGACGGCATCTGGTTCGGACGTACCGAACCCCTGCCCGCGCGCGTGAAGCTGGCCTTCCGGCTGGATGCGGACGAGTGGCAGGGGCAACGCCGCGTGCGCTTCCTCGTCGAGGGAGCCGAGTACTAGCCCGGCGCGTGCCAGTGCCGTGCCCGCATGACGCGGGTGCAGCTGCCGATGGTGGAGCCGTTCACGTAGGCCAGGCAGTCGCTGAAGGCCTGTACCTGCGCCTGCAGCAGCTGGCGGCGCGCCTCGGCGCGATGCACCTGCTGGGCGCACAGGAGGTAGAGCGCAAGCGTCTCACCGGCCAGCAGGGTCACGGCGGTCGTCCAGAACAGGGGGCGCATGGGCGGGGGCGCAGATCAGGGTTCGCCCCATCGTAGGCAGACCCGGCGGGCTGCCGTGTCGGACGCCTGCCTCTGGCGGCCGCAGCAGTTGGCGGCACGAAGTCCGGATCAGGCCTTGGGCAGCGTGACGCCGCGCTGGCCCTGGTATTTGCCGCCGCGGTCCTTGTAACTCACGTCGCAGGACTCGTCGCTTTCGAAGAACAACACCTGGGCGCAGCCTTCACCCGCGTAGATGCGCGCGGGCAGTGGCGTGGTGTTGCTGAATTCCAGAGTGACATAGCCTTCCCACTCGGGCTCGAAGGGGGTGACGTTCACGATGATGCCGCAGCGGGCGTAGGTGCTCTTGCCCAGGCAGATGGTCAGGACGTTGCGCGGGATGCGAAAGTATTCGACCGTCCGCGCCAGGGCGAAGCTGTTGGGAGGAATGATGCAGGAGTCGCCGTGGAAATCCACGAAGCTCTTTTCGTCGAAGTTCTTCGGGTCGACCACGGTGCTGTGGATGTTGGTGAAGACCTTGAACTCGGGGGCACAGCGGATGTCGTAACCGTAGCTGGAGGTACCGTAGCTGATGACGCGCTGGCCCTGCACCTCGCGCACCTGCTTGGGCTCGAAGGGTTCGATCAGGCCATGCTGCTGCGCCATGCGGCGGATCCACTTGTCACTCTTGATGGTCATGGGGTGCTCCTGCCCGGGATTGTAGGGGCCGTGAAAAAGCCGCCCGAAGGCGGCTTTCCTCGCGTGGGGCGGACGCGGGTCAGGCCTGCTGCAGGGCCGCGATCCGTTCCTCGATGGGCGGGTGCGACGAGAACAGCTTGCCCACGCCAGACGTGATGCCCATGGCCTGCAGGCCCTGGGGCAGTTGGCCAGGCACCATGCCGCCCAGGCGGGCCAGGGCGTTGACCATGGGCTGCTTGCGACCCATCAGGTCGGTGGCGCCGCGGTCGGCGCGGAACTCGCGCTGGCGCGAGAACCAGGCCACGATGATGGCGGCCAGGAAGCCCAGGACGATGTCCAGCACGATGGTGGTCACCCAGTAGCCGATGCCGGGGCCAGTGTTCTCGGAATCGTTGCGGCGCAGGAAGCTGTCCACCGCATAGCCGATGACACGCGAGAGGAACACCACGAAGGTGTTCATCACGCCCTGGATCAGGGCCATGGTCACCATGTCGCCATTGGCGATGTGGGCCACCTCGTGGCCGATGACGGCCTCGACCTCCTCGCGCGTCATGCCTTGCAGCAGGCCGGTGGACACCGCCACCAGCGCGTTGTTCTTGAAGGCGCCGGTGGCGAAGGCGTTGGGCTCGCCCTCGAAGATGCCGACCTCGGGCATGCCGATGCCGGCCTTGTCGGCGAAGCGGCGCACGGTGTCGACGATCCAGGCTTCATCAGCGTTGCGCGGCTGCGTGATCAGCTGAACGCCAGCGCTCCACTTGGCGATGGGCTTGGACAGCAGCAGCGAGATGAACGCGCCGCCGAAGCCCATGATCAGGGCGAAACCGAGCAAGGCCCCCAGGTTCAGGCCGTTGGCAGTCAGGTAGCGGTTCACACCCAGCAGGCTGGCCACGATGCCCAGCACCACCACGATGGCGAGGTTGGTGGCGACGAACAGGATGATGCGTTTCATTCGAGCTCCGGTGACAGGGGAAAGTGAATTGGCTGGGAAGATAAGGCCAGCGGCAAGGAATGCAAGACAAACCGGGGAAATTGCCGGTTTCCGAAGGGTCTTTTACGCAGGGGGCGCCCCCGGGGCCCGCGCGGATGCGGGCACCGGCCGGGCGGGCCGGAACACCGTGGCGTCGTCGTAGAAGGCCGCGTCGGCATTGGCAGGCCACCAGCCCGGCACCCCCAGGACCGGCAGCGGCACGAAGGGCTTGGCGGCCAGGCGGTCCTCGGTGAGCGCCCCGGCCAGCCAGGCATCGGCACGGGCCAGGTCGGACAGGGGCGCTGGCGCGCGCCAGACATGGGCGGTCATGTCCTTGCGCGGCGCGGCCAGCTTCTCCAGGAGGGCATGCCCGAACAGCACCACGCGGGCCTGGGCCCACAGGGGGCGAAGTTCCACGAACAGCCTTCGCCACTGGCGCGCCAGCAGGGCCTCCCACAGCGGGGCGGGGGCGTCGAGCAGGGCCCCGTTCTCGTCGAACACGGTGATCGCATCGCGCACCGGGCCGCGCACCGCCCCCACGCCATGCGCGGCGATCTGCGCCGCCTGCAACGCATTGAGCCGCCGCTTGGCCTGCGGAAAGCGCAGCCAGCACAGCCCGTTAAAGAAATCGTGCAGGCCCTCACGGGTGGGGCACTGGCGCTGCTCGAAGGTGAAGCGCTCGTAGGCGGCGCCCTCGGGCAGCGCGTCCTGGGGCACGAAGCGCACCGGGTGCGGGCCGTCCTGGCGGTTCAGAGCCTCGTGCACCGGCAGACCCTTCGCTACCCGGCCCGCCACCGCCTGTCCTGCGTCGCGCCAGGGCGCGTACCAGGGCGCGTCCCAGTCCGGCGCGCTCAGGCCACTTTCCACGCCAGGGTCTCGCCGCCGCCCAGGGGCTTGATCTGCGCCTGTCCGAAGGGATAGGTCTCGGGCAACTGCCAGGGCTGACGGCGCAGGGTCAGGGTGCCGGTGTTGCGTGGCAGGCCGTAGAAGTCGGCGCCGAAGTGGCTCGCGAAGCCTTCCAGCTTGTCCAGTGCGCCCACGGCCTCGAAGGCCTGGGCGTACAGCTCCATGGCTGCCGCAGCGGTGTAGCAGCCGGCGCAGCCGGTGGCGTGTTCCTTCAGGTGGGCCGGGTGCGGCGCGCTGTCCGTGCCCAGGAAGAAGCGCGGGCTGCCGCTGGTGGCGGCCTGCACCAGGGCCTGGCGGTGCGTCTCGCGCTTGAGGACCGGCAGGCAGTAGTAGTGCGGTCGGATGCCGCCCGTGAAGATGGCGTTGCGGTTGTAAAGCAGGTGGTGGGCGGTGATGGTCGCCGCCGTGAGCGGGCCGGCCTGGGCCACGTACTGCGCCGCCTCGCGCGTCGTGATGTGCTCCATCACGATCTTCAGGCCGGGGAAGTCGCGGCGCAGCGGGATCAGCTGCTGCTCGATGAACACCGCCTCGCGGTCGAACAGGTCGATGTCGGTCGAGGTCACCTCGCCGTGCACCAGCAGCAGCAGACCCTCCTTCTGCATGGCCGCCAGCGTGGCGTAGGTCTTGCGAATGTCGGTCACGCCAGCATCGCTGTTGGTGGTGGCGCCAGCCGGATAGAGCTTGAGGGCCACCACGCCGGCCTCGCGCGCGCGGCGGATCTCGTCGGGCGGCAGGTTGTCGGTCAGGTACAGCGTCATCAGCGGCTCGAAGCGCTGCCCCGCTGGCACATGGGCCAGGATGCGCTCGCGGTAGGCGCAGGCCTGGGCCGCGGTGGTCACCGGCGGCTTCAGGTTGGGCATGACGATGGCCCGGGCGAACTGGGCGGCGGTGTGCGGCACCACGGTGACCAGGGCGTCGCCGTCACGCAGGTGCGTGTGCCAGTCGTCGGGACGGGTGATCGTGATCGAGTTCGAGGCATTCATGCCCCATATTGTGGCCGCTTGTGCAAACCGGGCAGCCCGCCCTGCGCCCAAGCCCCTGGCAGGTTCAGTGCGCCAGGATCTTGTTCAGGAAGTCCTTGGTCCGCGGCTGGCGCGCCTCGGGGTTGCCGAAGAATTCGTCCTTGGCGCAGTCCTCCAGGATACGACCGCCCACGTCGATGAAGATGACCCGGTTGGCCACCTTGCGGGCAAAGCCCATCTCGTGCGTCACCACCATCATGGTCATGCCCTCGCGCGCCAGGGTCACCATCACGTCCAGCACCTCGCCCACCATCTCGGGATCGAGCGCCGAGGTGGGTTCGTCAAACAGCATCACGATCGGGTCCATGGACAGCGCGCGGGCGATCGCCACGCGCTGCTGCTGTCCGCCCGAGAGCTGGCCGGGGAACTTGTCCTTGTGCGCCATCAGACCCACGCGATCGAGCATCTTCAGCCCGCGCGTCCTGGCCTCGTCCATCGATCGCCCGAGCACCTTGACCTGGGCCAGGGTGAGGTTCTCGGTCACCGACAGGTGCGGAAACAGCTCGAAGTGCTGGAACACCATGCCCACGCGACTGCGAAGCAGCGGCAGGTTGGTGGCAGGGTCGTGCAGCGGCACGCCATCCACGATGATCTCGCCCTTCTGGATAGGCTCCAGCCCGTTGACGGTCTTGATCAGGGTGGACTTGCCCGAGCCCGAGGGCCCGCACACCACCACCACGTCGCCCTTGTCGATGCTGACCGAGCAGTCCTGCAGCACCTGCACCGGGCCGTACCACTTGGAGACATTCTTGATTTCGATCATGGCCATGTGTCGTGGCTCCCTCAACGAATGATCTGTACGCGCGCCTGCACCTTGCGTACCAGATACGACAGGGACAGGCACATCAGGAAATACACCACCGCCGCCAGCAGGTAGGCCTCGACCGGTCGGCCCAGGTTCTTGCCCATGGTCTCAAAGCCCTTGAGCATGTCGTAGGCGCCGATGGCATACACCAGCGAGGTGTCCTGGAACAGGATGATGGTCTGGGTCAGGAACACCGGCAGCATGTTGCGAAAGGCCTGCGGCAAGATGATCTGCTGCATGTTCTGGCGGTAGGTCAGGCCCAGGGCGTAGCCGGCGTTGACCTGCCCGCGCGGGATGGACTGGATGCCCGCGCGCACGATCTCGGAGAAGTACGCCGCCTCGAAGGCGATGAAGGTGATCACCGCCGACATCTCTGCGCCGATCGGACGGCCGATGGCAAACGGAATCAGCAGGAAGAACCACAGCAGCACCATCACCAGCGGGATGGAGCGCATGGTGTTCACGTAGGCCGCGGCGGGCAAGGCCAGGAAAGACTTGCCGGACAGGCGCATCAGGGCCAGCACGGTGCCGACCAGGACGCCGCCCGCGGTGGCCACCACCGTGAGCCAAAGGCTGAACACGAGACCCTGGGCGACAAAACGCCGGATCATCTCCCAGTCGTAGAAGGCAAGGTCCAGCCCCATCTCAGTGCCCTCCCCCGGTACCACCCGCTGCGACGAAGCCGGGCACGCGGGTGCGCCGCTCGATCACGCTCATGACCCGGTTGATGGCGAAGGCCGACACCGCATACAGCACCGTCGCGGCCAGGTACATCTCGATCGGCGCCGAGGTTTCTTCACCCGCCTGGCGCGAGAAGAAGGTCAGTTCAGCCACCGACACCGCAAAGGCCACCGACGAGTTCTTGACGATGTTCATCGCCTCGCTCGTCAGGGGCGGAATGATGATGCGTAGCCCCATGGGCAGCAGCACGTAGCGGTAGGTCTGGGCCGTGGTCAGACCCAGGGCCTGGGCGGCGTTGCGCTGCCCGCGCGGCAGCGACTGGATGCCCGCGCGCACCTGTTCGGCCACGCGCGCGGAGGTGAACAGGCCCAGCGCGATCACCACCAGCGCCTCGGAGGGCACCGTCTTCATCACCGGAAAGACCGCCGGCACCACGAAGTACCACAGGAAGATCTGCACCAGCAACGGGATGTTGCGAAACAGCTCCACCCAGGCGTTGCCCAGGCGTACCAGCCAAGGGTTGGAAGGCAGGGTCCGCAGGGTGCCCACCGTCAGGCCGAAGAACAAGGCCACGCACAGGGCCAGCAGCGCCACGGTCAGGGTCCAGCCCCAGGCCGACACGATCCAGTTCAGGTAGGTCTGGTCGCCGCCGCGTCCGAAGCAGCCCTCGATCAGGTCGCCCGTGGTGGTCTCCTTGCAGAACACCCGCCAGTCCAGGGCCATCCGCCTCTCCTTGCCGTTGTCGAAAAAAACCCCCGCCGAGGAAGCCCACGGCAGGGGTTGGTGATCGGGTCAGGTTCCGGTCACTTCTTGGCGTAGTCTTCCATCGGCTTGTCGTTGGGGGACGCCCAGGCCGCCTTGGTGCTCTCGGACAGGGGCAGGCCGACCTTCACGTTCTTGGGCGGGATCGGCTGCACGAACCACTTGTCCCACAGCTTGGCCATGTCGCCCGCGCGCACCAGGCCGGCGATGACGTCGTTGCCGACTTTCTTGATGCCGGCATCGTCCTTGCGCACCATGATGGCGATGGGCTCGACACTGAGCACTTCGCCCACGATGCGGAAGTCACCGGGGTTCTTGGCGTTGGCGATGTTGCCTGCCAGGATGGAGCCGTCCATTACGAAGGCGTCGGCGCGGCCCGACTCGAGCAGCAGGAAGCTGTCGGCGTGATCCTTGCCGAAGACCTCCTTGAAGTCCATGCCGGTGGCGCGCTCGTGCTTGCGCAGGTGCTGCACCGAAGTGGTGCCGGTGGTGGTGGCCACGTTCTTGCCATTGAGTTGCGCGATGCCGGTGATGCCGGAGTTGGCCTTCACCGCGATACGCACTTCCTCGACGTAGGTGGTATTGAGGAAGGCGACGTCCTTCTGGCGGGTGGCATTGTTGGTGGTGGAGCCGCACTCGATGTCCACGGTACCGTTCTGCACCAGCGGGATGCGGTTCTGGGAGGTGACGGGCACGTACTTCACTTCGACCTTGCGGCCGGCCTGCTTCTCGATCTCGGCGGCGATGCGCTGGCAAACCTCGACGTGGAAGCCAGCGTACTTGCCGTCGCCCAGGGTGTAGGACAGGGCGCCGGAGGAATCGCGCACCCCCATGTTGAGGACACCGGAGGCCTTGACCTTGGCCAGGGTGTCGTTGGCCTGGGCGAACGCGCTGCCGACGGCCAGCGTGGCCACGGCAAATGCCAGCAGATGCTTCTTCATGGATATCTCCTGATTGACTGAATGGGGAAGGGACACGGAAACCGCAGATTGTAGGGACGCGCCCCTACCGGGCCACCCGGAATACCCTGATCCCGCGGCCTTCGTGGGGAAAACATAAAGCAGGCGCCACGAGGACAGCACCGGACGTGGAGTGTTCCCGGATCGTGGGCAAAACGAGCCTCAACGGACCTGCGCCAGGTGGTCCCAGAGCGCCTGCGCCGGCCGCGGGGACGCCCCCTCCCGCCCCGCGGGCCTTTCCCGGTAGGCGCGGATCTCCAGGGACGCCGAGAGACCGGACAGTCCTGGCGTCTGGGACAGAGGCACCAGCCGCCCGCCACGCAATTCCGCAGCCACCGCGCTGGAGGGCAGGAAGGCGATCCCGTGCCCCTCCAGGGCCATCACCTTGAGGCCTTCGGCCATGTCCGTCTCATAGACCCGGTCCAGGTGGATCGTCACGCCCGCCTCCTTCAGCACGGCCTCGGCCACCCGCCCGAGGTAGGCCCCGGGCGCGTAGCCCAGATAGGGCAGCGGCTGTCCGGCCTGGCCCGGGAACGTGAACAGGGGCTGCCCCTGGTCGTCGGGGCGGCAGTAGGGCGCCAGCGTCTCCTGCCCCAGGCGCACCATCTCGAAGCGGCCGGCGTCCAGCGGCAGCGGCTGCGCCTCGTGGTGGTACGCGATCAGGAGGTCGCAGCCACCCTCCACCAGGCGCATCACCGCGTCGTGCACATTCAGCGCCGTCAGGCGGCTCTTGATCGGCCCGAACGACGCACGCAGGCTGGAGATCCAGGCGGGAAAGAAGGTGAACGCCAGCGAATGCGGTGTCGCGAACTCGATCACGTCCTGCGCACCGGACTGCACGCGCAGCATCGCGCGGGTGCTTTGCAGGGCCTGCAGCATTTCGAGCGCCTGTGCGTACAGGGTCTGGCCCGCGGCGGTCAGGCGCGTGGGGTAGGCGCTACGGTCCACCAGGTCGGTGCCGGCCCAGGCCTCCAGGGCCTGGATGCGGCGGGAAAAGGCGGGCTGCGTGACATGGCGCAACTTCGCGGAGCGGCTGAAGCTGCGCGTCTCTGCCAGGCTCACGAAATCCTCCAGCCACTTGGTTTCCATGGCCTGATTATTACGTTGCAGTTTCGGCCTGCTCCTGCTGCTGCAGCGCCCACATCCCCGCGTAGCGGCCGCCCATCGCCAGCAGGGCCTGGTGCGTGCCGCGCTCGACGATGCGTCCGGCATCCATCACCAGGATCTCGTGGGCTTCGACCACAGTGGACAGGCGGTGGGCGATGACCAGCGCGGTCTTGTCCTGGGCAGCACTGCGCAGTTCGGCCTGGATGGCGCGCTCATTGGCCGAATCCAGCGCCGAGGTGGCCTCGTCGAAGATCAGGATCGGCGGGTCCTTGAGCAGGGTGCGGGCAATAGCCACCCGCTGCTTCTCGCCACCCGAGAGCTTGAGCCCGCGCTCGCCCACCAGGGTCTGGTAGCCCCGGGGCATGGCCACGATGAAGTCGTGGATGTGCGCTGCGCGGGCCGCCTCCTGCACCTGCTCGTGACTGGCGCCAGGGCGTCCGTAGGCGATGTTGTATTCGATGGTGTCGTTGAACAGCACCGTGTCCTGCGGCACGATGCCGATGGCCTCGCGCACGCTGGCCTGCGTCACCTGACGGATGTCCTGGCCGGCGATGCGGATGCAGCCGCCCTGCACGTCGTAGAAGCGATACAGAAGCCGCGCCAGCGTGGACTTGCCCGAGCCCGAGGGACCGACCACCGCCACCGTCTTGCCAGCGGGAATCTCGAAGCTCACGTCGTGCAGGATGACGCGCGCCGGCTCGTAGGCGAACGTGACGTGCTCGAAGCGCACGCTGGCCTGGTGCAGCCCCGACAGCGCCAGCGCGCCGGGCGCATCGGCCACCTCGCGCTCCTTGTCCATGAGCGTGAACATCTTGTCCAGATCGGTCAGGCTCTGCTTGATCTCGCGATAAAGCACCCCCAGGAAATTCAGCGGGATGTACAGCTGGATCATGAAGGCGTTGATCATGACGAGGTCGCCCAGCGTCATGCGTCCGTCCACCACCCCCTGCGTGGCGCGCCACAGCATGGCCACCAGGGCGATGGCGATAATCAGCTGCTGCCCGGTATTGAGCAGGGACAGGGTGGTCTGCGACTTCAGCCGCGACTTGCGCAGGCGCTCCAGGCTCTCGTCGTAGCGGCGGGCCTCGAAGGCCTCGTTGTTGAAGTACTTGACCGTCTCGTAATTCAGCAGCGAGTCGATGGCGCGCGTGTGGGCCGCCGAGTCGAACTCGTTGGCCTCGCGCCGGAACTTGGTGCGCCACTCGGTGATGCTCACGGTGAACACGATGTACACCGCCAGCGCCGCCACCGTGATCCACGCGAACCACGCGTCGAACTTCACCGCCAGCACCGTGAGCACCAGCGCCACCTCGATCAGCGTGGGCACTACGCTGTAAAGCGAATAGGAAATGAGCGACTCGATGCCACGCACGCCGCGCTCGATGTCGCGTGTCATGCCACCGGTCTGGCGCTCCAGGTGGAAACGCAGGCTCAGCGCGTGCAGGTGGCGGAAGGTCTCCAGGGCGATGCTGCGCGCCGCGCCCTGGGTGGCCTTGGCGAACACCAGCTCGCGCAGTTCGGTAAACAGCGAAGTGGACAGCCGCAGCAGGCCATACCCCAGGAGCAGTGAAGCCGGCACCACGAGCAGGACGGCCTGCAGGCTGGCGCGCGGGGTCATGCTGTCCACCAGGTCCTTGAGCACCAGGGGCACGCCCACGTTGGCCAGCTTGGCGGCCACCATGAAGGCCAGGGCCGCTACCACCCGCCACCGGTACTGCCAGAGGTAGGGCGCCAGGCGGCGCAGGGTGGTCCAGTCGCTGCGCCCCTGCGGGAGCGCGCCGGAGCGGGCGGCGGCAGGAACGTGTGGGGCGGTTTCGCCGGCGTGGCGCATCAGGGGAGGTCCGGTCTCGGGTACAGGGCCCGCCATTGTGCCCCTGCGTGGCCAGGCCATTGCACAGGCTATATTCTTCCTTCCACAGGAGCCCCCGATGCCCGATTCCCCCGGCGATAGCCGGCCACGCATGCACGCGCCCGCGGTGGAACTGCCCACCGACCAGGAGCTGGTCCTGAAGGTCATCCCCTTGCCCTCGGACACCAACGCCAATGGCGACATCTTCGGCGGCTGGGTCATGGCCCAGGTCGACCTGGCCGGGGCGGTGCTGCCGGCGCGCATCGCCCAGGGCCGCATGGCTACCGTCGCCGTCAACGAATTCATCTTCAAGCAGCCGGTGCGTGTGGGCGACATCCTGTCCTTCTTCGGCAGCATCAAGCGGATCGGGCGCACCTCCATCACGGTACAGATCGAGGTCTTCGCCGAGCGCTTCAGCCGCCAGGGCCGCTACATCAAGGTGACCGAGGCCCTCCTGACCTACGTGGCCATCGACGACCAGGGCCGCCCGCGCGCGCTGCCCCAGACGGCTGCGGCCTGAGCGGGTACCCCCATGTCCCCTCCCGAACCCCGCCCAAACCTCTCCCTGGAGCTGCGCAGCCTGGGCTGGCTGGTGGCCATGCTCACCGCCGCCTTCCTGTTCATCCTGTGGCCCTTCATGGGCGCGGTGCTGTGGGCAGTGGCCATCGCCATCGTCTTCGAACCCGTGCACGCCCGCGTGCGCGAGCAGACGGGACAGCGGGCCACGCTGGCCTCGCTGCTGACGCTGGCCCTGATCGTCCTGATCGTGATCCTGCCCCTGATCCTGGTGGGTTCCGCCGTCGTCCAGGAGGCCGCTGCCGCAGTGCAGAAGATCCGCGGCGGTCAAGTCAACTTCGGCCAGTACCTGCAGATGGTGGTGGCGGCCCTGCCCGAATGGGTGCGTAACCTGCTCGATCGCCTGGGCCTGATGAACCTTGCGGCCCTGCAGCAGCAACTGGCTTCCCTGCTGGCGGGCAGCGGCCAGTTCATCACCACCCACCTGCTGGGGCTGGGCCAGAACACCCTGGACTTCGTGGTCGCCCTGTTCGTGATGCTGTACCTCCTGTTCTTCCTGCTGCGGGACGGGCGGACGCTGTCCCATCAGATCGCGCAGACCCTGCCCCTGCGGCCAGAGCATGCGCAGCGACTGCTCGCGCAGTTCGTCACGGTGGTTCGGGCCACGGTCAAGGGCAACATCGTGATCGCCGTGGTCCAGGGCGTCCTGGGCGGCGTGGCCTTCGCGGTGCTGGGCCTGCCTGGCGCCTTGCTTTGGGGCACGCTGATGTCACTGCTGTCGCTGCTGCCGGCCGTCGGCGCGGCGCTGGTGTGGGGACCGGTGGCGGCTTACATGCTGTTCACGGGGCAGGTGTGGAGCGCGGTCGGCCTGACCCTCTGGGGCGTGCTGGCCATCGGCCTGGTGGACAACGTGCTGCGCCCGATCCTGGTGGGCCGCGACACCCGCCTGCCCGACTACCTGGTGCTGGTCACCACCCTGGGCGGCATCGCGGTATTCGGCATCAACGGCTTCGTGATCGGGCCAGTGATCGCCGCCATGTTCCTCGTAGCCTGGAACCTGTTCGCCTCCCTGCGGCGACAGGTCCAGGACGACACCCCCACCTGAACGCTGCCTACAGGCTCGCGGCTGGCGTGTACCGGCCGGCGCCGGTCTGAAGCCCCTGCGCGCGATTGGGTCACCCGAAAAATGAATGCGGGGGTAAGATGGCGCACGTCTTTATTAATTCTTTAAAGTTAATTAAGATCGCCTCTAATTTGCAAATTGCAATGTAAAGCTCACAAGGCCGATCCATGCCCAATCTCGTCGACGCCCTCAAGACAGAAATCGCCCAGGTGGCCCAGAAGGCCTTGCGCAGCGAAGCGCAGCAGATCAAGAAGGCCACCGCTTCCCAGGAGAAAGAGATCGCGGCCCTGCAGCGCCGCATCGACTCCCTGGAGCGCGTGGTCGTGGCCCTGCGGGGGCAGCGCCCCAAGGCGGGCGGGCCTCATGGCACGTCAGGCGCCTCGCGCCTGCGCCGCCCGGCCCGCGCCGCGCACCGAGGGCCGGTCCAAGGTTCCCCGCACGAGGGGCCGGCACTACGATTCAGCGCCAAGGGTTTCACCAAGCTGCGTCAGCGCCTGGGCCTGTCGGCAGCGGCCATGGGCGCCCTGCTCGGCGTCACGGCCCAATCCGTCTACAAATGGGAAGATGGAAAAGCCCGTCCCCGGGCCACGCAGTTGCAGGCCATCGCCGGCATCCGCAAACTGGGCAAACGTGCAGCAGCCCAGCGCCTGGCCGACATGGGAGGCGGGCAAGCCGCCGAGCGCGTCACGCACTGATCCCCATCCGGCCCCCGCCCTCCTGGCGTCGCGGCGTACCCTCACCGGTGCGCCGCTGGCATTCAGAGCTTCGAGAAATCCGGCTTGCGCTTTTCCATGAAGGCGCCAAAGGCCTCCTTGGCCGCCGGCGCGGTCAGCATGCGACCGAACACCGCGCCTTCCTCCTTCATCTGCGCCAGCACCTGGGCCTGGCTCCCCATCTTCATCAGACGCTTGGTCTCCGTCAGCGACGAGAGCGGCTTGGCCGCGAGCTTGCGCGCCTGCGCCTGGGCCAGCGCGTTCGCCTCCGACGGCGGCACCACGCGATTGACCAGCCCCACTTCCAGCGCCGCCTCGGCCATGAAGGGGTCTCCCAGCAGCAGGGCCTCGGCCGCGCGGTGGTACCCCATCATCTGCGGCACCAGCAGACTGGAGGCCGCCTCGGGGCACAGGCCCAGGTTCACGAAGGGCATGGAGAACGCGGCGTTGTCGCCGGCATAGACCAGGTCGCAGTGAAACAGCATCGTGGTGCCGATGCCTACCGCCGGACCGCAGACGGCCGCCACCAGAGGCTTGGGAAAGGCCGCCAGCGTGTGCAGGAACTTGAACACCGAGGCATCCGGACCTGCGGGCGGCGTGTTCAGGAAGTCACTGATGTCGTTGCCGGCGCTGAAGATGGTCTCGCTGCCCTGGATCACCACCACGCGCACCGCGGTGTCGGTCTGCGCTGCGACCAAGGCATCGTCCAGCATGCCGTACATGGCGGCGGTGATGGAGTTCTTGCGGTCGGGGCGGTGGATGGTGAGCGTGGTCACGCCCGCTTCGGTATGGACAAGGATGTCGCTCATGGTCGGTGGCTTCGCTTTCTGGTGTTCGGGCATGGACGAATACGGGAATTCAGGGCAACTCAGACCCGCTCAAAGATGCCGGCGGCGCCTTGTCCCATGCCCACGCACATGGTGACCATGCCATAACGCAGCTTCCTGCGGCGCAGGGCATGGACCACGGTGGCCGATCGGATGGCACCGGTCGCTCCCAGAGGATGCCCCAGGGCGATCGCGCCGCCCAGAGGGTTCACCCGGGCCGGATCTAGGCCCAGCGTGTTCATGACGGCCAGTGACTGCGCCGCGAAGGCCTCGTTCAGCTCGATCCAGTCCATGTCGTCCTGTTTCAGGCCCGCCGCCTTCAGGGCCGCGGGAATAGCCTCGACCGGGCCGATGCCCATGATGTGGGGCGGCACGCCGCGGCTGGCGTAGCTCACGAAACGCGCCAGCGGCGTCAGGCCGAAGCGCTTGATCGCGGCCTCGCTGGCCAGGATCAGGGCACCCGCGCCGTCCGAGGTCTGTGAGCTGTTGCCGGCGGTCACGCTGCCCCGCGCAGCGAACACGGTCTTGAGCTTGGCCAGGCCCTCCATCGAGGTGTCGGGGCGCGCGCCCTCGTCCAGATTCACGGTGCGGGTGGTGATGTTCACCTTCGCGGACGCGAGATCCACCGAACGCTCGCTCACCTCCACGGGCGTGATTTCGTCACCGAACTCGCCCGCCTGCATGGCAGCTACAGCGCGCTGGTGCGACTGGCAGGCAAACCGGTCCTGCGCCTCGCGGCTCACTTTCCACTGCTGCGCCACCTTCTCCGCGGTCAGCCCCATGCCGTAGGCGATGCCATAGCTCTCGAGATCGTCGGGGTCCGAAAAGATGGACGGCGACAGCGACGGCGAATTTCCCATCATCGGCACCATAGACATGCTCTCGGTGCCGGCAGCGACCATCACGTCGGCCTCGCCCACGCGGATGCGGTCGGCCGCCATCTGCACCGCCGACAAGCCCGAGGCGCAGAAGCGGTTGACGGTGATGCCGCCCACCGACTTGGGCAGGCCGGCCAGCACCGCGCCGATGCGCGCCACGTTCAGCCCCTGCTGCGCCTCGGGGATGGCGCAGCCGCAGACCACGTCCTCGATAGCCGCAGGGTCCAGCCCCGGCACCTGGGCAAGGGCAGAACGCAGCGCGGTGGCCAGCAGGTCATCGGGCCGCATGTGACGGAAGTAGCCGCGGTGCGAGCGGCCGATCGGCGTGCGCGTGGCCGCAACGATATAGGCGTCCTGGATCTGTTTGCTCATGTCGTCGGGTCCTTCAATTGCGAAGGGGCTTGCCGGTGGACAGCATGCCCAGGATGCGCTCTTGGGTCTTGGGTTGCGTGATCAGCGAGCAGAAGGCCTGCCGCTCCAGTGCCATCAGGTATTCCTCGCAGACCTGCGTACCCGGCTCGACGTCGCCGCCGGTGACCACGTTCGCGATCAGGCTGGCGATATGGAAGTCGTGCGCGCTGATGAAGCCGCCATCGCGCATATTCACCAGCTGCCCCTGGATAGTGGCCTTCCCCGCGCGCCCCGCCACCGGAAAGACGCGCCGCGCCGGGGGCCGCCAGCCGGCGTCGGCCATGGCGCGCACCTGCTGCAGGGCCACGTACAGAAGTTCGTCCTTGTGGGCAACGATCACGTCCTCATTCAGCAGGTACCCCAGCTTGCGTGACTCCAGCGCGCTGGTGCCTACCTTGGCCATGGCCGCGGCGGTGAAGCCCTCGGTCAGGAAAGGCAGCAGGTCCTTGTGCGTGGACAAGGCCTGGTTCTCGGCGGCGCGCCGCGCGATATAGGCCAACCCGCCCGCGCCGGGGACCAGGCCCACGCCCACTTCCACCAGACCGATGTAGCTTTCCATGGCGGCGACGCGGCGTGCCGAGTGCACGGCCAGCTCGCAGCCACCGCCCAGCGCCAGGCCGCGGATCGCAGACACCACGGGCACGGCGGCATAGCGGATCCGCAGCATTGTCTGCTGCAGGAAATGCTCGGCGTCCTCGATCGCGCTCACGCCCACCGCCATGAAGGCGGGCAGCATGGCCTGCAGGTCGGCGCCCGCGCAGAAGGGCTCGTCACCGGACCAGATCACCATGCCCTCGTACTCGCGCTCGGCCAGATCCACCGCGCGCTGCAGGCCCTCGGCCACCTCGGGGCTGATCGCGTGCATCTTGGTCTTGAGGCTGGCAATCAGCACCTGGCCGTCCAGCGTCCACAGGCGGATGCCAACGTCCTCGTGCAGCGTGGTGCCGGCGGTCTCGAAGCGCGGCGCATTGCCGCCCAGGACCGCCTCGGGAAAATGCTGGCGCGCGTGCACCGGCAGCAGGCGGCGCGGCTCGAAGCGCTGGGTGGTCGGGTTCCAGGATCCTTCAGGCGTGTGCACGCCACCCGCGGCGGCCACCGGCCCCTTGAACACCCACTCGGGCAGCGGCGCGCGTGACAGCGCCTTGCCGGCGGCTATGTCTTCCTGGACCCACTGCGCCACCTGCAGCCAGCCGGCTTCCTGCCAGAGCTCGAACGGCCCCTGCTTCATGCCGAAGCCCCAGCGCATCGCGAAGTCGACATCGCGCGCGGTGTCGGCGATGGACGCCAAATGCACCGCGGCATAGTGAAAGCTGTTCCGCAGGATCGCCCACAGAAAGCGGCCCTGCGCGCCTTCGGCGTTTCGCAGCAGCTTGAGACGCTCGGCCGCGGGTTTCCTGAGCATACGGGCATAGACCTCGTCAGCCTTCTGGCCGCCGGGCACGTAGTCCTGGCTCGCGAGATCGAAGCGCAGGACGTCACGTCCCACCTTCTTGTAGAAGCCCGCCTTGACCTTCTGCCCAAGGTAGCCCTTTTCGAGCAGCATCGTGAGCACCTCGGGTGTGGCGTAGCTCGGGTAGAAGGGGTCGGTCGCCTCGCTGAAGTTGTCCTGCAAGGTCCTGATCACGTGGGCCAGGGTGTCCAGGCCCACAACATCGGCGGTGCGGAAGGTGCCGCTGGACGCGCGGCCCATCTTCTTGCCGGTGAGGTCGTCCACCACGTCATAGCTCAGGCCATGCCGCTGCGCCTCCTTCATGGTTCCCAGCATGCCGGCGATACCCACGCGGTTGGCGATGAAGTTGGGCGAGTCCTTGGCCCGCACCACGCCCTTGCCCAGGGTGGTGGTGACGAAGGCCTCAAGGTCGTCCAGGATGGCCGCCTGCGTCGCGGGCGTCGCGATCAGCTCCACCAGGAACATGTACCGCGGCGGGTTGAAGAAGTGGATGCCGCAAAAGCGCGGGCGGATCGCCTCGGGCAGCGCCTCGGACAGCTTCGTGATCGACAGGCCCGAGGTGTTGGACGCGAGGATGGCCTGCGGCGCCACGTGCGGCGCGATCTGCCGGTACAAATCCAGCTTCCAGTCCATGCGTTCGGCGATGGCCTCGATCACCAGGTCGCAGTCTTTCAGCAGACCCAGGTGGTCCTGGTAGTTGGCGGGCTGGATCAGGGCGGCGTCATCGGCCACGCCCAGGGGCGCGGGCTTGAGCTTGTTCAGGCCTTCGATGGCGCGGGTCACGATGCCGTTGCGGCCCGCCTCAGTCGTTGCGACGGTGCCGTCCGCCCCCTTGGCGGGCAGGTCGAACAGCACCACGGGCACGCGCACGTTGACGAGGTGCGCGGCGATCTGCGCGCCCATCACGCCTGCGCCCAGCACGGCGACTCTCTTCACGCGCAGTGCGCGCGGGGTCTGGGACGCGTTCATTGGACACGCACCCAGGTCTGCGTACGGCCGATGAAGGCGATCGACCCGCGCACCTCCAGCTTGCGCCCACCCTCGACGGGCGTCAGGCGCAGGGTGTAGTCACGCCCGTTCTCGGGATCGAGGATCTTGCCGCCCTCCCACACGTCCTTGCCCGCCACCTTGCGCGCGCCGCGGATGATCTCCAGCCCCAGCACCGGCTGGTCCTTGCGGTCACCCTCGCAGTCGATGCAGCGGGCGGCCTGGTCGGCGCCTTTGCGAAGAAGCTTCTCGATGCGTCCACGCACCGCGCCATCGGCCTCGGTCAGCCGGATCTCGGCCTTGGTCTCGCCGGTCTTGTCATCGATGCTGTGCCAGACACCCACCGGGGTCATCTGCGCCCACGCAGTGCCCGCGGCACCCAGCGCCAGGGCCATCAGGAGCTTGTTCATGCCAGGGCCTCCTCGGTGTCCATCAGCACCTTGGCGCCACCGCGCGCGGTGCGCATGAGGGTCGCGGTCTCGGGAAACAGCTTCGCGAAGTAAAAGCGCGCCGTCTGGAGCTTGCCCTTGTAGAAGGGGTCGGTGTTGCCCGCCGCGATCTCGCGCAGGGCCACCTGCGCCATGCGCGCCCAGAAATAGCCGAACACCAGGTGGCCCGCCACGCGCAGGTAATCGACCGCCGCCGCCCCCACTTCGTCGGGGTCTTGGAAACCCTTGAAGCCGATCTCGGTGGTGAACTTCGTCATCTGGTCACCCAGATAGGCCAGCGGATTGATGAATTCGGCCATCTTCTCGTTGACGCCTTCTTCCTCGACCAGCTGCCCGATCATCTTGCCGAACTTCTTGAGGGTGGCGCCGTTGTTGCCCAGCACCTTGCGCCCCAGCAGGTCCAGCGACTGGATGGTGTTGGTGCCCTCATAGATCATGTTGATGCGGTTGTCCCGTACGAACTGCTCCATCCCCCATTCCTTGATGAAGCCGTGGCCGCCGAACACCTGCAGGCAGGCGTTGGTGGCGATGTGGCCGTTATCGGTGATGAACGCCTTCACGATGGGCGTGAGCAGGGCCACGAGCTCGGCGCTGTCCTTGCGCACCTTCTCGTCGGGGTGGTTCAGTTCGCGGTCGATCAGCAGCGCGCAGTACAGGTTCAATGCGCGCCCGCCCTCGGCATAGGCCTTGGCGGTCAGGAGCATCTTGCGCACGTCGGGGTGCACGAGGATGGAGTCAGCTGGCTTGTCCTTGTTCTTGGGGCCGGTGAGGCTGCGGGACTGGATGCGGTCCTTCGCATAGGCCAGCGCGTTCTGGAAGGCGACCTCCGTCAGGCCCAGCGACTGCATACCCACGCCGATGCGCGCGGCGTTCATCATCACGAACATGGCCTGCAGGCCTTTGTTCGGCTGTCCCACCAGCGTGCCGACGGCGCCGTCGAGCACCATCTGGCAGGTGGCATTACCGTGGATTCCCATCTTGTGCTCCAGGCCGCCGCAGTAGATGCCATTGCGTTGGCCCAGGGACCCGTCGGCATTCACCTCGAACTTGGGCACGATGAACAGGCTGATGCCCTTGCTACCCGCAGGCGCGTCGGGCAGGCGGGCCAGGACCAGGTGCACGATGTTCGACACGAAGTCGTGCTCGCCCGCGGAGATGAAGATCTTTTGTCCGGTGAGGCGATACGTCCCGTCGGGCTGCGGTTCGGCCTTGGTACGCAACATGCCCAGGTCGGTTCCGCAGTGCGGTTCGGTCAGGCACATGGTCCCGGTCCATTCACCCGAAGTGAGCTTGGGCAGGTACATGGCCTTCTGTCCCTCGGTGCCGTGCGCGTGCAGACACTCGTAGGCGCCGTGCGTCAGGCCCGGATACATGGTCCAGGCCTGGTTGGCGCTATTGAGCATCTCGTAGAAGCACTGGTTCACGACGATGGGCAGGCCCTGGCCACCGTAGGTCGGGTCGGCCGATAGCGCGGGCCAGCCGCCTTCCACGTATTTCGCGAAGGCCGCCTTGAAGCCCGTCGGCGTGGTGACCTCGTGCGTCTCGCGGTCCAGGGTGCAACCCTCGGTGTCGCCGCTGACGTTCAGGGGCAGGATCACCTCGCTGGCGAACTTGCCGCCTTCTTCCAGGATGGCATTGATCGTGTCGGTATCGACGTCCTGGTGGCGGGGCATGGCGCCGTATTCATCGGCGACGCGCAGCACTTCATGCATCACGAACTGCATGTCACGCAGGGGCGGGGTGTAGGTTGGCATGGTGGCGTTTTCTCCTGGGAATCGGGAAGTCGATGGAAGGTGGACAGACGTGATGCGCAGGACAGGCGCCGGTGCAGCGCGCGCCCCCTAGGATGCCGGCGCCGCCGGGTGGGCGGCGAGGAACTGGTGCAGGATGCGCTCGAACCCGTGCTGCGCTCGCACGATCGCGCCGGGGCTGCGCAGCAGGCGGGCCTCGTAGTGCAGGGCCAGGATCAGGCCGTGGACCTCGAAGAGGATCTGCTCGTCGTCGGCGTCCGGGCGCAGGTGAGCCTGCTCGCGCGCCTGGGCGATGGTGCGGCGAAGGGCTGCGTGCCACAGCTGCACCGACTGCACGAGCGCATCACGCACCGGGCCGGGCCGGTCATCGAATTCGACAGCGCCGCTGATATAGATGCAGCCGCAGTCCAGTTCGACCGAAGTGCGCTGCATCCAGTTGGCGAACAGCGCGCGCAGGCGCGGCAGGCCGCGCGGGGCCTGCATCGCGGGGTAGAAGACCTCGTCCTCGAAGCGGCGGTGGTACTCGCGGATCACCGCGATCTGCATGTCCTCGCGCGACCCGAAATGCGCGAACACGCCTGACTTGCTCATACGCGCCGCATCGGCCAAGGCACCGATGGACAACCCCTCCAGACCGACCTGGTGGGCCAACGCAAGGGCCACATCCAGGATGGCGGCCCGGGTCTGCTGGCCCTTGGGCAGGGACCGGGCGGGCTTGGAGGGCGCTTCGTCGGCGTGCATCGCAGGAGGGGTAGAAATCGAACGACCGTTCTATTTTGAAGGAAAAAAAGGCCCGCCGGTCGAGGGCGGGCCGTTCGTGGGGCTTTTTCCGCTGTCCGGGGTCAGCGCTTGAAGGCGACGACTTCCTGGCGCTGCTCGCCCAGGCCCTGGATGCCCAGGGTCATGACGTCGCCCTTTTTCAGGAAACGCTGGGGCTTCATGCCCATACCCACGCCGGGCGGCGTGCCGGTGGTGATGATGTCGCCGGGCATCAGGGTCATGAACTCGCTCACGTAGCTCACGATCTTGGCCACGTCGAAGATCATGGTGCGGGTATTGCCGGTCTGCACCCGCTGGCCGTTGAGGTCCAGCCACATGTCCAGGCGCTGCACGTTGCCCACTTCGTCGGGCGTGACCAGCCAGGGGCCGACCGGGCCGAAGGTGTCGCAGCCCTTGCCCTTGTCCCACTGCGGACCGCGCTCGAGCTGGTATTCGCGCTCGCTCACGTCGTTGACCACGCAGTAGCCGGCCACGTGCGACAGGGCGTCCTTGCGGGTGACGTAGCGGGCGCGGGTGCCGATCACCACGCCCAGCTCCACTTCCCAGTCGCCCTTGACCGAGCCCTTGGGCAGCATCACCGGGTCGTTGGGACCCTGAAGGCAGGTGGTGGCCTTCATGAAGACCACAGGCTCCTTGGGGATGGGTGCGCCGGATTCGGCGGCGTGGTCGGCGTAGTTCAGGCCGATGGCGATGAACTTGCCCACCTGGGTCACGGGGCAGCCAAAGCGGGGCTTGCCACGCACCAGCGGCAGCTTGGCGGGGTTGACCTTGCGCAGCTTGGCCATACCGGCGGCGCCAAGCTGGTCAGGGCCTATATCGGCGACGACACCGCAGAGGTCACGCAGTTTTCCGTCGGCGTCGATCAGGCCGGGTTTTTCCTTGCCGGGGTTGCCATAGCGAACCAGTTTCATGGTTGTCTTCTTTCGTCTCTCTCGTTGTGAGGCCGCAGGGGCCGGGGCTTGTGCGCCTGGCGCGGGGCTGGGCGCCAAAGGGGTTCAGAGGATGCGTGCGAGGCTGTCCTCGAGGTGTTCGGAGGGCAGGCGCTTGAAGCCGGAGCGCGCAAAGCGCTGCAGCCGCCCGACCACGAAAGCCGTGAGCAGGGAGGCGCGCACCTGCGCATCGACCGTAGGCGTGGCCGAGCCCCCGGTGCCAGCGCGCAGGCACTGCTTCAGGGTGGACTCGATCCGGTCAAAGAACTGGTTCATCCGCTGCTGCAGGCGCTCGTGCTCGAAAACCAGTGCGTCGCCCACCATCACGCGGGTCATGCCCGGGTTGCGCTCGGCAAACTGCACCAGCAGGGTCACGATCGCCGCGGCCTGACGCACAGGCTCGCCGGCCTGGCGCTCCTGGATCTGGTTGGCCAGCGAGAACACGCTTTGCTCGATGAAGTCGATCAGGCCCTCGAACATCTGGGCCTTGCTCGCGAAGTGGCGGTACAGCGCGGCCTCGCTGACCTCCAGGCGCGCGGCCAGGGCGGCGGTGGTGATGCGCTCGGCGCCAGGCTGCTCCAGCATGGTGGCCAGCGCCTGCAGGATCTGCACGCGGCGCTCGCCCGGCTTCGGACGCTTGCGGCCCGGCGCGGCGGAGTCGGTGGCGTCCTGGGAGTCGGCCTGGGGGGTCGGGTCGGCGTCGGGCATGAAAGGCTGAAAAGTGTTTCAGGATTCTCGCACAGCCGCGCCTCGTGACCGGGGCAGCAAAGTACGCGCTCACGTGCGGCGCAGCACCGTCCACGCCTGGCACCTTAGCCTGGCAGCCACAGCGTGACCCGCAGCCCGCGTCCGCCCGTACCTGACTCGAGCTGCAACTGGCTGTGGTGCACCCGCGCGATTTCCTGGGCGATGGCCAGGCCCAGGCCGGTGCCCTCTCCCTGTGTGCCGGGCACCCGGTAGAAGCGGTCGAACAGGTGCGGCAGGTCCTCGGGCGCCACGCCGCGTCCGTCATCCTCGACCTCGAGAAAGGCGCCGCGCTCGGCCGGCCCGCAGCGGATGGTGACCGTGCGGCCTTCAGGCGTGTACTTGACAGCGTTGTCCACCAGGTTGGAGAGCAGCTCGCGCAGCAGCCATTCGTAGCCCGGCACTGCGGCGGCCCGGGCCTCCAGGCCCAGGTCGATCTGCTTGGCCGAGGCCGCGTCTAGGAACGACTCCAGCAGCGACTCGCACATCGGCTTGAGCTCCACGCGCTCCATGGGCTGGGCGGTCATGCTGCGGGCGTCGGCGCGTGACAGGGCCAGCAGCTGGTTCGCCAGCTGCGAGGTACGGCGGGTGGCGCTGCGCAGCTTCTCAATCTGCTCCACGGGAACCAGCATGGTGCCGCGCCCGCCCGGCGGCGAGATGCGGCGCGCCGCCTGCGCCCAGGCCTCCACCTGGGCCTGCAGGCCAGCCAGGGGGGTGCGTAGCTGGTGGGCCGCGTCCGCGATGAAGCGGCGCTGACCCTGGGCCTGGGCATCGACCAGGCCGAACAGGCGGTTCAGGGCCGCCACCAGCGGCCGCACCTCGCGCGGTGAGGCCAGGTGGTCGATGGCGCTGAGGTCCTGGGGGGAGCGCCGCTCGACCACTTCGGTCAGCTCGAGCAAGGGCCGCAGGGCACGGTCGACCGCCCAGTGCACGGCGACGGCCGCCGCCGCGACGATCACCAGGTGCGGCAGCAGCACCTTCAGCAGGATGGCGCGGGCCCACCGCTGCTGCGGGTTGGAGGCGTCGGCCAGTGCGACGGTGAGTTCACCCACAGCCGTCGGATGGCGCTGGCGCAGGATGCGCCAGGTCATGCCCTGGTGCTCGTCGCGCTCGAACCGGGGCAGGCGCGAGGGCGCGCCCGGCCCGGCCAGCCATTCCTCACCGTGCAGCAGGCGCCCGTGGGCATCGGTGATGGCGTAGGCCGAGGTGCCGGGCCGCGCCGCGAGGAACTGCTCGACCTCCGGCGCCAGCATCAGGAGCGTGCGGTCCTGGGCCCCTTCACTGGCGGAGATCACCGAGTCGGCCATCAGGGGCTGCAGCGCGAGCAGCTGCTGGTCCTGCAGTTCGGTCACGCTGCCCGCCGCCTGGTACTCCAGCCAGGCGCTGGTGAGCGCCAGCAGCAGCAGCGGTCCCAGGATCAGGACCAGCAGCCGCCGCCGCAGGCCGGACAGCATGTGCCCGCCCTCGGCCGGCGGGATCGGGCCCCCGGGGGCGTCGGCCGCACCGGACGCGGCCGGGGGCGTCAGCGGCGCCAGGTTCACGCGGCGGCAGCGCTGTCGTGCATTTCCAGGCGGTAGCCGAAGCCGCGGATGGAGCGCAGGGCTACGCCGTGCGGCTCGAGCTTGCCGCGCAGGCGCGAGATGTACACCTCGACCGCGTTGGGCGTGATCTCCTTGTCCCAGCCGGTGAGCGCCTGCAGCAGCTTGTCCTTGCTGGCGGGCTTGGGCGCGTTCAGCAGCAGGTACTCCATCACCGTCCACTCGCGCGGCCCGAGCTCGATGGGGGTGAACTGGTCGTCGTGGCGGATGCCGGCGCGGCGGGTGGCGGTGTCCAGCTCCAGCGGGCCGAAGGACAGCACCGAGGACGTGGCAGCCTGGGAGCGGCGCAGCAGGGCGCGCAGCCGCGCCAGGAGCTCGGGCAGCTCGAAGGGCTTGATCATGTAGTCGTCGGCGCCCAGGTCCAGACCGCGGACCCGGTCGTTGAGCCCGTCCCGCGCCGTGAGGATCAGCACCGGCATGGAAGCGCTGGCCATGTCCGGCCGACGCAGCCGCCGGGTGAGGTCCAGGCCGTCCATCCGGGGCAGGCCAATGTCGATGATGGCCGCGTCAAAGGTTTCGGTGCGAAGCACCTCTTCAGCGCGCTCTCCGCTGCCCACCCAGTCCACCGCGTAGCCGGCGTCGGTGAGGCCCAGCTTGATGCCGCTGGCGACCATCAGGTCGTCTTCCACGAGCAAAAGTCGCATGGCAAATCCATCCTTTAGCACGACGGTAGCACATGATGTGCTACTAAAGAAGTACTTTGAAGGAAGGAAAGATCGGGCGGCCGCTCAGTGCGAGCGGATCATGGTGCCGAAGGCCTGCTCGGTGAGGATCTCGAGCAGCAGGGCGTGGGGCACCCGGCCGTCGATGATGTGGACGGAATTGACGCCGCTGCGGGCAGCGTCCAGGGCGCCGGCGATCTTGGGCAGCATGCCGCCGGAGATGGTGCCGTCGGCCACCAGTTCGTCGATCCGCTTCATGGTCAGTTCGGGCAACAGCTGTCCCTGCTTGTCCAGCACTCCAGGAATGTTGGTCAGCATCAGCAGCTTCTCGGCCTGCAGCACGGTGGCCAGCTTGGCCGCCACCACATCGGCGTTGATGTTGTAGCTCTCGTTGGCCTCGCCGTAGCCGATGGGACTGACCACCGGGATGAACTGGTCGTCCTGCAGGGCCTTCACCACCGAGGGGTCGATGCCGATGATGTCACCGACCTGGCCGATGTCGTGCTCCTTGCCGGGATCGGCAGGGTCGGCCAGGCGCAGCTTGCGCGCGCGGATCAGGCCGCCGTCGCGGCCGGTCAGTCCCACGGCCTTGCCGCCCGCCTGGTTGATCAGGCCGACGATGTCCTGCTGCACCTCGCCGGCCAGCACCCATTCGACGACTTCCATGGTCTCGGCGTCGGTCACGCGCATGCCCTGAATGAATTCACCTTTCTTGCCCAGGCGCTTGAGAGCCGCCTCGATCTGCGGGCCGCCGCCGTGGACGACCACGGGGTTCATGCCCACCAGCTTCAGGAGCACCACGTCCTCGGCAAACGCCTTCTGCAAGGCCGGGTCGGTCATGGCGTTGCCGCCGTACTTGATCACCAGCGTCTTGCCGTGGAACTTGCGGATGTAGGGCAGGGCCTGGGCCAGGATGTCGGCCTTGGCCATGGGAGCGAGCAGGGGCGTGGCGGAGGACATGGACAGTAGGTGATCAGGGTGCGACAAATTGTGCCCCAAAGGGGGCGTGCGGGCCGCAGCGCCCGGCTAACCTCGCAGCCAGCGCGGAACCTTGAAGCGCACGATGCCGACGTAGGCCACGACATAGCTGGCGATGAACAGGCCGCAGAAGGCCATGAGCGTGCTGGTGTCGCGCCAGTACACCACCGCCGGCAAGGCCGCGAGCAGGGCCAGTACCCACAGGTAGGGCGTGGTGCGGTTGTTGCGCGCCAACATGCGCCGGGCGGGGTCGTCGTGCAGGATCGGGCGCACGATGCGCCGGTAGATCAGCTGGTGGAAATGCAAGGCGTCGGGCGCCCCGGGCGACTGGCCGCGCGCGAGCTTGCGGTAGATCGAGAACAGCGTTTCCCAGACCGGGTAGATCAGGAGCAGGGCCGGGAACCAGGGCGAAACCTGTTCGTGCCGCTGCACCAGCTGGATAGACGCGACCGCGATCACCGCCCCCCACAGGTAGGCGCCGCCGTCACCGGCGAAGATCAAGCCGCGCGGGTAGTTCCACAACAGGAAGCCGAAGGTCGCACCCGCAGCCACCAGCACCAGGACCATGAGCTCGAGGTCGCCGACCTGCAGGGCTACCCAGGCGATGGCCAGGCAGCAGATCAGGGCGACGGTGCCCGCCAGGCCGTTGTAGCCGTCGATCAGGTTGAAGGCATTGGGCAGGCCGGCCACCGCGACCACCGCGAGCAGCGTGCCGAGCCAGGGGGCTGCAGCCCACAGGGGCTTGAGCACGGCCAGGTCGAGCGGGCCGATGTGCAGGTTCAGCGATGCAGTGGCCGTGACGCTGGCCAGCACCGTAAGCAGCATGCGCCAGCGGGCCGCAACACGGTGGGTGATGTCTTCGGCCAGGCCGGCGCCGGCAGCGATCAGCATCGTGAGCCACCAGCCCCAGGCCTGCACCGAGGTCAGCGGCGCGGCCGCCGAGCTGGTGGCCAGGCCCCAGCCCCAACCGGCCGTACAGCCCAGCATCATGGCCGCACCCCCGAGGCGGGGTACATGGCCCGCGTGGAAACGCTGCGGCATGTCCAGGCTGTAGCGGCGGGCGATGGACCCGCCGACACGGCGCAGCACGGCGCACGCCAGCGCGGCGATGACCGTACTCACAATGATCAGCATCAGCATGGCCGTGACTCTAACGCACTAGCCACTGGCGCGCTGGGGCGCGGGCAGGATCTCGGCCAGCATCCGGTCCACCCCCGTGCGCCACTCGGGGAGGGTCAGCCCGAAAGCGGCGGCGAAGGCCCGGGTGTCCAACCGGGAGTTGGCGGGCCGCCGCGCGGGCGCCGGATAGGCGCTGGACGGCACGGGGTCGACCCGGTCGGGCGTGGCCCGCAGCGCCACACCCTGGGCCTGGGCGAAGGCCAGTACGTGGCGCGCGTAGCCGTGCCAGGTGGTCTCTCCGCCAGACGCGACGTGGTACAGGCCAGCGAGCGCGGGCCGCTCCAGTGCCGTGCGCAGGGCATGGGCGGTGACGTCGGCCAGCAAGGACGCGCCGGTGGGCGCACCGCACTGGTCGTCGACCACGGAAAGCCTGTCGCGTTCCTGCGCGAGCCGCAGCATGGTGCGCGCAAAGTTACCGCCGCGAGCGGCGTAGACCCAGCTGGTCCGCAGCACGAGGTGGCGGGCGCAGGCCTGTATCACCCGCTGCTCGCCTTCGCGCTTGGTGGCGCCGTACACGTTCAGGGGGCCGGTCGGGTCGGTCTCGCGCCAGGGTGTGGCGCCGCTGCCGTCGAACACGTAGTCGGTGGAGTAGTGGACGATCCACGCGCCGCAGGCCTGGGCGGCCTGCGCCAGCACGCCCGGGGCAAGGGCATTCACGCGATGTGCGGCCTCGCGCTCGGACTCGGCCCTGTCCACCGCGGTGTAGGCGGCGGCGTTCACGATCACGTCGGGACGGACCTGGCGTACGGTCTCGGCGAGGCGGTCCGGGTCGAGGAAGTCGGCGGGCAGGTAGGTGTCCTGCGAGTCCAGGGCCACCAGCTCGCCCAGGGGCGCGAGGCTGCGTTGCAGCTCCCAGCCCACCTGGCCGTTCTTCCCGAAAAGGAGGATCTTCATGGGGTCCCGGCTTCGCCCGCGTACTGTTTCTGTACCCACTCGCGGTAGGCGCCGCTCTGGACCCGCTGCACCCAATCGGGGTGATCGAGGTACCACTGCACCGTCTTGCGGATGCCGGACTCGAAGGTCTCGGCGGGTTTCCATCCGAGTTCGCGTTCGATCTTTCGGGCGTCGATGGCGTAGCGCCGGTCGTGGCCGGGGCGATCCTTCACGAAGGTGATCTGGCTGGCGTAGGACGCACCGTCCGCGCGCGGGCGCAGCGTGTCCAGCAGGGCGCACACCGTGTTCACGATCTCGATGTTGGGTTTCTCGTTCCAGCCGCCGACGTTGTAGGTCTCGCCCACGCGGCCCACCTGCAGTACGCGGCGGATGGCGCTGCAATGGTCCTTCACGTACAGCCAGTCACGCACCTGCATGCCGTCGCCGTAGACGGGCAGCGGCTTGCCCGCCAGGGCGTTGACGATCATCAGCGGGATCAGCTTCTCGGGAAAGTGGAAGGGACCGTAGTTGTTCGAGCAGTTGGTGGTGAGTACCGGCAACCCGTAGGTGTGGTGCCAGGCGCGCACCAGGTGGTCGCTGGCGGCCTTGCTGGCGGAATAGGGGCTGTTGGGCTCGTAGCGGTGCGACTCGGTGAAGGCGGGGTCGGAGGGCGCCAGGGTGCCGTACACCTCGTCGGTCGAGACGTGCAGGAAGCGGAACGCCTCGCGCTCGCCAGCGGGCAGGGTCTCCCAATGGGCGCGTACGGCCTCGAGCAGGCGGAAGGTGCCCACCACATTGGTCTGGATGAAATCGCCGGGGCCGTGGATGGAACGGTCCACGTGGGATTCGGCCGCGAAATTGAGCACCGCGCGCGGACGGTGTTGTGCCAGCAGGCGCTGCAGCAGCTCGGTGTCGCCGATGTCGCCCTGCACGAAGACATGTCGGTCGTCGCCCTCGAGGGCCGCGAGGTTCTCGCGGTTACCGGCGTAGGTGAGCTTGTCGAGGGTGACGACCGGCTCATCGCCGTGAGCCAGCCAGTCCAGAACGAAGTTGGCGCCGATGAAGCCAGCGCCGCCAGTCACGAGAATCATGTGCAAAATTATCGCACCCGCCCCTGCCGGCGCATTGGGGGCTTGGTAGCCTCCAACCGGGAAATCCCTCAAGCCGAGAGCCTTCGCCCCGGACCACTTGCGCGGCCCGGCCCCCTACACTGCTTCGTCATGGCAAAGAAAGCGCCACGCCGCACGGCCGAACGCATCCTCGAGGCGGCGCTGGACCTGTTCAACCGCCTGGGGGAGCCGAACGTGTCCACGACGGCCATCGCGGCGCACCTGGGTATCAGCCCAGGCAATCTGTACTACCACTACCCCGCCAAGGAAGAAATCGTCAATGCGCTGTCGCAGCGCCATGCGCAGGATCTGCACGGCCGGCTGCAGGCCGGCGACCGGGTGCGTGACCTGCCTGCAGCCCGCGCTTTCGTTCAGGAATTGTTCGAGTGCCTGTGGGCGTGCCGCTTCCTGTACCGGGACCTGGGCGAACTGGTGTCCCGCAACCGCGCGCTGGAGACGCTGCTGCCGCAGATGATGCGGGCCATGTCGCAGGCCCTGAGCCAGCTGCTGCAGGACCTGCACGCGGCGCAGGTCCTGTCCATCGACGCACGCGAGATCGGACCGGTGGCGGACAACATGGCCGTGGTCCTGACCGCCTGGTTCAACTACGAGTTCGTGCGCGATCCCCGCAACGCCCAGGAGCCGCAGCAGACACAAAACACGGTGGCACGAGGCACGCAACAGGTGCTGCACCTCCTGGCCTCCTACCTGCAGCCGGGGGAGCGGCTGCGGCTACTGGATCGCGCGGATGCAGCAGCGGCGGGAACCGATACGACGCCCACAGGACAGCCGTGACCCCGGCGTTAAGATCAAGCGCATGTCTGACCTGCAATCCGCCTTCGAAGCCGCCGTCGCCGCATCGCGTGAACTCACGCAACGTCCCGACAACGCCACCCTGCTGAAGATCTATGCCCTGTACAAGCAGGCCAGCGCCGGCGATGTCGAAGGTGAACGCCCGGGCTTTTCCGACATGGTGGGTCGCGCCAAGTGGGACGCCTGGAATGGCCTGAAGGGAACGGCGTCCGCAGACGCCATGCAGCAGTACATCGACCTGATCGACTCGCTGTCCTGAGGACGGCGGCGCAGGCTTCGTCTCAGGTGGAGCCAGCCGAGGCGCCGCGGGGCCTGGCCAGCAGCTCGTCGAGGTTCTTCGAGACCTCCTGTTCGATCCGGTCCTTGAAAGCCCCGAGCAGGAAACCCAGCTTCGCGTCCAGCTCAAACCGGTCACCCGCCACCCGTAACTCGCCGCTGACGCCGCTGCGGGTGAAGGTGATGCGGTCCATAGCCTCCCCGGGGTGGCAGGTGCAGGCCATGTGCAGCTGCTGCTGGGCGCTGCGGACCCAGTCCTGGGCGATCTTGCGGGCTTCGGGCAGGCCCAGGTCGTGGTCTCGGCGTATGCGCAAGTCAGGCACGGGAGAGTTCTTTCAGGCGTTGTTCGCGCTGGGGGCGCGGCAGGTCGGCGAGTTGCCGGACCGCATCATAGAACCGCCGCCAATCGCGCCCTTCACGCTCGAACAGGGCCTCGAATGCGGGCACCCATTCATCGTAGGCCGCCTCTGCGCCGAAGGCTGCGTTGTTGGCCTGCTCCACCCAACGGTCCGTGGACCGCCAGCGCGCCGGGTCGCCCGGCCAGGTGGCGCGCAGGCGCGCATAGCGCTCGCGGAAGTCCTGCAGGATCGCCTGCTTGCGCGCCAGCAAGGCCTCGGTGTCCGGCGCGGACGGGGCCCTGGCGCCTGCGGCGTAGGCCGACGCCAGCTGCTCGCGGGTTGCGCGGGTGAGCGCATGGAACTGCTCGCGGCGCGCCCTGACCTGCTCGTATTCGCGGCGCGCCATCTCGTTGGCTTCGGTGTCCAGCCACTGCCGCACCCCGAGCCGCTCGACGGCGGTGGCAAATGACTCATTGAACGCGGTGTCGTCCTTCACGTAGACCACCTGATGCGCGAGCTCGTGGAAGATCAGGCGGGCCAGTTCGCCCTCCGGGTAGCGGATGAAGGTGTTCAGGAGCGGATCACCACCCGCCCAGTTCATCCAGCCCAGGGTGGAATAGGCCGGCACCGGGTACACCGCCACGTCCAGGCCCTGCGCACGCAGCGAATCCGCCTCGGCCTGGGCGCGGGCCTCTTCGTAGTAGCCCCGGTAGCCCACGCAGCCCGCCACCGGGACGCACCAGGTGCGCAGCGTGAGCGACAGCGGCGGCGCGGCCACCACGTTCCAGAGCACGGCGCTGCGACGCAGGTCGGCATAGCGGGTGTAGCTGGGGTTATCTGGCAGGTGCAGTACGCGGCTGGCGAAGGCGCGTATCCGCTGCGCGGACTGCAGCTGGCGCTTCAGGCGCTCGTCGGCCTGCGGGTCCACCAGCCAGTCGGACACCGGGCGGGCCGCGTTCATCACCCGCACATGGCCGCTGGCCGATTGCCAGTAGTAGCCCAGGTTCGCGCAGCCGGCCAGGCCCAGGGCCGTAGCTGCCGCGAGCGCAGCGAGCGCGCCCCTGAGCGCGAGACGGCGTCTCACAGCGCCTGCACGTCGACCAGACAGTCGTAGAACACCGGGCCACGCCCGAGGTCCGTGAGCTTCTGACTGGTCAGCTCGTTCACGTTGGTGCCTCGCAGGCCCAGCTTGCGCCACCAGATGCCCAGGCCGTTGACCACGCCCGGGCGGGCGCGCCCGGAGACGACGGCCTTGCACTGGTATGTGCCACGGTCATTGAAGACGCGCACCACGCTGCCCGAGGTGATGCCGCGCGCCGCAGCGTCCTGCGGGCTGATCTCCAGCACGGGTTCGCCTTCGATGTCACGCAGGCTCCGCACGTTCACGAAGCTGGAGTTGAGGAAGTGACGCGCGGGCGGGGAGATCATGGCCAGGGGGTAGCGCGCGTCACTGCCTGGGGCTTCGTGATTCGGCAGATGATCGGGCAGGCCGTCCAGGCCCTGGCGCGCCAGGCGCTCGCTGAAAAACTCGCAGCGGCCCGAGGGTGTGGGAAAGCCGCCCTGCGCATACGGGGCCTCAGGCACCGGCAGGGGCGCGAAGCCCTCGGACAGCAGGCGGTCGAAATCGACTGCCTCGCCAAAGGCAGCACGGCACAGGCTCTGGTCGTCCTCGGCAAAGCAGGCATCCGCGTACCCCATTCGCGACGCCAGCCGCCGGAAGATTTCGGTATTGGGCAGGGCCTGTCCCAGCGGCGCGATGGCAGGCCGATTGAGCAGGACGTCGGTATGACCGTAGGCGGGATGGATGTCCCAGTGCTCCAGCTGCGTGGTGGCGGGCAGCACGTAGTCGGCGTGGTCGGCGGTGTCGGTTAGGAAATGCTCCAGGACGACGGTGAAGAGGTCCTCGCGCGCGAAGCCCTGCACGACGCGGCTGGAGTCGGGCGCCACCGCCACCGGGTTGCTGTTGTAGACGATGACCGCTTCGATGCGCGGCCCGAAACCCGGTGACGCAGGCCGCAGCAGGTCGTCGCCGATGGTGCTCATGTTGATCGTGCGCGGGCGGCGGCCCGCCAGCAGGTCGGGGCGCTGCAGGGCCTCGCGCCGCGCCGGGAAGCGCCCGGAGTTCGACAGCAGTACCCCGCCGGCACGATGCCGCCACGCGCCGGTGAGCGCAGGCAGGCAGGCGATGGCGCGGGCGGCGTTGCCGCCGCCGCGCACACGCTGCATGCCGTAGTTCAGGCGGATGGCCGCGGGCTTCGTGGTGCCAAAGGCGCGGGCCAGCGCACGGATCTGCGAGGCCGGCACGCCGCAGACGTCAGCCGCCCGCTCGGGCGTCCACTGCAAGGCACGTTCGCGCAGCACCTCCCAGCCCAGGGTGTAGCGGGCGATGTAGTCATGGTCCAGCCAGTCGTGCACGATCAGTTCGTGCATCAAGGCCAGGGCCAGCGCCGCGTCAGTGCCGGGCCGCAGCTGCACATGCTCGTCGCATTTCTCCGCAGTCTCCGTGCGGCGCGGGTCGATGCACACCTGCCGGGCGCCCGCGCGGCGGGCCTGCTGCGCCAGTCGCCAGAAGTGCAGGTTACTGGCGATGGAGTTGCTGCCCCAGATCAGGATCAGGCGGGACTCGGCGAAGTACTCCACCCGCATGCCGACCTTGGCGCCCAGTGTGTACGCCAGGGCCTCGCCGCCGGCGGCCGAACAGATGGTGCGATCCAGCAGCGAGGCCCCCAGGCGGTGGAAGAAACGCGCCGCCATCGACTCGCCCTGCACCAGGCCCATCGTGCCCGCGTAGCTGTAAGGCAGGATGGCCTGCGGGTCGCGCGTGGCGATCGCAGACAGTCGCCCGGCGATGTCCTCCAGGGCCTCGTCCCAGCCCACGGGCTCGAAGCGGCCCGATCCCTTGGGGCCGGTGCGGCGCAGGGGCGTGAGCACGCGCTCGGGGTGGTAGGTGCGCTCGGCGTAGCGCGCGACCTTGGTGCACAGCACGCCCGCCGTCATGGGGTGGTCCGGATTGCCACGCACTTCGGTCGCGACGCCGTCCTTGACGGTGGTGAGGAGCGCGCAGGTGTCGGGACAGTCGTGCGGGCAGGCCCCGCGCACGGTGTGCACGTCGGCACCGGCGTGCGGCTCGCGGGCGCCCATGGCGGTCAGGAAATCTCGCGGCTGGCGGCCAGCCCGCGCAGGAAGGCCTGGCAGCGGGCGAGCTGCTCCAGGCTCACGTATTCGTCGGGCTGGTGCGCCTGTTCGATGCTGCCGGGGCCGCACACCACGGTGGGAATGCCCGCGGTCTTGAACAGGCCCGCCTCGGTGCCGAAGGCGACCTGCGTCACGCGCGACTCGCCGGCCAGCCGCTGGGCCAGGCGGGTGACCGCATCGTCGGCCGAGCCCTGGAAGGCGGGCACCTCGCAGATGGTCTCGAAGGTAAAGCCGGCGTCGGGCGCGACCCGCTTCATCGCAGGCTCGAGCGCGCGCGCGTGCGCCACGAGCTCGGCCTGCATGGCGCGGGCATCCGCCGTCGGCAGGTCGCGGAACTCGTAGCGGAACTCGGCGTCGCGCGGCACCACGTTGTCGGCGATGCCGCCATGAAACTGGCCCACGCTGGCGGTGGAGAAGGGAACATCGAAGCCTTCGTAACGGGGCTCTTCGCGCTCGAAGCGTTCGGCCATATCGCGCAGCTTGCCCACCACGCGCGCCGCCATCTCGATCGCGTTGACCGACTGCGGCGTGAGCGAGGAATGCGCCTCCTTGCCCCGGACGCAGCAGCGGTAGCGCCACACGCCCTTGTGCGCAATGGCCGGCACCATGTTCGTCGGTTCGCCCACGATGCAGGCCAGCGGGCGGATGCCGGCGTCGCGCAGGTCGGCGATGAGTTCCTTCACGCCCAGACAACCCACTTCCTCGTCGAAGCTCAGGGCCAGGTGGACGGCAAACGGCGCGTCGCTTTCCAGGAAGTGGCGGGCATGGCCCACCGCCAGGCCGATGAAGCCTTTCATGTCGGCCGACCCCCGGCCGTACAGGCACCCGTCGCGCACGGCAGCGGCCAGCGGGTTGTCGCGCCAGTCCTGGCCGTCCCAGGGCACGGTGTCGGTGTGGCCCGAGAGGATCACCCCGGCTGGCTTGCCCTCGCCCAGGGTGGCGAAGAGGTTGGCCTTGGTCTTGTCGGCGCTGTAGGTCAGGCGAGCGCGCACCCCGAGCCTGGCGAGTTCGTCGCGCACGAAGTGGATCAACTCGAGGTTGGAGTTGGCGCTGACGGTATTCATGCGAACCAAAGTCCTCGCCAGCTCCAGGGCTTTCGGGTCCAGCGCGCTGGGCGCGGCAGTCATGGCGTTCATGGTGTCATTCTGGCCCAGTTCGGGTCTCCTGGCGGCGTCACGGCTAGACTGGCGCATCAACGCCAAGAGACCCTGCGGACCTGCCATGAAAATCATCGATTCCATCACCACCCAGGCCTCGTCCATCGCCGCCCTGCGCCGCGACCTGCATGCCCACCCCGAGCTGTGCTTCGAGGAAAAGCGTACCGCCGATCTCGTGGCCGCCAAACTCACTGAATGGGGCATCCCGATCCACCGCGGCCTGGGTACCACCGGCGTGGTCGGCATCCTGAAAAACGGCACGAGCGAGCGTGCCATCGGCCTGCGCGCCGACATGGACGCCCTGCCGATGCAGGAGTTCAACACCTTCGCGCACGCCAGCCGGCACGCCGGCAAGATGCACGCCTGCGGCCACGACGGCCATACCGCCATGCTGCTGGCCGCGGCCCAGCACCTGGCCGCGAACCGCAACTTCGACGGCACGGTCTACCTGATCTTCCAGCCCGCCGAGGAAGGCGGCGGCGGCGCGCGCGAGATGATCCGCGACGGCCTGTTCGAGAAATTCCCCATGGAAGCCGTCTTTGGCATGCACAACTGGCCTGGCATGCCGGTGGGCCAGTTCGCGCTGAGCGCCGGCCCGGTGATGGCCTCGGCCAGCGAGTTCAAGGTCACGATCCGCGGCAAGGGCTGCCACGCCGCCCTGCCTCACAACGGCATCGACCCGGTGCCGGTGGCCTGTCAGATGGTGCAGGCCTTCCAGACCATCATCACCCGCAACAAGAAGCCGGTGGATGCCGGCGTGATCTCGGTCACCATGATCCACGCGGGCGAGGCGACCAACGTGGTCCCCGACAGCTGCGAGATCCAGGGCACGGTACGCACCTTCACGATGGAGGTTCTCGACCTGATCGAGCGGCGCATGCGCCAGGTGGCCGAGCATGTGTGCGCGGCGCACGATACGGTGTGCGAGTTCGAGTTCGAGCGGAATTACCCGCCCACGCTGAACACCGAGGCCGAGACGCGGTTCGCGGGCGAGGTGATGGCTGGCATCGTGGGCGTCGACAACGTGCGCGCGCAGGAGCCCACCATGGGCGCCGAGGATTTCGCGTTCATGCTGCAGGAGAAACCGGGCGCCTACTGCTTCATCGGCAACGGCGACGGCGCGCACCGCGAGATGGGCCATGGTGGCGGGCCCTGCATGCTGCACAACCCCAGCTATGACTTCAACGACGACCTGATCCCGCTGGGGGCGACCTACTGGGTGCAACTGGCGCACGCCTGGCTGGCGCGGCCCCGCGCCTGACCGTACTCAGCCCTGCGCGCGCCGCTGCGCGATCTCCAGCAGCCCGTCGAAGATGAGGTTGTCCACCAGCTCGAAGGGCACCGACATCGACGGCGCCATTTTCCAGCCAGCCCCGCCGGTCATGATGCACACGGGCTCTTCGCCGCTGTGCCGGCGCATGTGCGTGACCATGCGCTCGATCGCGCCAGCGATGGCGTAGGTGCCGCCGCTGGTCAGCGCGTCGCTGGTGTTGGTGGGGAATTCGCGCACCTCGCCGGTGGGCACGTGCAGGCCGGCGGTGCCCGACTCCAGGGCCCGCAGCATGATGCCGTGGCCCGGCAGGATCAGGCCGCCCAGGAAACGGCCGTCGGCGCTCACGGCCTCGACCGTGACGGCCGTACCCACCATGACGACCACGAGCGGCCGCGCCGGACCCTGGGCCAGGATGCGGTGGCGCGCGCCGATCATCGCGACCCAGCGGTCGGCCCCCAGGCGGGTGGGATGGTCGTAGCCGTTGACCAGGCCCGCCTCTGCGGCGCTGGCGTGCACCCAGTTCAGGGGCACGTCCCACAACTCTTCCATCTGCTCGCGCACACGCACCTTGACCGCGTCGGCAGCCACCGCGCAGCCCAGCATCTGGCGGGGCGCGGGCAGGTCGCGCCAGGCCCCGCCCGAGAGCTTGTCGATGTTCTCCAGGAACTCGGCGCCCTGGGCCACGGCCAGCGAGCCGGGGCGCGCGTGCTCATAAAGCGCCCACTTCAGGCGTGTATTGCCAACATCGATGGCCAGAAACATGTCTTCGTCCAACTTCCAGGTTGCGCGGGCCGCCTCAGATGGCGCCAATCCAGCAGGCGCGCTGGATGGCGGCCAGCTTGTTCTCCACCTTCAGCTTGGCCATCGCGTTGGCCAGATGGTAGTTGACGGTCCTTTCAGTGCAGAGCATCTGATCCGCACTCTCCCGGGCCGTCAGACCGTTGAAGGCGAGCATCAGGCATTGTCGCTCGCGCGGGCTCAATGATGAGCGCGCCTGGGCAATACAGCGCTTGACCAGCGGCCAGACATTCAGGGTGGACCACACCAGCAGGGCCGCATCGGACCGGTCCGCCAGTTCCCGCGGACTGAACATGAAACATTCGAAGGCCCGGTTGGCCGGCAGGGGAAACTCCACCCGCACCATGGTCTGGAAGCCGTGCGCCAGGGCCAGCACCCGCCAGCGGGTGGCGTTGAGCGGACCGGTGCGCGCGATGTGCTGCCAGGCCACCAGGGGCGCGTCGGATTCGCGCCAGGGCGCGCCAAATTCGCGGCTGTCGGCCAGGGCGCGTACCGCGTCGCCCACCCACAGCGGATGCACGCACAGCACCTGCCGGTCATCGCCACCCCCGCACGGATCCGGCCCGATCACCGCCACCGCCTCGACGGCGAACTCCCTCAGCGCAGTCAGCCAGTCGCCCAGGACGGTTTCCAGGGTGACGCTGTCAAAGTTCACAGAACCTCGCATCTTTCATATCCATCCTCGCCGATTAGGTAACTCCATATCATTACAAATCTGATCCACCTGTCCCCGCGTACCCGCACGACAACGGGATGACCCTTCCCCCCATGCACCCCAATTTCCGAAAGCGATCGGGCGACTCTGCGTCGTCATACATCACCAAGGCGGTTTCCGAGCCCCTGCTCGAACCCATCCTGCATCCGTCGAGGTGGCGGATACGCGCGCTGGGCCTGTCCACGGCGATCGGGCACCCCATCTTTTGCTTCATCTGGAGTTCTTGGATTCCCCAGCCTTACGAGCGTGTCTGGCAGCGGTTAGGGGCCAGCCTGCTAGGCATCCTCCTGCTCACGATGCCAAGCCTGCAGGCACACCCTCCCGGCCGCGCTGCAACCCTCGCCCTGAGCACCATCTTCTGGCTCACGCTGCCGGTCTACTTCACCTGGATGTACCTGTGCAACGAGCGCAATGCGGTCTGGTTCGCGACGATGTCCGCCATGTTTCTCATCTACTACCACCTCACCGACTGGCGCATCGCCACTGTCGGGCTTGCCTCGGGCATCCCGGCGGGGTGGGCCCTGTTCCAGATGGCCGGCCCGGTGGTGTCACCGGCGTCCCTGGAGGACCTCATTCCGCACATCGTGGTGTTCACCTTCGCCTGGTACATGGGTCTGATGCTGGGAATCTCCTCGTCCAACCTGCGGCGAGAGCAGCTCAAACAGGCGCTGGGCACCATGGGCATCATGGCCCACGAACTGCGCACGCCCCTGTCGACCGTCAGCCTTATCGGCGATGCGCTGCGCGGCCAGGCGCGCCAGTCGACGCCGGACACCCCGGGGGAGATCGGTCATCTCACCAACCGGCTGCACGCCATCGTCCGCCACATGAACCGCCAGATCGACATGCAGATCGCCAACGCGCAGCTGATGCACCTGCCACCCGCCCGCGACACGGTGGATGCCGCACAGGTGGTACGGGAGGCCGTGCAGGGATTTCCGTATCGCGACTCCCGCGAGCGCGACTGCGTCCAGATCCAGGTGACGCGCGACTTCAGCTTCCGCAGCTGCGGAAGCCTGTTCCTGCAGGTGATCGACAACCTGCTGAAGAACGCGCTGCGCTCCTTGGCCTCCATGCCTGACTGCCCGCAGCCCGGCGACCTGCGCGTGGAGATCGATGTCGATCCCGCCCGCCCGCGCACCGGACGCATCAGCGTCACCGACCGAGGGCAGGGCATCCACCCCGTACTGCAGGCCCGCCTGTTCCAGCCCTTCGTGTCGACCCACCAGGGCACCGGGCATGGACTGGGCCTGGCGTTCTGCCAGCGCGTGGTCCACGCGTCGGGCGGCATGATCCGGGTGGAGTCGGCCCCCGGCAGGGGCGCCCGCTTTGTCATCGAGCTGCCGGTCGTATGAGTTTTCCCCTGTTTCACCGGCCCGGAAGCGTGGTATTCCTGGACGACGACCCGGCTTACCTCGAGATCCTGGCGATGGTCCTGCCTAGCCAATGGCCTCTGCGCATGTTTCTGCGCCCCGCCCAGTGCATCTACCACTTGCACCGCGAGCCCCGCAGCTGGGAGCAGGACCGCTGGACCCACCAGACCATGGTGGACCTCTGGCGCCAGGGTAAGCCGCTGATCCCGCAGATCCTGCGTTACTGGGCCCGAACCCCGGAGCGCTACGCCCTGACCCATGTCTGCGTGGTCGATTTTTCCATGCCCGGCATGGACGGCCTGCAGGCGTTGAGCGAACTGACCGAGTGGCCCGGAGCCCGCATCCTGCTCACCGGGCAGGCCGATGAACGCGTGGCCGTGGGCGCCTTCAACCGCGGCCTGATCGACCGCTACATCCCGAAGCAGGATCCGGATGTGGCCGCCCTGCTGACCGAGGCGATTGAGACCTTGCGCGACCGACCCCATCAACAGCACAGCGCGATCTGGCGCTCGACCCTGCGGCCGGATCAGCTGGACCTGCTCGGGAGCGCGGACGTGCAGCAGGCCCTCGGACGGTTCGCTGCGCGGCAATGGGTTGAACACATCGTGATCGGCCAGCCCTTTGGCGTCCTGGGCGTGAATGCCCAGAGCGAGGTGAGCTGGCTTCAGCTGGAGACCCGCGAAGGTCTTTCGGCCGCCGCTGAGCTGGCGGAGCTCCAGGGCGTGGATGCCCAGGGCGTGCAGGGCATCCGGACCGGACGCTGCCTGGTGCCCTTGGAGGTGCGCCAGGCACTCGCCCTGCACGGACCGGGCACGCCCGCGCCTGCGTTCGCACCTGTCGAGGACGGCCGGCTGCTGGCCGCCCTGATCGAGCTTCCAGCAACCGTCCTTCCTGCGCCCCTGCTGGGGCACCAGGCATGGCTGGCGATGCAGCCCAGGTACCCGATCCATACGTGATCAGGGCGAGCTCGTCGGGTGCATGCGCTGGCGCCGGGCGATCGGCCACTCCCAGGGACGCACCAGGGGGGCGATCTCCTCGGCTACCTCTTCGAGGTGGCTCAGTTCGGCGTCGGTGAGAGCGGCATTGAGGGTGAGCCTCACCATGGCCCGGTTGCGTGCCGTGGCGGGCGCGACGAATACCGCGCCAAAGATGCCGCGCGATTCCAGTGCGTCGCGCAGGGCCAGGGTGTTCACCTCTGTGCCTGCCTCCAGGGCGATGATCTGCTCGGAACCCTGCGCAATGGGGTAGCCCAGACGCGACAGGCTCGTGCGCACGCGCTCGGTGTACCGCCGCAATTGCTCGCGGGCGGCATCACTGGCCTGCAGCACTTCCCGCGTCGCGGCCAGAGCGGCTACCTCGTGGGGCAGCAGGCTGGAACTGAAGATGAAGGGAAAACTGTGGCACATGAGATAGTCGCGCAGTTCGGCGGGCATGGTGAAGAAGCCCGCGCGGCCAGCGAAAGCCTTGGCGAGGCTCGCGGTGATGAAATGCACGCGGTCGGTCAGCCCCAGCTGCGCGCACAGGCCCCGGCCACCCGGACCGTGGGTGCCCAGGGAGTGGGATTCGTCCACCAGGATCATGCAGTCGTGCGCCTGCGCGATGTCGACGACCTCCCTCAGGGGGCACAAGGCACCCGTGGTGCTGTAGACGGAATCGACCACCACGAGGCCCGGGCCGTGGCGTCTGATCATGCGCGCAAGGTGCCCCGGGTCGTTGTGGCGGAACGCGTGGGCGGTGGCGCCCGAGGCACGTACGCCCTCCCACAGGGACATGTGCGCGAGGCTATCGATGTACACCGGTGTCTGCGGGTCGGCCACCACCTGCAGCAGGCCGAGGTTGGCAGCGTAGCCCGATTGGCACAGGAGCGCGCTGTCGGCGCCGAGCCATTCGGCAAGCTTCAGCTCGAACTGGTGTGTGAGTGTGCTGGCCAGGTGAAAGACACCGGACTGCACCACCACACCCTGGCTGCAACGCAGGCTATCGATCTGCGCCTGCACGATACGCGGATGCCCGGAGACGGCCAGATAGTCGTTGCCGTCCAGCCGCACTGCGTCACTGCCTGGCGACATGCCGTGGGTGACGAACTTGCCGCCCCATTCATCGCGCCAGCGAGCGTGGAAATCGCGGGCAATGCGGGTGCGCAAATGCGCTGACAGGCATGGGCTATGAGGGCGCGTTGCGCGCGAGGCGTCGGAGACGAATGCCGACCTGCCTGCCGCAGCTGTAGGAAGAAACGCCGAAGTGGATGCGACATCGGCGACGGATTGGATAGGTGACAGTGTGGTCATGAAGGCCTCCTGGTTGGACACCTCCCAATTGAAGAGCCTGTCACCCGCTGGTAACAAACAGCTACCTGTCAGAGCTGACAGGCGCAGTAACAAAAAAACCGCCCGACGGCGGCTTTTTTGGAGTTTCGGATTCCACTCAACTCAAGCGTGAGCGTGATTCCGGCCTACTGCAGCTTGCCGTGGCACTGCTTGAATTTCTTGCCGCTCCCGCAGGGGCAGGGGTCATTGCGGCCGACTCGCGGCATGTTGCCCGTAACGCGCGCCGTCGCAGCATCGACCGAGGTCTCGGGCTCGCCAGTCTCTGTGGGCGCGGTGTAGGTGACATTGGCGATGCGCTCGGCGCGGCCCTCGATCGCCTCGGCCGCCTGATCGAGTTGTGCGGACGATTCGACGCGCACCGTCATGAGCGTGCGCGTGACCTCATTCTTCACGGAGTCGAGCAACTGGCCAAAGAGTTCGAAGGCCTCGCGCTTGTATTCCTGCTTGGGCTGCTTCTGTGCATACCCACGCAGGTGTATGCCCTGTCGCAGGTAGTCCAGTGCCGCCAGGTGCTCGCGCCAGTGGGTGTCGATGCTTTGCAGCAGCACCATGCGCTCAAACTGCGTGAAGTTGGCTTCGCCAATCTCCTGCGCCTTCTGCTTGAAGGCAGCATGGGCGGCGACGACCACTTCCTCGACGATGTCTTCGTCGGTGACGCTCTCGGCCGCCTGCACCTTCTGCTGCAGGGGCACGCTCATGCCCCACTCGTCGGCCAGCGCCTTCTCCAGGCCCGGCAGGTCCCACTGCTCCTCGACCGACTCGGCGGGCACGTACTGGCGCACGAGGTCGGTGAAGCAGCCTTCGCGCAATGACTCGATCTGGGCCGAGAGACTGGACGCGTCCAGGATGTCGTTGCGCTGCTGGTAGATCACCTTGCGCTGGTCGTTGGCGACATCGTCGTATTCGAGCAGCTGTTTGCGCATGTCGAAGTTGCGCGCCTCGACCTTGCGCTGGGCGCTCTCGATGCTGCGGGTGACGATGCCGGCTTCGATGGCTTCGCCCTCGGGCATCTTCAGGCGGTCCATGATGGCCTTGACCCGCTCGCCGGCGAAGATCCGCATCAGCGGGTCGTCCAGGCTCAGGTAGAAGCGCGAGGAGCCGGGGTCGCCCTGGCGGCCCGAACGGCCACGCAGCTGGTTGTCGATGCGGCGCGACTCGTGGCGCTCGGTGGCGATGATGCGAAGGCCACCCTGGGCCACCACGTGCGCATGGTCCTTCTGCCACTGCTCGCGCAGCTGCGCGATGCGCGAAGCCTTGGTGGCATCGTCCAGCGCGGGGTCGGCCTCGACCGCCTCGACCGCCTTCTCGACGTTACCTCCCAGCACGATGTCAGTGCCGCGGCCCGCCATGTTGGTGGCGATGGTGATCATCTTCGAGCGGCCGGCCTGGGCCACGATATCGGCCTCGCGGGCGTGCTGCTTGGCGTTCAGCACCTGATGGGGCAGGCCCGCCTTTTCCAGAAGCTGCGCGATGACCTCGGAGTTCTCGATGGAGGTGGTACCCACCAGCACGGGCTGGCCACGCTCGTGGCAGTCGCGGATGTCCTGGATGGCGGCGTCGTACTTTTCCTTGGTGGTCTTGTAGACACGATCGAGCTGGTCATCGCGGCGGCTGGGGCGGTTCGGGGGGACGACCACGGTCTCCAGACCATAGATCTCCTGGAACTCGTAGGCCTCGGTGTCGGCCGTGCCGGTCATGCCGGCGAGCTTGCCGTACAGGCGGAAGTAGTTCTGGAAGGTGATGGAAGCCATCGTCTGGTTCTCGGGCTGGATCGAGACACCTTCCTTGGCTTCGACCGCCTGGTGCAGGCCATCGCTCCAGCGCCGGCCCGCCATCAGGCGGCCAGTGAATTCGTCGACGATCACCACCTCGCCAGCCTGCACCACGTAGTGCTGGTCGCGAAAGTACAGGTGGTTGGCCCGCAGCGCCGCATACAGGTGGTGCATCAGCGAGATGTTGGCCGGGTCGTAGAGCGTCGCGCCCTCAGCAATCAGGCCCAGACCCTGCAGCAGACTCTCTGCGGTCTCGTGTCCCCGCTCAGTCAGAAAGACCTGGCGGCTCTTCTCGTCCACCGTGAAGTCGCCGGGCTTGATGACGCCTTCACCTGTACGCGGGTCGGCCTCGCCCTCCTGGCGCGTGAGGTTGGGGACGATGCGGTTCATCGCGACGTACAGGTCGGTCTGGTCCTCGGCCTGGCCGCTGATGATCAAGGGGGTGCGGGCCTCATCGATCAGGATCGAGTCGACCTCGTCGACGATGGCGTAGGTCAAGCCCCGCTGCACGCGGTCAGCCACCTCGTAGACCATGTTGTCACGCAGGTAGTCGAAGCCGAATTCGTTGTTGGTGCCGTAGGTGATGTCGCAGCGGTAGGCCGCCTGCTTCTGCTCGCGCGGCATCTGGGGCAGGTTCACGCCCACCGTCAGGCCCAGGAAGTTGTAAAGGCGTCCCATCCACTGCGCGTCGCGATTGGCGAGGTAGTCGTTCACGGTGACCACGTGCACGCCCTTGCCGGCCAGGGCATTGAGGTACACGGGCAGCGTGGCGGTGAGGGTCTTGCCCTCGCCGGTGCGCATCTCGGCCACCTTGCCGTGATGCAGGGCCATGCCCCCGAGCATCTGCACGTCGAAGTGGCGCATCTTCATGACGCGCTTGGAGCCCTCGCGCACGACGGCGAAGGCCTCGGGCAGCAGGGCGTCGAGGGTCTCGCCCCCGGCCACGCGGTTGCGCAACTCCTGGGTCCTGGCGCGCAGGGCCTCGTCGCTCAGGGCCTCGAGCTGCGGCTCGAGGGCATTGATGCGGTCCACGGTCTTGCGGTATTGCTTGAGCAAACGGTCGTTGCGCGAACCGAAGATCTGGGTGAGGAAGTTCTTGGCCATGGACACGGGCGTCGCACGGGCCGCCACGCGGGCGGCCAGGCGGCGCCATCCTTTACGAGTTGTGCAGGAAGGCGAGACCGCCAGCCGCAGGGCCGGGCGGTCAAACCGCGCATTTTACCCACCGGACAGGCGGGGGCGCCCCCTGGAAAGGCCCCTGCGGGATAATCTGCGCGCCCTGCCCGCCACGCCCATGTCCAGCCCCCTTCCCCGCCGCTTGCACCCCGTGACGCTGCAGCAGGCGGCCGAGGAATCCCCCACCCTGGCGGCCCTGGCGCAGCAAGCACGGGAGTCCCAGGAGAGGCTGCAGGCGGTGCAGTCGCTGATTCCGGCGGCCCTGAGGCCCGCGGTCAAGGCGGGACCCCTCGAAGGCACGCAGTGGTGCCTGCTGGTACAGGGTAATGCCGCCGCCGCCAAGCTTCGACAGCTGCTGCCCATGCTCACCGCCCGCCTGAGGGAACAGGGCTGGGCGGTCGAGACGATCCGGCTGAAGGTGCAGGCCTGAGGGGGCGGCCAGGGAGGCCAGGAACGGACTTACTGGGCGACCCAGCCGCCGTCCATGTTCCAGGCCACGCCGCGCACGTTGATCGCGGCCTCCGAGCAGAGAAACACCGCAAGCTCCCCGAGCTGCTCGGGGGTGGTGAACTGCAGGGACGGTTGCTTGTCCCCCAAGAGGGCGGCGGCGGCCTGATCCCCCGGGATGCCTTGCGCCTTGGCGCGGTCGTCGATCTGCTTTTGCACCAGGGGCGTGAGCACCCAGCCCGGGCAGATGGCATTGACGGTGACGCCGGTGGTGGCAGTCTCCAGGGCCGCGGCCTTGGTCAGGCCCACCAGGCCATGCTTGGCCGCCACGTAGGCCGACTTCTGGGCCGAGGCCACGAGGCCGTGCGTGGACGCGATGTTCAGGATGCGGCCCCAGTTCCTGCGGCGCATGCCCGGAATCGCCAGGCGCATGGTGTGGAAAGCACTGGAAAGGTTGATGGCCAGGATGGCGTCCCACTTCTCCACCGGGAAGTCCTCGACGGCGGCCACGTGCTGGATGCCAGCGTTGTTCACGAGGATGTCGACCGCGCCGAATTCACGCTCAGCGGCGCGCATCATGTCCTCGATTTCGGCGGGCCTGGACATGTCAGCGCCATGGTGGGCCGCCTTCACGCCCAGGGCGCGGATACGGTCAAGCGCGCCTTGCGCGTCGCCGAAGCCATTGAGCATGAGGTTCGCGCCCTGGCGCGCCAGGGCCTGTGCGATGCCCAGGCCAATGCCGCTGGTGGAACCGGTGACGAGGGCAGTCTTGCCTTTGATCATGGAGACGCTCCGGGAAGTTTCCAAAAATTATAGGAAGCGCAAGGCCAGCCGCGACGCGCGCCGCTCAAAGGTAGATTTTCTGCAGCAGCGCCATCAGCGTGGCGCGCTCGCCTTCGGTGAGGCGGTGGGCCACATCCTTCTCCAGCTGCGACGCTGTGATCTCCGCCTGCGCCATCAGCGCCTCGCCGGGGTCGGTCAGGTGCAGGCCCTGCGCCCGGCCATCGACCGGATGCGGGCGGCGCATGACCAGTCCGCGCTTCTCGAAGCGGTTGATCATGCCCACAAGGTTGGGCGGCAGCACGCCCAGCGCGCCACAAAGCTGGCGAGAGGTGATGCCCGGGTTATGGTGGATCAGGGACAGCGCGGAGAAGTCGACGGGCCGCAGCTCGTAGACCGCCATGCGCTCCAGGAAGACGTCAATCACCGCCAGCGCCGCGCGGCGCGCGTTGTAGCCGATGAGGCTCTCCAGGTAGCGGCTGTCGACCTTCTCGACGGCCACACCCGGTGCCGGGGTGGCTTCCCTGCGGCGGCTGTCCGGGCTGGTGACGGAGGTACAGGACATCAGGTCACCGCCCTTTCGTGGGATTGGGCACATCGGGTTTCGATGATCTGCATGCGCATGTCGAACTCGGGCAGCACGTGGCGCGTGATCGCCTGACAGGGCGCCTGCCAACGCGCCACCTGCGCGCCCGGCGTGGCAGCGATGCGGGCCCACGCCCAATCGAGTAGCACCAGAGCAACGGCGCGCAGGTAGTCGTCGGCCACCTCGTAGGGCAGCGTGGCGTCGCCGGGCGCGGCCTGGGTCAGCGTGGCAGTGACGGCGTCCAGGCGTCGGATGCGGCCATGGCCGGCATGGCCCGCGGGCAGTTGCGCCGCGAGGTCGGCGAGGAGGGCCGCCAGGCACTGTCCGCCATCGGCCAGCACCTTGCGTACCAGCAGGTCGATGGCCTGGATCTCGTTGGTGCCCTCGTAGATCATGGCCACGCGCGAGTCGCGCACGATCTGCTCGATGCCCCACTCGCTCACGTAGCCGTGACCGCCAAGCACCTGCAGGCAGGCGCTGCCGCCCATGAAGGCCTGCTCGGTCCAGGCGGACTTGAGCACTGGCGTGACCAGGCTGCACCAGCGCTGCGCGCGCGCAGCCGCCTCGGTGTCGGTTTCAGCCTGATGCTTGGCGATATCCAGTTCCAGCGCGGTGCGGTAGGCCAGCACGCGGCCGCCATCGACCCAGGCGCGCTGGGTGTCCAGGATGCGGCGCATGGCCGGGTGGTCGGCGATGAGGTCGGCTTCGGCCGCGCTCTTGCCACGGCCCGGTGCGCGCATCTGGCGGCGCTCCAGTGAATAGGCATGGGCCTTCTGCCACGCCGCGTCCAGCAGACCGATGCCTTGCAGGGCCACGTGCAGGCGGGCTGCGTTCATCATCACGAACATGGCGGCCAGGCCGCGACCGGGCTGGCCGACGATCCAGCAGGTGGCCTCGTCAAAGCGCATCACGCAGGTGGGGCTGCCGTGCAGGCCCATTTTTTCCTCGATGCGGTCGCAGTGCACCGCGCTGCGCGTGCCATCGGGCATGAACTTGGGCACCAGGAACAGCGACAGGCCCTTGGGGCCGGGTGGCGCATCGGGCAGTCGCGCCAGCACCAGGTGCACGATGTTGTCGGACAGGTCGTGCTCACCTCCCGAGATGAAGATCTTGGTCCCCGAGAGGCGGTAGGTGCCATCGGCCTGCGGTACGGCGCGGGTGCGCGCCAGGCCCAGGTCGCTGCCGGCATGCGGCTCGGTCAGACACATGGTGGCCAGCCACTCGCCGGTGGCGACCTTGTGCAGGTAGCGAGCCTTCAGGTCGTCACTGGCGTGGTGCTTGATGCATTCATACGCGCCATGCAGAAGACCCGGCGCCATGGTCCAGCCGTGGTTGGCGGCACTGAGCATCTCGTACAGGACGGCCTCGAGCAGGGCTGGCAGGCCCTCGCCGCCGTCTTCTGGCGCGCTGGAAAGCGCGGGCCAGCCGGCCTGCCAGAAGGCCTGGTAGGCGTCGCGGAAACCGGGTGGCGTGGTGACGCGGCCCTGCTCGAAGCGGCAGCCGACCTGGTCGCCCACGGCCTGCAGCGGCGCGACCACCTGGGCAACGAACTTTCCGGCCTCGTCCAGGACCTGCACCATCAGGTCCCGGTCCACCTCGGCGAAGGCGGGCAGGGCTGCGATCAGGCGGTCGGCCTGCAGCACGTCGAAGGCGATGAAGTGGCTGTCTTCAACGCAGGGCTGGTAGTTCATAGCGATGACGGAACGGAGGGGGCCGCAGGGGACGAGCGCCCGGGCCTAGCTGCAGCGGGCCTTGATATCTGCCGGGATCGGGATGGCCTTGATGCGATCGGGCTCGCCCGGCGGGTGGACCACGAAGGCCCGCGTCTCGCGGCCCTCGCACAGCACGGTGTCACCGCGCTGGATCACATGTTTCTGGATGAACACCTTGTCGCGCCATTCCTCGACGCTGGTATGGACCTGCAGCGTCTCGCCGTAGGTGGCGGTACGCATGAACTTGGTGTGGATCTCCAGCAGGGGCGTGCCGATGATGCCGGTGGTCTTGACCAGCTCGCGCCAGGGCGGGATGCCGCACTCCATGAAGAAATGCAGGGACGAGGCGTCCATCCATTTGCAGAAGTTGGGGAAGAAGACGATGCCAGCGGGGTCGCAGTCGCCGAACATCACGGTCACTTCATACGTCGTGCTCTTGGCCATTGGAGTCTCTTGCCCGCTCAGGCGGCTTCGGGGTTTTCGATCAGGAGAGCGATGCCCTGCCCGCCACCCACGCAGGCCGACGAGATGCCGTAGCGCACCTTGGCGCGCTTCATCTCGCGCGCGAGGGTAACGGTCAGGCGAACACCGGTGGCCGCCAGCGGGTGACCCAGGGCGATTGCGCCGCCGTTGGTATTCAGGCGCGCCAGGTCCAGGCCCAGCTCGCGCGCGACGGCCAGGGTCTGCGCGCCCTGCGCCTCGTTGATCTCCAGCCGGCCGATCTGGTCCAGCGTGAGGCCGGTGCGCTCCAGCAGCAGGCGGATGGCCGGCGCGGGGCCGATGCCCATGATCTCGGGCGGCACGCCCACGGCGGCGGCGGCCACGACACGGCCCAGGGGCTTGCGGCCCGCGCGCTGCGACCAGGCGCGGGCGTAATCGCCCGACACCACGACGGAGGCAGCGGCGGCATCGACCAGCGCGGAGCTGTTGCCCCCGGTCTGCACGCCGCCTTCGTAAACGGGTTTGAGCTTGGCCAGCACCTCCACCGGCGACGGGCGTGCGTGCGTGTCGGCGGTGACTTCCGTCACCTTGCCTTGCAGGCGGATGCCGCGCGGGTTGTAGCCTTCGAGCTCGAACTTCTCGGTCACCACCGGCACGATCTCGCCGGCGTGGAAGCCCGATTGCTGCGCCGCCACCGCCTTGGCGAAGGAGCTCGAAGCGAACTGGTCGACCTCCTCACGCGTGATCCCGTACTTGCGCGCCAGGTTCTCGGCGGTCTGGATCATGTTGATGCCAGGGGCCGGGTCCTTGAGCGCTTCCCACATGAAGTCCTTGAAGCCCACCGGCGCCCCGAGCTTGAAGCCGGAGCGATGGTCGAAGGCGGCGATGGGATTGCGGGTCATGCTCTCGGTGCCCACCACGAGCGCGGCGTCGCAGGCACCGCCTTGCACATGCTCGCCCGCCTGGCGGAACAACTCGAAGCCGGTGCCGCAGATACGCTGCACCATGATGGCGGGCACCTGCACCGGTACGCCGGCATACAGGCCGATGTGGCGCGGCAGGCAGAACTGGTCGAAGTCGCCGGGCGCCATGTTGCCCGTGACGACGGAGCCGATGTCGCCACCCGCCACGCCAGTGCGCTCCAGCACGGCGCGGGCGGCCTTGATGCCCATGTCCGTGGGGGACACATGGCCCAGGGCGCCGCAGTAGTCGACCATGGGCGTACGCACGCCATCGAGCATCCACACGTCGGCGAATGCACTGAAAAATCCTCGTTTCGTCATGTCAAGTGGGCCTTCGGTTTCAGGCGCGCGGCTTCACGATGCCCGGCAGGGTGTCGGCGTGCAGGGCCTCGACAATCGCGGCGCGATGCGCCAGGACCGCGCGCTGGTTGATCGAGCCCTTGTCGGTGACTTCGCCGATATCGATGGTGGGCGGCTCGGACAGCAGGCACAAGCGGGAAATGCGGTTTGCACTGCCGGTGGCCGTGCGGGCCAGGTCGTCGACCACCTTCTGGAAGTGCGCGATCACCGGCGCGCTGGCCAACACGTCGGCGAGCGGCGCCGACGCGTCCAGGCCCGCGAGCTGGCGCACGGCCGCCGTCGGGAACACCATGGCACCGACCTCCTTCATGTTCAGGCCCGTGAGCACCACGTCCTGGATGTAGGGCGCGCCCGCGGCGATCACCTTGGCGCGCAGCGGGCCCACACTCACGAAGGTGCCGGTAGCCAGCTTGAAGTCCTCGGCGATGCGGCCGTCGAACTTCAGGCCCAAGTGGATATTGCTCTCATCGATCCACTTGACCGCGTCGCCGGTGCAGAAGAAGCCCTCTTCGTCGAAAGCCTCCTTTGTCTCAGCCGACATGCGCCAGTAGCCCGGGGTCACGTTGGGGCCGCGATAGCGCACTTCCACCTTCCCGTCGACCGGTACCAGTTTGAGCTCCATCCCCGGGGTGGGCACGCCCAGGTCGCCCGAACGCACGTTCGGGTTGGTGACGTAGATCGCGAAGGGACCCGACTCGGTCATCCCCAGGCCGGTGCCCATGACGATGCGTTCGCCGATCTCGCGCTCCTGCGATTCGAACAGGCTGTCCCAGATCGGCTGCGCCAGCGCTGCGCCGGCGTAGAAGCACATCTGCAGGCGCGAGAGCAGATTCCTGCGCAGCACGTCGTCCGTCTTCATCGCGTTGGCGATCGCTTCAAATCCAGTGGGCACGTTGAAGTACACGGTGGGCGCGATTTCGCGCAGGTTGCGCAGGGTCTCGCCCATGAGGGCGGGGGTGGGCTTGCCGTCGTCGATGTACATCGTGCCGCCGTGGTAGACCACCATGCCGAAGTTGTGGTTGCCGCCAAACGTGTGGTTCCAGGGCAGCCAGTCCACCAGCACCAGAGGCTCCTGCGCAAGCACCGGCATGGACGCCGCCATCTGCTCCTGGTTGGCACACCACATGCGCTGGGTGTTGATCACCGCCTTGGGCATCTTGGTGGAGCCGCTCGTGAAGAGGAACTTCACGATGGTGTCCGGGCCGGTGGCCTGCATGGCGCGGTCCACCGCCTCGGTGGCGGGCGTGGCGGCCAGTTCGGCAAAGGTCGTGGTCTTGCGGCCTTCGATGTTGCCGGCGTTCAGCACCACCTCGGTGTCACTGCCGACGGCCGCCGTGATCGCCTTGCCATAGCGGGCTGCGTCGGCCGCGAACACGAGGCCGGGCGTAACAGTCTTGAGCACGTGGCGCAGCTTGCCGTAGTCCTGGCTCACCAGCGAATACGGCGGCGACACCGGCACGAAGGGCACGCCGGCGACCAGACAGCCCAGCGCGATCTGCGCATGCTCCAGGTCGTTCTCGGACAGGATGGCGACGGGCCGCTCCTGCGACAGGCCGCGGTCGATCAGGCCCTGCGCGATGCTGCGCGCACGGGCCCAGGCCTGCGCATAGGTCAGGCGGATCCAGTCACCCGTGCGCCCGTCGGCTAGCTTCTCGCGGCGGGCCATGAAGGTCTGGTCTGGCTTGACCCGAGCCCAGTGCTGCAGACGGTCGCTCAGGCGATGCGCGTACGCGGGCAGTGCGTTTTCGGCGCGCAGGTACTGCACGCCGTTCTTGCCGTCACGCAGGACGACGCGGGTGACACCGAAGGTCAGGGCGCGGAACTTGGGGCTGCTCACGGGCCTCTCCTGCTCAGGCCTTGCGCACCTTGGCGGCGCGGCCCTCCAGGAATGCGCGCACGCGCTCCTTGGCCTCGGGCGCGCTCTGCGCGATGGCGGCCATCAGGGCCTCGGTCATGAAGCCCTGATCCGCCGGCTGCTCGGCGATCCGGGGCAAGGCGTGCATCAGGGCGTAGTTGGTCATGGGCGCGTTCTGGGCGACCTGCCGGGCCAGCTCCATGGCCTTGGTGAAGGCCTGGCCTGTGGGCACGAGGTACTGCGCCAGGCCGATGCGCTCGCCGTCCTGCGCGTTGTAGACACGGCCGGTGAGCATCATGTCGGTCATGCGGGCCACGCCGATCAGGCGGGGGATGCGCACCGCACCGCCACCACCCACGAAGATGCCGCGCGAGCCCTCGGGTAGCGCGTAGAAGGTGGTCTCGTCGGCCACGCGGATGTGGCAGGCGCTGGCCAGTTCCAGACCGCCGCCCACCACCGCGCCGTGCAGCGAGGCGATCACCGGCACCGGGCCGTACTGCACGCGCTCCAGGGCGGCGTGCCACATTCGCGAGTGATGCACACCCTGCGCGGCGTCGCGCTCGCTCAGTTCGGACAGGTCCAGGCCGGCACAGAAGTGGTCGCCCTCGCCGTCGACCACGGCGGCCCGCACGGTGTCGGGCAGCTCCTCGAATAGACGGCGCAAAGAGAGCACCAGCCCGTCATTCAGGGCGTTGCGCTTGGCGGGGCGGGTCATGCGGATCACCGCGATTTCGCGCGCGTCACCCTGCAGTTCGAAATGGAGGTCTGGGTAGCTCATGCCTGTTTCCCTTAAAGGCGCGATTGTGGTTATAAAAAATAACCAAATCAAGGCTGAGCGGAGGCCGCAGGACTAGGGTTTACCCTTGTATAGGCCCAGTGGCTGGCCCGAAAGAAGGGCCAAAGAGGCATGCCATTCGCCAGACCCCCCCGTGCCCGGGGCGCGTCGGTCAGTGCTCCGATTGCGCCGCAGCCCGCGCCATGTGCAGATCAGTCGACGCGCAGCGTACCGGCGCAGCCGTCAATCGAGCTGAACGCCCGTCGCCTTGATCGGTTTTTCCCAGCGCGCCAGATCCGCCTTTTGGGCGGCGGCCAGGTCGGCCGAACCCGAGCCGATAGGGTCATAGCCGAGAGCGCGCAGCTTGGCCTGCATGGCGGGGTCGCGCACCATCTTCACCATCGCTTTTTCCAGACGGATCAGGGCGTCGCCCTTGAGGCCAGCTGGCCCATACATCGCGAACCAGGCGGTGGCCTCCATGTTCACGCCCGCCTCCCTGAGCGTAGGTACCTCGGGCACCTGCGGATCGCGCTGGCTGCCAGTCACTCCGATGATCCGCACCTTGCCGCTGCGATGCAGTTCGGCGGTCTCGCTCACCACATCAAACTTGTAGTCGATGTGGCCGCCAAGCAAAGCGTTGTTCGCCGGCGCGCCGCCTTGAAACGGCACATGGTTCAAGGCGATGCCCGAAGACTGCTCCATCAGTACGCCCATGAAATGCGGCAGCGTGCCGGCGCCCGGTGTGCCGTAGCTGCTCGCGCCTGGCTTGGCCTTGGCGGCAGCAATCATCTCGGCGATGCTTTTGACGCCGCTGGACGGCCCCGCCACCACACCGAACTGAAAGCGCGCAATCTGCGAGACGGGCGTGAAATCGCGTACCGGGTCGTAATCGAGCTTTTTATAGACATGAGGAAACAGCACCATCGGCCCGCTGGGCAGCACGATCACCGTCTGGCCATCGGGCTTGGCCGCCTTGACGAGATTGAGTGCCAATCGCCCGCCCGCACCGGGCTTGTTGTCCACCACGATGGTTCCGAAGTCCTCGCGCAGGGCCTCGGCCACCATGCGCGCCAGCACATCGGCCGAGCCGCCCGGGGCGAAGCCCACAAGAATGCGCAGCGGGGGCTTGTCCTGGGCCTGGACCAGGGTCGTGAGGCAGGCCATGAGGCCCAGGGTCAGCAGGCGTCGGGGAAGCAGGGTCATCAGAGGTCTCCTTTGTATGGGGGTCTAGATGGGGAAGTGTCGCTCAAGAAATTGGATACATCTACCCCGAGCGGCTCGATGCGGATCTGGCGCGCCGCGGTCACCATAGCCTGAGCGCCGCAGCAATACACCTCATGATCGGCCGGGCCCCGAAAGCGGCGACGCATGGATCACCGCTGGGGGTTGGGGGGCACGCGGAACTACGAACCCAGCGCGGTGGTCTCCGAGCAGAAAAGAAAAGACCTCCACAAGTTAGCAATTCCTAACTCGGGAGGCCTCTTGAATACTGGTGCCGGTTGTCGGAATCGAACTGACGACCTACCGCTTACAAGGCGGGTGCTCTACCAACTGAGCTAAACCGGCAGCACGCCAGATTTTATCGTCCGCCGCCCTCGCGCCAGCAGCGCCCTGGATTGCAAATTCATCTTCAGATTGCTTGCTGGTCGCTCGCTGATCCACGCCAATGAGCACGTCATCAACCAAGAGGAGTGCAAATTGGCGCGCGAATCGGCATTGAAGAAAGCGGTATGGGGTGCAGGTGTCCTGCTGGCAAGCTTGCCGGCGCTGGCGCAGACCTATGTGGAGGGCGGCCTTCACCTCGTTCGCATGAAGGTCACGGTGGACGGAGAAACGGTTCGTGTCGATCCGAAGATGCTGGGCGTGACCCTGGGCTATGACCTCACCCCGTATCTGTCTGCGGAGGCCATGCTGGCCACGGGCATTTCGAGCGGCACGGGTATCTTGAACGGCGCGCCTGGATCGATCAGGATCGACCAGGCCGTCGGCCTGCTGGTCAAGCCGCGCTGGCGTGTGAATGAACGCGTCGAGGTGTATGCCAAGCTGGGATGGAGCTCGATCCGCCTGTCACTCGAGGGGCAGGACGGCGGCAGCTACCAGGCCAAAGACAACACCTACGGTGTCGGCGCGAGCTACCAAATCACCGAGCGCGCCTACGCTTCGGTCACCTACATGGCCCTGCACAAGGAGAACCGGTTCAACGTGAGCAGCGTCAGGCTGGGCGTCGGCTACCGGTTCTGATCGATTCCACCCCGTCGCGTCTGGCTACTTGACCCGCTTGAGCGACGGCCGCGACGCGCCGCCTGAGGGCGTACGCGGCGGCGGGACCTCCTCGGAGTCGGTCGGAGGTTCGAGCGGAACCAGCTGGACGGAGGGCGAATCGGATTCACCGCTGCCCGCAGCCGGCACTCGCGATAAGGGCGTCGGCCCCGCGGACGTGGCGGACGCGTCCGCGGCCGGGCCCGCGGCTACCGGGAAGGCCATGCCCTGCCCGTTCTCGCGCGCGTAGATCGCCAGCACCCGGCTCACCGGCACGTGGATGTCGCGCGCCACACCGCCGAAGCGGGCCTTGAACTCGATGTACTCATTGCCCAACTTGAGCGCACTGGTGGCGTCGAAGCTGATGTTCAGGACGATCTCGCCGTCCTTCACGTACTCGCGCGGCACCTGCACGGTCTCGTCCACCATCACCGCCACGTAGGGCGTGAGCCCGTTGTCGGAGCACCAGTCGTAAAGGGCCCGGATCAGGTAGGGCCGGGTGGAGGTGGAGTCGAGGGCGTTCTTCATGCGGGCGCGAGACGTGAGGGCCCTTACTTGCGCATCACCTTCTCGGAGGGGGTGAGCGCCTCGATGTAGGCCGAGCGCGAGAAGATGCGCTCGGCGTACTTGAGCAAGGGGGCGGCGTTCTTGGACAGTTCGATGCCATAGTAGTCCATGCGCCACAGCAGCGGCGCGATGGCGACGTCCAGCATGGAGAAGTTGTCGCCCAGCATGAATTTGTTCTTGAGGAAGACCGGCGCGAGCTGGGTGAGGCGGTCGCGGATATGGCTGCGGGCCTTCTCCAGCACCTTCTCGTTGCCCTTGGCGCTGCGCGATTCGAGGGTGCTCACGTGGGTGAACAGCTCCTTCTCGAAATTGAGCAGGAACAGGCGCACGCGGGCGCGGTCCACCGGGTCGCCGGGCATCAGCTGCGGGTGGGGGAAGCGCTCGTCGATGTACTCGTTGATGATGTTCGACTCGTACAGGATCAGGTCACGCTCGACCAGGATCGGCACCTGCCCGTAGGGGTTCATCACACTGATGTCCTCGGGCTTGTTGTAGAGATCGACGTCACGGATCTCGAAGTCCATGCCCTTTTCAAACAGGACAAAACGGCAGCGGTGGGAGAACGGGCAGGTGGTTCCCGAGTAAAGCACCATCATGTCGGAGGCTCCTTAAATCAAAAAGAGTGGGCGCGCTGTGCGGCCCACTCTGGGTTCAGGCGAGGGCCTTGGCGACGCGGTTCACGCGTGGCGCGGGGCCGGAAGCTCAGGACGCGGTGTCAGCGCACATTCTTCCAGAAAGCAGCGTTCAGCCGCCAGGCGATGACGGTGAAGACACCGAGAAACAGCAGCACCCACACGCCGATACGCACGCGGGTGTTCTGGGCCGGTTCGGCCATCCACTGCAGGTAGCCCACGAGGTTGGCCATGGCCTGGTCGTACTGGGCGGGCGTCATGGTGCCCGGCGTGACCTGCTTCCAACCCTTGAAGACCTGGGTCTCCTTGCCGTGGCTCATGACAGTATCGAACTGCGGCTCGCGCTCACCTTGCAGCTCCCACAGCACGTGCGGCATGCCGACGTTGGGGAAAGCCAGGTTGTTCCAGCCGGTGGCCTTGGTCGGGTCGCGGTAGTAGGTGCGCAGGTAGGTGTAGAGGTAGTCAGCGCCGGTGCCCATGCTCTGACTGGCGCGCGAACGGGCGATCAGGGTGAGGTCGGGTGGGACACCGCCGAACCACTCCTTGGCCTGCTTGGGGTCGATGTGGGCCTTCATGGTTTCACCAACCTTGTCGGTGGTGAACAGCAGGTTGTCCTTGATCTGCTGCTCGGTCAGGCCGATGTCCTGCAAGCGGTTGTAGCGCATGAAGGCGGCCGAGTGGCAGTTCAGGCAGTAGTTGACGAACAGCTTGGCGCCTTCCTGCAGGGCGGGCAGGTCGTTGGTCTTGTTGGGGGCCTTGTCCCAGGCGATGCCGCCACCCGCGGCCTGGGCCGGGGCTGCCGCACCCAGAGCGAGGGCCAGCGAGACGAACAGGGAGGAAATGATTTTTTTCATGCTGCAGGTTCCCTGGCTCAGTGCGCGGGAATGGTGATGCGCTCAGGCACGGGCTTGGGCTCGCCCAGCCGGCTCCACCAGGGCATCAGCAGGAAGAAGCCGAAATAGAACAGGGTGCCGACCTGGGAGATGCGCTCGCCGATGGGTGACGGCGGCTGCACGCCCAGGTAACCGAGCACGAAGAAGTTGATCACGAACACGCCATAGACGTACTTGTGCCAGCTCGGACGGTAGCGGATGGACCGCACCGGGCTGTGGTCCAGCCAGGGCAGGAAGAACATGATGATGACGGCGCCGCCCATCACGACCACGCCCCAGAACTTGGCGTCAATGGCCAGCATGACGGCCACGGCCACCGCAGTGGCGATGACGATGGCGCCCTTGAACAGCCCCGACAGCTGCGTGCGCAGCACGCCGAAGGCGGCGGCCGCGACCGCGCACAGGATCAGGACGTACATCATCTCGGTGGTGATGGCACGCAGCATCGAGTAGTACGGCGTGAAGTACCAGACCGGGGCGATGTGGGCCGGGGTCTTGAGCGGGTCGGCCGGGATGAAGTTGTTGTACTCGAGGAAGTAGCCGCCGAGCTCCGGCGCGAAGAAGATCACGGCCGAGAAGATCAGCAGGAACACCGACACGCCCAGGATGTCGTGCACGGTGTAGTAGGGATGGAAGGGAATGCCATCGAGCGGCTTGCCGTTGGCATCCTTGGGGGCGTTGGGGCCCTTGATCTCGACGCCATCGGGGTTGTTGGAGCCCACGTCGTGCAGCGCCAGGATGTGCGCCACGACCAGGCCCAGCAGCACCAGCGGCACCGCGATCACGTGGAAGCTGAAGAAGCGGTTCAGGGTGGCGTCGGACACCACGTAGTCGCCACGAATCAGCAGCGCCAGGTCGGGGCCGATGAAGGGGATGGCCGCGAACAGGTTCACGATCACCTGGGCGCCCCAGTAGGACATCTGGCCCCAGGGCAGCAGGTAGCCCATGAAGGCTTCGGCCATGAGCACCAGGAAGATCGCGCAGCCGAAGATCCAGACGAGCTCGCGCGGCTTGCGGTAGCTGCCGTAGATCAGGCCACGGAACATGTGCAGATAGACCACGACGAAGAAGGCCGAGGCGCCCGTGGAGTGCATGTAGCGCACCAGCCAGCCCCAGGGAACGTCGCGCATGATGTATTCGACCGAGGCGAAGGCGAGGTTCGCGTCCGGCTTGTAGTGCATCACCAGGAAGATGCCGGTGACGATTTGGATCACCAGCACCAGCAAGGCCAGCGAACCGAAGAAGTACCAGAAGTTGAAGTTCTTGGGTGCGTAGTACTCGGACAGGTGGTCACGGTACGCAGAGAAGGCGCTCGGGAAGCGGTTGTTGAACCAGTTGCCCAGCTTCTCGCCGGCGCTGGCGTTGGGGGAGATTTCCTTGAATTCAGCCATGGTCTCAAGCCTTCTTGTCTTCGCCAATCAGGATCTTGGTGTCGGAGAGGTACATGTGCGGCGGCACTTCGAGGTTGTCGGGCGCGGGCTTGTTCTTGAAGACGCGGCCAGCCAGGTCGAAGGTGGAGCCGTGGCAGGGGCACAGGAAGCCACCCTGCCAGTCGTCGGGCAGCGAAGGCTGCGGACCGGCCTGGAACTTGTCGGAGGGCGAGCAGCCCAGGTGTGAGCAGATGCCCACGCCCACGAAGACCTCGGGCTTGATGGAGCGGTGGGTGTTCTTGGCGTACTCGGGGGTGGGGTAGGCCTGGCGCTCGGACTTGGGGTCATTGAGCTGGGAGTCGAGCTTGGCCAGGGTGGTGACCTGCTCGGGGGTGCGCTTCATGATCCACACCGGCTTGCCGCGCCATTCGACGGTGACCTTCTCGCCGGGCTGAAGCGCCGAGATGTCGACTTCCACCGCGGCCCCCGCCGCCTTCGCCTTCTCGGACGGCTGGAAAGTACTCACAAAAGGCACGGCGACAAATGCGCCGCCCACCGCGCCCGCGCAGCCGGACGCGATCAACCACGTCCGTTTGCTGGCGTCCATTGGGGTGTCACTCATGGGGGTCCTCGAGGGGAATTCGCTGGGTGTTAAGGGTCAACCCGTAATTGTAGCGGAGCGTGTCAAGGCGACTCAATGCCCGGCACCGAGAGTCCTCAGAGAGCGCGCGGTCCGCACGGCCTGTGCCAAGCTGGACGGATCGGCCCGCCCTGAACCGGCGATGTCGAAGGCCGTGCCGTGGTCGGGGCTGGTGCGCACCAGGGGCAGGCCCAGGGTCACGTTCACGCCCTGCTCCAGGCCCAGGTACTTGACCGGGATCAGGCCCTGGTCGTGGTACATCGCCACCACCACGTCGAACTCGCCGGGGCCGCCGTCGCTGCGGGCCCGCATGAACACGGTGTCGGGGGCGATCGGGCCGTGCACGTCCAGGCCGCCGGCGCGGGCGTCAGCGACGGCGGGGGCGATGGTCTCGACCTCCTCGCGCCCGAACAGCCCCCCCTCCCCGGCGTGAGGGTTCAGGCCCGCGACCGCGATGCGCGGCGCCCGCCCCAGCATCGCCGACAGCGCGGCGTGCGTGATGCGCAGGGTCTCCAGCACGTTCTTGCGGGTGACGGCTTCGATGGCGTCCCGCAGCGAAACGTGAATGCTCACTAGCACCGTACGAAGCGCTGGGCTCGCCAGCATCATCCGCACCGGAACCTCGGACACGGGGCGGCCCAGGTGGGCGGCGGCCTGCGCCTGCAGCAGTTCGGTGTGGCCGGGGAAGTCCACGCCCGCAGCGGCCAAGGCCTCCTTGTGCAGGGGCGCGGTGACCACTGCCGCGACCTGCCTGCGCAGGGCGGCGCGGGCAGCCCAGGTGACGGCGTCGGCGGCCAGGCGGCCCGCCTGCGCCTGCACCTGCCCCCAGCGCACCAGGGACTGCGGCGGTGTCACCTGCCCCACCTGAAACAGCGGGATACAGCCCGCGGGGGCGGACAGGGCCTGCCCGGGATCCGTGATCGCCATCACCGGCAGCGGCGCCCGGCCCGGGCCGGCCACGACCGCCGCCGCGCGCCGCAGGTGGCCCGCGTCGCCCACGACGAAGCAGCCCGCGGTGAGCGCGGGGTCAACGGCGTAGAGCTTCGCGATCAGCTCGCCTCCGATGCCGGCGGGGTCGCCCTGGGTGATGGCGATGGGACCTGGGGCTGGGTTCATGCCGGATTCGGGATGTCGATGAAGCGGTGCTCCAGCCCCAGCTGCGAGGCCACATGGGCGGCCACGGCCGGCGCGCCATAGCGCTCGCTGGCATGGTGGCCGCAGGCCAGGAAGCTCACGCCGCACTCGCGGGCGTAGTGGGCCTGAGGCTCTGACACCTCGCCGGTGATGAAGGCCTGCGCGCCCGCAGCGATCGCGGCCTCGAAGTAGCCCTGTGCCCCACCTGTGCACCAGGCCACGCGGGTGATGGGGCCTGCCGCGCCGTCGATGCGCAGCACCGGACGGCCCAGCGCCTGCTCGATACGAGCCGCCAGCGCGCCGGCGTCTGCAAAGGCCGCACCGTCCGCAGCGGCGCCCAGGAACCCCAGGTCCTGGTCTCCGAAGCGCGCATGCGCCTGCAGCCCCAGCACCCGCGCGAGCTGCGCGTTATTCCCCAGTTCGGGGTGGGCGTCCAGCGGCAGGTGGTAGGCGTACAAGTTGATGTCGTGCGCCAGCAGCCGCGACAGCCGTTGCTTCATCCAGCCGGTGACGCGTCCGTCCTGGCCGCGCCAGAACAGTCCGTGGTGCACGAACAGGGCGTCGGCGCCCGCTTCGATGGCCGCGTCGATCAGCGCCAGGCTGGCGGTCACGCCCGAGACGATGCGCCGCACGTGCGGGCGGCCCTCGACCTGCAGGCCGTTGGGTCCGTAATCCTTGAAGCGCTCCGGTTGGAGCAGGGTGTCGAAGGCGTGCAGGAGGTCTTGTGCGCTGGCCATGGCGGTTCCGTTACCACGCGATTGTCGGATATGGCAGGCGGACTACACTTTCCTCCCCGCCGAGGCCGCCCCCTCCCCTTCCCCCCTTTCCTCCATGCGTCGCTACTGGATCCTCTTCTCCCAGACCGTCACGGTGCTGCTCGCGGCCTATTTCGTGGTGGCCACCCTGCAGCCCGGTTGGCTGGGACGCGGCGGCCTGCAGCGCGGTACAGGCGTGGCCCTGGTCGAGGCGCCGGCCCTGCCCACCGGCGTCGCGCCCGCCGGCAGCCTGCGGGAACCGGCCAAGCGCGCCGCTGCGGCAGTCGTGAGCATCAGCACGATCTCCGCGGCCCGGCCCAACCCGCACACCCGCGAGCCCTGGTTCCGCTTCTTTTTCGGCGAACAGCCGGGCGACGCGCGGCCCCAGCCGGGCCTGGGCAGCGGCGTGATCATCAGCCCCGAGGGCTACATCCTCACGAACAACCACGTGATCGAGGGCGCTGACGCGATCGAGGTGCAGCTCAATGACAGCCGCAGCACGCGCGCGCAGGTGATCGGCACCGACCCCGAGACCGACCTCGCCATCCTGAAGATCAACCTGGACCGCCTGCCCGCCATCACACTGGGCAACTCCGACAGCCTGCAGGTGGGCGACCAGGTGCTGGCCATCGGCAACCCCTTTGGCGTGGGGCAGACAGTCACCAGTGGCATCGTCAGCGCCATCGGCCGCAACCAGCTGGGAATCAACACTTTCGAGAACTTCATCCAGACCGACGCGGCCATCAACCCCGGCAATTCCGGCGGCGCGCTGGTCGATGTCAACGGCCACCTGATGGGGATCAACACCGCCATCTACTCGCGCTCGGGCGGCAGCCTGGGCATCGGCTTCGCGATTCCCGTGTCCACCGCCAAGCTGGTGCTGGAGGGTATCGTGAAGGAAGGCGTGGTGCGCCGCGGCTGGATCGGCGTGGAGCCGGCCGACCTTTCGCCCGAGCTGGTGGAGACGTTCGGCGTGAAGACCCGACGCGGCGTGCTGATCACTGGCGTTCTGCAGAACGGCCCAGCCGCCCGCGCCGGCGTGCGCCCCGGGGACGTGATCACCGAAGTGGGTGGCAAATCGATCGCCAACGTCTCGGAGCTGCTGTCCAGCGTGGCTTCGCTCAAGCCGGGAACGGCTGCCGATTTCAAGCTCCAGCGCAAGGACGCGTCGGTCACGGTCTCGGTGACCGCCGGTCTGCGTCCGAAGCCGCAGGCGGTGCCGCAGCCCCGCTGAAGGTGTCCTGCAAGGCGCGGCTGGAACCAGGCTCGCCGCGTATCAGGCGTCGGTGGTGGTGGTCGACGCCGCTTCTTCGGTGGGCGCCTGCGTGTGCTTGATGAACAGCCGGGCCGCCCAGATCCCCACCTCGTAGAGGATGATCATCGGGATGGCCAACGCCAGCTGCGACACCACATCGGGCGGCGTCACGATGGCGGCCACGATGAAGGCCAGCACGATGAAATAGCTTCGGAAGGCCTTGAGCTTCTCGATGGAGACCACACCCATGCGCGCCAGCACGATGACCACGATGGGCACCTCGAAGGCCAGGCCGAAGGCCAGGAACATGGTGAGCACGAAGCTCAGGTAGGCCTCGATGTCCGGCGCTGCGGTGATGCTCTTGGGCGCGAAGCTCTGGATGAAGGCGAACACCTGGCCGAACACGAAGAAGTAGCAGAAGGCCACGCCGATGAAGAACAGCACAGTGCTGGAGATCACCAGGGGCATGACGAGCTTTTTCTCGTGCGAGTACAGGCCCGGCGCAACAAAGGCCCAGACCTGATAGAGCACCACGGGCAGCGCGATCAGGAAGGCAGTCATCAGCAGGATCTTGAGCGGCACCAGGAAAGGCGAGATCACCGAGGTGGCGATCAGAGTCGCGCCCTGGGGCAGCGTGGCCGTGAGCGGCGCCGCCAGTACGTCGTACAGTGCCCCGGGCCCGGGCCACAGCGCCAAAGCGGCGCCAGCCACGGCCACGGCGATGAAGGCCTTGATCAGCCGGTCACGCAACTCCACCAGGTGGGCCACAAAAGGCTGTTCGGTCCCGGCGAGCTCGTCTTCTTTTTTGGGGGAGTCGGCCATCTAGTTGAACTTCTTGGGCCGATAGCGGGCCACGCGGGCCGCGCCGGACAGCGCATGACGGCGCACCCCGTTGCGTGCCTTGTACCAGTTGGGAGTGGCACCCTGCTTGAGGCGCCACTTCTTGCCCGGGTGCTTGTACTCGGGTGGGGAGGGCGGAACCTCCAGCGGCGCGCTGTAGTCGATGGCGGCGGTGTCGCCCAGGCCGGCACTGATCTCGGAGGTGGTGGACTCGATGGAGGTCTCGACGTCACGCGCCGCGGTCTCGACCGTGTCCTTCATCTTGCGCAGCTCGTCAAGCTCCATGGAGCGATTGACCTCGGCCTTGACGTCAGCCACATAGCGCTGCGCCTTGCCCAGCAGGGCGCCGACGGTGCGCGCGACGCGCGGCAGTTTCTCGGGGCCGATGACGATCAATGCCACGGCGCCGATCAGCGCGATCTTGGAAATGCCGAGGTCTATCACGGAGAGGACGGTGAGCGCAGGCGCGAGGACGCGGCCCGGGCGAGCGGGCTCGCCTCAGGCACACGGGCCCGGTCAGGACTTGTTGCGGGCCTCGACGTCGATGGTCGTCTTGTTGTCGGCGGCGGGCGGGCCCGAGGTGACCTGCTGCGAAGGGGCGGTCGGCGGGGCCGCCTCGGCCTGGGCCGAACCGTCCTTCATGCCGTCCTTGAAGCCCTTGACGGCGCCGCCCAGATCGGAGCCGATGTTCTTCAGCTTCTTGGTGCCGAAGACCAGCACGATGATCAAGAGGACGATCAGCCAGTGCCAGATGGAAAAGGTACCCATGGATTACTCCTGAATGAATTCGGTGGACTGCGAGGCATTTTAGACCCGCGGGGCCATGTCCCCTCACCCCCGTCGGTCAGGACTCAGCCCTTGAACCAGGGCCGCGGGCCGCCCATGACATGGATATGCAGGTGGTGGACTTCCTGGCCGCCCTCGGCGCCGGTGTTGGTGACCACCCGCCAGCCGCCTTCCGGGTAGGGGTTGCAGCCCTCCTGCAATGCCAGCTTCGGCACCAGGGTCATCATGTGCCCGAGCAGGGCCGCGTGCTGGCCGTCGACCTGGGCCAGCGAGGGGATGTGCGCCTTCGGGATCATCAGGAAATGCACCGGCGCCCACGGGTGGATGTCGTGAAAGGCGTAGACCTGGTCGTCCTCGTAGACCTTGCGCGAGGGGATCTGGCCCTGGACGATCTTGCAAAAGAGGCAGGCGGGGTCGTGGCGAGTGTCAGTCATGGCAGGACAGGCCCCTGCGGCGGGGCGTTGTGGGCAAACCGCAGCCAGCCGCGGATGCACCGGTACAGATACCACAGGCCCACGATGACGTGCGCCAGGGCCCCCGGCAGCACGAACAGCAGGTACAGCGGCGAGGTGAGTACCAGCCACAGCACCGTCCACCAGAAGGTGGCGATCATGTAGCGGTGGTGGAGGATGTACAGGGGTTCGCGCTCGTCGGCGCGGCGGATGTAGTTGACGATGAGGGCGATCACCGCCAGCGCGCCCAGGCTCAGCCAGGACCAGGTGTGCAGGCCGTAGAGCACGTGCATCAGCACGCGGTCGCCCTGTGGGCGCGGACCGGCGGGCAGAGGGTCGAGGATTTCGGGTTCGCTCATGGGGCTGGGCTCCGACGGGACTACCCGCTTCAGTCCTGGCCCGACTCGCGGGCCTGGGCCTTGCGTAGGGCCTTTTCCTCCAGACCGGACAGGCCTTCGCGGCGCACGAGTTCGGTCACCACGTCGTCTGGCGTGAGGCCGTAGTGGGCCAGCGCGATCAGGGTGTGAAACCACAGGTCGGCCACTTCGCCCACGAGTTTGTGCCGGTCGCCGCCCTGGTCGGCGTCCTTGGCCGCCATGACGACCTCGGTGGCCTCTTCGCCGATCTTCTTCAGGAAGGCATCGGGCCCCTTGTTCAGCAGGCGGGCAACGTAGCTTTTCTCCGGGTCGCCGCCATTCGCGGGCTTGCGGCTTTCGATGACGGCGGCCAGGCGGGCCAGGGAATCCGTGGCAGTGGGGGTAGAAGACATGGCGCGGTTCATTTGTAGATGGTGCCGGGGTCTTTCAGGACGGGGTCTACCGCCTGCCACTGACCCTCTCGCAGCACGCTGAAAAAGCAGCTGTGGCGGCCGGTGTGGCAGGCGATGCCGGGCTCGTGACCGAGTTGGGTGACGCGCAGCAGGATGACGTCGTGGTCGCAGTCCAGGCGGATCTCGTGCACCGTCTGCACGTGGCCGGACTCCTCGCCCTTGGCCCACAGCTTGTTGCGCGAGCGGCTGAAATAGATGGCACGGCCCTCGTGGGCGGTACGCTGCAGGGCCTCGCGGTTCATCCAGGCGAACATCAACACGTCGCCCGATGACGCCTCCTGCGCGATGACGGGCACGAGCCCGCGCTCGTCCCACTTGATCCGGTCCAGCCAGTCCATGGCGTGATTGTCCCCTATGCGCGCGCACGGGGTGGCCCGCCGTGGCGGGGGGCTCACAGGCGCACGGAAATGCCGCGCGCGTGCATGTGGCGCTTAGCCTCTTGGACCGTGTACTCGCCGTAATGGAAGATGCTGGCGGCCAGGACCGCGTCGGCGCCGCCCTGCTGCACGCCGTCGGCCAGGTGATCCAGGTTGCCCACGCCGCCCGAGGCGATCACCGGCACGGCCACCGCATCGGCCACTGCGCGGGTAAGGGCCAGGTCAAAGCCGGACTTGGTGCCGTCGCGGTCCATGCTGGTCAGGAGGATCTCGCCCGCGCCGCGGCGGGCCATCTCGGTGGCCCAGGCCACCGCATCCAGGCCGGTGTTCTTGCGCCCGCCGTGACTGTAGACATCCCAGCCCGGGCCACGGGCGACCTCGTCCTCGCCCGCGCGGCGCTTGGCGTCAATCGCGACCACGATGCACTGGGAGCCGTAGCGGCCCGAGGCATCGGAGATGACCTGCGGGTTGGCGATGGCCGCGGAATTGAAGCTGGTCTTGTCGGCGCCGGCATTGAGCAGGCGGCGCACGTCTTCGGCGGTGCGCACGCCGCCGCCCACGGTGAGCGGGATGAAGACCTGCGAAGCCACCGCCTCGATGATGTGCAGGATCAGGTCGCGGCCGTCGCTGGTGGCAGTGATGTCCAGGAAGGTGAGTTCGTCGGCGCCCTGCTCGTTGTAGCGGGCGGCGATCTCCACCGGGTCACCGGCGTCGCGCAGCGCCACGAAGTTGACGCCCTTGACGACCCGGCCGTCGGTGACGTCCAGGCAGGGGATGATGCGTTTGGCGAGCAAGTCAGGCGCCTAACTCGTCGGCGCGTGCTTGCGCTTTCGCGAAGTCCAGGTCGCCAGAATAGATCGCGCGCCCGCAGATCACGCCCTCAATACCTTCATCCTCCACCGCGCACAGCTTCTCGATGTCGGCCATGTTGGACAGGCCGCCCGAGGCGATCACGGGGATGGTGAGGGACTGCGCCAGCTTGACGGTGGCTTCGATGTTGATGCCCGAGAGCATGCCGTCGCGGCCGATGTCGGTGTAGATGATGGACTCGACGCCCCAGTCCTCGAACTTCTTGGCCAGGTCGATGACCTCGTGGCCGGTCAGCTTGCTCCAGCCGTCGGTGGCCACCTTGCCGTCCTTGGCATCAAGCCCCACGATGATGTGCCCGCCGAAGGCGCTGCAGGCGTCCTTGAGGAACCCGGGGTTCTTGACTGCGGCGGTGCCGATGATCACGTAGCGCAGACCGCCGTCGATGTACTTCTCGATGGTGTCCAGGTCGCGGATGCCGCCACCCAGTTGCACCGGAATGTCGTCGCCTACCGCCTTCAGGATGGACCTGATGGCCGAGAAGTTCTGCGGCTTGCCGGCGAAGGCGCCATTGAGGTCCACCAGGTGCAGCCGCCGGGCGCCCTTGTCCAGCCAGGCGCGGGCCATGGCCGCCGGGTCTTCGCTGAAGGTAGTGGCCTGGTCCATGTCGCCCTGTTTCAGGCGGACACAGTGACCGTCTTTCAGGTCAATGGCGGGAATGAGCAGCATGGGGGGAGGCGGAATCAGGGATTCCAGTGCAGGAAGTTGCGGTAGAGGGCCAGGCCGGCGTCAGCGCTTTTCTCTGGGTGGAACTGGGTAGCAAAAATATTATCGCGTGCAACCGCCGCGGTAAAGAACCCCCCATAGTCTGCCTCCCCCACCGTGTGGCGGGCATCCGACGGCCGGGCGTAGTAGCTGTGGACGAAGTAGAACCAGCTGCCGTCGGCCACCCCCGCCCACACCGGGTGAGGGCGGGACTGGCGCACCCGGTTCCAGCCGATCTGGGGCACCTTGTAGCGGCTGCCGTCCGCCTGGCGCTGGCCCTCCAGCCGGAAACGCACCACCTCGCCGGGGATCAGCCCCAGGGAGTCGGTCGGCCCCTCCTCGGAGCGGTCCAGGAGCATCTGCATGCCTACGCACACCCCCATGAGCGGTTTGTGCGCCGCGGCATGCATGACTGCGGGGTACATCCCGGACTGGTGCAATTCGCGCATGCAATCGCGCATGGCCCCCTGCCCCGGCAGCACCACGCGGGCGGCGGCCATGACCTCCTCGGGGCGGCGGGCCCAGACGACCTCGACCCCGCTGCCCTGGGCGGCGTGCAGCACCGCCTGCGTGACCGAGCGCAGGTTGCCCATGCCGTAATCGACGACCGCGACGGTGTTCATCGGGAACCGGGAATCAGGAAGGAATGGACGCCCCGGGCGTCACAGCGAGCCCTTGGTGGAGGGGATGACGCCAGCCGAACGCGGGTCGAGCTCCAGCGCCGCGCGCAGGGCGCGGGCGAAGGCCTTGAAGATGGTCTCGCACTGGTGGTGCGCGTTCTCGCCCCGCAGGTTGTCGATGTGCAGCGTGACGAAGGCGTGGTTCACGAAGCCCTGGAAGAACTCGTAGGCCAGCTGGGTGTCGAAGTTGCCGACCATGCCGCTCTTGAACGGCACATGCATCTCCAGGCCGGGGCGGCCGGAGAAATCCACCACCACGCGCGAGAGCGCCTCGTCCAGGGGCACGTAGGCGTGGCCGTAGCGTCGGATCCCCTTCTTGTCGCCCACCGCCTTGAAGACGGCCTGGCCCAGGGTGATTCCGACGTCTTCCACCGTGTGGTGGCCGTCGATGTGCAGGTCGCCCTTGGCTTCGATCTCGAGGTCGATCAGGCCGTGGCGGGCGATCTGTTCGAGCATGTGGTCGAAGAAGCCGATGCCGGTGGACAGCTTGTTGGTGCCGGTGCCGTCGAGGTTGACGCGCACGCGGATCTGCGTCTCCGCGGTATTGCGGGTGACTTCGGCCTGGCGTGGGGTGGGCGTGGTGGTCATAGGGAAGCCTGCAGGGCCTCGAGCATCTGCGCGTTCTCTTCGGCGGTGCCGACGGTCAGGCGCAGGCACCGGGCCAGCAAAGGATGCATTTTAGAAACGTTCTTGACCAGGACCCCGTGGCGCTTCATGCCGTCGAAGGCGGCTTGGGCGTCGGGCACGCGTACCAGGACCATGTTGGCTTCGCTGGGCCAGACCTTGACGCCGGGGAGCTTGCCCAGGGCCCGGACCAGGGCCTCGCGCTGGACGCGCAGGCCGGCGGCCTGGGCCTCGTAGACGGCGGCATGCTCCAGGGCGAACAGGGCGGCCTCGGCATTGAGCACGCTGATGTTGTACGGGGGGCGCACCTTGTCGATCTCGGCGATCAGGGCGGCGGGGCCCATCATGTAGCCGATGCGCGCGCCCGCGAGGCCGAACTTGGAGAGGGTCCGCATCAGGAGCACATGGGGGTGCTGCCCCAGGCGGTCGATGTAGCTGCGGCTGGAGAAGGGCTGGTAGGCCTCGTCGATCACCACCAGGCCGGGCGCGGCCTGCACGATACGCTCGATGACGGCGTCGTCCCAGAGGTTGGCGGTGGGGTTGTTCGGGTAGGCCAGGTAGATGATGGACGGCTGGTGCTGCGCGATGGCAGCGAGCATGGCGGCCTCGTCCAGCTCGAAATCAGGCGTGAGGTCCACGCCGATGAACTTCAGCCCCTGCAGCTGCGCGCTCATGGCGTACATCACGAAGCCGGGTAGCGGTGCCAGGATGGACGCCCCGGGCACGTCGCAGGCCATGGCCAGCATCGCGATCAGTTCGTCGGAGCCATTTCCCAGCATCAGGGCACAGCCCGCGGGCAGACCGGCCTGCTTGGCCAGCGCCGCGCGCAGGTCGTCGATACGCGGGCCGGGGTAGCGATTCAGGGCCACCGCACCCAGGCGGCGTCCGAGTTCGGCCTGCAGCTCGGGGGCGAGGCGATGGGGGTTCTCCATCGCGTCCAGCTTGACGAGGCCGGTGGCATCCTGCACCGCGTAGGCGTGCATGGACTGCACGTCCTGGCGGATCAGGCGGGCGAGTTTCTCGGGCAGGGCGCTCATGGCTTGAGCCTCATTTCTGCGGCGCGGGCATGGGCCTGCAGGCCTTCGCCATGGGCCAGGACGGAGGCGATCTGGCCCAGGGTCTGCGCGCCCTGCTCGCTCACCTCGATCAGGCTGCTGCGTTTCTGGAAGTCGTAGACGCCCAGCGGGCTGGAAAAGCGCGCGGTGCTGCTGGTGGGGAGCACGTGGTTGGGACCGGCGCAGTAGTCGCCCAGGGATTCACTGGTGAAAGCCCCCAGGAAGATCGCGCCCGCGTGCTTCAGGAGCGGCTCCCAGCGGTGCGGGTCGGACGAGGCGATCTCCAGGTGCTCGGGGGCGATGCGGTTACTGATGTCGCAGGCTTCTTCCATCGAGCGTGTGTGGATCAGGGCGCCGCGGCCGGTGAGCGATTTGGCGATGATCTGCGCGCGCGGCATCTGCGGCAGCATGCGCTCGATCTGCGCCTGCACGCGGTCGATGTAGGTGGCGTCGGGGCACAGCAGGATACTCTGGGCCAGTTCGTCGTGTTCGGCCTGCGAGAACAGGTCCATGGCCACCCAGTCCGGGGGGGTGGTGCCGTCGGCCAGCACCAGGATCTCGCTGGGGCCGGCGATCATGTCGATGCCCACCTGGCCGAAGACGCGGCGCTTGGCACTCGCGACATACGCATTGCCCGGGCCGGTGATCTTGTCCACGCGCGGCACGGAGGGCGTGCCATAAGCCAGCGCACCCACCGCCTGCGCGCCGCCGATCTGGAAGGCGCGGGTGACACCGGCCACGTGAGCGGCGGCGAGGACCAGCGGGTTCTTCTCGCCGCGCGGGGTGGGCACGACCATGATGATCTCGCCCACACCGGCCACATGGGCGGGGATGGCGTTCATCAGCACGGACGAGGGGTAAGCCGCCTTGCCACCCGGAACGTAGATGCCCACGCGGTCCAGGGGCGTGACCTTCTGGCCCAGGAGGGTGCCGTCGGCGTCGCGGTAACTCCAGCTTTCGCCCGAGGCCTTCTTCTGGGCCTCGTGGTAGCTGCGCACGCGCGCAGCGGCCTGCTGCAGGGCCTCGCGCTGGACGGCGGGCAGGCCGTCGAAGGCGGCGCGCAGTTCGGCCTGCGTGAGCTCCAGGTCCTTCATGGACTGGGCAGGCAGTTGGTCGAAACGCGCGGTATACGCCAGCACCGCCTGGTCGCCCCGCTGGCGCACGGCGTCCAGGATCTCGGCTACGCGCGACTCGACCTGCGAATCCGTTTCGGCGGACCAGTGCAGGCGCGCCTGGAAGGCCGCGTCGAAATCGGGCTGGGCGGTGGAAAGGCGCAGGGGCGTGGCAGGCGTGGTCATGGGAAAGGCATTCAGGCTTGCGTGGCCCGGGCGAAGGCGTCAATCAGACGGCGCAACGGCGCCTGCTTCAGCTTGAGTGCGGCCTGGTTCACTACCAGGCGCGAGCTGATGTCCATGATGCGCTCGACCTCGACCAGGTGGTTGGCCTTGAGCGTGTTGCCGGTGGAGACGAGGTCGACGATGGCGTCGGCCAGGCCCGTAAGGGGTGCGAGCTCCATCGATCCATAGAGCTTGATCAGGTCCACGTGCACGCCCTTGGCCGCGAAGAAGTCGCGGGCGATGGACACATACTTGGTAGCCACGCGCAGGCGCGCGCCCTGGCGCACGGCGCTGGCGTAGTCGAAGTCGGCACGCACCGCCACGCTCACGCGGCACTTGGCGATGCCCAGGTCCAGGGGGGTGTAAAGGCCCTGGCTTCCATGCTCGATCAGGGTGTCCTTGCCGGTCACGCCCAGGTCGGCGCCGCCGTACTGCACGTAGGTGGGCACGTCGGAGGCGCGCACCAGCACCACGCGCACGCCGGGCTGGTTGGTGGCCAGGATCAGCTTGCGCGATTTCTCGGGGTCTTCGAGCACCTCGATACCCGCGGCGCGCAGCAGCGGCAGCGTCTCGTCGAAGATGCGTCCCTTGGAAAGGGCGAGGGTGAGGACGTTGGCGGTCATGGTCATTTCACGCGTTCGATGTCCGCGCCGATACCGCGCAGCTTTTCTTCCATTCGGTCATAGCCCCGGTCCAGATGGTAGATGCGGTCCACCACGGTCTCGCCCTCGGCCACCAGGCCCGCGATGACGAGGCTGGCCGAAGCGCGCAGGTCAGTGGCCATGACGGTGGCGCCCGAGAGGCGCTCCACGCCCTCGATCAGCGCGGACTTGCCATCAACCTGGATCTTCGCGCCCAGGCGCACCAGCTCGTTCACGTGCATGAAGCGGTTCTCGAAGATGGTCTCGGTGACCAGCGAGGAGCCGGAGCCGGTGACATTGAGCACCATGAACTGCGCCTGCATGTCGGTGGGAAAGCCCGGGTATTCGGTGGTGCGAAAGCTCTGGGCCGCCAGGCGGTCCTGCGAGCGCACGCGGATGCCGCCTTCCACCGCCTCGACGGTGGCGCCCGCCTCGCGCAGCTTGTCGATCACCGCCACGAGGTGGTCGGCGCGCCCGTGGCGCAGGAAGACCTCGCCGCCCGCGGCGGCGACCGCGCACAGGAAGGTGCCCGCCTCGATGCGGTCCGCGACCACGGTGTGCGTGCAGCCTTGCAGGCGCTCCACGCCCTGGATGCGGATGCGGCTGGTGCCGTGGCCCTCGATCTGCGCGCCCATGGCGATCAGCATCTCGGCCAGGTCGCCGATCTCGGGCTCCATGGCGGCGTTTTCCAGCACGGTCTCGCCCTCGGCCAGGGCGGCGGCCATGAGGAAGTTCTCGGTGCCGGTGACGGTGACCATGTCGGTGCGGATACTGGCGCCGCGCAGGCGCCGGCGGCCCGCCGGCAACGAGGCGATCATGTAGCCGTGCTCCACATCGATCACAGCCCCCATCTGCTGCAGGCCCTTGATATGTTGATCGACGGGGCGCGAGCCGATGGCGCAGCCTCCGGGCAGGGACACGGTGGCGCGGCCGAAGCGCGCCAGCAGCGGACCCAGGGCCAGCACCGAGGCGCGCATGGTCTTGACCAGGTCGTAGGGAGCTTCGGGCTTGTCCAGGGTGCCGGCATTGAGCACCACGCGGTCACCCTCGCGCTGCACGGACACGCCCATGTTCTGGACCAGCTTGACCATGGTGACCACGTCCTGCAGGCGCGGCACATTCTCCAGCGTCACGGGCTGGTCGGTCAGGAGGGCGGCGCACAGCTCGGGCAGGGCGGCGTTCTTGGCACCGGAAATCCGGACCTCGCCCTGGAGCTGGCGGCCCCCGCGGATCAGAAGCTTGTCCATGAAAGAAAGTGGGTCAGGCGCGGGGGTAGGACGCCGCCCACTCGGCGGGCGTCAGGGTCTTCATCGAGAGGGCATGGACCTCGTCGGTGTGCATTTTCGCACCCAGCGTGGCATAGACCCGCTGGTGCCGCTGGATAGGGCGCTTGCCCTCGAATTCGGCAGAGACGACCAGGGCCGACCAGTGGCGGCCGTCACCATCGACTTCGAGGTGCTCGCAAGGCAGGCCAGCGGCGATCAGGGCGCGCAGTTGTTCGGCGGTCATGGTGGGTCAGTGACGAATTTTGTAGCCCGTACGAAGCAGATGGACCGCAATCGCGCTCACCGCGAAGGTCGCCACCCCCACCACCCCCAGGCTGAACCACGGCGACACGTCGCTCACGCCGAAGAAGCCGTGGCGAAAGCCGTCGATCATGTAGAAGAAGGGGTTGAGGTGGCTCACCCGCTGCCAGAACCCGGGCAGGGAGTGAATGGAATAGAACACGCCCGAGAGGAAGGTCATGGGCATGATGATGAAGTTCTGGAAGGCCGCCATCTGGTCGAACTTCTCGGCCCACAGACCCGCGATCAGGCCCAGCGCCCCCAGCATGCCCGCGCCCAGCACCGCGAACAGCAGGATCCACAGGGGTTGCGCGAACTGGGGCGCGACGAAGAGGGACGTCACCAGCAGCACGCCGCCCCCCACGCACAGGCCGCGCGCGATGGACGAGCCCACATAGGCGAAGAACCAGGCCCAGTGCGACAGCGGCGTGAGCAGCACGAAGACCAGGTTGCCCATGATCTTGCTCTGGATCAGGGACGAGGAGCTATTGGCGAAAGCGTTCTGCAGCACCGACATCATCACCAGGCCTGGCACCAGGAAGGCGGTGTACTCGATGCGGTCGTACACCTTCACGTGGCCCTCCAGCACGTGGCCGAAGATCAGGAGATAGAGCAAGGCGGTGAGAACGGGCGCGGCCACGGTCTGGAAGCCGACCTTCGAGAAGCGCAGGACCTCCTTGTACAGGAGGGTCCGCCAGCCCGTCATCGCGCTCATGACGCCACCTCCACGACGGACTGGCCCCTGCCCGCCATCACCTCCAGGAACACGTCCTCGAGGTCGGCCTTGCGGATCTCGACATCCTCGGCCTGCAGGCCGGCTTCGCGTACGGCGGCCAGGTGGCTCTCGATCTCGTGCGCATCATGCGCGGGCAGCTGCACGATGCGGCCGGTGATGCGCGCGCGCGCCGCCAGCGCGGGCGGCAGGCGGTGGCCGTCGGTCTTGAAACGCAGCACGTTGCTGGAGGCGGCGCGCAACAGGTCGCTGGTGCGCTCCAGTGCCACCACCTGGCCGGACTTGAGCATGGCGATGCGCCCGCACAGGGCTTCGGCCTCCTCCAGGTAGTGGGTGGTGAGCAGCACGGTGTGGCCTTCGCGATTGAGCTTGGCGATGAACTGCCACAGGGTCTGGCGCAGCTCGACGTCGACACCAGCGGTGGGTTCGTCCAGCACGATGACGGGCGGCTTGTGCACCAGGGCCTGGGCCACCAGGAAGCGGCGCTTCATGCCGCCCGAGAGCTGGCGCATGTTGGACTTCGCCTTGTCGGCCAGGCCCAGGCTTTCGAGCAGTTCGTCGATCCAGGCGCCGTTGCCGCGGATGCCGAAATAACCGGACTGGATACGCAGCGCCTCGCGCACGCTGAAGAAGGGGTCGAAAACCAGCTCCTGGGGCACGATGCCCAGGTGGCGGCGCGCCTGCGCGTAATCGGACTGCACGTCGTGGCCGTGGACGGTTACCCGCCCGCGGCTGGCGCGCACCAGGCCCGCCAGGATCGAGATCAGGGTGGTCTTGCCCGCGCCGTTGGGGCCCAGCAGGCCGAAGAATTCGCCGTCCTCGATGTCCAGGCTGACGCTGTCCAGCGCCTGGAAATCGCCTCGGGCGCCGTGGTAGGTCTTGAAGACCGATTGGAAGGAGATGGCGGGCATGGGAACCCGCCATTTTAGGCGGTGGCGGGCTCCGGGCCGGGCAGCAGGGCGTCCACGCCATAGAGGGTGGCGAGCGCACGCAGTCGGGGCGGCATACCGGTGACGCAGAAGGTCATGCCCAGGGCCAGGGCCTCGCGGCGGCCATCGAGCAGGACGGCCAGCGCCGAGGAGTCAAAGCGTTCGAGCGCACGGGCATCGACCACCGCCCGCTGCTCGCCACTGGCGCGCAGGCCCCGCGCCAGCATGCGGGCGCAGCCGGCGGCATCGGCATGGGTCAGGGACTCGGGCAGGACCAGGCGGGCCATGCAGGGCCTTCAGTTGCGCCCGCCCCGGGCGACGTTGGCGCGATTGCGCTCGGACAGCGTGGCAATCAGGCCGTCGACGCCCTTGGCGTTGATCTCCGCGGCGAACTGGCTGCGATAGGTCTCGACCAGCCAAACGCCCAGCACGTTCAGGTTGAAGATCTTCCAGCCGGCGCCCTCACCCGGGGTCTTTTCCAGGCGGTAATCGAGCTGAATAGGATCGCCGCGTCCTCGGATCTCGGTGCGCACCAGCACCTCGGTGTCCTCGGGCGACGCGCGCAGCGGGCGCACGACGATGGTCTCGTCACTCACCTGCAGCAGCGCACCGGAATAGGTGCGCACCAGCAGGGTCTTGAATTCGTCCTGCAGGCGCTTGCGCTGCTCGGGGGTGGCCTGGCGCCAGGCGGGGCCCACCGCCTGCGCAGTCATGCGCTGGAAGTTGACGTTGGGCATGATGCGGGCGTCGACCAACGCGATCACGCGGTTGATGTCGCCGCTGCGCAGGGCCGGATCGGCCTTGATGGCCGAGAGGGTCTGCTCGGACAGGCGTCGGATCAGGGCGTCGGGGGCCTCCGGATTGGCACGGGCCAGCGGAGCGACTGCGGCGAGCAACCCCGCCACGGACAAGACGGCGGCCCAGCGGCCCAGGATGCGTCGTTTCATGGTCATTCGTCTTTCGTTTCAGGCGGGCCGGAGGCCTCGCCGTCGCGGATCTCGGCCTGGCGCCGCTGCAGGTAAGCGTCGCGCAGGAAGGTGTAGCGGTCCAGGGACACTTCCTCGAGCAGGCGCCCGGCCCGCAGGTAGCCGGCGCGCGTGTCGACGATTCGCAGGGCGTACAGGCCGTTGCGGGTGGATTCGGGATCGACTTGGCGCACAAGATCGGCGCGCCGGTCGACCACGAAGGCCGAAGCGTCACGCACCGTGGAAGGCCCCAGCAGGGGCAGCACGAGATACGGGCCCGAAGGCATGCCCCAGTGCCCCAGAGTCTGGCCGAAATCCTCGCGGTGCCGCTCCAGGCCGGCTTCGGTGGCGATGTCCAGGATGCCGTAGAAGCCCAGTACCGTGTTGATGCTCACGCGCATCAGGCTCTCGGCCGCCTGCGGGAACTTGAACTGCAGCAGGCTGTTGGCCATGGACCAGACGTCGCCCAGATTGGAGAAGACGTTGCTCACGGCCTTGCGCGCAGGCGAGGGCACGTACTCCTGGTAGGCCGTAGCCACCGGCTTGAGCACCGCGGCATCCACTTCGTCGTTGAACTTCAGGACGCTGCGGTTGAACGGCTCGAGAGGGTCACGCCGGTCAGGCCCGGTGGCGCAGCCGCTCAGGGCGAGCACCAGCAGCACCAGCCCGAGGGAACGACGCAGGAAGGGGGTGGCTTGGGGGTACTTCATTTGCGGGCGGGGGCGGTCTTGCCGGCGCTCCCGCCGTCTTCCGCCTTGCTGTAAAGGAACTGGCTGATCAGATTCTCCAGGACCACGGCCGACTGGGTGCTGGAAATCGTATCGCCCTGTTTCAGGTTCTGGTCGCCGGCGCCGGCCTCGATGCCGATGTACTGCTCTCCGAGCAGGCCGCTGGTGAGGATCTTCAGCGAGCTGTCCTTCGGGAAGGCGTACTGCGACTGCAGGGACAAGGTGACGCGAGCCTGGAAGCTCTTGTCATCGAAGGTGATGGACTCGACCCGGCCGACCACCACGCCCGAGCCCTTGACTGCAGCGCGCGGCTTGAGACCGCCGATGTTGTCGAACTTGGCCACCACCTGGTAGGTGGGCTGGAAATTGAGCGACAGCAGGTTGGCCGACTGCAGGGCCAGGAACAGGACAGCCAGTGCGCCCAGGAGCACGAAGAGGCCGACCCACACATCATTCTTGGACTTTTCCATATTCAAACCCTCGTCGGGGGGAGCTTCCTCATATGCTGAACATCAGAGCGGTGAGGATGAAATCGAGGCCGAGCACCGCCAGTGACGCCACCACCACCGTGCGCGTCGTCGCGCGCGATACGCCCTCGGGCGTGGCCTGGGCCTCAAAGCCCTGAAACAACGCGATGAAGGTGACGGCCACACCGAACACGGCGCTCTTGACGATGCCGTTGCCCACGTCCTTCCAGACGTCGACGCCGCCCTGCATCTGGCTCCAGAAGGCACCGGGGTCGACGCCGATCATCAGCACGCCCACGACGTAGCCGCCCAGGACACCAACGGCGCTGAAGACGGCAGCCAGCAGGGGCATGGCGATCAGGCCGCCCCAGAAGCGCGGCGCCAGGATGCGGCGCACCGGGTCGACCGCCATCATCTCCATGGCCGAGAGCTGCTCGCCGGCCTTCATCAGGCCGATCTCGGCGGTGAGCGAGGTCCCGGCGCGGCCCGCGAACAGCAAGGCGGTGATCACGGGGCCCAGCTCGCGCACCAGGCTCAGGGCCACCAGGAGGCCCAGGGCCTCCGACGAGCCATAGCGTTGCAGGGTGTAGTAGCCCTGCAGGCCCAGGACGAAGCCGACAAAGAGGCCCGACACGCCGATGATGGCCAGCGAGTAGTTGCCCAGGAAGTGCACTTGGTCGCGCACCAGCGCGAAGCGGCGCAGCGTGGGGCCAGACAGCTGCAGCAGGCGCAGGAACAGGCGCGCGCCGCGGCCGACGTCCCCGAGCTTGGTGCGGGTGGCCAGGCCCAGGCTGGCGAGGGATAAACCGCTCATGACCGCAACCCCGCGCTGAAGTCCTGGTCCACGCTGGGACCGGGGTAGTGGAAATGCACCGGACCCTCGGGGCGGGCGTGCACGAACTGGCTCACGAGCGGATCGTCACTGGCCATGACCTGCTCGGGACTGCCCTGCGCCGCGATACGCCCGTTGGCCAGGATGATCACCTGGTCGGCGATGCGGAAGGTCTCCTCCAGATCGTGCGAGACCACGATGCTGGTGATGCCCAGGGTGTCGTTCAGGCGCCGGATCAACTGCGCGGAGGTGCCCAGGGAAATGGGATCGAGGCCCGCGAAGGGCTCGTCGTACATGATCAGTTCAGGATCGAGCGCGATGGCGCGGGCCAGGGCCACGCGCCGCGCCATGCCGCCGGAGATCTGCGAGGGCATCAGCTCGCGCGCACCGCGCAAGCCCACCGCGTTGAGTTTCATCAGCACGATGTCGCGCACCAGCGGCTCGGGAAGCGTGGTGTGTTCGCGCAGGGGAAAGGCGACATTGTCGAAGACGGACAGGTCGGTGAAGAGCGCGCCGAACTGGAACAGCATCCCCATGCGCCGGCGCGCGGCGTACAGGCCTTCGCGATCGAGCGCGCCCACATCCTGACCGTCGAACAGCAACTGGCCGGCCTGCGCCCGTACCTGACCGCCCACCAGGCGCAGCACCGTAGTCTTGCCGCCGCCCGACGCGCCCATGAGGGCTGTGACCTTGCCACGCGGCACGGTGAAGCTCACCCCATCGAGGATGGGGCGCTCTCCGTAGCCGAAACGCAGGTTCCGGCACTCCACCAACGGGGACGCGTCGTCGTGGGACATCAAGTCACAGGGTAAAGAAAAAGGCCGGTTTCCGCCCGGCCCTGCGCTAGGGTAAACCCGATGATACGTGCCACCGGGTAGGCCCACGCCGGAGGGAGGCAAAGACCGACTGGCCGCCGCCGCCATCCGGATGCCCTCTTCAACGGGGCAGGTCGCTGAACCCCATGAGGAATTCGTCGACCGCACGCGCCACCTGGCGGCCTTCGCGGATCGCCCAGACCACCAGGGACTGGCCGCGGCGCATGTCGCCCGCAGCAAAGACCTTGGGCACGTTGGTGGCGTAGCCGCCGGTAAAGTCGGTGGTGGCGCGGGCGTTGCCGCGGGCATCCTTCTCAACGCCGAAGGCGTCCAGGATGCTGCCCACGGGGCTGACGAAACCCATGGCCAGGAGCACCAGATCGGCCTTCAGGGTCTGCTCGGAGCCGGGGACTTCGGCCATCTTGCCGTCCTTCCACTCCACCCGCACGGTCTTCAGGCCGGTGACCTTGCCCTTCTCGCCCAGGAATTCCTTGGTGGCGATGGCGAATTCGCGGTCGCAACCCTCTTCGTGCGAAGAGGAGGTGCGCAGCTTGTACGGCCAGTAGGGCCAGGTCAGGGGCTTGTTCTCGTGCTCGGGGGGCTGGGGCATCAGCTCGAACTGCACCACGCTGGCCGCGCCGTGGCGGTTGCTGGTGCCCACGCAGTCGCTGCCGGTGTCGCCGCCGCCGATCACGATGACGTGCTTGCCATCGGCACGCAGCTGGCCCTTGAGCGTATCGCCGGCGTTGACCTTGTTCTGCTGCGGCAGGAACTCCATCGCGAAGTGGATGCCCTCGAGCTCGCGGCCTGGCACGGGCAGGTCACGCGACTGCTCGGCGCCACCGGTCAGCACGACGGCGTCGAAGTCCTTGCGCAGCTGCTCGGGGGTGATGGTTTCCTGGGCCCAGTTGGTGACCTTGGAGTCCGCAGGCAGCTTGCCGATCATCACGCCGGTGCGCACCTTCACGCCCTCGGCCACCATCTGCTCGACGCGGCGGTCGATGTGGTGCTTCTCCATCTTGAAGTCGGGGATGCCGTAGCGAAGCAGGCCGCCCACGCGGTCGTTCTTCTCGAAGAGGGTCACGTCGTGACCGGCACGCGCCAGTTGCTGCGCGGCGGCCATGCCGGCGGGGCCGGAGCCGACCACCGCGACCTTCTTGCCGGTCTTGATCTGGGCCGGGCGGGGCTTGACCCACCCGTGCTCCCAGGCGCGGTCGATGATGGCGTGCTCGATGGACTTGATGCCCACCGCATCGTCGTTCACGTTCAGGGTGCAGGCGGCCTCACAGGGCGCAGGGCAGATCCGGCCGGTGAACTCGGGGAAGTTGTTGGTCGAATCCAGGACCGCGAAGGCGTTCTGCCAGTCCTGGCGATAAACCAAGTCGTTGAAGTCCGGAATGATGTTGTTGACGGGGCAGCCGCTATTGCAGAACGGCGTGCCGCAGTCCATGCACCGCGCGCCCTGCTTCTTGGCCTGTTCGTCATCGAGGCCGATGACGAATTCCTTGTAGTGCTTCACGCGCTCGGGGACGGGCTTGTAGCCCTCCTCCAGGCGCTCGAATTCCATGAAGCCGGTGATTTTTCCCATGGTGTTGCTCCGTGTTCTTGATGTCCGTCGGCTTCACGCTGCTGCAACAGCAGCTTTGGCATTCGTGCCGGACGACTCGACTTCGCGCTGGTGCATTTCGGCCAGAGCCCGCTTGTACTCATTGGGGAAGACCTTGACGAACTTGCCGCGTGCCGTCTCCCAGTGGTCCAGCAGTTCGCGCGCGCGCTTGCTGCCGGTCCAGCGGTTGTGGTCCTCCAGCAGGCGTTTGAGCATCGCCTCGTCGGCCTGGTCGCCGTGCAGCTTGGTCTTGGCGCTGGCGGCCTTCTGTTCGGCCGCGGGCAGCACCTTCTCCAGCGACACCATGGCGGTGTTGCAGCGCGAGGCGAACTGGCCGTCCTCGTCGTAGACGAAGGCCACGCCGCCGGACATGCCCGCCGCGAAGTTGCGGCCGGTCTTGCCCAGGACGACGACGGTGCCGCCGGTCATGTATTCGCAGCCGTGGTCGCCCGTTCCTTCCACCACCGTGGTGGCGCCCGAGAGGCGCACCGCGAAGCGCTCGCCTGCCACGCCGCTGAAGAAGGCCTCACCAGTGGTCGCGCCGTACAGCGCGGTGTTGCCGATGATGATGTTCTTCGTGGCTTCGCCGCGGAAGTCGATGCTGGGTCGCACGACGATGCGCCCTCCCGAGAGGCCCTTGCCGGTGTAGTCGTTGGCGTCGCCGATCAGGTACAGCGTGATGCCCTTCGCGAGGAAGGCGCCGAAGGACTGGCCGCCCGTGCCTTCGAGCTGAATGCGGATGGTGTCATCGGGCAGGCCGGTGGGGTGCACCTTGGTGACCGCGCCGGACAGCATGGCGCCGACCGAACGGTTCACGTTCATGGCCTTTTCCATGAACTGCACCTTCTCGCCCTTCTCGATGGCGGCCTTGGACTTCTCGATCAGGACGCGGTCCAGGCTTTTCTCCAGGCCGTGCTCCTGTTCGGCCACGTGGTAGCGCGGCACGTCGTCCGGCACCACCGGGCGTGCCAGCAGGCGGCTGAAATCGAGGCCGCGCGCCTTCCAGTGCGCGATGCCCTGCTTCATGTCCAGCAGGTCGGATCGGCCCACGAGTTCGTCGAACGTGCGGATGCCCAGTTGCGCCATGATCTGGCGCACTTCCTCGGCGACGAAAAAGAAGTAGTTGACGACGTGCTCGGGCTTGCCCGCGAACTTCGCGCGCAGCACTGGATCCTGCGTGGCCACGCCCACCGGGCAGGTGTTCAGGTGGCACTTGCGCATCATGATGCAGCCCTCGACCACCAGTGGCGCGGTGGCGAAACCGAATTCGTCGGCGCCCAGGAGGGCGGCAATCGCCACGTCGCGACCGGTCTTCATCTGGCCGTCGGCCTGCACGCGGATGCGGCCCCGCAGGCGGTTCAGGACCAGGGTCTGCTGGGTCTCGGCGAGACCAATTTCCCAGGGCGAGCCCGCATGCTTGATCGACGACCAGGGCGAGGCGCCCGTGCCGCCGTCATGGCCGGCGATCACCACATGGTCGGCCTTGCACTTGGCCACACCCGCGGCGATGGTGCCTACGCCCACTTCGGACACCAGCTTCACGCTGATGGAGGCGTGCGGCGCGACGTTCTTCAGGTCGTGAATCAGCTGCGCGAGGTCTTCGATGGAGTAGATGTCGTGGTGCGGCGGCGGCGAGATCAGTCCCACACCGGGCACCGAGTAGCGCAGTTTGCCGATGTACTGCGACACCTTGCCACCGGGCAGCTGGCCGCCCTCGCCCGGCTTGGCGCCCTGGGCCATCTTGATCTGGATCTGGTCGGAGGACGACAGGTATTCCGCCGTCACGCCAAAGCGGCCCGACGCCACCTGCTTGATCTTCGAGCGCAGCGAGTCACCGGCCTGCAAGGGCAGGTCGACTTCAACCACGTCCTTGCCCACGACGCTGGCCAGGGTGTCGCCTTGCTTGATCGGAATGCCCTTGAGCTCGTTGCGGTAACGCGCCGGGTCTTCGCCGCCTTCGCCCGTGTTGCTCTTGCCGCCGATGCGGTTCATGGCGATGGCCAGCGTGGCATGCGCCTCGGTGGAGATCGACCCCAGCGACATCGCGCCGGTGGCAAAGCGCTTGACGATCTCCTTGGCCGGCTCGACCTCGTCGATGGCGATGGCCTTGGACGGATCGACCTTGAACTCGAACAGGCCACGCAGCGTCATGTGACGGCGGCTCTGGTCGTTGATCAACTGGGCGTATTCCTTGTAGGTGTTCCAGTTGTTGGCGCGGGTGGAGTGCTGCAGCTTGGCAATCGCGTCGGGCGACCACATGTGCTCCTCGCCACGCACGCGCCAGGCGTACTCGCCGCCGGCGTCCAGCATGTGGGCCAATACCGGGTCGCTACCGAAGGCGGCCTTGTGCATGCGGATCGCTTCTTCCGCGATCTCGAACACGCCGATGCCACCCACGCGGCTGGCCGTGCCGGTGAAGTACTGGGCCACGGTCTCTTCGTTCAGGCCGATGGCCTCGAACAACTGGGCGCCGCAGTACGACATGTAGGTGCTCACGCCCATCTTGGACATGATCTTGGACAGGCCCTTGCCGATCGCCTTCACGTAGTTGTAGACAGCCTTCTCGGCGGACAGGTCGCCCGGCAGGTCCTTGTGGATCGCAGCCAGCGTCTCCATCGCAAGATAGGGATGCACCGCCTCGGCGCCGTAGCCGGCCAGCACGCCGAAGTGATGCACCTCGCGCGCGGAACCGGTCTCCACCACGAGGCCGGCGGTGGTGCGCAGGCCCTCGCGCACCAGGTGCTGGTGGATGGAGGACAGCGCCAGCAGCGCGGGGATCGCCACCTGGGTGGACGACACGGCGCGGTCGCTGATGATCAGGATGTTCTTGCCGCTCTTGATCGCGTCCACGGCTTCGGCGTTGATCGAGGCGAGCTTGGCCTCCACGCCCTCGCGGCCCCAGGCCAGCGGGTAGGTGATGTCCAACGTGTAGCTGCGGAACTTGCCTTGCGTGACCGCTTCGATGTCACGCAGCTTGGCCATGTCGGCGAAGTCCAGGATCGGCTGGCTCACCTCCAGGCGCATCGGGGGGTTGACCTGGTTGATGTCGAGCAGGTTGGGCTTCGGCCCGATGAAGGACACCAGCGACATCACGATCGCCTCGCGGATCGGGTCGATCGGCGGGTTGGTCACCTGCGCGAACAGCTGCTTGAAGTAGTTATAGAGCGGCTTGTTCTTGTCAGAGAGCACGGCCAGCGGGCTGTCGTTGCCCATGGAGCCGATGCCCTCCTCGCCGGCCTGCGCCATCGGGGACATCAGGAACTTGATGTCTTCCTGCGTGTAGCCGAAGGCCTGCTGGCGGTCCAAGAGCGTGACGTCAGACGCGGCAGCAGCGCCAGTGCCTTCGGTCAGGTCATCGAGCTTGATGCGCAGGTTCTCGATCCACTGCTTGTAGGGCTTGCTGCTCGCGAGGTTGGACTTCAGTTCCTCGTCGTCGATCATGCGGCCCTGCTCGAGGTCGATCAGGAACATCTTGCCGGGTTGCAGGCGCCACTTGCGCACGATCTTGTTCTCGGGCACGGGCAGCACACCCGACTCGGAGCCCATGATCACCAAGTCGTCGTCGGTGATGCAGTAGCGCGAGGGGCGCAGGCCGTTGCGGTCCAGGGTGGCGCCGATCTGGCGGCCGTCAGTGAACACGATGGATGCTGGGCCGTCCCAGGGCTCGAGCATCGCGGCGTGGTACTCGTAGAAGGCCTTGCGGCGCTCGTCCATCAGCGTGTGCTGCTCCCAGGGCTCAGGGATCATCATCATCACCGCCTGGTAGATGGGGTAGCCCGCCATCGTGAGCAGTTCCAGGCAGTTGTCGAAGGTGGCGGTGTCGGACTGGCCGGCGAAGGAAATCGGGTAGAGCTTTTGCAGGTCCTCGCCCAGCACGGGGGAGGACATCACGCCTTCGCGCGCCTTCATCCAGTTGTAGTTGCCCTTGACCGTGTTGATCTCGCCGTTGTGGGCGACATAGCGATAGGGGTGCGCCAGCGGCCACTCGGGGAAGGTGTTGGTGGAAAAACGCTGGTGCACCAGGCCCAGGGCCGAGACGCAGCGCTTGTCCTGCAGGTCCAGGTAGTACTCGCCCACCTGGTTGGCCAGCAGCAGGCCCTTGTAGACCACGGTACGGCTGGACATGGAGGGGACGTAGTACTCCTTGGAGTGCTTGAGCCTGAGCGCCTGAATGGATGCGCTGGCGGTCTTGCGGATCACGTACAGCTTGCGCTCGAGCGCGTCCTGCACGATCACGTCGTTGCCGCGGCCGATGAAGACCTGGCGCAGCACCGGCTCTTTCTCGCGCACGGCGGGCGACATCGGCATCTCGCGGTTCACCGGGACGTCACGCCAGCCCAGCAGCACCTGGCCCTCGGCCTTGATCGCGCGCTCCATCTCCTGCTCGCAGGCCAGGCGTGAGGCGTGCTCCTTGGGCAGGAAGATCATGCCCACGCCGTACTCGCCGGGCGGCGGCAGGGTCACGCCCTGCTTCGCCATCTCTTCGCGGTAGAGCTGATCAGGCAGCTGGATCAGGATGCCCGCGCCGTCACCCATGAGCGGATCGGCACCCACGGCGCCGCGGTGGTCCAGGTTCTCGAGGATCTTCAGGCCCTGCTGGACGATGTCGTGCGACTTGTGGCCCTTGATGTGGGCGACGAAGCCCACCCCGCAGGCGTCGTGCTCGTTCTCGGACGAGTACAGGCCCTGCTGTTGCAGTTGTGCGATTTCGGCGGGCGTGGCCATGGCGGTTCCTTCGAAGACGTACACGGGCGAGCCGTCCGTCACTGGACGGCCGCGCTGAATTTCACGGGGCCTGCGAGAATAGTGCAGTGCAGCAGCCTTGACCAGCAAAATAAAAGGGGTCAGACACCATTAATAATGACCCACTAGGTGAGTGGGCGATTAAATAGGGACAGACTATAAGGCGGCTTGGGTGGGCGGCCGTCCGGGCCGGCCCTTGAGCACCCGGCGGGGCGTCTGCTTCTGCAGCCCGGCCAGGAAGGCTTCGTCGCCCAGCGCCCAGCCGTGCAGCCCCGAATCGGTGAGGCGGCGCACCAGCTCGGCGACCAGGCCTCGGGCGACGAGGTCGGCGTAGGCTTGCTCGCGAGCGAAAGGCGTGTTGCCCAGCGCCCAGTACAGGGGATGGGGGCTGAGGCCTTTGTCCACCGCTTGGCCGATGCAGTGCCGGTGGCTGGACCAGGGATAGTCCGCCGCCGACTCGGCCAGCCCGGCGCGCACCGGGTTGAGGTCCAGGTAGGCCATGGCCGCCAGCAGGAAGGCTTCCGGCTGGAGCACGGCGCACCGGTAACGGCCCTCCCAGAGGGTGCCGCTGCGCTGCGCTTGGACGTTGAAGTGGCGGACATGGCGTCGACCAATGCTCTGCATCATCCGTGCCAGTGCCCCCTCCTGCGCTGGCGTCACCAGCAGGTGGAAGTGGTTCGGCATGAGGACATAGGCGTGTAGCGCGACCCCTGCGGCGCGGGCCTCTTCGACGATGAAGCCGCGCAGGGCCTCATGATCGGTGGCGGTACGGACGATGGCCTGGCGGTCGATGCCGCGCTGGATCACGTGGTGCGGGTAGCCAGGAACGACGAGTCGGGGTAGGCGGGCCATGCCGGAATCATAGGGTGTCTGACCCCGATTTCACGCTGCCCCCCCCTGGAGCGAGAGTCATCCCTGCCGGCGAAGATGTAACGTGACCTGCTTCGTGATGTCGGCCGCCGCCGATTCGTCCGACGCGCTGGCGCTGGAAAACATGTCGGGAGAGATGTCGGCTGCGAGGGACGGTCCTGTGCCGGCTCCGCACTCGTCCGTAGGCGGTCCGGGCCATTGAGCGAGCGAATCATGCGGCGGCCTCGGTGTCTGCATGAGTACGTCGAACGACGCCCTCAAGACGGCGTCGCTCGACGCAAAACCGCTCCGGGCACTGGTCGGTCGGCCCGCCTGGATGTCGCGTTCAACAAGCAAATCCAGCACGGCGGAAACCTCGTGCGCCGGCAAGGCGCTTTCAGGCGGCCGCCTTCCATCGATCCACTTGTGCGCCTCCTGCAGCGCTTTTTTGACCGTCGGCTCGTAATGCAACTCGAGCCTTGCCGCAAGGAGATCGCGCTGAAAACGCGCGGCGTTGAAGGCGCGGGCATCAGCTCCGACGGGCACCTGTGCCACCGTCCTGAACCGCAGCGCCGACAATCCGGCGCGGCCGGACGTCGAAATCTCGGCCTGCTCGCCCCTCTGCAGCCCGGAATCAACCGCTGCGGAGCGGCTGGCACCTTTGCTGTCCAGGGGCAGCGGGTGGTTAGGGGACTGACTGGGGAGCGCTGCAGACGGAGCACTGAGCATGGGATGACCTCTACGGGAAATGGATGAGGCCTGTGAGTGGGGCGTGCTGAGCCGCGGTTCCTATCCGAAGATGACGGATGCCCGCGCGCGCGCATCGCAAGGGTCAGCGGTCCGCCAGCCTTCCGTACCGCATCGGATCTAGGGAACTAAGACCGAACTCGGTCAGCACCGCCCGCAGCCGCTGCGCCGCGCTGCGCTTGCGTTGGCCGGTGTACCGAGCGAGGATCAGCTCGTTCTTCAGACTGTGCTCCCACCCGACCAGTTCGGTCACCGTGACCTGGTAACCGCAGGCCTCCAGGTAGAGGCAGCGCAGCACATTGGTCAGCTGGCTGCCTAGCTCACGCGTGTGCACCGGATGCCGCCACAGTTCGGCCAGCGGCGTGCGCGACAGCGACAGGGCCTTGTGCTGGCGCAGCACGCCCGCCACCTCGGCTTGGCAACACGGCACCAGCACCATGAAACGCGCGCGCCGCGCCAGGCCGAACTCGATCGCATCGTCGGTGGCCGTGTCGCAGGCGTGCAGGGCGGTGACCATGTCCACCGCCGCAGGCAGCTCCTCGGAGGTCACCGCGTCGGCGGCGCTCAGGTGCAGGAACTTCATGCGCTCGAACCCCAGCCGGGTCGCCAGTTCGCGCGAGCGTTCGACGAGCTCGGGGCGCGTCTCGACCCCGTACACCCAGCCTGTTTCGCGAGCCTGTAGAAACAGGTCATAGAGGATGAACCCCAGATAGGACTTGCCTGCACCGTGGTCCACGATGTGCGGCCCACCCTCCCCGACCGGCTCTTCGAGCAGCAGCTTCTCGATGAACTGGTAGAGGTGGTAGACCTGCTTGAGCTTGCGGCGCGAGTCCTGATTGAGCTGGCCCTCGCGCGTGAGGATGTGAAGCTCCTTGAGCAGCTCCAGCGACTGGCCGGGGCGCAGGTCGAGGCTGGCGCTGGTCGCCCCCCTCATGGCGCTCCCTTCATCACCGCCGCCCACCCCTGTGGGCCGAGGCGCCGCAAGGTGGCCATGTTGGTCTCGTAGATGTCGGCGGCATCGGGAAAGGACTGCACCGCGCGCTCGATGCTGTCCTCGCGCAGCAGGTGCAGCGTGGGGTACGGCGCGCGGTTGGTGAAGTTGGTGATGTCATCGACCCCGGTCCCCGCGAACTGGTAATGGGGATGGAAGCTCGCCAGCTGGATCGTGCCCTCCAGGCCCCGCTGCTGCAGCAGGCGGTCGGCCTCGGCCAGGAAACCGGTGAACTCGAAGAAATCGGCCAGGGTCCGGGGCGCCATGAGCAGCGTGGTTTCGCGTACGCCGGCATCGTGGGCCAGCAGCGCCTCGAGTTCATGCGCGAGATCGGCGAGCAACTCGTTCCAGCCCGTCGCGGCCGAGACCGCGTAGTGCACCTGGCCCTTCACGTGCACGGCTTTGGCGAAGGGGCACAGGTTCAGGCCGATGACGGCGCGCTCCAGCCAGCGCCGGGTGTCGTCCACGACCTGGGCATCGGTAGCGTCCATGCGCGAAATTCTACGTGGCGGCCGTGAGACGGCCCGCGTGCAACCGCCCCAGGCCCCGCGCCAGCAGCAGGCCCGCCGCGCCACACAGCACCATCACCGACCAACTGAAGGACCAGCCGCCCGCGCGCGTGGCCACCCAAGCCACCAGCGGCGGCCCGGCGAACTGACCGAGCGCCGACCACTGCTGCATCCAGCCCACGGTGGTGGACACCGTGGCCGGCCCGGGGGAGACCCGCACCGCCAGCGCGAACAGCGTGCCCGGGATCAGGCCGCCCAGCGCGGAGAACAGCAGCACCGCGGCATACGGACCTAGCACCGCGAGCGTGCCCGCAGGCCACAGCGGCACGAACATCAGCACGCTGGCGCCACCCATGGCGGCATAGCCCACCTGCAGCAGACGCTGCGGCGCGACACCGCGCTGCATCAGCCGGCCGGCGCCGATATTGCCCGCCATGTTGATGCCCGCCGCCAGCGCCGTAGCCAGCCCAGACCACGCCGGACTGATGCCCGCCTGCGCGTAGATCGAGGGCAGGAAGCCCACCACCGACAGCCACTGCGCCGAATACACCGCGAACGCCAGCGCCAGCATCCAGGGCCCCCGCGCGCGCAGGGTCTGACCCAGGCGCGCACGCCAGTCACCGGGCGGGTGCGCCGCTCGCGGCGGGTCCGGCGGCAGGAACGTCCACACCCCCAGGGCGAGGGCGGCCGACAGGGCCGCGCCCAGCCACCACCAGGACGGCCAGCCCAGGGCCGCGATCCACGGCGGCCCCACCAGCAAGGCCAGAGCCGTACCCAGCGGCATGTAAGCGCCCCAGGCGCCCATGCGGGCATCGAGCTGCGCTGGCGGCACGTGGCGCCTCACGAGGCTGGGCCCCGGCATCACCGCCATGAGAAAGCCCAGTCCCTCGACGGCGCGCAGCGCCAGCAGCACGCTCACGTCGGTGACGAAGCCCCCAGCCACGCTGGCCGCCGAGACCAGGGCCAAGCCAGCAACCATCACCCGGCGCAGACCCAGGCCGTCCGCCGCCAGGCCCACGGCCAGGCCCAGACCCATACCCGCCAGCTGCACCAGGGAGATGAGGAAGCCCGCCTGCACCAGGCTGATGTCCAGGGACTCGCGCAGCGCCGGCAGGGCCGGCGGCAGCTTGCCGACGTGGATCGCGGCGCAGACGCCAGCCGCAATCACCAGCAGGGAGCGGTCGATGCGACCGGTCATGCGTCCAAGAGGCGCGTGCCGGTCAGGCGCTCATGTTCGCGGCCCGCGAAGCGGTCGGTCATGCCGGCGATGTAGTCGGCGATGGCGCGGGGCCGGTCGGCCTGCTGCGCATAGGCGGGCGGCATCTCGCCGGGCTGTGACCGGTAGGCGTCGAACAGCTCATGCACCACCTGGCGGGCCTGGCGGGTGGTCTGCATCACCTGCGGGTGCCGGTACAGGTTGCGCAGCAGGAACTGCTTGAGCGTGTTGGAGAGCTCCCGCATCTCCGCGCTGAACTGCACCAGGGGCGGCAGGCGCCGCACCGCATCGGCATCGGCGGGCGCGGCAGCGCGCAGGGCTGCAGCGGTGGCGTCGATCACGTCATGGACCTGTGCGCTGAGCATCAGGCGGATGGCTTCATAGAGGAGCCGCCGGCCGCCGAGGGTGGGATGGACCACCAGCGCGGTACGCCGATAACCCTCGAACAGCGGCACCTGCTCAAGCTGCTCCAGGGTCAGCAGGCCCGAGCGCACGCCGTCGTCGATGTCGTGTGCGTTGTAGGCGATCTCGTCGGCCAGGTTGCACAGCTGCGCCTCCAGGCCGGGCTGGGTACGGTCGATGAAGCGCCGCCCTACCCCACCCGGTTCACGCGCCTCCAGCGCCTGCGCGTTGGCTCGCGAGCAGTGCTTGAGGATGCCCTCGCGGGTCTCGAAGCTGAGGTTCAGACCGTCGAACTGCGGGTAGCGCTCTTCCAGCTGATCCACCACCCGCAGGCTCTGCAGGTTGTGCTCGAAGCCGCCGTGGTCCGCCATGCAGTCGTTGAGCGCGTCCTGGCCCGCATGGCCGAAAGGGGTGTGGCCCAGGTCATGCGCCAGCGCGATGGCCTCCACCAGGTCCTCGCACAAGCCCAGCGGACGGGCGATGGAGCGCCCCAACTGCGCCACCTCGATCGAGTGCGTGAGCCGCGTGCGGAACAGGTCACCCTCGTGGTTCAGGAAGACCTGGGTCTTGTAGACGAGGCGGCGAAACGCTGTGGAGTGGACGATGCGGTCACGGTCACGCTGGAACTCGGTGCGGTGCGGCGTGGGCGTGTCGGGGTGGCGCCGGCCCCGGCTACGCTGCGGGTCGCTGGCGTAGGGGGCGAGGGTCATGGGCGGGCCGCGGTCACGCGCAGCGATCACTCGCAGCAGCGCTCGATCACGTCAGTGACCACGGCATCCGGCGCCGCACGCACCGCTGCGCGTCCCGGTCCATCGATCACCACGAAGCGGATCTCGCCGGCCTCGGTCTTCTTGTCCAGACGCATCAGCTCCAGGTAACGCGGCGCGCCCAGGCGGGGGCCCTGCGTGGGCAAACCTGCCGCCGCGATGAGGCGGATGCAGCGCTCGACGAATTCAGTCTGCACCAGCCCCAGTTCGCGCGACAGATGCAGCGCCATCACCATGCCGCAGCCTACCGCCTCGCCATGCAACCACTGCCCGTAGCCCAGGCCCGCCTCGATGGCGTGGCCGAAGGTGTGGCCAAAATTCAGGATGGCGCGCAGGCCTGCTTCCCGCTCGTCCTGGCCGACGACCTCGGCCTTGATCTCGCAGCTGCGGCGCACCGCATGGGCCAGGGCCTGCGGATCGCGCGCCATCAGCGCGGACAGGTTCGCCTCGATCCAGTCCAGGAAGGACAGGTCGGCGATAGGGCCGTACTTGATCACCTCGGCCAGGCCAGCACTCAGCTCGCGCGCGGGCAGCGTGCGCAGGGTGGACAGGTCGCACACCACCAGCTGCGGCTGGTAGAAGGCGCCGATCATGTTCTTGCCCAGGGGATGGTTGATCGCGGTCTTGCCGCCCACCGAGGAATCCACCTGCGCCAGCAGCGTCGTGGGCACCTGCACGAAGGGTACGCCGCGCATGTAGCAGGCCGCGGCAAACCCGGTGATGTCCCCCACCACCCCGCCGCCCAAGGCATAGAGCACCGTCTTGCGGTCGCTGCCCCGTTCCAGCAGGGCATCGAAGATCAGGTTCAGGGTGGTCCAGGTCTTGTGCTCCTCGCCATCGGGCAGGGTCACCACGCCCACCTGCGCGTAATGCCCACGCAGGGCGTCGTGCAGGGCCGGCGCATACAGCGGGCCCACGGTGGTGTTGGTGACGACCAGGGCCGCATGGGCCCGGGGCAGGTTCCAGCCGGCCATCTGACCGATCAGGTCCTCTGCGATGAGGATGGGGTAACTGCGGTCCCCCAATTCGATGCGGACTTGCTCCACGGGTACGTTCGCTGGCATCGCGCAAGTGTACGGCGGGCGTGCCGGCCGCCCCGCCGTCAGCCCACTCAGGCCTTGGGGAGGACGCCGGCCAGCTCCAGCTGCATCACGATCATGTTGACCAGGGCCTGCAGGCTGGGCCGTGCGGTGTCGACCACGATGTGCGCCGTCTCCCGGTACAGCGGGTCGCGCTGGGTGTGCAAGGCCCGCAGCCGCTCCATCGGGTCGTCCACCTGCAAGAGCGGGCGGTTGCGGTTGTGTCGAACGCGGTTGTAGACCTGCTCGGGGGTGCTGCGCAGGTACACGACCCGGGTGGTCGCACGCAGCTGCTGGCGGTTGGCCTCACGCAGCACCGAGCCGCCGCCGGTGGCCAGCACCATGGACCGGTCCTGGGCGGTGAGCTCGCGGATCGTGGCCTCTTCCAGGTCTCGGAAGGCCTGCTCGCCCTGCTGCTCCCAGTAGGCGCGGATGGGGCAGCCCACGCGCTCCTCGATCACGTGGTCGGAATCGACGAAGTCGAGTCCGAGCCGGCGCGCCAGCAACTTGCCGACGGTGGTCTTGCCGGAGCCGGGAAGGCCGACCAATGCGATGGAGGTCACGGAAACGGGGCCCGAAACGGGGGTGGCGCCGCAGCATGCGGCAGGGCGCCGATGATACCCGTGGCTCAGCGCAGGCTCGGCCGCTCGATGATCACCTTGGGCGTGATGAACACCAGCATCTCCTGCTTGTTGCTGGAGCGCTGGCGGTTCTTGAAGAGGTTACCCACCGCGGGCAGGTCGCCCAGCAGGGGTACCCGCGCCTCGTTCTCGGTCTCCGTCAGCTCGAAGATGCCGCCGATCACCACCGTGCCGCCGTTTTCTACCAGCACCTGGGTGCGTATGTGCTTGGTGTTGATCGCGATGCCGGCGGCGGTGGTCTCGCCCCGGCTGTCCTTGTTGATGACCAGGTCCAGGATGATGTGCCCCTCGGGGGTGATCTGGGGCGTGACCTCGAGCTTGAGCGTGGCCCGGCGGAACGCCACCGCGGTGGCGCCGCTGGAGGTGGCCTGCTGGTAGGGGAACTCGGTGCCCTGCTCGATCAGCGCCTTGGTCTGGTCGGCGGTGACGATGCGCGGGCTGGACACCAGCTTGCCCTTGCCGTCGGCCTCCAGCGCGCTGAGCTCGAGGTTCAGGAAGCGGTTGGCCGAGGAGCCGAACAAGGAGATGGCGAACGACGCCGGGGTGAAGCCCGCCAGCCCGATAGCAGGCAGGTTGACGAAGCGGGTATCGGCGCCCCCGCCCACTGGCGCGGTCTCTCCGGTGGTGCCGGTGACCGCGTTGTAAGAGCCCCCGAAGGCGATGCGGTTGCCGCCGCCCAAGGAGGCCCCGGGCGCCCCCGCGCCGCGCACGCCCCGCAGGTCCTGGCCACCCAGGCGCACGCCCAACGACTTGCCGAAGGTGTCGGAAGCCTCGACGATGCGGGCCTCGATCAGGACCTGCCGCACCGCGATGTCCAGCTTGGCCAGGAGCGATTGCACCGCCTCCAGGCGAGTACCGATGTCGGTGACGAAGAGCTGGTTGGTGCGCGGCTCGGCGATGACGCTGCCTCGGCTGCTCAGGATGCGGTTGGCCGTCGGCCCGGCCGTGAGCTGGGTGGCGATATCGGCCGCTTTCGTGTAATTGAGCTGGAAGGCCTGGGTACGCAGCGGCTCCAGCCCCTGCAGCGCCGCACGCGACTCCAGCTCGAGCTTTTCCTTGGCCGCGATCTCGTCGCGGGGCGCGATCCACAGCACGTTGCCGGACTTGCGCATGCCCAGGCCCTTGGCCTGCAGGATGATGTCCAGCGCCTGGTCCCAGGGCACGTCGCGCAGGCGCAGCGTGAGCGAGCCCGTGACCGTCTCGGAGGTGATGACGTTGAAGTTGGTGAAGTCGGCGATCACCTGCAGCAGGGCGCGCACCTCGATGTTCTGGAAATTGAGCGAGAGCTTCTCGCCGGTATAGGCCGGCGCCTGGGGACCGCCCCCCGAACGCTGGGGGCGCACCTCGACCACCAGCTGCGTGTCGCTCTGGTAGGCGCTGTGCTCCCAGGCGCCGCGCGGCTCGATCAGCAGCCGAACGCGGTCGCCGGCCTGCTGCGCGGTAACGGACTGCACCGGGGTGGCGAAGTCGGCGACATCCAGGCGCCGCCGCAGGCCTTCGGGCAGCCGGGAATTCAGCAGATCGACCACCAGGTTCTGGCCCTGCTGGCGGATGTCCACGCCGACCTGGCTGCTGGCCAGGTCGACCAGGATCCGTGCCGCGCCGTCGGTACCGCGGCGGAAATCCAGGTCCTTGATCGGCAGGGCGTCACGGCTGCGCGCCTCGGCGAACAGCGGCGCCGGCGCGCGGGTCGAGGGCGCAGCAGCCGCGCTCCGTTCCAGGGCCACCAGGAGGGAGTGTCCCTGCAGCCGCAGGGCATAGGGCACGGCGGCCTTGAGGTTGATGACGAAACGGGTGCGTTCGTCGGTCTGCACGGCCTGGACAGAGCGCACAGTGCCCTGCTGAATGTCCACGCTATGCCGGCCCAGTGCATTGGACGCACCGGGGACGTCGATGGCGATGCGCGCGGGTGACTGGATGGCGAAGGAGGCGGGCAGCGCGTCCAGCGGGCGGTTGAAATCGATGCGGATCACCTCCGCGCCCTCATGGACGGCGGCGCTCACGGATTCGACGGCCAGGGCGGGCACAGGCGCTGACGCGGCGGGCGACTGCGCGTGGATCGCGTGAGGTGCGCACGCCAGGGCCAGGCCCGCTGCCAGAGCGTGGAGCCGGCGCCAGGGCTGGCGGGGGACGAGGCGCCACAGCTGGCGCGTCAGGACGGAGTGCGTGGGGATCACTGGGGTCTTTCCTGCAACTGGAGTGAGGCGGCGCGTTCCGACCAGAGTCCCGTGGCGTCCTGAACGATCTCCCGCAGGACCAGCTGCTGCTCGGTGATGCGGACGACCTTGCCATAGTTCTGCCCCAGGTAGGCGCCCAGATGCACGGGGTAGACACGCTGGTCGATGCGCACCAGGGCCACCGGCTGCCCCTGCCGGACCAGGCTGCCGACCAGGGTCATGGCGTCCAGCGGAAAGGCCTCCAGGGGCTGCCGCGCACGCGCCTGCTCGGGCCGTACCAGCACGGAATTGGCGTCCTGCGCGGCATCGCGGCGCAGGGCCTGGGTGAGCCGCTGACTGCTGAAGGGATCGGGTCCCGCGTCCTCGCGATAGGGCTGCGGCCTGAAGGCCTGGGCCTCGGCGACGACGGGGGTCTCCACCCGCGCCTGGGCACGCCGCTGGGTCATCCAGTCCTGCAGGGGCTCCGGATCCGGGGCCCTGCAGCCGCCCAGCAGGAGGCAGGCCACCCACGCCGCCAGGGCGGCAAAGCGGCGGCCGCTGCGCGCGGGAGCGGCGGGCCGGCTCATCGGGGCGCTCCCGCAGGAGGTTGCGCCGGGGGCGCGTTCGCGGGCCGGGCCGCGGCGGCGGTCTCGTCGGGCTCGAGGTAGCGGTAGGTCTTGACCGTCGCCTCCATGGCGAGCATGCCGTCGCGCCCCGGCGTGATCACGAGGTTGCTCAGGGTGACGATGCGCGAGAGCGCGGCCACGTCAGCGGCGAAGGCGCCGATCGCGTGGTAGGGGCCAGTGACCTTGAGCGCGATCGGCAGCTCGGCGTGGTAGGTTCGCACGACCATCTGGCCCGGCCTGAACAGGTCGAAGTGCAGGCCGCGCCCGAGGCCGGCCTGGTTGATGTCCGACAGCAGGCCGTCCATCTCTGCGCGGCCGGGAAGCTGCCGCTCCAGGAGGGCGACCTGCTGGCGGACCTGCTCGCGCTGGCGCCGCAGGGCCTCGAGGTTCAGGGCCTGCGGCAGCTTGCGGCTGAAGTCGGATTTCAGGCGGACCTCCGTCTGGCGCTCGGCCTCGAGCTCGCGCAGAGCGTTGCTGATCAACGCGAACCAGAGGACGGCCACCAGGGCCACCGCGAGGCCGGCGAACAGGGCCAGGCGCGGCCATGCGGGCCAGGCGGAAGGGTCACGCGGATCCAGGCCGCGGAACTGGCGCGCAGCCGCCAGCCACCGGGACTGCAGTGGGGAAGGGGCGTCCGGGGTGCTCATGTCCGGGCTCAGGTTCTGGTGGAGGCCGGGGCCGAGGCGGGCGGTGCGGCGTTGCCCGCGCGCAGCAGGCGCACTCGCAACTGGAAGTTGGCCACCCGGCGCTGCTCGCGGGGCCCGAGGGTGACCTGGGCCGCCACGATCTCGACCAGCTCGGGGCGCGTCAGCCAGGCGCTGCGGTGGCCCAGATGGCGCAGCAGTTCGGACACGCGCTCGTTGGATTGCGCCACACCCTGTAAGGTGAGGGCATAGCCGTCCTGGCGCAGACTGGTGAGGTAGACCCCTTCGGGCAGGTGGCTGACCAGCTCCTGCAGCAGGTGCACCGGCAGGTTGCGGTCGGCCTGCAGGTCCTCGACGGCCCGCTGGCGCGCACGCAGTGTGGCGATCTGCTGGCGAAGGTCGGCGATGTCCCGGATCTGGGTGTCCAGGCGCTGGATCTCGGCGCGCAGCAGGTCGTTGCGTTCGCGCTGGTTGGCGATGCTGGCGGCCTGCACGAGGTGGATGACCCCCGCCACCAGGGCGCCGGCTACCAGGGACAGGACCAGGGACTGCATGAAGCGCGCGCGCCTGCGCTGGCGCGCTGCCTCGCGGTGGGGCAGGAGGTTGATCAGGATCACTGCAGGAACCTTCTGAGGGCCAGGCCGCAGGCGGTGAGGTAGGACGGCGCCTGGCCCTTCAGGCTGTCGGCGCCCGCGGCCGGCCCCACCCGCATACCGGCAAACGGATCAACCGCGCGGCAGGCGAAGGAAGTGAGGCGTGCGACGGCCTCGGCCAGGCCCGGCAGGCCGGCGCAGCCACCGGCCAGCATGACGCAATCGACTCGGTGGTGCGGCGTGCTGGTGAAGAAGAACTGCAGCGCCCGGGCAATGTCCTGGGCCATGTCGCTGACGAAGGGTCGCAGCAGGGCCGCGGCGTAGTCGGCCGGTAGGTCGCCGCGCCGCTTGCGCTGCTCGGCCTCTTCGGGCGACAAGCCATACGCGCGCGCGATCTGCTGGGTGAGCTGGGCACCGCCGAAGGCCTGATCCCGGTCATAGAGGACGTCGCCGCCGCGCAGGACCTGCATGCCGGTGGAATACGCTCCTACCTCGAACAGGGCCACCATGGGAGCCCCCTCGGCGGCGCCCTCGGCCAGCAGGATGTCGACCAGGCGAACGGCCGCCAGTCGGGCGGCGAAGGACTCGATGTCCAGGATGACGGACTTGAGGCCCGCAGCTTCCGCCAGGCCCTGGCGGTCCTGGACGCGCTCCCTGCGGGACGCGGCGATGAGCACATCCAAGCCCGAGGCAGGGCCCTCGCAGGGGCCGATCACGCAGAAGTCGAGGCTGACCTCGTCCAGGGAGAAGGGGATGTACTGGCTGGCCTCGGCTTCGACCTGGGCCTCGAGCTCAGGTTCGGAGAGGTCCTGGGGCACCGCGACCTTCTTGGTGATGACGGCGGAGGACGGCAGGGCCAGGGCCGCTTGCCGGGTGCGGGTGCCGCTTCGGCGGATGAGGCGGCGCAGGGCGTCGGCCACGGCGTCGAACTGCTCGACGTTGCCGTCGTTGATGCAGCCGGGGGGCAGGGGCTCGAGGGCGCAGCGCTCCAGGACCAGGCTCCCGTCCCGCTGGCGGCCGAGCTCGACGAGCTTGACGCTGGAAGCGCTGACGTCGATTCCCAACAGCGGGGCCGGCAGGCGTTTCAACAGTGAGCCAGTCAACGTCACTCCGCTTCTCCGGACCGTGCGCGGCGGCCGACAATGAGTTCTAATGAATTAATCAGAATAGCCGTGGACGTTTCATTTGACGAACGGGTTGTCAGCCAACTGCAGCACCTGATGGGAAAAAGCACGGTGTGTCCAGCCCGTGCGGCGCCCGCCGCCGGGCTGGTGGCTGCCAGGTGGCGCGGCCCGGGATAATCCGGCTTCGCCCTCGCCTTCCGCCTATGCCCTCCGACAAACCCGAAGCCCCCGAAAAATCCTCTGCCGCCCGATCCGCGCCCGCAGGCGCCGCCCGGCTGGTGGTCCGCGGCCTGCTGTGGGCCATGGGCGCGGCGGTGGCAGGGGCGGTCAGCCTGGTGATCGTCGTGGCGGTGGCCCTGTCGGTGGCCTACCCCAACCTGCCAGACATCTCGGACCTGTCCTCTTACCGGCCCAAGCTGCCGCTGCGCGTTTTCTCGGCCGAGGGGGTCTTGATCGGCGAATTCGGTGAGGAGCGGCGCAACCTCACGCCCATCGCCGAGATCCCGAAGGTGATGAAGGACGCGGTGCTGGCCATCGAGGACGCGCGCTTCTACGAGCACAGCGGCGTGGACTACCGCGGCCTGATGCGCGCGGCGATCGCCAACCTGGGCCGGGCCAAGAGCCAGGGCGCGTCCACCATCACCATGCAGGTGGCGCGCAACGTCTACCTCACCACAGAGAAGACCTTCACCCGCAAGCTGTACGAGGTGCTGCTGACCTTCAAGCTCGAGCACATGCTCACGAAGGACCAGATCCTCGAGATCTACATGAACCAGATCTTCCTGGGCAACCGGGCCTACGGCTTCGCGGCGGCCGCCGAAGCCTATTTCGGCAAGCCCATGAAGGACCTCACCATTGCCGAGGCCGCGATGCTGGCCGGCCTGCCCAAGGCGCCCTCGGCCTTCAACCCGATCAGCAACCCCAAGCGGGCGCGTTCACGGCAGCTTTACATCATCGAGCGGATGGAAGAGAACGGCTTCATCACGCCGGCGCAGGCCGCCCAGGCCAAGCGCGAGGAGCTGAAGATCCGAACGGCCTCTGACCCGCTGCGTACGCACGCCGAGTACGTGGCCGAGACCGTGCGCCAGCTGGTGTATGCGCAGTACGGTGACGAGACCTACACGCGCGGCCTGAACGTCTACACCACGATCAAGGCGGACCAGCAGGAAGCGGCGTACAAGGCACTGCGCAAGGGCATCATGGACTACGAGCGCCGCCAGATCTACCGCGGCCCCGAGCAGTTCATCGACCTGCGCCTGAACATCAGCGCCAAGGACCTGGACGAGGCGGTGGACGATGCCCTGACCGACCGACCCGACAACGGCGACGTGATGTCGGCGGTGGTGCTGGAGGCCAGCCCCCGACGGATTCTGGCGGTACGCCAGAACGGCGAGCCGGTCGAGATCACCGGCGAGGGCCTGAAGCCCGCCCAGTCGGGCCTGTCGGACAACGCGGCGCCCAAGATCAGGATCCGGCGGGGTGCGGTGATCCGGGTGGTCAAGCAGCCCAAGGGCTGGGAGATCACGCAGCTGCCCGAGGTGGAAGGCGCCTTCGTGGCCCTGGACCCGCGCGATGGCAGCATCCTGGCGCTGGTGGGCGGCTTCGACTTCAACAAGAACAAGTTCAACCACGTGACGCAGGCCTGGCGCCAGCCGGGATCGTCGTTCAAGCCCTTCATCTACTCGGCGTCGCTGGAGAAGGGCTTCACCCCTTCTACCCAGGTCAATGACGCGCCCCTGTTCTTCGACGCCAGCATCACCGGCGGCTCGCCCTGGGAGCCGAAGAACTACGACGGCAAGTTCGAGGGACCCATGCCGCTGCATACGGCGCTGGCCAAGTCCAAGAACATGGTGTCGATCCGCATCCTGCAGGCGGTGGGCGCGCAGAACGCGCAGCAGTGGGTGACGCGCTTCGGTTTCGAGGCGGAGAAGCACCCACCCTACCTGACCATGGCGCTGGGTGCGGGCTCGGTGACGCCGATGCAGATGGCCACCGCCTACTCGGTGTTCGCCAACGGTGGCTACCGCGTGAACCCCTGGGTGATCAGCCGCATCACCGACCAGCGGGGCAAGCCGCTGGTGGAGACCACGCCGCCCAACCCCGCCGAGGCGGTGCGCGCGATCGAGCCACGCAACGCCTTCATCATGAACCGGCTGCTGCAGGAGATCACCCGCTCGGGTACCGCGGCCCGCGCGCAGTCCGAACTGAAACGACCCGACCTGTACGGCAAGACCGGCACCACCAATGACGCGATCGACACCTGGTTCGCGGGCTTTCACCCCACGGTCACGGCCGTGGTCTGGATGGGATATGACTCGCCCAAGTCGCTGGGCGACCGCGAGACCGGCGGTGGCCTGAGCCTGCCGGTGTGGATCTCGTTCATGGAGACCGCGCTGCGCGGCGTGCCGGTGTTCGAGCCGGCGGCGCCCGAGGGCGTGGTGAACGTGGGTGGCGAGTGGTACTACAACGAATTCGCCCGCGGCGCAGGCGTGAGCAGCGTCGGCATGGGCTCGGCGGCTGGCACAGGTGCCAGCTCAGGGGCGAGCGCTCCGGGAGAGAAGCCAGGCCTGCGCCCGATGCCGCCAGCCGACGAACGCCGCAGCATCCTGGACCTGTTTCGCAACTGAGGACGCCGGCCTGCGTGGCAGGCCAGGAAGCTACTGCAGCCCGAAGGCCAGAGGCTGCCCCGCCTGCTCGGTGGCACAGCGCGTGAGGTGCTCGAAGAACTCGCCGTGGCCCTTGGTATCCATCCAGCGGGCGCCGTCGAACTTGTAGTGAAAGCCCCCCGAGCGCGCGGCCAGCCAGATCTCTTGCAGAGGCTTTTGCAGGTTGATCACGATCTGGCTGCGGTTCTTGAACACCAGGGTCACCATGCCTCCAACGCGTTGCGCATCGATGTCGGCGTCGGTGTCTTCGTTCAGGTGGTCGCAGCAGGCCTCGACCCGGCGCAGGATGGCCTCGGCGCGGTCGAGGTATTCGAGATCGGTCATTACAATTCTTCGATGTCTCACGTGTCCCGGCCCATTCTAGTCAGCGCCCTGGCGGCGATCAGCGCGTTCGCGCTTTCGGCCTGCGGCCAGAAGGGTGACCTGTACCTGCCGCCTGCTGCGGCTGCCACCGCCGCACCGGCCGTGCGCGCCTCTGCACCCGTGCCACCGGCTTCTGCCGCGTCTGCGAACACCCCCAACCCGGCGGCACGCCCATGAACCCGACGATGCACGCATCCACCCCCCTGCCCGGTCACCCGCAGCTGGCGCGCCGCGGCGATGAGCTCTGGCTGGAGGGCGTGCGCCTGTCGGACCTGGCCCGCACGCACGGCACGCCCCTGTTCGTCTACTCCAAGGCGGCCATGCTGTCGGCGCTGGGCGCCTACCAGCGCGGTTTCGCGGGCCGCCAGGCCACCATCCACTACGCGATGAAGGCCAACTCCTCGCTGGCCATCCTGCAGCTGTTCGCGCAGGCCGGCTGCGGCTTTGACATCGTCTCGGGCGGCGAGCTCGAGCGCGTGCTGGCTGCCGGCGGGCAGGCGTCCAAGGTGATCTTCTCGGGCGTGGGCAAGACCCGCGCCGAGATGCGCCGCGCGCTGGAGGCTGGTATCGGCTGCTTCAACGTCGAGAGCGAGGCCGAGCTCGAGGTCCTGAGCGAAGTGGCCGTGGCCTGCAGCAAGACCGCTCCGGTAAGCATCCGCGTGAACCCGAACGTGGACGCCAAGACCCACCCCTACATCTCCACAGGCCTCAAGGGCAACAAGTTCGGCGTGGCGCACGAGCGCACCGTGCAGACCTACCAGCGCGCCGCGCGCCTGCCGGGACTGAAGGTGGTGGGCATCGACTGCCACATCGGCTCGCAGATCACCGACGGCGCGCCTTACCTGGACGCGATGGACCGCGTGCTGGAGCTGGTCGAGGCGATCGAGGCCCAGGGCATCCGCCTGCAGCACCTGGACTTCGGCGGCGGCCTGGGCATCGACTACAACGGCGATCAGCCGCCCGCGGCCGATGCGCTGTGGTCGCAACTGCTTGCTCGCCTGGACGTGCGCGGCTTCGGTGACCGTCACCTGATGGTGGAACCGGGGCGCTCCCTGGTGGGCAACGCTGGCGTGTGCCTGACGGAGGTGCTGTACCTCAAGCCCGGCGAGCAGAAGAACTTCTGCATCGTCGACGCTGCGATGAACGACCTGCCGCGGCCGGCCATGTACCAGGCCTTCCACGGCATCGAGCCACTGCAGCGGCGCGCCACGCCGGCCACCCGCTACGACGTGGTGGGCCCGGTGTGCGAGAGCGGCGACTGGCTAGGCCGTGACCGCGAGCTGGCCGTGCGGCCCGGCGACCTGCTGGGCGTGCTGTCGGCGGGTGCGTACTGCATGAGCATGGCCAGCAACTACAACACCCGTGGCCGCGCCGCCGAGGTGCTGGTGGATGGCGAACAGGCCCACCTGATCCGTGAGCGCGACACCGTGTCCGACCAGCTGCGCAACGAGCGCCTGGTCGGCTGAAGCGGCCTGTGGCCCGGCTCCCGCTCAAGGCCTGGCGCCACGGGCAGGGATCAAGGGCTGGGATTGGGACGCATCGGCGCCGAGGGGCGGTGAGGTTCGCGCCACCAGCGCGCGAAGCGCCACCCGAGTAGCACCGACAGGATGGCGGCATAGACCGCGACTTCATTGAAGTCATTCTTCCCAGCGCGCATCCAGAAGAAGTGCAGCAGCACCAGCCCGGCGATCAGGTAGACGGTCTTGTGCAGCGCCTGCCAGCGGCGTCCGCCCAGGGCCCGCACCGCCCGGTTGAACGAGGTGGCCGCCAGCGGCGTGAGCAGCACGAGGGACAGGAACCCCACCAGGATGAAGGGCCGTTTGGCGATGTCGCGCACGATCTCGGCCGCATCGAAGCCCATGTCGAACCAGGCGTAGGTGAGCAGGTGAAGCAAGCCGTAGAAGTAGGTGAACAGGCCCGCCATGCGGCGCAGGCGCACGAGCGGCGCCAGCCCCAGCACGACGCGCACCGGGGTGATGGCCAGCGTGATGCACAGGAAACGCAGCGCCCAGTCGCCGGTGGCGCGGATCAGGGCCTCGGCGGGATTGGCGCCGAGCTGGTCGGTGAAGGCGCCCCGTGCCAGGAGCACGAAGGGCAGCAGGGCCAGCGCGAACAGCAGGGGCTTGGCCACTGGGTGCAGCAGCCACGCGTTCAGCGTGGCACGCGCAGGCGCGAAGGCGGGGGCGCCCATGGCCAGCCTCAGTAGAGCTTCTTGAGGTCCATGCCGGCGTACAGCTGCCCGACTTGGGACTCGTAGCCATTGAACATGAGCGTCTTGCGGCGCTTGGCCAGCAGGCCATCCTCGCCGATGCGCCGCTCGGTGGCCTGGCTCCAACGCGGGTGGTCGACGTTGGGGTTGACGTTGGCGTAGAAGCCGTACTCGTTGGGCGCGGACTTGTTCCAGGAGGTGCGCGGCTCGCGCTCGGTGAAGCGAATGCGCACGATGGACTTGCCGCTCTTGAAGCCGTACTTCCAGGGCGTCATCAGGCGCAGGGGTGCGCCGTTCTGGTTGGGGAGCACTTCGCCGTACATGCCGAAGGTAAGCAGGGTGAGCGGGTGCAGGGCCTCGTCCAGGCGCAGACCCTCGACATAGGGCCAGTCAAGCACGCTGGAGCCGACGCCGGGCATGGTCTTGGGATCGACCACGGTATAGAACTCGACGTATTTCGCGCTGCCCAAGGGCTCGACCCGCTCGATCAGCTTGGACAGTGAGTAACCGATCCAGGGAATGACCATGGACCAGCCCTCGACGCAGCGCAGGCGGTAGATGCGTTCTTCCTGGGCACTGAGCTTGACCAGGTCCTCCAGGGTGTACTTCGCGGGCTTGCGCACCAGGCCATCGACCTCGACGCTCCAGGGCGTGGGCTGGAAGCGGCCTGCCAAGCGCGCCGGGTCGGCCTTGTCGGTGCCGAATTCATAGAAGTTGTTGTAGGTGCTGGCGTCCTTGTAGTCGGTCACCTTCTCCATGCTGGCGGCGCCGGCCACAGCGGAACGCACCGCAGGCAGGGGCGCGAGCTTGCCGGGGCGCGGCACCATCTGCGCGCGCGCATCGCGCTGGGCCCAGCCGGCCAAGGCCGTGCCCGCAGCACCACCGGCCATCCACCGGATGAGGTCACGCCGCTGCTGGTAGATCGGCTGCGGTGTGATCTCGCTGGCAACGGGGTGGTTGAATCCGTCGCGGTTTGTCTTGATCAACATGACGTTCCTCGAGGTGAGACCTGCTCGTGACAAAGCGCAGGTTTATCACGGAACGTGTACGCGCAGGGGCGGATCTCGGGAGAGACCCTAGTGTCCGTTCACAGGTTGCCGTAGCTGTGCAGGCCCGAGAGGAACATGTTCACGCCCAGGAAGGCAAAGGTGGTGACGGCCAGGCCCACCAGTGCCCACCACGCCGACACCGCGCCGCGCAGGCCCTTCATGAGGCGCATGTGCAGCCAGGCAGCGTAGTTCAGCCAGACAATGAGGGCCCAGGTCTCCTTGGGGTCCCAGCTCCAGTAGCCGCCCCAGGCCTCGGCGGCCCAAAGCGCGCCCAGCACGGTGGCGATGGTGAAGAAAGCGAAGCCGACGGCGATGGCCTTGTACATCACGTCGTCGAGCACCTCGAAGGACGGCAGGCGCTGCGCGATGCGCCCGCGCAGGGCGATGATGCCGGCCGCCGCCAGGGCGGAGACGCCGAAGTAGATCGCCCAGTAGTTGCTCATGCCGCCTTCGGGGGCCTTGCGGAACACCAGCGGCTCGAAACACAGCACCACGCCCAGCGCCCACAGCGGTGCGAGCTTCCACCAGCGGGTCTCGGCGGCGTGTGACTTGATCAGGTAAGCGAAGGCCACCATGGCGGCCAGCGCGAAGGTGCCATAGCCGACGAAGTTCGCGGGCACATGCAGCTTCATCCACCAGCTCTTGAGGGCGGGCACCAGGGGCTGGATCTCGTGGGCCTCGCGCACCACGGTGTACCAGAGCAGGAAGCCGACGGCCGCGCTGACGACCAGCATGACGAAGGCGCCCATGGCGCGCGTGCGGTACTGCTGCTCGAAGTAGAGGTAGAACAGCGCCGTCATCCAGCAGAAGAGGACGAAGACCTCGTAGAGGTTGCTGACCGGGATGTGGCCTATGTCGGGGCCGAGCTGGTGGCTCTCGTACCAGCGCACCAGGGTGCCGATCAGGGCCATGACCACGGCCGCCCAGGCCAGGCCCGAGCCCAGGCGCTCCATCGTGTCCGCCTGGCCGCGCGCAAGCATGCCGACCCAGTAGAAGGCCGTGCTCATGAAGAAGAGCATGCTCATCCAGAGGATGGCGGACTGGCTGGAGAGGAAGTACTTGAGCCAGAACACGGTGTCGGCCCGGGCCAGGTCGCCCTGGTAGGCGCCGATGGCCAGCAGCGACAGCGCCGTCACGCCGGCCGAGAGCGGCTGCAACGGACGCCAGAACCAGCCCAGCCAGATCGCGCACGGAAGGGTGCCCAGGAGGATGCCTTTTTCGTAGACGTCCATCGAGCCCTGGTAGCGGTAGTAGGCATAGAGGCCGCCGGCCAGCACCAGCAGGGCGTACACCCAGTCGCGCCAGTTGCGCCGGGCGAGGAAGCCTTCGTTCAGGGTGAGCGTGGTAGTGGCCGTGTTCATGATGGCGTCGGGTCCAGCAGTTGGGTGCGCAGCCGCGCGAACTCGCGGTCGGTGTCCAGGGTCTTGCGGTTGGAGGACAGGGCCAGGGTGGCTTGGCTGCCCGCCTGCGCATCCGCCCGCGGCGCGAGCCAGACCCACAGGCGTCGCTCACGCACGTAGAGCATCGCAAAAATGCCGATGATGAGCAACGCGCAGCCCAGGTAGACAATGTTGCGGCCAGGGGCACGCGCGACCTGGAAGACGCTGGCCTGGACCTGGGTGAAGTCCTTGAGCTGGAAGGCCATGGGCGCCGGGTAGAGCGCGAGGTCGCTCAGGGCCAGCACCGACTGGTTCATGAAGGCGCGGGTGGCGTCGGTCATCTCCATCGGCTTCTGGCGGGCGCGTTCGCGGGCGATCTGCGCCACCTCGAAGAGCGCGCCGTTGACGATGCGCACCACCACCTCGCCGGCGCGGGCGCGGTCGGCTTCGGGAATGTTGGCTTCCATGAAATCGGAGAGGGCCTGCAGGCCGGAGACCGGCTTGCCGTTGGCGCCGTCGGGGGTGCCCACACCCGCGAAAAGTTCGATTGCGCGGCCCGCCGAGTCGGCCAGTTGCTGCGCGAGGTCGGGTCGGGCGGGGTCGGTGGCACGGGCAGCGTAGCGGCGCACGGCCAGGGCGCGCACCGCGGGATCAGCCAGGGCTTCGCGCAGTCGCAGGAAGCCGTCCAGGCTGCCAGCCTCGTCGGCCGGCAGGCGCAGGTAGCGGAATTCTTCGGCGGGGGTGTCGCGCAGGCCCATGAGGAAGACGGGCACGCCGTCGCCCAGATCGACCGGCTCCATGTAGTTGTGGAACTCGCGGGCCTGGCCGGCGGCGTCTCGCAACTTGTAGTTGATGCTGGGGCCGACGTTACGCAGCTCCTTGCGGCTGGCGGTCTTGTGGCCCGCGCCCAGGCGCGATTCGATGGCGTCACGCAGGTCGACCTTGCGCACGTCGGCGCCGCTGGCGCTGCCCACGCCCTTGTCGCCGAAGTTCTCGACGTTGATCACGCGCAGGCCGGTGTACTCCAGGGTCATGGTGTCGGCATCGGCGCCCTGCCCGCGCGCCAGCGCGGTGGAGCCGCCTATGACGCCCTCGACCTCGAAGCGCTTGCCCTGGCCCGAGAGAGGCACGGCCTGCAGACGGACGGTGGATCCGCCGTCGTCGAAGCTGGACTGGTAGATCTCAATGCCGCGGTGACGTGCTGGATGGTTCACCTCCACCCGCTGCGGGATGGCCTGGCCGGTCTCGCGGTCATGGATCACGATCTCGCTGGCAAAGAGCTTGGGCATGCCCGTGGAGTAGTACTCGACGATGAATTTCTTCAGCTCGATGGAGAAGGGCAGTTCCTGCAGCAGGATGCCGTCGCTCTGGTTGAGGATGGCGGTGGCCGACTGCATGCCCTCGCCCACCATGACGTTGCCGCGGAAGGTGGGATTGGTGGCGGGCAGGCGGTGCTCGGACTTGACGTCCGCGATCATGCCGCCGCCGGTGTAGGGGGTCTTGCCGCCCCAGAGCATCTGGGCGCGCACGATCAGGTCGCCATCGAGCAGGCCGCCCAGGCACACCAGCACGATGGCGCTGTGCGCCGCGATGTACCCGATCTTGTTGGCGGCGCCGGCGCGTGCGGCGACCATCCAGCCGGCCCCGGCCGGGCCTTCGCGGCGCTGCAGCTTTACCTTCCAGCCGGCGCGTGCGAGGGCGCCGCCGATGCGGTGGGCCGCAGCCTCGGGGATATCGGCCACCGAACCCTGCGCGCGGTGGGCAAAGGCCTGCAGGCTCTGCTCGCGGATGTTTTCCTTGTAGGCGCGCAGGTCGGCGACGATCTTGGGCGTGTTGCGGGCGATGCACAGCGAGGTGCTGACCACCAGGAAGGCCAGGATCAGGAGGAACCACCAGGCGCTGTAGACGGCATTGAGCTTGAGGGCGGCAAAGAGCTGCGCCCAGAAAGGGCCGAACTGATTGACGTAGTTGACCGCGGGCTCGTGCTGTTTCAGGACCGTGCCGATCACGGAGGCAATGCAGATCACCGTGAGCAGCGAGATCGCGAAGCGCATGGACGAGAGCACCTCGACCGCCGCGCGCAGCGGGCGGGTGCCTTCGTCAGGGGCCTGGAGGGCGATCGTCATGGGCGTGGGCGTGGGCGTAGGCGCGGTCAGGAACAGGCGTCGGGCGGTGGTGGTGGCATGCGCAGCCCCCAGCAAAAAGGCGGAACCCCAGAGGAGTTCCGCCTGTCAGGGTGGCACCGGCGGGATGAGTTCCCGCATCAGGTTCAGCGCAAGCCTGCCACGTAGTCGGAGACCGCGCGGATCTCGCGGTCATTGAGCTTGGCGGCGACCTGGGTCATCTGCACATTGTTCTTGCGCACGCCCTCGCGGAAGGCAGTGAGCTGGGCAGCGGTGTAGTCGGCGTGCTGGCCCGACAGGCGCGGGTACTGGGAGGGAATCCCGGCGCCGTTGGGGCTGTGGCAGCCGGCGCAGGCCGCGACCTGGCGGTCGGCGATACCGCCGCGCCAGATGCGCTCGCCCAGGGCAACGAGTTCCTTGTCCTTGGCGAAGCCGGGCTTGGCCTTCTGGGTGGCCAGCCAGGCGGCGACGTTCTTCATGTCGGCATCGCTGAGCGTGGCGGCCATGCCCTGCATGATGGCGTTGGCGCGCTTGCCGGACTTGTATTCCTGCAGCTGCTTGACCAGGTATTCGGGGTGCTGGCCGGCCAGTTTGGGGTTGGCAGGCGAGCCGGAGTTGCCGTCGGCACCATGGCAGGAGGCGCAGGCTGCGGTGAAGCGGGCTTCGCCCTGGACCAGATCGGGCTTGGCGGGGGCGGCGGGCTTGGCCGGTGCTCCGGGGGTGGCCGCCAGGGAGGGCATCACGGGCGCCACGAGCAGGGCAACGGTCAGCAGGCAGGTGTGCAACTTCATGGTGAGGGGGGTATCTAGGCAGTCAGCGCGTAACCGGGCGATTCTACAATGCCACACCTGCGCCCCCTCGGGCCCCGCCCCATTCCCCATGACCCAGCCCCCGGGCCCGCCCGCCCTCCCCGCCGCCGGCTCCGCGCCGTCCGGCCCCTCCCCCGCTGCGGCCGACGCCACCCCGGCCCAGGCCCTGGGCTGGATGCACACGGCCCGCTTCCTGACCACGGCGCCGACCCTGGAATGGCTGCCCCCGCACGGTTATCCGGAAATTGCCTTCGTGGGACGTTCCAACGCGGGCAAGTCCACCTGCATCAACACCCTCACCCAGCAAAAGCGCCTGGCCTTCGCCTCCAAGACCCCGGGGCGCACCCAGAGCATCAACCTGTTCACCCTGGGCCGCCAGGGCGTGACCGACGCGGTGCTGGCCGACCTCCCGGGTTATGGCTATGCCGCCGTGCCCAAGCAGGACAAGCTGCGCTGGCAGCGAGTGATGGCCAACTACCTCGTGAGCCGCGAGAACCTGCTGGGGGTGGTGCTCCTGTGCGACCCGCGCCACGGCCTGACAGAGCTGGACGAGATCCTGCTGGACGTGATCCGGCCCCGCGTGGAGACTGGGCTGAAGTTCCTGGTGCTCCTGACCAAGGCCGACAAGTTGAACAAGACCGAAGCGGCCAAGGCCCTGTCCATTGCACGCCTGCAGGCGGGCGGCGGCGAGGTGAAGCTGTTCTCCGCACTCAAGAAAAAAGGTGTGGAAGAAACCGCGCACCTGCTGTGGCAGTGGACGCACCCGGCGAACGGCGCAGGCGGCGCGGCCGCACCAGCATCGGCTCCCGCCGCCTGAGGGCCGCTTGGAGGACCGCCCGGTGATCGAGACGTTCCTGCAGCCCCTGCCCCACGGCATCACCCTGAGCTGCCGCGCCGCTGGCGCGCAGGGGCGGCCGGTGCTGATGTTCCTGCACGGTTTTCCGCAGGCGGCTTTCGTGTGGGACGAGCTGCTGCTGCATTTCTCGCGGCCCGAGCACGGGGGCTACCGCTGCATCGCGCCAAACCTGCGCGGATACGAGAACTCCAGCGCGCCAGCGGACGTGGCCGCCTACCGGGCCAAGCACCTGGTGCAGGACATCGCGGCGCTGGCCGCGGCGCAAAGCCCGGGCGCACCGCTGGCGGCGCTGGTCGCCCACGACTGGGGCGGCGCGGTGGCATGGAACCTGGCCAACCAGCAACCGCAGCTGCTGCACAAGCTGGTGATCGTCAACTCGCCGCACCCGGGCACCTTCCTGCGCGAGCTGAAGTCCAACCCGCGCCAGCAAGCGGCCAGCGCCTACATGAATTTCTTGGTGCGTCCCGACGCAGAGGCGCTGCTGGCGGCTGACGACTATCGGCGCCTGTGGCCTTTCTTCGAGGGCGAGCGCGGTGCCCTGTGGCTGACCGAGGCGGTGAAGGACCGCTACCGCGCCCTGTGGCGCGGCGGCGCGGGGCTGGTGGGCGGCTGCCACTACTACCGTGCCTCGCCCCTGCGACCAGCCACTGCCGGCGACCCTGCGGCCAACGCGATCACGCTACCCGACGCCATGCTCACGGTGGACTGCCCGGCGATGGTGCTGTGGGCGATGGACGACGTGGCCTTGCTACCCGAGCTGGTGGACGGCCTGGAGGCCTGGGTGCCGGATCTGCGGCTGGAGAGGATCCCAGGGGCCACGCACTGGATCCTGCACGAGCAGCCCGGGCTGGTCACCGACCGGCTGGCGCGGTTCCTCGCGGCCTGAACCTCCCTGGGTCAGTACAGCGGTGGCGCGCCCGGCGGGCGGGTCTTGAAGCGCCGGTGCACCCAGAAATACTGCGCGGGGCATTCGCGCACCCAGTCCTCGATGCAGCGGTTCATGTGCGCGGCATCGGCCACCGGGTCGTCGGTGGGAAAGTCCTCCCAGGGCGGGAGGTAGCGCACAAGATAGCCCTGGCCGCCAGGCAGCAGGGTGACCAGCACCGGCTGCACCGCCATGCCCAGGGCCCGCGCCATGCGCGAGGGCGCCAGCAGGGTGGCCGCGGGTACGCCGAAGAAGGGCACGAAGTGCGCGTCGCGCTCGCCGAAGTCCATGTCGGGCAGGTTGAAGAAGCCCATGCCGCCACGCACCGCGCGCATCAGCGGGCGGGCGGTCTCGGCGCGGGCGAAGATCTCGGTGTTGCCATGGCGCAGGCGCGCGCGGCGCATGGCGGCGTCGATCACCGGATTGGACTGCGCCTGGTAGATCGAGGCCAGGCCGCGGCGAATGTTCAACTGCGTGGCGACACCCGCCACATCCAGGCCGACGAAATGCGGCACCAGCCACATCACCGGCCCCGGGTGGCGGTCGGCGAACTGCCAGTCGCCCTCGACCTGGATCAGGCGCCTCAGGCGCGCCGGAGACGCGAACCACAGCAGCCCGCGCTCGATCACGCTGCGGCTGAACCAGGTGAAAACCTCGCGCGCGAGGCGCTCGCGCTCGGCGTCGGGCAGCTGCGGCAGGCAGGCGGCGAGGTTGCGCCGCACCACGTGCCGGCGAGCGGGTGTGAGGTGCCACAGCATGCGACCGATGCCGGCGCCCAGGGCCGCCTGCCACGACAGGGGCAGGCCGTGCACCAGCCAGAGCAAGGCCAGGCCGATGTAGCCGCCCGCGTAAGAGAGGAGCCGCTTCATGCGCCAGAAACCTCCGTGGGTGGGGGCTCGGGGGACTGCTCGCGCGGGGGCTTGTAGCGGCCGTAGCTCCAGAGGTATTGCTGCGGGCATTCGCGGATCAGGCGCTCGAGCTCGCCGTTGAGCTGCTCCACCGCCTCGGGCAGCGTAGTCGGCAGGGGCGCCTGCAGCTCGCGCGCGTGCAACAGGTAGCCGCGCCCGGCGGGCAGTCGCTCGCCCCAGACCAGCCGCACCTGCGCGCCGGTCTGCTGCGCCAGACGCGCCGCCAAGGTCATGGTGTAGGCAGGGCGGCCGAAGAAGGGCGCCCACAGGCCCAGGCCCTCGGGCGGCACCTGGTCGGGCAGCAGGCCGACGGCCTGGCCCTGGCGCAGCGCGCGGATCATGTGCCGCACCCCGGCCAGCGTGGTGGGCACGGCGGCCAGGCCCGGACGCTGGCGGGAGGCCGCCACGAGCGGCGCGATCCAGGCCTTGCGCGCCGGGCGGAACAGCACCGTCAGCGGACCATGCTGCGCGTGGTAACGCAAGGCCAGGGCCTGTGCCACGATCTCGAAGCAGCCCAGGTGCGGCGTGAGCAGCACCACGCCCTGGCCCTGGGCATAGGCGGCGTCGATGCAGGCCACGTTGTCCCAGGCCACCGCAGGGGCCGCCCCCAGCCAAAGGCACGGCAGCTCGGCGACCATGCGGCCGATGTGGGCCACCGCGGGACGCACCTGCGCGAAGCGGTAGCCGGCCTGGGCCGCGTGGTCGATGAGGCGCCGGCGGTAGGTCGAGGACGCCAGGAAGACACACCAGCCCAGGATCGCGCCGGCCGCGTGCAGCGCGCGCAGCGGCACGTGGGAGAGCAGGCGAAACAGCGGCAGCATGGGGTGTCGAGCGGGTGGCAGGCAGTGGGGCAGGCCGTTGGGGCGCTGGTGCGTTTAAAATCCGCGTGTCGCCGAGTTATTGAACTACTTGCAGGGCGACGTTAAACAACACTGCTAAAGCGTTCGCCGTAGCTCCCGCGAAGGCAACGCGCCCTTCAACCCGTGGAGTATCTCAAATGGCGAACGATTACCTCTTTACCTCCGAATCCGTCTCCGAGGGCCATCCGGACAAGGTGGCCGACCAGATCTCGGATGCCATCCTGGATGCGATCTTCCAGCAGGACCCGCGCTCGCGCGTGGCCGCCGAAACCCTGACCAACACCGGCCTCGTGGTGCTGGCGGGCGAGATCACCACCAACGCGCACGTGGACTACATCCAGGTCGCGCGCGACACCATCAAGCGAATCGGCTACGACAACACCGAGTACGGCATTGACTACAAGGGCTGCGCGGTGATGGTCTGCTATGACAAGCAGTCCAACGACATCGCCCAGGGCGTGGACCACGCCTCCGACGACCACCTGAACACCGGCGCCGGCGACCAGGGCCTGATGTTCGGCTATGCCTGCGACGAGACGCCCGAGCTGATGCCTGCGCCGATCCACTACGCGCACCGCCTGGTGGAGCGCCAGGCGCAGCTACGCAAGGACGGCCGCCTGCCTTTCCTGCGCCCGGACGCCAAGAGCCAGGTGACCATGCGCTATGTCGACGGCAAACCGCACAGCATCGACACCGTGGTGCTGTCCACCCAGCACAGCCCCGAGCAGAGCGACGGCAACAAGATGAAGGCTTCCTTCGTCGAGGCGGTCATCGAGGAGATCATCAAGCCGGTGCTGCCCAAGGAATGGCTCAAGGACACCCGCTACCTGATCAACCCCACCGGCCGCTTCGTGATTGGCGGCCCCCAGGGTGACTGCGGCCTCACCGGCCGCAAGATCATCGTCGACACCTACGGCGGCGCCTGCCCGCACGGCGGCGGCGCGTTCTCCGGCAAGGACCCCTCCAAGGTGGACCGCTCGGCCGCCTACGCCGCGCGCTATGTCGCCAAGAACGTGGTGGCCGCGGGCCTGGCCAAGCAGTGCCAGGTGCAGGTGGCCTATGCGATCGGCGTGGCCCGTCCGATGAACGTGACGGTGTACACCGAGGGCACGGGCGTCATCGCCGACGAGAAGATCGCCGCACTCGTGAACGAGATCTTCGACCTGCGTCCCAAGGGCATCATCCAGATGCTGGACCTGCTGCGCCCGATCTACCAGAAGACGGCGGCCTACGGCCACTTCGGCCGCAACGAGCCAGAGTTTTCGTGGGAACGTACAGATAAGGCTGCCGCGCTGCGCGCAGCGGCGGGCCTGAAATAAGGCGAGGCCCGCGTCCTACAGGAGCTCCTTCGCTTCACCGACGGGCGGATTCCGCCGCCTGCGCCAACATGGTTCGCTTCTCACCCCCACAACGAGGAGCATCACCATGGCGGCAGAAGAACGTGATCCCAACCGGGATCCCCTGAGCGACGAATCCGGATCGCAGCCCGTCGGCACCGGTATCGGTGCGGCTGGGGGCGCCGTGGCCGGGGCGATCAACCCCACCGCCGAAGAGGCCCACTGGCGGGACCGGTTCGAACAGGAACCGTACTACGAACAGGGGCGCACTTTCGACGACTACGGACCGGCGTACCGCTATGGCGTGGAGTCACGCGGACGCTACGAGGACGACTGGGACACGGCCGCCTCGACACTCGAAACCGGCTGGGAGAACGCGCGTGCCGGATCATCCCTGAACTGGCAGCAGGCCCAGCCCGCAAGCCGGGCGGCTTGGGAACGGGTGGACACCCTGCGCGCAGGCACCTACCCGGATAGCAGCCAGTCGATGGCTCGCTCGGCTCCCGGCACCGTCACGCCGGCAGGATCCTTCGCCACCGGCACTACCGGCACACCCGGCGTGGCTGCCGCGTTGGGCGAAGTCCCGTTCTCGGGCGACACTACGGGAAGCCGCGAGGACGTGGTCGACGTGCTGCAGGGCCTGGTGGAGTGCTGCAAGGACGGCGAATACGGCTTCCAGTCCTGCGCAGAGCACGCCAAGCGCGAAGACCTGAAATCGGTCTTCACCCAGCGCATGCAGGATTGCCAGCGCGGCGCGAAGGAGTTGCAGAACCAGATCCGCAGCCTGGGCGGCGCCGTGAAGGACAGCGGCAGCACGCTCGGCGCGGTGCACCGGGGCTGGGTTTCGGTGAAGTCCACGCTGGCCACCTACGACGACCAGGCCACGCTGGACGAGGCCGAGCGCGGCGAGGACAACGCGCTGGCCCGTTACCGCAAGGCCCTGCAGAAACCGCTGCCTGATGCCATCCGCAGCCTGGTGGAGCGACAGCTGCAAGGCGTGCAGCGCAATCACGACCAGATCAAGATGCTGCGCAACCAGTTCCGCGCGGCGAATTGAGCACGGACCGGGCGCGCCCGGCCCTGACCCCGGCGGGATCCTGGCATCCGTTGCCCCTGACGGCGAGCGGACGCGCCGGCTTACCCGGCCCCCAAGTTTCGAAGACCGTCATCACCCCAGGAGAGAGCACCATGGCCAGCAAGACCAATTCTCGCGACACCGCGACCCCCCACGACACCGACCTGAACGCAGGGCTGAATGCCGGCACCAGCGCGGTCGCGGACATCACGCGCCAGCAGATGGCAAGCACGGCGACCACAGCCTGCGCGATGCTGCGCGCGATGGACGCCTTCCAGCAGACGCAGCAGCACATGATCCAGCGCGCAGCGCTGCTGCAGGAGCAGACCGCCGACCGCCTGCGCGGCGCAAACAGTCCAGCCGAGCTGATGGCAATCAATTCGACGGTGCTGCTTTCCGGCTTCAGCGAGCTGGCGCAGTACGCACAGGAGTTGCTCCTGGCATCCCTGAAGGCCCAGAGCGAGTTCATGCGCCCCACAGAGCAGCAGCAACAGGCCGTCAGCGGCAGTGCGAGTGCGGCAGCGCCCCTGTTCCAGGCCTGGCAGTCGGTGTTCACCGCGCCGATGTACGCCGCGGGGTCGACCTTCACGCCCCGGCACCATTGAGCCAAGCGGCGAGGGCTGCGGCACCCGCAAAGAGGGCCACGCATTGCGCCTGGCCCTCTTTTGCGTGGCAGCGTTGATCCGCCGTCGTCTCAGGACCCGCTACCGGTGTGCTCACGGGGCAGGGGCGCGGGCCGCCCCCCTGCACCACCCGCGGTGCGCACGCTCAGGACCATGGTCAGCACCAGGATCGCGACCACCACGCCCAGCGACACGGCCGCCGGGATCTTGTAGATATCGATCAGGCACATCTTGGTGCCAATGAAGACCAGGATCACCGCCAGACCGTAATCGAGCAGGTGGAACTTGCCCGCCACCGCCGCAAGCAGGAAGTACATCGCGCGCAGGCCCAGGATCGCGAAGACGTTGCTCGTGAGCACGATGAACGGGTCGTTGGTGATCGCGAAGATCGCCGGGATGGAGTCGACCGCGAAGATCACGTCGGTGAGAGCCACCAGGCAGATCACCATGAACAGGGGCGTGGCGATGCGCTTGCCGTTTTCGAGGGTGAAGAAGTTCTCTCCGTCAAAGCCCTTGCTCACCGGCATGACCCGGCGCAGTAGCTTGAGGGCGGGATTGCCCTCCAGGTCGCTTTCCTTGCCAGCAGCCCACCACATCTTGATGCCGGTGAGGATCAGGAAGGCGCCGAACACGTACAACACCCAGTGGAAGTTGGCTAGCAGCCATCCACCCACCAGGATCATGACCGTGCGCAGCACGATAGCGCCGATGATGCCGATCATCAGCACCCGCTTCTGAAATGCTGGCGGCACCGCGAAGTAGGTGAAGATCAGCAGGAATACGAAGATGTTGTCGACGGCCAGCGACTTCTCGATCAGGTAGCCGGTGAGGAACTCCAGCGACTTCTCGTTGGCCACCGCCGTCGAGCCGGTGTTGTCCTTGACCGCCCACCACAGCAGGCCGTTGAAGACGAAGCTCAGGGCGATCCAGATGATCGACCAGTTCAGGGCCTCCTTGACGCCGATCTCGTGGGCGCCTTGCTTCTTCAGGACCACGAAGTCGACGAACAGCGAGACCAGCACGATGGCCACGAAGGTGGCCCAGAGCCAGGCGGGAGCGATGGTGTCCATGGGTTGGATCTTTGGGGTGTCGGAGTGAAGCCCGAAAGATAGGGGTTTCTGATTCCCTTAAAAACAGCATAATCGCTGAACCTTACTTCCGAAAAACAGAAACATCGTGACCATCTCCTTCAGCTACCGGCACCTGTACTACTTCTGGGTGGTCGGCAAGGAAGGCGGTATGTCGCGTGCCGCGCAGCGCCTGGGCATGGCGGTGCAGACCGTGAGCACTCAGGTGCGCGAGCTCGAACAGGCGCTGGGCTGCCACCTGCTCAAGCCCGCGGGCCGCGGCCTGGCACTCACCGAGGCCGGCCTGGCCGCCATGCGGCAGGCCGACCAGATCTTCCAGCTGGGAGAGGCGCTGCCCGAGGTGGTGCGGGCTGCGGTGGAGGCGCCGCGCGTGCGGCTGGCGGTGGGCATCTCCGACGGCATCCCCAAGCTGGCGGTACGTCACCTGCTGGAGCCCGTGATGAAGGAACCGCAGCTGCGCCTCCTGTGCCACGACGGCGAATTCGCCGACCTGCTGGGGGAACTGGCACTGCACAAGCTGGACATGGTCATCTCTGACCGCACCGCGCCGTCCAGCCCGGGGCTGCGTTTCTACAGTCATCCGGTGGGCGCCTCGCCCATCGCCTGGTATGCCACGCCGACGCTGGCCAGGCGCGTGCGCACCGCGGTACGCCGCGCGGACGGCTTCGCGCCGGGCCTGGCGTTGTCGCACCTGCCGGTCCTGCTGCCTACCGGCCACGGCGTGATGCGCGCGCGCCTGGACCAGTGGTTCGAGCGTCATGCCTGCCACCCGCCGGTGGCGGGTGAGTTCGAGGACAGCGCGCTGCTCAAGACCTTCGGCGCCAGCGGCATGGGCGTGTTTCCCGCCGCCACCCTGTTCGAGGACGACCTGACCGACCGCTACGGCGTGGAGCGTGTGGGGGATTGCGAGGGCGTAGAGGAGCAGTTCTTCGTGATCACGCCGCACAGGAAGGTCGAACACCGGTTGGTGCGGCGCATCACCGGCTGATCACCAGTCAGGCCGTCGCCGCCTCGGCCGCCGCCTCCAGCAGGCTGGCCAGCACCGTGGTGTCCGCGGGTTTGACCAGGTGGTGGTCGAAGCCGGCGCGCCGCGCCCGCTCGCGGTCCTGCTCCTGGCCATAGCCAGTCACGGCCACGAGCGTCATGCGCCGCGCACCGGCCTGCGCGCGCAGGCGGCGGGCCAGCTCGTAGCCGTCCACCTGCGGCAGCCCGATGTCCAGCAAGGCCACGTCAGGCGGCTCCTGGACCGCGCGTTCCAGGGCAGCGGACGAACTGTTCTCGACCAGGGCCCGGTGCCCCAGCGTTTCGACCAGCAGGGCCAGCATCTGGGCGGCATCGACGTTGTCGTCAACCACCAGCACCTTGAGCGCCTCGCGTGGCACGCCAATCTGCGGCGCGGACGTGGCCGGTTCTGGCGGCTGCGCGGGCTGCGTGAGCAGGGGCAGGCGCACGGTGAAGCAGCTGCCGCGTCCCGGTCCCTCGCTGTGGGCCACCACATGGCCTCCATGCAACTCCACCAGGCGCTTGACCAGTGCCAGCCCGATGCCCAGTCCGCCTTGCGAGCGGTCCGAGGTGCGCTGGGCCTGCGCGAACAGCTCGAATGCGGTCTCCACCAGATCAGGTTGCATGCCGATGCCGTTGTCCCGCACGGTGATCACCGCCTGCGCCCCCTGCGGCTGCAGGGTCACCTCGATCCACCCCGGCGATGGCGTGTACTTCACCGCGTTGTTCAAGAGGTTGGTCATCACCTGGACCAGACGCTTGGCGTCACCGCTGATGAAGACAGGCTCGGGGGGCGTGCGCACCTCGAGCTGGTGCTGTCTGGTCTCGGCCAGGGGGCGTACCTGTTCGACCGCGTCCAGCAGGATGCGGCGGGCATCCAGCACCAGATGTTCGAGCTTGACCAGACCGCGCGTGACGCGCGAGACATCGAGCAGGTCGTCGACCATCGCCGTGAGATGGCGCACCTGGCGTGCGATCACCGCGCTGGTCTGGCGGATCCGCTCGCTCTCGCCCGCAGACAGCGCCAGCAGGTCGGCGGCCGCGCGGATCGGGGCGAGCGGATTGCGCAGTTCGTGGGCGAGCATCGCCAGGAATTCGTCCTTGCGCCGGTCGGATTCGCGCAGCGACTGTTCGGCCTTGACCCGGTCGGTGATGTCCATCACGGCGGTCACCGCACCGATGATCTGGTTGAACGGATCGCGTATGGGCGCCGCCGAAACCAGCATGGTGCGGGGGACCGGAGGATCGTGGGAGGAATGGATCTCGATGGTTTCGCCGGCGATGCGCTCGCCCTTGAGGGCCCGCGCCATAGGCCATTCATGCGGCTGCACGGGCTCGCCCCGGCGCGTGTCATCGGCCCACCATCCCCTGCAGCTCTCGAAATCGACACGCTCGCTGCCCTGGATCTGGCCGGGCCCCCACATCTGGAGGCTGGCGGGGTTGGTGCTGACCAGACGGCCCTCGGCATCCGTCACGAAGATCCCGATGGGCGTAGCTTCCAGCACCGCGTTGAGCCGCCGCCGCTCGGCCTGCACCTGGCGGGCGAAGGTCAGGGCATGCAGCTCACTGGCGCGCAGACGCAGTTGCACCGACTCGATCTCCAGGGCCTGCGAGGCGATGGGGCAAGCGGGGCCGGCCAGCTCGGGCGGGACGATGGGAGAAGTCGGCGCAGCCACGGCGTGAGATTTCGCGAACGCGTTACGGGCAAGCGTAGCAGCGGTCAAGCCGCGTGCGGGTTCCCGGATGTTTCATTCCGGAGAACACGCGCGACACGCCCGGCGGGGCGTCCGGGGCGGGCTGGAGTAAGCTCGTCAGTCTGACCATGTCCTCCACCTACGCTGACCCCGCACTCGTCGACTCCCGCTATGCCGCGGGGCGGCTCCTGACCACGCTGGCGCTGGTCACCCTCGGTAACGGCAGCATGTACGTGGTCGCGGTGGTCCTGCCCACGGTGCAGGCCGAGTTCGGCGTCGGACGTGGGGACGCGTCGCTGCCCTACACGCTGATGATGGTCTGCCTGGGTCTGGGTGGCCTCTGGACGGGCCGCATGGCCGACCGCTACGGCATCGCGCCGGTCCTGGGTATCGGAGCCGCCGCCATCACCGCAGGCTATGTGCTGGCCGCGATGTCGGACAACATCTGGGCCTTCGGCCTGGCGCACGGCCTGCTGCTCGGCATGCTGGGAGGCTCGGCCACCTTCGCACCCCTGATCGCGGATACCGCGCTTTGGTGGAACAAGCGCCGGGGCATCGCCGTGGCGATCTGCGCCAGCGGCAACTACGTGGCTGGAACGGTGTGGCCACCCATCGTGCAATGGGGCATCGAGCAATTCGGCTGGCGTCCGACCTACTTGGCCATGGGCCTGATCTGCGGCGCAGGCGTTGCGCTGCTTTCACTGCGCATGCGGCTGCGGCCTCCGCGCACCGAGGCTGCGCCGCCACCGGGGCTGCCCCTGGCGGCTGCGCCGGATACCCGCCGCCCCTTCGGTCTGCCCCTGGCGCACGCGCAGGGCCTGCTGTTCATCGCCGGGTTGGCCTGCTGCGTGGCGATGTCCATGCCGCAGGTGCACATCGTGGCCTATTGCGTGGACCTGGGCTTCGGCGCGGCGCGCGGCGCCGAGATGCTGTCGCTGATGCTGGCGTGCGGCATCGTGAGCCGGCTGGTGTCGGGCCTGATCTGCGATCGCATCGGCGGCATCCGCACCCTGCTCCTCGGGTCTGCGCTGCAAGGCACCGCGCTGCTGCTGTTCCTGCCGTTTGACGGGATGGTGCCGCTGTACGTGGTGTCGGCGCTGTTCGGGCTGTTCCAGGGTGGCATCGTGCCGTCCTACGCCATCATCATCCGCGAGCACTTCCCCCCGCAGGAGGTGGGCGCCCGCGTGGGGTCGGTGATCATGGCGACGCTGATCGGAATGGCGCTGGGCGGTTGGATGTCCGGGTGGGTGTACGACCTGACCGGCGGTTACCACGCAGCCTTCCTCAACGGCATCGCATGGAACCTGTTGAACCTGTCGATCTCGGGGTTCCTGTTCTTCCGGGTCCTGCGTGGCTCGCCGCGCACGGCCCCTGCGGCCTGAGAGGACCCGCGATGACTCCTTCGGTTCCCTCGCCCGCCGACATTCGGTCTGGCGTCACCCTGCGTCACTACAAGGGCGGCCTGTACCGCGTGGTGGGCCTGTGCCGCATTGAGGCTACGCTCAAGACCGGCGTGCTCTACCAGACCTGCCAGGGCGACGAGGACGTGGTGTGGATGCGGCCGCTGGCGGAGTTCAGCGATGTGGTGACCGCGGCGGGCGCACCGGTCCCCCGGTTCACCGTGGTGGCGGCCTGAGGATCAACCGAAGCGCGCCCGGCATGCGGCCTGCATGTCCGGATCACGGATGAAGCTGCACTGCCCCGAGCCGCTACCGGTGGAGGCGCGGCACATCGCCTGCAGGTCGCCGCTGCGGATGAAGCTGCATTGGCCCGTGCCGCTGCCGGTGATCGCGCGGCAATAGGCCTGGGTATCGTTGTCTCGGATGAAGCTGCATTGACCCGCGCTGCGGTCTGTCACCGCGCGGCACAAGGACTGCGTATCGCCATTGCGGATGAAGCTGCACTGGCCGCTGCCGCTGCCGGTGGTGGCACGGCAGTACGCCTGCATGTCGTTGTCGCGGATGAAGCTGCACTGGCCCGAGCCGCCGCCCGAGGACGCGCGGCACTGGGCCTGCAGGTTGGGATCCTGGATGAAGCTGCACTGGCCGCTCTGGGCCTGCACCAAGCCGGAAAACAGCAGCACGGCGGGTACCAACAGGCACCGGAGGATTGAAAGCACGCGCACTCCTTGATCAATTTCAATTTGACCATTACACCATTGTGCGAAAGGCCTGGATGGCGATGGCCTTGTTTCCGGGTCTTCCACGAGCGGGAGGCTCCAGGCCACAAGCTGGCGCATGGAGCAGAGCGCAGGCCACCGGCGGCCGAGCGCCCGCCGAGCGCCTTCCAGGATCCGGGATAACCCGACGTCTGCAGGGGATGTCCTTCTCTTCCTACACTCTCACGCGTTTCATTTTTGACCGACACCGTGACCCTTGGCCAGACCCCCGCCCCGACCACGCGCGTTCTGCGTGCGAGCTGGTTCGCGTGGGCGATAGGCCTGCTGGCCGTCCTGACCTGCACGCTGTCGCTGTTGGCGGCGCAGTCCCTGGCCCGTGAGGCCACGCCCTACTTCCACGCCGATGCCATCGAGGCCAACGGCCATGCACCGGTCAGCAGCGTGGAGGCGGAGAAGGACTCCCTGGACCGCGACTGGGCCCTGGTGCCCGCGATGCAGTTCGAGCCGGGCGCGCCCCTGATCGCCGCCGACACCGAGCGGCCGATGCGGCCACAGTTCCAGGCGCCGCCGCCGCAGCGCCCCCCTCGCTCGCGCGCCTGACGCGCCCCTCGCCTGCAGACGACGCGCCCCCCGGGGCCTTGCGCGTACGCGCACAGGCGTGCGTTGGCCATCCCCGATTCCTTTTTCGACCTGAAGGCCGCGGTCCGACCGCGGACACGACATGCCCACCATAAAACTGCGACCGATCCTGCGTCCCGCCTGCCACGCCCTGCTGGCGCTGGCCGGCAGCGGCGCGCTGGCCCAGGGTGCCGCCAACGCGGTGCCCGGGCAGACGCCGGCACTGCCCGCCCCCGTGGCGGCAGTCCCCAACGATTCCGCTGCCAGAGACGAGGCCGTCCTGTCCCTGGCCGACCTGGTGTCCCTGGTGCAACGCCACAACCCCAACCTGCGCGCCGCCCTGCAAGGCCGCGAAGCGGCCCGTGCGGCCGTGGTCACCGCCGCGGCGCTGCCCAACCCCGAGATCGAGGCCGGCAGCGGCCAGGCACGCGCGCGTCTGCCCAGCGCGGTCGGCGGCAACCTGAGCAGCTGGGAGGTGATGCAGCGCCTGGAAAACCCCTCTGTGCGCAGCGCGCGCATCGAGGGCGCGCAGTTCGGCCTGGAAGGCAGCCGCCAGCAGGTGGCGGCCACCGCGAACGACCTGGTCGCCCAGGTACGGCTCAAGGCCTACGAGTGGCTGCTGCGCGGTGAGGAAGCCGAGGCTGCGGGCGAGGCGCTGCAGCTGCTGGAACAGATCCGCGACCGCGTCCGGGCACGGGTACAGAGCGGTGAGGCGCCGCGGCTGGAATCGATCAAGGCCGATGCCGAGGTCGTGAACGCCCGCCAGCGTTTCGAGGCCGCCCGCCTGCAGGTGGACCAGGCGGCCCTGGCGGTGAACCAGCTGGCGGCCGGCCAGCTGCCCCCGCGCTGGCGCCTGTCCGCCTCGCTCTCCGACGCGCCGGGCCTGCCCTCCACCGAGCAGCTGCAGTACGAGGCCCATGATCGCAACCCCGAACTGGCCCAGCTACGTGCCGAGGTCGCACGCCGCGAGGCCCTGCTGCGTGAGGCGCGCGCCAGCCGCTTCCCTGGAGTGGACCTGCGCTATGGCGAGAGCCGCGAGCGCGAATTCAGGCAAGGCGTGTTCAGCGTCGGCGTGCGACTGCCCCTGCTGGACCAGGGCCGCGGCCGCATCGACGAGGCAGCGGCCGAACTGACCCGCGCGCGGACCCTGCTCGTGGGACGGCGCACTGAGCTGTCGCTGCAGATCCAGTCGGCCACCAAGGCACTGGAAGTCGCACGTCTTCGCGTCGATGCGCTCGCGCGCGGCGCCGTCCCCGAGGCCGAGGCCGCCCTGCGCGTGGCCCAGGCCGCCTATCGCTTCGGCGAGCGTGGGATTCTGGACGTCCTCGATGCCCAACGCCTGCTGCGCACCGTGCGCGCCGATCTGATCGACGCGCGCTTCCGGCTGCAGGCGGCTGCCGTGGAACTGGAATTCCTGGCTGGCCGCTACGCAGTGAACGACACCGCGGCCAGCGCCAGACCCTGATGCGATGAAACCCACGAAAGATCCGACCCCCATGCTGTCCTCCCGTCATTTCCTCTCCTCGCGCGGCACGCGTGCCGGCGTCCCGGCGCTGCTCGCGCTCGCCCTGGTCCTGGCCGGCTGCGGCCCGGGCGACTCGCGTGGCACCGCGCCCGTCGCGGACGCAGCCAGCGCGCCCCGCGGCGCCGCCTCCGACCCGATGGTCGTGCGCATACGTCCGGACATGGCCACCCACTTCAAGACGGAGCAGGTGCCCATGGCCGACATCGCCATCACCCAGGAAGTGGTGGGTCGCATCGACGCCAACGAGCGGCAGGTCACGCGCATCGGCGCCGCCGTCACCGGCCGCATCACGCAGGTGCTTGCGGAAATCGGCGACACCGTGCGCCCAGGCCAGACCCTGGCGCGCATCGCCAGCCCCGAGCTGACCACCGCGCAACTGGCCTTCCTGCGGGCGCAGTCGCAGGCCCTGCTGGCCGAGCGCGCGGTGGACCGCGCGCGCCAGTTGTTCCAGGCGGACGTGATCGGCTCCGCGGAACTGCAAAGGCGCGAGTCCGAGCTGGTGATCGCGCGGGCGGAATCGCGCGCAGCGCAGGACCAACTGGCCCTGATGGGAATCCCCGCCGAGGGGATCCGGCGCCTGGCCGCCAGCGGTAGCCTGCAGGAAGCGGCCTCGGTCACCGCCACCCTGGCCGGCGTGGTCACCGAGCGCACCGTGAGCCAGGGCCAGGTGGCGCAGCCGGGTGACCCGATGTTCACGGTGGCCGACCTCTCCAGCGTCTGGGTGGTGGGCGCGCTGCCCGAGCAGACGGCCCGCACCGTCACCCTGGGCCAGGGCGTGGAAGTGACGGTGCCCGCCCTGGAGAACCGCAAGCTCACGGGCAAGGTCGTCTTCATCAGCGACACCGTCGCACCCGACACCCGCACGGTGACCATCCGCACGCAGGTGGATAACCGCGACCGCCAGCTCAAGCCGCAGATGCTGGCCACGCTGCGCCTGGTCGGACCCGCGGTGCGCCAGCCGGCGGTGCCGGTGGCTGCCGTGGTGCGCGAGAACGACCGTGACCATGTCTACGTGCGCGAGTCCGACCAGTCCTACCGCCTTACGCCGGTCGAACTCGGCCCCGCCACGCAGGACGGACTGCGCCCTGTGATCAAGGGCGTCACCGCGGGCACCCCCATCGTGGTGGAGGGGGCCTTCCACATGAACAACGAGCGCAAGCGCTCTGAACTCGAGTGAGGAACACGCCATGAAGGAAATCCGCGCCATCGTGCGCCCGAACCGCCTGGACCGCCTGCGCGAGGCCCTGCGGGCCATCCCCAACTTCCCGGGTGTGACTGTATTCAAGGCCGAGGGATTCACCGCGCCCGCCGCCGTGGCCAAGCGCACGGTGAAGGACGAACTCACCGACTTCACACCCAAGCTGATGGTGAGCGTTCTGTGCGACGACGCCATGGCCGACACGATCCGCCAGACCATCATCGACAGCTGCAGCACCGGCCAGATCGGTGACGGCATCGTCTGGGCCGTCGACATTCAGGCGCCCGCCCGCATCCGCGATGGCACCGCGCTGTGACCGCCCCGCGAAAGGACACTGACTGATGCTGCATTCCCTGCTTCGCGCGGCCCTGAGCCAGCGCCTGCTGGTGGTGGTGGTCGCCCTGGTGCTGTGCGCCTTCGGCCTGCGCGAGTCCCTGCGACTTTCCGTGGACGCCTTCCCGGACGTGACCAACGTCCAGGTACAGGTGGCCACCGAGTTCCAGGGCCGCTCACCCGAGGAGATCGAGCGCTTCGTGACCGTGCCCCTGGAGATCGCGATGACCGGCCTGCCCGGGCTGGTGGAGATGCGGTCTCTGAACAAGAGCGGCCTGTCCATCATCACCCTGGTCTTCACGGACAAGACCGACGTTTACTTCGCGCGCCAGCTGGTCACTGAGCGGCTGATCGAGGTGGGCTCGCGCATGCCCCCAGGCGTCACGCCGGTGCTCGGCCCGGTGTCCACCGGCCTGGGCGAGGTGTACCAGTACACCCTGGAACACCCGGATGATGGAAAACGCGCGCTCACGCCAGCCGAACTGGCCGAGCGCCGCATCGTGCAGGACTGGGTGGTGCGTCCGCTGCTGCGGTCCATTCCCGGCGTGGCCGAGATCAACTCGCAGGGCGGCTACGTGCGCCAGTTCCAGGTGGTCGCCGATCCGGCCAGCCTGCGTTATCACGGGCTGACCGTGCAGCATCTGGCCGACGCCATCGCTGCCAACAACGCCAACGCAGGCGGAGGCGTGTTGCCCATGTCCACCGAGCAGTTCCTGGTGCGGGGCGTGGGCCTGATCCGCAGCGTGGAGGACATCGCCGGCATCGTGGTCAAGGAGACTGGAGGCGTGCCGGTGTACGTGAGCAACCTGGGCGAGGTGCGTATCGGCAGCGAGGTGAGACAGGGCGCCATCATCAAGGGTGGCTACACAGAGGCGGTCTCGGGCATCGTCCTGATGATGCGGGCGGGCAATGCGAAGGAGATCGTGACCCGCGTCAAGGAACGGGTCGAAGAGATCAACGCCCGGGGCATGTTGCCCGGCGGCCTGAAGATCGTCCCCTACTACGACCGCACCGAACTGGTGGATTCGGCACTGTGGACCGTGGGCAAGGTGCTGATCGAGGGCATCTTCCTGGTGGTGGTGGTGCTGTTCATCTTCCTGGGCGACGTGCGCTCCAGCCTGATCGTGGTGGCTACCCTGGTCATCACGCCGCTGGTGACCTTCATCATGATGAACCGCCTGGGCATGTCGGCGAACCTGATGTCCCTCGGGGGGCTGGCGATTGCGATCGGCCTGATGGTGGATGCGACCGTGGTCGTGGTGGAGAACGTCTATCACCGCCTGGGTTCGGCCACCGACAAGGGATCGCGTATCCGCCTGATCCTGCAGGCCACGCAGGAGGTGGCAACGCCCACCATCTTCGGCATCCTGATCATCATCCTGGTGTTCCTGCCGCTGATGACGCTGCAAGGTATCGAGGGCAAGCTGTTCGCGCCGCTGGCGCTGACCATCGCGATCGCGCTGTTCGTATCGCTCCTGGTGTCGCTGTTCCTCTCGCCGGTGCTTTGCTCGTACGTCCTCAAGGGGGGCGCCGACCATGACACCCGGGTGGTGGCCTTTCTCAAGACCCGCTACCTGCGCCTGCTCGATGGCGCCCTGGACAACCGCCGGCGCACACTGCTGGTGGCCCTGGGCCTGCTGGTGGCTTCACTGGCGCTGTTTCCCTTTCTGGGCAAGAGCTTCATGCCGACCATGAAGGAGGGCGCGCTCACGCCGCAGATCAACCGGGTGCCTAGCATCTCGCTGGACGAATCGCTGCGCATCGAGATGTCGGCGATGAAAAGCATCGCCGAGGTGCCGGGCGTGCGCATGGTGGTCTCCAAGATCGGACGCGGCGAATCGCCGGCCGATCCCGCGGGACCCAACGAATCCGACCCCATCGTGCTGCTCGATCCAGAAAGCGGTCGCACCCAGGACGAGATCGACGAGGACATCCGCCAGCGTCTGTCCACCATTCCTGGGGTGCAGATCGTGCTGTCGCAGCCCATCGCCGAACGGGTGGACGAGATGGTGACCGGCGTGCGCTCCCAGCTGGCGGTGAAGGTCTTCGGCGACGACCTGGGTGAGCTCAAACGCATCTCCGAGCAGGTGGCACGAGTCCTGCGCAACGTACCGGGTTCGAGGGATATCCGGCTGGAGCGTCTGTCGGGGCAGCAGTCGCTGACCATCGACATCGACCGGCGCACCATCGCGCGCTACGGCATCAATGTGGCCGACGTGCAGGCGGTAATCGAGACTGCCATCGGCGGGCGCGAGGTGACGACGCTGTACGAGGGCGAGCGGCGCTTCGCGATTGCGGTGCGCTACCCGGAGAACTACCGTAATTCACCCGAGGCGATCTCCAAGGTGACGCTACGCACGCCCGATGGCGCGCTGGTGCCGCTGTCGGCGCTGGCGAAGATCGAGGTGCGTGACGGTCCTGCGCAGATCAGCCGCGAGACCGCGAAGCGACGGGTGGTGGTAGGCGCCAACGTGGAGGGCCGCGACCTGGGCGGCTTCGTCGCCGAGGTGCAGGAGCGGCTGGATCGCGAGGTGAAACTGCCCGAGGGCTACTACTTCGTCTATGGCGGCCAGTTCGAGAACATGCAGCGCGCGATGGGCACGCTGGCCATCATCGTGCCGATCACCATCGCGGCGATCTTCTTCCTGCTTTTCATGCTGTTTAACTCACTGAAGATCGCGTCGCTCATCATCCTGGTGCTGCCCTTTGCCTCCATCGGAGGGGTGTTCGGACTGGCCCTGACCGGCGAGTACCTGAGCGTGCCCGCGTCGGTGGGCTTCATCGCGCTCTGGGGCATCGCGGTGCTCAATGGCGTGGTGCTTGTGAGTTGCATCCGCAAGCTGCGCGACGATGGCATGGCGGTGTCCCAGGCCGTACGTGAAGGCTGCGTGCAGCGTTTCCGTCCGGTGATGATGACGGCCACCGTGGCCCTGCTGGGGCTGGTGCCGTTCCTCTTTGCCACTGGTCCGGGCAGCGAGGTGCAAAAGCCCCTGGCGGTGGTGGTGATCGGCGGGCTGATCACCTCCACTTTGCTGACGCTGGTGGTGCTACCGACGTTGTACCGGTGGTTTGACGATCAGCCGGGGGAGGCTTGACGCGCCCGACAGACGCCGAGGCATCCTTGCAAATCTCGAGTTTCAGTCCCTGATTTGCAAGGGCGCGGGCCTGTTCATGATGCCTTGCCGCGCGAGTCTCACTCCACCGTCACCGACTTCGCCAGATTCCGAGGCTTATCGACATCCGTCCCCCTTGCCACCGCCGTGTGATACGCCAGCAGCTGCAGCGGCACTACATGGAGAAGGGGAGACAGCGGCCCGTAGTGCTCCGGCATCCGGATGACATGCAGGCCCTCTTCGCTCGCAATCCGCGTGTCCGCATCCGCCAGCACGTACAGCACGCCGCCGCGCGCACGCACTTCCTGCATATTGCTCTTTAACTTTTCGAGCAGCGCATCGTTCGGCGCCACCGTCACCACCGGCATCTCGTGCGTCACGAGGGCCAGCGGGCCGTGCTTCAACTCGCCAGCGGCATAGGCCTCGGCGTGGATGTAGGTGATCTCCTTGAGCTTCAGGGCCCCCTCCTGCGCGATCGGGTAGTGCAGGCCGCGCCCGAGGAACAGCGCGTTGTGCTTGCCCGCGAAGTCCTCGGCCCAGGAAATGATCTGCGGCTCCAGGGCTAGCACCGCGGACAGGGCTGCGGGCAGGTGCCGCATGGCTTTGAGGTGCGCGGCCTCCTGTGATTCGGTCAGGAGTCCCTTGGCCTGGGCCAGGGCCAGCGTGAGCAGGAACAGGCCCGCCAGCTGGGTGGTGAAGGCCTTGGTCGAAGCCACACCCACTTCGACGCCCGCGCGCGTAAGGTAGGCGAGCTTGCATTCGCGCACCATCGCGGAGGTCGCTACGTTGCATACGGTCAGCGTGTGCCGCATGCCCAGGGACTGCGCGTGGCGCAGGGCCGCCAGCGTGTCGGCCGTCTCGCCGGACTGGCTGATGGTGACAACCAGCGTGTTCGGGTTCGGCACCGAATCACGATAGCGGTATTCACTGGCGATCTCCACCTGCGTCGGGATCTTGGCGATGCCCTCCAGCCAGTACTTCGCGGTGCAGCCGCTGTAGTAGCTGGTGCCGCAGGCCAGGATCAGGACCGAATCGATCTTCTGGAACACGCGGTGCGCGCCCTCGCCCGGCGCAGGCGGGCCCGCGCCCTCGAACAGCTCGGGCACGATGGACTCCAGGCCCTCCAGCGTGTCCGCAATCGCACGCGGCTGCTCGAAAATCTCCTTCTGCATGTAGTGCCGGTAGGGCCCGAGTTCGGCCGCGCCGCTATGGGCCTGCACGGTACGCACCGGGCGATCAGCCGGCCGGCCGGATTTGTCCACCACCCAGTAGCGCCCCAGTTGCAGGTCCACCAGGTCGCCTTCGTCCAGGTAGACGATCTGGTCGGTCACACCAGCCAGCGCCATCGCATCGCTGGCCAGGAAATGTTCGCGTCCGCCCTCGCCTGCTGCGCCGCCTACCCCGAGCACCAGCGGCGAGCCTGCGCGCGCGCCCACCACGCGGTGGGGTTCGTCCTTGCAGAACACCGCGATGGCATACGCGCCGTGCAGCTTCGTGATGGCCGCCTTCACCGCCTCGAACAGGTCGCCCTCGTAGAGGCTGTCCACCAGGTGCGCGATGACCTCGGTGTCGGTCTGGCTCGCGAACACATAGCCCCTGGCCTGCAGCGCCGCGCGCAGTTCGTCGTGGTTCTCGATGATCCCGTTGTGGACCAACGCGATGCGGCCCGCGCGGTCCGAGGGCGTGGCGCCCGGGCCATGGCTGAAATGCGGGTGCGCGTTGTGCACCGCGGGCACGCCGTGCGTGGCCCAGCGCGTGTGGGCGATGCCGGTGGTGCCGGTGAGACCCTCGCCGGCCACCTGCTGCATCAGTTCGGCCACTCGCGCGGTGCTGCGCGCGCGCTTGAGCCCCCCTGCATGCACCGCCACGCCGCAGGAGTCATAGCCGCGGTATTCGAGCCGCTGCAGGCCCTGCACAAGGACGGGAACGATGTTGCGGCCGGAAACCGCGGCGACGATGCCACACATGGGGTCACTCCTTCAGTAACGCGACTGTAGGGTCCACTCCATGTAATAAGGGTTCTTTTTATTCAAATTTTTGAGTTTTAATTTCTTAAATGGTAAATATCAGTATAAAATTTCATATAAATGGAATCTTATGATCTTTCATTTCTTGACCCTACGGACCTGCAGCTCCTGGACCTGCTGCAGCAGGATGCCTCCCTGAGCAACCTGGCGCTGGCGCAGCGGCTGCACGTCTCGCCCCCCACCTGCCTGCGGCGGGTCAAGCGCCTGCAGGCAGCGGGCCTGATCGAGCGGCAGGTGGCGGTCCTGAGCGCCGATCGGCTTGCGCCGGTCCTGGGGCATGGGCTGGAGGCGATCGTGGAAGTGACGCTGGAGCGCCAGGGTGCGGAGCACCTGGACGCCTTCGAGGCGCGCGTCATCGCCGACGACGCGGTGCAACAGTGCTACCGGGTCTCGCCCGGGCCGGATTTCATCCTGCACGTGCGGGCATCCGACATGCCCGGCTACCTGGCCTTGCAGCAGCGCCTGTTCACGGCCGACGCGAACGTGCGCAACGTGAAGGCCTTCTTCAGCGTGAAGCGCGCGAAGTTTGCGCCGCGCATACCGCTGACGCGCGCGCCACGCGCGGCTTAGGAGTTGCCCTTGGCGGGCCGCTTCCAGTTGGGAATAGACACCTGCTTGCCCCGCGCCACGGACAGCGCGCCCGCAGGCGTGTCCTTGGTGATGGTGGAGCCGCCCCCCACCGTGCCGCCCGCACCCAGGGTGACGGGCGCCACCAGCACGCAGTTGCTGCCCACGTGCACGTCGGCCTCGATCACGGTGCGGTGCTTGTTGGCGCCATCGTAGTTGGCGGTGATGGAGCCCGCGCCGTAGTTCACGCGCTCGCCCACCGTGGCGTCGCCCAGGTAGGCCAGGTGGTTGGCCTTGGCGCCCGCGGCCAGCGTGGAGTTCTTGACCTCCACGAAGTTGCCGATGTGCACGTCCGGCCCCAGCACGGCCCCCGGGCGCAGGCGGGCGAACGGCCCCACCAGCGCGCCCGGGCCCACGGTCACGCCGACTTTCTCGCCGTCGATGTGGGTGTACGGATGGATCACCGCACCGGCCTCGATGCGCGCGTTGGCGATCACGCAGTTCGCGCCGATGCGCACGCCGTCACCCAGGGTGACGTCCCCTTCGAACACGCAGTTGATGTCGATCTCGACATCCGCGCCGCAGGCCAGCGTGCCGCGCACGTCCAAGCGCGCCGGGTCGGCCAGGCGCACGCCCTGCTCCATCAGCGCGCGGGCGCGGCGCAGCTGGTAGGCGCGTTCGAGCTCGGCCAGTTGCAGCGGGCTGTTCACGCCGTCGGCCTGCACGCGGTCGGCGATGCGCAGCGCCGTGACCGGCGCCCCGCCCTGCACCGCCAGCTTCACCACGTCGGTCAGGTAGTACTCGCCCTGGGCGTTGTCGTTCGTGAGGCTCGAGAGCCAGTTGCGCAGCAGGCGGTTGGGGGCGGCCATGAAGCCGGTGTAGACCTCGGTGATGCGGCGCTGGGTCTCGGTGGCGTCCTTGTGCTCCACGATGGCGCGCACGGCCTCGCCCTCACGCACGATGCGGCCATAGCCGGCGGGATCGGGCATGTCCACGGTGAGCAGGGCCAGGCGTTCGCCGGCGCAGGCCTGCACCAGGGCCTGCAGGGTGGCGGTCTCGATCAGGGGCACGTCGCCATTGAGCACCAGGCAGACGCCGTCTTCGGGTAGCAGGGGCAGGGCCTGCTGCACGGCGTGGCCGGTACCCAGCTGGGGCTCCTGCAGCACGGTGTCGCAGGCGCCCAGGCCAGCGGCCTGCGCGTACGCCTTCGCCTCGGCCTGGACCTGGATGGCGCCGTGGCCGGTCACCACGATCAGGCGGCGCGGCTTCAACCCCGCGGCCGAGTCGATCACATGGGCCAGCAAAGCGCGCCCGCCCAAACGGTGCAACACTTTGGGCAGGCCGCTTCTCATGCGCGTGCCCTTGCCGGCCGCCATGACCACCACATCCACTGACGCCATCGCGTTTCCTTTGTCGTTCATGACCCCTCTCGCTCCGAAGCTCGTGCGGATTATCGGCGGCCTTGCCCTGGCGGTGGCCCTGGCGGGCTGCAGCGCCGTCAAGCTGGGATACAACAACCTGCCGGACCTGGCGTGGTGGTGGCTGGACGGCTACATGGACTTCAGCGACGCCCAGCGCACGCCGGTCAAGGACGAACTGACCCGCCTGCACCAGTGGCACCGCAGCACCGAGCTGCCCCGGTACGCCGAGCTGCTTGCGCGCGTGGAGCAGATGGCCGCCGCCGATACCACCCCGGAGCAGGTGTGCAGGCTGGCCGACGAGGGGCGCATCCGCTTCCTGGCGCTGGCGGCGCAATCGGAGGGCGCGATCGCCGCCATCGCGCCCCTGCTCGCGCCCGAGCAGCTGCGCCACCTGGCCCAAAGGTACGAGAGCAATGCGAAGGACTTCCGCAAGGAGTGGGTGGACGTGCCCCTGGCCGAACGCCGCGAGCGGCACTACAAGCAGTTCCTGCAGCGGCTGGAGGATACCTACGGCCGGCTGGATGACGCACAGCGCGCGGTGCTGCGCCAGCGGATCGAGGCCTCGCGCTTCGAACCGTCCCAGGTGCTGTCGGAGATGCGCCGGCGCCAGGCGGACACGCTGCAGACGCTGCGCCAGCTGCGGGCCGGCGTGCCGCCCCAGGAAGCCCGCCTGCAGGTCAAGGCCCTGGTGGACCGAGGCCAGTCACCGCCCGACGCCGCCGCGCTCCGCTACCGCGAGGCGGTCACCGAGGACAACTGCGCGCTGCTCGCCGCGGTACACAACGCCACGACGCCAGCACAGCGCCAGAGCGCGGCGCGGCGCCTGCGAGCCTACCAGCGGGACCTCGCCGACCTGATGGCGGCAGCGCGCTGAACGCCAGCCTCAGGCCTGCAGCGACGCCCACATCTCCTGATCGCGCTCGGCGGTCCAGATGCGGGGGTTCTTGATACCGCGTGCCTCGTCGTAGGCGCGACTCACGTCGAAGGGCAGGCAGTGCTCGTAGATGAACACGTGGCCGAACACCGGGTCCATGGCCTTGCGGGTATGGGCCATGGCGGCCTTCAGGTCCATGTTGGCGGCGGCGGCCTCACGGCCGCAGCGATAGAGCGTCTCGACCCAGCGCTTGGTGTAGTCCAGCGCCTTGTTCACGTTGGCGTTGCCCTTCATGGCCTCGCCGCGACCCGGCACGATGTACTCGGCCTTGAGCGCGCGCAGGGCCTCCAGGGTGGCGGGCCACTCCTCGAGTTGAGCGTCGCCGGTGTAGACGCCGGCCTCGTATTCGACCAGGTCGCCGGAGAAAAGTACCTTCTCCTCCTCGACCCACGCGATGGTGTCACCGCGGGTGTGGCCCGGACCCGGGTGCCAGACCTGCACCTTCACGCCGCCCAGGTCCACGGTGAGCTTGCCGGGGACTTCGCCCTTCACGGGGCTGCCGCCGCCGATCACCATCGTGGGCCAGGTCAGGCCCGGCACGGACTCGGCGTTTCGGAACAGGCGAGGGAAGCGCTCCATCTCGGACTTCATGTCCTCCTTGCCGCGCTCGATGATCAGGTCCAGGGTGCCCTGGCTGGCGATGACCTCGGTCGCGCCCTCGGCTGCGAAGGCGCTGGCCCCCAGCACGCGTACCGCGTGGTAGTGCGTGAGCAGCACGTACTTGATTGGCTTGTCGCTCACGGTGCGGATGCGGGCGATCAGGTCGCGCGCCATCGCGGGGGTGGCGGTGGCGTCGCTCACCATGATGAATTTCTCGCCGATGATCACGCCGGAATTCGGGTCGCCTTCAGCGGTGTAGGCCCAGCAATGGGGGCTCAGTTGTTCGAAGGTGATCTTCTTGTCGGTCAGGTCAGCCTGGCTGGCAAAGGCTTTGGACATCTTGGGGACACTCCTTTGGGCGGGCAATCTTAACGAAGCTTCACGAAGGCGCTGGCCTCAGCGCACCGGCCAGACCACCCCGTTGTCATTGAGGATGGCATCCAGCGGCACGTCGTGCGGCTGCGGCTCGAAATCGGACAGGAAGCCATTGGTGAACCCCAGGCCCACCGTGTGGGGCCGCGGCTGCAGGCTGGCGAGGGTGCGGTCGTAGAAACCCCCGCCATACCCCAGGCGGTAGCCGCCCGGTCCGTAGCCCACGCAGGGCACGAACAGCAGGGTGGGCACGATCACCTCGGTGTCCTTGGGCTTGGGGATGCCGTAGGCGTCTTCCTCCATGGGGCAGCCGGGGAACCAGGCGTGGAATTGCAGCGTCTTGTGCACCTTGTCCACCACCGGCAGGCCGATGCGCCGACGCTGGGGCCGGTCCAGGAGTTCGCCGTCTTCCTTCCATCGGTGCAGGGCGGGCAGAGGATCGAACTCGCCCTTGATCGGCCAGTACGCGCCGATGACAGTGTCAGGACGGCCCACCAGCCAGATGCGCATCACCCGCTGCAGCAGGTCGGCGCGCGCCAGGCGATCGGGCATCTCCAGGCGGGCCTGCAGCAGCTGCTGGCGCAGGGCCTTCTTTTCCTCTGACTTGTCCATAATCCAGCAATGAAGTTCCGAAAGATTCTGACACTGATCGCAGCCCCCCTGCTGGCCTGTGCAGTGCAGGCCCAAGGGCGCACCGACGCCCCGGGCGACCAGGCCCTGACCGAGATGGGACAGGCCTTCCGCCAGGGCCAGAAGGCCCGCCTCACCCAGCTGCTGCCGCAGGCGCGGGGCCACTTGCTGGAACCCTGGGCTGCCTATTGGGAGCTGCGCGCCCGCCTGGACACCGCCAGCCCGCAGGAGGTTCAGGAGTTCTTCACCCGCTACGCAGGCACCTACCAGGAGGATCGCCTGCGCAATGACTGGCTGCTGCTTCTGGGGCAACGCCGCGACTGGACCGCCTTCGCCGACGAACATCCCCGCTTTCGCATGAACGACGACCCGCAGGTGCGCTGCTACGCCCTGCTGGTGCAGCAGCTGCGCGAGGGCGCCACGCCCGCCCTGGTCGACGAGGTGCGCCGGCTCTGGCAGGCCCAGCGCGAAGCCGAGGACGGCTGCACCACCGCGGCCCGCAACCTCGCAGGCACGGGCAACAACCCCCGGCTCGCGCCAGTGGAGATCTGGCGCAAGGCGCGCCATGCCGCCGAACACAATCGCACGCGCGCCGCGCTGGCGGCTGTGGAGATCGTCGCCCCCGAGGTATCGGCCCAGGCTGGCGAGGCCCTGGCCAACCCGGCGCGCTATATCGCCAACCGCGTGGCGGCCATGTCGCGGACACGCAAGGAGCTGGCCACGCTGTCCCTGGTGCGCATGGCCGCCAACGACCCCGACGTGGCCGCCGCCGCCATGAACCGCAAGTGGGAGCTGCACCTCACCCCCGAGGAACGCAACTGGGTCTGGGGCGTGATCGGCCGGCAGGCGGCGCAGCGCCTGCAGCCGGGTGCGCTGGCGCACTACGCGAAGGTCACGCGCGACACCGACCTGAACGACGAGATGCTCGCCTGGAAGGTGCGCGCCGCCCTGCGCGCCGGCAGCCAGCCCGAATGGAAGGCCGTGATCACCGCGGTGAATGCAATGACGCCCACGAGTCAGCAGGACCCGGCCTGGATCTACTGGCGCGCCCGCGGTCATCTGGCCACCGGCCAGGAGGCCGACAAGGCCGAGGCCCGCCGCCAACTGACCGGCCTGGCGTCCCCCCGCGGCTTCTACGAGCAGCTGGCGATGGAGGAACTGGGACAGAAGATCACGCTGCCCGCGCGACCTGCGCCGCTCACCGCTGAAGAACGTGAGGGAGCCCGGCGCAACCCGGGGCTGGCACGGGCCCTGCACGCCATCGCCATCGGCCTGCGCGCCGACGGCGTACGCGAATGGAACTACACCACCAACCTGGCCCGGCCCGGCGGCATGGCCGACCGCGAACTGCTGGCGGCAGCGGCCCTGGCCTGCGAGCGCGAGGTCTGGGACCGCTGCATCAATACCAGTGACCGCACGCGCGGCGAGTTCGACGCCGAGCAGCGCTTTCCGATGCCGTTTCGCGACTCGGTCGTTCGGCGCACCGGAGAGATCAACCTGGACCCCGCCTACGTCTACGGCCTGATCCGCCAGGAAAGCCGCTTCATCATGGACGCGCGATCGCACGTGGGCGCCTCGGGACTGATGCAGGTCATGCCGGCCACCGCTCGCTGGACGGCGCGGCGCATCGGCCTGGCCAACTTCACCCCCAACCAGATCAACGATCGCGAAACCAACATCGCTATCGGCACCGGTTACCTCAAGATCGTGCTGGACGACTTCGCCGCCTCCATGCCGCTGGCCGCCGCTGCCTACAACGCCGGCCCCAGCCGACCGCGCGCCTGGCGCAACGGCCCGGTGATCGAGGGCGCGGCCTGGGCCGAGAACGTGCCCTTTCACGAGACGCGCGACTATGTGAAAAAGGTGCTGGCGAATGCCACGGTGTACGCGGCCATCCTCACCGGGCAGCCCCAGTCGCTGCGCGCGCGCCTGGGCACCGTGGGCCCGCGCGATCCGGCGCAGCCCGAACCCAATCGCGAGATCCCCTGAGGGAGGCCCCGCGTGCTCAAGCTCCACATCGGCAACAAGAACTACTCCTCGTGGTCCATGCGGCCCTGGGTACTGATGCGCCAGGCGGGCATCCCCTTCGAGGAGGTGATGGTGCGCTTCGACTCCTTCGAGCCCGGCTCCACGTTCAAGGCCACCCTGGCAAGCGTCACGCCCACGGGCAAGGTACCGGTGCTGACCGATGGCGACCTGGTGGTGTGGGACACGCTGGCCATTGCCGAATACCTGGCCGAGCGCTTCCCGCAACGCGCGCTGTGGCCGGTGGACGTACGCGCGCGGGCACGCGCCCGCAGCGTCTGCGCCGAGATGCACGCGGGCTTCGGCGCCCTTCGCAGCCACTGCCCGATGAACATCGAGGCCTTGCTGCCCGAAGTGGGACAGCGCATCTGGCGCGAGCAGGCCGGCGTACGTGCCGATGTCGAACGCCTCACGGCGATGTGGACTGGCTTGCTGGCGCAATACCCGCAGGGCGGCTTCCTGTTCGGCGCGTTTTCCATCGCTGACGCCTACTACGCGCCGGTGTGCATGCGCCTGGCGACCTACGCGCTGCCGGTCACGCCCGAAGTGGCGGCCTACGCGCAGCGGGTGCGCGCCCTGCCGGGTGTACAGGCCTGGATCGAGGGCGCGCTCGCCGAGCGCGACTTCCTGGACTTCGAAGAGCCGTACCGGAAGGCGCGCTGATGCAGGTCTACGAGGTCGGCGGCGCGGTGCGTGACGCCCTGCTTGGGCGGCCCGTGCAGGACCGCGACTGGGTGGTGGTGGGCGCCACACCGCAGGCCCTGATCGATGCCGGCTACCTGCCGGTGGGCAAGGACTTTCCCGTCTTCCTGCACCCGCAGACCCGCGAGGAATACGCGCTGGCCCGCACCGAGCGCAAGACCGCGCCGGGTTACCACGGGTTCAGCTTCCATGCCAGCACGGGCGTCACCCTCGAGGAGGACCTGGCCCGGCGCGACCTCACCATCAACGCCATCGCAAGGGCCCAGGACGGCTCGCTCGTCGACCCCTACGGCGGCCGCAAGGACCTGACCGCGCGCGTGCTGCGGCACGTGACCGGCGCCTTCCGTGAGGACCCGGTTCGCATCCTGCGCGTCGCGCGCTTCGCGGCGCGCTTTCCAGACTTCAGTGTCGCACCCGAAACGATGGCGATGATGCGGCAGATGGTGGACGGCGGCGAAGCGGATGCCCTGGTGGCCGAGCGCGTCTGGCAGGAGCTGGCGCGCGGCCTGGGCGAGGCGCAGCCCTCGCGCATGTTCGAGGTGCTGCGGGCCTGCGGCGCGCTGGCGCGCCTGCTACCCGAGGTGAACCGCCTGTGGGGCGTACCGCAGCGCCCCGAATACCACCCCGAGGTGGACACTGGCATACATCTGATGATGGTGCTGGACATGAGCGCGCGCCTGCAGGCGCCGCTGCCGGTGCGATTCGCCTGCCTGGCGCACGACCTGGGCAAGGGCACCACGCCCGCTGGCGTGCTGCCCCGGCACATCGGGCATGAGGAACGCAGCGCGCGGCTGCTCCAGGACATCGCTGAGCGCCTGCGCGTGCCCACCGAGTGCCGCGAGCTGGCCGACGTGGTGGCGCGCGAGCACGGCAACATCCACCGTAGCGGCGAATTCGGCCCGCCCGCGCTGGTGCGGCTGCTGGAACGCTGCGACGCGTTTCGCAAGCCAGCACGGTTTGCCGACGTCCTGCTGGCGTGCGAGTGCGATGCGCGCGGGCGGCTGGGCAAGTCCGAAGACGCGTACCCGCAGCGCGCCCGCCTCCTGGCGGCCCTCGCCGCGGCGCAGGCCGTGGACACGGCGGTAGTCTCGCAGCAGGCCCGCGAGGGCGGCGCCGAGGGCCGGCGCATCGGCGAGTGGATCCATGCGGCGCGGATCGCGGCGGTCGAGGCTGCAGGCCTGGCGCCCGCCAGCGGCGACTAGTCCAGCAAGGCCAGTGCCGCGTAATCGCCTACGCGCGCGCCCAGACCCGCGGGTACCAGGTCGCACCCGTCGGTCACGCTGACCAGGCGTCCGCGCACCTGCGTGATCAGCCGCGGCAGCAGCAGCGCCTGGTGATGGAAGAACACGCTGCCGCCCAGGCTGATACGTTGCAGGTCCAGCAAGGCGATCAGGTCGTACAGCGCCCGCCCCATCACGCAGCACATCGCGTCCACTTCGGCGCATGCGCCGGGGTCGCCCGCCTCGGCCGCGGCCAGGAGTTCAGGTGCCGGTATTCCCAGGCGGCGCTCCAGCGCGTGCCCGCCCGCCAGCGCCTCCACGTCCCCCACGTTGCCGCACCCGCACATCGCGTGGCCGCCGTCGGACACGAAGATGTGGCCGACATGACCAGCATTTCCCTGCTTGCCCCGAAGCACGCGCCCACCCACGCACAGGCCCCCGCCCACACCGGTGCTCCAGGTCACGTAGGCGCAGTCGTCATAGCCTTGTAGGGCGCCCCAGCGGCGCTCGGCCTCCAGGGCGGCAACCGCGTCGTTCTCGATCCGCAATTGCGAAAAGCGCTGGCGCAGCGGCGCTTGCAGGGGCACGCGGCGCCAGTCATTCGCAAGGTGGACACCGGCCCCGGCCACCGCCAGCCCGCCGCAGAGGTTGGGAGAGGCCAGCGCCAGGGCGCCGTCCTCCAGCACGAAGGGCCCCGGCGCGCACACGCCCGCGGCCTGCACTTGCTGCGGCGCGATGCCCAGTTGCGCGCAGGCGGCGTCGACCATGCGCACGACCTGGTGGGCAAGCGCCCCAGGAGAGCCCGAGGTGACGGTGGGTTCGGCGTGCGTCGCGAGCAGCGCCCGGTCACCTGCGCCCGCGTTCAGGCTCACGGAGACCTTGGTGCCCCCGATGTCGACGCAGGCGCGCATGGTGTTCTCCCTTCGGGCAACGCTTCAGACCAGTTTCGCGATCAAGCCCGCGAGCAGGCTCAGGAGCACAGTGGTGGTGAGCGGAATGAACCACTCGCGCCCGAACAGCCGAAAGCGCAAATCACCCGGCAACTTTCCGAAGCCGAGCTTCTGCAGCAGGGGCGAGAACCAGCTGATAAGCACCAGCGCCAGGAAGATCACGAGAATCCAGCGGATCATGGCTCACAGTCTCGCGGTGCGGTCGCCCTGGGTGAAACCGATTGCATCCCAGGCTGGCCCCTTGTGGAAGGCAATGACCTTGAACAACTCGCCCATCTCGTGCTCGGCGATGAGGCGCTGGCCCGCGACACGCTGGTCCAGCGGCGCCTCGGCCAGGGCCTGGGCCAGGCCGCAATTGAGCAGGAAGCGCCCCTGGCTGGTGTAACCCAGCGTGGGCAGGCCGGCCTCCTGCGCGGCGAGGGCCACGCCGGTGAAATCGACATGCGCGGTGATGTCCTTCAGGCCCACATCGGCCAGCGGGTCAGTATCGGCGCGGTGGCCCCGGTGGCACATGAGGGTACCCATATGCCGCTGGGGATGGAAGTATTCGTCCTCGGGAAACCCATAGTCCAGAAAGAAGGCCGCGCCCTGCGAGAGGCGGTCGGCCAGCGTTCGCATGAAGGCCTGCGCCTGCGGATGGATCTCGGTGAGGTACTCGTGCGTGCCCGGGATGTCCACCGGCGGGCGCAGATCGGTGACGCGGTCCGACCACGCCAGGTGCTCGCCCTGCGCCCCACTGGCCCACATCACGCCACGCTCGTACCACGTGCCGCCAAGCCGCGTCAGCAGCTTGACCGGCATGGCGTCCAGTACCTCGTTGCCCACCACGACGCCGCGCAGGATTTCGGGCAACTCGCTGGCCCATTGCACCTTGTCACCATGCGCTGCCAGCGCGTCCTGCTGGCGCGCCCGCAGCGCGCCAGAGAGGTCGACGATGGTGTAGCGCCGCACCCGCCCGCCCAGGACCTGCAGCAGCTGCGAGGCCAGCGCGCCGGTGCCCGCGCCGAACTCCCAGACCTCGTCGGTCTGCGTGGCGGCCAGCGCGTCACCCACGGCTACCGCCAGCGCCTGGCCGAACAGCGGCGTCATCTCCGGGGCAGTGACGAAGTCACTGCCGCTGACAGGCAGGTGCCCGAACTTGCGCGAGCCGTGGGCGTAATAACCCAGGCCTGGCGCGTACAGCGCCAGCGCCATGTAGCGGTCGAAGGGCAGCCAGCCGCCGGCACGCGCGATGGCCCCACGCAACAGGGCCTGCAGGGCGCTCGTTACACTGGCCGCATTGGAAGCCGCCTCGGGATCCGTCCTGGAATCAGTCACTACGCGATTGTCGTTGCAATGAGCGCCCCCGCCCTGCCCACTGTCCTCGTCACCGGCGCCGCCCGGCGCCTGGGCCGCGAAATGGCCCTGGCCCTGGCGGCCGCGGGCTGGCAGGTGGCCGTGCATTACCGAGGCTCGGCGGATGATGCGCAGGCCACCGTGGCCGACTGCGCGAAGGCCGGGCGCGAGGGTGCTCGCTTCGCAGCCTTCCAGGCGGACCTGTCCGACGAGGCCGCCACGCGCGCCCTGCTGCCCGAAGTGATCAAGCATTTTGGCGCGGTGGACGCGGTCGTGAACAGCGCCTCCCTCTTCGAGCATGACACGCCCGCCACCTTCAGCTATGGCGCGATGCAGGCCCACCTGGCCGCCAACACCGGTGCGCCGGTCTTGCTGGCGCAGGCCCTGCACGCGCACGTCAGCGCGCGTGGTGCCAACGGCGCCGTCGTGAACATGCTGGACCAGAAGCTCTGGAACCAGAACCCCGATTTCTTCAGCTACACGCTCTCCAAAGCCGCCCTCGAGGCCGCCACGACCATGCTGGCCCTGGCCCTGGCGCCGAACGTGCGCGTAGTGGGTGTAGCACCAGGCCTGACCCTGACCAGCCACATGCTTTCGGACGAGAAGTTCCAGCAGCTGCATCGCCTTTCACCCCTGGGCCGCTCGTCCACCGCGGCCGACGTGGTGGGCGCGGTGCGCTTCGCGCTGGAAAACCAGTCCATCACCGGCACCACCCTGCTGGTGGACGGTGGCCAGCACCTGATGAAGTTCGACCGCGACTTCTCGCTCATGTAACACCTGCGCGCACCCACGACATGACCAAGGCAGGCACCCAGATCCTCACCCTCACCGGGCTGCGCTTCGACGCCAACCTGGGCATCCTGGACCATGAGAAGGCGGCGCCCCAGCCCATACGCGTGGATGCCGAGCTCAGTCTGGGCACCCAGCCCCTGCTGCCGCACGACGACGACATCCTGCACGTGCTCGATTACCGCAAGGTGCGCACCATCATCATCGACGAGTGCACCGCCGAACACGTGAACCTGCTGGAGAGCCTGATCGGCAAGCTGGCCGCACGCCTGATGCAGCTGCCAGGGGTGATCGGCGTGCGCGTGCAGATCGCGAAGCTGGAGATCTTCGACGACTGCGAGGTGGCGATACGGGTGCAGACGGGGCAGTGGTAGGTTCACGCGCGCCGCAGGCGCCTGCCTGCGGCGAAGCGTCTACCAAGACTCGCCCAATCTCCTGAGCGCCGCTTGGGCGGGCTCGTTGCCTTGGCGTGCGGCCAGGCGGTAGAAGCTCTTGGCCGCGGCGAGATCCTTGGACAGGCCGCCCAGCCCGCGCTCGTGGAAGTCGCCCACGTTGAATTGGCCGCTGGCATTGCCCTGTTGTGCGGCCAGGCGGTAGAAACGGGAGGCCTCCGTGAGGTCCTTGGGCACACCCCGGCCGGTTTCGTGCATCACGCCCAGATTGCTCTGGGCCGGTGCGTACCCCTGATTGGCCGAGAGCCGATAGTACCGGACCGCCTCCACATCATCCTTCGCCACGCCCCGGCCGGTGTCGTACATCCAGCCCAGGTTGGCCTGGGCGCGCGCATTGCCCTGGTTGGCGGCCAACCGGTACAGCCTGACCGCCTCCGCTTCATCCTTGGGCACGCCCCGGCCGTTGGCGTACATCACGCCCAGGCTGTTCTGGGCCGGTGCATTGCCCTGGTTGGCCGCCAGCCGGTACAGCTTGGCCGCCTCCACGTCATCTTTCGCCACGCCCCGGCCGTACTCGTACATCGCGCCCAGGTTGCTCTGGGCCGGTGCATTGCCCTGGTCGGCCGCCAGCCGGTACAGCCTGACCGCCTCAGCGTCGTCCTTGGGCACGCCTCGGCCGTTTTCGTGCATCACGCCCAGATTGCTCTGGGCCGGTGCATTGCCCTGGTTGGCCGCCAGGCGGTAGAACCTGGCCGCCTCCACATCATCCTTGGACACGCCCAGGCCGTTCTCGTACATCCAGCCCATGTTGGCCTGCGCGCGCGCGCTTCCCTGATTGGCGGACATCCTGTACAGCCTGACCGCCTCAACATCATCCCTCGCAACGCCGCGGCCGTTTGCGTACATCGAACCCAGGCTGTTCTGGGCAGAGGCGTTGCCCTGGTTGGCCGCCAGGCGGTAGAACCGCACGGCCTCGGCATCATCCTTTGCAACGCCCCGGCCGCTGGCGTACATCACGCCCAGGTTGCTCTGGCCGGACGCGTTGCCCTGGTTGGCCGCCAACCGGTACAGGCGGACCGCCTCGACATCATCCCTGGGAACCCCCCGGCCGTTTTCGTACATGAAACCGAGATAGACCTGGGCGTTCCCATGGCCCCGGTCAGCGCCAAAGCGGAACAGGCGTACGGCCTCCGCGTCATTTCGCGTCGGGCTGTTTTCTTCCGCAAGGCGCACTCCTTGCCTGTAGGCCTCTTCCGCGGTCAGGCCGGCGGGCACAGCGGACGGGGCAGGCGGGTTCACAGGGGCTGCCACGCCTGCAGCAGGGCCCGCCTCCAAGGACCGCAGCCTGGCCGTGGCCAGGGGGGCGAAGAGCCCCCGGGGAAACTGCGACAGATAAGCCCGCAGTTCCTCGGGGTTACGGCTGTCCTTGACCGACTCCCAGAACACCCGGTCATTGACCGTCGGGTCCGCCACGGCCACAGGGGCAGGGGGCGGCAGGGGGGCCATGATCGAGACATTGAGGTCACCGGAAAAGGAGAACACGCCGGTCAGCGAAGACGTCTTCCAGGGCACCTGCTGTCGCCCCGTTTCCTGTGCGACCGCCGCCGTGACCCGGGTGAACACCCGGTCGATATCCAGGTCCTGCTGGGACAGGCTGGACAGCAGGTGCTTGGTGAAGGGGCTGTTGCGGCCCGAGCCGTCGGCAGCCACCGAGCCGGGCGCCGTGGCGAACGCGATGAAGCTGCCCGAGGGCGCATTCATCTGCGCCAGCCCGCGCGACGCGCTGCGCCAGGACCGGGCAAAGGGATTGTCCCGGCAGGCGTCCATGATCATGATGTTGGTGGGGTTGCCCGCCTCCTCCATGGCGCGCAGGACCGCGTTGGCCTCCAGCGCTTCGTCTTCAAGTTCGAACTCGCTGGCCAGGTTGGCGCCGATGGGGATCAGGAAGTTCCTGCCCTTGCTCTCCACGCCGTGCCCGGCGTAGTAGAAGAGCCCGATACCGCCCGTGCGCAGGGCCTGGCCGAAATCGCGGATCGCGGCGCGCATCTGCGCACGGTTCACGTTGGTGCGCAAGGTCACCTGGAAGCCCAGGCGGGTCAGAGCCCCCGCCACGTCGTTCGCGTCGTTGACGGGGTTCTTCAGGGGGGCCTTGGAGTAGTCGGAGTTACCGATCACGAGCGCGACGCGCGCCTCCTTCATGCTCGCGCCCGGGGTAGGCGCGCGCTGCTGCGCACGGGCCTCCCACGCGCTGGCGCCCAGCACCACCGCAAGCACCCAGGCAAAAAGTTGAAAGAGCCGCTTTTCGAAGGTTGGCTTGTTCATGTCAGCGCGACAACCGTGAAAGTTGTTTGCATGTTCAGGGTGAGCCCGCCCAGGCCCCGTTGACTGGAGCAGGCGGTCGGGCCGTGAGAACCGTCGAATAGGATGACATCAAAAAGCGATTCATGTTGAATTCGCATTGGAATGCCTTTTGCTCATTTTAGCGACGGGGTTTCCATGGCCCGAACGCCCCCGCAAAACCCCTGTGCGCGCAGGCAGGCCCTGCTGCGCGCCCCGGTGAGACAATCCCGGCCATGTCCACGCCCTGGGTAGAACCCGAAGCCCCCGTCCGCATCCCGGCCCCCGACGGCACGGGCGACTTTGCCCGCGCCGCGAAGATCGAGCGCGAGACCCACAAGCTGGAAAAGCGCCTGTGCCGCCAGGTGGGCCAGGCCATCGCCGACTACGAGATGGTCGGCGAGGGCGACAAGGTCATGGTGTGCCTCTCGGGGGGCAAGGACAGCTACACCCTGCTGGACATCCTGCTGAAGATGCAGCAGCGCGCGCCGGTGCGCTTCGAGATCATCGCCGTCAACCTGGACCAGAAGCAGCCGGGCTTTCCCGCGGACGTGCTGCCCGCCTACCTCTCGAAACTGGGCATTCCCTTCCACATTGAGAACCAGGACACCTATTCCATCGTCAAGGACAAGATCCCCGAGGGCAAGACGATGTGCAGCCTGTGCTCGCGCCTGCGCCGGGGCATCCTGTACCGGGTGGCCGAGGAACTGGGCGCGACGCGCATCGCCCTGGGCCATCACCGGGACGACATCCTGCAGACCCTGTTTCTCAACATGTTCTTCGGCGGCAAGCTCAAGGCCATGCCGCCCAAGCTGGTCAGCGACGACGGCCGCCACCTCGTGATCCGCCCGCTGGCCTACGTCGCCGAGAAGGACATCGTGCGATGGGCCGCGCACCGGGCCTTCCCCATCATCCCCTGCACCCTGTGCGGCAGCCAGGGGAACCTGCAACGCAAGCAGGTGTCGGCCATGCTCCAGGAGTGGGAAAAGAAGCACCCGGGCCGTCTGGAGAACATGTTCTGCGCCTTACAAAATGTCGTGCCTTCGCACCTGGCCGATGGCTCACACTACGACTTCAAGGGACTGCAGGCTACCGGCGTGCCCAGCGAGGACGGCGACAAGGCCTTCGACGGCGAGTCCTTCGACGCTCCGGCCAGGCCCCTGCCGGGGCTTCAGGTCGTGCGCCTCTGATCCCGCCCGCCCGCTTTCGTGACGGAGGTTCACCGATGCATGCGCAAGGCGCCTGTCCCGACGGCCCGCACACCACCGCGTGCCGTGTCCTGACCGGTCTGTTCGTGGCCATTCTTCTGGCCGGTTGCGCCAGCGTGTACCGCATGGACAACACCGTGCAGTCCTTCTCCTCGCTGGCGCAGGTGCCGGCGCAGGCGGGCTACCGCTACGAGCGCCTGCCTTCCCAGGTGAGCGACCCGGCCCAGCCTCGACTGGAGGCCCTGGCCGACGCATCGCTCGCGCGGGTGGGCCTGCGCCGCGATGATGCCGCGCCCGCCTACAGCGTGCAGGTGTGGGCCCGCGCGCACTACGCAGTGTCACCCTGGGCGCAGCCGCGTTGGGGCGGCTGGACCGGCTGGGGCGGAATCGGTGTGGGCGGATACCGCGGGGCCAGCGTGGGCGTAGGCATGGGCTTTCCGCTCGGCGGGGTGGACAGCCCGTGGTACCAGCGCGAGGTGGGCCTGATCCTGCGCGAAGTGGCCAGCGGACAGGTGGTCTACGAGACCCGCGCCTTCCACGAAGGCTACTGGATCGATCCCGCACGGGCCTGGCCCGCCATGCTCGATGCCGCCCTCCAGGGCTTCCCGCAGCCGCCCGCGGGCGGGCGCCGGGTCGAGGTCACGCTCACGCGCTGAGAGCTGGTGCCCCGAGGGCGCTGCCTAGAATCCCGGTATGAAGGTCACCCGCATCGTCGCCGTGCGCCATGGCGAAACCGCCTGGAACGTCGACACCCGCATCCAGGGCCAGATCGACATCGGCTTGAACGACCACGGCCGCTGGCAGGCGCGCCAGGTCGGCCACGCCCTCGCGCAGGAGCCGGTGAGCGCGGTCTACGCCAGCGACCTGCAGCGGGCCTGGCACACCGCGCAGCACATCGCCGAATCCACCGCAGCCCGGATGCATGCCGAGCCTAGCCTGCGCGAGCGGCGGTTCGGAATGTTCGAGGGCCGGACCTTCCGAGAGATCGAGACAGACTGGCCCGAGCACGCCCTGCACTGGCGCCGACGGGTTCCGCACTGGGAGCCCCCCGAAGGCGGCGAGTCCCTCTTGGCCCTGCGCGATCGCGTCGCCGAAGCCGTGCACCGGATCGCGGCGCGCCATGCGGGTGAACTCGTCGTGATGGTGGCCCATGGCGGCGTGCTCGACGCGCTGTACCGGCTGGCCACCGGCCAGGCTGTGGACGCACCGCGCACCTGGGAATTGCCCAACGCCGCGATCAATCGGCTCCTGTGGACGCCGGACAGCCTCACTGTAGTGGGCTGGTCGGACACCAGTCACCTGGCGCGCAGCGCCCTTGACGAACAGACAGCCTGAAGCTGGCCGCCTCAGGCGCCTTCCGGGAAAAGACCCCCTGCCGCTGCGGGCGGCGCCACGCCCAGGTGCCGGAAGGCGGCCAGCGTGGCGATACGGCCGCGCGGCGTGCGCTGCAGGTACCCCTGCTGAATGAGGTAGGGCTCGATCACGTCCTCGATCGTTCCCGCCTCCTCGCCGATGCTGGCGGCGATGTTGTCCAGGCCCACCGGCCCGCCGTCGAAGCGGTGGATCACCGCTTCCAAAAGCTTGCGGTCCATCACGTCGAAGCCCTGCGGATCGACATCGAGCATGGCCAGCGCCTTCTGCGCGATGACCTGGTTGATGCGGCCGTCGGCCTTGACCTCGGCGTAATCGCGCACACGCCGCAGCAGCCGGTTGGCAATGCGCGGCGTGCCGCGCGAACGCCTCGCGATCTCGGTGGCGCCAGCTTCGTCGATGGGCGCGTTCATCAGGCCCGCACTGCGGTGAACGATGCGGGCCAGTTCGTCGGCGGTGTAGAACTCCAGGCGCGCGACGATGCCGAAGCGGTCACGCAGCGGATTGGTCAGCATGCCGGCACGGGTGGTGGCCCCCACCAGGGTGAAGGGCTGCAGGTCCAGCTTGATCGAGCGGGCAGCTGGGCCTTCGCCGATCATGATGTCGATCTGGTAGTCCTCCAGCGCCGGGTACAGGATCTCCTCGACCACCGGCGAGAGGCGGTGGATCTCGTCGATGAACAGGACGTCGTTCTTCTCGAGGTTGGTCAGGAGCGCCGCGAGGTCCTTGGGTTTCTCCAGCACCGGGCCCGAGGTCTGGCGCAGATTCACGCCCAGCTCGTGGGCGATGATGTGCGAGAGCGTGGTCTTGCCCAAGCCCGGGGGGCCGAACAGCAGCACGTGGTCCAGGGCCTCGCCCCTTCGGGCCGCCGCGCCGATGAAGATCTCCAGCTGCTCGCGCGTCTTGGCTTGGCCCACGTACTCCTTGAGCAGCTTGGGCCGCAGGGCGCGCTCGATGGCCTCCTCGGCGGGCGAGGCGGGCGCGGCCGAGACCGTGCGCGCAGACGGCGGCGGGTCGAAATCGTCGGTGTGGATCGTCATGGGCGGCGGCTATGTTACGCCGGTCGCTCACGTCGGTTCGGGTAGGCCTCTCAGCCCCCCGGTATTCCCAGCCAGGTACGTAGCACGGAATAGGCCTTGTCAAAGCGCCCGTAGTAGTCGTTGGCGTCCGGCCGGGTGCAGCTGGCCGAGCCCGCAAAGAGTTGGCCCACCACGTAGCGGCGCGCGCCGACGCCGGCGAAGACCGGCGAGCCGCTGCTGCCGCTCTCGGTGGTGCCGCGGGTCCAGCGCAAGACCAGGAAGTTGCTGGCGTCGAGGTCGTCGCCGGTGCAGCGCGTACCCTCGCAGCGGGCGTAGGCGGGGTTGGTGCCCAGACTGAGTTTGAGCAGGTCGCCGGCCGGATGGTGCAGGCCAGCCAGCGCCGTGCCCAGGGCGGGCGCCGACAGCAGGGATCCGGCATGGACCGCGCCTGCGGGCGGCGATCCGCGCAGCACCATGAAGGACGTGTCCGTGGTAGCGGAGACATGCAGCAGCGTGGCGCCACCCGTCACACGGGTGGCCGCGGGGTCCAGCGTGTTGCTGTTGCAGGCGGCGGACCGGTAGAACCAGTAGGTGGACAGGGTGGAGGCCGTGGTCTGGTCGTCCACGCAGTGGTTGGCGCCGAGGAAATACGGCGTTCCGCTGGCGAGGGTGTCCGCCATCAGCGTGCCGGTGCACAGGAATGCACTGCCGCCACGGACGTACTCCATCCGGGCGATGGCGCGCGACTCGAAGGCGTACTCCGGTGAGCAGGTGGCGTCCGCGTTGCACGCGCCAGCTTCACCGAACTTGAGTTCGTTGGCGCGGGCCACAGCCTCGTGGGTCCACCACAGGTGGGACAGCCGGGGCACCGCCACCTGCACCTGCGCGGGGTCCGTGCCCGCCGGCAGCTCGATCTCCAGCGTCAGCGTGTCACCGGCCACCGCAGGCAGCCAGTAGGTACGCCCGTCGTGGCTGACGTCCCCCGATGCGCGGTTGCGGGCCAGCGTCGCCAGGATCTCTTCGCCCAGCACGGTGTCGGCCGCCATCGACCCGGCAGGCCGCACGCGCACCTGTGCCGAGGCGGGCAGGCGTTCCACCTGCAGCCCCAGGCGCAGGCCGGCCGCGCCGTCGGAGCGGAAACTGGCGGAAGCCGCCAGCCCCCCGGCAGCGGTGGGCTGCCAGGCCAGCGCGCGCGCGGTGTCGGCGGGAGTGGCCAGAGCGGCCACGGAACGAGCCGCTCCGATCTGGCGTGCGATCGCCGCCTGCGGCGGGCGCTCGATTGCGGCGGCCTTGGCCTGCACGAACTGCGGCGGCTCTGCCCCGAGCTGGATGGCGACGGTGGGCGGCACGACGGACAGGGCCTGCGTCGGGCTGGCGCGGCGTTGCGCCTGGGTCGTCACACGCTCGTAGGGTTCGATGCGCGCGGGGCCGGTACTGGCCTGCAGGGGCTGCGTGGGTGCCGCCACCGGGGCCGGCCCGGCGGCAGGGTTATCGCCCCCGCCACCGCAGGATGCCAGTGCCCCGGCCGCCAACAAGACCCACCCGGTGTACGCCCCACGCGCCCGAAGCCACCGCATCCACCCTCGCATCGAACTTCCTGAACTCAGGGTCACAAGCCGCGCATTGTGTGCGCGCCCTACCGCTCAGGATGTGCCAGATTGAAACGGCGCGGAATTACTTGGCCAGGGCCTTCAGGGCGGCCTTGATGCCCTCGCTCACGCCGATGTCAGGCGGCAGGGCCTTGAGGGCCGCGCTGGCCTCGCGGTCGCTGTAACCGAGGGCGAGCAAGGCTTGCAGGATGTCACCCTGCGCGTCGCTGCGGGCCCCGCCGGCCTGAGGCCCGAGATCGACGCCGAGCTTGCCCTTGAGTTCGAGCAGCAGGCGCTCGGCGGTCTTCTTGCCAATGCCCGGCACCTTGACTAGGCGCCCTGCATCCTGTGCGGTGACGGCCTGCGCGATCTCGGCGACGCTCATGCCCGAAAGCACCGAAAGCGCGGTGCGCGGGCCTACGCCGGAGATGCGGATCAACTGTCGGAAGGCCTCGCGTTCGCCAGCGGTGGCGAAGCCGTACAGGATCTGGGCGTCCTCGCGGACCACGAAGTGCGTGAGCAAGGAGACCTTCTCGCCCGGGGCGGGCAGGTTGTAGAAGGTACTCATGGGAACGTCGACCTCGTAGCCCACGCCATGGCAGTCCACCAGCACCTGCGGCGGGTTCTTGTCGGCGAGCGTTCCTGTGAGTTTGCCTATCATGCGGTTCCTTCTGCCCTTCTTGCGGAATTATCAGCTTGATCCTGCGCCATACCTTTTCCCCTCCGAACAACACCCGCCTGGCCAACCTGTGCGGCCCGGCCGACGAACACCTGCGCACCGTGGAGGCGGCCCTGCAGGTCTCGATCGCGCACCGCCACGAGCAGTTCAAGGTCGACGGCTCCAAGGCAAAGGCCCAGCGCGCGCTGGAGGTGTTGCAGGCGATGTACGAGATGGCGGCCCGCCCCATCGCGGCCGACAAGCTGCAGCTGATGCTGGCCAGCGACAGCGCCCTGGACGAAGACCCGGACGGCGCCCAGGTGCTGCACACGCGCCGCACCGACCTGCGCGCGCGCACCCCCAACCAGAGCGTGTATCTGGACAACATCGCCGGCCATGACATCACCTTCGGCATCGGCCCGGCCGGCACGGGCAAGACCTACCTGGCGGTGGCCTGCGCGGTGGACGCGCTGGAGCGAAGCAGCGTGCAGCGCATCGTGCTCACGCGCCCTGCGGTGGAAGCAGGCGAGAAACTGGGCTTCCTGCCGGGTGACCTCACGCAGAAGGTCGACCCCTACCTGCGGCCGCTGTATGACGCGCTCTACGACCTCATGGGCTTTGACCGCGTGACCAAGGCCTTCGAGCGCAACGCGCTGGAGATCGCGCCGCTGGCCTTCATGCGCGGACGCACCCTGAACAACGCCTTCGTGATCCTGGACGAGGCGCAGAACACGACCCCCGAGCAGATGAAGATGTTCCTCACGCGCATCGGCTTCGGCAGCAAGTGCGTGGTGACAGGCGACGTGAGCCAGATCGATTTGCCCAAGGGGCAGCTGTCGGGACTGATCGACGCCGAGCGCGTGCTCAGACGGGTCAAGGGGATTGCGCACACCCGGTTCACGAGCGCCGACGTGGTGCGGCATCCGCTGGTCGCTCGCATCGTGGACGCCTATGACGCAAGGAAAGAGTAGCCCCCCCGACGCGCCTTCGGCGCCTCCCCCCCGAGGGGGGCGCCGCCAGCGGGCCGGCAAAGCCGGATCCGCGGCGGCCACTGGCGTGTCTTCACTCATGCTGGATTTGCAGTTTGGGGCGTTCTCAGGGCTTGCTGCGCATCGCTTGGTGCTGCGCGCATCGCGCGTGAAGCGCTGGATGCATATGGCGCTGGCGTCTCCCGCCGAGATCACGGTGCGCGTCGTCGGCGAAGCCGAAGGCCGCGCCCTGAACCTGCAGTACCGGGGCAGGGACTACGCCACCAACGTACTGACCTTCGACTACCAGCGCACGCCGGTGGTGATGGCCGATCTCGTGCTGTGTGCGCCCGTGGTGGCGCGCGAAGCCCGGGCCATGAACAAGCCGCTGGAAGACCACTACGCCCACCTGCTGGTACATGGCACCCTGCACGCACAGGGCTACGACCACGAGACCCAAGAGCGCGACGCGCTGGAGATGGAAGCCCTGGAGGTGCTGCTGGTGCAGGCCCTGGGCTATCCCAACCCCTACTGAGCTAGATCAGGTCTTTCGGATCGTCGAAGTGCGCTTCGACGTCACTGGGCAGCAGCTGGATGGTGGCGCGCAGCCCCGGTACCGCGCTCATGAGGGCCTGTTCCACCGAGGTACGCAAGGCGGCAGCCCGCCCCAGTGACCAGCTCGCTGGCATGTGCATGTGCAGGTCCACGAAGCGACGCTGACCCGCCTGTCGTGTGGTGACGTGGTCAAAACGGAGGGTGGGATGCTCGAAACCCTGGAGCACCCGTTGGATATCGGCCAGGACCTGCGGCTCCAGGGCCTCGTCCATCAGCCCCTGCGAGGAGCGCCGGATCAGGGCAAAGCCCTCGCGCAGGATGTTCAGGGCCACCCCGACCGCCACCACCGCGTCCAGCCACAGCCAGCCCGTGACCCAGGCCAGTGCCAGACCCACCACCACCCCCGCCGAAGTCCAGACGTCGGTCACCAGGTGGCGCGCATCGGCCTCCAGCGCGATGGACCGATGCACGATGGCGGCGCGGTGCATCACCCAGGCCAGCAGGCCATTGAGCGCCGAACTCACCAGGGACAGGCCCAGGCCCCAATCGAGTTGCTCCAGCGGCTGTGGCGCGAACAGGCGCCCCACGGCAGCCCAGATGATGCCCGCCGCCGCGCCGATGATCAGGATGCCCTCGAAGCCCGAAGAAAAATATTCGGCCTTGTGGTGGCCGTAGGGGTGTTCTTCATCAGGCGGCTGCGCGGCGACGGTCACCATCACCAGCGCGAAGATGGCGCTGGCCAGGTTCACGAAGGACTCCATCGCGTCCGACAGCAGGCCCACCGAGCCGGTCACCCACCAGGCCGCGGTCTTGAGCGCGATGGTCAGTACCGCCACGGCCACCGACGCCATGAGCAGGCGCCGGGGCGTGAGCGAAGCCATCAGGTCGCGCATGGGCGCCTTCGCAGGATCAGCCCAGGGTCACGCGGGCGAACTTGCGCTTGCCCACCTGGATCACGTAGGTGCCGGCCTCGAGCTTGAGGCCCTTGTCCGAAACCACGGACGAATCCACGCGCACGCCGCCGCCGTCGATCAGGCGGTTGGCCTCGGAGGTCGAGGGCGCGAGTCCTGCTTGCTTCAGGAGAGCGCCGATCCCCAGGGGCGCGCCGGCGAGCGTCAGCTCGGGGATCTCGTCGGGTACGCCGCCCTTGCTGCGATTCACGAAGTCCTGCAGCGCCGCGTCGGCCGCCTGCGCACTGTGGAAACGCGCGGTGATTTCCTGGGCCAGAGCCACCTTGGCGTCGCGCGGGTTGGCGCCGGCCTCGACCTCACGGCTCAGGGCGGCGATGTCGGCCTCAGAGCGGAAACTCAGGAGCGTGTACCAGCGCCACATCAGCGTGTCCGAGATGGACATCACCTTGGCGAACATGGTGTTGGGGTCCTCGCTGATGCCGATGTAGTTGTTCTTGCTCTTGGACATCTTCTCGACGCCGTCCAGGCCCTCGAGCAGCGGCATGGTCAGGATGCACTGCGGCTCCTGGCCATACTCCTGCTGCAGGTGGCGCCCCATCAGCAGGTTGAACTTCTGGTCGGTGCCGCCCAGTTCGAGGTCGGACTTCAGGGCCACCGAGTCGTAGCCCTGCATCAGCGGGTAAAGGAACTCGTGCACCGAGATGCTCTGTCCCTGCGTAAACCGCTTGTGGAAGTCGTCGCGCTCCATCATGCGGGCCACCGTGTATCTGGCGGCCAGCTGGATCATGCCCCGAGCGCCCAGCGGGTCGGACCATTCGCTGTTGTATCGGATCTCGGTCTTGGCCGGGTCCAGCACCAGGCTGGCCTGGCGGTAGTAGGTCTCGGCGTTGGCCTTGATCTGTTCGGCGGTCAGGGGCGGGCGGGTGCTGTTGCGCCCCGACGGGTCGCCGATCATGGAGGTGAAGTCGCCGATCAGGAAGATGACGGTGTGTCCCAGGTCCTGCAGCTGGCGCATCTTGTTCAGGACCACCGTGTGGCCGACGTGGATGTCCGGCGCCGTCGGGTCCAGGCCCAGCTTGATCCGCAACGGCACGCCGGTGGCCTCGGAACGCACCAGCTTGCGCTCCCACTCGGCCCGCGGCAGCAGTTCCTCGCAGCCGCGCAGGGACACGGCCATGGCCGCCCGCACTCCGTCTGAAACAGTAGTGCTTTGGGCTTCATCGGCTTGATTCATAAGGCTTTTTTCACGTTGACTCGGCGGGCGCGCGGTTATACTGGTTCAGCTTTTCGGAAGGGCGATTCTAGTTCCGGCACCCCTCGGGGTCTGGTCGGAGAGGGGTCGCCGTTCCGGCGTGACCGGCGGCCAAGCCGCCACCCCGACGACATCCGCCCGTGAACCACCGCCTCCTGGCGGCCTGCGAGCCTTTGGCCACGCAGGCCCTCCAAATGATCAAGCGCCATCCCAGGCGCCTGACCGCCCTGCTGGCGGCCGTGCTCCTGGGCGGGGGCGGCGGTGCCTTTGCCGTGGCCAACCTGGGCCCGGACATCTCCGAAGTCGTGGTGCGCGACGTGGTGGAAGCCGTCGAACCCGTGTCCCTGGCCGCCCAGATTGAGGCGTTGGACGCCCGGGCCCTGCGTCTGTTCCGATCCGACACCATCCGTCCGACCGACACCGTCGAATCGCTCTTCGCGCGCCTGGGTCTGAGTGACGCCGCGGCCGCCGCCTACGTGCGCAACGACCGCGACTTCCGCGCCCAGATCATGGGCCGCGCCGGCCGCATGGTCAGCGTCGAGGCCAACGCCCAGCACGGCCTGGAGCGCCTTACCGCCCGCTGGGCCCCTGACACCGAAGGCGAGTTCCGCCGGCTGGTGGTCCAGCGCGCGGCGGACGGCCGGTTCGCCACCCGCATCGAGCGTGCGCCCCTGACCACCTCCACCCGCCTGGGCAGCGGGACCATCCGCAGCTCGCTGTTCGCCGCCGTGGATGACGCGCACCTGCCCGACGACGTGGCGGTGCAGGTCGCCGACATCCTGGGCGGCCGCATCGACTTCCATCGTGGTCTGCGCAAGGGCGACCGCTTCAGCGTCGTCTACGAAGCCCTGGAGGCCGACGGCGAGCCCATGCGCACCGGCCGCGTGCTGTCGGTGGAATTCATCAACAACGGCAAGCCGCACACCGCGGTCTGGTTCCAGGAACCGGGCAAGAAGGGCGCCTACTACGGGTTGGATGGCAAGAGCCTGCAGAGCGCCTACCTGGCCTCGCCCATGCAGTTCTCGCGCGTGACCAGCGGCTTCGCCATGCGCTTTCACCCCATCCATCAGACCTGGCGCGCGCACCTGGGCGTGGACTACGGCGCGCCGACGGGTACACCGGTGCGCACCGTGGGCGACGGCGTGGTCGAGTTCGCCGGCGTGCAGGGCGGCTTCGGCAACGTGGTTTTCATCCGCCACAACGGCAGCGACACCACGGTCTACGCCCACCTGAGCCGCATCGACGTGCGCAAGGGCCAGGCGGTCACCCAAGGCCAGCGCGTGGGCGCGGTGGGTGCCACGGGCTGGGCCACCGGACCGCACCTGCACTTCGAATTCCGCGTCAACGGCCGTCACCAGGATCCCCTCACGGTGGCCCGCCGCAGCGAAGGCCAGCCGCTCACGGCCCAGTCCCGACCCGCCTTCGACCGCGTCGCAGGCGCCGCCCGCCTGAAGCTGGACGCCGCCGCCAGCGTGGCCACGGTCGCCCGCGTCGAATAAGCCTGCTTCGCGTGTCCGGCCTGTACATCGGCCTGATGTCCGGAACCTCGCTGGACGGCGTCGACGGCGTCATTGCCGACTTCGACGCGCAGCCGCCGAGCGTCCTGGCCCATGCCAGCGCCCCGCTCCCCCCTGAATTGCGCACCGAACTGCTCGCGCTGAACGCGTCCGGCCCGGATGAACTGCATCGCGCAGCCCTGGCGGCCAACGCGCTCATGCGGATCTATGCGCAGGTGGTGGGAACGCTGCTCGATCGCAGCGGCGTGGCCGCGTCCGGAGTGCGGGCGATTGGGGCGCATGGACAGACGGTGCGCCATCGCCCGCAGGCCTTTGACAGCACCGGCTACACGATCCAGCTGTGCCAGCCCGCCCTGCTGGCCGAGCTCACAGGCATCGACGTCGTGGCCGACTTCCGCAGCCGCGACGTCGCTGCGGGAGGACAGGGTGCGCCGCTGGCGCCGTTCTTCCACCGCGCGTGGTTCGGACGTGCCGGGCAGGCGCTGACGCTGCTCAATGTCGGCGGCATCTCCAACCTCACTGTGCTGCGCGCCGACGGCACGCAGCTCGGGTTCGACTGCGGGCCGGGCAACGCGCTGATGGACGGCTGGTGCCAGCAGCATCGGGGCATGTCCTATGACGACCGGGGCGCATGGGCCGCCAGTGGCACGGTGTCAGAGCCGCTGCTGTCGCACATGCTGGCCGACCCCTATTTCGTGGCGCCACCGCCCAAGAGCACTGGCCGTGACCTGTTCCACCTGGCGTGGCTGGAGTCCCGGCTCGCGGCGCACGCGAACTCATCGCCCGCCGGCACCGCCCCCATGCCGCCCGCCGACGTGCAGGCCACCCTGGCCGAACTCACCGCACGCACCTGCGCCAACGACATGCGCCGTCATGCCGCAGGCGCACAGAAACTGGTGGTGTGCGGCGGCGGCGCCTTCAACACCCACCTGATGCAGCGCCTGGCCGCCCTGCTGCCCGGGGTGCGGGTGATGTCCAGCGACGAAGCCGGCCTGCCGCCCCTGCAGGTGGAGGCTGCGGCCTTCGCGTGGCTGGCGCGCCAGGCGGTGCTGCGCGAAAAGCTCCAACTCCAAAGCACCACGGGCGCCAAAGGCGCCCGTGTGCTGGGGGGAATCTACCCGGCTTAGACCGAGAAGCTCGAGCCGCAGCCGCAGGTGGTGGTGGCGTTCGGGTTCTTGATCACGAACTGGGCGCCCTGCAGGTCTTCCTTGTAGTCGATCTCGGCGCCAACCAGGTACTGATAGCTCATGGCGTCGATCAGGAGCGACACGCCGTTCTTGGTCATGACGGTGTCATCCTCGTTGGTGATCTCGTCGAAGGTGAAGCCGTACTGGAAACCGGAGCAGCCGCCCCCCTGCACGAAGACGCGCAGCTTGAGGTCGGGGTTGCCCTCTTCGGCGATGAGGTCAGCCACCTTGGCCGCGGCGCTGTCCGTGAACAGCAGGGGGGCGGGCATGTCGGCCGAGGTGTCGGTGGCCGGGGCGTGTTGGGCGGCAGCGCTCATGGGAATATCCTTGTGAAAGACTCTACTATCTTAGGGCATTCAGGCCATTGACAAGCCTGGGGCGGGTTTCCCGGACAAGCCAGTAAGGGCATTGGCCCGGATCCCGCCACAGCCCCATGGAAAAAGCCGCGCGGGCGGGGCCGGCGCGGCTTTCCGGGCGGAACAGCGGCGATTAACGCTTGCTGAACTGCTTGCGGCGGCGTGCGGAGTGCAGGCCGACCTTCTTACGCTCGACTTCGCGGGCGTCGCGGGTGACGAAGCCGGCGGCAGACAGGGCGGGCTTGAGGGCCGCGTCGTAGTCGATCAGGGCGCGGGTGATGCCGTGGCGGGTGGCACCGGCCTGGCCGGATTCACCGCCGCCGTGGACGTTGACCTGGATGTCGAAGGTCTCGACATGGTTGGTCAGCACCAGGGGCTGCTTGGCGATCATGATCGAGGTCTGGCGGCCGAAGAACGATTCGATGTCCTTGCCGTTGACCGTGATCTTGCCGCTGCCTTTTTTCAGAAACACGCGGGCGACGCTGGATTTGCGACGGCCGGTGCCATTGTTCCATTCACCAATCATGTCGGTTCCTTAGATCTCGAGCGGCTTGGGCTGCTGCGCGGTGTGCGGGTGCTCGGCACCACCGTACACCTTGAGCTTCTTGATCATGGCGTAGCCCAGGGGGCCCTTGGGCAGCATGCCCTTGACGGCCTTCTCCAGCGCGCGGCCGGGATGCTTGGCCTGCATGTCGCGGAAGTTGGTCTCGTAGATACCGCCGGGGAAGCCGGAGTGGCGGAAGTACTTCTTGTTCAGCTCTTTCGTGCCAGTGACACGGAGCTTGGAAGCGTTGATGACGACAATGAAGTCGCCGGTATCGACGTGAGGCGTGTAAATGGCCTTGTGTTTGCCGCGCAAACGGAGGGCTGCTTCGCTGGCAATCCGTCCGAGCACCTTGTCGGTGGCGTCAATCACAAACCACTCGTGCGTCACGTCAGCGGGTTTGGCGCTGAACGTTTTGGTCATGAGTTCTCTCTTTGAAAGAGGTGGTTTGGCGGGTCCTTTTCCACGGTCGGTGTCTCTCTCGTGGAGACCTCTTAGGTGGGGTTTCCGGCGCCCCCGGGGGGGAGCCTGTTATCTGCCGCGGGACCACAAGGCGCTGCAGAGCCCGCGATTATACGAAGTTTTCGCTCTACGGCCCAGCGGCCCACCGGGGGCGGCTACCATCCCCCCATGTTCAGTTATCGGCACGCCTTCCACGCCGGCAACCACGCCGACGTGCTCAAACATCTGGTGCTGATCGCCACCCTGAGGCACCTGACCCAGAAACCCGCGCCCCTGATGGCGGTGGACACCCACGCCGGGGCCGGGATCTACCGGCTGGACGGCGACCAGGCCGAGACTTCCGGCGAGGCGCAGGACGGCATTTTCAAGCTGGCGGCCGCCGGGCTGGCCGACCCCGCCCCCGCCCTGGCCGACTACCTGGAGGTGGTGGGCCGCTTCAACCGCGCCGGGCAGCCGCGCGTCTACCCCGGCTCGCCCTTCGTGATCCAGGCGCTGCTGCGCACCGAGGCCCGGGACAAGCTCAAGCTCTTCGAGATGCACCCCACCGACAGCAAGGCCCTGGCCGCCCACGTGGCCCAGCTGCAGGCCGGGCGGCAGGTGAGCGTGGCGCGGCAGGACGGCTTCGAGTCCCTGAAGGCCCTGCTGCCCCCGCCCCAGCGCCGGGCCCTGGTGCTGATCGACCCGAGCTACGAGATCAAGAGCGATTACGCGAAAGTAAGCGCATGCTTGCAAGATAGCCTGAAGCGTTTTGCGACGGGGACCTACCTGGCCTGGTACCCCATCATTCCGCGGCCCGAGGCGCACGAGCTGCCCCGGCGGCTCAAGACGCTCGCCAACCAGGCGGGCAAGCCTTGGCTGCATGCCACCCTGTCCATCGGGCAGCGTGAGGAATCGCCCGCGGTCCGCTTGCCCGGGGACGCGCCGCACCGGCCAGGGCTGACCGCCAGCGGGATGTTCGTGATCAACCCGCCGCACACCCTGAAGGCCGCCCTGGCGCCGGCCCTGCCGCAGTTGCTGGAGGTCTTGGGCCGCGGACGCGGCCAGGGGCAGGCGCTGGAGTCGGCGGGCTGAGGGGATCCATCTCAGGCCGGGGTCGGGGCTCAGCGCGAGGCCAGCTGCCCCATCACCGCCAGCGTGGCCTGGGCCTGGTTCATCGTGTAGAAGTGCAAGCCCGGCGCACCGCCGTTGGCCAGTTGCTCGCACAGGTCGGCCACCACCTCCACGCCGAAGGCCTTGATGGAGGCGGTGTCGTCGCCGAAGCTTTGCAGGCGCAGGCGGATCCAGCGCGGGATCTCGGCGCCGCAGGCGTCGGAGAACCGCATCAGCTGCGTGGAGCTGGCGATGGGCATGATGCCCGGCACGACGGGCACGTCCACACCCAGCTTGTACAGGTCGTCGACGTAACGGAAGTAGGCGTCGCTGTTGAAGAAGTACTGGGTGATGCCTGAATTCGCTCCCGCCTTGACCTTGGCCGCGAAGGCCTCCAGGTCGGACTGCGGCGAGCGGGCCTGCGGGTGCGTCTCAGGGTAGGCCGCCACCTCCAGGTGGAAGTGATCGCCGGTCTCTGCACGGATGAAGGCCACCAGATCACTGGCATAGCGGAACTCGCCACCCGCGCCGTAGCCGCTGGGCAGGTCGCCGCGCAGGGCGACGATGCGCGTGACGCCGGCGCCGCGGTAGGCCGCCAGGCGCTCGCGCAGGCTCTCGCGGGTCTGGCCGATGCACGAGAGGTGGGGCGCGGCGGGTAGGCCCTCGGCCATGATCTCGGTGACGGCCTGCAGCGTGCCGTCCTGGGTGGAGCCGCCCGCGCCGAAGGTGACCGAACAGAACTCGGGCTTCAGGGCATACAGCTGCTGGCGCACCGCGCGCAGCTTGTCCGCGCCCTCGGGCGTCTTGGGAGGAAAGAATTCGAGGCTGATGGGAAGCATGGCTTTGCGTTGCGGTTTCGTTGTTGTCAGTCGCTGTGGCGCGCGTGCAGGAAGAACTCGCGGTTGCCGTCGCCACCGGTGATCGGGCTGTCATGCCAGCCCGCCACCTGCAACTTCAGGGCGGCGCAGGCCTCGCGCAAGCGCGCCTGGATCTGCGCGTACAGCGCGGCGTCACGCACGATGCCGCCCTTGCCCACCTGCCCCGGTTGCAGCTCGAACTGGGGCTTCACCAGCATCAGCAGGTCACCCTGCGGGGCGAGCACTACGGAAAGCGCGGGCAGGACGAGCGTGAGCGAGATGAAGGACAGGTCACCCACCACCAGGTCGAAGGCTTGCACCGGCAGGTCACCAGGCTTGAGTGCGCGCACATTGACCCGCTCGATACAGGTCACACGCGGCTCCTCACGCAGGCTGGCGTGCAACTGGCCGTGACCGACGTCCACGCCCACCACGCGGGCCGCGCCGAGACGCAGCAGGCAATCGGTAAAGCCCCCGGTGGACTGGCCCGCATCGAGGCAGACACGTCCCGACGGAACGATGCCACTGGTCGCCAGTGCGCCTTCGAGCTTGAGGCCACCGCGCGACACATAACGGGTCTCGGCGGTGTCGACCAACTCGATCTCGGTCTGCGCTGGCAGGTCGTCACCGTTCTTGGTGACGACCTGCCAGCCCGTGGGGCCGAGCCAGCGCACGCCGGCCGCAATCAGCCGCTGCGCCTGCGATCGTGAAGCCGCGAGGCCTCGCTCGACGAGCAGCTGGTCTGCCCGCATCGCGCTCGATCAGTAGCGGTAGGTGTCCGGCTTGTACGGACCCTGCTTGGGCACGCCGATGTAGGACGCCTGGTCGTCGGACAGCTCGGTGAGCTGCGCGCCGATCTTCTTCAGGTGCAGGCGGGCGACCTTCTCGTCCAGGTGCTTGGGCAGGGTGTAGACCTTGCCCACGTCGTAGCCGTCCTTGTGGCAGAACAGCTCGATCTGCGCGATGGTCTGATTGGCGAAGCTGGAGGACATCACGAAGCTGGGGTGGCCGGTGCCGCAGCCCAGGTTCACCAGGCGGCCCTTGGCCAGCAGGATGATGCGCTTGCCGTCCTGGAAGATCACGTGGTCGACCTGGGGCTTGATCTCTTCCCACTGGCACTTGGCCTCGAGCTCGGCGACGTCGATCTCGTTGTCGAAGTGGCCGATGTTGCAGACGATGGCCTGGTCCTTCATCTTCGCCATGTGGTCAAAGGTGATGACCGACTTGTTGCCGGTGGCGGTGACGAAGATGTCGGCCTTGTCGGCGGCCCAGTCCATGGTGACGACGCGGAAACCTTCCATCGCGGCCTGCAGGGCGTTGATCGGGTCGATCTCGGTGACCCACACCTGCGCCGACAGCGCACGCAGGGCCTGGGCGCTGCCCTTGCCCACGTCGCCGTAGCCAGCGACCACGGCCACCTTGCCGGCGATCATGACGTCAGTGGCGCGCTTGATACCGTCCACCAGGGACTCACGGCAGCCATAGAGGTTGTCGAACTTGCTCTTGGTGACGGAGTCGTTCACGTTGATGGCGCGGAACATCAGGCTGCCCTTGGCGGACATCTCGTTCAGGCGGTGCACGCCGGTGGTGGTCTCTTCGGTCACGCCGATGATCTGGGCGCTCTTGCGGCTGTACCAGGTGGGGTCGACCGCCAGCTTGGCCTTGATCGAGGCAAAGACGATGCGCTCTTCCTCGCTGGTGGGGTTGGACAGCACGGAGGCGTCCTTCTCGGCCTTCTTGCCCAGGTGCATCAGCATCGTGGCGTCGCCGCCGTCGTCCAGGATCATGTTCGGGCCTTCGTTGGCCGAGCCCTTGGGGCCGAACTCGAAGATGCTGTGGGTGTAGTCCCAGTAGTCCTGCAGGGACTCGCCCTTGATGGCGAACACCGGCGTGCCATGGGCGGCGATGGCCGCAGCGGCGTGGTCCTGGGTGGAGAAGATGTTGCACGAGGCCCAGCGCACCTGCGCGCCCAGGGCCTGCAGCGTCTCGATCAGGACGGCGGTCTGGATGGTCATGTGCAGAGACCCGGTGATGCGGGCGCCCTTCAGGGGCTGGGCCTTGGCGAATTCCTCGCGGATGGCCATGAGACCGGGCATCTCGGTCTCGGCAATGCGGATTTCCTTGCGGCCCCAGTCGGCCAGGGACAGGTCGGCGATGGCGCAATCCGTGGTGGGCACGGGTTTCAGAACGGCGTTCATGGTGGCTCCCAAATCAGGTTAGAACTGAAAAGCCACTGCCTCGTGAAGGAAGGCCTGCTGCGGGAGGGGGATCTCACCTCACAGAAACAGTGGGTGAGCGTCGTTGCGAATGTGGATCCGAGCCTCACGCCTGTGAAAGACGCTGCAACGCTCCTCGGACAGCCAACATTATACGAAAACACGGGACCATCGTCACCGCCGCCGAAAGGGGGGTCAGTCCGAGACGACGATGCCGGCGCCGCGCAGGATGAACCGGGTCACCTCGGCGATCAGCTTTTCTCGATCGGCCGGCGTGTGTGCGCTGGGGCCGCGAAAGAACGTGACTTGGTGCTGATAGTCAGCGTAGTGCTGTGTGATCGACCAGACATGGAACATCAGCAGCAGCGGGTCGACCGGCGCCATGAGCCCGGCGTCGATCCAGTTCTGCAGCACGGCCACCGCCTGCTCGGTGCGCCGTTGGCTGGTTCCCATCAGCTTGTGCAGCACGGGCGCGCCGCGCATGATTTCGGCGGTGACAATGCGCGAGCGCTCCGGATGGTCGAAGCTGAACGTCATTTTCCGGCGTACGTAGTCGCTGATCACCCTGACCGGGCCGTACTTGGCATCGGCGAAACCGAAGACGGAAATCCAGTCGTCAACGACTTCCTGCAGCAACAAGGTGTACAGCGCCTCCTTGCTGCCGATGTAGTAATGCAACTGCGGCTTGCTCACGCCGGCGAGGTTGGCGATGGCCTGGGTGGTCGCGCCATGGTAGCCGTCACGGGCGAACACCTGCACCGCAGCCTCGTGGATGACCGCCAGCATGCGGGTGCGGATGCGGCCCGGCGCCCGTGCCGCCGCAGCCAGTTCCGGCGGACGGTCGTTCCGACTCAGAGGCAAATCCTGGGAAACCGGCGCTTTCACAGGTCGATCTCCAGCACACCGCCCTTGGCACGCGAGCAGCACAGTGCCACCTTGTGGCGCCGATCGGCCCGCGTCAGGCAGTAGTCCCGGTGCTCCACCTCGCCGTGCGCAAGCCGGACCACGCAGGTGCCGCAGATGCCCTGCTCGCATGACGTGGGCACGTCGATACCCCATTCGTGCAGCGCTTCCACCGCGGTCTGATCAGCGGCAACCGACACCTCGATGGCGCGCCGCGCCAGCCGGAGCGTGAAGGGCTCGTCCAGGCCGTCGCCGGCATCAGACGCGGGTGGAGCGAAGTATTCCAGGTGCACCGCTTCCTCCGGCCACTGCGCGGCTGCCTGCTGGGCGGCAGCCATGAAGCCGGCCGGACCGCACAGGTACAGGTGCGTACCCGCCGACCGAGCGGAAAGCAGCGGCCCCATCGCGATCTTGTGTGGCGACTGAGGCTCGTCCAAGTGCAGCCGCACCTTGTCGCCCAGCGCCTTGAGCTGCGGCTCGAAGGCCAGATGCCGCAGCCCGCGAGCGAAGACGCACAGTGTGAAAGGCTTCCCGCTGGCGTGCAGGTGCTGCGCCATGCAAAGCAGCGGCGTCAGTCCGATACCGCCCGCCAGCAGCAGGTGATGGTGCGCCGACGCGGCGATCGTGAAGGTGTTGCGCGGTGCACTGACGGCCAACAGGTCGCCCGGGGCGACGCGCTCGTGGACCGAGGCCGACCCGCCCCGGCTGGCGGGCTCTCGCTTAACACCGACCACGTAGCGGCGCACCCCGGCGCCCATCGGCTCAGGGGCCAGCGCCAGCGAATACGGCCGCGAGAATCCACCGGGCAGGTGGATCTGGATATGCGCACCGGGCGCATAGGCGGGCAAGGGCAGGCCAAGGGGGTGGACCAGCTCGAGGCAGCGTATCTCCGGGGTCAGTGCCTGCGCGGCGGCCACCCGCAAGGTGAGGATGCGGTCGCCCGACATGGATCATCGGCCTTTCAGGGGGATGTGTGCAGTGGCCTCAACCTCGATGCGAACCGCGCGCGAGGGCAACATGCCGCTGACCTCGACCACCGTGGACACCGGAGGCTCACCCGGGTAGAACAGGCGCCGCACACGGTTGTAGAGCGGGTAATCGCGCAGGTCGGTGAAGTACTGCACCAGCTTGAAGACGTCCTGCATTCCGCCTCCGGCCTGCTCGGCCAGTTGGCGGATGCGATCCAGGACGAACCAGCTTTGCACGAGCACTGGGGCCTGGAAGATGTCCACCGAGAGCTCACCCGTTTCGCCCAGCATGTCGCGTACACCGGGCGGCACCTGGTCGAAGCGATCGACGACCGCCCCGCAGCCCGGATCGACCGCAATCACCCCGGAGAAGTAGACGAGATCACCCACCCGGCGGGAGGCGGCGTATTTGGCGAGGGGCTGGCCGACGGTTTTCATGCGGTGCACTCCGAGGGGAATTGCTTCGAACGTCTTTAACGGACGAGAGACAGGCGGCGGCCGACCCGATCGAGGAATCGCAGGCGTTCATCCTCGGTCGCGTTGTTCATGTTGAAAAGCTGCAGCCAGAGCGTGCGGCAGCGCCGCGCGAAAAGCGACCGTAGTCCACGAAGGAAAAGGCGGCGGCCAGGGTCACCCATCATGACCAACCACCACCAAGGCGCGCCGGAGGTCGTGATGCAGCCCAGCCACCGGATATTCTGCATGCCCGCACCAGCGCGCTCGCCCTTGCGGGCGGGCACACGGAAGGCCACGCCAGGAAGCCAGGCGCGTTCGAGCCACCCCTTGAGCATCGCGGGCGGACCGTAGAACCAGGTCGGGAAGACAAAAAGCAGGCCTTCGGCCCAGCGCAGGAGGTCGACATGCCGCTGCAGGGCGCTCACGTTGACCTGGGTATCGGCAAGGTAGGTGCTGCGCTCCTGCGGACTCAGGACCGGATCGAACCCCTCGGCGTAGAGGTCCAGGAGTTCGACCTCGTGGCCGCCATCGCGCAGGGCCTGCAGGGCGCGGTCGCAAAGGGCCGCGCAGTAGCTGCCGGCCAGCGGATGGCAATAGACCGCCAAGATGCGCATGCGCTCAGCGACCGCCGAGGCGGCGCTTGATGTCCAGCCCGAAGCCCTTGTTGACGAACTGGGTTGTGGCCACCTTGGAGAGGTCGACTTCGCCCGGCTTGTACAGCCCGGCGGCGACCATCTTGTCGTAGAAGCTCTTGACGCGCTCCTCGCTCATCGCACCGATACCGCGTGTCAGGGCGTCGCCGCTATCGACGATCTGCAGGTCCTTCATCAGCTTGACGGAGGCCTCGATGTACTCCTCGGTCATGTCGGGATTGTCCCGGCGGATCAGGGCGTTCGCGGCAGAGCGGTCACCGTACAGGTAGTTGTACCAGCCGGCGATGGTGCCTTCCATGAAGCGGCGGACCAGGTCGGGCTTTTCGCGCACGAGTTGCGTGCGGGTCTCGATGGTCGTCGAGTAGGTGTTGAAGCCGTGGTCGGCCAGCAGGTGGACCACCGGGTCGAAGCCGGCTTGGCGGCGCACGTTGATCGGCTCGCTGATCGAGTAGGCCTGCTGTACGACGCGTTTGTCCGCCAGGAAGGGGCCCATGTTGAAGGTGTAGGGCTTGAGCTGCTCGTCGCGAAAACCGTGGTCGGCTTTCATCCACTGCCAGAAGCTGAACTGGCCGTCCTTGGAGACCAGCACCGCAGGCGCCTTCTTGACCGCATCCCACTTGTCGTAGCCCTGGCCCGGGTGGGCGATGATGGCCTGCGGATCCTTCTGGAAGATCGCACCGACGACAGTGACGGGTACGCCGTTCTTGATCTGGTCGAACGTGAGCAGCAGGTTGCCGGTCATGAGGAAGTCCAGGCGCCCGACCGGCAGCATGGGCCGGTTGTTCACCTGCGGTCCGCCCTGCTGGATCTCGACGTCCAGCCCGAGCCGGCGGTAGGTGCCGTCGGCCACGGCCTGGTAGAAGCCGCCGTGGCCCGCCTGCGCGCGCCAGTTGGTTCCGAACACCACCTTTTCGAGCGCAGGCGACTGCGCGAAGGTGGGCAGGGCCGTTGCGGCCAGGGCGGCGCCGAGTACGGAACGCCGGGACAGGGAAGCGGACTGAGACATCGCATTTTCTCCAGTGGGTTACAGGGGGTCAGGGGAGCGGGCGGCGCGCCATGCCTGGCGACCATCCGCGTGTCTTGCCGGGGTTCATCAGCCCCAGCGGGTCAGCCCGCTTCTTGAAGTCGATCTGTGCGGTGTCGATCGTCTTCATGCCGCCGTCCTCGATGGTCACGACATGCGGGTTGAAGATGACGCAGCCATCGGACTCGATGCTGCGAATGATCTCGTACTGGTGCGCGGTACCCTTCCAGCGAACCAGGAGGAGGGCGAAGGTCGCGTACTCGCCATGCATACGGGCGAATTCCTGGTGCTGCAGCACGTCGCCGCCGAAGCGCTCGATATGGCGGTCGATGATCGCCGGCTCGAAGGGCTGCGGGTAGGCCACCTGCAGATAGGTCCAGCCGCGATCGACCTTGAGCACCTGCAGGGTGGTGTGGTTGTAGGCGCACTCATAGGCTGGTGGCAGCCCTCGGGCTTCGAGCTCGGGCTCGGTCATGGCCAGCGATACCTCGCCGCCTTGCGCCTGCACCAGCTCGCGCAGGGCGTCCAGCGAGCCGGGCGCCACCATGACGAACAACGCGTGACGGTCCGCCGGAAAGTGATGCCCCAGTATCGGGTAGTAGGGCGAAAAGCCCGCGTCCACCGCCGACAGCAGGAACAGCTCGATATCCGGTCGGCTGGCGGCCATCGCGGCGTCCATCACCTGCCGGTACGTCGGAAACAGCGCGATCACATGGATCCAGTCGACCGCCGGACTGAGCGCCACTTCGACCTCTGTGATGATGCCGTTGGTGCCGTAGGCGTGGTGCACCTGCTGGATCTCGTCACCCACGAGTTCAATCACCCGCGGCTGCACCTCCACCGAGACGATGCGGCACCGAAGCAGGTTGCCGCTGTCGCGAAGTACGCCATGGCGGATCGAGCCGACGCCGCCGAAGCCGCCAGCGATGAAGCCGGCGATCGTGGCCACACGCCAGGTGCTGGGCCACATCCGAAGCGCCTGGCCAGTCTCGCGCGCCGCCTGCTCGATGTCGCTCATGCGCGCACCGCATTGCGCCCGTACACGGCCCGGCGAGATCTCGAGGATGCGCATCATCTCCGTCACGTCGAGCACCAGGCCGCCCACCAGGGGGACGCACTGGCCGTAGTTGCCGGTACCTCCGCCGCGCACGGTCAGGGGCAGCCGGTGCCGCGCGGCCACGGCCGCTACGCGCAGGACGTCGTCTTCGGTGCTGCACTTGACCACGAGATCGGCCACGCACCCGCGCAGCTCCTCCTCGAGGATGGGGCTGTACCAGTAGAAGTCCCGGGACAGGCTCTTGCGTTGGCGGGGCGCTGTCACGAGGTTCAGCCCCGCCAACTCGCCTGCCACGGCAGACCAGTCGACTTCGGTTGCAACGCCGTGATCCTGGGCCACATGCGAGGGCGGGGCGGGGATCTCCAGCGTCAGGGGATCGTTCATGCCAGGCTCCTTTCTTCGGCGGGGCACCGGCCCAGGCCGTCGAGCTCGCGAAAGTCAGGCAAGGCGGCCTCGCTCGCCGCCAGCGGTTGACCCGCGCGCAGGACGCGTCTGCCGGTGGCCGTGCGGGACATCACCTCCGCGCTGTTGCGGCCCGGGTGAATGACCAGGTCGGCCGGCGCACCGGGGCGCAGCACGCCATCCCAAGCGAGCTGCAGCATCTGCGCCGGGACGGTGCAGACCGCATCACTCCATTGCTCGACCGGGTCATCCAGTTGCGCGGCCAGCGCCGCGAGCGCGAGCAGCTGGAGCGGGTCGAGGTCGCCGGCCGGGAAAAAGGGATCGCGATGATTGTCCGAGCCGAAGGCGACCGGGATGCCCATCGCACGGGCTTCGTGCACCGGCAGCACGCCGCGCTGCCGCGGGGTGGCGCGGTGGCCGCCCGCCCGGGGCGACACCCCGCTGTCCTGCAGGTACAGGTTGCTGTACGGAAGGCTGACCAGGCCGACGCCGGCCGCGGCCAGCTGCTCGAGGGTGCGTTCGCAATCGGAAGGCGGCAAAACCTGGAGCACGCAGGCATGGCTGCAGATCACCCGGCCTGCTAGCCCCCACTCGCGCGTGAGCTGGGCCACCCGGCTCAGGTGCGTGACTGGGGGCCAGAGGTGTTCGTCCACGTGCAGGTCCAGGACCAGTTCCTCCTGGGCAGCGAGGCGGAAGGCCATGCGCAGGTCCTCGTCGCGGATGCCCGGATAGACGAACAGGCCCAGTCGTCCGCCGGCACGGCGCAGGCCGGTCGCGATTTCAGCCGCCCGTGCCGTGTTGGCCAGCAGGGCCGTGTCGGCCAGTGCCGTGAAATGCAGGTCGATGCGGTCGCGCCAGGACTCTCGCAGGGACTCGATCACCGGCAGGGCGAGCGGCATTCCGACGTCCGGCCAATCGACATGGGTGTTGACCGCACGGCTGCCCCAGGCGAATGCGGTTCGCAGCGCGAACTGCATCCGTTGGCGGATCTCGCCGGTTGTCCAGGAGGGCAGGTCGCCGCGCGCGATCGCCACCGCCTGCATCAGCGTCTCACCAACCGGCAGGCCCACGGCGAGCAGATCGCCCTTGTCGAGGTGGGTGTGCACGTCCACGAAGGCCGACAGGACGGTGGCCCCGCGCAACTCGTAGGTAGGGGCGTCGCCTCGGGGGACCTCCTCGATGGCCGCGATCCGGCCGTCCTGCAGCAGCAATGCGCACGGGCCGGCCCCCCGCGGCTCGCGCAGCGCATGCGGGATACGGGCACCACACAGCCAGGCCCGCGCAGGCAGTGAGCCCGTGGCGGTGAAGAAGTCTTGCGCGGGCCTCATGACTCCCGACGCATCTCGCTCTCGTGCCAGTGGCCGATCATCAGCTTCGCCAGGGCGGCGAACGCCACGAAAATCACGATCCCCAGCAGCGACACCAGCAGCAGTGCCGCAAACATCATGGGGATTTCGGTGCGGAACATCGACTCCAGGATGCGGGAGGCCAGGCCCGTGTTGCGGCCCGCAGACCCGGCGGTGAACTCGGCCACCACGGCGCCGATGAGGGCGAGCCCGCCCGCGATCTTCAGGCCGCCCAGGAAGTAAGGCAAGGCGCTGGGCACCAGCAGGAAACGAAACCGCTGCCATGGGCTCGCGCGATACAGGCCGAACAGGTCGCGCAGGTTGCTGTCCGCACTCTTGAGACCGATCACCGTGTTGGACAGGATGGGAAAGAAAGCCACGATCCAGGCGCAAATCAGCAGCGCCGCCATGGTGTTGTCCACATAAATCAGGATCAGGGGTGCGATCGCCACGATCGGGGTGACCTGCATGACCACCGCCAAGGGGAACAGGCCGATCTCCACCCACTTGGACAGCGCGAAGGCCATGGCGAGCAGCACACCGCCGATCACGGCCGCGGCGAGGGCCATCAGCGTCAGCTTGACGGTGAACCACAGCGATGGCGCCAGGCTGTGCCACTGCTCGAACAGCGTGCGCAACACGAGCGTCGGCGCCGGCAGGATGTAGTGCGGGATCTGGTTGATCCGCACGATGGCCTCCCAGGCGATCAGCAGTACGGCGACGAGGGCCAGCGGCAGGATGATGCGCAGCCCGGCCTCGCGGCGGCCGGCACGCGCGATCTGCTCGGCCGGGCTGGGGGCCTGGACGGCTTGCAGCGGCGACGCGGTCGTGGTGTTCATGGGTGCCCCCCGGGGGTTCAGTGGTCGATCGCCATACCGTCGAGCGTTGCGTGCAAGGCCTTCTGCACCCGCACCACGTGGGCGTTGTAGCGCTCGGAGACATGGAAGTCGCCCGAGTTTCTGGGGTACGGCTCGTCGATGCGGATCTGGTCGACCACCCGGCCCGGACGCGGGGCCATGACCACGATGCGGTCGGACAGGTAGACCGACTCGTACACGCTATGAGTGACGAAGATGATCGTGAAGCGGTGTTCCTTCCAGATGGCCAGCAGGTCGTTGTTCAGTTTGCTGCGCGTCATCTCATCAAGTGCCGCGAAGGGCTCGTCCATCAGGAGCAGGCGCGGCTGCGTCACCAGCGTCCGGGCGATCGACACGCGCATCTTCATGCCGCCAGACAACTCCCGCGGGTAGACACCGGCAAAGCGGCTCAGGCCCACCATCTCCAGCGCGTGGCGTACCTTGGCGTCGGCCTCGCCGCGTGACATGCCCGCCAGGCGCATCGGCAGGAACACGTTGTCGAACACCGTGGCCCACGGCATCAGCGTCGGCTCCTGGAACACGAACCCGAGGTCGCGACGCTCCCCCCCTGCGGGCGTGGGCGCCTGATGCCAGACCAGCTCACCGCCGGTGTTGCGCGTGAGGCCGGCCATCAGGCGTAGCGCCGTGCTCTTGCCGCAGCCCGACGGACCGAGAAAGCTGATGAACTCGTGGTCGCCCACATCCAGGGTCATGTCCTGCAGCGCCAGGGTGCCATTGGGGAAGCGCTTGCTGACGCTGCGCAGGCTGACCAGGGGGGCGGATGCGCTCATGGTTCAGCTCCAGGCAGGCGGGTTGGCGAGGCGGGTGAGGTCAAAGCGGTCCACCTCCTGGAGCAAATCGACGAAGCGGGCCGCCACATGGTCGATCACGGCGCGGCCCTTGTCCGACGTCGCGCGGCCGGCGTCGCCACAGGCACCCTGCGGATTGAGGTCCTGCGTCTGCCAGCCGAACTTACCGGACGGGCCGATCGACAGGAACTGGTTCTCGCGGGCCAGGGTTTCGGTCAGAGACTCGAAGTCCTGGGCCCGGTCCATCCGCACGTCGCCCGGCGCCACCGCCAGCATGACGGACGTCTCGAGGTCGCCGGCGTGGATGCCATGGGCCATCTCCCTCGCAGTGAACATGCCCGGGGGCAATCCCAGCGTGAACCAGTGCGCGCCGACAGCGAGCATGCCGTGGCGCTCGCGCAAGTCCCGCACGACGATGTCCATCACCGACATCTGCCCACCGTGGCTGTTAAACAGGACGAACTTGCGCACCCCGCTGCGGGCCACGCTGTCGCCGATGTCCATCCACGTGTCGATCAGCGTGCGGGCGGAGAGCGTGAGCGTGCCCGGATAGCGCGAATGCTCGTTGCTCTTGCCATAGGGCAGGGTCGGCAGGAACAGCACCGGCAGCTCATCCGGCAGGCGCGGCACGGCTGCCGAGACCACGGCGTCGATCGTCGCGTGATCCGTGGACATGGGCATATGCGGCCCGTGCTGCTCGACGGCGCCCACTGGCAACACCGCGATCAATCGCTCGCGCGGCAGCGCGGCAAAGGACTCGCTGGTGTGGTCGCTCCAGAAACGGCTGTGCATTTTGGGCATGGACGGATCGCTAGGCCTTGACACCGCTGAATCTAGGGAACTTGACCAGTCGATCAATATAGGAAACCCTTAAGGGAGGCGCTTCCCGGTAATTTCTAATTTGAATCTCAGCAGTTAAGCCGCTTTTCTTGACCGTTTGATCAGGAAAATACCCATTTTGGTGCGGCAACGATCGCGAGCACTAAAACGTGGCCGCTTAAAATCCAGGCCATCGCGCCCGCCCCGGGCGCCTGCCCCGCCCGCCCCCCGCCCGCCCTGCGCGCCGGCGACGGCCCTCCTGGAACCCCCTCACGTGTCCTTCGCATCCGAAACGCGGCGCCGCCGCACCTTCGCCATCATCTCGCACCCCGACGCGGGCAAGACCACGCTGACCGAGAAGCTGCTGCTGTTCTCCGGCGCGATCCAGATCGCGGGCAGCGTGAAGGCGCGCAAGGCCTCGCGCCATGCCACCTCGGACTGGATGGAGATCGAGAAGCAGCGGGGCATCTCGGTGGCCTCGTCGGTGATGCAGATGCTGTATCGCGACCACGTGATCAACCTGCTGGACACCCCGGGCCACAAGGACTTCTCGGAGGACACCTACCGCGTGCTGACCGCGGTGGATTCGGCGCTGATGGTGATCGACGCCGCCAACGGCGTGGAGGCCCAGACGCGGCGCCTGATCGAGGTCTGCCGCCAGCGCAACACCCCCATCATCACCTTCGTGAACAAGATGGACCGCGAGGTGCGCGAGCCCCTGGACATCCTGGACGAGGTCGAGCGCGAACTGGGCATGCCCTGCGTGCCCATGACCTGGCCGGTGGGCAAGGGCAAGCTGTTCGGCGGCATCATGAACCTGCGCACCGACGCCATGACCGTGTTCGAGTCGGGTAGCGAGCGCCGGCCGCAGGATTTCGAGACGATTCCCCTGGCCGATGCCGACACCCTGCGTGCGCGCTTCGCCGCCGAATACGACGCGGCGGCCGAGAGCATGGAGCTGGCCACCGGCGCCTCGCCGGCGTGGGACCACGCCGCCTTCCTGGCCGGAAAGCAGACCCCAGTGTTCTTCGGCTCGGGCGTCAACAACTTCGGCGTGATGGAAGTACTCGATGCCCTGGTGGACCTGGCGCCGCCGCCGCAGCCCCGCACGAGCTCGCTGGTGGTGAACCGGCAGACGGTGGAAAAGGTGATCACGCCCGAAGAAACCGCCTTCTCCGGCGTGGTGTTCAAGGTGCAGGCCAATATGGACGCCAATCACCGGGACCGCATCGCCTTCGTGCGCATGGCCTCGGGCAAGTACACCCCGGGTATGAAGCTCAAGGTGCAGCGCACCGGCAAGGAGCTGCGTCCCACCTCGGTGGTGACCTTCCTGTCGCAGCGGCGCGAGGCGGTGGACGAGGCCTATGCCGGCGACATCATCGGCTTCACCACGCACGGCGGCGTGCAACTGGGCGACACCATCACCGACGGCGCCAACCTGCAGTTCACCGGCCTGCCCTTCTTCGCGCCCGAGCTGTTCATGACCGTGCTGCTGAAAAACCCGCTGCGCACCAAGCAGCTGCAGCAGGGCCTGGCCCAATTGGGCGAGGAAGGCGCGATCCAGGTGTTCAAGCCCGAGGCCGGCGGCGCGATGCTGCTCGGGGCAGTGGGCCAGCTGCAGTTCGAGGTGGTGCAGCACCGGCTGAAGGCCGAGTATGACGCCGATATCCGCCTGGAAGGCTGCCAGTACACCGGCGCGCGCTGGATCACTGCCGATACACCGGCCGAATTGCGCGCCTTCACCGACGCCTACCCACAGCGCATGGCGCGCGATGCAGCCAACGCGCTGGCATTCCTGTGTACTTCACCCTATGACGTACGCCTGGCGCAGGAACGCTTTCCCAAGATCCACTTCCACCTGCTGCGTGAGCACGCGGGCCTCGCCCTGCAGGAATGAGCAGCGCCGGCGATACCGCGATGAAGCCGCTGGACGCCTGGCCGCGGCAGGAGCGGCAGGGCATCGTCGGCGTACTGACCGACATCGACGACACGCTGACCACTGACGGCGCGATCACGCCCGACGCCCTGGGCGCGCTCGTAGCGCTGCGCGAGGCGGGGCTGCAGGTGATGGCTGTCACCGGGCGTCCGGTCGGCTGGAGCGAGCCCTTCGCGCGGGAGTGGCCGGTGCAGGCCATCGTGGCCGAGAACGGTGCGGTGGCCCTGGTGCGCGGGCCCGACCGCCAGCTTCACAAGCTCTATCAGCAGGACGCGGCTACGCGGGCGCGTAATTTCCAGCGGCTGCAGGACCTGCTGCAGGCGATCGAGCAGGTCGTGCCTGGCGCGAAGCGCGCGCAGGACAGCGCGGGCCGCGAGACCGACATCGCGATCGACCACAGCGAATTCACGCAGATGCCGCCGGAACGCATCGAGCAGGTCGCCGGCCTGATGCGGCGATCCGGCCTGCATGCCACCGTGAGCTCCATCCACATCAACGGCTGGATCGGCGACCACGACAAGTACTCCGGCGCGCGTTGGATCGTGCGTGAACTACTGGGGCGGGACCTGGACGCCGAGATCGGGCGCTGGGTGTACGTGGGCGATTCGACCAACGACGAGCGGATGTTCGAGCGATTCACCCACAGCGTGGGCGTGGCTAACATCCGGCGTTTTGTCCCCCTGCTGAAACACCGCCCACGCTTTGTTACACAGGGTGAGCGGGGTCAGGGCTTCGCCGAGCTGGCCACCACCCTGCTGCGGGCGCATCCGGCTTAGAAACAGAAACCGCTGCGCCGCGCGAGACCTGGCCTCCGTCAGCCTCCTCAGGGAACTCTTCCGTACGGCCTATCACTCATCCGGCATGGGGCATTTCGAGTCCCGGGTGGAGGGCACTATGCAGGACATCTACACAGGACTGCTGCGGGACTTTGCTGACGCAGAGGGACTGGATCCGGAGGCGCTGTGCGCCACCGAGGAAATCGAGATCGCCGGACTCTCACTGGCCCTGGCCTTTGACGGGGACGAGACTTTCGGTGACCTGGTGTATGCGTGCGGGCTGGGTGCCGTGCAGGCGGAGCGTGCCGGCGCGGTCCACAGGTGGCTGCTGGAGGCCAATCACCTGTGGGCGGGCACCGCAGGCGCCACGCTGAGCCTGCAACCGGAAACGGGGACGGTACTGATCGCCGGCCGCCTCGATCTGGACGGGCTCACAGCCCCGGCGCTCGGTGCGGTGCTCGAGGATTTCGTGGACGTGGCCTTGTATTGGCGCCGCGTCATCCATGAGGCGCCGCTCGTGGCGTCCGAGAACCCGTCCGGCGAACTTCAGGTCGACGCTTTCGCCTGAGCCGCCCGATTGCCTGGAACCACAGACCGACTGACGAACCATGAACTTCCCACTTCCCTCTACCTCCGCCATCCTCACATCGGCCGCGTGGCTGACGCGCTCCCCGCAACCCGACCCGAAACCGAACCCAGCACAGGGTACGGGCGGGCATTCGCCTCCCAGACTGGGGGCGGGCACATTCCGCCAAAGCCTGGGGAAGCACTGCAAGGCACTGGCCATGACGATGGGCAGCGGAGCGGCCAAACTGGCCCTCCTGCCTTTGCGCATGCTTCCGTATACCGGGCGGATGATCTCCGAGAAGATTCTCGAGCCCCGGGCCGAAAGGCGCTACGCCAAGGCAAATTCGCAGTGGATCAAGCACCTGGGCAACCCGCGCAACACGCTGGCCGCCGACTCAGAGGCGATGAGCAAGCTCCATGCGCAGGCGCAGGCCTTGGGCAATGCCACGAGCAGGCAGGAACGCCAGCAACTGGTCGCAGTGGGCGAACGCCTGGTCGAGGCCCTGGACAAGGGACAGGTCACTGGTGGACGAATCACGGTCTCTCACGCGGACGGCTCGAGCCAGTCCTACGCCATTGCCTCGAGCACCTACACCACGCGCGCCATCTGCTGGTACCTCATGGCCCGTGCCGCCCGGGAGGACGCGGACAGGGAGGCCGCAGGGCAAGGCCGGGCCGGCGTCGATTTCCCGAGTGCCATGGTGGTGGAAGGCTCGACCCGCTTCAAGGATCCGGATAACCGCCTGTTCGAGTTCCTGCGCTCGGCACCATCCGTGGGACCGCGTGCGGCCACCCACTTCGAGGAGATGCTGGACGCGCCAGGGTGGCACAGGATCGCGGGCGTCGTGAAGCGCAAGCAGCACTGGGGCCTGGACGACTACGGCAGCAAGTTGCCCGGCAAGGGTGGCGCCCTGGTGTTCAACAAGCTGAAGGCTCCCGAACATGGCGGCGCCTGCGAGATCTACCTGAAGATCGAGGCGGTGGGTTGCCCGGACTACACCCACTTCGAGGATCATCTGGGCACCCTCGACAAGGGATTCCGGTTCGTGGCTGCAGGCGACCGCAATTTCGAGCACGTCACTCATTTCCTCGGCAGCCGCAGCCACAAGGACAGCGCGGACCCCACGATCCATGTCCAACGGCATGAACACCTGCACAAGGGTTACCTGAAAAAGCCGGTCTACACCCCGTTCCTCCAGTTGATGCGCGAGGCCGGAAATTCGCCCGAGGATCTGCGGACCCTGAAGAGGAAGCTACGGCGCGGCGGCGGTTTCCAGGCTGTCGAACACGAGCTGGCGCAATTGAGGGGCGCAGGAGACGCAACCTCCGGCATCTCCGCAAAGGCAGGCGCATTTCTGGACGATGTGCGAAAGGTACGAGCGGCGCTGGATGGTCTACCGGGCGGAGCGCAACCGGCGCCGAGGGGTGCCGAGTGGCGACCGGCGATCTTCACTGCCCCCAGGGCTCCCATGGCTCCCACAGGATCTGGAATCCCCCCCGGGCCTGCGCCCGAAGGCGGGCCGGCCGACCCCCGGCGGCAACTCGCCGAAAGGATTGCGCGGGATCACGGCGAGTCGTCTCTCGGTCCCCATCCCGACGAGGTCGGGTGACAGACGCGCCCGACCTCAGTTCGGCTTGGCCAGCCCCAGCTTCTCCACCAGCGCCTTCTCCGTGGCGAAGGTGTCCTGCGCGAACTTCGTGTAGGCCGCCGGACCCATGTAGATCGGCACCATGTCGTAGCGGGCCAGCGCCTGTACGTAGCTGGGTTCTTCCATCGCCCGCTTGAACGCGTCATGCAGGCGCTGCACCACCTCGGGCGGCGTACCGCGCGGCGCGCCAATGCCGAAGGGCGAGTTCTGCACGATGTTCAGCCCCAGCTCGCGCAGCGTGGGCGCATCGGAGAATTTCTCCAGGCGCCGATCGCCCCAGGTATTGAGCACGCGCAACTTGCCGGAGGCCACGTGCGGCGCGAAGCCGGTGGAGTCAGCGGCCGCCATTATGTTGCCCCCGAGGATGGAGGTCATGAGGTCGGCGCTTCCCTTGTAGGGGATGTGATTGAGCTGCAGGCCCAGTTGCTGCGCGATCAGCTCGGTGGTCAGGTGCGGGCTGGTCAGGGTGCCGGTGGAGCCGTAGGAGAGCTTGCCAGGGTTGGCGCGCGCGTAGGCCACGAAGTCGGCCCAGGTCTTGATGGGACCGTCGGCGGGTACGACGATGCCGAAGGCATAGCCGGTGACGTTCAGGATGTAGCTGATGTCCTTGACCGGGTCCCAGGTGATCTTGGTGGTGTAGGGCAGGCGGAACACGCCCAGGGGAATCTGGGCCAGGGTGTAGCCGTCCGCAGGGGAGGACTGCAGCTGGATCGCGGGCAGTGCGCCGCCCGCGCCGGGCTTGTTCTCCACGACCACGGGCTGGCCCAGGATCTTGGCGGCGTTGTCCGCGAGCTGCCGCATGGTGACGTCGGTCGGCCCACCCGCGGAAAAGGCGATCGCCAGGCGGATCGGCCGGTTCGGGAAGGGGCCGGACTGGGCCAGGGCGTGGACGGCAGGGAAGGCGGCCGCGGCAGCGGCCAGTTGCACGAGATGGCGACGGCGCATGGGAGGTCTCCTGTGTCGGTACTCCCCGATTGAAAGGCCCTGCGCGGGCTGGCGCAATCCGGGAACACCCCTGTCACGCAAGCGGCAGGTAGCGGGAAGCGGCGCCCCCGGTCTCCTATCCCCCCGGTCAGTGGCGCGCGAGCACCGGGGCCAGCGCGATACCGGTGTGAGTGCGCGCACGCACCACGTCCTCCGGCGAGGCACTGGCCACCACGCGGCCGCCGGCGTTTCCGCCCTCGGGCCCCAGGTCGAGGATCCAGTCGGCCTCCGCGATGACATCCAGATCATGCTCGATCACCACCACGCTATGGCCGCCATCGACCAGGCGGTGCAGCACGCGGATCAACTTCTCGACGTCGGCCATGTGCAGGCCCACCGTCGGCTCGTCCAGCACGTACAGGGTGTGCGGCGCCCTCTGCCCGCGGCGGGTGATGTCGTCACGTACCTTGGACAGCTCGGTCACCAGCTTGATCCGCTGCGCCTCGCCGCCCGAGAGCGTGGGCGAGGGCTGTCCCAGGGTGAGGTAGCCCAGGCCCACGTCCTTCAGCAGCTGCAGCGGGTGGCTGATGGAGGGCATGGAGGCGAAGAATTCCACCGCCTCGTCCACCTCCATCTGCAGCACGTCGCCGATGCTCTTGCCGCGCCAGGTGACGGCCAGGGTCTCGGGGTTGAAGCGCGCGCCGTGGCAGGACTCGCAGGGCACCTTCACGTCGGGCAGGAAGCTCATGGCGATGGTGCGCATGCCCTGGCCTTCGCAGGTGTGGCAACGCCCCTCGCCGGTATTGAAGGAGAAGCGCCCCGGGCCGTAGCCGCGAGCCTTGGCCTCGAGCGTGTCCGCGAACAGCTTGCGGATGGTGTCCCAGAAGCCGATGTAGGTGGCGGGGCAGGAGCGCGGCGTCTTGCCGATGGGGGTCTGGTCGACCTCCAGCACGCGGTCGATCTCCTGGTAGCCGGTGAGCGCGGCGCAGCCCACCCAGGCCGGGTGCTTGCCGCGGTCGTCGGCGTCGCGGCCGGCCTTGGTGCTGCGTTGCTGCACGGCCGCCTGCACGTTGTGCAGGAGGACGTCACGCGCCAGCGTGGACTTGCCAGAACCCGACACGCCGGTAACCGCTACCAGGCGGCGCAGGGGAACGTCCACGTCCACCTGCTGCAGGTTGTGCAGGTTGGCGCGGCGCAGGTGCAGCATGCCCTCGGGGCGTCCGCGCCGCGGCTGCAGCGGGTGCTTGATCGCATGCAGCAGGTAGCGCCCGGTGAGGGAGTCCGCGTGGGCGGTGAGGTCGGCGGCGGTGCCCTCGGCGACCACGCGGCCTCCGCGCTTGCCCGCGCCCGGGCCGATGTCAATGATGTGGTCGGCGCGGCGGATGGTGTCCTCGTCGTGTTCCACCACCACCAGGGTGTTGCCCTTGTCACCAAGCTTGTGCAGGGCGTTCAGCAGGATCTGGTTGTCACGGGCGTGCAGGCCGATGGTGGGTTCGTCCAGCACGTAGCACACACCCTGCAGGTTGGAGCCCAGTTGCGCCGCGAGGCGGATACGCTGCGCCTCGCCGCCCGAGAGCGTGGGCGCGCCCCGATCCAGCGTGAGGTAGCCCAGGCCCACTTCCTCCAGGAACTCCAGCCGGCTCTTGATCTCCGGGATCAGGTCACGGGCGATGCCCTGCTCGCGCCCCGAGAGCACACCCTCCAGCTGCAGTCCCTCGATCCAGCGGCGCACCTCGGTCACCGAGAGCGCCGCGATGTCGGCGATGCCCACGCCGTTGAACTTCACGCTGCGGGCCTGGGCATTCAGGCGCGTGCCCTGGCAGCTCGGGCAGGTCTCGTCGCTGACGTCTTCCACCTCGGGCTCTGCGAAGGTCTGCTCGCGACCCTTGTTGTCCTCGGCCTGCAGGGTCTCATCGTAGGCGCGGCGCTGCTCGCGCGTGAGCTTGACACCGGTACCCACGCAGTCGGGACACCAGCCATGCTTGCTGTTGTAGGAGAAGAGGCGCGGATCCAGCTCCGGGTAGGAGGTGCTGCACACCGGGCAGGCGCGGCGGGTGGAAAACACTTCCACCTGGCCGATGTGGTGGTGCGTGGCCATCCCCATGTGCATGGCGGTGCGCAGGCCGTCCAGCGGTGCCAGCACGTGCAGCACGCCCTTCCCATGCTCCAGGGCCACCGGCAGCAGCTCGCGCAGCAAGGCCTCGTTCTCGGGGCGCACGATGAAGTCGCCCACCGGCAGTTCTACCGTGTGCTCCTTGAAGCGGTCCAGGCGCGGGAAGCCGGTGGTGGGCAGGAAGTTGCCATCTACCCGCAGGTGGGTGTAGCGGCGCCCGCGCGCCCAGTCGGCCAGTTCGGTGTAGACGCCCTTGCGGTTCATCACCAGGGGCGCGAGCAGGCCGATGTGCTGGCCACGGTACCGTTTCATGACCTGCGCCGCGATGCTGTCCGGGTTCTGTGGCAGCACCTGCGCGCCGTCTTTCACGCAGTGCTGGATGCCCAATTTCACGTACAGAAGGCGCAGGAAATGCCAGACCTCGGTGGTGGTGCCCACCGTGGACTTGCGTCCGCCGCGCGAGAGCCGCTGCTCGATGGCCACCGTGGGCGGAATGCCGTAGACCGCGTCCACCTCGGGCCGCCCCGCCGGCTGCACGATGCTGCGGGCGTAGGCGTTGAGTGATTCCAGGTAACGGCGCTGACCCTCATTGAACAGGATGTCGAAGGCCAGGGTGGATTTGCCCGAGCCCGAGACACCGGTGATGACACTGAAGCGGTTGTGGGGGATCTGCACGCTCAGCGATTTCAGGTTGTGCTCGCGCGCGTTGACGATCTCGATGGCCTCGGTGCGGGCTGGCGCCGATGTCGCCGGGCGCGTGATATAGGCCGCTGCAGGCTCAGCCGCCCCCAGGGTGCCGTCGTATTCGCGCAGGGCGCGCGCGGTGTGCGAGGTCGGGTGCTGCTTGACGTCCTCGGGAGCGCCTTGGGCCACCAGCAGGCCACCGGCGTCACCGCCCTCGGGGCCCAGGTCGATCAGCCAGTCGGCGGCGCGGATCACATCGAGGTTGTGCTCGATCACGATCAGCGAGTGCCCGGACTCCAGCAGCTTGCGCAGCGCCCGCATCAGCTTGGCGATGTCGTCGAAGTGCAGGCCGGTGGTGGGTTCGTCGAACAGGAACAGCGTGCCGCGCGTGGCCAGGGTCTGCGGGCTGCGGCGGCTGGCGGCCTCGGCCAGGAAGCCGGCCAGCTTCAGCCGCTGCGACTCGCCGCCCGAGAGTGTGGGCACGGGCTGTCCCAGTTTGACGTACTCCAGCCCCACGTCGACGATGGGCTGCAGCGCGCGCACCACGTCACGGTCATTCGCGAACAGCTGCACCGCCTCGCTCACCGTGAGCTCGAGGATGTCCGCCACGTTCAGGGCGCGCGGTCGCACGGCGCCCAGGCCCTGGCGCTCGATGGTCACCTCCAGGATCTCGGGGCGGTAACGCTTGCCGTCGCAGTCGGGGCAGCGCAGGTAGACGTCGGAGAGGAACTGCATCTCCACATGCTCGAAGCCCGAGCCGCCGCAGGTGGGGCAGCGGCCGTCGCCGCTGTTGAAACTGAACTTGGACGCGGTGTACCCGCGCTGGCGGGCCAGCGGCGCGGTGGCGAAGATCTCGCGGATCGCGTCCCAGGCGCCAACGTAGCTCACGGGATTCGAGCGCGCGGTCTTGCCGATGGGAGATTGGTCGACGAACACCACGTCGCCCAGGTGGTCGGCGCCGAGCAGGCGGTCATGCTGGCCGGGTGTATCGGTCGCCTTGCCGAACTGGCGCAGCAGCGCGGGCGCCAGGATGTCCTGGATCAGGGTGGACTTTCCCGAGCCCGAGACGCCCGTCACGCACACCAGCCGCTGCAACGGAAATTCGACCGCGAGGTCCTTCAGATTGTGTTCGCTTGCACCTTCGACGATCAGGCGCGGGGTAGCGTCAGTCACCGCGCGCTTGAAGCCCATGCCGACCTGCCGCCGCCCGCCCAGGTAGGCGCCAGTGAGCGTGTCGGCGCCGCGCAGGGCGTCAGTGGTGCCGTCGAAGACGATCCGCCCGCCACGCTCGCCCGGGCCGGGACCCATGTCGATCATGCGGTCGGCCGCCAGCATCACCGCCGGGTCGTGTTCGACCACCACCAGGGTGTTGCCGGCATCACGCAGGCGCTTCATGGCCTGCGTGATGCGGTGGATGTCGCGCGGGTGCAGGCCGATGCTGGGTTCGTCCAGCACGAAGAGCGTGTTCACCAGTGAGGTGCCCAGCGCGGTGGTGAGGTTGATCCGCTGCACCTCGCCGCCCGAGAGCGTGCGGCTCTGGCGGTCCAGCGTGAGGTAGCCGATGCCCACGTCCACCAGGTACTTCAGGCGGGTGTTGATCTCCTCGAACAGGAGCTTCAGGGCCTGCGCGTCCTCGCCCTGGGGCAGGGCCAGACGCGCGAAGAAGGCGCGCAGCCGGTCGATCGGCAGCAGCATCAGGTCGTGCAGGGACAACCCCGGCAGGGTCTCGAGCTGCGCGCGGGTCCAGTCGACACCCGCCGGCATGAAGCGCTGCGCGGTCGGCAGCACCGCATCGGCATCGTCCCTGGAGCCCAGTCGCCACAGCAGGCTTTCGGTCTTCAGGCGCGCGCCGCCGCAGGTGTCACAGGGCGTGTAGCTGCGGTACTTGGACAGCAGCACCCGGATGTGCATCTTGTAGGCCTTGCCTTCCAGGTACTGGAAAAAGCGCCTGATGCCGTACCACTGCTTGTTCCAGTTGCCCTCCTTGAAGCCGGGCGTGCCATCGAGCACCCAGGCCTTGTGTTCGGGCGTGAGCTTGTACCAGGGCGTGTCGCGCGGGACACCGGCGGCCTCGGCGTACCGCATCAGGTCGTCCTGGGCCTCGGCCCAGGCGGGGGTCTGGATGGTCTTGATCGCGCCAGCGCGCAGGGTGAGTTTCTCGTTGGGGATGACGAGGCCCCAGTCCACGCCGATCACCCGCCCGAAGCCCCGGCAGGCCTCGCAGGCACCGACAGCGCTGTTGAACGAAAACATGGAGGGCAGCGGGTCGGCATAGCGGATGTCGCTGTCCGGGCAGTGCAGGCCGGTGGAGAACTTCCAGGTGTCCCAGGTGTCTTCACCCGTCTGCGCGTAGACGGTCAGGCGGCCCGCGCCGCGCTTGAGGGCCACCTCGATCGCCTCGATGGCGCGGATCTTCTCGGCGACCTGCAGCCGCAAGCGGTCGGCGACGACATCCAGCACCTTGCGCGGTCCTGTGGGCGTGGCCACTTCGCGCTGCGCCTGCACGCGGGTGAAGCCGCTGGCCGCCAGCCACTGCTCCACTTCCTCGGGTGTGGTGCTGGCCGGCAGTTCCACCGGGAAGGTGATGACCAGGCGCGGATCTTGTTCCTTCGTGCGCTCCTTCAGCTGCGCGTAGATCGTCTCGGGCGAGTCGTGCCGCACGGGCTGCGCGGTCTGGCGGTCGAAGAGGTTGGCGGCGCGGGCGAACAGGAGCTTGAGGTGGTCATTGAGCTCCGTCATCGTGCCCACAGTGGAACGAGAGGAGCGCACCGGGTTGGTCTGATCGATGGCGATGGCCGGCGGCACGCCCTCCACGCGATCCACCGCCGGCTTGTCCATCCGGTCCAGAAACTGGCGGGCGTAGGCGGAGAAGGTCTCCACGTATCGGCGCTGACCCTCGGCGTAGAGGGTGTCAAAGACGAGGCTGGACTTGCCCGAGCCGCTGGGACCGGTGACGACCGTGAGCTCGCCGGTGCGCAGGTCGAGGTCGAGGTTCTTGAGGTTATGTTGCCTGGCGCCGCGGATGCGGATCGTTCCCTGGGTCATACAGCCGGTCTTTCTCAGTGAAGGCCAAACATTCTAGGGACCGGGTCCGGCCAAGTCCGGCGGTGGGGGATAGGGGGTGGGTGCTTTGGTTCGCATCGAACGACAACCGGGCGAAAAAAAACCGGCAGGCGCGAGGCCTGCCGGTTAGAGGTTCACGTCAGGACCGGGCGAGCCCGGTCCTGCGCGGGGCGTTCAGGACGCCTTGAGGTTCGGGTAGCGAACGTGCTCCACCAGTTCCTGGATCTTCTGGCTCGGGGCCGGAGTGACCAGGCTCACCAGGATGGCGACGGCGAAGCCGACCGGCACACCAAAGACGCCGGCCGAGATCGGCTGGATACCCCACCACAGATCCACCGGCGAGGTCACGCCGAACACGCTACGCAACCAGACCTGGTTCATGACCATGTAGTAGGCGGTGATGCCCAGGCCGGCGATCATGCCCAGACAGGCACCGGCGCCGGTGGCGCGCTTCCAGAAGATACCCAGGACCAGGGCCGGGAAGAAGGACGCCGCCGCGAACGAGAACGCCGCCGAGACCAGGAACAGGATGTCCGCCGGTTTCTGCGCCGCCACGTAAGCCGCCGCCAGGGCCACGACCAGCAGGAGGATCTTCGAGATCGTCACGCGGCGAGACGTGGACGCGTTCGGGTCCATCATCTTGTAGTAGAGGTCGTGCGAGAGCGCGTTGGCGATCGTCAGCAGCAGACCGTCCGCAGTGGACAGCGCCGCGGCCAGGCCACCCGCCGCCACCAGGCCGGAGATCACGTACGGCAGCCCACCGATCTCGGGGGTGGCCAGCACGATGATGTCGCCGCCGATGCTCATTTCATTGAGCTGGAAGATACCGTCCTTGTTGATGTCCACCACGCTCAGCAGGCTGGCATCGACCTTGGACCAGGCCGCCATCCAGGCCGGGAGCTTGTCGAAGGGCGTACCCACGAGCACGTTGAACACCTCGTACTTGACCAGGACCGCCAGGGCAGGCGCGGTGAAGTACAGCAGGAAGATGAAGAACAGCGACCAGGTCACCGACTCGCGCGCTTCCTTCACGCTGGGCGTGGTGTAGTAGCGCATCAGGATGTGCGGCAGGGCCGCAGTACCGACCATCAGGCAGAAGATCAGCGCCAGGAAGTTGCGACGCGAGGTGTCGTAAGCCTCTTTGGCCTTCGCATCGCCGTTTGGATCGCCCGCGAACTGCTGCGCGTGCTTGGGCATGCCGTTGATCGGGCGGGACTTGGTATCCGCACCCGCCTTGGCGGCGGTCCAGGCCTTCTTGGCGGCCTCGGCGTCCTTGGGCAGAGCGGCCAGGGCCTTTTCCGCAGCCGCGATGTCGGCGGCGGGCGCGGAAGCGGCCTTGAGCTCCTCGACCTTCTTGGTCGCGGCTTCCTTGTCGGCGGCCAGGGCGGCGGCCGGGTCCTTCAGCTTTTCGGCCAGGGCGGCGGAACGCTGCGCGTAGATGTCGCGCACTTCCTTTTCCTTGGCGTCATCGGTCAGGCGCTTCTCGGCAGCGGTAACCTTCTCCAGCTGGTAGCCATAGACAGCTTGCGGCACCGGCACACCGGTCTGCTTCACCGACAGCCACACCACCGGGATCATGTAGGCCACGATCAGCACGATGTACTGGGCCACCTGGGTCCAGGTCACCGCGCGCATGCCCCCCAGGAAGGAGCACACGAGAATGCCGCCCAGACCCAAGAAGATGCCCAGTTCGAAGGCCACGCCCGTCAGGCGCGACGTGATCAGGCCCACGCCATAGATCTGTGCCACCACGTACACGAAGGAGCACAGGATGGCGGCGATGATACCCAGCAGACGCGGCAGGTTACCGCCGTAGCGCTCACCCAGGAAGTCCGGAATCGTGAACTGGCCGAACTTGCGCAGGTAGGGCGCCAGGAACAGCGCCACCAGGCAGTAGCCCCCCGTCCAGCCCATGATGAAGGCCAGGCCGGAGTAGCCGGTCAGGTACAGGGTACCGGCCATGCCGATGAAGGAAGCTGCCGACATCCAGTCGGCGCCGGTGGCCATGCCGTTGTAGACGGCGGGCACGCGGCGACCGGCCACGTAGTACTCGGCCGCGTCGCTGGTGCGGCTCATGAAGCCGATGCCTGCATAGAGGCCGATGGTGGCCAGCAGGAAGATATAGCCGATCCAGTTACGCGGCAGGCCCATCTGCTCGAGGATCGCCAGAGCGACCACGAAGATCACAAAACCGCCAACGTACCAGGTGTAGACCTTATTCAGGCTCTGCTTGAAAGCACGGTTGCTTTCTGCGGTGACTGCGCCACCTTCGTCGCCAAACATTCCAGCCATGGCTTATTCCTCCTCAGCGACACCGTGCTCGATATCCAGCTTGCCCATGTAGCGGGCATAGAACCAGATGATCAAGCAATACACGATCAACGAACCTTGGGCGCCCATCCAGAAACTGAACGGCCAGCCAAAGAAGTTGAAGCTCAGGTCACGGGCGAAATAGCCCACGACAAAGGTCACCACAAACCAGATTGCAAGCAATACGGCGGTGATGTTCAGGTTTTTCTGCCAGTACTGGCGGTGGTTCTCTGAAACTTCCATAGTCTCCTGCCTCTATCTCATCGCCCGGACGGGCGGATCACGATCCCTCGCAGTTGCCCGCAAGACTGCCTCCGATCGCGGCTCTCTATCCGCCCGAACCAGGTCCGGTGCGGCTGGCTGCCCGGTACGTCAGGCGGGCCGCGCAGGGCGCAGTCCGGTCTCACGTTCCAGCTGGGCGGCCACCTTCGGCTCGAAGCCCTTGAGGTGACGAATGATCTTCGCCGCCTCATCGGGCTCTTGCCGATCGACATGAACCCGGGCCAGCTGGTACCAGCCGTAAGGGCTCATGGGTTGCAGTTCGGTATTTTTCCGCAGGGCCTCGACCGCCTCGTCGAACCGGCGCAGCCGGATCAGGACCAGGCCCAGGCCATACCAGGCCCGGTCGAGCGAGGGCGACAGGCGCGTCGCTTCGCGGAAGGCGGCCAGGGCGGCCTCGAGGTCGCCGGCCTTTTCAAGCATGAAGCCCAAGTTGAACCAGGCGCTGGCCTGGCCGGGCGTGAGCTGGGTGAGTTGGCGCTGCAGCGCGATCGCGCGTTCGGGGCGACCCAGTTGGTCTTCGACCTGGGCGCGGCTGGCCAACGCGTAGGGGTGACCCGCGTCGATGGCGCTCATGGCCTCGAAATAGCGCAGGGCGTCCTCGCGGCGGCCCAGGGTGAGGGCCAGCTGGCCGAGTAACTTCAGCCAGAGCAATTGCAGTCGGGCGACTATCGGCACAGATGAACTCCGATCTCGACGCAGACCTGGATGCGCCAGAAGGTCACGACCACCCAGGTCACAGACAGCAGGCAGAACGCCACCAGCGGCACATGCCGGTCCAGCACTACCCTCGGCGAGATGCGCCGGGCCGACCACACAAAAGGACGAACCGCCATGTCCAGGATTTGATAAAAAAGATTCTGCTCGCGCTTTTGTCCAGCCAGAAGGCCCAAGATCCAGCGGCCTAGCAGGGCCATCAGGGCGATCTCGGTCACGAGCTTGACAAGGACGAGCGCAGTCAGCATGTTCCGGCAAGGGTCTGCATGCCCCACTGTTGAAATTCCAACTTACCCCTCTCTTACATAGCGGCGCCCGCGCCTTGCGACCGAGGGTTAACACTGACCTCATGAGCCAGGAAAACACCACCGCCCTGTCCACCCCCTCCGCACCCCTACTCGGGCATTACCGCAAACAGCTGCAGCAGTGGCCGCCGTTCATGGACATGCCGGCGGCGGACGTGGACTGGTTCATCACGCGGGCCGAGCAGCGCTACCTGGAACCTGGCGAGGTGCTGCTCTCGCCGCAGCAGGGGCCCGTCCAGACCCTGTTCCTGATCCGCCAGGGAACGGTCCGCAGCGAGCAGGGGCCGCTGGGGCAGCAGCGCGTCTTCGCTTACGAGGCCGGCGAGATGCTGCCCGTCGCCGCGGCGCTGGCGCGCCGGTCGGTGATGTCCACCTACGCGGCGGTGGACGATGTCTTCGTGCTGGCCTTCCCGGCGGCCGAGGTCGACGCCCTGGCCCGGCGCAGCCCGGTGTTCTCCGACTTCCTGAACCGGCGGGTGCTGGCCCTGCTGGAGAAATCGCGTCAGGCGCTGCGGCAGGACTACAGCAGCCGGGCGCTGTCGCAGCAGACCATGGAGACCCCGCTGTCGCAGCTGGCAGTGCAGGCTCCGGCCCACTGCCTGCCCGAGACCCCGCTGCGCGAGGCGCTGGCGACCATGCACGCGAGGCACATCGGCTCGATGCTGGTGCTCGACGAATTCGGCTGCCTGCGCGGCATCCTCACCCGCCACGACCTGCTCGGGCTGGTGCTGGACCCCGGCTACGACCTGGACCGGCCCATCGAACAGGTGATGCAATCGCCGGTGCGCAGCCTGACCGACCGGCACACCGCGCAAGACGCCGCCATGCTCATGAGCGAGCACGCGATCCGCCACGTGCCGGTCACACGCGAGGGCCAGGTTGTCGGGATCGTGTCCGAGCGCGACCTCTTCGCGCTGCAACGCGCCAGCCTGCAGCAGGTCAGTGCACGCATCCACCGCGCGCAGGACCTGGAGACCCTGCAGGGCGCCGCCGCCGAGATCCGTGAGCTCGCGCGCAGCCTGCTGGTGCAGGGCGTGCAGTCCCGGCAGATCACCGAGCTGATCAGCCACCTGAATGACCTGCTCACGCGGCGCCTGCTGGCGCTGCAGGCGCAGGCCCACGGCGTGGACCTGCAGCGCCTGTGCTGGCTTGCGCTGGGCTCGGAGGGCCGGGGCGAGCAGACCATCGCCACCGACCAGGACAACGCGCTGCTGCTGCCGGACGACACCTCCGACACTGAGCTGGAACGCCTGCGCGCCTGGGCCCGAGGGATCAACGAGGCGCTCGATGCCTGCGGCTACCCGCTGTGCAAGGGCGGGATCATGGCCGGCGAGCCAGCCTGCTGCATGCGGGTGTCGGACTGGCTGGCGCGCTTCTCGCACTGGATCGCGCATGGCAGCCCCGAGGACCTGCTGCACGCGAGCATCTTCTTCGACTTCCGCGCCATCGCCGGGAACCTGGCCCTGGCCCAGCCGCTGACCGAGCGCGTGGCCGAACGCATACGCGAGACCCCGCGTTTTCTGCACCAGCTGGCGATCAACGCCCTGAGCCATCGCTCGCCCCTGAACTGGTTCGGCCATGTCGAGCTCGACGACGCGGGCATGGTGGACCTCAAGCTGCAGGGGGCAGCGCTGTTCGTCGACGCGGCGCGCATCCTGGGGCTGGCCCAGGGCGTCACCGCCGCATCGACCCGCGAGCGGCTGCTGCGCACCGGCGAGGCCCTGGGCCTACAGCCCTCGGAGTACGAGAGCTGGGTGGGCGCCTTCGAGTTCGTACAGAGCCTGCGCCTGCGGCTGCAGCTGGAGCCCGACGTGGCACGCTCGGAGCACCCGAACCGCCTCACGCTCAAGACCCTCAGCGACATCGACCGCCGCATCCTGGCCACCAGCCTGCGCGAGGCGCGGCGGCTGCAGCAGCGTCTCGAGCTGGATTACGCGCGATGAGGTCCTGGCTGGAACGCTGGTGGCCGCGTCGGGCCGAGGCCCTGGAGCAGGGGAGCGAACGCTGGCTGGTGCTGGATGTCGAGACCACCGGCCTGGACGTGCACCATGACCAGCTGCTGGCGATCGCGGCGATGGGCGTGCGGGTGGACTGGGCGGCGCGGCGCATCGCGCTGCAACCGGCCGACAGCCTGGCCGTCACCCTGCGCCCGACCCGGGTCTCTGACAAGGCCAACATCCTGGTGCATGGCATCGGTGTGGGCGTGCAGCGCCAGGGCATGGACCCGGCGCAGGCGATGCGCGCCTTCGACGCGTGGGCGCAGGGTGCGCGCCTGGTCGCCTATCACGCCAGCTTCGACCGCACCCTGCTCCAACGCTATGCGCGCGAGCACCTGGGGCGCCCGCTGGACCATGAGTGGCTGGACATCGCGCACCTGTGTGCGGTGTCGCACCCGCAGGTGAAGGCGCGTGCGCTGGACGACTGGCTCGCGCATTTCAACATCGAATGCGTGGCGCGCCACGAGGCCACTGCCGATGTGATGGCCGAATGCGACCTGCTGCAACGCATCTGGCCGCAGGTGGCGCGCGAGTGCGGCTCGTGGCGGACGGTGCAGCGGTATGCAGGCCGGCACGCATGGCTCGGGCCGCGTTGAGGGAGCCCCTTCAGGTCTTCGCGCCGGGGCGTGAGATGCCCACCGGCAGGCGGTCCGGGGCATTCCAATCAGGTCCATCGAACCAGGCGTCGCCTGCGATCCAAGCGCGCAGCATGGGCAGGGCGTCAAAGCCCCAGAAGCATCGGTCGTCCACCACGAAGGCGGGCACCCCGAACACGCCACGCGCGATGGCCTCGGCGCTGTTGGCCTTCAGCTGTGACTTCACCGCTTCGCTGCCCGGATCACGCGCGGGTTTGAGGGCTTCGGTGAGGGCCTGCAGGCGGGCGGCATCGGCCGCATCGGCGCCGCCACGCCACACGTGGCGAAACACGGCTTCACACACGTGGCGGTTCACGCGGCCCGCGCGCTCACCGGCCTGCGCCTGCTCGCCCGGACAAGCCAGGGCCAGGCGCAGCAGCCCCAGCGGGTTGAAGGGATGGGCCGCCGGCAGGTCCATGGGAATGCCCTGCTGGCGCGCGGTCCACAGCACCTGCCGGTAGGTCCAGGCGCGCTTGGTCGCGATCTCGGCGGGCCCGAGCTGGCCGTGATGCTGCAGCATGCCCGCGAACAGCACGGGCACGTAGTCCACCTCGTAGCTCAGTCCTTCGAGAGCCCGTGGCAGGTGCTCGAAGGCGAGGTAGGCGTAGGGGGAGATGAAGTCCAGGTAGCAGGTGATGCGCTTCATGCGGCGGGTCCCTGAGGTCGGCGATCGGCTGGAGGAGATGCGCTGGTTGCGAACAGTAATGTGCTCAGGCGGGTGGTCGCGCGCGCAGCGCGATCTGCTGCCACACCGCCAGCCGCTCGGGGGTGTCCATGTCGGCCCAGCCTGCGATCTCGCCGATGGTGCGCAGGCAGCCCTCGCACAGGCCGGTCGCGGCATCCATGCGGCACACCGAGACACACGGAGAGCGCACGGGACCGGCTGGCGCTCGCAGCAGGTGGAGAGCCTGCTCGATCAAGGCGGGACGGTGGTCGATCATCGCGCTGCCCTCGACGTCATGAGGCCGGCTGCACCACGTCCGCCACCGGCGCGCCCGTCAGGCGCTCCAGGTCCTGCGGGCGCAGCTTGAACACCGCGTGCGGATGCCCCGCCGCGGCCCAGATTTCCTCGAAGCGGAACAGCTCGCGGTCGATCAGCGTGACCGGCGCCTGCACATGGCCCAGCGGCGACACACCGCCGATGGAAAAGCCCGTACGCGTTTTCACGAAGTCAGCGTCGGCCCGGCCGGTCTTGCCCACCAGGGCATCGACCCGCTTCTCGTCGACCCGCCGGTCGCCCGAGGTGATCACCAGCACCGGCGCTTCGTCGGACTTGCGCCGGAAGATGATGCTCTTGGCGATCTGGCCCAGCGCGATGCCCAGGGCGTCGGCGGCCTCCTGCGCGGTGCGGGCCGCGCCATCGAGCATCACCGGCAGGTGCGGATGCCCCTGCGACTGCAGTACGCGGGCGACGCGCTGCACGCCTTCGGGCAGGGTGTGGAGTTCGGCGCCGCACATCGCAGGATCCCCGCTCATGCTGCGCGCTTGTTCAGGATCGCGGTGGCCGCGCGCGAGTTCGGCTTGCGTTGCAGGAACTCGCTGATGTAGTGGCCCGCGTCGACCAGCCGGTTCAGGTCGATGCCGGTCTCGATGCCCATGCCGTGCAGCATGTAGACGACGTCCTCCGTGGCCACGTTGCCGGTGGCGCCCTTGGCATAGGGGCAACCGCCCAGGCCCGCCACCGAGGTGTCGTAGCGCCACACGCCCATCTCGAGCGCCGCCAGGGTATTGCCCAGGGCCTGGCCGTAAGTGTCGTGGAAGTGGCCGGAGATGTCGTCCACGCCGTAGTGCTTCAGGGCGGCCTCCAGAGCGCGCTGCACCTTGAGCGGCGTACCCACGCCGATGGTGTCGGCCACGCCCACGTGCTGCACACCGATGTCCTTCATCAGGCGCGCCACCAGCCCGACCCGATCGGGCGCGACCTCGCCCTCGTAGGGGCAGCCCACCGCGCAGGAGATGGCGCCGCGCACCACCACCCCCTTGGCACGCGCCGCTTCGGCCACGGGCGCGAAGCGCTCGATGCTCTGCGCGATGCTGCAGTTGATGTTCTTCTGGCTGAAGGCCTCGCTGGCCGCACCGAAGACCACCACCTCGTCGGCGCCGCTGGCCAATGCGCCCTCCAGGCCCTGCATGTTGGGCGTGAGCACCGCGTAGCGCACGCCGGGGCGGCGCTGGATGCCGGCCATCACCTGCGCGTTGTCCGCCATCTGCGGCACCCACTTGGGGCTGACGAAGCTGGTGACCTCGATCTCTTTGAGCCCCGCATCCTGCAGGCGGTGCACCAGGCCGATCTTGATGTCGGCGGGAACGGCTTGCTTCTCGTTCTGCAGTCCGTCGCGCGGGCCGACGTCGACGAGCACGACGCGTGATGGCAGTTTCATGGGGTCCTCGATCTCAGTATCCGCGTTCGGGGTCGACCACCCCGGCGATGGCTGCGCCGCGCTGCAGGGCCCGGATCTTGCCCGCGATCTGCGCGATGCTCTCGTCGCGCAGAGTGCGCGCCGAGGTGTGGGGAGTGACGGTGATTTTCGGGTGTCGCCAGAACGGATGCTCGGCAGGCAGCGGCTCGGTGCGAAACACGTCCAGCGTGGCGCCTGCGAGGTGACCGCTGTCCAGGAGGGCCAGCAGGTCTTCATCCACCAGGTGCGCGCCGCGCGCGACGTTGATCACATAGGCACCGGGCTGCAGTTGCGACAGCGTCTCGCGCCGCAGGATACCGGTGGTCGCTGGCGTGAGCGGCAGCAGGCACACCAGCACGCGGGTGGCGGCCAGGAAGTCGGGCAGCTGTGCGTCGCCGGTGTAGCTCGTGACGCCGGGCACCTCGCGCGGCGTGCGGCTCCAGCCCTGCACCGGGAACTCGAAGCCGGCCACCGCCTGCGCCACCCGCTGCCCCAGCACGCCCAGGCCCAGGATACCGACCGGAAATTCGCTGCGCGCACGCGGCTTGCGGAAGGACCAGCGGCCCTGGGCCGTGTCGGCCTCATAGCCGTCGAATTCACGGAAATGGCGGATCAGGGCATGGCACACGTATTCGGCCATCTGCACCGCCATGCCGGCATCGTCCAGGCGCACGATCCGCAGGCCGGGCGGCAGGCGCAGCTTCAGCAGGGCATCCACCCCGGCGCCGATGTTGAACAGGGCCTGCAGCGCCGGCTGCTGGTCGATGAAGTCCTGGGGCGGCGCCCACACCACGGCGTGATCGGCGGGCGGCGCACCGGGGGCCCAGGCGTCCACCTCGGCGCCCGGCAGGGCCGCACGTAGGCCGTCGAGCCAGGGCTCGACGCGGTGGTCGGTAAGGCAGACCGCGATGCGCATCCCTTGATTGTTCCCTAGACGGCGGCACCCGATGCCTGCGGCGGTCTTCCCCGCGACAGGGGCCCGGTCAGACGGCAGCCTCCAGCTTCAGGAGCTCCGCGCCCTCGGCCACCTGATCACCCGGCGCGTACAGCACCTCGGCCACCATGCCGTCCGCGGGCGCGGCGATGGTGTGCTCCATCTTCATGGCCTCCATCACCGCCAGCGCCTGCCCCTTGGCGACGCGGTCGCCCGCCTTCACGGCGATGGACACCACCTTGCCCGGCATGGGCGCGGTGAGGCCACCGCCATCGGCCTCGCCCTCGCCCGCATGGGCCAGCAAGTCCAGCGAGACGATGGCGGCGGCGCCGCGCGCGGTGAAGACATGGTCGGTCTCACCCTGGGTGTGCACGGTGATGCGTTCACGCAGGCCGGCAAAGCGCAGGTCGATGCCGGAGGCCCCGTCAGCCTCGAACGCGATCTCACCGACGGCGTCCCCCACGGCCAGGTGCAGGTCGCCGGCATGGCGATAGGTCAGGCTGGCGCTGGCGCGCTCGCCCGCGAACTCGAACTCGAAGCGGCGCACCGCCTCGCCGTGCGAGCGCCAGCCGTCACGGCGGCTGAACGGGTCAGCCCCGGCCAGCGCCGCCTCATCCAGCAGCGTGCGGGCCACTGCTGCGGCCGCAGCCAGCGGCAGGGACACGGTCTGCTGGTGAAACAGGACGGCCGCCTCACGCGGGATCAGCGCGGTGTCCAGGTTGGCGCGGGCGAAGGACTCGCTGCGCACCACATGGCGCAGGAACTGCACGTTGGTGGCCAGCCCCACGATCTGCGTCTGCGCCAGCGCCTCGTCCAGGCGGGCCAGTGCCTGCGCGCGGGTGGCGCCGTGCACGATCAGCTTGGCGATCATGGAGTCGTAGTAGGGCGAGATGGCATCGCCCTCGCGCACGCCGTCGTCCACCCGCACCGCTGCGCGGGTGAAGCTGCTGCAGGCGGGCTTGCGGTAGACCTGCAGGGTGCCGGTGGCGGGCAGGAAGTTGTTGTCGGGGTTTTCGGCGCAGATGCGCGCCTCGATGGCGTGGCCGTCCAGGCGCAGCTGGTCCTGCGTGAGCGGCAGCGGTTCCCCGCTGGCCACGCGCAGCTGCCACTCCACCAGGTCCAGGCCGGTGATGGCCTCGGTGACGGGGTGCTCCACCTGCAGGCGGGTGTTCATCTCCATGAAGAAGAAGGCCATCTCACCCGAGGGCTTCTGTTCGACGATGAATTCGACGGTGCCCGCGCCCACGTAGTTCACCGCGCGCGCGGCGGCCACCGCGGCCTCCCCCATCTGGCGGCGCAGCGTGGCTGACAGGCCTGGCGCTGGGGCTTCCTCCAGCACCTTCTGGTGCCGCCGCTGTACCGAGCAATCGCGCTCGAACAGCCAGACGTACTGGCCCTGCGTGTCGCCGAAGACCTGGATCTCGATGTGGCGCGGGCGCTGTACGTATTTCTCTATCAGCACTGCGTCATCGCCGAAGCTGTTTGTGGCCTCGCGCTTGCACGAGGCGAGCGCCGCGTCGAAGTCGGCGGCCTTGTCCACCGCGCGCATGCCCTTGCCGCCGCCGCCGGCGCTGGCCTTGATCAACACCGGGTAGCCGATCCTCTCGGCCTGGGCCTTGAGGAAGGCCGCGTCCTGGTTGCTGCCGTGGTAGCCGGGCACCAGGGGCACGCCAGCCTTTTCCATCAGCTGCTTGGACTCGGCCTTCAGGCCCATGGCCTGGATGGCGGACGGGGGCGGGCCGATGAAGACCAGGCCCGCGTCGGCGCAGGCTTGCGCGAAGTCCTCGTTTTCGCTGAGGAAACCGTAGCCGGGGTGGATGGCCTGCGCCCCCGTGGCGCGGGCGGCATCGAGTATGCGTTCCCAGCGCAGGTAGCTGTCGGCGGGCGCGTTGCCGCCGATATGGACGGCCTCGTCGCAGGCGGCGACATGCTTGGCATTCGCGTCCGCGTCGGAGTAGACGGCGACGGTGCGCACCGCCATGCGGCGCGCGGTGGCGGCCACCCGGCAGGCAATCTCTGCGCGGTTGGCGATCAGGATCTTGGTGAACATGGTCGATCTCCCGCTTACACCAGCCACGCCGGCTTGCGCTTGTCCAGGAAGGCGCTGATGCCCTCGCGCCCCTCGGGCGTGACACGGATATCGGCGATGCGCTCGGCGGTGTCTTCGAGCAGGCTGCCGGTCATTTCCTGGCCGGCCACGTCGTGCAGCAGCTTCTTGCAGGCCCGCACGGCCTCGGGCCCGGCCTGCACCAGGTTGCGGGCAATGGCCGCCACGCGCGCGTCCAGCTCGCCCGCGGGCATGGCCTCGTGCACCAGGCCGCAATGCGTGGCCTGCGCCGCGCCGAAACGCTCGGCGGTCAGGAACCAGCGGTGCGCGGCGCGTGCGCCCACCGCACGAATCAGGTAAGGGCTGATGGTGGCGGGGATCAGGCCGATGCGCACCTCGCTCACGCAGTAGTGCGCGGTGTCGGCGGCGACGGCGATGTCGCAAGCCGCCACCAAGCCCAGGCCGCCGGCGTACACATCGCCCTGTACCTTCGCGATCGTCGGCTTCGGGCATTCGTAGATCACCTCGAGCATGCGCGCCAGGGCGGTGGCGTCGGCCAGGTTCTCGTCGCGCGAGTAGCCGGCCATGCGCTTCATCCAGTTCAGGTCGGCGCCGGCGCAGAAGGCCGTGCCGCTGGCGGCCAGCACGATACAACGAACTTCGGAGCGGCGGCCCAATTCGAGGAAGACGGCGGTGAGCTCAGCGATCACCTCGTCATTGAATGCGTTACGCACGTCCGGCCGATCGAGCGTGACGGTGGCAACGCCCGCGTCGAAGCGCAGGTCCAGGTGCTTCATGGGTTCCTCACGAAGGGGTCAGGGATTCCAGGCGCGCAGGCCGCGCCACTGCTCGAAGGCATCCCGCAGCACGTCCAAGAGAACGAGATCTCGATACTCGTGCGCATGATGTGTGCCGAATAGATTTTTTTCATACACATTCTGTTCCTACATGCGGAACACGCCGAACCGGGCGGCGGGAACTGGCGCGTTGAGCGCGGCCGACAGCCCCAGCGCCAGCACGCGGCGGGTGTCGGCGGGGTCGATCACGCCGTCGTCCCACAGGCGGGCGCTGGCGTAGTAGGGGTGCGACTGGTGGGCGAACTGATCGAGCAGCGGCTGCTTGAAGGCGGCCTCTTCCTGGGCGCTCCAGGTGCCGCCCTTGGCCTCGATGCCGTCGCGCCGCACGGTGGCCAGCACGCTGGCGGCCTGTTCGCCGCCCATGACGGAAATACGGGCGTTGGGCCACATCCACAGGAAACGCGGCGAGTAGGCGCGGCCGCACATGCCGTAGTTACCCGCGCCGTAGCTGCCGCCGATGATGACCGTGAATTTGGGGACGTTGGCGGTAGCCACCGCAGTCACCATCTTGGCGCCGTGGCGGGCGATGCCCTCGTTCTCGTACTTGCGGCCGACCATGAAGCCGGTGATGTTCTGCAGGAACACGAGAGGCACCTTGCGCTGGCAGCACAGCTCGATGAAGTGCGCGCCCTTCTGGGCCGACTCGCCGAACAGGATGCCGTTGTTGGCGACGATGCCCACGGGCATGCCCTCGATGTGCGCGAAGCCGCACACCAGCGTGGCACCGAAGCGCGCCTTGAACTCGTGGAACTCGGAGGCGTCGACGACGCGGGCGATGATCTCGCGCACGTCAAACGGCTTGCGCGTGTCCACCGGCACCACGCCATAGAGCTCGGCGGGGTCGTACTTCGGGGGGCGCGGCTCGCGCAGGTCGGCCGCCTGCGGCTTGGACCGGTTGAAGGTGGCCGCGATCTGGCGCGCCAGCGACAGCGCGTGCAGGTCGTTCTGCGCCAGGTGGTCGGCCACGCCGGACAGGCGCGTGTGCACGTCGCCGCCGCCCAGGTCCTCGGCGGTGACCACTTCGCCGGTGGCGGCCTTCACCAGCGGCGGGCCGCCCAGGAAGATGGTGCCCTGGTTCTTGACGATGATGGTCTCGTCGCTCATGGCGGGCACGTAGGCCCCGCCCGCGGTGCACGAGCCCATGACCACCGCCACCTGCGGGATACCCTGGGCCGACATGTTGGCCTGGTTGTAGAAGATGCGGCCGAAGTGGTCGCGGTCGGGGAAGACCTCGTCCTGGTTCGGCAGGTTGGCACCGCCCGAGTCGACCAGGTAGATGCATGGGAGCATGTTCTGCATCGCCACTTCCTGGGCCCGCAGGTGCTTCTTCACCGTCATCGGGTAGTAGGTCCCGCCCTTCACCGTGGCGTCGTTGCAGACGATCATGCAATCCACCCCGCTCACGCGGCCGATACCGGCGATGACGCCGGCACAGGGCGCGTCCCCGCCATACATGCCATGGGCCGCCAAGGGGGCGAGCTCCAGGAAAGGGGTGCCGGGGTCCAACAGCATCTGCACCCGCTCGCGGGGCAGCAGCTTGCCGCGGGCGGTGTGCTTGGCGCGTGCGGCCTCGCCACCGCCAGCCGCGGCCCGGGCGACCTGCGCCTGCAGGTCGTCGACCAGGGCGCGCATGGCTGCGGCATTGGCCTGGAAATCGGCGGAACGTGGATTGAGTTGCGACTCGATCGGGGTCAAGGGGGTCATCGGTTCCTCGGGTCCGTTCGTCTCGGGGGCGTTCGGCTTGCGTCCGTCCATGCGGGCTGCCGGCAAGCTTAGGCAGGCCCCGGTCGGCCGTGGCGCCACTGAGGTTGCAAATCCTGCCATTTTTCAGGACACTGAAGCATGCCCGCCCGCGCCCCGGCTCCACCCCCTTCCCAGGCCACTCCCATGGCCTTCGCAAGAGCCATCGTGGGTGCGATGCGGCGCGGCGGGCTGGCGCCCGACGGGGCCCTGCAGCTGGCACAGATCACGCCAACGGATTTGCAGCGGCCGCAGGGCCGCATCAGCGCCCTGCAGATGGAGTGGCTCTCCGGCGCTGCCATGCAGGCCCTGGACGACGAGGCCCTGGGCGCCTTCAGCCGGCGCCTGCCCTGGGGCAGCTACGGGATGCTGGCGCGGGCGTCGCTGAGTGCGCCCGACCTGGGCCTGGCGATCCGGCGCTGGTGCCGCCACCACGGCCTGATCGCCGACGACATCCGCCTGCACCTGGTCACCCGCGGCACCACCGCCGCCATCGTGGTCGAGGAGACCACCCGCCACGCCGCGCTGGACGCCGGGCGGCGCGAGTTCAGCCTGGTGCACGTGCTGCGCAACATCCTGGGCCTGTCGTCCTGGTTCGTCGATTCGCGCATCCCGCTGCAGGGCGCAGACTTTCCCTTTCCCCGCCCGCCGCACGCGGCGGCCTATGTCCACATGTTCCCCGGCCCGCTGCACTTCGGCGGGCAGCATGCCGAAGTGCGCTTCGACGCCCGCTACCTCGCCCTGCCCCTGCGCCGCGACGAAGCCGCCCTGGGCCAGATGCTGCAGCGCGCCCTGCCCCTGACCGTGCACCAGTACCGACGCGACCGGCTTCTGGTGCAGCAGGTGCGCCAGGTCCTGGCTATGCAGGACGGCGCGGCACGCGACGCCGAGGGCATCGCGGCGCTCCTGAACCTGTCCGTGCGCACCTTGCACCGCCAGCTCAAGGAGGAGGGCGCGAGCCTGCAACAGCTCAAGGACGAAGTGCGCAGCGCCCGCGCGCGTGAGCTGCTCCAGCGCAGCGCGCGGCCCGTGAAGCAGGTGGCCGCCGCCGTGGGCTTTCGCAACGAGAAAAGCTTCATCCGCGCCTTCCGAGGCTGGACTGGCACCTCGCCCGCCGACTACCGCCGCCGCCTGCAGGCATGAAGCTTGCCCCGGGCTGTGCATGGCCCTGCCCCACGCCCAGCCCCTGGACGTCCTGAACGTCGCGCCGCTCGGCGCCGCATTGCGGCAGACGGTGAGCACCAGCCTGCTCAAGACCGCGCGCCTGCAACTGCTGCACCTGGTCCTGCCCGCGCACCATGACCATCCCACCCACCACGTGAACGACGAATGCACCCTGCACTGCCTGGAGGGCATCGTCGAAGTGGTGATGCCGGGCGGGATCCGCCGCCTGCATGCGGGCCAGCTGGTGGTGCTCCCCGCGCGCCAGCCGCACGGCCTGCGCGCGCGCACGGACTGCGCGCTGCTGGTGACACTGCTGCTGCAAGGGGGTGATGCGGGTCAGGGGGGCGGTCACCGCGGTGCGCGCGGCGCGCAGGAGCGCGCTACGCCGCAGGACGACGCTCAGCGCCCGGACGGCACCACGCCGCGCAGCAACTGAGCCAGTTCGGGACCCTGTACCAGCACCAGCCCGTGCTGGCGTACCAGGCGCTGGGCATTGACGCTGAGTTCACCCAGGACGATGTAGTGGCCTTCGCTGGCGTCCTCGCGGCGCAGCGCGTCGATCAGGGCCTGCACCGACTCCTCGCCGTGGCGGGCCGCCTTCCAGCGCCGGGCGGCCACCAGCCGGGTGCGCCCGCCCTGCTCTAGCCGCAGGTCGGCGCCGCCTTCGATCGCGCTTACCGCATGGCCTTGGGCGGCATAGGCCTGCGTGAGCGCACGCGACAGGTCGGCCCAGCCCATGGCCGCTACCGCCTGCGTGATCGCCTCGACCTCGCGCGCGCTGGGCGCATTCCACTGCCGCACCATCGCTACCCCGCTGATCACGAAGAAGGGGATCGACCCCAGCGAGCCGACGACCCGCAGGTCCTGCGGCAACAGGGCCGCGGCCAGCAGCACCCATACCGAGGCCACCAGCAAGCTGATCCACCATGGCTTGCGCAGCAGGATCGCGAACACCGAGTTGGGGGCCATCTTGAACTTCATGAACGGGCTTTCGGCAAGGGGGCATGCGGCGCAGGGGATTGTGCCGCTGTCTGGGACAATCGTGCCCATCCATGGAAATCCACGACCTCATCGGCTACATCGCGGCGACGCTGACCACGGCGTCCTTCCTGCCTCAGGCCTGGAAGACGTTCCGCTCACGCGACGTGAGCGGCATCTCGCTGGGCATGTACGCCCTGTTCACGACGGGCGTGGCGCTCTGGCTTGCCTATGGCCTGGTGTTGGGCAACCTGCCGATCACCCTGGCCAATGCCATTACGCTGGCGCTGGCCCTGGCGGTGCTGGTGATGAAGCTGCGCTACGGCACCGGCCCGGCGGCGGAAACGGCTACAGCAGCACCGCCTGCAGTCCGCGACTGAGGCAGAAAGACTCGTACTCGGTGGGACTGAGCACCACCGGATCCCCCACCGGGTCCCCGCCGACGAGGCGCGACAGGCGTACCAGGAAGTAGTCGGCCACGTCACGGCTGCGGATGACAGCCTCGCACAACCAGACCTCGCCTTCCTGGTCGGCCTGCATCAGACCGGCGCACAGGGTCGGGCGCTGCGGTGGGCAGGCGGGTTTTCTGCTGCTTCGCGGGGCGACCCTGGGCATAGCTTGCCTCCCTTGGGTTGGAAATCGGTGGAACCGGGCGATGCTAGGTAAACGCATCGCGAGCGCCTGTAGGACAAGGCCGGGTCTGCGGCTCAGGCAAACGCCTGCCAGAGCGCCAGCGCGATCAGGCTCCACACCGCGACCACCAGTGCCGCCCCGAGCCAGACCACCGGCTTGCGCCGGCGCGCCGCTAGCCAAGCCTGCGCCTGCCCGCGGCACTCGTGCAGCACGCCGGCGGGGATACAGCGCAGGGCCAGCCAGACCAGTAGCGGCAGCAGCACCACGTCGTCCAGGTAGCCAAGGACCGGGATGAAGTCGGGGATCAGGTCGATCGGGCTGAGCGCGTAGGCCACCGCCAGGGCCGCGATCACCCTTGCGATGCGGGGTGTGCCCGGGTGGCGCAGGGCCATCCAGAGGGTGACCACGTCGCTGCGCAGCCCGCTGGCCCAGGCCAGGAGCCGCGCGCGCCAGCGTCCGCGGCTCATGCCGGCTGCACCAGCAGCTGCGGCAGGTCGGCCATGTTGGTGAAGACCGCGACCGCCCCGGCAGCGCGCAGGGCGGCAGGCGCGTCGTGGCCCAGCTCGGGCGGGCTGTAGCCGAAGACAGTGGCGCCCGCAGCGACGCCCGCGGTCACGCCGGTCACCGTGTCCTCGACCACTGCGCAGCGTCGAGGGTCAACGGACAGGGCCGCGGCGGCCGCGAGATAGACGTCCGGATGCGGCTTGGACCGCGGCAGGTCGTGCCCACTGAAACAGCGGCCCTCGAACCAGCGCATGAGGCCGGTCTTTTCCAGCTGCAGCTTCACCTTGTACAGGTCTGCGCCCGAGGCGCAGGCGATGCGTCCGCCGAAGGCCGCATGCACCGCGGCGACAGCCTGCGACGCATGACGGATCGGTGCGAGGCGGGCCAGCAGCTCCTGGTTGCGCCGCTCGCGGAAGGCCGCCAGCCAGGCCTCGGTCAGGGGCTGGCCGGTGTGGGCCTCGATGCAGGCGCGCTCGTCCTTCACCGCCTTGCCGACGAACAGGCGCATGCACTCCTGGGGCGTGAGGCACCAGCCGGCCTCTTCGAGCATGTCACGCAGGACGCCGTTGGTGATGGGCTCGCTGTCCACCAGCACGCCGTCGCAATCGAACAGTACCGCGTCGAAGCGGAGGGCACGCGAAGGGGAGGCCGTCAAGGTCATGGCAAGGCAGGCGTCACTTGCGCCAGAAGGGGAGCGTGAACAGCACCAGCACCGTGATGAACTCCAGCCGCCCCAGCAGCATCGCGAAGCTCAGGGTCCAGAGCTGGAAGTCAGTGAGAACGCCGAAGTGGCCGGCGGGCCCGACCAGCCCCAGGCCCGGGCCGATGTTGTTCACGCACACGATCACCGCCGAAAACGCAGTGACCAGGTCCAGGCCCGAGAGCAGCAGCAGCATGGTCAGGCCCACAGTACTGGCGCCGTAGATCAGCATGTAGGCCAGCACGTTGGCGATCACGCCGGCGGGCACGATCCCGCCGCCCAGCGTGACAGGATTGACCGCGCGCGGGTGCAGGATGCGCACCAGCTCGCGTCCGGACTGGCGCACCAGGATGATCATGCGAACCATCTTGATGCCGCCGCCGGTAGAGCCGGCACACGAGACGAAGCAGCCCAGGAAGATCAACCAGACCGGCGCGAAGGCCGGCCAAAGTGCGTAGTCGGTGGAGGCATAGCCGGTGGTGGTGGCCAGTGACACGACCTGGAAGGCCGCCATGCGCAGGGCTTGGCCGGCGCTGTCGTACACGCCGTGGTCCAGGAGCAGCAGGGTCACGGCCAGCACCGACAGCACCAGCACCACGGCGTAGGCGCGCACCTCCTGGTCACGCGCCAGGGGGCGCACGGAGCCTTGGCGCCAGCAGATGAAGTAACGCAGGAAGCTCACGCCGGCCATAGTCATGAAGACGATGGCGACGGCGTCGATGGCGGGCGAGTTCCAGTAGCCGAAGCTGGCGTCGTGCGAGGAGAAGCCACCCAGACCCATGGTGGTGCACATGTGCATGAAGGCATCGGCCCAGGTCATGCCGGCCCACCGGTAGGCCAGCAGGCAGGCCAGCGATAGCACGAAGTACACCGTCCACAGCCCCCGCGCGGTCTCGGCGATGCGCGGCGTGAGCTTGGCGTCCTTCATGGGGCCGGGCGCCTCGGCCCGGTACAACTGCAGCCCGCCCAGCCCCAGCAGCGGCAGCACCGCCACTACCAGCAGGATGATGCCCAGGCCGCCGATGTACTGCAGGAAGCAGCGCCAGACGTTCACCGACACCGGCAGGCTGTCCAGCCCAGACAGCGCAGTGGCCCCGGTGGCGGTGAGCGCGCTGATGGCCTCGAAATAGGCCCTGGCGGCGTCGATGCCGGGCACCGTGTACATCAGGGGTACCGCGGCAAAGGCGGGCAGTGTCACCCACACCAGCGTCACCAGCAGGAAGCCGTCACGCGGCTTGAGCTCGCGCCGGTAGCGGCGCACCACGAAGGCCAGCAGCAGCCCCAGGCCCAGCGTGCCCGCGAAGCTCGCGGCCCACACGCGCACCAGGGCCTCGTTGTCCAAGGCGGCGGCCCAGGCCAGCGGCGCGAGGAAGGCCAGCGAGAACCCCACCCACACCCGTGCCACCACCGCCAGGACGGGATTGAGGCTGTCCATCCGGCGCTCAGAGGAAGGTGGCGCTGACCTGGAACATCCGTTCCACATCGCGCACCTGTCGCTTGTTGGGGATGAAGATGACGAGGTGGTCGTCAGTGGCGATCACCAGATCGTGCCGGGGCATCAGCACGGACTGGCCGGCGCCCTCACCGCGCACCACCGCGCCCACCTGCACGCCGGCCGGCAGGGCCGACTCGACCTCGGCCACCGTGCGCCCCACCAGCCGCGAGGTGCGGGCGTCGCCGCGGGCCACGCCCTCCAGGGCCTCGGCGGCGCCACGGCGCAGGCTGTGGACCGCCACCACGTCGCCCCGGCGCACGTGCGCCAGCAGCTCGCCGATCACGGTCTGCGCCGGAGACACCGCGATGTCGATGGTGCTGCCCTGGATCAATTCTGCATAGGCACGGCGGTTGATCAGGGCCAGAACCCGGCGTGCGCCCAGGCGTTTGGCCAGCATGGCCGACAGGATGTTGTCCTCGTCGTCACTGGTCAGGGCCAGGTACAGGTCCATGGTGTCGACGTTCTCGTCGGACTGCAGCTCCTCGTCGGTGCCGTCGCCCTGGAGCACCAGGACATTGCTCGGGAGCCGGGCCGCGAGGTATTCGCAGCGGCGCTGGTCGCGCTCGATCAGCTTGACCTGGTAACCCTCGGCCAGACGCTGCGCCAGGCGCACGCCCACGTTGCCGCCACCGGCGATCATGACCCGGCGCACCGGCTGGTCGGCGCCGTGCACCGCGCGCAGCACCGGGCGCAGGTGCTCGCGACCGGCCAGCACGAAGACCTCGTCACCCGCGAGGATGCGGGTGGCCGCGTCGCAGCGGACCTCGGCGTCCTGGCGGTATACGGCCACCACGCGCATCGGCACCTGGGGGAAACGCTCGCGGAACTCGCCGATGGTGCCGCCCACCAGCGCGCCGCCGGCCATGGCGCGCACCGCCACGAGCTGCGCGCGCCCCTTCGCGAAAGCCAGCACCTGCAGGGCCTCGGGGTAGTCGATCAGCTCCTGGATGTAGCGGACGATGGATTCTTCCGGGCAGATCACATGGTCCACCGCGAAGCCCTCGCGCCCGAGCAGGGGGTCACCCTCGATGAACTCGGAGGAGCGCAGGCGCGCGATGGTGGTGGGCACACCGAAGCGCTGGTGGGCCACCTTGCAGGCCGCGAGGTTGGTCTCGTCCTGCGTGGCGCAGGCGATCAGCATGTCGGCGTCGCGGATGCCGGCGCGCTCCAGCACCGAAGGGTGGATGCCGTTGCCGGCCACGCCGCGCAGGTCCAGGCGTTCCTCGAGGTCGTGCAGCAGGCGCGGGTCGGGATCGATCAGGGTGATGTCGTTGTTCTCGGAGACCAGGCTCTCGGCGACGCTTTCGCCAACCCGGCCCGCGCCGAGGATCACGATGCGCATACGGGCCTCCTCATGCCCCGGATTATCACAGCGCCCGCTGGATGATGATCTTCTGCACGTCCGAGGTACCTTCGTAGATCTGGCACACCCGCACGTCTCGCCAGATGCGCTGCGCCGGGAAGTCGTTCACGTAGCCGTAGCCGCCCAGCGTCTGGATCGCGGCGCTGCACACCTGCTCGGCGATCTCGCTGGCAAAGAGCTTGGCCATCGCGGCTTCCTTCAGGCAAGGCTGGCCCGCATCGCGCAGGGCGGCCGCATGCCACACCAGCTGACGCGCGGCCTCCAGCTGCGTCGCGCAATCGGCCAGGCGAAAGCCCACCGCCTGGTGGTTGAAGATGGCGGTGCCGAAACTCTGGCGCTCCTTGGCATAGGCCAGCGCCGAATCGAAGGCGCTACGCGCCATTCCGACGCTCTGCGCCGCAATGCCGATGCGCCCGCCCTCCAGCGCCGACAGCGCGATGCGGTAGCCCTCGCCCTCCTCGCCGATCCGGTTCTCGGCGGGGATGCGGCAGTTGTCGAAGTTGATCTGCGCGGTGTCGCTGGAGTGCTGGCCCACCTTGTCCTCCAGGCGCGCCACCACGTAGCCGGGGGTGTCGGTGGGCACCAGGAAGGCGCTCATGCCCCTCTTGCCCGCGCCCCTGTCGGTGACCGCAATCACGATGGCCACATGCCCGTTCTTGCCCGAGGTGATGAACTGCTTCACGCCATTGATCACGTACTCGCCGCCCTGCCTGACCGCGGTGGTGCGCAGGGCCGAGGCGTCGCTACCGACGTGGGGTTCGGTCAGACAGAACGCACCGAGCATCTCGCCGCGCGCCAGCGGCGTGAGCCAGCGGCGCTTCTGGTCCTCGTTGCCGTAGCGCATGAGGATGGCGTTGACCGGGCAGTTGGTGACGCTGATGGCGGTGCTGGTGCCGCCGTCGCCGGCCGCGATTTCCTCCAGCACCAGGGCCAGGCTCACGTAATCGAGCTGGGCCCCGCCATAGGCCTCGGGCACGCAGATGCCATAGGCGCCCAGAGCCGCCAGGCCCTGGTGTGCCTCACGCGGGAAGGCATGTTCGCGGTCCCAGCGAGCGGCGTGGGGCCACAGCTGCTCCTGCGCGAACGCGCGCACCGCGTCGCGGATCATTTCCTGGTCGGGGGTCAGCAGCATGATGTCAGACCAGCTCGATCGCCATGGCCGTGCCCTCGCCTCCGCCGATGCACAGGGTAGCCAGGCCGCGCTTCTTGCCGCGGGCCTGCAGGGCGTGGATCAGGGTGACCAGGATACGCGCGCCCGAAGCGCCGATCGGGTGGCCCAGCGCGCAGGCGCCGCCATTCACGTTGACGATCTCGTGCGGCACCTTCAGCTCGTGCATCAGGGCCATGGGAACCACCGCGAAGGCCTCGTTCACTTCCCACAGATCGACGTCGGCCACCTTCCAGCCCGCCTTGGCCAGGGCCTTCTGCGTGGCGCCGACAGGCGCGGTGGTGAACCACTGCGGCTCCTGGGCGTGGGTTCCGTGGGCCACCACACGGGCCAGGGGCTTGCAGCCCAGGCGCTTGGCGGTGGACTCCGCCATCATGACCAGGGCGGCGGCGCCATCATTGATGCTGGAGGACGAGGCGGCGGTGATGGTGCCGTCCTTCCTGAACGCAGGCTTGAGGGCGGGGATCTTGTCCAGCTTGACCTTGCCCGGGCCTTCGTCAATGGAGACCACCACCTCGCCGGCACGACCCTTGACAGTGACCGGGGTGATCTCCTTCGCAAAGGCGCCGGATTCGGTAGCGGCCTTGGCCCGCTGCACGCTGGTGGTTGCGAAGTGGTCCTGGGCTTCACGGGTGAACTTGAACTTCGCGGCGCAGTCCTCGCCGAAAGTGCCCATGGAGCGGCCAGCCTCGTAGGCGTCCTCCAGGCCATCCAGCATCATGTGGTCATACACGCGCTCGTGGCCCATACGATAGCCACCGCGACCTTTCAGGAGCAGGTAGGGCGCGTTGGTCATGCTCTCCATGCCGCCGGCCACCAGCACCTCGTGGCTGCCCGCCAGCAGCATGTCGTGGGCGAACATGGCCGCGCGCATGCCGGAGCCACACATCTTGGACAGGGTGACCGCGCCCGCCGACTTGGGCAGGCCGCCCTTGAACGCCGCCTGGCGCGCCGGCGCCTGGCCCTGGCCCGCCATCAGGCAGTTTCCGAACAGCACCTCTCCCACCGCGTCGGGCGAGATGCCGGCGCGCTCGACGGCGGCCTTGATGGCGGCGCCGCCCAGGTCGTGGGCCGACAGAGCGGAGAAGTCGCCCTGGAAGGCGCCCATGGGGGTACGGGCGGCGCTGACGATGACGATGGATTCAGGCATGAAGAGTCCTTTCGGTTTCAAAGAGTCGCAAGGGGCGTGCCGCGTTCCTCGTGGGCCACGCGGCGCAGGTACTGCTGGAATTCGGGGTCCTCGCCCCGCAGCAGCAGGGGCAGGGCATTGTGGAAATCTTCACGGCGGCACCATTCGCGCATGTAGTCGTCCCAGCTGTTCCAGCGCCGGCGCTCGGTCTCGTCCATGCGCGGCTTGTAGGCCACCAGGTAGGCGCGCTCGAACAGCGAGATCAGCATGTCGAAGATCACCAGCATGCGCTCGGTCTGCTCGGGCGTCGGGTTGGCCAGCGCGGTGCTGGTGCGAAGCTGCAGGTCGGGATGGGCCAGGACCACCTTGAGGAAGTCGTTGTAGGCATCGGACAGCAGCTGGTAGCCCGCTTCCTCCTCGTTCTCGCGTTCCTTGCGCTGCTCCCAGGCGAAGAAGACGATCGCGAAGGGCAGGCCCAGCGCGGTGACGACAAAGCTGGCCAGCTCCCAGGCCTCACGCATGGTCGGCCTCCTGGGTCGCCGCGAAACGCTTTTCGGGCTCGTAGGGGAAGACGTCGAACACGTGGCCCGACTCGATCCGCTCCTTGTGGCTCTGCCAGAAGGCGGCATCGAGCAGGTCCGGGTGGTGGCGCATGAAGACCTCGCGCACCGCCGGGTTGCCCAGAAGGAAGGGACCGAAGGTCTCGGGAAAGACGTCGCGCGGACCGACCGCGTACCAGATCTCACCGGACATCTCGTCATCCTCGTTGCGCGCAGGCGGCACGCGGCGGAAGTTGCAGTCGGTGATGTACTCGATCTCGTCGTAGTCGTAGAACACCACCTTGCCGTTGCGGGTGACGCCGAAGTTTTTCCACAGCATATCGCCGGGAAAGATGTTGGCGGCCACGAGGTCCTTGATGGCGTTGCCGTATTCGACCACCGCGCGCTCGATCTGCGCGGTGGCGCCCGCGTCGAAGGCCTCCTGCAGGTAGATGTTGAGCGGAATCATGCGCCGCTCGATGTACAGGTGCTTGATGATCACCTCTTCGTGGCCGTCGCCGTCCCGGTCGGAGATCTCCAGCTGGCTCGGAGCGAACTTGCGGATCTCCTCGATCAGTTCGTCCTCGAAGCGGTCACGGGCGAAGGCCACCTCGCTGTACTCCAGCGTGTCGGCCATGCGTCCCACCCGGTCATGCTGCTTGACCAGCAGGTACTTGCCCTTGATCTGTTCGCGGGTAGTGTCCTTCTGCGGCGGGTAGTAGTCCTTGATGATCTTGAAGACGTAGGGAAAGGACGGCAGGTCGAAGACCAGCATCACCATGCCCTTGATGCCAGGCGCGATACGCAGCTTGTCGCTGGAGTGGCGCAGGTGGTAGAGGAAGTCGCGGTAGAACAGCGTCTTGCCCTGCTTGGCCAGGCCCAGGGCGTTGTAGATCTCGGCGCGCGGCTTGCGGGGCATGAGCGAGCGCAGGAACTGCACGTAGGCCGAGGGCACCTCCATGTCCACCATGAAGTAGGCCCGCGCGAACGAGAACAGCATCAGCAGGTCGTCCTCGCCAAAGAGGCAGGCGTCGATCACCAGATTGCCGTCGTCACCGTGCAGGATCGGCAGCGCGAAGGGCACCTCGTTGAAGCCGTTGATGATCTTGCCCACCACATAGGCGCCCTTGTTGCGAAAGAACAGGGACGACAGCACCTGGATCTGGAAGTTGGCCCGAAGCGTCATGTGGGCCAGGCGCACGTCGAAAGCCTGGACCACGCGGCGCGCATCACGTGACAGGTCCTGGAAGGAGCGCTGCAGCCGGAAGTTGTCGATGATGCGCACCATCGTCTCGTGCAGCGTGTCGCGGCCCGGGTAATAGGCCCGGTAGGTGGGCGTGGCTGCGGGCTCGTCGTTCTCGATGTACTCGGTGCTGACGGCCGGCCGCACGAAGATGAAGTCGTTGTGGAAGTACGTGCGGTGCAGGATCTTGGTCGTGACCGAATTGAAGAAGGTCTCGGCCAGCTCCGGCTGGTGATGGTCGATCAGCAGGCCGATGTAGTGCAGCTTGACCTGCTGCCAGACCTCCATGGGCTGCTCGTGCGCGCGGAATTCCTTCTCCAGGCGCACCGAGGCCTCCTTCACACGCAGGTCGTAGAACTCGATGCGTTCGCGCTGCGCGCGCTGCTGTCCGTGCCAGTCGGCGGTCTCGAAACGGTGCTTGGCGCGTGCCGATTCGGTCCGGAACAGACGGTAGTGGCGGTTGAAGCCGTCCATCATCGCCTTGGCGATGTCATAGGCCAGCGGGGAATCAAGCTGCTGGGGAAACATCGCGTCGCGCACTCCAGGGGGATGATCAGGCCCGGCGGCTTGTGCCCAGGGCCTGCACCGCGTCGCGGTACACGCACTCGAGGTCGCCCTGCCCGCCTGCGGTCATGCGCAGGTCCTTGAGCAGACCGTCGGAAATGCCGTAGATCCAGCCATGCAGGGTGAGCCGCTGCCCGCGGCCCCAGGCGTCCTGGACCACGGTGGTCTGGGCCACGTTGACCACCTGCTCGATCACGTTCAGTTCGCACAGGACGTCCAGGCGATGGGCCTGCGCGGTGGCGTCCAGCAGCGGACGGTGGCGGTTGGCAACGTCCTTGATGTGGCGCAGCCAGTTGTCCGCGAGCCCCACGCGGGTGCCGTGCAGGGCCGCCTGCACGCCGCCGCAACCGTAGTGGCCGACCACCATGAGGTGTTCGACCTTGAGCATGTCCACCGCGTACTGGATGGTAGACAGGCAGTTCAGGTCCGTGGGCACAACCACGTTAGCCACGTTGCGGTGCACGAAGACCTCACCCGGCTCCAGGCCGGTGATCTGGTTGGCGGGCACGCGCGAGTCGCTGCAACCGATCCACATGTAGCGAGGCTCCTGCTGCGACTTCAGCGCCGTGAAGAAGCCCGGGCGCTCGCGCTCCATCTGGGCCGCCCAGGCCCGGTTATGCGCAAAGAGGTGGTCGAGTTCTAGCGTCATACGCCGATTCTCTGAAGGGTGGACTGCGTGGTGCTTACATCGTCTCCGCGAAGAGCTCGCGGCCGATCAGCATCCGGCGGATCTCGCTGGTCCCGGCGCCAATCTCATAGAGCTTGGCATCGCGCCACAGGCGCCCCAGCGGGTATTCGTTGATGTAGCCGTTGCCTCCGAACACCTGGATGCCTTCGCCCGCCATCCAGGTCGCCTTCTCGGCGCACCACAGGATCACGGAGGCGCAGTCCTTGCGCACCTGACGCACATGCTCGGCGCCCAGCATGTCCAGGTTCTTGCCGACCGTGTAGCAGAAGGCGCGTGCGGCCTGCAGCACGGTGTACATGTCGGCCACCTTGCCCTGGATCAACTGGAACTCGCCGATGCTCTGGCCGAACTGCTTGCGGTCGTGGATGTAGGGCACCACGTTGTCCATGACGGCCTGCATGATGCCGATGGGCCCCGCGGCCAGCACCGCGCGCTCGTAGTCCAGCCCGGACATCAGCACCTTGGCGCCGCCATTGAGTGCGCCCAGCACGTTGGCGGCGGGCACCTCGACGTTCTGGAACACGAGTTCGCCGGTGTGGCTGCCTCGCATGCCCAGCTTGTCCAGCTTCTGGGCGATGGAAAAGCCCTTCATGCCCTTTTCCACCAGGAAGGCGGTGACGCCACGCGCGCCCAGCTGCGGCTCGGTCTTGGCATAGACCACCAGGGTGTCGGCGTCGGGGCCATTGGTGATCCACATCTTGCTGCCATTGAGGACGTAGTAGCCGCCCTTGTCCTCGGCCTTGAGCTTCATGGAGATGACGTCGGAACCGGCGCCCGGTTCGCTCATGGCGAGCGCCCCCACGTGCTCGCCGGAGATCAGCTTGGGCAGGTACTTGGCTCTCTGTTCGGGGGTGCCGTTGCGCTTGATCTGGTTGACGCACAGGTTGGAGTGCGCGCCATAGGACAGGCCCACCGAGGCCGAGGCGCGGGAGATCTCCTCCATGGCGATCATGTGGGCCAGGTAGCCCATGTTGGCGCCGCCGTATTCGTCGGGCACGGTGATGCCCAGCACCCCCAGATCGCCCATCTTGCGCCACAGGTCCATGGGGAACTGGTCGCTGCGGTCGATCTCGGCGGCGCGCGGCGCGATCTCGGTCTGCGCGAAGTCACGCACCGCGTCGCGCAGTGCGTCGATGTCTTCACCGAGCTGGAAGTTCAAGCCTGGCAGGTTCATGCGTTGCTCCGGAGAAAGTGGATGGGGTCAGTGCCGGATGCCTTCGCGCCCGGTCACGGTCATGAGGGTGGCCACCATGGTGGCGATGAGCTTTTCACCGCCCCGGGCGTCGACCGCCCAGGCCTGACCTTCGGTGAAGGTGACGGTGCGGCCCGGCTTGAGCACCTGGCCGATCATGCGAAAGCGCTGACCCTCGGCTGGCGCCATGAGGTTGATCTTGAATTCGATGGTGAGGACGCCGGCCTCGGCAGGCATGAGCGTGGCACCGGCGTAGCCGCAGGCCGAATCGAGGGCGGTGGCCACCATGCCGGCGTGCATGAAACCGTGCTGCTGCGTCAGGCGCGGGGAAAAGGGCAGTGCGATGACCACCCGACCGGCCTCGATGGATTCAAGGGTCGCACCGAGCGTGTCCATGGCGGCCTGGCGCCCGAAGCTGGCACGCACGCGCGGCGCGAAGTCGGGGTCGCGAGGTTCGAAAACGACAGGCGGCATGGAGCAGGTCCAGACGGGGTTGGGAGGTTGACGTTTACGTAAACGTCAATTATGCCGCGACGGCCTTGCCCCGGGGCGGCTTGCCGCCGCGGGCCAGCAGAGCGCGGGCCTCACGTTCGTGGGCCTTGACCTCCTCCAGATTGGCCTGCAGGTCGGCCAACTGCTCCTCGATCTGGCGCCGGTGCTCGCCCAGGACATCCAGGAACCGCCGCAGCTGCGGCCCGGTGTCGCGCGGGCTGTCGTACATGTCGATGATCTCGCGCGCTTCGGACAGCGAAAGCCCCAGTCGCTTGGCCCGCAGCGTGAGCTTCAGGCGGGTGCGGTCGCGGGCGCTGTAGGTGCGGTTGCGCCCTCCGGGTCCGGTGCGCTGGGGCTGCAGCAGGCCCATGTCTTCGTAGAAGCGCATGGCCCGGGTGGTCAGGTCGAATTCCTTGGCCAGGTCGCTGATGGAGTAGGTCTGGGTCGCCATGAGGTGTGCGATGAACGGACGGTCCGGGGGTGTGCTGCCTGCGACAGGGCCGCAGCGCTCTCCCTGCCTAGAATGCGCCATTACATCTGACGTTTACGTCAACGTCAACGCCATGAACCCTTTCGAGATCCAGCTCCATTACCCCTTGGGCGAGCAGTTGCCCGCCCCCGGCGCCACCCTGGAGGTCGCGCCCGGGGTGCGCTGGATCCGCATGGGCCTGCCTTTCGCGCTGGACCACATCAACCTGTGGCTGCTGCGTGACCAGCTGGACGGGCGCGAGGGCTGGACGGTGGTGGACTGCTGTATCACCCGCGACGAGACCAAGGCGCAATGGGAGCAGATCTTCGCCACGCAACTGCAGGGCCTGCCGGTGCTGCGCGTGGTCGTGACGCACATGCACCCGGACCACATCGGGCTGGCGCACTGGCTGTGCGAGCGCTGGAGCACCCCGGCGCAGCCCTGCCGACTGTGGATCAGTGCCACCGACTACTACACCGCCCGCATCAACTCGCGCGGCGACATCAGCTTCGGCGGCGCGGATGCCGCGCGCTTTTTCGCCTCGCACGGTCTGACCGATCCGGCTTCCCTGGACAAGGTGCGCGCCCGCGGGGGCTATTACGCGGACATGGTGCCCGCGGTGCCGGACCACTTTCACCGCCTGATCGATGGCGGCGCGCTGGAAGTTGGCGGGCGTACCTGGCGCTGCATCGCGGGCTACGGGCACGCACCTGAGCACATGGCCCTCTACTGCGAAGCGCTGGGTGTGCTGATCGCCGGCGACATGGTGCTGCCGCGCATCTCCACCAACGTGAGCGTCCACGCCGCCGAGCCGGAGGCCGACCCGCTGTCGGCCTTCCTGGCCTCGATCGACCGATTTCGTGCGCTGCCGCCCGACACCCTGGTCCTGCCTTCGCACGGCAAGCCCTTCACGGGCCTGCACCTGCGCATCGACCAGCTGCACGCGCACCACCGCGACCGCCTCGCGGAGGTGCTGGCGGCTTGCACCGAGCGTCCCGGGTCGGCGGCGGACATGCTGCCCGTGCTGTTCAAGCGCGTGCTGGACCTGCACCAGACCACCTTCGCCATGGGCGAGGCGGTGGCCCACCTGCACGCGCTGTGGTACGCGGGCAAGCTGCGGCGCACCAGGGATGGCAAGGGCGTGTGGCGCTTCGCGGCCGCCTAGCCAGCCCCGCGCCGGAACAGCGCCACCAGATGCCGCGCGACGAGGGCCGGCGAATCGCCCCGCGGCTGGTACCACATGAGGGCCCCATTGAGCGCTCCGAGCAAGCCCAGTCGAAAGTAGCGGCGCCTGACTCCGTCCGGGAGATCCACCGCATCCGTGAGCCGGGAAAAGACTCTCTCGTAGCGGTCACGCTGCGCAACCAGAGCCTGGCGCAGGCTGTCCGTATAGTTGCTCGACCAGTCGGCCAGCACGGTGGCCGCCGGGCTTTCGCGGCGCAGCAGGGCCTCGAGATGGGCCACACAGGCAGCCTCCAGCCGATGCCAGGGATCGGTCAGCGGGGCAACGGCCTTCTCGACATCAGCAATGAAACGGTCAACGCCACTGGAATAGACCGCAATGAACAACTCCTCTTTCGATCCGAAGTGATGGTAGATCGAACCATGCAAGATCCCGAAGGCAGCCGAGATGTCGCGCATCGAAGTCTTGGTGTAGCCCTTGGCGCCGAACAGCCGCGATGCTTTTTCGATGAGTTCAGCACGGCGATCAGGGGTGATCGGAAGGCCGTCGGTGGGCGCTGCCGCACGGCGCGTGCGGGGGTTGCTCAGGGGGACGGCGCGGGCCCGCGGAGTGGACTCGGAGGCGGTCTTTTTCATGGCATGGGTTCCGAAGACAGTGTGGCTCAGACCTTCTTCCAATACGGTTCGCGCAGGACCCGCTTGAGGACCTTGCCCAACGCATTGCGCGGAAACTCTGCGCGCGCCTCAACCCCGGACAGACGCTGGTGCTTTCCCAGCCGCGCATTGCACCACGCCATGACAGCTTGCGGATCGAGGCAGATGCCGGGCCTGGGGATCACCAGGCCCAGCGGCGTCTCGCCCCATCGCTCATGCGGCACGCCGATCACCGTGGCATCCAGAACATCCGGATGGGTCCCGAGCACCTCCTCCAGGTCCGCGGGAAAGATATTGAAGCCGCCGGAAATGATCATGTCCTTCTTGCGATCGACCAGGACAAGGTAACCGTCCTCGTCCTGGCGGCCGATGTCGCCTGAGCGGATGAACGTCCGGCCCCGCTCGTCGCGCCAGATCAATTCGGCGGTGGCTTCTGGCCGGCCGTGGTAGCGGCTCATCATGCCCGGGCCGTAACCGGCGATCTCGCCAACCTCCCCTGGCCCCAGGACGCGGCCGTCATCGGACAGGATACGCAGCTCGAACCCGAGCACGGGCGTGCCGACGGTGTCGAACTTCGCCTCGGGCGCGCCGGGCTTGAGCATGGTGCCGAAGCCCTCGCTGAAACCATAGAGCTCGATCAGCTTGTTGCCGAAACGCTCGATGACCTGACGCTTGGTATCGCGTCGCAAGGGGGAACCGGCACACAGCAGCACCTGGAGGCTGCTCAGGTCTGTTGACGGATCGTTCTCCTGGAGCAGGGCGATGTACTGGGCCGGCACCATGAAGGTGTGCGTGATCTGCTCGGCCTGGACCGTGCGCAGGAAGGCCTTGGGATCGAAGGCGGGCATGACCACGCAGGTTCCGCCACTGAACAGGACCGGCAGCATCATCAGCCACGTCCCATTCGAGTAAAGCGACGTGGTGGTCAAGGCGCGGGAGCGGTCACCGAAGCCCATCTCGATCGCATTCGACACCGCCCAGTGCACCCGCGCGCGATGGCTTTGGACGATGCCCTTGGGCAGGCCGGTCGTGCCTGAGCTGTAAATGATGTTGAAACTGTCCTCGTGGCCGTAGACGACCGGTGGTGGCGTCGCAGTGCTGCCGGCCAACCAGTCCCGAAACGCCTTCCATCCTGACGCCTGGCCATGGACCACCACGCGGCAGGCCGGAGGCAGGTACTGCAGCTCCGCAACGCAGGGCGTCAGGCGCTCAATGAAATCCGGGGTGGCGAAGGCCCAGGTGGCGCCGCTGTCATTGAGCAGGGTCACCAGCTGGGGCCCGGTGAGCAGCCCCGACAGCGGTACCACGCAGGCACCCGCCTTGACGATCCCGAACATGACCTCGAGCATCTCGACAGAGTTGCCCATCATCACGGCGACACGGTCACCGCGCTGCACTCCGGCGCCGAGCAAGGCATTGGCCACGCAGTTGATCTGGTCATTGAAGTCACCCCAGCAACGCCGGACGTCGCCACACACCACGGCCTCCTGGTACCTGCGGAACTTGCCGTGGCTGCTCAGGATGTCGGGGATGGTGATGTCTGCATGGTCGATCGATCGCATGAACGCCTCCTGGAATCTGGCTCTTTCGGTGTCGGGCAGGGCGGATCAACCGCCGTCTGCGGTTGGCGGCGGCGGCTGGTCGATGGTGCGAACCCCGGAGCCGACGTCTCGCATCAGCGGCTGCGCCTCGTCATCGATCATGCAGTCGCAGAAATAGGTCCGCTCGAGCCCCGCGCGCCGCGCCGGAGATTCGCCGCGCAGCCCCCGCACCAGGGTCTTGATGTGGGCGCAGGCGCGCGCTGGGCGGATTGCGATCTGGCGGGCCAGGTCTCTGGCGTGTGCGAGCGCGTCGGGCACACAGGCCTGCGCCAGCCCCAGGGCCGGTAATTCCCGGGGTGCCAGGGTCCGCCCCAGGAGCATGTATTCCATGGCGCGGGCTTCGCCGAGCAGGGCGGTGAGCGCCTGGGTACCCCCAGCACCGGGCAGCAGGCCCAGGTTGACCTCGGGCAGTCCCAGGGCGTAGTCGCCCTCCTGGACTACGCGCAGGTCGCAGGCCAGGGCGAGCTCGAAGCCACCGCCCATCGCGACGCCGTTGATGGCGGCGATGAAGATCAGGCGGCTGCAGCCGATGGCCTCGATCACCTCGTGAATAGCTGCCTGCGGAACCAGGCGTTCGGTTGAAAACTGCAAGCCGCGCGCACGCATGGCGCTGGCGCGTGCGTGGAGCACGGCCACGTCATAGTGGCGGATGAAGACCTGCGCTTGCCCGCCTGTCACGATCACCACACGGCCCTCGGACCAGGTCTGCAGCCGCCGCACGACGTGTAGCAGCTCCTGTTCCATCGCGGCGTCCATCAGGCCGCGGTCGGGATTGGAGCAGCGCACGATCGCCATCGGCCCCTCGAAGTCCAGCGATACCCTCTCGCCAGCCCAATTGTTAGTATCCGGCGCCATGTTCGATCCCAAAAATGTGCAGTCGTTGCAGGTGCCGGTGATCGCTGCGCCGATGTTCCTCGTAAGCGGTCCAGACCTGGTGGTGGAGGCGGCGAAGGCTGGCATCGTCGGCGCCTTCCCGACGTTGAATGCGCGCTCGCCGCAGGTCTTGGATGCCTGGCTCGAGGACATCACGCGGCGATGCGAGGGCGCACCAGGCGGCTATGCGGCCAACCTGATCCTGCACCCCTCCAACGTACGTCGCGAAGACGACCTCGACCTGGTAGTCCGGCACCGAGTGCCCTGGGTCATCACCTCGGTCGGATCGCCGGCCAGCGTCATCGAGCGCGTGCGGGCGTATGGCGGACAGGTCATTGCGGACGTGGCCACCATCCGCCATGCAAGGAAGGCGGCCAATGCGGGCGTCGATATGCTGGTGCTCCTCACGGCGGGCGCCGGCGGTAACACCGGCTGGATCAATCCATTTGCCTTCATCGAGGAGGTGCGTGCGTTCTGGAAGGGCCCGCTGGCCGTCGCCGGCAGCATCACCACAGGTCGGCAAGTCCGTGCGATCCAGGTGGCGGGCGCCGACCTGGCCTATGTGGGTACGCCCTTCATCGCCACACACGAAAGCCTGGCCGCGACCGACTACAAGCAGGCCCTGTGCACCGCCAGCGCCGACGACATCGTGCTGACCGATGCCGTAACGGGTATCCCGGCCAACTTCCTGGCCTCGTCCCTGCGGGCGCAAGGCATCATGCAGGCGGACGGCACGCTTTTGCCCCGGGGCGCGAGTGATATCGGGAGCTGGAAGACGGCCTGGAGCGCTGGTCAGGGGGTGGCTTCGATCCGGGAGATCCGCACCGTCGCAGATCGCGTGCGGGCTCTGCATGGGGAATGGCTCGCGGCTTGCCATAGCCAGCCGCCTGCTAACGCGCAGAGCTGATCCCCTGTGGCTCATATCGCCCGATCCCGGCCTAGCCAGTAGCGCGCGCGCAATTCGCGCTTAAGGACCTTCCCGGTCGCGCTACGCGGCAAGGCCTGCATGAATTCGAGGGCCTTGGGAGCGTTCAGGGCGCCCAACTGCTGGCGCACCAGGTCCTGGAGCACAGCGGCATCGACCGACGCGCCGGGCTTGCACTCGATGACCGCGTGCACCGCCTCACCCCATTTATCGTCCGGAATGCCGAAGACGCAGGCTTCCTGGACAGCGGGATGGGCCATGAGGCATTGCTCGACTCCCGCCGAGTACACATTGAACCCGCCAGTGATGATCACGTCCTTCTTTCGGTCCAGCAACGTGATCCGACCCTGCGCGTCCACCGCGCCGACATCGCCGGTGTGGTACCAGCCATGGCGGTGTACGGCCTCGCTGGCGGCGGGGTCGTCGAGGTAGGCGGCCTGGCTGACCCAGTCGCGCAGGACCACCTCGCCGGGCTCGCCTACGTCGCACCACTGCCCGTCCTCGCGCATCACGCGCACCTGCCGGCTGATCGCGGACCCGCCAATCGAGCGCAAGACCGACGAGGGCGCGGGCGCATCACCCGCCAGGTGTTCACTCGGCGCCAAGGCGGTGATCGGGCCGATGGCCTCGGCCTGGCCGTACATGTTCATCATGACCGGCCCGAAAACGCGGATGGCCTCCTTGAGCGGCGCCTCGGCCATCGGCGCAGCGGCGTACACGAAGTGCTCCAGCGTGCTGTAACGGAAGCGGTCGCGCTCCGGGCTGGCCAGTAGCATGTAAATGACGGTGGGCGGCAGGAACAGCACCTGGATCCGTTCAGCCTCGAGGGTGCGCAGGATCGTCCCCGGGTCAGCCTTGTCCATCAGGACATGCGTGGAGCCCGTGAAGGTCAGGGCAAAGATGAAGCTGCCCGCAAAATGCGTCATCGGGGCTACGACCAGGTGGCGTTTGGGCGCGTGCACCCGCATGGAGAACAGCATGTCCATGCTGGTCACGTAGTTGGACAGGTGGGTATGCAGCACCCCTTTGGACGCGCCGGTGGTGCCGCTGGTCGAGTAAAGCGTCCAGGGGGCCAGCGGATCGTTGCCGGTGTCGGCCGCGAGGCTTCCCTCAGGAGCCATCCAGTCTTCCAGGCAGGGCAGTCCTGCATCTTCGCGATCCAGGCAGCACCACCCCTGCAGTGACGGCAATTCGACCCTCACCTGGGCCGCGAGCGCACCGACCTCACTGTGATGAACCATGACGGCCGGGCGATGACGGCGCAGGATGGCGGCATTCATCGCTGCGCTGTTCCTCACGTTCACGGGCACCAGCACCAGCCCCGCGCGCCACACGCCGTACATGAACAGCAGGCCGCGCCAGTCGTTGGGGGACAGGAACGCCACCCGGGTGCCCGGCGCAACGCCAAGGGCCTGAATGCGCGCGGCAATACGATGGGTGAGCGCTACCGCCTGCGCGTAGGTCACGGCCACGTCGCCCTGCACGACGAAGGGGGTGTCCGGGCTTGCATGGCCCGCCCGGTCCAGGGCATCGATTGCCCGCATGCGCTTTGCCTCCTCGGGGTCGCCGCCTCAGTCCATCCAGGCCGGCAGCTGCGTGGCGATCGCCGGGAACGCGATCAACAGCGCCAGGATCACCGCCTCCATGACCAGGAACGGAACGATGCCCTTGAAAAGCTCGCGCGACGTCAATTCGCCCTTGGCCGCAGACATCACCGCGAACAGGTTGAGTCCGACAGGTGGCGTGATCGCCGCGATCTCGATCAACTTGATGATCAGCACCCCGAACCAGATGCCGTCGATCCCCAGCGCCTTGGAAATCGGATAGAGAAAAGGCAGGGTAATCACCATCAGCGAGACGCTGTCAACGAAGCAGCCCAGCACCAGGAACAGGACCATCACCACCGCGATGAACGTCGCTGCCGTGAGCTCGACCGACATCACGAAGGTCTTGAGTTCACCAATGAAGCCACTGATCAGGAGGAACCGGCTGAAGAGCAGGCCCGCCATCACGATCAGGAACAGCACGGCAGAAATCCGGGCGCTCTCGATCAGGCTGTCCCACAGGGCGCTACGTGGCAGACGGCGGCTGGACAGGGCGATCAGCAGCACGCCCGCTGCGCCGACCGCGCCTGCTGCCGAAGGCGGGAAGATGCCCGCATAGATGCCACCCAGCACTAAGCCAATGAGCAGGAACACGGCCCAGGTGTTGGAAACGGCCTTGAGCTTGTCCTTCAGAGTGAAGCGCTCCGCGATCAGCGGCGCCCACTCTGGCCGGAAAGTCAGCATCAGGCGGATCCCCACCAGATAGCCCGCCGCCGTCAGCAGGCCAGGAAAGACGCCCGCGATCAGAAGCTTGCCCACAGGCTCGCCCGTCAGCACCGCGTACAGCACCATCGCGATGGATGGCGGGATCAGTCCCGCCAACGTACCTGCGGCGGCCACGCAGCCGGCCGAGACGCCCCGGTTATACCCGTATCGGGTCATCTCGGGCAGCGTCATGCGGGTGAAGATGCTGGCCGCGACGGTGGTCGATCCGGAGATGGCGGCGAACATGGCCTGAGCCATCACGGTGGCCATCATGAGGCTGCCCCGGATATGGCTGGTCAGCCTGAAGGCCGCCGCGTACAGGTCCGTGATGATGCCCGCGCGCGAGGCCAGAGCCCCCATCAGTACGAACATGGGTACCACCGCAAAGTTGTAGTCGCTGGCGAACGCATAAGGCAGCGACTGCAGGGTGGACAGCAGGAACACCGGGCCGATCGCGACATACATGCCCACGATAGCAACGGCACCGATCGCATAGGCTACCGGCACGCCCATCGCCAGCAGCGCGATCATGGCGGCGAAACCCCAGAGGCCCGTGCTCATGCCGAACCCTCCGACGGCGTGCGCGCAGGCCGCAGTTTTTGCAGCAGCTGCGCCAGCAGCGTGAGCACGCACAGGCTCGCCCCGACGGCGCAGGCCAGCTTCCAGGGCCAGATCGGAAACCCGGAGGTGTCGGCGGAAGCCTCGAAAATCAGGACGCTCTTGTAGGCCTGCTGCCACAGGCCATAAGCGATCAGGCCGATCACAAGCCCACCGCAGGCCAGGGCTGCGATGTCACGAAGACGCAGCAAGCCCCCGCCCATGCGCGACTCCAGAAGATCGACGCGGATGTGCTCGGATGCGCGCTGCACCGGCCCGCAGGCCAGGAAGATACAGCTGGCCAGCAAGGTGCCCGAGAGCTCGACCTTGAAGGACAGGAAGAACCCGACCGTGTTGCCCATCACGATGTCCAGCGCACCCACGAACATCATAAGGAACACGGCGCTCGCACAGACCGCGAGCGCCGCCTTCTCGATCCACCTTGCGAGGGCACTCATCAGTGGCCCCCGCAAGCGTCAAGCATTCGCATCAGTTGCGTGAATTCGCGAAGCTCTGCACCGCCTTGCGCTGCAGCGGGATCAGATCCCGAATCCTGTCGCCCAGGCCCGCCTTCGTCGAGCGGTCAATCCAGATCTCGATCATGTCCGGAGAACGGGCAATGAAGGCCGGGAGATCGCGCATCGCGACGGTGCTGCCGCCGGTAGCCACAAACTTCTGCATGGCATCGGCCTCTACCTTCGGCAGCGCAGCCAGGTCACGCTGCATGGCCTCTTGGGCCACTTGCGTGAACAGCGTCTGGACCGAGCGGGGCCACGCGTTGAATGTGCGAGCCGGAACGTACATCTGGAAGGTGGTGAAGGCGCCCGTGTTCAGGTCAGACAGGAAGGGAGCCACCTTCTGCAGGTCGGCAAACGGCGTCCACTCGATGGGGCCGAAGTTGCAGTCGAGCGTTCCGCGCTGCAGTCCCTCGCGGATCTCGGTCGCCTGGACGCGGGTGGGGACCATGCCGTGCGCCTCCATCCAGATGGGAACGAAGGCGCCGCCCACTGCGCGCACCTTGAGACCCCGAAGGTCGGCCGCGGTGTTGATCGGCTTGTTGCACAGGAGCTTGTACGGGGTGGGCACCGTCCACTTGATGACCCGTAAGTTCTGCGCCGCCAGTTCGTCGGTCACCGCCTTGGTCGCGTAACTGTCACGCGCCAGCTCGTAGGCGGTCTTCGCGTCAGCCGATACGCGATTGAGCAGACCCGCAGAAACCGAGGTCAGGGGCAGCTCGGAGGCATGCACGGCCTGCGCAAACACGCCGATATCGACGGCGCCGTTGGTCACGAGGTTCTTGATCTCAGTCAGCCCACCAAGCTGGCCAGACCAGAAGATCTGGATCTTGATCTTGCCGCCGGAGCGGCGCTCGACTTCCTCGGCAAACCACTTGTCCCACTCCGCGCCCGGGAAGGTCTGCGCCAGCGGGTGCGCCATCCTCAGCGACAGCGAGGGATAGTCCTGCGCCTGGACAGGCAGGGAAAACGCCATGGCGGCGAAGCTCATCAAGAGAAATTTCTTCATCGATCACCCCAGTCTGTTCGCGAATTGAAGATGGAGCGGATACCGCCCCGCACGCAATGATCGTAGCCAGTGATCAGCTACAAAACAATCGTTTGGTTGTGCGGTAGGTTAGGGGTTTTCCCGCGCGCAAGGCCGGTCGGCTCAGCGACGCAGAACGATCACCGAACAAGCCGCCTCGTCAAACCCGATCACGCCGCCACCGTTTTCGGCCAATGCGACATCGGCCCCCACGGCCTGCCGCTCGCCGCATTCGCCGCGCAGCTGCGCGACCAACTCATAGATCATCGACAGGCCGGTCGCGCCCACCGGGTGGCCCTTGGACACCAGGCCGCCTGAGAGATTGACTGGCAGGTCTCCGCCCAGCGAGGTCGCGCCGCTGGCCACGAAAGCGCCGCCCTCGCCGCGCTCACAGAAGCCGAGCATCTCGGCCTGGTAGATCTCGCAGAACGAAGTGGCGTCGTGCACCTCGGCCACGTCGATGTCCTCGGGCTTCAGGCCCGCCTTGGCATAGGCCTTCTTCGCCGCGAGGTGGGACAGGCCGGGCTCGTCCAGGTCGCGGTACTTGCCGCCCGTGAGAACACTCGCCCCGACACGGATCGCCCGCTCCCGCACCCGCGCAGGCAGGCCGCGCAGGAACCGTTCCGAGCACAACAAGGCTGCCGCGGCGCCATCGCCCACCGGCGAACACATCGATCGCGTGAGGGGCCAGCTGACCTCTCGGTCGGCTAGCACCTGTTCGGGCGACACCGTGAAGCGGTACTGGGCTTTCGGGTTCAGTGCCCCCATCGCGTGGTTCTTAGACGCCGCATACGCAATCTGCTCGCGGGTCGTGCCGTAGGTCCTCATGTGGTAGGCGGCCTGCATGGCGTAGGTGTCCATGAACAGGGTGCCGCCCCCCGCGTTGGTCTCGAAGGGCTTGCCCGATCGTTCGCCAGCGTCCCGGTAATAGGCCTGCCACTCCTGCGGGTCGAACTGGTCGATGCCGCCTTCAAAGATCTCCAGCGTACGCGCGGCATCGCCTGGAAAGAAAGTCTTTTCCACGCCGATGGCCAGCGACAGTTCGGCCTCCCCAGAGAGGATGTCCTTGTAGGCGCCGTGAAAGGCCATTGAGGCCGTGGCGCAACCACCTTCCACGTTGATCAGGGGCACCCGTTGCGGAAACACAGCTTCGCGCACCAGCGGCGTGAAGCAGACCTGGCCGCGGATGTTGCGCTGACCGAAGGTCCCCATTCCACAATTGCCGAACCAAGCCTGCTCTACCTGCTGTGCCAGGTCGACTCCGGTATCCGCCACGACCTCGGTGAAGGCTTCGCGCGTGAGGTCCTTGAAGGTCTTTTCAGGCTGTTTTCCGAAGGCGGTACAGGACACGCCGATCACATACACGTCTTGCATCGGAAGATCTCCTCGGAAGCGGTGGGTTTATTGCAGGATCAACGGCAGGTTCGACGGCCCGCGCATCACCAGCGCATCCAGCCAGTGGACCTCACCCGGCCCCTGGCGCATCGAGGAAAAACCCCATACCAGGGCACCCAGGCAGACCTTGGCCTCCAGCCGCGCCAGGGGTGCCCCTAAACAGAAGTGCAGACCCTGTCCGAACGTCAGGTGCCGGTTCGGTGAGCGCTGGATGTCCAGCGCATGGGGACGCTCGAATCGCCTCGGGTCCCGGTTAGCCGCGTTGATCATGGCAAACACTCGCTCACCCGCCTTGAGGGATTTGCCATGCAGCTCGTGGTCGACCGCTACCACCCGGGCGATGCTGTTGCTGGGCCCGTCGTAGCGCAGAAACTCCTCGACAGCCGAATCGATCAGCTCCGGACGCTCCCGCAGCAACTGCTGCTGGTCCGAATTCTCCAGCAGGGCCACCACCGCACTCCCCAGGAGGTTGGTCGTCGTCTCATGGCCGCCGAACAACACCAGCATGCACATGGCGACGAGCTCGTCTTCGCCCAGAGTTCCCCGGTCGTCCTTCGCCAGCAGCATTTTGGTGATGACATCCTCGCTGGGATTGGCGCGGCGCTGCTCAATGACGCCGCGGAAATAAGCCGACATCTGATCCGCTCCGGACCTTGCCTTGCGGTACTTGTCCTCGTCCGCCCGGGAGGTACCGATGAAAAGGCGCAGGTCGTCGGACCAGCTCTTGATCATGGGAAAGTCGGACCGTGGCACGCCCATCATGTCCAGGATCACATACGCCGGGAGCAGGACCGCGACGTCCTGCATGAAGTCGAAGGTTTGTCCACGCGGGACCTGGGCGTACAGGTCATCGACGATGCGCCGGATCTGTGGCGCCATCGCGTGAACCATGGGTATCGAGAACACCCCGTTCATCATCTTGCGCAAGCGGGTGTGCTCCGGTGGCGCCTTGAACACCAGCCATTCGTTCAGGTAGCGCATGACCCCGGAGAGGATCTCGCGACGGTCATCACGCTGCGCCTCGTAGAAGGGGCGCAGCCGGTCCGAGGACATCGTAGGCGACATGGCCACCTGCCGCACGTCGTCATAGCGCGTAATGATCCAGCTGCGGATGGATGGACTCCAGTGAACAGGATCGTGCTCCTGCAGAGCCTCGTAGAGGGGAAACGGATTTCTCCGAGTCGCATCGTTGGAAGGGTCGTAGACGATTGTGGGGGCCATGCAGCATGCGCTCGTGAGTACACGCGCAGCCTAGCAGACACCCTAGAACCAAACAAGTGGTTGGTTGGTATGCGGATCAGGGTTTTCCCGGCGCTCCGGCCAGGCGCGCCAGCCATGCGCCAGTCAGCAACACCTTGCCGGTGCGGTGGGGCTCGGCAGCGCAGGCCAAGGCCTGGGTGACCTGGCCGAGGTCAAAGGTCTGCTGCACCGCCATCCTCAGCGCCCCCTCGGCCATCAGCTGCTGCAGGGCGGGCATCGCAGACTTGGCGGCAGCGCGGTGGGCCGGATCGGCAAACCAGCTGGCTAGCCAGAACCCCTGTACAGCGATGCCGCGAAAGATCAGGTCCTCTGCGGCGACCTCAGAAGGCCGCTGGCTCAGGAGTCCGTACACGGCGACCTTCCCGCCCGTATCAACGGTCGCGGCGAGCTTGCGGGTCGCTTCCCCCGCCACCGCGTCGAGCGCCAGCGGAATCGGGCGACCACCGGCCAACGCCCGCACACGCTGCGCCAACGCAGCAGCCGACAGGCCTTCATCGACGATCCAGTGCTCGTCTCCCAGCCGGACGTCATCCACCGCCTGGGTACGGCGCACGATATTGACCAGCCGGATCCCCATCTGGGCCGCGAGTTGGCGCACGCACTGCCCGACGGCCGAATTCGCTGCGTTCTGGACCAGGCACACCTCACCCTCCGGGGGAGCCATGCCGCGCAGCAGGACCCAAGCTGTCATCGGGTTCGCGCTGAGCATGGCGCACTGGAATACATCCACATCACCCTGCAGGAGGACTACTTGCCGGCTGGAGAGTACGCGTTCGTCCCGCCACGTCCCGCCAGGGGCTAGCGGGATCACCAAGTCGCCCACCTTCAGGGTGTCCACGTCGTGGGCGACGGACAGAACAACCGCCACCCCTTCATGGCCTGGGGTGTAGGGCAGAGAGGGCTGAACGCCGTAGCGCCCATCGATCTGCAGCAGGTCGGCCGGGTGCACGGCCATGGCCAGCAGGCCGACACGGATCTGCCCCGACCCGGGCGGCTCAAGCACGTCATCGGACACGGTGACTCGCTGCTCCAGCGGCAGGTCTGGCGCGTAGCGGGTGATCTCGATACGGCGGGCCGCCGGCGCGGCAAACGACGAAATGTCTTGGATTCGCAGGGAGGATTTGCGCATGAGTGAGCCAAACAGCTGTTCGGCTAGTATCCCTCAGGCACTCAGCCGGATGCAAAGCAGAGCCTCGAATGCGAGGCCTCAGCAGCTACCAGGTCGGCAGCGCCTCGTCCTTGAGCTGCCCGCGTAGCTGCGCGTAATCGGGCACCACGGTGCGCACCGTGTCCCAGAAACGCGGACTGTGGTCCATGACCCGCAGGTGGCTCAGCTCGTGGGCCACCACGTAGTCGATCACCGGCAGCCGGAAGTGGATCAGACGCCAGTTCAGGCGGATCGAGCCGTCGGCGCCGGCCGTGCCCCAGCGGGTGCTGGCGCTGCTCAGACTGAGCTTCTTCCACTGCACGCCCAGACGCGGCGCGAAGTGGTCCAGGCGCTCGGTGAAGACCCGCTTGGCCTGCCGCATCAGCCAGGCCTGCACCGCGTCGCGGATCTGGGATTCGGTGGCTGCGTGCGACAGCCCCAGGTGCAGCGTCAGGCGCGGCACGCCGGGCAGGGCATCGACATCCGTGTGCAGCATGCCACCGCCTTCGAAGCCATGGCGCGGATCCAGGACCACGATCACGGTGTCCCCCAGGAAGGGAAAGGCTGCGCCGTCCTTCCACTGGATGCGGGCCGTCTCGAGGCGCTCGCCGCGCGCGCGCATTTCATCGAGCTTCTTGAGGATCCAGGACGACTTGGACTGGATCGCCGACTCCACTTCATACAACGGCACCCACTTGGGCGCGCTCACCGTCAGGCCTTCGGGGCCGACCACAAAGCCGATGTTGCGCCGGCGCGCGCGCCGGAATTCGTAGGCCACCCGCGTGGTCCCCAGCACCGCCTGGCGGTTGGCGCGGGGATGGCCGAACTGCGCGGGCGGCAGGACGCGGTCCAGGGGTTCGGCGGGCGCGGGCGTGGACTGCACCGCAGCGGCGGGCAAGGCGGGACTGACCGGTGCCGGCGCGGGCGCCGGCGGGTCGAACAGGTCAAGGGCGAGCTGCAGGAACCTGTTCATCGGTCTGCACGCTGACCGCGTGATCAGAGGGGGCTGCGGGTACAGCGGGATAGGCCTGCGGATCCAGCCGGCGCATCTCGGCCTCGATCCAGTCACGCACCTCGCGCATCAGTTCGTCGGCCTCCCGTCCCTCAGAAGGAATCGGCTTGCCGATCGAGACATCCACCACGCCGGGCCGCTTGATCAGAGCCTTGCGCGGCCAGCACTTGGCCGAGGTCACGGCGATAGGGATCACCGGCGCGCCGGTGGCAATCGCCAGGCGCGTGCCCCCCGACTTGTAGCTACCCACCTGTCCGCGCGGGATGCGCGTGCCCTCGGGAAACATGATCACCCAGATGCCTTGAGCCAGCAGGCGGTGGCCCTGTTCGACGACCTTGTTGAACGCCTTCGCGCGTTGGCTGCGATCAATGTGGATCATGTCCAGCCGGCCCATCGCCCACCCGAAGAAGGGCACATACAGCAGTTCACGCTTGAACACGTAGGCCAGCGGATGCGGCATGAGCGTGGGCAGCAGGAAGGTCTCCAGGGTGGACTGGTGCTTGGCCAACAGGATGGCGGGGCTGCCATCGCCCGGCGGCAGGTGCTCCCTACCGCTCACGCGCACCTGGATGCCCAGGATCCAGCGCGCGCTGGTGATGGAACCGCGCAGCCACCACACGGCCAGCCAGTACAGGGGCGCGCCGCGGGTGAAGACGGACGCCACGATCACCAGGGGCGCCCACACCGCCAGGGAAGCCGCCAGCCAGAGGCCGTGCAGCAGGGAGCGGATCACGTTCATCATGGCCTGCGCTCAGCGCCCTGCCGAGTGCCGGGTGATCAGGTGGTCGGCAAAGGCCCCCAGGTCCTCGTGCACCCGGGTGCCCGCAGGAAAGGTCTCGGGAAGCGCACGGCTGCGGTAGGCGACGCCCTTGCCCGTGAGCACCAGGTGCGGTTCGCAGCCGGCGGCCACGCCGGCCTGCAGGTCACGCAGCTGGTCACCCACCACCGGCACGCCCTTGAGGTCCACCCCGAAGCGCTCGCCGATCTGCTCGAACAGCCCCGGCAGGGGCTTGCGGCAGCCGCAGGCGTCGTCGGGTGTGTGCGGGCAGTAGAACACCGCGTCGACGCGCCCGCCCTGGGCTGCGAGCAGCTTGTGCATCTTGGCGTTCATGGCGTTGAGGGCCGCCACGTCGAACAGCCCCCGGCCCAGGCCAGCCTGGTTGGACGCCACCACCGCGTGCCAGCCCGCGTGGTTCAGGCGTGCGATGGCCTCGATCGCGCCGGGCAGCGGCACCCACTCCGCCGCGGACTTGATGTATTCGTCGCTGTCGGCGTTGATGGTGCCGTCGCGGTCGAAGATGACGAGCTTCATGGGAACTGGATCACGTCGCGAGGCGCGACAAGTCCGCGACGCGGTTCATGGCCCGGTGCAGGAGGGCCAGCAGACCCAGGCGGTTCAGGCGTAGATCGGCCTCTTCGGCGTTGACCATCACGCCGTCGAAGAAGGCATCGACAGGCCTGCGCAGTGCCGCGAGCACCTGCAGGGAGCCGGTGTAGTCGCCCGCCTGGAATTTCGCATCCGAGGGCGGGACGAACTGGCCCACCGCGGCGTGCAACGCCTTCTCGGCATCTTCCTTCAGGAGGGCAGGGTTCACGTGGGCGTCGGCACGCTCGGCCTTCTTCAGGATGTTGCCGATGCGCTTGTTGGCTGCGGCCAGCGCCGGCGCCTCCGGCAGCGCCGCGAAGGCGCGCACCGCGGCCAGGCGCTTGGCCACGTCGCCCAGGCGCTGGGGCTGCAGGGCCAGCACGGCATCCACTTCCTGCGCGCTGTAGCCCTGCTCGCGCAGCAGGCCTGCCAGCCGCTCATAGACGAAGGTGGACAGCTGTCCCAGCGCCTCGGGCGCGGCCTGCGGGAACAGCGCCATCGCTTCGCCGAGCAGATCGCCCAACGCCAGCGGCAGGTCCCGCTCCATCAGCATGCGCACGATACCCAGCGCGTGACGGCGCAGGGCGAAGGGGTCCTTGTCGCCGGTGGGCAGCTGGCCGATGGCGAAGAGGCCCGCCAGCGTCTCGAGCTTGTCGGCCAGGGCCACCACCAGACCCGTGGCGTGACGCGGCAGCGCGTCACCCGCAAATCGGGGCTTGTAGTGGTCCTCGATCGCGTCGGCGACCTGCGCGGGCAGTCCATCGGCCTGCGCGTAGTAGCGGCCCATGATGCCTTGCAGCTCGGGGAACTCGCCCACCATGTCCGTGAGCAGGTCGGCCTTGGCGAGGGTGGCGGCCTGGTCGGCGTGCTGCGCCAGCGCGTCGTCGCCCAGTTGCGCGCCGATCACGCGGGCCAGCGCGCGCACGCGCTCGGTGCGCTCGCCCTGCGTGCCCAGCTTGTTGTGATAGACCACCTTGGCCAACCCCGCCACGCGGGAGGCCAGCGGTTTCTTGCGGTCCTGGTCGAAGAAGAACTTGGCGTCGGCCAGGCGCGGTCGCACCACGCGCTCGTTGCCGCCCACCACGGCGCTGGCATCCTGCGGGTGGATGTTGCTCACGACCAGAAACTGGTGCGTGAGCCTGCCGCCCGCGTCCAGCAGCGGGAAGTACTTCTGGTTGGCCTTCATCGTGAGGATGAGGCACTCCTGCGGCACATCGAGGAACTGCTTCTCGAACTGGCACAGGAGCACATGCGGGCGCTCGACCAGCGCGGTCACTTCATCGAGCAGCGCGTCATCGTCGATTGGGCGTACGCCACCGCCCACGCGCGCGGCGGCCTCGGCCAACTGGCGCGCAATCTCGGCGCGGCGCGCCTCGAAGCTGGCGATCACGGCGCCGTCGCGGGCCAGCGTCTGCGCATAGGCGTCGGCGTGGGACACGGTGACCACAGGCGCGGCCGCCTCGAAGCGGTGACCGCGCGTGGTGTTGCCCGCGGTCAGGCCCAGGGCCTGCACCGGCACCACCGTGGGACCATGCAGCGCCAGCAGCGAATGCGCAGGCCGCACGAACTTCACGTCGGTCCAGCCGTCGGCCAGCTGGTAGGTCATGACCTTGGGGATAGGCAGCTTGGCGATGGCCTCGGCCAGCGCCTTCTGCAGGCCCTCGGCTAGCGTGGCGCCACGCACCACGCTGTCGTAGTACAGGGCGTCGGCCTTGCCGTCAGGGGCGCGCCGCAGCGACGACGCAGCGGAGGCTTCCGCGCCCAGCGACTGCAGCTTCTTCACCAGCGCGGGCGTCGGCGCGCCCGAGGGGTCCAGGCCCACGTTCACCGGCATCAGCTTCTGCGACACGGATTTGTCGGCCGCCTGCGAAGCCACGGCCGACACATGGGCCGCCAGGCGACGCGGCGACGCGTAGGGCGTGAGCACCGAGGCAGCCGTGGCCAGCCCCTGCGCCTGCAGCTGCTCCAGCAGCACACCGGCAAAGGCCTGGCCCAGCTTCTTCAGCGCCTTCGGCGGCAGCTCCTCGACGAAGAGTTCGACGAGCAGGTTATTGGTTTGCGTCATGAGGGTCAGGCCGCCTTCTTCTGCAGGTCGGCCACCCACTCGCGCGGCGCCATCGGAAAGCCCAGGCGCTCGCGGCTGTCGTAGTAGCTCTGGGCCACGGCGCGCGCCAGGTTGCGGATGCGTCCGATATAGGCCGCGCGTTCGGTCACGCTGATCGCGCCGCGCGCGTCCAGCAGGTTGAAGCTGTGGGCCGCCTTGAGCACCTGCTCGTAGGCGGGCAGGGCCAGTTGCTGCTCCATCAGGTGCTTGGCCTGCTTCTCGTGTGCGGCGAAAGCGGTGAAGAGGAAGTCGGCGTCGCTGTGCTCGAAGTTGTAGGCGGACTGTTCCTTCTCGTTCTGCAGGTACACGTCGCCGTAGCTCAGGCCCTCGGTCCACTTCAGGTCGTAGACGTTCTCCACGCCCTGCAGGTACATGGCCAGGCGCTCCAGGCCGTAGGTGATCTCGCCGGTGATGGGCTTGCAGTCGATGCCGCCCACCTGCTGGAAATAGGTGAACTGCGTCACCTCCATGCCATTCAACCAGACCTCCCAGCCCAGGCCCCAGGCGCCTAGCGTGGGGTTCTCCCAGTCGTCCTCGACGAAGCGGATGTCGTTCTTCTTCAGGTCGAACCCCAGGGCTTCCAGCGAGCCGAGATACAGCTCCAGGATGTCAGCCGGCGCGGGCTTGAGCACCACCTGGTACTGGTAGTAATGCTGCAGGCGGTTGGGGTTCTCGCCGTAGCGGCCGTCCTTGGGGCGGCGGCTTGGCTGGACGTAGGCGGCCTTCCAGGGCTCGGGCCCGAGCGCGCGCAGGAAGGTGGCCGTGTGCGAGGTGCCAGCGCCCACCTCCATGTCATAGGGCTGCAGGAGGGCGCAACCCTGGCGGTCCCAGTAGGACTGCAGCGTCAGGATGATTTGCTGGAAGGTGAGCATCCCCCGATTTTACGGGGGCAGACGAGCTTGATCAGGCGCGCCGGGCCCTGCGTCCGAGGGCCAACGCCACCCAGAGAATGACCAGCCCCAAGGCCCAGGCCGGCCCCAGACCCCAAGTCGACGCCCAGCGGGCAAACGGGGTGAGGCCCGTGTGACCCTGTACCTGCCCCTGCAGCACGGCGCGGGTATGCCGGGGCAACAGGTCCCGCACTTGCCCCGAGGCGTCGATCAGGGCCGTCGCCCCGGTGTTGGTGGCGCGGATCATGGGCCGCTGCAGTTCCAGCGCGCGCATGCGGCTGATCTGCAGGTGCTGGTCGATGGCCACCGTGTTGCCGAACCAGGCGATGTTGCTCAGGTTCACGAGGATGGTGGGCGCCTGCGCCGGGTCGGCGAAACGGCGCGCGAGTTCCTCGCCAAAGAGATCCTCGTAGCAGACGTTGGGCGCCAGGCGCTGGCCGCGCCACTCGAAGGAAGCCTGGTCCACCCGGCCGCGGTTGAAGTCTCCCAGCGGAATGTTCATCAGGTCGGTGAACCAGCGAAACAGCGGCGGGATGAATTCGCCGAAGGGGACGAGGTGGTGCTTGTCGTAGCGGTAGGGGGCGCCCGGCACACCCAGGCCGATCACTGAGTTGGTGTAACCGTCCTTGAAGCTGCCCAAGGGGATACCGAGCAGGGCCGCCTTTTGATGGTGGGTCAGGTGATCGCCGATCGCCTCGAGGTAGCCCGCGGGCAACTGCCCGGGCAGCAGCGGGATCGCCGTCTCGGGCGCCACGGAGAGGCTGGCGTTGCTCTCGCGCAGGGCGCGCGCATAGCCTTGCAGCGCCTGCGGGATGCCCGAACCCGCCTGGAATTTCTCGTCCTGCGGGATGTTGCCCTGGAGCAGGGCGACGGACAGGGGCTCGCCCGCGGGCGCGGAGCTCCCGGCCGGCACGATCTGGGCCGCGCCCACGATGACCACGGCGGCGCCGCTGGCCAGTCCCAGGCGCCGCAGCGCCCTGCGCCGCTGGCGCCCGTCGCTGTCACCTGCGGTCTGTCCCAGGGATACCAGCGCCGCCAGCAGGCCTGCGAACAGCGCCGCGACAAAGCCAATGCCGTACACGCCCACCCACGGGGCCAGTGCGGCCAGCGGCCCGTGGACATGCGCGTAGCCCCCCGCGCCCCAGGGAAAACCGGTGAGCCAGACCCCACGCATCAACTCCGCGAGCAGCCACGCCGCAGCGAACACGGTCGCGCGCCATGCCCCGGCCTCGCGCTCCAGCCACCAGGCCAGCGCGCCGGCCAGCGCGTAGTAGAGCCCCAGGCTGACGGCCAGGAGCAGCACCGCGGCCACCGCCAGCGGCGCTGCCAACCCGCCATAGACATGCATGGAAATGAACAGCCACCACCAGGTGCCTGCCAGCCAGGCGGTCGCGAACAGACCGCCCAGAAGCGCCGCCCGCCACACCGTGGCCTGCCGGGTCAGCAGGCCCACGAGCACCGCGAGGGAAAGCAACTGCAGCCACCACAGGGGCTGGCCATTCCAGGGCGCGGCGATGGACACGGCCTGCGCCGCGCCGGCCAGCATCACCAGCAGGGCGTGGCCCCAGGCGAAGGCCTCGCGCTGCGGACCGAAGCGCCGCCTCAAGCGGCCTTGCCGCCGTCAGCGACCGGCGACACCTTGAACCAGCGCACCGCACCGCCCTTGGTGTGCAGGACCACGAACCGCAGCCCGCCCAGGGTCACGTGTTCGCCGCGCTTGGGCACATGGCCCATGGCATGCGCGATCAGGCCACCCACCGTCTCGAACTTGGGCGCGTCATCCTCGACGTCCTCGGGCGCCAGCGTGACGCCGAAGGCCTCGTTCACGCGCTCGATGCTGGTATCACCGCTCACACGGTAGGTGCGGTCGGCCAGCGCGAAGATGTCGCCCTCGTCCTCGTCGATATCGAACTCGTCCTCGATCTCGCCGACGATCTGCTCGAGCACGTCCTCGATGGTGATCAGGCCCGCGATGCGGCCGAACTCGTCGACCACCACCGCCAGGTGGTTGCGGTTGCCGCGGAATTCGCGCAGCAGGTCGTTCAGGCCCTTGCTCTCGGGCACGAAGGCGGCGGGGCGCAGCAGCGCGCGGATATTGAGCTCGGGCGCGCGCTGCAGCTTCAGGAGGTCCTTGGCCAACAGGATGCCGATGATGTTCTCGCGGTCGCCCTCGTACACCGGAAAGCGCGAGTGCGCGGTCTCGATCACCCCGTGCAGGATCTCCTCGTACGCAGAGTCGATGTTGATCAGGTCCATGCGCGGGGCCGCGACCATCACGTCGCCCGCGGTGAGGTCGGCCAGTCGGATCACGCCTTCGAGCATGACCCGCGACTCGGGGCCGATGACGTCTTTGTCCTCGGCGTCGGCCAGGGTTTCGATCAGTTCGGCCCGTGAATCGGGGCCCGGGTAGATGAATTCAGCGAGCTTCTGCAGGAAGGTGCGCTTGTCCTCTTTCTCGGACGAGGCGCGCGCAGGGTGCGGGTCGGACACAGCCGGGGGGTGCAGGACGTGCGGTCATTGGGAGGCGCATAGGATAGCCCAATCGCCCCCTTTCGGCCCCAGGGCGGGACTTGAATCGGCGGGGCGCTCTCTACATGGTTGAAAATCGCGGATGACGCCACCTGAAGTGTGTACCCGCCCACCTGCCCGAGGAGACATTGCATGCCCGCTCACGGCGCCCCTGCCGCCTGGGACAACCCCATGGGTACCGACGGTTTCGAGTTCATCGAGTACGCCGCCCCCGACCCGCAGGCCATGGGCGCCCTGTTCGAGCGCATGGGGTTCACCGCCATCGCCCGCCACCGGCACAAGGACGTCACCCTGTACCGCCAGGGCGGCATCAACTTCATCGTCAACGCCGAGCCCGACTCCTTCGCGCAGCGCTTCGCGCGCCTGCATGGACCCAGCATCTGCGCCATCGCCCTGCGCGTGCAGGACGCCAAGGCCGCCTGGGAGCGCGCGATCTCCCTGGGTGCCTGGGCCTATGCGGGCCAGGCCGGCCCCGGCGAGCTGAACATCCCCGCCATCAAGGGCATCGGCGACAGCCTGATCTACCTGGTGGACCGCTGGCGCGGCAAGAACGGCGCGCAGGAAGGCGACATCGGCAACATCGGCTTTTACGACGTCGACTTCGAACCCCTGCCCGGCGCGCGCGGCGCGGGCGCCCTGAACCCGGCGGGCTTTGGCCTCACCACCATCGACCACCTCACGCACAACGTGCACCGGGGCCGCATGAACGAGTGGGCCGAGTTCTACGAGCGCCTGTTCAACTTCCGAGAGGTGCGCTACTTCGACATCGAGGGCCAGACCACCGGCGTCAAGAGCAAGGCCATGACCAGTCCCTGCGGCAAGATCCGGATCCCGATCAACGAAGAGGGGAACGACAAGGCCGGCCAGATCCAGGAATACCTGGACCGCTACCACGGCGAGGGCATCCAGCACATCGCGCTGGCCTCGACCAACCTGTACGACACGGTGGACGCCCTGCAACTGGCGGGCGTGAAGCTGCTGGACACCAGCGAGACCTACTACGAGCTGCTGCCCCGGCGCATCCCGGGCCTGCAGGAGGACATCACGGCCCTGCAGCAACGCAGCATCCTGGTGGACGGCACGCCCCAGGAACTGCTGCTGCAGATCTTCAGCGAGAACCAACTGGGTCCGATCTTTTTCGAGTTCATCCAGCGCAAAGGCAACGAGGGCTTCGGCGAAGGCAACTTCAAGGCGCTGTTCGAGTCCATGGAGCTGGACCAGATGCGCCGCGGCGTACTGCCCGCGAGTTAATTCTTATTTCTTCCTTTGTCCCACTCGTCTTTCGGCCACGGTCCCCCGGCCGAGGGGGGCCGGGGTGCTATCCTGATTTTCTATATTGACTGACGCAAGAAAAGCGATAACCCGTGAACATGTACAAGTGGATCACCGCCGCTGAAAAAGGCATCCTGATCCTGATCGCTCTCTTCACCGTGTACAGCGTCGGCGCCGAGATGTACACGGTACTCATGACGGGCAAGATCACGCTCACCGACCTGCTGCTGATGTTCATCTACGCAGAGGTGCTGGGCATGGTGGCGGCCTTCTACAAGTACAACAAGATTCCCATCTCCATCCCCATCTTCATCGCCATCACCGCGCTGTGCCGCCTGATCATCCTGCAAGGCAAGGGCATCAGCACGGTGGACCTGATGTACGAGAGCGGCGCGGTACTCCTGCTGGCCATATCGGCCCTGATCATCAAGCTGGATCTGAAGGCCCGGTCGAAAGAACCCGACGAAAACGACGGCTGAAGACCGCCACCTGACGCCTTCCCCCAGCGACCCCTTTCAAACTACGACGCCCGGACGCCCCAATGACATCGGTCAAGCAATGCATCGAAAAAAAGCCCGCAACCATCTACTCGGTGCGATCGACGGAATCCACGAGCGCAGCCCTTCGCCTCATGCGGGACAAGCGCGTGCGCGCGGTACTGGTCATCGATGACGGGGCACTGGTCGGCATCGTGTCGCAGGGCGACTGCGCCATCAAGGTGCTGCTGCCGAACCTGGATCCCAACACCACCCCGATCTCCAGCATCATGACCGCGAATCCGCTGACGGTCGCGCCCTCCAACAGCCTCGACGAATGCATGGCCATCATGGTGCACAAGCACATTCGTCACCTGCCGGTGATGGACCAGAAGAAGGTGGTGGGCGTGGTCTCGGTGGGCGACGTGGTCAAGAGCGTGATCGAACTCCAGGGCAACCAGATCAAGTTTCTTGAAACCTACATCAGGGGTCACGGCGGCTGATTGCGCCCCGGTCCAGAGTGGCCAGCAGGTCGAGGGTGTGCGCCATCACCTGCGGCCGAAACGCCAGGTCGATGTGCGCTGCCCCCGTCAGCAGGCGGTTATCGGCACCGGGCAACGTGGCGGTCGAAGGCGGCATCACGATGTTGTCACAGTTGGAATACCAGCAGGTGAAGCGCACCGCCAGGTGTGCGCTCCAGGCCTGACCCAAAGCCTGCATCCACACGCTGTCCTGACGCATCTGGCGTCCATTGGGCAAGTGACTGAAGCGGGCCAACCAGGTGCCTGCGTGCGGGCTGCCCAGGGTCACCACGTGGGCAGGCGGGTGCTCGTCGCGGAAGGTGCGCAGCCAGGCGCGCGCCGCCACCCCACCCATGCTGTGACATACGAGCACTGGCGGACGGCCGGTGGCCTCGCGCACGCGCTGCACCGCTCCATGCACGATGAGCGCGTAGTCGTCGATCGAGCCGAACACCGGCTCCAGATTCACCGCCACGACCGCACGACCCTCAGACCGCAGCCGTCGCAGCCAGGGCGTCCAGAACCCCCGGTTGCACAGGAAGCCATGAACCAGCACCACGCCGTGCCGGCCGGTCACGCGCTCGCCGTCCAGGTGGTCGGGCACGGCGCGCCAGTGAAAGGGCTGGCGCCAGGCAAACACCTGCAAGGCCATTCGGACCTCGCGCGCCCATGCCCCCACGAGCTCCAGGGGTGTCGGGCGGGGCGCCGGGTCGCCTCGGGCGACTGCGACAAGCAGTACGAACTCCAGGGCTAACACGCCGACATAGCCCAGTGTGAGGGTGAAAAACCCTGCGAGTGCGAGGGTGGGTGAATACGGCCAGAGCCAGACCAGCCAGCCTAGTGCGCAAGCCAGCGCCCACAGGGTCAGGGCCTGTTGCAGGCGGGCCAGCGTCGAGTGTCGGGTCTGCGGGGAGACGGGGGTCATGGCACAAGTATGCCGGGCCACCCTGCGTGTACCACCCCCTAGGACAAGCCCGGTAGCCGTAGGTCGAAGAGACCATGACAATCCGCGCCCAAGGAGACAACATGGACAAGCCTTGGCTCGCAAGCTACCCCGCTGGGGTGGTGCATGACATCGACGTCACGCAGTACCACTCGCTCACCGAACTGCTGGAGGAGTCCTTCCGCCGCAACAAGGACCGGCCCTTCTCGGTCTGCATGGACCGCTGGATGACGTATGGGCAGGTCGATAGCCTGTCCACCGCGCTGGGTGCTTACCTGCAGTCACGGGGCCTGGAACCTGGCTCGCGGGTGGCCATCATGCTGCCCAACCTGCCGCAGTTCGCGATCACGATGGCGGCCATCCTGCGTGCGGGCTACACCTGCGTCAACGTCAACCCGCTGTACACCGCGCGCGAACTCGAGCACCAGCTGCGCGACTCAGGCGCCACCGCCATCGTCATCCTCGAGAACTTTGCGCACACGCTGGAAGAAGTGATCGAGAAGACCCAGGTCAAGGAGGTGGTCGTCACTTCGCTAGGTGACTACCTGGGGTTCTGGTACGGCCGCTGGCTGACCTTTGCAGTGCGCCACCTGGCCAAGATGGTGCCGGCCTACAAGTTGCCGCTGTCGGACGAGCGCGCCGTCACCACCTTCAAGCGCGCCATCGCGCGCGGCGCAACGCTGACGCTGCGGCCGGCGCCGCAGACCCTGGACTCCATCGCCTTCCTGCAGTACACGGGCGGCACCACTGGCCTTTCAAAGGGCGCCGTACTGACCCACCGCAACATCGTCGCCGCCATCCTGCAGGCCGAGGCCTGGTTCACGCCAGCCCTGGGCCGTGTGGGCGACGTCAGCCGCACCAACAGCATCATGGCGCTGCCGCTGTATCACATCTTCGCGCTCACGCTGTGCCTGCTGGGGATCCGATGGGGTTCGCACATGACGCTGATCCCGAACCCGCGCGACATCGGCAAGTTCGTGGAGGTTCTCAAGCGCCGGCCCTTCCACCTGCTGCCCGCGGTGAATACGCTGTTCAATGCGCTGCTGCAGCATCCGCAGTTCAGGACGGTGGATTTTTCCAACCTGTGCGTGTCGCAGGCCGGCGGCATGGCAGCGTCCGAAGGGACTGCGCGCCAGTGGCAGAAGGTCACTGGCTGCGCGATGGTTGAGGGCTGGGGCATGAGCGAGACCTGCGCCATCGGCACGAACAACCCGGTCAACGCCACCGAGTTCTCAGGCACCATCGGCCTGCCGCTTCCGGGCATCGACATCGCAATCAAGGACGACGAGGGCAGAAGCCTGCCGATCGGAGACTCGGGCGAAATCTGCATCCGCGGCCCCAACGTCATGAGCAGCTACTACCGACAGCCCGAGGAGACGGCCAAGGCCTTCACCGCCGACGGCTTCATGCGCACCGGCGACATCGGCATCATGGACGAACATGGCTACACGAAGATCATCGACCGCAAGAAGGACATGATCATCGTCAGCGGCTTCAACGTCTTCCCCAACGAGCTCGAGAACGTCATCTCCCTGTGCCCCGGTATCGTCGAATGTGCTGCCGTGGGCGTGCCTGATGCGACGCAGGGCGAATCGATCAAGGTGTTCGTGGTCAAGAACGACCCGCTCCTGACCGAGGACGACGTGGCCCGCTATTGCCGCGAGAACTTCACCGGCTACAAGGTGCCCAAGTACATCGAGTTCCGCGACGAGCTACCCAAGACCAACGTGGGCAAGATCCTGCGCCGGGAGTTGCGTGCAGGGAAGTGATTGCGGCGGGGCCGCTAAGATCCACAGGTGATCGCCTCCCCTGCATTACCCGCGGGCATCCAGGTCTTCGAGCGCGGCTGGCTGTCTGCGAACAACATCCTCCTCACGGGGGACGGCCCTTCGGCCCTGATCGACAGCGGCTACTGCAGCCACGCCGCGCAGACGCTGGACCTCGTGGCCCACGCCTTGCGTGATCGTCACCTCGACCTGCTCCTGAACACCCACCTGCACAGCGACCACTGCGGCGGCAATGCGGCCCTGCAGGCGGCCTATCCCGGCGTTCAGACCTGGATCCCGCCCGGGCATTTCGAGCAGGTGCGCCAGTGGGACGCGGTGGCCCTCACCTACGTGCCCACGGGCCAGTCCTGCCCGCGCTTCCAGGCCGACAGGGCCCTGGTCCCTGGCAGTGCGATGGCACTGGGCAGGCTGGAATGGCAGGTGCACGCGGCGCCGGGGCATGACCCGCACTCCGTCGTCCTGTTCGAACCCCGGTCACGCATCCTGATATCCGCCGACGCCCTTTGGGAAAGCGGATTCGGTGTCGTCTTTCCGGAGCTGGAGGGCGAGCACGCCTTCGACGAGGTAGGGCGCACGCTGGACCTGATCGACGCCCTGGAGCCCGCGATCGTCATCCCGGGCCATGGCGCCGTGTTCTCGGATGTCGATGCCGCGCTGGCTGTCGCACGCAAGCGCCTGGCGGGTTTCGTCTCCGCCCCGGACCGGCACGGACGCCACGCGGCCAAGGTGCTCCTGAAGTTCAAGCTGCTGGAGGTGCAGGCCTTCGCGACGCAGGAGCTGCACGCCTGGGTGACGCAGGCCGCCTACCTGGACACCGTGCGCAGGCGCTGGGAGCCGGATGCGGATCCGGTGGTCTGGATCGAGGGGCTGGCCGACGACCTGGTGCGCGCCGGCGCGGCCCGGCGCGAAGGCGGCCGGCTGGTGAACGCCTGAACGCCCTGCCTGGCAGGCTGGCCGCTAGCTCGAGGTCAGTGACGCGTCGCGGCGGCGCGCGCCTTGCGACGGGCTAACACCCAAGCGGTGTTCAATCCTGACAGCGCCATGATGGGCCACAGGAAGGCGCAGAGGCACACCCAGAAGGCGAGCGCCACCCCATCGCCGCGGCTTGCGCCCTCCTGACGCTGGTGGGGGCCTTCACTGAAAAGGTGCCGATGCGTAAAGGTCGCCAGACCGAAAAAGACGCCGAAGGCGAGAAACAGTCCGATATAGAGATTCATGTCTGCTCCTGCGTACGGCATGGTTTCGGGTGCGGCTCGTGCGAGTCGACAAGCTTGACGCAGCGTAGGCGCATTCATGCCGCCCGGCAAGGGAATTTTGAGCGCCCCCAAAAACAAAACCCCTCCCGGGGTTATCTGGGAGGGGTTTTGAGGGCTGTAAGAGCCTGGCGATGTCCTACTTTCACACGGGCATCCGCACTATCATCGGCGCAGAGGCGTTTCACTGTCCTGTTCGG